>Ga0183098_10020_pt1 | contig 776126 bp, 650 predicted proteins | sample BioMet9_FD_128884 | JGI IMG/M metagenome (GOLD analysis project Ga0183098, IMG submission 128884) | Microbial communities from bioreactor (seeded with sewage sludge) at Lawrence Berkeley National Lab, California, USA - Biofuel... | ecosystem: Engineered > Bioreactor > Anaerobic > Unclassified ...
TATTTTTTAAGTTCCTATTTGCACACGAGGGAAGAATTTAGACGGGTCTTGAACCATAGCCGTATAATGACTATGCCACCCTATAGAGTGGCTATTTCAAAAGCCTTTAGGGAGGCATCAGCTTTTTTGAGAATCTGCCGATTCCAAGGATGATGCCTCCCCATAGGCGGGATCGGCAGGTTCATGAAAGAAAAACAACTAGAGGCTCTAAGAGCCGAATTTTCGAGTGGAGACAAATCTTCGCCCCTTATGATTTCGACGTTGTCGGAATGGTATGACGCGAAACATAGGAAAGTTTCATGTGAGGAAATAGCATATATCAACTCCTTGGCGATTACTTCATGTCCTTATTGTGGTTCGCCAGCGATAAGGAGAGATGGATTTAAGAAAAGTGGCCTTAGGTGTTATGAATGCTCATCTTGTGGGAGAAAGTTCTCTCCTGTAACAAACACGATTTTTGATTCAAGAAAGATCCCATTTTCAGAATGGATAGAGTATTTGTCTCATCTCTTTGAGTTCCATAGCGTCCTTACTTCTAGTATCGATAATCGTAATGCATATTCAACTGGTAGATACTGGCTTTCTAAGGTATTCCTCGTTCTTCAAAAGTATCAAGATTCCATCATCTTCGTAGGAAGGGTCTATGCCGACGAGACATACGTGCCCAAGTGGGAATCTAAGAAAGTGGCGAAAAATGGAAAAGAACTTCGAGGGTTATCAAGCAATCAATATTCCATATATTCGTTAACTGATGGTAATAAGTGTTATCTAAAATTAGAGGGTGTGGGCAAACCCAGCGTTCCCAAGGTCACCAAGGCATACTCTAGTCACATAAGCAAAGGGTCAACATTCGTCCATGATGGAGAAAATGCCCATCGTGAGTTTATAAGATCTCTTAATCTTGTTAGTGAGGTACACGTGGTCGACAAGTCTAAGAAGATAGAGGATAGGAATAACCCATTGGAACCAATTAACAAAGTTCACCGTTACCTTAAAGAATTTCTTTCAAGTCATGGAGGCTACTCGAGAGATACTCTTCAAGACTGGCTTAACCTCTTTGCTTTCATCTACAACAATAAAGGAAACAACTATCAAAAAGCCCAGGCCTTTATCGAGATGGCTATCAAAATGCATATAAAATTGCGTTATTCGAAGTGGTCAAACAAGGAAAACAACGATTAAAGCTGATTTATCATTCCCTCGGGTGCAAATAGGAACTTTATTTTTTTAATTAAGAGCATTGTCGCCACTTTCGATGAATCGAAGTCGTTACAACAAAGATGATAGGTATTGCTCGGATGAACCTGAGCGTGCTTAATAAAAATATTAAGAACCTCAATAGAACTAGATAAACTCCCATTTTGGTAAATGCCCGCATTGCACATGACGTCCAAAAAATAAATATCTGAGGAAACGTTATCGACAACATAAAGCCAATTATCCACATATTGGGAAACGTAGAAGATTTTCTTTTTCGTGTGCGGCTTGATGCATTCACCAAAAACGGATTTCGGATCTAAAAGAATCAATTTAGTGCGAAGAGTTGCGCAATCAAATCCTTCAAACTTCATTTACAAATATATATTTTACCAGTGAGAATTGACGAAAAGAAAAAAAGTGAAGAATATCCGATGCCTGCACTTTTTGTTAGCCACCTTGAGTTTATAGGGGGGGACGCTGAGAACGGCAGTTCTCTTTTTATGAGTTTCTTCACGTGGCTAAACTCAAGCTGCCTTTTCTTGAATCTGACTCTCAGGTCCGCTTTGACTCAGTTGCCTTGGTTCTTCAAACGGTCACAGCGTTTAACCATCAAGAATTTATTACCTTCAAAAATAGGTTCAGTTTGGTTCACGGAAAATAAGAAAGCCCCGTCCCCCTAGGAGGTATTTAGGGAAGAGACGGGGCAGGCAAGATCATCTAGTGACCAGCGTATTCGTCGTTATTGGGATTGCATTGATCAGCGTGGTTATCGAGATCGTCTTGGTAGGCGTCGTTGTTGGGGTTATTTTGGTTGGCGTAATCGTCTAACTGCTCTTGGGTATAATCGTCAGGATTCATAGGTAAGTCTCCTTTCTGGCTGGTTCTTCCCGGGCCGACTTCATAATAGCGTTTCATGATTCGCAAGCAATGCCTAACAAGATTCGTACGTTACCACGCTTTTTTGTAATCGTTTGCGTTTTATAATTCGCATTTAATAACATAGGACTTTGGTTTAGGATTGAATCAGCACGAGGAGGCGAGAGTTATGGCTTATACGTTCAATGCGGAAGGTTACCGTAATTTGATTCGGCGGAAAGCCCAAGAACGGTTCCCTAACGCCAAAGATCCGATCTCCGATTTGGCCGATGCGGTTTACGAGCAGACCTGTGAAACCCCGAGCATCAAAGACAAGGTCGACTTCCGTTGCCGGGTTCATAAATGGCTGAGCCCCGAGGTCAAAACCTTGCCGCGGATTCCTGAGCAAGTGATTGCTATGGCCGATATCCTCAACGTTCGTATCGATGATCTCTATCACGGACAAGAAGGGCAAAGCCCTGCTGATGTTATTTCTTATTACAGCGTGGCAGTGAACGACGATGTTTCCCGTTATGACACCTTAAAAAGCCAGTGTGGGAATTTCCCGGATGGTTATGACGAATTCGACAAACAGTTCATTGATTACATCGTAGAGTACAAAGCGGTCCACGTCATGGACAAAGCCGTGAAAGAAAAGGATTACGATACCACTCACATGCTCATGGATGTTAACAATTCTTCCATTTACGTTGGCCGAATGCTCCCCTTATTTCAACGAGAATTTCTGCCGGAACTTTTTGATGCATTCTATGACCCTAGAAACCGTTGGATCCTTCAAGGAGACACGTCGGAGGGCAATGGCTTCATCCCCTGCCGAATTAAGCTTGCCAAAGAAGATGTTGTCGCGTTGTTAGATCAGCCAGCCTTTATCGCGAAGGTGGCGAGCGAACATCAGCAAAAGAAAGCGGGAGAATGGACCTACAGCGTTACCTTTGTTCATGGTTGGTTCGATAATCCCGATCTCGAGAAAACGCCTTATCTTCATGGAGCCTTCAAATTGACTTTTGATTTAGCGGTTGAAACGGAACAACTACGGGCGATTATGCCCTTCTTAACCGTAGGAACTAAGCACAACAACCTGGTTGCATCAATTCTAGGGAATGAGAAATTGCGTTTCGAAAAGGACCTCGTCTATTTTGGAGAACAGTATCGGGAACCGGTTCCAATGACCAACATTGCTTTGGCTCAGGACATGGACCATCTTCGCGCAATCGCCAAAGCTCATCCTGAACAGGCTGATATCTTTAACGCTTACTTCGATTCGGTGAACAAACTTATGGCCTTAGCGGTCCCCACCACCGCTCAATAAACTGTTTCCCGCTCCTTTTAGTAATGGCACATGAGATTGTGCCCTTGCTAGAAAGGAGACACTTAACCATGTGTTCTCTTCCCATGAGCGGGTATATCCGTTATTTAGTCTCAGCGGCGGGCTATGATGGTCGGATTGAGGCGATTGCCCAGAAGATCGGTGCCAGCAGCAAATCCCTCTACAAATGGATGGCCGGTACTTCGATGCCTTCTGGGGAGCACCTACGAGCCTTGCAGCATCTTGCCGGGGTCGAGGTCAAACTGATGGACGGAAGTCCTAAGGTTTGACCTTTTTCTTTTATCGCGTGGAAAATCAAACGGTTCCGTCGTAATCCCACGGAAGCGTACGGCCAACGGCTTCGGGCAATTCAGTTTTCGATGAGACAACACCATCGGTGATAGTTTTGATGACGTTGTTCATGTCGTAAACCTTTTGTTCATTCGGCAATGCTTGATAGACATCGCTTTTCTTGACTTGTCTGACGAGCCACTCGGCATCATTGCTGATTTCGTTCATGATGGCTTTGTTGCCGGAACAATATTCAGCCAATTCCCAGTGTCTCGCGTTCGCGTCCGTCCATCCGTCCGTCTTCTTGAGGCAGAACAACTGGACCTTGTCCTTGGTCAATTTGACCTTCTGGTAGACGTCCTTGTCAGTCCAGTCGAGCGCCATGTTGTAGTCGCGGACCTTGGACTCGGACTCGTCGACCATCTGGTCGGACCACTCCGCCAGGGTTCCCGGCGCGTGAAGATCGATCCGGTTGATCGAGATGGCCGGGGTGCCGTCGGGGTAGGTATCGAGCTCGCCGGAGGTGTATTCGCTCCGGGCGGCGATGCTTTGGCCTAAGCCCTTCGCGAAGCGGCGGCTCTCCATCACGTAATCGTCGATCATCCGGACCCCAAGGTTTTCTTTGGCCAAGGAAGAGCCTTCCATGATCCTCCCGTCGATCAGGAGGACCCAATAGTTCTCGCTATTGCAGGGACGGGCCTTCCAGCCGCCTTGGTACCAAGAGTAGAGGTCCCAATCGGTGCGGACGGGGTTGGGGTTGAGGGCCATCGCCGGCGTGGCGTTGAAGTTCAGGAAGTATTGGTCGTTGTATTTGTTGACGTCCCCGAAGGTCTCTTTGTAGGTTTTTCCGAACAGCCCCCAATAGCCGAGGTCGTCTTTGCTATAGTCCGACCAGACGTTCTTCATGTCGCTCTGAAAGTAGACATCCGAGTCGAAGGCTTCCTTGGTCCATTCATAGAGGGACGAAGAAGAGGACGAGGAAGAAGTCTTTGAGGAGGTCGTAGAGGCAGACGACGAGGAGTGAGACGATGAAGACGTGCCACCACCGCCGAATTCCCAAATGAAGCCATTGCCTCCCCCGCTTTCGTTAGAGAAAGCACAAGAGGATAAAGACAGCGAAGTAGCGACCAAAAGCAACATCTTCAAAGATCGGTTCTGTCCAAGGAATGTCATAAAGTATCCTATCCCAATCTTCCCATTGGCTTTTCTTGAGAACTGAGATTCTTACGATGCTCAAGCATTCCCTTCGCCAAGGCCAAAAAAAGGAAGATTGTTCCTTCAAAAATGATAAAACAGCCTCCCGAAGCAACAAGGCCTATAACTGACCTTTTAGAGCAATAAGACCACCGCTTTTGTTCTCCAAAATTAAAGGGGACCGCAACGCGTCAAAAAAGGCAGGAGAGACAATGTTTCTCTTCCTGTCTTCTTGGGATTGAAGAATGGATTGAGCAAGACTTCAGAGCCAGTAACGTTGGAGGTACTCCCCTAGACCAAGGCCTTTCTCGTTCTTAACATCCTCAAGATCAAGACAATCCGCGAACTCTTTAGCCGTTAAAAAGAGGAATTGAAACGTGATCCCCGGATAGCAATCCGTAAGGATACCCGTAAGCGTCTCGCCAAGGACATCCCGATGCTTAGGATCGGCTTCTTTCTCCCAGAGCGGTTGGTAAAGGGCCTTCCATTTGTCTTGGCCCCTCCATAGGGGCGAATCGAGGGGGACGGACCAAACGGAATTCATTAAATAGATATGCTTGATGCCCTTAAAATCAGGATTGCCCATCGATAACTCGTTGCAGATGCCTAAGGCATGTCGCAAGAGCTGCAGCCCATCAAAACCGATTTCGAAATTGGCGATTTGAGCGTTGACCTGCTTAAAGAGGTCGATGAAGCGTTGAGGCGCTTGGGCTTCCGGCTCACCAGAAAGCCAATAACATTTCCGATCGAGATAAGCGGGCGAGCTCAGGACTTCGTGCTCCCCAGAGAGATACTCCTTCAACTTGCTTTCTACGACAATCAAGGTGTCGCCGCAATAAAGCAAAGCATCCGCCATAGCCGGGTGGGTTGGCGCTCCATTGCTATTCTTCAACGTCCGTAACGGATATTCCAAATAAGTCTTGTACTGACCAGCGGGAAAAATGCCCGGCTTCATCTGCACGCTCATAAACGCTTCCCCAGTTTTGCGAGGCCTAGCCAAGAGGTTGCAGATGAGCGCCGCCGAAGATTGCACCGAACACATTTTGGGCAATTTAGGATATTTCGGGGTTGGAATTGTTTCTTGGCCAAGCAAGTCACCGGAACTGTAGCGATATCGATTCGTTCGCGAGCGAGCAAAGTTGGACGAGATGCCTTGGATTTTCTTGTCATCCGTGTAGAAATAGTCAACGATCTCTTGACGAAAAGAGGGGGTCGAACCGAAAAAGAGGTTGTCGAGGAGATTCTTTTGGTAGAGATAAGAGGCTAGGGGCGAAGGATCCTCTTTATCTTGGCTAAAAGGATAGGCAAAGCAAGCCGAATCGACTTGGCCCAAACCAATCAGCTTTTCTCGAAGACGTTCCCCCAGCCAACTGGTCAGTAACTTCTCGGGTGATTCCTTTTCCATAAAAGATCCTCTCTTCTTTTTTAGCTCGCTTAGTCCTTAGGCAAAGGCGACTGAGTAATTTCGTCAAAGGTCGTGGCGTCGTAGACCACCACTTTAACCCCATAAGTGCGGATGAGCTTTATGAGATGAGGGTACTCCGAGGTGCTGCCTAAAGCTCGCCACGCTTCAAAGGCTGGCCCGTAATTGGGGATAAGCACCGCTAGGCGAACATCATGAATGACAAGTTTGATCGGCTCCCCAAAGGCGCGTTTTGCCATGGGGCTCACCGCCACTTGTTCTTGAAACGTGCCAAGATGCTTCTTTAGCATTTCTTGATAGGTGGCGATTTCTAAGACCGCTCGGAGCAAACCATCAGGCTCGCTTTTAGGTTTCCGGTTTTTGCTTCCCTTCACCTCAACTAAGTAGATCACCCCTTCGCGATAAGTGAGCAAGTCAATATTGGTTTTTGGGCCTGCTACTAAGTTCAGTTCGTATTCGAAACACTTCCCTAAAGAAGGAAAAACTTTTAAGTCTTTAACCCATTGTCTCACCATCATCTTTTCGCCGTCTTTACTCGAGTCAGATAGAGCCTCATCCAGTGCTTGCTCGTCGTGGCCATTGGTAAACTTATCTTTTATCTTATTGCCTTTGAGCATCTCATCGTTAAAAAGAACAACTGGTTTGGAAAGAATGTGCTCTGCTAACACCTCAATCGTCGGCCGTTGTGTGTCTTGGCTGTATCCTTTCTGGTTCACCCCTTCTCGGCGATAAGGAAAAGGTTCGGGGTCCGTATCAAAGTGCTGGATAATTTCAGCTTCAGTATAATATTTCCGAACCATCAATCGTCTCCTTTTGCTGAGGATTACAGCGTTTACGAATTCTTTAACAATTCTATCGTTTCCGCATCATCTTTAATACGTTTATTGCAACCGGCGCATTGATATTGCTCATCCGCCCGCCACAGTAACTTCGATAGATGAAATAGACCCTGAATCGCTTCTTTTAGAGCTTGATCTTTACGGATGCACTTATCCGCATAGGCGATATAGGTTTGATCCACTTCCCGATAAAGGATCCGACCTCTTGGATAATAGGCGTAGTCTTCTAGCAGTCCAGGATAGCGAGGAAGAATCTCTTGGTTAAAGAACTCATAATGGCCAAGGCTTACATCCTTAAAGCCATTATCTGAAGATAACGAGTCCACCGCTTCCGCATGGATAACAACCTTCCCTTGCGGCAAGACATAGAAGATCCCGATAAGCTCGTTACTTGTCTTCATGAACAAAATAAGAGGCCGTCGCTAAATAGACGGGATAACCATGGCTATCTTTAGGATCGCTATAACGGTGGGTTTGGGGATCCGGGTGCTGCTCCAAAGAGAGCATCCGTTTGGAAATGCTTTTCTTATAGCCGAGCATCACCTTGAAGAGGTAACCGAATAACGCCCCGATGAGCCGCTTCTCTTCGGGGTCATTCATGAGATCCGCCTGCAGGCAAAGCTCGGAGTGGCTCCTGGTGAAGAAGTCCGCGGGCGGGATCATATAGACATCATTGAGGAGTTGGTAGAGCTGCAGCTGTTCGGGGTTCTTGAGGATATCGAGGAACGCCAAATAGAATGGATCAGTCTCCTCGACTTTCTTGTTATAGTACGACACGAAACGGTCCAAAATGAATTTCATGGCTTTATCCTAACCTACCAATCACTGCTTGTCAATTGGACGCTTTTGAGAAAATATTACATTTAACGGCTTTTCTTGTTCTTATCTATGCTTTGGGTATTTTCGGCTTGTCCGTCCAGTTGACATACATTGGACGGTGTGGCATATCTATTCCCGTTATTGAACAGAAAGAAGGTCTCATCACCTATGAGTGAACAACCCGTCGTTTACGGCTATAGCGACATCAAAGCCCAAGTCGACCACTACGTCGACATCATTAGCCATCCTGAAATCTATTCTAAAGTCGGTCTCCATGCCCCGCATGGCATCCTCTTCACCGGGACGCCCGGCAATGGCAAGACCACCTTCGCCCGGTATCTTCTCGATCAGTGCGCCATCCCCCACTACCTCTATCAAGATAGCGGCGATTACCATAATGAATGCAAAGCCCTCCATGACCTCTTTGATGAGGCGAGAGCCCATGCCCCATCTCTCGTCTTCATCGATGAGCTCGATACCTTGGTCGACGATAACCATCCCTTCTTAGCGGCTCTCCTCTCTGAGCTCGATGGCATCAAAGGCCACCAGGGCGTCTTCGTCATCGCCTGCGCGATCGATGAAGAGTCCCTGCCTTGCGCCTTAACCAGACCCGGCCGCTTCGACCGCTTGATCGCCCTCCATAGCCCCGATGAAGCCACTCGGAAAGAGATCCTTGAGGGCGAACTCGCCAAGAGCAACCTCACCTGCGACTTTAGCCTGAGTTACCTGATCTATGCCTTAAGCGGCCATAACACCGCCGAAGTCGTTAACTGCGTTCAGGCCATGATCTTCGAGGCGACGCTAAAGGGCGAAACCGCGCTGAGCGAGGACGATGTGGAAAAGGGACTACAGGTCGTTGAAGGAGAAAGCCAACCACCCTTCCGCTTCAATGAGGAGTCCTTACGTTCCATCGCGGTTCATGAAGCCGGCCACATTCTCTATGGCTTAGGCCATCCCGAGAAGTTCCATCTCCTAAAAGCCGCGATCGGCGTGAACCAGAAAACCCGAGGTTATGTCCGTAGCTACAGCCTGAAGCGCGGCCAAAATGAAAATCTCCAAGGTTATCTTATCGGGGCGGCGGAGATGCTGGCGGGTCTCTGCGCCCAAGAAGTCTTATTAGGGCGCCGCTACGACGGCGGATCGGATGACTTAACTAGAGCGAGGGATTATCTTGGGACCGCCGTCAATAGCCAAGGCTTAACCGGTCAAGGAACCCCGGCGGGATTCTATAGCAATCAGCTCGATAAAAAGCTGCTCTCCGAAGAGAGCATGATGGCCTATGAAGAGACGGTGAACCGGCTCCTCGATGAAGCCCATGATCTCGCCTATGGCGTCTGTTACCAAAACCGAAAAGAACTCCAAAGTATCGCGATGGCCTTACAGAGTAAGAAAGTCCTCTACGAAAAAGAACTGAACGCCTTCCCCACACCCGATATTCGGATACCCCTAGAAGAAGCCGACCCCCTACCCCACTCGGGGCAGGCGGCCTAAAGGTCCAAGCGAAAGCAGCTACCTTAACGCGTAGGATGAAATTAACGAATGAAGCCGTGTTTTTTCTTAAGAATCCTAACTTAAAAAACAGCCCTTATCCCCGTAAGGCTAAGCAGCGGCCCGCCACCCCTAAGCCCAGGGCAAAGAAGAGGTTGAGGCTCGCGATGAGGATCACCCAAGGGACGTGAAGGATGATCGCGGCGATGAGGAGTCCTAAGTGCGTGAGAAAATGGAGGATGGCAACGGCCAAGAGCACACTCCCGCCTAAGCTCGAACGATTGATCTTATGATCTTTAATCATGGGATCCTTTCTTCTTGGCCTTAGCTTCAAGCGCTAAGCCAATACTCACGCCCAAGAGCCCCACCAAAAGAATCGCGCTGCCGCCATAGGCTAAGCCCAAATAGAGCTGACCGATCGGGGTGGGATTAACTAAGGATTCATTGAGGGAGTTATGGGCGTAAAGAATCGCTAACGAGATGAAGCCAGAAGGGAGCATCACACCTCCGACTCCGCTAACAAGGAGACCCGACTTTTCAAAGAGATTCATGTTTTGTTTTTTTCCTTTCTAGAACGAGAAATACAGCATCCCTCTCCATACGCTATAAAAGAAGAGAGGTATGGAGAGGTTAAAGTCATCAAGAAAACGTCATCGTCAAAAGAGTTCAAATATCACCTTCTTTGGTTTATAGAGTTAAGAAAATAGACAACTTCAGGAATGAAAGCGAAGGACATTCCTAAGCTAAAGGACCCGTTAAGTTATCGAGTTAAACGAGATCAGGTTATCTTATGAAGTGAGAGAGATATCACAACTTAAGGATGAGGAAGATATCTTAAATAGAGAGAGCTAATAACTTGAGGAATAATTAACACTACAAAGGGAAGGAAGTTCTAACTTATAGAGTTAGGGCTTCGCTCGAGTTAACAAATCTTACAATACTATAACTTATACAGTTATTAACTTACATTATTACACTTTTAACGGGTGCCAACAACCCCATAATAGACCGTTCGTTAACGAAAGCAAGAAGGAAATTAAACATGAAGAAAAACGATCAAGACCGTTGCTTCCATAGTACCCAAGGATGCTGATTCATTCTTTGAATAAAACCCGAGTCGGAAGAGAGCAGAGAAAAATCAAATTCCTTCCTTTTCGCCGAAAGGAGAAACGCTTGTTCTTTGGGGCTGAGTGTTAGAGAGGATAGGTAACTTTTTACTCGAGATCGCGCCTCGTCAAGTTCGAAGTCGTCATCTTTGGCTAGAACCGGTTTCAGTTCGGCTCGAATGTCGGAGTAAGTAAAACTATCGATGCCAGCGAGGGCTGAACTTGGGAACTCAAAGAGACCGTCCATCGCGAGATAAAAAACAATGGCTGTTTTTAGTTTATCCTCGTCGCCTAAATTGTGATGAACGATTGCGTAATTGACATCATAAAGGTCCCGGGGCTTATGTCGATCGATTAACGCTGCAATTTTGCTGCCATAAAGCTCTTCTTTTTGCAAGGTTTCAACCTTTAAAGGTTTGCCAAAAAGAATGACGTTCTTTTCTTGGATGGCTTCCAGATGAACGCGGTCCATAAAATTGATCTCGATTTTAAGGACATCTTTATTTCTCATCGCGTTTTGGTAAGCGAAAACTTGGGACGACAAAGCGTAATATCCGCGTGAGCGTGGGGAGGGGGCGTACCCCATCCTCATCAGCACGTCGGCGATGAGCTGCAAAATCTCGGACCGCTCCCGCCGAGTCGTCGCCGCATCAACGGATCCGATGTAATCCAAGTCAATATCGAGAGAAAGCCGAGGTAAAGGGGCATAGCAAAGGTTCAAGGCAGTACCGCCTTTTAGCACCAGTTTTCCTTGGAGACGAGGGTCATGAAAAAGAAAGGACAGAATTTCGCCTAAACGGAGGACTTTTTCGACATTGGCTTCAATAAACGGATTAGCGAGGACTAGACTTTGAAGGTAGCTCTTCGAATAAGGCATTGTTGGTCTCCTCGGAGTCGGTAGGAACGATCAGGCTCCATACCTTTATATAGTCCCCGAGTCCGGCTTTGGTACCGACATAATATTTTTTGGCGGTGCGATGCCGCTGACATTCTTGGAGAAAACTCGCGGAAATAGACCCGCCATAATACCGAGAAAAGAAATAACCGACTTTGAGATAGAGCACGGCCTTACCGCGCTCCGAAAGATAAGCCAATAGTCGGCTTTCTGAAAGATCACGCATCTGTCCTAGCGCCTGGGCGACTTCGCTAAAGCCGCCTCCACGCGGTAGGTCATCGATGCAGTCGATGATTAACCGCTCAGGATTAGCGATGCGAACTCCAGCTTCTTCTCGATGATCTTCTACGCCGCTAATCGAGGTCACGACGACGGGCTGGTAAGAGCAACCTTGGTAGAGCAAGGGACGAAAGCGGCTTAACGAGGCCACCTCCACGCAAGAAACAAACGATTGCTCGGCTAAGCCATAGTAGGCTAAGCCCGCGTGATAACTCAAAAAGGCCGAGGGGCTTAAGGCACAAGCAATCTCTAAGGGGTTAGCCATCAGCTTTCCCGTCGAGGGATCCACCAAGCCATAGAGGCCTTTACGGAGTTTAAGGATATCGCCTTTACTTTGATGAGAAGCCACGTAGCGTTGAAAGCTAGGTCGATCGGGAAAGCGGTCTTGAACCATTTCATAGTCAAAAAGCAAAGGCAAGATTTTCATGTACCTATTCTAGCACGTTGCTTTCTAATTTTAATAGTTTACGTACTTTTATTGGTACTATACGTACCCCGCTTTCTGGTTGGGTCCAGAGCTTGGGGTACCGTCCAAAAAGAAAACTTTTTTTGGATCAAGAAGCCTTAAAGGAAGGATAGCAATGAGGATCGATGCTTTTACATTTAAAATGCTTAATCCATATTATCTCTATTTTTTGCTCATCAAAATTTAGGTAACAAATTTGTTACTAACAAACTTGTTACCAATCCGGCTGGGCCATTGGCAAGAAGGTCTCTAGCCAAAACTTGTTAGTCCTTGTATGTACTTGTATGTACTTGTATGTACTTTTCGATTTTGTTAGTTCTTGTATGTACTTGTATGTACTTTGAAGTCCCAGACCTTTGAATTACGGGATGGTAGAATTTTTTCTACTAGAATTTTTTCTACCATAAAGATGTCGATGTTTCCTCATCTTCGTCTCGTCTCAATTCGGAAATACCCTGCGATGAGGCCCTCCCGATAAAAGATCAGGTATAGGTCTTTTTATGGCCCTGAGGGCTTGTATGATAAAAGAGCCTCGCCGGTTAAAGGCAACTTCACGGCAAGGTCAAAGCGAGAACGGATAGGGCCGTCCTCGCTTTTTTTATGGCTTTGGCGGCTTAGTCCGATAAAGACGCCAAGTCGAGGGGCTTATCCCAAGGAGCATTCGGCCTTGGTCAAGGACAAAAGTTACCTTCCGAATTCGGACATTTTGCCATTTTGAGCCTTTTTGAACTCGGACATTTTGCCATTTTCGGCCATTTTTAACTCGGACATTTTGGCAATTTCGGCCTTTTTGAACTCGGACATTTTGGCAAACGGGCCAGATTGCTGCCATAGATACTGGCTTTTAAAGCGGACAGGGAATCTTGAGGTTTGGGCCTTCTTAGAAAGGAGCCTTAAATCAAGTAGAGTCCTCGACTGTTGGGGGCGACCAAGGATAGTCGAACCAAGGCTCCCACTACCGCTGATAAGACCGTTAGGAAAAGGGGGGGAACTTCAAAGTTCGTTGCGCAATTTGAGCAATTTACTTTTTTAGTCGGGCCGATTCTTGGCCCTTTTTTGCTTTTCTTCCCCTATTTAAAGGTAGGAGGATAGCAAGATGACCGTCCCTCAGAAAAACCAAAGTTGGAGCTCTCAATGAACACTGGCCTTCGTTTTAGCATTGAAGTTCGATCAGGCTTCGGTTCAACTATACTACATTATAATTGCTTTATATATTTGTAGTATAATTGCTTCGAGGTCAAAACGATGAGCGTTTTCTTAGAAGTGATGCAAGAAGAATTGCGGAGGGCCAAATCCCACGTCGAGGCCTTTCGCTCGCTCTTGGATTCTTTGCCAAAAGGCTACGTCTCTATCCTTATGGTTTCGGGCAAGCGTTTTGCTTATCGAAAGTGGCGGGAAGGCAGCCATATCAAAAGTCATTATCTCGGCCTTGAAGGCTCGTCAGAAGAACAAGCGGCTCGGAAAAACTATGCCGAACGAAAACGAATCCTAGCCAATTTAAAAGAAGCGGAGAAAGAGGAAAAAAGGTTAGAAAAAGCGCTAAAGAATTATGAAAAAGAATGAGGCGTTTAGGCCCTCGTAAAAAGTCGCGTAGAATCGGGGCAGCCCTTTGATGAAGTCTATTCAATAAAGCCAAACCTGTTATCTCAAAAGCCAAGTTGGTTGCGCAATTTGAGCAATTTACTTTTTGAGGCCGGACGATTCTTGGCCCTTTTTTGCTTTTCTCCCCCTATTAAAGGTAGGAGGATAGTAAGATGACCGTCCCTCAGAAAAGTCAAAGTTACAGAAAATTCCCAAAGGAATAACTTAACTGACAAATTTGTCAGTGACATTTTTGTCAGTAAGACCTAAAAAGCGATTTTATCAAGAAGGCGGCTCTGGTATTCCATCGCTATAACATAACAATATTATAGTGTATGATTAAGCCATGGATCAACGGATGAATCGTCTGTTAGAACGGGCTTTCCCTAACCTCGTGTTAGCGCTAAGCCTCCCCTCCCATCTACTTCCCGAAGATTCGGCGAATTTTGCTGTCTACAAATTTCGTTATGGCTCCACCACTTATCGCTTAGCTCAAGAGTTGACCTCGCTACCTTTAGCGGATCTTTATGGGGCCTTAAAACGCCTGCACGCGGCCTTTCCTAAGCAGCGGATCTTACTCTTGTCCCCTTATCTTAGCCTGAGTGACAAACGGGCCTTACGAACCTTGCAGCAAGCCTATATCGCTGGCGATGGAGAGATTGCCATCCCTCAGGGTTACCATCAACCGGAGGAGTGGCCAGCTTATCCCCTAAGGTGGACCTTAGCCACCCAAGCCCTCTATCTCTTCTATTACGCCAAAAAGCCCCAAGCGTATCCTCTTTCCGCCCTTAGTCAAAGCTTAGGGCTATCGAAAGTGAACGCCTTATTGCAGTGCCGGGTGCTCTATGGCCTTGGCCTACTCGAGGAAACGGGGATCACGACCTCCTCCCGCTTTAGCCGCATCCCTTCCTTAGCCCGTTACATCGAGCAAGGCTATTCTTACCTCATGAATCCCATCGTCGCGACTATCTTCATAAAGCAAGGGAGCTTCGATCGCGCGGTCAAAGGCAAAGAAGAAAGTTTGGAGCATTACACCGCCTTAGCCGGTCAAGGGCGGGGCTACTGCCTGAATGAGCAAGCTCAAGGATCCTGGGCCAAAGAGGATTTAGGTTTTCGTCAGGACGAGGACGATCTAGAGATCTCCTTATTTGCCCACGGCCCGTATTTTGAAGTCGAGGGTTATCTTCATCCGTTAGAGGTCTTAGCCATCTACAAAAACGATCCGGATATCCGCGTACAAGCCGCCATCCAAAAGCTTAAAGAAGACTTAAAAATCCCAAAGGATCGGTAAAGACAAAGGTCCAGCATTGAGACTGCCGTTACTCAATACGAGGTTCAGCATTTGAGCCTCACCTTTCTTCTTATCCGTCTCAACAGTTGAGCCGCATCATCCAAAGATGGGAATCAGCATTTGAGCTTCTTCCCATCCCTGTTTTTTTATTTGATGCGGGCGTCCGTCACCAAGACATAGCGTTTTTCGATATAGGAAATCTCATCGACGGTCAGATAGCCGATCGAAGAATCACCAAAGCCAAAGAGGTTCTGATGTTCCTGATCTTCGGTTGGGAAGTAGCCTAAAGCCATCACCTTTCCAAAGCCGGTGAAAACGGCCATGAGATCAGTCAAAATCTCCTCTTGGTCTTCGTCAAATTCGCTGAGGTCCAATTCGTAATGGTGTATGAGGAAGTGCATGAACTCGTGGACGAGGACGGCCACGTACATGTAACCATCGGCATGTTCGATTTTCTTCACGACCAGGTGACCGCCATGTTCGGAGTTGGCTTCAAAGTAGCCCACGTCATGGCCATCGCCCTGATATTCTTCCAAGAATTCAGCCTGCAGGTAGCCACGGGCGACGGAGAAACGGTTGCATAGATAATCGAGGGCTTTATCGAGCAGATGCGCTGGGGTGGCCAAAAAACACCAGCGATCGAGCGAAGCCAAAAACACATCATCATTTTTCTGTTGAGGGAAAGGCAAAAGAGAAGCCAAGACTTGATAAGCGGCATCAAGCTCCTGCTTCTCCTCATCGCTATCGAGGCTTCCCTGAACGATCAGATCCTCAACCGAGGGTCGATGGTATTGGGCTAGCTTCATTTTTTATACTTCCAATAACGTTTGATCATCGTATTGAGGTCATGCTCATGAACGTTGCCGTTCTTGTCGACGGTTCCGGTCGTGAAATGTTCGGTAAAGGAGGTCTCTAACCCGCAGTTAGGGCACTTGCAGTCAAAGCTGACCGCTTCTTTGCGCTTGGCCGTTCCCGTATTGTCATCACCCGTAACATCGGAGCCTTCGTAGTTCGTGTCCGTGACATCGAGCAAGTGGCCGCACTGCTTGCAATGCGTCCGGTGATAGTGGCGGGTCTCCAAAACGCCGCCAACGGCTAACGACACGCCAAAGATCAGCATGATGCCACCGATGACAAAGAATGTCGTTGAATCGCCGTTACTGATCGCGTTGGTAATCGCAAGAAGGATGAGACCGCCAACGAGGAGCCCCAGACCTCCGTAAATGCAAATCCGGTTGCCTTTGCTGTTTTTCGGACCGACTCTCTTGACTTCATTTTTAGACATATTTTTTATGTCCTCCCTAGTTGGCCACTATTTTAGAAAAGCCAAAAGATCAGCCCTTGATTCGCACCGTCTTTTTAAAGAATTGCGTTAGCGGAAATGACAAGGAACAATTAAAAATCGAGAGATAAAAGAAACTCGTCGTGTTGCATATTCCCCCCGAAAATGCAACACACTCGCTGCCTATTCCCCCCCGAATATGCAACACGGCACATCGAGTTAGGCCATTTTCATCTCAAAATAGGCCGATTCGCCAAAAATAACGTTTTTAGAGATAAAGGTCATTTCCGCTCACGAGAATGGCCCCGTCTTTCTTGCCCGTAAAACCATGGAAGGCAAAGGCCCCATAATGGGAAAGCTTTAAGTTGCCTAAAGCGCGATAGGCTGCCTCTTCAGGATCGAGCGTCGAAATGGCAATCGGCTTCTGGGCGTAATAGACCCCAAATAAACTAAAGCCTTCTTTATCTTTTAAGGCTAAAGGATAGAGCTTGCTTTCTTTGGTCTTGGGGTCTTCATAAAGATAAGATCCGGCATCCAAAGCCCCCAAGGCTTTTAAGTTACGCTTCAGGTAATCGCGGCAGATTCGGGTAAAGCCAGAGGTGAGGTAATCATTGAGATCCGGTTGGATCTTTTCTTTATAGAAGGCCTTCTCCCCCACTTTAGCGATGGCGTTGGCGTTACCATAGACGAAAGCGTAATAAAACCTTAAGAGGTTGTCGTTTAACGTGTAGAAGGCCTTTTCGGAACCCTGGGAGGCATTGACGGGGCAGAGCTTGCTGACGAGTCCCATCGTTAGGAGAGGCTTAAGCATCCGAGCTAGGCTCCCGTTATTAGGAAGCGACAAGGCATCTTCAAGTTCGGAGTACTTTTTATCCCCTAATGAAAGTAAGCGAAGAATCCGATCGGCGTTGCTGTGATTGGGGAGTTCGGACAAGGCCAGACGTTCGGCGTAAAAACGGAGAGCACCATCGGAGGACAAAAACAGCTTTTCGATATTGATCTCAAGGGAGGCGAAGGGGTTGAGGGCGAGGTTAGCAAAAGGGAGTCCGCCGAAGACGCTATAGAAGGGAATCCGCTCATTGAAGGAGAATTCGGGGCGGAAGGGCAAGACCCCCAAATAATCGAATTCCTTTAACTCGTATACAAACTCGAACAGCTTATTCCAAGAGGAGCCCTTAGCGAAGTAAGGGGCTGAGAGGGTGAGGCTGGAGGAGAGGATGAGCAAAGAGACGTTGGTCGGAAGGTTGGTTAAAAGGGTAGAAAATAGGCCCATTAATTTGCCGGGTTTGCTCTCGGCATTTTGCAAGCCTTCAAACCCATCAAAGACCACCACGATTTTTGTCTTGAGAATTCCTAGAAAAGCGAACGCGTCTTTGAAGGAAGAAAAATCGACCAGGGAATTGGCAGTGACTTCTTGGATCCTGGTGACGAAGCGTTTGAGGTTGTCCTCTATAGGAGCCTCAACGAACTCCACGTCGATCACCAAACCCTTATAGTTTTCTAACGCCGCGTTAACCAAAGAAGTTTTTCCGCAACGCTTTTTTCCATAAATAAACGCGCGGGTTTGCCCTTGGGAAAGCCAAGTTTTTAGCCGCGATACAACATCCGAATTTCCAAGGTACATAAGGTCTCTTTTCTTTAAATGATTATTTTTTCATTGTTATTATAGAACAAGACTTTTCGATTGGAAATAGAATAAAAAGAGGCAAATTTAGAAAACCCTTATTTTCTTTGATTTTCTTAATGATTATTTTTTCACTGCTTTTAGTTTTTTGTTCATCGAAACCTTTTCGCTTCTTCGGAAATCAAAGAGAAAGCCCAAAACGTTTTTCTGGTCTTTTTGATGTCAGAAACCCTTTGGTTTGTGGGCGAGAACTTGCTCCGCGAAATAGACTTTTAATTCGAACGATATTTTCGTTATTCCTCGATTTGAAATAGCGTCAATTTATTATTTTTAGGACTTGGTTTTTCTCCCTTTTTGGAACCTATTTTTGACGCTATTTCGTCTCCAAAGGCCCTTCATTTTTCATCGCTTTTCTGCCCTCATTTTCGGAGCGTTTTCGACCCCTTTTATCCAACAAAAAAGGGGGGCTTTTGGACCCCCGAAATGGCAGCGATTGTTACCCCTAAAAAGCCGGGTCGAAATGATGGGCTAAACGATAGGCGGGAATGTCAAAGAAAAGCGAGGCAAAAAAGTCCACTAAAAAGAGCGAGGGAAACGTCCTTAAAAATCCCAAGAAAGCACTCTTTGGTTCTCCGCCCCCAAAGACGAAGTAATTGAACAAAGCCAAGCTCGGAGAAATGAGAAAATAGAAGATGGCAGCGATGATAAATGTCGCTAAAAGGCGATAAGCGAGATTGCCTGTATATGTCTCCGTCTTGACCTTAAAGAGGCTTGCGAAGGCCTTGCCGATACCCATTAAAGGGATAAATAAACCGATAACCATCGCAAGAATATATGAAAAAAGCAGGCTAGTAAAAAACGGGATCGCTTGAAAGCTATTGAAGCCATTGAGGGCAACGCTCGATAAACAAAGGGCCGAGCAGACCGCGAGATTGAGGATCGCGTTATAGATAAATTTGGCAAAGGTGATTTTCATGGCTCTCGCGTAGCGCGAGTCGAAGATGATAACAAAGGAGCCTTAGAAAGAAAAGAAGAATCGGCGAGTTCTTAGGGAATGTCACTCTTACCTTCGCTTTGATGGCCCAAAAGAAAAGCGCCGATCGCTCGGCGCCTTCTTAGGAGTTATGGATTAAAGCGTCACTGTGCCATCGCTGCAGGTGACGGCAGTAAACGCCGAATCGAGATGCCAGTTAGTCCCTAAGCTGACCTTGGCCCAATCCGCCATGGTGCCCTCATAGTTAAGCGTCGCTAATTTCTCGCACGAGGATAAGCCCATCTTGCCAATGCTGGCCAGACTCTTCGGCAAGGTTAACGTCTTGAGCGCGTGGTTAGCAAATAAGGCTTGCTCGCCAATGGTGGTTAAGCTATTGCCTAAAGAGAGCGAGGTCAACTGGCAGGCGACGAACGCACATTGGCCAAGGCTAAACATCGTATCGGGCAACGTGAGCGTGCTTAAATAGGTCATCCAATAGAAGGCGTAAGCCCCAATCGAAGTCGCACCGCTAGGAATGCTATAGTCGTTGCAAATGACCGGAACGTTGTAGGTGCCAAAGAGAACAACCTCATTATCCTTATAAAGGACGTGATGGTCATCCGAGGTATGGAAGATCGAACCTGCGCTCACGCTGATCGAAGAGAACCACACGACGTTAAAAGCATCGTCTGCGATGCTCGTGACATTTTTGCCGAGATGTAGGAAGCAATAAAGGGTTGGGACGATGGAGTCAAAGGCCTTGGCAGCGATCGTGGTCACCGGATGCTCGCCATTGGTGCCGTCATCGTAGGTATCCGGAATGGTATAGCCGGTGGCGTGTTTAGCGCTGACGCCGGTGACGATGTAGTGATCGGTATCAAAACTGTAGCTGAAGGAATAAGCGGTCTCGGTATAGGTCGCCTTATAGGTCTCATCATGATCGCTGACCGCCGTGATCTCGTGGTCCCAAGCGCTAAAGGTATAGTAGGTCGTCGACGTGGCTTCGCGGCAGGGAACGCTATAGACATCTGAGTAATAAAGCGGAGTATCACCAACGTTGCAATATCTGGAATAGAGGAGCGTGTCATCGTAGTCAACGAACTTCACAGCATAGGCATACTCATGATCGACGGCGAAGACGGCGTGGATATCCGTATCGGCGACGATGTTCGTGAGCGACTTATCCCAGCCGGTGAACTTATAGACATAACGCTCGTCCGGATCTTTTTCCGGAGTCGTAGATGGGGCGGGAGCGTCTTCGCCTTCCGCGACTTGTTCGCTAAGAAGTGGCGCATCTTTATCGCCATAGAAATTGACGGTATAGTACGTCACGATCGTCTCCGAAGAACTCTCGCTCGAGCTCGTTCCTTCGCCTGAACTTGTCGGGGCTAAAGAAGACGAGTTAGACGTGAAGCTAGAAGCGGCGTTTCCTCCGCAAGCGGTCAGTAATAAGCTAGAGGCAACAACGAGCAGACCGAATGACTTTTTCATCGTTAAAACTCCTTTTTTAACGTTTCGTAGTTTAAACGCATTTTCCCCAACATGTCATGATTGTTTTTAAAGGCGAAACCTCGCTGGGCTTTGCGGAATTTTACGAATGATGAATAACGAAGAAAATTAGGCCTAACAAGGCCACCGTAGTTCAGCGAAAATAAAATGTAAAATCTTTGGAATGTTTGTCCCATCCTTTTTCCTTTAAAATATAAAAGAAGAATGGAAATCGTTAGCGGACCAGTCTCAAGGGTTTTCCCTTTCAGGACCTTCCGTCTCTCCTCCTTGAAAAGGGAATTCTCGATGCTATAATGTTAACGTTAACATTAACATTTCTTTCATTAAGGGGACAATAGTATGAAACACTATTCTCATCGTCCGATCTTGGCTTGTCTTTTCATGGCTTCACTCTTAGGACTAAGCGCTTGCGGCGGAGATTCCACCGGTAGTCAAAGCGATGGCGATGTGACCCTTTCCTTCTGGGCCTATCAGCCTTCGCAGCAATCCGATCAGGAAGCCTTCAAAACCCTGATCAGCAACTTCACGGCCGAATCGGGCATCAAGGTCAAACTTAACCTCGTCGTCAAGGATTCCTATAACACCGCTTTAACCAGCGCCTTAACTTCCCGCAGCAAACCCGATATGGCTTACCTCGATCAACCGCTCATTGCGGATTTCGCCAAGAAAAAGCAAATCATCGATCTCACTTCTTATCTCAAGGATGATACCGATTTTGCCTCAACGCGTTTCTTCGATGGAGCGTACAAGACTTGCCTCTATAATGGCTTGCAATATGGCGTGCCCCTCAATATGACGAGCACCGTGCTTTTCTATAACACTGACATCGTGACGACCGCCCCGACGGATTGGGCCAGCTGGCTAGCGACTTCCGTCAGCGGCTCCAACTCCTTATTCGATGGCATTGGCACCGGCGGCTATGCCGGTTGGTACTATCAATGCTTCTTAGCCAATAATGGCGGAACCCTGATGAGCGACGATCTCAAGAGCGTCACCTTTAACGATACCAAGGGCGTCGCCGCGGCCAAGATGATGCAGGATCTTTATACCTTCGATAATCCGACGGCGATCACCAACCGCAACGCCAGCAACGGTTTTGGCCGCGGGGTCGTGGCCTATCGGCTTGGCTCCTCGAGCGATATTGACACCCTCGATACCAATTTCCCGAATCTCAATTACAACGTTTGCGTGATGCCGCCTGAAAAGGCTGGCGGTACCTCCTATAGCAACATGGGCGGAGAAAACTTGGTCGTCATGAATTCCTCGAGTCATCAAAGCCAATGCGTGAAACTCATGAAGTATCTTTTAAAAGAAACCTCGATCGAGCAAGTTTCCAACTTCACCGGCAACTTCCCGGCCATTAAGGAATATGCCGACATCACGAAAGTCCCCGTCGTGAAAGAAACGAGTCGCGCCAAGAAGGGCGTGATTCTCACTCAAATGCAGAATGCCGTCGCCCGTCCGGTCATCGCCAAATGGCTGAGCGTGAACGATGATTATTTAGGAACCGCCATCTCCGATAAGATTCTGAACGCTGAAGACGCCTCAGCTCGGAGCGACATTGCGGGCGCGCTGAATACCGCCGCCGAGGCCGCTCAGCAAATTCTCTTCGCTTAAGGACTTGAGTCATGACCTTATCGCGAAGCAAACGCCAGAAGGCCTTAACCGGGTGGTTCTTCATCCTCCCGCTTTTGGCTTACTTCGTGATTTTTCAACTCGCCCCCATCATCATCGCTTTCGGCATCAGCTTCACCGATTGGGATGGCTATAGCACCGAGTTCAACTGGGTGGGATTCAAGAACTATGTTCAGATTTTCACCAACAAAATCCTCTATCCGCAATTCTGGCCGTCCTTAGGCCGGACCTTCTATTACATGCTGCTCACCGTGCCGCTTTCGGTGGTGCTATCTTTGATCGTTGCCGCCATGCTCAATAGCGGTATCAAAGGCGAGCGCGTTTATAAAACCGCTTTTTATATTCCTTGCGTGACCGCCTCAGCGGCGATGAGCGCGATGTGGCTCTATATTTTGGACCCCGGCTTTGGCTTAGTCGCCGGGTTAAATTCGTTATTCCATACCTCGTGGGATCCGCTCCATAGTTCGGCTTGGGCCTTACCCACGCTTGCCCTCATGAGCGTCTGGGGAGGGCTTGGCTATAACGTCCTCATCGTTGAAAGCGCGATGAAGAATATCGATCGTTCCCTCTACGATGCTTGCGAAGTCGATGGCGGCGGCAGTTTCCGTAAGTTCTTCCACGTGACCTTGCCTGGCATTGCCCCGACACTTTATTTCATGCTCATCACCAGCGTCATCTCTTCGCTGCAGGCTTTCGATTCCATGTACCTCATGACCGGCGGCGGACCTAACAGTTCCACCACGACCTTCATGCTGTTAGTTTATCGGGCGATGTTCACCCATGGGGAAGCGGGCATTGCTTCCGCGATGAGCTACGTCATTTTCTTCATCATCATGATCATCACTTTCTTCCAATTCAAAGTCGTCCCTCAGGGCTACCAAGCGGAAGGCGCCGATGCGAAGAAAGAAGAAAAAGCCGAGGCGAGACGTCATAAACGCCGCTTAGCAATGGAAGCCCGCCTTCAGGTGAAAGGAGCGGCCCGTGGTGAGTAAACATCGCCAACAAATTCGTTGGAACCGCGTCATTTCTTACGTGGTGCTTTCTTTATTGGCGGTCACCTTTATTTTCCCCTATCTTTGGTTGATCTCTTCTTCCTTCCGCGAACCCAGTGCGATTTACACCTCGTTCTCTTTGCTTCCGCTCAATAGCCAAGGGAAGTTCCAGTTGGTGTTTCAAAACTATATCGATGCCTTTAATTACCTCAATCTCAAGAGCGTCTTTCTCAATACCCTGATCGTTTGTTTGCTCAACACGTTCCTGAACCTCTTGCTAAACGCCTTAGCCGGCTACGCCTTTGCTCGGCTTCAATTTAAAGGACGCAAGGTCATCTTTGCGGTTATTTGCCTCTCCATCATGATCCCGGGAACCGTCATGACTATCCCGAATTTATTGATTTGCCGGTTCTTAAAAATCGACGATTCCCTCATGGTCCTTATCTTTCCCTTCATCATGTCGGTCTATAACGTCTTCTTAATGCGGCAGCAGTTCTATTCGCTTCCCAAAGAAATTGAAGAAGCCGCGACCGTCGATGGCGCCGGCCCCTTCCGGATTTTCTTCCAGATTTCCTTACCCCTAGTGGCCCCGATGCTCGTGGTCTTAGGCATCACAACCTTCATGTGGAACTACAACAATTTCATGTGGTCTTTAGTCGCCGTGCAAAGCAGCGAATATTTCACCTTGGCCCGCAGCTTAGGCGACTTGGTTTCCGCCGGCACGGGCGAAGCATCCCTCTACCCCGTGATGCTCGCCGGTTCCGTCATCGTTTCGTTGCCGCTGATTTTAATCTTCTTTGCCGCACAAAAATATATCCTGGGCGGCATGACTGAAGGTGGCGTCAAAGGTTAAACATCAGGAGGCTAGTTATGGCTTTTAAAGGAATTCAAAAAAGTGCCCTTCTCGCAGCAAGTATTTTCTTAGTGGCCTGTGGCGGAAAAACAAGCGCTTCTTCTAATGGCAGCGATAGCACCAGCCACAATCCGATCCTCAGCAATTCTTCTGAGGTTCCGACCGCCTCTTATTCCACAATCTATGAAACGACCGGCAATAAGAGTCACATCCTTGACCGCATCTCGGATAAGCAATGGCAAGACTATTCCTTCAGCGGCGACAACGAAATCCATCTCGATACCACCACCAAAAAGAGCGAACTCGAGGGCTATGGCGCCGCCATGACGCACAGTTCCGCCTATTTGCTCGAAACGATGGACGCCACCTTAAAACAAGAAGCTTTGGAAACCTTGTTTGGCGATAGCGGCGCCCGGCTGAACTGCATACGCATTCCGATCGGGACCAGCGATTACACGAACACTTCAACCTTCTATTCCCTCGATGATACCGACGGAACCAAAGACTATGATTTGGCTTACTTCTCCACCAGCAAGGATGAAGAGTACTTGATTCCCGCCTTGCAGGATGTCCTTAAGGTGAACCCGGATGTCACCTTCTTGGCCGCGCCTTGGAGCGCCCCAGCTTGGATGAAAAGCAACAACTCGCTCGTCGGTGGCAAGCTGATCGAAGGAAAGGATGATTCGCCTTCCAATGAAGAGATTGCTTTCGCCGCCTATCTTTGCAAATTCGTAACCGCTTATCACGCCAAAGGCATTGACATTGCCTATCTTGGCATTGAAAACGAGCCCACGACCTCGGGGTTATCTTACCCCTGCATGAACGTATCGGCCAACCAATGGGCCCGGTTAGTTCGTCTCACTGCTCGCGACTTAAAAAAGGCAGGAATAACTTCAACGAAGATTCTCGCCTATGACCATAACGTCGGCGATTCTTCGGGCAACATCCTCTTTGGCCAATTCGCGGATGAAGTCTCCGCCGATAGCGAAGTCTCCGCTGCGGTCGGAGCGTTCGGACTTCATTGCTATTCTTCGGGCTGGCAGACGAATCACACCTCTTTCTTGCAAGAACAGGTTCCGCTTTTCCCCAATCAAAAATTCTTTGTCACCGAAGTCACCGAAAGCCAATCGAGCGGCGTTGACTTCGCGCAAAACATGTCCTGGTCGATGCAGAACGTGACCGTTGGCCCGGAAGCCGCCGGCGCCAGCATGTCGCTTTATTGGAACCTGGTGCTCACCGATCAAGGTAAGCCCGTCAAAGGCAACTCGGCCGTCTGCTATGGCGTCCTCACGTATAAGGACGGAAAGATCTACAAGAATCCGGCCTATTACAGCATGGCTCACATCAGTCAGTTCGCTTATGCCATTGCTGGGCAGAAGCCGGTTCAACTCGATAGCTACGCCGATAACGAAGCCAAAATCAACACCACCTCGTATCTAAGGGCGGACGGCACGATTGTCACCGTCGTCGCTAATGTCGATGCCACCACCTATGAAGATGTGGCCTTAGTCAAAGATGGAACTCAAATGATCCGCTTCCGTTTGCAGCCCCAAAGCGCAATCACGATCCTCAGCGAAAAAGAGCATAGCGATCATTATGCTTCGATTGAACCTTCCTCAATCGTGCTCACGATGGCATCCAATTCTTCTTACGATGTCGTCTATAAAGGAACATCCAGTGAGGCAACTGCCTTCTATTTCTGTTTAGAAGGAGCCAGCTACACGGAAAGCGATAAAATCGCCTCAACTTATAGCGGTGGCGCTTTCCACTTTCACCTCGATAAAGTCCCTGGGGATTATTCCCTCCACGCCGTCGATGGAGCCACGCAAGGGACCTTCAATCTCACCTTGCCCAATTTCTCTCCTAGCGCCACCACGCAGACGAGTGGAAAGGTCCTCATCGATTTTGGGTTCGATAAGAGCACGAGCTGGTCGAGCTATTGCGATCCGTATGGTAAGGCCATCTATCGGAGTGCTAGTAACGTCTATGACGCTAATGCTAAACAAGTCAACCTCACTACGAGTGGCGCCGTCGATCCGATTTACATCACAACTGAAAATTACACCGATAACAACCCAAGCGACAGCGCCTACATCTATTTCTTAGTTCTCACGGCGAAAAGCGGTATCGTCACCTTTGTTTCTTATCCTTTGATCTCCGAAGAACGGGTCTTTGCCTCGAAGAGCGCGGATTTGCTTTTAAAGGGCAACGTGCCGACGCTAGAAGTCCAAGTTAAGCCCTCTTTAGCGAGCGAACTCACCGCCTATGCCTTACGAATCAAAGATGTTAATGGCGAATCCTATAGCATCCCCAATAGTGGAACCGCGGCGGCCTTCGTCTTCGACTTCAATCTCAGTCAGCTGAGCAAGACCAGCGTTTGGTACGACATCGAGATTGTCTCGGCCTCCAGCCAAACCGCCTATTCCTTAGCTAAGAGCGACGCCGTCGATTTCAGCAAAACCTTAAGCTCGGGGACCTCGAGTTGGAACTTCCAAGAATGGGAAGGCATCCTCAAGATCAACCGGGTGGCATAAAAGGAGAAACCCATGAACATCTTTACTTATCAATCGCGCGTGGACTCGGCCCATTATTTGGCGGCGCTTCCCGCCCCGGCTTGGCAAAAGCAAGTCGACTTTGATCGCCGGCTGATTACGATTGACCCTAGTGAGAAACGTCAAAGCGTCCTGGGCTTTGGCGGAGCCATTACCGAAGCGACCACTTCGGTATACGCTTTGCTTTCTCCTGAGCAAAAGAAAGCTTTTATCCGCGCCTATTTTGGCGAAGATGGGGCCGCCTATTCTTGGGAAAGAATCCCCTTGGGCAGCACCGACTTTGGCCTCGGCAGTTATTGCTATGTTGCTGAGGGCGATCTCACCAGCAAGGCTTTCTCCTTAAAACATGAAGAACAGTATCTCTTCCCCTTCTTAAAGGATGTGAATGACTTCTTGGGTCACCAGCCGCATTTATTGGCTTCGCCTTGGACCCCACCAGCCTTCTACAAAGACAACCATACCCCACAGCATGGCGGGCATCTGCTCCCCCAATATCGGAAGAATTACGCCGCCTATGAAACCACCTATTTCCAAGCGATGGCTAAGCGCGGCTATACCTTTGATCTTTTAACCATCCAGAATGAACCGGAAGCGGTTCAAACTTGGGACTCTTGCATTTACACCCCCGAAGAAGAAGCCGCCTATATTCCGTATCTTAGAACCGCTCTCGATCAGGCAGGATTTAAGGATATCGGCCTCTACATTTGGGACCATAACCGCGATGAAATCGTCCGGCGGTCCAATGTGACTTTGGCCGCGAAGGAAGTCCGTTCCTTAGTGAAGGGCGTGGCCTACCACTGGTATTGTTCGAACAATCACCATAACCTCGATTTGGTTCATGAAGCTTTCCCGGATCTGCACCTTCTTTTCACCGAAGGCTGCGTCGAGCTCGCTCACCCCACCACCTTTAAGGAGACCGCTCTTGGCGTCTGGCGCCATGGCGAAATCTATGGCGAGAACATGCTCGAAGATTTCAACCACTGGAACGAAGGCTGGATCGATTGGAACTTGCTGCTCAATGAGCAAGGCGGTCCCAATTATGTCGGCAATTTCTGTGAGGCCCCGGTCATGTTCGACCGCAAAAAGAAGACCTTGACCTTCAACCCCTCGTTCTATTTCATCAGTCACATCTCCCGCTTCTTCAAAGAAGGCGGTCGGATCGTACGGAGCGAGAACGACTATGAAAAAGGCGTCTTTGTCGCCAGCTGCCTCAATCCCGATTCTTCTTTAGCTATCGTCATCCAAAATAGCTCGGATAAGACCATCTCTCCGAGCGTCCTCATCCAAGGACTCGGGAGCTTTATCCCTGAGCTTCCGCCCCACAGCATCACCACCTATCGAATCGTCAAATAATCGGAGGTCAAAATCATGGTTAAGCGTTCCATTGTCTTGCTTCTTCTAGGCGGAGGGGCGGCCTTCAGCCTTGGCTTAGCCGAACCTCAAGTTAGCCAGCCAGTTAAGGCGAGCGCGGCGACCACGACGTACGCCCTCCTCGATAACACTTTCCAAATCTCGCACATGCGAGTGAACGCCCTCGATGATGGCACTTCTTTTGGCTTAGGCACGAATTGGCAGCAAACCACGATGCCTGCTTTAAGTAGCAGCGATGCTTCTTTCATCCGCGGCGTCATTAACGCCCCCAGCGCCGGGACCTATTCGTTCACCTTTGATTATCGCGGCGCCGCTTATCCGCTTCAGGTTTATGTGAATTCAACAACCGCTCAGAGCTTTACCCTTCCTTCAACCAGTTGGGCCGAAGGAACCTCGGCCATCGATTTAGCTTTAGCAGTTGGCGATAACGCCGTCCTCTTCCAGGTCAATGCCTGGGGTGGAATCAAATCGATCGCTTTTGATTCAACGTTAACGCTAAAAAGCCATGCGCACGATCCGAACAGCGATGGCGTCTATTATGCGGTGGGCGATGGCTATTTGAACGACACCGTTTTGCAGGGCTACGATGGTGACATCACCGCGGCAGCCACCACGGTCATCGCTGCCCCTTATAAACTCGACAGCAATAGCGAATACGATGGCTATTCCCAGTTTGTTTTGCCCGCGAACGCCACCGCGAAATCTTTGGACATCACCTATTATCAAACGGCTTATCAAGGCAGCGGCTTGAATGGGCTCAGTTTTTCCGTCAATGGCGGAAGAGATTCTTTCGTCGAATTCAAAGGCACGACCATAAATTCGCCCCTAGTCCAGAACATCAACCCGACCGCTTTCGGTCTCGATCTCAGCGCCGGCGGAACCCTCAAGATTCATAGCAATAGCAATAACAGCGGCAAGATCGGCTTGGTTTCCGTGGCTTTCTCAACGACCGATCCTAACCCCGTCGGACCGCAGCTCGATTACGATGCCCACAGTGCGGATACCTTGCGGAACGAAGTCACTCTCCGCGGGCGTCAATTTCAAAGTAGCGGCGATATCGTGATCGATTGGAGCGCTTCTGGCATCGAGTTCAGCCTCACTAATGCCAGTGCGGCTAAGCTCAATTGCATCGCTTCTAGCGCCAAGCTCGCTTGGACTATCGACGACGGTGAAGTCCAGCGGGCGAACGTCGCCACCGGAACGGCCTTGCTCCTCGCTCAAGACCTCGATAAAACCAAAACGCATACCATCAAAATTTATAAGGATAACGAAGCGGCGGGCGGCCTTTGTGCTATCCATAGCTTAGAAGTCGAAAAAGGCGGAGTCGTGGCTAAACTAGCTGCGAAAACGCTCAAGTTTGATTTCGTGGGCGCCTCGATCGTCTGTGCTAACCAGATCGACCACGATGGCAATATTTCCGCTTACGGAGGATTTGCCCGAGTCCTCAGCGATCTCTTCAACGCGGATTTCCATAGCACTTGCGTCTCGGGACGCGGTCTCATGGAAGGCTACAATTCGGAAGAGAGTTGGGCGGCTTCGCAAACCAATCAATTGCAGGATCTCTATTGGCAGAATTCGCATTTCCGGGATGCGGCCTTGCTCTATGACACCACCGCGTATACCCCTGATGTCCTCATCGCCAATATCGGCGATAACGACCTTGGGGCGACGATCATGAAGACTTTCTCCACCACGATCGACATGTACGTGACCGCCTTAAAGACGTTCCATGGCAAACTCCGGACCGCCTATCCCAATAGCGAAATCATCTATATGTATGGCACCTATCAGAATCGCCGCTTCAATAGTGAATATCAGGCCGCGGTCAACGAACTCGCCGCTACCGATTCCAAAGTCGATTACATCTACATGCCTTTCTATGGGGATGGCAAAGACACCCATCCTTCCTACGCTCAGCACCAAATGATCGCTTCCCGTTTAGCCAGCCTTATCGAAAAAGATACCGCTTATCGGGCCGTGAGCGCTTTGCCGGCGGTTGGAGAACGCTACGAACTTGAAAACGCCGCTCTTCTCGGCACGGGCGCAACAGCCAATACCGATCCAGGGAGTGACATCAATTATGCTCAACTTTTCTCGGAATGGGGTTATGTCGGAGGCTTGGGGGCCGCTGGCGGAACGAATATTACCAATCCAAGCCAAATCAAAACGGATGGCAGCAACGTCAAGATTATGAGCCGTGGCATCACCATTACTAAAGGTGGGACTTACGCCCTAAGAATGGGCTATTCCACCTCGGCCAGCAACGTGGCCTGCTACGCGAAAGTTGACCAAGAAGATTGGCAGAAGATTGATTTGCCTTCGACGGGAGGCTGGACCACGGTTTATGAAAGCACGGCTCTGAACTTAAAACTCGCCGCGGGAACTCACACCATTCTCATCACGGGGGCATTGACCAGCACGACTTGGTACAACGCGGACTTTATTGAATTGACCCTGCAGGCCAGTTTGCCCTACTACACCATCGCTTATCCTTCTTCTTCCGCTTACGCCATCACTGGCCCAAGTTCCGTTGAAGAGGGAAGCTCATTCAATTTCACGGTGACTTTGACCGCGAACTACACCAAGAGCGTGCTGACGGTGAAGGCTAACGGCACTCTATTAGGAAAGCAAAACGACGGAAGTTACCTCGTCAGCAATGTCACCAGCCTCACCACCATTACGATTACCGGCGAAGCTTTAAATCAATGGAAGCTCACTTTCAAAGATGAAGACGGAACGATCTATAGCCAAGAAACCTATGAGGTTGGAGCTGCGGTGACTGCGGTCGCTGATCCGACTAAAGAAGGCTACACCTTCACGGGTTGGGATAAGACCGTACCCTCAACGATGCCAAATGGTGACTTGACCTTAACGGCTCAGTGGGAAGCCAAAGTCGAGCCGGAGCCCTCCTCCTCAGGCACCAATCTGCCTTTGATCCTTGGCTTATCCATCGGCGGCGGAGTGCTCGTTTTAGCCGGGGCGGGTGTGCTCGTAGTTATCATTATGAAGAAAAAACACGGAGTGAAGTGAAAAGATAGCAAGAATGCAATGATTTCAAGCTACTCTTGAAAATATGTTAACGTTAACATATAATAAGGTTAAGATTAGGGGAAAACTATGATGAAAACGAAAAAAGGATTTATTGCTTACGGGTTGACAGGCCTCTTAGCGTTAGGGCTTGGCATTGGCTCACTCATCGGAGTGCAACTAACTAGTTCAAAAGCAAGTCCAGCAAATGCCGCTGAAGGCGATGCCATGACTGGCCTCAATTTAACTTTGCGTGGCGATGGCTGCGACACTGGGTGGAACACCAAAGGAACACAAACCTTAACAGAAGGCACTGCTGGGGTTTATACAATTCGCGCCAGGATTATCATCGGCCAAATTAGCATTGCCGATTACGACGCATGGGATCCTCGCGTCGTTTATAGCGATTTCGATTCCACCACTTCAAATTGTTCGGATAAAATTCAGGATTGGTATACTCATAATGGTAACTCCGGAGACCACAACCTTTATTTCAAAGAAGGGGGAATTTTTGATTTTTCCGTCACGGTCAAAGAAGGGGCGACGACGACTTCCAGTAGTGTGGCTACTACGGCTCGGGTCTACTCATTAACTGTAAACAAAGTTTCAGACGTTTATTGTATTGCCGGTGACGCCACCGCTGCCGGTTGGACAACATCCAATGGTTTTACCTATACCTGCAGCTATGTTTCTGAAGGCGTTCAAACGCTAGATTTTGCAATTAAGGCTACCGGTTCCTTCAACCTTTATAACTACGGCACTTGGAACGACATATTGGATTCTTCTAAGGTTGTTTGGAGTCAGTCCACTGCCGCTGCGAATTTCACTCAAGCCACTTCGGGCAACATTTATCCGAACACCGCGTTTACTGTTCGCATTCGGATTGATATGACTGCCGCTCCGACTAAGGTCTATCTAAACTTCACTACCTCGGTTAGTCACACTGTCTCGCTTTATAACGGCACCAGCGTGGTCTCAACTCAGCAAGCCTATGAAGGCAGTAACTTCAATCCGACTCCAGTCGCCTTAGCGGGCTACCGCTTTGAAGGCTGGTACAACGATTCAAGTTACACCAACGCTTATACTCCGACCTCTTTCACCGCCGATACTTCTCTTTATGGCCGCTACGTCACCGCTTCGGCTATGCGTCTCTATTATTTCCCTGGTCTCGATTGGAACAACTGGGCCGGAGCCAGAATTTATGGCTATCACGTTATCTCAGGAACGGTGACGAATGACTTTACCGCCACCGGCGCCGATATGACACGCGACGTCACGAGTTCGTTCTATTACATCGATCTTACCGCCGATCAAATTCCGTCTTACGTCAAGTTCTGTGAAAAGAACAATGAAGGCAATAAGACCACGGATCTTGTTTGGAATGCCAGCAACAATTTCTTCGTCTACCAAACCGCGACATGGAGCAGTCTAACGGATGACCAGTTCCAAGCCTACAACGCTGCTACTTCCTTCCTCAGTTCCACCGCTTCAGCCTGCTCAACCTTAAGCGTTGATAGCACCCTTTGGACCAACATCAAGGCTGCGGTCCTTGGCTATTCGACAGGGGCTCAAGCGATCCTTAAGAATAAGACCTTAGTCTTAGGAACCGGCGACGCCATTGACTTAGCTGTTACTCGTTACGACTTCATCGTTACGAAATACTCCTATGAGAACTTCTTGAACCGCACCATTGGCGGATCGGGCGTCTCTAACGTTCTCACCGCTAACTCCGACGGCACCTTCATCTTCGCTTTGGGCTTCATCGCTTTCGTCAGCGCCCTTGGCGTGGCTGGCGTCATCATCCTCAAGAAGAATCGCCGTCGCGACTACCGTTAATCCTCTTCGCTTCGTCTCTAGGCGCCTTGGCTCCCTTACCAAGACGCCTTTTCTTTCTATCTTAAAAGAGCGAAAAGTCTTAGAATGATAGCGTATAACAACCTCTATGGCATCGACCTTAAAAGACGTCTCTAAAATCACCGGCTATTCGCTCATTACCATCTCCCGGGCTTTGAACTGCCCCGAGAAACTCAAACCCGAAACCCTCGAGAAAGTTCAGAAAGCGATCGCAGAATGCGGTTACCATCCAAACACGGCCGCTCAAGCTCTCGTCAATCGCCGGACCTCGATCATTTATGTTTATATTCCTGGCGACCTGACCGTCTCCACTCCTTTCTTCGTTCAGGTCGTGGCGGGCATTGGGGAAGGCTTAGGCCAGTTAGGCTACTCCATGCTCATCAAGCGTTCCTGGTACGCTGGCGAACCTTGCGATGGCCTTATCCTCATGGGTTTAAGCGAAAAGGACGATGCCCGTTTACGGGAGCTTGTCTTAGAAAAACCCGCCGTGGTTTTTGGTAACAACACCGTCGCCGATTGCTTCGATGTCGATAACCGTCTTGGCGAAGAACTCGCGGTCGATTTAGCCTGGGAAAAAGGTTATCGCCAATTGGCCTATATTGGCATCGATCAAAAGAAAGTCTTCTGCCACGACCGTCAAAAAGGTTTTGAAGACGGCTTAAAGAAGCATCACTTGCAGGCGGTAGCCATGGCGGCGACTAATAATAAAGAAGAAAGCGGTTATTCTCTCACGAAAACCCTGCTCAAGAAAACTCCACGTCCCGACCTCTTCGTCTGTGCGTCCGATGATCTCGCGATTGGAGCCTTAAGAGCCATTAACGAAGCTGGCTTAGCCATTCCAAGTGAAGTCGGCATCATTGGCTTTGATGGCTTAGGCAGCGAAAAGAATACCTTCCCACGCCTCAGCACCATCCACCAGCCGATTTTCGAAGTGGGCGAAGAACTCGCCAAAGCCATCGTCGATAAAGTCAAAGCCAAAGCCGTGACCTCCAGTTCAGCTAAAACGACTTTCTACCCGCCGGTTGTTTATCTTAACGGTACGACCCGTTAAAGGCCAAACCCACCCCTACTTTTCTCCTGAAGAAGTCTTTTGGGCTTGGTCAAATCCTTCGATGAAGAATTCCACCTTCGATTTAACAGGACGTTAATACTTTCAAATCTGAAATACACGTGATGCTGCGTTTGTTTTATGCAATCGTAAACCCAAGTCTTCGAAAATATCCCTTGCAAATAACTGGAGCGGTTTTATCGTTCTTTCATATGAAAAATAAAGCACCGTTGATTCTTTTCCCGCTCACGCTTTCTTTAGCCGCCTGCGGCGGGACCACGGGCTCCGTGGTTTCGCCCCTTGTTTCTTCCGCTTCTTCTAGTGAACTACCTGCTAGCGGAGACTCGTCCGTGAGCTCTGCGACCTCGACCATTCCTTTGCCTGCCAAAGAGGTCTTCTATCAGAAGCTCGCCCCGGCCGTCACCTCCCCCAAGGGCTATGCCTTTGAGCGCGATAGTTACGACCAAGCCTTCGACGCGAACATGGTCCCGATCCAAGGCAAGTACACCGTGACCGCCTGGCAAAGCGTAGCCACCCTCTACGCGAATTCCCATTACCGGAATTTAGCGACAAGCTTTATTCACTCCACCCCGGTCGATTTGCTAGCAGAACCTAAAAGCGGCGATGAAGAGGGCGCGACCACCCACGATTATTCCTTGCAGGATGATGGCAAGCAGCTCACCTATATCGATGACATCGTCGAGGAGAGCAAAGAGTCCATCAATTACGCCGTCTACGATGAGGATATCATCCATTCTAACGCTTCCTTGACCACAGCTTTCCCAAGTATCCCAAATAAGCCCCTTGCCGCTTTAAACGGAGGCAAGAGTTACTTCGATGCCTTGATCGCAAAAGATAGCGAGAATTATATCTACGATAGCTCGGATCCTTTCCTTGAGAATCCGGTCGCCCTTGAAAGCAATGGCGACTTCCTTTATTCCTTCGCCGTCCATTTCTCGACCTGCTTCGACGCGGATGAAGACGCTTACTATTTGAACCGCAAATACACCTATTTCATCCGGCTCGATTCCAAGCAAGAACTCGTGAATTAGGGCTATAATGTCGCCGAGTATAACCAAGAGACCGATTCAGCGGGCAATACCGTCTATCTCGCGGAAGCCGGCCGCCGCTACGTCTATAGCAGCATCGTTAATGACCTTACGGAGACGGATCATCTCGCGTTCCCAGATATTCTCGTCACTAGCCAAGATAGCGAAGGCAATAATTGCAATGCCGCTGGCATCCCCGTCACCGTCATTGCCGCACTGCTCAGCCACTTTGATATGAGCACGCTCACCTTGGCCGATATCGCTAAGGAAGAGACCCTGACCGCTTGGCAAAATGGCATGGCTGGTTACTTAGCTTCCGTCACCGGCGTCACCATGACCGGAACGATCGCTAATCCCGTCACGGGCCAAAGCTATAGCGAGACCTATACCCGCACCCTTTATAAGAACAATATCGCCATCACGACGGGCGAACTCAAAGAAACTCCGGCTACGACCGATGATGCTGGAGCCACCACTTATGGGACGGAAGAAGATGTCCACTATTCGATGAAGGTGAGCTTATCCGCGGACGCCATCACCGTCGAGCATCAAGAGGATGAATCGACCGTCTACCATATGGCAGATCCTACCAATGGCTTAAGCCCCTTAGCCGCTTTCAAGTTCGATGGCGATTTCTTGGTCCCGAGTTATTGGACTTGGAACGCCAATCAGTATTTGGATCCTTCGAGCCTCAATGACAAGTCCAGCACCGTCGCGATTGACGCGACCACCTCGACTTTCGATAGCGATGGAACGTTCCATCTCCATCTTAGCGACTACAGCAGCACCTATGTGGTTGACATTAAGGCCAACCACATCAGCCAAGTCGTGGAGACCCTGCCTGCGGATGATGGCGGAGCCGTGATCACCAAGACTTACGTCCTTAGCGAAGCCCCGATCACCGACTACGCGGGCTAACTGATACCGCATTTCCCGTAAGCGACGTCCTTACCTCCTTAGGGCGTCGCTTTTTTTATTGCGACTTAGGCAAGAAAAAAGGATGAGCGAGCTCATCCTTTTTAGCGTTAATTCTGAGGCAATTACTTCTTGGAGAAGCACTTGTCTTCGAAGATCGAGGCTAAAACGCCCATGGCTTCGACGCCAAATAAGGCGACGTTAAGAAGCCAAACTGCCCAGCCAGCATCGCCGTTACCGTAATAAGAAACGGCATAGGTGTGTCCAATCATAAAGCAGGCAATACCAACGAAGAAGAGAATCGTGGCTAATAAGCCATCCTTCTTGAGGCTGATCAGCATTAAGACAACGCAGCCAACTAAGAAGGAAAGTCCAACGATCAAATAGCTGATCCAGTAACCCGCTTCACCGCCAGCAACGAGCCAGGCGATGCCTTCGGTTAAGACGATAGCACCATAAACGATGGCTAAGAAAAAGAAGACATTGCGGAAACTATTGTGGGTCGAAAGCGGAAGCTTGCTGCCTAAGAGCAGCTTGATGCCGCCTAAAGCTCCGACGGCGGCCACGGCAATCAAGAGGACGCAAATGGCAAGTCCAAAGATTCCCCAGCCAGCCGACGAATTCGAGAACCATTGAATCGCCCAAACTAACCAGTAGATGGCATAGACGACGGCCATACCCGCCGCGACTAAAGAACAAATGCCACCGACCATGGAGAAGGTTTTCCGCTTGCTTCCCCCATTGCTCGACTCGGATTTCGACTCCGGCTTCGACTCAGATTTCTTTTCGGTATCTTCCATAAAACGAAGAACCTCCTTTACGTTTAGTAAGTATACCTCGCTAAATTAACGTTGGCTTCCTTTTTAAAAACGCCTAAGAATGGCCAGCGAATTCCTAGGAGGAAAAAAGAAAGACGAGCGCCTGGGGCGTTCATCTTTCCCGCCCCTGATAGGTTGGGGCTATCTTTATATTAACAAAGCCGTCAATAGAAACAAGGGGATTGCTTCTTGGGACCGATTTTAATGAAAAAGCGTCACTCCTTACACGGGAAGGACGCTCCGTACTCAAAAGAGGATAGGGGTCATCTTTTGAGACTTTATTATTCTATGCGTATTCCCGTAACCAGACCACAAATTTGCTTTGTTGCGACTGATTTTTATTAAGAGGAATCGGCCGTTAATGATGCGGAGAGGCGACTAAGTCTTTTTCTAAGGTCTCGAGCAGGTTAGCAATCTTAGCGCCACCCTTAAGGAGAATGCTCTTCGCGTAGCCCACGAGCTTTGGGTCGATGTCCTGATAATAGGCATCCGCGATCGAACAAGCGATCGCCCCGGTCGTGTCGCAATCCCCGCCCGCGGAGATGATGATCCGTAAACAATCTTCAAAGTTTTGGGAAAGGAGAAAGGCGGAGATCGCTTGGGGAACGCTCACTTGGCAAATCTCAAGGCCATGGCCATGGTTGGAGAGGCATAAGCTCTCATAATCGGGGTAAAGCGAGTAATTCTTTGTGGCGTAGTTCTTAATGAAATCTTTGCTCTTGCCTTGTCTAGCATAATAGATGCACATCGCCGTCACTTCCGCGCCTTTAATGGCTTCGGGGTGATTATGGGAGACCACCGTCACGTGACGGCTCCAGGCTTTGACCTCAGCTTCGCTTGAGGCGTAGAAACCCACTGGCGAGATTCGCATGGCCGCGCCGTTACCGTAAGACGGATTGGCCCGGTAATCTTTTTGGTAGAGCCAGGTGTCGAAATAGCCGCCATACCCCGCATAGGGATAGGCTTGACCCCATTCCCGCAAGATATCGGCAATCTTATGCTCGTTGGCGATCGCGCCCCGCTTAATCACGTCGTAGACCGCTAAGGTCATCACCGAGTCGTCGGTGAAAGCGAGATCTTGGTCAAAAAGATCAAAATTGCGATCATGGGTGTTGTGGAACTCGAAAATCGAACCTTCGATATCGCCGATAAAGGCACCGTACATGATTTCAAGACCTCCTTTCGAATGTGTCCTCATTATAGGCAAGGAAGTAGGAAGAAAGCGCTAAAGCGGAAAAGAAAGAGAGCCTCAAAAGGGACGTTTTAGGGGTTTGAAGCGGCCAAATGCCCGATTGACTCCATAGAAAGAGCGAGGCCAAGGACGTTTTCCCGTTAAGTGAAAAAAGCGCTAACGCAGGATAGACAAACAAAAGGGACGCGGCTAGGCGCCCCCAAAAACCTTAATGGGAATTAGATGGCCATCGCGACATCGTAGGCCCGCCAGATGACGGTACGTAAGTTGCCGATGCCATTGCAATCGCCCACGAGGTGGACGTGTTTGCCTTCTTCGGCAAGCGGAGTCGGGATATAGCCGACCGACATGATGACCGAATCGGCTTTCACGTCGAATTCCTTGCCATCTTTCCCTTTCAAGGTCACGTTCTCCGCCCCAATCGCCACGAGCGAGGTCTCGAGATAGGTCGGAACCTGGTGGAGCAAGAAGAAGTTGCGAAGGTAGGTGCTATTGGCCATGCACACGCCCTTTTGAGCGATGAGGTCATCCTTCATTTCGACGATGATCGGATGTTTGCCCTTGAGGTAGAGCTCATAGGCGATTTCACAGCCAGTGAGGCCACCGCCGCAGATCAAGACGTTATCGCCGACGGGTTTGCCTTCGAGGTATTCGCAGGCTTCGACGCTGCGCTCAATGCCCGGGAGTTTGCTAAAGCGACGGGCTTTAGATCCGGTCGCCACTACCACTTCATCGGCGTGCAAAGACGCGAGATCTTTCACTTCGCTATTGAGGTGAATTTCGATGCCAAGTTCCTTCATTTGCAGGCGGTACCAGTCGAGTAGCTCCCGATCCTTCTCCTTGAAGTCCGGGGTACTGGCCGCGTTAAAGACGCCGCCGAGGACTCCGCTCTTTTCATAGATGATGGGGTTATGGCCGCGGAGTTTCAGGACTCGGGCGGTTTCCATGCCACCGATACCTCCGCCGATGATGGCAACGGTTTTCGGATGCTCCGTCTTCTTAATGTAGTGAACGTTAGTCTGCATGGTCTCCGCGTTGATCGCGCAGCGGGCCATATGGATCGCGTCCTTCATATCCTGATCATTGCCCACGCCTTTATAGTGGGCCATATTGAAGCAGCCATTGTGGCAGCAGATGCAGGGACGGATCTCTTCGGGCTTATCCGCCATGAGCTTGCTGACCCAAGCGGGATCAGCCAAGAATTGACGGGCGACGCCCATGCCATCGAGCTTGCCTTCTTTGATCGCTTCAGCCCCGACTTCGGGGGTCATGCGGCCCGCGGCGACGACCGGGATTGAGACGAAGTTCTTGATGTGCTCAACATCTTCGAGGTTGCAGTTTTGCGGCATATAGAGCGGCGGATGGCTCCAATACCAAGCGTCGTAGGTGCCGTTATCGCAGTTAAGCATGTCGTAGCCGGCATCTTGGAGATACTTCGCGGCTTGCTCCGACTCTTTCATATCGCGGCCGACTTCGACGTAATCTTCGCCCGGCAATGCCCCTTCCCGGAAACCCTTGGTCTTCGAGACGACGGAATAGCGGAGCGAGACCGGGAAATCGGGGCCGCAGACTTTCTTGATGGCTTTAACGATTTCAACGGGGAAGCGGTAACGATTTTCAAAGGAACCGCCATATTCATCAGTGCGCTGATTGCAATATTTGAGGGTGAATTGATCGAGGAGGTAGCCTTCATGGACGGCGTGGATCTCAACGCCATCGACGCCGGCTTCTTGGCAAAGCTTGGCGGTCTTAGCAAAGGCGGTGATCATCTTTTGGATCTCTTTGACCGTCAAAGCCCGGGAAGGGGCCTTATCGGACCAACGGTTCGGATTGGGCGAGGCCGAGGCGCAAATGCGGTCGACGTTGAGGATGGGTTTCGCCAAGAAACCCAAGAACTTATTGGTCATCATCTTCTCCATCGGTGCGGAGATGGCGAAGGCCCGGCCGAAGCCGGCGGTCAGCTGAACGAACATCTTGGCGCCCGTCTTATGGAATTCGACCATGTAGTCCTTCAGCTGCTTGTACATGTGCTTGTTGCTATAGAGCCATTCGCCAAACATCGGGTTGAGGATCGGGGCGATACCCGGTAAGACCAAGCCCACGTTATTCTTCGCACGTTCCAGTAAGAAATTCGCCGCTTCCTTATCGAAGTGGTTATGCTCCATCCAACCAAAGATCGACGTCCCGCCCATACTGGTCATGACGATGCGGTTTTTGATCTCGACATTGCCAATCTTCCAAGGCGTAAAAAGCGGCTCGTATTTTTGTTCCATGGGATTAGGTCCTCTTAACTAGCGTTAAGTGTAACACCCTTAGGGGAGAAGGCGTAGCCCAATCGGTTATCTTTTACCGATATAGCGATATCCAAGGGATGAAGAGGTCCCCCTTCCCTTTCTTCGGGGTGTTTTTGAAGGAGCCGTACTCATCGGTTTCTTCGCTGTGTTCCGCTTTGGCTTTATCGCTAGCGATCTCGTTGCGGCGCACAAAGCGCAAGATCCAAATTGGAACGATGATGAGCGCTAAAGTAATCCCAATGTACATGCCAACCGCCGGCATCAAAATGATCATAGCAAAAAGGAGCACGGCCGGAAGGAGTTCCCCATCATCTCGGCTTTTGATGTAACCGCTGAGGGTGATTAAGGAAAGTAAGCTCCCCCAAAGGGCGCCATTCGGCCGGGCATAAAGGATGAAGAAGTTCTTGACCCCTTCCTCCGCTTCATAGGCTAAAAAACTTTGATATCCGCCGGGGCCAAAATAAAAGAGGAAGACGAGACCTAAGCAGAGAGTCAGGCCCAAATAGTTAAAGATGCGGCGGAGCGTCGCGTCCAAATACCCAAAGGTATTCGGCAGATAACCTAGCGCATAAAAGTAGAGCGGGAGATCCGCGATGAGGATGTAACCGAAGATGCTGACCTTGGGATTGACGTTGAACGCCAAAATCACCCCCACCGCCCCATAAAGTAGGAAGGGCAAAGCGAGCAGGAGATACCAATACCAAGCGACGTTACCGTGATGATTCATAGTTACAAGTTTACTGGGCTTGCCAAAACATTATAAAGGCGAAACGCTGCGGCTCCAAGAGCAAGGAAAAAAGAAAAAGACGGAAGCGACCCCTATAATCGTTCCCGTCCATTTCACGATAGAACCCTAGGCCAAGTTTTTCCAATCGCTTTAGCGCTTTGTTAACGCGAAAAAGCCAAAGAAAAGCGGAGGTTTTGCCCTCCGCTTAACGACGATCGCTCTTATTCGACTTTGACCTTCTTTAAGGTCGCGATTTCAAACATGCCATCCTTGAATTTCGGATGGACTTCGCCCTGAATGAGCGGACGGAGATACTCGCGGAAGGAATCATCGAGCCGGGTGATGCCGCGCATCATCGAGGAAGGCACGCTCTTCTCGGCGTTAGCGATTTCGCTCACCGGGGCGAGCTTGTAATCGACTTTGTAGGGCTTGTTAGAGAGGCGTTCGATGATGACCATCTTGGCGGTCTCGCCAGCCAAGGCGGCTTCCACCGCTTTCTTCGAGCAGGCCAAGGCTTCTTCTTGATCGACTTTGCTCACGAGGATCGGGTCGGCGCGCTGGGGCAAAGAGAGTTCGACGCTGCGGGTCGGAAGATTGAGCCTCCGTTCAACCACGGTCGAAAGGGCATCGGCGGCTCCGCCGAGCTGAATGTGGCCAAAGGCGTCCACGCGGGCGGTGCTGGTATCCCGGTCGAAGACGATGCCTTCGGAGATGGCGATGATGACGTGGCCTTTGACTTGATAGATCGAATTGAGGTCGCGCAAGAAGTTATCCATGTTGAAGACGTTCTCAGGCAGATAGATCAAGTCGGGGCGGCAGTTGATCGGGAGGAGGTCCACCGAGGCGGTGAGCCAGCCGGCATTGCGGCCCATGATCTCGACGATGAAGACTTTGCCTTTCTTATAGCATTTGGCGTCGACGCAGATGGCTTTGACGGTGTTGATGACGTATTTGGCCGCCGAACCATAGCCGATGCAGTGATCGGTCACCGCCAAATCGTTATCGACGGTTTTCGGGATGCCCATGACTTTGACGTCGAGGTCCTTCTGGGCAAAAAGCTTGCTCAGCTTATCGCAGGTGTCCATCGAGTCGTTGCCGCCATTGACGAAGATGTAGCCGATATTGTGGGCTTTGACGGTATCGCAGACTTTGCGGTAGAGTTCGGCGCCGAGATCGGCCGGCATCTTGAAGCGGGTGGTGCCGAGTAAGGCGCCCGGAGTTTGCTTAAAGAGTTCGAGGGTTTCCGGATCCTCTTGCCGCAAATCGATCAGGTCGTCGTTGATGAGGCCTTCGATGCCATTGAGGGAACCATAAATCCCCCCAATCTCCGGATGCTTCATCGCTTCGATGACCGCTCCATAAAGGGAGCAGTTGATAACGGCAGTCGGACCGCCCGACTGCAAATAGACCATGGCTTTCGCGTTCATTTAAAATAATCCTCCGGCCTTTCTAGGCTCTTCACTCACTTCGATATGGAGACGTTTCATCGCGGCGTAGGCATTGGCCAAAGCTTTGGGGTCGGCCGAACCAGTCGCATCGGCATAGACTTCGATATGGGCATCGGGATCCGCGGTTTTGGCGAGGATGGCATTGGCGAAGACGCAGATGGAACCATCCAGTCCGCATAAGGCGATGGTCCGATGGCGCTTCTTTTGGAGGAACTTGAAGAGATCGGCCGAGCCAAAGGTCGGCTTCTCAAAGACTTCGTGGTTGGCGCTTAGGGCCTGAATCTGGCCATAGAATTCGGCGCCCGGGGTTCCTTTTAGGCAATGCGGGATCGGAAGGTTGCGGCCTTCCTCTTCATGAAGATAACTATCCTCATGAACGTCCTGGGTGAAGACCACTTCATCACCCTTTTCTTCATAGGTGCGGATGAGCCGGACGATCGGGCCCTCAAGATTCTTCGCTTCCGGGAAGCCCAAAGACCCCGTAACGAAATCGACTTGGTAGTCGACCACAATGAGTAGTTTTTCCATAACTAGGGTCTATTTTATCGCCCGTTAATAAGACAGGTAAAGTATTTTCGGGAGCGCGCCTGCACCAGATGCGTGTAGGATAAAGAAGGAAGCTTGGTGCCCTCTCCTACAAGGAGAGCCGAGCCCCGCTTTCCCCAAAAGTCGCTCCAAATTCGCCCTTTCCGACAGCGACTTCGGTTTCCTAAAAATAGCGCTTGCAATGAAAGGGCTTACATAATAAGATAGTCAGCCGGGCCTAGGAGGCCCCTAAACTCATGCCCTTCACGATTAAATGGAACGGAAAAGAACAACAATTCGAAAAGAAAGTCTCGCTGCTCGATCTCATCAAAGATAGCGACCCCGAGAAACGTTTTGTCTGCGCCAAAGTCAATAACCGCGTCCGCGAACTTACCTACGAAGTCTATTTCGATGCCGAAGTCTCTTTCTTGACTCTGACCGACCCCGACGCCGTCAAGATCTACGAAGCCACGCTCCGCTATGTGGTGGCGATGGCCTTTAACCGCACCTACCCGCAGTTGCATACGCGCTTCGCTTATAACGTGAGCCGCTGCATCTCCATTCACTTGCTTGACCCCGGCTACCGCGGCGACACCGCGATGCTGTTAAAGGTTAACCACGAGATCGAAGCCATCATCAAAGCGGACTATCCGCTCCACCGCTTCATCGTCCCGAATGAAGAAGCCGCTAAAATCTATAAAGAAAAAGGCTTCGACGACAAGATCGCGCTATTGCAGTACCGCCCCGAAAAGACGGTTCACCTCTACGATTGCGACGGCTTCGTCGACTATATGTATAGCCGGATGCTGCCTTCGACCGGCTACCTTCACGATTACAAGCTCCGTCTTTATAGCCCGGGCTTCTTATTGCAGTACCCGCGGGCCGAAGCCGGAGGCAAAATCCCCGAATTCGAAGACGCCCCGACCTTTGGAAGGACTCTCAAAGAGAGCCACGACTGGGCCAAGATCGTTGGGTCCTCGACCGTCGCCGGCATCAATGAGCAGATCAAAGATAACGGCCCCATCGATTTCATCAACCTTTGCGAAGCCCGCCATAACCGCATGCTGTGCGAACTCGGCCAGATGATTCAGGACGATATCGATAACATCCGCCTCGTTTGCATCGCCGGGCCTTCTTCTTCGGGCAAGACCACTTTCGCCAACCGCTTACGCATCGAATTGATGTCGCGCGGCATTAAGCCGATCCGTATCTCGATCGACGACTATTACATGCCCAAAGACAAAGTCCCGCTCGGCGAGGATGGCAAACCTGATTTAGAATCCATCAACGCCCTCGATATCGAGCTCTTCAACAAGAACATGCTCGATTTGATCAATGGCGAAGCCGTCGACTTACCCAAGTTCGATTTTGCTGCGGGTAAGCGCACCAAAGGCCGCCACCTGCAACTCGGCCCGACCGAGCCGATCATCATCGAAGGCATCCACGCCCTCAACGATAAGTTAACCTTAGATATTCCGAAGTCGCAGAAGTTTAAGATCTTCATCGCCCCGCAAGCCCAGATCAACCTCGATGACCACGATCCCTTAAGCCTCACCGACTTACGGCTCATCCGCCGCATCGTCCGCGATAAGCGCGACCGCAATGCCTCCGCCGAGGAGACGATCGGGATGTGGCCGAATGTCCGGCACGGCGAATTCACCTGGATTTATGGCACCCAAGAAGGCAGCGATTACGTCTATAACTCGATGCTGTCTTATGAGCTACCGGTCTTGAAGAAATACGCGATGCCTTTGCTTCAGGCGATCGGCAAAGATTCGCCGGCCTATCCGACCGCCGAACGCTTGCTTCGCATGCTCAAGTTCTTCATCGATATGGATGACAAGTGGGTCCCCTCGAACTCCTTAATGCGCGAGTTCATCGGTGGCTCTTGCTACGCGGACGTTTAATCGATAAACGCCCCCCTTACTTCGCTGAAAAAGCCCGCCATTCTAGGAATGTTCCTAAGGACGGGCTTTTCCTTTGGACTTCGTTTAAAGACAGCTTTGCTTGCGTTCTCCTTAGCAACGATTAATCTAAAGGCAAAGAAGGAAAATAGCCATGGAAAACCCTGAAATCTTCGCCGCGTTAAAAGCCTTATGCCTAAAGAGTGAGGAGAAGGATCCGTTGGCGTTAGCCCACCAATTGATGGCGGAGCCCTATATTCCGCTCCATGGCCCCCAGCACCACTTCCTCGATGGGGCAGCCTTTCTTACCGCCTACCACAATAATGGCGGGGCCGTGGATCTATCCAAGGCCCTCGATGAACTCGCTAAACGGGCTCTGGCGATGCCGCCCGCGATGTGCGGCTATTGGGGGATGTGCGGGGCGGCGGCAAGCCTTGGGGCGGCCTTTTCGATCCTTCACCAAGTGAGCCCCGTTTCGAATAACGCTTACTACCGCGATGACATGGCCTATACGAGCCGCGTCTTAACGCGGATGAGTGCGATTGGAGGGCCCCGCTGCTGCAAGCGCAATGCCGCGATCGCGATATCGGGGGCGGTCGCTTTTGCTCAAGAAAAGTATGGGATCACGATGCCCATAAGCCTCGCCCCCTGCACCTATTCCGCTTTAAATCCGACCTGCCTAAAAGAAAACTGCCCCTTTCATTCAGGGCAGTCTCATTAACGGTTAATCGTCGCTTCCGCTGCCCGGATCTTGGGGTGGGAGTTCGTTTTTCTTGCCGCTACTGGTTAAGGCGGCGAAACGTTTCTTTTCGTAGTCGTAAATCGCTAAGAGTTCCCCGTAATAGAGATTGCGGAGTTTGACGTAACGTTCCTGTTCTTCTTTCACGACGGTCGACATATAGAGGCTCGAGAAGATTTTTTCGATGCGGAAGAACGACTCGTAGAGGTTGAGGATGGTGATGAGGTAGAAATAGTTCTTGCGGGAATAGATGAGAAGCGGGCTGCTATGGGCGATCTCGGAGGACATCTCGTAGACTTTGCTGTAGTTGTTTAAGCCAGCCACCCGTTCCACCCCATCGCGGAAGTTGAACTTGAAGCCTTCCATCTGCATGACGTTGGGCACGCCCAATAGCCAGCCATACTCAATGAAGCGTTTCATATCTTTGCTCTTGAGGTCGACTTGGCGCATGCCTTCCTTGATCTCGATGAAGGTGGCATCGGTTTCTTCTTTGGTGGCTAAAGCCCCGCGGAAAGCCATGCCGTACTTCATGTGTTTCAAATACGATTCGATCACGGGTTGACCATATTTCACGATGACTTGAAGAATGCACTCATTCTCGTGGAGGGTCCGCCAAGTGGAAAAAGCTTCGGTTTCAAAACCGTTTTCCAGCAAGGAAGAGACGCACTTGGCCATCTGGAAGCCTTTGTTGAGGATGTCGACGATCAGCGTTTCTTTCGGGTCGTTGTTCTTGTAGCGGGAAAGCATGCCGAGGATGAAATTGAGATAGAGGTTCATCGTCGAGATGCTCGGATTGAAGCGCGAGGCAAAGCTGCCCATATGGAAGGCGAGGTGCTCATTGGTGAAATACTTATCGAGGCTCACCGAACCTAAGAATTGCTGATAGGCGGGATCTTTGGCGAGGTCGGCTTGGGTTTTATCGGGGTGGGAATAAAGATAAAACATGTGCTCATTGACGAGGTAGAGGGTGAGCTGAAGGGGATTGATGGCTAACGAGCCCACGATTTGATTTTCCTGACGGAGGTTTTTGGCGCCTTCTAAGGTGTACAAAAAGGTCGCATAGAGGAATTCCTTGTCGAGGTCGGCGGGGACCTTCAGGGATTCGAGCATCGCGAGATAGGCTTGTTTTTGTTGGTCAGGAGTTTCTGGCATGCTTTCAGTTTACACCCTTTATCTGGGCCGCCCTAATCGAAAGGAGATAAGAATGAATCGGTAAGGGGAAAACCTTGGCTAAATAAGCCGCGTAGGCCGCGAGTTGCTGGAGGTAGGCTGGATCGGAAATATCGCGGGCTTTAAAATCGAGCAGGTCGATATGGTCCGGGTAGACGAGCAGCAAATCGATGATCCCGTGCAGGTCTTTTTCTTCGTCATAGAAAGCGTATTCATGGAAGATCTTGGCCCGACTCACATCCTTAAAGAAAGGAAGGGCCAGGACCTTAGCGATCACGTCGCGGTCGCTAGGATCAGCGATCCAACTGACGTCCTTACTCACGAGATCGGAGAGTTCCAAATACCGGTGGAGCTTTTCGCCATAGCGCAGCGAAGATTCATCGGGAGGCGTGAGCGAAGTTTTGCTGGCCCGACTCGCGAGTTTTTGGATGGCGGGTTCATGGATCTGCCTAAACTCCAACGTAAAATCGGAGCCCATTGCGGAGGGGCCTGCTAAAGTCACGATGGCCGGAGCGACTTTATGGAAGGTGGCCGGGGGAAGATTGGCTAGATTCAGGAAGTCATTGAAGCTGCGGGCGAGTGTCCCGGTTAAGGGAATCTTAGGCTCTGGCTGATAAGGCCGAATGAGGATCATCTTTTCCCTGGCCCGGGTCAAGGCGACATAGAAGAGGCGGAGCTGCTCTGAGACGGCTTCGGAAGTCTCGTAATTCTTCGAGAGGAAATGCAGAACGTTTTTGGCTTCGAGGTTGTCGTTAAGGGGAAGAACGATGCCATAAGGCTCAGAGGCTAAGAAGTTCCCGGCGGTATCCCTTAGATTGAACTTGCCGGTGAGCCCCGGGTAATAAACGATGGGGAATTCGAGGCCTTTGGACGCATGGATCGACATCAGGGCGACGGAGGAAGGTTCGGTGTCGCTGGTCTCGATGCTCATCTCGACGTCGTATTTATCGAGGTCGCTGAAGTAGGAGACGAGTTCGCTTAATCCCCAGCCGAAACGCCCCATGGCTTTGCCTAAAGCTAAGAAGCTTTCAATCCGTTCATAGTTGGCTTTGACTTCGCCTAGGCTTGGGAGCTTTCCCAAGATATCGAATTCGTTGATGTAGAAATTAAGGACATCCTCAAGATTGGCTTTCTCCAAGAAATCCTTATGGCTTTGCAAATCCTTAAAGAAGGGGGTTTGCGCATAGGTTTTGCCTTTGATGGCGTTAAAGATTTCCTCGTCATTCATCTGGAAAAGGAAGGAGCGGGCCAAGGAGGCGTAGAGATGGGTGATGCTCGGGGAAGCCGGGTTCTTCACCAATAAGTCGGTGAGGCGGCTCAGGTTCTTTAAGACCACCACCACGTCTTCGGAAGACGTCTCGCCGAGGTCGGTGGTGAGCAAGGGGATCTTGTGGTCGATGAAAACTTTCTTGTAGACGGCGAAGTCGCGCTTCTTGGCGATCAAAACCGCAAAGTCGCTGAAGCTGCACGGGGCTAAGCCTTTGTCTCCGAGGACGGGGTAGTTTGAGGCGATCTTCGCCAAAATATCCTGGGCGATCAATTCCGCTTCTTGCTGGGCCTGGTCGATGCCATCGAGCGGATCATACTCATCGATCTCTAAGCGGTGATTGGCCGCGGCTTCGGAAAGGTCATAGCTGTGGTTACCGTAAATGAGGGCTTGGCCATGGCCATAATCGACTCCGCCAAGATGGGAAGTCATTAAGACGGCGAAGATGCTATTGATGTCATTGAGGACCGAGGAACGGGAACGGAAATTCTCGGCCAAGGTGATGAGGTGGCCCCCCTGCTCCTTTTCGTAAGCTTGATAACGCTTTAAGAAAAGAGTCGGGTTGGCGTTGCGGAAGCGATAGATCGACTGCTTGATATCGCCGACGGCAAACACGTTATCTTGGGCGATGGTGGAAATGAAGGCTTCTTGGAGGTCGCTCGTATCCTGGTACTCATCGATCATGATGTAACGGTAGCGGGCTTTGAGCTCGGCATTGATCTCGGGGATCTTCGCGGCTTGGCGGGCAAGCGAGGCAATATCGGCGAAATCGAAGGAACGGTAATAACGTTTAAAGGATTGGAGACCTTCATCAAGTTCGTTGAGAATCTGAAGAATGAGGCCGACATAGGGACGGGTTAAGGCGTAGCGGCTCTTGATGGTCGCGGAATCCCCCACCACGAGATTGGCGCGTAGTCCCGTATAGATTTTGTTGAGTTTGCCGTGGAGCGCTTTATCGGCGTCATCGCCAACCCCATTCTTTTTGCGGACGAAAGGAAGATCGACCATTTTGGCATAAAGGGCATCGTAATTCGGGCAAGCCAGCAGGTCTTCAAGGAAGGCTTCATCGGCATCGGCGAGCTCCGCCTCGCTATAGCCGCGTTTCCCTTGGGCTTCGATGCCGTTTAGGCCATCGCGGATCATCGCCTCGAAGTCGCCGATCGCATGGTCGATGAAATTGCTATCGTAATGCTCTTCGAGGTAATGGGCGAAAAAGCCGGCCTTATCTGCCTGCAGATCGCCGAGGTTATCGATCGCGATGATGAAGTCTTTGAGCTCTTGGTCGTCCTTGATCGCATAGTGATAAACAAGGTCGCCGAACAAGGGCTGCTTCCCCGCGAGGTAATCGCTATAGTAACGGTCCATGATCTCATCGAGGAGCTTCTTCTTTTCGACGGTGAAGATCGAGGCGTCCACCACATCGATATCTTGGGGCAGGGCCAAGGCGTAATGATATTTTTTCACCAAGGCCAAAGAGAAGGCGTCGAAGGTCATGATCGAGGCGCTTTCGACTTCGGGGGCAAGCGAGGAAGTCTTCGGGTCTTTCTTGATGAGTTTGCGGACCTTATCCTTCATCGATTGGGCGGCCTTGTTGGTGAAGGTTAGCACCAAGAGATTCGATAGCGTGGTTTCCTTAGACGCCACCAATTCATAAATCCGCTGCGTCAAAACCGAAGTCTTGCCGGAACCGGCGCCGGCCGAAATGAGAAAATTGCCTTGTTTGGCCGAAAGGGCTTCAAGCTGAGCGGGTGTCCATGCGCTAGCCATTATCGTCCTCCTCCGAAGCGGGTTCTTCGCCGCCGTTCGTCGAAGCCAGATCTTTCTTCTTCAGCAGCACCCGGGCCTCATCGCGGACATAGCAGACGTCGCGGAAAGGACAATAAGCGCAAGAATCGACCAGCTTGTTGTACTTCTTCGGATTGATCACAAAATCGTAGGAGCGGACTTTGAGGTCGGCTTCTTGGACTTTGCTCAAGGCGAACTCCCCAAGTTCTTTGAGTTGATCGGCGGTCTTCAGGGCCTTGTTCTTTTTATTGAAGCCGTTCTTTCCAAAGGTGAGCGAATGGATGAAACTCGAGTCGACGTAATCGGGCTCAAAGGTCGCTAATTTATCCGGGTCCGCCAAATAGATGCCGTTCAGCATCAATTGGTCATTATGGAACTTCTCGTAATCGGTTCCGGATTTCTTCACGAGTTTCTTGGCGAGGATGTGGTCGATGAATAGCCCTAAGAGCTGACTAGCGTTGAAGCGGGTGTCATTCGCGGCGATGAAGGCGTAAAGGGGAAGCTGCAAGGATAAGCCGAACTCGTAGAGGGCTTCATGGAAGTCCTCGCTGCCGGTCTTGTAATCAATGAGGGTTAGGTATTCTTGATTGGAGCCGGTTTTCACGATCTTATCGATCCGGCCCACTAACGTCGAATCCTTGGAGAAAGGATAGGCAAAACCCTGCTCAGTAAGGAACTGGGGGTTCTGCATCTTGGCTTCATGGTACTTCAGGAAGTCGATGGTCGAGCTGAGTTCATCATGGAGGCGAATTAGTAACACATTCTCGCGCGGGGTGAAGGGGCCTTCTTTATCTTGGACATCGCTCAGGGCTTGCATCCATTCGGCTTCAAAGTTAAATGACGGGTCATAAAGGTGTTGAAGAACTTGGTGGAAAGCCGTGCCGAATTTGGCATTGAAGATTGGCTCCTCGTCATTGATCCCCAAGATGTAACTCAGGTAATAATGGAACTGGCAAAGATAGAAGAGCTCGATGCCCGAGTAGGAGAAACGAAGCGGGGTATCCTCGGGGAAGGAAGCAAAGGGGTGGTAGGTGTAGTCGTAATCCTTGTAGGTTAAGCCTAAGGCATCGACGAGGAAGGCAATCCGTTTATCGTCCTTCAGGTATTTTTCATAGCCGTCGAGCAGATGGGAGCACCAGAGTCTGGAGAACTCTTGGGAATATTCATAGGGCAACTCGTTGCTCGCGGCGACGCTAAATTTTTCTTCGAGCAATAAGGGCGAATCAAAGTAAGTGTTGCCGAGCGATTGGGCTTTGAAGGAAAGGCATTCGATGTGACCCGAGCGGAGAAACGCCAGTAAGTCATGTTTCTCTTCCAGGGCTTCATCGCGGCTGGTTGGCAAAGAAAGATGGGTCTTTTCCTCGTCGCTAAGGAAATCATCGTCATTATGCCGGTGCGGGGCATTATCCAAAGCAAAACCCACGAAGAAGATGTGGGAATTAAGGGGGGCGTGGTAGTCATTTAAGACATGAACGGCATGGGTTAAGGGCAATTTCTTTTCTTGGAGCGAAAGGAAGATGTCACGGTATAAGGCGGCTTGCTCGGCATTTCCTAGACCCAAAATCTGGTAGGTTAAAGCGGTGAGCTTCAAGGTGGCGAAGTTCGGATCATCGATCGCTTTTTGCTCGGTTGCGGCTAAAGCTGCGCTGACTCCGATATCCGAAACGGCTTTCACGAAGTCGCGGGCTAAGGGCAGATCCATCAGGCAACGGGTCGAAGGCATTTCCACCGTGAAACCATAGGCTTTTGCCATGAAGGGCAGCACATAGTCATAGGCAGAATTGACACCCACCAAATAGAGGGAATCGATATCCACGCCCGAATCGATCATGCGGGCGATGCGGTTGCAGACATAATGAAGTTCGCCATAGATATCGTCGAAGCGATGGAGCTCTGGTAAGGGGAACCCCTCTTGACTTTCCAAATCATAGGAGATGGTCATATGGGGGAGATCTTTGATCGCGAGGGAAATCCGTTTGCCATCGCTATAGCCATGGATGACTAAGGATTTGCCAGCGAAGGTTCTTTCGGGGGCGACGTCTTTAAATAGGAGGCCTTGCTTAAGGAGGACATCGCGGAGTTGGCAGAGTTCGTGGAGCTTAGGATCGGGGTCATCGGGGAGAGTCAAATTCCGGAGGGCTTGCAAACTATCGCAGCACTTTTCGTAGGAGTAGCCGTGCTGTAAGAGATAGACCACGGCTCGATCATCATGGCGGTAGGCGAACAAGTCTTCGAGATCCTCTTCGCTATAGAGGCTGAAGTTGGCTTTCGGATATTGCTTACGGTAAGCGAAAAAATAGTCCCACTGGTTCCGTGGGGCGACGATGATCGCATTCTCATAGAGTTGGCGATATTCCATTGCTTAAATATTATTTACTTTGTAATTAATATTCAATAGAGGCCCAAAAAAGGACAAAGAAAAAGCCGTAAACACGGCTTTCTCTAATTTCACATTAGGCTTTCGGCTTATAGGCTCGCGTCGCGGAGACTGCCATCAGCCAGCCATCGTAGAGTTTCTTGGCTTCTTCAGGCTTCATCACCGGCTTGAACTTCTTTTGGATGGCGTGGTTACGTTCGATGTCCTTTTTGCTCTTCCAGAAGCCGCAGCCTAGGCCCGCTAAATAGCCAGCCCCAAGGGCGGTCGTCTCGAGGAACTTCGGCAGATGGACTTCGCACTGCAAAATATCGGCTTGGAATTGCATAAGCAGGTTGTTGGCGGAGGCCCCGCCATCGACCCGGAGAGCCTTGAGGTTCAAATGCGCTTCTTTCTTCATCGCTTCAATGACATCCATCGATTGATAGGCGATGGAGAAGATCGAAGCCCGGACGAAGTTATGGCGGTCAGCCCCGCGGGTTAAGCCAAAGACGGCCCCGCGGGCTTCGTCATCCCAATATGGCGTTCCTAATCCCACAAAGGCCGGAACCACATACACCCCCGCCGTATCTTTGACTTTGTTCGCGTATTCTTCCGACTCCGAAGCATTCTTGAAGAAGCCCATTTCATCGCGGAGCCACTGCACCACCGCTCCCCCGATGAAGACGGAGCCTTCTAAGGCGTAAGTCGGGACGCCATTTTCCCGCCAGGCAACCGTGGTCAAAAGGCCTTGCTTCGAGATGAAGGGTTTGCTGCCGATATTCATCAGCATGAAACAACCGGTCCCATAGGTGTTCTTCGAGTCGCCTTCCTTGTAGCAGCATTGACCAAATAGGGCCGCCTGCTGGTCACCAGCGACGCCATAGATATGAACGTGGCCCGGGAAATAGGAAGCCTCGCCATAATCGGCGGAATTATCGAGCACCTGCGGCAACATTTTGAACGGGATATTCCAGAGTTTTAAAAGATCGGGGTCATAGTCCATCGTGAAGATGTTGTAGAGCATGGTGCGGGAGGCATTGGAGACGTCGGTCTCATGCTTTTCGCCTTTGCTCATTTTGTAGATCAGCCACGAGTCGATGGTTCCAAAGAGCAGCTCGCCTTTTTCGGCCCGTTTCTGGCCATCTTTAAGGTGGTCGAGGATGAAGCGGATTTTCGATGCGCTGAAATACGGATTCATCCGTAATCCGGTCTTACTTTGAATGAGGGCGGTATCTTTTTCATGGGCATCGCAGATGGCTTGGGTTTGCTTACTTTGCCATACGATGGCGTTGGCCACCGCTTTACCGCTTTTCTTGTCCCAGATGACCGTGGTTTCACGTTGATTGGTGAGACCGATGGCAGCCACGTCGTCGAGGGTCGAGGAAGAGACGACCATCAATTCGTTGATGACATCGATGACACTGATCCAAATCTTATCGGGATCGACTTCGACCCAACCGGGTTGGGGATAGAGGCAATCCACCGGGCGTTGAGCCTTATAAACTTCCTCGCCTTTCGCGTTGATCAAAATGGCACGGGTCGAGGTCGTGCCTTGGTCGATGGCCAAGATATATTTCTTCATATGGCTCTATTATAGAGAAGTTAGAGGAAGGCGAAAAAGGAAATAATCCTTTTCAAGCAAAAGGAACGTTGAGAAATCTCCATCTTTATCATTTTTGACGTTTTTGATAAAGCAATTAACGGAGAGACTTCAGTTTGTCTTTGCTGATGGGACTGATGCGGAAAGATTCCACCGCTTTTTGGATGGCCCGGCGTTTTAAAGCGACATCGGGGCAATTTCGAAGAAATTCTTGAAGCGCTTCCTCGTGGTAGATTAGGCCTTCCGCCAGCAACCACGCTTCGGCCTTAGCGACATCCGGGGCCTCATTAAAGACGATGAGAGAGGTGATTTGCTGGGAGGTCAAACGCTTGGCGGAGGTGATCAAATGAGAATAGGCAAAACGTCGGACCCAGGGGTGCGAATTCTTCGAAAACTTGAGGCTCATCCGATAAGCCAAATCGAGGTCTTTGATTTTGAAATGACTCGCGAGGTCATCGACGATGGACCAACCATCGGTTTGACTTAAGAAAGGGGCGACGAAGGCATAACGGGCCCTTTCGTCTTTCTCCCGAAGCAAAAAGACTTCGAGATGAAGAAGATCGAGTTCAAGGATGCGCCCGACTTCCCAATCCGACGGATCGGCGGTCGGGGCGATTTGCTTAGCTAGGGCATGAAGCGCGGGCATCGCCGTGCCGAGGCATTGCTCACGGCTAGCGATAATGGCCGCATTAAAATCCGCGCACGGGCAACGGGGCAAGGCCTTTAAGGCAAATAGGGCTTCGTTAGAGTTCATTAACGAGATTTATAGAAGAGCTCAATATCCGGAATTTCTTTGATGATGTCTTTGGAGAGGACTTCGCAGCCATCTTTGGTGATGAGCAAATCATCCTCGATGCGGACGCCGATGTTCTTTTCTTTGATGTAAAGGCCCGGTTCATCCGAGATGACGCAGCCTTCGCTTAACGGCAGTTCGCGGTCGGAAGGATCGTGGGTGTCGAGACCGATATGGTGGCTGATGCCATGGAAATAGTAATTCACGATATCTTCCTTTTTGGCGATGATGCCTTTTTCTAAGCATTCGCTAGCGAGGTATTCGACGGTCGCATTCTGCAAGTCCTTGATGGTGAGGCCAGGCTTAGCTAAAGCGGCGATCATCTTGTTGCAGCCAAGGACGATCGAATAAATCATCTTTTGGAAGTCATCATAGTGGCCATTGGCGGGGACCGTGCGCGTGATATCGGCACAATAGTAGTTATGCCGCGATCCGAGATCCATCAAGACCAAATCGCCTTTTTTAACGTTATCGAGCGGAGTCATATAGTGGAGGCAAGCGCCATGGACGCCGCTCGCCATAATCGTCGGGAAGCTCACGCCTTGGTAACCGGAATCATCATTGATGACCTTAAAGAATTCATCGGCGAGTTCGTATTCTTTGACGCCGGGGCGAACTAAGGCCATCGTCGCGGCAATGCCCAGTTGGGTGTGGCGGATGGCTTCGCGGAGTTCCTTGATTTCATTCGGGGACTTAATGCGGCGCAAGGCGATGATCGCCGGGTAGCAGTCTTCAATCGTGATATTGGAATAAACCTTGGCCAAAGAATCGCGATATTCGTGGGTGGTCGTGGCTTCGGCGATCTTCTGTTCTTTTTCGAGGTCGAGGTAAACTTTGCTGACCTCGCCGAACTCCTGGAATTTTTCGCTTAAAGCCGCATCGATTTTGGCGGGGAGGGCGGTATTGAGCAGGGCATTATGGACACCGGATTTGCTGGAGGCCTCTTGCGGGGTCAAGCGCCGGCCATACCATTTTTCTTTGACGGGGTCGAAGGGCGAAATGAAGAGGAACTCGCGGCGTTCACCTTCGGCATTTACGAGCAATAAGGACGAATCTTCTTGATCGATGCCGGTCAGGTAATAGAAGTTGCGGTTCACTTCAAAGGGATAGGTCTCATCCGCGGATGAGGATTTAGCGACCCCTGAAAAGACCAAGAGGATCGAGCCATCGGCCATGCTATCGAAGAGGCGTTGACGCCGCTCGGAAAATTCATCGGATGTAATCATAACTTAATCTCCTTCACGCTCATGATGAGCCCTAAATCCTTCATGGCTTCTTGGGAAATTCCAAGGTCACGAAGGGCCGTGAAGATTGTAGCATCCCCGCGCACTTCAAGTTCAACATTCGTTCCGAATTTGCCAGGGAGGAGATAAATCCCTAGCCGCTCCGCGTTCTTTTGCAAGACATCATAGTCATGAAAAGACAGGCTTAAACCAACGCGTTGTTGCGTAAATGGCTCCCCGAGAGTAAGACTAGCCACCGCCGCTTCTGCCGTCTCTAAAAAGGTGCGTTTTAGCCGAGGCAACCCTAACTTCGAACCGCCGAAATAGCGGACGGCGATAAGCGCGATATGGTCGAGATCCTTCCTCGAGATTAGCGAAAGGTACGCCCGGGCGGCCGCTCCGCTAGGCTCGCCATCTTCGCTGGCCTTGGCCATAGTCCCAACCTGATAGGCATAAGGATAATGGTCAGCCCCAGGATAAGCGGCTTTCACGCTCGCATAAAGAGCCGGGAAATCTGCGCTCGAAGCTAAGGGACAAGCCAGCACCAAAAACTTCGAGGCGAGAACTTTACACGAAGCTTCAGCAGTTTTTAAAGGGTAGCGCGGCATTAGGCGATGAGGGTAGCGAGGGTGGCAAGATCAAAACTGGTTCCGGCGCTCGAAGTCTCGGTCCAAGTCTTGGCCACGCTATCGTAGGTGCCATAGCCTAAGCCGTTCGGGTTCGGGAAATCAATATAGGTATTGGGGACGCCAACGGTCACCTTGAAGTAGCCTTTGACTACCATAGCGGCGTAGATGTCGCTGAGGTAGGAGAGATTGCTGAAGGCTTTGGCTGCGGCGTTGCTTTGATAGGCGGCCGCGATCTCTAAGCCCGTCTTCGCATCGGTGAGGTTCGCGCTGCTAACGCCGGCCGCCGAGAGGGCGAGGTTGCCCGAGGTCATATTGAGGAAGGCCAGGCTGTTAAGCAAATCGAAGCCATAGCTCGAGGTGGCCGCGTCATAGGTGCCGTAGAGATTGGTGTGCTTATAGAGTTTGCTCGTCGAATCGTAACCATAGAGATCCGGGCAATAGGCGGCTTCGTCGCTAGCGAGCAAGGCGTTAGAAATCACCACGCCCGAGTCAAGATAGGATAAGGAGTTGCTGCCCGTGACGAGCTGCTGCCATTTGATGTCCATCCATTCGGTGATTTCGCCCGCGAGAATCTGCGAGCCGATCTTCGGCAAGCATTCGGGGTGGACGATGATGCCGTTGGTATCGGTATATGGCATCAAGGAAGTCGCGATATCCCCTAAGATGCCCTGGGACTGAGCGGAGCCAAGAAGCATTAAGCCCGCGGAATAAGCGGTCGAAATGTTCTTTAAGGTCGCGGCGATCATACCGGAATTGACGACCGACTTATCGAGCCAGTTCGTTTCGGTCTTGAGCCACTTGGCCATGAAGGTTCCGTTATTGGATTCTTCGATGAAGATGTTTTCAAGGATCTGCATGCGTTCGTGACTGCTCATCGGCGAAGCGGGCGATAAGCCATGGGCCCCATCGACCGAGCCGAAGTAAGAGCCTAAGGAGATCGAAGTGCCGGCCGCGGAGTACGTCGGATCGGTGTAGGTGAAGTTCAGGATGCGGTAGATCATGACATCGCGCGAGAGGTATTGGTGACCAAGTTGATCGGTGAGATTGCCGTAGCTCGGCGTCGGGGCATAAACGGAAAGCTCGCTCTTCTGATTGAAGAAGGTCGAATCGGCAAAGAAGGTGTATAGGCCGGAGATCGAGTGGCCTTGAGCGAAGAAGTTCTGCAAGCCGTTGGACGCGGAATCGAAGGAATAGTAACTGGGTTCCGGCGTGCTCCATGAAGTGATGCCGGGCGTAACGGTTTGGGCGGTGCCATTAAAGGAAGCCCCGGTGATTTCGGCGGTCGAATTGACGGTGTAGCGAACATAAGAGAGACTGCTCACATCGTAGTAGTAGGTCGTGCCCGTCACCACGGGGGTCAGGCCAACGTCCACCGACGCTCCGATATCGGTTTGGCCCTTGATCGTGATCGTGCCGGTCGTTGTCACCGCGAAGTTTTCGGGCGTGGCCGCGTCATAGAGCGAAGCTAGCATCGCCGAGAGGCTTTCGATATCGTTGGTGTAGGAACTCTTCCACGAGGTCACGGAGGCGGCGCTCAAGGTTTGCTCGTCACCGTTATAAAGGATCTTGGTGATATTCGCGCCTACGGCCGCTTTCACGGTATAGGTGAGATAGTTTTGGGCGGTCGCGGCAGGAATCGTGAAGGTATAGATGCCACCGCTATAGGCGGGAGTGATCGCTAGGGCGGTCGTCCCATTGCCGTAGATCGTCGGCTTGCTCGAAGTGGCAACGCCAATGCTAGTGCCTAGCTCGGCCCGCTTCGTGAGCAGTTGCTTTTGAGTTAAGAGGTAATCGGGGGTGTCGTAACTGTAGTTGACGCTAACGATCGGCTGGTCGCTCGTGAAGGTGAACTTCTCGGCGTAGATGGGAGTGACGCCGCTAGCGGTCGAGAAGGGCGATAAGTCATAGGTATAAACGTGGGAGCCCGGGGTAGTCGAAACCGTGGTGGTGATATTGTGCTCAACCCCATATAGCGTCGCGATGATGGTCGGCGCGCTCGTTGAGGAAGCAGCGGTCGTAAGGGTCAGGCCCTCGAGTCCGCTTTCATTGGCAAAGGCAAAGGTCTTGCCATCGCTGGAGAACATATTGGGTTTGGTGGTCTTCGTGACATCCATGACCGTGTCGGAGCTGAACTGGTTGAGGCGGAAGCCCGTCGAGGTGCCGTTTTCGTCGTAGATGGTCAATAGGTTACGAATCGTGTAGGTCAAAGCGTCATGGACGAGGTCGAGGTCATTGAGCAAATAGAGGAGCTCGTTGAGCTTGGCCGGGGTATACGATTGCAACATCGACGGATTGAAAGCGACCGAGGAACCCGAGGCGATGCCAAGTTTCTGAACGGTGCTGAGCAAGCCAACGTAAGGATCGTCAAGGCTGCCGCTATGGGACAAGCAATCGGTGGTGATGGCATCGATTTCGGCGAGCCAATCGCCAGTGTGAAGCGAATTCAGGGTGCCCGCGCTAAAAGCGACGATCTTGGCGTGGAGCTTATAGAGATAGGCGGATGTCGTATACTTCACGCCATAATCCAAATAGTCGTAATAAGAGGAATAAGCCCGGCTGGCGAGATTGCTCTTATCGTAGAGATAGGCAATCATCTGCTCGAAGACCGTGAGATCGGTGAAGGTCTTGTTGGCGGTGTCGTAAATCGTGGTCGCGCTATAGTGGCTCGCATCGCTATTGACCCCGCCCAAATAGAAGAGATAGGAATCATACATCTGAATCAAGAGACTGCGAACCATGTAGGGATCGACCTTATCGATATTCATGTTGGAAATCGAGTCTTTGTTGGCTTTGAGGAAGCCAACGAAGCAGGCGAGGTTATCGATGTCTTCCGCATAGTAGCGGTTGCTGTAATTGACGGCGACGCTGCCTTTGCTAGCCGGGACGCCGTTAGCGTCTTCGTAGTAGGAGAAGTAAGGATTGGCTAAGGTCGTATCGACGCCATCGACCGCCAAGGTGCTATCGCCGAGCAACGAATTGATGGCATTGGGAACGCAATCGTAGAAGAGGGCATTCGCGTTCAGGGTATTTAACAGCCCGCTCACCTCGTCGCCGCTGATGGAAGAGAGGTTGAAGGACGAGCCGGAGAAGATCGCAGAATATTCAGGGCTTTGCAAAGTGGTCAATAAATTAGCCAGCGATTCGGAGCCGCTCGTTAAGAAGGCGCTGCGCTCCGTCAAAGCGGGGAAGTAGAAGTCGCCATAGGCGTAGGCTTTGCTCGCTAAGCTAGAATAGGTCAACGTCGAAGCGACGCTCTGTCCGTTATAGGTGTAGCTGAGGGAAATCCCAAAAGCGGCCGCCTTATCCTTCGGGTTATCCGCGCCATAGAAGAAGTAAGTCTTCGTGCCGCTATTATCGATGCTGAGGGCATCGCTCTTTAAGAAGTCGCCCATGATGAGTTGGAAGCAAGTATGGCCGTATTTGACATCGGTCGCGGCCAAAGTGGTCACCACTTGATTCGAGTCGGTCGCGTTGAAGATCCGCGAAGTCGACATCCGCTCCAAGACATCGGTGAGGGTAGTCACGTCAAGCGAAGAGATGTTCGAAAGCGAAGCGCTGCTGCTCGAGAGGTCATTCATCTCCACCATGATGGAAATGAGGTTATCGATTTCGGTCGAAGGATAAGGCAGCAAGTCGGTCCCGCTCGCCATGCAATAGGCATCGGCGTAGAGTTTGACTTCGCTGCCGATTTCGCTGGTGCCATCGACGTTGGATAACGCCTCGGCGAGTTTGCTCGGAAGGGCGCGATAAAGCATGGCGCTATCATTGAGATCGCTTAATAAGGTCGTCAGTTCGACTTTCTTAGTTTCAACCTGCTTGGGGGTTCCCGAAAAGAAGGTCGCAAGATCATTGAGGGCGCTCGTATCGAAATCGCCATTCTTCACGAAGTCGGACGTCTGTAAGAAGTTCACCAAATCGGAGAGCTTGCCGATCTCTTTGCTGGCGTCTTTCGAATCGCCCCAACTATTGCTGGTGGTGATGCTTTGCATGAGGGCGGGCAAACTCATCGAGGTCTTGCTATTTAACGGCGTCTCATTCACGTAATAAGTCTTGCCGTTGATCGAGGCGGTATCGCTATAGGAATTGCCATAGAGTTTGGTGACTTTGACGATTTCGTCCATCGCCGATTCAAAGACGGTGAGATGGCTGACGTTATAGGCCGTGCCACTGCTGCTATCGGTCAAGGTCTCGGTCTTCGCACTCACGCTCGGCCCTAAAGCATTAAAGACATGGGAGCCGCTGAGCCCATCGAGCAGAGGATCGAGGAGATAATCGGTGGAGACGCTGCCGAGTTTGAGGGAAGAGAGATTTACCTGGCCAGCGTTATCCACCACGCCATAGGTCGAATCGAAAACCGTGGAAACAACATTCGAAATCTTGGCGATCTCTTCCTGGCGTAAGCTGATTTCGTTTGCCCGCTGCGCCGCGCTAGGATTGACCAAGCCATTGACCGCGGTCGTTAGACCCTTCGGATTGAAGGTATTGACGGTTTTCGTTAAGCCCGCGGGGTTCATCAAATAATCGGCATTGACGGTCGAGAAGTCGATTGAACCCGAGGAACCGCCTAAGCTATCGGCTAAGGAATTGAGGGCGTTATAAGTGAGGACGCGGCCCACCGAGGTGACGTTAGGCAGATCGGCGAGGAGCTTCAATAAACCGGGGACTTTGGCCGAGGTGATACTGTTTAGCCCACTCATGCCCCCATCGATTTGGCCAATATCTTTGATAAGGTTGGCAAATTTGGCAGCTTCGCCATTGCTGCCCGACCAAGCATCCGGAGTATTGAGCGATTCAATATCGATCTTAAATTGCTTAGTCAGTTTGCTCTTCGCCTCCAAGGTATCCGTCGGGAAGTTCGTGGTGTCGCTAAGATCCACGCCTTCATCGCAGAAATACTTGAGGCTATCGCCGGATAACGAGCCAACTAACTTTTGATAAAGATAGGTCGGGAAGACGTAGTTATCGCCCGTTCCGAAAATCTGGGAAGAGGCCATGGCCTCGATCAGGTTCTTGATGAGGGTTGGACTGGTTGAAAAGAAGTCGATTTTGGAAAGGTCCCCTACTTGGGCGGCACAGTCAATCAGGGTTTGGAAGTTCTTGCCTTCTTTGGCCCAATCCGTGATGTTCTTAAATGAAATCTGCTTCTCAAGATCCCCTGGCTGTAAGATGCTCGAAGCATAGGTGTCGAGCGCGGGCCCGGCGATGACCGACATGATCTTGGAATCCCCAATCGCGCTGAACAAGCTTTCAAAATCAATCTGAGAAAGAACTTTGGTGGCATCGGTGGCGCTCATACCCGAAAGACTCTGGAGTTGGTCGATGACGCCCGAACCGCCTAAAATCGCAAAGACTGCGCCCAGTTTCCCGGTTTCGCCATCGTAAATCGGATTGCCCGAACTATCGAGGAGGTAAGAGCCATCTAAGGTCGTGGTGTTGCCAATCTGGAGACCCTGCAAACGCGAATCATTGGGATCGATTTCGAAATTGAGGCTCGTCAACATGTAGTTCAGGATCTTATAGAAGTTGGTATTGGACTTCCCGTTCACCACCGGGTTCATGATCTTGGAATTAGCGAACAAATCGAGGACCTGGACCAGCTCATCGGTATTCTCCAAAAGCGTGGAGGCCGTGGACGCGTTGAGGGAGCCACCCGTTAAGGCTGAGAAGACATCCGAGCAGTTCTCATAGGTCGTCAAGACTCGAGCGAATTCGCTGCCGAGGTTCGCGCACGAAAAGTCGAAGGTGAGATCCAATCCTAAGGATTTGAAGGGGTTATTATCCCCCGACATATAGCCATCGAAGAGGGCCGGCAAGATATTCGAAAGGACTTTGGACGAATCCATGTCGATCAAGATGGCTTTCATGACTTTGAGCAAATCGGGGTCGATTGAATTGAAGTTGCCGTCGGGGTCGTAATAGATGCCGGGAAGGGTATTCGGATCAGCGACGAAAGCTAGACCTGCGCTCGTGCCAGCAAATTCTGAGATAACGTCGAAGAGGTGAGCAAATTCGCCCTTGTAATTGAGGAGTTTAGTCGCGGGTTTCCCATCGCCATTAAGTGTGGTGATGACACCAGAGAGATCGATCGTCTTCCCGCCGGTGAGAGTGGTATTGGAGTTCAGGCTCGCCGCCGCGAAATTGAGCAACGAAGGCAAGGCCGTTTGAACGAGAGTGCTATCGAATAAGCAACCGCTTGAGGAAGTGCCATCGCTGTTGGCGTCGGTGAGGTTACCGAAGCTATCGGTCGCGCCCACGAGAATCGTCTTGACCTGAGCCGAATGCTCAGCGAAGGCGTGGATCAGAGTATTGAAGATGGCCGTGCCGGGATCGGCACTTGAGGAGGTGGAAGAAGCCGAGGTCGCGGGGCGCAAAGTATGAAGCGGAGCGGTGCTGCTGTTTGAGGAGGAGGCAGTAAACGAAGAGAAGATCGTGCTGAGGATGGTGGCATCGACGAGGTTCAGGCGATACAGCGAATCGTAGACCCGCATGAGTTCATTGCCCCACTCGACCTTCATCAAACTATCGGAAGTCACTTTGCCCGAGGAATCTTTGGGCAAGAAATCGACCAGTTGAAGGGTGGCCGGATCGCCATCGTCTTTTTGATCATCGCTAGAAACAAAGGTCGCAAGAGCGCCAGCCACCAAGTGGTTGAAGACACTGAGATCATCGATGGAACTGAAAACGGCGTGGAGTGCGCCATAGGCATTCGAAGAAGTGGAAAATAGACCGAGAAGATCTTTGGCTTCGAATTTAAAATTGCCTTCGCTATCGACCAGCGAATCGAGAACACCCGTGGCCGCGACGTGACGGTAAATATCGCCAAGATTCGAGAACTCCTTGCTCCAATCGACGCTGGCCGAAGCCAAATAGGCGCAGGTGTCGGTGCCCAGCACGCTCTTGACCTGATCAAGCGAAGTCGCGATGGCAATGCCCACCGGCAATAAATTCTTGACGAGGGTCGAATCGGAGAAGGTGTAGAGCAGTTCAGGAATGACATCGCTGCCGATAATCATGCCGGCTTGGATTTTGCCGCTCGAAGCCGCCGAAAGGATGCCCGATTTCACCGCGATATTGGCAATATCCGTAACTTCGCCAACGCTGCTGACGAAGTTGGCCTTCATGTCGCCATACTGGCCTTGGGTTAAGAACGAGACGAGCTGAGTATCAAAGGAATCGGTGCCATCGCCTTTGGTCCAGTTGAAAAAGACCTTAGAAAAGATGGAGTCATTGTAGGTATTGATCGCATTGGTGAATAAGGTAACGTTACTATCGTTAGCGGCTTTCGCGTCATCGCGGTCATAATGGTTATTCAAAGAATTCACAATCGAAGTGAAGGGGAAAAGCATCATGGCCAGGATGAGAACGCCGATTGTCGCATCTTCTAAGCCCGAGAGCCAACGGAGTTTTTTGATCTTGCGCTGCTCGACCGGGATGATGTGCTTAAAGGCGATATGCCAAAGCAACAAGACGAAGAGCTGGCCGAGGGTGCCGAGCAATAAGCCATCGATGAACATGAGAAGCAGCATCACCAGCGATTGAGCTAAAGCCAAAGCATGAGCGGCGACGGTCTCCGAACTCGCGCTGGCCCCATAGGCTTTAAGAATCTGTTCAATCACACTTTGTCCCGTGGCATAAAGGGTCGAGAGATCAACGTTTATGGCAGTATTATTGACGGTGAACTGGGTATGGAAGTTGAGGTTAGTGAAGTCGAGGTTCCCGATGAAATTGGCTAGCGGCCGAAGCGTCACTAAGGCAACCGTGATGAGAACGGCAAAGGCAATTAAGCGGTAGGTACCATATTTCCAACCGCGGAAAAGCCCGCGGACGAAAGCCAAAACCAAAACGCCGACAACGACGGCAAAAGCTACAATGCAGCCAATAGTGATAATTTGGTAAAGAGTGTTCTCAGCCATGTTTATTTATTTAAGCTTAATCAATTATGAGTGAGCGCTCGCGCGAGCGCAAGGGCCCCAAATGGGTGAACTTTGTTCAACCCATGAGATAATATCGGTGTTATAGTTCTCCTGTTTCTATGAAAAAATATTTTAGAAAAACCTATTGCAGCGCTTGCGGAAAGCCCGTGGATCCCACAGCGAGTCTCTGCCCTAGCTGCGGCCATAACCGCCTAAGTGATAGCGATGGACCTAGGGGCTTTGAGCAGCACGTTCATTGCGGCTGGCCTCGTCAGCTGATTTCCTTTTTGGTCGGTTGGGCCGGATTCCAAGTTGCGGGTCTTCTCTTTGAAGTGGTACTGCTGTCTCTTTATATGGGCACGACCTCCGGGGTCACTACGAAAGAGGCCGAAGCTTGGCTGCTTCAAGGCTGGCCGTATTTGCTCATCAATTTCGGGGGTTACACCCTGACCTTCTTAGCTTTGCTCTTAACTTTGTGGCCCGTTAGAAAACAGCTGGTCAAACCGCTGACTCAGGGGAGAAGTCATCTCGCTGGACTGATCGGTGGAATTGCCATCATCGGGAGTTCGATTGCGTGGAGTTATCTGGCCCAAACCTTCTGGCCGGACACCACTTCTAACGCTAATCAAAGTGCCCTTGAAGGTATGATTAAAGAAGCTCCCATCCTCTCGCTTTTGTTCTTAGGGCTCATCGCCCCGGCTTGCGAAGAGCTCACCTACCGTGTCGGCTTATTTGGCTTCCTTAAAAGCTGGAACACCTACGCCGCCTACATCATCGCTCCCATCGTTTTCGGCCTCATCCATTTCGATTGGACCGCCATTGGAACCGCCGCGATCACCAACGAGCTCATCAATATTCCAAGTTATATCATCGCCGGCGTCGGTTTTGCTTTCCTTTACGATCACTATGGTCTCGGGGCTTCTTGGTTTGCCCACGCCACCAACAATTTGGCCTCGGTCATTCTCACGATCGTTAAAGGTTATCTCACAAAATAAGGACCCCCTGTATGAAAGAACGCGCCCAAATCCTCAACGAGTTCGGCTTAAAACTCATCGCGATTCTTTTCATGACCTTGGATCATATCGGCTTATTTTTGATGCAACATTCCCCCGCGACGAATTCGGCTCAACACGTCGTCGGTTACGTCTTCCGAGCTTTAGGCCGAATCGCTTTCCCCTTATTCGCTTTCATGCTGGCGGAGGGCATTCAGAAAAGTCACAATCCCAAAGCCTATCTTTTCCGGATTGCCATCGTCTGGGGCGTGAGCGTCTCGGCTTCGGCCTTAGCGGCCCATTTCGCTTCCCTCACCTTCGAGCCGGACCCTCTAACCGATCTTCTTATGGATGGGCTGGTCCTATATTGCCTCAGCTTGCCAAAATGGAAAAAGCTCTATGCTCTCCTTCCTTTATCTTATATTGGCCTTTCCTATGGGGTGCAACTCTATGAGAACTACCACAGTCTCGTGAGCGTGGTCTGGCTACCGAGCTATCTCCGGGTGGGCTATGGGATCTTTGGCTTGCTCATCGCTCTCGGTTTTTTCTATAGCGGCAAGATCGCTTCCTTTATCGCCAAAAAGAGTCTGGCTCCGCTTGGCGAAGATGCCCCGGCCCAATATGAAGATTTCGTCACGGGCAAATCCTATCGCGGTTTGGTGAATCTCACCGGGATGGCTTTTCTCTTCTTCTTCACCCTGGTTTTCTGGGGCTTCTCGTATCTGGACATCCGGCTCGATACGATCAAGGTGTCTCTTGAAACCTATTGTCTGCTCGCCCTGATCTTCCTTTATCTTTATAACGGGAAGCGTGGACCGGACAACAAGGCCTTCCGTATTCTCACCTATTCCTACTTCCCGGTGCATCTTGCTATACTCTACGTAATCTTTCATCTAATATTGGAGTAATCCTTAGGAGGGTAATCCATGTTAACGCACATCAAATCCACCGCCGAATTCGATACTGAAATCGCTAAAGGCAACGTCCTCGTCGATTTCTTCGCCACCTGGTGCGGACCCTGCTCGATGCTGAGCCCCATCGTTGAGAAATTAGCCAAAGAACATCCCGATCTCAAGGTGCTCAAAGTCGATGTCGATGAGAATCCCGAAGTGGCTTCCCGCTTCGACGTCTATTCGATCCCGACCTTAATCTATTTCACGGATGGCAAGGCTCAGCGGACCCAAGTCGGTTATGTTCCCGAAGCCAGCCTAAAGCGCTTCGCGGACGTGAAGTAAAAATCTTTAGATTTGCTTGTGAACCCACGGCGTCTCCGTGGGTTTTCTTTTGCGCCAAAAAATCAGCAAAAATCGAGCCAAAAAAGCGCTACAATGTTGGGCATGAAAAAATCTACTTTTGTTGGGGTTTCTCTTTTATTGGTGGGCCTGCTTTCGAGTTGTGGCGCCAATCTCCCGGGGACTTCCTTAGGCTCAGGCAGCGTAGCGGGTTCCTCTTCGGGGGGCGCTTCCTCTTCCCAAGGCGGAAGCGTTTCGGAAGGGACGACCAGCCAAGGCAGCACCACCGAATCGACTTCTTCGGACGCCAGCGTCTCAAGCGATCTTAGCAGTTCCACCACCTCTTATCCGGCGATTGATTACATCAAAGTCTTCTGCGAAACCTCATGGAGTTACGTTTATACCTGGATTGAATCCCCCAAGAGCGAGCCTCAGGGCAGCTGGCCCGGAACGCCGCTAGAAAACTACAACGAGAGGTGGAAGACTTACGAACTCAAGGGTTACACCGCGATCAATTTGATCTTCAATAAGGGTAAAGGCAGCGCTCAGACGGACGATTTGTCGATCGCTTCAGCCGGGTATTGGTGGTACTACAACAGCCAATGGTATCAAAGCGAACCCGAAATCTCTCCAACCAGTTCCTCCAATAGTTCAACCAGTTCAAGCAGCACGAGTTCCACCAGCATTCCGACCACTTCGGTTTCATTACCGACTTACGATAATGGCGATGAAGTGATCCTTCACTGCTTCGATTGGAGCTGCGACACTATCCGCTCCAAACTCGATGCCATCAAGGCGGCCGGTTATACCGCGATTCAGACCTCGCCGATGCAGCAATGCAAAGACTATGATGCCAGCTATACCAATACGAGCGGCCAATGGTGGAAACTCTATCAACCGGTCTCGTTCTCGGTCGCAAAACAGACCTGGGTCGGCAATGCGGCTTCCTTTAAGAGTCTCACCAACGCCGCTCACGAAAAAGGCTTGAAGATCATCGTGGACATCGTCGCGAACCATATGGCGGGAGATAAGTCATATCTCTCTGATCAAGTTGGCCAATACGAAGCGACAATCGCGAACAACTACTCCACCTATTTCCATAATTATTTCGCCTACGATTCGGGCAACGAAAGCACCTATGTCGTCACCCAAGGCTCCATCGGCATGCCCGACCTCAATACCGGGAATGACTATGTCCAAAGTCGCGTGCTTTCCTATTTAAAAGAACTCGTCGATGACGGGGCCGACGGTTTCCGTTTCGATGCGGCAAAGCATATCGAACTCCCCTCAGACGGAAACTATGCCTCCCAGTTCTGGGTCAATACCTTAGCGGCAACAAGAACCTATGCCACGACCACCTATAGCCGCAGTCTCTTCGCTTATGGCGAGATTCTCAATAGCGCCGGCAACTCCCGTCACTATAGCGATTACGTTCCTTATTTCAACGCCCTCACCGATAACCAAACCGGCAACAACATGCTCTCGGCGGTCCAAAACAACAATACCGGCGACATGGCCAAAAGCTATTACGCTTCCGGGCTTCAAGGGAAGAACACCGTTCTTTGGGGCGAGAGTCACGACACCTATATGAATAGCGATGGCTCTTCGAAAAACTCCTCGCAGGCCAACGTCGATAAGGCCTATTGCCTCGTCACGGCTCGTAAGGAAGCCTCGAGCCTCTACTTCGTCCGTCCGGGCAGCACCATGAATAGCATCCAATCCGATAACTACCTCAGCACCCCAATCGCCGCGGCCAACCTCTTCCACCGCACCTTCGCTTCGGGTTCTGAAAGCTATCAGAGCGGCAGCAACTGCGCCGCGGTTGTCCGCAACAACGGCAGCGTCAACGGCGCCCTGATCGTCACCACGAACTCCACCAACTTCTCCATCACCTTGTCTTCGCTTCCCGATGGCAGCTATAAAGATCAGGTGAGTGGGAACGCTTTCACCGTCAGCAACCACCAAGTCTCGGGTAGCGCCGCTTCCTCGGGCGTTGTCGTCCTTCTCCAAGCTTAGCCATCTCTTTATCGCTTTGTTGTTGGCCTCTTTTTCCTCTTGTGTTATATTTATCCACGCTACGGACCATTGGTGTAGCGGTCTAACATGTCTCCCTGTCACGGAGAAGATCGGGGGTTCGAATCCCCCATGGTCCGCCAGCTACGCAGGTGTAGTTCAGTGGTAGAACACCAGCCTTCCAAGCTGGTTATACGGGTCCGATTCCCGCCACCTGCTCCAGCGCAAACTAAGCCTCGAAAACGAGGCTTTTTTTGTTTTTATCAACGGGGCCAACTTCCCTGCTTTTCAAGAAAAACGCGCGATTTTGCGTTACCCCCTTTTCAAGTCGAAAAACCATGGCACAATAGGAACACGATGAAAAAGATCAAAGAACAAACTCTCGGCGGATCCCGCCCCCTCTACCATCAAAGCTCCCTCGCCCTCGAAGGCATCCTTTTTGGCGGGAACGAGCCCGGGGAATCGCCCCTCAACGAATGCAAGAAGTGCTCTTTGAGCCATTGTTCTTTTGAAATGCCTTATGGCGTCTGGAACTGCTCGGCGATCACCCTCGATCACGTCACCTTCTCCAAGAAGGCCCGCTCCCCGCTTTGGTACAACAAGGCCATCACGATGTCCGATGTGAAGATTTATTCGGACAAGGCGGTCCGGGAATGCTATGGCATCCTGCTCAAGGACGTCTATCTTTCGGGCGATGAAGCTGGCTGGAAATGCCACGACATCGACTTCAACCACTGCATCATTCAAACCCAATATCTCCTGTTCTGCTCGGTCGGCGTCAAGATGGAGAAAACCAACGCGACGGGACCCAATGCTCTCCAATACATCGAAAAAGGCGAGATCCATGACTCCGTTATCGTCTCGGAAGATGCCTTCCTGCATTGCAAGAACGTCACGATTTATGATTCCGATCTCACGGTCGATTACCTGGGCTGGTATAGCACGGATTTAAAGTTGGTCCGCTGCAAAATTCGCGGCGCCCAACCCTTATGCTATTGCCACAACCTGACCCTCGAAGATTGCGTGATGGAAGGTTGCCAGGAAGCCTTCGAATACAGTGACATCATCAAAGCCACCATCAAAGGCTCCATCAAATCCATCAAAGACCCCGATAAGGGTATCATCGAAGCCGATCACATCGATCAGATCATCCAAGACGTGAACCGCCGCGACACTTATGGCAAAGTGACCATCATCGAACGTGATAAGATTAAGCCATGAAAAAAGAGATCTGCTTAGCCACCAACAATCCAGGAAAATTAAAAGAATACCGGGAGATGCTCTCACCTCTCGGTTTTCTTGTTTATTGTCCCAAAGATCTGAATATCGAAAGCGAACCCGAAGAGACGGGCACCACCTATTTCGAAAACGCCTATATCAAAGCCAAAGCCCTCGCTCTTAAGGTTCCCTTCCCCGTCATCGCGGATGACTCGGGTTTCGAAGTGAAAGCCTTAGGCAATTTCCCCGGGCTTCATAGTTCCCGCTTTGCCGCGACTTTCGGAAACGACTACCAGAAAGCCGGCGCTGACCTCGTCGCCCGCTTAAAGCCGAGCGATTCTCGGGCGGCCGAATTCCATTGCGTGATCTGCTTGTTAGAAAATCCTACGGCCAAACCCCGCTATTTCGAAGGCATCTGCAAAGGAACCCTTCTCTACGAAGCCCATGGCAACCATGGATTTGGCTACGATCCGTTTTTCCATTGCGAAGAAGCTAACGCCGACTTCGGCGTCGTCTCCGAAGATATCAAAAACCAATACTCCCACCGCAGCAAAGCCTTGGCGAAACTCTTAACTTATTTAGCGATTTAGGCTAGCGCCGTCAAACTCAGCAATAATCCGAAGATGATGCCGGCTTGCCCCATCAGGTAAAAAGCCATGATGAAGAAGTCCCGTCTTTTAATGTCGCAGGTGAAGATCGTGTAGGCTAAGATCGAATCGCTGGCCACGAAGGCGAGTCCCCCTAAAAAGGTAAGGAAGAGGTAGCTGAAATAGCCAACGCAGGAACCGACCAAGGCCGCGATAGGAACCATTCCTAACGCGGAAAGATAGATGTTGGAAACGAAGGCGAGTTTGCCATCTTTGACCACCTTTTTCGTGACGTGATAAAAGCCAAGGTTAAAGGCCAAAACCAAGAAACCGCCCGCCACGTAATAGGGCCACGAGATGCTCGGATGGATGATCACGATGATTTCAGCGATATAGGCTAAATGGCCTAATAAGAAGGCCAGCATTCCAAAGGTAAAACATTTCTTATTGTGCTTCCAGATCAGGAGAACATCGCCAGCAACGCCAAGGAAGGCGCCAAGATAAATCAGCCAAGCAGTCGGTTGATAAACGATGGCGATAACTCCAAGAATGGCAACGCAAAAGGGTTTAATGATCTTACGGGGCCCCTCTTTTTCATAGAAAGCGAAGACGCACTCAACGATCGATAACACCGCGAACAATCCGAAGAGGATGTAGACGGCTAAGGGCAGTTTCGTGCAGTCGACGACTTGGGACAAGATCATAACTTGCCCTCCTTCTTTTGTTCTTTAGCGAGTTTTTTGGCTTTGATCTTTTCTTGGCGGGCTTGCGAAGCGGCAGCGAGTTCTTCCTTATAGTGGACGATCATCGACTTAAATTCTTCGCCGTTGGCGTAGAAAGCGAAGATCCAGTTCGCGTGTTCTTTTAGCCGGCGACGCTGCAAAGAGAACGAGGCCTTGATCTTGTCCCAGTCCACCACCAGCTTCTTTTCGGCGACGGCCTTACGGATTTTGACGACCAACTGAAAGCTGTAGCCGATATCGATCGCAAGGACCCCAACCAAGACGCCGAAGACGAACAAGAAGGGTGAGGGGTTGTTGAAAATCCAATTGGTGTAGTTTACGAAGAGAGGATGAAGCAAGAAGACATAACCAGCGCCAATCGCGGTCCAAATGAGGGAAAATAGCGGGCAGATAATCCCCTGGAAGTTGCCCCAGCGATCGCTATAATCCCAGAGTTTGATCTTCATCCCTTTAATAAAGATAAGACCAGCGATGAGTTCCACCACCGTCATGGCGATCCCGATAAAAAGAATCTTCAAAACATACTGAAGCCAAAAGGGCCCCGCCCAATCATAGGGGAGGGCGGTTAAGTAATAGAGGGCGGTTAACCCAAAACCATATAACGGGAGCAAGGGTCCGGTAAGGAAGCCGGGGTTCACCCATTTATGATGGACGATGCGCCGGAAAAAAAGTTCGAGGACCCAGCCTGCGATTCCTCCGGTAAAGAATAGGGCGGCGAAGCGAAAGAATTCCATACGGCTATAGTTTACCGCATTGGCGTGAGCTTTTGAGCGACACTCTTCGCTTTTTGTCAAAACTCGTATAATGTAAACAACAAAAGAGGGGTTTCTCCCATGAACAAATCCGCCAAATTAGGTTGGAAGAACTGGTTGAGTATTATTTTGATTGGCTTCATTGGCCAAATTGCTTGGGCCATCGAGAATCAATACATCAATCTTTGGGTTTATTCCCAATCGCAAAACGCGGAGCACATTACCTGGATGACGATGGCTTCCGCCGTCGCCGCCACGCTCACCACGTTCTTCATGGGGGCGCTGAGCGATCGGCTGGGAAAACGCAAAATCTTCATCGCCGGCGGCTATGTCGCCTGGGGCGTGTCCGTCTTCTTGTTCGGTCTCATGTCCCGCAGCAATATGGAGTGGATGGTTGGGGCCGGCAGCGCTTCGCTCATGGTCGGAATCATGAACACCGTCGTCGATTGCGTGATGACTTTCTTTGGTTCAACCAGCAACGATGCCTGCTTCAACGCTCACGTCACCGACGTCACCAACGAGCATAACCGCCCCAAAGTCGAATCCATTCTCTCGGTCATGCCCTTATTTGCGGTCGTGGCGATGATCGGCATCGGCTATATTTTGGGATTGCCGGGCGACGGCACCGCTTCGGCGAAAGACATTGCTCAACCTTGGTTCTATTTCTTCCTGATCTTCGGCGTTTTGACCACGGTGATCGGCATCGCCGCTTTCTTCATCATCCCTAAAGACGACATCGCCCCTAACCGCGATGAACCCTATTTTAAAAACCTGATCTATGGTTTCCGTCCTTCCACCATCAAAAAGGCACCGCTTTTCTACATCGCTTTGCTTTCCTTTATGTTCTTCAACATCGCCACCGACGCCTTCATGCCCTACTACTTGGTGTATTTCCAAAAGACCTTAGGCATGGGCAACGATCAATTCATCCCCGCGATGGGCATCATCATGGGCGTCGCTTCCTTGCTCGTGATCCTCGTTGGCTTGTTCATGGATAAGATCGGCAAACTGAAGTTATTGATTCCTTCGATCGTCATCATGTTCGCGGGTGCCCTCATCTTCTTCTTCGTTACTTCTTATCCCTGGGTCGTCTTCGCCGGCTGCGTTCTGATGTTTGGCTATTTGATTGGCACCGCCGTCCTCGGGGCGGAACTTCGCGATCAAACCCCAGTCCAAGACGTCGGTCTCTTTCAAGGGGTCCGCATGGTGTTCGCCGTCATGCTCCCGATGATCATCGGCTCGAACGTTTCCTTATGGTGCTTCCAATCGACCTACATCAATGATTATGGCGAAACCACCCGACTCCCCGATAAGTGGATGTTCTTGGTAGTCGCCGTCTCGTGCTTGCTCGCTATCGCTCCGGCCCTCTGGCTCATCATCAAAGTCAAAAAGACGCCAGTTGCCCCCACAGCGATTCCCGTTCAAGAACCTGACAATAAAAAAGCCGAGTAACCTCGGCAGGAAGAGATCGGCGGATGACCGGTCTTTTTCTTTAGGCTTTATAGGTGACGTTGGCGGCCGTGTCTTTGTCCGTGTAGTTCCACTTGGCGTTAAAGGCACCGCTAGCAAGATAAGCAGAAGCCTGAGCGCTCGTGATATCGAGATAGAGCGAAGTCAGATTCACGCAGCTCATCACCACGTAAGCATCCAAAGAAGCGATGGTTGAGGGCAAAGATAAGGAAGTCAAAGCCAAACAGGTGTCAAATACCCGTTGCCCCAATGAAACTAAGGCCCCCGTGCCATTAAGGGTGCTCAATTCCCTGCAGCCGCTGAAAGCTTGAGCCGAGATGCTGGTGCAAGCCCCGCCGAGATCGAGAGTCGTTAAGGCGCTGCAGCCATTGAAGGCGTTCGAACCGATGCTCTTTAAGGTCGAAGGGAAGGTCACGGCGGTTAAGGTCTTATTGAGGTTAAAGGTACTCGGGGCCACGCTGACAAAAGGATAAGCGGCGGGGAAGCTCACCAAGGCCCAATCGCTGCTATTCAAAACCGTGTCGGTTCCGGCGACATACGCGCTTAATTGATACCCGGAGAGCGGGTTAGTGAAGGTATAGGTAAAGGTTCCCGCTTCGGCAGTAGAAGCGCTTAGCGTCGTTTTCGCGTAGGCGGCATAAAGGGTGATGTTGGCCGTAACCGTATCCTTGGCAAAATCCCAAAGGGTCGTTAACGCGGCCTCCTTATACCAGGCAACGAAGGTGTAATCGGTTAAAGTCGGATCGCTCGGCTTTTTCACTAAGCCATTCGCATCGACGCTTTGGGCGGTGATGGCGGAACCACCATTGCTTTCGAAGCTCACGGTATAAGTCACAGCAGCATCAACGTAGACGGCGTTAACATAGCAATTGCCGCGAAGGTGAGCCAAATCGACGGGCTTGCCTTCTAGCGAAGCATCGACGGTGGCGTCATAAGCTTTACCATAAGTCCCGCTCCAGGAAGAGAAGGTTTTGCCTGCGATGGTCGGAAGCGTGCCTGCAAAAGTGGCAGCGGTATCATAGGTGACCGTTTGTTGATCGAGGACATCGGCGGAGACGCTCGGGCTCCCACCAGCGCTAACATAAGTGACGGTATAATTCTTTTTAGCGACGGACGCGGAATCTAAATAACTGGCTTTGTAGTCGATGGAACGGGTTAATCCAGCAGCTAAAGAAGTCTTCAAAGCCGTGATATCCCCCGGGGCGATCGTCCCGCTCACGGTCGTGCCATGATCATCATACGAATAGGTGTAGCCCCAAAAGGCGTTGGAATAATCAAGATAAAACGGATCGCTGCCCATATTGTGGGCGGGATTGGTGGGAACCGCGTTTAGGGTCGCTAAAGGATCACCCGTTAACGCGACCTGATAATCGCCCTGAATCGAGGCGATCTCAGAGCCATCCCAGTTCAAGAAGCGGACGGTGTACGTGTCGAGCGCCGAAACGAAATAGGCGAAGAGTTTGCAATCCCCTTCGATGTAATTGGTATTAACGGCAGCCCCAGGAGTGTACTCAATCGAAGAAGACTGAGAGGACGAACTCGAAGAGGATGCGGCCGAGGAGACGCTGGCGGACGAAGAAGTCGCTGAGGTTTCGGAAGTTTGGGTAGAAGAGGCTTCAGAACCTCCAGACGTTGGACCCATCCGAGTCGGTTTTACCGAAGTGCTTGCGGCGTCAGGGTAATTGCCTTTCCAACCGCTAAAGACATAATGATGACCGGTGACCGCGGCTTGACGCGAAGCTTTATTGTAGGTGCCATTTCCGCTTTTTTGAGTCGAAGAATCGTAGACGCTCTTATCGACAAAGGAGGTGGGGCGTGTCTTCGAATTCGAAGCCAAAACATATTGGTAGCCAAGATAGACAGGGGTGGTCGCATCCTGCTTAGACGCGTCTGTTGAGGAACTGGTATCGACCTTTTGCAAATCGCTATAACTTCCGATGCCGGCATAGTCCGTATAGTATTCGACTTTATAGAAGGTGCCCTGGCCTTGGCTCGAGGAAGAACCGCAGCCGGCAAGCCCAAGCGAAAGCAAGGCGGAAATGCCAAGAAGTCCCCAAGAACAAAGCCGACGCGATTTCATTTCGAGAATATTATCTCTTATCTAAAGATAAACGCAAATAGCCCTTGCGGTTATTTTTAGCAAAATAGCCCGTTGCCGTTCCACGCGCACGAGGGTATAGTAAGTCACGGTAGGTATTTTTATGGGTAAGAAAACGAACATCATTATCGGTCTCATCATTGCGGTTTTTACCGCGGTCTCCATCTTTGTGCTTTTCGGGAACAGCTTCACCGATGGCGAATACGCCACGGATGCCGGCAGTCTCTTCAATGTCATGTTTGGTTCAACGGCCAAAGGCTACAAAGCCGTGCCGCTTCTCATTGTGGCTTTCAGCCTTTATTGCGCAGCCTTCTTAGCGGCGGTCGTCGGCGCCTTCTGCGTCGGCAAAGTCCAAGGCATCGTCTACATCGTGACTCTGCTCATGCTCGTCGCGGGCGGCGTGTTGATCCTGATGTCGCAATCGCTCTTCCGCGCCATCAACCCGACCTCGAGCCCCGCTCCTGAAAAGATTGATGCTTCGCCGATTGTCTCCTCGGTCTTCGCTTTCTTGGGCGCGGCCCTCGGCTTATTCGGCGCCTACAAAGCCATCAAAGACTAAGGCTTCTATTGCCCTTCAAAGTCCTGGTTCGCCCAGGACTTTTTTATTATAAAAAAGAGCCCGAAGGCTCTCCCTTATTCCTTGATTCAATCAATCGACGTTCTTACGGATAAAGGCGTCGACATCTTCGTAGGCGATCCCTAAAGCGATCGAGAGTTCGCCAAAGAGAATCGGCTCAGCCCGGTTGAGGAATTGTTGGTCCATCGAATTAAGATGCCCCTCGCGGAGTTTCCGTTCTTTGATGCCTTCCAATAAAGGAGCCAGTTCGCTGAGGCTGCCACCGCTCAAGGCGGCTTCGTAGGCCTGTTTGCGTTTCTTGCTATCGGCTTCGTAGAAATCGCCCAGGTTCTTCCATCCCCGAACGAGCTTCACAGCATCGGGTTTGCTCAAAATGGCGGTCAGGCTCGTCGAATTCGTGACGGGCACCCGCAAGATCGTGCCCTTATCTTCGCCAAATAAAGGTTCGAGGACATAATATTGCATTCCGGAAGTGTCGCCCGAAAGGATGGCGATATCCTTGATGCGACAGACCCCGCAGTGTTTGTGATCGACGTAGTCATTTACTTTAAACATCAATTTCTCCATGCAGCGTATCAGTAAAAGCGCCTGTCTAAGCAGGACTTACGCCTTTCCCTTAGGCCGCATGCTTAGCGTAAGTATAGCACTTCGACCCCTCTTTTTCTAGGCAAAGCCCCTAAGAACGCCTTAATAAAGGCATTTTCTCGAAAGCGTAAAGAAAAGCTGCCACGGATGGGCGTGGCAGCTAATCAAGAGTTGAGGAATCGCCGTTAGGCTTTATAGGAAGTGCTGAAGGCATCGCTAGAATGGCTGGCGATGTAAGAGGCCCACTTCGTCGAAGTTCCACTGCTTTCCCAGCACTCGCTCTCAACGCCAGCAGCGACGTTGGTGAGCTTGGCATCGAAGGTCACGTCGATCTCAATGATCTCTTGGATGACCAAGGTGCCGTTGATGGCGTTGAGGATATCGTGATCGCCCGAGATGGTCGCATTCAAATCCTTAAGCGCGCTCGTGCCCGCTAAGGCGCCCATATCGAGGCTGACGACCCAGTTCGGATTGTTATTAGCCCCCGCCGAGTAGGTGAAGGACTTGATGACATCCTCGACATAGATCGGCGAAGAACCGACCGTGCTGCTTGATAACGAGGTCATATTGCTATCGCTAAGGCCGACGACGAAGCCCATGATCCAGTTGAGCATGTTGCTGCGGAACTCCGAACCTTGGACCCGTTTATAGTAGGTCTTATCCCAGCTCCAGCCCCAGAGGTCATCAACGCGTTTCATATAAACGGTGTCGACGCCATCCGCGGTGCCGTTATTGTCGTAATAGAGGTAGGTATCGCGGTTACCGGTGAGCAAACCGTTGACGCCGATCACGACCGGGAGGTGGACATAGCCATACATTTTCACGGTCGCCCCATTGACGTAGACATAGAAGTCCGCGGTGATCGCCGTGAGCTTAAGGACACCGACTTTCGCCGAGCCCGAAATGCTCATGTGATAGGTGTTGAGTTCGCTGGTCTTGATGCCGTATTTCATTAAGACGGCGAGATCGCTGAAGTCGATGAACTTCGAAGTATCGTGGCTGGCGATGCGCTGGAGATTGCCATCATAGGTGGCTAAGCCGGCGGTGACGTTGATGGTCTTGCCGCCTTTGCCCATGAGGACGTTGAAGGAAGCGAGCTTGCCTTTGGCGTCATAGGCGATGGTGAGGGTGATATCGCTATCGGTCCCCATCAAATTCTTCGAGAGAACCACCACGCTCTTGCCGCTAGTGAAGCTGCTCGAGACGATGAGGTCATTGCTGATGAGGGCGTTCAGTTTGTTATCAATCACGTCCCCTAAGATGGTCGAGGAGACCGAATCGCTTAACTTATCGAAGTAACGGGTGAAGCGCTCATCCTTGGTGTTCATCAGATCTTTGCCCAAAGCGATCATATCGTTCAAGGTATCGATGGTGAAACGACCCTGGAGCGTATTGGTCTTTGAGCCCGAGTTATAGGTGAAGAACATATTCTCGGTCTTCACAACATCGATGGCGACGTTATAGGTCTGGTTGTATTTGGCCTTGTGGTCATTGATGACGATCGCACCGCTGCCGGACTTATAGGTCGCGCTGCTGCTGAGGACATCAAGTTCGGCCGAGCCACTGAAGTCGAAGCCAATCGAAGAAGCATCGAGGATCGAACCGGCGACGGTGAAGGCCGCTTGTTTGGCATCGACGATATCTTTGACTTGGTCATAAATCGTGGGGGCGTGCGTGAGTTCTTGATAATCGGCGTCGTTGACCGTGCGGGCGGTATAGGCCGTCGCCACGGCTAAGGTGCCATTGAAGGTGAAGGAGGCTAACGCGACGTTTTGGAATTCGACGGAGAGCAAGCTCGAGGCTTTGGCATCGAGGGTCACGACGATGGTGCCCTGAACTCCCGCCGGAACCAAGGTCAAGGTCACGACGATCTTATTGTCCGAGCTAACGATCGACTTAATCACGTCGAGGACCGACTCATAATGGCCGGCGGTCGCACCGGAAACGAGGTCGCTGTTCTTAATCGAGGAAACGCCATGCTCGATCGCGAAGATCGTGTTGAGCAATTTGACCTTCGAAGCCATATTCTTGACCGATTCGATTTGGTCGAGCGTCTTGGCATCGGAAGTCGTGGGGTTGCTGATCTTGGTCAAACGGCCCATCAATTCATCGAGGGTGAGTTTGCTCATCTTCGCTTTGACCACGTTCTGATAATTGAGGTAAGCCAAGGCCGTATTGTCGGCCGAGGAAACGTAATCCATGGCGATGGCCTGAGTCTTGCTATCCGCGCTTAAGGCCAGGCTAGCATTGATCTGCGGCTGTTTGAGATTGGAGAGGTTGGCGTTCGCGCTTAAGGTTAAGGCCGCAGTCTCGTCGACTTCGGGGGTGGTTACCACGCCACCGGCATCCTTGACCGCGTCGCTGACGACGTGGGAAAGACTCGAGGTGAGATTCACATCGAAGACCGGGGATTTCACTAACGGATAAATCGTGTCAAATAAGCCTAAGGAATTGATGAGTTTATGGTAATTATCGGCATTGCTCGGGGCCGCAATGCTCACCGCTTTGGTGTTGACGGCGAGGCCGAGTTTGGTGGTCATGCCGTTGCTGAAGGTGATGACATCGCTTTGGCCGGTCGCATCCTGATAACCCGGCAAGGTGCAGGAAGTGAGGTTGTAATTCTTATCGGAAGACATCGCGATCGGAAGGGTCACGGAGCCGAGGTGCAGCGTGAAGTAATAGTTGATGCTGCCATCGTTCTGAGTCACGCTCTTCATCGCGCCGAAATCATCCATCAAGGTCGAGGTATCGATCGAACCGTCGGTGAACGTGCTGGGCACGCTGAGGGCATCGGGTCCGCCTAAAGCGGTCAAGACATCCTCGACGAGGACATCGAGGTCGCCTTTGGAAGTCTCATGGCTCACGCCTTCGCTATCGACGAAAGTGGACGGATTCCAATCGAGTTTGTACTTGAGATCCCAAGCGTTCTCGGCGCTGGCACCCGGATTGCTCACGGCGAAATAAGCGACTTTGTCTTTGATGGTCAAATCGAGCTGACGGGTCTTGCCGTTATAGCTGATCGGGGCATAAAGAGTGAGGCCAAGTTCATCGAGAGAGGGCATGACGAGCTGAAGCGTTCCGCCGCTGATCCCGATGAGGTTATCGTGAGTTTCATAGACGGCAGCCGCATTTTCAGTCGCCGCCGTTTTTAAGGTCTTGACCGGCGCATTGAAGCTCGCGTTGATCGTCGCGCTGAGGCCATTGGCCGCCGCATCTTCAAGTCGAACCATGAATTGGTCGGTGTCGCTCATGCCATCATCGCCCGGGTTCGCGTTGTTCCCGCCGTTATTGACTTGGGCTTGGGTGACTTTGTTCGGAATTAAGAAGTAAGTCGCGGCAGCGCTCACGCCCAGCATGGCCACGAAGGTGAGGCTGGTGGTCAAGATTTTGCGGATCGTATGTTTTTGTTGTTTCTTTTTCATTGTTTTTTCTCCTGGAATTGTTGATTAATCGATGGCGGCATTTAGGCTCATGTCGTTTTTCCTCCATAAGTAAGGGGAATGTTGAGATCGGGGATCGCGTAGTTCCCACCGCTCGAGAAGGTGGTATTGAGATTGGAGACGATTTGAGAACCGACCCCGGCTTTGGTTTTGGCGTAATACTTTTCGTAAGCGTTATAGGAGATCGGGTTAAGCGAGGAGTCAAGTTGGAACGTTAGGTGGCAGAAGTAGAAAGTCGGACGGGTGGCTAAGTTAGAAATGGAGACCATCTGCGTTTTGTAATTGATGACGGCCGCAACCTTATCGAGCTCGAGTTCGACGGTGTAACCACCATCGCTTTTTTGGGTCACGCTCGTGGGAATTCCTGAGGCCCCGCTATCATCGAGGATGGTCGTCGCCTTGCAGATTTGATAAATCACGGGCGAGCTTACATAGTGGCCCATGAAGGTTTTGTAATCATCGTTGCTATAAGAGACGAGATCGCCCGCGTTATAGACGCCTTCTTCAACGCTCGAACCGATCGAACCACGGTAGAAAGCCGTGGTCTCGCCGTTTTGATAAGCGCGGTCGGCTAAGGCCACCACCGAACTTTGGGAATTCGATTCCTCGAAATAGGAATCACCGGAGCGGATTTTGGTAGAACGGACTTCCTGAACCATGGCGATGCTGGTGGGGATGGCTTGGCCAATGGCTTGGGCCATCGAGTGTTCGTTTTGCATGAACAAGCCGATCGAAATGTTAGCCAAGTCATAAGCGGCGAAAGTATCTTTGAACGAGGCTTTGCTTCTCACGGCGCTTTGATACCGTTTCAGCAAGGCGTCATAATCGACGTTATAAAGATTGGCGTTGAGGTTGGAGTCATCGACTTCATCAGCCAATAGCATCGCATGAAGCTTGAAGCCTAAAGGAATACCACAAGCAACGGCTACAGCCGCGGCAACGCCAAGCGTGATCCAAGTGGACTTGGAAACCTTAGCCTTTTTGCCAGAAGCAGTCTTGGCCGTTGGTTCTTCGATGGTTTTGTTGGTTTTGTTTTTCTTCATGCGACTCGGCCTCCAAATGAGGCCACGCTGAATTATAAGGACACTTTGTCAAGACTTACTCTCTTTCGGGGTTCCAGTTTGGAGAATTGGGACTCTCCAAATTGGAGAATTGAGAAAGACGGGGGGCGTGAATGCTTTTTCCCCTACAAATTTCTAAATTATCTCTTAATCGGCGAAATAAAAAGGTCTATTTCGCAAGCAAATACTGGCTTATAATAGGCCTATGGAAAATTTGGCGGAAATTGTTGGCCAGAACCTTACCGCTCTACGGAAGGCCAATGGTTTAACTCAGCAAGACGTCGCGCTGAAACTGAATTACAGCGATAAGTCGATTTCCAAGTGGGAACTGGGCTATACCATTCCCTCGGTTGATATCTTGAAAGACTTTGCCGATTTCTATGGGGTTACCGTTGATTTCTTGCTCAGGCCCCAAACTCCCGAAACCACTAGCCAAGTCGTCAAGAAAGAAGATCATGCTAGCCGCGGAAATAAAGCTATTATCTTGGCCTTGGCCGTGACGGTAGTTTGGCTTATCGCCGCTTGCGTTTATATTTCGCGTGCCATTTTTCACACTCCCAGTGAGAACCTTTGGATTGCTTTTGTTTGGGCGGTCCCCTGTTCCAGCATTGTGGCCGCGGTACTGAGTCGAGCCTTTTTTGGGCGCGGAGTCACTTCCTTGGTCCTACTCAGCGTCTTCGTTTGGTCCCTGATGGTAACTTTTTCTTTGCAGTTCCAATTCGTTAATGAGCAGGCTCAAAACATCTGGTACATCTTGGTCGTTTGCATTCCGATTCAGGTCATCCTGATTTTGGAAAGTCGCTTAAAACGATAATCCAAAAAACGAGGCGTGGATCTCTCCCTCAGCCTCGTTTTCTTGTTTTCTCTAGCTCAAGCTTTCCCGTCAATACGGTGGGCTTCGATGCCCGCCTCGTCGTAGGCTTCTTCGAGCGGATTCAGGATGTTGTCTTTTAAGACATCGACCGCACGGGTATTCTCTAATTCCGTCCGTTCTAAGTCGATCGAGAGATATGCGTTGATGAAATCGACAAGATAACCTTTCAGTTCACTCAAATAGGGATGCTCATCGCTCACGGTCAGATCCACTGAAGCGAAGAACGAATAGAGCTGAAGGGCTAAGGGCGTCCCTGTCTTCTTCACTTGATCCAGGAAATTAGCTCTTTCATGCGGGCTCATGGCAAAGAAACCATCCCAGGTTAGCTCGGCCTTGCCATCGCTATCAACGAAGGCCGAAAGAAGGGAGATTGGATAACGATTTCCAATCTTTTCGACAAAAAGTCTTTCATTGAGATCGAAGTCTCCATCGGCGATGCCAATCTCAATCAAACATTCCTGAAGTATTCCGGAAAAGAGGATGGCCATCGAACCGACAATCTTGTCGCTATCGGTCGAGGCCTGATTGCCAACGAGCGATAAAGACTCCTTAGTCAGACGGTTAAACAAATCCATCATGGAATCGAAAGCATCACTGGCTTTTTTCTCGAAGTCTTCGGCGAGGGCTTTGTTGTCATTGTCTTCCATGGTGATTTCCTTTTTTTCACTATAAACTCTTTTATTAATAACGGCCACGAGCAAGCGCGGATTCTGATCGGAGTTCAAAAGCCTTCATCAAACGGGTTATCTCCCCCGTAGAGCGCCTGGACTTTGAGAAGCAACGCAATCACGTGTTTACAGGGCCCAGGGAAGCGGTGATGGGCCTCGCAAGTGCAGCTATGGCTGGCTAAGCGGCCGTTTTCGATTTGGAGGCTGACAGCGTAGGGTTCAGCCCCACCCCCACTCACTTCGCCAGTAAAATAGCCGGGGCGTGGTTGGTTTACCACTCCGACTTTGCCTTCTTCAAAATAGGCTTTTGCTTTGTCCCAAAGCGGAACGCTCAAACCCTCTTGAAGCGCATCGAGATCGAGATGAATCGGCACAACTTTTTCATCCATGATTCTATTGTAAACCAACGTGGGAGTTTCTTTCGAACTTTTCATGTTACAATACAAAGCATGAAACGAGCATTAGTCCTTTGTGGCGGCGGATCGTTAGGTTCCTACGAAATCGGGGCCTGGCGCAAACTCAAAGAAAAAGGTTTGAGTTTCGATATCATTACCGGTGCCTCGATCGGTGCGATTAACGGAGCCATGGTCGTCATGGACGAATACGATACCGCCGTGGCGATGTGGGACAAGATCAATACCGATGAGGTCATGCGTTATGGCATCGACCTTGATCGCGATTTCTGGGGCGAGGTGGATTTTCGTCACGGTTCGCGTTTCAATAAATTCCTCGGAACCTATTTAAAGCGTCACGGGGTCGATAATTCACCCTTTTTAGAGCTTTTGAACTCTACGCTTAATCCAGAAAAGATCGTCGCTTCAAAGATCGTTTTTGGTTGTATCGCCACCGAATTCCCTTCGACCAAAGAGACCCGCTTGTTGATCAGCGGAGCCCCCGCCGATAAGGTCGTTCCGTACCTCATGGCTTCGAGCGCTTGCTTCCCTATCTTCCCCAAATACAAACTCAACGACCGGCTCTATATCGATGGCGGTTGGCGCAACAACTTGCCGATCGACTATGCCCTTGATCTTGGAGCGGATGAGGTCGTTGCCGTCATCCTCCATAGTTTCCCGCCGATGCCGCAGAAGCCCCACTACTACCAAGACCTCCCAAACGTCAAAGTCATCGAACCATCTTTGCCTCAAGGTTCCATCATGTCCTTCAAGAAAGAAGCCATCCATTTCAACATGGAACTCGGCTACTTGGATGCTGGCAAGGTCTTCGGGGATTACCAAGGCTTTGCTTATGCCTTTAGCCGCGATGAGGATTTAACCGACAAGGCGCACCTCTTCTTTAAGGCCCTGCTCAAACCCGGCATGGATTCTTATCTTCAAAGTCGGAACTTCTTAGCCTATCAAGGCAAGCTTCCCCAAAGCGAAGTCGACCTCTATCTGCGTAACTTAGAACGGGTGGCAGCCCTCTTTTCCTTAAATCAAATTCAACTCTACAAGCCGAGCGAACTCGAAGAAGCGATCCGCAAAGCCATTTTGGGCTTTAAACCTTCGACCAAGAAAAAAGGTCGGCCGACTCCAGAAGAGTTGGAACGTTGGGACCTTTTGGAAGAAGCCAGCAAATACACGACTTCCCGCGTGATTGGCCATAGCCAAAGACTGGAGCAGCGGCTCGATCAGCTTTTGATTAAACAGCTCTTTAAAAAGTAACTATTTCTTTGGGGCCGGATAAAAAGGCCCTAAGACTTCGCTAAGGACATTGTCGTGATAGATCAAAGTGAGATGAAAAGGCTCAGCCGTTTTGCTTTGCAATAAGGGCAAGAAGACTTTGTCGCCTTCCCAGAGGTTGAGACTCATAATTTGGTCTTTTTTAATCCAGGAGAGACTGCCTTCATCGCAGACGATTTGCTCCCCGGTAAACCCATCCGCGGTGTAGAGATACATCCGCTCCGGGTCATAACGGTCATTGAGGAAATCAATGTAACCGCGATAGGTAAAGTGAGTGAGGACTAGTCCGGTCTCTTCTTTGACCTCGCGTTTAAGGCAGCCGACGATCGATTCGCCACTCTCGACGTGGCCACCGACGCCAATCCACTTGCCTTCGTTGAGGTCATTTTGTTTCTTATTGCGATAGAGCATCAGATACGAATCGTCTTTTTCGATATAACAAAGCGTCGTCTTCACCAAATTCTCGCCGCGTAAGGCTTCGATGGCTTTGAGGTGATCAAGATGAGCCAAGACATCGCTAACGACTTCGCTAAGATGTTTTTCGATCTGCTGGCCCCAGTAACGCAAAACGGTGTAGCCTTCGCGCTCAAGTTCCGCGTTCACTTGCTCATCCCGAGCGATGTTGCGTTCAATCTTAGGAATCCAATAGGCTTTGTGAGTTCGAATTTGTTTCTTTTGCTCTTCAAAGTGATAGCCGTGCCAAAACTCCGAGTCGGCGAAGATCGCGATTTTGTAACGGGAATTGACCAAATCGGGGTGGCCATAAACGGCGCCGGAGTTACAACGGTAGCGAAAACCTTCTTTGTACAGAGCTTCGCGGAGGCTAAGTTCAATACCGGTGTTCTTTCCCCGAATATGCGACATCGTGAAAGAGACAACTTTCGGATCTCTCTTTTGATGTTTTTTGGCCATGGGATTAATGGGGGAAAACAATCGCCCGCAAAGCCGGATAAACCAAATAAGGCAAAGCCCGGTCATCGAGAGAGGCGCCTTTTAAAGAGAGGCATTCGAGCACGGGCTGGTGTTTTAAAGAAACGACTAAGCAAAAATCAGGTTCGGCTTTAGAAGAAAGGAGAACCAAATAGGGTTCATCGTTGCCATTGACCGTTAACGCCAGCAAGTCGAAAGCGGAGGCGTCGAAATGATAGACCGCTTTTAAATGAGGATCGTTCTCGTTCAAGACTTGGGGGACAAAAAGAAGGTCGCTCGAAACGCCTAAAGTCGAATAAGTCTTGAGGGTATCGTAGATTTTCTTGCAAAAAGCCAAGGCGTTAGGGTCGGAGGGATCAGCGATGATGGACCGCTCACGATGATAAACGTCGGGACGAAGCTTATAGACATCGATGGAAGTCCAATTCCGTTTTTCTTCTTTAACCACGGAATCGAAGTTGCGAATGTCCTTTTTGCTTGAGGCTTCGAAGGCCGGTTTAACAACGGGGGTTGGGGCCGGGGTTTCGGGGACGACTGGCTTCGGGGTTTCAGATGAACTTTCGCTAGGCTTTTTCGCCTGGGGTTTAGCGGCAGGAACATCAAGGTTAGGAACCTTTTTGGTTGACACGGCTTCAAAGGCAGGACGAGGCGGGTTAATTTGAGGAGCAATTTCGGTTTCTTCATCGGAATTTTCCGGTTGGGAAATCGCCGGTTTTCTCTTGGGACGATCCGGGGTGGCGTTCAGGTTAACAGGTTTGCCATGCCCTCCCGCGACAAAAGTCGGGCGTTCAACCGAAATCGATTTTGGCCCTTCGTCTTCGTCTTCTTCATCTTCCGCGCTTTGGGAATTCCCTAGATTACGGATTTTATTTTTTCCACCGGCTTCAAAGGCCGGCCGCTGAACGTGAATATCTAAGGCCTCGTCGTCACTATCGGCATTGTTATCCGCAGCGAGCTCTTCAATTTCGGCACCGCCTAAATTCACGATTTTCCGTTTGCCATTAGCTTCGAAGACCGGACGGGCAACCAAGATCTCTCCCTCGGGTTCTTCGGCGGCGTTACCGTCTTCTTGACCCGAATAATAGAGAGCGGTTTCTTCTTTTTCTTCGCTAGGAGTCTCGTTAAAACCGAGCGAGGCTAAGAAGTCGTCGCCATTTAAAACGGGAGACTCAGGACTTTCTTGAATGAGAAAGCCGCGATAGAAGCCCAAGACCAAACTTTGGGAAGCAAAAGAATAGACGCCGCCTTCCTGGTGATGATTCTTTTCGATCAGAAGGGCATTCAATAAATAGCCATTTTGATCAAGAGTAATAGCGGCAATAAACCAGTCGCTGAGCCGAAAGTTATTCCGGCGATCGGCTTGAACAAGATCTTCTTGGTAATTGTTAGGATAAAGGGTGGCGCCTTGGCCATAAGGAAGGGAGCGAACGAGTTGAAGGGCCGATTGTACTTGCGCAAAATACGGCGCGGAGAAAGAAGCGCCATCATTAGCCAAGATATCTTGGGATGGGCCCGGAGCATAAAGGAAGGTTCCAATTTCGTTTTCGTTCATGGACACGCCTCCTTTCAAGTTGACGATTTGCTGACCTCTATTGTAGTCAAGTTAGCCAAACGAAGAAAGAAGAAGGTAAAATACTGGCATGCATCATCTTGGATTTGCCAAAGAAAGCGACCTCCCGGCTATCCTTAAATTGTTTCGCCGAGTCAATGCCCATCTTCAAGAGGAAAACCTTTTGATGTGGAGCCATGGCTATCCCGATGAAAGTGATTTTGCTGAAGATATTTCAAACCATTGTTTATATGTCTTAAAAGAAGGATCGCGTGTGTTGGCGATGGGCTCGGTCAGCCATGACGTCACGGCCGACTTCTTTCCGGTCTCGCATTCCCAAAGAAAAACCCAAGACGTTTTAGACAAGATTTCTTGGGCGGGCGAACCCCTCTGTTTGCTCAACCGTTTCATGGTCGACCCAGCCTTTGAAGGCAAAGGCGTCTCCAGCGAGCTGTTAAGCTACATCGAAAGCCTCTATAAAGGCTCTTCGTGGCTCTTGGCGGCTTATTCTGAAAATACACGCGCTGTGCGGTTTTATGAAAAACACGGATTTCAAAATTATGGGATTTACGAGGATTTTGAATGGGGAGAGGTTTCCACGCAATTCCTCATTGGCAAGAAATATAAAAGAGACGGACTTTGCGCTTTATAGGGTTAACTTAATTGAGAATTGTAGAGTTCTTTGAAGAAGCCATTTTTCGCTAGGAGTTCTTGGAAGTTTCCTTGCTCGATAATCCGACCCGATTTTAGGACGAGAATCAGATCGGCGTTTTTGATGGTTGAAAGTCGGTGGGCCACCACGAGGGAAGTCTTGCCTTTCATCAGTTCATCAAAACTATTTGCCAGCAATAATTCTGTGCGTAAATCAATGTTGCTTGTCGCCTCATCAAGGATCACGACTTCAGGTTCGATAAGCATGATTCTGGCCACGCAAAGAAGTTGCTTCTCGCCAGTCGATAATCCCGAGGAATTTGAAACCGGGGTATCGTAGCCTTTCGGAAGCTGACGGATGAACTCATCGGCCCGAGCTTTTTTAGCGGCTTCCACCACTTGTTCTAGACTCGCGTCTTTCTTCCCATAGGCGATGTTATCGCGCACGGTTCCATTAAAGAGCCAGGTGTCTTGGAGCACCATGCCGATATGCTTACGAAGTTCCGATTTCGGATAGGCCGTTGACGGTTTTCCATTGACGATGAAATTGCCCGTCTGAGGATCATAGAAACGAAGCAGCAAATTGATGATGGTTGTCTTGCCGCATCCCGTTGGTCCGACTAAGGCGATCTTGTGGCCCTTATATATGGCCACGTTCATGTCCTCAATGATTTGGCGCTTGCCATCGTAACTGAAATTGATGTGGCTGGCTTCAAGTTGATCGATGCTTTCGTTGAGCGGGGCCTTACCTTCGTCCACATCATCATGGACATTGATGAGGTCATCGATACGTTTAAACGAAGCCAAAGCGTAAGAAACTTCCGAGGCCACGTTTGAGATTTCGTTGAAAGGTGACATGTACTGATAGGCATAACTGAGCAAAGCGCTCAAAGCTCCAACGCCAAAGCCCGAAATACCCAAACCAGGATTACGAAGAATCAAGTAAGCGCCCAAGAAGGTGATAACCGCATAAATAATGTTGTTCACCAAGCGGGTCGAGGGATTGATCCAGCCAACGGCAAAGGTGGACTTAAAGTTCGACGTTTTTAAAGAAGCGTTGATTTCATCGAACTTCTTGGCCTTTTCTTCTTCGAGGCCATAAGCCCGGGTGGTTTCAAGGTTCGTGATGGACTCAAGGGCATAGGCGGTCAGGACTCCAGTCTTCGCGTTCTGTTCTTTATAGTATTTAGAGTTATGGGACGAGACAAACTTGCTGACCAGGATAGATAAAGGGGTCAGTAGGATGACCGTCAAAGCCAAGATCCAGTTCAACATGAACATGAAGACCAAGGTCACGGCGATCTGAACGATGCCTTCATAAAGAGCGGCCGCTCCAACGATCAGGCCGTTTTGAACGTTTTCGATATCGTTAACTAGTCGCAGCAGCAAGTCCCCGTGGAAGTGATTATCGATATAGCGAAGGCTCACCCGGTTAAAGGAAGCATAGACTTGGTCGCGCATCCGCTTAACGAGTTTCTGTCCAAGATAAGAAGTGAACAGGTCAAAAAGATAACGGAAGATCATCCCGGCGACGATAAATCCGCCGATCAGGATCAGGCACAACGAGAGGTCTCTCGAGCCTTGGCTGATACGATCAATGGCTAGACCCGCCACATAAGGAATGGCCATCTTGCAACAAACCGAGACTAGAGCAAAGATGAGCGAAAGAATGGCATAGCCGGTGCTGCCCTTAAGATATTTAAAGAAGATTTTAATATCTTTCATTTGACGGCCACCTGGGTTTCGTAGATTTCACGGTAAATCGAGCAATCCTTTAAAAGGGCGTCATGGCTGCCTTTTGCCACTAAGCGGCCATGGTCTAGAACGTAAATCACATCGCAATCGCGGATAGAAGTCGCCCGCTGCGAAATGATCAAGGTGGTGAGATTGCTCCGTTTCTTTAAGTTCTGCCGGACAAGCAAATCGCTCTTATAGTCGAGGGCAGAAGTCGAGTCGTCGAGAATCAGGATCGGCCGAGCGGATAGCAAGGCCCGGGCGATAAGGAGCCGCTGCTTCTGGCCGCCTGAAAGATTAACGCCGCCTTCTTCCACCGGGTGATCTAAGCCTTCGGGAAATTGGCTCACGAACTCTTGGGCGAGACTATCTTGCAGGGCCTCAGCAATCGCTTCGGGAGTGGCATTAGGTTGTCCTAAGAGCAAATTGGAACGGACCGTCCCTTGATAGAGCTGGGGCTTCTGCGAGACCAAGGCGATTTGAGAACGCAAGGAACTGAGCGAATACTCCTTCAAAGGTTTCCCTTCGAATTCGATGTCACCGTGGCTGGGATCGTAGAAGCGTTCCAGCAAAGCCACCAGCGTGGATTTGCCAGACCCGGTTCCGCCGATTAAGCCGACGCGTTCCCCGGCTTTCAGTTCAAAATCAATGTCTTTTAGGGCAAACTCTTCGCCGCCAAAAGATAAGGAAACATCGTGGAAACGGTAGAGAGTTTCTCCTTTTTCTAAGCTGCCGGCCTTTAAGGAACCGCTGACGATATCCGGAACGATCGCAAAGAAATCGTCGACCCGTTTTTTGCTGGCTAAGGCCTTCGATAGACTGGTGATGAGGCGCGAGAAAAGAACGAGGGCGGTTAAGGCTTGGGCCAAGTAATTCATCAACGCGATGGCCGAGCCGACGCTGATGCCGCTATCGCTCGCTTTATAGCCAGCTAAGTAGAGAACTAAGAAAAGACCGATGTTGGTGAAGGCAAAGGTCAGCGGATTGATGAAGGCATTCGCGCGGGCCAAGGCAAAAGCTTTCTTCTGGTAGCTTAAGGACGCTCCTTCAAAGCGAGTTTGTTCGTCCTGCTCTTTATTAAAGGAACGCACGACTCTCGCTCCGGTCAAATCATCTTCGCCCAAGGTCGAAATATGGTCGAGTTCTTCCTGGATCGCTTGGTATTTCTTCGGAGTGATCGCCATAACGACGAAGATAACCGCGCTGGAAAGGAGCAATGCCCCGAGGACGATGAAACCCGCTAAGGGAGAAAGAATAAAAGCCGAGATGACGGAGCCAATGACCAAGAAAGGCGCCCGAACGAAGAGGCGCATGAACATATTGACCCCAACCTGAAGGGAGAAGGAATCGTTATTGATGAGGGTAAGGGCTTTGCTCTTTCCGAAGTGCTCGAGTTGTTGGGGAGCGATGCGGTTCAGCTGATCATAGAGGTCCTTCTTGAGGTCGAAAGCGTAGTCGGCAGAGACGCGCGCCCCGAGATATTGGGTAATCATCGTGACGCCAAAGCCGGCGATGGCCAAGGCCAGCATGATGAGGCTACGAACCAGGATATAAGTGCCATCATTATTCGTGATGCCAATATCGATGATGTCCTTCACTAAGAAAGGAACGAAAAGTTCGCACACGCATTCAAAAAGCTTAAAAACCGGTGCCAAAAGGACTTTGACCGAATATTTCTTTAAAGGGCTAAGCGCCCGTTGGGTAGGCTTCGCCTTCATTTGCGCTTTCCGTTTTTCTTCACGAGCAAAACGATTTTCTTGCCTTTGATATCCTTTTGCGGGTCGCTGCAGAAGCGGAATTCGGCAATGGTGTCTTCCGAGCCGTCTTCATCAAGATGGATAAATTGCCAGCCATCGTCATTATCCCCGCTCAGTTTTTGCCAATCTTGGCGGGAAGAGGCTTTGACATCGGCCACTTGGTTAAACGTCCAGCGGATTGTCCCGGCCACAAAACCCGCATACAGCGAAGCGACGTCGATGATGAGCGGAGGATTCGGATAAGTCACATCGAAAGAAAAATCTCCGCTGGAGCGATCGAAATCGACAAAAGAGAACTGTTTGGTTTCCAGCGGATTGTTGCCCTCGGTGAACGAAGCCGCGAAAGTATCGGCGTCAAAGACGGGATCATGGTGATGGAGATGATGGGCTTTGGCGATCGCAGTGATTTGTTCTTCGATATCGTGGTACATGCCTGGGTTGGGGTGAGCATCGTCAAAACCTTGGCGAAGGTTGTAGGAAAGTTCCGCCAATAAATATAGCCGAATGGCCGTATTTTCGTCGATAGCGACTCCGATGCCTTGCTGGAACATTCTCGCAAGACGATAGGCATAATCCGGGAAGTCGTACCAATCGCGATGGTCGATCGTAAAACGCGCATAGGCTTCGCCATAAGCGCTGATGAGCAACTGATAAGCAAAAGCGGGATCTTGGTCGACATAGAAGCCATTCTCGTAGCAATCGGCGAGATGGTAGACCGCTTCAATGGAACCTAAAGCCGCAGCTTTGGAGAAGCATTCATAGGCGGAAAAATAGAGCGGATTATCATGACGGTCGGGGTTGGCGGCTTGCAGATAGAGAACGCCGCGGCGGCACAAAGCGACCGGGTCGGCGGCTAAGGCCGGATTCTTATAGAGAATGAGAGCCTGCTCAGAGTTTTGAGCGGTGAATTCGTCGCCATAGTCATAGACTTCGGCGTAGGTTCTGGCGGCCTTAGGATCCCCTTGGGAAGCGAGCAGAGAAAGATAACGAAGAAACAGGGCTTCATTCTTTTCTTTATGGGTGATTTTGGCATCGAGATAACGTTGACAATAGACGCGAGCCGCATCGGGATTCTTCTCCATGTAATCGAGGCCAAAGTATTGGAGATTCATGGCTTTAAGCATGCTTTTCTCAAGCGGAATGCCCGCAGCATCGCCAATCACGGCATCGGTGCCGCACTCGGGGCAGATCGCCGAAATACCGCGTTCATCATTGATCCAATCTTGAACCTGACGAGCGCTATAAATTTGGCGGCAGAAAAAGCAACCGCATTGATTGGATTTCACGATTTCGATTTCGTTATTGGCCGCGTGCTCTTTGATTTTTTCTAAAGTCGACTTGCTATAGGCCGTTTCTTTGGCCGTATCTTTTTTCTTTTTAACCATTGCGTGGCTATTCTATCACTTAGTGATAGTTTAGGCACTAGAGGAGCAATCCCAAGGTTGCAAACCCCAGGATTCCAAGGGCGTTCAGCAGCATCAAAACATTGAAGCGAGGGTTCTTGTCCCCGAACATCGTGGCACCGCCATAGCCGATAATGACAAACAACAAGGGAAAATAGAAATAACCGCTTGGGCTTTCCCAAAGCGATTGATCGAAGTTCGCGATGAAAACGCTGATGAGCAAAAGAATCAACAATATCAGCATGGGGATTGTGCGGAAACGGAGGACCCCGGTGCGGGGTTTAACGCTGCTGAACCAATTGTTATCGGGGTAAGAACAAGCGATGATCCGCACGGAAGCGACGACCGCCCCGGCCATGAAGAAGAAAGCGTTGTCGGTTAAATAGAAATAATAATCAAGCCAAAGAAAGAGCAAGATTCCTAAAGTAAAAGTCACGGAACAAACGAGCTTCGAAAGCCCAAGGAGCTTGACCACCTTTGGAGAGTCCTTCAAGCGAAAAGAGAGGACCCGTGCAATCAAATGGAAGGCGATTCCAAGCCAAAGAACAAGCAACATCACCCCATAGGTAATCCGCAATCTTGAGGGCGATAAAACAATCGTCAACACCCCTAACGTCAGCAACGAAAAAATAACGATCAGGTCAATGACGGTTTCATAGCGGTGGCGCCGTTCTGGCGATAATTTTTCTTCCATGCAGGGAAATCATAGCGCGTTTGCATAGGGCGCGCACGCCTGTATATAATATTGCCAACATGAAAAAAACATTTGGCGGGATTAAGCTCTACTGGTTTCTCATTGTGATGGCCGTGGCCATTCTCGGAGTTGTCTTCGGTTCCTTCTTCGATTGGGACCTCTCCAAAGCCATCGCTTCAACGGACAACCAATTTGGAAAGTTTTTTGAGGCCTTCGGCGAAGCTTTAGGTTACGCCTTGGTTCCGATCGGCGCCACCTTGGTCTTCATGGGGCTTAAAGATGATCGCCCGCTCGGCTTAAAGATCCTGGGCTGGGCCGTTCTCATTTTAGGCATTGGCATCCCCACTTATATTTTGGGCAATGCCGCGACCAGCGAATTCGCTTATGGCCTCAAAGTTTATATCGCCTATCCCGTGGCCTTCGTCATCATGACTTTGGCCTCCATGTTTACCTACTTCCTTGCAGGCTTTGAAGACAAATCCGCTCTGATTAAAGTTGGATTGGCGTTACTTATCGCCATGGTGCTGCAGCTTCTCATCATCAATGTCTTCAAAATTTTTGCCCAACGTCCTCGCTTCCGTTTCATCATGGATCTCCAGCTCAACGTCGGCGGAGATAGTCAATTCCACGCCTGGTATCAATGGGGTTCAGGTGTCAAATTTTCCGACATGCTGAAATCGAGCAATGACAACTTCAAGAGTTTCCCCTCGGGCCACTCCGGAACCGCCGCCGTTTGCCTCTTGCTTCCCCTATTAGCCACTACGAAAAAGAATCCGCTTTTCAAAGGCGAATCCCTGGTGCTCTTCCTTGTGGGGGCGCTCTATACGATCATCGTGGCTTTTGCCCGCATCTTAGCCGGCGCTCACTTCCTTAGCGACGTCTCGATGGCCATTCTCATTGCTTCCCTTGTTGATTTCTTAACCATCTTCGTCATTTACCAGCCAAAGAAACAAGCCGCTCCGATTGCGGAAACGGCTCCCTCCGAATCCGTTCCGTCTGCCAACAATAAGTAAGCGTTGAACTTAAATTAACCCAGGAGCCCCTAATCATGACCGCCCCGGAGATAGCCCCGACCAGCCTCCCCGGTTTTCTTAGGTCCATAGGGATTCTTGGGCGGGGGCTTCCTTAAGTCTTCATCGTGAGATGTGACGCCATGAATAAACAGGGGAACTTATGAATATCTTTGGCAGAATCTTGTTGATTTTAGGGGCTCTTTGCTTCCTCGCTATCAGCATCTACCTCATCGTCAAAACGATCGCGCTCAGTAACGCTTCAACTCCGCCCGACATCATCCTCACCATAATCTCCTGGATTTCGATTGCCGTTCTTCTTTTCGGCGGCGTCGGAGGTGTTTTCTATGGCTTTGGCGGCGGTTTCTTTGGTTTCTTAATTCGGCCGCTTCTCACCCTGGTTTCTTTAGCTTGGGTTGGAACGCTCATCTACGCCTCCATCGCGTTTAGCCATAACCCCGCTCCCGAGAATTTTTGGGAATATTACAACACGGCTGTTCTCATTGCACCGGCTGAGATCTTTTTCGGCATCGGTTACTCGTTTGTTCGCCGATCCTAATGGCCAGAGAACGCCTCTTATTTTGGAGCGATTTTCGCCAAGAAAAAAAGCGGAGACGGGCACCCCATCTCCGCTTTTCACCTTAATCTTTTAAAACGAGTTCAACCGGGCAATGATCCGATCCGTGGATTTCGTTATGGATCTGAGAATCGATGACCTTTGGCATTAAACGATTGGACACCACGAAGTAATCGATGCGCCAACCGGCGTTATTCTCGCGAGCGTGGAAACGGTACGACCACCACGAATACTTCACTTCTTGAGGATAGAGGCAGCGGAAGGTATCGGTGAATCCCGCTTTTAAGAGTTTAGTGAACTCGGAGCGTTCTTCATCGGTGAAGCCAGCATTATGGTGATTGGTATCCGGATTCTTGATATCGATCTCTTCATGAGCGACGTTAAGGTCGCCAGTATAGATCACGGGTTTCTTCGAATCGAGTTCCGTTAAATAGGCCCGCAAGTCTTTTTCATAACCGAGACGGAATGTTAAGCGTTTCAGCTCTTCGCCAGAATTAGGAACATAGGCGCCGACAACATAGTAGTCAGGATACTCTAACGTGATGACTCGGCCTTCCTCATCGTATTTGCCATCGTGGAGGCCATAGCTCACGCTCAAAGGTTCCTTTTTCGCATACACGGCTACCCCGGAATAGCCTTTTTTCTCTTTGCTGTTGGTGAAGTAAAGATGGTAATCCTTGTTGGTGTAAGGGAAAAGAAGCCCAGCATCATCGCTGTACTTGGTCTCTTCGAGGATGACGATATCGGCATCGAGGGCTTTGAAGTCCTTTTCGAAGTCTTTTTGGAGGATCGCGCGGATCCCGTTGACGTTAAAAGAAATGATTTTCATGGAACCTATTTTACACTAGCGGGACTGCAAGCGATATTGAGCAACATCAATCGTCTGATCAATCTTGCCGATGTAGCGTCCTTTCTCAATGCCGGTTAACTGAAAGCCCATCTTCTCGAGGAGATGGCGGGAACGGAGGTTCTCGCTATGGGTTTCGGCGTAGACGTAGCGGTAACCTTGGTTCCACATAAACGTCAATACCGCCTTAAACGCCTCGCTCATGTAGCCGTGGCCCCAAAGATCATCGCGGAGAATGTAGCCGATTTCATAGCCCTTATCCGGTAAGGTTTTGATGACGTTGATCTCGCCAACCGCGTGACCATTGAGCTCAAGGGCCCAAGCGTATTGCCTTGGTTTATCCACCCAGCGGGCCAAGATGCGCTGAGCATCCTCTAAACTGCGGTTAGGATGCCAAAAGAGGTACTCCGTGCAGCGGATGGAGGAGGTCCAACGATAAAGGTCTTCGGCATCTTCTTTCTTAAAAGGACGGAGCAGCAACCGCTCGGTGGTTAGACAAGGCGTTTCCATTATTTATTTGGCCTCAGTTTGGTCGGCCTTAGCTTCAATTGCTGGCGCGGCGGGAGCGTTAAGCAAGAAGTCTTTGCTCTCTTTGACTTTTAGCAAGAGGAAAACGAGCGATAAAGCGAAACACGGCAAAGCCAAAATCAGGCAATACCAGCCAATCCAAGTTTTGGCGATGAGTTTATAGACGATGGTCGAAGCTAACATTGAGACCACCATGCCAACCCCATAGAAAAGGGTTTGGGCGGACATGGCGGAAGCCCGTAAATTCGTGGGCGCGCTTTCGCCGCACATGAGAATCAAGGTATCGCTATTGCTCCAGTCGGCTCCTAAGAAGAAGCCCAAGCAAAGGCCTAAAGCATAATCATTCCAATGCTTAGAAGAGCCTAGGACATAAAGCAGTAAGGAAATTAAGGTGATGGTCAATAAGATAACCGACGTCTTTTTCCGGCCGATTTTGTCGCTGATAAAGCCGGTGGCAAAGACGACGATGGCGCAACCGATCGGGTACATGAGGGTCACGTTGGAGAATTTGGCGCTGATGGTATTCGCATCCACGCTGGCATCAAAATAGGAATTAAAGATCGCACTGTATTGGCCGGTGATGGTCCGCGATAACGTGAAGAAAAGGGTAACTAAGAAGATCCAACGAAGCTGCGGCACCTTCCAACCATACTTGATCGCGGCAAAGAACCCGCCTTGCTTTTTGCTTTGGTCTTTTTTGCTCTTGGCGATCGCTTCCCGTTGTTCGGGGGTTAACTGCAAATAAGCGATCCGCGAATCGATGAAAGGGTCGGTCTCACGGGCGAAGAAAAGGGCCAAAAAGCAGGCCACGCCCCCGATGATTGAAGGAATGAGGAAGACGTAGCGCCACTGGCTGGCTTGGTCGCCCATCAGCCATTTCCGGCCTAAGGGGATCAACAAGAGTCCAAGCTCCGCCACGCCTTTAATAATGGAATGGATTGTGCCGCGGCGTTTTTCAGGCGCGGTTTCATAAATATAGACGATTTGTTCATCCGGGGTCACGAAGAAGCGAATCACGAAGAAACCGACAATATAAGTGGCCAAGTTGGGCGAGAAAAGGCAAAGCAATAATCCCCCAACCATGCCTAAGGTATTGAAAATCAAGAAAGGCTTACGGCCGTAACGATCTGCCAGTGTCTTGTAGAAGAAGCCAATGATGAGTAAGGCGTTGGCCAAAGTCTCCATGAGGGAGAGTTGGGACAAGCCTTTGGTATCGCCGTTAAAGAAATTCAGATTGATCTCCGTTTGCATACTGGCATGCAAGGAGGTGGCGACTTCATCGACGATATAGATGAGACAAAGAATGCCGATAAGGTAGATTAAATAGAGCTTGGGTTTCTTCCGAGCCTTTTCTTTTTGCCAATGCAAAAGCTCTTTCTGATCACGCGCGGCCAATTTAGCAGCCTTGTCGGCGGGATTGCTCATAAGAGGACCTCTAAGCATTAATATAGTCTTTGTCCCGCCTTTCATAAACAGAAAACACAGGAATTGACCCACGTTCTTGCTAAGTGAATGAATCTGGAAAAAGACAAAGGGTGAGAATAATGAATCATCTTTTGCCATGAATCGGTAGGGCTCCTGTCAGGCCAATTCGCGTCCGAATCGAGACGATGCGAAAAATGAAAGCGGTGAGAATCCCGGCCTTTGAGGCCACTAACTCGGGTGGGGAAAAAAGATCTCACGATTTAGGGGGCTCGGTACCACATTTTTCGGGGCAGACAATCTTTTTTCTTTTTTAAAGAGGGCAAATGCCAAATCCCTTTTTCTCTGGTCTGAACGTTTTTTATTCGAAAACAAAAGAAAAACCTCGACATTGTCGAGGTAAAGATTCTGCTGGCGGGGCAGTCGGTCGCTTATCCGAACTAACCCTAGCGAAAGATCCGATGGATAAAGTACTTTTCTTGAAAGGCGACCTGTTTTTCGATTTCCTGGTCGGTAATCTCGGCTTTCCGCGGCGCGACGATGAGCTTATCTTCGACATCGTCATCTCGTTCCAGTATGGCTATAACGATCCCGTCGAATTCCGCTAAGGGTTCGCCGACTCCGAGAATGTAAGCGTCTTGTTTTTCTTCGTCTAGGGCGTTAAAGGATTCAATGTAGCCGTAATTGACCGGATAGACCATCGTTGGATTTTGGGGATGATGGCTGCCAAGCGGGCGGTCCACCACCACGTGAACCTCTTTTCCCAGAAGAGGATGGGTTTGACGCCGATAAGCCCCTTTCTTATAAGGGGATAAGCCCGGCTCTTGCCCACCTCCAAGACGTTTGATTTCTTGCTGGAGCGCCGGTATCCAAAGCTTCCGCTGGGCGGGCGTAATCTTGTAACGATCCCCGAAGAGCTCTTCTTTGCTGGCCCACCATATCGGGCCTTTTTCCGCCAAATCGCCATTGTGGCGCGGAATCAGATGGACGTGGAGATGGGAATCGCCATTCCCCAAAATCTCGATATTCATCTTGTCGGATTTGAAAACACGGGAGACCGCCTCTTCGACCAAGGCCATCTCGCTGAGGAACTTCCGTTCGGTGATCCGGGGGAGCTCGTGCAACTCGTGAACATGCGTCTTCGAAAGGAAATAGGTGTAACCAGGGAAACGTTGGTTGTCACCCAAACAGACGATGCCGGTGGATAATTCAGCAACGAAATTGGGATTGGTCCCTTTTAGCGCGTCAGCGATGCGCTGGCAAATGAGGCAATCGTTTTCCAAAGTAAGTGTTGAAGAGGCTAAAGGCAACAGCAAATCCAAAGCCTCAGGGCCGAACTTATCAATGATAATGGCGGCTTTGTCGAAACTTAACTCTGCCACCCCTTCCTCAAGTTTATTGACGCTCGAGCGAGAAGCGTAGCCCAAGAGCTTGGCGAAGGCCTCTTGGCTCATCCCCTTGCTAAGGCGGATCTCGCGAATCCGCTGACCGATTTCTTTCTTAGTCATGAAACAAAGCCTCGACCGTTTGGACCACGGTCTTTTTCACAAAATCATCTTCCAACAATGAAATCTCCGCCATCTTATTCCCCAGGTAATTCAGCGATGAGCCGATCCGGTAAACCCGCTCAGCGTCCAGGATCAAATACCGATCATGAAACAACGAGGAGTTCACCCGGCAAAGCGGCCCGTATTCCTTTTCAAATAGGCCGATGTCGGCCTCCGTCAGCTTCCCCGAAGGCGAGGAAACGATTTGGAGGATAACGTCCCTTTTCTTTTTGGCTAGGACATTGAGCGCCTTGGAATCGCAATAAGGGTCAACGAGGCAAATGGATTTGTCAGCGGATGCCACTAAATCGGTCAAAAACGAGAAAGCATCGTAAAACTGCCCGGAGAAAAACAGCTTGTCATCAGGGATTTTTGACTTCTCAATCGAAGCCACTCTTTTCTTGAGTGCTTCCACTTCTCCTTTGACGGAACAATGCCCTCCCGAGCAAAGATCGTCGACTCTTTTCCCATTGATGGCGTAGCCTTTGATTAAATAGTCCTTTAAAACCGAGTTGGCCCAGCGGCGGAACTCAATCCCACGCTTGCCGTTCACCCGATATCCGACCGCAAGTATCACGTCGAGATTATAGAACTTAGGAGGGCGATTCGAGGGGGTTCCGTGCAAAAAATGCACCGAAGTGTTTTCCTCAAGCTCTTTGTCCGAAAAAATCTTGGCAATATGACGAGAAATAACAGGCTGGCTCTTGCCGAACAAAACCGCGATTTGATCTTGGGTGAGCCAAACCGTTTCCTCCTCGGGCGAAACCGTGACATCCAAAGAAAGGTCGCTATCCGTAAAACGAACGATGTCGTATTTTTCCATGACCCCATTTTACGGTAATGTTTCTATTTTATCTACATTTAATTCGACTTGATAAAACGGAGCGAAGGCTTCCATGCAAAAAATGCATAGAAGGTAAATTGGCAAGGAAAATCCAGGAGTTTTAGTTCCTTTTCCAGTCGAGAAGCCTTATTTTAACAACAAACCCCGTACGCGTTGCGTACAGGGTTTGGATTTGGATATTCTGGCGGAGACGTCGAGATTTGAACTCGAGCTAGGGATAACTCCCTACTAACAGGTTAGCAACCTGCCCCCTTCGGCCACTTGGGTACGTCTCCGTGCCGCACTATATTACAACATCCTTTAAAAAGTCGCACTAGGAAAAAGAAAAAGAATCGTTAAAAAAGCCCCGAGAGCAAACTCGGGGCTAAGTCGCAGAGGATTCTTGGCTTTAATAAGCCTTAGCGAAGTAGGCGACGATCGTGGCATCTTCACCGCAGACAGGGCACTTGGCGCCAGGCTTCACCGCTTCTTCAGCGATGCAGCGGGCGGTGCCGCCATTAGTGAGTTCCTTGATTTTGAGTTCGCATTCTTCCTTGCCGCAGAACGCCATCTTGGCATAACCGCCTTTATTGAGCGCGGCGTTGAGTTCTTCGACGTTGGTGACCGAGACGATGCGGCTATTGAGGCTATCGAGGGCTTTCTGATACATCTGGCCATGAATCTCTTTGAGGATTCCCGGGATCGCTTTTTCGATATCGAGGATCTTGGCGACTTCTTTTTGGCCATTGACCCGACGGGTAAGGACGCATTCGCCTTTGGCGAGGTCACGGGGCCCGACTTCAAGGCGAAGCGGCACACCCTTCATCTCGTATTGGGCAAACTTCCAGCCCGGAGTCTTGGTGTCATCGTCATCGACTTTGACGCGGATACCTTCGGCTTTTAAGGCGTCTTTGATCGCATTGCAGGCATCGAGGATACCCGGCTCCTGCTGACGGATCGGGACAATCACGACCTGAATCGGGGCGACATAAGGCGGCAAGACAAGGCCATTATCGTCGCCGTGGACCATGATGATGGCGCCAATGAGGCGAGTGCTGACGCCCCAACTGGTTTGCCAAGGGGTCTCCAAAGCGTTATTCCGGCCTTGGAATTGAATGCCAAAGGCTTGGGCGAAGCCTTGGCCTAATAAGTGCGAGGTGCCCGATTGGAGGGCTTTGCCATCGTGCATGAGGGCTTCGACGGTGTAGGTGGCTAACGCGCCCGCGAAAGTCTCGTGGACGGTCTTGCGGCCTTTGAGGAAGGGGATGGCTAACAAGTCGCGGCCGCAGTCATCGTAGATGTTTAAGAACGTCTTAACGTTGGCTTCGGCTTCTTGACGAGTTTCAAAGAGGCAGTGTCCTTCTTGCCAAAGGAATTCGGCCCCGCGAAGGAACGGACGGGTTGTCTTTTCCCAGCGGACGACGGAGCACCACTGGTTGTACATCTTCGGCAAATCGCGGTAGGAAGAGACTAAGCGCTTATAAAGATCGGAGAAGAGAATCTCCGAGGTCGGGCGGATGACCAAGGGATCGGCCAACTTCTCGCCACCGCCGACGGTCGCGACCAAGGTTTCGGGAGCGAAACCTTCGATGTGTTCCTTTTCCTTGTTGAAAAGCGAGGTGGGGATCACCATCGGGAGGTAGACGTTTTCCGCGCCGTTCTCCTTGAAGCGGATATTGAGATAATTTTGGATCTCTTCCCAAATGGCATAGCCATAGGGCAGGTAATCGATGAAGCCTTTGATGGAGCTATAGTCCATGAGTTCGGCTTTTTTGCAGACGTCGGTGTACCACTGGGCAAAATCGGCATCGCGCGAGGTGATGGCCTCGTTCTTGTTGGGTTGATTCATAAGGTTATCCTTTCATGTCCTGGATCTTGCGGATGTTCTTTGGCGCAAGCGGAACAATCATTTGCGTATAAGGAGCGAAGGCTTCGCTCGAGATGTAGTTTAGGCCACTTCGAACGAGAAGTTCAATGGCATTCCATCCATCGATATCGCTGGCGATGATGGGCTTGTTGTATTTGAGGAGCTTTTCGACGAGGGCGTGAAGTTCGCTGCGGATGCGCGTGTCGAGGCCCGTTGCCGAACCGGCGAAGCCGAAGGAAACGATGAAGTAATCAAAGGCGGTGTAGAGGTTGGAGGGTAAGAGCAAATCCGACTCGCTGAGGAGCAAGGCCACCTCGTAACCTTTCGCTTTGATGAGGCGCATATCGGCGAGCAAGGCATCGGGATCGTTGATGTCGATGTGGCTCTTGACGTCGGTTTCGCCAAACATGAAGACGATATGGGCGTCCTTGACTTTGCCTAGGCGCGAGAAGGTGGTGAGCATGTAGCCGCGCTCATCCATCCGCGCGGGATAGAAGAGGCTTTCGGTTGGGGCTTGTTTCTCGTTGACGAATAAGGGGACCACGTTCTTCGCGATCGTGGCGAAGAGATCTTTATCGTCTTGAGTCCGGACCGCGTAGTCTTTCAATTCATCGATCGAGTCGAAATAGGTGTCGACCGGGGCCGCTTTGGCCAAATAACCGATGGTCTTCAATTTATCGACGGAGAAAATCGGGCGGAAATAATAGTTGAGCTTCTTGTCGGAAATGATGCGTTCGACCTCAGTCCGATAGGAGACATCGTTCATGAGGGTTTCAGTTTGTCGGCCTTTTTCGTACCAGCCGATCAAGTCATTGTCTTCCATGGCGATTTGAGCGGTCTTGCGGGCTTGCTGGACGATGGTGTCGCCATCGCCGGGGAAGTTTTCGTGTTCGACGGCGCCGACCCAAACCCCGATGCTCGAGGACATGGAGTTGAGCGAGAGATAACGGGAGATATCGTTAAGAATCATGTGGGCGAGATAGAGTCCCTGGGCCCGTTGATTGAGGCGAAGATCGGTGAAGATCAACTCGTTGCGGGAGGCCTCAACTAAGAAGCGCTTCGGCGTTAAATACGGGAAGAAGACGTTCTTGAACTGGTTGAACGTCAGCGGATCCATTTCCTTATCTTTATCGGACAATTTTTGGAAATTGAAGCGGAAGCAGAAGGACATGCCGCGGGTTTTGGGGGCGCTCGTGATGGCGGCGTAGAGCTCTTTAGCGGAAGTGAGGCCATGCGAACCCGAACCTTTATCGGCCCGCATGTATTTGAGCAAATAGCTTTCGAGGTGGATCTTGCCCGTCTTGTAATCGACGTGGTCGACTTGAAGCATCGAGAAGTACTGGCGCTTGGCCCCGTGAATCAAAACGTTGGTTTCGAGATAAGTCGGGGTTTCGGTTTTGGGATCGGCGATCGCGTTGATCCATTTGATGACCTTGGTCTGCTCATCGAGGGGGAAGTTTCGATAGAAATCTCCTAACGACATTGAGCGGACGTGCCGCATATCGGTGACGTTAAAGAAACAAACGTTGTCATTGGGGACGTCGATGACGAAGACGCGAACCGAGGTCCGTTGGTCTTCAAGGGTCTTCTCATAACGGGCATCACGTTTATTGGCGACGAGGTAGGAAATGACGACGAAGAGCAAACCAAAGAAAATCAGGACGATGAGGGTCCACACCGGCCAGTTTTCTTTCATATAAGTTAAGAATTTGTCCATAGACTCCTGATAACTTTACCACATATTGTGGTATTCTCGAAATGCAATTGAGGTTGTCCTCGTTACTTTGGGGTGTTATCATTAACCGCGCCACGGAGAAGTACCCAAGTGGTCGAAGGGGATGGTTTCGAAAACCATTAGTGGGTGTAAGCCCAGCCAGGGTTCAAATCCCTGCTTCTCCGCCAAACGGCAAATTAAGCCCATCGGAAACGGTGGGTTTTCTCTTTCTAAAAAGAAAAACGAGGGCAGGCGTGCCTTCGTTTTCATCAATCTGAAGCTAAAGCGATTTACTTGATTGGCGGAACGTAGAAACGGCCATAGACTTGAGTCAAAGTCGTCACCTGAACGAAGGCGCGTGGGTCTTCTTTTTGGACCAGTTTGACCAAGGCATCAACCTCATAAGAGGAGATGACCATGCTGATGATTGTTTTTTCTTCGCCTGAGAAAGCACCCACGCCTTTTTGCAAGGTGGCGCCGTGGGGGATATTGGCAAGAAGGACTTCGCTAAGCTGTGGCATCGCGGTCACGACCCGAACTTCGCACTTCTTGTTGCGGACGTGGATGAGATCGATGACCAGCATGACGACCAGCATATAAAGGAAACTGTAGAGGACGGTGGCGAAAGCCGAACCGGTGGTATCGTCCCAGCCGGCCTTAGTCGCGGTGAGGACAGCAAAGAGGATGACGGTGGCGGAGTTCAGGAGAATCGTGTATTTGCCAACGGAAGTCCGCTTCTTGGTCGCGATGTAATACGAGACAACGTCGATGCCACCCGCCGAGATATCGACTTTGAAGGCTAGAGCGCTGCTTAGGCCGGTGCAAACACCGGCGAATAAAGCCCGGGAAAGCATGGCCCCATTTTCCTGAACGAACTTCGAGACATTGGTTAAGAAATCCCAATTGAGATTGCCAAAGAGGTTGGAGAAAAGCGAAACCTCGATAACGTTAATTAATGTAAAGATGGCAAAGCGTTTGCCGATGCCAAACCAAGCCAAGAGGAAAATCGGAATATTGAGGACGAAATAAAGAACGCCATAAGAGAGGTCTTCGTTAATTTGCCATTGGGGGAAGATGATCTGAAGGATCAACGTGATATTCTGGGAAATGCCGGACATGCCTCCCGAAACGAGTTTCATCGCCGCCGAACCCGTCGCCCCCGTATTATTAGGAGTCATAAAGGTCTTGAAACCGATCGCGAAGATGAAGGCCGAGGCCGTACAGACGAGAAAGGTCCAAGAATATTCGAGGATATATTTCCAAGCGATATGGCGGTAAGTCCATTCGTTGTAACGTTCGCGCAGTGTTTTTTTATTGGTGCTCATAAGTGAGGTACCTGAATTATAACAACGAAGGGGACGATAACAAGGCCACTCCAAGATTTCTTAGGTTCTATCGGATTATTTTCTCATTTTTGACCATGAAAAGACGACTTTTTTCGGGCGGGGATGAACTTCGTTCAACTCTTTATTGCTGTCCCCCTACCTAAATGATAGAATTAACGCGCTGTTTATATGTAAACAGGTTGTTATTTTCGGAGGCTATCGATGAAAATCTTAAAAGCAATTGGCGCCTTCTTCGTTCGGATTTGGCGTTGGATCAAAGAGACCGCTTGGGTGCAGCCGCTTCTCATTGTCGGCGCAATCTTCGCGATTATTTTCTCGATCCCGCAATTCACCAAATGGATCAATAGTTTTGGCTGGGGCTCCAGCAACTCCTATTACCAAACCTTCCAAATTTCATTGCAAGGCGAAGTCACCGGCAAGCGCAGCGTCAGCAACGTCGACAAGTTCACCGACTCCCTCAATGATTATTCCGGTTTTGACTGGGACTTTGACACCAAGACCTACGACGATTACAAGAAGACGATCGCTAGCAATACCTATGGCGACAAATTCTTTGTCACCTATGTGAGCACGAGCTGCACCAACTGCGAAGCCATTCAACCGGGCTTTGCCGCTCTCCAAGATGGCTGGGGCGCTAACTTCGCTCCGAGCGATGGTCGGGCTTTCAAGATGTACACCGTCTATACCGACGAGACTTCGTCCACCGATGACGCCGACGTCAATAAGCTCAAAGCCTTCCAGCGTTATCTGAACAACTACCTCAGCTTCTACGAGGAAGCCGGCGGCCGCTTAGGCGACTCGACCCCCTACCGCTATAACGCCAGCCTCGATAGTTCCAACGATTACACTTATTTCCAGAACGCCGACATCGATAACTTTGTTACTCCGACGATCTTGCTGGTCGATTACAGCGAAGAAGCCTATAAGTTAAAGCGCCCGGGCATCAGCGAAGTCCTCTTCGGCGTTAGCGGCGATACCAAGTTCGATAAAGCCGGCTTGCTCCACCAGATGTGGGATCATACCGATAACGATCAGCAGAATCCCTTCACCGTCAGCTACAAGAAGTAGGCGAAAGGCAACATCGATTCACACAACCCGCTTCGGCGGGTTTTTGTTTTGCTATAATAGGCTCATCTATGAAAATCATCACTTATCGCTTCCCCGGCTTTGAGGCCGTGACCGCTACCAAAGGCAACACCTTTGAAGTGGAGGGCAAAAGTATTTCAGACTTTGGCTATACCAAGGATCGGACGCCTCTCATTCTCCATAGCGCGGATGAAATCCCCTGCTTCTTCTATGTTAAGGAAAAGATCTTGGGCGCCGCCGTGCTGGACCAAGCGAAAATCCTTAACGAATTCTTACTCCAAAAACTTGGGGCCCTCATCCAAGAAGAAAAACTCGATCCGCAAACGCTCGTGGTTTATTTTGGACCCTGCATCACGTTCAGCCACACCCCAATGGACCGCGAAGATCAGATTAAGCTGATGGACCGCGGTTATGGGGCGGCCTGCAAACGCACCGATAAAGTCGATTTCTTTGATGGACCGGTGATGGCATTGCTGCAGTTGCGTAAACTCGGCATTCCGATGGCGAACATTCACATCTCCGATTACGACACCTTCGAGAACCCTGATCTCTTCTATTCGCACGCGCGTAAAGACGATGCGAAAACCAACGTCACCGTTGGCCGGCTCATCTACTAAAGCTCATTCTACGATTCAGCCCTCGTCCTGAGGGCTTTTTTAATCTTTGAAGGCCAAGGTCGCAAAAAAGGTGGGGATATGAAGCTCATGAAGCCGGCCTGAGCCATTGATGTCCTCGTAGAGGGCTTGCAAATGAAAACCAGCCTCGAGCTGCCCGCCGATCTGCTCCTCGAGGGTGTGCGAAAACTCAACCCCATCATCGTTCTTGGCGAGTTCGGCCATTTGCTGCGGATTCTTTAAAGGATTAAAAGGGAACGAGTTCACGATTTCTTTTTCATCCTCGTTCGTGATGAAATTCACGCCATTATCAAGCCCGGAGAGCAAACGGCCGCCGCGCTTCAAGATTCGGTAGCATTCTTTGAACAGGGGTTTGGCTTCTTCGATATAGACATTGGAAACCGGAAAGAAAATGAGATCAAAACAGTCATTAGGAAAAGGCAAAGGTTGGCTCATATCGGCCTTGATCGCTTTCAAGGGAAAACCTTCCCGCTTTGAGACGAGGCAATCGCTATCCAATTGGGCTTGCGTGTAATCAAGCAGAGTCACTTTGGCGCCTAAGGCGGCAAAGATCGGCATCTGCTGACCCCCGCCAGAAGCCAAACCCAAGACCTCTTTTCCTTGAAGCGGTCCAAACCAATCTTTTGGCACGGCTTTGGTGGGCGTGAGCAGCATCTGAAAATCTCCGGCTTTGGCTCTTAAAAAGGTGGCGTGGTCGATGGGCTGGCCCCATTCCCAGCCTTCCTTAATCCACCCCGTGATGGCTTTTTCGTTCAGGTCTTGGTATTTTTCCATGGGAGAACTATACCACAAAAAGACGGGCATTTCGGCCCGTCTTACCCTTGAAGATATTACTTCTTTTTCTTAGCGGCAAAGGCTTGCGCCACCGCTTCAGGAACTAGGGGCGAGATATCGACGCCATTGTGGAACAGCTGGTTAATCGTCGAAGAAGAAATAAAGGTCGTGCCTTCATTGGCCATGAAGAAGACCATTTCGATATCGGGATTAGCGAAGTGATTGGCCGAGGCGAGCTGAAACTCGTATTCGAAATCCGTGACGGCGCGAAGCCCCCGGATTAAGGCCACGGCATGATGGTCTTTGGCATAACTCACGGTTAAGCCATCGGTATAGTCGACTTTTACGTTAGGAAGATCCTTGACGGCATCCTTCATCATCGCCAGCCTTTCTTCGACGGAAAAGACGCTTTTCTTGGTCGGGTTGTTGGCGAGGAGGAGAATCACTTCATCAAAGACTTTAAGCGAACGCCTAAGGACGTCTAAATGGCCGTTGGTAATCGGATCAAAGGATCCAGGATAAACTGCAACTTTCATAATGATCTCCTCACAATCAGAACGTTGGTTCTGCCGTAATTATAATGCCGGGCAAAGGAAAATTTGCTCTCCGAGAAAGGAATCGTGCCTTCGTATTCAAGCATGATCGCCGCTTTGGGGGAAAGCAGATGGAACGAAAGCAGAAGATTCACCGCGTTTTGATAGCTCTCCTTTAGCGCGTAAGGAGGATCGAGGAAGACGGCGTCAAAATGAAGGCCTTGGGCTTTAAAGGAAGCTAAGGCGGCCTGATAATCGAGGTTAACGACGGTGCCGTGGCTTTCTTTTAGGGTAGCTAAATTCGCTAAAATCGTGCTGGCGGCTTTCGCCCCCGAATCGACGAAATAGGCCGCTTTGGCCCCGCGGCTAAGGGCTTCGATGCCTAAGGCGCCAGAACCCGCGAACAGATCGAGGACGGTCGCTCCTGGAATCAAATCGCTTAAGGCTGAAAAAACGGCTTCACGCACCATCGATTTGGTGGGAACGGTGCCCTGATCGGGCGTCGCAATGATCCGGGAACGATAAGTCCCTCCAATGATTTTGATCATCGTTTGGCCTCGCAGCTTCGGGCGAAGCGGAAATCGTGGAACAGCAAATCGTCGATCCGCATATCCAGATCGCGAACGGCGATATAGGCGGCGTTGTATTCTTGGACGAGCGGATAAGAATCAAGCGCCAACTTGGCGGCGTAAAGTGCCTTTTGTTTGCTCACGGCTTCCGGGCTGGTTTCATCCTGGTGGGCCAAAGCGTCATTATAGGCTTCTTCCGCTTTATCCTTTGCTAACGAAAGAGCATGCACCCCTTCATCCTTTTGAAGTTTTTCTTCAAGAGCGTTGAGCGTTTTTATCCGAGGATCGTCCGCTAGGGCCTGCTGGAGGCTTAAGACTAATCGCCAAGTTTTCTCTTCCATGTGATTTAGATTTTACCTCTTAGGAAAGGAACATGCTATAATGCGCTTGCCATGCTGAAAATCGTAAAAGATAACATTCCCTCGCTTCGCAAAAAAAGCCTCGAAGTTCCGCTGCCTCTATCCCCCGAGAATAAAGCCCTTCTCGACGAGATGCTCGACTACTTGAAGCAATCCCAAGATCCCGCTTACCGCGAGAAGCATTCGAGTTGCCGCGAAGGGGTCGGTTTAGCCGCCCCGCAAGTCGGCCATAACCTGCGAATGCTGGTCATCTATTACCCGACTTCCCGCGAGGAAGAACATCCGACCTATATCCAATATGAGCTCGTCAATCCGCGGATCATCGTCAATTCGGTCCGTAAATGCTATATCGATGGCGGCGAAGGCTGCCTGTCCGTCGATGCGGAGCATCCTGGCCATGTCTTCCGCGACTTCAAAATCATCGTCGACGCTTACGACGCCTTAACGGGCAAGCAAGAAAAGATCACCGCCCGGGGTTTTGATGCGATTGTCTTGCAGCACGAAATCGACCATTTGGATGGAATCCTTTTCTACGACCACATTGATCCGAAAGACCCGATGAAAGTCATCGATGGCGCCGTTTCGGTTTGAACCTGCCAATTCCTTTGCCGTTAACGAAAACGCTTTCATGGTTTTTTCGCCCCTCTCGCTTAGGGGTGTGTTATAGTTAGTTCGCTAGTTGGTCGTCATAGCGATAATATAGCGCCACTACTTTAACGAGTTTATTAAGGAGCAAATCCATGCCTATCAATGAATCCCCAGTCAACATCTACGCCCTTGGCGGCTTAGGCGAAGTTGGCAAAAACACCTATTGTTTTGAGACCGAGCGCTCGATCATCTTAATCGATGCCGGCGTTCGTTTCCCCGAAGCGACTCTTCCCGGCGTCGACTACGTCATCCCCGATTACACTTACCTGAAAAATAACCGGAGCAAGATCAAAGCCCTTTTCATCACCCATGGTCACGAAGACCATATCGGCGGCATTCCTTTTCTTATTCGCAGCGTCTACATCCCCGTCATCTACGCTCCGCGTCTCGCGGCCGCGTTAATCCGTCACAAGCTTGAAGATAATCACATCAAAGATAACGTCAAAATCGTCGAATACGATAGCGACACCATCGTCCGCATCGCCGATGATTTCACCGTTTCTTTCTTCCGGGTCACCCACTCGATCCCCGATTCGTTCGGCATCTGCGTCGACACCAAGCAAGGCCGCATCATCGAGACCGGTGACTTCAAGATCGACCTCACTCCGGTCGGACCGAATTTCGAGCTGAACAAATTAACCCGCCTAGGCAATGAAGGCGTCGACCTCTTGATGGCCGATTCCACCAACGCCGAACTTGAGGGTTATACCCCTTCCGAAACCAACGTCCGCGCTGGCGTCGACGAAATCTTCGATAAGGCCCCTGGCCGCATCATCGTTTCGACCTTCAGCAGCAACATCAACCGTATTCAGCAGGTCGTCGAAGTCGCGGTTAAACACAACCGTAAGATCTGCATTTTGGGCCGCAGTATGGTCAATGTCGTCGGCATTTCCCGCGAATACGGCTATATCAAAATCCCCGATTCTTCGCTCATCGAAGACACGATGGTCCGCAATTACAAGGCCAGCGAAATCTGCATTCTGTGCACCGGCAGCCAAGGCGAGCCGATGGCCGCGCTTTCCCGCATCGTGAACGGCGATCATAAAACCATTTCGATCATCCCGGGCGACACCGTGATCTTCTCCTCCAACCCGATTCCGGGCAATGGCGCGTTGATCGATAAGCTCGTCAATAACCTCGTGAAGCTCGGCGCCGACGTGAAACAGAACAGCATCGCTTTCTCGCTTCACTCCTCCGGCCACCCTTCCCGCCAGGAACTCCGGTTGATGTTAAGGCTAGCCAATCCCCACTATTTCATGCCCGTTCACGGCGAATATCGCATGCTTAAGCTCCATGGCCAAGTCGCGCAGCAACTCGGCATGAGCGCCGACCACATCTTCATCTGCGATAATGGCGATAACCTGGTTCTACGTAACCACCAAGTCACTCGCGGCGGCCACGTTCAGGCCGACGACGTCTACATCGATGGCAATGATCTCGACGGACTTTCTAGCGCCGTCATCAATGACCGTGAGGTCTTAAAGACCGATGGCATGGTCTCCGTTTTGATCGCCATCGATAGCAAAGCCAACAAGATGGTGGTCCCTCCGATCATCTATACCCGCGGCTTTGGCCCGGCTGACCAATCCCACGTCGTTCGTCATAGTCAAATGCACGCCGAAGAGGCGATGAATGAGCTCATGCAGCGCAAAGTCACCTTCAGCGAAATCAAGTCGACCATCCGCACCGTCGTCAGCAAATACATCTATCGTAAGACGGAGCGTTCCCCGATGATCATTCCGGTCATCATGAACGTCAACAACTAACCCCATGCTGATTTTAGCTTCGGGTTCCCCTCGGCGAAAAGAGCTCCTCAAGAAGGTCTTTTCCGACTACACCGTCATCGTTCCGAATATCGATGAACGCATCCTCGACCTCGATCCGAAAGATCTCCCGGCCGAAGAAAGCAAAGAAAAAGCCTACGCCATCCACGCTCTTTATCCCAATGACGCGGTCTTGGCTTGCGACACCATCGTCGTCTTAAATAGCGAGATTTTAGGTAAGCCCAAAGATGAGGCCGACGCCATCCGCATGCTCAAGCTTCAAAGCGGCAAGCGCCAGGTTGTGCTTTCAGGCTACACCTATATCGATGCTCATAAGGAAGTCACCCGCACCGTGATGACCTACGTCTACTTCAATGTCCTTAGCGATGAACTGATCGCCGCCTACGTCAAAGACAAAAAGCCCCTCGACAAAGCGGGGGCCTACGGCATTCAGGACGGTTATCCTCTCATCAATCACATCGAAGGCAGTTTCGATAACGTGATGGGCTTGCCCACCGAAGATATCGCTAAACACTGCTTAAATTAACCGAAGATCGTTTGAAAGACTTTTTCCGCATTGTCTTTGATCACTAAGGTCAGCTTATCGGACATCATAATGAAGGAATCAACGCCCGCTTCTTTCAGTTTGGTCTGATCGACTTTGCTGTAGTCCTTTAAAACCAAGACGATGCGGGAACCCGTCACTTTCTTGGAAATGACGTTCTCACTGCCCCCTAAAGCTAAAAGATAAGCGTTCTTATCGATGACCTTTTCGGGGACTTGAGCCTTGTTAGAATGAATCCCCGAGAGATAAATCAAAGCGATGCTTAAGACGATCAGGCCGACGAAAATGAGGGCCAACCACCAGGAATTCGATTTGAGAAACTCGTTAAATGGGCTATCCATAGGTTTGTAGGTTTATAATACCACTAAGCGGAGGAATGCATTCATGTCAAATGCCATTGAAATCGAAGCCAAGGTTCTTTTGGAAGAAGAAGATTATAAGAAGCTAGCCCATCTTTTCCGGAGCGAACCGCGCTACACCCAAACCAACTATTACATCGATAATGAAAAACGTCTGCTCGCCGAGGAAGGCATCGCCTTACGAATCCGCGAGAAGGAAGGCCATTACGAATTGACCTTAAAGACCCCGTTATCGCAAGGCTTGCTGGAGAAGAACGAAAACATCACGGAAGAGATGTTCAAGGCGTACCGCGATCAAGGTATCTTCCCTAAAGGCGACACCGCGCGTTTCCTCACCATGCTCGATATCGACGTGAAGAGCTTAAAGATTCTAACGTCCTTAACCACGGAGCGTATCGACGTCGATTATGAAGGCGGACTTCTTAGCATCGATAGGAACCACTACTCGGGCCACATCGACTATGAAGTCGAATTCGAATACAACAACATGACGGGGTCGGAAGAGATCCTGAAGAAGCTGCTTGACGATAACGGCATCCCCTGTCTCTTCAATAATGCGACCAAGGTCCACCGCGCCATGGCGGCCATCGGCAAATAATCCTCTCTAAAAAGCAAAAGAGACGGGCAACCCCGTCTCTTTTTTCGTTCTAGTGGAATTAAGCCTCGTCCTCGTCTTCGTCGATTTCGCTCGGCACCGGTGAATAAGCGCCTAGCGCCAAGAAGAGGAGACTCGCGGTAAGGAAGATGCCGGCGATGAGTCCTAAAGCAAGCACATACGCCGGATAGAAAGCGGAGTTATCGATCGGCAAGGGCCGTTGAGCCACCGGGTAACCAAAGAAAAAGCAAATAAAACCCACGACCGCCAAGCCAAAGCCGACGAGAGCGAGCCAGAACGAGACCGCGCTCCCCCGCTTTTTGTAGGCTAAGGGAATGGCGACAAGATCCACTAAAAAACCTAACAAAGGGAATAATCCTGTTTCAAGAAGCAACTGGCTGGTCGAATCGCCAGGAAATTTGCCTTGGTAGTAAACGGCGATCAGCCAAACTTCATAAAGCCCAAAGAGCAAGATGAGAGCGATGGCCGCGAGCAGGGAAGAGAGGAGGCTGATGGATTCTTGATGAGAAAAGCGACCGATGAAAGCGGCGACGGCGCTTAATAATAGAAGAAAGGCCGCCACGAGATAGCCTAGATAATACAAATGGTCAACATCGAAGGCTCCCCAGGGCAAGCGATAGATATCGCTGTGTTTAAGCAAAATCGCGATGACGGCAACGATTAACGCTAAGGCGGCGAGACCTAGGGTAATCGCAAAGACGATATTGCCAAAGCCCTTTTTCTTGAGCATGGATTATTTGCCTTCGTGATGATCGTTGAGTTGACAAGTCGCCCAATTTTCGCAATTTTCCGGCGAGCATTGGCTTTCGGCGTAGCGGCGGGCCCGCGGGATGAAGGTGCGGATCTCTTCTTCGTTATAGCCGACTTGGACCCGGTGATCATCGACGATGATCGGCCGACGCAAAACGCTCGGATTAGCCCGAATAAACTCAATCAGCTGCGAAATCGTCATCGTATCGAAATCGATATGGTTCTCTTGCACGATTTTGCTGCGGGGAGAAATGATATCGTCCGTGCCGTTTTCGGTCTTTTGAAGGACTTCCTTCAAATCGGCGACGCTTAAATTCGGCGAAAAAATGTTCTTCGACTCGTAAGGAATTTTATTATCATCAAACCACTTCTTGACCTTACGGCAGGAAGAGCAGGACGGCGAAGTGTAAATTTTGATCATGGTTAAACCCTTAAGTAGTATAGCATCGCTTCCAAATTTGACAGCCTTAAATTGATAGAATTTAAGGGCGCGCCTATAATAGGGCCTATCGAGATAACATTATGAAACGGATTTTATCAGGAATTAAGCCGACCGGAAACTTGACCTTGGGCAACTATATCGGTGCCCTCAAGCATTTCAAAGATTTTCAAGATAGTGGGGACGTCTACATCTTTATTGCCGATTTGCATGCCTTAACCTTGCCGATCGACCCCGCGTTTCTCAACGAAAATACCCGCGACCTCGCCGCTTTCTATTTAGCGTCGGGCCTCGACCCCAAAAAGGCCACGATCTTCACGCAGAGCAGCGTCCCGGCTCACGCCGAGCTCAACGCCATCATCCAAAATTATCTCTATATGGGCGAACTTTCGCGGATGACCCAATTCAAAGAGAAATCGGCAAAAATGGCCGACTCCGCCATTGGTTTAGGCTTATTCGCTTACCCGGTCTTGATGGCCGCCGACATCGTTCTTTATGACGCCGACATCGTCCCGGTGGGCGAAGATCAGATTCAGCATGTCGAACTCACCCGCGACCTCGTCAACCGCATGAATAAACGCTATGGCGAGATCCTCCGCCTTCCCAATTATCAAGTCAACAAAGTCGGAGCCCGGATCATGTCGCTCAGCGATCCCTCCGTCAAAATGTCGAAATCCGATCCCAAAGGCGACATTTTCCTCAAGGAAGACTTTGCCTCGATGCGCAAGAAAATCATGTCCGCCGTCACCGATTCCGGAAACGAAATCAAGTATGATCCTGATCAAAAACCCGGCATCTCAAACTTGCTCACCATCTACGCTTCTTTAAAAGAGATTTCCCTATCCGAAGCCGAGGCCCATTTTCAAGGCTTCCGCTATGGCGACTTCAAGAAAGCCGTCGCCGATGCCGTCATCGAAGAACTTACGCCCTTTAAAGCCCGCTATGAGCAGATTATCGCCGACAAGTCTTACCTGCCGGTCTTGCGGGACGGAGCCAAAAAAGCCAGTCTTATCGCTAACGCCACCTTAAAACGCGTTCAGAATGCCGTAGGTTTGCTTAACATTGATGAAGATTAAGAAGCTGATTGCCATCGACCTAGACGGGACTCTGCTCACCGATGATTCTCGGCTTTTGCCGATGAGCGAATCCTATCTTTCTTCCTTGAGCGATCAAGGCTATTTGATCGTGCTGGCTTCCGGGCGCCCCTGGCGCAGCATGGAAAGCTTCTACACCGCCCTCCATTGCGTGGGACCGGCGATTTGCTATAACGGCGCTTATACCTTCGATCCCCGAGATCCGAGTTTCGCTCCCCGGGTTTATTCGTTTCCCCAAAAAGCCATCAAAGATATCTACCGCAAGCTTCAAGGGACCGTCACATCCTTTATGTGCGAGTCCAATAGCGAAGTCTATATCAACCGCCGCGACAATTATCTCGACCACTTCTTTTGGTATACCGGCATGAAGATCCGCCTCGGCGATATCGACGCCATCCTCGATGCCGACCCCATGACCTGCATCATGAAGAATGTCCACGCCTACGATCCCTTAGTCCAAGAAGTCTTGCGCCCCTATGCCTTAGAAGGCATCAATCTCCACCACTGGACGGTTTCCCTCTATAGCGAACTCGCCCGCGAAGGCGCCACCAAAGGCGATGCCTTAGCCTATATCATCGACCACTACCATCTCACCAAAGAAGACGTCATTGCCTTCGGCGATGCCGATAACGATGGCGGCATGCTGGCCCTGGCGGGTTTGCCTTTCTGCATGAAGAACTGCAAAAGCGCAACCTTGCCTTCGCTTTATCCTTCCACAAAAAAGGGCAACAACCTCAATGGCGTTGCCCTCACTTTGCAAGAATTGCTTAAGCTTTGATCTTGAGATCGTGAAGCAGAGACCGATAGATATTCTCGGTCTTTTCTTTTAAGTCGAGCTTCTCGCTGGCGACCGACTCGATGTAGAACTTGCATTTGGGTTCGGTGCCGCTAGGACGGACGGTCACGGTCGACTTATCGTCGAGGACGAATTTGACGACTTCCGACTTCGGAAGGTCGATCGGGGTGGCTTCCCCATCTTTGTAATCGAGCTGCTTTTCGTAATCGAGGACTTCGTCGACGGGGATCCCGGCGATTTGGCGTAAGGGATGGTCATGAAGGCTCGTCATGATGGCGGCCATATTCTGAGCGCCTTCGGGTCCTTCGAAGAAGACGGAATTGCAAACGGCGTCATGGTAGCCGTATTTCTGCATCAGTTTGTCGTAAGCGACGTCGAGCGGCTCTTTCTGGAGATAATGCCATAAAGCCATCTCGCAATAGAGCAAGATCGCCTGGATGCCGTCTTTATCGCGGACGAAGGGGGCGATCAAACAGCCATAACTTTCTTCATAGCCGAAGACGAAAGTCGGGCCATGGGGGTCTTTCTCGTAATGGGCGATGCGGTCGCCGATGAATTTAAAGCCGGTGAGGAACGATTCGACTTTTAGGCCATAGCTCAGAGCAATTTCTTTGCCTAAGGACGAGGTGACGATCGTGTCATAGACGACGCCATTCTTCGGGAGCGTTCCTTGTTGGCTGCGCTGGCTCAAGATGTAATCGAGGAGCAAGGCGGCGCTTTGGTTGCCCGTGAAGAGCTCATAGGTGCCTTTGCTCGAAAGATAAGCGACGCCGACGCGGTCGCCATCGGGATCGGTCATGACGATGAGGTTAGCGCGGTTGGCTTTGGCGAGTTTGATCGATTCGATATAAGCATCGGGATTCTCCGGATTGGGGGAGAGGGTGCCACCGAAATTGGGGTCATGGGTGCATTGGCTCATGACGGGGATCACTTGATAGCCGCATTCCTTAAAGACCCGCATGGCATTCTCGTAGGAAGTGCCATGCTGAGGCGAATAGACGATCTTGAAGCCTTGCTTCTTGAGGTCGGGATTGATTTGAATGGCTTCGACCGCGTGGACGTAATCGTCATCGATCGCTTCGTCGAAGGTGATGGTCTCGCCCGGGAATTTGGCTTTGGGGACTTGAACATCAAGATAATCGGGGAGATCGGCGATGATTTGGAGCAGCCGATCGATCTTATCGGGGGTCAACTGGCAACCCGTCTCATCGTAGACTTTGTAACCGTTATATTCTTTGGGGTTATGGGAGGCGGTGATCATGATGCCGCCGCAAGCTTTGACGTAACGGACCGCATAGGAGAGTTCAGGGGTCGGGCGCAACGAATCAAAGATATAGGCCTTGATGCCCATCTCATTCAAAATACGGGCGGATTCGAGCGTGAATTCGCGGGACTGGTGACGGTTATCGTGGCTGATGGCCACTCCCACCGCTTTGGCATCGGGGAACTTTTCGAGGAGGTACATACCAAAGGCCACCGTGGCTTTTTGAACGGTCCAGGAGTTCATGCGGTTGGTGCCAGGGCCTAATAGCCCTCGCATCCCCGCGGTTCCGAATTCGATATCCTTAAAGAAGGCATCGGCCCGCTCATCGGCGGTCATTTTCTTCAATAAAACTTTGTCCGCGGAAGAAACCACGGAGGAATTGACCCATTCGGCATAACGTGCAGCGTAATCCATAATCTAGATGCCCTTTCTATTAATCCTTCTTTATTGTAGCGCTATCTTGAAGCTGGATGAGAATCTTGCTCAGCTCTAAGGGGAGCGGCGCTTCAAAATGCTTCCCATTGAGGGCGCTAAGCACGCCCCCCGGCTTCTTAAAGGTTAAGCTGGCCGCATGGAGGAATTGGCTATCGAGCCCCGTCAAGGCTCGGACCTTGCGGCAATCCTGAAAGTCACCATATTTGCCATCGCCCACGACCGGATGCCCCATATAAGCCATGTGGACGCGGATCTGATGGGTCCGCCCCGTCACGAGTTCAAGTTCGAGCAGAGTATAGCCGCCATAATAACCTAAGACGTGATAACGGGTTAAGGCGGTCTTACCACCCTCCGCGAGGGGGCAGACTTTGACTAAGCCAGAATCTTCGAACTTCTTGAGCGGCTGATTGACTTCGCCATCATGCTCGACTTTGCCGACGACCAAGGCGAGGTAGCGTTTTTCGATTTCGGTGCGTTCCTTGAAAAGATCGGTCAGTTCTTTTAACGCGGCATCGGTTTTGCCATAAACCACCAGACCGGAGGTATTGCGGTCAAGCCGGTGGGCGGGCGAAGGCGTAAAGGCGGCGTTATGAGGATCATATTCGCCTTTGAAGTAAAGATAATCGAGGATGGCGTTCCCTAAGGTGGCCCGCACCCCTTTATCATCGCCATAGACCAATAAGCCTTTCGGTTTGTTCACGATGATGACATTGCTATCTTCGTAGACGATTTGATAGGGAAAAGGCTTCTTTTGGGCTTCCCGGGGCTTCTTGAAGTCCGCGAGTTGCTGGTCGGTGACATAAATTCGAAGTTCATCCCCTTGATGGAGGATGGCGTCTTTGGGAATCCAGTGGCCGTTGCGTTTAATGTCCTTCTTGCGGAAGGCCTTATAAATAAAGCCTAAAGGGGCATCGCTGAGGTATTTCTTGACGAATTTCTCCGCTTTTTGGCCGTCGGAGAGGCGATCAATGGTGATTTGAATCATGCTGGGGAGATTATAGCATAGCCATAGGCTATAATTCTTCGATTGCCAAGACAAAGCGCTTAACTTATAATCTTGCTTGCCACATTTCTTAGCGTGTGGAGGAATACCCAAGTGGTCGAAGGGGCGGGCTTGGAAAGCTCGTAGTCTCTTAACCGGGAGCAAGGGTTCGAATCCCTTTTCCTCCGCCAGGTGGCAATTAGCCCAGCATTGCTGGGCTTTTTTCGTGCTTGGGTTTTCAAGAAAAATCCAAAAAATACCCTCGAATCGTCGGTAAACGAGACGAGGGTAAGACTCAGGCCAAATCGATCTCGAAGAAGCGAGCCGAGTATTTGCTCGGGAAGTTGATGGTGAGAAGGCCATCCACCAGGGCAAACGAAGTTTCGAGGTTCACCGGATAGCCGACTTTGGCCTTAATGGCCCCATAGGCTTTTAAGGGAATCGAAAGACTGCCCACCCGGTCGAGGTTCCAGACCGCTAAGAAGAGTTTCTTCTCGCTCCGTAAGCCTGCCGCAGCGAAGGTGGCAAAGAAATTAGTGAAGCCTAAGGGGAAGACCGGATCGGCCTTAAGTTTGTAGGGCGTGAGGTAATGGTAATACGCGACGCCATCCTGCACCATTTGGAATTTCTTGGGGCTCAAGAGTTCGAGGTGGCTGGCCAAGTGCATCCGACCGAGCAGGGCGTTAATCATGTTGAAGGCCACCGCTTCTTCGCTCACATCCCGCTCAACGCTTTCGACACTGAGTTCATTCGGATGGTTGGGCATGACGTGGCTATCGACGGGGTAGGACCAGACCGCGGCTTGCTCCGGGAGAATAGCGCTGAGGATGTTCGCGGCGATATAAGGATACTTTTGATAATGGGTCTGATCGCTGCTTGAGACCAAATCGAAATGGCTGAGTTGCTGATAATCCATCCGTAAGCCGCCGCTCGAGCACGACTCAAAGATCACGTCGGGGTGCCGTTTCCGTACGCCATCGACCCAGGCCAAATAAGCTCGGCGCTCTTCGATGAGACCATCGCCTAAGGACGTGGCATTATCTTCGGTGCCCGGCCCAAAGTCGATATTGTTATCGGATTTGATGTAACAGGCCCCATAAGTGTCCACCATCAGGTCGATGGTTTCGTCGAGATATTTCCGGACTTCGGGCAGGCGGAAATCGAGGATGTACTTGCCCATCTTTTGAACGCGTTTGCCATTGCGGTGATAGAAGCAATATTCGGGGTAGGCGGAGAGCCGTTCCTCATTCTTATTGCTCACGATTTCAGGCTCGATCCATAAGCCTAGTTTCAAATGGTGCTTCGCCGCATCGGCCGAAAGCTTAGCTAGGCCTGAAGGGAAACGGGTCTGGCTTTGCCGCCAACTGCCGAGGTAGGAATAAATGATATTGCCCGGCACTTCATCATGCCAACCGCAATCGACCACGTAATACTCGGCCCCGGTCTTTTCGACCACCGGGAACATCGATTCGCTCCGTTTTTCCTTGGGCGAGTCCCACGAAAGATGCATGTATTCGTTAAAGATGACGGGCAAAGAAGAATCGACGGGGCTCGGCTGCCGTAAATGCCGCCGATAGGCCGTCATGCCGGCGATCACTTCGTCGAGGCTATGGCCAAAAGCGATTTCAGCCCGGGTTGAGCGATAACTTTCGCCCGGCTTTAGCTGATGGGCGAAATCATGATGGATGACATCGGGACCGCTTAAGGAGAGGTAATAATCGTTATCGAAGTCCCCGATTTCATAGTGCCACGAGGAATTGCTTTCGATTTGGAACATGAGGAAACGGCTAGACTCTGCGTCTTCGATGATGCCTAAAGGCAGTTCTTCCTTAGTGGACCAACTGCCGATATTGCTATAGGAAATCGTGCGTTGCGAATAGCCCGTCACCAAGAAGAGGCGCCGATCAAAGAAGGAACTCCGCGCGGGCTGGCACTCGCAGGAATGCCCGGTGCCAAAGCGGTAGAAATAAAGGGAACGGCAATGATCTTCCTCGCCGCCATTTAAGCCATAGACCACCAACGAAGAAATGTATTCTAAGGTTAGATTGGCTTTCGAAATATTCTTGACGATGCTATAGCAAGAAACCGCTTGGTGATCGGACAACGTCTCATAGACGGTCGTCACTTCGATGTCTTGACCCCGCTGGAGAATGCTGAGGGTGTTACCTTCGAGCTTCCGCGAAATATAGCGCAGGCCAAGCAAGTCAGAACATCCGACGAATTTGTTGCCCAAATGCGAGTCCCAATTGGAACCGGCATAGAGGACTTGGGCGATCGACCAGATTCGGCCGCGTTCTTTCTTGACGGGGATACCAAATAACGAATCGAAAGCAATCACGTCATCTTCAAGACGAAAAGTGAGACCGGCAAAAGTGAATTTTTCCATCGTGACCCTAAGGTAACATTCTCCGCTCGAGGAAGATAGGTTCCCGCCCCAAAAAGGATAGGTTAACTAAACGTAATGCCAAAAAGGATAATCGATCAGGGAGAAAGAAAAAACCTAGCGGAGTCCAAGGGAAGATCCCGCTAGGTGGCAACCAAAGGAAATAACGTTAGAGCGATTCGACAGTGGTCTTTAGATCCACCGCCATATTGCCTAAGACGGTGAGTAGACTCTCCCGCACGCTTTCAAAGGTCGCGGCACTACAAGCCGTCGAGACATTGCTGAAGAGCTGATTGTAGTAAGTGGCCAGCAGAGTCGAAGCATTCTTGCTGCCCGAATAGGTCGAATTGTAGGTGGCGATATAGGAGCGGAAGAGCTGGAGATATTCGTAGTCTTCATTCGCCTCGCGAATGCTCTCTAAGCGCAAGGTCGAAATCGGGCCATCGATACTGTATTTATTGCCCGGATAAAGTAACATGCCATCGCCATAGCAGTTTTCCCAGGTATTGCCGTTACTCCAGACGTCGCGCGTGGTCGAAGTTGAGCCGTTATAGTAGCCGAAGTAGTTGGCGCACCAATAGAGATTGCCCTCGATTCCATAATCATCTTCCATATAACTGAGCATACGGGAAGGCAGCAGCGGCGCGTTCAAGTGATAAGTCGGATAGGGCTGGATCGGATTGATGCAGCCATACCACCACACGTGCTCGCCATTGGCTTGACGGGTCGAATAGACGCTCCGGTGGGCGGCCGTATCGAAATTGTTATAGGTCGGGCACCACGTATTGATGCCATAGTTGTAACGGGCGGATTCGTTGTAGTATTGGCCAAGGAGAGAAGAGGCGGTCGACACGCCTAAGTTAACGCGCTTTTTGATGTCGCTGCTCGAAGTGCTATCGATGGCGGGATAGGCCGCGGTGACGATATTCGGAATCGCTAAGAAGCTAGCCTTCAGAGTCGGGTAAGAATTGAGTTGACTCGCTAGGTTATTCTTGACCGTCACCAGCGCTTGGTTATTGCTGGCGACCGTCGCGTAACTCGAAGCGGCCGGTTCATCATCGAAATAGAAGTAGCATTTGCTGAAGAGATTGAGGCTCGAACCGCTTTGGGCTAAAGCGATATTCTTGGTGATAAGAGCCTGCAGTTCATTGGAAACATCGGTGGAATTAAGGTTGCCGTTGCTGTCCTTACTGAAGGTCAAACGGTAGCTATTGATCGCATCATTAGGAGCAATCAAGGTCGCAAAGTTATCAGCGAATCCCGTGTAGCCATTCGCTGCATCCCCTTCGTAGATTTCAGGCAAGCCATCCGGCATGGCCCGGTGAGCGATCATGAAATCGTAATAGCTTTTACGAAGCTCGGTCGAAGCGGTTCCGTAATAATTCGCAATCTGATCATACCAAAGCAAGAACGAACTCTTGGCGTGGACGGCGCTCGGCATGGACAAGTCCATCACTTTGATTTGAAAAGGAACGACAAAGGTGGTCTCATCGAGAGTCAAAACCCCTTGGCCCGCGTAGGTGCCGGCGGTCAGAGAGGAAGCCAAAGTAATCACGAAATAGAGGCCTTGGTTCTTACCCGCGGCAATGCTATTTTCGCCCGCGGAAATAAGGGAGGTTAACGGCACGAGGGCATCCGGGTAATAACCCGAAGCTGAGGTCGTTTCATTGGAAGCCGAGGAATCGACATAGAGATAACGTTCGGCGTAAATGGCAACGCTAGAGGCAGCGATGCTATGGCCGGCCCCATCGCTAAGATTGCCCATGCTGAAGGAATAGGATGCCACGGCCGAATCCGGAGTCACCATCAATTGGATGGCTTCTTGTTCACCTTTGATGGCGTTTAAAGATAACGAGGAACCCCGCGAGGTCAACGAACCATTCGCGGAAGTCGAATAGTCCACATTCTGAAGGAGATTCTCGCCGTTATAGGCTTTCCATAAAGACACAGCCGTTGAGGTATGAAGCAAATTATCGACCCAAACGTGACCCGAAGTCTCAGTGACGTTAGGGAAGGTTAACCAAAGCCGAAGCGCCCGGAAATCCGTCACGGAAGCATTCCAAACGATGCTGGAGCATTCAAGAACTCCGCGGTACCAACCGTTGCTTTCCGCCTTCAAAGTGAAAGCCAATGACGTGCTATCGGCCACCCAGCCATAGGGCGAAACGACTAAGGAAACGCTCGGATCCACGCCGGAGAAATAGAAATCACTTGCTAATTTTCCGGTGTTCATGACCGGGTAAACGCTATTCGTTTCGGTGTTAAGCGTAATCTTCTGCGATCCGGTCGCGGAGAAAGAGGCCCGTAACGCCGAAGCGCTGGTGGAGCCATAGACTTTGGAAGCGTCAAGAGCTCCCGCCGCGGTCGAAGCCCCGGTATCAATCGGGCAATTCTCTAAGCCCTCATCGACACTCTCAGTTCGACTCGGGGCCACGTATTCTTGGCTGGAATCGTAGTGGAAATTATCGAGATAGATCGAGGTGGCGGTACTCGCGTTTTCCGTATCGAAGAGAACACGGATGAAAGCAACGCTGAAGGACGAAAGATAAGGATTGGTCGAGGCATTGTAGGTGCCGACGCAAGAGGCTTGAATGGTCGAATAGGTCGAGAAGCTGACATAAGAGCCAACCACGGAAGAGGAATCAATGGTGCTGGTGTATTCGCCTTTATCGGAAGCCGAACCCGCCCAAGAATAACGGCCCCAGTTGGAATCATAGAGGACATAGTTCAGCATGCGGTGACCCGAGACAAAATTGCCATCGAAGCGGAAGGTGCCACCGGTTTTCACGGTAATCGGGGTCCGTAACCGGAAGAGAACTGAGGGATACCCGCCGACACCCGAACCATAAACGCTATTCTGAAAATGGACGGCCCGTTGACTGCTGCCGCTCGTGACGCTGCTATCGTGGGTCAAAATCGTATGGGATTCGCCAGGGTTTTCTTCAATCGAGGTGGTATCCAAGAGGTCTTCTGAGCCTTCGGAGGTATAAGCTTCAGACGTGCAATCGTAAGTGATGACGATCGAAGAAATAACACAACCGGCGGGCGAGGTCAGCATGAAGTAGGAAGGCGAGCTGGCCGGATGCACTGCCGAGGCTAAGCCGACGCTAAAGGAAGCGGAGGCGAAAACCTCTTCGCGCGACCAAGCACTATGGCCAAAGTAGGCATAGATAGAGCCACTGCTTAAGGTCACGGTGAAATTCGTGATGCGATATAGCGGGGAGCTGCTCCCAAAATACCCATTTGCAGCCAAGGTCGCAAAGCTGCCACTGCTCGCCGTCAAATTGCTGCTAAAAACGCCGAGGGAATAAGAAGCGTTAATCTTCACGGCGTTATTGCTAATCTGATTATTGCTGTCCAAAGTCAGGGCATGGCTTGCGCCAGTTCCCGTAACCGCACCGCTAACGGAGGAAAAACCCGCTAAGGCCACGGCAAAAACGCTGATTAAGCCTAACCCCGTCCCAAGAAGTAACCCGTTTTTGCTCGTAAGGAATCCCCCCTGCTCGTCTTTGATTCAATCATCGTATCACCGCTAGAGCCTTTTCTTTTTATAGAAAAGACACCCAATCTTTATATAAGTGAGTAATCGCAGGGATCAGCGATGGTGCTGATAGAAGTCGGTGGCTAATAAACGCGGAGGTTCGCCACCCTGCCAATCGAACTTGAGAATCTCACCGCGATAATTCCATAAAGCCGGATCGATATTCCATTCCCAATCCAAGGGGATTAAGCCTTCCACCGGGCAGCTGGCCAAGCGGAAATCCTCTTTGAGTTGGGCTTCTTGCTGGAGACTGAGAATGCCTTTCGAGCATGAGACCAATAGCGGGGTACCGCTGCGGGCCAAAAGATCGGCGAACAGCAAGACCTTGCTCGGGTCGATGCCACCGAAGCCGGCGCAGTCGGCGTCGCAGCAATAGAAGATATTGTTTTGATAGAGGCGGAAGGCCAACGAATTCACGCCGAAGGAACGGGTGCGGTCCCAATTCTCACCGCTCGTGTCATCCCCGGTGCGGTAGACCTCGACGTAGCCGACGGAAAGATGAGAGAAGGTATTGCAACCTTCGACCATGATCTCCGGGGCGCAGTCCTCATGGATGGCTTGATAAAAATCTTTGAGGATTTCCGCGCTGGTGCGGCTCGTGTCGGCAAAGGACCAATCGTCCCGGTTGTCCACCCCGCCATTCCAAGCGGCTTCAAACTCTCCGAACATGTCGTGGGCGCTATAGTCGTGCTTGATGAAATCGAAACCCCATTTTTTGATGCGGTCGATATCCTTTTTCACGTGGGTGAGGACGCCAGGGATAGAAGGATCGAGATAAAGCGGCTCTTCTCCCGGCTTCTTAATGGCCCAATTCGGATGGACTTTGAGGACTTCGGGATTAGCAAGGAAACGGATCCAAATACCGGCTTTTAGGCCCAAAGCCTTAATGCCGGAGGCGGCTTTTTCCATATCGACGAACTTCGAATTTGGACTCCAGGGTCCCCCGCAATTGCCTTCTTCCCAGCCATCATCGATCACCATGGTCGCGGGATTGGGGCAGCCTTCGGTGAGACTCGCGAGATAATGGGCGGAAGCTAAAATATCGCGCAAGGTGCTTTTGCCATAGAAACTGTACCAGTCGTTGCCCCCATAGAAAGGAGCCTTCGGGAAAATGCCACCCGTGGAGAGACTTTGGCAAAAACGTCTTAAGGCCGAAAAGGCGGTCGTGTTCGCATAGAAATGGAAGACGATGGTCCCGAGAAGTAACCGCCGCCCCTGAAGCTCCACGCCTTTACCGCCGCAGCGGCAATCGAAATAGGCGTTCACGCCCCGCTGATCAAGGCTGAAACTGATGAGGGCATTGGGCAATGTCTTCACGCCACCGCAGGCGAAATCGCCGGCGTTTCCAATCAGATAATACCAAGCGAAATAGCGCTCGGGGTTGAGAGGTCCAAAGAAGGCGTTGGACTGCAGGCGCCCAAACTGGTCGCCCATCGTTTCGACCGGGCCTTGGACTTCGCCATTCCAGCGCATCTTCACGAAGCGTGGGTGGACTGAAGAAGCCGTGAGATAGACTTCGAGGTCTTCGCCATTAGGGACGAATTCGACCTTGGCGTCTCCCACTTCCCCTTCATCGGTTTCGATGCTGAGGTTATCGGGTTTGGTTGAGATATCGGTAGCAAAGCGGGAACGCTTTTTTAAGAAGTCATACATCGCTTCGAAACTGCCGGCGGTCCAACCGAGCATTTCGGTCGCCGGGTATTCGCTCTTTTGGGCGATGCCGCCATTAACGGCATCATAGGTTTCCCAGAGCAATCCCGTCGAGGAATAAACAGCAGCGAGGTTAGCGAGATAACGCTCGGCAAGAACCGCGGCTTCTTTATCTAAGCCGCAGGTGGTTAACGCCCAGAAGGCCAAATAGTTATCGTAAGGCCAAGAATAAGGATAATTGGCTTGGAAATCAAAGGGGACGTCCGGATCCTGCTCGCAGGAAGTCATGCCGTGGGGCATCAAGAGCTTCTTATAGAGAAGATGCAGGGCTTTATTGTCCGTGGAGACCCCCGTGATGAAGGCCATGAACTGACCCGTGAAGGCGAAAGAACGAACTTTGGCCTTCTTCACGAAGTTATAGTCGTAATAGAGGCCATCGGGACCGAGGAGAAGCGCGTCCATCAGGCTCTTGCGTTTCGCCGCCGCTTGCTTAAACTCAGCGGCCTCGTTCTTCTTGCCAAGCCGTTCGCCAAAATCGGCAAGATCAAGTTCCAGACCATAGAGGTTGGCGTTGAGGTCGGTCGGGCAGCAATGAACCGCATCTTCGCCTAAACGGGGCGTATAATCGAGGCCCATTTCGGCTTCGGCGATATAGTTCGGGGCAATCGTGGCTTTTTCGCGGCTGCTGAGATTCTTTTTGATCGGCAGACGCTCAGTGGCAACGTAATCGTAATACGAGGCCAAGTCCGCCTCGCTGCAGTTAGGATGGCAGCCATGGTGGTTTAACCCGCATGGGGCGATGCGTTCTTTCATCCAGAACGCATATTCTTTCTTTAAGGCTTCATAGCTAGAGGAGAGCCACTTGAGGTCGCCGGTCGCCTTGAAAATATCCTTCACCATGAAATGAAGATAAGGCGGCTGGGAATTGTACTTGATGCCGTTCTCACTGTTCGAATTTGGGACAAAGCCATAGCGGTTTAGCATATAGATCAGGTTATCGACGTTGCCTTTGGCCCAATCGAGGTGGCCATCGAGCAATAAGCCGCGATTGGTGTAGAAAGTGTCCCAATAAAAGAGCCATTGGAAAGTGCCGCTTACCGAGGGCGGAACGAAAACGAAGGGGAGGGCGTAACGGTTATTGAGGTCGACTTTGGGCTGATGAACCGCTTTCGGCCAACCGGAAACGACGTAACGGTGAGTCGCTTCGACACTCGACCAAAACTTATCGGGGTTGTTCATAGGGTTAAATCCGCCTGCAGGTTCGCGCAGAAGATCTCGGCTGGGCCACTAGGGATCGCCCAATGATAATCTTCATCGAGATAAGCAAAGTCCTGTGGGGTCAATCTGAAGTGGACGAGTTTGCGCTCGTGAGAGGCTAGGGCGATACGTTGATATGCCCGTAACGATTTCACGGGAGACGGGACCCAAGCATTGCCTAAACTATGGCAGAAAAGCAAGACCGATTCCTCAGCGGGGATGTCGCTTTCGTTAGCGACTTCGACGCTCACGGCGTAGCCTTGGTTATTCTTCTTCGCCTTGAGGTTGCGGTAGACGATCTTAGAATAACTTAAGCCATCGCCAAAGGTAAATAAGGGGGTCTTGGGCGAGAAAACATAGTCTTGTCCCGGCACTTCAACCGTCCCAGGACGATCGTACATGCCATGAATCGGCCCGCGGTTATAGTAGCAAGGAAGCTGACCGACGCTCCGAGCGATCGAGAAGGGTAATTTTCCCGAGGGATTGATATCGCCATTAAGGATATCCGCGATCGCGCGATTACCATCCGTGCCGACGCCAAAGGCATAAAGAAGCGCGGAAAGTTGCGGGAGTTCAGCGGTGAGAGAGACGGGTTTGCCACCATAAACGATCATGACGATCGGCTTACCGCAGCCCTTCAAGGAAGCGAGCAGCTGCCGCTGGCTGGGGCTAAGGCGAATATCATCGTTATCGTAGCCTTCGCCCGAGGTGCAGGCATCCCCTTTCATGAAGGGGTTATTCTTACCGCCATTTTCTCCGCCGGAATACCCGACCGAGTTATTGCCGCCCGCAAAGACAATGACGTCGCAAAAGGCAATGGCCTCAGCCAAAGCTTTTTGATCATCGGGAAGAACCCGGGTGAAATTGCAGCCGCGGGTCGCCTTAACTCTCGCTTCACCAAATTTAGCGCTGAAGGCTTGAACCGGGGTGATCGCTTGATCGCTCACGGCGCCAGGCATCGGTTCTTTTTGCAAAGCTGAATAGCAGGTGGTGTCGCCCATCTGAGCATAGAAGGCATTCGGCCCAATTAAGGCAATTTTCGGCGATCCCTTGAAAGGAAGGATGCCATCATTCTTAAGCAACACCGCGCCTTCTTTTTCAAGCTGATAGCAAAGATCGCGGGCTTCTTTGGTAAAAAGGGTGCCCTTGGCTTTAGCGATATCAAAGGAAGGATGCTCAAATAAGCCCAGTTTGAATTTGCTGGTGAGGACCCGGGCCACGGAAGCATCGACGTCTTTAATCGAAATCTCGCCGCTTTCTACGCCCGCCTTAAACTCGGAGCCAAAGGCATCCCGGCCGCAGGCTTCTAGATCAATTTCGCAAGCCAAGAAGCGTTTTCCCAGCTCCTTTAAATCGCGATGCGGAACGACATGATAGAGGCAATTGAGCATGCCGGAAACGCCGTAATCGGTGATGAGGTCGCCCTTAAAGCCCAGTTCATTTCGGAGCACGTCGATCATCCAATGTTTGGAGATCGTCGCGGGCATGCCATCGATCGAGTTATAGGAAGACATGACGCCATAGGCGCCGGCTTTAATCGCATCGGCAAACGGCGGGAGGAAGAACTGGCGGACTTCCCGTTCACCTAAAGACACGTTGGAACAATTAAGACCGCCGATCGGCTGTGAATAAGCTAAGTAATGCTTTAAGGCTGCTTCGACACCTTCTTCTTGGAGTCCCTTTACCGCGGCGATACCCATTTGACCATTAAGATACGGGTCTTCGCTGTAGTCCTCTTCGGAACGTCCCCAGCGCGGATCGCGCATGAGATCGAGGTTCGGCCCATAGACTTTGTTGAAGCCGATGGCCCGGAGTTCGTGGCCTTCCAGCCGAGCGATCCGATACGCTAAATCATTATCAAACGAAGCGCCAAAGCAACCGGAAGACGGGAAAATCGTGGTATAGGGGGTGGTTCCGCCATGCTCGCACTCGGTCGCCACAAAAGGCGGAATGCCTAAGCGGTGAGCCGCGACGGTCCGCTCAATGAGGCTATGCAAATCGTCCAGCGTAAACGAGGTATAGGAATAGAATTCGCCATCGACTTTGGGCGTACCTTGGTCTAAGAAAGCCAATTGCTCTTTTAGACTATAGGCGCAGCCGGAGCAATGGAGCTGTTCTAGCTTCTCTTCTAGGGTCATTCGGCTCAAAAGGTCGGCGACCCGCTCCTTAATCGGTAAGGTGGCGTTCTTATAGGGCAGCACCGCGCCACTCACGTTTTTTGAATCGGCTTTTTTCATCATGATAATAACGGGTCCTTTATAGCGGATTGGCGCTCACGTTCTTCGCCCACCAGTTCCACATCATCCCTTCGGTGTCATACTCGCTCGTGCGGCAATCAAAATAGAGTAACGGCTCAGCCAGTTCGGGGATGGTCTGACTCGGATCATGAACGTAGCCTAAAGCCCGACGTTTCGCGGTCGCTAAGCGCTCCAATAACCAGCCAATGCGGCCATCGAGAATATCGAAGCCATAGGGCTTGCACTCGAGGTTCCACTCCTTCTCCAAACTCTTTTGGAAGACGCGGATGGCTTTGATGCAGGCGGGGATCTGAACTTCCGCGATCCGTTTTAGCGTCAGTTTGTCCTTCGCTAAATACGCTTTCCGTAAATCAGCGCCAAGGTTGGACTTGAGCGCTAAGACGAGGCAGAGTTTGCCTAAGGTGTCATACATATAGGCGTAATGAGGGCTCTTTTTAGCTTCGGCCAATAAGGTCTTGGCGTATTTAGCGTAGGTCGCTGGATAATCCGGCGTCAGGTGCTTATCGAAGAGGCCGCCAATCGGATCTTGATAGAAAAGATACTTGCACGGGTTGGCTAATTTGCCAATACAGGTCTTAGAGGGCTGGTTCGGAAGATCCAACAATAAGAAGTCTTGCAGACTATTGCCCGTTAAGGCTTTTAGCCGGGAGGAAATCACGGCATCCTCGGCGTGGCCTTCATAGGAATATTCGGCATAAAGAACAAGCGCCGGGTACATTGTGGCGAAAGCGCATTCGTTGCCGTTATCGCCCCAGCCAGTGAGGAAGACTTCGTTAATTCCGCCTTCAAGGCAGGCTTTTAAGGCGAGACGGCTCCGCGATAAACTCCGCTCGATAAAGGGGGCAAAGCCGACCCAACGCCAACTGCCGCCGGCAAAGATCACGGGCTTACCGAGGGCTTTATGGTTGGTGATCATGCGCTGGTAGGTCGCAAAATCATCATGGTAATAATCCCAATAAACTAAGCTCATCGCGGCTGGCACGTCCTGCTTGAGTTCAGGGGTCGCCGGGTTCGGGCCATAGTAATCGGTGGCATTGGCGAAGCGGAAGAACATATCGCTCCACATCATCGGCTCAAAGGAATAACGCTGGCAAATCTCCACTACTTTCGCCAGATGCTTCACATAGAGGCCTAAGGGATCCTGATAGCCATGGAGTAAGTAGGATTTGCCAAAGCCCACGCCGCCGGTCTCGTCCATGCCGACGTGAATCCGGTGGCTCCGGAAGCAAGCGCGGCAGCTCGCCACCGCCGCATCGAGGAAGCGATAGGTGGCTTCTTCCCCGGGCAGCAAGACGAAATCATTTTCTTTGATCGGTTCAAAGGCCGCCCAGCCTAAGGGATTGCCTAAGTGGCCTAACGTTTCGATGCAAGGAACGAGTTCAATGCCAAAGCTCGCGGCAAAAGCATCGATTTCTTTAAGCTCTTCTTGGCTATAACGGCCGCGTTGATAGCCAAAATAAGGATAGTTTGGGATCGGATAGACGTCCTCGGTATAAAGCATGAGGACATCAAGACCTAACAAAGCGCTATTGGTGATGAAACGTTTTAAAGCGGGAAGATTCGGAACGCCATTACGCGAGCAATCGACCATGACGCCATCGTGGGCAAAACGCGGAGTCTCGCTAAGATGGAAGTCTTGCTTCGCGGCGTTTTCTTTCAGTAAAAGTAGCGCTCGGAAGGCTTCGGCGTCGTAACGATACGTCACCTGAATGTCATTGCCTTTTTTATCGATCAGCAAAGGTGAGTCAACTTGCTGCTGAAAATGGAGTGCCCAATTCGCAGGCAGCTTCAACAAACGCCGACACGATTCGACCCGATTAGAATTAACCATAAGGTTCTCCTTTTAAGCGACCAGTTTGACGGTATCAAGATGGATGACGCTCAATAAATTGGCGCTCCCGAAATAGAAGCAGATACGGATGGCGCCTTTGGACTTCACCGCCGCAGTCGGGGTGAGCTTAGCGACATCGAGCGTGGCAAGCTGCCAGCCTTTATCGTCTTTGCTACCGAGATTCATGGCGACCGTTTCCGAAGAGACCCAATCCGTGCCGTTGCTGCCATAGTAGATGGCTTGGGCCGAAACGGAAGCGGAAATATCATTAAACATAAAGTAACCCTGTAACGTTCCGGAGGTAAAGTCGGGGACGGCCGTTAAGGTCTTGTAGCCTTCGACCGCAAGTTCGGGGTTGAGGACTAAGAAGTTCTTACTGGCCGGATGCGGGAAGGTCAAGCGCAAGGAGCAATCGCTGACGGCGCCCATATAGGCATCGTAATCATAGGTGCCAACCGAATTTTGCCAGCCGGTATCTAAGGGGACGTTCTCTAAGCCTTTATCGGGGAGTTCATCGCTCGTGACCCGAGCGGTATCGACTTCCGGATAGGTCGAGGCGGGGACGACATCGACCCCATCGACGTAGAAACGGTAACTGTAGACTTTGTCATTGCCGCTATCGGGGGCGCCTTCGTAGCGTTCCTTCACCAAGAATTCATCGTGGCGGCTTTCATCTTCGGTAAAGGTCAATAAGTGATCAACGCCGAGTTTGTGGAGCGAGAATAGCACGTGGGTCCAGACGCCGGGGGCGCAGCTGACTTGACGGTATTCAGCGCCATCGAGTTGCTTGGTCCAGTCCATATTGAGGAGACCCGTGAGGTTATCGACGAGGCGAAGTTGGAAATCGAGCGGCTTCTCATTGGGGTTATAAACCCAGAAGGTCAAGATCGCATTGCTCCAATCTTTGTCGCTCCATAAGGGGGCGAGACGGAAGTTATTAAGCGACAGGACGCAGGTCCCCCACTCATAGGCATTCGAGCCGATATAGGAAATAGATAAGGCGCTCTTAGAATCATCGCCATGCATCTTGTCGCTATCCTGGGTGATCTCTTTGTTGACGCCAGGATCCGCCCAGCCCGACATGGCGCCGGTCTCAAGCAGCACATCGATCGGATCGCCCGCGTATTTCACCGGGATATCGACGCTCTTTTTACGGGTGAAGCCACCACTACTGGCGCTCACGATCAAATGGACATCGAACTTCACGGTCTGAGTAAATGAGAAATCACTCACCGGGATCGCCACATCGCTCATGGTGTAGTAATCCTGATACGAAGCATCGAAGGAATAGGACACGCCATCGACGACATCGAGGACATCGTGGATATCGTAGGCTTCGTTGACATAGGCATAAGGATAAGATTCTTCAAAGGAAATGGTCGGAGCCGTGCCGCCGCAACCGCTCAATAAGGGAAGCGCTAAAAGGCAGGTCAAACTCGCCCAACGTAATTTTCCGATTTTGTTTGGCATAATTATCCTTTTAAACCTCCGGTGGTCGTGTTCTCCATAATCATCTTTTGGAACACAGTGAAGAGAATGAGGGTGGGGAGCATCGCGATGATGATAATGGCGAAATAAAGTGGGGTGCCGACGCGAACTGCCTCGGTCGAAAGTTCATAGACCGCAAAGGCGAGGGTGGGATAGTCGGGCAAATAAAGGTAGGAGGTCATATACTCGCTCCAGGCCGAAATCATATTGACGATGAATAAGGAAGCCAAAACCGGGCGAACCATCGGCAGCATGATCTGCCAGAAAACCCGGAAGTGACCGGCGCCATCGACGAAGGCGCTTTCGGCATAGTCCCAAGGAATCGATTTGAAGGCGCTCACGAGAATGAGGAACGAGAAGCCAAAGCCTCCGAACCACATCGGCCAAATCAAGAAGGGGTCATTGGCGATCTGCAAATCGCTCCAGACTAATTTGTAGAAGCCGGAGACGCCACCGACGAGGGGGATAATCTGAATAAAGACGGCCACCGCATAAATGATTTTGGAACCGCGGAAATGATATTTGGCGACGACATAGGCCGTCATGGATGAGGCTAATAGGCCCAAGACCACGGAAACGAAGCTCATCCAGATGCTGTTCCAGAAAGCCTCGAGAATAGTCACGCCTTTGACGTCCGCCTTCCAGGCTTGGGCGTAGTTGCTCCACTGCAGATCCGTGATATCCGGAAGCGAGAAAGGATTGGTATCGAAAGCCCGCGCCGTCTTTAAAGAGTTGTAGGCAACCCAAAGGACGGCAAAGAGCAAGGTCGCCGAATATAAGGCGAAGATCACGAAGCTGATCATGATGACAATCTTTTCGTGGATATCGCGGCTGGCCCACTCGAAGTGGCGCTCTTTCCGGAGAATTTGATGATTGGTTCTTGAGAAGGTCATATTAATACTCCACCGTCGAGGAAATCTTTTCGCAGACTTTCTTGACTAACAACGTGAGAGGGAAGCCGATGAGGGTGAAGACAAAGCCAACCGCTGCCGGATAGTTGAGGACTTCATCGCCAGCGGCGTTGCTGGTGTAGACGGTATATCGAACGATGTACCAGCCAATCATATCGGCCTGAGGCGTCTGCGGGCACAGCAGCATGACGCAGCTATAAGTGGTGAAAATCGAGGACATCAAGAAGACCAGCATCGTGGTGATGGTCGGCCAAATGAGGGGGACGGCGATCTGAGCGAATTGCCGCCAGAAGCCGGCGCCATCCATCTTGGCGGATTCGAAGATTTCTTTGGGGATGCGGTTCAAGGCGCCATAGAACATGATCATGTTGATGCCGACGCCAGTCCATAGCGAATAGATGATGCACATGAGGAAGGCCGTTTCGGGATTGCCAAGTAAACCTAACTGCGAGTCAAAGGGAATATGCATCCACGTCAAAATCGCCTCCACGGGTCCCCCGGTTGAGACCAGGTAACGATAAATGCCTGCAGTGACTGGGCCACCGACGATGGAGGGCAGATAGAAGAGAACTCGGAAGAATTTGCCACCCGGGACGTTTTTAAAGAGCACGAAAGCGATGAAGACGACGATCGGCATGCCGATGAAAATATGGACGGCAAAATAGATGAGCGTATTCTCGATCGCAATGACTAGGGTGCTGTTAGGCAAAGTGAGTTCATGCCAGAACCGCTGGAAGTTCATGAAGGTGAGGCCATCGACGCTGGGGTTTTGAAAGGCCATGAGCAAGGAATCGAAGTTGGGGACCAGCCAGAAGACGATGAACTGCGCGATGGGAATAGCTAGCATCGTCCAAACGAAGACGAGGCCACTCGCGCGCATCGAAAGATGCGACTTCTTGCGAGGAGGTAACGTCGATGTTTTTGCGCTGCGGGCCAAGGCCATAAATTGGGTTTAACCGAGATAAGAGACGTAGGTCGACCAGTTATCCTTTTCATATTGGTATTCCTGATCGAACATATGTTGAGCGGTGAAGGCACCTTTGGCTAAGAGAACGGCTTTAAAGGTCGTCGGTGAGATCCACGAGTTGTAGTTGAAGGTCAATAAGTTGGCCGCCACCCGCAAAGGACTATAGGAATAGAGTTCATTGAAGAACGTGGTCGAATCGCCATTATTGAGGACTTTTAAATCGGACTGCTCAAAGGTCGATAAGCCCGAGGTGTCGCCTTGATCATAGCGGAACGGCAGACTGCCATAGGCGTTCTCGCGGAAGATTCGGCAGCCGTCTTGCGAGAGGATGAAGCGGACGAAGAGTTTGGCCGCGTCTTTGGCATCGGAGTAACTCGGAATCAGAATTTGGTGAGAGGCGCCCAAAGAGTTATAGACCCCACGGGCGACTTTAATCCGATCGAAGTTGGCTTGGGTTAACGCCACAATACTGGAGAGATCGCTGAAGGCTTTGCCGTCATCGATCGCCGCGACCACGGTATGGAGTTCGGCATCGGTTAAACCGGCTTCGGTCCCAATTGAAGAGAGGACCGGGCACTTAATGATCTGCATGGCTTTGGCTTCGGTGGCGTATTCGGTTTTCATTTCGTTGAGGAGCCAGTCGCCGTTGACCATGAACGCCGCTTTGCCCGCCAAGAATTGGTGCTGAGCCTCAGGGGCGAGCATGTTGGCGGAGCCATCGGGCGAATAGTCGAGATTGAGCAAGGAAGTCATGACTTTAAGGCTCTCCAAAATGCCTTGGTCATGATAGACATCGTAGCCATTGTCTTTCATCGTCCCGCTATCGGGGGTCGTGGCTAAGAACTTGTTGAAACCAGCCAGAGTTTGGTATTGCGCGAACCAAGTTGCGAAAAGGAAGTTCCAATAACCAGAGGCGTTATTGCCCGCCCAAGTATAAGGATAGATATTGGTGGTCGCGGTCTTGGCCGCCACCGCTTGCACGTCGGTGATGAGCTCATCGCTGGTTAACGGAACGCTCAAGCCATCATCAGCCAAGATCTTAGGATTAACAATTAAGGAAGTCGCACTGGTCGCCCAGGGAAGCGTAAAGGCCTTGCCAGTCCAGTTGCTGATATCCCCGCTATAGCGAATCATCGGATCCATGCCGTTATAGAGGCGGTCTTTGATCGTGGTCTTCTCTTCGACGCGGTCGGAGCCAATCGCGCCTTCACCGAGGATATCGTCGAAGCTTTCGAGCAAAACTTCGTTTGAAGAACGTAAAATGTTCTTCGACTTGGAAATGACGCGGTTAATGCTGACATTGCTGGTGAAATAAAGATCGATTTGGTTCTTGTTCTTGCCCGTCGCGGTTTCGATTTCGCCTTCGGTAGTCTCCGGAACCTTCGAGGTGCTTTCGACCACGTCGACGGTGTATTTCTCCGCCGAATAGGCCTTTTCAAATGCCGTGATTTCGGCATCGAGCCATTCGCGGCCCCAACCGGCTTGATAGAGCTTCACCTGAATGACGCTGCCGCCACCCGCTTGAGTGCTATGGCCGCAGCCGACAAGACTTAAGGCCGCCAGGGCGGTAAGTCCAATTCCTAACAAGGTCATTTTTTTCATATTTTTTATCTCCTTGCTCTAAGTATTAGAGCCAACTTTGGACGGTGGCGTCCAAATTTGTTTTAAGCGAAACCAAATCCTGCAAGAGGCCGTCGTGGGCCGCTTGGTAAGTCGCGGGGTCGGCGTTAGCGATGACTCCGTTAAAGAGGTTCGTGAAGTAACGTTTGCCAAGAATCGCTCTGGCCGAAACATTGGTGCTATGGGCTTGATTGTATTGGGCAATCGCTTCGCCAAATAAATACAGATACTCATAATCTTCATCAGCTTCGCGAATGCTCTCTAGACGCAGCGTCGAAATCGGTCCACGAATGCCATATTCAAGACCCGGATAAAAGAGCTGGCCATCGCCGTTGGCATTGCCCCAGGAATTGGGATCATCCCAGATATCACGGGAAGTTTCCCCGCCTTTGCCATAATGGCGATAATAATCGACGCACCAATAGAGGTTGCCTTCGATGCCGTAATCGTATTGCATCCAGCTGATGAGGCGCGAAGTCATGAGTTTGGCGTCGGTGTGGTAAGAAGGATAAGGCGAAGAGGGATCGATGCAGCCATACCACCACACGTGTTCGCCTAAGGCCTGACGGGCTTGGTATTTGGCCAGTTCGACCGGGGCTTGGAAATGCTGATATTGCGGGCACCAGGTATTGACGCCGCCATTTCCGGTATCGTAGAGGGTCTCGTTGAGTGGGGTCGTTACGATGTTCCGTAATCCCAGCAAACTAGCTTTGAGGTCGGCATAGTCATCCAGCTGCGGGGCTAAAGCCGCCACGACGCTCTTTAAGGATGCGGCATGGGCCAAGACGAGATCGTAGCCCGAAGCGCTCGGTTCATCGTCGACGTAGGAATAAATCTTGGCAAAGAGATTGGTGGATTTGTTTTGGCCGCGCAAGGCGATGTTCTTATCGATTAAGGCCTGCAAGATCTCTTTCAAGGTCGCCTCGTAAGCGGTTTTGCCAGTCGGAAGCGGTAAACGATAAGCGCTGATTTTGGGATTATCGGCAATGTTCTTCGCGTAATAGTCAACGAAAGAGGCAACATCACCCCGTAAATTCGGCGGAAGTTGGTCGGGGGACATATGGTGAGAAACGCAGAAATTGTAATAGGCTAAGGCCATCGCATCATCCGAGTTCTGACCTTCGCCATAACCGATTTGGTCATACCAAACTAGGAAGCAGCTGGCTTGATGAACGCTTTCCGGATAATCCAAATCATAAATCGTGGCTTTGAGCGGGATTTCATAAGTCGTACCGTCGAGAGTCAATGTGCCTTTGCCGCTATAAACTCCAGCAACGGCATCGCTAGGAATCGCGAGGTTGACCCAGATTCCTTGGTTGCGGGGATTGCGGGTCGTATCTTCTTCGGTGCCAATATAGATATGGTTTTGTTTACGGAACTTATAATTCGCCAGCGGAATGAGGGCGTCCGGATATAAACCGGGATAAGCATCGGGTTCACACGAAATGGTCGTAAGCATGTACTTTTCAGCATAAACGCTGAGATTTGATGCGGCGATTTGATGAGAAGCATTATCGCTTAGATCACCGCAGGAAAAATCGAATTCATTAACGTCGTGATCGACGCTGATCATCAATTGGGCGGCTTCGCTTTCCCCGCGCATCCCTGAGAATTTAAGCGTCTGTCCCCGCGCCGCCAGGTCAATCTTGTTATCGACGTCGTTGGCGTAGTCGAGGTCGCTCATGAGATTCTCGGTGTTATAGGCCGTCCACAACGTGGTTTTGCCATTTTGAGTCTCGTTCCCGCAAGCCGATAATGACAAAAGAAGCGGGAACAAGAGGCTGAAACTTTTTTGTTTTGAGAAGAATTTCATGTTTTTTGTCATCCTATCAGTGAAGAAAGCTTAGGAATGAAAAACCAGCGGAACACAAAGAAGTATGAAATTTAGGCATCTTCATTTTAGTTACTCTCCTAAAAGGGAGATAGTCATAGCAGTCAAATATTTTATACTTTCCGTCATTTGTTGTTTTAGAATAATGGCATGGGTGAACAGAAAGTCATTCTTTTCAAAGGCATCGATATCACGCGGCCTTTGGTGTTGAGCAAAATCTCTTCGGTCTTGTTTTATCGCTATTCCCCGAATTTTGTCTTTAATGGCGAACGCCATCTCGATTGGGAATTCGTATATGTCGATAAGGGCGCGGTCGTGATTGAGGCCAACGGTGTCACTCATCATCTCCAAAGTGGCCAGTTTTTCATTCACCGACCCATGGAATTTCATAAAATTCGCTCCGATGGAGTGAGCTGCGACGTTTTCATCATCGCTTTCACGCTTTCAGAAGGCGGCGAAGATCTGATGAAATTAGCGGGCCAGCCCCAGCAAATCGTGGAATCCACTAAGGAAGTTCTCGCCAAAATCAAAGAGGAAGACCGTCTTGTCTTTTCGGGCACTAACTTCTTCACCGACCCGATCGTTTATTCGCCGCGTTATGGCTCTTTGGAATATGTGGCGAATCTCCTCGAGAATTTCTTTATCTTGTCTTTGCGTGGCCAAGGCAAGGAAGAAGAAGTCCAAGAGACCAAAAACGGCAATGATATCGTCAATTCTGCCATCGAATATCTTTCGGACCACATTGGCGAGAACGTGAAATTCTCCGATTTGTCCAATCACCTTGGTTATAGCGAAAGCTACATTGCCAAACTCTTTCGCAATGTCCTTCATAGTTCCGTCAAGGAATACCAAATCAGCCTCAAGATCGAAAAAGCGAAAACCCTCATCATTGAAAAGAAACTCTCCTTCTCTGAGATCGCTTATCAATTGGGCTTCTCCAGCGTTCAGCACTTCTCCAAGATGTTCAAAGAGAAGACTCACTTCAGTCCCTCGGCTTTCCAGAAGTCGGTGTTCATGAGCAACCTCTACGATCCCTTCTCTCAGGTCTAACCTCGAAAAGGCATAGAAAAATACCCCCAGTTTCGGAAAGGGTCGAAACCGAGGGTATTTTTGCCTAGTGGTTCTTGGCTTTAAAGTCGGCGATATCGATGAGTTCACCCTGGTGCAGGCGGCTCTCTTCGGCGGCAAAGCACATATAGTGACTCTCTAATGAAACCGGTAAGGTCGTGAGGTTGCTCGGACGAGGTTTGCCCTCTTCAATATCCAAGAAATCCTCGAAGAGACCGACATCGCCGCCGCCATGGCCCTGGCTATGGGCTTCGGGGTCGACAGGAATGCTTTCAGTCGATTCCTTTTTGAAATCGTAGAAAGTCAGAGTCGAAAGATTGTCATCGCCAGTCAAGGAACCCAAGGTTCCTAAAATCTTGATGGAACGGTGCGGGGTCTGGGCAAAGGCGGACATGCTAAAGCTCACAACGACACCATTTTCGAGTTCGATCAACGTGGTTTGATGGTCCACCACATCGTTGTCGCAATGATAGACGCAGCGGCCATACGGCCCATCCCGCAAAGCTTTTAGGACATTTTCCCGAGTGGGAACGGAAGTGAGATAAGGCACGATCGGCCAACCGCGATCGCCATGGTCATAGCCGGTCGTCTTATTGGTCAAATAGATCTTTCGCGCATCGAAAATGCAATCCTTTAAGGGGCAATCAAGGCAACGAAGCGCCGCGCCTTTAGGTGCCATCTCAGGTTTAAATTCGCTGAGGCTGCCGATGGAGGAGAGTCTCTTGCAACGGCTCGAGAAGAGCCAAACGAAGATATCCATATCGTGGCAGCTCTTTTGGAGAATCATCGGGCTCGAAAGCTCGCTATTCCGCCAATTGCCGCGGACGAAGGAATGGGCCATGTGCCAATAACCGACGTTCTCGGAGGCTTCGACGTTCACGATGCGGCCGAGTTTGCCTGCATCGATGAGGGATTTGATGCGGCCATAGAAATAGTTGTAACGAAGGACGTGGCAAACGACGACGTTCTGCTGATGCTTTTGGTATTCGTCTTCGAGAGCTAAGCACTCTTTGATCGAGGGTGAAATCGGCTTTTCCAAGAGGATGTCGTAGCCTTTCTTTAAGGCTGCGATCGCATAGGCGACGTGCTGCTGATCCATCGTGGCGAGGACAAGGGCATCGCTCAGTTTTGATTGAGCGAGCAATTCGTCGCCGTTAGCAAAGCAATGATCGGGGGCGACGCCGCAACGCTTCGCGCAAATATCGCGGCGTTCGTGGTCGGGATCGGCCACTGCCACCACTTGGCAGCGTTCCTTAAACATCGTGGTCGCTAGCGTGGCGTAGGTCGTGTCTCCCCGGGCGCCGCAACCGATGATCGACAACGTGACTTTCTTGCTCATTTTTTCTCTCTTTTCTGGGCGAAAGGCTCGATCATTTGCTGGAGCTGGCCCGCTTTCTTTTCCATATCCGCGACTAAAGCAAATTGATCGCGGGCCCGCACTAAGTTGTGCTCGGGATAGGCCGTGTGGAAATAGATGTCGCCATTGAGGTAATCCGCTAAGAAACGCAGACCGCATTCGTAGGTCATGAGGTAAGCGCCTAAGGGGAAAAGGCGGATCTCTTCGGGGGTGAGGCTGCCTTTGCAGCCTTCAAGATAGCCTTCGGTATAGGTCTTGAATAAAGGCAAGGATAACGAGACCTTGCTCAGATCTTTTTCATCTTCGGCGGCCGTATTGGCCCCGAAGCGAATCGCATCGCCAAAGTCATAGAGGGCACTGCCGGGCATGATGGTGTCGAGGTCAATCACGCAGAGCCCTTGGCCTGTTTTCTCATCGAGCAGGACGTTATTGAGTTTGGTGTCATTATGGGTGACGCGGGTCGGAATAATGCCTTTCGCCAAACGTGAAACAATGCCATCGGCTTGCTTCGCCCGCGCTTCGGCAAAAGCGATTTCGGGGCCCGCTTCTTTAACGCGATGGGCCTTATCGGCAGCAACCGCCGCTAAAAAGTCCTGATAACGGGAGGGCGTATCGTGGAAATGAGGAATGGCGACGAATAAGGACGAAGCCGGATAATCTTGAAGGAGATACTGGAAATGACCAAAGGCATAAGCTGCGGCTTTAAAGTCGGCTTCATTCCGCGGCAACTTGAGCGAGAGGGTATGGCCGATATAAAGGTAGCAGCGCCAGAAGCCGCCTTGGAGATCGCGATAATACGAGCGGCCATCTTTGGCAAAGATGACGGTCATGGATTCGCGCTCGGGGTTGCCATGGGCGGCTAAAATCTTTTTACGGATCTCGGCGGAAACGCTCACGATATTGGCCATCACGCCTTCGGGGTTCGCAAAGATTGAAGTATTCAGCCGTTGCAAAATATAAGGGGTGGGGCCTTTTAAAAGAAAGGTATCGTTAATATGACCATCGCCATAGCGTTCGGCGCTTTGAATGGGCGTCGGAATCGCAAAATGCGAAGCCATGTGGAGAAGTTGTTCTGATGTAAAGTTTTCAGTGTTTGCCATAACTACCTGGTGCCATTGTAGATTCCCTTAACGGGAATCATCTCGAATCGACGGTGATAATCCCCGATTTGATAAGAAGAGGGCCGTTAGGGGATAAGCGGCCCCCTTCGTAGAAAAACCTAAGCGATCGAATAACTCAGTTGATCAACCCAGACGTAGGGATTAGTCGCCGTGCCCGGGTTATTGGTGTTGATGCGGAAGACCACCACCGTGCCGGCGAAGGCAAATTGGCTCACATCGATCGTGCCATAGTACCAGCCATCGCCATTATTATCGGCGGTGAGGGTGAAGGCGATTTCGGCTTCTTTGCTGGAATCGCTAGGATCCTTGACCGGGTTCCAATTGGTGTCGATCATCTTGAGGCTGGCCCAAGGAGTGACGCCTTCGCCGAATTTGAAATAGCCGGAGAAGGTGCCTTTAGCGAAGGTGTAGGTCGAAGAATTCGGAGTCTCCAAAGAGACGCGCGGATAGCCGGCTGAGGAAGCCGCATAACCGATCTTGAGCGAAGATCCCGTCGCCGCATGGATGACGTTATGATCGTGGCCGTAGATGCAGTGAGAATCGGAGGAGATGCTGAGATCCTCGAGGTTGCTGCCGAGGTAACCGCTCGCGCCCCGAGTCCCGGTTTCCGTTGGGACTTCACGGGCATATTTGCTGATATCGCCCTGGACAAAACTCAATTCATCCATCCAGACGGTCCCCGTTTGAGCTAAATCGCCAAAAGCAAAGACGAGGCGGGACAAAGCTCCGGTCCAATCGCTGCTGGTTCCGGCGTAAAGATCAGCCAAGGCGGCCGTATCAAAGGTGGCTTTGCGCCAGCCATTGCTATCGGCTTCTCCTAAGTTCATTTCAAGATAGGAGGTCTGAGCCCAATCGCCCATCCAAGCGACGCCGACTTCGACAAGCGGAGTCGCGATGTCACTCGAGAACTTGAAGTAGCCTTCTAAGGTTCCGGCTTTGGCGTTAGGCGAAGCTTTGATGTTGCCAAGTTTAACCGCATCATCAAGGTTCAAAACGATATGGCCTTGCCAGTTGGCGGTCCGGCTCGTCGCATCCATCACGCTCTTGATCGAGCAGAGGCTATCGCTATTCAGCACGTTGGAATAGTCCATCGAGATCGTGGACTTGGTCATACCCGAATCTAGCGGGAGATCCTCCATCTTGCCGATGGTGTATCCCGTCGCTCCGGCCGTGCCGCTTTCGGTGACGGTTTCAATACCCTGATACGAGAGTTCATCGAAGTAGAATAACGTCCCCGTGTCGCCTTTATCGTCGTAAGTGTTGGTGGCCAGGCGGAGATAAGCGACGGTCGAATTATTCGGAGCGGAGAAAGAAGCGGTTCCATAGGCGTTATAGGCCCCTGGAGCATAGCCCGATTCACTGCCGACTTGAGCGTTGTTTTCATCATAGAAACGCATGCTCATCCAATCGACGGTGCCGAGATCATGGCGAACTTTGATTTGAAACTTACCGCTGCCGACTTTAATCGGATTGGCGAGTTTGATTGAAACAAACGGCCAGGTCTTCGTCGAGGCTGGCGAGAAGAACTTCCAGGCGCGACGGCTCGTCGCATCGGCAGTGTTCGTGTCGGTAGCCTCATAGGTGTCGCTAGCGTCGGAAACCTTATCCAAAGTGGCACCATAAAGGAGATCGTCCTTTTCAGCGGCGACGACATCAGCGTCATCTTTTAAAACCGCGGAATAAGTGCAGGTCGCATTGATGGTGGCTTCATAAGGATTGTCCGTTGAGACCACCGAGGTGCCATCGCTCCACCCTGTGAAGGAAGAGCCGCTGAGTAAGGTAGTCGTCAAGGTCACTTTGCCGCCTTCTTCGACCCATTCCGGCGTGACGGCGCCATGAATGGCGCTCACGTGGCAGGGCGCTTTCAAGGAAGCCGCGCAATAGTATTCGCTATTGGGGATCGCGTTCGAGGTCGGCTCAACCAGCAAGGCTTTGGTGGCGTCGATCTGCTCTTGAGTGACGCCGATCGAAAGCAAATACTTGGCCATGCAGTCGGCTAAGCTATCGCTGCTACTGCCTTTCGCCATGATGGCGTTATAAAGACGAATCCATGAACCATAATCCGTGTCCATCGTCCGTAATTGCGGGTTGGTATTGAAACTCGTGAGTTCAAAATCGCGGGTCAAATCGCTGAAGGACACGCCGCATAGCCCATTGATGAGGAAGGCCGCGACGCCAGTGCGATCAGCGCCATATTCGCAATGGAAATAGACCGGATAGTTGTCTTTGTTGGAGATGGCGGAAAATAACGCTTTAATGCCAGCTTCCCAAGTCGCGTCGCCGATATTGTGTTCATAACCAGTGAGCGGGCACGAATAGAAGGGATGGGTCATATCGATCATGTTGACGGTCTGATAACCCGTCGACCCGCCAAGATTGCGGAGATCGATCTCGGATTTGATGCCAAGCTCTTTGCCCATGACCTCACGGCCATAAGACTCTAAGCCATCGATGGTCGCTCCGCGATAGAGCATGCCATAACGGATACGAGAACTCTCGCCCACCGCATAGCCGCCCGAATCCCGGAAGTTCACCGGATATTCGCCAAAGGCGTTGAGCATACGCGGGGCATTTTCGGTCGTGAAGGAGATCGGGGCCGAGACCACTTCGCCTTTCGAGGAAATGACTTCGGCATAGTATTTTGTCTGAGGATAAAGCGTCAATAAGTTCGCGGTATAGGTGATGCTGCTTCCCACCGCTCGACGGTCGATCGGATTGGAGAAGTCAGAAGCCAAAGAGAGACGGACGGAATAGGTGTCCGCTTTTTGAGCAGTGAAGATAATCTTAGAGGTTTGACGGTCATGGCCCGCGACCCCGGTGCCATTAAGTAAGGTATAGGAAGCATCGGGATTTGCCGCGGTCGCAAAGGGATCCACGGTTAAATCCCAGTACTGTTTCACAATCGGATCGACGAGCGATAAGGTTGCCCCTTCGACCGGCGAAGTGATGGTCGCGGCATAGCTCGGGCCTGACGAGGTCGAGGATTCCGTGGAAGCGGAGCTATCCTTGGACGTTCCAGCACTGGTGCCAGAACTCGATGTTGAGGACGGACCCCCGGAAGAGGTAACGGAACTACTTGAGGTGCCACCGCAACCCGTCACCGCAAAAGAAAGTAACAACGCTAAGGCCAGGACAAACTTGTTGGTTTTCATGAAACCCTCCTTAAAGAAAATATAAGGAATAGTAGATGCGATTTAATTCTAGCAGTGCCGTTAGTAAAGAGAACAACCGCACCGCCACTCTTTGTGTACTTTTCGGCAATAAGAAAAAAGAACGTCGTTTGAGGCGTTCTTGTTCGAAAGTTGAGGGAGATCAGCCAGCGATGTAGCGCAAATTGTCGAGGAAGAGATCGACGGGAGCCGTGGTGTCTTCGTGGATGGAGAGACGAATAAGCCCAACTGTGCCATCGCCGCCACAGGCTGAATAACCGGTGCATTCCGCAAACTGGGAAGTGCTGAAGTCAAAACCGATTATGGTGCCGCTGCCAATCATGTTACAACTGGTGTCATAAAGTACTATGGCAGCCCAAGCATGGCCCGAAAGCGCATAGCCCGACATTGCGAACTTACCGGCGCTAGTAACAGCAACCGGAGTCTTCAATTGAATAAACAAGGTCGGCCAAGTATCGCTGCCGTAAGTTCTTCCATTGGAAGTGACTTCATGAGAACGGGTGCTGCCAGAAGCGACATGACTGGTCGAAACTTTCCAAGAAAGGTCTTGAGCCTTATCCAAACCTTCAGCTTCTTTACTGAAATCTAGCAAGTCATTACTTTCCTGAGTCGGTTCAGTAACGAAGGAGCAGCCATAATGAATCGTAATCGAAGTAATGACGGATGCAGTCGGGAATTCAAGATAGAAGCAATCCGGGTTACCTTCGATGGCAACCGTCGAAGCCGTGCCGTTAACAAAGTTAGCGGAGTTAATGGAATAACGCCGTTCCCAAGAAGAACCATAGTTCGAGAAGTTGGCACGTATACTTCCTGAAACGAGATTGGCCGTAATGGAATCGATCCCATACATCGGGCCATCACCGACAATATAGCCACCTGCGGTCATGGAACCAAAGTTTCCAGATCCGGCGGTATAACCGTGGGCATCAACCGCAAAGCTATAAGTGTCGTTGACTTTAATTTTGGCATCAACAATCTGATGGGTGGCATCCATGACCAAGCTATGGCTGACGTCTGTGGCTTGTCCAGCTTTCGGTTGATTTTCCGAGACGGCGTTCCCGACAAAGACGGCGGTGGTTGTTAAAGCCCCGCAGATGGCGAAAGCGGTTAGCAAACTGAATTGGATTTTACTCTTCATGGAGCATGTCCCCTTTTCTATAACTCTATATTAGGCAAAGCCCCCCGCCTTTCTAGAGTTGCTGGGGGCAAACTGCTTACTTTGATAAGGACTGCCCAACATTGTATAAAACGTGGACAAAGTGGATGGATTTTTAGGCCTTTTTTTACCTTTTTTATAGATGGAAATATCTACGATAAAAAAGAAATAAGATTAGATTTAATCGGACGTTTTAATCCTCAAAGAAAAGAATAAACACCTCGGCTTCCTCCTCAAAGTTTTTGCGATTTTCATTTAGGGTCTCACGGGCAGCTTTTTGTCCATAAACATAACCAAATCGAAGTCGATTCATAAAGACAAAAATCGCTATTCTCTTGGGCTCAAAAAAAGGATTGGTTTTTATAAATTGCTCACCCTTTAACCATCCACAAAAAATAAGATTTTGTCCACTTTTATCTTCAAAATGTTAACTGGAAAATCAATTCTTTATTCGCTTCCTTTTTTCCCATTTTTGTTTCGGGAACAAGACTTACAATTACCACTGAAAATTTGTTTCATGAAACCGCTCGGATGTCGGCTTTACTTTAGTTTTAATGTTTCCTAGAATGGGGCCGCCACGAAAGGTTGACTTCAAGAAAAATGCAAATCTTCATCTGTAAGAATGACAAAGAAATCGGTGATAAGGTCTCATCCGAAATCCTCAAACTCGTCGAAAAGAAACCGGCAGCGGTCTTAGGCCTAGCCACCGGTTCCTCGCCTTTAGGAACTTATACCGCCTTGGTTATCAAAGCTAAGCAGCAAGGCGTTAGTTTTCACCAAGTCACCACGTTTAACCTCGATGAATATCTCGATTGCTCTGATCCGAAACAAACCTATCACGTCTTTATGGCGGAGCATGTGTTCAACGCTCTCGATTTTGATGCCAAGAAACTGAACTTCCCTTCGTTGGAGAATCTTTCTTCCTATGATGAGATGATCGCGAAAGCGGGAGGCGTTGATCTCCAGTTGCTCGGCATTGGAGTCAATGGCCATGTCGGTTTCAATGAACCCGGCACTCCTAATGATTCGCTGACTCACATCATCACGCTATCCGCCACCACGCGGCGTTCGAATTCCCGTTTCTTCAAAGACAACCTTGATCTGGTCCCGAAACAGGCCGTTTCCGAAGGCCTTGCCACCATCGCCAATTCCAAGCACATCATCATGATCGCCGACGACCTCACGAAGCAGACTGCCATTCATCATTTGCTCTACGGCCATGGCGATCCCAACGTTCCAGCGACCGCTTTGCTCCATCATCCAAATTTCGATCTCTACCTGACAAAGGAACTTTACGAGGCCGCTAAATAATGGGTGAAGTCTTAGGCATCGATCTCGGCGGAACCACCATTAAAGCGGCGGTCTTTTCCGGAAACCATCTGCTCGATAAAATCGTGATTCCCTCGAAAGCCAAGCTCGGACGAGAAGCCATTTTCAAGCAGCTTGAGCAAGCCATTACCTTGCTTAGCGCCCATCATCCTCATTTCGAGAGGATTGGCGTCATTTCCCCAGGGGATATCGATAGCGAGGCTGGCATTTGCCTAAAAGCAATCAACCTCAAAGGTTGGAGCGGCGCACCCATTAAGGCCACGCTCGAAGCGTTTGCCCACGTTCCCGTTTATGTCGAAAATGATGCGGTCGGCTCTTTGCTGGCCGAAGCCTCATCCCACCCCGACGTCCGGCGCTTAGTCAATCTCACTTTTGGCACCGGTTTAGGCGGAGCGGTTTGGAGCGATGGCGGAGTGCTGGCCAGCGCTAAAGAACTCGGTCACCTCACTCTGGTCAAAAACGGTCTTCTTTGCGGTTGCGGCAAACGCGGCTGCGCTGAACTTTATCTCTCCGTTACCGCCTTATTAAATCAAGCTCGCGCGATTGGACTTAACGTTAAAAACGGCCGGGAATTGGTCACGTTAGCCAATGAAGGCCATGTTTTAGCGAGCCAAGTTATGGACGCCTGGTCAGCCACTCTTCACGCTTATTTGTTATTGCTCGAAGAGCAAGTTCATCCCGACCTCATCGTTTTAGGCGGGGGTCTCATGTCAGATCCTAAAGGCATTGGCCCCTGGGTTAAACCTGGGAAGACGCCGATTGCCTACGCTTCCTTTTCGAATTTCTCCGGAGCTTATGGGGCGAGTCTGCTTCCCCTAACGAAAAAGTAGATAATAGAGTCATGGAAAAAATCAGTGGGTTTAAAGCTTCTTGGATCAACTTCGAGTCGGGGCTTTACCGCGATAGTTTTAGCATCAGCGAGGATGGTCATATTCTTTCAAGACCATCGGCGAATGCAATCACGTTACCGTCCAACCTCGTCGTGGTTCCGGGATTTATCGATGAACACATTCACGGGGCGGCTGGTTTTGATGTGATGGACGCTAGTGCCGCCTCATTAACTGGCTTAACTAAGGCCCTTCCTCAAGAAGGTGTTACGGCCTTTTTAGCGACGACGATGTCCTGTTCAGATGAAGCGATCATCAACGCGATTAAGGCCGTGGTCGCTTTTCAAAAATCTCCGACTCCCGGCGCAATGATCGCCGGACTCCATTTGGAAGGTCCCTTCCTCTCCAAAGTTCATGCCGGGGCCCAAGATCCTGGCGTCATCCGTCCCTTTGATCCCGTTTCTTTTGCCGCTTATCTCTCCGCCGCGGAAGGTCAAATCCGCGAGATGACTTTCGCCTACGAAGAAAATGGTAAGGTCGGACTCGCCGAATTATTAAAGAATGGCGTCACGCCTTCGATCGGCCATAGCGATTGCACGGCTGAACTCTTTAAAGAAGGCATCGAGGCGGGGCTCCACTGCTCCACTCATACCTATAACGCCATGCGGGGCTTTCAGCACCGCGAACCTGGCATCGTTGGAGAAGTCTTGCTCAACGATGACGTCAATGCCGAGCTGATCGCCGATGGCATCCATGTCTCACCCGATGCGATCCGCCTGCTCTTTAAGTGCAAGAAAAAAGAAAACATCATCCTCATCTCCGATTCCACCGAGGCCAAATATCTGCCCTTAGGCGAATACACCCTTGGCGGCACCCCGATATTCCTTAAAGATGGCGTCGCCCGCTTAAAGGATGGCACCATCGCCGGCAGCGTGCTCCGTCTCGATACGGCCTTAAAGAACATCCATCAATGGGTCCCTTCCTATTCCTTTGAGGATCTGATCAAACTCGTCACTTTAAATCCGGCGAAGAACCTGCATCTTGATAAAACCATGGGCAGTATCGCTCCCCATAAACTCGCCAATCTTACGATCATCGACCATGACTTCAACGTCTATGCGACCATCGTGAAAGGCGAAGTCGTCTACTGCAAAGAAGGCTTTTGCCTCTAAGACATTTGAGCAAACAAAAACGGCCCCATTGCTGAGGTCGCTTTTTTAGTGTTTCGATTACTTCGACTCGGGTTTCGGATCAGCGGGTTTAGCTTCAGCCGGCTTTTCTTCGGTCTTCACTTCAACCGCGTTCTCGGTCGAAACGCCAGTCGTGGCATTCTGTTCGAGGACAAGACGCTGCTGACGGCGAAGGTTGCGTTCTTCATCGCGGTCAGCGACTTTCGCCCAAGCGCTGAGCGAGATGATGGCGATGAGCACGCCGATGCCGATCAGGATCAAGCCCCACCACTTCCAGCCCATTTTTGACCAGTTGGTGAGCCAAGCTTGCTCCGAGATGGCGACCCAGTTATCGCTGGCTAAACCGTTATAGAACTTCCCGATCAAGCCAAAGATATAGAAAAGCAAGCCCACGAGGGTGAAGCTGCCTGCCACAATGTAGCAAGCGAGTTCCTTCCCCGCGATTTTCTTCGGTTGTTCTGGTTTATCGGCCATAGTCTATCTCCTCCTGCAATTAGGCGCGCGGCAGTCCGGTTTTGGGATCGATGGCGCCGAAATCTTCATCCGAAGACTCGCTCGTTTTGGCGGGTTCTTCTTTGGCTTCAACGGGGGCCGGGGCCGGATTGCCGGCAGCGGCGCGTTTGGCTTCGTCTTCTTTGGCTTGGGCGACGAGTTCGTTCATCGCCGGGACATAGAGGGCGCGGAATTTGGCTTCGGCATCGCGGACATAGATGTTGATGAGGTCTTGGGTTTCCTTCATGACGTCGGGGAACTTTTTGCCTTCGGGCAGATCGCGGCGTCCGGTCATGTTCTCCATGAGGGCGTTGATGTGGTCTTCCATGTTCTTATAGACCAGGTCGGTCTCTTTCGAGTTGGCCCGGACGAAGTTGATCTGATTGATGACGGTCTGGAGGTCTTTGCCGATGAAGTTGCTGGCGGCACTAGGCTGGCCTTTGTTCTCTTGCATGGCTTTATTGAATTCATTGAAAAGACCGATGAGATCGTTGACGAGGGTCATGAACGCGACGCCGCGATACATGATTTCGTCGGCTTTCCAAAGATTCTCCATCTCGGCGATGTCGAGTTTTTTATTGTGGCCGTCGTTGATGACGCCGAGGATCATGTAATTGATGTTCTCGTGGATCGGCATCACGCCTTCATAGATGGCAAGGTGCTGATTGTGGTCGACCCGTAAGCCATCGTCCGCCAAATGGAGGATGGTCGAGTTTTCGCCATAAACATTTTCATAGAAATCGCGGATCGATTTCTCGAGTTTCTGGCCGTTCTCGCCGCTGTGGTCGATGATGTCCTTTAACGGGGTGTGCTGATCGACTTCGACGAGGATGCTGCGTTTCTTCTCTTTGAAGAGATTGACATCATAAGTGTCTTTCTTTAAGCAGTACTCCAAGGTGTCGCGGACCGCGACATTGTAATGGATGAGGGTGGCTAGAACTTCGCTGATTTGGTTCATAACTTACTTTCTTTCTTCTTTCTTCGGATGATTGCTATCCTCCGATGGGTATAGCACGTCTTCGAGGTCGCTGAAGCGCTTGATGATGTGCTTCGCGTGTTTTTGGACATGGTCATTGGCGTGGGCCATGCAGTAACTGTTCTCAGGATAGGCGGCGAACATCGAGATGTCGTTGCCCGAATCGCCTACAACGATGACATTATCCTTGGAAATTTGGTTGTATTCAAGGTAAAAGGCAATTCCTTGGCTCTTCGAACACCCTTTAGGGGTGATCTCGATGAACTCCCCAATCCAGGAGAATTCGGCCTCCGGGTACTTTTCGCGGAGCATCCGGTTGATTTCCATGGCGCGGGTCTTGTTCTTTTTGCCTAGCCCGATCATGACCATCATCTTATAAACTTTTCCGCGCTCAATTTCTTGGGCGAAAATGTGATCGGACCGCACGAAGGGGTCCTTATAGACGCCTTGGAAGAGGTTATAGAGGAAGTAGACGATATTGGTGAAATGGCTCACGTTGGTGCGAGTCATCACGAGGTTCCTCGCCTTGCTCGTAAGCAAAATCAAGGGCGGATCGTAGTTTTGGCGCATATCCGCCAAAATCTTTTTGAGGTAGACGGTATCGAAGAACGTCTCTTTGATGATCTTGTCGCCGCAGACGACGAAGCTGCCATTGCAGCAGACGGTGTCGAGCGGGCGCTTGAGCGTCACTGCGACTTTATGCGACATATAGGACGAACGGCTAGAAACCAAGAGAAGGCGGCCGCCATCGCTAAAAAACTTCTTGAGGAATTTGCGGTTCCGATTGGAAAGCAGGCGGATCCGGTGCTTCGGGTAGAAGAGGGTGCCGTCGAGGTCGGTGCAGATGACTTGATTGGGATTCATGCTTCGGTGGTAACTATACTAGCACGCGCGCGAAAAGAAAGAGGCGATTTTCTCACGAAAAAAGGACGCCCGAGGAGAAACGGACGTCCTTGAAAGGAGAAAAGAGTGCTTACTTTAACTTATTCTCGACTTGGATGACGCCATAGCCGCCTTCGAAGCGTTTATAGGCGACGCTCACTTCTTCATCATCGCTATCGAGATAGACGAAGAAGGTGTGGCCCAAAGCTTCCATACGGGTGATGGCTTCATCGAGGGTCATCGGCTCAAGATAGATCGATTTGGTGCGGACGACTTCTTCATCCTCGGCCTTTTCCGCTTCTTCTTCGATGTTCTCGAAGGCGATCGACTTGCCTAAGCCATTGGCTTCTTTGGTCCGATCCATGCGGGTCTTTAATTTCCGCATCTGGCCTTCGAGCTTATCGATGGCGAAGTCGACGGCGGCGTAGAGATCATCGTTGCGGACCTCGGTGCGGAAGTCCATCTGTTTGGTGAAGATCGTGATTTCGACTTTGGCTCCGACTTTATAGGCTTGGACGACGGCGCGGCAGAGAACGTTGTCGTTGATGATAAAGTATTTGTCCATCCGGGAAAGTTTCTTCTCGATGGTGTTCCGAATAGCCTCGGTTACCTCGATGTTCTTACCGATGATCTGGTATTTCATTGTTGTGGCCCCTCCTAAGGGCAAAATCTATTTTTATTGTAGCCAAGAAATAAAATTTGAAAAGGGCATGTCGTGAATAGTGAGGATAGGCTCGTAACTATTTTGTTGTAAGCCCTTTCACCAAATCGCGACGCGGTCACTAGGAGCGACGTACATGTGATCGCCTTCGCGGAGCGAATAAGTATTGGCGAATTCGTTGAGCGAGGCAAAGCAGCGATTGATTCTGACCCGGCCGAAGGCGTGGACGTCATTGTAGTTTTTAGCGAGGAAGCGGGAGCGGCTGGCGATATCGCAGAAATTCGTGGCGGCATAATTAAAGAACTTACCATAATCGAAGCTTGTTTGACTTGCTCCTAAATCCAGTAAGAGGCGGATGCCCCCTAGATCAGCGACATTTTCGCTGACTTCTTTTTCGCCCTTCGCCGCTAAACCCGGATAGACTTCATAGCCATCATAGAACGAGACCACCTGATTGGCCCGGTACTTGTAGGCGGTTTGATCGGCCGCGGGCCACCAGGTCGTCGTATAGTTCCCGGATTCATCATAGAAGATGCCGTTGGTGTCGAAGCCATGGGTCATCTCGTGGCCGATGCCCCAGCCTAAATCGCTATAGAGTTGCTCGCTGGACATGCTGGCGAAATTGTCCTTGCTCAGCAAGAAGCCTAAGGTCATGGCATAACCGTTTTGCCACGGGACATAGAAGGCGTTCGCGGTTAAGGGATCAATTAAAGCAACCTCGAGAGCAAAGCTATCGGCTTGGCCGAGCAAGCTCATCCATTTCGTTACCTGGCCTTGATCAACTTTGATGAGGTTATGGTAGCAGGAACCCCCATCGCTAACAGAAACCGCGCCGACCTCGGGATAGCTCAGAAAGCTATTGTCCTGAAGCGTCATAAAGAGGCTGGACTTCATGGCATTGAGCTTCGTTCTACTGGCGGATTTAGCCGTATCGCTGAGCCAGCTCTCTCCGCTGATCCGGGAGGCAAAAGCGGACTTGATGCTATCAAAGAGTGAGCGGCTCACCGTTAGATTCCTCGGATAATCGGAGGTGCCAAAGTAGTAATTGGCAATATCGGAAGAAAGGAGGGGACGGAGGTTACCGTAGAAAAAGTCGATATTTTGACGATAGGTGGCAGGATCGCTAATCCCTAAATAGGCCGCTAAGGCGGCATCGGGTAAGGCCACTTGATAATGGGTAATCTCATTCACGATGGTGAAAGCTTGTTTCATCTCGAGCGTGGCGGAAGCGGAGAACAAGCCATCGAGTTCGGCCTCCATCCAGGAATAATGAGAACTGAGAACATAAGGGATTTTGTTGGCATCGGATAAGGGGCTATAGCCCATGGCGATGAATTCCTTAAAAAGATCGAAGTTCGCCCCGTAGATATCGCCCTTAAGGTCGGTGAAGCGAACGCGATCATAGTGGGTCGTTTTGGCTTGATAAGCCGCAATGATGGCGCTTAGAGCCTGACCATAGCCTTGGCCCAGACTCGTGGCTTTCTCTTCCGCTAACCCTAGGCTTTTAAAGACCTCTGAATACGCGCTCACCTGAGTGGCGATATAGGCCGTCAAATCGCTGCCCGTTAAACTGTTCGGATAAGTCGGTGCGCTCAAAAGCTCGGAGAGGACGTAGCCGGAACCATTCGGGTCCGTAATCGTATCAAAACTGCTGCCCGTTAATAAGGGGCTATAACCTTGACTCGCGCTTAAGCTTTCCAAAGTCGGAAGAAAGGAGGCCTCGTTCGTTGAAGCTAAAGCATCCACCGCGGAAAGTAAGCCGAGGCTCCGGTCAGCGCGGTTCGCCGCATCAAAAACAGAATCGTAGAGAGCCTTTGCGCTTTGAAGATGAGGGTCCGTCGAAGTGGAGCCTAAGGCTTTTTTGACCCAGGCTTGGATGTTGCGGCTATTCACGATATTGGTGTAACGGAAGCTGCTTTCGGGGGTGACGCCGGCAAATAGCGGATTGTTCGCCGCATAAAGGAAATCGTGGTTAACGGAGGAGAAAAAGTCGTTTTGCGGCGAGGTGCCCATATAGGCGTGAATCCGGTCGATCCAAGTCCAGAGCGTGCTGGCACTCATGAGGGCATCGGGAGAGAAAAGCAGGCTGGAGGTGCTGCCGTCTTCATTCGCGTAGAGGCCATGGTCCATCAGGAACTTCAGCCCCGTTTGGTAAGAAGAAGGAGCCGCGCTGACATCGAGTGAAGGCGCCCCGCAGAGATAGCGGCCTCCGGTTGGGGCCGGAAGCACATCCTTAAAGGCTTGGTAAAAAAGATTGACGACATTGCCATAGGTCAATTCTTCCTGGCCTGAAAGACCCGCCGCTGCCAAAAGCGAGGACCCCGTGACGATCTTATCGTAGTAAACGTCCGCGGCTTTAGCGATTTCCTCGGCCCCGGCCACCACCCCACCGGGCGAGGTCGAAGTCAGGCTCTCCGAAGAAGGCAGCGAACTGGTGGTGGCGTAGCTCGTTTGCGAAGACGAAGCGGAAGCCGATGGCGTTCCACCGCAGCTGGCAAGCAAAAGAACCGGTAGCATCCACATCGGATAAAAACGAGTCCTGGCCATAAGGTTTCCTCTTTAGGAAAGTATGGCCTATCGCCCCAAAAGAAGCAATGTAGGAGCGGTCTTTGACCTTATTTTTTGTTGGCGAAAAAGGCTTTTAAAGCATCGACTTTATCGAGGCGTTCCCACGGTAAATCAATATCCGGGCGGCCAAAGGGGCCGTAGTTGGTGATGTCGCGGTAGCGCCACGACGGGGTGGTGAGATGGAATTGCTCGATGATGGCGCCAGGCCGGCAATCGAAGAACTTATCGATCGCTTCGAGGATCACTTCATCGCTGTAATGTTTGCTATGGAACGTCGCGATGCCGATCGACATCGGTTTAGCGACGCCAATCGCATAAGAAAGCTGAACTTCAAGGCGATCCGCCGCCCCAGCCGCCACCAAGTTCTTGGCGATGTAGCGGGCGTAGTAAGCGGCGCTGCGGTCGACTTTGGACGGATCCTTGCCTGAGAAGGAACCCCCGCCGTGTCTCGCCGTGCCTCCATAGGTATCGACGATGAGCTTGCGGCCAGTCAGGCCCGTATCGCCCGCGGGTCCGCCGAGAACAAAGCGGCCCGTCGGATTGATCAAGACCTTGAAATCGCTATTGAGGCCGAACGACTTCGCCACCGGAATCATGATTTGCTCATGGACATACTTCTTGAAGGCGGCCATGTCGACGTCGGGGTTATGCTGAATCGACATCAGCATCGTATCGATTTTGATGTGCTTGGGATCGGTGTAGTCGATGGTGACTTGGCTCTTCATATCGGGGCGGGCGCCTTTGAAGTCGCCGCTCTTGCGCTGGGCGGTGGCGGTCCGGACGAGCTTGTGGGCCAAGGAAATCGCTAAGGGCATATAGCCGGCCGATTCGTTGGTCGCATAGCCGAACATAAAGCCTTGGTCGCCGGCACCCATCTCCAACAAGGAGCCGCGGTTAACGCCCATCGCGATATCGGGGGATTGCTCTTTGACTTTGACGTCGATTTTGCAGGTGTCGCAGCCGATGCCGAGCTCGGGGCGGGTGTAGCCGATATCCCGAAGAACTCCGCGGGCGATGCCTTCGTAATCGACTTTGCCGGCGCAGGTGATTTCTCCGCCGATCAGAATGTACTCGGTCGTGGCGAAGACTTCGCAAGCCACGTGGCTATGGGGGTCGAGCCGCAAGCACTCGTCGAGGATGGCGTCCGCGATTTGGTCGCAGACTTTGTCGGGATGGCCTTCGGCCACCGACTCGCTGGTGAATAGGATCTTTTCGCTTTTCATAAAAACTCTCCTTACCTCTATATAGGTGTCTTAGAGACGAAAAGGCCCTCCCACTTCGCTGGAAGGCACCCTATGATTCGTGCATATTCCTTCAGACATCGTTCTTCTAGTGGGCTAGAAGCTAGTGACGAGCACTTACCGCTATCGCGGAGTTGCTAGCCCCCTGAATACGTCACTTTGACGGGGCTTCTTGATGTCCGACTTTTCGTCGTGGCTATATCTTATAGAGATCACCGTAAAGATTCAACCAAAACACCCTTTGGCTTTCTTAGAATAAGAAAAAGGCGCGATTTCTCGCGCCCGATTCTTGAAACTTTATTGGCCGGCTTGAATGCGTTTTAAGGCGAGAGCGATTTGGTCGGGGCAGGAGGTGAGTCCAGTCCTAGAGCCATGGCACTCGATGCCTTGGAGCTTAGCGATGGCGTCGCTGATCTTCATGCCTTTGATGAGAGCGGAGATGCCGCGGAGATTTCCTTGGCAACCGCCCACCACTTCAAGGCGGGTGATCGTATCGCCATCATAGCTGATCCGCATTTCGCGGGAACAGACGTTTTCCGGATGGAAGACGAAAGTCTTTTCCATGAGGGCTTACTTGCCGCAGCAGCAGCCGCCTTCGCAGCCGCAATCGTCCGAATCGCAATCGCAATCGACGATCGAACCAAAGACGAGTCCGCCGGCATTGGCCGCGTTGGATTCATCGGTATCGATGTGCATCGCGAGTTTGAAATTCTTGGAGACACGGATAATGGTGTCGCCGAAGATCACTTCGCGATCGGCTTGTTTGATCAGGACTTTGACCGCTTCGCCATCTTTGACGCCGAAGGCTTTGGCATCTTCAGGGGTCATATGGATGTGGCGCTTAGCAACAATCGCGCCCTCGCTAAGGTGGAGGACTTTGCCGTTGAGCGGGTTAGAAATATCAATCGGAGCCGAGCCTTTGATGTCGCCCGATAAGCGAATCGGGGCGGCCACGCCCAAGGTGCGGGCATCGGTGGCGCTGATTTCGACTTGGTTATGATCGCGTAAAGGTCCCAGGATCGAAACCCCGGCGATGACTTTGTTCTTGCCGGTCTTCGGATTGACGGGTCCAACGAGATCCAAGCGGACATCGCTGACGAATTGACCCGGCTGGCTTAATTCCTTACGCGAATTGAGGACGGCGTGTTGGCCTTCGGGCATCCCCATGATGAAGTCAAATTCCTTCTGGGTCAGGTGGATGTGACGGGCGCTCGTCTCGACTAGAATTTTGTTTTCCATGATTTTTTTCTCCTTCGGTGGAACGCGTTAATTATAGGACCTAAAAGGAGGAGGGAGTAGCCTTTTGCTTTTTTGCTATCTTCTTTGAAAAGAAGGGGTTATCCTTAACCCGAACCAACGAAGTGGCCAAGTTATGGATGAACCAAATACCCAAACCAACAGCGAAAAACCCATCGCCCCAGTCAAAACGAAAATCACGACGGAGCGTTTGCAGAACCTCATCGCCAAAAAAGATGGAAAGGCTCTCCAAAAGATTTTCATCAAAGTTCCGGATATCGATATCGCCGAAGCCGCGAATAGCCTCAGTCCAACCGAGCTGATTTTCATTTTCCGCTGCGTCGAAAGCAAATACACCGCCGATTTCTTTGATGCCCTTGACCAAACCGCCAAGGAAAATCTCGTGAAGGCCATGACCGATAAGGAACTGGTCACCATCGTCAACACTCAGGCCGCTGACGACGTCGCCGATACCGTCGGCGAAATGCCCGCTAACTTAGCCAGCAAAGTCCTCAAGGCCGCCGACAAGGACATGCGCAAAGACATCAACTATCTTTTGAATTATAAAGAGAACACCGCCGGCTCGATCATGACCACCGAGTACATCGAGCTACTCGATACTTTGCTCGTCGATGATGCCATTGAAAAAATCCGCAATCAGGGCAAGGATGCCGAAACCATCTACACCATCTTCGTCCGCGATGCCCAACGCAACTTCGTCGGCACCGTCGACCTCGATGATTTGATCTTCGCCAAAAAGAACCAGTCGCTCCACGACATCATGAATCAGGACGTCGTGAGCTGCCTCACTTCCACCGACCAGGAAGAAGTCGGCCAAATGTTCCGCCGCTACGATTTGAACGCCCTCGCCGTCCTTAACGACGACCGCCGTCTCGTCGGTATCATCACGATCGACGATGCCGTCGACGTCATCACGGCCGAGGCCACCGAAGATATCGAAAAATTAGGCGCCTTAACCCCCTCGGATACCAATGACGGATATCTTAAAACCAGCGCAAGCAAAATGGCGTGGCGCTGCATCCCTTGGCTCGTGATTCTGCTCGTGATGGGGACGTTGTCTTCGCTCGTCCTCTCTCAATTCGACGAAAAGATCGCGGCCGTGCCGCTATTGACTTCCTTCTTGCCCGTCTTGATGGATGGAGGGGGCAACTCCGGCGGCCAAACCACCACTTTGATGGTGCGGGGACTCGCCTTAAAAGAATTCGGGCCGAAGCAGTTCTTGAAGGTCCTTTGGAAGGAATTCCGCACCGCGTTGCTCGTCGGTCTCATCGTCGGTCTATTCGGCACACTGTGGTTCGTTATGGAACAGTATCTTGGCATCGTGGCCGTGGCTTTGCCCACCAAAACCTCGACCGAGCCAGTCCTGATGAATGTCTTCTTGAACAACTGCTGGAATATGGAATTCTTCTCCTTCGCGATCCGCACCTCGATCGTGACCGGGGGTGCCTTAGCCCTCACCATCATCGTCGCCAAAGTCATCGCGGTTTGTTTGCCCTTAGGCGTCGCCGCCCTCAAGAAGGACCCGGCCCTCATGAGCGAACCGTTGTTGACCACCGTTGCCGATGTCGCGGCTTTGCTCATCTATTTTGGCTTAGCGGAGTGGCTGATTATCCCCTTCTACAACAGCTTAGGGGCTTAGTCACAATTTGCCGTTGATAAATTTACTCCGTAAACCTATAATTAGCCTCGCCGCGGGAGTGGCGGAAAGGTAGACGCGTACGTTTGAGGGGCGTATGGGGCAACCCATGAGAGTTCAATTCTCTTCTCCCGCACCAGCAATCAAAGGGCCGATTCCATCGGCCTTTTTTGTTTATTGAAAACGTTTTTTACGACGCGTGTATAAAAGGTGATTGACTTTTTTTCGCTTCGCCTAAAGATAGTTCCATGGCTTTTCAAATTCGCCCTTACGTCAAAGACAAAGACGAAGAGGCTTGGGCTTATATCCGCGCGAAGACTTGGCAAACCGCCTATGAGGATCTTTTGCCGCGCAGCGTTTTGGATCAGGTCGACATCGAGCAATCCTTGAAGATCCTCGAGAGTATTCCTTACGAAATCGTCATGGCCTACGATGGCGATTCGCCAGCGGGTTATATCGTTTTTGCCGAACAATCTCCGACCGACCCGAGCAAAGGCGAAATCTTCTCGCTCAATGTCTTAATGGAATACGAAGGCCAAGGCATTGGCTCCGCCTTGCTTAAGGAAGCAATTCAACGTCACCCTACCCGTCAATTCCGCCTCGAAGTCCTCGAAGGCGATCGCGCAGCGACCTCCTTCTTCCAAGCTCATGGCTTTCGTTGTAGCGGGCTGAGCCGGCCCCTGCCTTTCTTACCCAATGTGACGATTCCCGTCGTTGAAATGATTCAAAAACTTTTCTAGCAGCACACGAAAGTGTTGCGAGAAAGTCACCATGAACGCTTGCAATTTTCGGTGCTGAGGAGCAAATGCCTGAGCAATCTCTCCGTTTTCGGCCATTTTTCGTCCTGCTCCTTCACCCTGAAGACGTAGGCGAACCAATTGAGGTAATCCTGGAGGTATTTCGTCCTCATCCCGGTGAACCTGTCGAGATAACGCTTCGCCCAGGACGAGAAGCTGTTGATCATGAGCATCGCCTTCAGGGACGCCTCGTCCTTGACCGTTGATTTGTAGACCTCGTCCGCCGATCCGAGGGCCTCGATGAGCCTTCTGTGGGCCATGAGGCCGTCGTGGACGATGGTCGATCCGGGCTCGATGTGGCCCTTCAGGGCCCTCAGCAACTCCGCCGAGGTCGGGCATCCGTGGCCGGTTTCGAATATCACCAGGCTCTCGCGGCAGTCGATGGCGATGCAGACGCATACCTTCCTTTTGGAGAGGCCTCTCCTCATCTTCCGGAAATGATCGCCGGGGTCGCCGTAGTCGAACGTGTAGATCTCGTCGATCCAAACCCGGCCCGAAAGCCTCGTTTTCCTCTGCCATTCGGCGACCGTCGCGAAGGCCTTCCTCCGCCAGAGAAGGGCCGTGTTGTGGTGCACTCCGACGACGGAGGCGACCACGTCCAGCGGGACGTTGAACGACATCATCTCAAGCGCTTTGGCGTAATCCATCAGATGCCTCTTCGACCAGGCCAAAGCCGATTGGCTCAGCAGCTGGAACGTCCGTCCGCAATCGGAGCAGACGTACCTCCGCTCGCCCGATTTCGACCTCCCCCAAGGCCGGCAGGAAAGCGATCCGCATTCCGGGCAGGCGGGCTTTCGGCCGAGGGATTCCGCCATCTCCGACAAATCGGCCTCGCCCAGCCATTCGCGGCATTCGCGGGCCCGGACCTCGCCGCGGAGATCGTCGAATGACCCTCCGTCCATCCCGGACACCAGATCGTGGAACCGCGTCTTTTTCTCCCTGGACATGAAAAATCCTTCCGAGGCTCTGGGAGGCGTCCAGCGGAAGGAGTTTATCGCCAAACAAACCGATCCTGGCCGCCTCCCAGATCCTTCGATTTGTTTGGCGAGACCATTATACGGCGGGGCGGCTCATCAATAAACGTCAGCAACACTTTCGTGTGCTGCTAGAAATAAAATAGACAATAATAATAAAATAGTCTAATAGAATAGACGTTATGGCAAAAGAAAAAATCATTTTAACGCCCGACGTCCTTTCGAATTTACAAAAGGTTGGGCAAAATATCAGACTAGCACGTCTAAGAAGGGACATACCGCTTTCTTTGGTTTGCGAACGTTCTGGCCTATCAAGGCAAACCGTCGTCAACGTGGAAAAAGGGCTGCCATCTGTAAGTTTCGGGGCTTATGCGGCGGTTCTTCATGCTTTGCAGGGCTTGGACTCGGATCTCCAATTAATCGCCAAAGACGATAACTACGGCCGACTTATGCAAGATTTGGGTCTAGTAACGAAAAAGAGAGCAAGCAAAAGCAAAAAGACAGTTTTTAAGAAATAGATTAAATTTTTGTATACGACACTCATTTCCAGGCCATTTTTGTTTTAAGCAAAAACGAAAAAGGAAAATTAGAGGTTTCGAATACTTGGCTATGTGTTTTCTTTTTTCTTCATTGTGAGACTCTTTCTAGGTGGTTATAATAACGGGGCTACTTTTTATGTAGCGTTGTGTTTGGTCCATTAGCTCAGCTGGTTAGAGCAGGCTCCTTATAAGGGCAAGGTCCGATGTTCAAGCCATCGATGGACCACCAAATAACCCGGAGGCGTACCCAAGTGGTCGAAGGGGTCGGTCTTGAAAACCGATAGTGGGGCTTCGCTCCAGCTAGAGTTCGAATCTCTACGCCTCCGCCAAAACGAACAAAAAGGCTGCAAATCGCAGCCTTTTATTGTATTATCCCTGCAAAAACCGCGTAGATTGACTAGACTGAAGCACTTGCGGAACTGCTAGAAGAACTGGCTCCTGACTCGCCGAGATCGTTAACGTACATTTCATTAATTGTGAAATCTAAACCATTATATGGGGCGTGCGTGCCGTCGGTGCCTTTTTTCCAATAGTCATAAACGGGATCGGTTTGAGTGGCCTCGGTTTGAGACACATAACGGTACCTTGAGTTGGGAAGATCAGTGAATTCGATCGTGAAAATGACTGTAAAAGATGTATTAGCGGGTGCGACGCCATTCCAAAACTGATAACCGCCCGCAGGTAAATCGTGTAAGACGTCGTCATATTGGAAATAATCAGTAGGACCGGCGAGCATATTTGTACTCATAAACGTTGTCGCGTTGGCGGCGTTTACGGAATCGGTTGACGACAAGGCGTAACCTTGAGAATAGATGTCAATATCGGACGCAAGAACAACCCCGCGAGTTGTAAGGTTATCATTTTCATCAACAATTCGGTTGGTTGTGCTTTCTGGGGATGTAAATTTTGTTAGGCGAAGTTCGACGTTATGAGGAACGCCGAAGTCGGAAGTGATTTCGATAGCGAATGTATGGCAATAGCCTGGGGTCGCATACCGAATATCGAGAGGGCCGTTTTCAGTGAATTTCCCACCCGAAATTGGTATAAATTGAGTGTCATAAGAAGTCACATGTTGTACAACCGTTCCGCCGGCTCCTGGAACGCGAGGATCGCGATATCCACTGAAGGTTTTTGTCGTGTCGTTCCAATTTCCACTATAATACTTAACTTGGAATTTAAGTTGATTGGAACTAACGACCATTTCTCCAAAAGTCACCGATACTCTACCCTGTAATGTGCTGAACCACGCAATGGTGCTTACACTTAAAGATGCAATGGTTAAAAAACACATAGCAATTCCGACAATCATTTTGGTCTTCCGACCTTTTGGCAAGTATTTCCACTTGAGAATCATGTTACTTGCTCCAAAGTGGCGGCTGAGTATTTCGTGTCGTTAGTGGGAGGATACGAAGCGTTGTTGTATCCCACGTGTACGAGCGATGAGGCTCCGCTGTTGCCCTTTTCACGATAGTAATAATAAGTGGCGTTGCCAGTCGAAATAGCGCTGGCGATATTGAAGCCAACTTTAACGCCGGAAGCAACGTTCCAATGGGTGAAAGTGTCGCTGGTGGTGTCGAAATGCAAAGCGGAATCGCTTGTATCGTAAATGTAGTCAACGTTTTGCGTTAAATCAGACGTGGTCGCGTATGCGTTCGTGAAAACGGACTGGAAGGAGAGAACGTTCAACTGCAAATCGCCATCGAGAGCGAAACGGCTGTTGTAATAGTGGTTCTCACCATCGTTCGGCCCACGTTGAGACTTGGTGCCAGTCGCCGAGAAGCCGCGGTTCTGATAGCTGGTCTGGTCTTGCTGGAATGGGCCATTCCAAACGCGGTAGTCATCGTTGTCTTGCTCGAGAGAATCGGTCTTTCCGGGGCCAATAGCAAAACACGGATACCAAGTATCGTTACTAAAGAAGGCATCGTAATAAGCGGCCCACCAAGAAGAGGTGCGGTTAACGTGAATGGAGACGGTCGTTTCGTGGAGCTGACCATCGGCGTAGATTGGGAATGAATCAGGATCGTAGATGGTTCCGACTTCGTCTGGGGTTGCGTCGCGATAAGGCATCCAAGAGTTATCATCCGGTGGATTTTCATAGGTTCTATTGCCATCGTCATCCAAAATGATAATTTCGTTGGATCCTACTTTTGGATGGTGCAGGTCGTACCACTGGCAGTTCTGAAGGTAAGAGTCTTGATAAATGAAACCGTGGAAGCTGCGGTCGCCATCATAGGTATAGGTTCCTAAGCGGCACGGCTGATAACGGCAAACCTGGTAGTTATAAGCGTTATAAAGAACCTGCCACGAATTGGCGGTTTTGTTCGTATTGGTGGTCGTAGCAACATACGTGATCTTGAAAGTCAAATCGAAAATGTTGTTGCCCATGATGGTGTTGATGAGGTCGGTGTTATCGCCTTTGGTGTAAACCCAGAAACCGCTTGATACGCAATATTTGCGGACGAGGTTCATGTTCTCGCGGAAACGTGATGTGTCGAAGTCGCCATACAAAATATCGTCGGGTTTATACATGTAAAATTGACGGTAACGATAGCTGCCTGGATAATAGTCGTGGTTTTTATAATCGTTATAGTTGCTAATCGAATTTCTTCCGATAGAAGATCCGCTGTAATGCGATAAATCGGTGTCCAAATAGTACTGGACTTGGTTGGCTTTAGGCGATGATGTGGTGATATCCTTTTCGTTCACTTCGCCATCGTGGTTAATATCGTTGATGTAATTGCCATCAGCATCTTTATCGTAAGATGGCCAAAGGAAGTTTTGGGTTTCTATGGCTGTATAGCTTTGACCTGCGAGTCCTTCGGTAAAACGAAGAGCCTGGATGTTTTCAGCGTGCTGCACCCCTCCTTTGCCATCATCGTAGGTGTAACTGACGTCAGTCGCGTGATAAGCTGTTGGATAAATACGCATGTACTTATAAGGATCGCTTGAAGTATCGGCGCCATAGGCTGTGGTCAAGGCTCTCATAAGGGCCATTTGCTGGGTAAAATCACTGGCTTTAGTGAAACGTCCGGCCCGTCCTTCGGCGATATCGTCGGCGGTCTTGATGCCAGGGGCGACGTAGTTAACCCAGGAAGTTTGGCTGTTTGTGAAGTCGAAAGTGTGGCCGTATTGGTTTGATCCCGTGCCATCGCGCGAATCATCGCCGCGGCTCCGGCCAATGAGGGATGTGGAAGATTGAGCTTTGCGCCCTTGGATGATGATGCGGCCGTTATCCGAAGCGCTAAAGGAATTGCCGCCAACGAGGCCGAGACAATTGGCTTTGCCATCAAGGTGACCGACAAAGAAGCCAACATAGATTCCGTGGAAGTTAGCCGTCGAACCATTACCGTCGGAAGTCCAAATGGTTTTGAAGCAGCCACGGATGGCTGAGGTCGTAACTTGACCATCGCTGCTCGATAGACTGATGGTATCGGTTGTGATGGCTCCGCTGCCAAGGATGTTGAATTCGTAACGTTCGACCGTATAGGCGCAAACGCGCCCATTAATAGTGGCGAAAATGCGCCCTGTCAACATGACTTGGGTAAGGCTTGAAGAAGCAAGCTCCGTATCCCGTTCGGTGACCCACGAACCATTGGATAAGTGAAGCCGAGTGGTGTTGCTGGAGGTCCATTCAATTGGGAAAGAAACATTTTGGCCGTTAATTGGGGCCGTTATCGATTCATCAAGGCCAGAGATAGTCGAACTCGTCGCGGAACTGGTCCAACTTAAATATCCAGACTGGGCGTTTCCGCTTGAATCAGGGGCGGCCGGTTCGGCAAGGTTAGGAGCATAGTTCTTAAGATATTGATGGAGTGGGTTCGTGCTATCGGCTCCGCCAGTGTAGGAACTGTCGCCGACAATAATCGTTGGAGCGCTGAGTAAGAAATTTTTGACGGTGGCGGTGGCATCGACATAACCAAACATGCCGATATCCCAGGTTTCGCTGCCATTCACGATTAGGTGAGAAATGGTGTGGCCACGTCCATCAAAAGTGCCAAAGAATGGCTGATCATCGCTTCCAATTGGGAGAAGAGGAGTCGGATCGTTATTCCATTCAATATCATTGGCGAGAATGAAATAGGTTTGCTGCTGGAAAAGACCAAGGGCGGTAAGTTTTTGAAGATTACGCAATTGCGCTGGCGTGGAAATTTGGTATGGCGAAGATTGGGAGCCGCTGCCAGCTTGGAAATAGGTGGAGACCATGGCGTCGGTCTGATACTGCAAAGCAAGATGGTTGTTGCTAAAGGTGAGATAAGCCGCATATGTAATAACCGCGCTTAACGCGACGGCACCCGAACTCACTAAAGCCCCGAGCCAAATCAAGGCTTTTCGAAGAGTTCTGTTTGGGTTTGTTGTTCCGTTAATTTTCATACGGTTGGCTCCATGTAAAAGTAAAGCGGTAGCAAGTCATCATAGATGGTTGCGTAAGTGTTGAAACGTCCGAGCGGATAGTTGGATTTGGAACCAGTATCGTACATAACCGTTTGCTTAGTGATGGTATCCTGGTTCGATACTAAGCTGATTTTTTTATTCGTATTCACGGTGATACGCCAAGTCAAATTCAGCGCGCCTTCTGTGATTTCGGCGTCATTTAATGTGTCGACTACCGTGCCATCTGTGTGGCTAGTAGAAAGATAAGGGTTATTAGCGCCACCCGCATAAAGATATCCATTTGAGAAGTCGCCACTTAAATAGTTGCCTTCGCAAACGGCATGTAAGCTTTTTAGCGTCCAAGCGTTGGATATGCCGCCGATAGTGAAAACGTCTAGTGTACTAGAAAGCCACGGATCCGTGCCACCACCGGCGTCTTCAGGCGGAGTGACTGTCGGGTTTATACCGCTGTTGATGGTGACACTAACGCCTTGGCGGCCCCTATTGCTGTAGGTTACCGTGGTAACGCCATTTACTGTGGTGCTCTTCCGGTACATAACCATCGTAGTGCCCATTGCATAGGCTGTGCCAGAGTAATTGGATGTGCAAATAATGATTCTCTTACCGGCTACGATTTGGCTTTGATCAGTGACCAAAGTCCAGTTTTTACTAATCACTTCTATGACAAAAGTGGTTTTGACGTTGATGCCGCCATAGGTGTAACTGGCCGTAACAGTGATATTTCCTACGGTTGAAAGCGTTGTACCATGGACGAGGGTTCCGTCCGGAGTTGACATGCTGAATCCCGTCAAAGAGGTGATGGTTCTCGTTGATTCGTCGCCAGGAGTGGTGATGACGTTGCTGTAGACTTCGGCGGTGCTGTTATCGCTATAAGTGGCGGTGACCACCAACCCCGTTGAATCAAAAGCCGATCCAACAAGATACCTTGCTTTGGTTGGCATCGTCGTAATGGTCAAAAGGGAAGCACTTAAATCCGCCGTTCCGTTTGTGACGGTAACAACGAAAGAGGCCATTTTTGTCACACCCAGGAAAGTATAGGAAACATAGATGTATTGGGTCGAACTGGTTAATGGGGTTCCCGAAATAGGAGAAACGATGCACTGGGAAGTGACATCCGCAGTCGTCGTGGCCGCTTGCGCGTCGTTGTTGATATATGTGGCTGTTACAACCATACCAGTTAAATCCAAAGCGTTTGTAGGGTCTTCGTTCTCTCCGGCAATCGTATAAGTGGTTGTCGTTGGGAGAGAAGTCAATGCGATGGAATCCAAATGTTTTGTGGCGGCGGTAACGGTCACTGAAATGGTACCAGTAATAGTGCTAACGTCGTTTTGGGCAGTTACGTTGATAATGCAGGTTCCAATAGAAAGAGCGTGAACCGTGACGGTCGCTCCAGAGAATGTCGGAACGGCAATAGATGGATCGCTGCTTTCGACGCCTGAAATGGTGGCACCGTTGCCAAGGGTGGCAGTGCTATTGTCGGTTTCTCCCGCCGCGATGCTCATGGTTTTCTTGGACAAGGAAATACTTGGTCCTTGGTTAAGAGAGTTTTGGACGAAAAGAGCCGGGAAAGAGTTCTCGTCGATGGTATATGTCTTGTATTCGCTATAACGGTTATACCATTTCAAATAGTAAGAAGGATAGGCGACATTTTGGATATAAGCGAGATTGTTTTGGAAGGTGATATTCCAGTGGGCTGTTGCATCATTATCTGCGAGAGTCGGCGTTGCGATTAATTTGGTTTTATCGCTGGAACTGGAGATGTGAAGATATCCTGGATAGGATCCGCCAAGCGCGTTCAAATAATACGTTCCGTTATTGGGAGCGATGATGATGCGGGCGGCGTCCGTGGAAACGCTGGCGCTCAAAGTCAAGGTTGAATCGACGATGGCGTTAGCGCTTGTGGCATAACGGCAATAATAGTTATTAGTCAGATATGTGCTTCCAGCACTATCAACCTTGCTGACGGCTGTGTCGCCGTTGGATTCACGGACACTTAATAATTTCGCGCTTCCATTGGAGGAGCTGCCGATAACGTATTTAGCGCCATCGCGAAGTTGGGTCGTGCTTGTAACGAGCGAGAAGCTGGCCTCTTCAGCGACGGTGATAACGAAAGTGGTCGTTAAACCTGTATAAGTGACCATGACGTTAATCGAACCAGCGGTGTTTAAGGCATCGCCATTAGCCGGGTTAGTGGAGAAACCGGCAACGTTAGCGGTTGTTCCATCGTTGAAAGTGGCAGTGACAGCTAATCCGGTTGTGTTAAAAGCCGAGCCAAGAATGAAGGTTGTCGTTGGCATACCAGTAGTATTGGCGGTGATATAAGAAATTGATTTTGCTCCCGCGGCAACGGTGACGGCTATGGTGGCAGAACTGGTTTCGGTTCCATTGGTTCCGGTGACGGTGATAGTGGCGGTTCCTGCCGCAACGCCAGTAACTTGAATGGTAACGTTATCGGTGTCGACAACAGCGGTGGCGATAGTGTCGGCCGTTGTGGCTACCGTATAGGTTGGTTGGGCAGAAAAAAGTACATATTCAGTAGTGACGGCCGAAGTTTCGCCGGCAGGCAAAGTTAAGGTAGTAGGAGCCACAATGACAGTAGGACCATCATAAACGTGTACGGTTAAAGAAGCCTGTGCCGATTCACTTGCCGTTGCATATGAAGCGGTCAAAGTGATGATGGTGATGCCGGTTGTCGCGCCAATAGTTACATTTAGTGTGCTGCCCGAAATGGCACCAGAAGCTATGGCTGTATTCGGATTTGAAACAGTAACAGTTGGAGTTCCTGTGAAGTTATATGTCGAAAAACCAATAGCCGCGGTCGTATTAACCGCGGTGTTCAGACGGGATCTATCAAGGATTATTTTGGGTACCTTGTTAGTAGAAAAATAAGCATCGGTTGAAAATTCGACGCTTATTGTACAAGTGATACCGAAACTCAATTTGCTAGCATCGTTTGGGGTATGCGTTTTGAAATAATTGGTCCATTTTTCGGGATCGATGCGGAATTCCACCAGAGTCGCTTTTGAATAGTAATAGTCAGTTCCGTTAAGAACGTTATAGCCAGGAATATAGCACTGATCTAGAGGAGTAAGACTTTGGTCGTAATTGTAGCCGGTTAAATCGTTCTCTGCAGAATAAAGTTCAATCGTACTGGTGCTACTGGTGATTGAGGTCCAAGCACTTTTGCGGTAGGTGATATTGGCATAAGCGGCAGTGAGACCGCTCGTATAACGGGAACTATCAGTATTTTGAACAGTAATAAAACGACATTGGTAGTCTAAAGAACTGGTCATGTCGGTATAACCGGTAGGAGCAGTTACGTAGGCGATGCTGTTGATGTTGGCTTTGACAAATCCTTCGAGAACAGGTTTGATGTAGCGCAATTCGAAATAAACGTGTGGGAAGTTTCCTTCGGACATCGAAAGTTCGTGATCGTAAAGTTGGGAATAAGTGAAACCAGATAAGACGGAACTAGAAAAGTTGATATTCCAAGCACCTTGAGAATCGTGGTCGGTTTTTGTGGCATTGAACAATTGAGTTCCGTTATTTTTGTTATACGCATTAGGAACAGGGTTGGTTGTATCGACACCTTGTTTGTAGGCATAAGCGTCGACAATCAAGGAGTTGCCCTCGCTCTTCAAAGTCGCTTGATCAACGGCGTGATTGTCGAGAGAAAACCAGGCAAAAGTTCCTACAGCTGCTGCCAAAATAGAAAAAATAAGCAAAGTGCCGGTAACCAGCACTTTACCTTTTGTTGCAAACAAGTTTTTGAATTTGTTAAACATTGTAACCAAGGAAATTAGCCAGGGGCCATCTCGGTTATTTGAGATGCTTTGTTGGTGAGACAAGACAGACGTCTTTGTCTTTGGCAACTACTATTTTATTGTCCCCTCGCGTGCGTGTCAATGCGTGTACGCATACGGCTGCGGCCGAATATTTCTTTGCCTATCCTCTAAATCTCCTTTCAATTTAGCAAAATCGATATTTTGTTTTCTTCTCAAGAGCACATCAAAAGTGATAGAGTTATTTTTGAACATGTTAGACACGAAGGATAAAGATTTGGATTCAGTGGCGAAATTGGTGCTTGGCCAGTACGCTCTTTCTGATGCGATTTATTTCTCTTTGCCAGACAGTCAATCCTTGTTCACGGATCCCTTTCAATTTCTTTCAGGAGACATCAACGAATTAGGCCTAAAAAAAGGCCCGATTTCTTTCTCCACCTTCTCATATCAGGATTTGGGTGGCAGCGACCCCGTCGGAGCATTTGCTAACAAACGCTGCCTTGCGATGACCAAAGCTCTTCGTCAAAACCAAAAAGACCATTTTGAGTTTGAATTGACGTTTTTCGCCGGTAAAACTTATTTACTATATTCTTGTTTATTGGGTTACGTCCAAGACCGCAAAACTTTTGTTATCGCATTGAAGAGACTTCGTATTCTTGAGTCATTTGTAACAGGTTTGGTGCAGAAAGCTTCAATCGATACCACGACCGGTCTCGAGAACAAAGATGTTTGTCTTCGCGAAATCAACGCTCTCCCATTGGACGACAAGTCTTTCGTCATTTTCATGGACCTCAATAACTTCAAATTGGTCAACGATGTTTATGGCCATACAGTAGGGGATATCATCATCAAGAGATTCTCCGATGTTTTGAAGAAAGATCGCTTTAAATCATTTGACCCATATCGTTTCGGCGGCGATGAGTTCGTCGTTATTGCTCGTAACTGCACCGAAGCGTTTGTTCGCCGTTACCTTGATGAAGTCCAAACTCACTTCGCGTTAGCGGTGAGTGAGAAAACTGGCATGAGTTTCTCAGCCGGTGTCATCAAAGCCAGTTGGACCTTAACTTCTCCGTTGTTCCTTATCACTCTTTCTGATAGAGCAATGTATCTCGCAAAAAAGAAAGGATGCTCCTATTACATCCTGACTGATCAAGAAACCAAGGACTTCATTGCCCATCCGTTAGCAGAGTCGCCATTCTAAAAAATCCCTGCAAATCCTTATTAAAGGCCTTCGAAAGGGCCTTTTTTCTTTTGCGTCTTTCAGATGCGCTGGTTCGATTCCCGTATTCCGCCCCAGAAAAAGGCAAAAGAAAACCCTCGGAATCGTCCCGAGGGTTTAGATTATCTAAAACGTTAGTTTAGAAATTAGGCAGCGGTGCGTTCGACGGCGCCAAATTCAAGGACGAGTCCGACGTGGCCGTTAATGCAAAGCTCAGTGCCAGCAGGATCGGTGCCTTCAATCCACATACTGATGTTGATTGACTTGGTCTGCAAAGCGTTCAAGTGGGTGATGTATTGGCCTTTGCTTCCTGTATAGGTCGGAATAACAGTGCCATCGTTCAACGAAGCGACAGCAGTGGTAGAAGCGGCCGGAGCGGCGCCAATGGTGGAACCATTGAAGACTTTTTCGAAATCGGTTGTTCCGGTATCCGAAACGGTGTGTTCGTAAATGGTAGAATCGCCAATACCGAAGGCATGGGTTCCGCCAGTCGCGACATCATTCAAGAATTTCTGGGTGGTAGAATCTGAATGTGGATGCCAAATCGAACGAAGGGTCGTTTTGGCACGGTTATCGGTCATATCGTTTTCCCAAATTGAGAGACGAGTGGCTTTCCAGGCGCGCGTGCTAGCATCTTCGTTGTTGTCTACTCCATCAACGGCGCCTCTATCATTGATTTGGCAGCCGCTGGTGGTGTAAACGTCGGTCGAAAGGTTGGCGTTGTTGGTTAATAAGACGTTAAACGTAACAAAGAATGTACGATTGGTATCGTTTTCAGTGATCGTCTGAATGGAGTCAGCGTATCTGGTATTGGTGCCAGAAAGTTTTCCAGTTGAATTGTAGTTCTTCGGATGGTAGAAGGTGTTGCCATTTCCAGAAAGGTCGATCATTTCAGTGGCGGCGCCAGAAATAACCAAGTCGGAGTTGGCCGGCGGGTTATTGGAAATGGCGAGAGTGCTGTTGTTGTTGCTAACAACGCCAGCGGCAATGTGGCTGTTGACAGGCTGCTTGCTGTCCCAAGTGACGGAGATGTTCGTGACATCGCCGCGGACGACAGCATCGGTGAAGGTGAGCTTGGCGGTATTTTGAGTAGTGAACCAAGCGAAGGTCGAGACACCGGCAATGCCAGCAGTTCCAGCGAGCATAGCGGCTAAGCCAAGAATGACTTTTGTCTTGTTTTTCATAAAAAATAAATCCTCTCTATTTTGAAACAAGTGTTTCGGATAGCGATGGATTCTAATGGTTTTCGTAACATCGCATTGCGAATGGGCAATGTGCTTACTCTGCTCGACGGGGGCAACCGTCTTCGTGATCGCAAGCATCTATATAATACACCGAGGGTGGTTTCGTTCAAGTAGGATTTTTGTCATTAGGTTAATCCCTTTTAACAAAAACACGCGCGTACACAAACCTTATAAGGTGCATTAGCATATTGAAAAGTATGTTTTTAGTAGTTTATAATCTTATATACGGTTACACATTTCTTCGATAGCGGTCGCACTTGTTCGTGAGTGATTAATAAGTATCGACTTTGAAGGAATTATGCTAAAATAACCAGGAAGAAGACACACAAACATGGATAAGAAAACTAAAAAGACGCTGATTATTGTTGGCGCGATTGAAGCGGTGATTCTTATTTTCTGCCTTACTATTTCTATCTTGGTTCTATCGAAATGGGATGCAACGGCCACTCCAACTCAGCGTCTTGAACGTTATGGTTGGATCGGATGGCTCCAAAATAACACAACCGCATTTTTCCTTTTGATCGTTCTTCCGGTATTCATCATTTTCTTGGTTGATGCCGTGTATCTAATCGTGTACTCCAGCAAAAAACCGAGTGCCCTTACAGATGAAGAACGTGAGGCCATTCAAGCCCAGGCTCGTGAAGAAGCTCGCAAAGAATTAGAAGCCGAAATGAAAGCAGCCAACGAAACAAAGGACGAGAAGAAGTAAATTAGTGCTTATTCAGTTAGCGGTCCCTAGGGACCGCTTTTTTAGTGGTGGTGGAAGGAAAAAGTGATATTGACAAGTAGAAAAGCAAGCACTATCCTAGTACGTGTCAAGAGCAAAACCGACCGAAAGGCGGCGACGCAAAGCTATAGGGCCTTCGCAAGATGGTAGCCAGTTGCCAAAGGAACAAAGACAACACAAGGGGATAGTTGGCTTTGTGGGCAACTTAGTTAACATCCTGCTTTTTGTTCCTTAAAGGGCTTGTCGATGGATCAGAATGCCCCAACTCACGTGTTCTAATGGTAAACGAGAGTTTGGTTGGAGCTATAGACCCAGGGATAAGTAGTTTTACTGTCCCGCTCTTGATACAGAGTCCACTTTCAGCATATTCTTTAATATGGCTCAACAAGAACCTGACCTTAAAAACCAAAACCAATCTCCGGTAAATGCGGGATCGGGAGCGGGCGCGTCAGCGCCTACAACCGCAACGCCCGCGCCTGCGCCTTCTAGCGCGCCTGTTTCTGTCGCACCTCAAAAAGATGCCCCAGCCAATAAGCCGGATGCCAAGCCTGCCATAACTGACCCAAAGAAGGGCCCGGTAGGCAAAGATCCGAAAGCGTCCAAGAAAGCTTACCGCGAGGTTCCGAACGAGACCTTTATACGGCGCCGCAAGCAGAAGCGCGTGGCTCTCGTTATTTTAACTGTCAGCGGAATTGGCGTGCTCATGTTAGGAATTATTGCCTTCTTGGGACAAGTCTCCGGTAACTTTACCGTCAAGATTGACTCCCGAGCGGACTTAACGATGGACGACACCGATGGCACGTTTGTTCAGAAAACATCGTACCTCAAGGCGACTGGCCTTAAGAATGCCTCGACGATCTATGCCGACAATCTTCCAACGGATGACATTGTTGATAGTTCCTCTGGCGGAAGCAAAAACGGCGTCAAGACCACCGAGAGCCATCCTGACTATAGCGTGGACACCTATATGTGCTACACGTTCTACGTCAAGAATGTTTCCAAGGACTCGTCCAATTTCAATTTAGCCCTCAACATCGATGCCTATGAAAATGGTATCAATGCCTCTTGCTCGCTTATTGATATCGTGCGGTTACGGCTGTATTGCAATCCTTTCACTGAAGGTGAAACTAGCACAACCCATGACAACAAGACTTACGCCAATCTTAACAAAGATGGCAAGAGTTCTGAAATCGTGAGCTATGAAAATTCCACCGAAGAAAGAAATCGCGAGGCAGCTACTCCGTTCCTTAACAATAAGACCGTGCTCAATGAGGATTACACCTTAGGCAGCCAGGACATGTTCCGCTACACCGTTGTGATGTGGCTTGAAGGATTTGATCCCGATTGCAAAGGGTCACAGCCAACACAGGCTTATGTGACATTTTCTATGTTCTTCTCGGTTTTATAGGGATGTACCAAAACGGTTAAAATTCGTAAATACAAAAATTATAGTGATTCGAGCAATTTCCGGCTATTTTTGACTGGGATTGCTTTGTTTTCTATGACGCTTGGTGTTTTCGTTACTTCAACCGTTGCGTGGTTCGACATCTCTAATAACCTGATCGTCAACAATTTGGAACTTGGATTTTCCGATGACAAAGGTGTGCAAGTGTCATTTTCTGCTGATGGTAAAAAGTACTCTTTAGCCGATCCGACCGTCCTTGAAAAAGAGGTCGGATACGAATCTTCTAAGCCACTTATTCCCGTTACCTCGGCCTATCAAAGCGATTGGCTGAATGACAAAGCCGTATTTGGAGAAACGATGCCAGTCTTGCACCTGGGGCCGGTTGATGGTAATTCCGTTACCAAAAGTGGCTACTTGCAATTTCCTGTTTATTTCACATCCGCTCAAGACGGTTATATTTATCTTGATTCGGCGACTATTTTGAAAGCCAACGATGAAGAAAACGCGAAGTCGGCGAAGAAATTTCACCTATCTGAATCCGATTTAAAAAACATTGAAAAATGCGCTCGTGTCAGTTTCTATTCTCAAGATTTTGGTTTTCAGATTTTCGAGCCAAACGTTAACACGCCTTCAAAAACATTATTTGGTGGTCGCCTCGACATTAACCCGTTTGATGGTTTCTACGATTACAACGCCTCTGCCAAAAGAGAAATAATGTATGGGGAATACAATTCTGATTCGGCGATTTTGTATTACGGATTGGCTTCGACGGAAAATACTGGATATGATGGTACTTTGACCTGCTTTAATTCCGGCACCAAAGCCGGCATTTCGCCTTTAGATCTTGAAAAAAGTATTCAAGACGGAGGCCTGAAGATTGTTCAAGAAAATGCTCATTCTTTATCTGAAATGGTTCCGCCGGAAGATGGGCAATCAGTTGGCTTGCCAATTACTTATTGTTATGCTGGAGAACCTAAAGAGATAATCTTGACTATTTACGTTGAAGGCTGGGATTTTGATACAGTTGCAGCCGTTATTCAATCTTCGTTTAATTTTGATTTGGTCTTCAATGCTGTCTATATGCCGAAAATCAGCAAATAAAGGGGGCTTCACACAATGGGCAACTATTTCTATTACTTAAAGGAAATACTCAGTGCGTTCTTCAAGAACTTGGGTCAATGGTTTTATGACCGTTGGGCTTATCCTTGGGTGCGTGTCCCTGATGAGTTTAAGCAATATGGCGATATGTATAGCGCTTTGTCGCCGTCTTTCGGCGTTGGCGGTTGGATCATGTTCGTCATCTTCGCCATTCTCTTTATCGCCCTTATTGGCGCTATTCTCTTTTTGATTTTCTGGCTTATCCGCAAATACGTTAAGTTCTACAAGTCGCAAGTTGATAAGGATCGTTTAAGAGACGAAGTCGAAAAACTCAACGTCGAACTTTATAACGCGATTCAAGAAAAGAACCGAGTCTTGGCTCTCCAAGTTGGTCAATTAGGCTTAAAGAGACCAGAAGATGTCATGAATGCTGCCGCTGGTGGATCCGCCGGTGGAGCGGAAAGCGAAGAAACCAATAAAGACGATCCTTCTCTTGCTAACGCTCGTTTCCCGCGTCTTATTCAGGTTGATAGAAAATATGCCGAATTAGACACCAAGGTTGTTATGAAGACCGAAGATTTGATCGGCCTTGAAGATCTCTGCAAACGTTTCAGAATGTTTGCCGCTTCGCAATTAGGACTTTATTACACCATCGATACCATGCGCGTTCTCTTTAGCGCCATGGGCACCGGCCACATCATCATTCTCGAAGGTATTTCCGGTACCGGTAAAACTTCCTTGCCATACGCGCTTGGTCGTTTCTTCAAAAACCCGGCCGCCATTTGCTCCGTTCAGCCGTCTTGGCGTGACCGTTCCGAGTTGCTCGGCTACTACAACGACTTCACTAAGAAGTTCACGGAGACCGATTTCCTTCGCGCCGTCTATGAAGCTACTTACCGTCAGGACCCGAACTTGATCGTCCTCGACGAAATGAACTTGGCTCGTATCGAGTACTACTTCGCGGAGTTCCTATCCATCATGGAAATGCCGAACACCGCTGAGTGGAAGATCAACTTGATTGCCTCGAGCCGCGCTGATGACCCGAAACACCTAGAAGATGGCAAGCTCTTAATCCCGCAGAACATTTGGTTCGTGGGTACCGCTAATAACGACGACTCCACCTTCACCATTACCGATAAGGTCTACGACCGTGCTATGTCGCTCTTCTTCGCTAACAAAGGTATTCCGTTTGAAAAGGAATTCACCGAAGCCCTCGCGATGCCAGCCTCCTATCTCCAGAAACTCTTCACCGATGCCAAAGCCGCTAACCCGATTTCGCCTGTGACGCTTAAGAAATTCGATGAACTTGATACATTCGTCATTCAAAACTTCCACCTCGCCTTTGGTAACCGTATTCTCAAACAGATGAACTCCTTCGTTCCTATCTATGTCGCCTGCGGTGGCACCGAATACGACGCCATCGACTACGTCTTCGAGACCAAGGTCCTCAAGAAGTTCGAAACCTTCAACCTTTCCTTCTTACGGAACGAGCTCGTCGAGCTTGACCATCTTCTTACCAAACTCTTTGGCAAGAATGAATTCCCGCTCACGCGTGATAAGATTAAGTATTTCTTAAAGATGAATGCCTAGTCGCCTTTAAGGAAATAACCACCATCACCTATGAGCTTACCGACACTTAAAAATCTTCATGAAGCCTATGTCAAAAAGGTGGATGCCCTCCAAGGCAACGCCTCCTTTAAGACACTGGAACACGAGGTGAGAAGGTCGGTTGATAATTTCGTTTTCCAAAAAGCCCGTACCGAAAGCAAGATGTTCGATGAGGCCTGGGTTAACGCTCTCGATACGGCCTTCCCGCATCTTGATAAAATCGTTAAAAACCCGCGTAACTTCATTAAACAGGAAGGCGACGTCGTCATCGCCGCTTTGGCGAAACGTGTGAGCCCTGAATCCATCGCTCACCTTGCAAGCCATACCCAATTCATCCGCAAGGTTGAAGCCGATGGCTCCATCGAGCCGGAAAAGATTCTTTCCGTCAACACCGAAGAGGATTTCCAGATTTATGAAAACCGCTTCGTCATGACTTTGATCAACAAGGTCACCGAATTCGTCATGCGTCGTTATACCTACATCATGGACCACCTCGACACCCGCGACAGCGAGGTCTTAGTCGTCCATAGTGTTTCTTCGTATAAAGACATCACCTACGAAGTTGACACTCGGGTAAAGCTTTCTCGTCCCGCCATGGACGTGAACGAAAAGAAAAACGCCGAGATTCTCGAGAAAATCAAAAAACTCCGCCGTCAGCTTAACTACTATAACGGTTCGATTTTCATGAAGAACATGCAGAATGCTCGCCCGGTTCGTAACCCGGTCCAGCAAACTAACATGATCGTCAAGAACCCAGACTATAAGGCCGCCTATAAGCTTTGGTGCTTCATCGACCGTTATGACCGCTTAGGCGTCTCCTTTAACGTCAACGAAGTGAACCATGAGTTCTCTGATCAATACGCTGACGAGGTCTATTCCTATGTCTTAGGGGCCATCCTGACCCTTGAGACGAACCTAACCGCCCTCGATGAAGTGAAACCGGAGGAGATCAAACGGAAGCTCATTCTCCCGAAAGTCCGGCTTTCGCTTGAAGACGAAACCTTCCTCGACAAGAAATTCGCCTACCACGAATTCCCGTTATACGAGAAAGAAGTCCGGGCCCGCAACCAAGCTCCGAAGAGCCCAGAGCAAATCCGCAAAGAAGAATCACAGAAGACGGCCGATGAATGGGACGAAACTCAGAAGATCGAGGAAGTCCGCGATCATGAAGCCGCCATCACGAAGGCTCTTGAACTTGAAGAAGCCGCCCGTAACGCCAAAATCCGTAAGCAAAGACAAAAACAGCTCGCCGCCTGGGAAGAGAAGGTGGCCCATCAAGCCCGTCGTTTGGTGGAACAAGACACACGCAAAGCCCAGAAGAAGAAAGAAAAAGCCCAACAAGAAGCCCTCGCTAGAGAAAAGGCTCTTCTTTCGGCGCAACGCAAACGTGTCAAAGCCGAAGCTTTACGCGACCATCGTATCGATTACATGCACTTAAAGAGACTCTCGTCCCTTGGTTTAAACAAAGGCAAGCCGGCCATCCCAATGAAGAAGAAGGATGAGGAAGGCGGCTCCAAGTGAGGAAGTGGATCGACAATCTCATCACGGGGATTCTCGGTGGCTTCATCGTCATTCTTTTAGGATGCGAAATCACCATGATGGTGACCGAGAAGAAGAGCGGTATTCCTTCCGTTTTGGGTTATAGCTTCCTTTATGTCCAGACCGATTCAATGGTGGGCACGAAATCGGATTCGCTTAACGTTGGCGAAGGTATCGTGATTAAGCATTACGACCCGACGACGGTAAAAGTTGGCACAGTCATTACCTTTTATGACGAATACACGACTCCGACGGCGACCGCGACGAAACTCATCGTGACCCACAGAGTCATGGAGATTAAGCCTTACAAAGATTATGGCGATTGCTTCTATTGCTTTGGCGACAATAGCGAATCAAGCTCCAACGTTGGCAAGGGCGTCTATGATGGAACGCTCGCGAACATCGTTCCTTTCACGAACTACAAAGGGAGTCTCGTGAACCACAGTATGGGCTTAGGCAATTTCATCAAATCCACAAAACAAACCTGGTTTATGCCCGTCACCGTTTTCATTCCGTTGGCCTTAATCGCCACTTGGGAAGGCATTGATATTTTCCGCGAAGGCCGCAAAGCCGAAAAAGAAGAGCAGAAAGAAATCGAAGATGCCATGATTGCCGCGGGCGTGGATCCGAAGGATGAAGCCACCCGTCTTCTTTACGAAGAAAAATTCCGGTATAAAATCGAATTGAAGCACGAAATCGAAGATGCCAAAGCCGCCGAAAAGGCGAGGTTTGAGAAAGAGTTAGCGGCGGAGAAACAAAAAGAGAAAGAAAGACTGCGCAAAGAGATGGCGAAAGGGGGCAAAGAATGAAAGAATCGCGTTTAAGAAGAATAACCGCCTTCCTTTTGGTGGGCTTTGCATTCCTTGGCCTTGAAATGGGTGGAGCCATCGCTTTACTCATCTACCCGAGATTCGCTTCTTCTTTGACGAGCCTTTATTCCATTCTCTTCTTTGTCGATGGCGTTTTGCTCTTTATCACGAGCGGCATCATCGCCACCCTCTTTGGCAAGCGCGAGCGCATGCTCGAAGAAAAACGTAGCTCAGCCGAATTCTTTGCCAATGAGCGTTTCATTTATACCGAGACCAACCTCAAGGATCTCATGGCCAAAAAGCAAAAGCACGGCCGTTTGGATGGCGTTTTGGCCGCGATTGTGGTCAAAGACATCAACAGCGAACTCTTAACGCTCTATGGACCGGATGCCGTCAAAGAGATCAATGAAATCTGCTTAGGCTGCATCTCGTGGCGTTTCGGCGCGAAACCCGAATGCCGTTATGCCTATAACATGCTCGATGGCTTCTTTGTCTATAAGGACAGCAAGAACGCCGACTCCTTCTATGATGAACTTAAGGACGTCGCCGCCGATATCGCCGATAAGCTCCGTCGGACCGAGGCTTTGCCTTCCGTCAAAATCTTAATCGGCGCCTTCCCTTTCTCGGGAAACGAAGAAATCGATGAAGGCTTCCAGAAAGCCCTCTTCGCCGAGAAGTTCAACGCCGCCAGCCGTCTCACGGATGACGTGGTGGTCTATAACCAAGAAATGATGGAGCGGAACCAAGCCCAGCGCGATTTGGCTTTGGAACTCGATGGCGCTTTGGAACGCGAGGAGTTCGAACTCTATTACCAGCCGAAATATCGTTTAAAGGATAAAACCTTCTATGGCGCCGAGGCCCTTATTCGCTGGCACCACCCGAACCGTGGTCTCTTACCGCCTTCGCTCTTCATTCCGTTCGCTGAAGCAAGTGGCAACATCACGTCCATCGACTATTACGTTTTCGAACACCTTTGCCGCAGCATCGCCGACTGGAAGAAAAACAAAGTCCCAGTCCTCACGATTTCCGTCAACCTTTCCCGTAAAACCATTTATAACCCCGGTCTTTTGGATTTCTTCAAGCGCACCCTCGTCAAATATGACGTCGATCCGCGCCTTATCGAAGTCGAGTTAACCGAATCCATCGCCGCCAAAGACTCCATCTACATCAGCGACATGATTATGAAGCTCCGCAAAATCGGCTTCATGACGGCCATCGATGACTTCGGCGTCGGCTATTCATCGTTCGCTTCCTTGAAACGCGTTCCTTTCGATACCCTCAAGATTGATAAGACCTTCATCGATGATATTGAGGTCAACGAAAGAAGCCGCTCCCTCGTGAAGATGGTCATCGATTTGGGCCATAGCTTAGGGATGGACGTGGTGGCCGAAGGCGTTCAGTCGCTTCACCAGTCGCAGATCTTGCAGGCTTTCAAACTCGATAACATTCAAGGCTTCTATTACGCGAAGCCTCTTTCCGGTTTCGACTTCGTTCGTTTCTTGCACGACCACAAACTCTCGCCGCGCATCTTGCCAGTCCTCACTCCAAAGAAAGAGGAGCTGGTCGAAGACAATGCTCTGTCCGCCGAAGACTTGAAGGCTAACTCCCTCAAGAACTTGAAGCGTGGCCGCACGCCCGTCTTAAAAGAGGAGCTGAAGCCCCTCCCGAAGAAAGAGGAAGCTGTCGTTATTGAGCCCGCGCCCATCGTGGTAGCCCCGGCTCCTGCGCCTGCTCCAAAAAAGAAGAAAGAACCTTTCAACCCCATCGTAAATCTCCGCAAAAAGCCCACGAAAGACGATAAGATAGACCCGAATGACAAGAAAACGGAGGGACAGGCATGATCGCAATCCTTGGCGTCAGCGATGACGATATCCTTTATTTCCGTAACCGCATGAACGTGCAGGAGACGGTGCCGCTTCTTGGCTCCGTCGTTTGCTATCGGGGCACGCTCAGTAGCGAAGAAGCGGTGGTCGCCGCCACAGGTGACAGCGTTTATTTGGCTGAGCTTATCACGGGACTTGTGATTGCCCGTTACGAGCCTTATCTCGTCATTTCGGTTGGCATCGTTTATAGTTTCTCGAGCCAATTGCGGCAAGGCGATATCTTTATTCCGGAACGTTATTACCTGAGCGACGTCGATTTCTCGGCGAGCAAAGGCACCAAATATGGTCAGATTCCTGGCCAGCCCGCTTTCTTTGTGAGCGACTATGGCTTAAACGAAGAAGCCGAGCATACGGCCTATCTCGTGAGCGACCGTTATGTCCAGCGCGGCTATATGCTCTCGGGCAATGACTTCGTCGATAAGCAAGGCCCGATTGAAAATCGCGTCGCCGAACGTTTCTTAAGCGAAGAAGGTTTGATGGCCTACGATAACTCGAGCGCTGGCGTGGCTTTGGCTTGTAGCGTTGGTCATGTCACCCTCCTTACTTTAAAGGCCGTCGCTTGGCGTATTGGCAAAGAAGAGCAGCGCCTTAATTACGTCCGCAAAGGACTAGAAGTCATGCCGGTTATCGGCCAAATCGTGGCTCGCATGATCATGGAGAAAGAAAGATGAGCGAGGAATTGCAGCAAACTGGCGAAGAGAAAAAGAAGTTGGGCTCTTCGACCGAAGCGCTTCTAAAGAGGCTTTGGCCGATTTTCGCCATCTCGGGATTTCTTATCATCGTCGCTGCGGTTCTCGTTCCTTTGGCTATCGTCTTCAAAAACAACGCCTTCCTTTATGTCACGATCGCTTTGATTGCCGCTGGTTTAACCGGTCTCATCGTCATTCTCGTCGTCGCGGTCAAGAAGTATGGCTTTGCCGCCGACCGCTCGCTTTACGAAATGGAACGGCAATTGAACGACTTCAGCGAAGGCGAAATCAAGATGCTCTCCATCCGTCACTATTCGCCCGTTCTCGATAAGTTCCAAGATTCTCTCAATAAGACGATTTCCTCATATTCCTCGCTCCGTTTCGTTTATAAGACGAGCGAAGCCGATCGGGAAATCGATGAGAAAATCGCTTCTGGCGTCGTCCTTTCCTTCCCGGAATTCATGGACCGTTTGCCCCACGAGATTCAACGGAACCTCAATTTCCGCAGCGCCCTCATTTTCATTCAATCCTTAGGCGGTGGCGCGGGCGATCCTTCCACGCTACGCGATTTGCACGAAGCCATCATGAACGCTTTCCCTTCCTCGCTCATTGGCTTATACGACGACACGACCTTTGCTCTTTATGACCGCGAGGTCTCTTCCTTCAGAGCCTTACGCGAACAGCTTGAAAGATTGGTGGCTTCCTATAAGTCCCTCAAAGCCAACAAAGGCACGAACATCACGAACCTCGCCTATTGCAAATGCGGTGCGTCAGTCTATCCTTACGTGCCTCTCACCTCACTCGTCGATGATGGCCTCCTCGAACTGAAAAAGAGCGATGGCGTCTCTCTCACGAGCGATATCAGCAAGGTCTATTATCCACACGCCATCTTGACCGAAGACAATAAGCGCATCATCTATTTCGCAACCGTCGAAAACTATGAAGCCCTCTATGGTAAAGCCGCCTCCTACTCCGAGGCCGTCCAAGCCTTAAGAAAATATGGTGCTTGGCTCGCTAGCCAAATCGGATTCACGGCCGCCGGTTTCTTATCCTATTATCAAGAAGCCGACCAATATGACCTTGTCTTTGAAGCCCATAAGGATGCCTCCACGGCTTCTTTCTCGAAACTTGGCGAACGCATCAAAGCCGAAGCCATCGATCCGTTCTATGAAGAAGCGGTGAAGGATGTCTTCTTCGCCACGAGTGACGTGAACGAACTCCCGCCGGCCTTAAGCGCCCCCTTAGGGAACTTAGGCATCGCGAGTTTCTATTTCGCCGCCATCAGAGCCGCCGGGGTGAAGCGTGGCTTCATCTATTTCACGGGCTTTGAGAAGCGAGAAGCCTTATCGATGGTGGAACGGGAGCTTCTTTCCCGCTACGCCTCGCTTGCTTCTTCCTTCGTCACCTCTTTACAAGAGAAATCCAAGGCTGACGAGAACTCGGCCGTCGTCGAAGCCTTAAGCGATAGGGCTGGCAAATTCATCTATTCGCTTGATAGAGCCACGCATAAGCTCACTTATTTGTCGAAGAACCTCCAACGCAGCTTCCCGAACGCCAAAGTCGGCGACCTTTGCTACAAGGCCCTCCGCGATGAGCAAGCCCCGTGTGCCCGTTGCCCGCTTTCCCATGGCGTCGATCACCGTATCATCGAGCGCATCAGCTCCACTGAATGCGCCATTTCGGTCTTGCTTTATAAAGGCGCTTGGAAAGGCCAAAGCACGATTCTCATCGAAGATACGGGACGGGAGAACGTCAAGAGCTCGAACCGCTTCCTCGACCAGAATTTGCTTATTCGTAACCGCGAGGCTCTCGCGCTCGACTTAACCCGTCAGCTGAAGCTTCATGAATCGGGCTATGTCGTAGCCTTGCGCATCGTCAACCCGGGCGAACTCATCAAGAAAGCCCCAGGCAGCGATAACGCCGCCATCATGTCGATGGTCACGAAATCCATCCGGGATGCTGGCTATGGCGACATCGTCTATCGTCTCAATGAATTCGACCTCGTGTTCTTGTTGAAGAGTTATCTAAAGAACAAGATCACGGGCTTCGTCGAGGAAATCTCCTCGATCGTCAAAGGCCCGATGGATTACCAATACGTGAAACTGGAACCGAAGTACGCCTATTGCTCGGTCGGTTACCCTGGCGAAGCGCAGACCGCTCGCGAAATCATGTCCTTGACGGAAGGCGAACTGAACCGTTCGGCGACTTTCGGCGAAGGCTTCCTCACCCAGGTGGCCGACAACCATCCGCGCAAAGCTTCCCGCGACGATTACGTAGACGATTTGCTGCAGAAAACGCTCTCGCGCGACATCATGCCGATTGCCATTCAGCCGATTTATCAGGCCGTCACGAACAAGATTGCTTCACTCGACGTCTTGGCCCGTCTTTATGGCAACGAAGGCGATCAGATTCCTTCAGGCGAACTCTTCGCCGCGGCCGCCCGTCGCAACATGGTCGACAGAGTCGATATCGGAGCCCTCTTTAGCGCAGGCAAACTCGCCGAAGACTATGGCGAGACTTACTTCACCAAAACCGGTATCACTTCCGAATCCATCCGTCTCTCTAACGTGGCCTTACGCGATCCAGGCTTCGTCGACAACGTCAAAAAGTTCTTCGAGAAATATTCGCTCCCGAAGAGCTATCTCCATTTCATCGTCGAGAATTCCTTGCTTAGCGATTATCGGCAAGATATGAAGACAATCATGGATGCCTTAAAAGAATTCGGCATCGTTTGGGAGATCAATGGCGTCAACGAGGATAACTGCTCGCTCGATGAGCTAAAAGCCATGGGCTTGATGGATTTGCGGACCGAGATGTCCTTCATCTCTAGAGCCGTCAACAACCCGAACGATTATCAGATTTGCTCTCGTTTCGTCTATAGCGCCAACCGCGCGGGCTTTAACCTTATCTGCTGCGGCATCGAGACGGAAGAGGAAAAGCAAGTCGCGGAGCACATGGAATTCCCGTATCTCTCTGGCTACTACCTCAGTAAGCCTCTTCAGGAGCGCGACCTCATTCAGGTTCTCGCCTTCACGAAGTAAGGAACGCCAAACAAAAAGGCAAGGTCGTCCAACCTTGTCTTTCTTTTTGTCTTTTACTTGCCAGCGTATTCGCTTAAGCCGAAGATGGCGTTCTTGGCCATCAGCATGCGAATCTCGGGGGTGTCTTTGATTTCGTGATGGATGATGAGTTTGGCATCGACCGCCATTTCCCGCATGAAGTGTGTCATGAGGAGGAAACGGATAAGCTCGGAGTTCTCATTGCCAAACGGATAGGCTTTCGCGAAGACCCCACACAAGACATTCATGTTGGCTTTATAGCCATCGTAATCCGCGAGGGGCTTAGCACGTGGGAAGATGTGCGAATAGTTGACGATGAAGTCCGTGACCCTCGGCATGTTGACCGCTTCGTTAAGAAGATAAAGGAAGGTTTCAAGGACGTTATGCGAGGAAGCGACGGCTTTCTCGGCGTATTCGATATATTTACGTAAGACATAGGCGTTCGTTTTGGCGATGAGGTTCTCTTTCGAGAGGAAGTGCGAATAGATAACGAATTCGCTGCAACCCGCCTCCGCGGCGATCTCTTTGGTCGAGAAACGGTTGGCCTCCATGGTGGAACCGGCCACTTTGATGGTGGCGAGAAGGATTTTCTCGTCGATGCCTTCGATGGGGCGGCGGCTCATAAATCCACCTTCTCTTTCAGGTAGCCATTGATGCCACCGGCGACGATGTGATAGGTGTTTTCGCGGGAGACTTCATTGTTCGGCCAGACGCCGTCGATGATATAGGCGACGCAATAAACAATGGCTCTAGCAAGAGCAGAATAAGCAATGAAACGCTCTTCGTCGGAACTGAAGGAGTAGCCTTTGAGAACGCGTTCGGCCGAACGGGTGATCATCTTGCGGAAATTGATGGCGTATTCATCCGGGTTCGGACCATGATCAACGGCGTGGGCGTAGTTAAGAAGATAGATGCTCTCCTGTTTCTTTTCGAGCTGATGGTCGATCATCTTGTAGATGAATTCTTGAAGCGACACTTTTTCATCGATTAAGCCACAAGCATATTCGGTAAAGCGCCGCATGCACTCTTCGCTGGCGGCATCGACCAGGTCGTCTTTAGTCGGAAAGCGAGAGAAAAGGGTCGGCTCACTCACAAGAGCAGCCGTAGCAATGTCTTTGGTTGAAAATTCGCGATTGGCCTCATTGCTGCCGCCAAGAGCGATGGCTTCATTTATAAGTCGTTGGGACAACTCATCCATTAAAGTACCTGCTTTTTTGTATACTTTATAATAGCCTGTTCATTGACAAAAAGAAACAATCTATTGCCTTGTTGTCTCGACATTTCATCTTTTAAAAGAAACAAAAATGGCTCTATCCCCATTTGAATTTATTGGTTATCATATTTCTTAAGGGGACATTGTTATGGCAGAACAGCATTTGCTTAAAGAGGGACTTTTATTGGACGATAAAGGCAATTTAGCCGAATGTGGTTATGCTTTTTCACTAGTCAAAAAATATGATCGCTCCTTGATTAAAGCTCCTAAAGGCCGGATTAAGGAATGGGATTATTATTATGTTGGCAACAAAGAACGCGGCATTGCGCTTACCATCGACGATAACGGCTATATGGACTTGGTGAGTTGCACGGTTTTTGATTTTCGTGCCCCAGGTTATGTCGAGAAATCCGTTATGCATCCCTTTAGTTACGGGAAAAGACACCTTCCTTCTTCTTCCATGGAAGGTGATACCGTTTATGTTGATAAGAAAGTGACGATGAAGTTCACCCACGAAGGAACGAAGCGGCATCTATATTGCGTGTGGCCAAAGTTTGGCGCGAAGGGGGAAGACCTCCGCTGCGATATTTTCCTTGAGGAGACCAATGGCCAGTCTATGGTCATCGCGACGCCTTTTAAGAAACAAGGCCATTTCTATTACAACCAGAAGATTAATTGCCTCCGGGCGAGTGGCTACGCCAAACTCGGTGAAGATTTCATCGATCTCAATAAAGACACCTATGGCGTCCTTGATTGGGGGCGGGGCGTGTGGACTTATCAGAACACGTGGTTTTGGAGCTCTCTTAATAGCGTTCAGGATGGCCACGTGATTGGCTGGAACCTCGGTTATGGTTTCGGCGATACCAGTGCGGCATCGGAAAATATGCTTTTCGTGGATCAAAAAGTTTATAAGTTAAATGACGTGGTCTTTGATATCCCGATGGGCAAAGGTGACAAAGACGATTATCTGAAGCCCTGGCATTTCCGAAGCGTTAGCAAGGACATCGATTTGACCTTCACGCCGATCATTGATCGTCATGGCGGTGGCAACATGCTTGTCGTAAAGAGCAACCAGCACCAGGTCTTTGGCACTTTCAGCGGTCGTTTCTTGGTCGACAATCTTACGACGCCCATCGAGATTCATGATCTTCCGGGCTTCGCCGAAAAAGTCTTCAATCGCTGGTAAAGAAAAGCCAATCCACGAGGACCCCGTAGGAAACTACGAGGCCTTTTTCTTTTGGATTTTTACATTAAGCTTAAGCTTATAAGGAAACTCGAACGAAAGTCCCAGTTTTTCGTGAGTAATCACTAATGTAAGCGGTTTACAACCCTAGGTGGTGGGTCTAAAATTAAACATAATTTAAAAGCCGATTTGGCTTTGGAGACACTTAAATATGGGTGCAGTAACCCCCAAGAAAACCCGCCGTGACATCACGGCTGGCACCTACACAGGGAACAAGATTCCTAAACTGACGAAGTTTATTTATCCGTGGATGGGTATTTTCCGTGATGCCTGCTACGCTCTTGTGGGTACCTTCTTATTGCAGTACACCATGACAGCGGGCGTTCTTTCGACGGATGCCGCCACTTACACGTCGCAGATGCACGTCATCACGGTGGCCCTCATCGTGGCCCTTATCTGGGATGGCCTTAACGACCCAATCATGGGTCTAATTATTGAAAAGGTTCATTTCAAGACAGGCAAATTCCGTCCTTGGATCTTAATCGGTGGTATCGGAAACGCCGTGGTAGTCATCTTGATGTTCGCAGGACTAGCCAAAGATTGGGCTTATGTCGGATTGATGATTTTCTTCTATTTCATGTGGGACCTCGTGTTCACCATGAACGACATCGGCTACTGGTCGATGCTGCCATCCCTGACGTCTGATGAAAAAGAGCGTTCTTCGATCACGACCAAAGTCACTTTGGCCACGACCATCGGCGCTTTTGCGATGAACATCATCGTTATGTTGCTGTCGGGTACCCAAGGTATCGGCTTGCAGGCTTTCTACCGTTGGGCCGCCATTATCGTTGCCGTTCTTTTCCTCATCTCGCAGACTTTGATTTTCTTCCTTTGCAAGGAAAAGACCCGCGATCCGAAACAAGAGGAAATCTCCAGCAAGACGAAGTTCAGCGACCTCTTCACAATTTTAGGCAAGAACAAACCCTTGCTCATGGTCGTCATCGCGATGCTGCTTTATTACATCTCAGGATCCCTGTTGACGGGATCGGGACTTAACTATTTCTATTTTGCCTATGGATACGGTGGCAATAAAGGCGGCCTCTTGGCCTCCCTTTTGTCGGTTATCTTCGTCATCGCGACCGTCGCTGCGCAAGCTCTTTATCCAGTCATGGCCAAGAAATGGAAGAAACAAACCATTTTGACTTGGACCTTTGCCATCAGCGCGGCGGCCTATGTCATTTTCCTTCTCATTGGTTTCCCTCTATTCGGCGATCATCCGTTGGCTTATAGCGACTTCTCTTCGGCGACCGATATGGGCAGTGGCTTAGCCGCTTGCTTCAGCGGAACCGCTTGGTTGCTCTTTATCCCAGCCGTCTTCTTCTTTGCCGCCCAAGGCGTCTTCTATCTAGCGCTATTGGTCATGATGCAAAACGCCATTGAGTACAATGAATGGAAGAACGGGGAACGCAAGGAATCCGTTGTCTTCGCTTGGCGACCGCTTGACGCCAAATTCTCTTCCGCCATCCTCAAAGGCATTCAGAACCTTATGTATATCATCGCCGGCCTTTATGCGATGGCCGTCGTTCCTATTTCGAACGCGGAAGGAAAACTTGCCGCCGATACGGTGGCCGCAAATGGTGACAAAGCCGCTATCGAGGCGGCGACTGCGGCCCGCGATAGTACCGTGGCGGAAGCCATGGACAAAATCGACCGTTCGCAGCTTATTATCTTTGGCTGCATCCTGATTGGTCTCATTCTTATCATCTTCGGCGCGGCGTGGGCTTGTTTGCACTTTGGCTACAAGATTGACGAAGATCAATACAAGACGATTGTCGCTGAACTCGACGTTCGTCATAAGGCGGACGAAGAGGCAGCTTTAAAAGCACAGGGCGTTAGTAATGAAGTGGCTCCTGCGGCATTGGCCTCTTCTAATAGCGTCGATTCTAAACCATAAGGGTTTTGCAGGGATAATAAGCGAAACTAAAAAGCGACTTCGTGTGCTACGGAGCCGCTTTTACTTTGTTTATTTACTGAACGGTGAAGTCGATCGGATACTCGCCTAAATCCGTTTGGATAATGAGACGGGCATCTTCGCGACGCTCGTTCTTCTTGCTACGGACATAGACGGAGACATCGCCGCCGACGAGAGCGACGGAACTGGGGCCGATGACTTCAATCGGGCCTAAGGTCTTAAAGCTGATGACGCGGTTGCAATAGTGGAGGACGGTTCCGAACTCATCGACGAACTTGATGGTGACGCGGCTCACATCGTAAGTCTCATCATTCTGCAAGTCCTGAGATTGCACTTCGTAACGATAGGAGAAGCGAACGCTGGGGCCGAATCTCTTTTCGGTGACGGGCTTGCGGTCGCGATAACCGCGGATGGTCCAAGTCGTAGCCTTTTCGCCCCAACCCGACATGTACTTATAGTAAAGACGGAGTATGTCATCCAAAGTGAGATGGGCGGCGAGAATCGTCGGAAGATACGGCAAGAAATCTTTGGTGCCTAAATGAGCGATGCCTTTTTGTCCCACGAGATTGAGCGCCTTCTTGAGTTTCTCGGCCGCTTTCGGGCTGATTTTCGGCTCGTCGAAAGTCCGACCGATGAAATCGTCGATGATGATCGGAGCGTGCGGCATATATGGGAAGTCTTTCTTATCTGGCTGGAAGGCTTCGACAAAACGCTCATTTTTGTAGAGTTCGACATAGTCGCAGTTTGAGAAGACGACGAGAGGCTTTAATAAGGCTTCGTCGTTATCGCCGGTGACGGGGCTGTTCGCAACCCACATGACTGGAATCGGCGAATATTGGGAGGAATAGACATAGCTCGCGGCCTTCGGGGCTCTAAAGATATCGTAGACGCCATGGTAGCAGATGTGGTCGCCAGAGCCGAAGTCCTGGTGGGTGTTATAGTCAAAGGCGCACCAACCGATGGCGCCCGAAATCTCGTCATACTTATAGGCATCATCGATGACGCGGGCATGACGGAGAGCTTGCTCCAAGCGGCGGTCCATGCCGCTAAATTGTTTGGTCGGGTACATGTGGCCGTTATGTTCGGTCACGAGTTTGGGCTTGTCTTTGGCTTTCCAGGTCTTCGGGTCATCGAGACCATGGTCCAACCCAAAGCAGGAGAAGTCGTTATAGCCATAGACGTCTTCAAAGCAGTGGGAGCCTTTGAAGTTCCGCACGCCAATCGTGGCTCTAGTGGGATCCACAGAATGGCAGTATTCATTGGCTTTCTTATAAAGGTCATCATCATCTGGCGATTCGTCGATTCTAACGCCATAGGCAATAAGGGAAGGGTGGTTCATTTCCTTGGCCACCATGCCTTTAAGGAAATAATAGTAATTGTTTCTCCAGGCTTCATCTTTGCCAATGTATTGCCAGCCAGGGATTTCGTCTAAGACCATCAAGCCGAGTTCGTCGCAGCGGTTCAGGAAATCCTCGCTTTGAGGATAGTGAGAGGTACGGACGAGGTTGACGCCAAGCTTTATCTTTAATATTTCGGCGTCATCACGCTGAGCGCTTTCCGGCATCGCTGGCCCAACGTAGGGATAGTTTTGATGGCGGTTAAGGCCTAAGAGTTTGACCTTCTTGCCATTGAGGAAGAAACCTTCAGGGGTGAATTTGGCGTTGCGGAAGCCCACGTTGATGGTCACCATGTCTGTTCCAGAAGGAGAAACGAGGTTGGCGGTCAACTGATAAAGGTTCGGTTGTTCGAGACACCAAAGATCAGGATTAGAAATGAGGACATCGTCCTCTTTGAATTCCTTCACGAGGCGTCCGCCTTTATATAAGGAATAAGTAAGGGTGGTATTTTCCTTTGGTCCTTCTACTTCGGTAATAACGTGGAGATTGCCATTCATAGAAGCCGAGGCATGGAGGCTCACGATATGAGAAAGAGGGGCGATTTGCAAAGATACTGGACGATAAATGCCAGCAAAAGTCAGATAATCGACCGCTTTGCCAAAAGGCGGAACGGTGGGATCTTCTTCGCTATTGACGACCACGACCAGGCGGTTGTTCTTCCGCTGCAGCAATTCGCTCACAGGGAAATCGACCGGAACCCAGCCACTAAGTTTTTCGCCTAAGTCGGTGTCATTGAAATAGACATGGACTTTTAGCATCACGCCATCGAAATGAAGGGAAGCCACTTGCTTCTCTTTATCGAAATTCGGGCAATCGAAAATCTTCTCGTACATGAAGAGACCCTGATAGCTTTTTTCATTAAAGTAGTTCAGAGGTTCTTCAACGGGAGCATGGGGGATATCCACGCTCGTCGCAGTAGCAGGGAATTTGTGGAGGTACTCTTCGCGGTAGCCCGGGAAGAACTTCCAACCAAAGTTTAAAGGTGTTTTCATGGCCCCTTAATATTATCATTAAGATATAATATTCAGGTATGATAAAAGCACAAAAGAGCTATTTCCTTCTTTCGACCGTTTCAACTTCGCTCCTTTTAAGAGTTAACGAAGTTAAGAAACTCGTTTCCGAATATTATGGGGCCCGCTTAACGGATGAAAAAGAGTTTCCAGCCCTTACTCGTGTCTATAGCACGAGCCAAGGCAGTTCCCTTTCCTATGACGAGAAGAATAATGGGGCGATTTCACTTGACGTTCTCAACGAGGAAATGAGCACCGGAGCCGCCGGCGATTATTTGGCGCCTTCTCTCATTCTATCGAGTGAAAAGAGCCTTAATTTCGATTTTGTTTATGATTCTTTCGTACTTAAAGAACCCACTCCGATTGAAGGCCTTCCGACTCCCCATGGAGCTAAGGAAGAACTGGTTATCAAACTGGTCGATTCGGTAGGGAAGGTTTCCGCTTATCTCCATTATCTCGTTTACGAGGAAACCGATGTCATTGGCCGCTATCTCGAGGTGGTGAACGAAGGCACCGAAAATATCGCCATCGATAAGATTGCCTCTTTCTTGTTTTCGACCCCAAATCGTGACTATGTCTTGACCTCTTTATATGGCTCTTGGGCCAATGAAGGGAACATTGATCGTCATCTTTTGAGCCATGGACAATATGTTTTTGGCAGTGATACGGGCAGTTCGAGCAATCGCCATAACCCTTGGTTCTCCCTTTTGGAAAAAGAAGGCGGCTACGAACATGGACATGGCTATGCCTTCAACCTTGTCTACAGTGGATCTTTTGAAGCCTCGGTTGAACTGGATACTTTTGGTCAGGTAAGGGTGATGGAAGGCATCGCCAGCCATTACTTTAGAAAAACTCTGGCCCCCAAAGAGTCATTCGTTAGCCCTTTGGCCGTCATGACCACGAGCGAAAAAGGTTCGAATGGGTTAGCCGATAATTTTCACCGTTTTGTGAATGACAATGTGGTGCCGACCCCATTTGCACACGCAAAACGTCCGATTGTTTATAACAACTGGGAAGCCACCTATTTCAAATTCACCAAAGGCAAGCTTCTTTCCCTCATGGGAGACGCCGCTAATTTGGGTATTGAGTGTTTCGTCCTCGATGATGGCTGGTTTGGAAGTCGGAATGACGACAGCCATGGCCTCGGCGACTGGACGTGCAACACGAAAAAGATTCCTGGTGGGTTAAAATCCCTAGCCGCCTCGGCCAAGAAAAAAGGCCTCGACTTTGGCATTTGGATGGAACCCGAAATGGTGAACGAAGAGAGCGAACTCTATAAAGCGCACCCAGATTGGATTATCCATGATGGTCTTCATACCCCTGTCAAAGGCCGCCATCAGTTTGTTCTCGACATAACGAAGAAAGAGGTTCGTGAGTACGTCTATAACGCCGTCAAAGGCGTCCTCACCTCAGCCCCCATTAAGTTCTTAAAGTGGGACTATAACCGTCCGATTTCGGATATTCCTGGTGGCTATGGCACATTCCACTATGACTACATCAAAGGCTTATACGAGATTCTCTTCCGCCTCCAAAAAGAATTTCCGAATCTTCTAATTGAGCAATGCGCGAGCGGTGGCAACCGTTTCGACTTAGGCATGTTGTCCTTTGCTCCGCAGATTTGGACGAGCGACGATACGGATTGCCATGTGCGGGCGGTGATTCAAAGCGGCATTGCCTTGGGTTATCCGTTAAGCACCATGTCTTGCCACGTGAGCGCAAAGACTTCCAACCAGTTGCTTCGCTTAACGGCCCTCGATTCGAAGTTCGATGTCGCTGCCTTTGGCGTCTTGGGTTATGAGCTGGATTTAAGCGAATTGAACCCAATCGACAAGAAGATTGTCAAAGGACAAATTGAGTTCTATAAAGCCCATCGGGACACGATTCTTAATGGCACCTTCAAACAACTCAAGGCTTTTAAAGACGGAAACCGGGCTCAATGGCAAGTGGGAGATAGCCACGAAACCTTAGTCGGCACCTATGTCGCAGTGGCTGATCCGGCCCCCGAAGCCGGTTACTTAAAAGTGTTATCTCTCGAGCCAACGACGATCTATGAAGTCGCGGTTCGTCCAGAAACAATCGACTTGAAGAAATTCGGTTCTCTTATCAACTATGTTTCGCCTGTTCATTTGAAGAGCGATGGCTTCGTCATCAATACGGTCAGCAAACATAAGGGCATGGATAGCGAGAAAGACCATGGCTTCCTTTCGGGAGCGGGTCTTATGAGTGGTGGTTTTGCCCTCAGCAGCGAATGGGGTGGGCTCGGCTACAATGAACACGTCCGTCTCTTAGGCGATTTCGGCGGCCGCATCTACGTTTTGAAACCTACTGTCTCAAAGCCATAACGAAAAACTTGCCACGCGTGCGATTTGCGACTATTATAGTCAAGTCGCAAGTTATCGCGGGGTAGGGCAGCCCGGTAGCCTGCCAGGCCCATAACCTGGAGGTCGGTGGTTCAAATCCACCCCCCGCAACCATTCGATTGCTACTGACACAATAGATAATGTTGTGTCAGTTTTTTTGTATTTTTTCTGCAAAAAAATGACCTTTTTTGAATAAGGCCATTTTTGCTTTTCAGCTCCTCTATATGCTTATTATGTTCGAAGCAATTTCAGGCAGTCGGGATTTGGAAGTGTGTGCCCTTATTAATCTTAATAGTGTCACTTACCTCATAAAGATTGTAATCAGGATGTTCTTTTAGAAATCTTTCGGCAGCAATTTCTTTTTCTTTAACTGAAGAATTGATACTTATGTTTATGTTTTCCCAAATAAATAGTTTTCTTTTTAATTTCTTGTTTTCTTCTGTTAATTGCGACTTTCTAATCATTTTTTTCTTCCACCTTAAGAAAAACTAATAATGTTAATTATAGGATTCACATAAATTCACATAGTGTTTTTAATCATATGTCTTATTATGGAAACATGAAAAAGATGTCATCTCTTTTAGCTTTATTGTTTCTTCTAACAAGTTGTAATCAACAAATCTATTCTTTTAAAGAAGTTGCTGGTTTTGAAGTGTCAGATATAAGCGGAATGCAAGTTAGCGCTAGTGTTTATCAAAGCGCTGCATGGTTTGTAGATGAAAAATATTATTCTTACATGGACTGCAAATTCGTTTTGATAAATTTTGATATTCATGAAGAATTCTTAAATGCTTGGCCACCAAGCGAAGCTAAAGACGATGCTATTTGCATTAGAATAAGCGCTGAAAATTTCCATCCATATGATATGTGGTATAGTGGACTGTTTTATATCAGTCATAAAAGTCACTATATGTATACATATTCTAGTGAAGAAGGTAAAAGTTTTAGAAGTAAATATGTCATGCCAAATTGGTTTATAATAGGAATAACAACATGGAACTAAATGAAAAAATAAAGAAGTACCGTAAAGAAGCAGGATTATCACAAGAAGATCTTGCAAGCAAGATATATGTCTCTAGAACACTTATTACTAAATATGAAAGTGGCAGTGCTTTTCCTACTCAAGAAAACTTAGAGAAGATAGCTATCGCTCTTAATGTGAAGGTTGAAGATTTATTATCTGATAAAGAAAAGAACGAAATAGTGGAAAAATCATTTAAAACAAACCAAAGGTTTTGGATGATTCTGAGTATTTGTTTTACTGCAATAAGTGTTATTTTACTCTTGCTATCAGTTATTCCTTTTTATCAATATAGCAGTTATGACTATTCTGCAGTATCTTATCCTGACAACCCAACACCTGTTCATGTGACAGGCTATGCATCAATTATTGGTGCAACCTTGAGGGCAGGGAATCCAATTTCGGTTATCAACATTGTGCTATTGTTGCTTTCTATAATTCTTTCTCTGCTATCATTTTTGAACTTAAACAAGATACCATTAAAGATAATTAGATTATGTTCAATTGTTGTGTTTTTTGCTTCATTAGTGCTTTTCTTTATTTCGTTTGCAACAATGATCTCGATTGTAAACGCACCTGGTTTTCAAATGAATATTAGGGAATAGGCGTATCACTTTAATTGTCTGCACCCCAGTTTTTAGGGCAAAAAAGTGAAGAGGACATTGTTGAAAAGTTCTTCTTTAAAGAAATTGCTGGAATGCAATCTAACAGATATTTGATTTTTGGCTTGGTTAATACCTTCTTCCATGAGAAATATGAGGTTTCAGCTGAAGGCAACAAATATCGTGGTGAAACCTTCTTTATTACAAAAAATAAAAAACCGACTTTTTTCAGCAAAAACTGTAAATATCAGTAAATTTCTGTAATAATGTTGTCGTTACCTGTAAAAAACCGGTAAAAAGTGTATGTTCACTCAGTCGCAGGTAATGTATTCACTCAGTCGCAAACAAGCAAATGAGTGTTCACTTCGTTCCACCAATACAAACGGCACTAGAGCCTTGGGAAACCAAGGCTTTTTCTATGCCTTTTTAGAAAAAGAATGGGGTTTTGCAGTGATATCACAGGCGATATAGGAGCAAATAATGACACTCATTCCACCAAAAAGGCAGCCTTATCCCCTTAAAAAAGGGCAACTCTACGATTTATTCCATAGGAATAGGGTTTCCTCTAGAGCGGAAAGTGCGTTAATATATCTCGCATGGCAAACATATCTAAAAAAGATTATCAAAAGTTCCAAGAAAGACTAAAACACCTTGTCGCGATTGACCAAGACAGCGATTATGTTGGTCAGTATGTTAAGGGTCTTGAGAAAACGGATGGCAAAGCCCATATCACCGTGGACCTTCGTCGTGGTTTTCCTGTCTTTGAACCTTATAGCTCCAAGAATGATCTTTCGCCAGATATCTTCGCTTATGTAGAAGGCGTGGCCAAATACATCAAAGTCTCCCAAGAGTTAGCGGTGGATTTCCTGATTAATCCAGACCAGACTGGCCTCACCGATAGCGTCAAAAACGAGTTCTACAGCAATTACCGTTTCGAGCTTGATGAGAAGCGCGAAGAAATCCATAAGATCAAACTTCAAAGCCTTTATCTCATGATCATCGGCGTTATCTTATTGGTTACTTGTTCCGCCTTTGGCTATTTCGGCATCACCAATAACGATGGCGTCATGAATATCGTTTCGCAGATTGTCTCCATCGCCAGTTGGGTCTTCATTTGGGCCGCTGTAGAGAAGTTCTATTTCGATCGCACCGCCATGAACAAGGAAGCTTTAAAGACCGCTCAACTCGCGGACGCTTCTTTGAATTTCATCGTGCAGCCATTGGATAAAGAGTAAAAAGGGGAACGTACATGATTGTCACCATCGTCACCGACGTCTTTGGACAAGCTAACAACGGCACGACTATCGCCGCGATGCATTTAATAAACTATTTGACCCAAAAAGGCCACACGGTTCGCGTTCTTTGCCCGGATGCCGATAAGAAAGGCGTGGACAATTATTACGTGGTTCCGACTCTCAACTTCGGTGTCTTTCAACCTATCGTCGATCATAATGGCGTCTCTTTGGCTAAGGGCGACCCGATGACGGTGGCGCGTGCCATCCATGACGCGGATGAAGTCCATATCATGATGCCGTTTGCTCTCGGCCGTAAAGCGGTCAAACTTTGCACCGAACTCGGCAAGCCAGTGTCGGCTGGTTTCCATGTTCAAGCCGAAAACGTCACGGCCCACTTCTTTAACTGGATGGGCAATACCGCTATCAATAAGGCGGTCTACAAGGATTTCTACAAACACTTTTATCAATACGTGGACGCCATCCATTATCCGACGCAGTTCATCCGCGACGAATTCGAACGGGTCGTCAAAGTAAAGACACCTGGCTACGTGATTTCCAATGGCGTGAGCAGCGACTTCCAACCAATGGCGGTCGAACGGGACCCCGAACTTAAAGGCAAGTTTGTCATTATGTGCACGGGCCGCTATAGCAAAGAAAAGAGGCAAGCTCTTCTTATCAAGGCCGCCAAAGTTTCTAAATACAGCGATGAAATTCAATTGATTTTCGCCGGTGAAGGCCCTCGTTACAATGAGCTTCAGCGCCTCGTCAAAAAGACCAAGCTCAAAAATACGCCGATGTTCCGTTTCTATAAGCGGGACGAACTCGTGAAAGCCCTCAATATGTGCGACCTTTATGTTCACACCTCTGAAATCGAGATTGAGGCCATTAGTTGCCTCGAAGCCATCTCTTGCGGACTCGTTCCTGTCATCAACGACTCCAGCAAATCCGCGACGCGCTACTTTGCGCTGGATGACAAAGACCTCTTTAAGCTCAACGATTACAAAGAATTGGCGGCCAAGATCGATTATTGGCATGACCACCCCGAAGAGAAGAAGGCCCGCCAAGAGCAATACCGTTCCTTTGTCGGGCAATTCGATTTCGACCATTGCATGGACGAAATGGAAAAGATGATTGTCGCCACTTCCAAAATTCATAAAGAACCCTCTCATAAGAAAAAATGAAAAAGCTCAAACGCGTTTATTACTATAGTGACCCGGTCAATGACGACTTCGCTTTAAACGACATCAAAGCCAAGCCCTTGCCAAAGAAGATGAAATTTTTTCATCGCGGGATCATCTACAACCTTTTCGCGAACCTTATTTATTATCTAGTCGCCGTGCCTTGGCTTTGGCTCTATGGCAAAATTCGTTACCGGTTCAGAATCGTTGGCGAAAAGAAAATCCGAAGCCTTAAGCACAAGGGCTATTTCCTTTATGGCAATCACACGATGGATGATGATGGCTATTTGGCCAGTGTTTCTTTCAATTTGCCCCACAAAACCTACGTGGTTTCCTCTCAAGAGACCACTTCGATCTTTGGCTTAAGATGGTTTCTCATCATGATGGGGGTGCTCCCTGTTCCAGCAAATCCTGAGGAAGCTAAAAAGTTCCTTGAGGCGGTGGAATACCATTACAAGCATCGCGGGGTCATCATGATTTTCCCTGAGGCCCATATTTGGCCTTACTACACCAGGATCCGTCCCTTCGTCGATAACAGTTTCACTTATCCAGCTCAGCTAAACGCGCCAGTGGTGGCAATGTGCACGACCTTTAGACAGAGACGGTTCTTCCGTCACCTTCCGCCCAAGGTCACGATTCACGTGAGCGCCCCGATTTACCCCGATATGTCCAAAGCCCTTGGGGAACGCACGAAACTCTTGCGCGACCAGGTCTACGAATTCATGGAAGACACGTCCTCTTCTCTCGACAACTACGAATATGTCCGTTACTACAAAAAGAAAGACGGAGACGACCCTACTGAAAAGTAGGGGCGTTTTTCTTGCGAGGTAAAGAAACCAACCTATAATGATACTCAGGAGGAATCCACATATGGAATTCAAAGGATCTCAGACTGAGAAAAATCTTCAGGCAGCCTTCGCCGGAGAGAGCCAAGCTCGTAATAAGTACACCTACTTTGCAAGCAAAGCCCGTAAAGAAGGATATGAGCAGATCGCGGCGATCTTCGAGGAGACCGCCGACAACGAAAAGGAACACGCTAAGCTTTGGTTCAAGTACTTACAGCCAGGCCAAGATATCGGCTCAACCGTCGATAACCTCAAAGCTGCCGCTGATGGCGAGAACTATGAGTGGACCGATATGTACAAAGGCTTTGCCGAAACCGCCCGCAAGGAAGGCTTCGACGAAATCGCGTACAAGTTCGAGATGGTCGCCAAGATCGAGAAGACTCACGAGGAACGCTATCGGAAGCTTCTTGATAACGTCAAATCGGGCGTTGTCTTCATCGGCAGCGATCTCTCGGTTTGGAAATGCCGCAACTGCGGTCACATCGTGATTGGCAAGTACGCCCCGCTTAAATGCCCAGTCTGCGGACATCCGCAGAGCTTCTTCGAATTAAGAGCGACGAACTATTAAATCGAAGCCTAGGGAAGACCTCTCGAAGAGAGAGGTCTTTTCTTCTTATACGATTAAGTGCGTTTTCCTCTTGCAAAGATGAGAGAGCGTGAGGATAATATCTAAGCGCGACTAAGCGCAACCAATGGACCATTGGTGTAGCGGTCTAACATGTCTCCCTGTCACGGAGAAGATCGGGGGTTCGAATCCCCCATGGTCCGCCAAGTGGCCCGGTAGCTCAGCAGGTAGAGCACGGCCCTGAAAAGGCCGGTGTCCCCGGATCGGAGCCGGGCTGGGCCACCACTTGACAAAAGCCTCAGAGAAATCTGAGGTTTTTCTTTTTTTAAGATTTTCCCAGCCACCAAGGCTTAACGGTAATAAAATAGAACTAGAAAGTCCGTTCCTTACCCCCCAAAGAAGGAAACATCTTTTGGGGGATTTTTTAATGGAGAAAAAACATTGGAGCATCGTTTATAGCAAAAGTGACGAGGAGTTTATCGCCCTATTCAAGGACTCTCACACCTTAACGGAATTCGCCTACCGCTTAGGAATGGTCAATATCGGCGGTGACACCTTTCAGATCCTAAAAGGCCGAATGAGGGAGCTGTCTCTCGATTCGACTAAGCAGTTTGCGGGGTGGAGACGCTTAAGCGCCCAAAGAGTTTATGTATCAAGCGAAGAATATTTCGCCATCCACACTAAACACGCGGGCCATTCGCTCCTGAGACGTCTTCTTAAAGAAGGTCTGAAAGAGAAACGGTGTGAAATATGTGGCAACGAAGGGGAGTGGAATGGTAAGCCACTTGCCTTGCAGGTCCATCACCGTAATGGGGACCATTTTGACAATCGTTTAGAAAACTTAGAGATTCTTTGTCCTAATTGCCATGCTCAAACGGAGAATAACGACGGCAAGAATATCAAACGCCATAAAGATTCAGTGCCGCCTCGCCTCGACAATATCGTCCTTTCTTTTTCTAATGAGCCAGGAGTGCCAGTCATAAAAAAGAAACTTGTTTGCAAAAATTGCGGCAAACCTATCACGCGCTGGAGCAAAACTGGATTATGCAAGAAGTGCGTCGACGAGAAAAGCCGCAAAGTGCCTCATCCTAGCAAGGAAGAATTACTTTTCTTAATCCAAAAATCGAGCGTTCGAGCGGTCGCGAAACATTACGGCATTGGCCAATCATCCGTTCGCAAATGGTGCAAAAAATATGGCCTTCCGACCAAAGAAAAGGCTCTTAAAGAATTCGTACTCGATTAAATGTGTCCGACTTCGTCCGCCGAAATAACAGCGATTTTCGTTGAGACAAAAAGTGGTTCAACCAATTTCTTTTCTTCTTCGTCATAGACTACGTAATAGCTTGTCTCGCGTAGGTTTCTTACGATATAGCCTCGGTGGGAAAGAATGAATTCGCCGAGTTTCAAAGCGTTTTGGCTATCTTTGCGTAAGAGAGACGAAAAGATAAAGCCATAGCCTTCCAAATGATCGTCGATGGGATCATCTACCCATGAATAGATAAGGTGGTTGAAGCCAAAATAAGCTTCTCTATCATAAGGGACAGCAATTTGACGCGGTGGCAAATGGTCTAGTTGGTCTTGAATGAGGCTTAAGGCTACTTGGCCTAAACTTGATGGATATCCTTGCAAAAGCCCATCCAAATTGGTGTTGGAGGCTTCCATGATGGCTCGTAGCAAAAGCATCGACATCTTGGCGTCGTCTTTGCTTTCGTGTCCTTCAAAATCGTCATAAGGCACCTTAAGATCCTTGAGTCCGTCTTCCATCGAAGGGCTCCGTTCATAGTTGGCATAGAGACGGTAGATTTCCTGGATGTCACAATAGTCGAAGCTTGGCATTACCAAGTTGTAGCGATGGCATTCGGAGATCAGGAATCCGATGTCGTTCTCGATCGCGTAGCCAAACACTTTGGTCTCAGGATCGGTCAATAAAGAAACGATGGTTTGGTAGTGGTAAGGAAACTTTTCCGCGGTTTGAAATCTTAAGGGGGTATACGCGAGATCGATACTGTTGCTTCCTTGCCCTAGGACATGGGGGTCAAAAGGGGCATTAGGATTGATGATGATGTCTTTTTCTTCGAGTAGACGAAAAGACTCATCGGTGATGACGTAACCAAACGAGCAAATTTTGCCTTCGTGGTCATAACAATTAGCGCATTCGCAATCAAAAAAGAGATACTTCATGCTCGACTATGATAGACCACTTGTTTCTTTTATTTAAGTCCGGTTGTCTTTTCGATAAAAGCCAAAGCGTTATTGAGACTAGTTTCTAACGGAGTATAGATGAGGCCTAATTCCTCTTTAGATTTCGAGGTATCGAAATTCGCCTCGGTCCGAACGGTCTTCAAACTCATATAAGTATAGAGGGGTTTCTTTTTGGAGATTTTCTCGTGGATCATGATGAAGGGCAAAATCATGTAGACGAGCCAGAACGGAACGATATGTCCACGTTTTAGACTGGGATAGCGTTTAATCACGACATCATCGATTTGTCGTAAGGTCATATAGCCGCCGGAAATAAGGTAGCCTTGACCGGCTTTGCCTTTCGTAAGAGCGGCGATGAGGGCCCGCGCGACATCATGGACGTCAACGAAAGCGTATCCGCCTTTGACGAAGAATCCTAACTTGCCTGAAGCCAACTTATAGAGGAGAGTGGAAATCTCCCCCATGGCGTAATCGTGGTCGCTGATGATGCCCGAAGGGAAAATAACCGAAGCATTTAGTCCTTCTTGAGCTTTTTGGAAAACATAGGCTGTGGCTTCCTTTTTGGTCGTTTCGTAGGCTCCGATATTTTCGGTCGGACCGCCAAAATCGCTTTCTTTGATCTGAACGTCCTTCTTATAACCGAGAACGTGGGAAGACGAAACATAAAGGAATTTAACGCAATGTTTTTCCATCGCGACATCGACGACGTTCTTAGTGCCTCCCAAATTGACGAGACGCATTTTTTCATTATCTTTGGTTTGGATGGAAACAAGAGCGGCCAAATGAATCACGGCATCGCCTTCCTGCATCCCGCTCCGTAGCGAGTCTTTGTCGAGGATGTTGCCATAGACTCTCGTGACGTAGGGTGGCAAATCTTTTTCCAACCGGTCGCCTTGCATAATGAAAGCGGCGATGTTCTTTTCTCCGATTTTGCCTAATTCTTCAATGAGAGTTTGGCCTAGAAGTCCGGTCGCACCGGTGATAAAAATTCTTCCCATGACCTCACTATAACCTAAAATAATTATTCCTGCGTAGGAAAATGAGGAATTTCGTCAATTGACGGATGATTTTCTAACATGTTTTTTGATTAATCCCTATAATCATCTTTGAAGAAAGAAGGCTCGTATGGAAAACGTTGTTCTTATTACTGGTGGCAGTGGCGGCATCGGGACCGCTCTTGCTAAACGGTTTGCGCGCAGCAATTTCAACCTTCTTTTAATTGCGCGCGATCCAGTCAAACTCGAAACCGCCAAACGGGCGGCTTTGCTTGCCAATCCTGCCATTCAAGTCGTTACTTTGTCGAAAGATTTGCTCTCGACGAATGCCGCCGAAGACATCTATGGCTATTGCCGCGAAAACAATCTGCAGGTCGAAATCCTTTGCAACAACGCAGGCGTTGGCACCTATGGGGCCTTTGCTGACAGTTTCGTCGAAGATAATGAAAACATTATCCAAATCGATATCGTCAACATGGTCAACCTGACCTACCTTTTCATGCACGATATGATCGAACGCAAACACGGCTACATTCTTAATACCGCTTCAACCGCGGCTTTCCAATGCGGCCCTTATATGAACGTTTATTATGCCGCCAAATCTTTCGTTCTCTCCTTCACCGAAGGATTGCACGAAGAATTGAAGGGCACGGGCGTGAAGGTTTCCGCTCTCTGCCCAGGCCCGACCGATACCAATTTCGTTCATACTTCAGGTTTTGACAAAACCAAGATCAAAGGTGTCTTCCCCGTTATGAACGCGGACCGGGTAGCGGAAAAGGCTTTTAAAGGCTTAATGAAGAATAAGCCGATTATCATTCCTGGCTTCAAGAACTGGTGCCGGGCTTTTGAAACTCGTCTTTTCTCCCGCCATTTTATCCGTAACCGCATGCGTTCGATGCTCCGCCCAAAGGAAAAGGACAAGAAATAAGAATTAAGACATCCGAGAACGGATGTCTTTTTTGATTAAAGCAAGGAGCCATCGGCAATATCGCACGGACCCCTATCTTTTCTTTTGCAAATGATTAAGATATTCGCGCATGCCTTCAGAAAGAAAAACACCGAAAATATTGTCTATTTGGAAAGAAGAAGTCGATCTTACCAGCGGGAATCTCTTCAAAAAGATGCTCTTGTTCACCCTTCCGGTGATTCTTTCCAGTCTTTTGCAATTGGTATATTCTTCAGCCGATTTATTGGTGGTTGATTACTTTGGCGGTGGCGCTTTCTCAATGGCTGCCGTCGGCGATAATGGTTCTCTCATCTCCTTGATCGTTAATACTTTCATCGGAATCTCGGTTGGGGCTAACGTGGTCGTGGCCTCCGCTAAAGGAGCCAAAGACAAAGAGAAAGCCTCTAAGGCTCTTCACAGCTCCATCATCATCTCGTTGGTCTTGGGTGTTTTCGTCGCCTGTTTCGGTTATCGTTTGGCACCAGTTTTCCTTGTAGCCATGCATACGCCGACAGAAATCGTCGGTCTTGCAAGCGTTTATCTTCGTATTTACTTCTTGGGTGTTCCGTTTATTCTCGTTTTCAACTTTGGCTCCGCAATTTTACGAGCCATGGGCGACAGCCGTCGGCCTCTTTACGCGCTAATAGCCTGTGGCATTCTTAACGTTTGTTTGAACCTTCTCTTCGTCATCGTTTTCAAAAAAGACGTGTGGGGCGTGGCGGTGGCGACTGTTATCAGCGAAGGCCTTGAAGCTTTCTTGACGATCCTTTTCCTTATTCATCACAAGAAAGGTTTCGTCTCCATGACGAAAAAGGATCTTCATTATGATGATGTGGTGGGTGGCGAGGTTCTTCGCCATGGCATTCCAGCCGGTCTTGAATCCCTGATCTTCTCAATCAGCAACGTTGTCATTCAAGCGCAAGCCAACACCTTTAACGCTTTCGCCGTCAGTGGCAACACCGCGAGCGATAACATCGAAGGCTATATTTTCGTGGTGCTCGAAGCCTTCGCCGTCGCCGTCAGTTCCATTGTTTCGCAGAACTACGGCGCCAATAATAAGCAAAATCTTCGCAAATCCCTCCTCTATTCCTTTTTGACCATTACCGTTTTAGGCATATCTTTGGGCGGTTTAGCCGCCTTGCTCCGTTATCAATTGATCGGCATCTTTATCCATGGCACCGGTGAAGGAATGGAAGAAGCGACGAGGGTTGGCACCCAGCGTCTCATCCTCATGGGTCTCACTTATTGGATTTGCGCGATGATGGATATCTTCAGCGCTTATCTTCGTGGCATTAAACATCCGATTGCTCCGACCATCGTCACAATCGTATGCGCCTGCGCGATGCGGTTTATTTGGGTTTATGGTTTCTTCGACAGGATACCTGGCATGCATACCCTTCTCTGGCTTTATGCTGTCTACCCAATTACATGGACTATCGCCGATTTGACTTACCTCACTATCATCCCGCGTTTTACAAAGAAAGCTTATGCCGAAATCGATGCCAGACTGTCATTGGCATCTAGAGATACGCAAAATAGTAACCTGCAACCATCGTCTAAATAATATTAAAATTTGACATTGTCTAAAAATTGTTAAGGCGCACTAAAATTTCCCCGCGCCTTTTTCTTTTCTATGGTCTAGAATAAAGACAACATGGAACAAACAACTACTACCGGGGCTTCAGCTCCCCTAAAGCTGAACTATAAGCGTACTTTTATTATTGGCTTCGCGTTCTTCGGAATCCTGCTTCTATGGCAAGTCTACGATTCCTGGTGTCCGACCTTCCTTGAACAATTGTTCATGAAGGCCCTAGGGACCGCCAACAGCGAGGATGTTCAGTATCTCGTTGGCATCATGATGGCCATGGATAACTTGGCCGCCTTGATCTTAATGCCGATCTTTGGACGGCTAAGCGATAAGACCCACACCAAATTAGGCAAACGTATGCCTTACATTTTGGTCGGTACGTTTGTCTGTGCGCTGACTTTCCCATTTATTCCAGTCTTCTTCCATCTTAATAACATCGCCGGTGTCATCGCGATGATGGCTATCGTCATTTGCTTCGCCATGATGTACCGTAATCCGGCTGTGGCTCTTATGCCTGACCTCACTCCGAAGCCATTACGTTCGAAAGCTAACGGCATCATTAACATCATGGGCTATGTCGGTGGCGCCTTCGCGACGGTCGTTGGCATTGTATTCGTTCTGACCGATTACTTAGGCGAAGGCAAAAAGACCACTTGGGCCAAAGGCAATATTTGGGCCATTGAGGCTCCGTTCCTTATTGCCAGCGTCTTGATGGTTATTTCGGCGATTGTCCTTTGCTGCACGATTCACGAAAACGAACTTGAAGAGAAACTTGCTCCGGAAATCGAAGAAGGCGAGAAACAAGCCGCCATCGTCGATTCGGTCGAGCACGATGATGAGAAGCCGATGAGCAAAGCCAATAAGACGATGCTCTTCCTCATTCTTGGCGCCGAGTTCTTCTGGTTCATGTCCGACAACGGAATCGGGACCTTCATGTTGAACTATTCCCGTAACTATCTTGGCGCCTCAAGTGCCTCCAACATGATCATGACTATCATCGGCGGTGTTGGTTCGGTGATTGGCTTTGCGATTGGTGGCTACATCGCTGGACGCATTGGCCGCAAATGGACCGTTACTTCTGGTTTGATTCTGACCCTCTTGGGATTGGTCTTATGGCTCGTGTTGGAGTTTGCCGTAGGCAAGGGTGCTTGGAATGAAGCCAAAGGCTATTACGATTTCCCGTGGTATCTCTATCTCATTTGGGGTTTAAAAGGTTTCGGCATGTCACTCGTTCACCTCAATTCTTTCCCGATGGTGGTGGAGCTTTGCTCAAAGAAAAAGGTTGGTCAGTTCACCGGCTATTACTACATGGCTTCCATGGCGGCTCAGACCGTCACGCCGATGTTGCTTGGCTTGCTCTTAAGAGCCGAAAACATTAACTGGTCGTTCCTCCCTATTTACGCCGTCATCGCCACCTCGATTTCGCTCACCATCTTCCTCTTTGTGAAGAATGTTAAAACCGTTAAAGTCAAAGACAAAAAAGGCCTTGAAGGCCTAGGAGCCGACGACAACTAAAGGAGGTCCTATATGCCAGCAGTTATTACCCATTACACTTTCGCCATCGAGACGATGTTGGATCCGAACGACCGTTATCGGGCCGCCACTTTGGTGGGGGCCCAAGGTCCTGATCCGTTCTTCTTCTATGGCCAGGTTCCACTTCATAAAAGAAAGGGCTCGCCCGAAGTCGATAGCTTTGGAAGCGACCTCCATCACGTCGAACTTTCCGCCCCGTATTATCACCTTATCGAGATAGCCAATAAGTCCCCTGACAAGGAATTGCTTTTCGCCTACATCGATGGTCTTTTCCTCCATTATTGTTTGGACCGCAATTGCCATCCTTATGTCTTTTACATGACAGGCTTCCCATCCAAACCCGAAGAGAAGAAAAAGTATGGGATTTCCCATATGTATTTCGAAACCATCCTCGACTACTTGCTCGGCCACGAAAAAGGCACGTTCACACGTCCTGACGTTTATCTTGAGATGCCAAAAGAAGACGCCGAGAAAATCGGTGCGATGTGGGATGAGATGAACAAGATGACGCTTTCAAAAGAACACTTTGATTCCAAGAGTTTTGTCTACTCGCTTAAGGATTATAAAACCGCCCTTCATTCGGCCTTTAGCAAACACGGCAAAAAGAAAGCCTTGTTCAAAAAGATCTTCGGCAGTGAATCTCACGCTTGGGCGATGTCTTATCCGCAAAACCTCGACGACTTAAAAAACATTGATTTCCTTAACAAATCCCATACGGAATGGTTCGACCCCGTATCTGGCGTTTCCCATAAAGAGAGCTTTTATGACCTCATGGCGAAGAGCGCGGAAGACTATGTCAAAGTTCACGCCTTGCTCCTCAAGGCCAAGAATGGCGTGCCCGTCGAAGGAGAACTTAAGGCTTTCGTCAACAACGTCGATCACGATGGTGTGCCAGTTGGCGAGAAGAAATCCCATCAAACCTTCGTTTGGCCCCGCTGGCCGCTTTAACGAAAACGTTTTCAGCGATTTGAGCCTATAAAATAGGCTCTTTTCATTTATAATGTTAGCGTGAAACTTTTTAAGAAGGGTTATTGGCCTAAGCTCTTGATGCTGCTGCTCGTTTTCTTTCAGCTCGCAGGCATTGCGGTGGCAGCATATTTCTTTTTCAATAATGGTTTCACCGTCCGCCACACATTCGCTTTGCTTTTTATCGTTTGGGGCATAACGGCATTCTTTGAGATTTTCATCGTCTTAAGCCGCAGCGAAACCGATTATCGGATGGCATGGATGCTTTTTGTGGCCGTTCTGCCTGTCTTAGGAGCGGTTTATTATCTTCTCTTCGCTAACAAACGGACCACGCACCGTCAGAAGGTCAAGATGAAACGTTATGAGCAAGCCCTGCCTCCCTTCCCGAGCAAGCCGGAAACCAAAGCGGCTTTGGAGCAAGCCTGCCCCATTGGATCAAAAATCAGCAATTACCTAGAAAATAACGCTTCCGCGGCCGTCTATCAGGAGACTTCAATCGAATACTTCCCCCTCGGCGATGAAGCCTTCCCCGTCATGCTACGGGAACTGTGGGCTGCCAAGCATTTCATCTTTTTCGAATATTTCATTATTGCCCCAGGCAAAATGTGGGACGAGATCCATAAGATTCTCTTGGCCAAGGTCAAAGAAGGCGTGGATGTTCGTCTTGTTTATGATGACTTCGGAAACTTAGGCAACACGCCGGTCGACTTCGCGGATAAACTCAACAAAGAAGGCATTAAGGCCCATGTCTTTAGCCCGATTCACCCCTTCTTAAACGTCAAGATGAATAACCGCGACCACCGAAAGATTCTTGTGGTCGACGGTCACACTGGCTTCACCGGCGGAATCAACATCGCCGACGAGTACATCAATAAAGTCGAACGCTTTGGGCACTGGAAAGATAACTGCATTCTTCTCAAGGGCCGTGGCGTCGATGGTCTTACGAGGCTCTTCTTACGTAACTGGATTGCCACTTTTGAGCATGATTGGAAAGTGGATTTCTCGCAATATGAAAGCCAAAAATATATCGCGGAAATTGGCGGCTATCCTCAATCCGATGGCTTTTTGCAGCCTTATGGAGACCTTCCCTTCGATTACGAGTCAGTCGGCGAAAGAGTTTACTTAAGCATTTTGTCTAGAGCCGAGAAATACGTTTATATGTCGACCCCTTATCTCATTCTGGACGATCAATTGCGCGATGCCATGACTCTGGCCGCTTCGGAAGGTCTCGACATTCGTCTTCTCGTCCCTGGCGTTCCAGACAAACGTCGTATCTTCCAACTCACCAGACTCAATTACGGGCCCCTTCTCGCCGCGGGAGTGAAGATTTATGAATACACTCCTGGCTTCGTCCATCAGAAGATGTTTGTGAGCGATGATACAATTGCCACTGATGGCACGATCAACCTCGATTATCGAAGCCTATATCTCCACTTGGAATGTGGGACTCTCATCATGAAAAGTCGAGCCGCGGACAACATGAAACAAGATTTTTTGGCGACCATTCAGGTCTCGCACGAAGTAACGTTGGAGGAATGGAACGGGTGGCGAAAAAAGAAAGCCTTCGAGTGGGCTTTGTTGCGCCTTCTCGCCCCATTACTATAATTAAGGGAGTAAAGAAGGATAAGCCCATGGAATTTTTCGCGAAGGTCTACTGCCGAGCCTATCAGGGAACTGTTCGTCTACTTTCGAATTTCCTCAATTTCCGAGAGCCAGCCCGTATTGAAGGCGAAGGGTCATTAACAAAAATTCCCGATGCCTTGAAACAAAAAGGCTATCGCCATCCGCTCATCGTAGCGGATCCGGCCATGACTAATCTTGGCCTTGTGAACCCCTTGCTTGACGCTTTGAAAGCAGCCGGTTTCTCCTATTCCATCTATGACAAAGTGGTGCCCAACCCGACTTTCGATGTTGTCTTAGCTGCCAAAGCTAAGGCCCAAGTCGACAATTGTGACTGCCTTATCGCCATTGGCGGGGGCAGTGCAATGGACACGGCCAAAGCCGCTGGCGCCTTGCTTGCCAACCCTAAAGCCACCCCTTCTTCGCTCGGTGGCATTCTCAAAGTTCATAAACGCTATCATTTCTTGATTGCCATTCCAACGACTGCCGGCACGGGCAGCGAAACGACCGTGGCTGCCGTCATCGTGAATCCGAAAACCCATGAAAAATTCTCCATCAATGACCCGAAGCTCATCCCGAGTCTCGCCGTATTGGATAATTCCTTGCTAAGAGGCTTGCCTAAACAAGTCATCGCCACGACCGGCATGGATGCTTTGACGCATGCCGTCGAAGCTTTCATCGGTCATAGCCGCACAACGAAAACAAAAGCCTATTCCATCAAAGCCGTGCAGCTCATCCATGATTCTCTCTATGCTTTCTATACCGACCCAACCGATGCGGTGAGCCGTGGCAATATGCAGCTAGCCGCTTATTTGGCTGGCGTGGCCTTCACGAGAAGCTACGTTGGCTATGTCCACGCGGTCGCCCATTCCCTCGGCGGCCAATACAATGTCGCGCACGGTCTCGCCAACGCCGTGATTCTTCCGCATATTCTCCGCGATTATGGCAAGAGCGTGGAAAAACGCCTCGCCGTTCTTTCGGACGCCATTCACCTTACGAAGCGCGATGCTACGAGAAAAGAGAAATCAGCGGCCTTCATCTATTGGATCGAATCGATGAATACCCAGATGGCCATCCCTGCAACCTTCAATCATCTTATTAAGCCCGAAGACATTCCCGCTTTGGCCGCGAGAGCCGCCCATGAAGCCAACCCGCTTTATCCGGTTCCGAAAGAGTTCGACGAGAAAGAATTGGAGAAGGTTTATAAGGAGATCGATCCGCAATGAAAATTTCGCACGTCGAGCGGAACAACAACTCCTTAGTAACATTTACCAACGGAATCGGTTTCTCCCTCACACTCTCGGATTTTGGCGCGGGCCTTTACGAGATGCGGTGGAATGGAGAACCTCTTACGATTGCCGAAAAAGACCCTGATCAATATCTTTATAGCACGGGTTATTTTGGCAAAACGGTTGGACGGATCGCCGGTCGTATCAAAAAAGGCCTTTTGCCGTTCAATGGCAAAACCTATCAGTTAGGCATCAACGATGGCGCCAATTGCCTTCATAGTGGCCCGACGGGACTCTCTTTCGTCACATGGCGGCGCGATGTCGTCACCAATGATGGCGAGACTTATTGCGACTATTATTACTTTTCGCCCGAGGGAGAAGGCGGTTTCCATGGTGAAGTGACGTTCAGGGTTCGTTATCATCTTTTCGAAAATGAGCCCAAAGTCGAAATCCTTTATCAGAGTCTTTCGCCTATCGAAACCCCGATCAACCTGACGACCCATACCTATTTCAATTTAGGCGGGAGTCCGACGATTCTTGACCATGTTCTTTGGATCAAAAGCGAGGAAAATGAGTTCTACGATAAGGAAATGATTCCGACTGGCATTAAGAAATCGCCAGAATGCCTCGACTTCTCGAAACCAAGGAAAATTGGTGCTTTCATCAAAGACCCTTTGATTTATAAGACGACAAACAAGGGGTATGACCATAGCTATCTTTTGTTACCTCACACCTTGGAAGAACCGGTTTTGACTCTTTCTGGCAATGGTTTAAGGATGGAGTTACGAACCGACTTACCATGCTTGCAGGTCTATAGCGATAACTATCCGCGTGAACATACCTTGTTGACTAACGGCAACATCGAGCAAACGAACGCTTCGGTGGCCATTGAACCGGTCGAAATACCCGGCGATTTCGCGAAAATGTCCGTTGGACCCAATGAGTTCAAACGCAACACCATCATCTATTCGTTTTCCAAGGAGGAAGAACCATGAGCATCGAAGAAACTATCGCGGAGGCGATTGCCTACGCGGAGAAAAACCTTTCGTTAGAAAAGGAAGACGAGATTTATTTCACGAACCTCCTCCTTTCCCACTTTGGAAAGAAAGAGCCTTTTAAAGGCCATATTGACGAGAACCACGTCGCCAGTTTAAAAGTGCCCGACGAAATCGTGGACGCCATCGTTTCCTACGACACCCAAATCCGTTTGATGGATGAGGGGTCGGCCGAAAGAGATGCCACTTGGGTCATGGGAGTCCTTTCTCCTTTGCCAAGCAAGGTGAGCCAAGTCTTCAATGTCTTGTGCTCGATGGGAAGCGAAAAGGCCACCGAATATCTTTATGACCTTTCGATAAAAAACGATTACATCCAAAAGACTAAAGTAGACAAGAATCTCCATTGGGTCGCGAGTTACAAGAATGGCCCCGATCTCGAGATTTCCATCAACCTTTCGAAGCCCGAAAAGAATAACAAAGACATCGCCAAACTCGTTCACGCTCAGGCAACAGGCTATCCTTCCTGCTTGCTTTGCAAAGAAAACGTGGGTTTTGAAGGCTCTTCGAGCCATCCCGCTCGCGAGAACATCCGGTTCATCCCGTTAACGCTCGACGGCGGTCGTTGGTATTTGCAGTATTCGCCTTACGTTTATTATTCGCACCATTGCATCGTCTTCTATGAAGAACACACGCCAATGGCCATTAACGCCCACGTGCTTCGCTGCCTTTTCGACTTCGTGGATCAGTTCCCGAATTTCTTCATTGGCAGCAATAGCGATCTTCCGATTGTCGGGGGTTCGATTTTGAACCACGAGCATTTCCAGGGCGGCGCCCACGAGATGCCGATCATGAAGAGCAAAGTGCGGACTTATTTGCCTTTAAAGAGCAAAGAAACCTCCTTTGGAATTCTTGATTTCTATGATACGGTCCTCAAACTTTGGGGTCCTAATCGCGAAGACATTCTTTCTTTAGCAACGACCCTAACCGAGAAGTGGCGGGCTTATAACGATGAAGGGCATGGCATTATTTCTAGCGACGTCTCAGGCCAGCACAGCACCGTCACCCCGATCGTTCGCAAAGTTGGGAAAACCTATGAGCTTTATCTCATTCTCCGCAACAACCTTTGCACCAGTCAGTTCCCCGACGGTCTATATCATGTCCATCCTGAATATCAGTACATCAAGAAAGAAGGAATCGGCCTCATTGAAGCGGCTGGTCTCTTCATCTTGCCAGCCCGTCTAGTGAGACAAGGCAAAGAAGCGGAAGAAGTGGTGAAGAAGAATCTCACCGAAGAGCAATATCTAGCCCAATATGAAGATTTGAAACCATTTGCTCCGATGATTGAAGACATGAAGAAAAACGGCGTCACCGTCAGTGAGCATATCAGCGGTGTCTGTCAGCACATTCTCGAGAACGTCGCGGTTTATAAGAACGACGAAGAAGGGCAAAAAGCCCTTGCCGCTTTCACTAAGGAGGCTCTTAAGTAATGAGCAAGGAAGATTTCGTGAGGGCCAGCAAGGCCTTCGAAAAGGATTTCGGCGTTAAGCCCGAAGGCTTCATTTTCTCGCCTGGTCGGTTGGAATTATTAGGCAATCACACCGACCATAACCATGGGTCTTGCTTGGTCGCTGGTTGCTCGTTAGGCATTCATGCGGCGATTGGCAAAGCTAACGAAGTGACGATTGAATCCGAAGGTTATGGCACGAGTTCGTTCTCCTTGAAAGAACTTGGCTATGACGAAAAAGAAAAAGGCAGCACCTTGGCTTTGACAAAGGGCGTCTTACAAGGCTTGCACGATAAAGGCTATAAGATTGGGGGCTTCAAGGCGGCGATCAATAGCGACATCTTCGCCGGAGCGGGCGTCTCTAGCAGTGCCGCTTACGAGCTTTTCGTCGCAGAGACAATCAATGTCCTTTATAACGGAGGCAAGATTCCTTTCCTTACGAAAGCCCGGGTGGGCCAATACGCCGAAAACGTCTATTTCGGCAAAGCTTCGGGCCTTCTTGATCAATGCGGTTCATCTTTTGGCGGCGTCCAATATCTCGACTTCCATGATCCGGATAATTTCCGGGTCGAGGCTATGGATTATCCGGATTGGCTTCCGCATATCGTTCTCGTCAATCCCGGCTCCAGTCACGTGGGCCTAAATGATCTTTATAGCGAAATGCCGAAAGATATGTGGCTCGTGGCCGAGAAAGTCTTTAAGAAGAAGTTCCTTGGCGAAGTGGAAGACCCGGCGAAAGCCTTGGTTACTCTCTCGAAGCCCATCGACGGAATCCCTGAGCGGGCTCGCCTAAGGGCCATTCACTTCTTCAGCGAAGATGCGCGGGTTATGACGGCGAAAAAAGTCTTTTCCAATAAGGATTTGCAGGGATTTTTGAATCTAGAGCGTCAAACGGAGGCTTCGCAAGAGAAGTATCTTCAAAACGTTATGATCCCAGGCCATTACGAAGGATCGCCGCTTGAGGCTATCAATCGGGCCAACGAAATAAATAAAGACGGTTCTGCCCGTGTCATGGGCGGAGGTCTCGTGGGCAGTATTATCTGCTTCGTTCCGGATAAAGATTTAGCCGTCTTTAAGAAGAAGATGGTTTCATATTATGGCGCGAAGGCCGTGGTGGAAGTCGCGATTCCGCGCCTCGGCGCCCACTTCCTAAAGGAAGCGTGCTAGACTAGTTCAGTTAAAGTGATTTTGGAGGATTGTACCTATGCTTAATCGTCTTTGCGGCGTCTTATGCCCAGTGAGTGCGCTCCCGTCCCGTTTTGGAATCGGTGACTTCGGCGCCACGAGCCGCCATTTCGTTGACGTCTTGTCCAACCATGGTTTTAGAGCTTGGCAGATTCTGCCTCTTAACCCGCTTGGCTATGGTCATTCGCCTTATCAGCCCTTCTCGAGTTTCGCGATGGAAGAGCTTTATGTCGATTTGGACGCTTTAGCGGACAAAGGACTGATTTCTCGTCCGGAAGCTTATAACGAGAAGGCCCCCAAAGTCGATTATGAGGGTATCCGTCTTTATAAAGCCCCCTTCCTAAAACATGCCTTCCAAAAGGAAATGAACCAAAACCATGAATGTTTAACCGCTTTTAGGGAAAAGCATGCTTGGGTCGAGAGTTGGGCTCTTTTCATGATGAATAAGCGCCGCGAGAACATGCAGAGCTGGTCCCTATGGGACGAAGCTCGCCGCGACATGATTAAGCATCAGCATCCTCTCGTCGGGGAAGACGAAGAAGATTATCTTTACGAAATCTGGCTTCAGAAGACTCTTTATGAGCAATGGGATTCGTTGCATCATTACGCCAATGAAAAAGGCATCAAAATCATTGGCGACGTCCCGTTCTATGTCGGTTTTGACTCTTGCGATGTCTGGGCTAACCAGGATACCTTCTTATTAGACCCGAACACCAAAGAACCGCTTTGGATTGCTGGCGTCCCGCCTGATTATTTCTCCAAGACCGGTCAACGCTGGGGCAACCCGATTTATGACTGGGACTTGATGGAAAAACGGAATTTTTCCTTCCTTATTAATCGTCTCGCGCTCAATAGCGAGATCTATGACGTGATTCGTCTTGATCACTTCCGGGCCTTTGACACTTATTGGAAGATTCCAGCCAGTTGTCCAACCGCGGTCGATGGCAAATGGATTGAAGCCCCTGGCTACAAGTTCTTTGATTTGCTTTTGAAGCAGTATCCGCATATGGATATCATCGCCGAAGATTTAGGCGACCTTCGTCCGCAAGTGCTCACGCTTCGCGACCACTATAACTTCCCAGGTATGAACGTTGTGGAGTTCACCTTCCACGATGCAGAAATCACCCACAAGCCTGGTTACGATAAGGAAAACATGGTGGCTTATTTGGGCACTCATGATAATGACCCGCTCAAAGGCTTCTACGCCAAATTGCCGGAAAATGAGCAGAGAGATTGGAACGAAGCGTTGACTCGTAAAGGCTTCACGGCTGGCGACATCAACGAGCGAATGATCAATTACGCGATGGCTTTGCCAGCTTGCTACGCGATCTTCGCCCTTCAGGATTTGCTGGATTTAGGCAGCGAGACCCGCATCAATTGCCCTGGTGTCATCGATGATGTCAACTGGACATGGCGACTTGTGAATTATGAGCCGTTGGAGATTGTCGCAAGTCATTACGCCGATTTAATTAGAAAGTATAACCGCTAAAAATGCATACCATCGGATTAGTTAGCCTTGGCTGTGCCAAAAATCTCGTCGATAGCGAGATGATTTTAGGCATGTTCAGAGATGGCGAATATCGTTTCACCGACGATCCCGCCTCGGCCGATGTCATCATCGTGAATACGTGCGGCTTCATCGCGGATGCGAAGAAGGAAGCCATCTCGACGATTTTAGAAATGGCCCAGTATCCGGGAAAACTCGTGGTGGTGGGATGCTTTGTCGAAAGAGATTTAAGTGAACTCAATGAATCGATTCCGGAAGTGGATCTTTGGGTTCCTTTACGCGACTATCCCCATCTTCACGAAAAGATCGAGACCCTTTTAGGAACGAAGGACATCGCCCCACTTAATCCTTTGAAGAGAGTCTTATCGACCCCTTCGTATTGCGCTTATCTCCGTCTTAGTGAGGGTTGCAATAATTTTTGCGCCTTCTGTGCCATTCCTTATATACGGGGTCACTTTGTTTCTAGGCCTTACGAGGAAATCCTTGAAGAGGCCCGAAATCTCCGCAAAAGTGGCATCAAAGAGGTTTCTTTGGTCAGCCAAGACACCACTCGTTATGGTTTTGATTTCAAAGGTGGCAAGCCCAACATTATCGATTTACTAAAAGAATTAGACACGATGGGATTCTATTCTATCCGCTTGCTTTATCTTTACCCTGATGAGATTCCTGATGAACTCATTTCCTTTGTGAAGACTAGCAAGTCGGTGGCCCACTATTTCGACGTACCCATTCAATGTGGGAGCGACGACGTCCTTAAGAAGATGAACCGCCATGGCACCCGTCAGGATATCCTTGAGCTCTTTAAGAAGATCAAAGCGGCTATGCCTGAAGCGATATTAAGAACGACTTTAATCGCTGGTTTCCCTGGCGAAACGGAAGCCAATCACAAGGAAACCTTAGCGCTCATGGACGAAATCAAATTCGATCATCTTGGGTGTTTTGCGTATTCGCGTGAAGAAGGCACAGCTGCTTTTAAACTTCCAGGACAAATCCCAGAAGCCAAGAAGAAAGAACGCCGCGATGAGATAATGTCCGCCCAACGGAAAATCTCCTATGAACGGAATAAACTTCTTATCGGCGCAACGATGGAAGGCATCGTGACTGGCTACGATCCAAGCAAAAAAACTTATACCTTAAGAAGCTACTGGAATGCCCCTGACGATATTGATGGAAATATCTATTTCTCGAGCAACGACCCGTTAAAAGTCGGCGACATCGTTAAAGTTAAAATCACTTCTTCTTTTATTTACGATCTAATGGGCGAAAAAGCCTGAAGTTTATTTCGATTGATTAATCGTGACTCTGCTCAGAAGGCGGGGTCACTTTTAAATGTGACCAAAGAATGGCACCGATAGTCACGGGCACGCCTAAGAGTGAAATCATCCAAAGACGCCAGCCCTGATAATTCGGTAAGTCCATACCAAGCTCTAGATAAATAGAAAGAAGAAGGGTCCATGTTAAGCCAATTACAATCCAATAGCGCATTGTTTCAGGCCCCCAAACGCAGTTGAAGATAAGACCAATAATAAAGGAAGCCGGAATAGCCCAAACGAAAGACATCCAATACCAAAAATTGTTGATCATTTGGCAGCCGATAGTGGCGACGGTTGCAAGAATCCAAACAAGCGAAATAGATAACCCGATAATAACGTTGCGGTTAAAGACAATGGTTTTGCTTTTAGCATAACGTCGGCGGTTTTCAGGGGTGCTTTCATGGGTAATATAGTCCAAAGTAACACCATAAAAGTCCGCCAATTGTTGCAAGGTGTCGACGGCGGGAATGGCATCGCCATGTTCCCATTTACTGACCGCCTTATCACTATAATTGAACTTCTCAGCCAGCTCGCTTTGGGTCAATTTTCGACCCTTTCTTAAGGCCGTAAGATTATTTGCTATATTTTCCTTTATGTCCGGCATATGAGAAAAGACTAAACTGAAACCCCGAAAAATTCAACGTTTTTAGTCTAAACTCTCTTTAAAGTGGAGTTATCTACTTTGTCGAATATTAATCTAGTCGATTCTCCAGTTGGGGAATACAAGAGGAGGTGGGGTTTTATTTTAGGTCTTTTATACTTTATTGGTTCCAGAGGGAACACTATGCAAGAGCACGAAATGTCCAAAACTATCTATTACCAAGACGAACTCACGGATGAGTTCTCTGGTTTTGAACCAAAAAATTACTTCATTCCAGAAGACTATAAGTACATTCATAAAAATATCTTTTATCGTCTAACCACTTTCATCGTCTATCGTCTCATCATGACTCCGATTGCCTATTTGCATAGCGTCTTTTCTTTGCATCAGAAAATCGTTAATCGCAAGGTACTTCGTCCTTATCGCCATAAAGGTTATTTCATTTACGCCAACCATACACAACAACTCGGTGGCGGATATTCCCCCAACCTTGTTTGCTTTCCGAAGCGTGTTTATATCGTTGTTAATCCAGATAACCTCGCGGTAAAAGGATTAAAAACCATCCTTGAAATGTCAGGTGCTTTGCCGTTACCGAGCACGCTTGGGGGAATGCCTGCCTTCTTACACGCTTTGGAGAAACGTAATGTCCAAGGCCATGTTATTTGCATTTACCCAGAAGCCCACATTTGGCCTTATTGCAATTGGATCAGGAACTTCAAGTCCACGTCTTTCCGTTATCCGGCCCAACTAGGAAGTCCCGTTTTCTCATTCACTGATTGCTATAAGAAACGTCGTCATGGCAAAAAGCCAAGAATTGTGACTTATGTCGATGGCCCTTTCTTTGCCGACCCCAAACTCTCCTTACGTGACCAAGCCCAGTCACTCAGGGACCAGGTTTATGAAGCCATGTGCAAACGCGCCAAAGAAGAGAGCACTTATTCCATTATCAATTATGTGAAAAAGGATGAGGTAAAGCATGATTAACATTGTTTATTGCGGAAATGCAGGGATTTTTAAAGGCATTTGTATGTCTTTGCTGAGCGCCCAAGAAGCCACCAAAGAGCCTTTGAGCGTAGCGGTTTTGACCGGCGATTTCACGAACCTTGATAAGCGTTTTGTTCCCTTCAGCGAGAAGCAGCGCGCGGCTCTTGAAGAGTCTTTAAAGAAAAAGAATCCCGAGTCCTCGATTCGCGTGGTGGATGTGACCGTTCCTTTCAATAAGGAATTAGCTGGTTCGCCTAACTGCAAGAGTTCTTACACTCCTTATACCTTGTTAAGGCTTTTCCTCGATGAACTACCCAATGTTCCCGACAAACTTCTTTATCTCGATGCCGACACCATCGTCATGAAAGATCTGTCTCTTCTTTTCTCAACCAATTTAGGCGACAACTATTGCGCTTGGGTGAAGGACAGGTTCGGGCGTTATCTCATCAATCCGCATTATTGCAACGCTGGCGTTATTCTTCTTAATATTCCCCTTTTAAAGAAAGACGGAATCTTCGAAAAGTGCAAGTCGATGCTAAGGAAACGCAAATGGGCTTTTCCTGACCAAGACGTCCTCAATTGGTCGACTCAAGGGCGAAAAGTCATTCTCCCTCGTGAGTTTAACGAGCAAAAGAAACTCAGTTCAACGACTGTCATTCGCCATTACTGCAATCAGCCGAGAATCTTCCCATACGTTCACGCGATGGTGTGCAAACCTTGGGACTTAGATCGCGTTCACAAAGTTTACAAAACCACCGTTCATGATGCACTCCATGAAGAGTGCCGCCTTATTTGGAGGAGCTTAGAAAAATGAACATTCCCGAATATTATCTTATTGCTTCAATCGTTTTCTCTTCGATTGTTCTGCTAATTCTTTTCTTCTACGCTCCAAGAATGTGGGCGTGGTTTGGCGCGTTTAAGAAATCGGAACGTCTCCATAACGAGAAGAATAACCGTTTGGCCATTTTGGTTCCGGCTCGGGACGAAAGTTCGGTCATTAAACCTCTTTTGGAAAGCCTTAGAGGTCAGATTTACAGGGATTTTGAAGTTTTCGTAATTGTTAAAGATCCAGCTGATAAGACCATCGAAATGACCAAAGAGGCGGGATTCCGTTCACTCGTTGTTGCTGACCAAACTTGCAAAAGCGATGCCCTCGATGGCGCGGTGCAGATGATTCTTTCGCGCGACCCCAACGAGTTTGACGCTTATATCATTCTCGATGCGGACACGATGATCAAAGAAGACTATCTCTTAGAAATGAATAACGCGATGGCGAGCGGCCGCGATGTGATCGTCAGCAAGAAAATCGTGAAGAACTATTTCCTCGGGAAAGGCTCTTTAACATTTCAAGGTGCGGCCAACGGTTACATTTGGACGCTCTTTGATCACATGGGAAACAAATACAAAAGCCGCCATCATATCGCTCTTTTCACCGTTGGCAGCGGACTCCTCATTAGCAAAAAGATCATTCTCCATAATGGTGGCTGGTGCTATAAAGCCACGCTTACGGAAGATTGCGAACTGGCAGGTGACATTATCGCCAACCATTGGAGCACTTACTATGCCGAATATGCCCCAATCTATATGGAAGAAGCGCCGACTCTTGATATGACTGATAAAAGACGCAATCGCTGGATGAGCGGCCTTACGAGTGCTCAGCGTCTTTATAAACAAAAGGATTTCTCTTTAGGCAATATCAAGGACATTTATTTCTCCTATTCAATCTTTTTAACTTATGTCTATTTCGGCATTCTCTCTGGCTATTTGGTTGGCAACACTATTGCCGCCTTTGTCTACGCCATCTTCTTCCCATCTTATTTGGCTTACCCGCTCTTTAGTGCGGTCGGCGCCCTTATCTTGATTTATGGCTCCTTCTTTGTCATGGCTCTTTTTGCCTTCTTCGCAAGTTTTCATGATGTCAAAGGCCATTGGGCTTTCCGGATTCTTACAATCTTTGTCGTGCCATTTCATTATTTAGGCTATTTCCCAATCATGGTCAGGGTTTTCCTCGGCCATGGACCAAAGAAATGGGAACAAATTTCCCGCGTTAGCGATCATGAGGCAATCAAATGAGCAAGGAACATCTGACCAGGGCTCAAGTGAGGGCCAAATACCTCGAATTAGAGAAACAGGGCCTTTTCGACCAACACGTGGACCCGATTGATATGTCGATCGTCATCCCCGTGACGAAAGACTACCATTATTATCCCGTTGGCGTTAAAGAAGCCTTTTCGAAATGGGCCCGATATAACTTCATTGTGAAGCCTCTAATGCATAAGGTTAACCATCGATATCTTGAAACGACCGTCGTGGGTCGCGAGAACCTCAAAGGCATCAAGAGCGCAATGGTGATTTCCAACCACGTCCATATGTTTGACTGCATGGCTCTCAAAAAAGCCATGAAAGGCCACTATTTGAACATCGTCGCGGCTTCCTTTAATAACTTCAAAGGGGCTTTAGGCGATGGCATGAGAGCGTCTGGCATGTTGCCTTTGCCTGAGAATTTCGAAGGGATGGAGCATTTCGGGGACGCCATTGCTAAGTCCTTTAAGAAAAACCATTACGTTCTTTTCTATCCGGAGCAGTCGGAGTGGTGGTACTACCACAAGCTTCGCCCTTTTAAGGACGGGGCCTTCCATTACGCCCTTAAGGACAACGTACCAATCATTCCTTGCTTTATTACTTTCGCGCCTCGCATACGCCCTTATTCCGATGCTGATGGCGATTATCCTGAGAGGATTATCGTACACATCCTGAAACCCATCTACCCGAATCCGGAGGCTGATTACAAAACCGAAAGAGCCAGATTGAAGGACGCGGCGTTCGAAGAATGCAAAAAGTGCTATGAAAATGTCTACGGAAAGCCTCTTTCTTATAAAGAATGAGTTTCTTCTCTTGTCAAGTCGTCTTCTAGAACCTATAATCCTAAACGCTGCCCATTAAAATCTTTCGATGAAGGAGCAGCATGAGATTTGCCCCGCTAGTTAAACGGTATAACGGGTCCATGGTAAGGACCAATTCGTAGTCCGACTCTGCGGCGGGGCACCACAGGCAAAAGAACTCAGGGAAACCTGAGTTTTTATTTCACCCAAAAGGGCGAGGAAATCATTCAACAGATAGCCCTTTTGGCGGTATTGGAAATTGAGTAATCACCTTATCGTTAAGACGATTGGGGGATTTTATGAAAAAATCCATAAAAGCGATCATTTTGGCGGGGGTTCTAGCGATTCCATTGCTCGCTGGCTGCGCCAAGAAAGCTTCGGGCTCATCCGTCAGTGAGGGCTCGACTAATTCAGTTTCAGGATCCGTTCAGCCGGTTTCGAGTTTTACCGTTACTTACCTCGATTGGGATTCAACGGTATTAACGACCATCAAAGTCCATCAGGGCGACAAGGCCGTTTATCCTCTAGACAAGCCCACGAGATCTGCGACCGCTCAATACACTTACACCTTTAAAGGATGGGACAAAGAAGAGGCTTTGGCGAGCGTAACCGCAGATATATCCACAACGGCCGTCTACAACGAATCGCTTAATCAATACACCTATAAGTTCCATGACCCGAAAGGCAAAATAGAAGATAAGACGGCCAAGGTGCCTTACGGAACCACTGTTTCCTCTATTAAACCTGCAGATCCCGCCTCTTTCGACGATGAAAAGGCTAGATTACGCAGCGATTTTGTCGGTTGGGATAGCACAGGAGATTTAACCGCCGATACCTTGCCAGAGACCATCACTGGGGACGTCACTTTCACCGCCATTTGGACCGAGACGACGATTTATGCCGTGCGTTTCCTTAACTACGATGGCACGGTCTTAAAAGACGGCTATTGGGTTAAGAAAGGCGCGGATGCGGTGTACGACAAAGATGATCCGAAGAAGGAACCGACCGTTGCTAATGCCTATGCCTTTACTGGTTGGGATAAATCCCTCACCAATATCCAAGCGGATACGGATTTCACCGCTCAGTTCACTGAAGGAACCCGCCAATACACCGTCGATTTTAGCGGCTATTGCAGCCTCTTTGGCGACGGAAATTATTATTGTGACGAAGATTGGCAAGACCAGGCTGACTATGGGACAAAGGTGAGCGATATTTCCTGGAAACCCACTCCGAACAAAGAAGATTATGGTTATGTCTCTCATTCCGATAAGACGGTCGAATACCATTTCTCATTCTATGGCTGGGATATTACTGGCGATAACATGGCGGACGACTTAACAAAAATTACCGTGGACCGCGACCTCAGTTTCAAGGCGGTTTACATTAAGCATCAGTTCATTGATTTAAGCATCTACGATTACAAATTAGATGCCCTATATCATCAGAAAGCTGATTATGGCACCAGCTTAATCGCCGTCATGAATAGCGCCATTGGCGTAACTCTACAAACGAAGCCATCCGATGCCCAATATACTTATAAATTCAAGGGACTTTCCGCCACGAAGGATACGGTCGGCGATGGCTCGGTCGATGTGATTGACTTAGCGTCTTCCGTGGTTGATGCGACGACTCCTTCTGCTTTATATACGATTTTCACGAGACAGGTAAGAACGTATTCCATCACCTGGAACAACGATGATGGAACGCTTTTCAAAACCACAAGCCACACTTATGGCGTCAAGATCGGGCCGTTCGCTCTTGGAAGCAATCCTTCGGCCCCTACTAGCAAGATTACCCCGGCTTCTGGCTATTATCGCGCTTTCCAAGGCTGGAAGATTGGCGACACACTTTACTCCGACAAGACGACGACCTATATCGTCACGGGAGCAGTTACGGCCAGTGCCGTCTTCGCTGATGCCCAAGATTACGCTTTGGTGATTGGCGACCCCACGAAAACCGATGAATACGTGAAGGCTAACACTGATGCCGATTATACCGAGCATTCGATAACCGTTACTGGCAATTCGACGCAGACCATCAGCGACATTCTGGCCAATTATTCGGCGAAAAAGAACGGAACCACCAGCATTCAGGAATATTCCTTCAAGTCCTGGGTCGTTCATTCAGGCGTCCCAACTATCGATGCCAAACTCACTGGAAGCACGGTGGTGTATCCGACTTTCAATGTCTCAAGCTATTACACCCAAGGCAAGAATATCTTAAGTGGCACTCTCCACGCGGTGACGACGGCGACCGCTGATGGAAATTACAGCTACCACTATGGCCTTGTGAGCAATTACGAAGGGATGGTCTCAGGCGTGGCCACTTATCCCCAGTTCATTCAGATGAACATAGCGTTTAAGAAGACGACTTGCTATGACCTTGATTCGGAATGGTCCCACGCCCTTGGCTTAACGGCGAGTGGGGGCGTCTATGCCATCGGCAATGACTCGCAATATTGCCTTGGTCTTGGAACTGGTTACGTCTACATTCCTCAAAGCAGCGCTGACACTTATAGAACTCCGCAATATGTCACGAGTTTATCTGGCAAAACCATCACGGATATCGTCACCACCAAGGATGCGTCTTATGCCATTGATTCAACCGGTCACGTTTATATCGCCGGTTCGCATTATATTGGCTATACCTGGGGTTACGAAAAGGCCTTCGTTAACATGACGAGCGTTGAAGTGGGCTCCCGTTTCTACGTCGATCCGAACGAAGATGACCACGTTCTCGTTCTTACGCCGACCGGTAATATTTATGGCTTAGGCAAAGGTCAATGCATCGGCAACGCTTCGGGAAGCACAAGTCACACGCTTTCGACGACGGCCTTACTCACCCCTTCGCAAACCGCTGGCATCACGGGTGTGACGGGCGATTATGTGACAGATCTCAGCATCTTTAAAGACACTGTCTACGCGTTGACTTATAAGGGTCGCGTCATTCGTTGGGGCGCCGACTATTACGCAACCACCATTGGCGGGACGGCGGATCCTAGAATCCCCACGAGCGCCAAAGTCGTGAACGCCAATCTTTCCAATGCCATCTTCCTTAATATCTGCTGTGGCTACTATGGCGTTGCTGTTTTGTTCAAGAGATGGTCTGGTGGCACCTTGAATTATGGCTATTGGTGGTATGGCAATAACAAGGATAACGAAATGCCGTGCTTAAACGGCGCGACGACGGGCACCGCCAATTACATCAATGGCGTGACTGATCCCACCAGTTTTGCCTATTATGGCGACGCGAGTTTTACGAAACATGGTTTCGTGCTCTTCACGACCTCCGCGGTTTATTGCACGGGCAACATTGGTTCGAAGAGCGATCCAAGCGCGTTCGTGAATCTGCAAGAGAAGTTCTAATCATTCTTTCCAGGAAAGGGGCTCAGCGTCCAACTGAGTCTCTTTCTTTTTGTATATTATTAAAAATCAAGTGCTCATCGGAGTAATCGGTAAAAAAGTAATATCGATTTACCGCCAGTTTTGTGTTGATAAGCAACGTCAACCTTTGTTACTCTATGAGCATCAGGAAAGGTACATAGTATATGGAAGAACGAACGCTCGAGCAGTTTCCGCCGCGCCCGAGGATGGAGTTAGTGGCCAAGTGGCTGATGTTCACGGCCGCCATCCTCTTCATGGCCATCATGTCGATGTTCTATCCGGTCGAAGCCAACATTCCTCTTATTGTCGTTCCGTCGATCCTTGTCCTCATTTTCGCAAAGCCTGTTTTCTTTGAGAAAATGAAACTGACGACCCTCGTGGTGATGCGGATCCTCATCGTTTTAGCCGCTTTCCGTCTATTCAATCCGCAGGTCTACGTTGATGTGATTCTTCTCATGCTCATCATCAACATCCTTGAAGCCACCTTCACCGATTTCATCAAGCACAAGAAATACTTCAATGGCATTAGTGGTTTAGCCTTAGCGGTGGGCGTCATTTCTTTAAAAGGCGCTTGGGCTTATGGCGCGCCAATTGGCAACTATTATCTCGTGACTGGTCCAACCATCGCCGTTACGCTTTGCTACGTCTTCGCCTATACCTTATGGAACTGGATCTTCGTCACAGATGAATTTAGCCCCAGTGTCTCTTTGATGCACGTTGGCTTCTTGGGCGCCCCGATTCTCGGCTGCCTCTGTACGTTAGGCTTAGGAGCCTTCGGTGGCTTCGGCATGTGGCTGCTCTTAAGAGCCAACACCCTTTCGATCGGCGGGTGGCTTCAGATCAGCTGCAAAGGCTGGTTTGAAAAAGAATTCTACTCACCGAAGTTCGAAAAGTTCATTGCCTGGACCCACAAGACGCTCCCGCAGATTATCTTCATGGTCATCAACCTCGCTCTTATCGCGACCTGCATCGCCATCGCCGCCGCCAATGGCGCGATTGGCTATACCCCGGCTCCGTTCTTCCTCTCGTAAGCGCGGAAAAGAACATAAAGCGTCGATGCCGAAGAGGCGTTGGCGCTTTTTCTTTTTCCATTTTACTCACGGTTTTCGTATACCTTATTCAAATATTTGCGCATAATAAATATGTAAAAATCTCCGTATTGTAAGCGTTTACACATTCGGATATATTTGATTTTCTTAAGCTAATTCGGGTCAATTTCGCATCATCCCCATATTTAAAAATCTCCGTTATGAAAAATCTTGGAAACAAGTGGAGGGAAATATATGCGAAAATCTCATCTCGATATACGGAAATCGATTGGAAACAATTCTTGGCCTTCGTACACTGAAGACGGGCAAGAACACATGGTTTCAGAAGACGAAGCCAAAAACTATATCGAGCTTTCTCTTCACGAATGCGGGCGTGAGCAGTGCATTCCGGAGAAAATTTTCCATTTCACTCCGAAGGAATATCATCTTTTCCATTATGTTACGAACGGCAAGGGCACTTTCACTCTTGCTGGGGTAACCTACAAAATCCATAAAGGGATGATTTTCTATATTCCTCCCCGGGCGGAACCGCATTATTCGCCGGATGCCGCTGACCCTTGGAGCTATGAGTGGTTGGGCTTTGCCGGATCGAATGCCAGCCGTTTCCTTTCCCTTAGTGGAATCAGCGAAACATCGCCCGTTTATGATGACTCCAATATGGCTCTTAAGCCTTTCTTTGATGAGATCGTGAACGAATACTCGCTTAAAGGAACGCTCGACCTTTATTGCTTGAGCCAAGCCTATGCGATTTTCTCCAAAATGATTCAAAACGGCGATAAGGCCAAAGCCAATTTGTCGGCCAAGGAAGGCCATCTCATTTCCGCCAAAGAATACATTCTCAATAACTATGAGTTCGATATCAAAGTGGAAGATGTTGCTTCCAATGTTGGCGTGAGCGCGAATTATCTTGCCTCCGTTTTCAAAGAGCTCGAAGACTCTTCGACCAAGAATTACCTGACCCAAATCAGGATGGAAAAAGCCAAACTGCTTTTGATGACGGGCCGCTACAAGATCAAGGAAGTGGCGGAGATGGTCGGCTACAAAAACCAACTGCATTTCTCCAGCCAATTTCATAAATACTACAGCAAAGCCCCCTCGGATTACCTGGGGCAGAAGGAGTGAAAGCAATGGAAAAACAATTCAAAGGATGGCTCTTAGCCCTCGCAACTGTTTGCGTTTTAGCGGGCTGTGGCACCAAGAAAAGCACCACCAACGATTTCTCGTCTTTCACTTATCAGACCGTCCAATGGACGCCGACTTTAGGTAGCAAGACTAATGCTGAAACTCATAACTATGGAAAGCTTAACATCAATCCCGTCACCGGTTCTTTACGAAGCGATTTTGCTTATGGCGTCGACGCTTCGATGATTCAGAAAATTGAGGATTTGGGCGGCGTTTACTATAACCAAGATGGTACGGAACAAGACGTCTATCAGATTCTTTCCGATGCTGGCGTCAATTTCTTCCGTCTCCGTTTGTGGAACGATCCGGCGGATAAATATGGCCGCACTTATGGCGGCGGTGAAAACGGCATCGACCAAGACATAAAGATGGCAAAACGGGCTGCGGCCGTGGGTATGAATATTTGCCTTGATTTTCATTACAGCGATTTCTGGGCGGACCCCGATCACCAAGTTATTCCGAAAGCCTGGCAAAGCCTTTCAGCGGATGAGGTTCCTTCGGCTTTGCAAACCTATACAACTGAGGCTCTCACGAAATTCAAAGAGGCGGGCTTATCCGTTTCGGCAGTTCAAATCGGCAATGAAATCAATAACGGCATGATGGGCACGTATGGGGCCATCAGCTGGAACGACATGGCGACTTCTTTCGCCTATATCTCGAAACTCTTAAAGGCTGGAATTGCCGGCGCCAAGAGCGTTTTCCCTTCCGTGGCGACCATTATTCACCTTTCGAGCGGCGCTAATAAAGACGAGTACAGCACCTATTTCAAATATCTGGAAAACAATGGGGTCAACTATGACATCATTGGAGCCTCTTATTATCCGCATCTTCATGGCTCGCTCACGAAACTGCAGGCGAACATGAATGCCATCACATCTCAAACGGGCCGTCCCGTCATGATCATGGAGACCTCTTGGGGTTTCACGAATGACTCGATTGAGAACGTAACCGCCAACCAATACGATAAGAGCGACGAGGATACGGGCGGCTATCTTACCGGCGAACAATCCCAAGCCACCTGCGTTCGCGATGTTCTGGACGTTTTGAGCCAAGTGCCGAACCAAAAAGGCCTCGGCTGCTTCTATTGGGAGCCAGGTTGGCTGCCCCTTGCCGGAGCTTCTTGGGCCACAGCGCGTGGCCAAAGTTATATTTATAATGGCGACGACAAACACGCCTCGAGTTACACCGATGGTCTAGCCACCTGGTGCAACCAAGGTTGGTTCTCCTATACGGGAAAAGCCTTAGCGAGCGCTTATGTATATAAGTACGTTAAAGCCGGTGGCGTTAATGCGGTTGCGGAAGTTTCCACGAACGCTCGTTCTACCGCCTATAGCGCTGAAATCAACCTAGCCGCCAACGAAACTCTTCCAACCACTGGCAAAGTGGAAACAAACTTAGGCGCCATCCGTGACGCTTCCGTTACTTGGGACAGCACCGAAGCGGCCGCTTGCAGCCAAGTCGGGACGCACGAAGTCCATGGCACACTCGATGGCAAATACGCGGTGACATTAACGGCCAAATGCATCGAGAACTATGTGGTGGATCCGGGATTTGAGAATCAAGGCGAAACCGATATCCTCAAAGATCCGTGGCACATTCGCGATCAAAATCCTTCAACTGATAAGGTCGTGAAACTCGACCGCAAGAGCGATACTCGGAGCGGCGAGACCGACCTTAACTGGTATCACTCGACCGCCGATTATTCCTTCAACGTTTATCAGAACATCAAATCTCTTCCGGCCGGAACCTATACGCTCCAGACCTATCTCATGGCTGAGAGGAACGCCACTTATGCGACCAAGAGCCTTGTCTTCTATCTCAAGACTTCCGGGCAAACCTTCAGCTTTGACGCCAAAGACTTATGCCTTGGCTGGTCAAGCGGTTATCAAACCATCACGATCTCAAACATTGTGATTTCTTCGACGATGGATGTCGAAGTGGGCATCACGGCCAGCTGTGCCGCTCGAGCCTGGGCTCATAACGATGATTGGAGCCTTGTAAAAGCCTAAACAGGCTTGGAGCAAATAGTCATGTCACAATTTGTAGTGAACATCATTCATCGAATCGAACTCTCGCCTGAGTATTCGCAAAAGACCACTCAGCAAGGTGAGAAAGATGATATTTCCTCAAGTGCTTTAACCCAAGAGTCGGTCGAGATTTTCAAGACCCAGCAGGATTTGGCCCATGCGAATGGCCTAAAAACCACGATTCAAATCACTTACGCCGCTCTTTTTAGCGATGAATGTGTGAAACTCGTGAAGGACTATCACGATAAGTATGGCGATGAGATCGCTTTGTCTTTACTCGGCCTTCCTTGCCAGCAATTCCGCAACAAATACCAGACCAAGGACTTCTGCATTTGGATGTTCTCTGAGAAAGATAAGCGGAGCATCATTGATGATGTTTTCTCGCTTTTCAAAAAGAAATTCGGCTTCTATCCTGAGAGCACCGGTTCTTATTTCCTTGATGCCTACACGATCAATTACATCAAAGAAAAATATCCTTCGGTTATCGCGGCGGTGGCGACGTGTTTTGAAGAAGGCCCCAAAGCCTATCATACGACCAATAACTCTTGGTACACCTTCCTCGATGGTGGACCTTGGGCTCCATGGATTCCTTCGAAGATCAATAGCCATTGTCCAGCTATGAGCAAAGATGATGATTCGGGTATCGTCGCGATCCCCCATCTTTCGCGCGATGTCATGGCCTGCTTCGATGGCAATGGCAGCAACTTCGGGACCCATCCGCAGAATGTTTTGCGAGGCATGATTTACGAAGATGAGGAAATCCCTTATCTTTATAACCTCATCGACGAATACCGGCACCTAGAGAAGTACAACGATGGTTTAGCCTATAACATGATGTTTGTCGGTCCGGGCTGGATGAACAAAGCGGGCCGTTGGGAAGTTCCATACTCTTTCTTGCTTAAGAGTTATCGTGATGCCATGGAATACTATGGCAAATTGAAGAAAGAGGGTCAGCTTCAAGACCTTACCATGGCGGAATTCGCTAGGCTTTACCGTCAAAAGAAGACTTATGGCCAACCTGAGTGTGCCTTATGGAAAGATATTCTCTACGGTTCGCAAAAACAGTATTTCTGGTATATCGATCCGTATATGCGGACCTGTCTTGATTTCAACCAAGGCGGAGCGATGATCGACCTCCGTCCGTATGTTGCCCGTTTGCCTTGGAAAGTCGGCATCGGCACTGACCACGTCTTTGATGCCAGCTACCCGTATCTAATTCAGGCCAACTATCGGGCTGGTTATTTCACCCATTACGCTGGAGAAGGCACGGTGAAGTCCCTTAAAGTTTCCTATAAAGGCGAGGAAGTCGATCTTTGTCTTTGCAGAACCATGGCGACCTATTCGAAAGTCGGAGAGGACACTCTCGTGACGGCTGATCCAGTCACGGTGGAGCTCAAAGGCTTGAAGGTCGACATCCGTTCTTCCTTCCTCTTTAAAAAAGGTCAGAGCGAAATCATCATCAAGCGCGAGATCCTCAATGACCTCCATGGCGAAGAAGTGAGCTTTGAGGAATATCTAACCGGGGCTTTCGGAACCACGGAATATCAAAGCGATATGTCTGCAATAACCCTGCAAGTCAAGGGTAAATCCTTGCAAAAGTCCATTCGTTTCGCTTATAAGAACCGGAGAATCCTCTTAGAAGACGCCACTAGCGTCTCAGCGAAGATACCGGAAATCGGGACTCTCGTCGAGATGACATCCGATGAGCCTCTCGAAGGTTATGTCGACGAAGGTTATGCCTTCTCGCCATGCTACCGTTTGGCTTATAAGAAGAAGATGACGAAAGGAGCGCTTATCACATGCCTCAAGCTAAAAAAGGTCGCTTGAATTATCGCTGCCCCTCTTGCTTTATGCGGGAGATCGACATCGACATGTTTTATGACGAAACGAAGAAAGAATACTATTGCCTCCGGTGCTGCTACCATGGCACGGAAGAGGAGGTTTTAAAGCTCAATGAGATGGCCAAATTCCGTTATAAGGACATCAATAAACGCGTCGTTTCGTTTGGAAAAGACAACGAGCCGTTAGTTCTAACCGACCATAAGAAAGGCGAAAAATGAAGCTTGGGGTCGATTTATCAACTTATTTCGATGAACTCGCCCATGGCGCCCTTTATCGCGTGGCTAATGAGGAGGTCGATCCTTTACCAGCCTTTGCGAAGAACGGGGTCGATTTGCTACGCATTCGTATCTGGGTAGACCCGGAAGACGAAAACGGCGCATCTTACTTAGGCGGTGGATGCGATCTTGAAAACGCCTTGCGTTTATCGCATATTGCCAAGCCTTTTGGCTATAAGACTCTCCTTGATTTGCACTATAGCGATTTCTGGTGTGATCCTGGCAAACAAATGAAACCGAAAGCCTGGATAAACCTCGATTTTGAGAGCCTCAAGAAAGCCGTTTACGAACATACCAAAACCGTTTTGTTAGCCTATAAGAAAGAGGATTTGCCTCTTGAAGGAATCCAGATTGGCAACGAAATCACCAATGGCATTCTGTGGCCCGATGGTCACCTTGAAGGCGAAGTGCCGCATCGCACCAATTATGAACGGCTCATTGCTTTATTGGCCTCGGGCATCAAAGCGGTTCGCGAACTGTATCCTTCCTTGCCAGTGGCCTTGCATCTCGAAAAGAGCGGCGATGAGGCTACTTATCACGAGTTCTTTGACGAAATGGAGAAAGCTCATCTCGATTATCAGATCATCGCCTTGTCCTACTATCCGTATTGGCACGGGACCTTCCAGCAAGTCTTCGCAAACATCGAATCCTTGAAGAAATACCATAAGGACATCCAAGTGGTGGAACTAGGTTACGCCTACACTCTCGAAGATTACGAAAAAGGCCACGAAGGCCAGCTTGTCGTGAGCGAGGAAAATTTGAAGAAGCTAGGTTGTGTCAATGAATTTCCTTTTAGTCAAGATGGTCAAGCCGAATTCGTTTCGACTTTCCTAAAGGAAGCCGAAAGTCATGGCGTCAGCGCCGTTTACTATTGGGAACCGGCTTGGATTCCCCTTAAGGGAGCTGGTTGGGCTTCCCTTAGTGGCCAGCGATATATCGGGACACCCAATCCCAAGGAAAGCCGTAACGAATGGAGCAATCAGTGTCTCTTCGATTACGATGGAAAAGCGACTAAAGCCTATGACGCCTTTGCGTTAAAGGCTCTTAATAAAAAGGAGACTACATTATGAAGAAGATTAACAAGTTGGTTCCGTTCATCCTCATGGTCACGCTTCTTAGCGCCTGCGGTTCGTCCGCTGAAAGCGGAGTGACGCTGCTTGTCTGGGAAGATGAGAGCAATATCGAAACCCTCAAAACCTTGGCGGATGAGTTTGTCGCTTACCATAAGCAGACTTATCCTTCCGAAGCGGCCATTACCATCACCTTTGAATCACGCGAGGAAGGAAAGGCCGTGAGCGACCTTTCGACCATCGCCGAAACCGGAAAAGGACCCGATGTCGTATCGATTACAAGCGATACCATGACGGCGGCGGTGAAGAGCAAACTCATCGCCCCGGCCGCTTTTTCTGCTGATGTTGACACCTTTGATGCGAAGGCTCGGACCAACGCCACTTACGACGACACGGTTTACGCTTATCCGATCACCGCTGAAAGCACCGTCATCATGTATGACAAGAGACAAGTGAGCGACCCGACCATTTTCGATAGTTTCGCAGCTTTAAAAAACTCGGGCAAAAAGATTGCTTGGGACGCCAGCAATGACGACTGCGCCTACTATATGTTCGGTTTCTTGACCGATTCCGTGGTCTTTGGCGATGATGGCACTGACGCGAGCAAGCTTGATCTTGCCACCACCCAAAGCGTCGCCAACCTTACCAGTTTCCTCAACGATTATTCTTCTTCCATCGAATCCGCTTCGCCGCAAGACGCGATGGCTCTTATCAATAACAAGACGGTGGTGGGGCTTGTTTCTTCACCCTTCATGCTTTCTAGCATGATTGAAAATCTTGGAGCCGCCAATGTCGGTCTCCATGTGCTTCCGACCATCAACGATGTGGCCATGCGTCCTTTCTCGGGTTACAAGGAGTATGTGGTTTCTTCGTATTCCAAGCACCCTTCACTCGCCCAAGAATTCGCCGATTACATGGTGAGTCCGGATGCGCAACTATGGCGTTTGACCAAGAAGAATTATCTCCCGACTCGTTCGAGCGATGATCTCACGAAAGAAATCGCCGACAATCCTTACGCTTCGGTCTATCAGGCTTCTTACGATAAATCCTTCGCGATGCCAATCATCGATTCGATGGGTAAGTATTGGAGTTCGATGATCACGGCCTTACAGCTTCTTTGGGCGAACAAAGGCACGGTTACTTCTTCGGAGGTCAAGAGTCAGCTCACCGATGTCCAAACGGCTATGAAAGCCGCATAATTTAGAGGCAATAAAATGACGGAACGCGTGGAAGCAATCAAAAAAGAAAGCTTTGGAAACAGGCCTTCTTTCTTTGACCGTTTTCACGCTTTTAAAGGTCTCTATTCTTCGTCGAAACCTTACGTTCGTTTTTGCCTTGTGGTCAATCTCATCTTGCCGGGTGTTGGCGATTTGCTGCTCGGTTTCATCGAATTGGGGTTAGGCCTTCTTTTGGCCAGCGTTCTTCTTTGGATTTTGGCCATCTATAGCCTTATCCAGATGGCGAATGGGACCATCGTCATCGAAAGTTTTTCCGCTTTTGTGTATTTCTTGGCTCTCGCGATTGGCATCGGCGCCCTTTATCTCGCGAGTTATGACGCGGGATTAAAAGGTGCGGAGCTACGGCTCGCCAATCAAAAGACTCTTAAATGGTATTTATGGAGTTGGATCAAAGGGATTGTTTCCCGTATCCGAAATTGGTGTCATCGATATAAGGAAGCCTACCAATCGGCCTCTTCGCGGGGAAAAACGGCTTTGCTTTTAGGCTTCTTTGTCTATGGCATTCCCGAGATGCTCTATAAGCAGTTCCTCAAAGGCTTTGTCTATTTCCTCGTTCAGGTTTTCTTCATTTTCTATTATGTTCTACGAGGAGCGAGTGACCTTGTTGCCCTAATTAACCTCAACGCCACCAAGAATGGCACCTTTGTCTATGGTATCGTGGCAGTTGTTTTCTTAATTGCTTTCATCGTTTTCTATTTCAAGCATCTCAATTCGAATTTGGCCAATGTTGAGACCGAAAACCATGGCAAAACCCCCTTGGATTTCATTGGGGAGTGCCGCGATTTAGCCAATGACCGCTTCTACGTTGGCCAATTGATCGTGCCGATTGTGGGGGCTTTGACCTTCACCGTCATCCCGCTAACGTTCATGATTCTGACGGCTTTCACCAACTACTCTCTTAAAACGGTGGATGGCTATGCGAACTACAATCCAAACAAAGGCATCAATATCGTTTGGACTGGCTTAGAGGTCTTCGGAAGGATGTTCCGAACCGCAAGTACCCTCCAGGACCTTATCAGTGTCTTTGCCTGGACGATGATTTGGGCGGCTTTAGCTACTTTCACTTGCTACTTTGGCGGTCTTTTCTTAGCCATGTTGCTCAATAAGAAATGCATCAAAGGCAAAGTCATTTATCGTTCGCTCTTCGTCATCGCCATGGCTTTGCCGCAATTCGTTTCCTTATTAGCTGTTAAAACCATGTTCATGGATTATGGGCCAGTAAACAGTTTGCTGAAATCCTGGGGCTGGATCAGCGAAAACATCTTGTGGTGGGAAACGGGATATCTTTCGAAGATTCTCATTATTTGCATCAATATGTGGGTTGGCATTCCGTATTTCATGCTTCTCATGAGTGGGCTTTTGCTCAACATTCCGAAAGACCTTTATGAGGCCGCGGATATCGAAGGCGCGAGCAAGTGGCAGCGGTTCCGTTTCATCACTTTCCCCGAGATTCTGTATATGACGAGCCCCTTGCTCATTACCTCTTTCGTATCCAATATCAATAACTTCAACGTCATTTGGTTCTTGACCGGTGGTGGCACGGCTTCCTCGGCTCTTTCGAGCGCGGGCGATACCGATATTCTCATCACTTGGCTCTATAAACTTACTTTCCAAGCGGGTGGCCAAAGCGACTACAACTTAGCGGCAGCTCTAGGCATCATCATGTTTATCATTACCGCGAGCGTGTCCTTGATCGTTTTCCAGCGTTCGAAGTCTTACAACAACGAGGAGGAATTCCGCTAATGAAACAAGCAGAGATAAAACGCGGTTCCCAAAAAGCCGGCAAAATCTTCGATGGGATTTGGTCGAATGCTCTCGCTTTGATTTTGGCTCTTATCTGGTTAGTACCCGTAATTTGGGTCGTCCTCAGCGCTTTCTCAACTCAGAAAACTTATAACACCGGGACTTTCTTCCCGACGAGCTACACCCTTAATAACTTCGCGGATCTCTGGAATAACACTAAGTTCAAGAACTGGCTTCTCAATACCTTTATTCTGGCCGTTTGCAATATGGTGCTGACCACGTTCGTCACCGTCATGACGGCTTTCTGCCTTTCGCGGTTCCGCTTCAAAGGCCGCAAAGCCCTCATGAACATCTCCCTCATTCTCGGTATGTTCCCGGGCTTCATGGCGATGGTGGCGGTCTATTTGATCCTTAATCTCTTGGGTTTGGTCGGCAGCATCTGGGCTCTTCTCCTCTATTATGTTTGCGGGGCGGGCATGGGTTTCTTCGTCACCAAAGGATATTTCGACACAATCCCAGGCGATATCGACGAAGCCGCGAAACTCGACGGGGCTAATCAATTCCGTATCTTCTTCCAGATTTATCTGCCTCTTGCTAAGCCGATTATCATCTATACCGCTTTGATGGCCTTCATGGGTCCTTGGGCTGATTACATTTTGGCCGGTCTAGTCCTAACAAAAGATGCTGATATGACGGTCGCGGTTGGCCTTTATAACTGGATGACCGCTTCGAAGATCAACACATATTTCACCAAGTTCTGCGCGGGTTCTGTCATCGTCGCCATTCCTATTGTCGGCCTCTATCTCAGCCTCCAGCGCTTCTTCGTCGAAGGCATTTCCGCTGGGGCCGTGAAAGGATAGTTTTATGAAAAAGAAATTGGTTCTTCTTTTATTGGTGCCAGGCCTTTTATCCTGCGCGGAAACAAGTTCCAGTAGCGGAGCCTCGGAGAGCTCTTCTAGCGATCCGACCGCTTACTCCATCGATGACCTCACGACCACCGTTTATGGGGATGATGTCATGGTCGAGCATAACTACGCCAACCCCGGCAATTACGATAATTACAAGTTTGCGTATAGCGGCAATAACATCAAGATTGTTTCGGGCGCCATCGAAGGTTTATTAGGCGATACCGATACTAAAGTGACAGTGACGAATCCAGAAGGCAAAACCGCTTCTTTCAACGTTCATGTCGCCAATCGGGCTTACGAAAGTTTGCATGCAGCCACCGAAACAAAAGAAGGCTGGTTCACGCCCACGAGCGTGCGCGCTATTTCCTCTATGACATCATCGTTCGCTAATGGCATGGATATCTCTTCTTCCGCCTACCTGTATGAAAAAGGCGCACGTTTCTATAACGCGAAGGGCGTTGAGCAATCGCTCTATCGGATCATTAAAGACGCGGGTGTCAACTGGGTGCGTTTCCGTCTCTGGGTCGATCCTACGAACCCCAATTATTTAAGTTCAGGGAAGCCAACCACTTATGGTGGTGGCTATTGCGACTATTCGCATGTCCTTTGGATGGCCAAAGAAGCCACGGACGCCAGCCTTAAATACTTGCTCGATTTCCATTATTCGGACTTCTATACCGACCCCAGCCATCAGATCATCCCGAAGAGCTGGTCCAAATACACGACGGTCGACCAACTCAAAACCGCGATTTATACATATACGAAGAATACTTTGACTGACTTGAAAAAGGAGGGATGTCTCCCTTCGGCGGTGCAAGTTGGCAATGAATTGACACGGGGTATCTTCACCCAAGAACCAGGGACCGACAAAGCGGGCCTGACGGGTGGCGACCCAGTTTACACAAGCGGCTGCACGAACGCGAGCAGCGCCATCGCGGGTACGATTGGCACAACGAACTTCCATGATTATGTGGCCAAAGCTTTGCAAGCCGTTCATGATGTCGACTCCTCCATTTTGACGATGGTGCATTTCGCCAAAGGCTTCTCCGCGGTGAGCACGATCGAGGGGTGGTTTGACTCCTTAAGCGACCTTGATTATGACATCGTCGGCTTATCTGGTTATTGCTATTGGCATTGGACTACCACCAGTGTCTTATCGTCCTGTCTATCGGAACTTTCTAGTCATTATCCCACCAAGAAAATCTGCATTGCCGAGACGGCCTATGGCTTCACTTACGAGGAAGCCGATCATCTCTCTGCTTCCTTCTCGGCGAGCTCGACGAGTTGCACCAAAGTCTCCATGTACGACGTCTCCGTTCAAGGCCAAGCCAACATGATCCATGACGTGAGCGCGGCTGTGGCCTCCTTAAGCAATGGTTTTGGGGTCTTTTATTGGGAGCCCGCTTGGGTCGTTAAGAATGGCTGTGGTTGGGCCGATTTAGGAAGCAAAAATTCTTGGGCTAACCAAGGTCTCTTTAGCTATGAAGGCAAGGCCTTAGGAAGTCTCTCTGTCTATAACCAAATGCTCGCGAAATGAGTTTTTCATTGACACCTTAACTGCGTAGATTTTTGCATAACGATATCCGGTTTCTCTTTGTACAATGAAATCGCTTACAGGAAAGGAAAAATTCCCTATGAAAAAACCATTTTTGATCCTTCTACCAGCCTTCATGATCTTAGCTTCCTGCGGTGGGGCTAAGTCCTCTTCAAGCGTTTCGTCGAATAAAGCTACTTCCACTTCGTCCTCGAGCAGCGATAGTACCTCCATCGAGATTCCGAAAGTGACCCCAACCCTTCAGATTACGGTGGCGGGCATCACGGTGTCCGATGAGAATACCGTCTATATCGCGGGGCCGACGGTGGGCAGCGGAACGACCAGTTCCTGGGGCTATAGCAAGTGCACTCTTAACGGAGCCACTTATGACTACACCTTCCCGGAGACCGAAGCCGATACCGCAATCGAATATAAGGTTTATGTCGATAACGCGACGACTTTTGCCTGGGCTAATCCTTGCACCGAGAACGGCAGCAACGTTTCATCCTTCTTAACGACCGTCGAAGGTCAGTCCATCTATGGTGTGACTTGCCACTTCACGACTCAGCCCGACACCACGAAGACCGTGGACTTAAAAGTCACGATCACTCCGCAAGATTCAACAGGCGCAGCCTTGGCTCTCAATACCGGCGTTTATGTCTGGATGTGGGATAGCAAAGACAATGGCGCGGTCGTCTTGACGGACAATACCGATGGCACCTGGAGTACCACCGTGAGTGGCGTGCCAGTTGGCACCGATGCCTTCACTGTGACCGCGATGCTAGAAGCCACCAACGATTCTTCGAAGATCACTTGGAGCCATAAAGCCTCGAACGTCGATGGCTACAAATACACGATTGCCGCTACGGATACCACTTTGGCGATTGCCGCGAAGTTCGCTTCGCAGCCGGCTTCGCCTTCGACGGGTGGCGTCACTGTCTCAATCGTTCTTAATGTCACTGCGATCGATTCGGGTGCTTCTCCGAAAGCCGAATGGGCTGGCTGGAGCAATTGCGCCATGACGCAAGACACCACGGATACGGCTAAATGGGCCGTCGATATCTCCAATGTCGCGGCTGGAACTTATGACCTCTTCTTCTATTATTGGGTCGGTTCGACCGTCGAAAGCTATCTCGGTTCCGCTTACACTTCGAATGCCGAAAGCGGCATCACGAAGTTCAGTGTGACCGTGGCTGATGTGGCAAAGACCGTGACGATCAATAGCGCCGACTTCGTGACCACACACGTTGGCACGATGGCCTAAAGCCGAAAACGATTTGACTATGTAGGCAGCTTTAATAGGCTGCCTTTTCTTTTATCAAAAAAGAGCCATGTTCTTGGCTCTTTTAAGAAAGCAAAGGGGTTTTGCTGAGGAATTTCATAATGCTCTAGTTTTTTCTACTTGACACGTTGGATATCAACCAATACAATTTCGGTGGGATATCCCACTGTTAAAGGAGGAACGATTATGGCAGCATCAGAAAACGCGTATGTAGCTGTGCTAGATTCAAAAAAGAGACTGACAATCCGTGGAGCAAAATATAAATATTATGTAGTAAGGTCTTCTTCAAACGGAGTAGTGATTTTACAACCGCAAAAATTAGTTCCTGCCGCCTCGATATCTAAAAAAAGTCTAGAAATGATGGACGAATCGGTTGCCAACTTAAAAGATGGCAAAGTGTCCGAGGCACTTGATTTGTCCGAATTTTTGAAATGACGGTATGGAATACGAAATCCATTTGGGAATTCCGGACGTTTTAAATTTTTGGAATTCTCTTTCGCAAAAGAAGAAAAATGGCACTATAACAAAAGACGAAGAGGAAATTAGAAAAAAGTTTGGTAACGCTTTATCTCATCTCAGTTTTGATCCATTTTATCCCGGCTTGGAATCGCACGAAATTAGTCAACTTACAAACCGATATGGAATGAAAGTATTTCAATCTTATCTTGAGAACCATAAGCCTAGAGCCATGCGAATATATTGGGTTTATGGCCCCGGGCGTGCCCAAATAACAATTATCGGAATTGAGCCACATCCTGAAGACAAGAAAAATGGCGCATACGATAAAATTAAACTATCGTCGATTTGATTTAATGATTAGCAAAGCCGCTATTTATCGGATTGTTTAGAATTTTCCTAAATGGATCTTGGCCTTTTCGTAACGGTTCTGCTCGTGGCCTTTGTGCTCACCCGGTTTACCAACGATAAGCAAACTGATGGGGAGATAGCCCGCTGGGAGATTGAAATAGCTAATAAGCTTCTTAAAGAAGTCGCTGTCGAATTTGATACCAGCCCATAAGGAACCATAACCTAGCTCAGTCGCGGCGAGAAGGATGTTCTCGCTCACGTTGGAGGCATCCTCAATCAAAAACTCTTGGGTCGGATTCTTATTGCTATCGCCCACAACAAGGATGGTCAAAGAGGCAGTTGCGGCGATGCTGCAAGTTGGCTTTTCTTTGGCAAAATCATTCCAAAAAGCGTTGTCTGTGTTAACGATAAGCTCATAAGGGCGACGGTTCATGGCGCTCGGGGCTTCCATGCCGGCCTTCAAGATCTTTTCGATATCTTCTTTCGGCATTTCCGCCTTGGCGTATTTGCGGACGCTGACCCTCTCTTCGATGCACTTCAATGTTTCCATATTCTTACCTCAATGACTTTTATATTTTATCATTTTCAGCCACTTTTCGCACGTTTCGCCAATAAAATGAAACGTCTTTTTCTTTATGTTTTGAGTAACTACTCACGCGTGGTAAAATATCGCGTAAGGACTAGAAACACTATGAAAATCGCCCTCTCTGCCGAATCCACAATCGATTTACAAAAAGACCTCCTTAAAAAGTACGAGATCCATACGATTCCTTACACCATCGTATTGGGCGACCATGCCGAACGGGATGGAGAGGTCAAAGGGGCCGATATTTTCGCATACACTCAGAAGACGGGCAAACTTGCTAAAACCACCGCGGTTAATGTCTCTGAATTCGAATCTTATTTTCAGGGACTGTTAAAAGAATACGATGCGGTCATTCATTTCTCTCTTTCGAAAGAGATGTCCTCTTCATTCGCTAACGCCACTTTAGCGTCTAAGAGTCTGAAGAATGTCTATGTCATCGACTCGCGCGAGCTTTCGACTGGCATTGCTCTTGAGGCGATTTACGCTCGGAAGTTAATCGATATTGGCAAGAAGCCAGAGGAAATCGTCGAACTCGTCAATAAACGAATCCCGAATGTTCAGGCTTCTTTCACTCTTGAGAGGGTGGATTACCTTTATAAAGGCGGACGTTGCAACGCTTTGTCTGTCATGGGCGCCAATATTCTCCATATCAAACCGGAAATCATCGTCAAAGATGGCATCATGGTGGCTGGCAAAAAAGACCATGGTTCAATGGAAAAGGCCACGATGGCGTATGTGAATTCTATTCTTGAAGACTTCTCCAATCCGGATTTAGAGGAAGTTTTCATCACCTTCTCGAGCTCCTATGAGGAACCGGATATCAAAGCCTTGGTCGACCAAATCAAAGAAGTCTTGGTAAAGCGTGGCTTCAAAAACATCCATCTATCGAATTCTAATGGCACGGTGTCTTGTCACTGTGGTCCGCACTGTTTGGGTATACTCTATATTAACGACGGGTCCCATCCTGTCGTTAAGTAATGTCCTTTTATAAAGAAAAGAAACAATTAATCAGTCTTCTGCTTTTAAGCGTTTTTCTTTCGGGCTGCACGAATAAAGCTCCAGCCATGGCGGAGCCGACCGACTATCTTTCGTCTTTGGCTTTCCATGAGGATTTCAAGGTCCTTCAATTTACCGATCTCCATTGGAATATCGAAACCAATGTCGAGAAAGAGAAAGCCTATCTCAATAAAGTGGTGGAAACGGCGGGAAAGGTCGATTGTCTTTTCATCACCGGCGATAACAATCTCTGGTCGAATAAAGAGGTGACCACGGCCTTATTCAGGCACATCCAAAGCTACGACATCCCTTATGCCGTTCTTTGGGGCAATCATGATCGGGGCAACGAATATTCTTTCTCCTGGCTTGAAAGTCTCGTGAAGGAAGGCAAGAGTCTTTATAAGAACCCCCTCGACCAAGTCGAAGGCGATAGCAATTACGCGGTAAACGTTATGGATGGCTCTACCATTAAGTGGAGACTCTACGCGCTTGATAGCCATAGCGATGTTCAAACTTCGGCCATCCGTTATCAATATCCTCCCTTAAGCGAACGGCAGAAATCCTGGTTTTCTTCCTTAGCCGAAGAAACCAAAGTGGGCGGAACCTATACGCCGTCCTTGGTTTATTGCCATATTCCTTTAGAAGAAGTCCAAGCTGCTGTCGACAATAAGGATGGCAAACGGACCTACGAGAAATGGGAGCATTTGGAAAGCATTTCGCCCTCGTATAAACCCTCAGGTTTCTTTACGCTGGCGAAAGAAAAGGGTGTCAAAGGGATCTTCTGGGGCCATGACCACGCGAACGATTACACCGCGGATTATGATGGGGTGACCCTAGGTTATGGGGTGAAGACGGGGCGCGAGCTTTATTACATCCATTCGTCCAAGAGAAATATGGATATGACAGGTGCTTCCTTAGTGACGTTAAAAGGCAATGGCACCTTTGCTTTAAGCCATCTTTATGTCGCCGATACCTCCGATTACGAGACCCATGTGGAGAATTACAAATGAAAGAGAAGAAAGCGCTTCTTATCTTCTTGGGTCTTAGCTACCTTTATGGGGCTTACGCTTTTTACGCCCTCATCGTCGGCTTAACGGCTCAAGCCTCCAGCTTCTTTAAAGGGGCCTTGCCTTTTTGGCCTGGCTATTTGCATTACCTTTCCGCGACTTTGCTCCCCTTCGCTTTGTACCGTTTATCCTTCGCCGAAAATGAAAAGAAGAGGGTTTCTGCATACAAATATTGGGGTTTTGCAGTGGTTTTGCTTTCCTTTGCCGCCATCGCGGGCATTGGAATTGAGACCTCGTTAGGGGCGTTAAGCTGGACTACGCATGGCCTCTCCTCGCTCTATCCGGTTGGCACTTTCCTCATGTCATTTGTCTTCTTGTTCCTTGGCTTCCTGGGTTACACCTATGGCGACCGTCTATCCAAACATCCTTCGGACTTCCCGTATGTGGAAGAGCCAAAAGACAAACTGCGGTGGCTCAAGCGTTTGGCTTTTGTTCTTTTTGCTTTGATTGCCCTTTATGATCTTGGATCTCTTATGCGGCTTCCGAATTCCTTCGATCCGTCTTCGCCTCATTTAGGCTGGCTCTTCCCGTTCTACTTTTATATGCTCCAGCCAAGCGTTTTCCTTGCCTATCTCGTCTATGGCTATCGTTTATCTTCGCCTGAAAAGAAGGAACGTTCCTCACGAATTGCCTTCCTTGTCTTCTTGGGTGTCGGTGTTCTCTTGTTCGTCCTTCGGGTTATCGCTCTTCTCGTGGACCCTCTCTACCTCGCCGAAGGGGGTACGCCTCTTCTCGTCGTCGATTTCTCGAGTCGTATCTCCTTTATGCCTATTTTCCTTTTCCTCATGAACGTCCTCGTGCCTGGCGCCTTCTTACTTAGTAAGAGCATGCACAAGGCGCGCTTGCATACGAGCGCGTAAGAAGGTACACTTATGTCGCGGAAGATCCTCGCGTAGGCTCCGCCGATGCTCAATAGTCGTTATGGAGTGGCACTTATTGGAGCCACTCTTTCTTTTGTAAGGAGGGAGCAATGGACGAAATCGCAAAAGTAATTGCCTTACTGACTGACCCGCTGAAACAAAGTGGCTACGATCTAGCCGAAGTGAAAGAGACCCGCGATAGCGATGGCCTCACGCTTCACGTGATCGTGGATCGGGTCTCGCCGATCTCACTAGACGACATCGTGAAAGTGAGCGATTTGGTTAATCCAATCTTGGATAAAGCCGATCCCATCGCTTCACCTTACACCTTGGACGTCACGAGCTTAGGTGCCGAAAAGCCTATCAAACTCGAACGACTAGGCGATTACCTGGGCCGTTATGTGCATTTACATCTCGCACACCCTTACGAAGGCGAGAACATCATCGAGGGCACACTTCTAAAAGCTGACGAAAATCTCGTCATCCGGATTCAAGTGAAGTCCAAGTTCAAGGAACTCACGTTCCCCGTTAGTTACGTCGATAAGGCCAGACTGGCCATCGAATTATAAAAATTAATAAAAGAAGGAAAAAGTTTATGGATGCAGCCGCGTTTACCAGTGCGATTCATGAAATCGCCGAATCCAAAGGTCTCTCCGACGAGGCCGTTGTTAACGCCCTTAAGGACGCCATGCAAAAAGCCTATCTCCATTACCTTTCACAAGGCTTAGCCATTGGCGATGACGCTGTCGTCACCGTCGATATCGATATGTCCAAAGGCGAAATCACGCTCGCCCAAGTGAAGAAAGTGGTGGACGATGTCCAGGATGACTACCTCGAAATCAGTGTCGAGGATGCTAATGCTGGTCTAAAGAAAGCCAAATACAAGGCTGGCGATGATTTCGCGATTCCTTGCTCGGCCGATGAGCTTAGCAAGATGACCGCCCAAGCCGTCAAGACGATTCTTCGTCAGAAGATCGCCGAAGCGGAGCGGGTCGCTCTCTATGACGTCTACAAAGATCATATCGGCGAGATGGTGACTGGCACCGTCGAGAAGTCCGATGATCGCAGCGTTTCGATCAACATCGGCCGCACCGTGGTCGAACTCACTCACCGCGAGATGATCGGCGATGAGTACTTTAAAGTCGGCGACCCGATCAAGGTCTACATCCAAGAAGTCAAAGAAGCCGAGCAAGAAGGCAAACCTTCGCACGGCCCGCAGATTGAAGTCACCCGTAGTTCCGAGGGTTTCTTAAAGAGACTCTTCGAAGAGGAAATTCACGAAATCTATGACGGCACCGTCGTCATCAAGGGCATTGCCCGTGAAGCTGGTGTCCGCAGTAAAGTCGCCGTCATGAGCAACAACGAAGACGTTGATGCCACGGGCGCTTGCATCGGTCCGAGCGGTTCGCGCATTCAGAAGATCGTGAGCCAACTTGGAAACGGCAAAGAAAAAGAGAAGATCGACATCATCGCTTATAGCGACAATCCAGGACTTTATATCGCCGAATCTTTACGTCCGGCCCAGGTCTTAGGCGTGGCTTTAGCCCCCGTTGATCCGTTACTTCCGCATCAGAAGGCTACTGCCATCGTGAAGGATGAGCAATTGTCCTTGGCTATCGGCAAGAAAGGCGCGAACGCCCGTCTTGCTAATAAGCTCACTGGCTATAGCATCGACATTCTCGAAGAATCGGCCGCTCAGGACGAAGGCTTAGTCTACGTCACGACCGAAGACCTCCAGAAACAAGCCGACGAAGAAAAGAAAGCCAAAGAGAGAATCGCTTACGCGGAGAAGAGCCAAGAGGACGCCAAGAAGCGCGCTGAAGAAGCCGCGGCTGCCGCCACGATGGCCACTCCAGTCGCTGAAGCCAGCGCCGAAGACGAAGAGGAAGAAGCCGCCATTGCGGAAACCCCTGTCGCCCCAGTCGCTCCGGCACCGGTTGCCGAAGCTCCAGTCGCTGCCGCCCCGGTCACCGAAGAAGTCAAACCGGTCGAGGCCGCTCCAGTCGCTCCAGCCCCAACTCCAGTCGAGCCGAAGGTCGAAGCCCCGGTTATTCCGACCGAAGTCAAGACGACCAAGACTCTCGACGAACTCGAAAAAGAGCTCGAAGAAGAGAAGAAACGTCAGCCAGCCCAGCCGTACACTCCTTACAACAAGGATCGCAAGTTCGGCAAGCGTCCGCATAAGATCACCGATGAAGAGCAAGAGCATGCCAAAGCCACTGACGCGACGCCAGTCGCCGGTGCCATGCCGATTTACTCCCAAGAGGAACTTGACGAAATTGCCAAGGAAGAAGAAGAACAGACCAGCGGCGAAGACAACAAGGCTTCGACCGAGGATATCGATAACGAAGACTTCGACAAGTACTACGACGATGGCAAGTAAGGAAGCCGAACGTCTTTACTTAGGAGCATAAAATCATGAGCAAAGACGAATTAGGTTTTCTCGGTCTCCTCTATCGGGGACATCAAGCCGTCATCGGCAAAGAAGTAAAAGAGGCTTTTATGGGGATTTCGCTCCTCGTGATCGCCTCCGATTGCTCGCCACGAGTGGCCACGGAGTTCACTGAACGGGCCGAAAAACGGGGATTAACCGTTCTTCGGGACGTCGACAAAGTGACCTTAGGCCACGCGCTCGGCCGCAAAGAAGTGAGCTGTCTCGCTCTCCTTAATAAGAAAGCGGCGGATAGCTTATTAGCGAAAAGAAAGGGAAACGCGATATGAAACAACAATTTTTCTCCAAGAAGAAGATCCAGCAGCAAAACCGGGTCAGTAACTTCGTGGAGCGTCCGCACGGACACAAGGAGGAATACGCCAAAGTCAACGGAGGCGTTTTCGTCTACAGCAAGCCGCTTAGCGTGGCCGACCTCTCCAAGGCCATCAACGTTCCCGCGACCGCCATCATCAAATTCCTCTTCATGCAGGGGAAGGCCGTCACCATCAACCAGATGCTCGATGACGAAACCATCGGCACCATCTGCTTGCAGTTCAACTACGACTTCAAGAAAGAAGTTGTGGTGGACGAAGAACATTTTGATCAGTTGGAGATTCACGACGATCCGAAAGATCTCGTCGAAAGAGCGCCAGTCGTGACCGTCATGGGCCACGTCGACCATGGCAAAACCACCCTCATCGACGCCATCCGTCATAGCGATGTCGCAAGCCACGAGGCGGGCGGCATCAGCCAAGCCATCGGCGCCTATCAGAAGGAATACAAAGGCAAAAAGATCACCATCATCGATACTCCAGGGCACGCCGCCTTCACGGCCATGCGCGCTCGTGGCGCTTCGGTGACCGATATCGTCATTCTCGTCGTCGCCGCGGATGATGGCGTCATGCCGCAAACGCTCGAAGCCATCAGCCACGCCAAAGCCGCCAACTGCGCCATTATCGTCGCCATCAACAAGATGGATAAGCCAGGCGCCAACGCTCGCAAGATCGAAGAGGAACTTATGGCTCACGATGTCATCGCCGAAGAATACGGCGGCGACGTCATGTGCGTCCCTGTCTCCGCCAAGACTGGCAAAGGCATCGACGAACTGCTTGAAGCCGTTCTCACCAAAGCTGAGATGCTTGAACTCAAAGCCAACCCGAATCGTTATGCGATCGGCACCGTCCTTGAGGCCAACCTCGACAAAGGCGAAGGCCCGAAGGCCACTTTGCTCGTCCAAAATGGCACTCTCAACAACAGCGACTATGTGGTCGTTGGTTCGATTTATGGCAAGATTCGCCGCATGGTGAACGAATACGGACAGGTCGTTCATAGCGCCGCCCCCTCCAGCCCAGTGGCTGTCACGGGTCTCTCTTCCGTTCCGACAGCGGGCGACCGTTTCATGGCCTTCCCGAGCGAAAAGGAAGCGAAAGCCATCGCCGAAAAGCGGGCTCTCGCTGATCAAGAAAAGCAGAGAGGCGCCAATGCCGCCATGAACCTTGACGACCTCAATAACCTCGTCAACGCTGGCAAAATCAAGGACATCAACGTCCTTATTAAAGCTGACACCGATGGTTCGGCCCAGGCTCTTAAGACTTCCCTTGAAAAACTCAGCAATGACCAAGTCAAAGTCAAAGTCATCGAAGCCGCCGCCGGCGCCATCAGCGATAACGACGTTCTTCTCGCGAGCGCGTCGAAAGCCATCATTTATGGCTTCAACGTCCGCCCGGATGCCCGCATTCGCCAGAAGGCGGATGAGGAACACGTCGAAATCCGTCTCCATCGCATCATCTATGAGTTGCTTGACGAAATGACGGCCGCCATGAAAGGTCTCTATAAGGTTGAGACAGTGGAAACCGTCACCGGCCAAGCCGAGATCCGCCATATTTATAAGATTACGCACGTCGGCACGGTCGCTGGTAGCTACGTCACTTCGGGCTTAATCAAGTCCGAAGAGAAAGTCCGCTTGCTCCGCGATGGCGTGATTGTCTACGATGGCAAACTCGCATCCTTAAAGCGTTTCAAGGACGACGTCAAAGAAGTCAAACAAGGCTATGAGTGTGGCTTCTCGATCGCCAACTTCAACGATATCAAGGAAGGCGACATCGTCGAGGGCTATGAGCTCGTGGAGAAAAAATAATGGCTAACCGTCCAGGGCGTATCAAAGCGCTCATTCAAAAGAACATCAGCGATATCTTGACCTTTGAGCTCAAGAACTCGCACGTGGGTCTCCCTTCGGTGAACGAAGTGGTGGTCAATGACGACTACTCCCTCGCCAAGGTCTACGTGAGTTTCATCGGGGCTAAATATCCCCGTCAAAACCTCATTGAGTTGAACCGTTGCAAGGGTTTCGTGAGAAGCTCCCTTGCGAAGAAAATGGACATTTACAAGGTGCCTGAGCTCGTCTTCATCTACGACGAGCAATTCGAAAAAGCGGCGCGGCTTGATGAAGCCTTGAAGCGCGAAGAGAAGAACATCGAGGACGCGAAGAAGTCGAGCGAAAGCCTGAGCAAACCTAGCGTCCGTGGAACGAAGGGAAAGAAGTAAAATTCTTTTCCTTCTTTTTTAACTTTTTACGATGGAAACGCCATCTAAAGTCACCTATTTCCAGCGTCTCGATTCGCATGATTTTCCTATTGGAAAGGAAGGATATCCCAATAAGGAGATTCTTCTCAGCTGGAATAAGGAATATCTCAAGGCGAAGCTTTTTGATCTTTCTACTTTATTAAAGAAAGAAATGGGCGAAAAAGCAAAACAGGATCTTATCCATTTGCTAAGCTCGATTTCGCAAAAAGAATCGAGGTCATCCTGGTTGAGGCGTTACCTCATTGCGGTGGTTCGTATTCTTATCTAGATGGCTATAAACGTATATTGGACATTTATCAAAAGATTTGCTGAGAGGTTCGCTTAATAGTTTTTATTCCGCCCTGAAAAACAATATTCGTTCCTGAAAATTGTTTGGAATGTTGCTTTTTCTTATACATATATTTCTTTAGACTGGTTAACCACTGCGCGCGCAAGGGAAAGCGTGCTAAAATTCTTTTAATGTACAGCGTGATTATCGTTGACGATGAAGCTCCGATCCGAGAACGCATTCTTGGTTTCTTGGCCAAGCGGTCCGAGGATTTTACCGTCATCGGCTCGTTCGGAAACGGATACGATGCCTTGCTTTCGGGCGTCCCTCTAGAGCCTGATCTGATTATCACAGACATCAAGATGCCATTCATTTCCGGCCTTGAACTCATAAAGAGAGCCAAGCAAGAATTGCCGCTCGTTCAAGCCATCGTCGTTTCGGGCTTCGATGATTTTGAGTTTGCGAAAGAAGCAATTTCTCTTGGCGTGGTGGGATACATTCTTAAACCAGTGAGCCCTGAGGAAATTGGGAACACTCTAACGAAAGCCAAAGAAGCCCTCGACAAAGAATACCAAGTCGACAAGGACATCAAGGACCTTCAAGCCAAAAACGAAACGGTGCTTAAAGTCGTTCAAAACGATGACCTCAACAAACTTGTGACCCTGAAGTCCATTCCAAGCAATTTCCTTCAGAAACTCAAAGCAGACGGCATTTTCGTCGAAGGTTACCCGAACCTGCTTTTCGCGGTTTTCGATTCCGATGAATCGTCGGATGAAATATCATTCCAAGATAGCGAGCTTGTCACCTATTACCTTGGCCAATATGTCGGGGAGGAGTTCGCCCATAAGCATTTCGCGACTTTTGAGTCCGGAGGCGATCAATCCCTTATTCTCATGGACAAAGAGCCCTTCGACAAAGAACTATTGCAGGCTTCTTTCGCGAGGATAATTGCCAAAATTCGCAAAACCTGCGGCGTTTCCCTTTCTTGCGGCGTTAGTGATTTCGCTTCAGGCGAAGACGTCACAAGCTACCGTAAAATCTACCGCCACGCCAAATGGACCCTTGAATATCGGACCGTCGTTGGCTCTAGTGTCGTCCTTTTCTATAGCGACCTCGAAGGCGCGAAATCGTCCTCCGTCGGCAAGGTTGACGAAAACGAATTCAAAAACGTGGCTTATCTTATTCTCTATGGCAAAGAAAAGGACGCCAAAGAAGCAGTGAGTCGTCTTCTTGAAACCATCAGCACCATCAATTACAAAGATTCGTATTTCCTCATCGTCAACAATCTGCTCGACAGCATTCTCAAGAGCTGCGTCGCCATCGATAAACTCTATTCATCCTATCTGCCCCATATCGGCATCGTGAACAAAGTCTTTGGCTCCAAAACATCGGAGCAGACCCAGGAATGCTTCCGCGAACTCATTGAGAAAGTCATTGCCATTAACGACAAAGAAAGAGCGGTCGGCGTCGATGAAGCCTATGAGCAGATTCGCTCCTTCATCGAAAGCAATTACAAACGGAACGATCTTTCCCTTGAGGACGTCGCGGAAGAACTTGGCTACTCCGTCAGTTATATCTCGGCGATTTTAAAACGCCACGACGCTTCCTTTACGAAATATTTGACTCAGGTCCGCATGGAACAAGCCAAGTTGCTTCTTGCCGACCCCAATAACAAGATGGTGACCATTGCCTCCGAAATCGGCTATGACGACCCCTATTATTTTTCGCATTGCTTCAAAAAATACTTCGGCGTCAGCCCGATGGAGTATCGTAAGTCATGAAAAAGCCTCGCAGCATCAGATCAATGATGGTTTTGCCAGGCTCGTTTGGCTTCGCTTTTCTCGTCATCGTGATGGTGTTATTGGCCTCCATTCTTTATTCGAGCAACGTCACTTCGAACTCTAATGCCCAAATGCTCGCCACTTCGCAGCAAGTTCTCACCAACTATGAGACTTACTTCGATTCAGTGCTCACGACTTCTAGCAACATCGCCGCCCATTATGATTCCTCGCCCGTGGCCAATCGGTCTACGTCGATGCAAAGCTATTTCGACACCTTGATGTCACTCAAGAGCGAAGTCATCGACATGGCGTGCTACGCCACGGATGGTTCGGTCATCGCCCACGATAGCGTCTCTTCTCCCGAAGTTGCCTCGAAAGCCACCGACCAATGGTTCATCGATGCCCAAAACAACCGTCTCATCAACGTTTTCTCTAGCCCCGCCAAAACGGGTGATGACTATCGTTTCACTCTTTCTAAGTATGTTAGTTATGGCAGCGATTCCGCCTATGACGCGGTTATTAAAGTCGATTTTGACTTCACGAAAATCGTGAACTTGATTCCCGAAAGCACCCTCGGCTTAGGCGGCCGTTTCACGATTTACGATAAGAACTACAACGTGGTCTATACCTCCTACACGGAGAAACAAACCGAGGCCATGGGTTTCATCAAGGATCTTGTGATTGGCTCTTCGCCTTCCGTCAAAATAGGCGGCCATTCCTATTACCTCTACGCTTCGACGGTCAGCAACACCACCTGGCGTCTGGCCATTCTCCAAAATCGTGACAGCGTCGTCTCTTCGCTCACGACTTTCATCGTCACGATCTCCTTGACGGGACTTGGTGTTATCGCTGCTTATTTCATCGTTCTTTTCCTTATTGCTTTCCGGGTCAGCAAGCCAATCGGGGAATTGCAGGAAGAGATGGCAAAGATCGAGTCGCTCAATTACCAAGCCACCCTTCATCCTGAAATCAACGGTTCCCTCGAAGTGGTGGAGCTCAACCATTCCTTCAACCAAATGATGGGCCGTATCGACGAACTGACAAAAGCCGTCGTGACGGAGAAAGAGGAGCAGCGGAAATCGGAATTGAAGGCCCTTCAGAATCAAATCAACCCTCATTTCCTTTATAACACGCTCGACAGTATCATCGCCCTCATTGACAAAGGGGAGAACGACAAAGCCGAGGAGATGATCGTGGCCCTCAGCAAATTCTTCCGTCTTTCAATCTCTCAGGGTCATAACGTCATTCCTCTTCCTAATGAAATCGAGCACGCGCGCAATTACCTTCTTATTCAGAAGATGCGTTTTGGCGATTCCTTTTCCTATTCGATCGACGTCGCTCCGGGCCTCGAGAAATATTTCGTGGTGAAACTCATTTTGCAGCCCATTGTCGAAAACTCCATCGGGCATGGCCTCAAGGAAGGCGAGGTTGGCTCCATCAAGATCAAAGCCTACGAGGAAGGGGATTTCCTCAAGTTTTCCATCGAAGACAATGGCTATGGAATGACGAAAGAAAAAGTCGAAGAACTGCGCAAATCCCTTCTCGATTCCACGGTCTATAAAGGAGTCGGGCTTAAAAACGTCTATCAAAGAATCAGGATTTATTATGGTCTTTCGGCCGATGTCGACATTGAGTCAGAAGAAGACGTCGGAACGAAGATCACGATCATCATTCCGAAGGAAGGGGCTCTCCATGGCGAAGAATAGGAAAATCGGGTTATGGGCCTTGCTGCCTTTGCTGCTGCTTTCGAGCTGTGGCAAGAAAAGCACCTATGTCGGGGTTTACGCCTATGACCTCTCTGACACTTTCATCAATTCGCTTCAAAACAAGATCATCAAGGACTTAGATCCTTATTATGAGCACGGCGAATACGCCGAGGACGCCATGTCGAGTCAAACTTTGCAGAATAGCCAACTCATCAATGACATTGATAGCCATCGTATTTGCGCGGCCGTCGTTAACACGGTCGACCGTCTTGCCGCGAGTGCCCTCATTGAGAAGGCGGAAAAGAACAATATCCCGTTGGTCTTCATCAACCGCGAACCATTAAAAGAGGATTTGCAGAAAAACGCTTGGTCAGTCGCCAATTGCTTCTATGTCGGAGGCAACCCCAATGCCGAAGGCCTCGCTCAAGCCGAAATAGCCAATTCCCTTTTCGGCGGCCAAAGTTCTTTCGCCCTCAGTGCCTTTGATAAGAATAAGGATGGCAAGATCCAAGTCGCCATCGTCAAAGGCGAAAAGGGCCATCAAGATGCCGAAGCCCGTACTTCCAGCTGCATCGATGGATTAAGCGCGAGCGGTTATAACTTCGAAATCGTGGAATCAGTCTACTGCAACTGGAAGCGAAGCGAAGCTTATACAGCCGCGAAAACCTTCTCCAGCAAGAACATCGAATTGCTCTTTGCCAATAACGACGCGATGGCTCTAGGCGTCATCCAAGCTCTTCAGGAAAGCGATGCTTCCAGCGGGGTTCCTCTCAGCGATTTCAAGAACCGTCACTACCCGATTATCGGCTGCGACGGAACCATCGAAGGCAAGGCCGCGGTTTCCTATGGCTATATGACGGGAACCGTGCTTAATGATGATACGACTCAAGCTGCGCTTGTGGTGGATGTTCTAAGGAAAACAATCGATAACATCTCGATTCCTGCTTATGACAGCAATGTTACGTTCAAAGACAATTATTACTATGTCGCTGGGCCGAAAATAACCCAATAGTCGTTTCCGGTTTCCATTTTTGTTTTTGTTTTTGATAAATAAGTCGTTCCTTTCGAAGGAAAACTTTTGATAGTAGAGAATTTTCAAAATTTTGTGTGTTTTCTTCCATTCCGAGTTGAAGTAAGCGCTTTTAAAGTATAACCGCACAAGAAAGCGAAATGGTTTGGTCCTCATGACAGGCCTTTCGTTCCGAGTGTATGGAATATAGGAGGGAAATATGAACAAAAAACTTATTCCAGCCGTCGCTCTTGGTTTGGTCAGCATGCTTACCGCTTGCGGAAGCACCACAGCCAAAACCGCAGACGTCTTCATCTATCAGTTCTCCGATACGTACATCGGAACAGTCAGAACGGCTCTTGAAACCGATCTGAAAGCCAGTGGCATCACCCCGACATTCTATGATGGCGGTGGCGTCTCAGCCACTCAGGTTCAGCAGATTGAGTCGGCTATTGCTAAGAAGAGCAAGCTCCTCATTCCGAACCTTGTTGAACAAACTGCCACCGGCGATAGCATCGCCGCGAAGGCCAAGGCGGCTGGAATTCCGGCCATCTTCTTCAACCGCGAGGTTCCTGACAGCGCTGTTACTTCATCCACTTATCCGGACAACTGCTTCGTCGGCACTGATCCTGATCAGGCCGGCTACATGCAGGGCGACATCATTGCTTCTGGCTTAATCGGAAGCGATGGCAAGCTCTCGAGCACTTGGGACCAGAACGGCGATGGCAAGATCACTTATGTCATGCTCCGCGCTGATGAATCCAACGCCGAAGCCAATGGTCGTACTAAATATTCCGTCCAGGAAGCCAACACCAAGTTGACTGCCAAGAGTCTCAATGAACTCGTTCACCTCGGCGCCGATTATAACGCTGGGTGGAGCAAGGACACCGCGAAGACCGCCATGGATGGCTTCATCACCACTTATGGACTTCCGGGATCTGGCAAAGACACGCTCGGCGGAGGCATTGAGCTTGTCATCGCCAACAACGACGATATGGCGTTAGGCGCAATCCAGTCACTTCAGACTGCGAACTTCAACAAAGAAGGAAGCGCCAAGAAGGTCATGGTCGTTGGCGTTGATGCCACAGCCGCTGGCAAAGCCGCGATCGATGCTGGCAATATGTTCGGAACAGTCAAACAGGATGCCGATGCCATGGCAAAGTGCATTGCTGCTCTTGCTTCGAACAAACTCGCTGGCAAGGATTACCTTACCGGCACCACTTATAAGTGGGATAGCGAAACCGTCCATAAGGTTCGTATTCCTTACGGCAGCTACACTAAGTAGTTTCTAAATTGAGGGGCGGTGGCCTTCGTCATCGCCCCTCTTTGACTTTTCTACTATTCATCAGCGTTATAGGAGGACAATTATGCCAGCAACTTCCACTGAGCCAGTCGGCAAGACGGCTCCGCAAGTAGGACTCGCAAATGAATATCTGCTTGAGATGATAGATATTTGCAAATCCTTTCCAGGCGTAAAAGCTCTCGATCACGCCCAATTAAAAGTCAGACCGGGTTCGGTCCATTCGCTCATGGGCGAAAACGGCGCCGGCAAGAGCACTCTTATGAAGTGCCTTTTCGGTCTTTATACGCGCGATTCAGGCGACATCATCTACAATGGTCGTTCCGTTACGTACCATTCATCCAAAGAAGCCCTTGAAGATGGCATCGCGATGGTCCAACAAGAGCTTAACCAAGCCCACAAGATGTCGGTCGAAGACAATCTTTGGCTCGGCCGTTACCCGATGCGCTTCGGCGCCATCGATAGTGGCAAGATGTTTAACGACACCAACCAAATTTTCTCTAAACTTGGCATCACGATCGATCCTAAGGCCATCATTTCTACTCTTTCGGTGGCCCAACGTCAGATGGTCGAAATCGCCAAAGCCGTTTCCTATAACGCCAAAGTGGTGGTCTTCGATGAACCGACCTCTTCTCTTTCCGACAAAGAGATCGAGCAGCTTTTCAAAATCATCGCCATGCTGAAGAAAAAAGGATGCGGCATCATCTACATCTCCCATAAGATGGATGAAATTCTCCGCATCAGCGACGAAGTGACGATCATGCGCGATGGCAAATGGGTTCAGACTTCCAAAGCCAAGGACCTGACGATGGGCGCCATCATCAAAGCCATGGTCGGACGTGAACTTACTAACCGCTTCCCGCCGAAGGACAATCATCCTGGCGAGGTTGCGCTTGAAGTCAATCATTTGTCCTCTTTATATGGCAATAACGCCATTCATGACGTTTCGTTTACCCTCCGTAAAGGCGAAATTCTCGGTCTCGCTGGTCTCGTTGGCGCGGGCCGGTCGGAACTTCTCGAAACGATCTTCGGCACCCGGACTAAGAGCGAAGGACGCATTTTCAAAGATGGGATGCTTTGCGAGAACAAAACCGCAAGGGACTCCATTTCCAAAGGTTTTGCCTTATTGACCGAGGAACGCCGCGCGACCGGCATCTTTGGTGTTCTTTCGATTAAAGAAAACGCCACGATGGCGGCTTTGTCGAAATACCTTACGCCCTGGGGACTCGACAATGGGCGCATGATGGAAGACACAGAATGGGTTATCGGCGCCATGAACGTCAAAACTCCTTCCGCCTCGACTCAAATCAAATCCCTCTCTGGCGGAAACCAGCAAAAAGTCATTATCGGTCGCTGGATGCTGACCGAGCCGGACATTCTCTTGCTCGATGAGCCAACCCGCGGCATTGACGTCGGAGCTAAATACGAAATTTATCAGTTAATCATCAACATGGCTAAGCAAGGCAAAGCCGTGATTATGTGCTCGTCCGAAATGCCTGAATTGATGGGTGTCTGCGATCGCATCATGGTCATGAGTAACCATCGTCTGGCTGGTATTGTCGAAGGCAAAGACATGACTCAAGAGAATCTGATGAGTCTATCGCTTAAGTACATGTAAGGAGGAAAACAGCATGGCAGAAGCGGAAACGATGAAAAATCCGGCGACCCCCGTTGAGGAGAGCGAGGCTCTTTCTCTAACGGCGGAAAGGGCGGCCGTAAACGCCGATCGGCGTGAAATCAAAGGGCGTCTTTATGACCTCCAGTTTGATGGGCTCGATGAAGCCAAATTAGAGGAAGCCAAGGGCGCCATCCTCCAAGAGCATCAGGTAAAAGAAGACAAATATAAAGCTGATGTTAAATCGGTCCGTGAGCAAATCGCGGCAGAGAAATCCGAAATAGCCAAAATCAAAGCGGCTTATGTGGCGAAAATTGAGAACATCAAAGCCACTGAGCATAATCCCTCGGATGAGGAAATTGCCAAAGCCAAAGAGGTTTATGCTTCAAGCGTAGCCAAAGAAAATTCTCACTTTAAAGAAGAGATTTCGCGCTTAAACTCCGAGATTGCATCTATCAAAGAGCAATCGAAACAGGAATGCGCCGTTTTGAAGCAGAAGTTCAACGAGACGAAGAAAACTCCGATGAAGCGTGCTGACAAAGCCGCTAAACTCGATGAGATCAAATCCGAGATCTATAAGAACAGCGGTACCGCCGACCTTCAAACTCTCGAGCGGAATAACAAGATTCGGGATTTAAAAATTTCGCACAAGAAAATTTCGGCTAAACTCGCCAACGATTTGCACCTCGAAACCAACCGCGTTCAGACTCTTGTCGCTAACGCCAAGGCCGAGGAAAAAGTCGAAGTCGCCCCAATCAAAGAAAAGCTCCACGATTTGGAAGCCAACTATAAGCCCGTTGCTCCGCTTCACGAGAAAATCGCCATCGGAACCACGACTTGGGCCCGCAAATGGGTCGCCAAAGAGAAAATTTCCTTCTCTTCGTGGAAAGGTTTCGGCGATTGGTTCATTCATAACGCTGTCTACCTCATCATTCTTCTCATGGTCATTGTGACCGCGATTCAGGTACCGGCTTGGTTCAACTTCGATTCCTTCATCGCCATCGTCAAGCACACCTCATCCTTACTTCCATTGGCCCTCGGCGTTGCCGGCACCATCGTTTTGACCGGCACCGACCTTTCGCTAGGACGTATTTGGGGCTTCACGGCTTTGCTTTCCGCCTCGTTGCTAGGCTATGCCTCAACGAAGGGCGTGATCTTCCCGTGGACCGCCAGTATGCCATGGATTTGGATTCTGGTTGTTCTACTCGCTTCCATGCTGGTCGGCGGCATTTGCGGCGCCCTCAACGGTTTCTTCGTTGCTGAGTTCTCCATTCACCCCTTCGTCGTTACTCTCGCTACCCAGTTGATCATTTATGGCGCCGTTCTTCTCTATGGCAACCAATTGAATCTCTCGGTCGCTTTCCAAGGCACGTCGAGTACGGCGGCGGCGTATACGAATTTCGTCAGTAGTGGCTTCTATATCGGCACGACTCTCGTCGAATGGTATAACGTTTACGCTATCATCATGCTTATTGTGATGAGCTTCATCTGGTACAAAACCAAATTCGGCAAAGCCATGTTTGCCGTTGGCTGCAACCCCGATGCTGCTAACGTGAGCGGCATTAACGTCAACAAAACGATCATTACCACTTTCATTCTCGCTGGTATTTTCTACGGTATCGCTGGTTTCGAGTACAACCCGATTAACGGTGGCGCTCAGCTATCAACCGGCACCGGCGGCGAGCTTGACCCGATTACGGCCGTCGTCATCGGCGGCGTCTCCTTCACCGGAGGTATCGGCAAGGTGTCAGGCGTCCTTCTTGGCTGCATTTTGCTGAAGGTCATCGATAGCTGTCTCTTGGCTCTCGGCGCTAATACCGCCTGGATCAACATCGCCAAAGGCGCGATCATTCTCTTCGCGGTCGCTCTCGATATGAAGAAGTACATCGTCAAGAAATAATGTCCGACGAAGAAAAAACAAAAACCAAAGACGAAAAAGGAGCCAACCAGCACAAAAGTTGGCTCTTTTGGTCTAAGAACGTGGCTAACAAGTCCAGCGGATTGGCGACGACGATTCTGATCGTCCTTTTAGCGGCTTTCATCATCACGATCGTCATTCTGGCGGCCTTAGGAAAACTTCCGAACATCGGAGGTAATTCTTCTCTATCCGTTTCCTCCTCTTTATCGTAATATTAATTCATGGAATTTTATTGGGTCTTAATCATTATCATCGCTAGCTCCATGGTGAGCTTGATGATTTCGGCGCAGTACGCGGTGGCGTTAAAACACCAATTCGACGAAAACTACAAACCGAAGTTCGAGGTTAACGAAGCCGAAGTCTACGTCGTAGGCTCGCTCGGTGGGTCCTTGGGACTTCTCATAGCCTATATCGCCTATGGTGAAATCAGGAAAAACGATTCGTTCAATAGCCGTCGTTTCTTGTGGATAACCTTGGCTATCCTCGCGGCTCATGTGACGATCGTGACGGTGCTTTCGGTTCTTGGCTATATAACTTATTGATCTTAGACAAACGTCATCCCGCCTATTTGACGGGATTTTCTTTTTCCTTTTTCAGGTTAGCGATTTTCATAATCAGAATGATGGAGGCAAGAACGAAAGTGATGACGTTGGCGATGATGACGGGCATCTTGTGGAAATAAAAACCATAAGCCGCCCAACAAGCCGTCCCGAAAACGAAGAGAATATACATCCATAAACTGATGTTGCGAGTGTCTTTGGTCGCAATGCACTTGATGGCTTGCGGCACGAAAGAAACGGTGGTGCCGACCGCTGCGACATAACCGACTATTTCGAAAAAGAGATTCCAGTCCATAATGAGGCCTCGGTATCATTTTCTTCCTAAAAAGGAAGAGGGGCAACGCCACAAACCTCTTCAAAGAATGTAAAAACACCCAAAAGTAAGGTGAAAGAAATCACTTTTCGATTTTAAGGATATAGTGGGATCCTGGGATTCCAGGTTCCGTTTTCTTTGCAAAACCCGCTTGGATTTTAATTTTGTCGGTGGTATCCACCAGCACAAAAGTCACCGGATTGGTGACGCTAGAAACGATTTCGATGACTTCTTCGATGGCCCTGAGTTGGGCGGAGGCGGAACCAGTCAAACCCGCGATCTCGACCCGATGGTCGGTGAGGTGGCGATAGGAAATCGTGCCAACGCGTTTGTGTTTATGAAGAACGAGATAATCGACCTCATCTTCTTTCTTGGCTTTATCGGCAAAAGGCGTCTTCACGATGTCTTCGGCGAAGATGATGGGTTTTAAGGCGTAAGAGTGGTTAGAAGCATTCTCGTATTCGAGCTTGTCGAAATAAAGCTTAAAGGGCGGATAGTTCGTAAGCATGCTCCGGAAGTTTTCTTTGGCTTCGGGCCATTGCTTGTAGATGCCATTAAGAAGATCTTTCGTCGCTTGACGGTCGGTGAAACCATTAGCGGGGCAACCGCTCTTCAAAACTGGGAGGTTCTCTTCCGCGGCGAGATCAATCAAATCTCTTTCCCGGCAATAGATTAAGGGGCGGATGAAAGTTATTTGGGCCCTTTCTAAACGCATCTTCGGTTCGAAGGTGGCGACGCGCCCTCCATGGATCATATTCATGAAAAGCGTCTCGAGGGCGTCGTCGTTATGGTGGGCGAACGCCACTTTGTTGTAGCCGAGATCTTTGGCGATATTATTCATAGCCGCTTTCTTCATGCGAGAGCAAATGCTGCAGGGAATGTGGTGGCCTTCTTTGGTATGAGCTTGAAGAATCGGATAGACAAAGCGTGAATCGCTGACGTAAAGCTCTAAGCCTAAGGAATGACAATAATCCTTTAATCCCGTGAGATCGCTATTGCCAAAACCAAGGTCGAGATAGACTGGCTTGATTTCGAATTTCTTGCCTGCGAACTTGCCATAAACTGATAAAGCCCGGAGCAAGCAGAGGCTATCTTTGCCGCCTGAAAGGCCGATAAGAATCTTGTCTCCGTTATCGATGAGGGAGAAGTCGTGGTCGGCTCTTCGGAGAGCCGCGAGAACGTGTCTGATGTATTTCATGGCGATAAAACCCGCAAGAGACATTATAATGTCTATCAAATGGAAAACGGTATCTTATTACTCGATAAAGAAGCAGGTATGACCTCCAGGGACGTTGATAACGCCTTACAAAAGGCCTTCAGCACGAAAAAAGTGGGCCATTTAGGCACTTTGGATCCTTTTGCGACGGGCTTATTGGTGGTCGGCATCAATAACGGAACGAAGTTTTTGCCTTATCTCGATGATTCCAAGAAGAGTTACATCGCCACTTTAAAGCTTGGCGAAACGACTTCTTCTCTTGATCCTGAGACCCCAATTACCGATAAAAAAGAAGTTCCAGCCTTGGATGAGAAAGCCGTGGCGGCCGTTTTGAAATCCTTTTTAGGGGTGTCGGAACAGTTGCCTCCGATGACGAGCGCGATCAAAGTGGATGGCGTTCCTTTATATAAAGCCGCCCACGAAGGCAAAGAAGTCGAACGGAAGACGCGTCAGATCGAAGTGTTCTCGCTAAATCTTATTAAGATTGAAGGTAGCGTTATTACTTTCTCGACCACGGTGAGCCGTGGCACCTATATTCGCGTCTTGGGTGCGGACATTGCTAAAAAGCTTGGCACGGTGGGATATTTAACTTCTTTACGCCGTCTTTCAATCGGTCCGTTCCTCGTTGCAAACGCCAAGAAATTAAGCGCGGTGACGTCGGCCGATTTCCTCGATTCCACGCTTGCCATTACCACGATGAAGCATGTCGAAATCGATGATACGAAAGTCAAAGAAATCAAGAATGGGGTGCCAGTCGATTTAGACCAGGATTACGGTCCCTTTGTCCTTTTGACTTTGCATGGCGAGGCTCTTGCCGTTTATAAGCAGGCTCACGCGAATAGCTACTTGGCGGAAAGAGGGCTTTTCTAATGGAAAAAGTCTATCTTGATTACCATCAAGTCGTAGGCCGAAGCCATAAACTCACCCTTCTTTTAGGCAACTTCGATGGCCTTCATCGAGGCCATTTGGAACTTGTTATCGCTGGCAAAAAGGCCACGGAAGGAGACTTGGGCGTCCTTCTTTTCGACAAGAACCCCGCCGATTTCTTCCTTAATGGCAAAAGCCATTCCGTCCTCACTTCGCTCGACGATCGCCTTCGCCTCTTCGAAGCCGAAAAGTTAGAAGTGGCTTATATCCTTAAAATCGATAAAGAGTTTTTTGACCTTTCGCCCGAGGATTTCATTGAGAAGATCCTTAAGCCTTTATCGCCTGAGCGAATCATCGTCGGAACGGATTACACCTTTGGAAAAGATGCGGCCGGCAGTGACGAATTGCTTAAAAAGTCTTTTATTGTGGACCAGGTTTCTCTTCTTGATTACGAAGGGAAGAAAGTTTCGACTCAGCGGATTATCGCCGATTTAGCCGCGGGTGATTTGGCTTCCGCGAATGGCCAACTCGGTCGCGACTACGAGATTCATGGCACCATCGCTCATGGTTTTGAAAACGGGCGAAAGATCGGTTTCCCAACGGCGAACCTTTCCTTTTCAACCCCCTACGCTTTACCGAAAAACGGCGTTTATCTTGGCCTGGCCTATTTAAGAGGTCGGCCTTATCAAACCCTTATTAACGTCGGCATTAATCCGACCATCGGTCTTTTGAAGAAACCGAAAGTGGAGTGCTATCTCGAAGGCTTCTCCGGGAATGCTTATGGCGAGACTCTATATGTGACATTCAGCAAACGCCTTCGGGACGAAATGACTTTCAAGAATCTCGAAGAATTAAAAGCTCAAATAGAAAAAGATAAAGCCGCTTTTCGTTAGACAGTGTATAAAAAACATAGTAAATAACTTCATTCCATCGAAGTATAAAAAAACTCTTTTTCTAGTTCCTAGATAAGAATAGAATGATGGGCTATGAAAACACTGCTCAAAAACGCGAAGATTCTCTCAATGATGGATGACAAGCCTATCTATGAAGGAGACTTGGTCATCACCGACGACAAGATTACGTACGCTGGTCAGAAGGCGCCCAAAGCTTCTTATGACAAAGTGATCGATTGTGGTGGCAACCTCTTAATGCCTGGCTTTAAGAACGCCCATACCCATTCGGCCATGAGTTTTGTTCGGAGCTATGCCGACGATTTGGCACTTCATGATTGGCTGTTCGACAAGATTTTCCCGCTCGAAGCCAAACTTCAAGCCGAAGATCAGTACTATCTCAGCAAGGTTTCGATTCTCGAATATCTTACGAGTGGCATGACCGCTTGCTTTGATATGTATTACAACCCCGAGGAGATGATGAAAGCTTCGCTCGATATGGGCTTCCGTTCCGTTTTATTAGGCACGGTCACCAAATATCGGGAATCCGTCCCTGAACTCGTCTCACACTATAAGAACATCAATGGCAAGTCGCCTTTGGTCAGCTATCGCCTTGGCTATCACGCCGAATATACGGCAAGTGAAGAAATATTAAAGGCTTTAAGCAAAGCCGCCCATGATGTTAAATGTCCGATTTTCACCCATATTTGCGAAACCGAAAACGAAGTCAAAGAATGCAAAGAAAGGCATCATGGCCTCGACCCTGTCGAGTATATGGAGTCTTTAGGGCTTTTGGACTTTGGCGGTGGTGGTTTCCATTGCGTTCACTTCTCTGACAAAGACATCGAAATCTTCAAGAAGCATGGGGCTTCGGCGATAACTTGCCCTGGCAGCAACAGCAAACTGGCTTCCGGGATCGCTCCGTTAACAAAATTCGTTTCCTCTGGCCTGAACTTAGGTATGGGAACGGATGGCCCTGCGAGCGATAACGGACTCGACATGTTCTATGAAATGCACTTGGCTTGTGTCTTGCAGAAACTTCTAAATAAAGACCCGGCGGCTTTCGACGCTTCGCTAGCTCTAAAAGCCGCGACGGTCGGCAGCGCCAAAGCCATGGGTCTCAATGATTGCCTCTATCTTGAGGTGGGTCAGCAAGCCGATATTGTGATGATCGACTTAAAGCGTCCGAACATGCAGCCTATCAACAACATCTCGAAAAACCTCGTTTATAGTGGGGCCAAGGACGATGTTAAGATGACGATGGTGGCTGGTAAGATTCTCTATATGGACGGTCTCTTCTATGTTAACGAGGATGTCGAGTCCATCTATAAGCACGCTCAAGAAATCACGGAGCGTATCAAGGCCGCCTAAGACAAAAAAAGAAAACTGGAATTTCGTTCCAGTTTTTTCTTTTTCCTCAGTCGAGAATGAAGTGGCTGATGATATTTGCGGCGATGGCTCCGGCCTTTGCCGCATTAGCAGGATATTCGGAAGCGGGGTTATCGGCGTCGGAGATGACTCGTAAGACGGCGTAAGCGATGTGATTCACGAGAGCGATTTGGCCATAAGGAGCGGCTTCCATGTCGCAGCTGATTGAGCCGAAGGCATCGACGATTTCTTTCTTTTTCTTTGGATCGGCGCAGAAGGTGTCGCCCGAGGAGACAATACCGCCTGATACCGGGGTTCCATTGGCCTTCGCGGCAGCCACGAGTTTATCTTTTAAAGCGGGATTTGCAGGGATTTCGATGATGTTCAAGCCCGCGATAAGTCCTTTCGGATCCCCAAGCGCGCTGGTGTCATAGTCGTGCTCAACAAGAGCTTCTGGAACGATGGCCGAGAAGAGTGGGGCTTTCTTCGAATCGAGGGAACCAGCCACTCCGACGTTAAGACAGCTGTCGACGCCAGGATAAAGAATAGCGAGGGCTTGAAGAGCGCTCGCGGCGAAAGCCTTGCCAATTCCGCTAACGGCCAAGACAAAGGGAATATTCCCCATTGTTACTTCATAGAAGATGGCGAATCCGATTTTCCGGCTTTTGTTAATGACGCATTTAGCCAAAATCGGATCAGCTTCTTTTTGCATTGCGACGATTATTGATATCATAATGTTAAGTATAGCAAAAGCGATGCTACGCTATCACGAGAAACCCGTTTCAAAGGAGACCTTTAATGAGCGATATAACTAAACGCGCCATGAGTGCATCTTTGAAGAAGCTCTTGCTGCAAAAGCCTCTGAAAGACATCACTGTTGGCGATATCACGGACGATTGTGGCGTGAACCGTCAGACTTTCTATTATCATTTCCAAGATATCGCGGACCTTATTGAGTGGACGTGCTTAGAAGATGCCGATGTGGTTCTCAAAGGCAAAAAAGATTATGGCACTTGGCAAGATGGTTTCCTGGAAGTCTTCAACCTTATGCTTAAGGATAAAGCCTTCATCAACAACATCTACCATTCGGTCTCGCTCGAAGTACTGGAAGAATACCTGTACAAGATCATTTATCCTTTATTAAAAGACGTGGTGGACGAGGTCGGAAAAAACATGTCGGTTCGCGATGAGGATAAGAAATTCATCGCCGATTTCTATAAGTACGCCTTCGTGGGCGTAGCGCTTAATTGGGTCAAGGGCGGAATGAAGGAAGACCCCCATGTCATCGTAGGAAGAATCTCGACCCTCATCAGCGGTACCATCCAGCGGGCGCTTGAGAACTATCGTTAAGACAAGCCAAGGTTTTTGTCAAAAAATTCGCCAAGTTAATAAGGGTGACCAAAATTCGGTCACCTTTCTTTTTGTGTCGAAGGCGGAGCCCTTTGGTTTGTCCTATTAATGTGGAGGCGAAAGAATTCGCTGGAGGAAAAAATCATGTATTACGGAGCAGGCAATTACGAAGCCTTTGCACACCCTGAGAAACCCGAGGGCGTTGAGAAGAAGAGTGCCTATATCATTGGCACGGGTCTAGCGGGTTTATCAGCGGCGTTCTATCTCGTTCGCGATGGCGGAATGAAAGGCGAACACATTCACCTTTTGGAAAAGCTTCCGCTTCCGGGCGGCAGCACCGACGGCGAACAAAGAGCCCCTGGCTTCTATATGAGAGGCGGCCGCGAAATGGATAACCATTTCGAGTGCATGTGGGATATGTTCAAAGACGTCCCGTCCATTGAAACCGAAGGGGTTTCTGTCCTTGACGAATACTACTGGCTGAACAAAAAGGATCCTAACTACTCTTTATGCCGGGCTTCCGAGAAGTGCGGACAAGATGCCCACACCGATGGCAAGTTCACTCTTGATAAAGAAGCGCAGAAAGAATTGACCAAACTCTTTATCACCCCGGAAAAAGACCTTGAAGACAAGAAGATCAGCGACATCTTCGATGATCATTTCTGGAACACCAACTTCTGGCTTTATTGGCAGACGATGTTCGCTTTCCAGCGTTGGTCGAGCGCTCTTGAGATGAAGCGGTATTTGCAAAGATATTGCCACCATATCGATGGTTTGCCCGATTTCAGCGCCTTGCGTTTCACCAAGTACAACCAATATGAGAGCATGATTTTGCCCCTCATGAAATACTTGGAAGGCCATGGCGTCAAAACCGAATACGGCATCGACGTCAAGAATGTGGAGTTCGACATCCAGGATGGCAAGAAGATTGCCAAGAAAATCGTCTATGAGAAAGATGGCAAAGAAGATTCCATTGGCTTAATGGAAGACGATTTGGTCTTCATCACTAACGGCTGCTGCACGGATTCGAGCTGCTATGGCGATCAGACTCATGCCCCGGATTTAAGCAAAGTCCATAATGGCGAAGGCGAATCCTGGGATATGTGGAAGAAGATTGCCGCTCAGGATCCTGCTTTTGGCAAACCCGAGAAATTCTGCAGCGACACCGAAGCCACCAACTGGATGAGCGCAACGGTGGAGACGCTCGATGAGAGCATCCTTCCGTATATCGAGAAGATTTGCAAGCGCGATCCTTTATCAGGCAAGGTCACGACGGGCGGCATCATCACCGTCCGGGATTCGGTCGACAATTGGTTCCTTAGCTGGACCATCAACCGTCAGCCGCAGTTCAAGGCTCAGCCGCAAGGTCACGTCCTCATTTGGCTCTATTCGCTCAATACCAATAAGCGTGGCAATTACATCAAGAAGCCGATGCGCGAATGCACGGGCGAAGAGATTTGCGAAGAGTGGCTTTATCACATCGGGGTCCCGACGGAAAAGATCCACGAGTTCGCCTCGAAACGCTGCAACACTACGACTTGCTATATGCCTTACATCAACGCTTTCTTCCAGCCGCGGGAGAAGAACGATCGTCCGTTAGTCGTTCCGCAGGGCTCCGTGAACTGCGCCTTCATTGGCCAGTTCGCCGAGACGCCGCGTGACACCATCTTCACGACCGAGTATTCCATCCGTACCGGCATGGAAGCCGTCTATACGTTACTCAATGTCGATCGTGCGGTCCCAGAGGTTTGGGGCAGTGTCTACGATGTCCGTGAGCTTCTTAAAGCCGCTTACTCTGGCGTCGACAAAAAGAGTTTCTCGAAGATGAAACTATCGCCCAAAGAGAAGATGGCCCTAAAGATCGTCAAAAAGAAGATCAAGGGGACCGATGTCGAACTCTTGTTGAAAGATAGCGGATTATTAGACTAAACGAGTTTAAAAAAGAGTCGTCTCGAAAGGGGCGGCTCTTTTTCTTATTTGCGGACCTAGTAAAACCTCCCCATGTTATATTGATGAAGTTCTAGTATTGATATTCTTCTCTAACTAGCGTGCTTTCCATCTCTTTCGTTGACGATAAAAAATCTTTTGATAATAAAAGAAAAAGATATAATAAAGCCAACGAGTCGATATGTTTTGACATCAGGAAACCTTTGCAAGGAGAAGGAGGGGGAGCAATGAAAATATGCCCTCGTTGTGGGAAATCTTTTAAAGATGAAATAAGGATTTGTCCCGCCTGTGGTTCTCTTTTGATTCCTAAGCCTATCGACCCAGCCGGCTCTTTTAAAAAGAAACGCCTTCTCATCCTTATTCTGTCCTTGCTGAATTTGGCTATCACGGGCTTTTTCTTCTATCTCTCATATCGAACTGCACTTTTCGTTCCTTATCTTCTTCCCGCCGAAATCGGTGGTCTCCTTTCTTTCTTCTTAATCGTGATGCTGTTTGTGAAGGCCGAGGATTATAAGCCTCTTGCGACGATAGCTGCCATCATGGCTTCTTTTGTGTTCATTTGCTATGCGGTTTCCGCAATTTGGGTCGGCTATGCCGAGGGGTCTTTGATCGTGGATTATTTCAAAGCCCTTTCCCAAGGAGCGACCTTTTCGTTTGAAGAATTCTCGCTCGCCACCTTTCCGATTCTTTTCTCACTCCTTGGCGCAATTTTCGGCTTCGTGGAGTTTTTGGCTCTAGCGAAAGCCCTCGGTACCATCCATGGGCCGATGGCTCCAATTCCCGTTGAAGAAAAAAATGAAGAACCGGCCGCTGCCCCCACGAGTTCGGCGACGGTGACGACGACCGTCAAGGTCGCAAAAGCCCCAAGTTTTGCTCTTCTCATTGTCTTCTTAGCCCTTGCAACGGCCCTTTCCTTGGCTTGCTGTGGCTTTGTCGTTGCCTATCGTCTAGCCAAGATCTACGACAATGGAAGTTTGTTCATTTATCTCTGTGGCTTGCCTATTCTCTTTGTTTTGTCTCTTGTTTTCTTAGCCTTAGGCAAAGAAAGAAGGGGGTTCTGCAAGGCTTCCGCAATAATCAGCCTTATCCAAACCATCATCTGTTTTGCCATTTTTGGCTTAACCGTGTATTTGTTTGTTCATAGACTTAAAGATGGTTTTATTTCTAACGAGAGCCTTTGGTATGAAGTTAATCTAGGCTTATTGTTTGGAGCAGCCCTTTTCGGTTTATTGGCAAGCATCTTTTCCTTCCGTTATCTTCGTCTCACGAAACCAGAACCAGTGGTGGAAGAAAAACCTTTGACAGTCATCGAAAAGGCTCAAGCTCTGACTCCGGTTGATCCGAAAACAAATCCAGTTCCCGTTTCTTCTGACAAAAGCTTTTTCGATGGGGGCCTCCTAAGCCTCATTGGCAACACGATTCTCAATGTTCTAATCACTATTTTCACCTTAGGTATCGCTTATCCCTGGGCTTATTGCCGGAGCATCCAGTGGCGCTGCAAGCACACGGTCGTCGATGGCTACCGCGTTACTTTCTCTGGCAAAGGCCTCGATATCTTTGGCCAGTGGGTCTTATGGGTCTTGCTTTTCATTGTGACCCTTGGCATTTATGGTTTTTGGATTCCCTGCAAGCTCCACGACTTCGAGGCTAAGAACTCGAAGCTCGTCGCGCAGTGGGAGTGAAAGGAGCGATTATGGCAAAGCAAGCAAAACAAGGTGCCCGCCAATCCAACGGTCGTTTCCTCAAGAAAGAACCAACCCAAGCAATCGGCGGTTCCAAAGACAATCCCAATGCCGTCGTGCCTCCCAAACCGACCACTGATTTAAGCGCGGAATTAATTGACAAAGCCTTGGCGGCTTCGAAAGAAGAAAAGCCTATGGCGGATAATGGGAAAGCCAACTCTTCATACTCGACCGCTTTCGTTTCCTCATGGGACGAAAAGCAAAATGATGTGGTGCAGCCTGGTAATGAGCCAGATATCGCTCCGACTCCGGCTCCTTCGCCTACGCAGGTGGAGAAGAAAGACGAACCTGCCCCTGCGCCAGTGGTTTCGGCGCCCCCTCCAGCCCCCGCTCCCGTCGTCGAGTCTCCAAAGCCAGCCACCCCAGTTAAACCTGTTGAGGAAATTAAACCCGCCCCCGTCACGCCCCCGGCAGTTGAAGTCCAGCCTGTGGAGGCCCCGAAAGCGGAGCCGGTCCAACCGGTTTCCCCTCTTGGTGCGCCCTTGCCAACCGCACCTAACAACCTCGAACGAGTTCGTCCGGTCGATAAACCCGTCCCCCAAAATAGTTATTTCGACGGGAAACCTTGGCAAGTCCTCCTCAATTATCTTTTGGATTTCTTCGCTCTCGTTTTGACCTTGGGCATCGCCTTCCCTTGGGTCTATTGCCATGACCTCCGTTGGGAATATGACCATATGGTCTATGAAGGAAAACGTCTGCACTTCGATGGCCGTGGCAGTCAGCTGATCGGACACTGGATCCTGTGGTATTTCTTAACCGTCATCACTCTGGGCATTTATGGCTGGTGGATTCCCATCAAGCTCATGAAGTGGAAGGTTAAGCATTGCCATTTCGAATAAGACCAAAAGAAAGCCCAGAAGCGTTTGAACTTCTGGGCTTTTCATTACTTCTTATTAGCGAGTTCCATCTCTTCGGCGGCCGCCTTTTGGTGGGCGTCGAATTTCTTACGCTCGCTGGTGTCGAGAATCCGCTTGCGCATTCTGATGGAATGCGGAGTGATTTCGACGAGCTCATCGAGGTTGATGTAGTCGAGGCAAGCTTCGAGCGACATCTTGCGCGGAGCCTTCAAGACGATCATAAGTTCACGAGTGGAGGCGCGGACGTTGGTCATCGGTTTGGTCATCGTGCAGTTGACGGCAAGGTCAACAGGGTAGCGGTGTTCGCCGACAATCATGCCCTCGTAGCAAACGTCGCCCGGGACGATGAACATCGTGCCGTGCTCTTCGACTTTCTGCAAAGCGTAGCTGGTGGCTTCGCCATGGTCCGTGGAGACAAGGACGCCGATATTGCGTTCGCCGACTTCGTGGTTATACATCGGACGGTATTCTTTGAAGGTGTGGTTGATGATGCCATAGCCCTTGGTCATGGTGAGGAAGTTGCTCACGAAACCAAGCAAGCCCCGTGATGGGATCACGTAGTTAAGACGGGTGTTGCCCGAATTGGAGGTCATGTCGCCAAGGACGGCGCCACGATCGCCAAGAGTCGTCATCATGTCGCCGACGAATTCATCGGGGACGTCAATCTGCAAGTCCTCGTATGGTTCGCACTTAACGCCATCGATTTCCTTAATGATGACCTGAGGTTTGCTAACTTCGAGTTCGTAGCCTTCGCGTCTCATCGTTTCGATAAGGACGCCAAGGTGAAGTTCGCCACGTCCCGAGACGATCCAAGTTTCGGTGTTGGGCTTACGGACGTAACGAAGCGAAACGTCGCGTTGGGTTTCTTCGTATAAGCGATCTTCGATGACACGGGCAGTGACAAACTTGCCATCCTGTCCTCTCATCGGGCTGCTATTGGTGCCGAATTCCATCTGCAAGGTGGGTTCATCGACACGGAGAGCCGGAAGGGCTTCGAGTTTTTTCGAATCGCAAACGGTGTCGCTCACACCCATATCGGTGAGACCGGCAATGCCGCAGATATCGCCCGCTTCGACGGAAGAGACTTCGCTTCTGTTCATGCCATAGAAGGTATAAAGCTTCATGACTTTGAAGTTAGTGGTGCTGCCATCTTTGCGGACATCGGTTAAGCTGTCGCCCACGTGGATGGTGCCACGGCGAATGGTTCCGATGCCGATACGGCCGACGAAATCGTTATAGTCAAGAAGAGCCGACTGCCACTGGAACGGACCATTAGGGTCGCATTTCGGGGCCGGGATTTCTTTAAGAATCATATCGAAAAGCGGTGCCATGCCAGGTTTTTGGGAAGCCGGGTCAGGAGACAAAGAGGAAGTGCCGTTAAGAGCACTCACATAAACAATCGGGAAATCGAGCAAATCATCCGGAGCGCCAAGTTCGATAAAGAGGTCGAGGACTTCGTCCACGGCTTTCTTCGGATCGGCGTTAGGACGGTCGACCTTGTTGATGACGACAATCGGTTTGATGTGGTTCTCAAGGGCGTTCTTCAAAACGAAACGGGTCTGCGGCATGGTGCCTTCATAGGCATCGACGACGAGTAAGCACCCGTCGACCATGTGCATGATACGCTCGACTTCGCCGCCGAAATCGGCGTGCCCCGGAGTGTCCACGATGTTAATTTTGCTATCCTTCCATTTGATGGAAGTGGTTTTGGCCAAAATAGTGATGCCGCGTTCATGCTCGATTGGGTTCGAGTCCATCATGCGGTCTTGAATGGCTTCGTTCTCGCGGAAAGTGCCCGAATTAGTGAGCAAAGCGTTCACAAGGGTCGTTTTTCCATGGTCGACGTGAGCGATGATTGCAATGTTTCTGATATCCATGGTGATGATCCTCCCTTCAGCGAAGACCGTGAAAAATCATAGTCTCATGCGTGCGTGGGCGCAAGAAAAATTCTTAGGTTTAGAGGGGGAAATCGTAAAGTTTTGAGGCGTTTTCATTCTCTAAGGGGGCTTGTAGAAGGCATTTTTGGATAAGAAAAAATCCCTGTGCTTTCGGCCTAAAAAGCTAAAAGGAGGGGATTTTTGCGGGGTTAATGAAGGAAAACACTATTTGGCTTTATGGCCCCACCAAGTGCCGCGGAGATGTTTATGTTCCCAAGCGGTGAGTTGGTAGTATTTCCAATGGTCTTTGTTTTCAGGCAGCGGTTCCAAAAGAACGGTTTCGGACGGATTGCGTTTCGCCATGACCCAATGCGGACGGGTGATAGCTCCTAAACAGTTGCAGACGCCATAGACGAAGGAGTAGAAGGGCGAAAGAAGAATCGCGCTCCACATATCCTTCAACTTCCAGCCTAGACCAAGTTTCTTGTTATCGAGTAAGAGACAAATCCAACTTTGAGCGATGCACCAAACGGCCATCTCGACGATGACTTGCCACGCCATATCGATCAACGACCAAAAGGCATTGCCGCCCAAAGTGGCTAGTTGAGCCGCGCCAGATAAGGTGGTGGCATCGACTTTCAGAAGATGGAAGAAGGCGCTAAGGTGGAAATAATCGGCTCCGAAATAAATCCAATGGCAGGCGACCCCAACGTCATTGAGATAATTGAAATATCCGAGGGAAAACAGTTGGATGCCATTCATTTGGCAAAGCATCAAAATGGCCCATGAGGCGTAGTAAAGCGGGAACCAAGTGAAGCACATGACGGAAATCGGATTGAACATCAATTGGATCCACATATCGAGGTACATCGGGTTGCCGGTTCTTAAGAACGCGACCAACATGCGCCAACCATCAGTGAAGAAGAGCTTGGTGGTAGTGTGGCCTAAGCGGACGAGACGGACCTTGGTGTCGTTGTAACTAGAAGGCTGATCGCTATAAACGATGGCATCGGTATTGAATTCGCATTTGTAGCCTTCGAACATGCGCTTCCAGCCGAACTCGGCATCTTCGCAACCGCTCCAGCAATCCCAACCATTGATACGTTCGATGACACTGCGAGCAATCGAAAGGCCCGGGCCGGTCGCCATCGTGGTGGAGTGAACGAATTGACGGAAGTTATTTTGAATGCGGGAATCTTTGGTGAAGAAGAGGGCGCATTCCTTGGTCCAGATATTTTGCTTAAGGTTGCTGGCGGCTTGGTAGGCACGGATGATAAGGGCCCCGCCATCGAAAGAATTGTTCATTTCCTTAAAGAAACTGCGGCAGGGGATGGTGTCGGCGTCAAAGCGAATGAAGAGCTCAGCGGTCTTGTTAACTTTGAGAATCTGTTGAAAGCCATAGGCGAGCGGATAAGCGGGCTTCGCGTGTTTGGGGTCAGGGTCATTAAGAGTGAAAACTGTCGCGCCCGCTTTTTCAGCTAATTCCGCGGTATTGTCTTTGCAGTTATGAGCGACGACATAAATTTTGTATTTTTCTTTCGGATAGTCCATCTCGTTGGCTAAGAAAGAAACAACCTGTGTGATGCTGTCCGCTTCGTTGTGGGCAGGAATGAGAATGGCTATTTCGTGCAAAGTCTTCGCAGGCTTCCAGTGCCGACGCCGAATGAAAAAGAATAAATAGAAAATCATCTGCGGGAAGAAGCCAATCATGACCGTGAGGACCATGACCATGTTAATCCAGTAGAGAACAATATAGACAATATCTAGTGCATTCATATTTTATACATTGCGTGATTTGAGCCCCTGTCGGCCAAGCAACGTGAACTAATTATCTCATGTTGGGCTTGAAAGTTAATCACCTTCTTGCCCTAATGGTACATTTACCCACACTTTGGTCTCCATTTTTATTAAGGAATGGATATAATACACAATAGTTATGAACGAGGGACCAATCGAAATCATCTTCGCCGGCGACCGCAAAATGGTCAAAGGCGTCTTTCTTTGCCTACTTACAGTAGCTCACTATACGAAAAAGGCCGTTAACGTTCATTTTCTCACGATGACCGTTCGCACGAAAAAGTTCAAAGGCGATGCGGTTACCGAAGAAGATTTAGCTTTCTTAAAAAATTATTTTGGGCATGGCGAATACCCTATGACTTTCGAAGCCGTCGACGTGGGTCCGCTTTATAAGAAAACCTTGGGTGGAACGGCTAACGAAAACACTGGTTTCACCCCCTATACCTTATTAAGGCTTTTTGCCCCTGATCTTTTAAAGATGGATCACGCCCTTTATCTCGACGCCGACATCATGACTTCGTCGTCCCTTGAGCCTTTATGGGATATCGATATCAGCGACTACGAACTAGCGGGAGTCATCGACCATATTGGCAAATATTGGATGCCGAAAGGCTATTTCAACGCCGGCGTGATGGACCTGAACCTCAAAGCCATTCGTGAGAGCCATTTGTTTGAAAAATCCATCGTCTATGTGGCTCATCACTTCCTTTTTATGCCGGATCAGACAGCCGTCAACCGCCTTGTGAAGAAAAAGCTTCTCATCGAAGCCAAGTACAACGAGCAAGAACGAGGCTACAAAGATGGCACGGTCATCAAGCATTTCAGCCAAGTCATCAAATGGTTCCCGTTCCCGCGCTTCGCTAAGGCCAAACCTTGGGACGTTGAAGCGGTTCATAAGACCTATAAAACCCATGTTTTCGATCCGTATTTCGCGGTTTATTTCCGCGACTTCCCCTTTGAGCAATTCGGTATGAATAAGCCTAGCCAAGACGTCATTTCTTCACTTGTACTTCCCACTAAGGAGCAGGCATGATCGACAACAAATCCGAAGAACGTCGCCTCGAAAAAGAGGCCACAAAGGCTGAACTGGAGCAAATCCGCGCTCAAAAAGGCAAGAAAAGCCGAATACAATTGATTTCAGGCATCATCTTTTTGTTAGGCATGACGGTTCTTGTCATCAGCCTGTTCTTGAATTTCGGCGACATTAAGGCCATTTCGACCACCTTCCACGAGGTCACGCATGGCAATAACTGGACATGGTTGCTTCTCGCCGCCCTCATGATTATCCTCTATTTGCTTTTATGGCCTTTGTCCCTATGCATTTTCTCTAAGGCCTTAAAACTTGGCAGCAGTTTCAAAGATGATTATGCGATTGGCGAGACTGAGCATTTCTATAGTGGCGTCACGCCTTTTGCGACCGGCGGTCAGCCTTTCCAGGTCTATTCGTATAAAACCATTGGCGTTAGAGCTCGCAAAAGCACCGGTGCCGTCTTAGCCACTTTTGCCGCCCATATGATTGTCACTAACATCTACGCCGTGGCCGCCCTTTGTTTCTTCCCGTTCTATATTAAAGGCCTCGCTTCGGGAGCCCTTCAGGAACTCGAGTGGATGAACACTGGGGCCTTTATTGGTATCACGAGCGTCGGTTATTTCTTCAATCTTTTCACCCTGTTTTTCACTTTCTCGGTCGGCGTCAGCAATCATGTCCGCAATTGGACGGTTGGCATCATGCGTCATTTGGCCAAAGGAAAACTCTTTGGCAAGTGGCTTACTCCGAAGATCGCTGATTTCGAGAACTATTGCGACAATACCCAGGCAGGCTTTAAGGAAATTCTTACCCACAAGAAGAGTTTCATCTCGGCTTTCTTCGTTCGTTTCGCCGCCATGTTCTGCTTCTATTCGATTCCGTATTTCTTGCTCCGGAGCTTCGGTGCCACTTTCGGCGGTGGTTTGAATGAGTCCTTGTCCTTCTGGGTCATCTTCTTCTCAACCTCGTTTGCGATCACGGCGGTGGTGTGGGTTCCAACCCCTGGCTCGACCGGTGGCATCGATTACATGTTTGCCATCGTCATCGGCTCCTTATCCGCGAGTGGTCTTATCACCGGCGGCTCGGCGGGATTGAGTTCTCTTGCCACCTCCCTTATGTGGCGTCTTTTCACTTATTATTTCCCACTCATCGTAAGCTTTGTTTTCTCAGCCGCGTTCGAGATTTCAGCAGCCCGACGCTTAGCGAAAGAAGTCAAACTCTTGGGTCACGAAGAAAACGCCTTGGTGGATGGGGAAAAGGACGATGAAGAAGAGGCTACCCCAGCCAAGACTCCGGTCGATACCCCTGATCCGCCGAAAAAGGAATGACGTTTTCTCTTGCTTCCATCGTCTAATTAGCCTATATTCTTACTTGCGACTTAGCTTAGCGGGCGCCTACTCCTATGACACCGCCTTGATAACGCCGTGAACGAAATACCTGAAAGGAGAAACCACAATGGCTTTACGCAAAGAAGACGTGAATGTCGTTGTTCAGAAGTACGGCAAGAGTGCCGCCGACACTGGCAGCGCTTCCGTCCAGATCGCTCTTCTCTCGAAGAGAATCGAAGCCCTCACCGAACATCTCAAGACGAACGGCGAGGATGCCCCAGCCCGTCGTAGTCTTATGACTCTCGTCGGCAAACGGCATAGCCTTCTTGACTATCTTGCCAAGAATGACCGCGAGCAGTATTTGAAGCTTATCGATCAACTCGGACTTCGCAAATAACGAAATCTGTGCAAAACGGCCCTGAAAGGGGTCGTTTTTTCTTGGAAGAGGTTTCTAAATGGGTTATTTCCCTCACCTAAGGTGAGAGGAGTGTGTTAGGATTAACCCGTTAATTCATTATCCCAAAGAGGAAAAGAGGAAAACAATGAAGCAAACATTCGAACTTGACTTCGAAGGTCGTCACCTTCAAGTCGAGACCGGGGAGATCGCCAAACAAGCTGACGGCGCGGTCTTTGTCCGTTTCGGCGACACCGTGGTCTTATCGACCGCCTGCTGCGCCGATGAACCAAAAGAGGGGGATTTCTTCCCGCTCACCGTCGATTATGTCGAAAAACAGTACGCCGCGGGCCGCATCCCGCAGAGCTTCTTACGCCGTGAGGGCCGTCCGGATGAGCACGCTACCTTAAGCGCTCGTCTTATCGATCGCCCGATCCGCCCGCTCTTCGCCGAAGGCTTCCGCAACGAAGTCCAACTCGTCAACACTGTCATGTCTTGCGATCCTGACAATTCGCCTGAGATGACGTCCATGTTTGGCTCGTCGCTCGCCCTTTGCATCAGCAACATTCCGTTCGATGGCCCGATCGCTGGCGTCATCGTCGGCCGCGTCGATGGCAAGTTCGTCATCGATCCAACCGTGGAACAAAAAGCCAAATCCGACCTTAACCTCACTGTCGCGGGCACTAAAGACGCGATCATGATGGTCGAAGCCGGCGCCGCCGAACTCTCCGAAGAAGAGATGCTCGATGGCATCATGTTTGGTCACGAAGCCATCAAAAAGCTTTGCGCTTTCGAAGAAACCATCATTAAGGCTATCGGCGTTGCGAAACGCCACATCGACCTTTACGCTCCGGATCCAGCCATCAAAGCTGACATCGAGGGTCGCATTGGCCAGCGCCTTGTGAAGGCTATCTCCATCTTTGATAAGCTCCAGCGCCAAGATGCGGTGGACGCTCTCAAGAAAGAGATCCTTGATGATTACGATGGCCGTGAGTACAAGAAAGAAAAAGACCACGTCAACACCATGATGATGGTCAACGATATCCTTGAAGGGATGGTGGCCGCCGAGGTTCGCCGTCTCATCATCGAAGACAAGGTGAGACCGGATGGCCGCAAAGTGGACGAAATCCGTCCGCTTAACGCCCAGGTTGACCTGCTTCCGAGAGCCCATGGTTCGGCTATGTTCACACGTGGCCAGACTCAGGTTATCTCGACCACGACCTTAGGGCCTCTTAGCGATGCCCAGATCATCGACAACTTAACGGCCGAGCAATCGCGCCGCTTCATGCATCAATACAACTTCCCGCCTTACTCAGTTGGCGAGATTGGCCGTATGGGCACTCCAGGCCGCCGCGAAATCGGCCATGGTGCCTTAGGCGAGAGAGCTCTTTCTTACGTCATTCCTGACGAGAAGACCTTCCCGTACACCATCCGCTGCGTCGCGGATGTCGTCGAATCCAACGGTTCGTCGAGCCAAGCTTCCATCTGCGCGAGCTGCATGTCGCTTATGGCGGCGGGCGTTCCTATTAAAGCCATGGTGTCCGGCATTGCCATGGGCTTAATCACCAACGATCCGAGCCGCGCTCCTGATAAAGAGACCAACCATTACACCATTCTCACCGATATTCAGGGTCTTGAAGACCACTTCGGCGATATGGACTTCAAGTGCGCTGGCACCGCGAAGGGCGTCACTGCCCTTCAGATGGATATCAAAATCCATGGTGTCACCCGCGAAGTTCTTAGCGAAGCCCTCGCGCAAGCCAATAAAGCCCGCGCCGAGATCCGCGAAGTCATGGCCAAAGCCATCCCTGAGCCGCGCAAAGAAGTCTCTCAATACGCCCCGAAGATGGTTACCTTCCATATTGATCCGGATAAGATCCGCGATGTGATTGGCACGGGTGGCAAAGTCATCAATGACATGATTGCCAAGTGCGATAACATCAAGATCGACGTCGAAGATGATGGCACGGTCACCCTCTACCACGTGAAGAAAGAGATGATCGAGAAGTGCAAAGGCATGATCGATGACATCGTCCGTGAAGCTAAAGTCGGCGAAATCTTCGAAGGCAAAGTCACTCGTGTCGAAGATTATGGCGCCTTCGTTAACCTCTTCGGCGATTGCGATGGTCTCTGCCACGTCAGCCGTCTTGATTGGAAGTACATCGACAACGCCAACAGCGTCGTCAAAGTCGGCGATACCTTAAAGGTTGTCGTCATCGGCTTAGACGAAAAAGGCAAAGTCAAAGTCTCGCACCGCGAGTTCATTGATAAGCCAGCTGACTACGTCGAGCGTCCAGAACGCCCGGCCGGCGATCGCCCGCATGGAAATTTCCATCATGACGATCATGGTCACGGTGGTCATGGCGGCTTCCGTCATTAACTTGTAGGCCAGTTTTAGAGGCGCTTCTCGGCGCCTCTTTTTTTATGTCGGATCCAAAATGAAAGAAAGGAATATCAGTTACTGATATTTAAAACGCAAAAAGTATTAAATATTGAGTTAGTGATAATTAATAAAAATATATAAACCTCCGACATTTACTATATAAAAAAATAAATTTCAATTCCCTTGTTTTTGATTTAATAGAATATATAATGGCTTTAACCCAATTAAACTTTTTTTCACCAAAAGTTTTAATCGGAAGTTTGTAAAAGAGTCCAGGAGGATTTTTTATGGCAGTTACCGATCCGAAGTCCAATAACCGCAAGAAGTGGTTGGTTGGAGGTCTATGCGTTTTTGGAGCCGCGGTCCTTCTTACCACAGGTCTATCGGCTTACATCATCGGAAAGAACATTTCCGTTCAGAAAAAGGACATCGATGTCAGCGTTGACACGGTCAGCAACAAGTCCTTGGTCTTGAGCGCTGAACTCAGCGAAAGCAAAGTCGTCTTAGGCGAACCGGCCGCCGTCACCAGCGGTGTGGTCACCAACGATGGCACGACCATTGGAGACTTAGCTATCACCTTCAGCAGCATCAAAATCGAATACGGCAACGAAATCGGTTCGGGGATGCCAACGAAATTATCCTTCTCGTTTGAAGCGGCTAAGCAAAGCAATGACGCCCTGACTGTTTCCGACAACAAACTCGGTGCCATACGCACGGGAACCAGTTGGACTTATCTCGCCGCCCCAGATGATATCGCTGTCTCGACTTTCAATCCCGAAGTTGCGGGCGCTAGCACGAAGAGCCGCGAACTCGTCAATAAGACCATCAATTTCAAATGGGGCACTTTCTTCGATGCCTCAAGCCCTGCGACTTTCTACAACTCCAAGCTTTCAAGCGATACGGTCACCGATGAGCAGCTTCAAGCCGTCATGGATGAACTGAACGCGATGAAAACCGCTCTTGATGGCAAAAAGCTTCAATTGACGATCACTGCCGAATAAACACCTATATATAAGGATATAAGAAAATGAACAAAACTCAAAAAACCAAAGTCGTGACGTTCTCGATCTTAGGCGTTGCCGCTCTTTCGCTCATCGGAGCCGGCGCGGCCGCTTGGATTATCGCTAGCATCACTCCAGCTACGACTGGCAGTTTCACCGTTACGGCTGGCAATGTCACCGATCAGTCAGTTGCCATTTCGAACATCAACATCACCGATTCGACCATTGTCTTCGACGCCGAGGCCGGCGATACCACCGGTCCGATCGTTTCGGATGGCACGACGACTCCGAGCCTTGATTTCGCTTTTACCTTTCAGGTTTCCTATCCTAATCATTGCAGTGCCATCAACGCTAAGTGGACCATTGATTCCGCTTTGCAGACGGCCCTCACCAACAATTACTTGGTAGGACCTTTATCGACGAGCGATGTCGCCATCGGTTTGCCTTCGGGCTTGACCGCTGGCACGTATTACGATGGTTCAACGACCGTGAAGACCGACTTCAAAGAGAAACTTGTCTCGGCCATAAACGGTGATACGGCGACCATCACGGCTACTTATCAGTTCGCGTGGGGCAGTGCCTTCGGGGGCCAGAATCCTTCCGTTTACGCGACGGACGCCAATCTCGCGACTGTGAGAACGGCACTCGAGACTCTCTATAATGCCAATACCAAGACCTTCAATATCACTCTGACACCAGTTTGGAAGGCCTAAAATTCGTTGTCGACGATCGCTTCAAACGAAGCGATTTAGTCTTATTTTGCCCCTTTTAAAGGGATTCACTTCGAAAATATAGGCCCCTTTTGCAGGGATTTTGCGGTGCCGGCGTCGCCCTTTATTCAGTTATCAAATGACCAGGCAGGAAATCATTGCGCTAATCATTACTCTCGTCGTGCTCATCGCCTTATGCGTGGGATTCACTTTCTTGTTCCGCTATGTTTTCTCGCTTTTCGAGAAAGACGTGAAAGCGGGGGAGAGCGACTCTTCTTTGCTTTCTTCTGAGGCGAAGAAAAAAGAACACCCGAAAAGACGCAAGGCCCTCAAAGTAACTTTGCGGGTTCTTGGCGACACCCTTTTAGCCGTCTTGCTTATCGCTTTCTCTTTTGCTCTTTTGCAACGCGCGCGCGGGAGCGACGCTTTCTATTTCGGCGTCGAGCCGATCGTCATCACCTCGGGCTCGATGTCGGAAAAGAACCCGGCCAACACCTATTTGGAGTCGGAACATCTCGACAACCAGTTTGGAGCCTATGACCTCATCGCCATTTCTAAATACGGTTCTAATCAAGAACCGCAGCTTTATGACGTGGTGGCCTATAAGAGCGACAAAGGTCAAGTCATTGTCCATCGCATCATTGAAGTCAAAACCGCGGATGGTGTCACGACGTATATCACGCGCGGAGACGCGAATGCGGCTTCCGACGACGGCGTGGAATATTCGGCGAGTCTCAAGAAAGAAAACATCTTGGGTTACTATAACGGCTTTTGCTGGTCGCACGCGGGCGCGTTCGTGAGTTTTTTCCAAAGCGGCGTTGGCATCGTGACTGTCATCAGCCTCGTTTATTGTTTCTTCGCTTACGACCATTACGCGAGCCGATACGAAAAAGTCTGTGCCGAACGGTTAGAAGCCTTGATGGTTTCTAAGCCCGTCGATCCTAAGACCGCTGAGTAGTCGATTGAAAATTCCATAAAGGGAGGTATTGCCTATGGAAAAAGAAAAGAAACGTCGGAGCCATTTTAGCCGGAAGAACCTGATTGGATTGTCCATTCTCTTCTTCTATTTGCTCATGGTGCTCTTCGTGGGCTTAGCCATTGATGGGCAAGCTAACATCATGGCGGACAATAACCCCATTATGAAGTTCTCGCTGGCCCTTGGCTTCAGCAAGATCAATGGCAGCACACCAGCCTGGGTTCTTGAAATCCTCGTTCTGATTTATCTCTTCTTGATGGTGGCAGCCTTACTTTTCGAGGGACGGATGGCCAAGTATTATGATGGCCACGTCTGGACCAAAAAATGGGTCTTAACCTATGGGATCACGATCGTTATCTGCGTGGCCCTTTCTCTAGGCATTGGTTGTGCGGCTCAATACCCCTACGCCTCCATCGATTTCCATAATTCCTTCCTCTTCGTCTTCGAATCCATGTGGATCGCTTTCTTGCTTTATTTCGTTTTCGCGATGTTCATCGTCGCCATCGTCACCCTTTGGACCAACGTCAAAAACTATGGCAAACCTCTTCGCCTTATTAGTCGGGAGATTGAGGAAGAAGAAGCGACGGAGCAAGAACCTGAAACCCCTGAAAAAGTGGTGGAGCGGAGCGAACTTGCCGAATCATTTGGCGAATCTCAAAGCATTACGAGCCTTGCCCATGTGAATACGACCGTGGGTGCGGCGGGGACGCCGGTTTTCGCTTCCACGGCCACCGTTGAAGGCAACGATTTAAAGATTTCCGACAAAGAAAAAGTGTTCCCGGGCTTGTGCAAGATCGACTATGACGAAGCCTCACCCGTTGAGACCCACTACGACGATTCTTTGACCCTCAAAGAACTTGTGACCGGTTTCCGCAATTATCTCGCGAAGACGCAAAAGCTCTATTTCGAAGAGACGACCATTCGTTCCTTTATCGCCGGTCTCGCTGCCTCGCGTCTTCTCATTCTCGAAGGCTTGAGCGGCACAGGCAAATCGTCTTTGGCCCGTTATTTCAGCGAATACATCGGCGAACGTTCTTTCTTCGAACCGGTTCAAGCGACCTGGCGCGATCGGACGTCGTTACTTGGCTATTACAACGATTTCTCCTCTTCCTATCATGAGACGGAATTCCTTAAGCGCCTTTACGCGGCCACCTATCGTCCGCATGACATCAACGTGATGGTGCTCGACGAAGTCAACATCAGCCGCATCGAGTACTATTTCGCCGACTTCCTCTCCATTCTCGAATACCCTTTAGGCGAGCAGAAACTCAAGATTCTCGAATTGCCGTATGGCTTTGACGCCCCGACTCATTTGGAGGAAGGGATCCTTCAGATTGCCGAACCGACCTGGTTCATCGGGACCGCCAACAAAGACGATTCGACTTTCACCATCACCGATAAGGTTTATGACCGCGCCATCACCATTTCCTTTGATGAGCGCAATGAGCCCTTCGAGGTGGCGGGGGAGGTTAAGAAAGTCGCTCTTAGTTATGATCACCTTCAAGATCTCTTTGCTAAGGCCGAAGCCAATCCGGCGCTCGCTTTCTCGAGCGAAGATTACGCGAAGTTCAAGGGTCTCATTGATTTTGCTTACGACAAGTTCGATTTAGCCATTGGCAACCGTATCCTCCATCAAATCGAACTCTTGGTGCCGGTTTATGTCGAAGCGGGCGGCAAGAAAGAAGAAGCCTTGGACTTCATGTTCGATCATAAGGTTCTTTCTAAACTCGAAGGCCATTACGAAGACTATGTCCGCAGCGGCTTATTGCAGTTAGAAGAAGTCATTACCAAGACCTATGGCGATAAAGCCTTTATGGAGACGAGAGAGCACTTAGCCCGCCTCGTGAAGAAACTATCATGAGCGCTCTTCTTGGCGAACAATGCCTCCGCGATTTCCTCGCCAAAGCCTCTTCTTCCATCTCGGAAGGGGGTTTTGCAGGGTTTTCACGCGCTGTCAGCGCCAAGAAGATTTCGCTTACTTATCCGCTTGATCTTAAGAAGACCGAAGAGGACCTCAAAGGTCTTGCCTCGTTGCTTGATAAACTTAGTTCTATCGTCTACCGTCCGCATCTCTCCGTCAAAAACGAAGACGTGATTCTCAGAAGCGAGCAAGCCGGTTCCTTAGGCGAGGATTCGATTCGTCTTACCATCAATGACAGCGCCTTATGGAAAAAGAAGAAAGGCCAACTCGAACCAGAATACGTTTATTCGCTCGAGAACAGCGATGAGATCGTGACTTACGAAAACCGTTTCATTGCTTTGCTTATCGAGCGGAGCAAACGGGAATGCCAGGATCTTCTCCGCTCTTACGCGCCCTTTGAAAAGAGCGTCGCTCAGGCTTTCGACGGAGCTCCAGCTTCCTATTCTTCCTATGGCGTTTATGGCGATCTCGAATCGTTTGGAACGCCCTCGAAAGGGTTGCTTCTCGAAGAGGAGGGCGAAGGTTCTTCACTCGCTCTAACCTTACGGAAAGCCTATCGGAAATGCCAGTCGCTCGAAGAAAGCTACTTTTATAGAACGATGGCCGCCCATCCTTTTGTCGGCGAAGTCACGCCGACGAACGTCTTGATGCACGACCCTCTCTACAACGCCGCCTACCGTTATTATCGTTCCCATTATGCCAAACTCGGCCATGAAGGCTCTTCCGAAGAACTCTATCGGAATTATGCCTATTTGCGTTTCTTCTTATGCCTCGGCGAAGAAAATAGAGGGGTTTTGCAGGGCCTTTCGCTTACCGATGGTCACTTGTCGGTGAAACCTTTCGCTTATGAAACGGATTCGTTCCGTCTCTCTTTCGACTATGAAGAAAACGGAGTGGCTCTTTCGATCGAAGCAACGTGGAAAGCTGTTCCAGGCTTATCAGCCCATTACCGGATTATTCCGGTTTTGTCGCTTGAAGAAGAAACAAAGCAAAATCTCCTTAACGAAACTAGACGCCTAGGCCTTCCGTATGACGAAGTGATTTTTATCACCGCCTTCAACCATTCCAAAACATCGGCCAATGTGGCCGCATTGTCGCCTTTTGCTTCCTTAAAGGAGAGTCAGGATTCGCTTCTTAGGCTCTTCAACAGTTTGCAAACTCTCGTGAGCGCCTCCCATCGCCTTTATGCCACGCAGTGTCCAATTTGCGGCGAAGAGAAAGTCTATGAGAAAGACGGCGTCTATCAGTGCGCCCATTGCGCCTCTCGGTATGTCATGGGCTTCACGAAAAAGCATGAGACGTTATGGCTATTAAAGATTGGAGGAGCCAAATAATGGATGAAGAAAAGAAAACCGAAGAAACCAAGCCTCTAGCCCTTTCAATCGTTGACCTCCATAAGTCTTATGGGAACAAAGAGGTTTTGAAAGGCCTCAATCTTTCGATTGCTCCAGGCGAGGTGCTCGGCTTAATCGGCAAAAACGGCATTGGCAAATCGACCACCATCGATTGCGTGGTGGGCTTAAAGGAATTCCAAGAAGGTTCCATCTCGGTCTTTGGCCATGATGTGACGAAGGAACCTTTGATTGCCAAATCCATGATTGGCTACGTTCCGAGCGAGCCGACCGCTTACGAAGTCATGACGGGTTACGAGTATCTCGCTTTCATCGCCTCAGCCTACAAGATGAGGCAAGTCGCTTATGTCGATAATGTCGAATATCTGAAAAACAAATTCGAGTTGAGCGATGAGGATTTGAACCGCCGCATCGGCGAGTATTCGCACGGCATGAAGCAGAAAATCTGCCTCATGGCCTCCTTAATACATAATCCGTCTTTATGGATTCTCGATGAGCCGACCGTCGGCCTCGATGCGATGGTCTACGAAGTCCTCGTCAAGATGATCAAACAGTTCGCTTCGACGGGCCGCTCCGTTCTTTTGACGAGTCACAACATCGACATGGTGGGTCGTCTCGCCGATGAGGCTTGCATCATTTTCGATGGTGTCATCAAGACCTCGCTCGATTTCCGCAAAGAGCCGCTGCGCCGCCGCGATTTGGCGAATATCTTCTTCCGCGTCTATGGGGAGCTTGGCCAATGATTTTTGAGCTTGTAGGAAAAGAATTCAAGGTGCGTACCCGCGAAGCCCGCGAGGGCTTTTGGGGCAGCTTCCTCAAAGTGGTCGGGATCATTCTCTTCGTCGCTTTGGAGTGTTTCCTTTTCCTCGCGCTCGACAAAAAAGTCACTTCGTTCTCGGGCAGTTACGCTTCCGATTTCCTTGTCTTATGCCTTTTCATCGTCTTTGCGATCGGCTTCTTCTTAGCCTTGATTGAAGCTAGAACCACGCTCTATAACCACGAAGACGCTCAGCAATCTTTGGCCTTGCCAATCGAGGAAATGGATATCATCACCGCGAAGATGTTCTATCTCTTCTTAAGAAGCGGCATCGTCAATCTTTTAATCGGAACGCCCTTGCTCGTTTGCTATGGCACGAGCCGCGATGTCCTTGGCGTCTATTATGTGGGGGCCATTCTCTACGCTTTCATCGCCGCCTTGCCAGAGACCGGTTTAGCGGTTCTTCTAGCGGTGCCCTACGAGAAACTCTATGTTTATCTTCGCCATCATGATTTGCTGCAGTTTGCTCTCGCAAGTCTTTTATGTGTGGGCTTATGCTTCTTATACCGCTATGTTTTGCAGCTTTTCCTTTCCGTCTTAACCAATGTTGAAGATGGGGGTTTATTCTCTCCGAGTTTCTTAGGATTCTTGCATAACTTCACGCCGTATTTAGCCCCTTCGAGCCTCATCGTCGGTCTCTATTTGGGGACGATGGATTATCTTGTCTCCGTTGGAGTTTACCTCGGTACGACCTTCGTTTTGCTCCTTGTGGGTTCGCTCGTGGCCTCGGCTTCCTACATAAAAGCCGCCCGGCATTCATTGGCCAGTTCCTCGAACAAAGGGGCTAAAGGCGAGAGGCCTCTTATGAAACCGGAACGGGCCCTTTTGAAGAAAGAGATCGCCATTCTTTTCCGCGATTCCGGTTACACGTTCTCCTTCACGGCCTTGCTCGTGATGGAACCTTTCTTCAGCTTCCTGGTGATTGGGGCTCTTCAGAAGATTCTGGGCTTTAACCTCAAAGCCTACTTTGTCTATTTCCCGGAATTGCAAAACGGTTTGACGATTTTCTTGTTGCTCTTGTTCTCCTCCGTCATTGCTTCGAGCGCTTCCGCGTCTTTCTCGCGTGAAGGTGGCAATGTTCTCATCTCAAAATCCTTGCCAGTAGCGCCTTCGAAGCAACTCTTGATCAAAGGACTGGTTCCAACCTCTTTGTCGTCACTTTCCTTCCTTTTAAGCGTCTTGGCCATAGCGATTGGCGGCCTTTGCTCATATGCCATCGGGGCTTTCGTCGCCGTGGTTGGCTTATTGCTTCTCGTGAGTCTCAACGCCGCTTCGCTCTGGAGCGATTTATCGAGGAGCCAAGAAGGCAAAAAGCCTTTCGCTTGGGGCTTGCTCTTGGATTATCTAGCGCCCTTCGTGCTCTTGGGCTTCCATTTGCTCTTCAGTTTCTTGGCCTTAAAAGCCGTGTGGATTTATCTTCTCGAAGGACTTTTGGCCCTTGCCTTATTGACGCCATCCTTGATTCATAAGCCCATATCTTATGAGAAAGCCTTCCGGTCTTTGGAGGTCGCATCATGAGCAAATCACGCAACAACACCAAAACCCTTTCTCTTCTTTTGCTCGCCCCGTTCCTCGTGGGCTTATTGACTTATGTTGGCATCGCCATCATGCGCAATACGGTGACTGCCGATATCACGGACATCCGCTGGGATTATGGCGACAACGAAGGCTTCCAGGTCCGTTCGAGCACTTATCCTTTGAAAGCCACGGCCGTTTATGATCCCGAGATTAAGCTAGCCTCTGGCAATGATCTTGTGTGGTCAGTCGCCAATGTCGCGAATACGGACGAAAAAGTCCATGCCTCCGTCGTCAAAGACGGCGATGGTTTCGCTCTTTCGGCCTTAAGCGAAGGAAAGGTTTACGTCGTCTGCGCCAATCGCCGTCAAACCGTCAGCAAGCGCTTCATGGCCAACATCTACGAAGATGGCACGATTATCATCAATCCTACCCACAAAGCCAGCGGATCAAGTTTACGAACGCTGCGCCATTATGGGCAATATGATCTCGCTTACGAAAAACTCGGTGGGACTCTCACGAAGAAAGAAGCCCGTTTTGCCCTGGCTCCGCAAGGATTTTACGAAGGGCTTTCCAGTTCGGTTATTCTCCAAAGCACGACCCCTAACGTTTCTTACGAAGGCGGGGCTGTGACGATTAAAGGCGTGGGGGAAGCGTCGCTGACTTTCAGCCTGCTCGAGCATCCGTTCGTGACTTCGACCTATTCTTTCTATGTCGAAGAAGGAGCGGCCAACATCTATAGCTATGACGATTTGCTGATGGCCACCAATCTCTCTTCGACGGGTTTGCCTCTGTGCCTTCAGAAGAATCTTTTGAGCCTTAAACGTACCTATGCCCAAGATAGCGGTGGTCACTACACCAATGACCTCCTCGATTCTTCGACTCAGCTATTCGGCGATTATGATTTCAAGAATCAAACTCTTTCTTACGAAGGCCAGTATGCCGATTTCGTTTCGACATATCCTCATTCTTTCTTGGATAAATGGAATGCCTCGGCGAGCGAAAAAGACCAGGTATCCACCCATTTGAAGGCCGCCGTGCGGCTTCGCAACAATCTCTTTGGCAATGGCTTCACACTTTCTTTCCACGAGCTTGCCTATCCGACTCATGGTGCCGTCGATTCCTCGGGAATCCTTACTCCGGATGCCACGAAAGATTATTTCCATGGTCCTTTGCCTTTCTTCGCCATCGGTTCTCCGAAAGCCCCGCTTATCGCCGCTTATGGTCAAGATAACGTCGGTCTCCTGCTCGATGGCGACAACCTTACCCTCGATGATGTGAAAATCGAAAATACTGATCCGGTCGACAATTTCTATGACCTTGATTACACAGGCACGGTCGTAGAGGTGCTAGGGAAGAATGCCACGATCGCCAATTCGGTCCTTTCCTATGGCAAGACCATCGTCCGCGCTTTCGGAGCGGATGGCTTGCTCATTAAGAATTCTTTGCTCCAATATGGCCGCGAATTCCTGCTGCATCTAGGCAGCAACAATCTGCTCGCTCCCGATGAGACGAAATCTGTCTCCGTTCCTTATCGGGGCGACCTCATTGAGGCTTCTTTCCATGATTTCTTCGACAAGATGGACCAGGGCCCGCTCGATGCCGACGGGATTCTCACCTCTTTTGTCGAAAATGGGTTGTCGAGCAGCGGAACCGCGGGAGCTTTGACGACTTTGCGAGCCATTCAATCTTCGCTTGATAATGACGCCTATCCGGCTGATACCTTTGATTCCAAAGTCACGCTTGATGGGGCGAAGTTCGCTCACTCGGGCATTTTCTCCTTGGCTCTTGATGCGGCTTTCGATGGTCCTTATCTCTATAATGGTTTACCTTCTTACGTTTCCTCGAAACTCGCCTCTTTCTTATCTGGTTCAGCTTCGATTCCCGATCACTTAGGAGCGACCAGCGCCCCTGTCCAGGTCACCCTTAAAGGCTCCACGGGCTTCTATGATTGGAAAGACGTGACCTCCGTTGATCCGTCTTGCCTTATTGCCAATGGTTTGCCAGCGGCGGGCTATTCCGTCAAAGTGTCCTCTTTCTTCCCGATGGCCTCCTTATTGCGGGACGTAAGCCAAGACAAAGGTTTGCTCTATAAGACAGGTGACAAGGAATATCTGAACTCCGCGGTCGCTTATTATGGCGGCGGCCTCAACCGTTCGAAGGTCTTAGACGAAAGAGGAGGCCTTGGCACGGCCTTAGGCGCTTCTTTGCCTGTTGATTTCCTTGCCGATTCCTTATTAGGCCAGCATGTCGATACAAGTCAGAAAGCCTTCTTATTGATGTCGCGCTGCGTGAATTTGGCCTTAGGTTTCCATCCGTTCACCTTCTTAACGAACCCTGTCGTGACAGGGACACCCCCGAGCTTCGGGGTGACGCCGAGTCTAGTCGCGGCCGAATGACACGAAACGATAAAGGGAGGAATTACCTTATGAAGAAAATGTTCAAACAAATGGTCTGGGTCTTGGCTTTGGGGCTCTTATGCGCGCCTCTATGCTCCTGCGGCTCTTTCTTCTCGGAGCCTACCTATTCCATAAAGGATGTGACAAGCGCCCCTGATGCGGATGGTAACACCATGGTGACTATTACTTTCACCGGTGGCAAAAGCCCCGTGACTTTCACGATCGACAAAGGTCTTTCGGGAAAAGATGGCGTTGGGATTCGCTCGGTCACGAGCAAGACTAGCACTGATGGCAATAGCGTCACGCTCACCATCACCTTCACCGATAGCACGATGGCCCCAGTCGAAATAACGATTCCTGTCGTGAAAGGCCAGGATGGCAAAGGCATTGCTTCTTGCAAAGTGTCCACGGACACAAGCGGCAATAAGGTGATCGTCTTCTCTTATACCGATGGCACTTCAGGCGACCCAATCGTCATCCCGAAAGGCGATCAGGGTGTTGGCATTGCCTCTATCACCCACGATACAGACACAAGTGGGAACATCGTTCTCACCATCACCTTCACCGATAGCACGGTTACGCCCGTGACCGTCACGGTTCCTAAAGGCACCGATGGCACCTCTATTTACGATATCTCGGCCACTACCGACGGAAGCGATTATGTTCTCACCATCACCTTTAGCGATGGGGTTAAGCAAGAAGTCCGCTTCCCGAAGCCCGTTTGCAATACCTGGATCTCGGGCACCGTCGATCCGGTGGCCACTCAAGGCACCGATGGCGATTTCTATTTCAACACCGCGACCGGCGATATCTATAAAAAGGAAAATGGAGCTTGGGTTTTCGTAATGCGCCTTTGGCAAAACGCCTCGGCTTCCTATTGGGTTTCCTTTGATCCTAATGGCGGCACCGTCGATGGCGCCAGCACGGTTTTCCGCCAAAAGGTCAAAGCTGGCGAATGCATCAGCGATTTAACTACTCCGGTTTATACGGGCCATGTTTTCCAGGGCTGGTGGACGAGCAAAGACGCGACGGATGTTAACGCTGGTCATCTCACCGTCATCACCCCGATTTTCTCTGATCTCACGGTTTATGCCAGGTGGAGCGTATGAGTAGCCGCTTAGTTCTCGATAAAGTGATGCACCGACCAGTTGTTTTAGCTTGGCTCGCTGGTTTGGCCTTCATGGCTTTGGCGGTGGGATTCGGCATGGATGTCGATATCCTCGACGGTCAGCTTTACCCTCCGATGCGTTTGGCGAGCTTGGTGGCTTTTGGCGTGGCTTTATTGCTCCAAGGAGCCTTTGTCATTTATCTTGGAAGGAAGTACTTTTCGGTCAAAACCAATTGGTTTTACCTTGTGGGCGCTATTGTCTTGGCCCTTGGATGCACGATTGGGCTTTATGCCTTCCCGGCGAGTTTCCCCATCGCGGATTCCGTCACCTATGGCATCTCGCTAGCTCAGAAAACTTATTATTTCTTCTATGGTCTATTAACCTTCGCCTCTCTTTACGTCATCGTGGCGTATCTTCCTTCGTTCAACGATGGAATCAAGAGCTTTGACATCTACTATCTCGGCGTGATGGGATTAGGACTTTTCGAATGCATCTATAGCTATGTCAAAGAAGCGAGCGCCTATGGCTTCTTTTTCACCCATGGCTACTTTGGGGCGGTGTTAGAGGGATCGGTGGTCAACAAGAACGTTTATGGCATGATTTTGCTTTGCGCCTTAGGAGCATCGGGCTATCTCTATGTCCGTCGTCACCATTGGAGTTTCATCGTGGCGTTCTGCTTCTTCTACGCGAACATCCTTTGCTCGCGCTGCCGGACCGCGCTCGTCTTAGCGACCGCGACGGTGTTTGTCTTCTTTTTATGGCGATTCTTTGTGACTTTGAAAAAGCATCCTTGGCGCAACAGCCTTTGCCTGGCTTTTGCTTTGGCGCTGGTCGGAACGGTCGTCGGTCTCTTCTTGATGAAGAGCCATTATACCCCTGGCAGTTGGATTCAAAACTTCATTGGTGGCTGGGAGAGCAAAGCCGAAAAAGGCGATCTCACCATTATGGCCCGAGTGGAATATTGGAAGACTTTGCTCACTTTGTATCCTCAATATCCGGTTCTCTTTATCTTCGGCGCTGGGGAAGGCAACTTTGGTTATTTCATGAACGCCTTGGCCTTCAAGACCAATACGCCCGCCTTCTATTTTGCTCATAGCGGCTTCTTCGAAAGCTTCGGTCGCGGTGGCCTCCTTCGGGCTTTGGCCGAAAGTGCTTTCGAGATTTATCTCTTCGTCTTAATCATTCGTTCCTACAAACGGAAAGAAGAACTGGCGACGGCTTCTCTTGGCGCCTTCTTAATCTTCTTTGGGCAAAGTCTGGATGAGTCGACGGTTTATCTCTCGTGCGCTTTGAAATCCCTCGCGGCTATCGTGATGGTGGCCTTCCCGCTGCTAGCCAAAGAAAGACAATTAGCTAACGCTGCGAGCGAAGAAACGCGCCGCAAAGCCCTCATCGCCGAACAGGCAACGCCTTTTCAGCGCCCAGCTTTGTCGTATGCCACCATTTTGCACGAAGCTTTCTTCATTTTTACGCCTTGGTTTGCCTTTCTTGCGGGGGTCGAAGCCATTCGTATGACTCCGCATTTCCCGCTTTATGCCAGCGAACTTTTGTTTGTAGGGCTTTATCTTTTGGCGTTAATCCTCTATGTCTTTATCCGCGGGTATAAACGCGAACCGAGTCCCCTTACGAAAACAGATCTCGTGCCACTTTTATCCCAAGCGGGGCTTTATGTGGTCCTCGTCGTCATAAGCGCCCTTGTCACTCATTTCGTTTCCTCGACTGGGAATTTCACGACCATCGGCTATCTGGGCATCATCGTGCCTTTATATTATTTCCTTAGTTATCTCTTCCCTTCGTTTCTTCTAGGCGGCCTTTCTGATGAGCTTGCCTTCATGGAAGAAGTCGTGGCTTATAAGGGCCTCGTCCGCGGAGAGAAAGCTAATCTGGCATAAAAAAACGCGGAAGGTCCGAGGCTTTCCGCATTTCTTATTTAATGAGGTGCAGGATGTCTTTTAAGGCGTAAGCGACACCGTCTTCCTTGCAGGATTTGGTGACGTATTTGGCCGCTTTTTTGACGGCTTCATCAGCGTTAGCGGGGGCGATGCCCGTATAGGCTCGCACCATTGTTAAGTCATTGTCGCTGTCGCCAAAGCAATAGACGTCTTCTTTCGGGATGTGGAGATAAACCCGTAATTTTTCCACCATGGCGCCTTTGGAGGAGCCTAAAGGGAGAACTTCATAGAAAGGGGCGGCGCTCCTGGAGGCAAAATAATGTTTTTGTTCTTCTTCGGTCAAATGGATGGTGGCCGATAATTCAGGTCGGCTCGCAATCATGATCTTCTGGATTTTGATGGGGTCGTTATGGTGATCTTCGTGCAAAAAGTCCACATGGTTATACATGTGGTTGAGTCTCTCTTCGAGGTGGTGGTATTTGCTCTTCTTGAAGGTGACAAGGCGGTTTTGGTCATCGAAAGCGTAAATCGTCACGCCTTTAATGTGGCCATAATGCTCATAGAAATAATAGACATCGCTCGCATGCATCGGATTCTCGTAAATCAGCTGGCCTTCGTAAGAATAAATGGCCGAGCCGTTGCTCACGATTTCGTATTTCTTTCCGTCGATGAGAGTATCGAGATACTGTTTAGCCCCTTCGTAAGGACGACCCGAAGTGAGGCAGACGATATCGCCTTGCTTTAACAAAGCGTTTAAGGCTTCCTTGGTTTTAGGGCTAAGGACCCGGTGTCCGAAGGGAAGGATGGTGTTATCGATATCAAAGCAGCAGAGTTTCATGGCTCTAATAATAAAGGATAGGAAAAGAGAAAGCATCCGAAAGCGCTTCGGAATATTTCTAGAGGCGCCAAAAACGATGTTTCCCCTTCTTTAAGGTCTTTTTCTTAGCGTTATCTTTGCAAAACCCTCACGGAATGAGGCGCAGCATTTCTTTTATGGCGTAAGCGACGCCATCGTCGAGACAAGTCTTGGGGGAGACGTAACGGGCCGCCTTCTTAATCTCGTCTGAGGCATTAAGGGGCGCAACTCCATTAAAACGTTCGACCATCGTTAAGTCGTTGTTGTTATCGCCAAAGCAATAAACATCTTCCTTTTTGACCCCCAAATAGGCTCGGAGTTTCTCGACCATCGCGCCTTTTGAAGCGGTGGGCGCGAGAATCTCGTAGAACGTGGGGGCGCTTCTAGAGGCGAAATAACGTTTCTTTTCTTCGTCCGTCAAATGAAGGGTCGCAGAGAGCGGAGGCTGGCTCGCGATCATGATTTTTTCGATTGGCATTTGGTCGGCGCGGTGGTCTTCGTTTTTAAAATCAACGAATCTAGTCATATGGTTGAGCTTCACTTCCAGTTCGGTGAAATAGGATTTCTTGAAATAGACAAGTTGGCTTCCTTCGCCATAAGCGTAAATGGTAACCCCCTTAATCGAGCCGTAATGTTCTTGAAAGTAATACACTTCCGAGCAGGTTAAAGGAATAAGGGCTATCTTTTCGCCTTCGTTCGAATAAAGGGCGGATCCATTGCCGACGATGGCGAATTTCTTTCCAGGGCCAAGCGTATCAAGGTAGTATTTGACCCCGACGAAAGGACGTCCGGAGGCGAGGCAAACGACATCGCCTTGTTTTAAAAGGGCGTTTAAAGCTTCTTTTGTCTTCTTCGAAAAGACTCGGTGTCCCCGAGGAAGGAGAGTGTTATCGATGTCAAAAGCGCATAAGCGCATAGGCCTTAGATGACAGACCCGAGAGTGATGAACTTCTGGCTCTTGCGGTCGAAGAGCATGATTCCATCGCCTTCAAGGGTGATTTCAACCGCTTGATCGAGTTTGAAGAGGAGACCACCGAAGATGACGCCCGTGAGTAAGAACCCATCGGCGTTCACGCGGACGGTCGTTTCCATGCCGGTCGGCATGGAGCTATAGATAGTGCCATGGAGATGGCCTTTTTCGGCGATATGAATGGCTTCAGGACGGATGGCGAGAAGGTAATCTTCTTCCGTCGGGACGTATTCTTCCTGGATGGCTTTTTCTTCCATCTTGGCGATGTGATAACGGAATAAAGAATCCTTGTTGCTCTTCTCCACGAAGCCTTTCTCTTCGCCTCGAGCGGTCGCGGCATCCGCGCGATTCTTTTCAGAGGCGGCTTCGTCCGCGTGCCATTTGGCGGCGTCGAGTTTAGCACTAGGTTTGAAATGGATGGTTTCTTTGCCATCGAATATAGAGAAATCAAATGAACCATCGGCATTTTGCTTGCCTTTGGCTTCGATGAAGTTGATCGAAGGATTGCCGACGAAGTCAGCAACGAAGAGGTTATTCGGCTTTTTATAGACATCGAGCGGGGCGTCATATTGCTGGAGGACGCCGTTATTGATGAGGCAGATCTTCGTCGCGAGGGTCATAGCCTCGAGTTGGTCGTGGGTGACATAGACGAAAGTGGCTCCGAGGTCCGCGTGCAAACGCTGAAGCTCAGCTCTCATCTCAAGACGGAGCTTGGCGTCAAGGTTGCTGAGCGGCTCGTCCATGAAGAGAACGGTTGGCTTTGGAGCGAGAGTACGGGCGATGGCGACACGTTGCTGCTGGCCGCCGGAGAGTTCGCTCGGATACCGGTCCATGAAGTCCCCGATTTTGACGATGCGGCTGGCGCGACGGACGGTTAAATCCAGTTCCTCGCCCGTGAGACGGCGGTCTTTTGTCTGGACCTGGCCATCTTTCTCCATCTCGCCTTTCTCGGTGAGCCCTAAGCCTTTCTTAGCTAAGAGCAGGGCCTTTTCGTCTTCCGCCTTCTTGGTGTATTCAATGGCCAACTGTCCAGCTTTTTCGGCGGGGTTAGCTTCGTTTTCAAGGTGGGCGTCAAAGATGACCTTGGCCTCTTTCATCGTGATATCCAAAAGGTCAATAAGGTGCGAAAGAGCCCGGTCTTTGTTGATTTGCTTCTTCTCACGGGTGTCGTTCACGCATTTGACGATCTCGTTAGACCGTTTAAAGGAAGCGGCTAAATGAAGGTCGCGGAGATACTCCTCATCATAGAGAGGCATTTCTTCTTTGATGTTCTTAAGGCCGAAGATGATGTTTTGATAAACCGTCATATTGGGCCAGAGGGCGTAGTTCTGGAAGAGGAAGCCAACGTGACGCTTCGCGGCGGGGACGTTGATGCCTTCCTTGGAATCGAAGACGACTTGGTCGCCAATCGTGATTTTGCCGCTCGTGGGGGTCTCAAGACCCGCGATCATACGGAGAGTGGTGGTTTTGCCACATCCCGACGGTCCGAGCAAGGTGATGAAGGAATGGTCCTCCATGACCAACGACAAATCATCGACGGCATAGAAGCCGTTCCATCTCTTGCTGACGTGTTCAAGTGTGATCTTTGGCATATTATTTACCTCCAATGCCTTTATCGAGCGACGCTCCAGTGAGGATATTCGATAAGAAGTTCACGACTAAGATAATGAGGACGATGATGAGGTTGATGCCGTTTGATAAGCCATAGAGATTCATCTCGTCGAAGTAACCTAGCAAGGTCGTGACGGTCGTTCCTTCGGCGCAAAGCATCATGAACAAGGTCCATTCACGCATGCTCGTGATAAAGGGTAACAAGTAGCCGGAGAGAATCGAGGATTTCTGAATTGGGATGATGATTCTCACCATTCGTTTCCACCAAGGCACGCCTTCGATAACGGCGCTTTCCTCGATTTCGCCTGAGATTTGGAGCATCGCGTTTTGCGAGGCTCTTGAGGCGAATGGAATGTATTTGATGGTACCAACAAGCACCAGCAAGGCGATGGTGTTCCAGCTGAAGCCTAAAGCCTTTGCGAAGTCAGAACCCGAGAAGACGAAGTAAGCCGCGCCGACCGAGAGAGAGGGAATGAGGTAGGGCAAGAAGGCGACCGATCCAACGTAGTTGGCGTATTTGTTCTTGCGGTTTTTAGCGACGGCATAGCCAACCAAGAGGCCAATCGTTCCGGCCAGTAAGGCACAGAGAACGGCGATGAGGAATTGATTGCCCAAGGCTTGCTTGATTTGATCGTTATAGAGAATTCCGGATTGGCCATACATGCCATTCTCGCCACCCGAATTGGTGGTGACCCACCATTTGGTGGTCCAGCTCGTATAGACGCCGCGGGTATTAAGGAAGGTTCCCATGGCGAAGCTGATGACAGGATAAATCGAAGTGAAGGCGGTCGTGATCGTGAGGACGCCGGCGATGACCCATTTGCCAACCTTTCCGAGATTGGCTTTCGTAACCTGGCCTGATTTGCCAGTGACGGTGGTGTATTGCTTCCGGCTCGAGGTCGAACGCATATTGATGAGAAGAATGGTGATGCCAATCGCCATCATGACAAGCGAAATAATGGTCGCCATGCCTGGATAGGCGACGTTGAGGTCAATGTATTCGGTCGCGAAGGTCTTGTAGTTAAGGTAGTGCGGGACCGGATAGGAACCCATGGCGCTGGAGAAGACGAGAAGAATGGTGGAGAGAATGGCCGGCATGACAATCGGCATCGTGACGCGGAAGAAAGTCTTCCACTTCGGGGTGTTCAAGATTGTCGCGGCTTCTTCCAAGTTAGCGTCCATGTTACGAAGGACGCCACCAATAAGGATGTAGGCAAACGGAGCGTAGTGAATGCCAAGGCAAAGGGCTGAGGGGAATAAACCCGTAACCCACCATGCTGGCATGTTTTGCTGAGTGAGGAAATACCAAAGTCCGTTATAAGTCGAAAGGTTGGCGGTGTTGCTCCAAAGATCCTTCCAAACGACGGCAAGCGTCCATTGCGGCATGACATAAGGGATGATGAAGATGGCGCTGATCCATTTTTTCATCGGCATATTGGTGCGGGTGATGAGATAAGCGGTTCCGCCACCGAAAGCAATGGCGAAAACGCACGATAAAGCCGCTAGGGCCATCGTGTTGCCAAACGGTTTCCAGAAATAGATCATGGCGTTCCGGCCAGCGAAGGTTTCTTTGAAGTTCGCAAAGCTATAGGATCCGCCAGGAAGCCCGCTGTAAATGGTTTCATTGGTGCCGGCGTGAATAAGGAAAGCATCGAGGAGAGTCATGATGAGGGGTAGGAACGTAAGGAGACTGAGAATAACCCCTAAGAAAAGGAGAATCATATTATCCGGACGCGAGAAGTACGTGCCAGTTTTGTTTAGGATAACGCGGCCTTTGCGAGGCTGTTCTTCTTCGAAAGAGAGCATTCTTAGTCCTCCTTAAATAACAACAAATACCAGGGGCCGTTTGATGGGCCCCTGGCATCATCGCTCAAAAATTAGGCACGAAGCGAATCGATCCAGCCGCCCAAGTTGTAGCTCTGTTTAGCAGCCCAAGCCGGGTCTTCGATGACGAGGTTGCCCTTGCCATCTCCGGTTCCAGTCCACCAATCATAGCCCTTGTCGTTCTTGATCGGGAAATCAGTGCCCCCATCGTTGGAGTGGTCCTGATTGGATTCAGGATCGCTGCAATAGCCGCCCATATCCTTGCCCCATGGCGAGAAGCCGTACGAAGTGGTCGTCATGAAGTTGATGAGAGCGCAGCTGGTCCACGGGAACGGCGAGGTCTTCAAGATTTGCAGATAGTGCTTGTACATGAAACCACCGATGCCCTTGTAGCCATCTTGGTAGGCCGCGCAGGTGACGTATTTGTTGGAAGTCGAGCCATCTTCGGCTTCGACGGTGCTGCGGAACTTCGAATAGACGAGTAAGCCAGCGGTATCAGCGTTGGTCTTGGCAACGAGAGAAGTGGCAATCGGGCCATCATCCTCGACGGCGACGTACTGCTTCACGAACATCTGGATGTAGGTTAAGCCATACTTCGCGATGTCGCTGAGACCAAACTCAGTGGCGAGAGAGGCGTTGGCATCAACGGCTTTCACGATGTCGGCTTTGTCGGTGCCAGCATAGGCATCGAGAGCAGTCTTTAAGACAGTTGAATAGCTATCTTGTGTCAACATGTAGAGGAAGTTCTTGCCGACTGGCTCGCTGTTCGGCGCCATGAATTGCGTCTTAAAGCCATTGCCGACGAAATCCCAGCAGTTGGTGAAGGTCTTGGTGCCTTGATTGTTGAAGACAAAGACCTTATTAAGAGACTGTAAGGCTAACGGATCGCCATTGGCGGCCGCATTGGTCTTGGAAGATTCCTTCCACTCTTTCGGAACGTAGTTTAAGAGGGCGCCAGTATCAAGCATCTTGTTCTTGATTTGGTTGCCATCCTGAATGAGCGTCATGCTGAAGGTGTGGTTGCTTGCCGCGACGTCGCTCGAAATTTGAGTGAAGATACGGTTGTTCTTCGGCTGGGTCCATTCGAATTCAGCGGTGAAATCAGCAGACCAGTTCGGGCAAAGCTGTTTCGCTTCGTCGTTTTCGACGTAAGTCTTGGTGGCAGAATCATACTTCTTGCCAGCATAGAGGTTGAAGAGATATTCAAGAGCGGTCTTGCCGCGGCTGGAGTTGCCAAGGGATACAAACTTCTTCCCTTTGATTTCCTCCATCGACTTCTTGAACAGTTCGGCGCGGGTCATTGTCTCCGCTTGAGAGATGACCTTCTGGACTTCGGATTGAGTGGTGGTTGTTCCGCCGCATCCGGTCAGTAATGGCGCTACTAACGCCACCGACGCTAACAAAATCAGCTTCGAAGAGTGCTTCATGCTAAATTTTACCTCCTTGCATGTGCATCTAGCGAAAAAGTTTCTAATATCGGCTCGATATTTTTTCGCTATAAAAAAGTTTATATGTAAGGGGTTTCAATGTCAAAGGCGAATCTCGATTTTTTGTTTTGGTTGACAAATGAAAAACAACACTAACCATGCTACTTTCGGGGTAATTTCTTTTAATTGACAAAAAAGCTCAATTAAAAATCAAAGTATTTTATTATCGTAAATCATAATTTAGAGATAAAACCCTCGCGTGCGAGCGCGCCGCAAGAATAAAAAGGGATGAAGGTTTTTCTTATTTTGATTCATTCGGGAGTCACCAAACCAATAAATGGGTTATACTAGACCCGTTATGGAAGATTTAATCATTATTGGAGCAGGTGCGGTTGGCGCTTTTATCGCCAGAAGCCTTTCGCGCTATGAGCTCTCGGTCCTCGTGATCGAAAAAGAAAACGACGTTGGCGATGTCACTTCGATGGCTAATTCCGCCATCGCCCACTCGGGTTATGACCCAGAGCCAGGCACGAAGAAAGCAATCTTTAACGTCGCGGGCAACAAAATGTTCCCGCAACTCGCTAAAGAGCTTGACGTTAACTTCGGCCAGGTCGGAACCATGACCGTCGCGGTGGAAGACGAGCAAATCCCGATGCTTAACGATTTGCTTGAGCGCGCGAAGAAAAACGGTGTCCCGGCTAAGCTTTTAACCGCTGAGGAAGTTAAAAAGGCCGAGCCGAACATCAATCCTGAAGTCAAAGGCGCGCTTCTTTGCCCAACTGGCGGTATCGTGAATCCGTTCACCTTGGTCGCCCATGCTATGGAAAACGCCATGGATAATGGCGTCAAACTTGCTTTAAACGAAGAAGTTAAGGCCATTGAGAAAACCAAAAATGGTTATCTCGTGACCACCGATAAGCGCAAACTCGAAGCCAAGGTCGTTATTAACGCGGCCGGCCTTCATAGCGACGAAATCGCTAAAATGATTGAACCGATCGATTGGAAGATTCTCCCTCGCAAAGGCGAATATTACGTTCTTGATCACTACGCCCCAGGCTTGGTTAACCACGTTCTCTTCCCGCTTCCTAGCGCGAAAGGCAAAGGCGTTCTCGTCACGATGACCACGAGTGGAAACTACCTTGTGGGTCCGTCGAGCGAACTTGTCGATGACAAAGATGACACGGCCACGGACACAATGACGCTCGCTAACGTCAAAGCTCAGGCCATGACTCTTGTTCCGAAAATCCCGTTCAATCAGGAAATCCGCGTTTACGCTGGCTTAAGAGCCACTCCGTCGACTCACGATTTCATCATTGAACCCTCGAAGAAATACGCGTCTTTCATTAACGTGGCCGGCATTGAAAGCCCGGGTCTCGTTTCTTCGCCCGCCATCGGCGAATATGTGGCTACAAAACTAGTGGCTGCCGTTCTCCCGTTGAAGGAAAAGAAAAACTACAATCCGTGCGTACGTCCTTATGTCAAACCCCTTTCGCTCCATGTCGATGAGCGGAATGAGCTCATCAAGAAGAATCCGCTTTACGGCGAAATGGTTTGCCAATGCGAGAAAGTCTCGCTCGGTGAAATCTACGATGTTCTCTCGCGTTCTGTCCCATGTCTCACTGTGAAGGCCCTGAAGAAACGGACTAGAGCTGGCTTTGGCAAATGCCAAGGTGGCTTCTGCCAACCGCAGGTTATTCGCCTATTGGCTGATTATTATCATGTGACCCCGCTCGAAGTCCTGTATGACAAAGCCGGCAGTCAGATTGTTATCGACGAAACGAAGAAGGAGGCCAAATAACATGATCGAAAAAGATTTGGTCATCATTGGCGGCGGCAGCGCCGGCATGGCCGCGGCAGTGGGTGCCTACGATAATGGCGCTCGCGATATGCTCATCATCGAACGCAGCCCGTTCCTTGGCGGCATTCTTAATCAATGCATCCATAACGGTTTCGGCCTCACGGAGTTCAAAGAAGAACTCACCGGACCGGAATTTGCCTATCGTTTCATCGCTCAAGTCAAAGAGCGCAAGATTCCTTACGTTCTTGATTCGACGGTGACGGGCATCACGAAAGAGAAAGTCGTCACTTACACCAACGAAAAAGAAGGCGTCGTCCAGGTTAAGGCCAAAGCTATCATTATGGCGACAGGCTGCTACGAAAGAAGCGCCGGTGCCATCGGCATTCCGGGCGAGCGTCCGGCTGGTATCTTAACTGCTGGCCAAGCCCAGTTGTTCCTTAACGAATATGGCTATCTCTGCGGCCATCGCGTCTTTATCCTTGGCTCTGGCGATATCGGCTTGATCATGGCTCGTCGTCTCACCCTTGAAGGCGCGAAAGTCTTAGGCGTCGCCGAAATCATGCCGTGGAGCAATGGCTTAAACCGCAACATGGTCCAATGCTTGTATGACTTTGGCATCCCTCTTTATCTCTCGCACACCGTGAGCAAAGTGGTTGGTCATAACCGTCTTGAAAGAATCGAGATCAGCCAAGTCGATGAGAAGATGCAGGCTATCAAAGGCACCGAGATGTCCTTTGATGTCGATACCCTCATTCTCTCTATTGGCTTAATCCCCAATAACGACTTGCTTAATAGCATGGGCGTCCCGACTTCGAGAAGCCGTGGTGCTATCGTCAATGAAAACTTCGAGACACCGCTTGATGGCGTCTTCAGTTGTGGCAACGTCCTTCATGTTCACGACCTTGTCGATAACGTCGTGGCGGAGGCTCGCGAAGCTGGCAAGTCCGCAGCTGAATACCTCGAAGGAAAACTTCCTCGTGCCGCTAAAGAGATTGATGTGGTGCCCGGCGACGGAGTTGGTTATGTCGTCCCAAGCAAACTTGCCTTAAAAGGCGATGCCGATCATTATCTCTTCAAGTTCCGCGTTCGCAAGCCATCAAAGAACGTATATATCGATTACACTGTTGATGGAAAACTTGTGAAGTCTGTCTTTAAACCAATCATTATTCCTAGCGAAATGGAAATTGAGTCAGTTCCTAAAAATCTACTAGAAAACGCCCAGACATCTATCGTGGTGTCTATGCGTCAGAAGGAGGCCTAATATGCCAATTACTGAACTCATCTGTATCAATTGCCCGAGAGGCTGCCACCTCAAGGTCGATGAGAATCTAAACGTCACAGGGAACACCTGTCCCCGTGGTGCCGCCTATGGTAAACAAGAGGTCACCAATCCGGTGAGAACCGTCACTTCGACAGTTCGCGTCGAAGGCGCTGAGCTTCCGCTTTGCCCCGTCAAGACCGCAACTGCGGCTCCGAAAGGCAAGATGAAGGATATCATGGCGTCAATCAACGAAGTCAAACTCGTCGCGCCGGTGCATATCGGCGATGTCGTGATTAAGAATGTTTGCGGGACTGGTGTTGATGTCGTTGCCTGCCGCAACATGGACAAAATCTAATGCGCTATTTGATCGCTTCCGATATCCATGGCCGCGTGAACGCCACGAAGAAATTTTTGGCGGTGGTCGAACAATTCAAACCCGAGAAGATTCTTCTCCTCGGCGATTTTCTTTATAACGGTCCACGGAATGGCGTTCCATCCGATTACGATGGCATGGCGGTGGCTAACATGTTGGCTCCATACAAGGACAAAATCCTCGGGGTGCGAGGCAACTGCGACGCCCAGATTGATTTGGACGTTCTTTCATTTCCTCTCGAAATGCGAAGAGAGGTGACCCTTAACGGCCATCATTTCATCATGGTTCATGGCGATAATCTGAAACCTGAATTTGTGAAGGCTGCCCCTCATGATATCGTCATGTATGGCCATATTCATTTGCCAGTTTTAGAGAGCAAGGACGGGGTTACATATTTAAACCCTGGTTCAATCAGCTTTCCCAAAGGTGGCAATCCGGCGAGCTTTGCTCTTTTGGACGAAAATTCTCTCAGCATTCTTGAACTTGATTCCCTACGGGAAATGAAAAAGGTTGTTTTATCTAGATAAAACTAGTTTTATCGGTGCTCTTACTCTATAATCGTGTTAGAGCGTTTTCGATAATGTAATTCCGCGAAAACCCCTTTTGGAAGGAAAACTATCATATGAGCGATAAAATTCGAATTTTTGCCCTCGGTGGACTTGATGAAGATGGCAAAAACTGTGACGTTGTGGAAATCAACGGCGATATTTTCGTGGTGGGCTGTGGTATCAAATACCCCGACAAAACCATGCCTGGCATCGATTATGTCATCCCTAATTTTGATTATCTAAGAGAGCATAAAGACCACGTCAAGGCTTATTTATTGACTCATGGTCACGATGACGAGATGGGCGCCTTGGCTTATCTCTACAAAGACGTCCCGGCTCCTGTTTATGGCTCTCACGTGACGCTTCAGATGCTCAAGATTTTCACCCAACACGTGAATCTTGATCCAAATGTCTACGATTTGCATTTCGTCGATCCGTCGTCAACTTTCACGGTGGCGGGTCGTCAGATTTCGTATTTCCAGACCTCGCATAACATCGCTTTATCAAGTGGCGTCGCCATTTCGACTAGTTATGGCAATGTCGTTTTCTCAAGCGACTTCGTGGTTGAAAATAACGCTTCTCCGAACTATCTCCATGACATGAACGCGATTGCCAAAATCAGCGAGAAACCCACTTTGGCCTTATTGACTGAATCGGTTTACGCTTCCCGCGCTGGCTATACCGCCCCGAACTACAAACTCACTCCGCTCATTGAGCAGACGGTGAAAGACAGCGAAGGTCGTGTCTTTATTTCGATTTTCAGTCCTAACTTCTACAACATCGACGAGGTTATTGGCCTCGCCATCCAAACCCATAAGAAAATCATACCGTTCGATGAGGAAACTGCTGGCACCATCTCCGCGATGCAAAGCTGCGGTCAGCTCATCATCCCGCGCGATAACTTCGCCCCGATCGACGATTTGAATCGTTTCAGAGCCCAAGACATTATCGTCTTGATGCTCGGCTACAGCGTTCGCCTTTACGCCAAGATCGCCTTACTCGCGGCTGGCCAAAGCGAAGGCAATAAGCAAGTCACTCTCGTTCCGACGGACACGTTCATCGTCGCCTGCCCAGGCAACGATAACACCGAAATCGAAGCGACTGATGCTCTTGACGAACTCTATCGTAGCGGTTGCCATGTTCTTAATGTCCCGAAGAAGCAATTCCTCCGGATGCACGCCAGCGAGGAAGACCTTAAGATGATGATCGGCCTCTTCAAGCCGAAGTATTACATCCCGGTCAAAGGTTTCTTCAAAGACTTGCTCAAGAACGCTCAAGTGGCCCTTTCGATGGGTATTAACCTCAACCATCAAAACGTTTTCTTACTCGAAAATGGCTTATCGGTCATTCTTGACGAAACTGGTGGCCGTCTCTTTGACGAAAAAATCCCTCATGGCGATGTCATGATTGATGGCATCGGCGTCGGTGACGTTGGCGACAATGTTATTGCCGATCGTCAGAAACTTGCCGAAGGCGTCGTCGTTTTGGCCTTGACCATCAGCAAGAGCAAAAAGAAGATTATGGCTGGACCCGATGTCCAGATGCGCGGTCTCGTCTTTGTTAAAGACGCGGATGCCATTCTTCGCGATGTGAGCAAAATCTTCGTCGCGACAGTGGAAGAGAGCCTTTCCGAACCCGTCTATAACCTCGAAGGCATCAAGCAAAACGTCTACGAAAAATGCTTGAGAGCCATCAGAAGACAGACCGGTAAAGAGCCGATGGTCTTGCCGCTCATCGTCGAAGTTGCCTAAAAAAAGTCGATTTTTCTCTTTAAGAAAAATCTCCTTGCTCCTACAATAAAAGTCATGAACCTCTTTTCGAAGAAAACATACGGAAAAAAGCAAATCAACCAGGCCCTTGGGGTCTTCTTGATTTTGTTTGCTCTGCTTTGTCTTCTTTCGCCTGGAACCAAACGGCTTTGGGGCTTAGGGGCTGGCATCGTCTATCTCTTTGGCGTGGAAGGCTTATATCTCGTTGTGCCGTTTTTGATGTTCTCGGGCTTTGTGCTTGCCATCACTGGCAGTTGGGACAAGCCTGACGTTTCCGGCCGTGTTGGCTACGGTTTCACTTTAGCCGCCCTCGGTATCGGCATGTTCTGGAGTCATTTTGGTTTAAAAGGGACCGAGAGCAGTTCCAATTTCTCGATTTTCCGCAATGCCTATAACGCTTACGCCAATAACCGGGTCGGCTATTACACGGCCAATGATCTCGGCGGTGGCGTGATTGGTTATTTCTTTGCCGGGGTTTTCGTTAAACCTGGCATGTGGCTCCTTACTTTGATTGGCGTGTTCCTGATTTTGGCCGGTCTCGTCATTATTTTCCTGCCGCTCATTAAAAAGTTTTTCGTTTTCCTCCATGGCAAGATCGTTCTCAAGAAAGCCAAACGGCAAGCCGCCAAAGAATCGCTTCAAAACCAAGAAATGGAAGAATCGTCGAGTTCCGACAGCTCCTACGATTCTTTCGCTTCAGCGCGTCCAATGCTAACTAGAGGCGCTCCGAGTGATCCTGCTCCTTCGAGAACTCAATTAACCTACGCTCCGGCTCCAAGCGCTCCGCAAGCCCAGCCTCAGCCAACGGTTTCCGCCCCTCAACCGGCTATTCCGTCCCGTTTTGATTTATACGGATCGTCTTCTTTCAAGAACCCCTTGCCGCAAGATCTTACGACTCCAGAAGCCGCGGCTCCGCGTCCGGCTATTTCGCCTTCGCAAATGTATTCATCAGGTTTGCAAGAAGCTCTTTTCATTCCCGATGCCTCTTTCATGGGACAAGCTCCGCTTTCACAAGCGGCTTCTTCCCTTCAGAATATCCCGAATCCGACTTTCTCTTCGCCCGCTCCAGCTTCTCCAAAGCCAGCGGCCGCCCCAGTTATTCCAACCCCCGCTCCGCAAATGGCTGAACCGACTTTCTTTAATGAAGTAACGCTGGAAGAAAGACCCGCTCCGTCACCGGCTCAGGCCGCCCCCGTCATGCCAAAACCTGTCGCTCCCGCCCCGACCGCCGTCCAATCGGCCCCTGTTTATCAGGCCCCATCTCGTCCCGCTCCCACAATGCAGACACCCGTTCAACCTGTCGCTCCTTCTCCACGCGTTTCGGAGATTGACGAAATTCCTGAAGAAGAACAAGAAGCCGCCATTGATGTCACGAGCAACGAAGTCGAGCCCGAGACTTTCACTCCAGCTCCAGCCCCTGTCATGGCTTCGGTGACGCCTGCTCCTTCAGCGGTCGTTTCGCCTAAACCTGTCGCTCCGGCTCCCGCGCCCGAACCTTCGAATCCTGTTCATCAGCCTGATGCGGTGGCCCGTCCTCCGTACGCTTTCCCTTCGATTGAGCTTTTGAATGTGCCAGTCGCTAGCGGCAATGCCGAAGAAGTCAAAGCTGATTGCGAACGCACCAAAGAAACAGTCGATCGCTGCTTTAGCGATTTCAAAGTCGGCGCGCACGTCGATAGTTATACGGTCGGCCCTTCCGTCACCCGTTATAACGTCATGTGCGATCCTAACGTTTCCGTCACCACCATCAGCCGTTATATCGATGATATTTCCCAGCGTCTCAATGGTCTTCCTGCCCGTTTCCAGGAGGTCGTGCGCGGACAGAATACCTCGGGTCTCGAGATTCCTAACAAAGTCACGACCCCCGTTCCGTTACGGGAAGTCATTTCCCATTTGCCGACGGGTCCTAACGATAACCTTGTCATTCCGTTTGGCAAAACCATCAGCGGCGAATACCTCAAGGGCGACCTCTCGAAGTTCCCCCATATGTTGGTCGCCGGTACTTCAGGCTCTGGCAAATCCATCTTCATGCATGGCATCATCATGTCGCTCATTATGCGCAATCGGCCTGAGGATTTAAAACTTGTCCTTATTGACCCGAAACGTGTTGAAATGAATAACTATTTCGACATTCCCCATCTTCTTTGCCCGATTATCAAAGAGCCTTCGCAAGCCAAAGTCTGTCTCGATAAACTCATCATCGAAATGGAACGCCGCTACTCCCTCTTTGAATGGAGTCACGTTCGCGACATCCGTCAGTTCAACAAGGATTACGCGCCATCTCATAAGCTCGCGCCTCTTCCTTTCATCGTGGTGGTGGTCGATGAATTCGCCGACCTCGTCGATACTTGCAAAGAGGTTAGCGACTCGGTTGTTCGTATTGCTCAGAAAGCCCGTGCCGCCGGCATTCACCTTATCATCAGCACTCAACGTCCGTCGGTTGATATTATCACCGGCGTCATCAAAGCCAACCTTAACTGCCGTGTCGCCTTAAGAGTCAGCCAAGCCAATGACTCGGTTTGTATCTTAGGCCAAGGCGGAGCGGAAGACCTCGCTGGCTATGGCGACATGCTCGTCGATTGCGAGACCGTCTTTAGAGGCGGCTTTATCCGTGCTCAAGGCGCCATGGTCGAAACGAACGAGCTCGATGCCGTCTGCGATTACATCAAATCCCAGCAAACCGTCAATTACGATCCGAACTTCCTCGATCTTGTCGACCATGAAGCCGAAGAGAAAAAGAATCAGGCCTTAGAAGACGACAATGCCCCTTCACGCCAAGAGATCAAAGCCAATGACGACGAAGATTATTACCAGCAGCTGAAAGCCCAAGTCATGACGAGGCAATACACTTCCATCAGCCGCATTCAGCGCGAAAACGGATTAGGTTTCCCGCGTGCCGGTCGTCTCTTTAACCGGTTGGTCTCGGAAGGCGTTGTAGCCCCTGAGCCAGATACTCCGGGCTCGAGCAAAGGCTGCCGTGTCCTAAAACACGTCGACCCCAATAACGCCGAACCGCCGGCGGGCTCAACCGATTCGCTGAAGTTCGCTAATGATGGTCATTTAGGAGACGACAATGGAAATCGGAACTGACATCGTGGAGATTAAGCGCGTGCCTTTGACCGATAGTTTCCTTAAAGGCGTTCTCTCGGAAAGCGAAATGGCGCTCTATAAAAAACGGAAAGACCAGCAGCAATTCGTCGCTGGCCATTTCGCGGCCAAAGAGGCTTTCTTAAAGGCTCTTGGCACCGGTTTGCCAGGGGCTCGCCTCACCGACCTTGAGATCCGTTACGAAGAAGGCGGCCGTCCTTATCTGATGTTTCAAAGCAAACGTTATAGCATTTCGATTAGCCACGATGGAGGATACGCGATTGGCGTAGCACTCGTTCCATGAAAGATACTTTTACATCCGCTCGACTCGTTCAAGAAGACTTGATTCGTCTCATTATTTTTTCGTCGGCTCCTTACGATAAACTTGACGTTACCCTCGTTAAGGACCGGAATGTGTACGAGAAAATCATTCCGAGCAAGGTCACTTCGACCGCTTCTTTGCTCGTCGCGGATTTCAAGCTCAAAGATCCTTTGCCCTTAGGCCATAGTTATTGCCTCATGATGTCGAGCTATGGTTTGGTTCCGCTCGATGTGAGCGAAGCCACCTCCTTCCCTGATTTCGATGAGAAATACACCTACGAAGGCGATGACCTTGGCGTCATGTATTCCAAAGAGCGAACCTCCTTCGGCGTGTGGGCTCCGCTCGCTTCCGTTGTTTGGCTTAAAATCAAGAAAAAAGGCGAGACGGACTGGAGCTATTACGAGATGTCCCGTTTCCCGAAAGGCGTTTTCCGTTATGTGGCGAAAGGCGACTACGAAGGAGCCTTGTACCATTATTGCGTGACCAATAGCGAAATCACGACCGTCTCGACGGATCCTTTGGCTTTTGCCTCGACCGCCAACGGCGAGGACAGCGTCGTCGTGGACCCTGGCAAGTTCCTTAAGAAGATGAACAAGGAGTGCCTTCCGGTCATTAACTGCGCGACCGATGCCATCATTTACGAAGGCAACGTCCGCGATTTGACGATTGATCGCCATAGCGACATCGTTCATAAAGGTCAGTTTTTAGGTTTGGCGGAGAAAGGGAGAAAAACCGAAGGCGGCAATCCCGCCGGTCTCGATTATCTCGCCTCCTTAGGCATCACCCATCTGCAGTTACAGCCTTTATTCGATTTCAAAACCGTCGATGAACGTGACCCGTCTACCAAATACAACTGGGGCTATGACCCCGCCCAATATTTCGTGCCCGAAGGATCTTACGCCTCTAACGTTGACGATCCCTATAGCCGCATCTTGGATTTGCAGACTCTCGTCGCCTCCCTCCACGAAAAAGGAATCCGCGTCTCGATGGACTGCGTATATAACCACGTGTACGAATATGCCTCAAGCACCTTTGAGAAAATCGTGCCGAATTATTGCTTCCGCCGACATGCTAACGGCAAAATGGCCAATACCTCTTACTGTGGCGATGATGTTGCGAGTGAAAGGCCGATGGTTCGTCACTTTATCGTCGAATGCTGTCGTTATTGGATTGAGACTTATGGCATCGATGCTTTCCGTTTCGACTTAATGGGCATCATGGACGTGGAGACGATGAACGAAATCGCCAAGATGGCGAAAGCCCACGATCCTTCGTTCTTGCTCTATGGCGAAGGCTGGAACATGGGCGGGGACGTGAATGTTCCTTTGGCTCATATGGATAATTACCGCTCGCTTCCCCAATATGGCTTTTTCAATGACCGTTTCAGGGAGAGTTATAAGAAGTGGCTGGTGGGCGAAAACAACGAAGGAGCCAGAGAGGCAGTGGAACACGCTTTGGTCTCCAGTTCCCTTGATTTCTACGACAAAGCCCGTTTCCTTTCCGCTGAGCAGACCATCAATTACATCGAATGTCACGATAACGAAACCTTCTATGACTACCTTTCGATGCGCGACGAATCCTTGCCGCTCAACGAGAAACTCGCCATCTGCAAGATGGGGTTAGCTTCTGTTTTGACGGCCTATGGCATTCCTTTCATCCACGCGGGCGAAGAGCTGGGCCAATCGAAATACGGCAAAGGAAATACCTACAATCTTCCTGACCTTTATAACAAATTCTCTTATAAACTTCTCGACGAGCGCAAATCCATGTATGATTACTTCCGTGGGCTCGTGAGCTACCGTCGTCAAAGTCGGTTCCTTCACGTCTACGATCCGAGAGTCCTCGACCCTTTGCTTACCGTCGAGCCACTCCCGTTCAATGGCATCAAAGTCACGATCGCCGACGAAGCGTCCGTGTCGCCTGCCAAGAAGATCGTGGAGCTCTACAATCCTTCCCGGGAGAGCTATAGCTACGCTCTCGACGGGGAATACGTCGTTTTAGTGGACTCGAACGGTTTAGTCGCTCCCGCTGCCACGAAAGTCGAGTCGGTCCTTGTCGCTCCGCACACTTTCTTAGCGTTTGCGAAACTATAAGGAAACAGGAATATATAACCCCCGCATAGATTCTTTTAGATAAAGGATATAAATGATCTCGAATGTTTTTGTGTCGGGACGCTTAGGCGTCATTATTTCTAAGTTATTTCGCGAAGTTGAAGTGGACCGGGCTATTCCTTCCGTGGATGGCAAGTACGAAACCGATAAGTTTCTCGTCCGTTCGTCTTTAGGCGAAGACTCGTCTTTTATGAAATTGCCTTCTGGTTCTTATATCTGTTTTAAGGGCCGGTTGGAACGGGACGAAAAGTATGGAGTCGTCTTGGTGAACGAGGTCGATGAAATCTATCGTTTCCCCAAGCAAACCGTCTTAGCCGAATAATAGAGTGAACGAGGCGTGGGCTCTTGTGGTAAACTAATTCCATGCTTAAGTACCCACGCCTCATTTTAACCGCCGGTCCCCGGATTCTCTGGGACTACTTTTGGTTCATTAATCGCTACGCCCGCCACCCGGAAAAGTATCCGCTCGAAAAACGGTACAAGAAAGTCCGCGAGCTCATCATTTTCGTTGCCAAGCATTATCGTCTCGATTGGAAGGTCACTGGTTTCGAGACTATTACGGATTTACAAAATAAAAATCAGAAATTCCTTCTGGTCGCCGACCATCTTTCTTACTTCGATCCTTTGGCTATCGTGGCTTTATGCGAGAAGCCGATTTCCTTCGTCGCCAAAAAAGAAGCCCTCAAGATGCCGTTTATCGGAACCGCGATCAAGGCTGTCGACGGTATTTTCCTCGACCGCGAAGATTTGCGGCAATCGCTCCAAGCCATGCATTTGGTCGAGAAACGTCTTAAAGAAGGTTATTGCTCGTACATGATTTTTCCCGAAGGCACGAGAAACAAACATCCGGAAAACGGCGTTGCTCCCTTCCATCCTGGCACCTTCAAGGCCGCGGTGGAGACGGGCGTCCCGATGGTCGCCTGCGCCATTTATGGCACGCCTCATGTCTTCCCGAAGAAACCCGACTATAAACGTTTGCCCTTGGAGTTCACTTTCTTCAAGGCCGAAGACCTCGTTGGCCAGAACACCACGGAAATCGCTCCTCGCATTCAGGAAGAAGTCGCTAAGCAATATGCCTTAGACGCCGAGGAAGAAAAGAACTTCTTCGCGAAGGGTCTTGATAAGATTCCTTTACGCAAAGGGAAAGTCCGTTAAACTCCGAAAACAATGCAAAACCTGCATTGTTTTTCTTTTTTAAGGGGTTTTGCAGGGGATATTGATAGAAAAAACCGCCTAACTTTCGTTAAGCGGCATTCTTTAGAATTCTCTTCGTAAGCCTTTCGGGTAGTGGTTCTTTGCGACGCCTTGGGTGGCTTTCACGAAGCCGAGGTTCTGCTTGTCATAGCTGACGATGTAGAAGCCATCGGGCCAAGGGCAAGGGAACGTATCGCCATGGATGTAGGCTTTCGCCTCCGCCAAAGTGATTTCCTTGCTGTAATCAGGAGTTAAGAAATGCGATAAGTGATGATCAGGGATGAAGATGTCACGCATCTCGAAGAGCTTCACGCCATAACGAAGAATGTTGAGGTGGGTGACATCGAAATGCTCATAAAGCGAGTAGAACTTGTTGCGCATCATCTCGTTGCTGCGGCCTTCAAGCCCATATTGTTTAACGAAGTCTTTATACCGTTCGTTAGGAATGACGGTCTTTTTGGTTTTGATGATGGTGCCAGGTTTCTTAAAGAGGCAGATGAACTGTCCTTCCCCCTCAAAGCGGTGCGGGAAGAGATAAACGGCTTCTGGTAAGGCGGGGTCGCGGTAGAATGACGGATCATCTTTGATTTTCACAAAGGAAATCTCGGGGTGGAGATTCTTGAAATTCAACATGACATCGGTGTCTTCTTCTTTGGAGAAGGAGCAGGTGCTATAGGAAATGGTTCCGCCTTCTTTGAGCATCGAATAGGCGAGTTCAAGGATTTCGATTTGACGTTTGACACAGGCTTTGACCTTCTCGTAACGCCAGTCATCCTTGGCTTCAGGGTTCTTGCGCATCATAGCTGAACCTGAGCAAGGGGCGTCGACGATGATCTTGTCGAAAGTATTAGCAAAATGAATGTGGCTGAAGACAAAGTCGTTGCTCGCGACGATGATGTCGCCGCGCCCCATTCTCTCGACGTTTTGGCTCATGGCCTTAGCCCGAGGATAGGAAATGTCGTTAGCGATAATGGTTCCCGCGTCATTCATGGCGATCGAAGCGCCGATGGATTTGCCACCAGGAGCTGCGCACATATCAAGGACGATGTCGTCCTCTTCGGGGGCTAGGAAATAAACCGGCATCATCGCGGCTGCGTCTTCGATCGAATAGACGCCGTCTTCGTATAAAATGTCATCGCCTAAATCGTATTCCTCTTTCTTATAAAGGAAGGCGTGGGGGACAAAAGGATGCTTCTTCACATGAGGATAGCGCTTCAAAAATTCCTCATCGCTCATCTTCTTCGGATTGAGCAAAAGAGCATGTGTTATCTCACCTTTTGTAATAGCATCAAGAAGTGATACTGTTTCAGGTTCGCTAAGATATTCTCGGAGTGATTCTCGTAAATCCATGCAACCATTATAGTTAAAGTCGCTTAATTTGGAAAGTGGAGGGCAATTATACGGCAAAATCTTCGCCTTTTGTCTTTTTCTTATCCCACCGACCGCCGTTTTGTGATACATTTCTTTGTTTCCTATCGTAAGTGAACAAAAGAAAGGTTCACGCGCGTATAATGGTGCTAAGCACCGGAAACAGGGGTAAATACATATGAGAATGATCGATGTTATCGAGAAGAAGAGAGACGGTCATGAATTGACGGACGAAGAGATTCGCTTCTTTATCAAAGGTTACACAGATGGCTCCATCCCCGATTACCAGGCAAGCAGTCTTGCCATGGCTATCGTTTGGAGAGGCATGAATAAACGGGAAATCGCGACTTTGACTGACGCGATGGAACATAGCGGCGAAACAATCGACCTTTCATCCATCAAAGGCGTGAAAGTCGACAAACACTCGACTGGCGGCGTTGGCGATAAGACCTCTTTAGCCTTAGGACCTCTCGTCGCGGCTTGCGGCGCGAAACTTGCCAAGATGTCGGGTCGTGGCTTAGGTCACACGGGCGGAACCCTTGATAAGATGGAATCCGTCCCAGGCACAACCATCGCCATCGACGAAAAGCGTTTCATCAAACAAGTCAATGATATTGGCATCGCCATCATTGGCCAAACCTCGGAAATCGATCCGGCTGATAAGAAACTTTATTCTTTGCGTGACGTCACGGGCACCGTCGAGAGCATTCCTCTCATCGCCTCGTCCATCATGTCGAAGAAACTCGCTAGCGGAGCGGACACCATCCTTCTTGACGTGAAGTTTGGCAGTGGCGCTTTCATGAAGACCATTGAGCAAGCCAAAGAACTTGCGACCACGATGGTGGAGATTGGCGATTCGCTTCACCGCGATACCCGCGCCATCATCACCGATATGGACGAGCCGCTTGGCTTAGCCGTCGGCAACAGCCTCGAAGTCAAAGAAGCCATCGCCACTTTGCATGGCCAAGGCCCGAAAGATTTCGTCGAACTCGTCACCGAAGCCGGCGCCATCATGCTTGAACAAGCCAAGATCGTGAAGACTCACGAAGAAGGCGTGAAGAGAATCCAGCAAGCCATCGCGGATGGTTCTGGTTTCGAGAAGCAGAAGCAACTATTCGCCGCCCAGGGTGGCGATATCTCCTATTTAGAGCATCCGGAGAAGTTTGCCATGGCGAGCCGCATCCTCCCGATCAAGGCGGAGAAAGACGGCTATGTGAGCCGTATTGACTCGCTCACCATCGGCGTTTCGGCCATGAAGCTCGGCGCTGGCCGTGCGACTATGAAGGACATCATCGATATGTCCGCTGGCATCGTTCTCGCGAAGAAAGTCGGCGACCAAGTGAAGAAAGGCGAAGTCCTTGCGACCGCCTACACGAATAAGCAGGGCATCGACGATGTCTTAAAGGACATCCATGACGCCTTCGTTCTCTCAAAGGAGAAAGTGGTTGTGCATCCGATCGTGCACGCCTATATCCACAAGTAAACAATGCGCGTCCTCGTTCAGCTTGTTTTAGAAGCCCACGTGGACATCGCGGGGAAGACCGTTGGCCAAACCAGCCGCGGCTTCCTTTTATTCGTAGGCTTTACGCAAGGGGATACGATCGATACCCTTACGAAGATGGCTGACAAGGTGACGAAACTGAGGGTCTTTCCTGATGAAAACGGCAAGACCAACAAGTCTTTAACCGACATCGGCGGCTCGATTCTTTCGATCAGCCAGTTCACCCTTTATGCCGACGCGAAAGAAGGCAATCGTCCTTCTTTCGTTAAGGCCATGCCTGGCAAAGGCAGCGAACCTCTTTACGCCCTCTTCAACAACATGCTGAAGGAGCGGGGCTTTCATGTCGAAACCGGGGTCTTTGGGGCGGATATGAAAGTCCATCTCGTCAACGATGGCCCCTTCACTCTTTGGCTCGACAGTGAGGAGCTGAAGAAATGAAGGTGCTCCTCGGCCTTTCGGGTGGCGTCGATAGCGCCATCTCGGCCTATTTACTCAAGAAAGCCGGTTACGAAGTAACGGGCGCCTATATGCGGAATTGGGATGCCATGCTCAATAACGATTATTTAGGCAACCCCACCGTCAACAATGATCAGTGCCCTCAAGAAAAAGACTACGACGACGCGAAAGCCGTCGCGGCGAAACTCGGAATTCCTCTTTTGCGGGTCGATTTCGTCAAAGAGTATTGGGACGAAGTCTTTTCTTATTTCCTGAGCGAATATAAGAAAGGAAGAACCCCGAACCCCGACGTCTATTGCAACAAGTACATCAAGTTCGATAGTTTCTTGAAGTTCGCGCACGCCAATGGCTTTGAGAAAATCGCCATGGGCCATTACGCCAAAAAGGTCACTTACGAAGGCGTTGAATATCTGGCGAAGCCTTTCGACCACAACAAGGATCAGACTTATTTCCTTTGCCAGTTGAACGAAGAACAAATCTCTTCGTGTCTCTTCCCGATGGAGAACATCACGAAGCCCGAAGCCCGCAAAATCGCTGCAGAACTAGGCTTAAATGAAGTGGCTGGCAAGCATGGCTCGACGGGCATTTGTTTTATTGGCGAACGCCATTTCCGCGAATTCTTGCAGAACTATTTCCCGGCGACGAAAGGCGATGTGGTGGATATCGAGTCAGGCAAAGTCATTGGCCATCATATCGGCGTCATCTATTACACCTTGGGCCAACGCCATGGCCTAGGAATCGGCGGGGTCAAAGACGAAGAATGCAATCCCTGGTTCGTTTGTGCCAAAGACGCGACGAAAAATATCATCTATGTCTCTAATGGGGACGAGGACGAGCACCTTCTAAGCAATTATTGCGAAGTGACGGACGTGAACTGGGTGGGACCCAAACCCACCGAACCGATCAAAGTCGGCGTCAAGTTCCGTTATAGACAGCCCGACACCCAGTGCACCCTCGCCTTTGAAGGCGAGAAGGTCATCCTTCATTATGATGTGCCAGTCAAGGCCGTCACGCCGGGCCAATTCGCCGTTTTCTATCTCGATGAACGGCTTTTGGGCGGTGGCATTATCGACAAAACTGAGTATCATAAATTGTAGGGGCTCGTTAGGAGACCGTTTTTTAATGAAAAAGAAATTTTTGGGATTATTGACCTTCTCTCTGATCCCTTTTTTAGCCGCCTGCGATTGGTTCTCGTTTGGCAGGACTTCTTCGAGCGCTGGCACTACGCCAAGTGCTTCAGCGAACAATTCCGTGATCGTTTCCTCAAGCGCGTCTACTAGCGGAACGTCTTCATCGACCGCCGGTACTACTTCTAAGAGTTCCGCGACGACCGTTTCGACTTCTAGTTCGTCTTCAACCACGAGTTCATCCGCCACTACGAGCGCCTCGACCAGTTCGAGCTCATCGACCAGCGCTTCCAGTTCCTCATCGAGCAGTAGCGCCTCGAGTTCGTCCTCTTCGAGTTCATCGCCTGACCCAACCAATTATCTTTATACGAAACAGGCTGGCGACCACTTGCAGGTTTTCTCCATTGAGCAGACTAATTACTACGGGGACGCCACGCTTTTCAAATATGGCAACTTCGAAATCCTGATCGACGGCGGCAACCAATATAGCGCCACGCAACTAAAGGACTATCTTTCGACCTATTGCACCGACCACGTTCTTGATGTGGTGGTGCTCACCCATTCCCACAGCGACCATTACGGCGGCTTCACTTATGGCACGACTTCGGCCAGCAAAGGCGGCACCTTAGCGGATGCTGGCATCACGAGTGTGGGCCATTTCGTCGATTCGGGCTGGGACAATAACTCATATTGGACGAGTCTCAAGAATCACTATGTGACCTTAGGGGCTACCGACGAGACGATTCTTTCTTTGACCGAAAACAATATTTACGACTCAATCTGGAATATCGCTCCGTCTTGTTCCATTCAGTGGCTCTATTCCTCGACATATACCGCCAGCACGAAAAACTCCAGTTCCTCCAATAACAATTCGGTCCTTTGCGACTTGAAGTTTGGGACCTACGAATGGGTCATGATGGGGGACGCGCAGGATATCGAGGTTAACTCGATGCTCTCCTATTATTCGAGCAAGACTTTCGTGAAGAGCGGCGACTCGGTGGTCTTTAAGGCTTGCCATCATTGCAGTGGCACGACCGAATCCGGGAATACCTCCGAACTCATGAATTTCTTAAGTCCCAAATTTGGTTTCACTTCGAGCGGCATCATCGCCTGCAATAGCGCTTCGATGGGCGTGGCTATCAATAACGATCCAACCGGACCAGCCGATACCCCTTCGACCGCTCAGCATCCGTTCAAGAATGCGGCGACGGCCATTACGAATAAGACCGGGGCAGCCAATTTCTTCTGGAACGGCACCGCGGGAACGATTGATATGTCACTCGACGAGAATTTCTCTTCCTTCAAGATGGCCGGTGAAGGACGGAAGTATGGCTATGGCTACAAGATGAATGGCTCGCTGGTGGATTCGGCAAGCGAAAAGAGTACCCCGTTATTCTCGACGAAATGGGCGACAACCAGCGCCTTCGCCATCGGCAGTGGCGGAACGCTCTAAAAGACATAAATCCAGAGGCGGTTCGGCTGCCTCTTTTTCGTAAAGAAATGGGTTTTGCAGGGATTTCGCTTTAATTTATCTTCGAGGGCTATCACAATAGTTCACTGGAGTTAATTTATGGCTAAAAAGAAAAATAAATCAGGTGGCGACACCGTTAAAATCAAAGTTCCGGGCAGCCGCAAAAAGGTGAAGATGCCAGTATGGCTTTTCCTTGTGATCATACTCGTCGCGGCAGTGGCGGTCGGTGGTTACTTTGCCTATTCCTATTTCAGTAAGAAAAACAACTCTTCAAGCACCTCTTCGAGTACTTCTTCAAGCGGCTCAGTAACCACGAGCCAATATGTCGAAGGAGATAGCGCTCCTATAACCTTTAACTTTATCGAGCAAGGCAACCAGTACACAGGCGATTGCACCTATATCAAAGCTGGCGATAACGACATTTTGATTGACGCTGGCAATAGAACAGGCTGTGCCACAACTCTTTCGGACTATATGGATAACAGCAAACGTCAGGACGATTTTGTCGCAGATGGCAAACTTGAATATGTCATTGCCACTCACGCTCACCAAGACCATATCGCTGGTTTCGTTGGCAATTCTAATTCTTCCGCTACTGGAGGCAGGACCGGTCTTCTTTATCACTACAAAGTCGATACGCTGATTGATTTCGCTCAGCATAACACGGTATCGTCTATCTATACGAATTACGATGCGGCCCGCAATTATGCAATTGGCTTAGGCGCAAAACATTACACTGCTTTGGAATGCTGGAACGGTGAAAACGGCGGCAGCCGAACTTACACGTTAGGGAAAAATCTTACGATGACTATTCTTTACACGGAATTTTATACGAAAAAATCAACTAACGAAAATAATAATTCAGTTTGTCTTCTCTTCACCCAGGGAAGCAAGAACTTCTTATTCACTGGCGACGCCGAAGCTGATGCTGAAGCTAGTTTAATCGCGAATAATACGTTGCCGGAAGTCGAGCTTTTCAAATGTGGTCACCATGGTAGCGGCACGGCAAATAGTGATGCTCTTCTTAGCGTCATTAAACCGAAGATGGTCTGCATTTGCTGCTGCGCCGGAAACCAAGAGTATGCCAGCGACCCCAATAACTCTTTCCCTTATCAAGTAACGATTGACCGCATCTCTAACTACACGGACAAAGTTTATGTCACGACTCTTGGTAGCTGGGATGACGCCAGTTACCATGAGCCCTTCAATGGCAACATCATCGTTGGCTATGACACCAGCGGTGCGGAAACCCTTGAGTGTTCCAACAATGACACGAAGCTAAAAGACTCTGCCTGGTTTAAAGCTCATCGAACAACGCCGGCGGCTTGGGCCTAAAACCCTGCAAAACCTGCTTCTTTTTCGCTTTAATAGTAAAGAGTAGCAATTTTTGTTCTAATAAAAAGGTTAATTAATTATAATTAATCCATGACAAAAAAAGATAAGAATTTTCTTATCTTCGCCTCCCTCGGTGCTTTATCGCTCTCAATTTTGGCTATCGCCAGCAACGAAGGCCAAGGATTTTTAGCTGATTTAACGCAGACATATTCGAACAGTTGCTACGAAATTGTTTTTGGCGGAACGTTCTCTACCAGTTCCGGAACCGTTGGCACAAACGTCTGTTATTCTACCACAATGAATGTGTCGGCTTTTTCTTCGGCTTATTGTTCAAAATCCGATCCGTCATCTCATGGCACAACAGATAATGCGTTAAAGATGGGCAATACTACAAATACGGGAACCTTCACTTTTTCATTCGGCCAGTCATATGTCATAACGGCGGCAAAAGTTTATGCGAGATCTTATTCGAGTTCTCAAGGGAACACTGTCGTTTACGCAACAACCTCTGCTCAAACAACAGCCGTTCAAAACACGGTCGCATATGGCACCGCAACGAGCGTTGATGTTGGTTATTTAGCCGCGGATACAACTGCAACATCTGCTCTTGCGTACACTTTTAGCGGTCTAGATGGTGGAAACAAAACAGCATCGACTAGTTTTACTTTGACCTCTACTGCGAAAAAGGCACCATATATTGCTAAAATTGTTTTCACCGTTGCGGTGGCGACCGCTCCTGCCGAAAAGTCATTGAGCAACATTTCAGTTACGACTCAGCCCACAAAGAGTTCATATACCGTCAATGACACTTTAGACACCACCGGTTTAGTCATTACGGCTGATTACGATGATAATTCATCGGCTGACGTTACTTCTTCTTGTACGTTAAGCCCGGCTAATGGAACACAACTTACAACTGTTGGTTCCCAAACCGTAAACGTTTCTTATACCTATAGCGGTGTAACTAAGACTGCCTCGTTTAACGTTACTGTCACTTCGGCCTCCGTTACTTTGGATTCCATCGCGGTTACAACCGAACCGGATCAAATGACCTATACGGTTGGCGATACGCTTGATACAAACGGCATCGTTGTTACCGCATCTTATAGCGATACCACGACTGCCGACGTCACTTCTTCTTGTTCGTTTAGCCCGACTACGCTTTCGACCGCAGGCTCTCAAACCATCACGGTCAGTTATTCTGGACTTACGGCTGAATTTTCAGTCACCGTTAATGCGGCCAAGACGCTAACTGGTCTTTCTTCTTCTGGAAATCTTACGACAACATCGTATACGGCTGGTCAGTCGTTCAATCCGGCCGGCTTAACCATTACTGCGACTTATTCTGGTGGTTCGACAGCCAACGTTACCTCTTCAGTAACTTGGGGAACCCTTTCGCAGGGTGACACCAGTGTGACTGGCTCTTACACCTATGGCGGTGTTACGATGACGGTCAACATTACGGGCATCACTGTTTCAGCCGCTTCTGGAACGACCTATATGTACACGAAACAGTCTGGCGATCATTTGCAGGTCTTTGCCCTTGAGCAGACTGGAACTTATGGCGATTGCACATTATTCAAATACGGCAACTGGGAAATGCTTATCGACGGCGGTAACACTACAAGCCAAACTCAACTGGCTGACTTGATGAACGCCCACGTTACCGATCACACGCTTGATTTGCTCGTCCTAACGCATCCTCACACCGACCACTATGGCGGGTTCTATGGATCAACAACCTCCGCTGCAAACGGTGGCACTTTGGTCGATGGCGGCGTCACGAGCGTTACGAATATCGTCGATGATGGTTTGGATAGTTATGGCAGCGGATATATATCCAACTGGGTTAATGGCGTAAGAAGCCACTTTGTCAGTGCCGGCGGAACCTATTCTTCGATTTCATCAATTGTCAGTAATCATAAGTATGATGCCATTTGGCACATTACACCGGATATATACATCCAGTGGCTTGATTCTGGCACTTATGCGACGCAGGATTCGACGAGTGCGAATAACAACTCCATTTGTTTGGATGCCCATTTCGGAACCTATGAGTATGTCATGGTCGGCGATGCCCAGAATACCGAGGTCAATTCCTTGATGTCTAATTATTCTGGAACCAATAAGTTCATCACATCATCGGACACCGTCATCTTTAAGGCTTGCCACCATTGCAGTGGCACTGCTGATTCTGGCAATACAACGACCTTCTTGAATTATGTTGCTCCAACCTATGGCTGGGCCAGTTCCGGTATTGTTTCGGCCAACGCAGCCAGCAAGGTCAACACGCCGGCAACATCTCAACACCCGTACAAGAATGGCGCGGCGACGATCGTCAGTCACACGACGACTTCGAACTTCTATTGGAATGGCACGGCCGGTACTCTTGACATGACGCTTACCGAAGCTTTCGGTGGCTTCACGATCGCTGGCGAAGGACGAAAATATGGCTACGGTTATAAGATGAGTGGAACCCTCGTCGATGCCAATAGCGAAAAGACAACGCCTCTTTATTCGACCCAGTGGGCGACCACCTCAGCCTTCGCCGTTGGCGGTGGTGGAACACTGTAGTTGTTTTCGGCATGCAAAAATTTAGGCGGCAGAATAATCTTTCTACCGCCTTTTTATGCCGATAAAACCTATTCAAAACAAATATTTTACATTTAGTCGTTACTCATTAAGCCCAAAATATCAGTTATTGCTATTTGTCGGAGGATTATTGCCACTTTTTGTCAGTGTACAATTAAGTACGAATAACCCCGAATGTAAGCCCTTTCACAAAGTTCTTGGTGACTGCTTTTAAAAGGACTATTGTTTAGTATTCCGAAAGGGGAATTTCTTATGAGAAAAGGAATTCGTTGGTTATCCCTCATCATCTCGCTCTCAGCGGCTGGCGCCTTCAGTGCAATAGGTGTCGCGGCAGCCGAGAAGCCAGCCGGCTTAGAGGCCATTGCGACCTCCAGCGCCGAAATCAGCTTCGGTACAACCAAAGGCTCTCCGACGACGTATGCTCTCGAAGCAGCCGACTTTACGGCGACGGGTATTACGGTCACATCCGTCACTCCGACTTATGTCTATTCCTATGGCAGCGGTTATGCGGCTCGCTTTGGCAATGGCAGTGGTACGGCCAAACTCGTTTTGAAGTTTGACTCGACTGTCATCACCAGCGTCACCCTTAACGCCGCGAAGTACGGATCCGATGTCAATACCGTCAAGGTAGCGACTTCGGCCCACACTTCCTATCTTTCGAATTCGCTGACTTCCACCTCCTTCAACGATTACGTTTATGAAGGACTCGATGGCGGAACTGGTAAGGCTAGCACAAGCCTAACTATCACTTGCACCTCGAAAAAACGTTTCTATCTTTCCGACATCGTCTTCACTTTAGGCACAACCGAAGAAACAAGTTCTTCCAGCAGTGCCGCCACAAGCAGTGCCGCCACGACGTCCTCGAGTTCTAGTCATTCGAGCTCCTCGTCTTCTGCGACGAGTTCGAGCCATTCGACTTCTAGTTCTTCGACTTCGAGCAGTTCTTCTACGTCTTCTGGTTCCTATATGTATACGAAGCAGAGCGGCGATGCCTTAAAGGTCTTTGCGATTGAGCAAACGGGCACTTATGGCGATTGCACGCTCATCAAATACGGCAACTTCGAAATCCTCGTCGATGGCGGCAACGTTTCCAGCCAGGCTCAACTTGGCAAGTATCTCTCGCAATATGTCACTGACCATTGCGTTGAGATCGTCGTTTGCACCCATCCGCATACCGATCACTATGGCGGCTTCTATAGTTCGAGCGTGAGCAACATCATGCTGACCAATGGCGGAGTCACCTCGGTCAAGTACATCGTCGATAGCGGTGCCGATGCCTATGGCTCGACCTACAAGAACAAGTGGGTCAACGGCGTTCGTTCCTATTATGTTGGCAAAGGCGCTAAGTATTACGCGATTGAAAACCTCGTGAGCGGCCATATGTATGACGCCACCTGGAACATCACCGCGGATATCAGCTTGCAATGGCTTGATACTGGCTACTATTGCGCCGCGGGCGCTAGCGGCGATACGACCGATGCGAACAATAACTCGGTTGCCTTCAATCTCCGCGCTGGCACTTATGATTACGTTCTTATGGGTGACCTTCCTAGCACCCCCGAAGAGAAACTGGCCACCAACTACGCCTCCCACAAGTTCTGGAAGACGGGCGACAAGATCATCTTCAAGGCTTGCCACCATTGCTCCAAGACGGCTAATAGCGCCACTTTCCTCTCGTTCCTCCAGCCGAATTACGCCTGGGCGAGCGCGGGTATCACGAGCAGCTCTTCGACCACTTCGGGTCCGACGAGTCAGCATCCTTATGTCGAACCTCGTCAAAGAATCGAAACCTATACTGGCGTGGCCAATATGTGGTGGAACGGTACGGCGGGCACGCTTGACATCTTCCTTAACGCTTCCTTTACATCCTTATCTATAACTGGTGAAGGGCGGCAGTACGGCAAGTACTACTCAGGCGGAACCTTAGTATCCGCATCGAGCGAACAGAATCTCCCAGTGGAGTCCACCAAGTGGGCAGCGGCTGGTTACTGATCTAAAACATCCTTTCCAAAAGAGGACTTTGGGCAGAGAAACCCGAAGTCCTTTTTCTAATGTAAAATCTTGTGTTTATAAATCTTGTCAAGCATAAATAGCCAATACTTTTCTTACTTGTATTCGGCGATTGTAAATATCGTTATATCGGTATCAAAGAATGATATAGGTCAAATATTGCTCCCTACCAGTCGGAGTAATGTAAATTTTAGATTAACCCAAATTAATATTTTTATTTAGTATTACTATTCATTTTTAAAAAATGTAGTGATTACAAAATAAAAAGGCAAAAACAAAAACGGGTGGATAATACGTTTATACGAGGGGCATGTTATGAAAAAGAATTCAGGAGTTCTTTTATTGGCAACTTTGGCTGTGGCCTTTAGCGCCTGTGTCGGAGTCGCCGCTGTTGGAGCGTTACAAAATCATGAACCGGAGGTGGTTAAAGCCGCCGAAGGCGATTATTGGTCGGGGGTCGATCTCACCGGAGCGACTTATGGTTCTGCTCTTAGAGATGCTTTGTGCAGCGTCATGATTAAAAAAGGAACCGCGACGGGAAGCAACAGTTACAAAGCTTTGAATACCATTTTAAAATCATCGGACGCTATGCCCAGCGGCAGCGGCGTTTGCGCTTTCTACCGTCAAGACAGCGTATCAACCGGTTGGAATAAGGAGCACGTTTGGCCTAATAGCCGCGGCGCTGGCGAAAACGCTGGCTATGCCGGAACCGACCCGCAAGTCATCCGTCCGACGAACACTTCCGATAACTCTTCTCGTAGCAACTACATGTATGGCGAGACAACGAGTCCTTCCCAATCGAATGGCTGGGACCCGAATTCTTTCGGATTCGATGGCGCACGCGGCGAGGCTGCTCGTATCATTTTCTACGCGGCGGTCCGTTACAAAGACAAAGCTAATGGCGCCGGCGGATCCTACAAAGGAAGCGCGAGCGGCCTTGAGTTAACCGAAAATCTTAACGACGCGACGACTAACGCCACCATGGGCAAGCTTTCGACGCTCATGACTTGGAATACCAAATACGCCGTAACGCGCGCTGAAACCTATCGTAACGAATATCTTGTTGGGCAAAATTATGCCCGCAACCCCTTCATCGATCATCCCGAACTCGCCGGTTATATTTGGGATGGCTCGGGAACGGGCGCTTATGGCGGAACGAGCAGTAACAAATACATCCGTACCGTCGCGCCTACCGCCTCGACTAGTCCGGCTGTGACGGTGGCTTCCTCTACGGCTTCCGTTAATAAAGGTTCGTCTACGACTGTCCAGGCAACGGCAAAGAATTTCGATGGCACCGTGACTTGGTCCGTTGCAAGTAGTGCTTCGACTATCGCGACGGCTACCGTCAGTTCGAATGGCCTTGTGACTATTTCGGGCGTTAAAGGCGGCAGTGCGACGATTACCGTTTCTGCCTCTTATGGTGGAACAACTAAATCAGCCACTATTGCGGTCACCGTTGCGTCGACCGATCCGATTTTGATCCTTGGGTCACCTTCGATTTCCACGACTCTTAACTCTACTGGTAATACAACCATTACGGCCTCAAATTTCAGTGGTACAGTTTCCTATTCCTACTCATATAGCACTTCAGGCATCGCGACAGTTTCCATCAGCAGTGGAACCCTCACTGTTACCCCAACTGCCGTTGGTACGACGACCGTTACAATTTCTGGATCTGATGGAACGAATTCCGCTTCGACGAGTTTGAGTGTCACCGTTACAGCGGCGGTTTCAACGGCAACCATCACGGGTTCTCATTTCAAATCATCAAGTATTACAAGTTACGAAACGACTGAAACTAGCCATACCCTTAACAATATCAGCGTCAGCACTCTTTACTGCGCGACCTTCGATTCGGGTTCGACAATCCAATTCAAAAAGAGCCAAAAAGCTCATATTGCCAGTACGGCGGCCGTCAACAATTTGTCGACCATCACCCTTGACGTCTCAAACGGCACCTTCACCGTTTATGGCTCAACCGATGGTTCTTCCTGGACTGAGATTTCTGGCTCAAGCAATGTTTATAGTCTTAGTGGCTACACCTATTGGAAAGTCGAAAACGATACGTCTAGTTCCGCTGTTTTAAACTCGTTGACCATTGCTTATGGATCAGCCACGACGAAGACGCTTTCTTCAATCTCGTTAGCGGGTCCGACAAAAACTACTTATAACGTTGGTGATTCCTTTAGCACTTCTGGTTTAGTGGTAACTGCTCACTATAGCGATAGCACCACGGCAACCGTTACTCCGACTTCGGTTTCGCCAGTTAATGGCGCGACCCTATCAGCAAGCGATACGACTTGCACAGTCACTTATACGGAAGGCGGCGTCACGAAAACCGCGACCGTGGCTTTGACCATCAACTCGAGTGTGGCTACCGTTTCTTCGATTGCCGTCACGACCAATCCGACCAAAGTTTCCTATACGGTTGGCGATACGTTTAGTTCAACTGGTCTCGTGATTACGGCCACTTATAGCGACGGGACTTCAGCTGCGGTAACTGGATATACCTTAAGCAGTCCGGATATGTCGACCGCAGGCACGAAGACGGTCACCGTAACTTATAGCGGCAAGACCGCGACCTTCTCGATCGTCGTCAATGCGGCCTCTGGCAGTTCTACTACCTACACTCTTATTACTTCGACTGATCAACTTGTTTCCGGGTCCAAATACATCATCGCTAGCAAAGCCGCTACCAGCGGTTGTGCTATGAGTAGTACTCAAAACAGCAACAACCGCGGCAAAGAAGATGTCACCATCTCGAGCGATTTAAAGATCACCGCGACTGATACGATTGAACAGCTTACGTTAGGCGGCGATGCCACGAATGGTTGGTCTTTCTACGCCAACCAAAGCACAACCAAAGGCTATTTATACGCGGCTAGTTCTTCTAACAACTACCTCCGCACACAAACTACGAACGACAGCAATGGTCTTTGGACAATAACGATTTCTAGCAATGCCGCGACCATCACGGCCAAAGGCAGTAACACCCGTAAAATATTGAAATGGAATAGTAGCAGTTCGGTTTTCTCTTGCTACGCGAGCGGGCAAGCTGCCGTCTACCTTTATAAACAAGACTCGACTGGTTCTAGCGATTTGACTTTAGCGAAGCAGTGGGCTCAGACCTTCAACGCGGCCTTTAGCAACATCTGCAACGCCCAAGGCAATACAGCCATCGCGACAATTCAAAGCACCTGGGCGACTCAGTATTCGAACTATGGTAATCTCGCTTCGGCGGTCCAAGCTTATTTGACGGCAGCGACTTCAACCGATAGCGATATCACCACAATGTGGGCCAAATACACTTACATTTATGGGAAATACGGAACCAATTTGACTTCTGGCGCTTATGGAGGCGATTACCTTAATAAGGCTTCGGGAGCGTATAAAGGGGACGTTGTTGCTTCTTCTTCGGATAGCACAGCCATTCTTGTGGTGGCCACTATGTTAGCGGCGGGTCTCGTTGGCTTCTACTTCCTGAGAAAACGCAAAGCCATTTGATGAGTGGAACTAAATAAGGAGGGATTGCAAAATTCCTCCTTTTTCTTTTTTGGGAGAATGCCACATTTGGCTATTAGAGTATCAAAAACTGATAAAAATGGCCTTTTTCATCAAAAATATGCACTTTTTGAAGGTTGTCAAGAATAAAAAGCAAATGCTAACATCCACTTTTCAAAATCAATTGTAAAAATCAGTTTTATCGTGGAAACTTTGAATTTGTTTTTAAAGAAAAATACTAAAACTCGGGGTTTTCTTGAATACCACTTAATGACCATTAAGTATTTTGCTGTTTCTTACTTTTTCTGACAAATAAATCTAGTGGCTACAAATTAACGAGAAAAATCAAAAAACGGGTAGATAATACGGACGCGAGGATTTTTGCCTATGAAGAAGAATGCAGGAGTTCTTCTATTTGGCACGTTGTTTCTAGCCTTAGGTGCAGTAGCAACTTACCATGTTGTAGAAGATAACGTTAGCGTTTCGAATGTCAATGCCGCAGAAGGCAGTACCTGGAGCGGTTTAACAACCGATGGTTCTGTTTTTGGTAACACTTTTAGATCGGCTCTTCAAACGAAGATCAATGCTTCGGGTTCATTGACTGTTGGCTATACAAGCCTTTGGGATTATTTGGCCGCTTCGGATGAGTGGAGTGGCGATTCAACTAAAATTAGATCCTTTTACGTCGATCCAGATTTGGCTTCTAGCGATTATTTCATCGCTAAAACAAACCATGGTGGAAGCGCTGGGCAATGGAACAAAGAGCATGTTTGGCCAAATAGCCGTGGCGTTGGAACCTCTGGTCCTGGTGCGGATCCTCAAATGTTAAGAGCCGCTGCCGTGTCTTTAAATGGTTCTCGTAGCAATTTGATGTATGCCGCTTCAGGCGCTTATGATCCTGGCTCGAATGGCTACGCCGCTGCACGTGGCGAAGCCGCCCGCATTATTTTCTATGAAGCCACCAGATATTATGGCGGTTCCTATAATTTGGAATTAACCAACAACACTTCTGATGATACTAGCAATAACACGATGGGCAAATTATCCGATCTTTTAAGCTGGAATAATACTTATCCGGTTACTGCGGCCGAAATTAAACGAAACAATGTCCTTAATGGAACTTACACATTCGCTCGTAATCCTTTCATTGATCACCCAGATTGGGCAAACTACATTTGGGACGCAAATGGAATCAGAACGTCGGCTTATACGCCATCTTCGTCTAGTAGCAGTGCAGCCTCGAGCGCAGCTTCGAGCTCAGCCTCTTCGAGCAAAACATCTTCATCATCGAGTACCGCTCCGGTCACCGGTGATTCGACCACGATCACTGGTTCGACGACCAACATGCCAACCACTTATCCGACGACAGCTACCACAAAGTCTTTAAATGGAATCTCATTGTCTCTATTTAACGTCGGGACTTTTGATAATAAGGTTTCAATTCAATTTAAAAGGAGCATTGATGCTTATATTGCGAACCCTTCCTCTTTAGGGAAAAAGGTCGCCCAAATAATTATCACTTACAAAACTGATCCTGGAACAAGCGCTTTAACCGTTAATTATGGCAGTTCTTCGTCACTTGGTTCGACTGCAACTTCATCGAGCAGCGGATTGGTTTATGCCTATACGCTTGGAAGCGGAGCTGACTATTTTAAGATTCTTAATGGTTCTTCAGACACAATTAACTGCACGAGCATACAAATCGTCTATGCCTCTGATACCACGCCGACCGTCACTTTAAGTTCTATTTCCGCTAGTGGCCTTGCTAAATCCTCTTATTACGTAGGCGATGCCTTTAGCACAACTGGCTTAACTGTTACGGCCACTTATTCGGATTCTTCAACCAAGACCGTGACCGGATGGACAACTTCGCCCGCTAATGGTGCCGCTTTGACCGCCAGCAACACGAGTTGCACGGTTTCGTACACCGAAGGCGGAGTCACCAAAACGACATCTATCAATCTGACGATCACAGCGGTGGCGGTAACCTCGATTTCTATTACCACCCAACCTTCTAAGACTTCCTATGCGACAGGCGAGGCATTTAATACAACCGGTCTCGTTGTTACGGCTAGTTACAATAACGGCACGAGCGGAGCGGTGACTGGCTATACGACCAGCCCAGCCAATGGCGCGACTTTATCGACTGCCGGCACTCAGACTATTACCGTTACTTATAGCGGAAAGACGACAACCTTCACCGTGACGGTGACGGCTCCTTCTGTGACATTGTCTTCGATTGCCGTGACTACTCAGCCCACCAAAACTTCCTATACCGTCGGCGATACGCTTGATACGACGGGTCTTGTCGTGACAGCTAGCTATAGCAATAGTTCGACCGCGGATGTGACTTCTTCTTGCTCCTTCAGCCCGACGACTTTGTCGACTGCCGGAACGCAGCAGATCACCGTCACCTATAGTGGCCAGACCACGACGTTCAGCGTCACGGTTACGGCTGCAAGTGGATCAACAGGCACATATTCTCTTGTTACCAGCGTGGGTCAATTGTCTGCGGGAAGACACGTTCTTGTTTCTAATACTAACACAGCTGGCAGTGGAGCTTATTTTGCTAGCACATCCGATACCAGCAAAGGAATCGGCAGAACCGATAACACGATAAATAGTGATTTAACAGTTACTCCGTCGAGCACCACTGAAGAATTCTTACTTGGTGGATCGACTGGCGCTTGGACTTTACAAACTACTAAACGTTCTACCAATGGTTATGTAACGGTTAATAGCAGCTCAGTTACCGTTAGCACATCGTCCAGCGACAATTGCACGTTAACGATTACGATGAATTCTGGTTTCGCTGACATCTATTGCGCTAATTCCTCGACTTATTTCGGTTATTATAACGGCGCATCTTATTATTTTGATTACGAGAGCAGCGGACAAACCGTTTATCTCTATGTTGAGACTTCCGGTTCTTCGGCTGGCACTTTGACTAGCTTGAGCGTTACTACTCAGCCGACAAAGACCACTTATACGGTCGGCGATACATTCGATACTGCTGGAATGGTTGTCACTGGAACTTATAGCGATGGCACCAGTAGCGCTTTATCAAGCTCCAGTTACACTGTGAATCCGACCAATGGTTCAACGCTTTCGACCACCGGAACCAAAGCCGTTACCGTTTCTTCGACGGATGGCAGTTTGAGCGATACGTTCACGATCACCGTCAATGCCGCTTCGACCCCATCGACCACTTATACGGGGACCTACCACCTTGTCACTTCAGCGAGCGAGCTTGTGGCAGGAAACCATTATTTGATTGCCAATGGTTCAACGGCCTCCGGAAGTGCCTATTTCATGAAGAATGCCACTCAAGGCTCATCCTACTATCAAGGTGCCGTTAGTCTTACTCTTAATTCCGATCAGACTGTCTCTCCTGGCTCTACAACTGAGATCTTGACGCTCGGCGGCACTAGCGCAGCCTGGACTTTCACCACAACCGCGAGAACCACGAACGGCAATTTATCTGTCAGTTATTACAACAGTGCCTTAAAATCCAATCTTCCGTTGGATAGCGTGGCTGGTTCTGGCGACACCTATTATGGTGGCTGGACGATTTCGCTTTCTGGTTCGGCTGCCACAATCAAAAACACAACCACCCAAGGTGATCGCTATATGATCGAAACCACATACAGTTCCGCTCAAGAATATACTACTTCCTCGACTGCTGGTACGCTTTATCTCTTCGTCGAGAACGCCGGCACGTGGGCTAATAGTTTCGTCAGTTCGTTTGCATCTATTTGTGCAGGAACGCAAACGAATACAACTCCCACCAGCGCGTTATTAACCGCTTGGCAAAGTCAGGCCACGAGTTTTGCTTCCTTGCCAACGGCGTCGCAAACAGCCATCAAGGGCGCGACCGGAAACGTTTCTGGCACGGCGGTGGAACAGGCCGTTGCTAAGTATGTCTATATAATCAACAAATATGGCACTTCGCCCTTTACAAGCTATGGTGGTGACTATCTGGCCAAAGGTTCGTCTGCCTATAAAGGAGAGAGCGTTCAACCTTCATCAGAAAACGCGGCTATTCTCGTCGTCGCCGGAATGATGGCGGCAGGTCTAATGGGCTTCTATCTACTCAAGAAGAAAAAGGCTATCTGATTTAAGTCGTTAACTGATTAAAGAAGGATGCAAAAAGTCCTTCTTTTTTCGTTATCTATGCAAATCCCCTCTGTTTTAGCTTTTTGCCCCTAAACTTCCGTATCTTGTCAATCGCGAAAAAAATAATTTACAATCCTACCCAGTTTTCTTTTGAGTCGCAAAAATTGAGCTGTAAGCGTTTACATATATCAATATTTGATATTTTATGGCTATTAAGGGACATTTCGTCTTTTCGTAAAGATGGTTATTTTGACGAAATAAGTCAATTGAGATAACGGATGAAAGACGAGCCATAAAGGTTTTCGATTTCCGTTTAAAACGGGGATTTTTAAAAACGGGGTGATAATATCACGCATAAGGTTGACATCTTTATGAAGAATCGTATAAAAATCATTTGTTTATCCATAGCGTCATTAACCCTGGCGGGCATGGCTGGCGTCATGCTAGACGCTAACCATCCTAACGTGGTGCAAGCGACGGATGCTTCGACATATTATGGCAGTGCAATTGATTGGACGGCGACAGGAGCGACTCTTAAGTCAGCGCTTCACGATAAAATCGAATCACATACCGCTGGATCCTATGCTGGTCTTTGGGAAATTTATAAAACGTCAGATATCGACGCCGATGGCAAGATTTGGGACATCTATAGCAAATGTCATTTCACGGTTACGACCGATCAGTGCGGAACGTATTCGGTTGAGGGGGATTGCTACAACCGCGAACACTTGATTCCTCAATCGGTCTTCAACAAATCCTCACCGATGGTCTGCGATGCTCACCATATTTATCCAACCGATGGAAAAGTCAATGGCATGCGGAGCGATTATCCTCACGGGTTCGTTTCTTCGGCTACATACACTTCTGGCAATGGAAGCAAACTCGGCACGGGCAACAGCACTTATGGCTATACCAGCACCTGTTTTGAGCCGATCGATGATTATAAAGGCGATGTGGCCCGGGCTTATTTCTATTTTGTCACAGCCTATCAAGAGAAGGTTTCCGGGTATTCTTTTGCTTCCTTCTCAACGGACGCCTATCCTTCATTAGCCACTTGGGCCATCAAAACCTATTTGAAATGGGCTTATGACGACCCGGTTTCCCAAAAGGAAATCGATCGCAATAACGCCATTTACGCCATTCAAGGCAACCGCAATCCTTATGTCGATCACCCTGAAGCGGCGGCCCGCGTTTGGGATCCGAACAACACTTATGGGTTCTTTAACACTCATGGCACAGCGACCTCTTCCACGACCCCAACCATCTCCATGCCTTCGACATTGTCGATTGATGTTGGCTCAACCGGTTCGGCCGCAGCCTCCGTCACTAATTACACGGGAAGCGTCACTTATTCTTCCGGCGACACCGGTGTGGCGACGGTTGATTCTTCGGGCCTCGTCAGTGGTGTCAGCGCCGGAACCGCCACAATTACTGGATCATTCACTTCCGATGGCACGACTTATAGCGACACTTGTGCGGTCACGGTCAATGCCGTAACCCCCAGGATTACGCTTGGGCAAAGCACAATTTCCCTTACAGTAGGGGGTTCTGCTGGGTCGGTTTCTTTCACAACCGCCAATTTCTCTTCGACGCCAACCGTCACGGTTTCAGGCGGCGACACTTCGATTGCCACCGTCAGCGTGGGAACAAGCTCCATCACGATTACCCCAGTAGCGGCGGGAACTTTGAATCTAACGGTTACTGCCACTAGCGGATCACAAAGCGGAACGGCTTCTCTTGCTGTCACCGTCGCGGCCGCTCCGGTTGTTGGAGAATCCGTAACAATCACCGCCAGTTCGACAAACGTCCCTTCGACCTACTCTACATCGACAAGCGCTTTAACAATCGAGGGACTTTCTTTGGTTGCCTACAACGTCGGAACGAGTTATTCGTCTGGATACATTCAATTCAAAGGTAGTTCTGGCTATATTTCCAATAGCACGGCGTTATCGAAGCCGATCGCCAGCATCGTCATTACCTATAAGTCTTCGGTGACGACATCACCTACAACAGTTTCTTTTGGTACGAGTAGCAGTTCTTTATCGGCTGGAACGTCTAGTGGGAACGGAACCGTTTGGACTTATACGCCATCGGGTTCGGATCCTACATTCTTCAAGATTCTTGAGGGTGGTTCAGCCGGATACGTTGCCTCAATTGTCATCAATTACGCTTCTTCGTCCGCGACCTTGTCATCTATTGCGGTCACCACCCAGCCGACGAAGACCACATATTATGTCGGTGACACCTTCAGTTCCGCTGGTCTAGTCATCACGGGAACTTATAGCGATTCGACAACGAAAACAATAACTGGTTACACGCTTAGCACGCCGGATATGACAAGCGATGGGCCGGCGACGGTAACCGTTACCTATAATGGTTTAACAACAAGTTTCGATATCACCATCAATCCTGTCGAGCTCTCTTCCATCGCCATCACGACGGCCGCGACGACCACGTCTTATTATGTTGGCCAAACCCTATCCCTTTCCGGCCTTGTGGTAACGGCTTCTTATAACAATGGCAATACAGCCGCGGTGACGAGCTATACGACTTCCCCAGCCGCTGGCACAGAACTTACGAGTGCTGGCACTCAAAGCGTGACCATCAGTTATACGGAAGACTCAATAACCAAGACGACCGCTTATTCGATCACGGTTAACGCGGTGGAACTTGCTTCAATCGCCGTGACTGCCCCAACCAAGACGACTTACACCGTTAATGAAACGCTTGATACGACGGGCATGGTCGTTACGGCTTCTTATAACAATGGATCAAGTGCTGCGGTGACGGGATACACAACCGATCCCGCTAACGGAGCGACCCTTTCGAGCACCGGCAACCAGAACGTTACAGTTTCTTACACCGAAGGCTCCGTAACCAAGACGGGATCGTTCGCGATTACCGTTAATGGGGCGCAAGGAAGCGTTACTTTGTCTTCGATTGAAGTGACAACCCAGCCGACTAAAACGGTCTACACAGTCGGAGACACTTTCGATACCACTGGCTTAGTGGTGACTGCCGCTTATAGCGATAGCACGACCGCGGATGTTACCTCTTCTTGTACCCTTAATCCTCTTAACGGAGCGACCTTATCGACTGCCGGAAGTCAGACGGTGGTGGTTTCCTATAATAGCTTAACGACCAACTTTGCAGTGACCGTCAATGCGGCAGCGACTTCCGATAGCACGACTTACACGCTCGTCAGTTCAACATCCGATTTGGTCTCGGGTGCTAAATACGTCATTGCTTCTAGCGGAACTGACGGTAGTGTAAGTGCAATGAGCTCGACTCAAAACGCAAACAACCGCGGAATTGAAGCGGTGACCGTCTCTAGTTCGAAATTGACCGCAACCACGACGATCGAGCAGCTTACCTTGGGTGGCGACGCCACCAATGGCTGGTCATTCTACGCCAACCAGAGCTCGACAAACGGCTATCTATTTGCAGCCAGTTCTTCTAACAACTATCTACGCACACAAACGACGAACGACAGCAACGGTTTGTGGACCATCGCAATCTCTAGCAACGCGGCTACTATTACCGCCAAAGGTACTAACACCCGCAATATGTTGAGGTGGAATAGCACCAGTTCGATTTTCTCCTGCTATTCATCGGGCCAGGCTGCTGTGTATTTATATAAGCAGGCATCGAGTAGTTCTAATACTTCGGCGACTGACGCTTCTTACTGGGCAGCCACCTTTGTTACCACGATGAGTGGAATCTGCGCCAATACTCAAGCCAATTCGACCGCTTCGACATCCTTAGTGAATGCCTGGGCGAGCCAATATAGCGCTTATTCGAGTCTCTCGAGTGCTGCCAAAACTTTGGTCGCGTCGACTACGACAACGGACACGAACATCCAAGCCGCTCAAGCTAAGTACATCTATATTCTTAATAAATACGGAACTGCCTCTTTCACCAGTGGCAACTACTTAGGCTTAACGATCTCTAGCGGAGCCTATGTCGGTGTCACGAAAGCCGACTCGTCCGAAAGCGTGGCGATTCTTGTTGTATCCCTTATGCTTGCGGCGGGTCTTGCCAGTTTCTACTTCTTACGTAAGAAGAAAGCAATCTAAAGCATCATTCGTTTTCTAAGGCTTCCGTTATGAAACGGAGGCCTTTTTCGTTTTGTTCCGTGTTGGTGGGAGAAATCTAAAACACGAGGGTAATTTAAAAAATCGAAATAGTAGTTACTTAATAACTCGAAAATTGAAATGTTAAGGAAATATCGAATAAAAGCATATCGGTAATTATTAAAAAACTATTGCCTTGGATTATCGAGTCCAGTAAAATCAACAATTAGTTAAGGGGCTCGCTTTATTTCTTGCTAAATCCGTAAGCGATTGGCATTCAAATCTCAAAGAGAACCACTAGCTTCTTACTTCAGGAAAAGAGTAATAGGCCGGTTTTGAGGTTTAGGAGAAGGAGTTTTTCCATGAATGGGAAATACAGACGAGGTTTGATTTTATGCCTAGCGGTTTTTGGCTGCATAGGTCTAGTTTCGTTAGCTAATGGCCATGAATTTTTGGCCGCCAATGGCGTGAATGACAATAAGTATTGCGCAAGCATCTATTTTGGTACCAGCACTTCAAATCTTGGCACCGGCAATGGCGGCGGCCTCACGAACTTCACGGTCAAAAATATCGCTAAGCCCACTTTGGCTTCAACGTCAACCTTTGTGGCTGGCTCAACCGCAGCTGGCGGTGTCTTGAAATTTGGTAGCAGTACTTCAAATAAAGGCACGGCCACGTTTACTTTTGCTACAGGCCTCTATATTTCGAATGTCTCAGTTTATGCCTGGAGCAAAAGCACAGCGCAAACGATGACTATCACGACGGGCGCTGATACGGCTGGAAAGACGATCAATTTTACCAGTAGCACAACAGTTCCCGATTTAACCGAAAGCGAAGACTTGCCTTTGACGAGCAAAGTTCCAACAGGCAGCGTGGCTTTAGCCCACGCCTCCGCGAGTACAACGATGAGCCTTTCCATCAATACAGGCGGCTCGAGTTACGCGACTTATCTAGCCAAGATCGTTTTGACTCTTTCGAATGTCCAAGGCTGGACCGGCACGGTCACGAACCCCGATCCCGCCATCAAGCTTTCGTCCTCGTCTTTGACAATGGGCGTGAATAGCCAAAATAGTAGCCTTTCGGTCTCTTCTTACTCCAATTTCTCCGCAGAACCCACTTATTCCATCGATTCAGGAACGGATTCTAGTGTGGCGACAGCGTCTATTAATACCGCCTCGGGCTTAGTCACTTTGAACTCATTAGCGAAAGCTGGCTCTTCTACTTTCGTGGTGACGGGCACTAATGGCACGGAAAGCGCGACCGCTTCCTTCACCGTCACGGTTGATGACTCTTTAGCCCTCTTAACGCTTGATAAGACTTCCGTCACGGTGAACGTGGATGGGGCCGATGCGGTGGTGGCCGCTTCTAGTAGCGGCTTCACCGGTACCGTCAGTGATGAGGCCGTCTCATCGGATACCTCTATTGCAACCGCTTCAGTGAGCGGATCGAATATCACGATTCATGGCGTCAAAGCCGGTTCGACGAATGTGAGTGTTACGGCCACTAATGGCACGACTCGTGTCTCTAAGATCGTGGCCGTCACCGTCAATCCGACCACCAATCCTACCATCACTTTAAGCGCCTCGACATTCACTCTTCCGCTCGACCGGACGATTGAACAAGCCGTTTCGCTTTCGATCAGTAACTTCTCTGCTACGGCCACCTTATCCATTGTGGGCAGCAATGAAGAATCTTCTTTGGGCAGTTTAAGTGCTACCACGGCCAATAATGGCGACGTGGTCTATGTTTCGCTTGAAGGCTATTACACGGGCGAATGCACTTATACGATTGCCGCTAACGCGGGCAGCGAGCATGCGGAAGCCACCTTAGTGGTCACCGTGAAGAACAAGGCCTCGATCACCCTTAGCGACACCGAACTTTATATGATGGAAGGCTCTAGCGCCCAAACCATCACTGCGACTGGCCAAGGCTTCACGGGCGTTCCGACCTGGACCGCTTCGAGCGATAACACGGCGGTGGCTTCGACAAGCGTCGGCAACGCCTCTATTTCGATTACTCCCGTCGCTTATGGCACGGCCACTATCACGGTGACAGGTCATACGTCGATCGATGGCGATATCACAGCCACTTGTGCCGTCATCGTCAAACACACGCCGTCTTTGACTCTCGATACCGATGCGGTGACTCTCACCCTGGGCGATAGCCCCTTGGCCGTCACCTATTCGACGGCCTACTTCAGTGAGACTCCGAATGTCACTTGTTCGAACTCTTCTGACGCGGTTTGCACCGTCAGTCAGTCGGGCGGTGTCATCACGATTACTCCAGTATCAGCGGGTTCTTCGACTTTAACGGTGAGCGCCCATTATTACTACTTTGGCAATGAGGACGCTTCCGTCGAATTGCCAATCACCATCAAAGCCTCTTCGACCGAAACCGAAGAAACGGGCACCTATACGCTCGTGACTTCCTCTAGCCAATTAGTGGCTGGCTATAACTACATCATCGCTTCAAGCAAGGCCGCTGGTGACACCTATGTTTCTAGCGAATTAAATAGTTCATATATCAGCGTCGTCGCTGGCGCCGTTACGGCAAATGGCCCTGATTTCCAGATTGCCACCAATGCCATGACAGGCGTTCATTCGTATAAACTTGGCGGCGATTCTTCTTCAGGCTATACATTCGAGGATCTTATTAGCAGCGGAACTTACCTTGGCGTGTCCGTGTCTGGAACTAAAACATCCTTCGCTTCAGCGACTGATGCGACCGCTTCGACGAGCAAATGGAACCTTTCGTTCTCTAGCGGGGCCATTAGCATGATTAGCAAAGGCGACACGAATGGCCTCGAAGTTCAATTCAATAGTGACCGGTTTAAGCCATACGCCAGTGGCTTTGGCTCCATTTATCTTTATTACCGGGTGGCGACGACTGGTGCTTCGCCAAAACTCTCTTTATCGGCAACCAGCCTCAGCTTATTGACCGATGGGACGTCGAGTGAAATCACCGCGACGACAAGTGACTTTGCTTCTACTGTGACTTATTCCTATACGAGCGACGCTTCCTCGACTTATTTGGCGGTGGAACAAAACGCCAACGTCTTCACTTTGACTCCTGGTTCTTATAGCGCCAGCAAGATCACGGTCCAGATTTCGGCCACGGATGGAGCCACGACGAGAACGGCTAATGTTTATGTGCGCATCGCCGAGCCAGCCGAGCCCACTATAACTTTGTCTCCGACTGGTTTGACGCTGGAAAAAGCTGGATCCACGGGAACCATTGCGGTTTCGTGCACGGATTTCTCGGCTACGCCAACAGTGACCTTAAGCGGTGGCAACACGGCGGTCGCTACAGCAACAATGACGGGTAGCGGGACTTCTTACAGCATCGCTCTTACGGCGGTGGGCAATGGTTCTTGCACCTTCACGATTTCCGCGACGGCAGGCACGGCTTATCTCACTGCCTCCTTAAATGTCCAAGTCGGCAGTGGAACTACCCCAACCTCGACTTCGGCGTATCGTATCGCGCCAGTGAAGGCGAGCGGCGATAGTGCTTCGGTCTATAACGTCACGAAGCAAGGCGATGGCACTTATAAGGCTGTTTTAGCGAAAACCCTTAGCAAAACGGGCACGGATTACATCGAGCAAGCCGATGTTGCGGCCTATTACGAAGCCTTTGACACCTATCCGCAGAACTACCGTTATGGCAGCAACAGCACCTCCGCGAAAGCTGCGGCCATTAAGTATGGCAGCAATGGTCGGTGCGCCTTCAATTACACCTGGGGGGCCTATAGCGGCAGCAATGACTACAGTGTCTATTGTGGCAAGATCATTAAGGGCAAGGTCTATAACGAACTCGATATCGGCACCCCGACAACGAATAGTACCTATTGGAGCAGTTCGTCGATTAACCGTGGCACTTATCGTATCGTCGCCATCCCTTCGACCGCGACCACCGATTACGCCGATTCTAATTGGACGAGCGGCTATGCCCCAGTGTGCCTTTACACCCCGGATCACTATGGTACTTTCTATGAGTACTATAACTATGGCAGTGCCTTCGGAACGGCCTTTAGGGGCACTTCGACGGGAACCACCAGCGCATCGCGGGTTACGCCGAGTACTGTCACCTATACCCTTTAGGGTGTGAATGACAAAAAGTGATATTCCTCCGAGAGCCTCTAACAAAGGGGCTCTTTTTTAATTGACAAGAAAAGTAAAGGTTTCCGAAAATGAGTGTCTTTCTCGTAGAGAAGGGCTTATGATTTATGGCTGGTAAAAACCAAGAGCGCTCATCTGTAGGCTCATTGGATTCATCCTTCAGGAGGATGTAGGGGTTACCACAATGCACTAACCGGAGATACTCGGGTTCTCTCTGGTTCCGCATCCTTACAAATCATCAACTGGAGGATGGAGTCTATATGTTATCCAAAGATAAACGAAAATTTGCTTTTTGAGGTTTAGCGGCGACTTTTGCCCTTTCCCTTTGTGTTATAGGCTCGATGAACGAAAACGCCGAGATGTTTAAAGGCGCGACAACCACGAAATCTTGCGCGACTATTCTTTTTGGTTCTACCGAATATACTGGGAGTACAGTTGCTTCCACATCCTCGTATTCCACAAACGGAATCACGGTTACTGACTTTACTCAATCGAAAGCTTTTGGCGAAACATCTAGCGGAACTTATGCTTGCCGTATTAAAGCAGGAAACATCGCGTTCACCTTCGCCTCTACTACGATTACCAGCATCAGAGTTTATGCCTATACATACGGTTCGGATTCGGATGGATCCATGACCGTGACGGTTGGTAGCGCAAGCCAAGTCTTCACAGTCAATAGCACGACTGCTCCTACATTAACCAGCCTTAGCGGGACCTCGATTTATTCCTTTGACCCCAATGCGACGACCACCTCTTTTAGCGTTGCGTGTTCAGGAACATCGCAGCGTGTTAATGTTTGTAAGATTCTTTTGACTTTGAATGGCTCGGGATCAACGAGCTCCTCTTCGGCCTCTAGCAGTGCTTCTTCAAGCACGGCTTCTTCTAGCGCCTCGACCTCCGCCTCGACTAGCAGCTCAAGCAGCAGTTCTACTCCAGTGACCACCGGAACTTACCAGTTGGTTACCAAGCAGTCTCAGATTGCGGTGGGCGGCGTTTATGTTATCGGCAGCGCCAAGGCCGCTGGAAGTGGATACTTCCTCGGCAGCAGCACCGCAAGTTCGTATTATCGCGCTAACGTTTCTGGCACGATCAATAGCGATTTGACGACGACTCCGGCTTCGGGCGTTCAGACTTTGACTTTGGGCGGAACTTCCTCAGCTTACACTTTTGCCACAAGTTCAAGTTATTTGGCATCTAATACCTCATACTCTACGGACCTTATCTTCGCCACAAGTGCGAATACATGGACCATCAGCTTCAATTCTTCAACTTATGCCTGCACGATTGCGAACGTCGATACCAGCACTTACATTGAATATACATCTTCATACTTTGACTGCAGCAAAACATCCGCTAGCGTTTATCTTTATGTCCAAAAAGGCTCCGTTGGCCAGGAATTGGCTATATCTTCTTCGAGTTTGAGTTTAACCAAAGGTTCGACTGATACTTCATTAACCCTCACTCCTTCTGGGTTTAGCGGGACTCCGACTTATTCAGTCGTGGCTACGAATACATCCATTTGCAGTGGATCTGTTTCTGGCACGACGCTCAGTATCGTTGGCTTAGCCGCCGGTGCCACAAAGGTTACGATCACGGCCACCTATGGCACTGATGAAACGGCCTCCGTTTCGTTAGACGTCATCGTTTCGAATGCCTCGGGATCATATGTGTCGATAGATAACACTTCGCTTACCTTATACGTTGGCTGGGATAACGGTTCGATTCAAGCGACCTCGCATAGTTTCAGTGGTACGGTTACTTATAGCATTACCTCTTCAAGTTCTAGCGCGACCGCAACGATCAATAGTTCGACTGGTTTAGCGACTGTGACTCCAGTCTCCGTTGGCTCAGCGACGATTACGATCACGGCTTCTAACGGCACCGAAAGCGCCACGGCGACTTGCGCCGTCACGGTCTCGGCCGCTCCGACTCCGACTTTGACTTTAAGCACGACCTCTTTAAGCGTCACCGCCAGCAGCTATGGCACGATTACCGCGACGGCTGAAAACTTCGGTGGCACGGCTACAATTACTGCCAGTTCAAGCAACACGGCTGCCGCGACAGTGGCTGTTAGTAGCACGTTGGTTACCGTTACTGGTAAAGCCGTTGGCACGGCTACCATCACGGTGACCGCCACTTATAGTACCCGTAGTAAGACGGCGACTTGCGCCGTCAGCGTCATTAACACTGATGCGACAACGACCGAATACAATCCGTGGCGTATCGCTCCGCAGACGTCCAGCACGACGACTGCCAATGTTTATACCGTCAGCTATTCAAATGGCATGTATAGAGGAAGCGTTACTAAGACGCTGACGAAGAACTCCGAATATACGACCAACGAAGACGTTGCCGCTTATTATCAGGCGTTCAAAGGTTACCCGAGCAACTATGCCACTTCGATCAACTACACTGGCAACCAGCGTTTGATTTCTAACTATTCTCGCGCAGTAACTTCCAATACTGGCTATTTAGCCAACATCAACACCACCCGCAATGGCACAGCCTATATTGAACTTGATATTGCGACCGCTGGCTCGACTTCCTATAAGAGTTCTTCGACTCGTGGCGTCCTTCGTGTGGTCGTCTTCCCAGATGGCTTTGTGGATTATGGCACGGATACGGTGGCGTTCTATACTGGCAACCACTACAAGACGTTCCAGGAGTATTACAACTGCTATGGCAACTGGGGATCGGAATACCTCGCCGAAGGAACCGCCTCAGCTTATCCGACAGCGTTATCTCAAAGAACCAAACCGACGACTATTAAGTTCCTCGCGAGCTGATCTGATTGGTTGACTTAAGAGTTTGGCCTTCAAAAGCCAAACTCTTTTTCTATTTTAGGGGCCTTTTGCGGTGGATAATGACAAGAATACCCCCATAAATTCTATTAAGTTCGTTTTTGCATTTTCCTAAAAATCAGCACAAATCGCCATTTATTTTAAGGTCATGAAAGCCCTTACATTAAGTATTTGAAAGTGTCAAAAAATGTCGATATTCTATTGGGCTACGAAAGAGAGGAACAAAACTTATATGAGTAGCAAGAAAACTATCATCATCCTCTCATCTGGCGCCTTAGCGTTGGCAGCAGTTGCCATTGCGCTCGCGCCGCAAGGACTGGAAGCCCACGCTTCCGGCAGTACTGCTTCGATCGTGTTTGGGTCGACCGCTTCCTCGACAAGCGCCGCGACCGTCACGAAATCATCCTTCACGACTTCCGGTGTTACGGTTTCCTCAATTACCGCCACCAAAGCCTATAGCAGCGGTTCAGGCTATGCTGCTAGACTCGGAACCGGCTCTTATGTCGGCAGCCTCAAATTCGTCTTCTCGGGCACAGTTTCGGTGGACTCCATCACTGTCTATGCTTGGACTTATGGCAGCGACAGTGGATCAATCCTCAAGATGGCCACCTCTTCGCATACCTCTTATGTGAGTAATACCATTAGTGCGACTTCCGCGACGGCTTATAACTACGCCATCAGCGGCAGTTTCACCAATTTGACGATTGCGACCGCTGCGGCGGGCAAACGCGTGAACGTCAAGTCGATCGTGTTCAATCTTAGCGGTGGTACAACCACCTCGACCACGGTCCCGACTTCTACCGTTTCTTCCTCGACAGCCACCTCAACGACCACTTATTCGAGCACGACGCCGGTTAGTTCCAGCACCTCCACAGGTGGAACAGGCACCACGACCCAAGCTAGCGTTTATCGCATTAAGCCAGTGGTGGCCTCGGGAACGACGGTCAATGTCTACAACGTCTCTTATTCTTCTGGAATGTATCGTGGGTCAGTCGTCAAGACCCTCACGAAAGGCAGCTATTACATCGATCCGGAAGAAGTCTCGCTCTACTATCAGGCCTTCAAAGCCTTGCCAGCCAACTATATGCACTACACTTCCAGCTCGCTCTCGAGCGTGAAAGCTAAGGCCTATGCTGCTTATGGCACGAAGGCTCGTCTTTATACCGAATACAGCCGCACCGATGGCTATACCAAGTATTTCCCGACGCTCAATACCTATTACTACACGGAAGCTGATATCGATGTCGATGGCACCTACGCCAAGAGTTCCTCTTGGAACAGAGGCGTTGGCCGTCTCGTCATCGTGCCAAGCGGAGCGAAATGCTATAACGACGGCGCCTTCATCACGAAGACGACCGATCACTATGCTCACTTCGCCGAATTCCTGAACCGCTACAACGGTTTCGGAGCTCTCTTCAATGGCCAGAATGGTTCTGGTTATGGTTCCTGGAGTCAAGCGACGACAGTCACTTACGCCATCTAAATTCCATAATTAGTTCCAGGCGCAAAAGAATGCCCTCAATTCGGGCATTCTTTTTTATTAAAATAATGTAAAGAATTATGGTGAATACTCCTATAAAATCGGAGTAATTGCAAAATATCTGAAAGCGGTTACATAAAGTATTTGCACTTTTTAGTTAAGGTGTCCTAAAGTATAGGGCTACGAAAGAGGGGATTTAATAACATATGAGTAGCAAAAAACGTCTTTGCATCCTCTCATCCGGCGCCTTAGCGTTGGCGGCTGTTGCCATTGCGCTAGTGCCTCAGGGGTTAGAAGCCCACGCTTCTAATAGTTCCGCTTCGATCGTGTTCGGTTCAAGCACTTCCTCGTCCAGTGCAGCGACCCTCTCGAAAAATTCGTTTACCGCGTCTGGCGTGACGGTCTCTTCCGTCAGCGCCTCGCGTGCCTATTCTAGCGGCAAAGGTTATGCCCTCCGTTTAGGGACCGGGAGCTACGCGGGCAGCGTGAAGTTCACTTTCTCTTCGGCGATTACGGTTTCTTCGATTACCGTTCATGCCTGGCGTTATGGCAGCGACAGTGGCAGCATTCTTAAAGTGGCTACCTCCTCGCATGCTTCTTACGTCAGCAATACCATCTCGTCTAGCTATGAGACCACTTATAACTATGCGATCAGTGGAACCTTCAATACTTTGACGCTCGCTAATGCCGCCGCCAAAAAACGGGTCAACGTCAGCGATGTCGTCTTCAATCTCGCGGCAGGGGAAGAGGAATCGAGTTCTTCTTCAGCCACCCATAGCAGCTCGTCTTCTTCGAGTTCCGCTTCTCATTCTTCGTCCAGTTCTTCGACCCATTCCTCTTCCTCCTCCAGCCATAGCAGCTCTTCGAGCGAAGCATCAGGCAGCCAGACGGAAGCCAGCGTCTACCGCATTAAACCGGTCGTCGCGAGCGGATCGTCCGTCAATGTCTATAACGTCTCCTATAAGAGCGGACTCTATCGTGGAACCGTCGTCAAGACTCTCACGAAGGGCACCTATTACACGGATCCGGAAGATGTCTCTTTGTACTATCAGGCTTTCAAGGCTTTGCCTGCCAACTACATGCATTACACCTCCTCGAGCCTTTCAAGCGTGAAGAAAAAGGCTTATGCCGCCTATGGCAATAAGGCCCGTCTCTATACCGAATACAGCCGCACCAATGGCTACACTCAGTACTTCCCGACTCTTAACACTTATTACTACACCGAGGCCGATATCGATGTCGACGGCAGCTATGCCAAGAGCTCTTCTTGGAATAGAGGAGTCGGACGTCTCGTGATCGTGCCGAGTGGCGCTAAGTGCTACAACGACGGGGCCTTCATCGCGAAGACCACCGACCACTATGCCCATTTCGCCGAGTTCTATAACCGCTATAACGGCTTTGGATCTCTCTTTAATGGCCAGAATGGTTCTGGATACGGCGTCTGGAGCCAGGCGACAACCGTCACCTATTCTCTTTAAGGATTAGTTTTCGAAAGGCCCTTAATCCATACGGATCGAGGGTCTTTTCTTATTTGAATGGGGTTTTGCAAAGATATTCGAGCAAACCATTATTCTCGTTATTCTAAAAGGCGAAAGGGGCGAAGATTATTTTACAAGTGAGATTTTTATGGCGATTTTTCCTACTTTTCGAACAACCTTAATGATGACTTCACGCAATTTGTTGCACAAGTTTGCAAACTCATGCAATATATCATTGTCAAAGGAGGAAGCCACCCATGGGAATCCATTGGTTCGACGCGAAAGAAAGAGAAGGTCAAGCTTCGTTAACCGACAGCTATATCACTCTCAACTCCATTGCGTCGGTTCCCTTCGCCTATGCCTACAAAGTTCAAGTGGGCGTGAGCGATGAGGGCAATGTCGTGATATCGCCCTTAGTAAAAGAACGTGTCATGCGGGGCGACTTAGACGAGTACACGCTGCAGAATATCTCGCTGAAACAAAGCTATTCGCGCATTTGCTCGCGTGAGCTCATGCGTCAGATCGCTGAGGAAACGGGCTTGAAGTTAGACAAAACCGCCCAAAGTTACGAAACTAGTTGGGATGAAGAGAAGAATCTGCTTACCATAAAGGTAGGAGGGGCCAAATAGTTATGGAACAGTGGATGTGGATTATCTGGCTCGTGGTCTTCGTCTTGGCCTTAGTCATTGAAGCGATTGGGACCGATCTCGTCTCCATCTGGTTTGCCGCCGGCGCCGTCGTTGCCATCATCCTATCTCTCATTCCAGAGGTTCCATGGTGGGTTGAAGTGATCGTCTTCTTCGTGATTAGCATTGCGACCTTATGCTGCTTGCGGCCTTTGGTCCATCGCTATATGCGAAGAGATCTCGTGAACAGCAACATCGATGAAATGAAAGGCCAAAAAGGCTTGCTCATCGAGAAAATCGATATGTTGCATCACGGAGTCGTGAAGATCAATGACGTCAAATGGACCGCCATTGCGGCAGAAGAAAGAGACGTCATTAAAGAAGGTTCGACCGTTGTCGTGCTAGCCGTTTCGGGCAATAAGCTCATCGTCAAAGCGGTGGAAGATTCCACCCAGGAGGAAAAATAATGCGTATTTTAGAGTCCGCTTTACCAGGGGGCATCATCGCTCTCATCGTCGTGTCCGTCATTCTCTTCGTTTTGCTTCTTATCGTCATCTGCAACATCCGCGTGATTCATCAAACGGATAAGGCTATTGTCGAAAGAATGGGCGCTTATCACGCGACTTGGGGAGTTGGCATTCATTTCCTCCTCCCGTTCCTCGATCACATCACCCATCTCATTTCCATGAAGGAGCAGGTGAAGGACTTCGAGCCGCAGTCGGTCATCACGAAAGATAACGTCACGATGCAAATCGATACCGTCATCTTCTTCTCGGTGACTGATCCAAAACTATACGCCTATGGCGTCGATAACCCCATTAACGCCATCGAATACCTCTCCGCGACGACCCTTCGTAACATCATCGGCGACCTTGACCTCGATGCCACCCTCACCAGCCGTGACATCATCAACGACAAGATGCGCCAGATTCTCGACGAAGCGACCGATCCGTGGGGCATCAAGGTGACCCGCGTCGAAGTCAAAAACATTCTCCCGCCGCAAGACATCCGCGAAGCCATGGAACGCCAGATGCGCGCTGAGCGTGAGAAGCGGGAAAAGATCCTGCTTGCCGAAGGCGAAAAGCAGTCCGCGATTCTTATTGCCGAAGGCAAGAAAGAGTCCATGATTCTCGATGCGGACGCCCAAAAGCAAGCGCAAATCCTTCGCAGCGAAGGCGAAGCTGAGTCAATGCGCAAGACCAAAGCGGCCGAAGCGGATGGCATCAAACTCGTCCGGGCAGCGGAAATGGAAGGTTTGGCTGACTTGAAGAAAGCCGGCGCCGACCAAGCGGTCTTGACGCTCCGTTACTACGAAGCCCTCGCCAAAGTCGCCGATGGCAAAGCCACCAAGATCATCATCCCATCCGATATGAGCAAGATCTCGAGCGTGGCCACGTCGATTGGCGAAGTCCTCAAAGATCCGAAAGAATAACCGTTACGATTAGCGAAGCGCTCTTTCTACCAAGAAGGGGCGCTTTTTTATCTGACTATCAAGATATGATATGAAGAAGATATATTCTTGATATGAGGTATCGTTATGCCCAAAATCATCCCTTCCGCTTCTTTACGTAATAATTATAAGAAAATATCGGCGATGGCTAAGAAAAGCGGAGAGCCCATTTATCTGACGGTCAATGGGAAAGGCGATTTGGTCCTGATGTCGCTTGACGCCTATGACAAAATGGCGGCCGACATCGAACTCTTGCTCGAACTCGGAGCGGCTCAGCGCGATATCGACGCTGGCAATGTCTCTCCGCTCGATGACAAGTATTTAGAAAGCCTCGAAAAAGAAATAGACGAGCAAAGCAAAAAATGATTAAGCGATAGAGACGGATTCTTTCTTGCCTTCTTAATCTTTAAAATAGCCCTAAGACCTTCTATAATGTCTACGCCTACGAAAGAAGAGGGATCGCTAGAACCCTAGTTAGAGATAAGCTTGTCGGGGTGCAAGAGCTTAATAGGGTGAGGCGTGAGTCGCTTCTGGAGGCTAAGGAGAGATCCTTCGTTCGTCGCGTTAAGACGTTTAAGAGCCTAGACAATCGTCTAGGAAACAGGGTGGTACCGCGCGCCGCGTCCCTACGATATGGGCACGGTTTTTCTTTTTTAAGGGGGATATTCCCACATGTTAGACAAACACTACGATCACGAAAAAGTCGAAGAAGGCAAGTACGAGGGTTGGGTCAAAGCCGGCTATTTCACCGCCGGTGACCTCTCGAAGAAGCCTTTCTCCGTGGTTATTCCGCCACCTAACGTCACGGGCAAGTTGCACCTAGGACACGTCATGGACACCATCCCTGACGATATCGTCTGCCGCTACAAAAGAATGAAAGGCTACGATGTCTTATGGGTGCCCGGCATGGACCACGCGGGCATCGCGACCCAAGCCAAAGTCGAGGAACGCCTTAGAAAAGAAGGCATTTCCCGCTACGATTTAGGCCGCGAGAAGTTCCTAGAGGAAGCCTGGAAGTGGAAAGACGAATACGCGAAGACCATCCATAGCCAGTGGGCGAAGCTTGGCCTTTCGGTCGATTACACAAGAGAAAGATTCACCCTTGATGAAGGGCTTAATCAAGCCGTCCGTCATGTCTTCGTGACTCTTTATAAAGAAGGTCTCATCTATCAGGGTGAGCGCATCATTAACTGGGATCCGGAACTACGGACTGCTTTAAGCAACATCGAAGTCATCCACAAGGACGACGAAGGCGAGTTCTTCTATTTCAAGTACGATGTGGTGGGCACGAAAAAGTCCATCATCGTCGCGACCACCCGCCCCGAAACAATGTTCGGCGATACGGCGGTCTTCGTGAACCCCAAAGATAAGAGATATAAGGACTTAGTCGGCAAGAAAGTCATCAACCCCGCCAATGGCGATGAGCTTCCTTTGATGGCGGATTCCTATGTCGACGTGACTTTCGGCACCGGCGCGATGAAATGCACGCCCGCCCATGACCCCAATGACTTCGCGTTAGCCAAGAAGTATGGCTTCCCGCTTATCAAGGTTCTTGATGAGACGGCCCACATGAACGAGAAGGCTGGCAAATATAAAGGCATGGACCGTTACGAATGCCGCAAGGCTCTCGTTGAGGAGATCAAAAAGAACGGTCATCTCGACCATATCGAGAAGTTCGTCCACTCCGTCGGTCATAGCGAACGCAGCGACGCCGTCGTGGAGCCGATGCTCTCGAAGCAATGGTTCGTGAAGATGAAGCCGCTCGCGGAAAAGGTCCTCGAAATGCAAAAGGGCGAAGGCAAAGTGGAGTTCATTCCCCATAACTTCGCGGCGACTCTTAACCGCTGGATGAAAGATTGCGAAGATTGGTGCGTGTCCCGTCAGCTTTGGTGGGGCCATCGCATTCCGGCTTATTACGACAAGAAGACGGGCGAGGTCCTCGTGACCGAAGAGACGCCTGATTTAACCAAATACCGCCAAGACGAAGACGTTTTGGACACCTGGTTCAGCAGTGGCCTTTGGCCGTTTGCCACCATGGGCTGGCCCAATACCGACGCTCCGGACTATAAGCGTTATTTCCCAACGAGCCTTCTTGTCACGGGTTATGACATCATCTTCTTCTGGGTGGCGAGAATGGATTTCCAGTCTCTCCATTTCACGGGGAAGTCGCCCTTCAAACAGTGCCTCATCCACGGCTTGATCCGCGATGAGCAAGGCCGCAAGATGTCGAAGTCCTTAGGCAATGGCATCGATCCGCTCGACGTGATTGCGAAACACGGCGTCGACGCGCTCCGTTATTTCATCACGACCAACAGCACTCCAGGGCAAGATATGCGCTACAGCGAAGAGAAGATCATCGCCGCCGAGAACTACCTGAACAAAATCTGGAACGCCACCCGTTACGTCGAAGGCGTGTTGGGCGATGATTACAAGGTCAAGAATCCCTGCAAAAAGGCCTTAAGTGTCCTTGATCTCGCCATTTTGGACCGCTTGGAGCACACCATCAAAGCCGTCACCTCCAAGATGGAAGCCTACCAGTTTGGCCAAGCCTCCTCGATTCTTTATGACTTCGTCTACGATGACTTCTGCTCGAGCTATCTTGAGATGAGCAAGGTCACCCTCCAAAAAGGCGGGGCGGAAGCCATAGCGACCAAAGACACCCTTTACTATGTGGTGCGGGCCATCATTCTCATGATTTATCCGTATGCTCCCTTTGTCGGCGAAGAGATGTATCTCTCGCTGCCAGAGCATAAAGCCTCGGTCTGTCTCGAGTCCTATCCGGAATTCGAGAAAGAATACGTGAGCCCGAAAGCCATTGCTTCCTTTAGACTGCTCGAAGCCATGATTAAGGATCTCCGCAATTTCAAGAGCGAGAAGGGCATCGCTCCGAACGCGCCGGTGAAACTCGTCGTGACCCCGAAGGAACCCTTCAAGGGCTTTGGCGATTATCTCGGCCGTTTCTCCTTCGCGGAATCCATCCAATACAAAGAGACCGCGCCCGAAGGACACCCGTTCCTTTACACGGGCTATTCCCTCTCCGTCGAGGAAGCCATTTCCAAAGACGAGCTGAAGGCCAAGCTTCTTAAGGAAGAAGAAAGCCTGAAGTTTGAGGTGGAACGTTCGAGCAAGATGCTCTCCAATCCGGGTTTCGTGAAGAAAGCCCCGGCCGATAAAGTCGCCTCGGAGCAGGATAAACTCGAGAAGAACAAGGCTTTGCTCGCCGAAGTTGAGGCGAGACTAAAAACTTTGTAGACGAATTTAGGTACGAAATAAGGAATTCCTCCTACCTTATGGTGGGAGGATTCTTTTTATGGAAAGCGTGTTACTAGACGAGAAGACGATGGCTCTTACTAGGCCGGGCGAAGTCATTACTCTCACCGTGGTCTTAGCCATCATGGCGATTGCTTTGCTTGCCATCATTGCCTACAAGATCTTCAAGAGCCAAGGCGGTGGCACCATGAAAATCCCAGGTGGCTGGGCATTTGAGTGGAAATGAAGATCAAAGAGCTAGCGGAGGAATTACGCCCTCGCGAGAAAGCCATGCGCGAAGGATATGAAGCTTTGAGCGACGAAGAGCTTTTGGGGCTCTTGATTGGCGTAGGAGTTAGTGGCCTAAATGCAGTGGAGATCGCCCACAATCTTCTTAACCTTTATGGCGGCTTAAAGCGAATGGGTGCTTATTCGTGGCGGAGTTACGAAGGGATGCGCGGCGTGAGCGAGGCCAAAGCCTTATCGTTAGGCGCGGTCTACGAAATCGCAAGGCGCATCAACTTGCCAACTCTTGAGAAGCGTCCTAAGACCGACCCGGTGTCCTTATCATTACGTTATCAGAGCCTTTTCGCTAACGAAGTGAGAGAGAAACTCATCCTTTTGATGCTCGACAAAAAAGGCTCTCTCATCAAAGAGCTGACGATGTACCAGGGGACCGAAAACGGGGTCCGTTACGCCGAAGGGGAAGTGTTAAAGGAATTAGCGAGTGCTTCGGCCTCCAGTTTCGTCATGATTCATAATCACCCTTCGGGTCTAGCTGCTCCTACGGAAAAGGAAACGGAAGCGACTTATCATTTGGCTCGGGAAAGCGAAAAACTCAGCATTCGTTTGCTTGATCACCTGATTATTGGCTCCGACTCCTATTTCTCTTTCAAGGAAAACGAAGGCAAATATGGCGGTGGTATCTTAGGAAAATGATGTTTTGCAATTAGTTTTTGGCCTTTCAAAGCCCCAACTTTAGTTTCTTGGTGGGTGGCAAGAAGGCGTGGGATGGGTTAATTTTGACTGATTTTTATGGCACATTTTGCTTCCCTTACGCGCGTGAAGTGATATATTTATCACGTTGTCGCCCTCCTATGGGGCCGCAACCGCTTCTACAAGGTGACTAACAAACCATGAAACAATTGGTTGACCCCACGAGCGAGTCCAATAGGTCAAAGGAGGAACAAACCATGTACGCCATCGTAGAAACCGGCGGCAAACAGATCAAAGTCTCTGTCGGAGACAAGATCTATGTCGAGAAACTCGACGCCGAAGCCGGCAAAGACGTGACTCTCGAAAAGGTTCTTTTCGTCGGCGGTGAGAAGACAGTCGTTGGCAATCCTTATGTCAAGGGTGCCACTGTCGTCTGCAAAGTCGAGAAACAGGGTCTTTCGAAGAAGATCATCGTCTACAAGTACAAGAGCAAAGCCAACGAGCGCAAGACTCGTGGTCATCGTCAGCCCTATACTTGCTTAGTCATTAAAGCCATCAACGCCTAAAATGATACGCATCATCGTCTCGAAAAAAGAAGGCCGCTTCGCTTCGCTTGAGGTGAAAGGCCACGCGAACTCCGCTCCGAAAGGGGAGGACCTCGTCTGCAGCGCCGTAAGTGCCATTGTCGTCGGAGGGCTCAATGCTCTCAATGACGAGAAAGGCGATTACGAAACGAAAATAGATGAGGGTTATGTCTCGATTAAGGCTCTAAAACCCGTGAAAGAGCATGACGAACTCGTCTTCGAGATTATCGTCAAGCAACTAGAACGCATCGCGCAAGATTATCCATCGAACGTGAGGCTAGAAAGGAAAGAAGCATGAACATCAGAATTGATCTCCAACTCTTCGCTTCCAAAAAAGGCGTTTCGAGCACCCGCAACGGCCGGGATTCGGCCGGTCGTCGGTTAGGCTCTAAAGTTGGCGATGGCCAGAAGGTTTTAGCTGGCAATATTCTCTACCGTCAGCGTGGCACTAAGATGCAGGCTGGCGAAGGAGTCGCTATTGGCGGGGACGATACGATTTACGCCCTCATCGATGGCATTGTCAAATTCGAACGCAACGGCCGCACTGGAAAGCGCGTTTCCGTTTACGCCGAAGCTGCTAAGAAGTAATTCTTAAAGCCATAAACAAAGAGAGGTCCGCGAGGGCCTCTTTTTTCGCGCTCCTCTTCATGCGCACGCGCGATTTATTAAAGAAAATAAGGATTTCACTACTTATTTTTCCTTTCTTTAGTGGTGACTTTGTTTGGATAAAATTAACAATCATTAAAATGGTGAGGAATCACTCACGCAAAATTTTTGAATTATAAAAAAGATTAGCCTTTGTCGGAGCTTTGTTGTAATCGCTTACAAACTTCACTTCACAAAGTCAAAAGTGGAGGCTAAACTATCCTGTGTTAATTATTTAAATTATGCGAGGGAGGACCGTGCTCTTTTTGAGACAAGCTCTCCTTCAAACTAATTTGGAAAGGAGCGTAATTAATGATTAACAAATCAAAGTCGCTAATCTGCGGGCTTGCCGTTTTAACTGCCTTCGGACTAGTTGGCTGCGGAACCACGAAGTCTTCTTCACAGGCTTCGGCTTCTGCTTCGAATACTGCGAGCGCGAGCGCTAGTGCTTCTAATAGCACAAGCGGAGATGTCGTTCCTTTAAAGGATGGTTTCTTCACATTCTACTTCCATTTTAAAGCTTCAGAAAAAGTCGCGAAGCTTAACACTTGGACTTCGCCGTACATCGACGGCGTGTTCAACGGATGGAACGCTCACCCGGGCGTTGAGATGAAACCGGTCGAGGGCACCGATATGTACTATGCCCAGATCTCCAAAGACGATGTTAAGTGGGCCGATAACGCCAATGACCTTGGCTATCAGCTTTGCTTAGGCTACAACGAAAGCTCTGGCGTTGGCGCCAGCAGCCAAGGCATCGCGGGCTACACTTATAAGTGCGCCTTCGCTGCCGAATTCTCTGGTGTCGCCCACCCAGTTTGGGCCACCAAAGGCGCTGCTCTTCCGGAAAAAGACGCGATCGAACTTGTCACCTATTCTTATGGTGATGATAACCACGTCTGGACTGCTGTCAAAGATCACTTCATGACCTTTGCTTCGCAGCCGATTGAGCCGATTCAGTTAAAGAATTACACCCTCAGATTCGAAGTTGATCCAGCTCTTGTGGCCGATATGCCGAAAGAAACTGGCGCGACTGAGACCTACATCAAGGGCCTTTCGATCAAAGGCAGCTTCAACGATTGGAAAGCTGAGGCCTTGACGAAGAGCGATACTGATGGCTCTTATAGCATCAAGATCGATAGCCTCATCGCCAACTCGCCGTTAAGCTTCTGCGTTGCCCCGACCACGCTTGCGATTCGCACGGTTGAAGACAAGTATTGCTTAACTGGTGATTACACTCCGACTGATACCAATGGCTACGTTGGCAATAAGGACAAAGATACTACCGATGATGCTGGCAAGATTACCAAAGTTGGCAACCTTACCCTCACTCCGCTTAAGCTCGACGGCGATAACCATACCGCTACTTGGGGTATGCTGAAGACTTATGATGGCTATACTTGGCCGACCGCCCCTGTTGCGATGACCAACGATGTCGTCATTACTCTTACTAATAGTGGCACTGGTGCCTTAAAGGCTGGTGCTGTTCCGGCTGTCGCTGGCAACTTCAATGGTTGGTCCTACGATGGCAACTTGATGACTGTTTCCACCGATGGCAAGAGCTACACTTACACCATCACCAAAGACAAGCTCTATGTTGACTGCAACTATCAGTTCGGCATCATTACCAACTCCGCTTGGACTGGCAAACTTGTCATGACTGATCCGGACGATGCGACTAAGCTTGCTAACTTCGGCTTTGATGCCAAAGCGCACTTCGATCAGTGCGACATCGCTGGCGATTGGTCCAAGCTCGGCGTTGAAGATTCCGCTGGCACGATTAACTACCACGGCAACTTCTTACCGGAAGGCGCTGTTATCACGATTAACTTCGTCAACAGTGGCACTGGCACTCTTGGAGCTGGCGTTTCTCCGTGCATTCCTGGCGCGTTCGATGGCTGGGACAATAAGACCGCGATAACTCTTTCTGGCGACAAGTGGGTTTATACCATCACTTGCAAGAAAAACGAATACCTTCTTAACCTTGGCTACGAATTCAAGATCACTCCGACTGGTTCATGGGATGGCGCTCTTGCCGCTACTGGCGGAGCTAACCTCAGCTTCATGATCACCGATGCCACGAAGACCACTGTCACTGTTTCTGGTGACTATACTCTCCTTGGCGCCGCTGGTGGTGTCGCGACCGTCGCTGTTGCCTAATTCGTTTTGATCTGATTTAGATAAGCGGACTTCGGGTTCGGGGATAATACCCTCATTCCCCGGGGTCCGCTTATTCTTTAAGGGAGTATAAACAATGAAAAAGAAAAGCAGATTCGGACTGTTCGCATTCGCTGTGGTTAGTATTTCGAGTATGACGCTCGCCGGTTGTGGGCCGTCCAAATCTTCTTCAGCTTCGACTTCGGAGGAACCAGCCGATCCGTCGTGGACGGCCGACTCCAAGAAGTACACTTTCCCTACGCCCGCTTCGTTTACGGGTGCCGATAAGCTTCCGACCGTCGATCACGCTGTGGCTTTTTGCCCGTCAAGCTTAGGCTGGAGCAATGTTTACATTTGGTCGGCGACCATGAAAGATGGCACGGTGGTGGATGCCGCCGAGTCTCTCTTTGGTGGGTGGCCAGGAAAAGCCATGACGACTCAATATGACGAATCGTGGTTTCAGGTCGATTTAGGCGATATCGTCAAAACCAACATCATTTTCAATGGCACTGGTCAGACAGCCGATATGACGATTAGCGGACCGGGCTATTGGTGGTATTGGACTACCGATGGCAAGATGCATAACCAAGTGCCGCCGAAATATTGGGTCGATTCCGCGAACTTCCTTAGCGAAAAGAGCGTCAAGGTCATCGCCAACGTCAATATTGCCTCCTTTGACTTCTACGAAGGCGAGACTAAGCTTTTGACTGGCACGCCTGGCACTCAAGGTGTCGATATCGCTCTCAATAAACACACGCCCAGCGCCGAATATGCCTACAAAGTCGTTTGCAAGCTCGAAGGCTCATCCGAGGAATTCCCGTTAGCCGTGAATTCGATTCCGCTTTTTGATGGAGATTCTTTCGGCGCAGCCTACAACTACGATGGCGCGGACTTAGGCTTAACCTATACGGCCGCGAAGAGCAGCTTCAAAGTTTGGAGTCCGTTCTCGAGTAAAATAGTCCTTCGTGTTTACGATAACGGAACGCCTGTCGCCATCGATTCAACGAAAGGCAACGACGCTTACGTTGAGCATGAGATGACCAAAGGCGAGAAGGGCGTTTGGTCGGTTTCCGTCGATGGAGATTTGGCTGGCAAATACTACACCTATGTCGTCACCAATAAGACTTACGCTGCCCAAGAAATCGTCGATCCCTATGCCAAAGCGGTGGGCGTCGATGGAAAACGCGGCGAAATCCTTGATTTAGCGACGACCAATCCGACAGGTTGGGATAGCGTGACGGTTAATCCGTACGATCGAAAGCAATTGACTGTGTGGGAATGCCACATCGCCGATTTGACCTCGAGCAGCACTTGGGGTGGCACGGCGGCGAATGCCAAAAAGTACGCTGGTTTCCATGAAACCGGCACGACATACACCACCGGTTCGACGACCGTCAGTACGGGTTTTGATCACGTGAAGGAACTTGGCGTCAATGCTGTTCAGATCCTTCCGATGTTCGACCAAGACAACGATGAGATTAATCCGGCTTTTAACTGGGGCTATAACCCGCTTAACTACAACGCACCCGAAGGTGTTTATTCGTCCAATCCGTACGATGGCGCCACGAGAATCAAAGAACTCAAGGCTTTGATCGCCGACTACACAAAGGCTGGCATCAACATCATCATGGACGTCGTCTATAACCACGTCGCAGGAGCGACGAAGAGCAACTTTGATGTGCTTCTTCCTGGCTATTACTTCCGTTATACCAAAGCCGGCGTTCTCTCCAATGGCAGCGGATGCGGCAACGAAACGGCTTCGAATCACTATATGATGCGCAAGTTCATCGTCGATTCGGCCACTTACTGGGCGAAAGAATATAAGCTCGGCGGCTTCCGTTTCGACTTAATGGGCTTACATGATTTGACGACTATGAACGAAGTCGCTGCTAGCTGCAAGAAAGTCAATCCGAAGATTTGCATCTATGGCGAGCCGTGGCAAGGTGGCACTTCAACTTTGTCAGACAGCGAAACGGCAAAACAAGTCAACGGCAATAGCTACGTTGGCTATGGCCAGTTCAACGATGGCATGAGAGATGCCTTGATCAAAGGCGGCTTGAACTCCACGACCTCCCAAGGTTGGGTCACCAATATGGATATGGCTGACGAAGATGCCCTCAAAGTAGTGAAGGAAGGTCTCGCTGGCACGACGGATTCGGCGACTATCATCGCTGATCCGGATAAGACGACCAACTACGTGGCTTGCCACGATAACTACACCATCTTTGACCGCGTTGTGCTCGCCGTTTATGGCCGGTTAGGTTCCTGGACCAAGCCGATGTGCACATTGGCCAACTCCGTCGTCTTTACTTCGCAAGGCACGAGTTTCATGCTCTCGGGCGATGAATTCTGCCGCACCAAAGGCCAAAACGGCAACTCTTATAACGCCTCCTACAAAGTGAATGAACTCGATTACGCTCTCAAGGTTACTAATGCCGCCAGCTTCGCTCATTATCAGAAGCTCATCAACTTCAAGAAGAGCGTCGATGGCATGCATCTTGATAAGGCTGGCGCGGCGGGCTTATCCATCACGAGCAACGGCTCCAACGAGATCGTCTACGAAATCAAGGACACCACCAACAACAAGACCTACAAGATCGTGCATGTTAATGGCTATGGCACGCCGGCTGCCGTTGACTTCAGCGGCTACAGCAATGTCTACCTCGATACACTCGACAGCGGTGTCGCTCTTAGCGCCTCAACAGCAGTTAAGGCTTTCCAGACGATTATTGCCTCAAAATAGCACTCACTAAAGCCTTCTAGAGCCCACTTCGGTGGGCTTTCTTTTAGTGTTAACTCATTAATTAAGTGAGATATTGTGCCGATAGGTCCTAAATAAAGTAAAAGTTGTTAATTTAGTCTCGCGCGCCTTTACACGCGTGGGGAAAGCGGTTACAATAATTTGGTGTTGATCAAGAATTGCGTTAAGCAAAGGAACTAGTCGTTTGACGGTGCCCTTTCGCTTCACAAAATTGGAAAGGAGCGTAATTAATGATTAACAAGAGAAGATTACTCAATCTCACAATGATGGGATTGGCCGCAGTGGGTCTTTGCGCCTGCGGTGGAACCGGTGATGGCGGCGATACAAGTAAGCCCGAACTCACCGTTTGGTGCACGCTGCTCGACAACGATATCCAGGCCACAATCATCAAGAACTTCCAAGAGAAGTATCCGGATTATGCCAATTACAATATCCACGTCATCGGCAACATCGCCGAAAACGAGACACAAGGATCCCTCCATAAGGACACCAATGCCGCAGCCGATGTCATTTGCATGGTCGACGATAACATTCAGAAAGCCGTCGCGAGCAAGGAGCTCTTAGCCCTTGGCGCCGACGAAAAGGCCGCGATCACCACGACCGATGGCGAAGAAGCCGTCAATGCCGCTTCGATCGGTGGCACGCTCTATGGTTATCCGTACCGCGCCGATAACGCTCCGCTTCTCATCTATAACGACAAGAAGCTCACCGCTGACGATGTTTCGACTTTCGAAAAGCTCTTCGCCAAAGCCAAGAGTCTCAATTCCAAAGTCGCTTGCGACATTGGCAACGGCTGGTATAACCCGTTCATTCTTTGGATGGGCGGTGGAGATTTCACTCTTAATTCCGATATGCAAATCGCCGCTAACTTCGCTAACGTCAAAGGCTGCGCCACTTCGGCTCAGGCCATGTATGACTTCTATGGCAAATATCAGTCGGCTTGGAACATCACTTCGGATAACGCCATCATCGAAAATGGCTTATCCGATGGCTCGCTCGTCGCTGCCTTCTTCTGGAACGACCTTGCCGCCATCCGTGCCGCCTTGCCGTCAGAAAGCACTGTTAAAGTTGCTTCTTGGCCGACCTTCGATGTCGGTGGCACTCCGGTTAAATGCACTCACTTCAAAGGCTATAAGGACTATGTCATCAAGGCCGCGATTGACGAGGCCAAGATCCCTGTCGCCAAAGCCTTCTGCGCTTATGCCACGAGCGAAGAGGTCCAGAACCTCCGTTGCACCGACACTAAGTTGCAATATGGTCCGTCGAACATCAACTCCAAGGCCACCGAAGCCGCCAAGGCTCTCGAGTGGAGCTCGGTCATTATGGCCGACGATACCGCGAAGTTAACCCGCGCTCAGGCCCTTACGACCAACAGCGATTTCTGGGATCCGATGGGAGCCTTCGGTGGCTTAATCGGCAGCCAGAGCAACTGGGGTGAATTCGGCAGTGCGTCCCGCGCGATTCAAAACATCGTGAGCTCGAACGGCTGGAATTCCGTCACTTCGATCTAATCTTGCAATGTTACGGCCTAGGGGTCGCGATAGATCCCTAGGCCTCTTCTTAGGTTTTGGAGGCCATCATGGAACAAGAACAAAACGGTTCCGATTTGACTCCGGTAGCGGCAACGCCTGAAGGGACAGCCCCTTCATCCTTATCCGCCCCCGTCACAATCGAACCTTGGTATACGAGAATGGGATGGAGCATCGTGGAGTCTCTTCTGAAGCTCGGCGTGTTCCTTCTCGGAATCATTCTCGATGTCCTTAAGGCGATTATTTCAATCGTCGTGGGGATTTTCGTGGGGATTTATAAAGGGGCAATTGCCATTTATAAGTTCTTCCGTAAAGGCTATCGCATCTTCCGCGAAGTCGATTGGGCAGGCAAACTGTCCTTCCTCATCCAAGGCGCTGGCCCGATACATGATGGACAAATCGTCGATGGCATCATCTTCATGGCCATCGAGGCTCTCTTCATCCTCTTCCTTGTCACTGGTGGCATCGCCAGCATCGGCCGTCTCGGCAGTTTGGCCCCGCTTACTAAGAAAGACACTTCCGTCTATGTCCTTATTAGAGGCCTGGTTGCTCTCTTCGTCTGCGTGGCTTACTTAATCGTCTATATTTTGGGTATCAAACTCACCTATGACGATTACCAAATCGTCCATAACTACGATTTCCATCAGGCAAGAGCCGACCAATTGAATGTTTTAGGCAATCTCGATGAATATGAGATGATCGATTTTAAGAAAGACGGTTACCTAAAAATCCGCAAAATCATGCGGCACCATTATGGCTATAGCAAATTAAGCGCCCGCTACATTTCCTATGTGCCATTCAAACGCTTAGGAGTTCATAAAGAAAATCCGATTGCGGCGTGGTGGTGGAATTTAAAGAGCAAGATCCACGCCAAATACGTGATTTGGGTCACCAAGGTGAGAGCTGGCAAATGGGCCTCCGCTTGGGGACGTTTCCTTGATTGGGAAATCGTGAAGCCGGAATCCAAATACGGTTACGATGCCGTCGTTGGCGAAGTAACGAAAGAGTACAATGCCTTCCGTCATACTTATGACAAATATAACGATTATCTGGCGACTTCTCGTGACCTCCGCTCTGTTTGCGCTGTCTTAAGCAAGCCAGAGTTAATCCTCCGTTCGGTCTACGCCGAAGACGAAGTGAGCCGTTCAAACAACCTCACTCCGATCGACCATAGCGAAAAGGTCAAAGCCAAAGATATCGTTTCCCGTTTGGTCGGAACCTTCGAGATTCCCTTAGCGACCGCTCGCTTAGTAGCGCGTTTAGCCGCCAAAGGAATTCAAAAGGAAAAGGCTGGCAAAGGCGATGCCTTGGCCTTCCTTAATGACGCCCACGATCATTATCAAAAACAACTCGATGATTTCGTGGAAACCTATGGCACGAAAGAACTCGAAGCGGTGCATGGCTGCGAAAGCGCCTACCGCGATTACGTGCCGCTTCGTCCCTTCTATGATCAAGGCAAAGCCGCTTTCAAAGGCGCTCTTGTTAATGCCTATCATTTGACCGCTCATGACGCTGAGATGGTGTACCAAGACTACGCTTTAGCCATTAAACACACCGAAGACAGCGAGCATGAGACCCGCGAAGAATTGCTCTTACGGGCCGAACATTACCATCAGTTGGTGCTTCTCTATGAGAACGCTCCGCTTCATGGCGCACCCGTTCATTTCAAGAAAGAAATCAAGATGTTCGCGGATGAGCGTTTCGCCGTCTCGGTACTGGCTTTGCCAGTCCTCGGCGCCTTGCTTACCTGCGTTATTCCGTTGCTCTTCTCAATTATTATCGCCTTCACTAACTACGACCGAGATCATACCTCTGGCACCTTTACCTGGAGCTGGAGCGCCATCTCCCAATTCTTCGCCGGCAATGGTACGGGTTCGACAAGCATCGCCTCGGCCTTTGGCAAGATTCTCCTTTGGACTCTGATTTGGGCTTTCTTCGCAACCTTCACAAACTACATCTTCGGCATTGTCCTTGCCCTTCTCATTAATAAGAAGGACATCAAACTTAAGAAGATGTGGCGCACCCTCTTTGTCATCACGATCGCCATTCCGCAATTCATCACCCTTCTTACCATGAACTTGCTGTTAAGTAAGGATGGCCCGGTGAACGCTTGGCTCATGACACAAACTTGGTACACGTCTTCGACTGGTTTATCCCATACCTTAAGCTTAGGCAGCTTCGACTCTTCAGGAACCTGGAACGCCTGGGCTTTCCCGTTCATTTCCGGCACGGGCGCCGAGAATAGCGACACCATTTGGCCAAAGATGACGCTTATCTTGGTCAATATGTGGATCGGTATTCCGTACACCATGCTTTCGACTTCCGGCATTCTTATGAACATTCCGGAAGACCTCTACGAATCCAGCCGTATCGACGGCGCGGGTGCCTGGACGCAGTTCTGGAAGATCACGATGCCGTATGTCATCTTCGTCACTGGCCCATCATTGCTGACGACTTTCATCGGCAACATCAATAACTTCAACGTCATCTTCTTCTTGACGGGAGGCGGGCCGACGGTGGCAGGGCGACTTTCCAACGCTGGCGCGGGCAACACCGACTTGCTTATTACTTGGCTTTATAAATTAACGGTCAACAAGTACGACTACGCGACGGCCTCCGTCATCGGCATCGCCGTGTTCCTTGTCTGCTCGTTCTTCTCGTTAATTGTCTATGGACGTCTCGGTTCGACCCAGAATGAGGAGGAGTTCCAATAATGAGTGAGCAAGATGTGGCTCTCGTTCAAAGAGCCCCCGCGAAGAAACGCGGTTCGCAAAAGACAGGCCGTATCATCGGCGATGTCGTCGTTTATCTCATTTTGACGGTGATGGCTGTCATTTGGCTGCTTCCGATTGTTTGGCTCGTCATGCAAAGCTTCTCGGGCGAAGCCGGCACCAAGTCTTTGACTAAATTCATTCCGGGCGAGTGGAGCCTCAACAACTACATTTGGCTCTTCCAAAACAAGAGCAACGCGACCACTCATAGCGCTTATATTTTCTTCGGACGTATCGCGACGGCCAATGACCCCTCGGGCAAAGCCGCGGGAACCTTCATCCCAGGCGCTTTCATCTACACCTTCATCATCGCCATTCTCACGATGATCATCTCGACTTTGTTCACGCTCGCGACTTCCTTCGCCTTCTCCCGTCTTCGCTTCAAAGGCCGCACTGGCATGATGAAGACCATCCTTGTTCTCGGTATGTTCCCGGGCTTCCTTGGCTTAATCGTTCTCTATGCTGTCTTCAGGATGCTTGGGCTCGTTGGCAACAATAACTTCCGTATCGGACCGATGTGGGCCCTCGTCATTCTCTATTCCGGCGGCGCTGGCATGGGCTATTACATCAGCAAAGGCTTCTTCGATACGATTCCGAAAGCGGTCGATGAGGCCGCAATGGTCGATGGCGCCACGCGTTTCCAGATCTTCTACAAGATCACGCTCCCGCTTTCTAAGCCGATCGTCGTCTATACCGCTCTCACTTCCTTCATGGGTCCGTGGGCCGAATACATTACGGCCAGCTACATGTCGACGGGTGGCGCGCAAAACTACAACTATGGCGATCCGACGACCGTGGCTGTCTTGCTTAACTCCATGTTGGGCAACGGCGCTGGCACGACTAATAACCGTTCCACCTATTGGAAGCAATTCTGCGCTGGCGCGGTTATCGTCGCCATTCCAACCGCCTTGCTCTTCATCATCTTGCAAAAGAACTACGTCTCCGGCGTCACGGGTGGCGCTGTGAAAGGTTAATCGATTCGTTAAATTCAGGGGGCTCGCTACTAGAGGCAAGCCCCTTTGCCTTCTCTTGGGAAAACAATATGAAAAATCTCACCAAAATAACTTGTCTTGCCTTAGCCACCTTGACGATGGCGCTTTCAGGATGCGGCAATTCGAATTCGTCTTCTTCTTCCGTCGATGGCTATGATTTAAGCGGAGCCTCTAACGAAGGGGGCAGCGCTTTCTATGAGATTTTCGTGGGTTCCTATTGCGATTCCGATGGCGATGGTACAGGCGACCTGAATGGCATCGCCTCTAAATTAGATTATCTGGAGAGTCTTGGGATTTCTTACCTTTGGCTAACCCCTGTTCACCCTTCTCCAAGCTATCACAAATATGATGTTAAAGACTATTACGCGATCGATTCTTCCTTCGGCACCTTGGCCGATTTCTCCTCTTTGGTCACGAAAGCCAAAGAGCACCATATCGGAATTGTGATGGACATGGTCTTCAACCACGCGAGCAACCAATCGACCTGGTTTCAAGAGTGGCGCGATGACTTGAATGCCGGGAAGGCCGCTTCCTCCAGCCATAGTGGCGACTTCGTTTGGAGCCGCAGTTCCAAGGATGGCTATAGTCTCGACGTCGAAACGGGCGTGTATGTCGAAAGCCGCTTCAGCGAGCAGATGCCGGAATTCAATCTCGACAGCACTTCGGTGCGTAGCGAGATGGCGAACATCATGAAATTTTGGCTCGACAAAGGGGTCGCGGGCTTCCGTTATGACGCCTGCACCTATTATTACTATGGCGATGCGGTCAAGAATGTCGCTTTCATGAAATATCTTGTAAGCACCGTCCAAACCTATAAGCCCGGCTCCTATCAGGTGGGCGAGGCCTGGGTCAATAATCAGAGCGACATCAATACGTATTCAAGCAGTGGCATGCATTGCTTCAATTTCCCGACTTCCGAAGGCAACAAAACAGGATCGATTGGCTATCTTGAGGGGTTCACGGACGGACCGAAGAGATTCGGAGCCGCGCTCGTGAGCGCCCAAAGCGGCATCAAAGCGGCCGGCGGAATCGAGCCTGCTTATTTCGTTTCCAATCACGACCAAGATCGTTGGGGCAGTTATTTCTCGGGCCATAAGAAACCCGAGCTTGAAAGAAAACTAACCGTCAGCGCTTATCTTTTGACGCCTGGCACGCCGTTTATGTACTATGGCGAAGAGATTCAGATGCGGGGCATTCGAGGCAGCGAGCCGAGCGATGCCATGAGACGCCAAGCCATGGTCTGGGGCGGCGAGGAAAAGCTCTGCAAGCAGCCCGAAGGCTATACCTATACCAATCAGGTGACGGTTGGAGTCAAGGAAGCTCTTGCCGATGGCTGGAGCATGGTGAACCATTACCGCAAAGTCTTAAGCGTCCGCAACAAATACAATGGCCTTTTCCAAAAAGGGACCTATGAGGTCGCGGATTTAGGCTTAAGCACCGTCTGCGCCTTCAAGATCACCTATGAAAACGCGGCTTATTATCTGGTCCATAACACACTTGAGACAGCGATTACCGCTACCGTTTCCGCAAATACGATCCTGGCCGATATTAACACCAGCAAGACGGCTTCATCCTTAAGTGACGGCACCCTTACGTTGCAGCCGTTCTCGAGTGTTTTGCTTGCTTCGAAGTAACCCCATATTGGAGGCATGAAAAATGAAAAAATCTTATCCTTTATTAGTCTTGGTTCTCTCTGCGGTGACGCTAACTGGCTGTGGCAAAACCACATCCAAGAGTTCTAGCGGCAGCGCTTCGACTTCGACCAGTGCTTCTTCAGGCAATGCCTCAAGCGGCACGACTTCGGCCGGGGCCGACGAGACCTATGACGATGCCCTTTGGACGGGCAAAGTGAAGATTTATTATCACCGCGATGATGGCGCCTATGCCGATAAGCGTCTCTGGGTTTGGGCCCAGGGCGTTGGCGGCGACCAATTTGGTGAGACCACTTTCGATAACCAAGACACCGTCTCCAGCGACGAGTATGGCCTCTATAAGGTTTTCGATATGTCGGAAGCTCCTTGGAAAGGGAACGTCACGACTTATATTTCCTTTATCATTAAGACCGCTGGCACTTGGAAAGACCAGTCGGCCGATACGGAATGCCGTTTTGGCAAATACGTCAAACAAGCGGTGGATAACACCATCACCATTTACGCGAACGCGGCTGATGGCGGCATCATCGAGACTTACGCCAAGAAAGACGATGCGATGGGCGATAGAATCGCTTCGGTCGGCTTCACGGATTGGAAAACCCTTCATGTGACGGGCACGGGCAATCCGAAGGATAGCGCTGGTTCAGCCCGAAGCTCCGCCGATATCGGCAAGTGCGCCTCCTATAAGCTTTTCGCTCTCGATGCTTCCTATTACAAACTGACGACGGAAGAAAAAACCAAGCATTTCGCTGACTATTTCGTGAAGGAAGGCACTCCGGATTCGAACGCCTTTGATATTACCTTCACGGAGGATATCGTCCCCAATAAGACCTATTACGTGCAGGCTTATTTCGCGCAGAACCCCGCCAAGGCTAAGAGCAAAGCCGCTTCCTATAGTGCCCTTTATGACACCGCGGCCTTCCAAAGCAATTACGTCTATTCTGGCAGCGATTTAGGCGCGACCGCGACCGATGACGAGACCATCTTCAAACTCTGGGCTCCGACCTCCTCTTATGTGCAAGTCAAAGTCTTCCTTGTCGGCACCCCGGGCGACCTCATGGATCCAGTCACATTAGCCCAAAACAACGGCCACACCTACGATATGACGTATGGCGAAAAAGGCGTTTGGACTTATGACCTCAAAGGGGACTACCTCGATAACGAATATCCTTATTTCTATACCTATGTCATCACCAATAGCTTAGGGACGAACGAAGTATGCGACCCTTACGCCAAAGCGACTGGCATCAATGGCCGCCGCGCGGCGATTCTCGATTGGAAGAACCTCGCTAATCCGACCTCTTTCGATTCGGTCGAAACCAATATCCCGGCCATCACTTCGCCGAACCAATTGAGCGTTTACGAAGTCCATGTCCGCGATTTGACCGCCGATAAGACCTGGGTCAGCAATAACAATAACCGCAATGGCACCTATGGAGCCTTTAGCGAAACCGGCACGAATTATACCTCAAATGGCGTGACGGTCAAGACAGGTCTCGACAATATCGCCGAAATGAAATACAACGCCGTTCAGCTTCTCCCGGTCTTTGACCAGGATAACGACGAGCGGTGGCTCGATGCGAGTGGCAAGATCACGAACCTCGGCAATGCCGAAACCGCCTCGGTGACGGCTCCTTCCTATAACTGGGGCTACAATCCGCTCAACTACAACGTGGTCGAAGGCGCCTATTCCGCGAACCCCTATAGCCCGACGAAGAGAGTCTACGAATTCAAGAATCTCGTGGGCAATTACGCGGCGAATGGCATGCGCGTCATCATGGACGTCGTCTATAACCACGTCTCGAGCGCCAACAATAGCGCCTTCCAGAAGATTCTTCCTTATTACTATTTCCGCACGAACTCCGAAGGCTTCTTCACCAATGGTTCGGGCGTAGGCAATGAAATCGCCTCGCAGCGGCCGATGGTTCGTAGCTTCATCGTCGATTCTCTTAAGTGGTGGGCCACGGAATACAAGATCAAAGGCTTTCGCTTCGACGTCATGGGCGTTCTTGATGTGGACACCATGAAAGCCGTTAGCCGCGCCATGTATGCGATCGATCCCTCAATCGCCCTCTATGGCGAAGGCTGGGTCGCTGATGGCTCCGTCGATATGGCGGATAGGACAAGCGACCGCGCCGTCGCAGCCGCTTGCTATACCAAACTTTATCCGGGTCAGACCGATTGCCCGATCGGCATCGGTTGCTTCAATAGCCCTGGCAAACAGGCCTTGAAGGGCGAAGAGCACTTAGGCTATGGCTTCATGAACAAAGGCAACGATTGGAACTCCTCTGACAAAGACGGGGTCACCTATATGCTTAATGGCCATATGAAGAGCGGTTCGCTCGATTATGCGAACCCGACTCAGACCGTTAACTACGCCTCTTGCCACGATAACTACACGAACTACGATCAGATGAACTACACCTTGTCTTATGGCGCCTCTTCCGCTCCGAACGCCGATAGCACCGAGGCCATGGAGGCTACGGTGGCGAGCTGCGCGGCCGTGATGTTCAGCGAAGGCATCGCCTTCACCCAAGGCGGCGAGGAGATTTTCCGCCGCAAAGTCATGACCTCTGACGATCCGTACTTCAACAAGGTCACCGATGGCGATTCCGTCAATCTCGCCGATGGTTCGAAGCTCATGCGCAACAGCTACATGTATGGCGATGCGGTCAACTCCTTCAAGTGGGACCGCAAAGTCACCTATAACTCTTACTTCGAGAAGTTCAAAGAAGCCTCCGTCGCTCGTAGCGAGCAGGTTTCGACGATTCTTGGACGTCACTATGACGCTACCTCGCAATGGGGCGCCCAAGGCGTCTCCGGCTGGAGCGATGCCATCGATCATGGTTGTGGCGTTGCTTATCAGATGCTCGATAATACCGCGCATTATGCTTATTCCTTCTTGATTGGCCGCGTCAATAGCAGCAATTACGCTTCGGCTGGCGGCTCAGTTCAGGTTGGAATGGGGGCTGGAACTTATAAGATCATCTATTCGAGCAGCTTATTAAGGTCTAACCAAACCAGTATCACGGTGGAAGACCAGGTCTGGAAGTTCACGGCTTACCAAAACGAATTCTTGGTCATCCAGAACTATTAATCGATTCTCTTAGTCAGAAAGCGACCTTCATCTCAATTAATAAAGAGAAGGTCGTTTTTTGATGTTTTTCGTGAGTGGTGACTAACTTTAATGTTCCCGTGATTGGCTCGTTTATGGCCTTTTTGATTAAAAGTAATTACTATGTTCTTTTAATACTTTACTTAGTAAATAAAGGTGGTATTGTAAGCGGTGTCAAGCGTGCCCTTTTTGCACATTGATTTATCAAAATGAACAAGAGAAACGCAATCTTTATGGCCGTTGGAACGCTTGCTATTGGCAGCGCGGCTTTAATCACTGGCTTCTCTCTTGCTCCTAGCAAAGAACCGATCAAAGCTGATGCCACGACGAGCGATCACGTTCGTGTTTATGTTTATTTGGATAACGGTTGGACCGACTGGTCTGGTTTAACTTTCTACATCCATTATTGGGGTGGTGCCGAAGGTTCAACTTGGGCATCCTGCCCATCCATGACTAAAGTTGTTTCGGATTATTATCAGGGGCTTTGGTATTACGACCTTCCGGCCGATACGACAACCGTTCTCTTTAAAACCGCGGCTGGAAACGTTGATAATTGGCGGGAAACCGAAGATTTGAGTCTAACTGCTTTTAATCCAAGTCAATACGTTTTCTATGTCAAAGAAGCGGTAAGCAGCAACAACAAACGGTGGTGGGACAAAGTCACGACTGCCGGCATGAATAGTGGCCAATTGGCCGCCATTCTTGCGACCATCCACACCTGCGACGCTGATACTGGATACGGCTATAATGCTTGGCCTCAGCTCAATTCGTTGTTTGTTACGCCGTCTACGGGCCGCGATGATTCGACTTCTTTAACTAACTGGAATGGCCAAACTTCTACTATTGGCGCGACTATTTATCAGATTCAGGCCTCCTACAATGCCGCTCATCCGAGCGGTGCTTATACGCTCTCGGGCGAGAACAAGACCGTTGAAGATGTTTCAGCAGTGGCGGCCGTTGGAGCCTTAGGCGTCATCGGAGTCGGTGGTTACTTCTTGCTTAAGAAAAAGAAGATTGCCTAATTCTAATTGATCTTGAATAGCCCACTTCGGTGGGCTTTTCTATTAGATAAGGGGGATTTGCAGGGATTTTAAAAGGCAAACTCCTTTTAGGTGCAAGAAAGCGACTTCCTCTATATAATAGAGCGGCTATGGAACTTAGCATTGTTATCCCCGTTAAAAACCAATCCGAGAAACTCCTCCGTCACTTGAAGGAAGAGCTTTTCCCGTATTTCGATAAGCAAGGCCTCTCCTACGAAGTTGTCATTTGCAGCGATGCCTCGAACCCCGAGAATCAGAAAATACTCGTGGACGCGATGGCCTATTTGCCAAGCAATGTCAGGCTTCTTCCTTACGAAGAAACCAAAGGCAAGGGGCACGCGGTGAAGAAAGGTTTGCTCCTGGCGCAAGGGGACTATAGCCTCTTCCTCGACGCGGACTTTGCAACGGATCTAAAAGCCTTTGACCTCATTAAACCTGAGCTCAAGAATTACGATGCCTTCATTGGCAGCCGTAACGCCAAGGGAGCCAAAATCCTCACAAAGCAAGGCTTTGTTCGTCGGATTCTCCATTGGGGTGCTAGAACCTTAATCCGGATGAAATTCGGCCTCAAGGTACATGACACGCAGTGTGGCTACAAGCTCTTCCGGAGCGATGTCGCTAAACTCATGGCCAAACACCAAACCATCGATGGTTTTGCCTTCGATGCCGAGTACTGCTATTTCTTGAAGCTCAATGGTTTTAAAGTCAAAGAGACTCCGGTCTATTGGAGCGACGATCCGGACAGTACGGTCAAGAAGCCTTTGAAGACCAGCATGAATTTCTACAAAGATCTCCGTCTCATCAAAAAGCGGAAGAAATCTTATATCCTCACTGAGAATGAGAAGAAGGAGTTAGCCAATGTTAATCGATAGATGCATTATTGAAGTTAGAAGCGGAAAGGGTGGCGATGGCGCCATCTCTTTCTTGCACGATAAGAGTACGGCTTTCGGCGGACCGGATGGCGGCAATGGTGGCCGCGGTGGCTCCGTTATTTTGGTCGCCCGCAAAAATGTTAATACCCTTTATAATTTCCGTCACTCGAGAATGATTGCCGCCAACGATGGCGAAAAAGGCTATGGCAAGATGATGTATGGCCATAACGCTCCCGATGTCATGGTCGAGGTGCCTGTCGGAACGGTCGTCTCTGATGAAAAAACTAAACAAATCCTCGCTGATTTAAAAGAAGAAGGCCAGACAATCACTGTCGCCGTGGGCGGCAAGGGCGGCCGTGGCAACGCTTCTTATAAGTCGAGCCGGATGCGCGCTCCTCGTATCGCCGAAAATGGCGAGCCGGGCGAAAGAAAACGCCTTGTTCTCGAACTTAAGATGCTGGCGGATGCTGGTCTTATCGGTTTCCCGTCGGTTGGCAAGAGCACTTTCCTTAACGTCACGACTCGGGCTAACGCTCAGACCGCGGAATGGGATTTCACGACTATCGAGCCGAACCTTGGCGTCTGCTTCTTAAAAGACGGCACCTCGTTTGTCCTCGCGGATATGCCAGGGCTTATCGCTGGCGCCCATGAAGGCAAAGGCTTAGGAATTCAATTCCTTCGTCACATCGAACGTTGCCGCGTTTTGATTCACCTCGTGGCCATGGATGGAAGACGTGATCCTTATGAATGCTACAAGATTATCAACGAAGAGCTAAAAGACTACGATGCCGCCCTTGAAAAGAGGCCGCAGATCGTCGTCGCTTCGATGATGGATGCCGAAGGCGCCGAGGAAAGACGCAAAGCCTTCGAGAAAAAAGCCAAGATTAAGACGATGCCCCTTTGCTCTTTGACGCACGAGGGTGTCGATGCCATTCTCACCAAAGCCGCCGAACTCATCAAAGTCACGCCGGAGTTCCCGCTTAAGGGACTCGAGACGGGTGGCATGAAGGTTTACGATGGCCACACCCACAAAGGACCGCTTTTCCATATCGAAAAAGTCAAAGAAGGCTATTTCCGCGTGGTGGGCGAAGAAGTCGAATACATGCAAAAGACCACGAACCTCAAAAACGACGAAGGCGTGGCTCGTTTCATTCACTATTTGGATAAAATCGGCGTCGAAGAAGCCCTTCATAAAGCGGGCGCCACCGAGGGCGATACGGTCCTCGTCGGCGATTTCGAATTCGAATATTCCGAATAATCTAAGCGGAGCGATTAGGGTAGGTTATAATGTCACTAATGGAAGCGAATAAAAAGGAGGAAGGCATTGCGGCTCTTGTTGCGGCGGTAGCGGTGCTTCTTCTAGCTTTATTAGGCTTTCTTCTCTACAGGTAATTAGAACATGATTTACGGACTTAAAGGAACGCTTGTCGAAGCGCTTAAGGCTTCTATTGTCTTAGACGTTCACGACGTCCAATACGAACTCCTCGTTTCTCGACCTGACGAATGGAAAATCGGTCAGGAATATTCCGTTTTTTCATACGAGGTATTTGGCGAAGACGATCATTATCTGGTTGGCTTTAGCAATAAGCTGGAACGGCAGGCTTTCATGTCCCTCATTCAGGTGAAGGGCATCGGACCGAAGACTGCTCTTAATGCCTTAAAAGCCACGACCCCGGATGAGCTTTATAAAGCCATTGCCGCCAACAATACCGCTTATCTTAAAAAGTTACCTGGCATCGGACCCAAAGCCGCTGCCCAGATCATTCTTGACCTTAAAGGCCAACTCGCTCAGACCGACGAAAAAGGCAATCCGACCCAATTCGACGAAGTCAGACAAGCCCTTAAGCAGCTCGGTTTCAAAGTCAAAGATATCGACGATGCCCTTTCAAAGATTAACGAGCCCAATCTTACCAACGAAGACGTTTTGCGTTTAGCCCTTAGGCAATTACGGAAGGAAGGACGATGAGCCGCCTCTTAGACGCCCACAAAGAAGACGAAGACGCCAAAAGCGAGCTTTCGTTACGCCCTCAGACCTTAGCCGAATATGTTGGCCAAGATGAGCTCAAACGGAATTTGAAAGTTTTCATTACCGCCGCGAAAAAGCGTGGCGAAAGTCTAGACCATGTCTTGCTTTACGGACCTCCGGGCTTAGGCAAAACCACGATGGCGTATGTCATCGCTAACGAGATGGGTGCCTCCATCAAAACGATCAATGGTCCTTCGATTGAGAAAGCCGGCGATTTAGCCGCCATTCTTTCGGAGATTGAGCCAGGTGATGTTCTCTTCATTGATGAGATTCATCGTCTGCCTCGCGTCGTTGAAGAAGTTCTCTATGGAGCGATGGAAGATTTCAAGCTTTCCATTCTCATTAACCGCGATGGCAATTCGAAGCCGCTCACGATGCCGCTTCCGCCTTTCACTTTGGTGGGCGCGACGACAAGGGCTGGCGATCTTTCGGGACCCCTTCGGGCCCGCTTTGGAATAAGCGCCAAAATCGACTTCTACTGCGAAAAGGATATTGCAGAGATTATCAAGCGCACCTCGAAGGTTTTCGGAATTCCGATTGATGATAAAGCAGTGGCCCTTTTAGCCACCCGTAGCCGCGGCACTCCGCGTATTGCGAACCGTCTTTATAAACGGGTTCGCGACTTCGCCGAATACGAAGGCAAAACCGTCATTGACACCGAGCTAACTTTGAAGGCTCTCGAAGCCCTCAAAATCGATGATCTTGGGCTTGATGATGTCGACAAGAAATACCTTACGGCCATCATCGACCGCTTCCATGGCGGACCGGTTGGCCTGGAGACAATTGCCTCCTCCATCGGGGAGGAAATCACGAACCTCGAAGACGTTTATGAGCCTTATTTGCTCATGATCGGAATGATCAATCGGACACCCCGCGGAAGGGTCGCAACCGAAAAGGCCTACGTGCATCTAAAGAAACCTCATCAAGGCTCACTCTTCTAAAGGGGAAGAGAAATAACTTGTTAATCCGCGCGCGAGTGCGCTATGCTTATACACGCGAACCGCGCGCTTTCTTTTGCGCGATATCGGAGGTTAATTATGCGTCGTAAAATCGGATACATTCTCTTAGCTGGCAGTTTGCTTCTTGGAGCCGCGTGCACGATCGGACCGACTTTGGTCAAGATGGACACCGACGTTTCCTTATCAAGCGGCCGTGACATGGTCTTCAAGATTTCCAACAAAGGCACCTCATATACTGGCGTTGATCCGAAGAACTATATTGCCGATGATGGCACGACTATTAATGCTGTCGCCAAAGAATTCGAATCCCGTCTTTCGACCTGGGGCACCAATGCCACGGTCACCAAAGAAGGCGTCGATACCCTCCGTGTTTCCTTCCGCGCTCAGCAAAATGACGCGACTGAATATAGCTATCTAGAAAAATACCTCCCGTTCAGCGGTGGCAAGCTTTCTGTCGACGCTTCCATCACGACGGGCAAGGATTACGCTTCTCTGCCAGGCTGGAGCACTCTCTTCGATAATCAGACCGCTCGCATCGAATACATCACGACCAGCACTGGCAAACTTCCAGTCGTCGTCATGCCGATCAATACCGACAGCAAAGCCGCCGGCAAAGATGGCGATTTCGCGAAACTTCTCACTTATTGCAAGGATAATAGCACCGAGGCCGACGAAAAAACCTCGACCCAAGCTTCGTATTGCCTTGTGACCTTCTGGGCCAATAAGCAATCGGGCGACTCTTATGCGACCGCGACGGCGACCGGCACCGATGCCGATAGCAACGTCACTTCGCGTCTCTTCTTCGCCGAACGTCAGGATTATGCCTGGTACGATGGCGATACGACGACCGAAGACGATAACTACAAAGAAGTCCAGCTCATCCCGAGCTCGGCCGCTTTGCAGACTGGCACCTATAACAAAGACAAGGCTGGCAGCGCCGCTAAGGCCGCTAAGCTTTATGTCTCGATGCTTAACGCTAAGAGTTATGAAAACATCGGACCGGATGGCTGCGATGTGACCTTCGCCTTCGAAGCGACTGTCGCTCCGAGCGCCGAATCGATGATCACTTATACCGATTGGGGTCTTACCCCGTATTGGGGAGCCACCCTCATTTCCAGCCTTATCGCTTTTGCGATTGGCTGCCTCATGCTCGTTCTCTTCTATGGCCTAGGCTCTTTAGCGATCATCTCCAATGTCGCCCTGTCCATTCTTGCCTCGCTTATTCTCTTTAGTTACTTCAACGTCCAGTTTGGCGTCGGAGCAATCGTGGGTCTCGTCTTGGTCGCTCTCGAAGCGGCTTTCGGCGGTTCCTATTATTTCAGCAAAATCAAAGAGCAGTTATATCTTGGCCGTTCGCTTAAGAAAGCCCACCAAGAAGGCGTCAAGAGGGCCTTATGGCCGACCATCGACGCTGGCTTAATCGGCATTATCTTAGGTTTATGCGTTTATAGCTTTGTCCCCGATGTGGTGGGCAAAGTCGGCTTGATGCTCGTCTTCGGTTCCTTCTTCGCCGCCGTCTTCAACCTCCTCTTGCTCCGTCTTGAGGGCTGGTTCTTAGCCAATGACGACACCGTCGAAGGCCAGATTGCCAAAGTCTATAACGTCGACATCAGCAAGATTCCTAACGCGATGAAAGAAGAAAAGCCGACCTATTTCGGTCCGTTTGCCGAAAAGAATTTCCAGAAACCAGCCAAATGGGTTTCTATCGTGATGGGCGTTTTGGCCCTTGCTTCAATCGTTGGCATCGGCGTCTTCTCGACCGTGACTGGCAACGCCTATAACGTCGCAAACTCTTCGAGCGACACAACCGAAATCTACATTGAATACCGTCTCCCGAAAGACATCAGCGACCCCTCTGTCAACAAATTGCAATCGGTCGATGATCTCGAAACGAACATCCTTTACAAGGTCGAACTCGATGGCAAAGCTTTCACGAGCGCTTCCTTCGCCGATGTCCAAATGGTCAATAAGTCGGTTGATGGCCAGACCGTTTACACCATTCACAATTCGACCGACGAAAGCGATCAGACCGTTACTTACTTCGTCGTCAAGATGGCGAATTACTTCGATGCCAAGAAGTCTTATGCCTTGACCTTCAATGGCAAAACATATACGACTCTTGAAACTGCGATGATCGAAGCCGTTGAGACTTATGTCGGCAACGAACACGCGACGACGAGCGTTAAGAACGTCGTTGGCGTGGCGGGCACTCCGAGCATGGCTAGCTTATGGCTTGGCCTTGGCGTGGGTTTACTCGCTGACCTCGTTTACATGATTCTCCGTTATCGTCCGTCCCGTGGCTTAGCCGCTGGCTTATTGTCCTTTGGCAGCTCGTTACTTGTCTGTGGTTTCTTCGCCCTCACTCGCTTGGCGGTCACTCCGCTTGTGAGCGCTGGCGCGATTGCCGCTGGCTTCCTCACTCTTCTCTATTCGTTGTATATCCTCGCGAAAGAAAAAGAGATCTATAAGGAATCCCGTGAGCGCGATAAGGATAATCTCGCCTTCCACACGCAATGCCTCTTGGATGCCTCCAAACAAGGCGCTGGCGACCTTGTCGTCATGCTCTTGCTCTCGGCTTTCATCGCCGTCTTCTACTATGGCTTTGCCCCGAAAGCCTGGGATACGATCTTCCTTGGCGTGCTCGTTGGCATCGTCGTCGTGGCCATCGTCTTACTTATCTTGCTCGAACCGTTATCAGTGATGTTCGCGAAATTCTTCACTCGTTTCCATTTCAATTTCCATATCTTCAAGAAAAAGAATACCCCGGACAACACCAAGAAGAAATCGGCCGAACCCGAAGAAGCCGTCTTCATCGGAATTAACGACTGATGACCTCTTTTCTCGACCGTCTCTTAGGCTATTACAACCTAAGCCAAGAAGATTACCAGCGCCTCATCGAGGCGCCTTCTTTGGCTAAGCTCCCTCTTATTAAAGAGGATAAGAACGTTCAAAAGGCAATCGCTCGGCTCACGGAAGCTAAGGAAAAACGAGAGCCCGTTCTCATCTATGGCGACTATGACGTCGATGGGATCACGAGCGCTTCGATTCTTTTCCGTTCCTTCCATGACTTCGGTTTGAACGTGGCCGCCTATTTGCCTTCGCGTTACCTTGATGGCTATGGCATCACGGCGAAAAACATCGAACGCATTGCCGCGCGAGGCTATAAGCTCATCGTCACCTGCGATAATGGCGTGACGGCCCACGAGGCTCTTTTGAAAGCCAAAGAAAAAGGCCTCTCTACCATCGTTCTCGACCATCACGAATTCGATGAGACGGAACCTGAATGCGATATCCTCGTTCATGCGGATAGATTAGGCCTCAAAGACTATATTTCCGCTGGTTTATTAAGCTATCTTTTCTCGACAGCCTTATTAGGAGAAAGCAGCGATTATCTCTTAACTTTAGGCGCGATGAGCACCCTCAGTGACGCCATGCCTCTAATGGGTATCAACCGCGAAGCCGTGAGGTTGGGCTTAGAACGGCTGAACAAAGAAAAATATCCGCCTCTATATTTGCTCTCGCCCCATAACCGTTATGACGCCAGGACCTTGCAGATGGAAGTGATCCCGAAAATCAATGCGGTGGGACGCCTTCTCCAAGGGACGGAAATCAATAAGCTTCTGACCTATTTCGCCTTCCCTGAAAAAGCGGATCTTGATTACCTTTCGGGCTGGCTTAACGAAGTGAATTCCAAACGGAAGGAACTGACGAGAGCCGCTGAAGCCTCTCTTTCATTTGACCCCAACGAAGAGGCGATCGTGGTCAAAACCGACACGCCCGAGGGCTTAAATGGTCTTTTGGCATCAAGGCTGCTAGAGGAATATGGGAAGCCCGTCTGCGTTTTCTCCTCGACTCCCAAAGAACCGGGTTTGCTCGTTGGCAGCATCCGGAGCGAAGAAGGCTTCAACGTCTTAAAGGCTCTTGAAGCCACGAAAGCCCCGCTTATCAGCAAAGGCGGTCACGCCTTCGCCGGCGGCGTCGCCATCCGCGAAGAGGATTTCGACCTTTTCAAAAAGGATTTCCTCTATAGTGCCCTTAAGCATAAAATCGAACGCAAAGAAGTGACATATTTGCCCCTCGTCAAAGAAGAATGCACGATGGAAAACTATCGTCTTATCGAAGCTTTAGGTCCGTTTGGCAATGGCCATGAAGCTCCGAAGTTCAAGCTCGACAATCTTGATCCGACGACCTTTTCTTACCTCAAAGATGGCAAGTATCTCGCGACTCCTATAACCAAGGAAGCCCGTCTCTTCTCCTTCTCCATCTCGTCCTCATCATTTGCGGCGCCTGACCCCGTCTCCTTAGCGGTGTCTTTCGCCCTTCATGAATGGAATGGCCGCGAGTCACTGGATCTCATCGCTGAGCAAATCTAAAAAACATACTAGACATTGTCGAAGAAAACATAAAATTATTATACATTGTCTAAAACAATTCCCTTTCTTCTACGAAGAAGGGGCTTTTTCTTGCTTCGTAGTATATAATAACTACGAAATGTCAGACCTTGATAAACCAGTAACAAAAGTCGGAGCCGCAAAACCTCAGGAAGCACCGAAGCCTTTGCTTCCTAATGGTGGCTACCCCATGCACACCTACCAAGATGTGCGGGATCTTTATTGCACCTACATCAAAGACCCATCTGAACGGAAGATGATCGATGAGGCTTATGAATTAGCGAACCAAAAACACGCCGGCGTCACCAGAAAATCTGGCGAGCCTTACATTCAGCACCCGATCGAGGTGGCCTATATTCTGTGCCAACTTCAAAGCGGGCCGGATACCATCGCTGCGGGCTTTTTGCATGATACGGTGGAAGACACCGACGAAACGATCGACGATATCCGCAAACGTTTCGGCGAAGACGTCGCCATCATCGTCGATTCTTTGACAAAGATTCAACGCATGAAGCTCTCGCATCGGACCGAAAAGGATTTCGAAGCGGAAGACCATCGCAAGATTTTCTTAGGCATGGCCAAGGACGTTCGTGTCATTCTCGTGAAATTGGCTGACCGTCTCCATAACATGCGGACTCTCGATGCCTTAAAGCCCGAACGGCAACACGCTCTCGCTCAAGAGACCCTCGACGTTTTCACGCCGATTGCCCACCGACTTGGCATTTACACCATCCAGTCCGAGCTCGAAGACCTCTCTTTGAAATACCTTGAGCCTGGGAAATATAACGAGATTCTCGATTTATTGAACGAACGGGAAAAGAACCGCCAAGAGTCTCTCGAAGCTTTGAAAAAGCGTATCGCCGATATCCTTTACGAACACAAGATCAAGTTCCGCATGGAGTCGCGTGTCAAATCCATCTATTCCATTTATCGCAAGATGTTCCAGAAGGGTTATAACTTCGACGAAATCTACGATGTTTTGGCCGTCCGTATCATCACGGAGACCGAAATGAACTGCTACGAGATCCTCGGAATCATCCACGCGACCTATAAGCCGATTCCCGGCCGTTTCAAAGACTATATCGCCATGCCGAAACCGAACATGTATCAATCGCTTCATACGACGATTATCTCAGGCGATGGCAACATCTACGAAGTCCAAATCCGAACCGAGGATATGGATCAGATTGCTGAGACCGGCGTCGCCGCCCATTGGCGTTACAAGGAAGGCGAGCACTATAACGCTAAAGAAGAGCAGCGGGACATCGAGGAAAAGCTCCATTGGTTCCGCGATTTCGTCTCTCTTTCTGGCGAACAAAGCGAGGACGCCAAGGATTACATGGCCGCCCTTTCGAACGATATCTTCAACGCCAACGTCTACGTCTTCACGCCCCTTGGCAAGGTCGTCGATTTGCCTCAAGGCGCGACCCCGCTCGATTTTGCTTACAAGATTCACACGAAGGTCGGCGATAGCGCCGTCGGGGCGACCGTCAACGGCATCAACGTGCCGCTGAACACGACTTTAAAAACCGGCGATGTCTGCGAAATTCGCACCTCGAAGAACGCGGCTGGACCGAACGAAGGCTGGCTTGATATCTGCAAGACCGCCTCGGCCAAGGCCCACATTAAGAAAGCTCTGAATGCCAAAGCCGCGGAGTTCATGGCCGAAGAAAACATCCGCAAAGGCAAAGAATCATGCTTAGAAAGCTTCCATAACCAAGGCGTCGAAGAAGAGGAAATGGAAAAACTCCTGAACCAAGACAAGGTTTTCGATGAGTTCCATGTCCATTCGCTCGACGAACTCTACACGGCCGTTTCGAATAAGAATCCCGCGCCATTAGCCCTTATTCAGTTCTTAAACGTTCGCAAAAAGCCCGTGGAGCCGAAGATCGACCATCATAACTCCGCTCTCGATGACCATAACCCCGTGACGGTGGAAGGCGCGACCAATATCGCGGTGACCCTCGCCAAATGCTGCTCGCCTGTCCCAGGCGATGATATCGTCGGGTACATCACGCGCGGCAAAGGCATCACGGTGCATCGGGTCAATTGCCCTAACGTCGCTAACGAAGCCAAACGCCTCATCCCTGTCAAATGGAAAGAGGACCTTGGCATCTCGACTTATCCGGTGGATCTAAGCATTTACGCGAACGACCGTCCTGGACTTGTCGCTGATATCTTGGCGCTTCTCTCGAGCAAAGGAGCCTCGGTCAATGACTTGCGGGCTCACATCATCGTCGCCACGATGAACAGCGTCGTGAATCTCACGATCTACGTGCCCGATAGCAAGACGCTAGACGACGATACCCAAGCGCTTCTCGGCGTGAAGGGCGTCTACGAAGTGAATCGAGTTAACCATTAATTGCGAAAGGAATTAACAATGGATTACGCACCAGTAAAAGGAACCCACGATGTCGTGGGCCAAGAAGCGGTTGAGCAGCGCTACATTGAAGCCGTTCTAGCCGCCGCAGCCGAACTTTATGGCTACAAGGAAATCATTCCGCCTGTCATGGAATACACGGAAGTCTTTAGCCGTGGCACCGGAGGCAGCAGCGACATTGTCCGCAAGGAAATGTATACCTTCAACGATAAAGCCGAGCGGAGCGTCACTTTGCGCCCTGAATTCACGGCCGGCGTCGCTCGCGCCATCGTGACGGGAAAGCTCTATGCCACGATGGATGCCCCGATTAAGCTTTATTACCATGGGCCGGCTTTCCGCTATGAAAGACCGCAGCTTGGACGCTACCGTCAATTCAATCAGTTCGGCCTCGAATGCTTGGGTCTTGATAGCCCGTATTGCGATGCCGAATGCATTCTTCTCGCCATGCAGGCTTTCTCGATGCTCGGATTTAAGAATCTCCATCTGAAAGTGAATACCATTGGCGATGAGGAGACCCGTAAGAACTATAGAGCCGCTTTAAAAGAGTATTTCGCTGGCCACATCGATGAAATGTGCGGCGATTGCCATGAGCGTCTCGAGCTCAATCCGATGAGAATCCTCGACTGCAAAGTCGAAGCCGATCAGAAGATTGCCGCCGGCGCCCCGAAAATCGAGAAATACCTTAGCAAAGCGAGCGAGGAGCGTTATTACAAGACGCTCTCGATCCTCAATGACTTTGGCCTTGAATATGAGAAGGACGATGAACTCGTCCGCGGTCTTGATTACTATAGCGAAGTGGTCTTTGAAATCCACGCGACCAGCCCCTCGGGCACCAACTATGGCGCCTTATGCGGAGGCGGTCACTATGGCGGACTCATCGAACAATTCGGCGGTCCAGTCATGGCCGGTGTTGGCTTTGGAATGGGCGTCGAGCGCATTCAATCCGTCATGACAGAAGAAGGCTTATTGAAAGACCTTGAAAGCGGCCTTGACGTCTATGTGATGCCGGTTGGCGAAGAAGCCTTGCAGGATTCCTTCCAATTGACCGAACAAGTACGGCTTCTTGGCTATAGCGCCGAGAACCCTCTCGAAGCGCTCAAGATGGGCTCGATGTTCAAGAAAGCCGAGAAGCGGAACGCCAAGTTCGCTTTGATCCTTGGAACCGACGAAGTCCAAAAGGGCATCGCTCAGCTCAAGAATCTCAAGACGAAAGAGCAAAAAGAGATTACACTATCGTCTCTCGAGGAAGAACTCGACAAAGCCTTTGATGAGGCTGGCTATAACGAAGAACATCACGATTAAGGAAATTCCCAAAGGAGCCACATTGATATGGAAAGAACAGATTACGATGGCGAGTTACGTCTAAAAGACGTAGGCAAGAAAGTCACGCTCGTCGGCTGGGTGGCGGCTCGCCGCAACCTTGGCGCGATCGAATTCATCGATTTGCGCGATAAGACGGGCATTGTCCAATTGACCGTCCCTGAGAACGTGAAGATCCCGGATGTCCGGAACGAATACGTGGTCCAAGTCAAAGGAACCGTGGGCAAGAAACTCACTCCGAACCCGAAACTTAAGACAGGCGAAATCGAAGTCGTGGTGGAGACTTTAACCGTTATCACCAAGGCGGAGACGACTCCTTTCATCATCGCTGATCAAACGGATGCCCTTGAAGACACCCGTCTCCAATATCGTTATCTCGATTTGCGTCGTCCCGTTCTCCAAGAGCGCTTAAGAACCCGCGCCAAGATCGTCAAGATCGCGCACGAATTCCTTGATCAGCGCGGCTTCCTTGAAGTGGAGACCCCGATGCTTAACCTCGCGACGCCAGAGGGCGCCCGCGATTATCTCGTCCCTTCGCGTCTACACCATGGCGCTTTCTATGCTTTGCCGCAGTCGCCTCAGCTTTTCAAACAATTGCTTATGATCGGCGGCGTGGAACGCTATTACCAAATCGCCCGTTGCTTCCGCGACGAGGATTTGCGCGCTGACCGTCAGCCGGAATTCACCCAGATCGATATCGAGACTTCCTTCCTCGACCAAGACCAAATTCTTTCGATGCAGGAAGAACTTATTGCTAAGTGGTACAAAGAAATCGTCGGCTACGAAGTCAAACTGCCGTTACGCCGCATCAACTATTGGGACGCCATGGATATTTATGGTTCTGATAAGCCCGATACCCGCTACGATTTGAAGTTGGTCGATGTGACGGAAATCATGAAGAAGACCGCCTTTAAAGGCTTTGAAGCGTCGAACTATGTCAAAGGCATCGTGATTCCTGGCTATGCCGAGAAAACGACCCGTAAAGAGCTAGATGCGCTTCAACTCACGGCTCCGAAGTTCAACCTCAAAGGCTATTTATCCCTTAAAATGGAAAACGGGGCCCTTACGGGCTCGTTCGCCAAGTTCCTTGATGAGAATGCATCCGCTGCCTTAATCAAGGCCGTAGGGCTGCAAAACGGCGACCTCTTCCTCTTTGCGGGAAGCGCGTATCGTCGTGACGTCGACTTTGGCTTAGGCGCCATTCGTACGCAATATGCGCGCGAAATGGGCTTAATTAAGCCAGGCACTTATGATATTCTCTGGGTCGTGAACTTCCCGATGTTCGATAAAATCGAGGGAACCGAGAATCAATACACGGCTGAGCACCATCCGTTCACCCGTCCGCGCGACGAAGACTTGCCGCTCCTTGATAAGGATCCGGAACAAGTCTTGGCCTACGCTTACGACATCATAATGAACGGTTATGAGGCTGGCGGTGGCACGCTTCGTATTTACGACCATGACACCCAGTGGAAGATCTTCCGTCTTCTTGGCTTAAGCGAAGAAGATGTCGCTCGCAAGTTCGGCTGGTTCATCGATGCCTTCAAGTATGGCGTTCCGCCTCATGGCGGTTTAGCCTATGGTCTCGACCGCTTAACGATGATTCTCACCGGTACCGATAACATTCGCGACGTTGAAGCCTTCCCGAAGAACCTGCAGGCGGTGGACCCGATGTCCCACGCCCCAAGCTTCCCGAGCCAAGAGGCTCTAGATACGCTTGGTATCGAAGTGAAGAAAGAAGACTAACTACTATAATTATAGTAGGAACTACTAATTGGGTACTAATTGTCTACTAGGAGGACAAATTGAAAATGGAAGCAGAAAAACCCTTTGCCGAAATCGATGACTTAGCAGTAAGCGCCATCCGCAGCCTCGTCATCGATGAGATCAACACCGCCAAGAGCGGTCACCCTGGCATGGCCCTTGATATCGCGCCAGCCTTATACGTTCTCTATCGCAATCATCTCGTGAGCGATCCAGCCCATCCGACTTGGATCAACCGCGACCGTTTCGTTCTTAGCTCTGGCCATAACAGCGCGCTTCTCTACGCGATGATCCATTTGGCTGGCTATGGTTTAACGATTGATGATCTTGAAAAGTTCCGTCAGCTCGACTCTTTGACCCCAGGCCATCCGGAATATGGCCATACGTTAGGCGTCGATGCGACCGCCGGCCCGCTTGGCCAAGGAATTTCCCAAGCCGTCGGTATGGCAATGGCCGAACGCGCCGTCCAAGCTTCTTATCGCGGCGACGAAGCCATCATGAGCCATTTCACCTATTGCCTTTGCGGCGATGGCTGCCTTGAAGAAGGCCTTTCCCAAGAAGCCATCTCGCTCGCTGGCCTCCACAAGCTCGACAAACTCGTCCTTATCTATGATGAGAACGGCTCGACCCTTGATGGTCCGACCTCAAATTCGCTCGTCGAAAACGAAAAGATGAGATTTGAAGCCTCCAATTGGCGCGTCCTTGAAGTGGCAGACGGCAATGACCTCAATGCCCTCGACGGGGCTTTGAAAGAAGCCCGCGTCCGCATGGGCAAGCCGACTTTGATCATCGTCCATACCGTCATTGGTTATGGCACCTCGCTCGCTGGCAATCATAAATGCCATGGCAGTCCTTTAGGGCTCGATGAAGGCGCCAAAGCTAAAGAGTTCTATCATTATTCCTATCCGCCGTTCACCGTTCCGGATGAAGTTTATAACCTCTTCAAGAACACCTTCGCCGCTCGCGGAGAAGCCGCTTACGAAGCTTGGCAAAAAGCTTATACCGCTTATAAAAACGCCCATCCAGGCGAGATTATCCGCTTCGAGAAGGCTTTCGCCCGCAAGACCGAAGACTACCAGATTCCGCTTCCGGCGGAGTTCGCTAGCGAAGCTTCCCGCAAAACCAGTGGCCGCATCGTGGCCTCTCTTCCGAGCTTCATGCCGTTTACTTTAGGCGGCAGCGCTGACGTCGCCAGTTCCGTTATGACCGCTATTCCTGACGATCCGGGTTTCTCCGCTGAGCATCCGGAAGCTCATAACGTTAACTTCGGCATCCGCGAATTCGCGATGGCTGGCGCCCAAAACGGCATGCTGCTTCATGGCGGTCTTGTCACTTATGTCGGCTGCTTCCTCATCTTCAGCGATTACATGAAGAACGCAATCCGCATGTCCTGCCTTGAAGGCATCCCGGCCATTTATCTCTTCAGCCACGACTCCATCGCCGTCGGCGAAGATGGCCCAACCCACGAGCCGATCGAACAATTGACTGCTTTACGGACTATCCCTGGCTTGAAAGTCATCCGTCCGGCCGATGCCCGCGAGACTTATGGCGCTTGGAAGCTCGCCCTTCTTTCGAAGAAGGTTCCGCATGCCATCATTTTGTCCCGTCAGACTTTGCCGCTTCTTGACCATTCGACCGTCGATGCCGTCAGCAAAGGCGCCTACATCGTTTATCCGAATGATAAGGCGACGGTGCAGTTCTTAGCGACTGGCAGTGAGGTTTCTCTCGCCATCGACGTCGCGAAAGCCGTCAAAGAGAAAGGCTTAGAGGCCGAAGTGGTCTCGATGCCTTCGCTCGAACTCTTCGAAGAACAAAGCGAAGCTTACAAGAAGTCCGTCCTCCGTTTGCCGCGTGAGAAGCGTTATAGCTTCGAAATGGGCTCGGGGGCGATGTGGTATCGCTACGCTGAGCATGTCTATTCGCTTGAAACCTTTGGCAAGAGCGCTCCCGAGGCGCAAGTTATTGAGGCCATGGGGTTCACGGCTACGAAAGCCACAGAGTGGGTGCTCGGCAAATAACCTTTGCTTAGCAACGCTAAGGACCTTACAATAAATCTATGAGCTCTTCTTATTTCATTCTTGAGAATTACAACCAGAACGGGACGATCGGCATTTCGCTCTCGTCTTTTGAGACTATTGCGACGATTGCCGCGAACTCGCTCGACAATGTGACCGTCAAGAAAAACAAGAAGGATTTCTTCCTTAATAAGCCCGTGGCCGCTACCTTCAAAAAAGGTGGCAAAGTCGAGCTTTCTCTCGAAGTGACGATGAAAAAAGGCTCCAAGGTCGATGAGACCTGCCGCAAGATTCAGGAAGAGGTGGCTTCCGCCGTCCAAATGATGTGCGAGACCGTCCCTGTCCGTGTCTTAGTCAAAGTCGCCGCCATGCAATAGGAGCCACTTACTAGTGCGCGCCGAAGAATCCGATTTCGATAAGGCTTTGGCCTCTTATCAAAAGAGCGCCTTAGCCTTTTTCTATCCCGCGCTCATCGATTTCGTCGCCATCGCCTTCGGCTTTTCGCTTTCTATCATGGGTGGGTTTGCTCTAGCTGGCAACGAAGTCCTCGTTGCCTTCATTAGCGCCCATCCTTTCGAAAGCGGCGCCATTTGGAACAACGTTCTAGGCACAACCTCAGCTTTGGTGGTGGTTCTTGTCACGGCCTATCTCACTTTTTTGACTGCCAAAGGGAAGTTCTGGCCTATTCCGGTCATGACGGCTTTGTATGTTCTCGATTTCGCCTATGGCATTGCCCTTTATTTTCCAATCTATGGGCAGCTGAGCCTCACCAACTGGATCATCATGTTGGTCACTCATGTCACCTTTCTATCTCTTTTCTCCCTAAATATCGTCAAGTATGCTAAACTATCACGGCTCTTAAAGAAGAGCCGAGCGAAAAATGAATAACGAAACCAGTCGGAACCAAGAACAATTGATGGCCATGAATGCCATTTACGCCTTTTTGACGTACCTCGATATGAAAGAGGCCGTCGATGTCGAGGCCATCGTGGCTGGCGCTTCCGACAAAACCTATACGGAGAGCCCGTTGTTCGTGAAAGAAACGACCATCGCCGCTATCAAAAATTACGCCACGATCGTCAATGCTTACAATCCCAAGATGAATAAATGGACCTTCGACCGCCTTAACCGCGTCGAACAGGCCATCCTCATTCTGGCTTATTGCCACTTTTTCTATGTCGATACGAAAATCGATAAGCCCATCGTAATCGATGTGGCCGTCCGACAAGCCAAGGGGTACTTGGACGATGGCGATTACAAGTTCGTCAACGCCGTTTTGGATAAGGTACTCATCCGTGGATAAAGAAAATCCTTTTGTAACCGTCAGCCAAATCAATGGCTATCTAAAAGCCGTCATCGAAGGAATCGCTGATTTTAAACGTCTGACCGTCAAAGGTGAGATCTCTAACTTCAAGCGTTACAGCAACGCCGCCTACTTCGATTTGAAAGACGAGAAAAGCGTTTTGCCCTGCGTCATGTGGAGCGATTCGCTTTTTTATTTGGGTTTCGATCCGAAAGATGGCGATGAAGTTCTCGCGACCGGCAGCATCCAGGTTTATCAGCCGCGAGGCCGTTACCAGCTGTACGTTAGCGAGTTGTCTCTCTTCGGCCAAGGAGCGGAGCTTCTCCGCCTTGAGGCCTTAAAGAAGAAACTGACGGCTGAAGGGCTTTTCGACGAAAGTCGGAAGAGACCTTTGCCTGAATTTCCTGACACCATCGGTATTATTGTTGGCGAAGGAAGCGCCGCCGAAGCCGATCTCATCAAGAATATTCAACGCCGTTGGCCTTTAGTCGACATCATTATCTTCCCTTCGCTCGTTCAAGGGGCGAATGCGCCGAAAGACCTTTTACGGGCCTACAATCTTTCACACGAATATAAACTTACGACGCTCATTTTTGCCCGTGGCGGCGGCAGCAGCGAGGATCTGGGGGCCTTTAATGACGAAGCTTTGGTCCGGGCGGTTGCGACAAGTGCTGTCCCGACAATCAGCGCCGTTGGCCATGAAGTCGACTTTACTTTGCTCGATTATGTCGTCGATAAACGTGTTTCGACCCCGACGGCGGCTGCGGAAGCGGCGACCCCGGATGGCGAAGAAATTCTCCAAGAGCTCGATGACGCCGATCAAAGTCTCGATACGGCGATGGAAGGAATCTTGCTTGAGGCGAAAAACCATTTATCCGATTTAGCTTCGAGACCCTTCTTCAAAGCTCCGGAGTCCATGTACAAGCAAGCCGAAGACGCAGTGGGCGAATTGGATAGAAGAATCGATTTGGCCTATTCAAATGGTCTTATTCGGAAGAAAGAAGAAATCACCCGTTATGCCGAAAGGCTTCAGGGTTTGAACCCATACGGAGTTCTCAAGCGCGGTTACTCGATCACGCAGAAGGCTGACGGAACGATTATCAAGTCGACGAAAGACGTTAAAGTAGGCGATACTCTCGAGAGCCATCTCGAGGATGGTATAATCACTTCAAAGGTTCAATAGGAGGAAGAAGCCATGGCTGAGAAAAAAGAAAAGTCGTTTGAGGAGAAGTTGGCGCGCCTCCATGAGATCGTGGAAAAGGTCGAAGGGGAGACTCTCCCACTCGAGGAATCCATGAAGCTTTACGAGGAAGGAAAGTTGTTAGTGGCGGATCTCAACAAGACGCTCGAAGAAGCTGAAAAAAAGATTGGAAAATTCCAAGTAGCCTCCAAGACTAGCAAGTAGTTAATTAGTAGTTTTAAGGTAGTTTCACGATGAGTAAAACAATAGAACATATCGACATTAAGTCCATTAAAGACCCGAATATTGTCAAAACGCTAGACTTCAAGTCTCTGGCTCTTTTATGTGAGGATATTCGGACAGAGATTATTCAAGAGACTTCCGTCTATGGCGGGCACCTCTCGAGCAACCTCGGAGTCGTGGAACTGACCGTTGCTTTATATCGTTCCTTTGACTTCCCGCGCGACAAGCTCATCTTCGACGTTGGCCACCAGTGTTATACACACAAGATCCTTACTGGACGCTCGCTTTCCCACCTTCGCCAAAAAGGCTACACGAGCGGTTTCGAGGATCGCAAAGAATCGGCTTACGATTGCTACGAGGCCGGACATAGCGGCACGGCTTTATCTGCCGCTGAAGGTTTTGCCATCGCGCGTAATAAAAAAGGCGAAAACTACAACATTGTTGCGGTGGTCGGTGACGCTTCTATCGTTAACGGGCTCTCGTTTGAGGCCCTTAACGACATTGGATCTCGGCAAGACAAGATCATCATCGTTTTGAATGATAACAACATGTCGATATCCCGTCCTGTCGGAGGATTAGGCAATTTCTTTAGGCACATCTCCACGCAGCGCGGCTATAACCGTTTTAAGTCTTGGTATCGCAAAACGCTTAATCGTACGACAGTTGGCCATCATCTCTACAATTTCTCTTATTGGATTAAGAGCCATATTAAGGCGGCTTTGGTGCCAACCACGATGTTCGACAACATGGGCCTTACTTATATCGGTCCGGTCGACGGCCACAACATCAGCGCGCTTGATCATGCCTTCAAAAAGGCTAAAAACACGACAAAATCTGCCATTGTTCATGTTTATACGACTAAAGGAAAAGGCTATGACTACGCCGAAAAAGACGAGACAGGATATTGGCATGGCGTCACGCCGTTTGACGTTAAAACAGGCAAGCCGCTCGACATGCACGAAGGCAAATTCACCTGGAGTCATTTCATGGGCGATTGCACGCACGCCGTTTTGGCTGAGCACCCAGAAGCCATGCTTGTCGTGCCAGCGATGATTCGTGGCAGTGGTCTCGAAGACTGTTTTACCGATTTCCCGAAACAATGTTTGGATGTCGGCATATCTGAAGAACACGCCATCACCCTTTCTGGCGCTTTAGGAATTAATGGTTTACGACCAATTGTGGCCATTTATTCGACATTTTTGCAGAGATCTTATGACCAATTGAGCCATGATTGCGCGCGTATGAACGTCAATATGACTTTGCTGATTGATCGCGCTGGCTTGGTCGGGCCTGATGGCGCCACGCACCAAGGCATTTACGATGAAGCTTTCTTGAAAACGATTCCTAATGTCGTTGTCACGATGCCGTCGACTCTCGAAGAAGCAAAAGGCTTACTTAATCTTTCTTTAACCGACCATCACGGCGTTTTCGCTATTCGTTATCCGCATTGTTTAACGACCATGCCGACCAAACTTGGGCCATCTAAAGTTGAATTCGGTAAATGGTTACCGTTAAAGAAATCTACGAATGGAAGTTATGTTTTGGGCTTAGGACCTTTAGGCCATGAACTCTACGAAAAACTCGTTGAGCAAGATTCTGAATGGGGCTTCATCAATCCTTTGTTCATCAATCCGATCAGCGAGGAAAACGTCCGTGAACTCATCAACGCCCGTGCCATTTATGTTTATGATCCGTATGGCACCCACGAAGGTTTTGCCGAAAGCCTCGAATCTATTCTTTTCCGGATGGGATTCCACGGCGTTTATGCTTGCCGGACCGTGCCGACAGCCTATATTGCCCACGCTTCCTTGAATGATCAATTGAAAGACAATGGACTAACTATCGAGCAAGTCCTTAACGAAATCGCCTCGTTAGAATAAAGAATTACTTAACATAATATTTTCTTGTTCTACAATGAACTTGTGAGCAAGATCATCATGCACGTCGATCTAAATGCCTTCTTCGCGACGGCTGAGGTTTTACGTGACCCTTCCTTGGCGGGAAAGCCTTTAATCGTTGCTGGAATGGGCCGCCGCGGCGTTGTTTCGACGGCTTCCTATGAGGCCCGCGCTTTTGGCATCCATTCGGCCATGCCTACTTATCAAGCTCTTCAGAAATGCAAAGACCTAATAGTCAAACCATGTGATTTCTCTTATTACGAAGTCCTGTCCCGCAGTTTTTTCGCCTACGTTCGTAGCTATTCTCCGTTAGTGGAGGAAGCCTCGATTGATGAATGCTATGTCGATATGACCAAACCAATGGCCGGTCTTTCGGACCCAGTCGCCTATCTAAAGAAATTCCAAATGGGTCTCGTTGAGCAAATCGGCTTAAAGTGTTCCATCGGCATCGCCCCAACCAAGTTCTTGGCCAAAATGGCCTCTGATATGAAAAAACCGATGGGTATCACGATTCTGCGTCGGAAGGATTTGCCTACTAAGCTCTATCCCTTACCTATCAGTAGTTTCTATGGCATTGGCAAGAAAACGGCTCCACGGCTTGAGGCCATGGGAATCAAGACCATAGCGGATCTTAAACAAAAAACCGATGTCGATGACCCGGCCCTTATGGAATTATTGGGAAAGTTCTATTTCGCTATCAAAGATTGGGTTAAGGGCAAAGGAGACGATTCTATCGACTTATTGCCTTTTGATCCCAAAAGCATCGGCCACAGCGAGACTTTCGAACAAGACACCGCTGATTATGACGAGATTAGAGCCAAAATCCTTGAGCTTTCGCGTGAGGTTGCTTTAGGAGCTAAGGAAGATGGAAAACGCGGATCGACCGTTCAGCTTGTCATTAAAGACACGACCTTCAAAAGCCATGATAAATCGGTCTCTTTCCATGACCCCACCGACAAAGAAGAAGAAATCTTTGATCGAGCTATTGATCTATATGAAAAGAACTTCCTTGGAATGCAGATCCGCTTGGTGGGCGTCACGCTGCAGAACCTTATTAAACCAAGCGAAGAAACCATCCAAATGTCTTTATGGAATTACGAAGAATACGAAGAAATGGATCGAACCAAACTTCTGATCAACGAGCTCAACCGCAAGATGAAAACCCCAATGTTAAAACGGGCCAGCGAGGCGAAAAAACATGAAAATTGATGAAGCCATTGGACGCTATTTTCAGCATCTGCGTGTTGAAAAAGGATGCGGCGAACAAACGAAAAAAGATTACCAAGAAGACCTCGATCTCTTCTTCCGAAGTTTTCCAGACAAGAAAGACACCGATGACTTAAAAGCCGCCGACATCTCGGATTTCATGCGAATTCAGGCCGAAAGCGACTTATCAGCGCCGACCATTCTTAGACGGCTAAGTTCCACTCGTGGGTTTTATGAATTTCTTTCCGGTGAAAATCTACTGAAAGACACTTTACCCAAATATGAAGGACCGCGTTTACCCAAGAAACTTCCGGTCGTTCTTTCCGTCGAAGAGGTCAACGCTCTTCTTGAACGGCCCGATCTTACCAAAGAAGCCGGTATCCGCGACCGCGCCATGCTTGAAACCATGTACGCCTCGGGTTTGCGTGTCAGCGAACTCGTGAATCTCCGCTTGGCTTCGATTAACGAACAATCTGGCATCATTACGCTCTATGGCAAAGGCAATAAGCAACGGAGCGTGCCGATTTCGCCTTTTGCCTTGGGCTATTTGGAGAAATACATCACGGGTCCGAGACGGAAGAACGCCGGCCATGCAAGTCCCTTTGTCTTTTTGAATCATTCCGGTAAACCTTTATCGAGGGTCTATTTCTTCCAGAAGGTGAAGCAGTACGCCAAAGAGGCTGGCATTACGGCTTGTGTCTCGCCTCATACTCTAAGACACTGTTTCGCCACCCATCTTTTGGAGAATGGCGCCGAACTAAGAGCCGTCCAGGAAATGCTTGGTCACGCCAATATTGCGACCACCCAGATCTATACCCAGGTGTCGAGTAAGCGAATAATGAGCGCTTATGATTTGTATAGCAAGCGGAAATAACTTATTATATTGGGCGGCAAAAACCGCGGAGTGATATTTATGAATAAATATAAGCGTATCTTCCTCATCGTCGCCGACTCAGCCGGCATTGGTGAGGAACCCGACGCCGCCAAGTTCGGCGATGTCGGAACTAATACCTGGGTCCACGCGGCCCAATCGGTGGGTGGACTTAATGTTCCAGTGATGGAAAGCTTCGGTGTCGGCGAACTCGCCAACATCCCAGGCGTCAAAGCCATCCACGATCATCCCCATGCCTTCAGCATGAGAATGAGAGAAGCCAGCAATGGCAAAGACACAATGACGGGTCACTGGGAAATGATGGGCATTTTGACCACCAAGCCGTTCCAGACCTTCACTGATACGGGCTTTCCGAAATCCCTCATTGAGGAACTCGAGAAAGAGACCGGCCATAAGATCATTGGCAACTACTCTTCGAGCGGAACTGAGATCTTAAAGGTCCTCGGCGAAGAACAGATGAAGGAAAACAGCCTCATCGTCTATACTTCGGCCGATTCCGTTTTGCAGATTGCCGCCCATGAGGAAGTCACGGGCAAAGAAGAGCTTTATCGCTGCTGCGAAATCGCCCGTAAGATCTGCATGAAGCCCGAATACTTCGTCGGCCGGGTTATCGCTCGTCCGTATGTCGGCACTAACAAAGACAACTTTAAGCGTATCGTCGGCGATCGCCGCGACTACGCCGTCGCCCCGTCGAGCATCACCGCGATGGATATCCTGAAGAAGAACGGCCTCATGGTGAGTTGCGTTGGCAAGATCTCTGACATTTTCTGCGATGATGGCGTCGTGAAGACCGTTCACACCGTCAGCAACGAAGATGGTATGGACAAGACCATTGAGCAAGTCAAAAAAGATCAATGGGAAGGCCTTTGCTTCGTGAACCTCGTCGAATTCGACAGCGAATACGGCCATCGCCGCAATCCAGTCGGTTATGCGAGAGCTCTTGAGGCTTTTGATAAGCGTTTGGCCGAACTTCTCAAGGTCATGCGCAAAGACGACCTTCTGATGATTACCGCCGACCATGGCAACGACCCAACTTATACGGGCACCGATCACACGCGTGAAAAGGTTCCGTTCCTCGTTTATTCGCCTTCAATCAACGATGGCAAATACCTCGAAGAACGTTCGACTTTCGCCGACATGGGCGCGACGATCCTCGCTAACTTTGGTCTCAAGACCGAGAAGCCGATGATTGGCTCGGTCATCACCGAAATCGTTGGCAAGTAATCGCCATATCGGTAAATATTTCCTTTTTAAGGCACTTTACTAAACAAGCGACGCTCGCCTATGTATAGTTACGTAGGAAAGCGTCGCTTTCCGTTTTATTGAATAGAGGCAAAAGAACATGAAAAACAAAAAGACATTATTGCTCATCCCCTTCGCGACCCTGGCTTTAGCCGGCTGCGTCAACACCGTTTCAAGCTCTTCTCAGGCGACATCGCAAAGCGCTTCGTCGTCTGTTGATGATTATCAGTTGAAGTGGATCACCCCAACGAGCACTCCGGCTTTGGCTTTCTACGACCAAGGCAAGAACGAGAACTGGGTTTCCTCGGCTTCGCCAGCCACGACCGTGATTCCGGCATTTGGCACGGCCACATACGACGCTATCGTCTTTGATGGCGTGAGCGGTCTTAATCTAGTAAAGAAGAATAACTGGGGCTGGAAGATGGCCAAATGGATTTCGGGTGGAAACTTCTACGTTGTCTCGACCCTCCATGCCGCCAAGACGGACTTCGCCGCGGGCCAAACCATCACCGGTTTCGTCAAATCCGGCAACGCCGCTCAGACTTTCTTAAAACTTTCGAAAGAAAAATGGGGTTGGACTTACGATGATTCGCAAGCAACCTTCCTTAATGGCGTCGCGGAAGTTCAGAGCGCGATGATTAGCGATGCGGATTCCCGCGATTATTGGATTGTGGCTGATCCTATTTATACAAGCGTTAAGGCGGCTCTTGCGAAGAATGGCAAGACCCTCAATCTCATCAGCGATCTCCAAGCCGATTGGAAGTCGGCCTATAACGCTGGCACGATTCCGGCCGCGGCCTTGTTTGTCCGCAGTTCGAGCTACGATGCTCATAAAGAAGTATTCGATAAATTTTTATCGGAAACTCAAACTCGCGTTGACAACTCAATCGATAACGTCGCCTCCGTCACCAAAGCCGTCACCGATTATGGCACGGACGATGATGCCAAAGCCCGCTTTGGTTTCACTTCGGCCATCGTGACCGCGATGCAAGGCAACGGCGCCAACAAGTTCGCCATGATCAAATCAGGCGAAGTTACTAGCGTTAAAGCCTTCGCGAATGGCTTTGCTTCCATCATCCTTGGTTCAACGTTTGCCGATTCGTATTTCCTCTCGTAAAATAAAAGGCGGTGGCGTAAGCCTAAAAAGAAGCAACAATGAAAAAGAAACGGACCTGGTATCTCATTTATCTCTATGGGTTAGCCGGGTTCGTTTTTCTTTTTTTCGTCTGGTGGCTGGCTTCTTATCTCATGAAGGCTAATGGCAATAACCTTTTGCCAGGGCCTTTTGAAACGTTGCCTGTCTTCTTTGCAAAGCTCTTTGGAGCGGGAGCAGGCTCGACTTATGTGGCGATTGGCTGGACGCTTCTAAGAATTATCATCGGATTCGTGGCTTCCTTTATCTTGGGGGCGATCTTTGGAACGCTGGCCGGTTTGCACCCAGGCTTAGAAAAGTTCATGGCTCCTTATGTTGTTTTCTCTAGGAGCGTGCCGACGGCTTCCTTCGTCGTGATTCTCGTTGGTGTCTTTTATCAATTCAATGGTTTGCCTCCTTATATCCCGTGCTTTCTAGTCTTCCTCGTGGCTTTCCCGCTGATTTATGAAGCCTTTGTCAAAGGTATCAGAAGCGAATCTTCAGATATCAAAGACGCCTTAAGGCTCGATGTCGGCGAAAAAACGTTCCAGGCGGTCGTCGCGGTGGAATGGCCTGACAGTTGGGACTACATCGTTTTGGCTATAGCTCAGAGCTTGGGCCTATCCGTTAAGGTTTCTATCATGAGTGAGATCTTGGTAAATAGCTCGAACGCTAAAGGCGGCATTGGCGGATTGATTCAAACGGCTTGGCAAATCGATTTCGATATGAAGAGCGTAATCGCTTATTCGTTGATTTCCGTTTTGCTCGTTCTCGTTATGGATATTCCTTTAAGTATTTTGAAACACCAAGTCCAAAAGAAAATAAGTTAATCGGTAAATTATTAACGATAAATTAAAAGACAAGGGAGATCATGAAAGTGGTCTTCCTTTTCTCTAGTCTCTTTTTTCGCGTGACCCCAGGAATTTATAAAAGCCTTCTCAAAGTAATTGCGTTATCTAGACACGTCAATTTACATAAGCCTTTTGAGCATCATTAAAAGCCTATGGTAAAGATCAATCTGCGCAATGCCATCCTTTATGAAGGGGTTTTTAGAAGCAAAATCATAAAAGGGTAGAAATTGTCATTGGTAGTTTATTAGTAGATTGCAAAAATGGTGAAAAAGATGGGTAATTGGTGGATAACTTTTTTGCATAATACAAAATCATATTTTTAAAACATTAGTAAATATGCGCTTTTATATTTAGAAATATTAACATAATGGGCATTATGCGTAGTGATAGTATTTCTCCTAGGAGTGGTTCGGATTATAGTGATGACGATATAACAGATATTCGCCTTCTTTTGACGATTTCTTCTAGCTTCCATAGTCTAACACCGCCTAAGCTAGTTTTCGATAGGCCTTTATTCGACACGACTTCTCGATAACTGTGTACTAATGTCAACGATAACACTGGAAGTATAGATCATATCTATACATATCTTTAACTTCCACCGCCTTGTCTTTTTTTTATTTATTGGTAAGTCTTATTGATTATATTCTTGATTATTAATGAAGGAAAATATTAAAAACACGATTGTTTTATTCTTTTAACGATAAGAAAAAAGAGCCTCTCGGCTCTTAATAGTTTTTGTCTTATTCCTTCTAGTCGCGTTTGCCTGCCAGCAAACCTTCAAGGTCGATCTCTTTGCGCTTTTCTTCTGTAAAGACATGGACCACGACGCTTCCGGCATCGATGATTAACCAACCTGATTCAGGAACGCCTTCTGTTTTTCTGACTGTGACGCCATTGGCCTCGTAATCATCCGCGACATATTCGGCTAAGGCAGCAAGCATTCTTGGGTTCGTGGCGCTCGCGATGACAAGATAATCCGTAAACGGCGTTTTTTCACGCACGTCCACCACCGCGATGTCTTCTCCTTTGTGTTCGTCGAGACTCTTCTTGGCGATTGTAACTTCTTTTGGATATCTCATGTTATTTTCCTTCTCTTAAATAGAGGTCGAAGCATTCTTGCGCTAACGGAATATTCATATTGTAGCCCTTCGAGATCATAAAGCGCTTATTCTCTTGAAGTACTTTGAGGAATCCGACGTAGTAATTCTTTAGGCAAGCGGTGATTAATTTCGATGAGTCATAGCCACGCGTTGGCTCGATTTTGTCAGCGCTATAGATGATTTTTCCAAGGGGCGGCATATGAGCTTTGCCCGTGCAATGGTACTCGATGGCCTCAAGGACATTCTCGTCCGTGATGCCGAACTCTTTCTTCGCTAGGTAGCAACCAGTGAATTGATGGAGGGCCCAGCTTGGATAATCCGCGTATGCTGGATAGTTTTCCTTCATGATTTTACGGGCTTCCTCTTCTGGAAGATCCTTGCCAATGTCATGGAGCATTCCGGCCACATAAGCGGCTTTCGGATCGATGACGTGATTGCGCTCCGCGATCGCGAGGGCAAGATGGGCTACCGATAAGGAATGCTCAAGGCGATCTGGGGAAACACGCTCGGCAATCTTCTTCATGAAATAGAGATTATGCTCTTCGATATAGGTGAGAACCGGCTGTGGCACGTCGATGGATTGGAGACTCCTGACGGCACTGCTAGAAACGGGTCCGGCTTTGTCGTAATTGATCGGCGTTAGGTGATAAGTTTGAACGATGGTCGGGTCGATTGGGAAGCCTTCCCGCTTCACGAAGCAGATATCCGCTTCCTCGCTTAAGGCTTTAGCTTCATGCCAGCGTGGGAACTCATTGACTTGGTCGGCGCCGATAAGAAGGCAAAGACGGCACTTGGGATTCTTCTTTTGAAGGGCTCTGATGGTGTCGATCGAATAATCTTCAGGCGAATGACGGTCAAGCTCGACGGTCGAGATATAGAAAGCTCCGCTTGTCGGGCCGTTGATGGCCAACTTCAGCATGGCAAGACGATCTTCGGCGCTGGCTTCTGGCTGTTTCCACCTTGGCGTCCTCGCTGGCACGAAAACCACATCGGCGTTCAAGGCGAAAGACGCCGCCTGCGCGATGCGGAGATGACCATTGTGAATGGGGTCGAAGGACCCGCCGAAGACGATGAGGCGTTCCATAGATATTACTGAAGAATGATAAGCGGCTTATTCTTTCTCGCTTTATAAAGAATGACGATGTGGCCGATGATTTCAACGATTTCGCTATCGGTTCCTTTGGCAAGTTCATCGGCGAGTTTCTCTTTGTCTTCGACGACGGAGACGAGAATCCTTACCTTGACGAGCTCGTGGGCCAATAGAGCGTTAGAAAGGGTCTTGAGGACATTGGCGTCCACTGCGCCTTTACCAACCGACAAGGATGGCTCAAGAGTATTGGCCATCTTCTTCAACTGAGCTTTTTGCTTTGGAGTTAACATGTTATTTGACCTTGCACCGTGAGCCGTAAACGCTCACGCCTTTCGGAACATAGAGACGGAATGTCTGCTCGGCACCGACGAAGTTGATCCAGCCGAGACCGGCGATGCCGAGGTCTCTTGAACCCGTTTCCTCAATGGAGAAATCGAAGATGTCCATGTCTTTCAACGAACGAACGAGATGGCTCGTGGGTTTGATTTGGCCATGAGCTAGATATTTCTGGAAGGCATCGCCTAAATCCTTACGGATGGCGGCTTTCTTGAGACTCACCTCATCGGAGAAATAGGCTTTGATATCGACGCGCCCACCCTTTGAATTGCCAGGATTGGTCAATTCGATCTGGGCGAGACCGCCGATGAACAGGACGTCGCCTTTCGCTAGAACGACATGGCGAGCTTTCAAGGGGTTATGAATCTGGACGGCGTGTGCGCAATCAGGCTCCACCAAACCGATGACAGAATTCTTGATTGAGGTCCCCGGGGTATCGTAGAGCACGGCGGAGGCATCGAGCGGAATCTGCATGACTTGAAGGTTGGTGCCCGGATAGTTGGCAGTCGTGATGTTCAATCCGCTGGCGTTTGAGTAATTGCGTAAGAAGGCCGTGAAGAAGAAGGATTTGCCGCTTCCTGTCGGGCCGATGATGTAGACATCGTGGCGTTTTCTTTCGTCATCGATGCGTTTGGCGATTGTTTTTATCTCGCCCATCGTGGTGAGAGAAACCAAGATGACTTGGTCTTTCGCGACTGGCAAAGAAGCGACTCTAAAGCGATGAGCCACATATTCGGCTAAGTCCGCATCTTTAACGGATGAGGGCATGAGATCGCGCTTATTGGCGAGGACAAGCATCCGCAAGCCTTTAACGCGTTCGCTGATGGCTCTCGAGAAATAACCTTCGAAGGAAATGGTGTCCACCACGTAGACGATAAGAGCATCGGAGGCTCTCGCATCATCGAGCATTAAAAGGAAGTCATCGTCGACCTGCGGTTCTTGAGGAAGGAGGTTATAGTGCGCTTCGTTATAGCAATGGCTGCAAAAGAGAAGACGGTCGAGCGGCGAAGCTGATAAGAAAGTTTCGTCGATGTAGCCTTCTTTGGTTTTGTCTTTGCTTTGGAGAATGGCTCCACAGCTGTAACAACGGCGAACAACGTTGACTTTGCTCATAGGGTTTCCCTCCAATTTGGGGCTAAACGTCGCGACTCGATCTTCTTTCGGATCGGCTTTTCGAGGTGGCGATTGAGCCAACTCAGCCAATGATCACGGGGCGTCAGGCGTTCGACGAGGAGAACTCGTACATGGGCCCCATTGGCGCTTTTGACATCGGTCATGATCTGATCGCCGATCATGAGGACATCGTTCGGATCGAGATGTTCGCGTTTGAGAAACTTCTTCAAACGGAAACTAAAGGGTTTAAGAAGGCCGCTTGCGCATTTGACCCCGAGTATCTCGGCGTAATGGCGCACGCGTTTGGAACTGTTGTTCGAGGCGATATAGAGGTCGATTCCTAAGCAATCAAGCTCTTTTTTAAGCGCGAAGGCTCGTTCCCCAGGCTCTTTGATGTCATAGGCATCCAGCGTGTTATCAAGGTCGCAAAGGATGGCTTTGATCCCCAGCTTCTTATAGAAAGCTGGCTCGACTTCGTAGATGCTCTTGGCTAGGGCGAAGGGAATAAGCTTTTTGTTCATGTTCTAACTAAAGTGTAGCGCGCTTCTTATTCAGAAGGAAAGGCTTCACTTCTTGTCCGTCCCTTCATCGACATCGTCAAAGAGTGAGATTTGTTCAAAAGGCTTATCGTCTTTCGACGCTTCTGGCGAAGGAACAGACGCACCCGGGGCGGGTTTTGGTTCTTTGCCTTTATGGGCCACTGTGCTCTCGTCGATGAGGTCGCTATCTTCACGACTTACGCCTCCAATACGACTCTTGGACGGGAATTTATCTGGACGTTTGCAATATTTGTCCATCGGAGTGAGATAGAAATCGTCAAAGGCGTAGTCTTGACGCTCGCCCGTCTGGAGAACGATTTCGAGATTGAAGGGCGCGACCTTGTCTAGGACTTTGCCAAGATAAACGAGACGATGTGGCTCGCCCTTGAACATACTATATAAAGAGGTTGGCTTATCGAGACGGCTTGTCACTTCGATATGGCTTAAATCAAAGACGCGATTGCAGCCACGATCGGTGAGCAACATGATTTTGCCGCCTTCGTCTTTTTCAAAAGCGAGGATGCCGGCTAAATCTTGTCCCTTAAAGGAACCGGCTTTCATGCCGCCGGTGTGCGGATTTGTGAGATAAACGTCATTTTCATTATAGAGAACGGCGTTGCCATCGACGGAAGCGATAAAGAGGTCGCTATCGCCGCTTGTCTGCACTGCTCCGATTAGTTCGTCGCCACCTAAAAGCTTGATGGCGGAGATTGGCTTGCTGCGCCTAACGACTGGGAAGAGCGAAAGCTGAATGCGTTTCACAACGCCATGCTTGGTCAGTAAACAAATGTAGAGATCCTCGCGGAAAACGCGAACCGCAAAGCCCCGGACGATTTTCTCGTCTGGCGTCACGGAGACGAGAGTATTCACATGGAAGCCCTCATCGTTCCATTTGGTTTCTTTGATTTCGTGAACTGGGATATAAAGATAGTTGCCCAAATTCGTGAAAAGCAGCATGAAATCAATGGTCTTGCAAAGGCCATTATAAATGAGGCAATCGCTAGGTTTGATGCCTGGCTTCGCGCCATTTTGTCCGCCCGAACCCTTCCAGCTCTTGACGGAGCTGCGCTTAATGTAGCCATCGCGTGTGACAGCCACATAAACTTCTTCATCGGCGATGAGGTCACGCTTATCGACTTCAAGGTCAATGGCTTCGGCCCCTTTGATTTCGGTCCGGCGTTTGTCGCCATATTGCTTGGCCACTTGGTTTAAGTCGTCAATGATGACTTGATCTATCTTGGCCGGGTCAGAAAGGATGTCTTTTAGATAAGCGATTTCTTTATCGAGGGATTCCTTTTCCGCGACAAGAACGGACATATCGGTATGGCTAAGTTTATAAAGCGGCATCATGACGATGGCTTCGCTTTGGTCTTCTGTGAAGCCGAAAGCCTTTTGCAAGTTGAGCTTGCTATCAGCCTTATCGGCACTCTTACGAATCACCGCCACCACTTGGTCAAGGATCGAAACGGCTTTGATTAAGCCATTCACGATGGAGAGGCGCGATTCGTCTTTGGCTAAAATGAATTTGCTGCGTCTAGTCGTGATATCGCGTTGGTGGGCGATGTAGCAATCGCAATAAGAAATAAGGGTCATGGTCTTCGGACGTCCGTCGACGATGGCGACCATATTGGCCGAATAGTTCTGCATAAGGGCGGTCTTGGCGAGCAAATACTTCATGATGGCATCGCCATGGGCGTCATCGCGTAAATCGATGGCTATTCTTAGACCCTTGCGGTCGGTTTCATCACGGACTTCATCGATGCCAGGGATTACTTTGTCGTGGCGGATCTTATCGATCTGGCCGACGAGTTCTGATTTATTGACGCCGAAAGGAATTTCGGTGACGATAAGTTGTTTCGTCCCATCTTCATTGGTGACTTCTTGGATGCGAGAGCTAACAGCCACGCGGCCACGCCCCGTTTCATAGATTTGGCGGAGACCGTTATCGGCGATAACAATGCCGCCCGTCGGGAAATCCGGTCCGGGGACAAAGCGAAGCAAAGGATCCAATTCGCAATCCGGATGCTTGATGCGATATATAACCGCGCTCGTGACTTCACGAAGGTTATGAGGTGGAATCGAAGTGGCCAGACCGACAGCGATGCCTTCGCTGCCGTTCACTAATAAACTCGGGAAATGGGCTGGCAAAACGGTTGGCTCGAAGTTCGAGTCATCGTAAGTGAGTTCCATGTCCACCGTATCTTTATCGATATCGCGGACCAACTCATTGGCCAAAGCCGACATTTTGGCTTCGGTGTAACGAGGGGCGGCTGGCGAGTCGCCATCCATAGAACCGTTGTTGCCTTGGAAGATGACGAGCGGATAACGCAAACGCCAATCTTGAGAAAGGTGGGCTAAGGCATCATAAATGGAAGCGTCACCATGGGGGTGGAAATTGCCCATGACGTCGCCAACGATGTGGGCGCTCTTTTTAGTGGGCTTTTCGTAGGTGTTGCCCGTTTTCCACATATCGTAAATAATGCGGCGCTGAACAGGTTTCATGCCATCTCTGGCATCAGGAATAGCACGGTCTTGAATGACGTCTTTGGCGTAAATGCCAAAACGCTCACCCATGAGATCATCAAGGGTTTGTTCGTTAATATTTTCCTTAATGGGGGCGGGAGCCGGCTCTTTTTTCTTAGCCATTATTTCCTAACCTCCTTGATAAAGTCGTCTTCTTCATTGAAGACGATGTTCTCTTCAATCCAAGCGCGGCGCAACGAAGCGTCTTTGCCCATGAGAATACCAATACGTTTCTCGACGACAAGCGGATCTTGGACACTCACCCTTAAAAGCATGCGGGTCTTTTTGTCCATGGTCGTTTGCGCGAGTTGCTCAGCGTCCATTTCGCCCAAGCCTTTATAACGGTTGATGCCATAACCGGCCCCGACTTTGACCTTGGCGGCTTCGAGCTGTTTATCGTCCCAGGCATAAATATGGTTATGAGCGGGATCGCTCTTCTTATAGACACGATAAAGAGGCGGGCAGGCGATATAAACCATGCCTTTGTCGATAAGGGGCTTCATGTAGTTATAAAAGAAAGTAAGCAAAAGCGTCTGAATATGGGCGCCATCGGTATCAGCATCGGTCATGATGATGATTTTGCCATAGTGCGATTCCTCAACATCGAAATCCTGTCCAACGCCAGCGCCAATTGTTTGGATTAACGTGGAGAATTCTACGTTTTGGAGCATACGTTCCAAGGTTACGCTGTCGGTATTAAGCGGTTTGCCACGAAGAGGCAAAATGGCCTGATGCAAACGATCACGGCCTTTCTTGGCGCTGCCACCGGCCGAATCGCCTTCGACGATGAATAGTTCGTTTTCCGGATAGTCCTTAGACTGAGCCTGCGCAAGTTTATCGCTGAGAATGAAATCAACTTTCTTCTTGTTGTTGCCACGAGCGGCTTCTTTGGCTTTGCGGGCCGCGTCTCTCGCTTCTTGCGAAGCCTGGCATTTTCTAACAAGGTCCAAACCGAAATCTTTATGTTCGGTAATGTAATAAGTGAATTGAGTGTTTACGAAATTGCTGACGAGCGAAAGAGCTTCCGTCGTGTTAAGACGGCCTTTGCTTTGTCCTTCAAATTCAAGTTTGTCTTCAGGCACTTTCACAGCCACAATGGCGGTTAAACCTTCGCGAATGTCGGATCCATCGATTCTTTGAGTATCTTTGATGATTCCGTTTTGAATCGCCCAATCGTTAACCGCTTTGGTAAGGCCAGCTTTAAAGCCGTCTTCATGGGTTCCACCTTGAAGAGTCCGCTTGTTGTTAGCATAGCTAAGAATGCGTTCGGCGTAATACTGAGAAGACCACTGCATGGAGACCTCGATTTGAATCGGACTGGTCTTATCTTCTAAATCAATGATGTCGCCAAGCGGCGTCATGTTCTGATTGAGGACGGAGACGTACTCTTTTAAGCCGTTCTCGTAATAGAATTCATGCTCAAGTCCGCTCTTCTCATCTTTTAAGATGAAATGGACTTTTTTTAGCAAGAAAGCTTCTTCTTGCAAATGGTTATAGATGGTATCCCATTTGAATTCTACGGTTTGGAAGACTTTAGCATCCGGTTTAAAGCGAATCGTGCTGCCATGTTTATTTGTTTTGCCAATAACTTCGAGTTTGGTTTCGACGGAGCCGCCGTTGTGGAAACGAATGTGATAGATTTGACTTTCACGGTAGACCGTGACATCAAGCCATTCGCTTAGAGCGTTAGTTACCGTCGCGCCGACGCCATGAAGACCACTGCTGGTCGCGTAAGTTTTGCTGTTGAATTTTCCGCCTGAGTGCAAGGTGGTGAAAATCAATTGCACAGCTGGCATGTGGGTTTGCTCATGAATATCGACAGGAAGGCCACGGCCTTCGTCTTGCACTTCAATAGAGCCGTCCTTATGCATAATGACGGTGATGCGATCGCCATATCCGTTAACGGCTTCGTCTTCGGCGTTATCAACGATTTCCCAAACTAGTTGGTGCAAACCATTGGAGCCGGTGCCCTCAACGTACATGCCAGGACGTTTCCTGATACCTTCGAGCTCAGTCAAAAGTTCGATGGATTTCGCGGTATATTCTTTTTCTGCTTTATCAAAATCGACCATTGCTTTTTGTGGTTACGTTCGTTTGCTATTATAGCAAAAGTGAGGTGGAAAAAGCATCACTTTTATATGATAATGTTACCGATTCACGAAGGAAATTAATATGAACCCAATTGTTGCGAACATAATAACCGCCCTTGTTGTGCTGATTTATGGATATCTTTGGGGATCCATTCAAAACGGAATTCTAATAGGCAAGATTTTCTTTAAAAAAGATCCACGCGATTACGGAAGCCATAATAGCGGAGGCACCAACTCAGGCCGTCTATTCGGAAAAAAGATAGGAATTCTCGTTATTTTCCTTGATATGTCCAAAGGCATAATTGCTTTCTGGAGCGTTTGGGCGATTTTGCGATTCACGCCGATAAGAGAAGCTTGGAATCTTTGGGATGATGGCGTTTTCTATAATTGGCTTACCTTCTTGGGAGTTGTCATCGGACATTGTTGGCCAATCTATGAGAAATTTAAAGGCGGCAAGGCCGTTTCTAGTTTCATGGGATCCGTTGGCGGGACTTCATGGCTCGGTTTCATCTACGGTTCGTTAGCGTTCTTCCCTTTATATAAAGGCAAAAGAATTGTGTCATTTGCTTCCGTCGTTTCCGGGGCTGTTGTTGTCGCCATTACTTGGACCATCTACCTCATTGTGTGGTTGACTGGTTGGCAAGCCAATTCTTCCCTCTTCATGTGGAACTTTGGTAACGGGGGTGGCGTCTATTTCTGCTGGGAGCAGGCAACTATATACACAATCGAGTACATCATACTGGCCTGCCGCCACACGGCTAACATCAAGAGAATGATGAATGGCACGGAAAAGCCTATTAACTATTAATAGTAATTAATTAGTAGTTTTTAAGTTATTTAAAAAAGTTCGCTAATTGGAATGCATTTGTTTTAAAAAGATTAGGTGTCTCCTAATCTTTTTTTGTTTTGAAAATTAGAACGAGTTTTATTAAATTAGGTTTTTGGCACGTTTTGCCTTGCTGGTGATTTTCAAATCCCACCACCACAAAAAAGCCCTCCTGTTTCCAAGAGGGCAATTTCCCAAAGTGGGCCGCGATTACATGTTCTTCTTCATCGCGTTCATGACGGCTTTGATCTGAGCTTCAGAAGGCTTGCGGCCCATCTGCATGAACATGGCTCTAATCATACTTTCATTGACGGGAGGATTCTTGGCCATTTCTCTCTTGATGAGAGCTCTGGCTCCGAAGAAACCGCCCACCGCTCCGGCCACGGCGGCCAGAATGATATAAAGAACAAATAATCCAGTGCTTACTTCAAACAAGGCAATCATCGATTAAGCCCTGCCGTCGTATTTGCCAGTCGTGGTATCGACGAGGATTTTGTCCCCTTCGTTCACGAAGAGCGGAATGCGAAGCTTCATGCCGGTTTCAAGGACAGCGTCCTTAGAACCACCATTAGTGACAGTGTCGCCACGGACGCCCGGCTCGCAAGTAGTGACAGCAATTGCCACTTTAGCAGGAAGCTGGATGCCTAAGACTTCTTCATTGTAACTGATGACCATGACTTCAAGGTTCGGAACAAGATATTGCATCTCGTTCTGAAGATTGGCCTTCGGAAGTTCGATTTGTTCGTAGGTTTTCGGGTCCATGAAGACGAGAGTAACACCGCTATCGTAGAGATATTGCATGTTCTTCTTGTCGAGACGGGTCTCAGTGACATCGTAGCCGCTGTTGCGGGCGATTTCGATGATCGCGCCAGTGCGAACATTCTCAACCTTAAGCTTAGCGACCATTTTTCTCATGGCCGTCTTGTTAAGAAGGATGTCGATGCACTTATAAAGGACGCCTTCGTCCTCGAAGTAGTTGCCAGGCCGTAATTCAGTAACGTTCATTTGTTTTTTCTCCTTTCGACTCTAGTCAGCCTTTGGTATTTTATACCAATAGGGTCTAATTATCTACACTTTTGTCTGCCCCGCCATTTCGAATGGTCTTCCCTTTGCTACTCCCTATGTGCAAAGTAACACTTTTGGCTTTTGATTGGCCAAAAGAATATTAATCGATGTTCCGCTTTTTCACTTTTGGCTTTTATGGCCAAAAAAGAAAGGCTCGGATTTAAATTTCCGAGCCAATAATTACGTGACAAATCGCTATTGCTGAACTTGTTTTTTGTGATCGGTTCCGCAAACAAGGGTGATAACACCGGACAGAATGTTTCCCGAAACGATTTCGAGAATGCCATAGACCAGTAAAGCGTCATATTGGTCTTTGGCAAGAGCGATAAGAACAAGCGTTCCCCATAAGAGGCCGAAGAACGCGATAACAGCGAAGATGATTAGAAGAACGTTAAGAGCCATTTGCGGGGTGACATCCGGAACGTCTGTGGTAAATTGTCCATTCGCTAGAATGGTTTGGTAACTGGCCGCTATAATGATGAGAATAATCGGCCAAAAAGCCATGTCGATAATCGTCAGAACACGAGCAACCGTTTTCATGATTATTTCCCCCTTGGGTTTAAATCATTATAATGCCACGATTGTTTACTTTCAAAAATTTCAAAATAGTTGGGCTTATAAACCCTGAAGTTCAGGATTGTAGCGTTTTTCGTTGCCGATAGTCGTACTGCCTTCGTGCCCAGGATAGACTTTTGTGGCGTCTGGAAGTTTAACAAGCTTGCGGAGACTTTCTTCTTTTGTTCGCTCGCTTCCGCCGGGCAAATCGGTCCGTCCGACCGAAAGATGGAATAAAGTATCGCCGCTAAAAAGCACGCCTTCGCTTTCAAAATAGTAACAAACACTTCCTTTGGTGTGAAATGGAGTCGTGATAACTTTGAAAATATAGGAGCCAAGCCTTATTTCGTCTTCGTCGTCGACCGCGTAAGGCTTAATGCCTTTCACGATAATCGGCGAAGGAAGATCAAAGGATTCCGAGCCATTCATATAAGGATCGGAAAGGCAATCGAAATCATCTTCGCTCATAAAGACGGTGGCGAGGTGTTTTAAGTCAACAAGCCCCCCGATGTGGTCGAAATGCCCGTGGGTGATAAGGATTCCCATGCAAATGCCGGCGTGATGCTTTTCTATATAGTTGTCTAGGCAACCGCCGCGATTGGTGGCTGGGTCGACAATGACACAAGGCTTTCCTTCTTCGCCAACGACGTAGCAATTGGCAAATTCGCCTCCATAGGCCAACTTCGTAATCTTCGTCATAAAGAGTAAGAAAAAAGGCCCGAGGGCCTTATTTCGCTTCCTTGTGCAAGGTTTCTTTCTTGCAGCGCGAGCAATATTTCATTTTCTCCATCTTATCCGGATGAGCACGTTTATTGCGGGTAGTGATGTAGTTCTGCTCCCCACAGACGCTGCACTTCAGGATGATGTTATCGCGTTTTGAAGTTGCCATTTTTAGTCACTCTCTTTCTTTTTGCGGTTGTAACTCTAGCATAGATACGCGCGATTATCTACAAGTTTCGCCCTCAATCAGCTAAAATGTTGTCACAATGAACAAAAGAGAATCGACACGAAGTGTCGCCATCGGGACGAAAAAAATCGGCGGTCAGGGGCACATCCTTATCCAAAGCATGTGCAACATCAAGACCGAAAAAGTTGAGGAAGTAAGCGCACAAATCAATCGCTGCGCGGCTTTAGGAGCCGAGATTATGCGCGTTTCGGTTTTGGATTTCCAAGACGCTGCCGCCATTAAAGAAATCAAGAAGCGGATTACCGTTCCACTCGTTGCCGATATTCATATTGACTATCGCTTAGCTTTAGCTTCCCTCGAGGCGGGTGCTGACGCGATTCGGATTAATCCAGGCAACATCGGCTCACTAGACAAAATTCAAGCGGTCGTTGATTCGGCTAAACTCCACCACGCTCCGATCCGCATTGGCGTGAACTCTGGTTCGCTCGATAAATCCATTTATGATGGCTTAGGACCCATTAAGGCTGAATACCTTGTCGAAAGCTGTGCTAAGCACGTCGAAATACTCGAGAAAATGGGATTTTATGACATCGTCCTATCTTTGAAAGGATCCAATGTCATCCAGACGATTGAAGCCTATCGCCTTGCCAGCGAGCGTTTCCCTTATCCGCTTCATTTAGGCATCACCGAAGCGGGTCCGAAAGACATCGGGCTTATCCGCAGCGCGGCTGGCTTGTCTCCGTTGCTTCTTGATGGCATCGGTGACACAATTCGCATTTCTTTGAGCGACGATCCGGAAGAGGAAGTCAGGGCCGCCAATCGTTTATTGCACGATTTGGGCTTAAAACCCGATTATCCGACCTTCATCAGCTGCCCGACTTGCGGTCGTACGCAAGTCAATCTCGTTCCTTTGGCCAATAAAGTTCGCGAGTACCTCGAAGACCATCACATCAATAAAACCGTTGCCGTCATGGGCTGCGTCGTCAATGGGCCTGGCGAAGCCAAACATGCCGATTTAGGCGTGGCAGGCGGGAAAGGCGAATGGGTTCTTTTCAAAAAGGGCCAAGTCATTAAAACCGTAAAAGAAAAGGACGTGTTTGACGTCCTAGTCGAAGAAATCAACAAACTATAGCTTCTCGCGCCAGCCGTTTTCGAAGCGGCCGCTACGGAGCATTTCGATTTCTTTTTTGTACGGATAAGCATCGGCCACCGCTGGGGTTTCGAGTATTTTCGGAATGTTGGTTAAACGGGGGTCTTGAACCCATTTTTCAAGTGTATCGAATCCGATCGTTCCATACCCGATGTTTTCGTGGCGATCTTTGTGCGAGTCGCGCTCGTTTTTGGAATCGTTGAGGTGGATGACTGCTAGGCGTTCTAAACCGATCGTCTTATCGAAAGCATCCAAGATGCCGGAGACATCTCGGTCGTCATAGCCAGCGTCGTTGATATGGCAAGTGTCGAGGCAGATGCCAAGCCGCTCTTTCTTTTCGACCAGCGAGATGATGGCTGCCAATTCTTCGAAAGAACGTCCGACTTCATGGCCTTTTCCAGCCATGGTTTCTAGGCAAATACGGACATGGGTGGTGTCTTCGGCCAAGACTTCGTTTAGGCCTTTGGCGACGTTTTGAATGCCTTCTTCGCTAGTTACGCCCACCGCCGAACCAGGATGAAGAACTAAAAGTGAAAGGCCAAAGCCTTCGACCCTTTTTAATTCTTCTTTAAGAAAGGCGACAGCCAAATCTAAGATACGGGAATCGGCGCGGTTAGCGAGATTGATTATATAAGGAGCGTGTACGACGATTTTGCTTTCGTCAAATCCCTTTGCGTGTAAAAAGGCTCGGCCTTCAGGAATCTTCAATTGGTTTAATGGAGTCCGCTTCGTATTCTGAGGGGCCCCCGTATAGAACATGAAAGTATTCTCGCCGAAAGCGTAGGCCAGTTGGCATGTGCCTAAATAGGAATCCGGGGCGGCCATCGGAAGATGGGAGCCAAGGAAGACTTCTTTAACGGTCATGCTTGTCGGAACCGTTGTTTCTCCAGGTTCCGCCTTGCTTTTCTTGACCTTTAGCCAATTCTTCGCGAATCTTTTTCTGAATCGCCTTACGACGGTATTTGCGTTTGACTTTGTCGATAGCCCACTTCCGTTTCTTCTTGTAGGCCGGTTTGACTTTGCCCGGGCGGCTATCTGCCTTAGCGATTTTGATTTCTTTTAACTCCTGCTCGCTCATGAAGGGCTTTTTCTTGCTGAGTTTGCGTTTAGGGGCAAGACCGACCGGGTCTTCGCTCAAAGTGTCTTTTCTAAGGATGAAATAATCGAAAGGAACGCCTGCATCGAGTAAATCTTTGGCTTTGTCTTGATGGTCGTCGTCATAGAAAACCCAACTGTCGCCGTCTTTTCCAAAACGGCCCGTTCTTCCAGCCCGATGGAAATAGAATTCCTGTTCTGACGGCAAATCCAAGGAGACGACATCCGAGACGTCTTCAATATCGATTCCTCGGGCCAAGAGATCACTCGCGACGATGACTTGGTATTGGTTGCCTTTAATCATGCGGATGGCCTTTTTACGGGCGCGGTCGCCAAGGCTGCCAGTGAAATAGACGGCATCAATGCCGGCTTCTTGAAGTTTTTTGTAGCATTCTTCGACTTTATCTTTGGTTGAAGCGAATACCAAGCAAAGATATGGGCGACGGACCTTCAAGAACGAGATGAGAGCTTCGTTCGGATCAGCATGCTTAATATCAACGAGGTGATGGCGAACGGTCGCAGCGGTTTCGATCTTTTCGCCTTCGAACTCAAAGTCACTGCGCACGAACTTATGAAGCTCATCACGGAGATTTTGTTTAAGAGTAGCGCTAAAAACCATTGTCTGAGGTTCTTTAATGATCTCGAAAAGCGCCTCGATATCGGTGAAATATCCTAAATCCAAAAGCATATCGGCCTCATCAAGGACGATAGAACGGACGCTTTGGAGGTTTAAGAGATGCTTGTCGACAAGCAAGTCTTTAAGGCGGCCCGGCGTGCCAATCGCCATCTGTGGAGCCTCGCTTAAACCCTCTTCGTTCTGGGTCACGTCATTTTCGCTGGTGAAGAGGCGAATCTTAAACTTGGGGTAAAAACGCTGGAACGCTCTAGCAAATTCATAGGTTTGACGAGCTAGTTCGCGGGTTGGAGCGATGATAATCGATTGGAGACGCGGCAAAGACATATCGGTTTTTTCGATAAGAGGAATCAGGAAAGCGTGGGTCTTGCCACTGCCGGTTGCACTTTGGGCGAGCAAAGAAACTCCGCGAAGAGCTTTCGGGATTACCGCGGACTGAACGGGAGAAGGCTCCACATACCCCAATTTTTTGAGGGAGGAGACCATCGTTGACGAGAGATTAAATGCACTAAATGAACTCATGGTGGCTTCTATTATATAGAAAAAACTTCCTTAAGGCATTGTTTTCCTGCTATATTGAAGGCGTGGAAGTAATAGCGTTAGAACCTTATGGATTCTGTGAGGGCGTTTCCCGCGCTTTTGAGATGGCTGAAGAAGCCCTTCAAAAAGGGCATCCTTTCTATGCTTTAGGGCTGGTTGTTCATAATGAAAAAGTCATTAATTCCTTAAGGGAACGCGGCATGATTTCACTCGACGAGAAAAATGGAACCCTGGAAAGTCTCTTACGTTCCGTTCCCGATGGCTCCACCGTTCTTTTCTCCGCCCACGGACACGATCCGAAACTCGACGGAATCGCTAAAGAAAAACATCTAGTGACCATCGATGCCACCTGCCCTTTCGTCAAAGGGAACATGGATCGAATCAAATGGGCTTTAGAAAAAGGCGACTCAGTAATTTATATCGGCAATAAGGGCCATCTGGAATGCGAAGCGGCCTTGTCGCTTGGGAATCACGTTTATCTTTATGAAAAGACAATTAACGGCCTTCGTCCCGGCTATTGGGCCATTTCTGATAAGCGGCCTTATGTCGTGAGTCAGACGACGATGGATGAAGAAGAAGTCGATTCCGCCTACAAGGACATCCTAAGCCGTTATCCTGAGGCGATTTATGCCGGAGGGCGCTGTCCTTCAACGGTCAAACGCCAAACTTCGGTCATCGAAGCCCCCCGCGACGTTGACCTCTTCGTGATTTTAGGAAGCGAACGCAGCAATAATACGGTTCGTTTGGCATCTCTAGCTATGTCGACGCACCCCAGCGCTGACGTTCTCCGGGTTCTTGATAAGAAAGACCTTGAAGCCGCCGACCTCTTCCGTTACCGCAAAGCGGCTCTAGCCAGTGGCGCTTCAACCGATCCCGCCACCTATAAAGAAGTACTAGAGTATTTGAAGATGATATGAAAAAAGCCAGGTTTTCCTGGCTTTTTAAATGACTTCTGGCAGTTTTTCGTGGTCGATGGTCTCAACTTCCAAGGTGGGATCGAGGCTTAAGATCGTTTGCCTCATGCGTGGCATGAAGACTTTTTCGATTTCGTGAGGAAGATCAAGGTAATTGTAATGGCGTAAGACAATCTCACGTCTTCCATGATGAGGGATGTCGCCGGAGATGTAAATGTCGTAACCTAACTGCTGGGCTAGCTCATTTTCACGCCAACCACCGCCGCCAATCAAAGCCACAGTCTCGACAACAGGTTTGCCAAAGGCAATTAACAGTCCATAAGAAACTCCGAGCTTCTTTTTGGCATAAAGGGCAAAGTCTTTGACTGGTAACGGCATCGGAAGGCGGCCTCCGCGGGCCATGGGGCATCCTTCAAGAGGTTTGGCGTCCAATAAACCTAATTTAGCGGCTAGGGCGTCATTCATGCCGGGCGTACCAGTATCGAAGTTCGTGTGAAAGCTATAGACCGCTAAACCCGCTTTCTCCGTCCGCTCATACAAATCCTTTTTGACAGGATCAGATTCAAGAACGGCGTGTTTGGTACCAAAAATGAACGGATGGTGGGTGATGATGAGGTCGGGATGAAGCTTTATGGCTTCAGGATAAACCTCGTCATCGTAATCAAGACAAAGGAGTATTGTGTGAACTTCTTCTGGAAGTTTTCCGCACATAAGGCCGCCGAAATCGCCTTTTTCCCGTAGGCGGACCGGATAAAAGCGAGCAAGGCCTCTTAATAAAGAGATGGTTTTCATTTGAGAGCCTCATCAATATGGGAAATTCTCTCTTCCAGTTGAGCCTTCTTGGCTTGTTCATCGCCCAAGGAATTCTCAATTTCGCGTAGTCTTTCGGCCTCTTTCTCCCAATACCGGCACCACTCCAAAGGCTTTTCGGCTAATGGCAACGGACCGAAGGCGATTTGCTGATCCGTATACGGGACCGCAGTTGGGACTTTGATCCAGCGAGAGACTTCATAATAATGATCAGCCTCGACAAGAGAAACGGACCGTTCCTCTTTATAACCGAGTTCCATTAAAGCGCGGTAGGCGCTTGGACGTTCGCTATGAGGGTCGATGACGATGGTCTTGATATTGGGGTGGGAAGGCAAATCACGACGCAATATCGAAGCTATTAGCTCTCCGCCTAAACCAGCCAAAATGGCGCAATCAATGCGTGGATCGGTATCTTTTAAGCCATCGGAAAGTGACGCGAGGTAAGAACAATTGGGTTCTAGTTTTGTAAGGGCCCTTTTCATTCTTTCGTAAGGGCCTTTTTTGTTTTCGATGCACTCAGCAAAAGCGATGGAGCCTTGCTGGAAAAGGGCAAGAGGAACCGCGGCGTGGTCGCTGCCGACGTCGGCGATGGAACTTCCGAGAGGGACCAAAGCCACGATGGCTTGGAGGCGCGCTCCGAGGCTCACTTCTTTAGCTCCTTTTGCATTTTGTTCAAAGCAGCATCGCGGATTTGACGAATCCGTTCGCGGGAGAGGCCGTATTGTTTTCCCACTTCCTCAAGCGATTTTTCCTCATCGTCTTCTAAGCCATAAAGTTCAGTGATGATGGCTTTTTCCCTATCATCTAGATAGGTCAATCCCTGACGGACGAGGTTTTTCTTATCTTCGCTTTCGAGGCCTTCGGTTACTTCGTCTTCCGAATCAGTGGTTTTCACAAAGTCGCCGACTTCTTCGGTTCCGTCGTCTCCAACTGGCTGATCGAGCGAGACGGTGTCTAATTGCAATGTATCAAGATAAACGATGTCGTCCACAGTAAAACCAGGTAGAGCAGCCGCAACTTCTTCGTCGCTCGGCTCATGGCCTAAGGTCTGGGCAAGTTCGTGCCGAGCCCGATTGACCTTCTTTAGGTTTTCCACTACGTGGACTGGGATTCGGATGTTTCGTGATTGATCTGCGATAGCGCGACTAACGGCTTGCTTGATCCACCACGTGGCATAAGTCGAGAATTTGAATCCCTTGGTATAATCGAACTTCTCTGCCGCTCTAGTTAAACCAATATTGCCCTCTTGAATGAGGTCGGCGAGCGGAATGTTGTTGTTGGCGTAACGTTTGGCGATGGAAACGACAAGGCGAAGATTGGAATTAATCAGTTTGTCCTTGGCTTCTTGGTCGCCTTGGGCAATCCTCTTGGCGAGTTCAAGTTCCTCTTCCTTGGACAAAAGAGGATATTGGCCCATCTGCGTCAAATAAAGGCGCAGCGGGTCGGAACTCGAAACCGTCAGCGGGGTCGTATTAGTCGAAGTGAGTTCATCATCTTTGACGACGACGTGCTTCTCGGCTAAGAAGTCACATAGTTTATCGTAGTCTTCTTCGCTAAGGCCAAATTCATCGACCTTATCGAGAATGTCATTTTGTTGGAGGGAGCCGGCTTTTTGAGCTTGGGAAACGAAGTACTCTTCCGCTGCACTCAATGGACTAATCTTTTTCTTGTCAGTCATGGCTCTTTTCCTCCTTATTTTGAATGGGTGTCAGGTCCGGAAGCAAAGAGAGCATCGCGATAATCGCCAAGTTTCTTGGCGCGAGTCGGATGCCGGAGCTTGCGGATGGCTTTGGCTTCAATTTGACGAATACGTTCACGGGTGACGCCGAATTCCTTGCCGACTTCTTCAAGCGTCCGCGGGCGGTTATCATCAAGGCCATAGCGGAGACGAAGTACCCGTTCCTCACGATCGGTGAGGTCTTTCATAATTTCATAAAGCTCATCCTTCAAAAGGGATTTAGTGGTATATTCCTCAGGGCTTTGGGCTTCTTTGTCTTCGATGAAATCTCCCAAGTGGCTGTCGTCTTCTTCGCCGATTGGGGTTTCAAGAGAGACCGGTTCAAGAGCGATGCGCTGAATTTCACGAATGCGTTCTGGCGAGAGGGCGCCTTCCATCTTCGCGGAAATTTCTTCTGCGGAGGGGTCGCGTCCTAATTCCTGAACAAGCTGGCGCTGGACGCGGGTCATTTTATTGATCGTTTCAACCATATGGACCGGAATACGAATGGTCCTGGCTTGGTCAGCGATGGCTCTCGTGATGGCTTGGCGAATCCACCAAGTGGCATAAGTTGAGAACTTAAAACCTTTGGTATAGTCGAATTTTTCAACGGCTTTAATCAAGCCCATGTTGCCTTCCTGAATTAGATCAAGGAAGTGCATACCACGGCCGACATAGTGTTTAGCGATGGAAATGACAAGACGGAGGTTGGCTGTAATGAGTTGGTTTTTAGCGTCTTGGTCGCCTTGAGCGATACGTTTGGCCAATTCTGTTTCTTCCTTAGCGGTTAAAAGGTTGACCTTGCCAATTTCCTTAAGATACATTTTGACGGAGTCGTTAACCTTGACTTCGCCGCTCTGGATCTTAGAAAAATCATCAATGGTGGCCACTTCTTCTTTTTCGGTTTCGTCCACCACATCGGCATCCGCATCATCTTCGACGATTTCTTTCTCGGCATCGGCGATTTTGCTTTCGTCGATTTCGGCATCGTCAAGGGTGTCTTCCTCATCGTCCGAAATAACTTTGATTTTGTTTTCGCGGAAATAATCGATGAGGCTTTCGAACTCATCGTCAGTCAATTCGAGTTTGCTTGTGGCGTCCATGACGTCATCTTGCTCGATAGAGCCATTGGCTTTGCCCTTCTTTAAGAAGTCTTTCTTGATGGTTTCGATGCTCTTGATCGTTTCTTGGTCAAGCTCGTCTCCTTCTTCTTCATCAGCGAGGAAATCAGAGCCAATCGGCGCTTTTTTCTCTTTCTTGTCGCCTTTAACTGGCTCCTTTTTGGAATCTTTCGTTGAAGGCCCGGCCTTCTTGGCCGCGGCTTTCTTTCCTTTTTCCGGAGCCGCTTCGACTTTGGTCTCAGCCTTCGGGTTTCTAACGACTTTCTCTTTTTCGACTTTGGCCGCTGGCTTAGCGGCTTTCTCGGCTTTGACTTCGACTTTCTTCTGTTTCTTTTCCATACGCTGCTCCTTTTTTACGAATTGTTCTTTTTGGCTCGCCGTGCGGCAAGCTGTTTTTGAGCGAATTCCTTGATGAGGATGGCTTTTTCCTCATCGGTCTTGCCCTCACAGGCAGTACCGAGTTCCGCTTTGTCGGTGAGACGACTCTTTTCTTCGGCTATCGCGGCTGCGCAATCTGGCATCGAACGTTCGCTATAAGGTGGATGGTAATTGTCTTGAGCCACCTTCGTGACTTCGCTTTGCAGTTCATCGCTGTCAGGCGAATCGCTGCTTGCAATATCGTTGATTAGCGTTGAGACATTAATGCTTTCGTTTCGTTTGGTCACATACTCTCTAATGTAATTGGCTATTGAGTTGTAACTGTCCGTGTAGAATGAAGCGATGACTTTGTTGAAGTAATTGACGGCATCGACGTTTTCTAGCATGTAGTAGAGCGCTTCGCGTTCGGCTAGGAACAATCGTCTAACGAATCGCTTTTCCGGATGTAATCGCTCTGCGTCGATTTGACCACCATAGGTGATTTCGTCGATGGTCATCTCGTCGGCTGGCTTGCTGTTAACTTGGTCTCGGATGGCTTTTTCTTCATAGCCTGTGGCTTTTGACAACTTGACAATGTAGTTGTCACGGTCAATTCCTGGCGGAACGTTTCGTAAGAAAGGGATGAAATATATCATGACTTTCTTGCGTTCGTCGGGGGTTTGAAGCTTTTTGACGTTTGTGTAGTAATCGACTTGGAAGTCGAAGGCATCGACCAAACTGTTCATGCTCTTTTTGAGAGCTTCAGGACCGCTTTCTTGCAAGATGTCGTCTGGGTCTCTTAGATCGCCGGGGTTACTGACAAGGCGGAATTGAATGGCGGCCTTATTCAGTAACAAGATCATGCGCATCATGCCTTCTTGGCCTGGCGCGTCGCCATCGAGACAAAGTCGAACCTCGCAGTTCAACCTTCTTAATAAAGTGATTTGATCGCTTGATAAATTGGTGCCCATGAGGGCGACCGCCGATGTAATGCCGGCTTTTTCGAGGGCCATGACATCCATGAAACCTTCGAGAACATAAACATAGCCGTCATGATGAGCGGTTTTCTTGGCCGAATCGTAGTTATAAAGGTTTTTGCCCTTTTGGAAGATCTTCGTTTCAGGCGAATTGACGTATTTGCTGGATCCATCATCCGCTAAGCGACGGGCTGAGAAGCCAACTACTTGTCCTTCAGGGTTCCGCAAAGTGAAGATCAAACGGCCGGCGTTGCTATCGGACATCCCCTCAAGCTTAGCCAACGAAATGCCGATATCTTCGATTGATTTTAGAGAATGACCTTTGGCTTGAAGATACTGAATGGTCTTCTTTCCATCAACTGGCGCATATCCCAAACCGTATTTCGCGATTTGTTCAGCGTCGATGTTTCTGGAAGCCAAATAATCAGCCGCTATCTTACCTTCTTGAATAGAGAGGGCGTATTGATAGTACTTTTGGAGGTCGTCGATGCAAGCGTAAAGAGGTGTGAGCTCAGGATTTACGTAAGCGTGATAAGCATTCTTTTCCAAGCGACTGTCGTGGAAATTAACCATGTCAGCAACTTTTCGCACCGCCTCTTCGAAGGAGATTTTCTCGTACTTCTCGACAAAGGTAATGGCGTTGCCGCCAGTCCCGCAAGAAAAGCATTTGAAGATTTGCTTCTCGGAAGAAATGTTTAAGGAAGGATGCTTGTCATCATGAAAAGGGCATAGGGCAACGTAGCTCCGGCCTTTTTTCTGAACAGGAATGTATGAGGAAATGATTGTGACGATATCCGCCGCTTTTAGAATACTATCAATCAAGTCCTGTGGATACATTAAATCTCCTTACATATTACAAAGTAATATAAACTACTAAATAAAAACTTATAAACTACTAAATCAATAGAAGCATTTCACGCGGAAGTAATTGACTAGTTCGGTGATCGGAAGACGAATTTGCTTCATGGTATCACGATCGCGGATAGTCACCGACTGATCATTGGCCGTATCGAAGTCCACCGTCACGCAGAACGGCGTGCCAATTTCATCCTGGCGGCGATAACGCTTGCCGATTGAGCCTGTCGAATCGTACGTGCACATAAAGTATTGATTGAGTATGGCGAGCACTTCACCAGCCTTGTCTTCGAGCTTCTTGCTGAGCGGTAAAACCGCGATTTTATACGGGGCAAGCGAAGGTAAAAGGTGCATAACCACACGTGTATCGCCATCTTCGAGCGTTTCTTCGTCATAGGAATCGATCATCGTCATTAACATCAAACGATCAAGGCCCATAGAAGGCTCGATGACGAACGGAATGTACTTTTCGTTGGTATCGGGATCGAAATAGGTCATATCTTCTTTGCTGTAGTCCTGATGGCGCTTTAAGTCGTAGTCGGTTCTATCGGCCACACCGAGGATTTCGCCCCAGCCAATCGATGGGAAGTCATATTCGACGTCGGTCGTGGCTTTGCTATAGAAGGCCAACTCAGCCGGTTCATGGTCACGGAAACGAAGGTTTTCGGCCTTGGGTCCTAAGCTTTCGACGAATTTGAGGCAGTAGTCTTTCCAATACTTGAACCATTCAAGGTCAGTTCCCGGCTTGCAGAAGAATTCCATTTCCATTTGCTCGAATTCACGAGTGCGGAAAGTGAAGTTCCCTGGAGTGATTTCATTGCGGAAACTCTTGCCGGCATTGCATACGCCGAATGGGAGCTTTTTACGCATGGAGCGTTGAATATTTTTAAAGTTAACGAAGACGCCTTGGGCGGTTTCCGGACGGAGGTAGACCGTGCTAGAAGTGTCTTCGGTCACTCCGATGTGTGTCTTAAACATCATGTTGAACTTACGGATCGGGGTGAAGTCACTCTTACCGCAAACCGGGCAAACCATCTTATGACTGGCAATGAACTTATCCATGTCATCAAAGGTCATATTGTCGACGTCTTCATTAGGATATTGGCTCTTAATGAGATCGTCGGCACGGTGACGGGCTTTGCAAGATTTGCAGTCAATCATCGGATCGTTGAAAGTTGAGACGTGCCCTGTGGCTTCCCATACTCTTGGATTCATGAGGATGGCGGCATCAAGGCCAACGTTGGTCGGGGATTCCTGAACGAATCTCTTCCACCACATCGAACGAATGTTTCTCTTTAGTTCTGCTCCTAAAGGACCATAGTCCCAGGAATTCGAAAGACCGCCATAAATTTGCGATCCTGGGTAGACAAAGCCGACAGTCTGCAAATGAGACACGACCTTTTCGAACGGAAACTTGCTAGCCATTTTGTTGAGGCTCCTTGAAAGAAATAAAACGCTTCTCTTCTAGAGAAGGTGCGAATGTATTGTATAGGAAGAAAATAGAGTGTCAACCCACTATAAGTGTACTTTTATAATTTTTGGATAATTGTGAGACTTTTTAAGGTGACGCCTGTTAAATCATTCAAATAGAGACCCCATTCTGTCAAGAGGTCCTTACATTCCTCTTTCTGAAAAGAAACCCTCGAGAAATCCTCAATTCCGCAGCGGAAACAATAACGTATTATTTTCAGCTTTCGAGGACTGGCTTCTGTTCCAGAGTCGTTGAGGCAATTTTTGCAGACGAAACCACCGTCTTGATAGGAAATACCAACAATATTTCGTTTTTCTTGGCAATAAATGCACTCATCAACATTTAAACCAAAACCGGAAATGACCAATAAATGAGCGAAATAGATGAGGCAAGCCGTTAAAGGGTCGAAGCCTTTTCGAATGGCTTCCACCGCGTTAGAAAGCCATGGATATGCATCTTTAGCTTCGTCTTCTTGAATCGTCTGCGCGCTTAATTCGGTTAGGAAGGTAAGACTCGCCATCGTGGCGAGGTCTTCTTTTTCGGGCGCGGGATCTAAACAAATGCTTTCGCTTAAGCTCCATCCACCCACTTTGCCTTGCGACAAAGTTATCTTGGAATGGGATAAAAGCCGACAAGAGGGCCCGTTTTTACTTGTTGGTTTATTGACTCCGTGAGCCAAGAACGAAAGAAGGCCATCTGGGGTCAAAAAGGTAATCATTTGATCGCTGTCGCGGTAATTAACCGCTCGGATCACATAACCTTCAAAATCACTTGTCGTCATCGGCTGTCTTCCCGTATCCGAGAGTGGCTAGTTTTGCCGGGTCATTACGCCAATTGGGCTCGTAACGGACTTCAAGAATAAGCGTCACGTGTTCATGGAATTGTCCTTCGAGCCGGTGCCGAGCACTCATCGAAATGCGTTTAATCATTTCGCCACCGCGTCCAACCACAATGCCCACTTGACTTTGTTTTTCGCAATAAACGGTCGCCTCAATTTTGAGATGATCGTCTTTTTCTTTCAAGGAATCCACGACCACAGCGCACTGATGAGGTACTTCTTGGTCAAGGAAACGCAATAATTCCATACGGACCGTTTCTTTGGCTTGGAAAGCCTTGTCTTTGTCAGTAATGGCGTCAGACGGGAAATACTGTGGTCCTTCTTTCAAAATGGCGCTGAGGCCGTCTTTGAGCTCTTTTAGACCGAAATTCGTGAGGGCCGACATTGGCATGACACTGGCTTTCGGGTATTTCGTCTGAAAATGTTTTATGAGATTGTCCCCATCGAGAGCAGAAATGAGGTCGATCTTGTTAACGCAAATGAAAAGTGGGCAAGAGACTTTTAACGAATCGATCATCGCATCATCTTCTTCGAGATTCGGCAATGAACCATCGACCAAATAGGCCACGGCGTCGACGCCTTTGGCACTGTCTCTCGCACTTTGAACCATAGCTTTATCGAGGGCTTCTTTCGGGACAAAAAGCCCCGGAGTGTCGATAAAAACGATTTGCTTATCTTTTTCATTTAGGATTCCCATAATGGCTTCGCGGGTTGTTTGGGCACGCGGAGACACGATGGTAACGGTTTTAGATAGTAAGGCGTTGACCAAAGTGCTCTTGCCAGCATTCGGTCGACCCATGACGGCTACAAAGCCGCTCTTCATAAATCGTCTCCGGTGAAAGCGAACGGCAAAAGTTCGCGAGTGTTTGTTTCCTTGACCGCACCTTTTAAGTTGGCCATGTAAATTGGCTTATCGTCTGGATAAAGCTCGCTTAAGACCTGACGGCAAGCACCACACGGGCTGCAAGGATCTGGAGTGTCAGCGATAAGAGCGAAAGATACGAAATCATCGCGTGTTTTCCCGTCCATCATCGCGTTATAAATGGCGTTGCGTTCAGCGCACATGCATAACGGGTATGATGAATTCTCGATGTTGGCGCCGAGGTAAACGGAGCCATCCGAGCAAAGGACAGCGGCCCCCACCGCGAAATGAGAATAGGGAGAATAGGAGAGCTTTCTAGCCTCCTTAGCGCATTCGATCAACTGGGTCTTATCCATTTTTGGTACCCGTCCTTTCTAGAATCTTATCTTGAAGCGGGAACATGATGTCCTCGTCTTCTTTCTTCATATGGTCGTATCCGAGCAAATGCAAGAGCCCATGGACGAATAAGAACGAAAGCTCTCGCTGCAAAGTATTACCGATTTCTGCTGCTTGACGTTTTGCTTGAGGCAAACAGATGAGAATCTCGCCGAGCATTCTTTCGATATCAGGGTCCTTAATCTGATCTTTCGGGTCTTTGTCATCGTTGAAGGCGAAACTAATAACGTCAGTCACTCTGTCGACTTTACGATAATCGCGATTGATTTCGTGAATCGTCTCGTCATCCACCAGAGAAACATCGATTTCATAATTGGTTTTGATCTTCAATAACTCAAAAGTGGTCTTTGCCAAATCGTTATATCGGGCCTCAAGTTTATCGTATTCAGGCCCAAAGGGGTTTTCAAAGCTTACTTCCATGGCTTATAAACTCTAGCACTTCATAGCCTTTAAGGCTATTCACTTACGCTATTTTTAGCAAAATATTCACGGAAATACTCCGTTTCTTCCTCTCGCAAAGGCATTGAAAGCAGGTAAGAGAAACAACGCTCGAAGGAATCTCCAGCAGTGATAAGGCCAAAGAAATGGAAGAGATAGAAGTTTAGGGACACGCTATTTTGACCAATAAAACAAAGGAAAGTCAAAGCTAGGCATAGTGCATAGAAGACTACTCGGAAATTGCCGATGCCGTCAGCGATATCGTACGTTTCTTTGTTGAGCGAGTCCAAACGGAGGAACGTTTCTTTTTCGTCTAAACGACCCGAGAAAAGAGACTCCTCCGTTTCGGCGAGGACTTTGCGCCTTTTCCTGAGCCGGCGAGAAAAAAGCAAAGACGCCAGGCCCTCATAAACTCCGATTGCCCCTAGAGCAATGAAGAAGGAAGGATTGTTGACTCCGATGAGGAACGCGAGAGCCAACAACAGGAAAAGCGCGGAACAACAATCGAACGGCGAAACGAAAAGGAAGCCCTTGAATTGGTGGTAATGCTCATAATTTGTTCGAAAATGTGAGGGATTTTTATCGTATATGGAGCCTAGCCATTTTAGATCGAATTTTTTGAGGAAATATGTCCCAAGAACTCGGCGCAACACAGCGGATAAAGCGAAAATCATAAAGAAGGTAACTGGATAGATAAACGATCCTGATCCATCCATGAAATAAAAGCCGCAAAGTAAGGCGCCATCGGATATTAACTCGATAATAATCTGAATCGCTAAAGGCCAAGTTGGCACGATGCTTGGTTTATGAAATGAACAAACTTTAGGCTCATAGGAAACGACTTCGCCGTAAATACACGTCCACACCGCTTCAAAGTCCTCATAAGGGATTAGTTTCTTGCCTTCTGAAGAATCAAGGACAATGAGTTTGCCCTTCTTTAATCCGCTGACAATTACCATATGGTCGGCGCCAGTTGAAGTTTTGAGGACGGCTAATAAAGGGAATTTATCAGCCTTTCTTATGGCCGAAGTCTCCACAGCACGGCGGAATTCTAGCTTTAAGCCTTCTTTTTGCGCTGCGTCTCGTAACTGAGCCAAAGAATAAGGCGGATGGCCTTCCAATGTAAGGTAACGGTAGTTCTGATTATGGCTGAGGTTAACTAAGAGTGTCCGTAGCGCGGCGAGGCCACAGCCTTCCTGGCCGGCTTGTCGGACGATAATGGTTTTCACACCATTAGATAGGCGATTTTTGACAAAACGTACCAAGGAAAAAGAAAACCCTGGAGAAAACCCCAGGGTTTATCGTTACTTTCGAATTACCACTTTTTACGGCGGGCTAATTCGGATTTCATCTTCCGCTTAAGTCCGGTCTTGAGGTAGAACTCGCGTTTGCGGCTTTCCATAAGGATTCCGCTTTTATTGACGCTGCGCTTGAAGCGACGAAGGGCGTCATCGAGGGTTTCGTTCTCGTGTAAGACAGTTTTGACGGCCATGACAATCACCTCTTTTCGCTATTTTGCAGCGGGTTAATTCTAACGCGCACAACCGATAATGCAAGCAAGAAACGAAGTTTTCGCTATAGTGCTATCCCGAACAATGGTATTATTCCTCTTGCGATGGTAGATCCAGTAGTGTCCCTTATCGTTCCCGCCTATAACTCGGAGCAGTATCTGCTCGAGGCACTTTCGTCTTTCGCCGCACAGGACTTTAAAGAGCCCTACGAAGTGATTGTCATTATCGATCCATCTAAAGACAAAACTGCCGATATTGCCTTGCAATTCGCTTCTAGCCATTCGAACTTTAAGGTAATTCAAAACAACCCTAAACTTGGTTTGGGCAAGAGCCGGCTTAAAGCTATTTCCAAGGCCCAAGGCGACTATGTTGCCTTCGCTGACGCTGACGATGTTTTGGCCACTTATGCTCTCCGCCTCTTTGTTGATGCCATGAGGAAAACCGGCGCTGACTGTGTGAATTGCTCTTTTAAGGTTTTGCGAAATAAAGACGATGGCACCGAGCAAAAGCAGAACAACCCTTTCGTTTTAAAGAAAGTCTTAACCCGTGAACAAGCTGTTTCCGAATATTTGGCCGACCGTCGTATTCGTGGCTTCCTTTGGACCAAAATGTATAAGAGGTCGGTTCTTAATAGCCGACCGGTTTTGGCCATGAACGAGCCTCAAGACATGTTTGAAGACGTCGCGGTCAACTTCACTTTCATCGCCCATTGCGAAAAAGTCGCCGTCATCAAAGACGCGCTCTACTTTTACCGCAAAGGAGTCGCTGGATCGAACACCACTATCAAAAGAAAAGACAGAGCGATGCGCCATATCATTGTATTCGCAATGATTCGATTATTCCTAGAGAAATACGCTACTAAAAAACTACTAGATATTTACTTTAAGCAATTAGGCTCCACCAAGTTATCATTGCTCTTCGATTTGGCTGTAGATAAACATAATGGCGCCTCTTTTGACAACGTTAAAGCAATAAAAAAAGAATGGAAAGTTCTTACGAATAAGAAAAAGCCCCTCCAGATTGAAGGGACTATGTGGGAAGAGGCGGCGAGCCGCTGCTTCCTATTCTGATTTCTTCTTTAAAGCGTAGGCTTGTTCGTACGCGGCTTTAAGTTGCGGTCCAATCTTCGAGAGATCCCGTTCCTCCGCCGCTTTATAGGCCGCGTCGAGTATTTTTGGGTCATCACCGTGATCTAGAATATTGCGAATCTCTTTTTCAAACTCTTCGTTATTGGTTTCTAGGTGGGCATTGACTCCGTCTTGGAGCCACGGCCGATAAGCGCCAATATTTCTTAAGACCATCGGCGTATGGCTTGCCATGGCCTCCAAAACCACGATTCCTTCGGTTTCTTCGTTAGATGGAAAGAAGAAAACGGAAGCTGATTGATAAGCGCCACGGATATATTTTCCTTTGGCGTATCCTGGCAAAATACAGTTCTTCGGACGGTGACGGATCACCCGCTTGATGTACGGGCTGACCGCGATGTCCATCAAATGGCCGAACCAGATGAATTTCGTATCGGGGAATTTGCGAGCTACTTCGATGAAATCGTCGAGGCCTTTCCGTTTGAACGGAAAACCGACGCCCATCACGAATTTTTCGCCCTCTTTGATCCCGTATTTTTCCCGGAATAAGCGGCATGATTCCTCGTCTTTGGCATATTCGGATAATTGAATGCCGTTGCTTATAGCTAGAACTGGGCACGTCACTCCCTTATAAGACTCAATGAGACTCTTGGAATATGGGGTCGGCGTGATGATTAGATCAGCGTGGCCGTACATATAGTCGAGGGCTTTATCAACGAAAGGTTCCCAAATCTTCCATCCAAAGAAAGAATTGCGGAAATCTTCATGGGTACTATGGCCATGAACAATAACCGGAATACCTCTTTTGCGGCAATTTCTTAAGACCTGATGGCTTTTATGCCAAACGGTGTTAATATGCGCCACATCAAAGGAATCCAAAGGATTTAGTGTGTATTCCACACCAGTTTCCTTCAGAGCACTCAGCTGGTGCATTTCGGCGTGGCCGATGCCGCTCGACTGAATAGCTTTCCTGTCTTGGAAGTAAATGAGAACCTTCATTGGACGACCTTATTTTTCGTTCATGATCTCAACACTGTGGGAGCAACCAATTCGGTTGGCGCCGGCATTGAGCATGTCGAGAACGTCTTTTTTAGTATGGATGCCACCGGCAGCTTTGACGCCGACAAGCGGTCCCACGGTCTTACGCATAAGGGCCACGTCTGAAGCCTTTGCACCGCTTTTGCCAAAGCCAGTCGAGGTTTTGACGAAATCGGCTCCGCCTTTGACACAAGCCTTGCAAGACTCGACGATTTCAGCTTCGGTTAGATAGCAGTTCTCAAGGATGACCTTAAGGGTGATATCTTTGCCAACAGCGTTTTTGACCATGCGAACTTCCTGCTCGATAAAAGCGAAATCGTGCTCTTTCGCCATCGAGACATTCTGAACCATGTCAACTTCGGTAGCACCTTCTTTGACGGCTAAAGCAGCCGCGTAGGCGATTGTCGCCGGCTCATCAGCTCCCAGAGGGAAGCCAACAACCGTGCAGACTTTGACTTTCGTGCCTTTGAGTAACTTCACGCAAAGGGGAACGAAGAACGGGTTGACGCAAACCGACATGAAATCGTACTCTTTCGCTTCCGCGCAGAGTTTGGTGATTTCCGCGATAGTGGCATCAGCCTTAAGCAACGTGTGATCGAAGAATTTGTTGAATTGCATAGGTTAACCCTCCTAGTTAACTTTAAACTATACTCTAGTATAGAGTATAAAAAAAGAGGTTCCTAGAACCTCTTTTTCTTAGGCAAAATCGTTACTTCTTAGCAGGTTCGCCCTTCTCTTTTGAAAGATGAAGGACATCCTTGCCATCGTAGAAGCCACATTCCGGGCAAACATGGTGCGCTTGGATAAGAGCGCCACAATGCGGGCAAGTGACCAAACCGGTCACATTGAGCTTGAAGTGTCCACGACGTAATCTCTTCGCGGTCTTGCTAGTGCGTCTAAACGGAACTGCCATTGTTTTAATCCTCCGACTGGATTTCCCTTTTGGGAACTGCTCAATTATATGAGAAAAACGTTTTATGTCAACGAAACCTTATACAATGTCAAATAAAAATTAAAAACAATCGATAGTATGTAATGTCAAATAATAAGAGAATTTAGGGATAAATCTAGTCAGCAGCTGTTTTTTCGTCATAAACAACCGCTTCGAGTTCTCCATGGCGCGGTTGTTTGCTTGGAACCTTTACCAGAAGGTAGTTGCTTGTGTGCCCATAAACGAGTCCTTCTTTAGGATCGAAATCCTCATAAAGAACTTCCATTTTACGGCCATAAAAACGCTTTTCGTATGCGAAGCGCAGCTTCTTTGAAAGAGCTAATAACTCTTGGACTCGGCGTTCTTTTATGACGGGATCGACCTGGTTCTTCATGGCCGCGGCCAGCGTTCCGCTGCGGGGTGAAAAAGGAAAAACATGGATTTCGGCAAAAGCGGCTTTTACGCAGAAGGCGAGAGTCTCTTGCCATTCTTCTTCCGTTTCGCCCGGAAAGCCCACGATAACGTCCGTCGTGATGGCGATATCAGGACGGATATCCCGTATTGCTTGAAGTTTATGCAAGAAATATGCCGTATCGTATTTGCGCTTCATCCGCTGCAAAACGGTTGAGCTGCCAGACTGGAGAGGAATATGCAAATGGTCGCAGATTTGTGATCTTTCTTTGAGCAAAGCCAATAATTCCGGAGTGATTTCCGTATCTTCGATCGATGAGATTCGTAAATGCTGAAGCGAGGGGTTATCGTCTAGCATATCTCTTAATAAAGAAGCCAAGCGGTAAGAGCCATCGCCTAGATCTTTACCATAACCGCCGATATGAATGCCTGCTATGACGATTTCTTTATAGCCGCTTTCGACCATGCGGGTCGTTTCTTTTCGGACTAATAAAGAATCACGGCTGCGACTATTGCCCCGCAAAGTCGGAATAAGACAATAGGCGCAGAAATTATCGCAGCCATCTTGGATTTTTAAATAAGCTCTGGCGTTTGTTTCGTAGGCCATCGGCCCCAATTCTTCGTATTGCTCATGACGGACGCTATGGCTAACGTCCACGATAGGCAACCCATCTTTTTTAAAGGCTTCCACGTATTCGAGGAGCTTGCTTCGCCGGGCCGTGCCTAAAACCACATCGGCTCCGATTTGGCTGGCTTCTTGCCCATGCAATTCGCTCCAACACCCCATGACAGCCACGACGGCGTTAGGGGCGCTCCGTCTGATTTTCCTGATTCTCTGGCGGCTCTTTTGGTCAGCCGTACCCGTGACGCTGCAGGTGTTAACCACCGCTAAATCACAGGAAGAAACATCAGATGTTTCCTCGTTGTTTCCTTTTAATAAAGTTTCGCGCAAAGCTCCCATTTCATAAGAATTGACCTTGCAGCCGAGACTCGTGAGATAAAACTTCATTTGCCTTCTCCTTTAGGGGAAGATTCTTTGATGTCTTTATGGGTGGCTTTGTGGATGAGACGTCCCGAAATAAGGCGATTGTCTACGAGGGCGTTCAGCATCTTTTCTTCGTCGAACGCGAAATAGGCTTCAGCGACAGGTTTCAAGCGCTGGATCATGTGCGTCTTTTGAGGAAAAGCCAAATATTCGTCGAACAAGGCGATGGTGGCATCTAAACGCCCCTGCTTATCGATGAAATAGAGTCTTTCGGCATCATAATCGTAATAGGCCGCTTCAAGGCCGTTTTTGGCAATTAGGACAAACTTGGTGAAACTCGAATCATAGAGGGCGGCTCCATAGTAATCGAAGGGGTCCACCGTTAAGGCTTCGTATTCCTTTAGGATCGATGAATAAGGCAAAGTCAGGAGTTTCGCCCAATCAGCGCTATAAAGGGCGTTAATCGAGGAAGGGAAAATCGGAACGAAGATTTTTTGCTCTCCAAGGGAGAGATAAGGCAATTCGCTCAAACGGCTTTCCATGAAATCGCTGAGGCTTAGGCCGGCTTCGCCCACCTCGAGTTTGTCATGATAGGCCCGTTCAATCAGGCGTTTGTTCATGACGGCTCGGATAAGAATGTTGGCCCGCACCACATCAAAAGGATCGCCGACTTTCAAGAAGCGGGCGAAAGAATTGAGATCAGATAAAACGCCGACGTTGGCGCGATAAAAGAGGGCTTCGTCGCTTTGAAGGAAGTAGGTTTTGCGTTGGTGAAGAGCCAGCTCATGATAGAGTGACATCCTATTGCCCTTCTTTCGCGTAGGAAAAGGCGCTGGCGAGATAGATTGAGGCTGTCTCCGCCCGCAAAATCCGCTTGCCTAAACCAACGCTGACAAATCCTTGATTCGTCGCGAGTGACACTTCATCCGCGGAAAAACCGCCTTCCGGTCCCACTAAAGCCAAGAGGTTGCCGTTTTCTGGAACACTCTCAAAGGCTTTCCGAAGAGAAACGATGTTTTCTTTATCGTTTTCATAGGCGATTAAACGCACGTCGGCTTGGGTAAGAAGAAGTTCTTTATAGCTCTGAATGGGCGAGACAAAAGGCACGACCGTGCGCTTGCTTTGCTTGGCCCCTTCTTCGACTATTTTCTTAAACCGTTCAAGGCGTTTCTCTTTTTCTTTGGGATCGAGTTTGATAATGGTACGTTCACTGATGAAAGGATAGAAGCCTTTTACTCCGAGCTCCGTTCCTTTAAGCAAAACAAGCTCGTCATGGCCGCCTTTTAAAAGAGAAAAGCCAAGAAGCAGGCCGCTTTTTAGCTCATTGTTCTCTTCAAGCTTCTTTTCGAGATGAACTTTTAAGGGGTTACGGGAAATAAGCTTGGCGAGATAGACCTCGCCTTCAGCAGCCACTTCGAAAAAATCGCCTTCTCCTAGCCGCATCACATCCAACAAGTGATGGGCCTCAGAAGACGAAAAAAGCGCCTCTTCACCGACAATTCGGGCGAAAAAGCGCTGCATAAATTACCTTAAGAACTCCCCGTTTCCGTCCTTCAAGGAATCCTTGAAGAAGAAGACGAAGCTCCAGCCGATATAGAATAGCCAGTTGAGGGCAAAAGGAATCACGAAGGCTAAAGCGTTATGAAGGGCTGGCACTAAGAAGAAGAGAGCCGCTCCGATGCCGCCCGTGACAACTAAGGTCACCAAAATGGAGATGATACCCCGTTTTAATTCCTCGAGATAGAAATATTGGGCTCCCGTCCAGCCCAAGAACAAGCAAAGAAGACCAGCGGTTTTGTGGGTTTTGCTTTTGTAAAGTTTATAATTGCCCGTGACCGGATCGACGAATTGAGTCATGTCCTTGGTCTTGTAGTTCTCATCGATTGGATGCGGCTCTCCGCAATAAGGGCACACGTCCTTGTCGAAGGCACTGATTTCTTTGTGGCAATAACGGCAGGTTGGCATAATTTTCTCCTTAAAATGCTATTTTTTCGTTAATCGAAACGGAATGCTAGCAATTTCCTCATGTTTTTCTTATGGGATGTTGGGACCAGATTGAACGATGGCCTCGAAAAACGATAAGGAACCTCGCTGAAATACTTTATCACAAAATAGGCAGAGGAAAACCAAACATTGTTGGGTTATGGGCTGGAAGTGACGTTTTTACTTCTTTTTCTTACGAAAAAGGCTACCGTTTCCGATAGCCTTCTTCTTTAGTGCCCCCACTTATCTTTCCATTTTTGGAAGGGAGACTGCTTTTTCTGAGCTTCCTGACCTTGGAATTCGCGTAAGAGCGTTTTTTGGGTCTCTGACAAATTGGTCGGAGTCTTCACCGTGATGTGAACATACTCGCTGCCTGGCTTGCCGCTGCGCAAATCGCGAACGCCGCGATCGCGTAAACGTAAGACCTGGTCAGGTTGCGTACCTGCTGGAACATTGATGGTCACCGTGCCATAAACGGTTGGAACGTCAATCGAAGTTCCTAAGGCGCAATCGACGAAACTAAGCGGTACTTCAATATGGATGTCGTTGCCATCGCGTTTATAGAGATCCGAGGCTTGGACCGATACTTCGACGTAGAGGTCGCCATTAGGTCCGCCATTCACGCCGCGCTGGCCTTTGCCAGCCACGCGGATTTGCTGCCCATCGTTGATGCCGGCGGGAATATTGACGTCCAAATCCTTATGGACGCGGGTATAACCGCTGCCGCCGCAGACATGACAAGCTTTGCGGACGACTTTGCCAGTGCCATGGCAGCGCGGGCAAACGCCTTCCGATTCCATGACGCCAAAGATAGTTTGCTGTCTTTGTCTAACGTAACCGGCACCGCCGCAACTAGGACAAGTGTCGATATCCTCTGGATTTTCCGCCCCAGTTCCATGGCAGTTGCTGCATGGCTCGTCATAAGTGACAGGAATCGTCACATGGCGTCCGTTGATGGCATCCATGAAATCGATCTTAACCCGATAAAGGGTGTCGTCGCCTTTCGTGGCTTCGCCATTGCTGCGAGCGCGTCTCGCTCCTCCGCCCCCTCCGAAGAAGGACTGGAAGATATCATTGAGGTCGACATCGCCAAAACCTTGCCCTTGGAAACCGCCATTAGCGAACGGATTGCCCGCTCCGCCAGTCGAATTCCCTTGTTCAAAGGCGGCCATGCCGTACTGGTCGTACATCTTGCGTTTGTTATCGTCGTAAAGGACGTCATAAGCTTCCTGGATTTCTTCGAATTTCTTCGGAGCATCTGGGCTTTTATTAAGGTCTGGGTGGTATTGTTTAGCCAGTTTGCGATAGGCCGATTTGATCTCGTCCTTGCTCGCCGTCTTGCTCACGCCTAGGACTTCATAATAATCGCGTTTTTCCGCCATGGACGTAGCCTCCTTTCGTTAATAGGGCAAACGCCGCCCCTTACGGAGCGGCGAAGCCCAGTCGTTAGATATTAGTCTTTCTTCTTATCGGTAAAGTCGGCATCGACAACGTCATCCGGTCCTTCTTTGCCTTCCGTCGACGAAGCATTGGCGGAGGCATTAGAAGCATCGTTCGGCGTCGGGCCACCATTAGCGGCACCGCCTTGCTGACCGGCCTGGGCTTGTTGAGCAGCCGCAGCCGCATCTTCAAGTTTGCCGACGATTTCGCGAAGCTTGTTGATGTCGTTTTGCTGGATGGCGGCGTTGGCTTCGTCACGAAGGGCGGTCAACTGCTGCTTCTGAGCGGCGTCCATCTTATCACCCTTTTCGACCAACGTCTGGTTAATCATATCGACGTAAGTCTGGGCTTTGTTCTTCACTTCGATGTCGTCTTTGCGCTTCTGGTCGGCTTCCTTATTCTCTTCGGCTTCCTTGACCATGCGGTCAATATCGGTCTTCGAGAGTCCGTTGCTGCCAGAAATCGTGATGTTCTGCTCTTGCTGAGTGTCGAGATCCTTCGCGTTGACCTTAACGATACCGTTAACGTCGATAGAGAAGGAAACCTCAATACGGGGCTGGCCACGTCTCGCCGGTTTGATGCCGGAGAGGGTGAAGTGACCGAGCTGTTTGTTATCATGCGCCATCGGACGTTCGCCTTGGTAGACGACGATGTCGACAGCGGGTTGATTGTCTTCGGCCGTTGAGAAGATTTGGCTCTTCGTGGTCGGGATGGTCGTATTGCGCGGAATAAGCGGAGTCATGACGCCACCGAGGGTTTCGATGCCGAGGGTAAGCGGGGTGACGTCGAGAAGGACGACATCCTTGACTTCGCCAGCGATGACGCCGCCTTGAATGGCTGCGCCGATGCTGACGGCTTCATCCGGGTTCACGCTAAGGTTGATGGCGTGACCGCTGATCTTTTTGACGAGTTCCTGAACGGCTGGCATACGAATGGAGCCGCCGATCATAAGGATATCGCCAAGGTCGTTATAGCTGAGTTTGGCATCCGCCATGGCTTTTTCCATCGGGATGCGGCAACGGTCAAGAAGGCCTTTGGTCAAATCCTGGAATTTAGCCCGCGAAAGCTTGCCTTCGTAGTTGATCGGGCCGTTCTTGCCCATGCCGATGAACGGAAGGCTGATGGTGGTCTCAAGCGAGCTCGAGAGCTCAATCTTGGCCTTTTCAGCGGCGTCGATGAAGCGTTGCTGAGCCATCTTATCGTTAAGATCGATGCCCGTTTCAATCTGAATCTGAGCATGGATCCAATCGGCCACGGCCTTATCCCAGTCGTCGCCGCCTAAGTGCGTATCGCCTGAAGTGGCGAGAACCTGGAAGGTGCCATCGCCAATATCAAGAATCGAGACATCGAGCGTGCCACCGCCAAGGTCGAAGACCAAGACTTTCTCGGACTTATTGGTATCAAGGCCATAAGCCAAGCAGCTGGCAGTCGGCTCGTTGATGATACGGACGACATCGAGACCGGCAATGGTGCCAGCGTCCTTCGTCGCCTGACGCTGCGCGTCGTTGAAGTAAGCCGGAACGGTGATGACAGCCTTTTTAACAGTCTGTCCAAGAGCCTTTTCGGCATAGTCCTTCATATAAGCGAGGACTTTCGCGCTGATTTCCTGAGGGGTGTAATCCTTATTGGTGCAGCCAATATGGAACTTCTCCGCGGTGCCCATCTTGCGCTTCGCGCTACGGACGGTATCCGGATTGGTGATCATCTGACGCTTTGCGGCGTTGCCGACGATTTCCTCTCCATCGGCCTTAAAGGCCACAACGGACGGGGTCGTGTTCGTCCCCTCGGGGTTCGGAATGACTTTGACTTTGCCATCCGCCTGTAAATAACTGATGACGCTGTTGGTCGTGCCAAGGTCGATGCCAACAATAATTTCTTTTGCCATAATTAGTGATTTCTCCTAAGCCTTATGGGCTTCTTCTGGTTTTTTATCATCAAGCGGCTTTGCGTCGCTCGGTTCCGGTTTTTTGTCCTCTTTCTTCTTCGTGACAACCACCATGGCGGGACGGACTAGGCGGTCTTTGAGTTTGTAGCCTTTCGCGAGCGTTTTGCTCACGAGGCCTTCGCTCTCCCCTTCGACTGTATCGACCGCGTGCATGAAGCTCGGATCGAACTTATCGTTAGGTTTCGGAATGATTTCGCTGACGCCTTCCTGGGCGAGGACGCTCGTCATCTGGTTATAGATGTAAGTGAAGCCGATTTGGTAATTCTTGGCTTCGATCGAGGTCGGAACGCTTTGGAGAGCGATGTAGAAGCTATCAAGCGCGGGGAGAAGATTCTCAAGGAATCCTTCCGCCCGATATTTGATGGCGTCGCGGTGATCTTTCTCAAGCTCCTTTCGGAGATTGTCGAGATCAGCATAGGCGAGATAGTATTTGTTTCTCCACTCGGCGTTATCTGCAAGCGCCTTGTCGAGCTGTTCTTGTAACTCTTTTTCCTTATTACTAGGAGCGGAGTTAGCTTTGGCTTCCTCTTTAGGAGCCTCTTTCTTTATTTCTTCTTTTTGCTCGCTGGACTTGGCTTTTTCGCCTGGTCCGGTTTCTCTTTTTTCGGTGTTATCGTTGTCTGACATACGACCAACTGCCCTCCTTTCTTTTGGGTTGAGAAGTATTTATCGATCGCGGCGGTTACGTATTCAAGCGTGGCCACGACGGATTCGTAATCCATGCGGGAAGGCCCTAGCAAGGTAAGAAGCGAATCGCTGACGCCAGGCACATTGAGCTTGGCGCTGACGAGAGACACATCCCCCATGCCGTCTTCATCGCTGCCGATGTGGACTTTGATGCCCGTTGGGGTAGCTTTGGAGTCTTTCACGGCTTTTCGTAATTCATCCGGATTGTCGAGCAAACTCAAGACTTTCTTAAGTTTTTCGGCATCGGTATTGAACTCTGGCTGATTGAAGAGAGCCTCTTTTCCATAGAGCGCCATCCTCTCGCCCGTGAATTTCACGAAGGCTTCGAGTATGGCTTGGTAGAGCACTTTCTCCCCTACCATGTAGTCGGTTAAGGCCGGCTTCATGGCTTCCATCTTCCCGACGAGCTGACTGATGGGCGTGCCCACCAGACGGTCATTGAGGAAGTTGACGTTCTTTTCGACTTCTTGCATCGAGAGGTTATCCGGGATGACGAAGGTTTTGTTTTCGACATAGCCTTGATCGGTCACGAACACGGCGGTTGCCGTATTGGCGCCAAGCGGGATGATTTGGACTCTTTGAAGTCTTTCTTCATCGACCGCGGAACCAAGAACCACGGAAGCGAGGTTCGTCATATGAGAGAGAATCTCGCAAGATTCCTTCATGACTTCCTCAACGGATTTAGCCCGCTCGCTAAGAACGCTTTGAATGGCGTTCTTCACGCCTTCATCGACGTTGCCCTCGCGCAGGTGTTCCACATAATATTGGTAACCTTTTTCGCTTGGGACACGTCCGCTGGAAGTGTGAGTTTTCTCGAGGAAGCCTAAGCTTTCAAGGGCATTCATCTCATTGCGGATCGTCGCGCTGCTGTAGTCGAGATGGTAGACCTCCATGAGGGTTTTGCTCCCCACGGGCTCGGCGGTCTTAATGAAGTACTCGACGATGAGTTTTAGGATTTCGTCTTGCCGGGTCATTGGTCTCCTCCTTTTAGCAATCTCGCACCTTAGGTGCTAGTTCCATTATAGGTAAGGTTTTAGCACTGTCAACCTCAAAGTGCTAAAAAGTGCTAATTTACCCAAAAAGAAAGGGTCCTTCCTCAGGAAGAACCCCTTAAATCCTTATTAATAGTCTTTAAAGCAAGGAGATCAAGGCTTGCACGTCTTCGTCTTTGGTGGCCCAACTGGTGCACAAGCGGATAACCGTGTGGCTGGAATCTTTTTTCTCCCAAAAGCCATACCAAACCTTTTGGCTAAAGGAAACGAGATCTTTGTCTTCCATGACGATAAAAATCTGATTGGTGGGTGAATCGATGGCGAAAGTGTAGCCCTTTTTCTTCAAGGCCAAACGGATTTTATCGGCCGCCGCTAGAGCGGGTTTCCCAATCTTTAAATAGAGGTCATCGGTGAATAAGGCGTCAAATTGAACGCCCAAGAGCCTTCCTTTGGCGAGGAGGGCGCCATGCTGCTTCACGAAAGTGAGGAAATGGGCGGGTGCGCCTTTGGTGAAGACCACCGCTTCGCCGCAAAGGCATCCGAATTTGGTGCCGCCGAAATAAAAGACTTCGCAAAGCTTGGCCAGTTCGGGTAGACTCACATCGTTTTCTTTCGTCGCGAGAGCGTAGCCAATCCGCGCCCCATCGACGAAAAGCGGGATTTTGTATTCAAGGCAAACCTTATGAAGCGCCTCTAGTTCTTTCTTTGAATAGAGAGTGCCGTATTCGGTCGATTGGGAGATATAGACCATGCCGGGCTGAACCATGTGTTCGTGATTGAGATCGGCGTAAAAACCCACTAGATAATCCCTTAAGGTTTGGGCTTCCAGCTTGGCGTTTTTGCCTGGCAACGCGATGACTTTATGGCCGGTTTCCTCGATAGCTCCGGCTTCGTGAAGAGCGATATGGCCAGTGTCACAGGCGATTACGCCTTCATAAGAAGCTAGAAGGCTCGAGATAACGATTTGGTTGGCCTGAGTGCCCCCGGTTAAGAAGAAAACATCGGCCTTTTCGTCTTGGCAGGCTTTCTTAACTTTTTCTTTGGCTTCCAAGGTGTAATGGTCGCTGCCATAGCCTGGGAGTTCTTCCATATTGGTTCTTATGAGAGCCTCAAGGATGGTCGTATAGCAGCCTTCGCTATAGTCATTGGAGAATGGAAGCATGAAACAAACCTCGTTTCCGCCCCTAATCTTAACGCAAAAAGAAAAAGGCTTCCTCTAGAAAGCACTATAAGAACGATTTGGCGAGCCGTAACCGCAGGAATCAGATTAGCTCAAGAAGAACTTGATCAAGGATCAGAAGACCGCGGTCTGTACACCGGACGGAAACACCGTTGACCACTTCCAAAAGGCCTTCTTTAGTGAGTTTCTCTATCGCGACTTTGTATTTATCTAAGAAGGAAAAGCCAAAGCGCTTATAAAATGTATGCAGCTCAAAACCTTTTTCTAAGCGAAGATTGGTCAGGAAGAAGTACTGGAGGTCGCTTTCTTTGCTGACTAGTTCGTCCTTCCCTCGCGGATGCCCAGCCAAATATTGCCCAAGGTTCCTCGTATTGTCGAAACGGACCCCGTTGACATAGCCTGAGGCGCCCATTCCCACAGCGTAATATTCCTCATCCCGCCAATAAGTGATGTTATGTTTGGATTCGTAGCCCGGCTTCGCGAAATTGCTGACTTCGTAACGGTCGTAGCCCGCTTCCCGAAGCCGTTTTAGGATCCGTTCATATTGGTCAGCGGCGATATCGTTGTCGGCCTCGACGAGCCCAGCGTTAAAGAAACCTGTCCCTTTGTTGATGGAAAGGCAATAAGTCGAAAGGTGCGGAACATCTAAAGAGAGCAAAGCGTCGATGTCCTTATCAAGCTCTTCCATGGTTTCGTTAGGAAGCGCGTAAATTAAATCGCAGTTTAGGTTAAAGAAACCGTTTTTTCTCGCCAAGCCCACCGCCAAACGCGCTTGGTCGAAAGTGTGTTTTCTTCCCATCAGCTCTAAGTATTTCGTTTGTGAGCTTTCAATGCCGATGGAAAGACGATTCACCCCATGCTTCTTCATGATCTGAAGCTTGCTTTCAGTGAGGTTTTCGGGATTGGCTTCGACGGTGAACTCGCCTCCGCTCACTAAGTGCGGTTCAACTAGCGAAAGAACTTCTTCGAAAAGGGCGTCATCCAAACTGGTAGGAGTTCCTCCGCCAATATAAATCGTTTCCACTTTCTCGATGTGCTGGGCGATGAATTCTTCTTTGAGCCAACGGACATACGAAAAAGCCCACTTCGCGTTATAGAGGACTTTCGGGAAGTCGCAATAAGCGCAAACGTGAGCGCAGAATGGGATATGGACGTATAAGGCGCGCGGACTAGCCAAGCTACTTATCTTCCTTTTTCTTCGCGGCCGCCTCTTCCTCTTCTGGATGGGCTTTCGCGTACTCTTCCATCTGCTTAGCGACGGAATCATCTTCAATCGGGCGAGTGCTTCTTTCGATCGTATCGTCCTTTTTCGCTTCTTGATCAACCGTGGAATCTTTCTCAAGAGCCTTCGATTGCTCTTCCATCTTCTTCGCGGTCTCGTCATCGACCGGTCTCGTCATACGACGAACTTCTTCTTCGGCGATTTCCTTGTCGCTCTTCGGCTTGTCGTCGGACTTAAAGGCCGGAACGTATTTCCTTACGAGCCAAACGCCTAAAACAATCAAGCCAAAGATGATGACAAGCATCACCATGATGAACCAAGGCTGACCCCAGATGTTACTATCCAAAATACGTGTATCCATGACTATTTCCTCTCTCCTTGTTTAACGGGAGTGTAAACAAACTTGTTCTTGAGACCCTTCTTCTCGTAATACCCTTCATTGGCCAACTTATCCATGGAAGTGCGGGCTGTTTCGTAAGCGCAGCGGGCGCTCTTCTTGAACTGTTGGATGGTGTAATAATGCCCCATCGTGCAATGGTTAGCAAGGAAGGCTGCTTGGTTTTTATTAAGATTCGGATTGCTTTCGAGAAGGTATTGGATGTACTCTTTGACCTCTTTGTCGCTTAAAGCAGATTCTGGCGCGTTTAAAGCCAATTCGGCTTCTTCGGTGTTTTCTTCCGGCACCGCCTCGAGTTTTGGCAAAGGCTTTGCCGCGGCTGGCTTTGGAGCGGCTGGTTTGACTTCGACAGGTTTTTCAACCGGTTTAGGCTCAATTGGTTTAGGAACTACGACGGGTTCAGGCTCTTGGCTAGGGGCGGGTTCAACGCTCTCAATAACCGGAGCGGCTGATTTATTAGCCGGGGTCGTCGCTTCATCAAGCAAGGACATTTGAGTCGGGGCTTTCGGGGCCGCGGCTTTTTCGGCAATGTTTCTCTCTTCAGGAGTCAAAGGCCGCATCTCAGCCCGATAGGCTTGGACTTTGACTTCTTTGATTTCGGCATCCAAAGAAGCTAATACCGGTGTCAAGGCATCGATGGCGTACATAAGAATATAAGTAAGATCACCCGAGTGCTGAGTCTCTAAATAAAGGGTCTCATAACGGGGATTGGGTTCCAAAATGACTTCAAGCGGCAATAAGAAAGCTAAGGAATTGCCTAGTCCTTCAGCTAAAACGGCTTTGGCTAAAAGGACGGCCAATTCAGCGTTCTTCTCTTGAAATGGCTTAACTAAATCAAGGAAATACAAAGCTCCAACCGAGCGAGCGGACAAAGCGACGTCATTTTCGCCCAAAAAGTTAAAGAATTCATTCATGAGCGGCTCAATTGCCTCATGAGGAGCGAAATGGAAATCGCCGCCGGTCATGTGGCTAGCCCGCACCGCCGAACCATCAAAGTCCATCGTGCGATAGAATTTCGTCAACTCTTCTTCGCCTAAGAGCAAGCCATAGGCTTCACCGAGTAAATCAGCATCGGCTTTGCCAGGGTTGCGATCGATAAAGGAACGAAGAGTCTTTAAGTAATTGATAATAGGCGTGTGCTCGGGGTTTTCTTCGTGGTAGGTGCCATTAAGAAGAGCCTTTATCGAAAGGGGCGAAATCTGAATTTTCTCGATTTTCGCCATCGAAGTCAAGCAAGCGAAGAGGAACGTCCGTTCCACTTCATCTTTGATCCTGCCATCGTCAAGCTTGTTAACGACGCCCAAAAGTCTCGTCAACAAAGCTTCGAAGGCGCTGATTTTGGCCCGAACGCCAGCGCTGAGACAAAGCCAGAAACGCTGATTGGAAATCGTACGATGAGCCAAAGGATAGGCATTTTTCCCGCGGTAGGACCTCACATCGAGCCAATAGCCGTCGACGAGAGAGGTGTGTAAAGCTCCCGCAAGTTCTTTCTTTGTTAAATATTGCTCATCCGTATAAAGGAGAGCCCATTCTTTTTCACTCATAGTAAAAATATTATAAAATCTTCGATGGGCGCTTACAAGCGGTTGTGCTAAAAAACTACTAATTTTGCCTTTAGTAGGTGACGGAAACAGTAGTCGGAGCCTGATAAGACGACTGGTCGGTGAAAGACTCGCCCCAACCGCCACTGTAGTTATAATATTCGCTAAAACTGGAGTAATGATCAGGCGTATAGAAGATGACTGGCATGACGCCATATTGCGTTAAGCCATACGGCATGGCCATTAGACGCAACGCTCCGCGATTCGAACTATAAGAGCTCCAATCGCTCGCTATATCAAATTCATAATAAGTAGCGGCATTAGATCCATCCCCATAAGTGTTATAGGAAGGGATTTGGTTCATGTAACCAGAGGTAAGATGATATGTGAACCAAAGACGGCCGGCTTCGCCATAAAGAGAGTAGGCTTCGGACTTTTTCGTATCTTTTGTACTAGAGGTCGCGAGGACGTAGTTAACCGGAAGTTCTCCAAAACCAATCCAATAGGCGGCCACGTCTTCGTAAGTCGTGTAATACGCGCCTTTGGTCATTGTCTTTGTTACCGTGGATGTATAAGAAGAACCGCTTTTAGTAACCGAATAAACGTTCAAAGTCGTGCCAGTCGAAGTTTTCGGGGCAACGCGGTAAGGGCCGGAAGTTGGAGTGACCGATCCTTCTTTATAGTAAAGATAAAGGGAAGCAGAGGACGAGACGCACCGCCAATCGTTGGTGCTAGAGGCATAAGCCGCGTAATAACTAGTCGCCTTGTTTTGAAGCGTGGCAACGCCAGAGCTAATGGTTAGGTCCCAAGAATTCGCGCCAGTCGAAGCCGACATCAATAAGTCTTCCTGATAATTAGCATTGCTGGCAAGATAGTTCGTGAGTGAAATCGTGCCTTTGAACGTATAGGCGCCGCTTACCCCGCCCAAAGTAAAGGCTTGGACACCGCTAGGCAAAGTGGCGATGGAACTGGCGACCGTCACGGCCGTAGAGGCTAAATAATAACTAGATGAAGTCGAGGCACCGATGAAATGGACGTCTCCACTATTGGCATCGCCAATAAGGTAGCTATAGCCGAGAACGAGATCAGAAGTTGAGGTGACGAGTTTATAGCCCGTAGCAATCGGAGTGCTAGAAGAACTCGTAGAAGCCGTAGATGAAGTGCTATTGGATGAATCGGTTTTTGATGTTGAGGTATTTGAACTATTTCCGCTAGTAGAAGTCGAAAAAGAGGCCGTCGAACCTGATGAAGAAGCGGACTTGCCACTCGAGGAAGAAGCGCTCGTTTCCGTCTTGTTAGAACTAGAAGCAGTCCCCGAAACGCTAGAAGAAATGCTCGGCTGGAGACAAGAAGTCAAAAGGACCATCGGAGCGAGAATAAGTAAGCGTTTGGACGGTTTCATAATTTTGTTCGTGCGGGTATTTTAAGCCCCTAAGGGCTTTTAAGCAAAGAAAAGACTCCATAATTGATACTTTTATGTTTATCCTTTGGATAATATTGAAATCGTATTCTCAAAAGACCAAAATCAAAGGTAGCCTGATTTAGGAGGAAGAACGATGGGTGAACTCATCATTCGGCACGAGACGGAAGAAGACTATTTTGAGGCGGAAGAAATCATCCGTTTGGCTTTTTGGAATCTTTATCGTCCAGGCTGCTACGAACATTATCTGCTTCATCAGCTCCGCGATTGCCAATCCTACCTCCCTGACTTATCCTTTATCGCTGAAAAGAATGGTTATCTAGAAGGTGGCATCTATTGTGAAAAAGCCACTATTGCTACCGAACTAAATGCTGATGATGTCTTAACTTTTAGCCCGCTTGGCATCGATCCGTCTTTCCAAAGAGAAGGCGTTGGAACTTTGCTCGTAGAGAAAGTCATCGAGGAAGCCAAAGCCCATGGTTTCAAAGCTATCGTGGTCATTGGTTTGCCCGATTATTTCCCCCGTTTCGGATTCAAGCCGGCTTCGCTTTATGGCATCACGATGCCTGATAAAAGCGTCCCTCCAGAACTTCAGATTTTGGAACTCGAGAAAGGCTTTTTGCCTGATTTCCGAGGCGGTTATTTCATGCAGCCGAATCTGCTTAGCGAAGAACCTGATCTCTATGACCTTCATGAGTACGATAAAGCCTTCCCCTTCATGGAGAAGAAAGATTTCCCTGAGTAAGAAGACTAACTTTGTTAGAGCTGCCTCCAAGGGTGGCTCTTTTTTCTTTCGGACTGACGAAATTTGTTAAGAAAAAATTTCCGTTTTATCGAAAGAAAGCGTTTTTAAGGGGCATGCTCGTTGTTTTCCTTTAGGAAAGGCATAGAATTACCTTCGCTCCGCTAGAGAGCGGCTTTATCTCATGAAATCACGCAGTGCGACGACAGAAATGGATTTGACGACGGGAAATCTCTTTTGGAAAGTACCGCTTTTTGCTTTGCCGATGGCTGTCACAGGAATCTTGCAACTTCTATATACTTCGGTTGACCTTTTCACCGTCAGCCAATTCGGCGGCGGAAGCCAATCGATGTCGGCCGTGAGCAGCAACGGCGCTCTCATTAACCTTATCGTAACCGTCTTCCTTTCTTTGTCGCTTGGCACGAACGTCGCTATCGGCAACGCCAAAGGCGCCAAAGATCGCGACCATGCGGAAAAGGTTCTTCATACCTCGCTTATTTTCGCGATCGTGGCTGGTGTTTTCGTTGGCTGCTTCGGCGTTCGCTTAGCCCCAGTTTTCCTTAAATGGATGGGCACTGATCCCCGCATTTTGTCACTCGCGAGCGATTATCTTCGCATCTATTTTGTCGGCGTGCCTTTCATCATGGTCTATAACTTCTGCTCTCAAGCCATGAGAGCTTTGGGCGATTCAAGACGCCCTCTCTACATTCTGGCCGTCACCGGGCTCTTCAATGTTTTCGCCGACTATATCTTTGTTAGATATTTCGGCCTCGATGTGAAAGGCGTCGCCTGGGCGACCGTTCTCGCCGAAGGCATCTCCGCCGCTCTTTCCGTTTACGCCCTCGCCAAAAACAAAAACGGCTTCATCCACTTAAGTTACAGCAAGATGAAGTTCGATGAAGCTTCTTTTAAGGAAGTGATTCGCTTAGGATTGCCCGCAGGAATTCAAGGCTTGGCTTTCTCGATTCCTAACGTCCTCATTCAATCTTCTATTTGGAGCCTTGGAACCGCCACCGTCTCGGCCGTGGACATCAATACGGGTTCTGCCGCGGCGAGCCAAGTCGAAGGCTATATCTTTGTTCTTATTGACGCCTGCGCTTCTGGCTGTGTGGCTTTCACAGGGCAAAACTACGGAGCCAAAAATAAGGAAAATTGTCGCAAAAGTTACTGGTATTGCCTAATTTGGATGATGATTTTCTGGGTGGCCGCCGCTGGTTTATCCCTGATTTTCCAAGAGCAGCTCTTCCGCCTCTTCATCACCGAAGACAGCAAGACAAACATTTCTGATGCCCTAACGAATGCCAGGCTTCGTCTCCTTGTCATGGCCAGCACCTATTTCCTTGATGGCATCATGGACGTGAGCTCCGGCTACTTAAGAGGCATGCGTTACAGCACCGCCCCCGCCATTCTGACTATCATCGGCTGCACGATCACCCGCATTATCTTCTTGACGACGATGTTCCCGCTTCCTTATTTCCACACCATCACATGGCTCTATGCCGCTTTCCCCATCAGCTGGATCTTAACGGACATCGCTTATGCCATCACCATCTTCATCGTGGAACCCAAAGCCTTCAAGAAAATCGAAGCCCCGATGAGCGAGCTCGCCCATAGCACTTCCGCTGCTTAAGCAATATTAAAAGAAAGCCCGCCGCAGCGGGTTTTTCTTTTACTTATTATCTTTGTCGGCATCATCGATGGCGAGGACCGACATGAAGGCTTCCTGCGGCACTTCGACGGAACCGATGGCCTTCATCCGCTTCTTGCCTTCTTTTTGCTTTTCGAGAAGCTTCTTCTTACGGGAAATATCGCCACCATAGCACTTCGCGAGAACGTCCTTGCGGACGGCCTTGATGTCGGTGCGGGCGATAATCTTGCCGCCGATGGCCGCTTGCACTGGCACGGTAAACTGTTGCCGTGGAATGATGTCTTTTAACCGGCTTGTGATAGCGCAGCCACGTTTATAGGCTTCGCCTCTAAAGATAATAGTGCTCAAAGCATCGATAATCTCGCCGTTTAGAAGGATATCCATCTTCACGAGGTCGCCCGCGCGATAACTATCGAATTCATAGTCAAAAGAGGCATAGCCTTTGGTTTGGCTCTTGAGGGTATCGAAGAAGTTATAAACGATTTCGCTAAGAGGCAAGAGGTACTTCACAACGACACGGGTCTCATCGAAATACTCAAGATCGAGGTAGACGCCGCGTCTATCTTGGCAAAGTTGCATGACGGGGCCGACATATTCTTTCGGGCACATGATGGAAGCTTTGACATATGGCTCTTCGACAGAATCGATGGTCGAAGGATCTGGCAAAAGGGAGGGGTTGTCGATGACGAGCGAAGTTCCGCTTGTGAGATTGACCCGGTATTTGACCGATGGAGCGGTCAGAATTAGGTTCAGGTTATATTCCCGTTCCAGTCTTTCTTCCACCACGTCCATATGGAGCAAACCCAAGAAACCGCACCGGAAGCCGAAGCCCAAGGCTTGCGAACTTTCGGGTTCGTATTCAAGAGAGGCATCATTCAAAGAAAGCTTCGCAAGGGCATCTTTGAGGTCGCCGTACTTATCACTGTCGACCGGATAAAGACCGCAATAAACCATCGGGTTAATCTTGCGATAGCCTGGCAACGGTTCGGCGCAAGGCTCGCTCGCGGAGGTGACGGTTTCGCCCGGGAACACGTCCTTGATGTCCTTGATTTGGGCGGTCAAGTAGCCGACTTCGCCGCAATCAAGTTCTTTGGTCGGGATTTCTTTCGGGGTACGGATGCCGACTTCCGTGACCTGATAGACCTTATTGACGGCCATCAAAAGAATTTGGTCGCCCACTTTGACATGACCTTCTTTAACGCGAATAAGAAGAACGACGCCACGATAGGAATCGTAGTAACTGTCGAAGATCAAGGCTTTTAAAGGTCCGTTGTTGTCGCCATCGGGAGACGGAATCAGTTCGACGATTTTTTCCAGAACGTCAGGCACGCCAACGCCAGTTTTGGCACTAACGCAGCAAACGTCGCCGATTGATAAGCCAATGCGCTCTTGAATCTCTTTTTCGGTATTAGGAACATCGGCGCTCGGAAGATCGATTTTGTTAATGACCGGAATGATCATGAGATCGTTATCAATCGCGAGATAAACGTTGGCCAAAGTCTGAGCTTGAACGCCTTGGGTGGCGTCCACCACCAAAAGCGCGCCTTCGCAAGCGGCGAGAGAACGAGAAACCTCATAAGTGAAGTCCACATGCCCCGGAGTGTCAATCAGGTTGAAAATATACTTTTCCCCAGATTTGGCCGTATAAGAGACGGTCACGGCATTCAGCTTAATCGTGATGCCGCGTTCCCGTTCAAGATCCATCGAATCGAGCATTTGTTCTTTAAGCTCACGTTTTTCGACGGCCCCAGTGAGCTCCAAAATGCGGTCGCATAAAGTGCTCTTGCCATGGTCGATGTGGGCAATGACGGAGAAGTTACGAATTTTCTTTTGATCAAAGGGCATAAGGTGTTATGGCTAGGATTATATCCTATTTGCGTTTTTTCTTATAGAAGGAGAGCAGGTTTTCTTTCACGTCATCTGGTTTGGTGGCGACGGCGTAGCCCGTCCAGGTGCGTTCAAAGAGCTTTTTATAGTCTTCGGTGAGATAACGATCATCGATTAAAAGGGCGGCCCCGTGGTCTTTTTCGCTTCTAATCAGTCGGCCGACGGCCTGCATGACTTTGTTCATGCCGGGGTTCATGTAAGCGTAGGCGTAGCCTTCTTGATTGATCTTGTCGTAATAGTCGCGGATGAGATCCCGCTCATGGGAAAGCTGGGGAAGCCCAATGCCCACCACCGCGACACCGCAAAGGCGGTCGCCGACAAGGTCGATGCCTTCGCTGAAAGTCCCGCCGATAATGAGGAGAGCCACAGTCGTCTTTTTGGGTTTCGGAACGAATTTGGCAAGGAATGCGGTCTTTTCTTCGCTCGTCATATCACGGTCTTGTTTCAGGACATCGGCATCTTTAAAGGAAAGAAGAGGCATGATGTTCTCGAGATATTCGTAGGAAGGGAAATAAAGGAAATAGTTACCTTTTTTCGCTCCGACGAAAGATGAAAGATAATCGGCCACTTCTTGATAAGTGGAGGCCCGATCCCGAAAACGGGTACTGACGAGAGGCGCGAGAATAAGATCGAAGTTTTCCTTAGGGAAAGGGGATGGCAAAAGCAAGGATGGATAATCATGCTGCCCCGATAAAGCATCCTCGTAATAGTCGACTGGCGACAAGGTCGCGCTGAAATAGATCCGCCCCTTTAGCAAAGAAGCCGAGGCGGCGAGATATTCAGAAGGGTCAAGACAATACAAATGGATCTCCGTCCGGTCCTGACGTTTCTCGAAATAGAGACGCGAATGCTCGGGATAGTTCGCTAATAAATATTCGAAACGATGACATTCTCTTGAGAAATCCTTATAAGAATTCCCTAAGGATGGATGGGCTTTTTTAAGCAAATCTTTGTGGGCGCGGGATAAGGAGGCTAACGCCTTCACGAGGGCGTCTGGCGCACTTTCATAATCGAGGATTCCACCTTCATAGCCATTGGCTTCGTCAAGAAAGAACTGCTCGATTTTCCCTAGGGCCCGTTTAACGGAATTCACTTTGGCTTTCCGAAGGCTTCTTCTAGCTTGGATGGCATCATACAAAGTGAGAGTGCTCGAATACATATCGCGGCCCCGTTCCACAAGGTTATGGGCTTCGTCCACAAGCAAAAGGGAACGAGAGGGGTCGGCTGGGGCGTCAAAGAAACGCTCAAGATGAACCAAGGGATCGTAAACGTAGTTAAAATCGCCAATGACGATATCGCTATAAAGCGAGAGGTCTAACTGCATCTCAAAAGGGCAAATAGCATATTTTTTGGCCAAGGAAGTTACATAGGTTTGGTCGAATCTTTCTCCTGAATGGATGGCTTCGTCAACCACTTTGCGAATCTTGGTGTAATAGTCTTTGGCGAAAGGGCATTCGTCAGGGTTGCAAGCGGCTCCAGGTTTGAAGCAAAGCTTATCCTTGGCAACGAGTAAGGAATCGCGTCCTTTGAAACCTTTCTTATAAAGCATCCCAAGGGCTTCATAGGCGCTTTCGGCCCCCGTCGATTTGGCTGTTAGGTAAAAAATCTTCTCATTATTGCTAGAGCCAAAGGCTTTGATGGCGGGAAAAAGAGTCGACATCGTCTTGCCGATTCCCGTCGGGGCTTCGCAATAGAAAGTTCCGCCTTTCATCGCTACGCTATAGACATAACGAGCCATATCGCGCTGGCCAGGGCGGAAATCAGAATAAGGGAATTTCATCGTGAGGGCGGAGGCGTTTCTCTCGTCCACATGCGTGAATTCGCCTTGGTAGAAGGAAAGGTACTCGTCCATGTAGCCATAGACAGCTTCTTCGAGTTCTTCCACCGAATAAGTAGCTTCATGAACCGCTTTTTCGTCGCTTACTTGGCTCAAATAAGTCAGACGGACACCGATTTTGTCGATCTTCTTTTCGTGGCAATACATGAGGGCGTAGCATTGCGCTTGTCCCAAATGCCATTTCCCCTGCTGCTTATGAAATTCCTCAACTGGAATAACGGTACTCTTGATTTCGTCGATAACCGGGAAAGGACCTCCAGTGATAATGCCGTCGGCCCGGCCCTCCAAATGAATAATTCCTAAAGGACGCTCGAAAAATTCCGCCAAAGGATATTCGCTGGCGTAATCGCGACCTTGTTTCTGCTGAAACGAGGCGTGGATTTTCGTCCCAGCCTGCATGGTTTCTTGGTTGTAGACACGGTTATCGATATCGCCCGTGCGCAAAAGAAAATCCACCAATTGATGGACTGATAAGGACAAGAAACGTTTCTTCTTCTCGTTAGGCACCCTCCTATTATAGATAATAGGAAGAGCTCTAAGTGAGTAAAACTCGAGAATAAAAGAAAAACGCCCTCGAAAGGGCGTTTCTCAAACCTTGATCTCAATAATCCTGGACGTAAAGATAACCGTAAGCGGTCGAAGAGGAACTGGTCGTGATGCCCGAGTTATCATGGACGATGCTATAGGAAGAGTTGGTGGCGTTTTTAAGCTGAGCTTGTCCATCGGCTTTGATGGTAATTTCCCATTTTTCGGAAAGATCAGTCGAAGCGGAAAGGCTTAAGGAACCGGAACTGCTGCAGGCTAAATTGCCATTGCTAGACGAATGGGTGGTTGAAACGATGTACTGATTCATGGTTCCGCTGCCCCAAAGACGTCCAATGACCAACTCTTCCATGCCTGAGACATAAGTGATTGCCGAGGAGGCATCAACTGTTCCAGGGGCGTAATTCCGATAGTTGGAAGAAGAGGAAGTGCCAAGCACGTAAGCTCCAGTAGCTTCACCAGAAACATAAAGGAACCGTTTAGACAAAATATTGTTATAGACCGAGTTGAAATCACTTAACGAAGTAACTTTCTTGTAGGTCTTTGAAGTCAATGGCGTGAAACTCGAATAAGTCAAAACGATTTTGCAAACATATATTTGGTCACCTGAACGGGCGCCGATTGTGAAGTTGCTGATGGCGTGATTTTTCGTGAATGTATAAACGTTAACTGATGCATCGGCGGTTTCAGATAAAGTCGGAACTTCATTGCTTGTAATATAGGTGTAATCATTGGCTCCAGTCATAGCGCTGTCTTCATAAAGGAAGGCCGTGCGAGTATTGTTGTTGTCTCCGGTCGGACCCATGAAAGCGGTAATCTTGATGGAACTGATGTTATAAAGTCCCGAGAACGAGAAAGTCACTCGAGAAGTGTAACCATTCGAAGCGCCCATTCTCATGGCGTTATCATTGCCATTGGCATAGCAGTTATAACTTGAGACGGCATCGATATTCATATTGGTGGCCGTATAGCCGCTATTAAGGGCGACTGGGTTAGTCGCGGTCGTGCCAGTGCCGAAATAGATGCCACCGCATGACTTAGTGGTGTTCTCAGCTTTGAGAAGGCTGCTTCGCTCAGCGTTAAGACTCACAACAACCAAACCGCAGCAAAGAATCGTTGCCGCTCCAACAATAATCGCCTTCTGCTTTTCCTTTTTTATCATAAGACTGCGCCTTGGCCCCCACGGCCCTCCTGGAACAATCCTTCTAAAGGATTTGAACAAGTTATTATAGTTAATAAATTGACAAAGTAAATACCTTTTATAATAGAAAGAACAATTTGCTGTGATATTCCGATGGAGGGTGATTATTTTCAAAACAATTTTATTCTTATTCAAAGATGAATAATTAATTGGTTGACACCAACAAGATAACTAAATGAGTGTTTACTCAGTTTGAACAAATGTAACATCGCAAAAAGTGTTCGTAAATCCTTGAAAAATTTGCAAAAAGAAAGGCCGAATTAACGGCCAATCTTTCGAGAAACAAATTAGAAGTTTTGAACGTAGAGATAGGGCAAATAATATCTCGCCGTCGTTCCGCTTGTTGCTTCGCTAGAATATTGCATGCAAATGTACCAGCCATTACTTGTAGTAGTATCGTAGCGGACTTCTTCGGTACCACCGTTTTTGACCTCATCATTATAAGACATATTGATAAGGTGAGCTTTGCTGGTTCCACTATCGATCGTGACCGTCCAATAATAACGGTTCTGACTGTTACTATTGAAGGGACTCTGGAAGGAACCGTCCTGCAAGTTCGTGGTAATGCTACGTCCGGTTTCACGGTTCAGGTTGCCGTTATGGTTGTTGGATATCGCATAGGAAGACCCGGCTGTCGAACCAACAGTCGAATTGTTTTCGCTGTGGTTCGTGGCGAAGTAGTAATAGCCTCCGGTTTGGCCAAGGGTTAATTCTTCGAAATTGGAATTCCATGTAATGTTGGAAGAGGAAACGGTCGCTGAATGATAAGGACGATAGTAATACGTCCAGTTAACTTTGGCTTTCATACCGCCATCGCCCATGACATAACCAGATCCGCTGGACATCGTGGCCAACATATAGCGTTTGCCAGGAACGAGCTGACTGGCGGAAGTGACGAGCGAATAGCTTCTATTAGAGAAAGCAGCATAAGAATTTGTGGTTAAGACAATTTTCGCAATATAGACAGTCACACCAGCATTGACGCTGAGGGTAAAGCCACTGCAGCTGGTGCCGGAAGAAATATCAGTTCCTGATAAGGTGTACAAACCATTGGGGCTATCGTTGGTGTCGTTTAAAGTCATCGGTGAGTTATTGGAGACAGTGACTGATTTTTTAGCGGCCATCGAAGTATTGCGGAAATACAAAGTGCTCGAAGAAGAGGCGTAGGCGGTTATCTTAACCGCGCTAATATTCATTAAGCCAGCAAAGTTAAAGGTAACAGAAGACTCGTTCGTGCCATCGCCAAGTCTTAAAGCGTTGGTACCTGCCGTGCCCGTATAAGCATAAAGGCTCGAGATGCCGCTTAAAGGCTCGAAGTTCGTGGCTGTATATCCACTGCCAAGAACGATGCCACGACCGCTATTGCCCAAAACATCAGGGCTGGCAATAGTCGTATTGGTTGTCGTGCCAAACAAAAGGCTTCGGCAAACGTCCGTCGTATTCATGGCGTTGAACAGTTGGGGATTGGTTTCTTCTTGAAGGCTTGCAAAAGCAATCGCGGAAACGCTGGTTATCCCAGTGAGCAAGATTAAGGTGTTTCTCTTAAGTTTGGTTTCCATTTTTGCGCTATTTCGTAATTGCATTATAGTTACGTTTTACGTATTGTCAAAATATTTTGCAATCTTATTTCTTTAACCTACATTAATATTTGAGTGTTCGCTCCGACGTTCCGTGAGTAAATACTCATTTATTTATAAACTTTTTCCGTAAAAAAGACGGGCTGTAAACCCGTCATTTTATCGAATGAAAAAGCGACTGTTATTTAAGCAAAACGTGGTCTCCGAGATGGGCGCCTGAAAGAAAATCGTTTCCATTCATCTTCTTTTTTCCTTCAGGTTGAACAATTTCAAGTTCGATTGACCCGTCGTAAAGCTGAACGAGGAAGTGTTTCCGATCAGGAACGATTTCTCCGACCGCCCTGATGACCTGGTTATCATGGATCTTCGCATGGTAAACCTTAAGCTTCTTATCTTCTAGAAGGAAATATCCTCCAGGTTCTTCGCTGATGCCACGAATGTAATCAATGGTCGACTGGCAAGAAAGGAAGAGCGGAATCTTTTCGTCTTCTGGTTTGATTTTATTAGCAATGGTCACTTCTTTTTCGTTTTGTTCTTCGCCTTTAAGCTGCCCATTGGCATAAGCTAAAAGGTCTTTAGCGATCAAATCGCTAGCAGCTGTGGCCATCTTGCCACAGAGGGTTGTATAGGTATCGACCGGATCGATCGCGACCACCGCTTTATCGTACATACAGCCAGCATCCATCGCGGCCACCATCTCCATAAGGGTGATACCAGTTTCCTTATCCCCTTCCATGATGGCGCGCTGGATAGGAGCGGCTCCTCTTAGCTTCGGCAAAAGCGAACCATGAAGGTTGATACAACCGACTTCGGCGAGGTCAAGAAGGCCCTGAGGGATGATTTGACCATAAGCCATCGTCACGATGACATCAAAATCCAAGGCTTTGGCAAACTCGAAGTCCAAACGGACTTTATGAGGTTGGAAAACAGGGGTGCCATGGGCTAAGGCCACAACCTTCGTTGGGACGGCTTCAAGCTCTTTTTTACGGCCTACTTCCTTATCTTCTTGGCAAACAAGGCCGACGATAGTAAAGCCTTCTTTGTACAGTCTCGAGAGTACCTCCGCGCTCATCGCGGGCGTGCCCATATAAAGAACTTTGACGTCGGAATTTTTGGTAAAAGCGTTCATCTTATTTGCGCCTCCTTGTCCTGACTGGTAAATTATAACGCGAGGAAACATTCCTCGGCACATAAAATGATCTATCAATCCTTACTTGAAACCATCGGAGGAACTCCGATTGTCCATTATGGCGAAATAAACGCCAACGATCTCTATGTAAAATTAGAGCTCTTTAATCCAGCTGGCAGCGTGAAAGACCGCGTCGCTTATCAAATGATCAAAGAATTAAAGGCTCAAGGCCTTCTTAAGCCTGGCGTCAAATGCGTCGAAGGCACGAGTGGCAACACCGGCATCGGCCTCGCTTTTGTCTGTGCCGTCATGGGTATTCCTTTAACCATTGTCATGCCTGAAAATATGTCCAAAGAACGAATTGATCTCATGAAAGCCTACGGGGCCGAAGTTCTTCTGACTCCGAAAGCCGAAGGCATGGTCGGCGCTGAGAAAAAAGCCGCTGAAATGGGGAAAAACGGTTATGTTTTCCTCAACCAATTTGAGAATCCCGCCAATCCGAAAGCCCATTATCTTACGACTGCCGACGAAATCTTAGCCGATTTCCCAAAGGGACCGGATTTCTTTGTGGCTGGCGTTGGTACGAGCGGAACTTTAACTGGCATAGCCAGCAAATTAAGAACGCAAGGATGTAAAACCAAAATCATTGCCGTCGAGCCAATGGAAAGTGAAGTTCTTGAAGGCGAAGAGCCGGGCCCACACTCCATTCAAGGCATCGGCGCGAACTTCGTGCCACCACTTTACGACAAGCACTTGGTCGATCGCATAATCGACATCAAGAGCGAAGACGCCTTGAAAAAAGCCAATGAATTAGCCAAAAAAGGCTGGTTCTTGGGTATTAGCTCCTGCGCTGCCATCTTGGCTGGCGAACAAATCGCGAAGGAAAACAAAGGAAAATCCATCTTGGTGCTCGCACCCGATGGCGGCATCAAATACATGTCGATGGGGATTTATGGAAAATAAAGAAAAACCAGAGAACTATTACGATTCGATTATGAGACGCGATCCAGCGGCGAGAACCCGTTGGAGCGTTTTTTGGCTCTATCCTTCCGTCAAAGCCATGCGGGCTCACCGTTTTTCTTCATGGCTATGGCGCCATCATATGAAGTTCTGCGCGGAGATGGTCATGCATTCCTCGGCCCACAAAACTGGCATTGAAATCCATCCAGCAGCCAAAATAGGCCGAAATTTCTTCTGTGACCACGGGGGCGGAGTCATCATCGGCGAAACCACGGTTATCGGTGATAATTGCACCATTTATCAAGGCGTCACCTTAGGAGGTTTAACCAACGATAAGGTCAAGCGCCATCCTACTTTAGGCAACAACGTCATGGTCGGAAGCGGAGCTAAGCTTTTAGGGCCGATCAATATCGGCGACAACGTAAAAATCGGCGCCAATGAAGTCGTTCGGACAGATATTCCCGCCAATGCCATCTTCGTAGGTGGTAAAATCATTGTTCGGGAGCCTAAACAATGAGCAAACGTCACTATCTACTTGATCAATGCCAAACCTTCGTCAATCCTGCCAAAGAATTATTAAAAAGCTCGCAATCTCTAAAAGACATTTATGAGCAGTCGACTTCCTCGCATTTAAACGAGAGAGCCTGCTCTTATTTTGATGAGGACGGGAAAATCGATGGCTATACGTATGAGAAATACAAAACCATCACTTTCAATCTCGCCACTCATCTTTCCACGGCCTTAAGCGGAGTTCCCGCTGGATCCATTATCGGATTAAAGCTTAAAAATTCTCCGACTTGGCCTCACGTTTTTTGGTCGATTCTTATGACTGGCCACGTGCCACTTCTTATCGATGCGAAGATGCCACACGAGAACGCGCAGAACCTTTTGACCCAATCAAAAGCCACCGCCATTATCGCCAACGAAGAGGATCCGTATTCGGTTCCTTTATTCCGTATCAACGACATCCGCAATGTCGAGCCTGATTATCAGTTCGCCGCCACTTGGGCCAACCAAGTCATTTTCTGTTCAAGCGGCACCACAGGCAACGTCAAGATGATGGTCACCGATGGCAAAGCCCTCTGCAATCAGATCTGCGGAGCCATCGATATGCCTAAAGAAACGAAGGATATTTTGCATCCTGGCAAATCGAACGTTCTCGCCATGATTCCATTCCACCACGTTTTCGGTTTCACGGCTGTTTTCCTTTGGTACACCTTCTATGGAAAATGCATTGTCTATCCTTCCAGCATGGCAAGCAATGATATTCAAAACGCCATCGTTAAAGGCAAATGCACCCACATTTACAGTGTCCCTCTTTTCTGGGATGCTATTGCCCAAAAGGTTCTTCGTTTAGCTGCTCAAGGCGGCGAACGCAACGAGCAAATTCTTCAAGATATGATTGCCTATAACTGCCACCAGATTTCCAAACAAGAGGCTGGCATAGCTTCTTGGAAAATCGTTGGTGACAAGATCCGCAAAAAGGTCTTCGGCAGCCAGGTGGAATTCTGCATCTCCGGCGGCGGCTATCTATCCAGTCGCACCTTAGCGGTCATCAATGGTCTTGGCTATCCTCTTTATAATGGTTTCGGCATGACGGAAATCGGCGTCACATCCGTCGAACTTTCGCCTCGCGTCGAGGACCGTTTGAAGGGCTCGATCGGACATCCGTTATTCGGAATGAGCTACAAAATCGAACCGCTCCCCGGATCCATGAATGGACAGGGTGAGCTTTTGGTGAAGGCTCCCACCGTTCACGTGGAAGAAATCATCGGCGGCGTTCGCAAACCGACTGTTCTCGAAGATGGCTATTACCGGACAGGCGACATCGTCGAAAAAGACGAGACCGGCTCTTACTATGTGAAAGGCCGCATCAAGGACGTCATCATCTCCAGCAATGGCGAAAACGTCTACCCCGACGAGATCGAGTTCTACTTCAAAAATGTCCGCCACGTCGTCAATGACGTCGTCATCGGCGAGAAGCACGACAACAAAGAGGACATCGTTCTTGTCCTTGAACTTGATAACCTCATCAAGGACGAGGAAATCAAGCAATTGCGGAAAGACATCGAAGCGATTAATTCGACGTTGCCCAACGAAAAACGTGTGGCCGAAACTTTGATTTATAAAGGCGTTTTGCCTCTTGCCAACAACATGAAGGTCAAACGTTTCGCCATCAAAGAGGCTCTCGAAAAAGGACTTGACGTCTTCATTAATCTGAACGGTGAATCGAAGACTTCCTCCTCCGCTTCCCTCGATGGTTATAAACCCGAAGAGGTTGCTTCCGCCAAAGCTAAGGTCAAAGAGCTCTTCTCGAAGACCCTTTTGTTGCCAGCGTTCAAGATTGGAGACACGACCAGTTGGGGGGATTTAGGCGGCGATTCGATGAGCTACATTGCCTTATGCGACGACCTCAACACCGCTTTCAAGGTCCAAATCCCCACCGACAAATATGGGCATCTGCTTACCGTGAATGACTTTGTGGCAGAAATTTTGCGCTTAACCCACGAAGGAAAATAGTTGTTTTATCTAGCCTATAAGGCTAAAATCTTACTCGCGAAAGAAAAAGGAATCATTATTTATGGCAAACATCAAATCACAAATCAAACGCAATGAGACTAACGAGCTCGCTCGTGAGCACAATAGTGCTCTTAAAGCCACCGCTCGCACCGCGATCAAAAAGGTCGAGGTCTTAGCCGCTGCCGGTAAGAAAGACGATGCTGAAAAGGCCCGTCGTGAAGCCGTTTCGCTTCTTGACCAGCTTGCTCAGGAAGGCGTTATCTCGGATAACTCCTGCGGCCGCAAAAAGGCTCACCTCGCCAAAGTCGTCGCCGCTGTTAAGTAATTGATTTCTTAACTTAAAATTAGCCTTCCACTGCTGGAGGGCTTTTTTGTTATTAGCAAAAAGAAATGAGGCCCCTTTATAAGAATCTCATTTCTTATTGAACAATTTCTTTGAAGACGCCATCGACGATCGTATCGGTGACGTTAAGAACCAAATAAGTCCCCACATCGTTATCCTCGGGCAAACATAATGAGCCTGGACAATAAATGCGGATACCATCTTTCGTTTCGTCTTCTCTCACGTGCGTATGGCCATGGACGAAAATGCGGACACCATCTATCTTCAAAGCCTGGACCATCGCCGAACTATATAAAGGATAGTGTTCGATTTGCAGCTTTCCAAACGGCGTCTCAAAGATTCGACGAAATGGGTATTCTGAGAAAGCTCCGTCGCAATTGCCTTTGACGGCTTGGAAAGGCCAGATGTCGCCCGAAGGAGCTTCAACATCGCCAGCGTGAAGCCATAAATCCGCGTCTTTTTCGATTAAAGCAACCCGGCGCAAAGCCGAAAGATCGCCATGGGTATCGGAGATGATGACGATTTTCATAAACTGAAGTTGGTAAGGAACAAGGTGAACGCCAATTCCTGGCTCATCTTGCCTGTCATGATGGCAAGTTCGCACTGGTAAAGGGATTCGAGTCCCTTGTTAAGGGTTTCGTCGCCCATCCGTCTGAGATTATCGAGAGAGATGTTGACCCGCCCTGTGGAAGCAAAGAGTTCACGGCCGATTTCATCCGTCCCGAAGCCTTTTCCATTAAGGTAGCGCACTTCGTTAAGGAAACGGAATTGACCAGCGACCAAACGCATCAAAGTAATCTCGTCGATGCTAGAGACTTTGAGGTCATAGTAAATCTTCAGGGCTTTTCGATTGTCGCCCCGGCATAAAGCGTTCGCGAGATGGTAGGAATCCTCTTCAAGAGGCTCCGCCACCAAGGTTTTGATGGTATCCAAACTTATCTCCTTGTCATCGCCGCAATAAGCGATGATCTTTTGAGCTTCGCTTAAGAAAGTCGCGTAATCCCCTCCGATGCGTCTCGACAACTCGGAAACGGCCATTCTATCGATTGTTAATCCACGTTTTTCAAAGAAGCGCGGAATGTAATCATCCCATTGGGTCGGGGTGAAAACCGCGACGGGGCTAAAAGTGGCCTTAGCCGCTTTAAGTAACGGGAAATAGGCGTTTGTTTCATCAAGCGCTTCACCATAGGCCAATAAGAACAAATCGATATTCGGATCGGGGTTAGAAAGATATTCGCTGAAACTCGTATCGGCTTCCGGGGCTTTCTTGCGTCCGCGGCCCTTCGTCGCGCCTGGCAATAAGAAAGTGCAATTATCCGCCACCACCGCCTTCTTGTCGGCGCCTAAAGGCAAATAAGAGCATTCCTCGGCCAGTTCGGTTAAAGTGCTCTCGTTCATATCGAGAGTCACATAGTTAAGGGAATCACGAACGGGGAGGGTTTCCTTAAGGATTTTGCTTAAAGCTCCCTTGACCATGCGGCTCTGGGGGCAAAAGATCACTTGAATCACTCTTTGATTATAGGATAAACCATTGTGCTTGTCCTAATATTTCCAAGGCTTTTTCCTCGTTGGCATTTATAAACGATGGTCCCCTCGATATCGGTGCGTCTAATTGGAACCCCATAAGAGGCCAAACGGTCGAGAACTTCTTTGTCTGGATGACCATAGGCATTCCGCTTTCCAACGGAAATAATCGCCACGTCAGGAGTAAGAGTTTTGATCCAGGCGTAACTGTTGCTCGTTTTGCTCCCGTGGTGACCAACTTTCAGAATGTCGCAATCGATTTCGGGATGATCTAGGAGAATCCGGTTTTCAATGCTGATAGGAGCGTCTCCTGTGAAGAGCCACTTTTTCCCCATGAAATCCAATGAAATAACGAGACTTTGCTCGTTCTCGCTTGAAAGGTTGTAGATGTTGTAATTTGTGAAAGTAAGGTCTCCAATGGTGAAGGGAAAATCCTCGCGGGTGTCGAGATAATGTCGAACTTTGAAATTCTCCCTTAAGCTAGGCGCGGCTCCAATGTGATCAAAATCGCCATGACTCGCGATAAGATAATCAATTTCGTAAATCCGGTGTTTCCTTAAAAAAGGAATGTCCACTTCTTGCGCAAGATCGAAGCCGACGTTTCCCCCTGTATCGATCATGACGCTTGTGTAGCCATCGCGTATAAGGACGCAATCTCCTTGCCCAACGTTAATAAAATCCACCTCGGAGGTTAAGGCGTTTCCTAAAGGCATGGCATTTAAGCTCACCGCCAAGGCCATCGCAAAAAGGGCCATAGACCTCATAAAAGTTAAACCCGAGTCCCAAAAATAGAGGGCTAAACCTAAAAGTAAATAATAGGAGAAAACCAATAAATCCCCCATGAAACCCAAGGGAATAACAAGGTCAATTTTGGAAAGGAAATTGATAATCACCACAAGAAGCTTTGCGTAACCCATCAGTAAGGAAGCGGGTGGCAAAGTGAGAAAACCAAAGAAGGAAATCAAGCCAAATCCCAAAGAGAATGGCAAGAATATGAGGCTATAAAGAAGAGCCAAAAGATGGATGCCGCCTCCCTCTGAAACGGCGGGAAAAAGAAAGAGATAAAGAATAGACCGACTGACAAGCTTGCCTTTTATGCCTTGGTAACGCCCCAAGAAACTCTGGGAAAGACTCATGAAGAAACCAAGACCATAGCCGATGAGAAAACCGCTATCAAGAGCGGCGAAACGATTGAAACAAAGAAGGACGATTCCGGCCTTGGATGAAATGAAAATACGCGATGGATTGTCAATTTTCCGTTTTTCATAGAGATCTAATGCTTTCGATAAGTAAACGCGCCAGAAACCAACTTTTGAAAGGTTAAAAGGAAGGAACAAAGCCAAAATCAATAAAGCAATGAGCCTCGTTTTCTTTTCGCTAAATTTGAGAGAAAGAATTTTTTCGCTAACCCGAAAAAGGGCCCCATAAAGAATTCCGCTTGCCGAAAGCAAATAAAGGCAGCCGAGCGAACTGGCTTCCTGGACGAAAGATTGGCTGTAGTCTTTGTGTCCAAAAAGCAAGCCATCGATCAAGGCTCTTGTTGACGAATCAAAGCTGCGAAGATACGAAAGCTCATAACTCCGGAGTCGGAAAGGAACCCGCCACCGCACAATTGTCTCTTTGACTGAAATGGTCGATTGTACTCCGATTGAACGAAGATAATCTCCGAAATCGAAGCGGCTTTCGTAAACCGTCCCATCATAAAAACGACCGGTTCCTTTGAGGAGCAAGAAGTCTCCGATTTCTCGTTCCGTTTCTTTTTCATACACGTAATATCGAACGCCACGGCTAAGAAAAATGTAATAATTGCCACCCGTTTTTATGACCAAGCCAACGTATTCTCCCTCCCCATTCCGCGGAGCGAAATGAACTAATAAAGTTAAGGATCCAATCGCAAAAGCCACAAGGAAGATGAGGGCGAGAGGTTTGTCTCTTTTGAAACCGATAAAGAGAAAAATGAGGGCCGCCACTATCGCCAAAAGGCCTTTAAGAGAAAACCCGTTAAAGCCCAGCCACGCTCCGCTGACAAGCCCAAGAAAAAGAAAGAAAAAGGCATCCCGTCTTTTGTCCATGGAGTCTACGATTTAAGGCGGATGTAATTCTTGCTCTTTTCGAATGTCGCCGAGCCGATTCCAGTTACATTTTTCAGTTCCTCAATGCGCTTAAAAGGCCCATTCTGTGTGCGGTAATCGATAATCGCTTCGCTTACGGCCGAGCCAAAAGCGCTCACGGTCATGAGGGTGGCTTTATCGTCCGAGTTGATATTAACTTTTGCGATGGGAGAAGAGCTACAGGCGTTCTCATTATCGAATAAGGGAGCGATATAGAAACTCTGCTTATTCTCCAGGACGAAAGCCGTATCAAAGGCCGATGTGTCGGCGTTGGTCGTGGCTCCGCCCGCCGCGGCGATTAGATCCCCGAGAGTGGCGTTGATGTTGACGTAATAGGTCGAGGGCCTTACAACCTCCCCGGCAATGGTGACGTAAAGTTGGCTCGGCGAGGTAGAACTGATCGTCTTGCTAATAGCTGTGCTGGTGATTTGCCCACTCACCTTATCGACGAAACTGAAGACGATAAGGCCAACGACCGTGGCGATAAGAACTCCGACAATGATTTTGACCATGGTATTCCTCCACCCTAGAAGTAGGATGAAAAAAGGAATTCGTACCTTCCTAAAAATAAGGGAAAAGAAAAAAGCTAGGACCAGCCTAGCTTTTCTTTAAGCAATAAATTTACTTTCCGTTTTCGGCTTTGATGATTTCGATCTCGTACGGATCAGCGCACTCGACCATAACCTTCTCGCCTGGAACGCGACCAATGAGAGCGATGCCTAAGGCCGACTCGTTGCTAATAAGCGGAACGGGGGTCGCCATCGGATCGGCTTCGACGGTGCCGACAATGCGAACGGACTGCTCGCCATCGGGTCCTTTGAACGTGACGGTATTGCCAAGGAAGATTTTCTTCCCGGCTTTCGCGGGTTCCACGACCACCGCGATGTCTTTGATGTGCTCGATCTCGGTGATACGGGCTTCGATTTCAGCTTGTCTATTGCGGGCGGCATCATAGTCGGCGTTTTCGCTTAAGTCGCCTTGCGCACGAGCCTGACGAAGGGCTTCGATGACGTCGGGTCTATCGACATCGATTAAGTGACGATATTCCTTTTCGAGTTTTTCCATGCCCTCGGGGGTCATGATCATTTTTTCTTCTGCCATATTCTTTACCTCGGTAACGGATTGATTATAGGCGGTATTTCCCTTAACGGAAAGGGAAAGCCTACTTCAACTCCTGAATTTTCGGATCAGATTCGTAAGTCTCGAGCATTTCTTGGGCTTCGGCGAACTCTTCTTCGGAGACGTCTAAGAGCGAGTTTCCATCGCTTGAGGCCATGACCACGAGGTTATCGGGATCCTCCTCTTTGTAGATGAAATAGAAATCCTTTTTCCGCTCATCGTTATGATAGTAGAAATAGATTTTCCACGATTCGCTTGTCCCATCGTCTTTGGTGATGACAATGGTGTTGTCGTTAATCTCCATCATGGTTATTTTTTCTCCTTTGGAAGGCTATTGAGATAGCTTTCGAGAATGACGCAGGCGGCTTCTTCGTCAATATGAGCCTTCTGGTCTTGCCAGTCGGTTAAGCCCGCCATAGCGAGGTTTTCGCTCGCTTCGACGGTCGTGAGCCTTTCATCCACGAGGTGGATATTGAGGCTCGCGTCTTCGGCTAGAAGCTCGTCTTTGAAACGGCTGCTTCTTTCGGCGCTCGCGCCTAAGGTGCCATCCATATTATAAGGGTAACCCAAGGCGACTTCATTAACGCCTTCGCGGTGCAAGAACTCGATCGCATGAGCGATGGCCCGCCGATAGGCTTTCCGCGGGAAGCGGAATTCTTCTCTGGGATGGACGATGCCAATGCCATCCGAGATGGCAATGCCTAAAGAAGCCTCGCCTAGATCAAATCCCGCGACACGCTTCACTTCAAAGTCTCCTTTAAGGAGGCAATCGCAGCCTCAAGCCCTTCTTTGGCGACTAATTGGCCACTCGCCATTTCGGGTTTGCCGCCACCGCCGCCTCCTAAGTGCTTCGCAAGTTCTTTCACGATGTCGCCGGCTTTGGCTTTCTTCAAGCCCTCGCCTCCGACCATGACGACGAGCGGACGTTTGCCCGTTTCGCCACCCAATAAGACCAAGACGTAATCTTTGTGTCCGCTCTTCAAGGTATCGGCAAGAGTGAGCAAATCATCACGTCCCGCGCCTTCTTTTAAGGAATAGATAAAGTCAAAGGCGCCAATTTTTTCCGCTGAAGCGGCGAGTTTCTTCGCTTCTTGAGCGGCAATCTGAGCCTTCAACGTTTCGTTCTCTTTCTTCGTTTCCGCTAAATCTTTGTTAACCAAAGATAAGCGACTTAAGAAATCAATATCGGTCGAAAGAAGTTTGCCTTCGCCTTCGTTAAGCAAAGCCTGACGGTTGGCGCTCCACTTATAGGCGCCCAGCGAAGTGACAGCCACTAGACGACGAACGCCCGAGGCGATCGCTTCTTCGCTTACGACATAGAAAACACCGATGTCACTCGAGTTTTTGACATGAGTGCCACCGCAGAACTCTTTGGAATAATCGCCAAAGGTGACGACACGGACGGTCGAACCATACTTCTCCGCGAACTCCATCTCCGCGCCGACTTTCTTGGCTTCCTCGATCGGAAGGATATCGGTTTTTTCGGGAATGGCTAAAGCGATCTTCTCGTTCACCTCTTTTTCAAGGGCGAGGGTTTCTTCTCTAGTGAGCTTACGGGAGAACTGGAAGTCGAAACGGAGATAATCCGGGTCGACATAGGAACCCATCTGGTTAACGTGTTCGCCTAAGACGTGGCCTAAGGCCGCGTGCACAAGGTGCGTAGCCGAGTGGTTACGTTCGGTGAGACGGCGGTTTTCTTTATTGATTGCCAAGTGGACTTTGTCGCCCACTTTAAGGGCACCATACTTCACTTCGACTTCGTGGAGATGCTGTCCCGACGGAGCTTTCCGGACCATCGTGACTTCGGCTTCGAAGTCTTTGTTGGTGATGGCGCCAGTGTCGGTGACCTGACCACCCATCTCGGCGTAGAAGGGGGTCTTATCAAAGGCGATCTCGCCTTTTTCGGAGACTTCTTTCACCGCGACGCCGTCGATGAATAAACCCGTGACGGTCGCCTCGACTTCGTCTTTGTCATAAAGGAATTCGCTCGGCGTTTTGAAAGCCAGCAAATCTTTTGATTGTTTATGGAATGACTCGATTTCGCCACGGGCATTCCGGGCGCGTTCGCGTTGTTCTTCCATGAGTTTTTCGAAGCCTTCGGTATCGACCGAGACTCCGCTTTCGGCGGCGATTTCTTTCGTCAAATCAGCCGGGAAACCATAGGTATCATAAAGTTTGAAGACTTCTTCGCCCGTTAAGGCTTTCTTGCCTTCAAGGAGGTGACGAAGCATTTCTTCGCCGCTCGTGAGGGTCTTCAAGAACTTCTCCTCTTCGCCCTTCACCATCTTGCTGACTTCTTCGACATGGCCTTCGAGCTCCGGATAGAAATCCTGATACTTATCGGCCACCACTTTCACGAGTTCGTACATGAAAGGCTTCTTGATGCCAAGCTTTTGGCCATAACGCATAGCCCGACGAATGATTCTTCTTAAGACATAGCCGCGTCCTTCATTGGAGAAAGTCGCGCCATCGCTTAAGGCGAAGGTGAGACAACGCGCGTGGTCGGCGATGACACGGAAGGCCATCAAGTTCGGCTCGGCGTATTTCTCTCCGCTGATTTTCTCGGTGGCATGGATAATCGGCATGAACAAATCGGTTTCGAAGTTGGTCGGAGTGCCTTGGAGAATGCAGGCGATTCTTTCGAGTCCGCTGCCGGTGTCGATGTTCTTCGACGGGAGTTCTTTGTAGTTCTCGCGAGCGACGCCATTGACGGCGTTGAACTGGCTGAAGACAATGCCCCAAATCTCGATGTAACGGTCATTTTCGATATCATCAGCGAGCAATTTGACGCCCAAATGCTTCGGGTCCCATTTTTCGCCACGATCGAAGAAGACCTCGGTGTTCGGGCCGCACGGACCTTCGCCGATTTGCCAATAGTTGCCCTCGAGCGGGATAAGGTGATCTTTGCTGACGCCATTGTCTTGCCAATATTGCCAGGATTCCTTATCGGTCGGGTTATAAGTCATATAGAGCTTTTCAAGCGGCATCCCAAAGCCTTCGACCGGATCGGTCAGGATCTGGACGGCCCAAGCGATGACCTCTTTGCGGAAATAGTCGCCGATCGAGAAGTTTCCGAGCATCTCGAAGAAAGTGTGGTGACGAGCGGTATGGCCGACGTTTTCGATGTCGTTGGTCCGGATGGATTTCTGGACGTTCACGATACGGCGGCACGGCGGGACTTCCGAGCCATCGAAGTATTTCTTTAAGCCCGTGACGCCGGCGTTGACCCAAAGCAAGGACTTATCGCCCTGCGGAATAAGGGAGACGCCTGGCAGCCATTTGTGGCCCCGCTTCTCAAAGAATTTGATCCAAGTAGTACGAATTTCGGCTCCGGTTAATGGTTTCATCAGGAAACCCTCCTTAACAAAATAAAACACCCCATCGAAGGAGCGCGGATTCGCGCGGTACCATCCTTCTTCACCAGAGGTGCTCTCACTTGTCCTTCTTAACGCGAAGGAGACGGCGGCATTGCCCGCGTGCAATTGAGGAAGCGGCACGTCTTTCAGGCTTTTCCACCATGAGGCCCTCTCTAAAGAAAGACTTATCTTCCGTAGCGGCATTATCTTAGCACCACTCGCGCGCGAAAGAAACAATTTGGAGCAGTCTGCTCCCCGACGCGGCTTTCCCTATGCTATAGTTGGTCTAACCAAAAAAGGAGGAATATCTATGCCAAGTTTTGCTGACCCATTCGTCGCTAACGTTAACCGCAAGATGAACAAAGACGAGCTCATGGAAGCTCTTCGTCTCGACATCGCGGGCGAATTAGAGGCCATCTATCTCTATGATGCTCACTATCAGGCGACCGACGATCCGCGCGCGAAAGCGGTCTTAGCCGATATCCGGGATGAAGAGAAAATCCATATGGGCGAACTTATCACTCTTATGAGAACTCTCGATCCGAAAGAAGCCACTCAGTTCCTTAAAGGCGAAAAAGAAGTCACAGAACTCCTTGAAGAAATCAAGAAGTAACGACCTCTAAAGACAGAAAAAGACCAGCACTGCTGGTCTTTTTGTTTGTCAGAGCTTTAGCGGTTATAGCAGCCAAGCATGACGTCGCGTTCTTCCTTCGTCGCACCGGCGTGATGGCCTTTGTGAACGAAGGTGATGGGCTTATCAGCCGAGTTGACCAATAAATCCTTGCCCGTCGCCACCGCAATGAAATCGCCTAAGAAACTAAGAGCGAACTTGGGGGCTTCGCCTTCGCCAAAGTATCCTTTGGAAAGGACATCTTGGCGGGAAAGGAGGACGAAGTTGTCCCCGAAATGTTCCTCAAAGAGCGTTTTGAAAGTCTCCTCGCTTCCTTCTTTAACGAAGAAGTTGCAAGTACGGCCCTCAAAAGTCAAAGGTTTGGAAAGACAAGCGACGAGGTCAGGGAAAGCGGCCATGTCGCGATATTGGACATCAATAAGGCCATGATCGGCGAAAGTGAAGACTTCGACGTCTGGGTGTTTCTTCGTGAATTTCTTGACGAAATGGGCGATTTCGGCAATCTGGAGATGGACATGCCAACTCTTGACGCCGTATTTATGAAGATACTTATCCGGTTGATTCCAGTAGCCATAGAGAAATTGGCCATCTTCTTTATCAAAGAAGTCGCCAGCCATCTTCTGCATTTCCTTGAAGTTATGAGGCCCTAAGGCATCTTCGACCGGGAAACGGTACAAAGCTTTGCTCTTCACTCCCGCGGCATTAAGAAGGGTCGTGATAGGAGTATAAGGGTGCTCAGTCTTCATGATGTTCGGCCCCTCGATTTTCACGCCGGTGACCGAATTGATGTTCGTGAAAACATCGATAGGATAGCCATATTCTTCAAAAAAGAGGCTCCAACCGAACCAGCCATCCTCAATCGGGAATTTGCCCGAAAGGAAAGCCGTCGTGCAAGCCACCGTGGTCGCGGGGTTCACCGAATGGATCGTCATGAGCTTATGGGAAGTCATGAACTTGGTCGTATGGGGATAAGTGTGTAAGTTATATTCGCTTAAGCCATCAAAGAGGAAAACCGCAATTTTTTTGTGGCCTTCCATAGCCTTCGTGATCTCGCTCACCGCGGGATGGAAAGTCTTTAAACCATAGTGTTCCAAAACGCTGTTGGAGAAGTTCACTAATGTCGTCTCTTTATCGTAAGTTGCTGGGTCAATTTCCTTTTTCATAGTGGGGTATTATAGGATATAAAACAACCCGATGCCACAAAATTGTTTCATTTTGGTTAATATTTTGATAATTATGCGATAGCATCGGAGGAATAATTTTGACAAAACTTGTCGAAATAAGGGCAAATCCTTACTGAGCAGACACTATCTAAGCAAGGAGACTTAAGATGGCTTTGCGGAGAGTGGAAACGTCAGTGAAACGAGGCGAGAAATAGGAGGCAACGGGGGTATAGGAAACGCTTCCTTTCCGGCACCGAGCCAATTCGCTTTGCTTCGCGATGTCGCTCTTCGTGAAAATTAGAATATACGGAACGTGATTTTTCTTCAAAAAAGTGACCATCAGAAGATCGTCGTCGCTTAAGCCTCTCCGGCTGTCGACGAGGAGCACCGCTCCTTTAAGATATTCATTATGGTCAAAATAGCCTTCCATCATGTCGCGGAAGGAAGTGTCTTCGCGGTTGCCGTATTCGGTATAGCCGTACCCTGGGCTATCGACCAAAAAGAACTTCGAGTCGACCAAGAAGTAGTTCAAAAGCTTGGTTTTGCCGGCCTTTTTGGAACTATAAGCCACTTTCTGCCCAGCTAAATTATTGATGAACGTGCTTTTGCCCACGTTGCTCTTGCCAAGGAAGACAATCTCCGGCAAAGGGTCCTTTGGACGGAGTTCTTTATTCGGAGCGGAGATAACGTAATGGGCATCTTTGAAATCTAGCATAGGGTTATTATAGGCGCGATTGGGGCACGAAAAAAGGACGGAAGGCGAACCTTTCCGTCCTTAGAGCCTTTTAGTTGGGCTTATAGTCCTTTAGCAAAGCCACTTTGACGGCGTCATCGACTGTTTTGATGAAGACGATCTGGAGATCTTTCTTCACTTCCTCAGGGAGTTCCGCCACGTCTTTGCGGTTAGCCTCAGGGACGAGAATCGTCTTGATGCCACTGCGGAGAGCGGCGAGACTCTTCTCCCTTAAACCACCGATCGGCAGCGCGTTTCCGCGCAGGGTCACCTCGCCTGTCATGGCGACGTTGTTGTCGCAATAGCAATGCGTGAGACAGCTGATGATGGCGCAAGTTAAGGCGACACCGGCTGACGGACCGTCTTTCGGAACGGCGCCTTCAGGGACATGGATGTGGATGTCGTTTTGCTGGAAGACGGCGTCGTCGATACCGTACTTCTTGGCGTTAGCGCGCACATAGTCCACCGCTATTTGGGCGGATTCCTTCATGACGTCGCCGAGCTTGCCCGTTAAGACAAGACCGCCTTTGCCAGGGAAGTAATTGACCTCGATCGGCAAGATATCGCCGCCAAACTCGGTATAGGCGAGTCCGGTGATGACGCCAATCTGCGGGACTTTTTCCTTCTTGGTATCTTCGAAGATCTCCGCGCCTAGGAACTCACGCACCTTGGCCGCGTCGATCTTGACAGGACGAACCGTATTCGGATTCTTGATGAGAGAGACCACCACTTTCCGGCAAATGGAGGCAATAAGACGCTCAAGTTCACGAACGCCAGCTTCTCTGGTGTAGAACTCGATGATCTCTTTGATGCCATCCTCTTCGAAGTGGATGTCTTCTTTCTTTAAGCCATTAGCCTCTAACTGCTTCTTCACGAGGAAGCCTTCGGCAATCTTGACCTTTTCGATCTCGGTATAGGAAGGAACCTCGATGAGTTCGAGTCGGTCCCTTAGAGGGGCTGGCACGTTCTCAAGATAGTTGGCAGTCGCGATGAACAAGACGTTTGAGAGGTCGTAAGGCTCCTCAAGAAAGTTGTCGTTGAAGGCGAAGTTCTGCTCAGGGTCAAGGACCTCAAGAAGAGCGCTCGCCGGATCGCCTTTGTAGTTGGCGCCGCCGACCTTATCGATTTCGTCGAGCAAGAAGACGGGGTTAACCGTTCCCACTCTCGTCATGCCTTGGATGATGCGTCCTGGCATTGAACCGACATAAGTCCGACGATGGCCACGGATTTCGGCTTCATCGCTGATACCGCCGAGAGAAGCTTTGTAGAACTTTCTCCCAAGAGCGCGAGCAATGGACTTTCCTAAGGAAGTCTTGCCGCATCCCGGAGGGCCATAGAAGCAAAGAATCGGGGCTTTGAGGTTGCCAGTCGATTTCTTGACCGCAAGATATTCGATGATCCTCTTCTTTACTTTATCCAAGCCATAATGGTCCTCATCGAGGATTTTTTGGACATTGTCTAAATCGTCATTGTCTTCCGTTTTCTGGAACCACGGGACGCCTAATAGGACATCGATGTAGTTCATGATGAGGGACGCTTCGAGAGAAGCCTCCGGCATCATTTCGAAACGATGAAGTTCGCTCTTGACCTTGCTCTTGACGTTATCAGGGTACGGGTTCTTCTCGAGTTTCTCCTTGATGGAGTCCTCGCTCTCGGCCTCGTCGCCCCCTTCGCCAAGTTCGTCTTTGATGGCCTTCATCTTCTCGCGCAAGAAGTATTCCTTCTGCTGTTTTTCGGCCCTTTCGCGGACGGTATCATTGAGTTTTTCGTCGATCTCTGCGATCTCTTGCTGTTCGCCTATGACGCCGATCAAGACGTTAAGACGGGCATTCACGTTAGGTTCGGCGATAAGCTTTTGCTTTTCCTCGAGGCCTAACGGCAAATAAGCCGCCAAGGTATCGGTAAGTTCAGTCGCGCTGACACCTTTTGACAAGGAGCCAAGAGCGCTTTTCGGGATGTCGCGGCCAATCGAGGGACTGGCTTCGAGACTCGAAACGACTTTGCGGACGAGCGCGGTTTCCTCGTTCTTATCGCCTAAGACATCATCGATGATGACGCCATCGGCCAAGAAGGTTCCGCCTTCCATCCTCACATTCGAGAAACGCACGCGCTTGGAGCCAATGACTCTCAAGCGGTAAATCTTATCTTGGGCCACGAAATTGACGATGCGGCAAAGAGTGCCGTATTCGTAGACATCCTTTTCGGAAATATCGTCGACTTTGGGGTCTTTTTGCGAGGTCACGAACAAGAGGCTGTTAGTGACTTTGCGAGCCTGGTCGACCGCGGCTAGCGAATACAAACGGCCAGCCTCAATTGACTCGGTCATATTGGGGAAAACCACGAGCCAACGCGTAATGAGTAAGGGTAAGCTCAAGGTCTCGGCCTTCGATTTTGTAGTTTTTTCTTCCATTCCTTTTCCTCCTCACGAGCGAAAGGTCGGATAAGACCATTATAGAAGCAGGTTTAGCACTGTCAAGCAATGAGTGCTAAGAAGTTACAAAAGCCAAGGCCTTTTTGAGGGACCTTGGCTTTCAAAGAACAAGCAACTTTTACTTCGAAACGGAGATAATGAAGTCGTGGATTTTCTTGTCCTGGAGGTTGTTGCGGAAACCATCCATATTCTTCTCAAGATAGCCTTTGACTTCTTCGACTTTAAGCTTGTACTGCTCCGCCATCTTGGCGATTTCAGCTTCGACGTCGGCATCGGTGACGACGATCTTCTCAGCGACCGCAATCTCCGATAAAACGGCGAATTCTTTGATTTCGTTCTCCGCCTGCGAAGCGAATTTGGCCTGCAAGCCATCTTCTTTTTCGCCAGTGATTTGGAGATACTGATCCATCGTTAAGCCCTGCTGCTCAAGACGCTTCTTGAGGTTGTCCTCGAGCTGAGCCGAGCCGGCTTTGATGACTTCCGGATCAATCGTGACTTTGGCGTTGGCGATGATCTTGTTAACAATGGACTGATAGTACTTATTCTCGCTTTCGCGAACTTTGCCTTCGAGAAGGTCTTTTTTCTCATGCTCTTTAAGCTGATCGAGAGTGGTGACACCCTCAATGTTAAGGGCCTTGATGGACTCTTCGTTGAGTTCAGGGATCTTCTTCTCTTTGATTTCGTGGATGAGGACTTTGAAAGTGGCCTCTTTGCCAGCGAGTTCAGCAACGTAGTTCTCTGGGAACTTGACTTTGATGTCCTTCGGCTCATTCACCTTAAGTCCGACCAAGGCCTCTTCAAAGCCCGGGACGAAGCTATGGCTGCCAAGTTCAAGCGTGTAATTGTCGGCTTTGCCGCCGTCGAAAGGCTTAAGTTCGCCCTTCTCATCGGCTAAGAAGCCTTCGAAATCGAGGGTGACGGTGTCGCCAAGTTTGGCTTCACGATCAACAAGCACGAGCGTGGCATTGCCTTCGAGAAGCTTTTTGATGGCTTCGTCGACTTCGGCATCGGTCACGGCTGGGGCTTCCTTCTTTTCGCTGAGGCCCTTGTATTCGCCGAGCTGAACGGTCGGAACGAGAATGATTTCAAAAACGATCTGAAGTTCGTCCGGGCTCACTTTGGTGACGCTGACATTCGGACGGAAATACGGCTGAAGCTTCTCTTCTTGAAGCACTTCGGCGAAAACCGGAGTAAGCAAATTCTGAATGGCGTCATCGAAGATATCGTTCGGGGCAACACGCTCACGAAGCATCTCTTTCGGGGCCTTGCCTGGGCGGAAACCCGGCACGCTGACCTTGGCGCTAAGCTTATTGAAGCTCTTCTCTTGTCCTTCTTTCCAGACTTTCGAATCGACATCCACGGTCACCTTGACGTGGCTCTCACTGATTTTCTCGACGGTGTGTTTCATATTTAAACTAGGGACTCCTTCCCTTAAAGTTACGGCTATCAATATACTCTATCTTTAGATAGTTGCCTAGAAAAAAGACTTAATCGGCTGAAAAAGTTTAGATCGACAAGGCTGGCGAGGCTTTGAGGGTCTCTTCGATTTTCTTTTCCAGAGCCTCCACCGCCTCTTTGGAAATGTTGAACCGACTCACGTAGCCATCGATGCTTAAACTGCTGTGGAGATACGATAACGCTAAGCCCAATAAGGCCGTCATGAGAACGTAGTCGTTGGGGCCTTTGATAACCTCTTCCGGATAGACGTCCATCACATAATCGTTTAGAAGGGTGAGGGCCGCTTGGTAAACAGAAGGATCCCGAGCGATATCTTCCATGTTGCGGGTGAAAGAATCGAAAGGTTCGCCCATATAAGGTGGCTTGAGATTCTTCGGCACGACCTTATAAACTTGGCCATTCTTGTTGAAGGTGACTTCTTGGTCGTAGCCTTTGCTTACGAGGAGCAATAAGGCATAGGTTTTGACAGAAGGGTGACGATTCGAAACCAAGATGTCCTTTAATAAATCGTAATAATAAGAGACGGAGGGCCCTTGGATATAATTAAGAAGCGAGAGGACTTCATAATCGTCTTGGCTATCTTTTAAGAGCCGACGAATTTCCTCAGGAGTCCTAGAAACGGCTAAAGTGGCATTTCTTTCATTGGTCCTGATGATGCCAGGAAGCGCGTTAAGATATTCTTCAACTTCTTGCGAGACATAGGGGCGGTTCTTGAAATATTCAAGGTCCTCATAAGCCCCATCGAAATCTTTGAGAAGGAAACGCAGTTCGAAATCGCTCTTTAAAGTAAGGGCGGGATTGACCGTTTCCATCTTTTCGCGATTAGCAAGCAAAACATCGAGCGCTTCTTGGACTTTCGACAAAGCGATAAGAGCGCTGCAGCGATAGAAAAGGTGGCTCGGATCATCGTCTTTTTCCGTCAAGTCCACCACCAGCTGATATTGGCCTTTATCAATGAGAGTTTTAAGGGAATCCATAAATCTATTATCGTGGTTTTGCTTTTCCTCTACCACTTAAAAGAAGCAAAAAACAAAAAAGTTTACTTTTAAAAAGTAACCGGCATCTTTAAAGGTCTAAAACTGGATTTCATAAAATTTATACGCTAGCATAAATGGAGAAGACTATCAGAAATTGAACGGTTAAATTGCATTTTTCCACCACTGAAAGGAGAAAGAAAATGGAATTTGCCAAAACCCTCGCCGTGATTCAACAAACCCTCAACCAGACTGACAAGGAGATGGCTAAACAAGCCCACATTCCTTTAAGAATGATGAAGCGCTATCTCACCGGTGAAGCTGAGCCCCGATACGACAAGGCAACCGAAATTATCTCAGATTTGCTTGGCTTTTCTTCCGTCGACCTTATGTATTTGAACTTCGATCAGCAAAAGAAAAGAATCGAGACCGGCGCCAAGCTGCTCCTAAAAGGCATGAGCCTTACCGATGAACAACAAGTCGGTCTTCTTCAAAACGTTTCGAAAGCCTTTTCTTCTTTCTTGTATTTTTTGAGACTTATTCCTGCTGTTCTAAATGAAATTGCAGAAAATATAAAAAAGAGAATAGCTTTTCAGAAAAACAAAGAGAAGATATTAGTTAAAAAAGATAAATAATGGCAAACGTTGCCACACCCTTGGCCATTTGCGCTGGATGATCCACAGGCCGCCAAAGCTAACGCAAGCAGTGACACCGCCGCTCCGATGATAATTCGTTTCTTCATTAGTCCACGTCTCCTAAGGCTTTTAAAGCCGATGCGCCTTTGGAGGCAACTTGGGCTGGCGTATCTTGGAAGCCATCGCTCACCCAATCCTGAATGAGAGCGGCCGTGAAAGAGGCAACAAGAAGCGAAAAGGCGTTCTCGAAACCCGGCTCATTGGTATGCCGTCCGCAGACCAATTGAACATAAGAGCTAGAAGGCAAATACTTTAAACCTAAACGAGTCAAAAGCGAGAACTGCTCCTGCTTTTGGCATAAGAGTAGCAACTCCTTGTAATTGCTGGAGAAGCCGATAATCGAAAGCAAGAAATCATAATAAGTCTCGCAGCGCGGATCTTCATAAAGAGGAATCACGTGCGAAGCAAAGCCATAATCGATGACATCAATCACATCATCAAAGTTCCGATAGAACGTTTTGCGGGTAACACCGGCCTTTTTAGCAATCGCGGTCACCGTTAAGTCACGAAGGGTGGTTGTCTTACAAAGGCTATAAGTAGCCATGGCGATGCGGTCAAGCGAACGTTTGACCCGAGAATTTTTGGATGTGTTGAACATAGAACCTATTGTAGCCTTCATCTTTCAAAAAGAAAGAACTTAATGACACAAAAACACTATTTTAGGGCCTTTGACCATAATTCCAATAGTTTTTCATAAGAAAAATTGGCATTGCGCGGACTGGTTGATGGCAAAGCCAAAAAGGCCACGCCATCGACTGGATGGGCTTTAATTACCTTGGCGGAAAGCGCGCCATTCGTGATGATGATCCGCACTTTGGTCCCTTTTATCAAAGCGGCAATGTCGGCTGGAACGGGTTTTTGAAGCGTTTCGTCGCCAGAAGTGCGCGGGTCACAAGCTTCGAGCGCATCGTAAAGCGCGAGATGGTGGCGGGAGAGAAACGCCTTCTTTTCCTCAATGGTTCCTGGCTTTGTTTCCCCATAGATGTCCGCGAGCAAAGGCCAAAAACGATTCTGCGGATGGGCATAGTAAAAGCCTTCTTCTCGCGACCGCGGAGAAGGAAAACTGCCGAGAATCAAGATTTCGCTATCTCGGGAAATAAAGGGTCCAAAGGGATGTTGCATGAGTTTGAAAAGCCCTTCTCGCGAAGGGCCTTAGTTTATTTGGCGTTATCGACGGGGTTCGTATCTTCTTTCGGGGCTTCAACCGGCTTTTCCTCAGGTTTTGCTTCTTCCGAGGCGAAATGAGTATGGAAGGCTTTCCAGTTCTGAAGTTTCTTTGGGATCCAGAAGCCAAAGATGGTCGCTGTCACAATATAGAGGAGGATATAAAGGAGCCATTTGCCAATCAGCTGGCTGCCATGGCCATCGAAAGCGAGGCGTTTGCCATCGATATAGGTATGTTTGGCTTCATAAGAAGCGATCCAGCATAGGACCCATGGCAACATAATGCCTAAGGTAACAAGAACTAAGAGATAGCAGCCAACAAGGAAGAAGAAATACGTAAAGCCATTGGCGTCAAAACGACTATTCGGAATGACTTTTTCTTTCTTGGCCTTTTTGCCTTTTTTCTTCGGTTCTTCCATAGGAACAGGGGCTACTGGAGTCTCTTCCTTTTTCTCTTCTTGGCCCAGCAAGGGCGAGGGAGCGGGTTCAGCCACGATGGGCTTCGTTTCTTCTTTGTCGTCAATTACGAACAAAGTTTTATTGTCATCCATAAAAGTGTCCCCTTCTATTCGGTTAAGTAAATTATAGTTTCGTGTTAACAAAAGTGAAAGAAAAAGCCGAAGGCACCTTAAAAATAAAAAGCCAGAATAAACTGGCTTTTCGTTTTGATTGGCGCGCCCGAGGCGACTCGAACGCCTGACCCACAGCTTAGAAGGCTGTTGCTCTATCCGGCTGAGCTACGGGCGCAGCACGCGCTAACGCGCTTCATAACTATAACGAGGGAGCGTGACATTAACAAGAATTAGAAACGAAAACGGACCCCATTTTTAAGGGTCCGTCTATCGATTGACGCTTTAGTAGGCAATGTGGGAAGCCGACGCAACATCATAGTTGACGTAGGCATTGAGGAGATACATCGTACTGGTGCGGTTGGCGATGACGGTCGAAGAGATATCGTTTCCCGACAAATCATCAAAGACGTTATCGTTGCCAAAGCGGAAGTTGTCGATGCCAGCTTTGGCCGCCGTAAGATCGACTGAGGCGAATTTGCCATATCCTTCGCCCGAAGTCTGGCTGACTTTCGAACCTTTCGTGAAAGTGTTGCCGGTAATCGAAAGCACGCCATCGGCCGCGTATTTGCTCGTGTTGAAACGTAAGACGCGGTTATTGCAAGCGTAGACGGTGTTGCCTTTGAAGAGGTTCACGCCGGCAATGGAGTAATTCGACATCTGGAAGCAGTTATAGTCGACGGCGTTGGTGTTGGAGGAACCATCATAAGCCGCTTCGCCGAAGGACGAATTGGTGACTTGGACGTTCTTGAAACCATTGCCATATATGGCGCTGGACTGGTTGCTGGAATCATGGACTTTGTGGAAGCGGCAATTATTGACATAAGTGCCACCCTGTCGGCAAATATCGACATCGGTTCCGGTATAAGTGTTCCTGACCGTTCTCACAAGGGCTTTAAGGTCGATCGCCTGAGCCGCCCCGGTGCCCCCATCGACATAGAAATCGCAATTCTCAAAAGCTAGTTTGTTGACGGCGCCTAAATCGGTGCCCATATCATTTTCGACTTGGTTCTCGGCATTGGGGACGGTGCGGGATTCCGGGCTGTTGGAATTATTAACCTGACCATAACGCATATCGACGCCTTGTTGGCCTTTGATGGTCAAATTGGAGAAGCTGATATTGACGTCGTACTGAATGACGAACATCTGATTCGCAATGTCGGTAAGGGTGTCGCCGATGTGAAGTTCTCCTCCGACGACCGGGTTGTAATCCCCGATTTTCACTTCGCTCGTCGTATCGGCGCCCCAGTCGTAAGAAACGTAAGGATTAACCACAAATGACGGGATGATCGTGCCAGCGCCAGCGCCTTCGATATTGAAGTTGACGGTCCGGCGGTAAGCTTTGCCAGTGTAACCACCGCAAGCGGCCGTGCCTTTAGTGTAGGCTGTGGTCGTACTGGTGCGCGACAAAGCGGAAATGTCGCCGACGCCATTGGCGGCGAGCCAATCATTAAAGACGTTCGTGTCATCGTGCGTGGTCTTGGAGTTGCTTCCGTAATTGACGGTTGGCTTTCCTTGATCCAAGTGAATGATATAGTCACTTTCGGCCATGCCATCGGCATCATAGTCCACCTTCACGCCCGTATAATCCTTATCTTCAAGGGTGATATTAAGACGATTGGTGGCATTGAAGACCTTATTTAAGTTGCTTGGCAAGGCCACATAGGACGGTTTAGCGCAGTTATTGGACCCGTATTTGACTTCAATCGAGGCGATATCGACATCCTCGGTCTCCGCGGCCAAATAAAGATAACGGCAAGTCGATAAACCCGATGAAACGGTCACACCGCTAGTCAGATAAGTGGCGCCGCCATCTCCCGTCTCGCGCGACCAAATATCCAAATTGTCATTTTCCAGCGCATCGTGATAGCTATAGCCTAAACGGAGTTTGCCTTCGCCAGTCGTTGCAAAAGTAACCGTGACGCTTTCGAGCTCATTAATCATTTCGACGTTGCGAACGTAACCACTTCCGGCTTTGAGGTGAATAAAGCCACCGCTATAAGTCGAAGCGTCGCCGCACACGACGTTAACATACCGACTTTGCGCATAATAAAGGCCATCTTTCAACGATGGCTGATTGCTCGATGAGAAGGATAGTGTTTTCGAAGTACCCGTCCCTTCGGCTAAGAATCCGAACTTCCCACTGCCGTTAGAGGCGATGAGAGAAATGATCATGATTGAAGCGCATCCGGCCGTCAAAGCCAAACACAAAACTCTCTTCTTTTTTTCCATCGTTCTTGCTCCTAGGATTTCCTGGATCCCCGAAAAGTAATTAAATGTGATTAATTATTTTTCCTGCAAGTATTGTAGAACAAATTATAAAAAAGAAAAGCAATTACTTTTTACTTCTATTTCTATTAAGTTGTAATATTTATTTATTAGTGTATTCCTATGTTTCTTATATGTGTTGTTATTAAGTGAACAAATTTGTATTTGTAAAGTTTTTTATGCATATTCAAAATATAGAAAGATAAGTTAACTTTCTATTTTTTTCATTTTGAAAGATTTTTGATTTGGTCAAATAATGATACTGCAACGTCATCCGGCAACAATTGTTTGAGTTCCTCGAGGGAGGCTTGTTTGAGAGCGTCGATGGTTGGATAGTGTTTTCGAAGCGTTTCCTTCCGTCTTTCACCTAGGCCTTTAACGCCCGAAAACATGTCGTTATGCATCGCCTTTGTTCTTTCGTTGCGGTGAAAGGTGATCGCGAAACGATGGACTTCGTCTTGCATTCGCATGAGGAAAAAGAAGAGAGGCGACTTATTATCAAGAGGATAAGTTCGTTCGTTTTGGTCCACCACGCCTTCGGTTTGGTGGCGGTCATTCTTATAGAGACCGTAAACCGGGATCTTCACATCGGCTTTCTTGAGGGCTTCTTCGCAGGCTCTGACTTGGGTCAGGCCGCCATCGACGAGGATAAGGTCAGGATAAGAAAGACCTTCCTCTTTTAATCTTGAATAGCGACGGAAAGTAATTTCCTGCATGGAATGATAATCGTCACCGGCGTCTTTCTCATCGAGATGGAACTTTCGATACATGCCTTTGGCCGGTTCGCCATTGATGTAGCAAACCATGGCGCCGACAGGTGAGGAACCTTGTAAGTGAGAGTTATCGAAAAGCTCGATGCGAAATGGGGTATCGATATGAAGAAGCCGCCCTAATTGTTCAAGCAAGGCAAGATTGTCGTCTTCGAGGCGGGCCGACATGAAATGGGCATCCAATCCTTCGCGCGCGTTTAAAGCGGCTAAGTCGATTTCTTCCAAGAGCCGTCCTTCTTTCGGCATCACCACTGTCGCATCTGGATAGACGGAAAGGAACTCTTCTTGGAATCCAGGGATATTGCAGAGAATCTCGGAAGGGAGATCATTAGTCTGGTAATACTGCTCCACCAAATCGCAAACTTGTTCTTCGATAGGCCCGAAAGTAGGCACCACCTCAATCTTTTTCCCTAAAAGCAAGCCACGACGGTAAGTCAGAATCGATAAAGCCAAATAGCCTTCCCGCTCCGCATAGGCATAAACGTCGCGGTTCGTGCGATCGCTATTGAGCTCGACTGTTTGCTTCTCGACCGTCTTCTCTACCGCCTCGATGGTTTCTTTATAACCTTGGGCGTCCTCAAAACGTTCTTCGCTGCTCGCTAAGAGCATTTTCTCTTTCAGGTTCCTCAAGACCTCGCTCGTGTCACCATCGAGAAACTTTTTGATAGAGTCATACAAATGGGCGTATTCTTCCTCGCTGATTTGGTTAATGCAAGGAGCTAAACATTGTCCCATATGGAAATAAAGACAAGGTTTCTTCGGCATTGTCTGACATTTCCTTGTGGGGTATAAGGAGTTTAAAAGGTCAATGGTCTTATAGGCATCCGACGCATTAGGAAAGGGGCCAAAATAGAAATAACGTTTGTCATTGGCCCTTCGCGCAATCTTAAGAAACGCATCGCTTCGCCGCAAGGCGATATAAGGATAATGGCTATCATCCATCATCATGATGTTGTAACGCGGGTAATACGTTTGAATGAGGTTCATTTCGAGAATGAAAGCCTCTTGGTCGGTATGGACGATGATGAAATCGAAATGGTCCACGTGACTGACCATCGCCAAAACTTTGCCCGTTTGAGGGCGCAGGAAATACTGAGAGACCCGTTTTTTGAGGTTCTTGGCCTTCCCGATATAGATAATCTTATCGGTGACGTCTTTCATCTCATAAACGCCCGGTTTATCGGGCAATAACGCGATGAGACGCTTTAGCTTTTCCGATAAGGCCATAGACTACTTCAGATACACGACGGTGGCTCCGCCGCCCCCTTCGTATTCGCCTGCTCCTTCATAATGGTCGACGAATTCTTTATGGTCGTCGAGATAATCGCGGACGAGGTTGCGTAAAGCGCCGCTTCCCCAACCATGGATGATTCGGACGCGCTTAAAGCCTTTCAGACGGCAATGGTCCAAATAGGATTCGAGATTGATTTGAGCTTCGTCGACGTGCTGACCAATGAGGTTAAGTTCGAGAGGAAGACTCTTTTGCTTGGCCAAATCATCGAGCTGAACGCCGGAAATAGCCACTTCTTTTTCTTTCGGTGGTTCCACTGTTTTCACGACTTTATTGAGTTTTGTTTTGAAAGTCATGCCTTCACGTGTAGCCACTTCGACTTTTTCGCCTTGAATGCTCATGACGCGACCGGTTACATAAGCGCTAGGAATATTGACGTAATCGCCAATGGCTACCGGCCCGGAGAAGGTTTGCTCTACGGCCACGGCCTTCAGATCTTCGAGTTTCTTCTTGGCTGTGATGACTTCGTGCATCTTCACTTCGCGGCCCGAAACCGATTGGAGGATCTCTTCCATCTGCTTCTCATAGCCATCGAGGATTTGGTTTTTCTTATCTTCGACATCGCTCAAATAATTAGCTTCACGCTTGGAGAGTTGGGCTTCTTTGTTCTTCAAAGAAGCCTCCTTCTGCTCCAATTCTTTTTCTTTCGACAAAGCCTTGGCTTTCTCGATTTCTGTTAACCGCGTAACTTCAGAAAGACGCTTAATGGCATCGCTAACGCTAGTCTCTTCATGTTGGCTTAAATAGCTTTTTGCAAAAGACAAAGTTTCTTGGGGCAAGCCAAAGCGTTCCGCAACGATAAGACCATAGGATTCGCCAGGCAAACCCATCTTGAGCTTATAGGTCGGAATCAGGTTCTTTTCATCGAACATCATCGAGGCGTTTGTGACTTCGGGGTTCGACAAAGCGTAGGCTTTAAGACCTTCAAAGTGGCTGGAAATAAGGGTAATAGCGTGTTTTTTCAATAAAGTTTCGATGACTGCATAAGCGATGGCTTCGCCTTCTTTTGGCGAGGTGCCTGTGCCGACTTCATCAAGAAGCACGAGATCGCGGCCGCCAACCGAGGAAAGGATCTCTCCGATATTCTCCATATGTCCCGAGAAAGTCGAGAGGTTATCGCTTAAGGATTGCGAATCGCCGATATCGCAATAAATATGCGGGAAATAGCTTAAAGTCACGCCTTCATCGGCTAAAACTGGTAAGCCACACTCATTCATGAGAATGGTTAGGCCTAAAGTTTTAAGAGCCACCGTCTTGCCGCCGGCGTTCGGACCACTTATTACAACGAGACGGGTTTTCCCGCTTAAAGCAAAATCGTTTGGCACTACTTTAGATGGATCAATCAAAGGATGGCGGCCGTTAACGATATCGACGGTCGGCTCCTTAATTAAGCGAGCGACATGCCCATTCGTTTTCTCTTCGTAGAGGCTTTTGGCAAGAAGGAAATCCAGGTAACCGATCATGCCGTTAAGTTCTTTAACCGCATCGCCGCTGCCTGCTACTTCTTGGCTTAATTCATGCAAAAGACGGCGTATTTCCTCGCGTTCGTCATTGCGGAGTTCAACCATTTGGTTGTTCAGTTCCACAATCATTTCGGGCTCAATGAAGGTCGTCTCGCCGGTGTTTGAGACGTCTTGGACGATGCCCTTAACTTTGTTCTTATAACTATTGGCAACAGGCAAAACGTAGTGACCATTTTTGATGGTTAAGGTGGTATCAGAAAGATAAACCTTGTTTTGGTCAAGGATGAAACCGAGTTTCTTCTTCATCGAATCTTCGAGTTTTTTGATGGCGGCGCGAACGCCCCTTAATTTCGGAGAAGCCCCATCGTAAATCGAAAGATCAGGGGCAATGACTTTATGAATGTCTTTTTCAAGGAAAGACAAAGTCGGAAAACGCTTGGAATAGTCGATGAGCAAAGGGGAATCGGTAACTTGGGCAAAGAAATGAGAAAGGCTTTCGCCTTGCTTCACGTCATGGGCAACCCGTTCCAAATCCTCAACGCTTAAAGTACCGCCCTTCTTCGCGAGTTCCACCGCCATTTCGAGGCTCGAGGAAACATCGATTGGAAGACGACCGTAACGGACATAGACGGAATCCATTTCCCTTAATCTGGCCAATTCGCCATCGAGGGTAATCTCGTCTAGCATCTTCAGAGTCGCGGCTTTGTTTTTGCCGACTTCAGTGCGGCAGAGAGTTCCGATTTCCGCACGGATTCTCTCAAATTCTAGTTTTTCGTAAATATCTTGCACGGAGGGATTATAGCACGGACGCGCGGGCGAGAGACTGCACGCACTTTCGCCTTCGTATGTTAGAATACTTGCATATGAAGCAAGTAACTCCCATGTGCACATTGTCCGTCTCGAAAGAAACAATGGACAAAATGCTCGATTTCTATAAGCCATTCGCAAAACCGATAAATAATGAATATGTCGCTCTTTTCGCCACTTATGAAGGTGGCGTCGTAAATCTCTATAAACAAAACAAAGCCGGCGAATTCAAAGCCGTCTTCCAAGGCATTGGGGCTGTCCAAGAGGCCCAAATATGGGATCAATCGGCTCATAACGAAGCTCATCAGCCCGAATTGCATCGCCCTCTTTTCCATGGGGCTCCTTTGATTCTTAACCATTACCCCCAAATCGGAAGCGACGAAGTTGGCACTGGCGATTTCTTTGGCCCCGTTTGCGTTTGCGCGGCCTATATAACTCATGATGATTTAGACGAGCTTTCAGAGCTTAAAATCACCGATAGCAAGCAGATGGATGATGATTATATTCTTTCGATAGGTCCGAAGCTTATTCATGACTTCGAATATTCCCAATTGAGCCTCCCGAACGATAAATTCAACGAAATTCACGATGAGTTCAATATGAACGCCATCAAGGCCAAAATGCATAACCGCTGCCTCATTAATCTAACGAAGAAGCATCCGGAAGCCAAACTCTATCAAGACCAGTTCGCGGAAGCGGGTCTCTATTATTCCTACTTAAAGGGCGAAACTGAAATCGCCCGCGACATCACTTTTAAGACCAAAGGCGAAACCGCCTTCCCATCGGTGGCCTTAGCCTCCGTCATCGCCCGCTATTCCTTCTTGCGGAAAATGAAGGAAATGTCGGACGAATATGATATGGATTTCCCATTTGGGGCAGGCGAAGACACCACGGCCTTCGCTCAGAAATTCGCGGACCGTTATGGAAAAGAAAAGCTTCGCTTAGTGGCGAAGCTCAGTTGGGCTAATTACAAGAAGATTAGCTGAGTTTATCGAGCAAATCTTTGAAATAGTCTGGTAAAGGGGCCTCGAAAGAGACCTCTTTTTGTGTGCGCGGATGAATAAAGGTCAATTTATAGGCGTGGAGCAACTGGCCTTGGTCGTATAGTTTACGGTTTCCGACGCCATAAAGCGGATCGCCGATGACTGGATGGCCGATGTAGGTCATATGAACACGAATTTGATGCGTTCTTCCTGTCAATAGACGACAAGAAATTAGGGTGCAATCATCATGAGGAAAACGTTTGATCACTTTAAAGAAAGTAACCGACTCTTTGCCATCGTATCCCACGACCGCGAACTTAAGCGGATTCTTGGGGTCGCGGCCAATCGGCGCATCGATTTTCGCCTCATCTTCGGCGATGACTCCTTTTAGGAGAGCGTAGTACTCCCGGTGCATAGAGTGACCGACCAATTGAGAGGAGAGACCTTCATAGGCAAAATCGTTCTTGGCAACGACGAGGAGACCAGAGGTATCCTTATCGATCCGATGAACCAATCCTGGACGGTCTGTTCCGGCTTCTTCAGCTAGGTTCTTTTCGTGGAACAGAAGACCATTTAAGAGGGTGCCGTCTTCATGACCGTTGCCCGGATGCACGGTCAAACCGGCCGGTTTATTGATGACGATAATGTCGTTATCTTCGTAAACGATATTGAGCGGAATGTCTTCTTTTTTTAACTCTAGTGGTTTTTCAGTATATTCTTGGTAGTTAACAATATCGCCATCTTTAAGGGAATAATGCGCTTTCTCGACAATATTGTTAACGGTTACATGTCCATCCTTAATCATTGATTGTACTTTGCTTCTTGAAGGCGCAATGCCTAGAGAGAACAAAGCTTCATCAAGACGTTGGTTGACAAGCTTATCACTTATGGTCAGTGTCTTTTGAGCCATTGTCTAATTGCTCCTTTTTCTGTTCTTGCGCCGTCTGCCCTTTTTCCTTTTTGATATCGCGGACAAGCAGGACGATAATCAGCATCACAATGCCAATCGAAAGAGAGGCATCAGCAACGTTGAAAATGGCAAAGGGATTATTGGTCGGACCCTGCAAATAGAAGCACATGAAATCGATCACGCCATCGAAACCGGTCGTACCGCTCCAATAGAACGTCCGGTCGATGAGGTTACCCACCGCTCCCGCGAAGAGCAAAGCCATGATGGCATTCATAAGCTTATCCTTCTTATTGAGGCGCGTCCCCCAATACCAAAGGATCACTCCGCTCATGGCCCAACTGATGAGAATTAGGATAATGCGAATGGTAATCACAACGCCTCCGTTGCTTTCGTCAATGTTAAACCAGTTTCCGAAGGCCGCAAATTTGTTGTGAGTCAACGTAAAATACCAAAAATTCTTAATGACCGCCACGCTCGAGCCATCCGTTTTCAAAGTCAACTGGATGACCCACTTCGTGACGATGTCGAAGATGAAGACTAGTAAAGCCATCCAAGCGAAAGAAGCCCACGAAAGAAAAGACTTCCATTCGATTTTGGGCTTTTTCGTCTCTTCTTTCGGTGTTTCTTCCATTATTCTTTCCCTTCTAATACATTGCGGCAGCGCTCACAAAGGTGAGCATGATCAGCCGTTTCGACAACGTCGCCGCGGTAATTGCGGCATCTATCGCATAAGACATCAGAGCTCTTTTCGACAATCACAGCGCCTTTATCACCCTTCTTAAGAGTCAAATCAGCCACCATGAAGAGACGCTTGGCTTCTTCTTTATCCATCTTAACAAGTAAATCATAGGTCGCGCTATCAGAAAGCGTGAGGTCAAGGCTGGCTTCGCTTGAAGAGCCAATCTTCCCTTCGGCACGGGCTTCCTCGAGAGCTTTTAAGACGACGTCCCGGCACTTTTTGAAAAGGTCGAAATCGTCTAAGACTTTTGCATCATACTCATGAGATTCCTTCGGCATATTCTCGAGTTGTGGACTCGCCAACTTCGTTCCAGGGATCGCATGATAGACTTCATCCATCGTGAAACTAAGGATCGGATTGTAGAGCAAGCAGAGTTCGTACGCTACCTTATAGATGACGTACTGGAAGGCGATTCTGCGTTTGCTATTAACGCCATCGCAATAGAGCGAATCTTTGGCGACGTCGAGATAGAAGCTGGATAGTTCGACTAAGAAGTTCGCGAGGCCCATGTTGACGCCCGCGAAATCGTAATGGTCGTAATCCTTTAAGGAGGCGTTCTTCAAGTTCTCCCATTCGGCCAAAATCCATTCATCGACCGGATAAAGATACGGCTTTTCTTTCGGCTGAACATAAGGCTTCTCGCCATTTTGCAAGTTGCCAAGCATAAAGCGGAAGGTATTGCGGATCTTGCGGTATTGGTCGCTCACGGTCGCGATAATCGACTCGCTGATACGGACATCGGTCTCGTAATTGACGGTTGCGGCCCACAGACGAAGAATATCGGCGCCGAATTGGTTTGCAACCTTGGAGGGGTCAATGCCATTTCCGGCGGACTTGCTCATCTTTTGCCAATTTTCGTCCATGACCCAACCATGGGTAACGCACTCATGGAACGGAGCCACGCCCGAATAAGCGACCGAGAGAATCAACGAAGCGTTGAACCAGCCGCGATATTGGTCGTTGCCTTCAAGATAAAGGTCGGCCGGATACTTCAAACCTCTCTCGCGCAAAACGCCGTTCCAGGAAGAGCCGGAATCGAACCAAACGTCCATAATATCGGTCTCTTTGCGGAAGTTTCCATTAGGCGAAGCGGGGTTCGTATACCCAGCGGGCAATAAGTCTTTAGGCTCGCTTTCGAACCAAACGTTTGAGCCTTTTTCGGCCACAAGATGGCGGATGTGTTTAAAAACCTTCTCATCGACAATCGGCGAGCCATCTTCGTTATAGATGACCGGAAGCGGAACGCCCCAAGCCCTTTGACGGGAGATGCACCAATCGGCGCGGTCTTTGATCATGTTGACCATCTTCTCTTCGCCCCAAGCCGGTTCCCATTTGATTTCGTGAATTTGCTTCAACAGATCTTCGCGAATCGGCTCGATGGAGCAGAACCATTGCGGGGTCGCGCGGAAAATGACGGGTTTATGAGTCCGCCAATCGTGCGGATAACTATGAACAATGTCTTCCTCTTTTAAGAGGTGACCGTTTTTCGCGAGCAAGTCGACAACGATGTCATTAGCCTCCGCGTAGAACTTGTCGTCGCAAGGATCGCCAGCGCCTAAATGCATATAGCCCTTTTCGTCAACCGGGCAGAACGGCTTGATGCCGTATTTGGCGCAGGCGTTGAAGTCATCGACGCCATGGTCCGGGGCGGTATGAACGCAACCGGTGCCATCCTCGTCGGTGACGAACGAAGCGCAGATGACCGTGGACAAACGGTCGTATAAAGGATGATGGACCGTCGCCATCTCTAAGTCTTTGCCTTTGAAGGTTTTGATGAGTTCGCACTCTTGGAAACCTAAGGCGGCCACTAATTTATCCTTTAAGGAAGCCAAGAAGACGAAATTGCCTTTCTCGGTCTTGAACAAGCCATATTCGAATAAAGGATTAAGGGTGACGGCAAGGTCAGCCGGAATGGTCCATGGGGTCGTGGTCCAAATGATGATCTTCGAATCGTTAGGCACGACGCCTTTGCCATCGGCGAAATCGAAATAGACATACATGGTCCGGGCGGCTACGTCTTTGTATTCGACCTCGGCTTCGGCGAGGGCGGATTCGCTTGAAGGCGACCAATAGACCGGTTTCACGCCTTTATAGATCAGGCCCTTTAAGGCCATCGCGGCAAAAACATCGATTTCGTGCGCTTCGAACTTCGGGTCCAAAGTGACATAAGGATGATCGTAATCGCCTAAGCAGCCAAGACGCTTAATCTGGGCTTTCTGATTGGCGATTTGCTTTAAGGCATACTCTTTGCACAGATCGCGGAAAGCGGCGACCGACATGCTCTTGCGGTTCACGCCGCTCTTGGTGAGCTGAACTTCGATGGGGAGACCGTGCGTATCCCAGCCGAAGATGAAGGGAGTCTTATAGCCTTCCATATTCTTATAACGGACGACGAAATCCTTTAATAAGCGGTTAAGCATGTGGCCGCAATGGATGTTGCCATTGGCGTAGGGAGGGCCATCGTGAAGAAGGAATTCTTCGCAGCCTTCGCGATTTTCGTTCATCTTCGTATAAAGTTGGAGATCATCCCATTTCTTGAGGAAAAGAGGCTCTTTTTGCGTGAGATTGCCTCTCATCTCGAAGGATGTCTTTGGCATCAATAGACTGTCTTTGAGTTCCATACGAACCCTCCTAAAAAACAAAAGCGCCCTGTCTAAGGGCGCTGGCTAAGCGTGGTTCCACCTTAATTCGGAAGGAAATCCCTTCCGCTCTTATGGTCCCTTAACGCGGGAAGCGGCAGTCCTACATATCGAACCGCTGGCTAGGAAGCGATACCGTTTTGCCTGTGCCCCGTTTTCATCCAGGGGGCTCTCTGTCGATCGGCTAACGCGACGTGCCTTCCATCAAAGCCAAAATCACTATAGAGACTTATAGTCTCTTTTTCAAGCCTTGTCGTCATCGTCCCCTTTGAGGAACTTCGGCAAGAGGTCACTGGCGATATTCTCGGGTTCGTCGCCTTTTTTCTCGGTTTCGCCCTCGATCTTCTGAACCGTCTCTTCGCGGGTCGCGTCAACGCCATGGCCGAGTTTGGACGGATCGGCAGGCATCTCGAACTTCGGGACGGAAGTGAAATCGTATTCGTCCGTGAAGTCGCTCGCGATGACGGAAACAAGCATCGAATCCTGCAACTGCTCATTGATGGAAACGCCGAACTTGATATCGATGTTGCCACCCGCTTGCTCATTGATGCGTTGGACGCATTCCTGAGCTTCGTAAAGAGTGACGCCCTGGCCACATGTGACCGAGCAAATAGCCCGGCGGGCCCCAGCGATGGAGGCTTCAAGCAAAGGCGAAGAAATGGCGTTTTCCGCCGCATCATCGGCTTTGTTCGGGCCTTGGCCTTTGCCAAAGCCGATCAAAGCGATACCCGCGCCCTTTAAGGTCGAGCGGACATCGGCGAAGTCGAGGTTGATTTGGGCCGGGACGAGAATAAGGTCTGCCACCGTCTTGACCGATTGAGCCAAAACACGGTCGGATTCTTGAAAAGCCTGGCTGATGGGTACGTTGCCAGAGGACATGAGAAGCTTATCGTTGCTCACGATGATGATGCTATCGACCGCATCTTTGAGTTCGCTTAAACCTTCGACGGAATTAGCGATTCTTTGTTTGCCTTCAAAAGTGAACGGACGGGTCACGATGGCGATCGTGAGGGCGCCTTCTTCTTTGGCGATCGAAGCGATGACCGGGGCCGCACCAGTGCCAGTGCCTTTTCCCATGCCAGCCGCAATAAAGACCATATCCGCGCCTTTGACGATTTTGCGGATGTCTTCTGTCGACTGAACGGCCGCTTCTTTGCCTACGGCTGGATCGCCGCCAGCGCCTAAGCCTTTAGTGACCGACTCGCCTAAGACGAGACGGTGGCTGGCTTTCGAGGTCGAAAGAGCCTGCTTATCGGTATTGGCGACATAGAACTCCACGTTCTGGATATCGTCATCGATCATGCGGTTGACGGCGTTGTTGCCGGCACCTCCGACACCAATTACCACGATGCGGGCGACAGGCTCGAAGTTGTCTAAGTCATTGACATCATTTTCGACCATAAGGTTGTTCCTCCTTGCTTATTGGCGTTGGCGGCTTAAGGTGCTCACGCCATGGTAGTTTTCTTCGAGCGTTCCCCGATAACGGCTTTCGGCCACGATGAGCCCAAGGATGTTCGCGTAACGGGGATCACGCGCTCCTAAGGATAACGGAACGTAAGGGATGAACTTCCTCGTTCCTAAGGCCGGAGCCAACAAAGTTCCTAAGCCTTTCAGTTCGCTCGCGCCTCCGACGGCAATGATAGGCATCGCCTGGAGAACGGGGCTTTGAGGTTGACGGGAGAGAATCTTCGCAATCGCGTTCGAGAGCAAAGGATTGAAAGTCTCAAAGTAGTTTTCGATCGCCGCGTTAAGGTTCTTCTGATAGAACTTGGTTTTCTTGCCAAGCGAATCGGTCGAGATGGCAATCGGAGCCGAGTATTTCGTGACCCGGTTATCATGGCCAAAGCCCTCTTTGAGGTTCTTGGCGTCTTCGTAGGAAAGGCCCATTGCCGCGGCAATCGCCTCGGTTAGATCGTCTCCGCCTTTCGGGAAGAAGAGCGAACTATAAGGAGCGGTCGCGCCCACCATGGTGATGGTGGTTAAATGCGCGCCCATGTCGAGCAAAAGGTAGTTCTCAGGCATTTCCTTGTCGCTAGCGAGAAGCTGGCTCGCGCAATAAGGGGCGATGCTGACGTCCTTGATTCTAAAGCCCGCCATTTCAACGACAGACCTAAAGTCATGGACCAATTGGTTAGGAAGCGTATGGATCTTCGCGGTGATGGCGATTTGATTCGACTTCTCGCCAAGGGGAGGATTGCGATAGTTCTTATCATTGTCCAGACGGAAATAGTCCGGGATGATATCGACAATCACGTTGCCACCAGGAATCGGGTCTTTCATAAGAAGCGAGTTGAGGTTCGTGATATCGATGGTCTCCACAAGAGATTGTGGAGAGACGACGTTCGTGATTTTGGTATTCTGATAAATCTGCAAGCCAAGTGGAGGGATGATAATCGAAAGATTGAGCGCGTTAATCTTCAGCTTCGCCGCCTCATCTTCGATATGTAAGAAATCTTTGATGGCTTCGACAACGCCTTTGGGATCGGCGATGAAGCCGTCCTTAAGAAAGCCCTTAAGCGAGCGTTCGGTGCGATAAATGATGATCGGCTGGCCACCGATGGCATAACCGATAGAGAATTTGGCGGAGTCGTTCGTTATTTCGAGAACGGCGGTATTTTTGCTGACTTCCATAAACGTATTCTATTCTAGAATACCAAAATGCAACTTCAAAGCCTTTTCGATAGTTAATTAGTAGTTTTCTGGAACTAAAAAAGAACGCCGAGGGGCCAGCGTTCTTTTGCGAATAGGTAAATTAAAGATCGAAGCTCTGAGTTTCGATTTCTCCGCTCGAAGAGGAAGACTCCACTTTTTCAGAGTTCTCTTCAGTCGAGTTTTTGCTCGATTCCGCCGCAGCATTCGCGACCGCTAAGCGGTACGTGATGGCGATAGGAATCGCTGCGAAAAGGACTACAACGAGGGCAAAAGCGAACGCCACAAGAGTGGTCTGGAGACGGTAATAGAATTTCCGGTGTCCGGTTTTGACGAGTTTGTCTTTCATGATGGGTTCGCTCCTTTCTTTTTGCGAATCGCTCTTAACTTGGCGCTAGCAGCCCGGTGATTTTCTTTTAATTCTTCAGGCAAGGCGACTAACGGTTTCTTCGTAAGGCTGATAAATGGAGCCTCTTCCACTTCGTCTGGCATCTCTTCGATGCCGTGACGCGTTCCTTCCACCACCGTGAGGGACCGGAATTTCTCTTTGACGAGACGGTCTTCGAGACTGTGGAAGCTGATGACGGCGATGACTCCGTTCGGAGCCATTAAACTTGGGATGGCGTCGAGGGCTTTTCTGAGATTGCCGAGTTCGTCATTCACTTCAATGCGAATTGCTTGGAAGACCTGTTTGGCGGGGAAACCTTTCTTCTCGCGGCTCCGATGGCTCTTGGCGCTTAACACCAAAGCGGCCAATTCGGTTGTCGTTTCGACAGGCTTAATCTCCCTGGCTTTCACGATCGCTTTCGCAATCTGATAGCTTTCTTCCTCTTCGCCGTATTCCCGGAAAATCCGAGTGAGCGAAGCCAGATCGTACTCATTGACGACCCGATAGGCCGTCAAGGGATTCCGTTGGTCCATCCGCATGTCGAGCGGGGCCGTCTCCTTATAGGAGAAACCACGTTCAGCTTCATCGAACTGGGGTGAAGAGACACCTAAGTCCATCAGCACTCCATCGACGGCGGGGACATTATCGCGTCGGAGGGCTTCGCCAACATTGGCGAAATTCTCACGATAGATAACATAATTTGTGCCAATGGCGTCGAGCTTTTGTTTGCTTTCGGCCACTGCTTCCTCATCGATATCGAAGGCGATTAGTTTGCCATGCGGGATCCGTTTGAGGATTTCGCTGCTATGGCCCCCACGACCGAGCGTTAAGTCAACGTAGATTCCGCCATCGCGGATGTCTAAGAGATCAATACTCTCGTGGAGAAGAACGCTTTTGTGCTCACCCATTATGGGAAGTCCTTTCGGCCAAAGACTCGAAATCCTTGCTGTTGGCGAGGAGGTACTTCGCATAAGACATCTCATCCCAGATCTCGAAGTGATCGAGCACTCCGATAATCGTGATGCTTTTGCCTATACGATAGTCATCGACGAGCTGTTTGGTCAAAGCGATGCGTCCATGGGAATCCACGTCCATCTCGCAAGCCGAGGAAATGGCTAAACGAATGTAAGCGCGGTTCGCTTCGTCATAGAAGGAGAGAGTTTGGAGGCTCGTTAAGAGTTTCTGGAAGTTCTCTTCTGGGTAGACAGAGAGGCAACCCTCGAAACCACGAAGGACATAAAATCTCGACGGCATCGACTCAACCAGCTTCGTTGGAATCTGGAGTCGATTCTTATCATCGAGCGTTCTTGAATAGGTTCCGAAGAAATTTCCCACTCTTGCCCACCTGCACCATAAATGTACCATTCCCTCGCGTGTGTGTAAATGAAAACTCAAAGAAAAAATGAAAATCTTTTTCAACGATTAGTTTGTTAGTAGTTTTTTAGTCGATTTTTTAGTTAAGAAAAAGGCGGAAGGGACTAGCCTTTCCGCCACTTTACTTAGTCGTATCGAAATCTTTGAGTTTATCAAAAGCCGGATTAGTAGATTCGTCTTTTTCCTTGGCGGCTTCTTCTTCGCTTAGGACCCGATAGCCTTTCCCACTTTTGGGCAGTTTGCTGTTAGGTCTTTGGACTTTGATTGGGAAGGAAGAAATGATGATTCTTAAGGCTACATCATCAAGATCGATGGTGCTGCCAGGCGCCAAATAACCTTCCCCTTCTTCATCCATTTCCTCGAGGAGGTCGCAATCTTCTTCAAGATTGATCTTCTCTGGGAAAAGAGTTCCGTCAAGGGAATCCATAAGCACCAAGTCGGCCTTGATTTTAAAGGAGGCATGGGCGTAGTCTCCAACCTTAGAAACAGTCGCCACATAGTGGCAAGACTTCACTTCCTGAACCGGATAACGAAGCTCATAGCCTTTGAAAGTCGTCTCGTTTTCGTAAACGAGGCTTCTTCCTTTGACGATGGAGCCACGGGGCAGAGCGTTCATTGGCGCACCTCGGCGTTGAAGCGCATCTTGAGAGTTCCGATAACCTTCTCCATCACCGCCACAACCTCCGGATCGGTTAAGGTCTTATCGGGATTTTGAATGGTGATTGTGAGAGCGACCGACTTCTTGTCAGCGGCGATATTGGCGCCCTGATAGAGGTCGAAGATCTCGACTTTGGTCACTAGTTTGTCGGTCCGGGCAATTTCGCGGCGGATGTCCTCGTAAGCGACCTTTTGGTCAATCGTGAAGGCTAAGTCTCTTTGGACGAAGGGGAAACGGGCCGGAACGGTCGCTTTCTCAGGTGAGGTCTTCATGGTCAAGAAGGCTCCTAAATCCATTTCGAACGCCACCGCGCCTTTGGATAAACCATACTCGGCTAAAGCGGTCGGATGGAGTTCGCCCATGACGCCGACGAGTGTCTTGCCAATGTAAATAGCCGCGCTTCTTCCAGGGTGGAATTCCAGCTTATCGCTTTCGAGTCTTTCGAGACGATAGCGATTCTCGTTTAAACCAAGCAGTCCCATGATGCCAAGGAACAAGCCTTTGGCGTCATAGAAGTCATATGACTTCTTTTTAAGAAGTCCTTGCTGTCTTTCTTCACCCACAAGGACGAAAGAAAGATGGCGGCCTTTGTAGGCCGGAGTGTCAATATCCGAGACTTCGAAGAAAGCCAAATCTTTGATTTGACGGGCCGCGTTATAACTGGCCGCTTCAAGCAAAGAAGGAAGCATATTCTGACGGACAAAAGCTCTATCATCCGTCATCGGGTTGAGGAGCTTATAGCATTCGCCGTGGTTAAGATAGGCAAACTGGTCTTTCTGTTTGGCGTTCACAAGGGTGTAGGTAAGAATCTCATCGAGCCCTTGTTCGCGTAAATAGCGACGAACGGCCACCTTTAAGCTTTGCTCTTCGTTTAAGCCTTGATAATGGGCATCCACCACCGGGAGCTTGCTCACCACGTGATCGAAACCCAAGAGACGAATGACCTCTTCGCTCACGTCGCAGCCTTCGTTCATATCGATGCGATAAGCTGGCACATGAACCAATAATTCATCGCCTTTGGGGTTCACGGTATCGAGATGGTCGCGCTTCAAAATGGCTAAGACTTCCTCTTTCGAGAAAGAGGTGCCAAGTCTCTTATTAATATAGGATAAAGAAGTAACGATCGTCTTCTCGTCATGTTTGACGGTGTCATAGCTCTTCGTCTCGCTAACGCTCGAAGCAGAAGCCAGTTCTAATAAAAGCGAAGAAGCGATTTCCAAAACCCGTTCGGCTTGCGAAGGGTTTAAGCCTTTCACGAACCGAGAGCTCGATTCGCTGGCGAGGCCTAAGCGATTCGAGGTATGACGGATGGCGGCTCCATTGAAGAGGGCGGCTTCGATGACGACATTCTTCGTCGCCTCATTCACCGCGCATTCTTTGGAAGTCATGATGCCAGCTAAGCACATCGGACGGCCATTGCTCGTCACGACGAGGTCGCCTTTGATGAGCTTGTAAGTTTTCTCATCCATGGCGAGGAAATCGCCTTCGTAATCATTGCGAACGACAAGTTCTTGGGCGGGTAGTTGATCGAGGTCATACATGTTGAGTGGCTGACCAGTCAAAAGCATGACGAAGTTGCCAATATCAACGACGTTGTCGATGCTTCGCACACCTTCGCTCGTGAGAATATCACGGAGCCATTTCGGAGACGGACCAACTTTTAAGCCTTTGACAAGACGAGCGGCGAAAGCGCTGCAATTCGGGGTCTCGCTTCCAACTTTGAAACTCGAGGCTTCTTTTTTCTTGACGGAATAAGACGGGATTTTGACCGGACGGTCGAGAAGGGCGCCCACTTCGAGGGCCACGTTCTCCATGGCGTTAAGATCGGGGCGGTTGGCCAAAAGTTTGAGGTCAAGCACCGCGTCATCGAGTCCTAAATAATGGAGGACTTCCTCTTCGCCGACTTTAGCGTCCAGCGGGAGTTCTTCGATGCCGGCGCACTGCTTTTCGCTGAGATATTTCTTATCGACGCCAAGCTCATAAAGAGCGCAGCACATGCCATCGCTTTCCTGGCCACGGATATCGCTTTTCGCAATAGTGACCAACGGAAGCACCGCGCCTTCGCGGGCGACGATGACCTTTAAGCCTTTGCGGGCGTTCGGGGCGCCACAGACAATCTGATGAATTCCATATTTGCCGCCTTCGTTTACTTGCAAAACGTGCAGGTGATCGCTGTCAGGATGCTTTTCGCAGCTTAAAATCTCGCCGATGACGAGGCTGGTGGCTTTCGCCATCGTCTCGATCGATTCGACTTCGATGCCGGCAAATGTAAGTTTATCCGCTACCTCGGCTGGAGTGACTCCGTCGAGATTAACGAACTGACCTAACCAATTCCATGATACTTTCATTGTTTTATCTCCTTACTTCTCGGTGTAATCCTTGAGGAAACGCTCGTCATTCTGGTAGAAACGACGAATGTCGTCGATGCCATAACGGAGAATGGCGATACGCTCAATGCCTACGCCAAAGGCAAAGCCGCTATAGACCTCAGGGTCATAGCCGCACATCCTTAAGACATTGGGATGAACTTCGCCCGCGCCAAGAATTTCAATCCAACCGGTGCCTTTGCACATATCGCAGCCTTTGCCGCCGCAATGGGCGCAGCTGACGTCGACTTCAACGGATGGCTCGGTGAACGGGAAATAGGAGCTGCGTAAGCGGATTTGACGTTTTTCGCCGAACATTTTCTTAACGAAAAGTTCGAGCGTGCCTTTTAAATCCGCCATCGAAATGCCTTTATCAACGACCAAGCCTTCGATTTGGCCGAACTCGTGGCTATGGGTCACGTCGTCATCGTCGCGGCGATAGCATTTGCCAGGGCAAATCATCTTGATCGGACCTTTATCGACCTTGTCCGTCATGGTGTGAGCCTGAGCGGCGCTGGTCTGAGTCCTTAATAAGAGGCTATCGGAAATATAGAACGTGTCCTGCATATCACGAGCGGGGTGATCTTTAGGAACATTCAAAAGTTCGAAATTGAAGTGATCGGTTTCGACATCGCGGCCTTCTTTGACCTCGAAGCCCATGCCGACGAAGATGTCCGTCATCTCATCGATGATCTGGTAATAAGGATTCACATGGCCGAGCGTTTTCTCAGCGCCTGGAAGCGTGATATCGATTTGTTCAGAAGCGAGTTTCTTCGATAAGGCTGCCTCTTTGATGGCTTTTTCTTTGATGGCAAAAGCTTCTTCGATGGCTTTGCGGCAATCGTTGACTTGCTTGCCAAAGGCCGCGCGATTCTCCGGCGCGATATCCTTCATCGAACTCATGAGGGTGCCTAATTCGCTCTTTTTGGCGAGATAAACGTTATGAACCCGGACGAGAGCTTCCTCATCCGCGCAGTCAGCGATATCCTTTAAGGCCCGTTGCCTTAATTCTTCGACTTTCCCTACTTGCTCCATCATTAGAGCCTCCTTTTAATAAAAAAGACGGCCGGGAGCGGGTCTACTACCCGCGGTGCCATCCCACTTCCGTTCATTTTCTATGAACGCTTTTACTCGCGATAACCGTGCGAACGGGAAGACCTTATGAGCCTTCGTTCTCGGAGCTGAATTCGCTTACTCTATCCTGAGGCGGTTTCACTCTTCGCCTCTCCCTAAGAAGACACTCGCGTAAGGTACTACTTCTCGTCGTCGAACAAGATTATTGTACGAGTTTTCTTTCTAAAAGAAAGAGCTAGCCTTCCTTTTTATCAATTATTAGACGGAAAAGGTTGCATATCAGAAAGAGAGACCGCATTATCAATGAGACGCATTGAGGGGCGTATATCATGAATAAAAAGATTGTTTTGTTGCCGTTCGTTGCTTTTTCTTTACTGCTAGCAGGCTGTGGTCCGGCTGCAAAGTCCGAATCTTCAGCCAGCGTTTCTTCGTCCACTAGTTCTTCCGCTTCGTCTTCGTCTTCGTCTGAAAAGACGCCAACCGAATATCTTGCCGAATTCCTAGCCAAGCTCGAACCCGTTAACGCCACCGTCAAGGTTTCCGTTAATTCTAAAGATGCCTTTACTTCCTATTTCTACAGCGCTTATGGCTTTTATACAAAAACCGATGATTCGTCCAATGGCGTTTTGGCTAACGGCAGTCAAGGCCTTTTCGATTTCTCTTACGACGCGAACGGCGATGTGGTATTAGGTCAGGCCGAAGCCAAACAAACGGCCGTAACAGCGGTTTATTACACCCCTGATCTTTTAGCTTTCGCGAGCGAGTACTTCACTTATTCGGGAACCTGGGGCCATTTCACCATCGAAAAAGACGAATATGGCAATTATCCTGGCACCGTCGATAACCTTTTAGGCCTCGCGACCTTAGGGGATTACAAGGATGAATTGTCTTCCGTCGCTTTGGCGTTTGATGACGATTTGCTCGAAGGCGCCTTCACGATGGTCTTCACAACTGGAACCGTCGTCATGACGATTAACGAGATTGGAACCACCACCAATAGCCACTTTGATGCCTATATGGCGAAGCCTGTTACCGTTGTTGCCCCGACCGATTTCACGGCGGACTTCAAGAAAGCGGCCACCGATCTCTTCGGCGCGACTGGCGTCATTCCTTTCCCGACGGATGCCACCGTTTTGTTCCGCGATGACGTTCTTTATGACGATAACGAAAAAGTCGACGGTATCTCTTTCGATGAATTTAGCGGCGATCTCACCACTTCTTATAAGAACGCTTTGACAAAAGCCGGCTATACCCTTGGGGCGGACGGCGAATCCTATCTCTTCCGTATCGTCGAAGCGAGTGAGAAGAGCGATGGCACCTTTATTTCCGCTGCTTTAACTTATGACGAAGACAATGAGTATACAGAAGTTAAATTCACTCTCGATGTTGCCCCAAAGACCTATGAAGGAACTGACTTCACGAAGATCAACGAACTCTTAACGGCCTTCAACGACAAAAAGCTTGTCAGCATTCCTTTGTTGACCGCTTCAACCGATGTCACCAAGACCGTGACCGCCGATAGCGCTCTTGCGACGGGCGGCACCTTGCAAGCCAGCGTCGCCGCTTCGATCGCCGATAAAACAAAAGCCAAAGCTTATGGCGCCGCCTATATCGCCTTGCTCACGAACGATAGCTTCACGGCCTCCTTCGATCAATGGAACGACCTCGGGATGGCGCTTTATACTTCTGGCAACGCCATGGTTCTCGTCGCCATGGAAACCAACGACAGCGGCGACTATGCGGGAACAATCTCTTTGACCTTCGCTTATAGTGCCGAATAAGGACAGACAAGTATAAAAAGAAAGCCACGCTCAGCGTGGCTTTTCTTTGCTTTTTGAATGCTTTAAGGATTGGTTTGCTTCTCTGGCAAGACAATCAACTTATAATTGCTTAAATCCGGAAGAGTAATTTTGGCTTCATCGCCTTTATAAGGGGTGATATTGCCAACGAGGTGCAACGAGCAAAGACGGATATCGGGGATCTTCGCGGTCGAACCCGTCATCTCGGGAAGCGCGTTTGCATAACTGATGGTTTCGCTGGCCTTCAGTTTCGAAGGATCCGCCACGACATCGGCATTCACGAACACCTTAGACAACGTTGTGCTGGTGAAATAATAAGTGAGCGAGAAAGTCCAAGTCGAGATGGCTTCGAAATAATGGCTGATGTCATTATTGATAACCACCTGAATGGCCTTGGAAAAGGACGAACGTCCCACCATGCCTTCAAGATAGCGGGCCATCTCCGTCTTCGAAGGAGTGAAAACCATCTTATACTGGCCTAACTCATTTTTTGCGATGGTGAGAGGAACCGTATGCTGGTAGTTAATGGCGTTATTCTTGAGCTGAGTAATCCAATCGACATGGGCGTCCGCTTCATCGCAAAGCCGCTCTGTCGGACCTTTTTCGCCCGTGAAGAAGCCATCCGCTAAAGTTTTTTCTTCGGTTCCGAGAACCCGATAGGAAGTGCGGTCCATCGTCCAAGCGGTGACGCCATAGGCTTTTGTCACCAAGGCTTCGATGGCTTTCTTGGCCATCAAGGCGCCTGATAAATCGATGTATTCGCGATAAGAGCCATCGGCATTATCGTTCACCGTATAAAAAGCCGGTGACTGATTGGTCAAAGAAAGTTCGCTATATTCGCTTAAACCCGCGAGCGGATTCAAACTCATGTCCGTAATTTTGGTCGAAGTCACGAGACTCTTGGCTGATAAAGCATCCAGTCCGTTAGCTCTAAAGGATAACGATTTGAGGGTGCCGTTAAGCCCGTATTCCTGAGGTTCCGTCGAAACGCTTGAACTTGAAGAGGAACTGGAGGAAGACGAGGCGGCCTCTGGGTAATAATAGAAACTGAAACCAAAATCCTTATCATCCCGCCCCGCATCTTCTTTCGGGGTGAAATCAAAGCCTTGCTGATCTTGACTCGCCACAGCTTTTAAACCGTTGCGTAAGAGACTGAGAGCACCATCGTATTTATCAACGCCCAAATCCACGTATTCGCTCGATGGAGCGCTAGACGAGGAGGACGAAGATGTTTTCTTGGAGCAAGAAGCCATTCCAAGGCCGAGGGCCAAAGTAAGGACTAAGAAAGGATATAGGGACTTTTTCATACACCCCATTATAGAGTAAAAATAACCTCTTGCAAAAACGGATGTTTCCTAAAGGAAGATCAGTTTCTTAACGAATACATGAGAATGCCGCCCGCGATGGCGACGTTCAAAGAATCGATATTGCTCATTTCTAAACGAATACGGGTGTCCGCGAGAGCCTGAACTGCCGGGCTGACGCCTTGCCCTTCATTGCCCAAAACAAGAATGAGTTTGCCTGGTTTGACCAAGGTAGCCAAAGTCGTTTCCGTCTTCAAGTCAGTCGACAAAAGGAAATACCCATCCTTCTTATATATAGGAAGGGCTTCGACGAGATCGATATTGGAGAGGACATTGAGTTTAAAAATGGAACCTTGGCTCGCCATGAGGGTCTTGTTGTTATAAAGATCGGCTGAGCCTTGACCCAAAACGACATCCATGAAGCCGAACGACAAAGCGGTCCGTAACAATGTGCCGACGTTGCCTGGGTCTTGAACTCCATCGAGAACAAGAACGCGGCTGCTCTTCAAGGGCAAAGGGTTCTTTTTATGGCAGAGGGCGATAATGCCTTCCGGAGTCTTCGTCGAAGCGAGTTTCTTAATGATTTCAGGGGTGACGAGGGTGGTTTTGATTCCTTCTTTGTACGGCTCCAAGGCAAAAATCTCTTCCACCACCTCAGCTTCTAGCGCCATCTCGACAAGATGAAAGCCTTCGACAAGAAAGAGGTCGCTCTTGCTATCAAGTTTAGCGAGGTCTTTGATCTTTTGATTCTGCAGGCTCGTGATTTTAAGAGTTTCCATAACGATGCTTTCTTAAACTAGTGTACAGCTTTCCATAGTCGGGGCAATACCGGTAAACGTAGGCGTAAAACCGGTCGCTGTGGTTTCTTTCGAATTCGTGCGAAAGTTCATGAACGATGACGGAATCGATGATGGCGGGATCGTAATGGACGAGCTCCAAGGCGAAGGTGATGGCGCGGGTCCGGTAATTGTTGACTCCGTAACGGCTCCGCATAATCCGAACTTTGATTTTATAGGGTTTATTAATGCCCATAAGGTTCTCGAAATAGGGAACTCGTTGGGTCAAATAGGCCAATAGTTGGGTCTTCAAGAAGAGCCCAGTTGTCTTTTCGTCCAGGTTCTTTAAGCCCACGATATTGGTTTTAGTCCCAAAGACAAAAACATCATTTCCTTCGATGGGAGAAGGGAAAACCGTTTTCTTCTGAAGCTTAGGGAAATACTCGTTGATTTTCTTTAAGAGGTAAGCCCGCTCGATGTGGGTGGGGGCGCTGACGGTCATGGATTTGCCATCTCTTGCCATATGAAAATTGATATTCCGTACGCGCTTGAAGGTCACGACGACGGGATAAACGATACCGTTATAAGTGCAGGACCACGTTTCGCTCATGAGGGCATTATAGTCTTTCTCATTGTCCTTAAGGACAAAAAAGAGTAGAGTTGTGACGCTATGGAAAAAATACTCGTTAGTGCCTGCCTGCTTGGAGATAAAGTTCGCTACGATGGCGGAAGCAATCCCGTCACCTTCTTAGACGAACTCTCAAAGCATTTCGAAATCGTCCCTTTCTGCCCTGAGGTTCAGGGTGGTTTGCCCACTCCGCGCGATCCAGCCGAGATCGTCGGAAGCTTGGTCATGACCAAAGCCGGAAAAGATGTCACCGCTAATTACAACGATGGCGCCCAGAAGGCTTTGACTTTATGCAAATTCTTCGGCATCCGCTATGCTATTTTGAAAGATGGCTCCCCCGCTTGCGGACCGCGCCAAATTCATGATGGCAAGTTCGACGGCATCAAGATCGATGGTTTAGGCGTCACTGCGAGACTCTTGGTCGCAAATGGCATCAAAGTTTATGCCGAGACCGACAATATCTCTTTCTTATGGAACAAGCCGACCGAACGGAAAATCGATCAACCGAAACGCAAAAAACGCCGGTTCGACAATCGTCCGCGGACCCTTGCGGAAGCTAACGCTGAGGAAGCTGCTGAAAAACTCGCAAGAGAAAACGGCACTTTAGCTGATGATGAAGCCACCCCGACTGGCGAGGGCAAACCTTCGTATGAGCATCGTGGCTATGGGCATAGTTCCTATGGTCATTCTTCTTATGGACACTCGTCTTATGGTCATGGCGGATACCATCATGATGGCGAAGGACACTCCTTTGGCCACAAGCCGTATGGCGAAGGCGGACACTCGTCCTATGGGCATAAGCCATATGGCAATAGCCACTCCTATGGTCATAAGCCATATGGCGAAAAGACCGAAGGAGCCGAAGGAACATCGTTTGAAAAGAAACCATACGAAGGACATTCCTCCTATGGTCATAAGCCCTATGGGGAGGGCCATTCCTCCTATGGGCATAAACCTTATGGTGAGGGCGGCCACTCTTCCTATGGTCATAAGCCTTATGGCGAAGGACACTCCTTTGGCCACAAACCTTATGGCGAAGGCGGACACTCCTCCTATGGTCATAAGCCCTATGGCCACAAACCTTATGGCGAAAAAACCGAGGGCGCCGAAGGCGCTGCTTTCGAGAAGAAACCATACGAAGGACATTCTTCCTATGGGCATAAGCCCTATGGCGAAGGCGGCCATTCGTCCTATGGTCACAAGAATTACGGACACTCGTCCTATGGACATAAGCCAGAGGGCGAGGGCCATTCATTCGGTCATAAGCCGTATGGCGAAGGACACGGAGGACATGGCTATGGCCATTCGTCATATGGCCGTAAGCCTTATAACAAGAATTACTCTCACAAGTCTTATAACGATCACCGTTCCGGCGAGCACGCTCCGGTAGCGGCTCCAAAAGGCGATGAAAAGAAGTGAGCACGAAATCCTACTCCGCCTAACTGGCGTGGCAGTTTTCTCTGCCCTCGCCTACGTTTTGACGGCTTTTTGCCCCATTGCCTATCCAGGCGGAGGTTACTTTAACTTCGGAGATGTCGTGACCTTATTCGTCGCGATGATCTATGGGCCTATCGAAGGAGCCGTCGTCGGCATGATCGCCGGCAGCATGGGCGACCTCACCGCTGGTTTTGCCGCTTATATTCCGTTCACTCTCGTCGCCAAAGGCCTCATGGGTCTAGCGACAGGCCTTTTGTACAATGTATTAAAAAAACGCCAAGGATGGCGTTTCGTCTCACCTTTTGTTGGTGCGACTTTGATGATTCTCGTCTATATGGCAGCCTACGCGATCCTCATCGGCAAGGGGCTTTATCTCAGCTCCGCCTTCGACTGCGTCCAAGGCTATGGCATGGCGATCTTAAGCATTCCTCTCACTTTCATTTTTGAGAAGACGGGTCTCGCCAATCACCTTCACCACCAGTGATAGTATTCGGCTAAGAAAATAAGTCCCATCGCCACCACAAAGCCTAAGATGTAGATGATGACAACCCAAAATTTCTGTCCCCTCGTAAGCGAGTTCTCGCCTTCAGGAATAGAAGATGGCGCCTCCGCTTTCGCGGTGGCGTCTTTTTCTTTGGGTTTACCAAGTTCCGGCATTAATGAGCCTTTGGAGGATTGTCTTCGGGCTTATATTGGCTACGATCCGCTTTGAGGGCGAAAGTGAAAGCCAAGATAACGAAGATCAAAGCGACGAGGACGCAGCTTAAACCAACGATAATAGCGATTCTCTGAAGCGGAGTGAAAGCCATGCAAACGAAGACGATGCCGCCGATTAGGAAGCCTAGGGCCAAATAGAAACAAACTTTCATTTTTGTAATCATCTGAGGGAAATCCCCCTTTCACTCATTCAATGTAGCATAACGCGCGGAAGAGACAAGCGAAAACATAAAAAGAGTGGTCTTAAGACCACCCTTTGTTTGTCTAAGAAATTAGAGAATGCACTTCTCGCTCGTCGGATCGAAGAGGTGCGCCTTCTTGACGTTGAAGCCAATGGTGATGGGATCGCCGATCTTGATTTCGTGGCTGAGCGGAATCTTGCTGATGAGGTCAATGCCGGCGTAATCCGTATGGACATAGTATTCGTGACCAAGAAGTTCGGCCACCGCCACTTTGAGGGCGAAGCCTTTCTCTTGTTCCGTGATATCTTCCGGGCGGATGCCGAAGATCACTTCGTGCGGCTTGTCGATGCCAGAAGCATCAAGCGCGCGGCGGTCTTCAAGCTCTTTGATCTTCGCGGCGAGTTTCTCGTCGTTAGGAAGACCAGCGGCCTTGTCCTTAAGCTCAGCGAGCTTCTTATCGTCTTCTTCGACTTGGGCTTTGTAGAAAGCCTCATTGGCGGCTTTGAACTCGGGCGGGAGCGTGATTTTGTCTTCGCTAGAAAGAGTCACGACGCCCTTATCGTAGATGCCTTTGATGAAGTTCATGGCCGGGCTGCCGATGAAGCCAGCGACGAACATGTTCGCCGGATGGTTATAAATCTCAATCGGGGAGCCGATCTGCTGGATGTAGCCGAGCTTCATGACGACGATACGGCTCGCCATGGTCATGGCTTCGGTCTGGTCGTGCGTGACGTAAATCGTGGTCGCACCGATGGTTTTAGTGAGTTTGATGATTTCGCTGCGCATCTGAACACGAAGCTTAGCATCAAGGTTGGACAAAGGTTCATCCATGAGGAAGACCTTGGCGTTACGAACGATAGCGCGGCCGAGGGCCACACGCTGACGTTGACCACCGGAGAGAGCCTTCGGTTTGCGGTCGAGGAATTCCTCGATTTGAAGAATCTTGGCGGCATCGTGGACACGACGATCGATTTCTTCTTTCGGAAGATGGCGGATCTTTAAGCCAAAGGCCATGTTATCGTACACGGTCATATGCGGATAAAGAGCGTAGCTTTGGAAGACCATGGCGATATCGCGGTCTTTCGGGGTTAAGTCGTTGGCGTATTCGCCATCGATATAAAGTTCGCCATTGCTGATGTCTTCCAAGCCGGCGATCATACGGAGAGTGGTTGATTTGCCACATCCCGACGGGCCGACGAAGACGATGAACTCGTGCTGTTTGATGTCGAGGGTGAAATCGTAGACGGCCTGAACGTTGTTGTCGTAAACCTTGTCGATGTGACGAAGACTCACATAAGAGAGGTCTTTCGGTTTTTCCTTAACGCCTACGCCTTCTTTTTGCTTCTCTTCGCGTAACTCTTTCTCGCGCTCCTTGATTTCTTTCTTGGAGACGATGCGCTGGCTCTCACCAGGCTTGAATTCTTCATCTTCGCTCATAAGTGGATTATTCCTCCAATTTGAAACGACTTTAGCAAAAATATAGCACGCTCAAGGCGTGCTGTCTTGTGCAATGTGCACAAATCGACTATCTGTGGCTTCCAAGCTGGAAGTAAATCTCAAGCAAAAGGGCGTTATGATAGTCGCGGATATCAAGCCCCGTTTTTTCAATGAAACGGGCCAGACGATAATTGAAAGTGTTCCGATGAATAATGAGGTTTTCAGCGGCTAAAGAAGCATTGAGACCACAGCGTAAGAAGGTGCCGGCGGTCAGCAATAATTCATGGGGAACGTCTTTGAATTCCGCGCTCAATAAAGGCAGCGAACTATAGTCGCCAAAGGAGAATTCCTTCATGAGGACATCAGTCAGATAAAGAGCTTGGTTAGGGAAGTAGGCCACCGCTTGCTTCAACGCCTTTTCTTCAAGAGGCCCATTAGCGTGGGCGCAAAGGAAAGTGATGACGACCCGCAAGTCATCATGAAGGGGCAAAACGAGGTTGCCTAAACCCATCAAAAAGTTCTCATCGGCGATGATGAAGCCTTTCGTGGGGCTTAGAACCGTGAGGTCATAAGGCGATCCTAAGGAAGAGAGGGCACTACGAAAAGCCTTTTCATCGAAAGAACCTGAAGTTTCGTAAAGATAATACTTGGTCATCTAATCCTTAATAAGAACGTTTCGAAAGGCCGCAATGTAAAGACGTGGTCATCGAGCATGACTTGATCATAGTTATGAAGAAGGACGTCCGCGATCTCATAGTAGAAAGTGAAATAAACCTGATAAGGCCGGAAGTTCGAGATGACCATGAGTTTCTTTTTGCCATCATGGATATACGCAAAGACATCCGGATGGTTATGGTCGACGAGTTCAAGCTTGCCTTCAAGGACCTGCTCGTTGATGAGCGGGTCTTTGCGTAAGGCGATCGCGTACTGATAGAAGTTCAGAATGCTCCAAGGATCGGACATCTCATCGGCGACGTTCACGCCGTTTAAATAGTTGTCGTTTACCTTGTTGACGCCTGGATGAGCGGAGAAACCGGCGTTATCGGTCCGGTCCCACTGCATCGGGGTTCTCGCGTTCACGCGGCTGGTACGGTTAAGATAGCCTAAGATTTGGCCATCGTCATAGCCACGCGCCCTTAACGAAAGAACATCGTTCTTCGTACCGACGTCGCTGAAGAAATCCTCAGGAGCGCCATAGTTAACGTTCGACATGCCGATTTCCTCACCATTGTAGAGGAAGGGCGTGCCATATAAGAAGAGTAAGGTATTAAATAGCATCTTCGCGGATTCGTTGCGGAAAGCGATGGAGCCATATTGGCTCACGACGCGAGGGTGATCGTGGTTGCACCAATAGACGGGCATGTCTGCTTTATCGTGACAGACGTTATACCACCGCATGAAATTGTCTTTTAGAGAAATGACATCGGTTCGAATGTCCTGATCGCTCTTATCGATGGAACCATAGTTGCCATTGTTCCAAACCGTGTCGAAGTTGAAGACGAGGTTGATGGATCCGTTTTGACGGTCCGCCATCTTAAGGGCTTCTTCGGGGCTGATGCAGCCGCCGGCTTCGCCGACCGTAAGGCAATTATACTTGCTGAAAACATTGTCTTTCAGCATATGGAGATAATCGAAAAGTTCAGGGCGGTTCGAGAATTTGCTTGTATCGTAGACGAGGCCATTCTGGTCAGCCTTCTCTTTGCTGTCGGTAAAGGAAAGGTCTTTCGCTAGATGAGCGACGGCATCAAGCCGGAAGCCATCAACGCCCTTGTCGAGATAGAAACGGGCAATCTCGTAATAACGCTCTCTTAATTCGGGGTTAGCCCAATTCACATCGGGCATTTTCTTGCTGAAAATATGGAGATAATAAAGGTCACTGTCTGGAAGTTTCTCCCATGCGCTCGTGGAGAAAAAGCCTTTCCAGTTCGTCGGTGGGACTTCTTTGCCGTCCACCACTTTTCCCGGCTGGAAGAAATAATATCCACGCTCTTTGCTATTGGGATCTTTGATCGCGGTTTGAAACCAGGGATGTTCATCGCTTGTGTGATTAAGGACGAAATCAACCAATAAACGGATGCCACGTTTATGAGCTTCGGCAATCAGACTCTCAAAATCCTGCATCGTGCCAAATTGCGGATTTATCTGATAATAATCGCTCACGTCGTAGCCGTTATCGTCCATCGGAGACTTGAATAAAGGGCAAATCCAAAGGAGGTTCACTCCTAATTCTTTCAAGTAGTCTAATTTGGAGATAATGCCCCGGATATCTCCAATGCCATCGTTGTTTGAATCCTTAAAAGACTCAGGATAAATGATGTAGCCTACCGAATTACGCCACCAGGCGAGCTCTAAGTTGTCCATGAGTTTATTATATGCGCGCGAAAAGAGTTTGTGTGTGACTAATGCACTAACGTCAACTAAAACTAGGCCCTATCGGCTCAAAATGCCTAAATAGCACATATTTTGAGAGGCTAATTTGGTAATTTCATACCGTCTTGGTATTCCGCTTTTCCATTTAATAAGTTTCGTCAATGAGAAAAATAGTAAGCGTTGCCATTCCGTTAAGATGGAAAAGATAGTCTATCTTTGATAGACTTTCTTCGCCGCTACAAAAAGCCTCATCAACATGAAAAAACTTATTCGTATGTGCCATGCCCTCACGGCTGGCCACCACCTCATCTATTGGATTTCCATTCTCTCCCAGATCTTCATGGTCTTGGTGAGTGTTTTTTCGTCTTTCCTTATCAAAGTCACTATCGATGCCATCCAAGGTCAATTGGAAAAGGCCCAAAGCCTGGAACTTTTGGTCATTTCCTTTATCACTGGTGGGTCGGGCAGCCAATATCTCAGCGAACATGCCATCACGATTCTTCCGACCGCCCTTGCGGTGGCTGGCGTCGTTTCCGCTTTAGCTTCCCTTATCCGCATGGGTTTAAGAAGCTGGGTGGCCGCGGAGATCAACAGCTCCATGCAGCTGACCGTCTTCGATCATTTGGAACGCCTTCCTTATTCTTATTATAAGAAGAACAAATCGGGCGACCTCATTCAGACTTGCACCCGTGACCTCGATGTCCTCCGCAAGTTCTTAATCGGCGATGTTAGCTCGCTCAACTACACCTTCTGGGTCGTCATCCTCTGCTTCTCGATCCTTATGGGCATCAGCTGGAAGCTCACCGTCGTCTCGATGTCCTTGTTCCCGCTCATGTTCGCTTATTCGTTCTTCCTCATCAAGTTCGTAAGAAAACGTTACCGCGAGACCGACGACAGCGAAGGCAAGATGACCGACAAGATCAACGAAAACCTCTCTGCCGTTCGTATCGTCAAAGCCTTCAATGCCGAGCGTTACGAAATCGATTCTTTCGAGAACACTCTTCTCGATTACAAAAAGAAATTCATCTCTTGGCGCAAGCTTTCGGCTTTCTTCTTCTCCAGCAGCGACATTTTCGTCTTTGGCTCGAAATTATTAGCCTTGGTCTGGGGCTTCTCTCTTTGTTTAAGAGGAGAAATCACTGTGGGCGACCTTGTGCTTTCCTTCACTTTCGTGAACATGATGGTCTGGCCGCTACGCGACGTCGCCACTTCTTTGTCGAATATGGGCCAATACATTGCCTCGAGCGACCGTGTGGCTTTGATTCTCGATGAGCCGCTTGAAGACGTGAAGAGTGGATCGACACCCGCTATCAAAGGCGATATCACATTCGATCACGTCGAATTCAAGTATGACGACGCTTCCGTCGCCACCATCCATGACGTCTCGTTCTCCGTTAAAGCGGGCCAAACCATTGCGATCATGGGCAAAACCGGAAGCGGCAAGTCGACCTTATCCTTATTGCTTACCCGTCTTTATGATTACACCGGCGGCTCCATCAAAGTCGACGGGGTCGAACTCAAAGACATCCAAAAATCCTACCTCCGCCGCAACATCGTGCCGGTCTTGCAAGATCCGTTCCTTTTCAGCAAATCCATCAGCGAAAACATTTTGATGGCCAACAAGAAAGCGACGAAAGAAGAAATCGTGAGAGCGGCCAAGATCGCCGCCATTCACGACACTATCACGAACTTCAAAGATGGCTATGATACCGCGGTCGGTGAAAAAGGCATGTCCCTTTCAGGCGGCCAAAAACAAAGAGTCGCCATCGCCCGCACCATTGTTTCCAATGCCCCCGTCCTCATCTTCGACGATTCCCTTTCGGCCGTCGATACCGAAACCGATTGGACCATTCGTCAGAACTTGAAGGAGCTCGAAAAGGGCACCACCACCTTCATCATAACCCATCGTGTCAGCACCGCTAAAGATGCCGACCTTATCGTGGTTTTGGATGATGGCAGGGTCAGCGAACTCGGTACGCACGACGAGCTTATCAAAGAGCCCGGACTTTATAAACGGATCTACGAGATCCAAAGCAAAATGGCTTAAGGAAAGGAGGAAGTATGAACGCAATCGAAGAAGAAAAATTGCCAGACAAGTTCAATCTTGGAATCTGGCTTAAAATCGGAAAATACGCCTTACGCAAATGGCCGTTTCTCCTTTTGATCATTTTGACGATGCTCATAACGACTTATTACGACTCTTCCTTCGTTCCGACCATGAACCAAGGCGCCATCGACGCCTTATCCGCCGTCACTACCTCCACCCAAGACCTTTGGACCATGCCAATCCCGGTCAAGATGCTCTTTGGCGAGACCATCAACTTCACCTATCTTAGTTTCGTCATCACCGAAGCCGTGATGATTATCTTCCGCAGCGTCGCGATTTTCGTCACGTTCTTCTTAACGAACTACATCGACATGATCATCATGACGGATTTACGCCGTGACACCTTCAGAAGAGTCCAGGAGTTAAGCTTCTCCTACTTCGACCATACCAATTCAGGCTGGCTTATCGCCCGTATGAATAACGACACCGGCAGCATCGGCGACGTCCTCAGCTGGGATATCATCTCCATCTTCTGGGCCTCTTTCGATATGCTTTTCACCATCGCGACCATGTTCACGCGCAACTGGGTCTATGCCTTGATTGTCATGGCTTCCGTCCCCGTCGTCGCCATCATCGTCCCGATTTTCGAACGTTCTCTCTTAAAGCGTTGGCGCACCGCCCGCAATGCCTATAGCCGTTTCGTTGGCTGGCTCGCGGAAGCGATTAATGGTAGCAAAACCATCAAAACCCTCTCTATCGAAGACGAGGTTGGCGCCGAAGCCAAAGACATCACCGACGACATCGAAAAGAAACGCTGGAGAGCCGGTCGGATGAACGCTTTCTTCCAGCCGCTCGTCAATGTCATTTCCTCACTCATGATCGCTGTTATCGTCGCGGTTGGCTTGCATGATATCGAAGCGAAAAACGCCCTTATCACGGTTGGCACTTTGGCGGTCTTCGTTGGTTTCGTCCAAAGCATCTATGACCCCTTACAGCAACTAAGCGAAATCTTCAGCGACTTCATGGCTTCCCAAGCCGGAGCCGAAAAGGTTGGTCAACTCCTTGACGCCAAGCCTTCCATTGTCGATAAACCCGAAATCATCGCTAAATATGGTGACATCTTCAATCCGAAAAAAGAGAACTACGAGCCCATCAAAGGGGATATCGATTTTGAAAACGTCACCTTCGATTATGGAAATGGTGTCGAAGTTATCCACCCCTTGAACTTGCATATCAAAGCTGGCACTTCCTTAGCTATCGTCGGCGAAACCGGAAGCGGCAAAACCACGATGGTCAACCTTCTCTGCCGTTTCTATGAACCCACCAAAGGCCTCATCAAAGTGGATGGCACGGACTATCTCAATAAGTCACTGGGTTGGCTTCGGAGCAACATCGGCTATGTCCAGCAAAGCCCATTTGCCTTCTCCACGTCATATAAAGACAACATCCGCTATGGCAAGCTGAACGCCACCGATGACGAAATCATCAAAGCCGCGAAACTGGTTGGTCTCCATGACTTCATCATGGCTCAGCCAAAGGGTTACGACACCATCCTTGAAGATGGTGGTTCTTCTCTTAGCCAAGGCCAAAAGCAATTGCTGAGTTTCGCCCGCGCCATTGTCCGCAATCCTTCGATTCTCATCCTCGATGAAGCCACGAGCTCCATCGACACGGAGACCGAAGCCGCCGTTCAGAAAGCCATCCAGCCTCTTCTCAAAGGCCGGACTTCCATCACCATCGCTCACCGCTTAAGCACCATCGTCAACAGCGATCGCATCCTCGTGATGGATCATGGAACCATCATCGAAGATGGCAACCACGTCGAACTCATGAACAAAAAAGGCGCCTACTACAACCTCTACATGAATCAGTTCCGCGATCTCTCGGTCGAGAGCCAAATCTCCACTTACGAGACGCAGATTGAAAGCAAGGACATCAAACTCTAAAACGAAAGAAAGCCTCGGTCACCCGAGGCTTTTTTCTTTGTTTAGGTTTGTCTTATTTCTGCCCGTATAAATGATAGTCGAGATAGAAGGCGGCAAGGGATAAACCCGTGAAGAAGATGTTGACGATAAAGGCCACATAGGACTGGTCTTGGCTCATGAAGATGAGATAGCCAAGGCCTAAGCCCGCCCAGATGAAATAAAGCCAAAAGGAGGCTTTCTCTTCTTTTTCGTCCTTGAGGCGGAACGAGACGAGGATCTTCGTGACGCCCCAGGCCAAATAGAGGGGCAAGAAGATAAAAGAGGCGATGCTGATGCCTTTGCTAGGCGAAAGGGCCATAACCTGATATAAAGGCGTGAAGACGGCGACCGACTCCCCCGCGGCGACATAAGAGAAGAGAGGCGCGAAAAGAAGGACCAAGACCATGACGAAAAAGAGGAGACCTTCAATGAGGCCGTACCACTTTTTCTCCATCAATAATGTTCCTCTTGGCGTTTAAAATTGACGCCGAGCTTCTTCTTATAGGCGGCAATGGCATCGTCGCCCGTATAGTCCAATAACGGCAGGATATTGAGATACGAACCAAACGCCATCGCGTAATGCTTGGCATCGTAGTTTTCCATCAAACCCACGACGAGGTCATAGGTTTTTAGGATTTGGGTGGTTAAATCCTTTTCATCCGGACGCCACTTATGAGTCATCTTCTCGACCCCTAAAGGAATCCCGAGTGAGAGGAAGAAATGCATCCCGTCCGCGTATTCGTCGAGGATGACTTCTTTAGCCGAAGGACCCTTTTCGCTCCAGAACTTAAAGCAGCGCGTCTCATTCGAGAACTCGCCTAACTCCACTAGAAGGGCTAGGAGGCGTTTCCGGTGCGTTTCCTCATAGGTCACGTGATGGTTTTTCGCAATCTCGTCATCGAGCCCTTTCTGCAAAGGGAAGAGCTCATCAAGCACTAAATCATTCATCGGGTTCTACCTTGAATTTACTGAGATGCCAAATTTCTTTGTTGTACTGCTCCACCGTGCGGTCGCTGCTGAAGTAACCGGACATGGCGATGTTATAGATGCAAGCGTGAGCCCACTTGGCTTGGTCGAGATAATAAGCGTCCGCCGCATCGCACGCGTCACAATAAGCGGCGAAATCAGCGAGGATGAAGTATTGGTCGCCGCGGTTCATGACTTCGTCGAAGATCATCCGGAAACGGTCGCCCGCCTTCAAGGCCCAAGGACCCGTGAAGAGAGAATCCATGACGTTCTTCACGCGCGGATCCTTGTTGTAGATATCCCAGGGGTTATAGGTGCCGGCATCGACGAGCTTTTGGACTTCGTCAGCCTTCAAACCGAAGATGATTTCGTTGCTACGACCTGCTAAATCGGCGATTTCGATGTTGGCGCCGTCAAGGGTGCCAATGGTCACGGCGCCATTCATCATGAGCTTCATGTTGCTGGTGCCACTGGCTTCTTTGCCAGCCGTCGAGATCTGCTCCGACAAATCGCTTGCCGGAATGATTCTTTCGGCTAAGGAAACGCCATAGTTCTCGACGAAGACAATCTTCATGAACTTGTTGGCGTCCGGGTCATTGTTGATGACCGAGGCCACCGCCAGAATGAGCTCGATGATGCGTTTCGCGTATTCGTAGCTCGGGGCGGCTTTGGCGCCAAAGATATAGGTATGAGGCGGCATCTTGAAAGCGGATGGATTCTCCTTCAGTTTCTCGTAGAGATACATGATGTGGAAGAGATTCATCAATTGACGCTTATAGGCATGAAGACGCTTAATCTGGGTGTCATAGATGCTATTGGGGTCGATATCGATGTCGTACTCGCTCTTCACGAACTTCGCGAAGTCCACCTTGTTCTCATGTTTGACTTCCATGAGGGCTTTCTGAGTGGCTTTATCATCGGCAAAAGCCTTGAAAGCCTCCAGTTTTTCTGGGTGTTTAATCCAATCCTCGCCAATTTTGCTGCTGATGAGGTTGGCCAATCTTTCGTTGCTATAAAGGAGCCAACGACGGTGCGTGACGCCATTGGTCTTGTTATTGAATTTCTCCGGGAAAAGCTCATAGAAGTTCTTAAACGTGTAGGTCTCAAGGATGTTGGTGTGAATCTTGGCGACGCCGTTCACGCTGAAGCCGGCGTAAATGGCCATATTCGTCATATGGATTTGGCCATCCTTGATGATCTGCATCTGATAACGCTTATCGGGATCGACGCCCTTTTCCGCCATATAGGCGTTAAAGCGGCGATTGATTTCTTCAATTATCATATAGACACGCGGCAAGAGAGTCTGAACGTACTGGACGGGCCAGCGTTCAAGAGCTTCTGGCATAACGGTGTGGTTGGTGTAAGCGATGCACTTATTGACCTGAGCCCAGGCTTCATCCCAGCCATAGCCATATTCGTCCATGAGCAAACGCATCATTTCCGGAATGGCGAGAATCGGATGGGTGTCATTCAACTGGAAAACGTAATAATCGCTGAATTTGTCGAGCGTGCCATATCTTCTCATATGGCCGCGCATGGCGCTTTGTAAGCCCGCTGAAACGAGGAAATACTGCTGGCGGAGTCTTAACATCCGGCCATGTTCGGTCGAATCGTCCGGATATAAGCCGAAGCAGAGTTCCTTGAGGGTCGAAAGGTATTCGTTGAAAGTGCAATCGGTCGGGAGGTTCTCTTCGCTCGGCTCCGCGGACCATAGACGCAACGAATTGCAGACGCCATTGCGATAGCCGACGACTGAGACATCATACGGAACGGCGCGGATGCAACGGGCATTCACGGTTCGTAAGGCATAGGTGCCATCGGGCCGTAGATACGTTTCGGCGTTGCCATAGAATTTAACTTCCACCGCGTGCTTTGGTTTCCGAACTTCGAAAACGAAGCCATCGCTGAGCCACTGGTCAGGCAATTCGACTTGTTTGCCATCGACGAATTTCTGACGGAAGAATCCGTATTCGTAGCGGATGGTGTTGCCATGGACTGGGTAGCCCAAAGACGCGGCGCTATCGAGGAAGCAAGCGGCGAGACGGCCTAAGCCGCCATTGCCAAGTCCCGCATCCGGTTCCATGTCTTCGAGCTCATTGATGTCGATACCCATATCGGCAAGGCCATCTTTCGCGACCTTATATATCCCGAGGTTCTGCATGTTGGAGACCAAAAGCCTCCCCATTAAGAACTCCATGGAGAAATAAATGCACTGTTTGCGGCCATTCGTCATGATGTCTTCGCGGCAGTTCCGCCAATAGTAGCCGGCGTAGTCGCGGACCATCTCGCCTAAGATGTCATATCTCTCGGTGACGTGGCTGTCGGGGACGCTGCGGCCGTACTTTTCGCTTAGTCTCCGTTCGAAATCCTGCTTAAAATCCAGTTTGTTTTGAAACATGTGTTCTCCTTATCGCTCGTTGATGCGGTTATTTTTTCTTTTCGACGCGGCGCCTAAAGACGCAAGCCCCATAACTCGCGAGCTTGATCGAGAGATGGTGTGGCCTATTTTCTGGGCCCCCATCATATGAATGGCATGGCGCGCCATTGTATTGGTTATTGCCGCCATAAACATCTTTATCGCTGTTGAAGATTTCTTCGTAGTCCCCTTCGTGGAGGCAACCAACCTCAAAACCATCGTAATAGTTCGGGGTCATGTTGTAGACGAAGAGAAGATCGCTGTCGCCGACTTCACGCTCAAAGGCGTAAATCGACTGGTCGCTGTTATCGACCATCATCCAATGGAAATGGGCGGGGTTGTACTCCTCCACTTTCATCGCGTCTTCCGTCTCGTAGATGAAGTTCAGATCGCGGCAAAGACGACGGACGCTGTCGTGCTTCGGGAAAGTGAGAAGGTTCCATGGCAAGGAACGGTTTTCGTTCCATTCATCGAAGGAAGCGAGCTCATTGCCCATGAAGTTCAGTTTCTTGCCAGGGTGGCCAAACTGATAGGTGTAGAGGTTACGAAGAAGCGCGAACTTGGTGTCGTAATCGCCATACATCTTATTGATAAGCGTGCCTTTGCCATGGACGACCTCGTCGTGGCTAAGCGGCAATAGGAAGTTCTCGCTATAGAAATACGCCATCGAGAAAGTGAGCTTATTGTGCTCCCACTTCTTGTAGACGGGGTCTTTCGCGTAGTACTTGAGGGTGTCGTTCATCCAGCCTAAGTCCCACTTGTAATCGAAGCCGAGACCGCCATACTCCAAAGGTTTAGTGACACCTTGGAAGTCAGTCGAATCTTCAGCGATCATCATAACTTCCGGATGGTCGATGTGAATCTTGCCATTGAGACGCTTGATAAACTCGGTCGCGCCAGTGTTTTCGCCATTGGCTTTGTTGCCATCCCAATAAACGATATTGCTGACGGCGTCGACGCGGATGCCATCCATATGGAAGTAGCTGAGATAGAAATTCATGGCCGACATTAAGAAGCTGCGGACCGGGTCTTTCCCAAGGTCGAACTGGCAGCTGCCCCAAGGACTGAAGGTATGGGCGGGATCGCTATATTCGTATAAGCAAGTGCCGTCGAATTCCCGTAAGGCGTAATAGTCGGTCGCGAAATGGACAGGGGCGAAATCAAGAATGACGCCAAAACCCGCCGCGTGAAGGCGATCCACGAAGCTCATTAGTTGCTTCGGATTGCCATAACGGCTATCGACTGAATAGAAACCGGTGGCCTGATAACCCCAGGAACCATCGAACGGATATTGGCTGATCGGCATGATTTCGACATGCGTGTAGCCTAATTCCTTGAGATAGGGAATGAGGAAATCCGCCGCTTCTTCGTAAGAAGGATAGCGGTCTCCGATTTTGCCTTTCCACGAGCCAAGGTGGCATTCGTAAATGCTCATCGGCTTATCGAAATTGCGGGTTCTAGTTTTTAGCCAAGCCTCATCGTGCCACATAAAGTGGTCGACGTCGAAGAGGCGGCTGCAGCTCTGCGGACGCATCTCCGAATAGAAAGCGAAGGGGTCGGCTTTATCGACATATTGGCCATGCGCGTTTTTGAAGTGATATTTGTAGCACTGATAATCGTGAAGGCCGGGGATGAAGGTTTCCCAAGTGCCCGAAGGATCGACTTTGCTGAGCTTGTCTTTGCGGACATCCCAGCCGTTCCACTCGCCAATGAGGGACACATCGTCCGCCATCGGGGCGTAGAGTCTGAACCAGACGCCTTCTTCCTGCGTCACGACCTTTTTCTTGCGTTTACGGCCGTTTTTCATGGTCGTCTCCACCACCGTTTCGGTCTCTTTGACGCCGAAATGAGCGCCAAAATAATCGAAAGCGCGAATGGATTGGCCCATCAGATAGTCATAGAGAATACCATATGCCATGGATTGATCTCCTATATCAAAATCACACAATAGTATAAATGTTTTCGCGCGCGTATAAAAGCGTGAATGTACCTAAATGTGCGCTAAAAAAGAAAAGAAGACCTCAGGCCTCGCGGCTTCAGGACTTCATGTAAGCGGAAAGACCACGCAGCAAGGTGTCGGTCATGGAACGCCGAACGGTGGGAGTATCGGGGACGCGACCACTCACAATATAGAGGGCGTCATAAATGATTTCTCGTAAACAAAATATCGCGATGGCTTCCCATTTTTCTTTGCTCATCGTTTCATCTTTAAAAGGCAGCATCGGGAAAATCGTACCCCAGGTATCGTCGACATCCTTGCCGAAAATCTCATATTCGTCTTCTCTTCCCGTTCGGGGGAAAACCAAGGAATACTTAATGGAAAAACGGGCTTCGTTAGGATTTTTGATGTACCAATCGAGCATCGTGGAATAGAAACCATTGAAGTCTTTACCATGCATTTTGGCAGCCTCAAGATCCGTTTCGAAAACCCGGCGGTTACTGTCTTGCAAGCAACGAATGATCAGCGTTCTTTTGTCCATGAAATGGGAGAAAATAACCCCTTCGCTGAGACCGGCTTCTTTAGCGATGTCCTTGGTGGAAAAACGTCCTTGCGGGCTATTAGCCGCTACCTTGAAGGTGGCGTCGAGAATGCGGCGGTCCGCATCTTGTAATGCTGGGCGTCCCATTCTAGAGATTTCCTCCATTAAAATACGACAAGAGGCCACCGCCAACCAAGTGGGAATATTGATCGATAAGTATCTCTTTTTCTGCTCTCCGATCGAGCAAAATGATGTTGGCGCTAAAAAGGGTTTGACGGAAAAAGCTAAGATAGCCTAAAGGCCGCAATGTTGTGTCATCGGTCGGTATGAAATGCGAAAGAACCCGTTTATAGCCATCCCGCCCGAATTCGAAGAGTTCGTTTTGGGTATTAGCGTCATCTTCGCTGACCCATAACCATGTGAGATAGTTGCAGAGATATCCGACTATAAAGGGATACGACAAATCGCTTTCTAGAGCCGCTCGGGCGAATTGGACGGGGTCCGAATATGAGTTGACAAGTTTCTCGAAAGAGGCCGTCAGCACTTCGTTTCCATATTGTCTAGCGGCTTGGACAAGACCGTCTTTCGTCTCGAAACGGTCGAAGATAGCAAACTCGCTCACGCCACAAAGGCGAGCGATTTCTTTGGTCGAAAAATCCTTATTGGCTGGACGCATGGCTCCTAACTCAATGGTTTTCTCGATAAGTTTCTTGCCTAACTCATCAACTTCCATAGCCTTTTATTTTATCTATTAACCATGGTAAACAAAAGTATCAGTAAAAGCCCTATGATGCTAAAAGGCATTGATGAGAATCGGAGGATTATTAGAAGGGATTTTCCATTAGGAAACCGCTAAGGCGAAAACAAATCTTTCTTTTCGTTTTGCCTAATAGGTACGCTAAGCGTAAAATCGTTACGGAAATAGAGGAACTCTATATGTATAAGTGCATGGCGGTTAACGCAGGGTCAAGCTCCCTTAAATACAAGCTTTTCGAAATGCCAGAAGAACAAGTCATTTGTTCAGGCATCGTCGATAGAATCGGCCACGATGATGGCATTTTCAAAATCAAATTCAACGGCGAGTCTCACGAAGAGATTCTCCCGATTAAGGACCACGCCCAAGGCGTCCAATTAGTCCTTGATGCCATTAAGAAATACGGCATCGTCAAGGATCTCAACGAGATCACTTGCGTCGGCCACCGTATCGTTCAAGGTGGCAAATACTTCAGCAAATCCGCGGATTTCAACGCGGACACCGAAGCCAAGATCACGAAGCTTATTCCGCTCGATCCGCTCCACGCCCCTGCTCACCTTGTGGGCTTCCACGCCTTTAAGAAGGCACTTCCTAACGCCAAAGCCATCGCCGTTTTCGATACAGCCTTCCACCAGACCATGGCTCCGGAAGATTATCTCTATCCGGTTCCGTATGAGATGAGCGAAAAGTACGATTGCCGGAGATATGGCGCCCATGGCACCAGCCACAACTATCTCGCCAACAAAGCCATCAAGGATTACCTTGGCGGCAAACGCAATATGAGAATCATCTCCTGCCACATCGGCAGCGGCGCTTCGCTTTGTGCCATTTATGATGGCAAATGCGTTGCCACTTCCATGGGTCTCACCCCGCTTGGCGGAGTCATGATGGGCACCCGTTCGGGCGACCTTGATCCCTCGGTCATGGATTACCTTTGCAATTGCGAACATAAGTCGGTCGACGAGATGTACGACATCTTCAATAAGAAGAGCGGACTTCTCGGTGTCTCGGGCGTTTCCAATGATACCCGCGACGTCGAAGACGCCATCAAAAAGGGCAACAAACAGGCCATCTTGGCTGGTGATCTCTTCACCCGTCGCATTGCCGATTTCGTTGGCCAGTACTTCGTAAGACTCGGCGGCTGCGACATGATTGTCTTCTCCGCTGGCATCGGCGAGAACAGCGCCTACTTCCGGGAGAGAATCCTTAAAGCCATCAGCCCCGCTCTTGGCATTACCTACGATCTCAAGAAGAACGAAGAGCTGAATCATAAAGAAGGCGTGATCAGCAAACCTGATAGCAAGATTCTTGTCGCCATCATCCCGACCGATGAGGAAGTCATGATTGCCCGCGATTGCTACAAAGCCATCAAAGGTACGTTATAACCCTTTCTCCTACTACTTCAGCCCCGTCCCTCGTGGATGGGGCTTTTTTAGAAGGCCTCGCGGATTTCTCTTAAAAGACGCTCGCCGTAGGTCATGTCTTTAAGGTAACGAGCGACTTTGACGAAATCGATTTCATCAGCTCTGCGGCGATAAGAATTCAAAACCTCTTTAAAGTAATCATAAGAATAGGATTTTCTAAAACGGAAAAGTTCAATCAAAGTCCTTTCCAAATCATAAATGTTAATTGCTTCATCTTTGACCTTGCCTTTTTCAAAGATACGTTCGATCTGAAAGGTTTGGGTGATACGTTTATCTTTGATTCTGGAAGAACCGATTTTGGTGGCCACCTCAAAGACCTCAGGAGGGGTGTCGGTCAAACCATAATGATAAAAAGCGCTGCGACCGGTGAAGATGGCATTAGGGTATTTCTTTGTAACATAGGACTCATCAAAACCGCGATTATCGCTATAGAAACCTCTCGAAATAAGAAAGATTTCCTTATCTTTGACGGCTTTAAGAACTTGCCGTTCATTGCCAAATTTCTTGAGGGCTTCCCGATAGGTATAAATCATCTTCTTAATCGTATATAATAATGCAAACTCTTTCAAGTTATTTGTATTGTTTGATACGAAATATTGCTGGTTTATTTGTGTTTCTCCATAGTCATCTTTAAGAAGCGCCTCTACCCATAAATAGGAGGAAAATCCAAAAAAGTACCTTAGAAATTGCTAAACAAGAGGAACAATCGGGTTTATTTTTATTAAGGGCCTTTCAGACGAAGGAAAAATGGCAATTCGTTTGCCTTAGCGACCTCCTAGGCGCATAATACCCCTTCTTAAATAAAGGACAGAAAACATGAAATTAGATCCAGAAATCAAAGAGTATGGCGAGAAATTCAAAAAAGAATACTCCTTACTCCGCCGGGCCATCAAAAAGTATGACCGCATCGTCGTCTTCCGCCACATCAAGCCGGACTTCGACGCCATGGGGACCCAAATGGGCCTCTATCAGTTCCTGAAGGATAACTTCCCGAACAAAGAAATCCACTTCGTGGGCGATAACCACGTCACTTTCACGCCCCGTCTCTTCCCTGAGACCGAACGTCTTAACGATGAGTGGTTCTCTAAGCCTTTCTTAGCCATCATCGTCGATGTCGGAGACCACGACAGAATCGCTGATCCCCGCTATGCGAAAGCTTCTTACGTCGCGAAGATCGACCACCACCCGTTCAAAGGCGAAATCGCCCGTCATCCGATTCTCGACTTAGACGCCGCGGCCGCGAGCGAAATCGTCGCCGACTTCTGCTTAAGCTGGAAGGATATGACGATGAGCCAAGCTGCCGCCCGCAATTTCTATATCGGACTGGTCGGCGACAGTGGCCGCTTCATGTATAGCAGCACCACCGCCCACACCTTCGCCGTGGCCCAAGGCTTAATCGCGACTGGCATTCAGATCAGCGACATCTACCAAGCCATGTACGAAAAGAAGATAGATGACTTAAAGGTCACCGCCTATGTCCTTGGCCACTTCAGCGTTTCGCCACACGGTATCGCCTATTATTGCCTTGACGCCAAAATCCAGGAGGAACTCAAAATCACCTCGGAACGCGGCAAGGAAAACGTCAACCTCTTCAGCAACATTGATGGCATCAATGCTTGGTGCTCCATCACCGAAGACCCCAATCCGAAAGATTGGTGCTGGCGGATCTCGATCCGGAGCAAGAAAGCCGACATCTCCCCGATCGCCTTCAAATGGGGCGGCGGAGGACACGCCCAGGCTTCTGGTGCCAGGATCAAAGACCTCAGCGAACTGCCAGCCTTCATCAAAGACCTTGATGACCTCTTCGCGAAGTAACGACAAAATTAAAGTTCCGCCGATGAAGCGGAACTTTTTTCTTACCTAATTTTAGCGGTCCACCACGTCAAGATTTTCGGTGTGCTTGCTGAAATACGCTAAAGAATAAGAGCACATCGGAATGGCTTTTTCTTTCCGTTTTCTTAATTCCTTCACGACTTCGTCTAAGAGGCGACCGGCTAAGCCCTGGCCTCGATAGGCTTCATCCACGAACGTATGCGTTATTTGACGTTTTCCATCAATGGTTGGAAAGTCGACTTCGGCGACAAGTTTGTCCCCTTCCTTGAAGAGGATGCGATCTAGTTCAATGACAGTTTCCATGTTTTTGCTCCTTCTTAATCATAAAGGAAAAGGGGAGAAGAACTTCCCCTTATGCTTAGGCGATCTTTTTGACGTAGCTCCGACGGCGTTTGTGCTGTACCGTCTTAAAACGGTTCCAAGTATTCTGAATCTCGTGGTTTTCCTCGAGGTTAAGGTTTGTTTCAGCGTACTGAATTCGTCCTTTCAAAAGATGCATCGCCTGATTGAGCATTGACCATTCAATGCCGGTGTTGCGGTAATCAGGACGGACTCCGATGAGACCAAAATCCAAGATGCGGGGACGATAGATCGCGTGAAGCAACTTGATTAAACGAAGGGGCGTCAAATGACCACCGCTGCCATAAAGAGCCTTCGAAAGCGAGGGGAAACACATTCCGAAAGCCACGCATTCGCCTTTCTCGTTCACGATGATGGCGAAATTCTCGGGTCTTAAGACCAGCTGAAAGGAAGCAATCATGCTCTCCCGCTGCTTGGCGGTGAAGGGCATGGTCATATAGATGTCTTTATAGGTCGCATCCACGATTTCGAAGAACTCGTCGCCAAAATTCTTAAGAAGTTCCCTTGTCGTTTTATAGGTGACATAACGGAGTTTCAGCTTCTTCATCATGGCGGCGGAAATGGACCCAATCTTGGGGTCGATTGTTTCGGGAGCGAAAATCTTCCGTTCCGTCCAATCCACTTCCTTTTGGTAGCCGAGGTCTTCGATGAGTTTCTGATAGTAAGGGTAATTGTATTGCTCTTCGTAAGTCGAGATTTCGTCAAAGCCCTCAATAAGCAAACCTTCCCGGTCCATGTCGCTGAAGCCTAGGGGTCCGCAGACTTCTTCCATCCCCTTGCTCTTGCCCCAGTTTTCGATGGCCCCAAAAAGGGCCTTTGTGACAGCGGGATCGTCGATTGTGTCGAAGCGATCGAAACGGATGCGTTTCTGATGCCATTTGTCATTGCTGACTTTGGAGAGTATTCCTTCGATGCGTCCCACCACTTTCTTATCGTCATAGGCCAAGAAACGGATGGCCTCGTTGCCACCGTCATAATAGAAGTAATTGGGGTCGAAAATCTTCTTCTCGTCCATGTATAAAAGAGGCACGAAACCCTTCACGCCTTTGTAGAGCTTAAGCGGGAAGGACAAAAACGCTCGCCGCTCTTTTTTGGTTACGACTTCTTGAATCCGAATCATCGGAAAATTTACCTATGTTTTGCGTGGAAAGTGACGCCGATGCAATCGGGTCCGCAATGGGAACCCGGGACCGCGCCGACGCAAATGAACTCGATGTCGAGATCACGTCCGAATTTGTTGCGGAGCATGTGGGCCATTCTTTCGGCGAGGAACATGCAATCGCAATGGGCGATATAGACTTTATGGTCTTTGATATGGTCTTCTAATTCGGTGATGTAATTTAGCATTTTCGTAAGAGCAGGCAAACGCCCCATGGCTTTGTTGACGGGGACCATCGAGCCTTCTTGGTTCATGTAAATAATCGGCTTGATGTTAATGAGTCCGCCCATGAAAGCCGAAATGCCACTCACACGGCCGCTTTTCGCGAAGAATTTCAAGTTATCGGCATAGAAATAAGTGGCCCATTTATCCACTTCCGTCGCGGCATAGGCCATGATGTCTTCGGCGGTCTTGCCAGCCTTATACATTTCGCCAATCTCAATGACTTGGGCTAAAGCTCCAATCGTGATGGCTCTCGTGTCGACGTCGTAATATTTGCGGTCTGGATACTCTTTTAGAAGTTCATCCAAAGCGATTTTCATAGCCGAGAAAGTGCCACTCATCTGACTCGAGAAATGAACGTAAAGAATGTCATGGCCAGCTTTAAGAGATGGCTCAAAATGTTCTCGATACTGGCTGGGGTTTAAGCCACAAGTTTTCGGGATAAGACCATGACGGAGAGTCTCATAGAATTCATGGGATTTATATTCTTTCCAATCGATCCACGGATAAATTTCTTTTCCGTCGATGATATACGGCAACATAATCAAATGGTAGCCATAGCGTGAAGCAATCTCAGGCGTGACGTCACAGTCGCCGTCCGTGAAGATGTCGTACATATTTAGTTGACCCCCTAACTGGTCGGTCATCTCGTCTAAATAACTAGAATGGTAATTATTTATCGCCCCACTGTCAACTTGCCGTTGTCCCATTTGTGGCAATAGCCTAAACTATGTATCGAGGTCGCTAATCATGATTAAAATTGTGCTGGATTGTTTTGGCGGAGATCATTCTCCTGATGCCAATATCGAAGGAGCCGTAAAAGCTCTTAACGAAGAAAAAGATCTAACCATTATTTTAACGGGAGACGAAAAAATCATCTCCGAGAAACTAAAGGGGTACTCGTATGATAAGGAGCGCTTAAGCATCGTGCACGCCCCAGAAGTAATCGGCTGCAACGAAGCTCCGACCCTTTCCGTTTTCCATAAAAAAGAGAGTTCCCTTGTGAAAGCGCTCGATATTCTTCGAACCGATTCTTCCGTTGGCGGTCTCGTGAGTCTTGGCTCCTCGGGTGCCTTATTGGTGGGCGCGGTCGTCAAAGTCGGAAAAATCGAGGGTGTCCACCGCCCTGGTTTTTGCCCGATTCTCCCAACCATGAATCACGACATTGTGGCCTTATGCGATTCTGGCGCCTCCGCCGATTGCACGAGCGATGAACTTCTCCAGTTCGCCTTAATGGGGTCGCTTTATCTCCAAAAAGCCTATAACAAGCCCTCGCCCAGAGTGGCTTTGCTTAAAGTTGGAACCGAAGAGGAAAAAGGCGATAACCTCCGCAAGGAAACCTATCCTTTATTAAAGAATGAGAAGCAAATCAACTTTGTTGGCAATATGGAAAGCCGCGATTTCCTTTCAGGCAAATACGATCTTGTAGTTTCCGATGGCTTCAGCGGCAACGTGCTTCTAAAAGCCACCGAAGGAACGGCGCTCGAGATGCTGAAGCTCCTTAAGAAGACCCTTTTGGGTTCCTTCAAGGCCAAAATCGGCGCCTTGTTCTTAAAGAAGGACATCTATCAGCTCAAAAACTTTATGGATTACAGCAACTATGGCGGAGCTGTCATGCTGGGGTTAAAGAAGACCGTCGTGAAGGGTCATGGCTCGAGCAAAGGCACCAGCGTCTACCACTGTTTGATTCAGGCTTATACGATGGAGAAAAACAAACTTTGTGATGCCATCGAAAAAGCCATATCCTCGCCTAAAGCATAATTATTTTTGACATTGTATAAGTCATATTGGAATCTCGCCTCGCCCACGCGCGCTAGGAGGTTTATACTTTCCTTATGAGTTTCGTGGCGCTACGCGTACATAGTGGTTTCTCTTACCTTAATAGCGGACTGGTCGCTGAAAGGATTCCTTTCTTGGCGGCTAAAGCCGGTTACACTGCGATTGGCTTAAGCGATAAAGGCTCCTTAAGCGGCTACGCCCCTTTCTACCACAACTGCCTGAAAGCCAACGTGAAGCCCGTCTTTATGATGGACGCGACCGTCCTCGAAGGCACTTATTGCCTCGTCGTCGAAAGCGAAGAGGGGTATCGCTCCCTCCTTCAGATTGCTTTACTCACGAGCGAGAACAAACTCACTCTTACGGATTTGCTCAAATATGCCAAAGGCCTGACGGCCGTTTTCCCTTTTGAAAACCCGATCTTTCGTCAAGGCTATCTCAATAAGGACGAGAAAATCGGGGAGAAACTAGCCCCTTTGCTCAAAGGCTACGAACATGTCTATCTCGGACTCCCCTATTTGCCAGAAGAAAAAGAGTTCATCGCTTTTTGCCGCGACTTTGCGAAAAGCCATTCCTACGATGTGGTAGCTTTGCCTGAGATCTCTTATGAAAAAGAAACCGATGCGATTGTCCTAAAAATCGTCGGAGCCATTCAGAATCATGAGACGCTTCTCGAAAAAGAAGCCAAGGGTTACGAGTATCTCCTAAACGAAGCAACCGCGGCGTCTTTTTATACCAAAGAGGAAATAGAATTAACCGAAAAAATCGCCAATTTTTCCACTTTCGAATACATGCGTAAACGCGGCAGCCTCTTGCATTTCGACAATGACGAAGGCCTGAGTTCCGAAGATTATCTTGGTAAGAAAGCCATGGAAGGATTGAAGCAAAGAGTCCCCAATCCATCCGAAGAGTATTTGAACCGTTTGTCTTATGAGCTCGGCGTCATCGACAAGATGGGCTACGCCGATTATTTCCTTATCGTGAGCGATTACGTGAATTACGCGAAAACCCATGGCGTTTCCGTCGGCCCGGGCCGTGGTTCGGGCGCCGGGTCTCTCGTTTCCTATTCCTTAGGAATCGTGGAGGCTGATCCAATCAAATACAACCTCCTTTTCGAACGTTTCTTAAATCCCGAAAGACAAAGCATGCCGGATATCGACGTCGATTTCAGCGACGTCCACCGCGAAGAAGTGGTTCTATATTTGCAAAGGAAATACGGGACCGATCGCGTGGGCCACGTTCTTACGACCCAAACAATCGGAGCCAAAGAAGCCCTCCGCGACATCGCCCGCGTCTATGGCTATGAAGACCGCGAAATCGAGCTCATCACTTCCACCATCGTGGATGATAGATTGTCTTTGCGAGATGACTATCGCCAATCCCCGCAATTCAAGAAGCTCATCGACAGCGACAAGTACTATTTAGGCATCGTGGCCTTGGCTTCAAAGATCGAAGGATTGCCGCGTCAGGCGGGACTACACGCCGCTGGCATCGTCTTAAACAACGAACCTCTGCCTGATGTTTTGCCCGTCACCGATAACGAAGGCATTGGCTATGTAGCCTGTCTCGAAAAAGATTATCTCGAAGAACAAGGCTTCTTGAAGATGGACTTACTCGGCCTCCGGAACCTTTCCATCATCGATAACTGCCTAGCCCTCATTAAAGAGAACGAAGGCAAAACCCTGACCTATGCCGATATCCCTTACGAAGATAAAGACTCCATCACCCTCATCCGCGAAAACAAAACGATGGGCTTGTTCCAGCTCGAAAGCGCCGGCATCAAACGGGCCATCGCCGAAATATCTCCGACCGATTTCGAAGACGTAGCCGCTATCTTGGCCCTCTTCCGTCCTGGTCCGATGGAATCCATCCCAAGCTATGCTAGGCGCAAAAAAGGCCAAGAGAAAATCACTTATCTCGCTCCTGAACTTGAACCGATTTTAAAGAACACGTATGGCATCATCGTCTACCAAGAGCAAATCATGCAGATTGTGCGGGCCATGGCGGGTTTCAGCTATGGCGAAGCTGACTTATTTAGACGCGCCATCAGCAAGAAAGACGCGACGAAACTAGCCGCCTTAAAGGACAAGTTCCTTGAGGGCTGCCAAAAGAATGGCAAAGACATGATGGTCAGCCAAAAGATCTATGACCTCATTTATAAGTTCGCGGATTACGGCTTCAATAGATCGCACGCCGTAAGCTACGCCGTCCTCACTTGCCAAATGGCTTACTTAAAGCGCCACTACCCCAAGGAATTCTATTGCGCCATCTTGGATTCCGTCTCGCCAAGCGATGGCAAGTTCAAAGACACCTTAAGCGAAATCAAAGAACTCAATCTTCATTTGGCCGTGCCATCAATCAATAAGAGCGGCTTAGGCTTCTCAATCGAGGGCGATTCTTTGCTCTTCCCCTTATCCGCCATCAAAGGATTGCAGGGCCAACTTGTTGAGGCCATTCTTGAAGAAAGAGCCCAAAACGGCCCGTTCAAAGATTATTTCGATTTCGCCGAACGCGGCAAAACCTGCGGGCTTAACTTGCCATCCCTCATCCGCCTCATCGACGCGGGAGCCTTAGATGACTTTGGAATCGGGCGCAACACCTTAAGACAAAATGGCGCCGCTTCCATGAATTACGCAGAAATGATGCATGGCAAAGATGGACGCCAGGAATCGCTGGACCTAAAAGCTTTAGGCTTCGAAAAGCCAGTCTTACGGGAAGTCGCGAGCGATAAACGCGAAGACCTCGACGCCGAATATGCGGCTCTCGGCATGATGGTGAGCGGCTCGCCTCTAAGCTTCTACAAAGACGAGATTGCCAAAGAAGGCGCCATCCCTCTCGCTCAGATGGCTGAGGCTTCCGGCTACTTCAAAACCGTCGGCATCGTGAAGAGCTTAAGAGCCATTGTCACGAGACGGGGCAGCCAAATGGCCTTCCTCGAACTCTATGACGAATATAGCGATGCCTCGTTTGTCCTCTTTAGCGAAGCTTACGCCAAATGCTATGGCGTCTTAAAAGATGATGCGATTGTGATCGTGACGGCGCATAAAGATCAAAGAAAAGACGGCTCTTACTTAGTGGAAGACGCCGTGAGATTGGGGGATTAGACATGGACAAAAAAATCATCGTTATTGACGGCAACAGCTTGCTTTTTAGAGCGTACTACGCCACCGCTTATGGCGACTCAAGCGCCATTATGCGGACTAAGAGCGGCCTTCCAACCAACGCCATTTTCGCCTTTGCGAATATGCTTTGCAAAATCTTGCAGAGTTTCAAAGGCGGCGAATCGATTTTCGTCGGTTTCGATACCGATAAAGAAACTTTCCGCAAAGAAGAATTCGCTGACTATAAAGCCAATCGCGCCCCCTGCCCCGAAGACTTAAAACCCCAGTTCCCGGTTTCCCGCGAACTCTGCGGCGCTTTAGGCATCGTTTATTTTGAGCGGCATGGCGTCGAAGCCGATGACATTTGCGGCACCATCGCCAAAGAAGCAGCCAAGGAAGGCTATGAAGTCCTTGTCTACACAAGCGACCGCGACTACCTCCAACTCATCGAACCCCATATCAAAGTCTCTCTTTTGAAGGTCGGCTTGTCGAACATGGACCTCATGGACGAAGCCGCCATGCAAGAGAAATACGGTTTAAAGCCGCTGCAGATCATCGACTACAAGGGTTTACGCGGCGACGACAGCGACAACCTGCCAGGCATTCCGGGCATTGGCGACAAGACCGCCGTCAAACTCATTCAGCAATATGGTTCTTTCGATGCCATCATGGCGGCGAAAGACACCATTCCTGGCAAACTAGGCGAAAACATCCGCACCCACGAAGAGGATGGGCGCAAGAGCTTTGAGCTCGCCAAGATGAAACTGGATGTCGAATTGCCTTTCAAAATCAGCGATCTCTTATACCAAGGCTATGACTTCAAATCCGTGAATGATTTCGCTCAGAAATACGAACTCAAACAATTCCTTTCCCGCTTGCCGATTTCCCTTAAAAAAGGCGCGAGCGTCGAGGAAAACAAAGATGTGAAAATCATCTCTTCTTTCCAAGGGATCGAAATCAAAAGCCCTATCGGATTAGCCCTTGATATCGACTTTTCCTCTTACCATAGCGAAGAGCTCGAAGGCCTCGCCCTTTATTCGGGGGCGGACCTCTATTACGAAAAGCGCGAAGACTTGGTGAAAGACGAGACTCTTAAAAAGGCTCTCGCCGAGGAAAAAATTTCGAAAGCCGTCTATGATGGCAAAGCCACTATCTACGCTTTGGCCAAACTCGGCATCACGATCAAAGGAATCGACGACGATCTCTTGCTCGCGGGCTATCTTCTCGATAGCACCGTCTCCAGTAACCCCACTCTCGTCTATAGTTCCTTTGGCGTCGATATCACGGTCGCGGAAGAGGAAGGCGTTTCTCTCTTTGAAACGGCTCACCCCCAAGGCACGGGCAAGATGGCTTTTTATGCAGCCTCTCTCGTCGAAAAGGCCCATAAGAGTCTTCAATCAGTCGATGCTTATGACCTTTACGCCAACGTCGAAATGCCTTTGATGAAGGTCCTGGCCCAAATGGAACTAGAAGGCTTCCCTCTCGATAAGAGCGAGCTGCTCGCCTTTGGCAAAGATTTCTCAGCCAAAAAGGAAGCAGCCCAGAAAGAGATTTACGCGGAGGCCAAAGAGGAATTCAACCTCAATTCGCCTAAGCAAGTGGCCGAAGTCCTCTATAACCACATGGGCTTAAAAGGACCCAGCGACCAAAGCACTTCCGTCGAGGCCCTCGAATCCTTAAAAGACGAGAACCCCATCATTTCAAAGATCCTCGAATACCGCAAATACGCGAAACTCATGGGCACCTATATCGATGGCTTAGCCCCGCACATTCAAGAGGATGGCAAAATCCACTCCTACTTCAACCAAGCTCAAACCTCGACGGGCCGTCTTTCTTCGAGCTCGCCGAACCTTCAAAACATCAGTGTTCGCGACGAGGAAGGCAAACAAATCCGCCAGGCTTTCCATTATGAAGACAACGACACCTATTTGATGTCGCTCGACTATGGCCAAATCGAACTTCGGATCATGGCGGCCTTAAGCGGATGCAAAGCCTATCAGGAAGTCTTCGCCACCGACCGCGACGTCCATAGCGAAACCGCCCGCAAAATCTTCCATGTCGACGAAGTGACACCGCTACAAAGAAGACGGGCTAAAGCCGTCAACTTCGCCATCATTTATGGTACGACCGTCTATGGCCTGGCCGACCAAATCGGCGGTACGCCAAAAGAAGCGGCTCAAATCATCAAGAGTTTCTATGCCGCATACCCCGAAGTCGGAGCTTTCCTTAATAGCACCATCCATGATGCCGAAACCAAAGGATACGTGACCACGATGTTCGGACGCCGCCGCTATTTGCGCGATGTCAATGACCCGAACTACGCAAAGCGCGAAGCGGCTCGTCGGGCCGCCCTAAACGCGCCTGTCCAAGGCAGCGCCGCCGACCTCATCAAAATCGCGATGACCAAGATAAGCACTTTCCTTGCAAGCGGGGCTTACAAGACCAAAATGGTCTTACAGATCCACGACGAATTGATTTTCGCGGGGCCGAAAGACGAACTCTTGGCGTTACAGAAACCGCTAAGCGACCTAATGACGCACGCCGTCGAATTACCCGTCAAGTTAACTGTCGAATGCGGCATTGGCAAGACGTGGTTTGATGCAAAGGACTAAAACAACATGCCAGAACTTCCAGAAGTCGAAACGATTAAGACGATTCTTAACCCGATTGTGAAAGGCAAAACCATCAAAGCGATCCGCGTTTTCCGCGCGAAGAGCGTTCTTTCGGGAGCCGATGAACTCGTGAAATCCTTAACGGGTGAAACTTTCTTATCCGTTAGCCGGATGGGCAAGTTCCTCATCTTCCACTTCACCCATGACAAAGTGGTCGTGAGCCACCTCCGCATGGAAGGCAAATACTTTGAAGGAATGACCAACGAGCCGGTCGATAAGCACGATGTCCTCATCTATGACTTCACAGATGGAAGCAATCTCCGCTTTAACGATGTCAGGAAATTCGGCATCATTATCCTTTCTAACGAAAAAGAATATCTCACCAAGACTCCATTAGCCGAATTAGGAAAAGAGCCGTGGGACCTCACGAAAGAGGAACTTTACGAAGGTTTAAAAAAGAAACGCAGCGAGCCGATTAAGGAAGCCCTCCTTGACCAGACCCTTATCGCTGGCTTAGGCAATATTTACGACGACGAAGTCCTTTTTGCCACCATGATCAATCCGAAGATGATGGCGAGCGAAGTCACCCTTGAGCAATGCGCTGCCATCAAAAAGGAAGCGGAACGGATTCTTCGCGAAGCCATCAAGAACGGCGGCAGCACCATCCGCAGTTACCACCCTAAAGAGGGTGTCTCAGGCGATATGCAAAACCATCTTTTAGCCTATGGGCAAGGCAATAAACCCTGCTCGAGATGCGGCTATCCTTTACGCAAAATCTCCATCGGCGGACGCGGAACCGTCTATTGCCCGCGCTGCCAGCATATCGAAGGCGAACCCCTTATTGTGGGAGTCACCGGTCCGATCGCTTCTGGCAAATCCACCGTCACCGCTTATTTAGAGAAAAAAGGCTACGAGAAAATCGACGCCGACGAAATCGTGAGGGAACTCTATGAAAAGGGCGCCTTGAACGAGATGCTCGTAAACGCTTTTGGACCTGCCGTCTTAAAAGACAATCAGATCGATCGCGAAGCCTTAACGGAACTCGCCAAGAAACCGGCCGAACGCAAGATGCTCGAAAGCATCGTCCATCCGGCTGTCTATAAAGAGATCGAAGAAAGAATCTCGCAATCGAAGAAAGAAAAAATCGTCCTCGACATCCCCCTTCTTATCGGCGGCCCGCTCGAAGAGAAATGCGACCTTATCATCGCGGTTTTCGCTGACCCGAAAACCCAGATGGCGCGCTTAGAAGAAAGAGGCAAGAACCCCGCTGACGCCCTTGCCGTCAATAAAGGCTGGCCACGTGGCGCCGCCAAGAAAAAAGCCGCTCTCGTCTTAGACGGAAACGGCTCGGTTGACCAACTAAAGAAACAACTCGATAAAGCGTCTTACCTATAAGGTTTCGACGCCTTTTTGAACTACCGTCACTCCGCCGATCTTGCTTTGAATGAGGCCGACGAGTTTTTTCGCCATGATGGCGCCCGATCTCGTCGTCGCATAAAGGGTTTCGATTTCCTCAGGTTGATAATCGCTAAGAAAAACCGTCATGAGATTGCGTTTCGCTCTTTCGGTAAGTAAGGGCATGACGATTTGGTCGCGGACATAATCTGATTTATATTCGCTGCCGAAATCATCGATGACCAGTAAAGAAACGGCTTGAAGCTCTTGTAATCTCGCATCGAAAACCTTCTTATTCTCCACCGCCAAACCTTTAAGTTCGTCAAAGCGTTTGTTGGCGTTCATGAAAGCCACGCGTTGGCCTTGAAGGGCGCAGCCATTGCTGAAGGCCGCGGCTAAATAAGAACGGCCGGAGCCAATCTCGCCAGTCATATAGACCCAGGGATTTTGCTTGTTGCCATTAGCTTTGTTAAAGGCGATCAGGACTTTGATGACCCGGTCGGAATTAGAGAGGATGGCTGGCGTTAAATCCAACCACTCATCAGGGAAATCGCGATAGACATAGGCGCCTAAGATCGTCTGCTCGTGCATATATAATTCGCAAGGGCCATAAGTCCTCGAGAGCAGGCCATCTTTGAGAATGAGGTCGCTCTGATAGAACGGGGTTTCTTTATGGCAAGCGGCAAGGCCAGGGCAATGAGCGCAATAATCGACATCGTCTTTGTAGGCGGCCACGAGGCCGATATTCTCTTTCACTTGAGCTCGGGAAAGCTTAAGCGAGCGGATTTTGTCAGCGACTGGTTTATCCTCAGCGAAAGATTTCAAAAGGACCTCGGTTTCCTTTTTTGAAGCCTCCACTCGCACATCCTTTAAGAGATCTTTGCCTTCTTTGATTTCCATAACTACTTCTTATCGTACAACCCTTTGACCAACTTTTGGAAGTCCTCATCCGACATTTTGGTCGGAGTCTCTTCTTCTTTCTTAGGCGCTGTCGCCGCTTTAGCAGAGGCAACATTGGCCTGAGGTTTTTTATTCGTTGTCGTATATGTAAGGTAGTTTAAAGCATCCAAAGCCGTCGTGACGCCTTCCCGGACAAGCGAAGCCCCGATCTTTTCGGTGAGCTTCTTTGACAAGATGTTTTTGTTCTTCGTAAGGACATAAAGGACGAGAGCGTTCGCGACGCTATTGGGGAGACCCATGTCGATGGTTAGTTCGCGAAGGATTTCCAAGTCCGCCGCAGCGGGCTTATTTCCGCGCTGGAGATAAGTCAAATACTCGGCTGGGCTTAAGGATTCCATCTTCTTGATGCCACTAGCCATATCGCCATTCCCGTCAAGAACCGACTTCTCTTCCTTGACGGCTTTATGAAGATAGGAAAGTGGGATGCTCTTGTCGCATTCAGCCACAAGACCATCGTAGTTGAAACGCGTGCCTTTTTTGGCGAAGAAATCGTAATTGTCATTCACGAATTCCGCCATGGATTCCTCACTATACGAATAGAGGGTGGCCAAACGTTCAATCTTCAAGAGTTCTTCTTCGCTAAGGGAAAGCGAATTAAACATGACATTAAGCTTGTGAAGAGCATCGGCGAAAACGTTACGGTCGAAACCCGTTTGGGCCATGCCACTTAAGCGACCGCCTGTCTTCAGAAGGCCATCCAAATAAGCCGGGTCTTTGAAATCGGGGGCGAAGAAAGTCGCAAAAGATTCGGTGCATTCTTCATAATCCATCGGAATTTGCATGACCGAATATTTATTAGCGAGCAGCTCACATTTATCGGCCCCGATGGTTTTGCGGAGGGTTCCGGCGAAAAGAGCATTATCGAAAAACTGTTCTGGGGTCTTCGGGGCGTATAAGGCATAAACAAATCCCAAGCAATTCTTGCCCGGCTTCGTGAAAGTCCTAACGAGACCCACTGCTTCAAGGGCTTGTAGAGCCGCGAACCATTCGCCTGCGCTTAAAGAAATACGAAGGAACAAATCCTCATGTTTTCCTAAGGCTCCAGGCTTCTCGTGACTCAAAGTTAAGTACGCTGAAAGCGCTTTGCCACCAATTAAAGGTTCGTAAAGATCTAAAAGATAATCTAAATCCAATCCGCCCAATAAAGAAACGGGGCGGACTTCATAGAGATCTGAGGGGTTAACTTGTTTCATGCAAAAAATCATACCATCCTCACTATAAAAATACTAGGTTTTATTCGATGGCTGCTAGTCTTTTCAAAGTTATCCACAATCGATGGCAAAAGGGTTTCTTTCGTTAGAAAGAGACTTTTAAACGCAATTTCACCACGAAAGAAGGACTTATCCACAATTGAAAAAAACATTCTTAATTTGGAAAAATCCATACAACTGAGTCTCAATGCCTTTATTAATAATAAAACAATGAAGTATAATGATGAGCGATATAGAGGGTTAAACCTATGATACATCGCATCGGCATTCTTACCTCGGGCGGAGACTCGCCCGGCATGAACTGCGCCATCCGCGCCGTGGTACGCGCTGGCCTTTCTTATGGACTGGAAGTTTACGGCATTTATGATGGCTACAAAGGCATGGTCGAAGGCAACATCGTCAAGATGGACCGAAAATCCGTGTCGGACATCGTCAACCGTGGCGGCACGATCATTCGCACCGCTCGTTTAAAGGAATTCAAAGAGGTGGCCGTTCGCGAAAAAGCGATCGAGCAACTCAAGAAATTCGGCATTGAAGCCGTAGTCGTCATTGGCGGCGACGGTTCTTATATGGGCGCGAAACGCCTCACCGAAATGGGCATTAACTGCGTGGGTCTTCCTGGCACCATCGATAACGATATTGCCTCCACTGACTACACGATTGGTTTCGATACCTGCTTAAACACGATCGTCGAATGCGTGGATAAAATCCGCGACACGACCGAATCGCACTCCCGCTGCAGTGTCATCGAAGTAATGGGCAACCATTGCGGAGATTTGGCTTTGTTTGCGGGCCTAGCTGAAGGTGCCGAAATGATTCTCACTCCGGATCACCCGATCCCTGAAGAGGAAATCATGCGGACCCTCAAGCAGATGCACGATAGCGACGGAGACAAACGCGCCATCGTGATCGTGAGCGAAAAGCTCTATCCGGATCTTAATGAATTTGCTCGCAAAGTCCAGGAACAGACTGGCTTTGATACCCGCGCCGATGTGCTTGGTCACGTCCAGCGTGGCGGCGCTCCGAGCGCTTTCGACCGCATTCTTGCGGCTCGTATGGGCGCTTATGCCGTCGACTGCTTGCTTGAAGGCAAGGGTGGCATTTGCATTGGCATGGTCAACAACAAGATTGTCGACTATGACATTTACGATGCTCTCGCTCTTCCGCGCGACAAGCATGTCAGCATGCTCCGTCTCATCGATATCCTGAAATAAGGAACGGGGACCAGAACATGATGCGGCTTAATATCTCAAAGAAAACCAAAATCGTTTGCACCATCGGGCCGGCCTCTGACACCCCCGAAATGATTCTTAAGCTTTATGACGCCGGCATGAATGTCATGCGCATTAATTTTTCGCATGGCACTTATGATGGTCAGTTGGCTAAGCTCAAGATTGCTCGTGAGTTCGAAAGCAAATATGGGATTTTTATCCCCGTCGCTCTCGATACCAAAGGTCCGGAAATCCGCACTGGGTATATGGAAAATGGCTGCGTGCCGGTCAAAAAAGGCCAGGTCATGCGCATCACCAAAACCCCGATGACGGGTACCTCCGAAAAGTTTTATTGCACTTATGAAGGACTCTATGGCGATGTCAAAGTAGGCGATGCGATTCTTATCGATGATGGCAACCTCATCATGAAAGTCATCGAGAAGGACGAGAAAGCCCAAGAGATCGTCGTCGAAGCCCAAAATGACCACTACATCAAAGACCAGAAAGGCATGAACATTCCAATGTCCACCCTTTCGATGCCCTATATCTCGAAACAAGATGAAAGCGACCTCAAGTTCGGCTGCGAGCATGACATGGATGCGATTTTCGCTTCCTTCTGCCGTCGCCCAGAGGATATCGCCGACATCAAAGCCATCCTCAAAAAATATGGCAAGCCCGACATTCCGGTTTTCCCGAAAATCGAGAATCCAGAAGCCGTTGGCAAGATTGAAGAAATCGTCAAAGCCTCGGACGGCGTCATGGTCGCCCGCGGCGATTTAGGCGATGAGATTCCCCCTGAGCAAGTTCCACTTGTGCAGCGCAAGATCATCCAACTTTGCCGCAAATATGGCAAACCGGTTATCACCGCTACTCAAATGCTCGATAGCATGACGAGTCATCCTAGACCCACTAGGGCCGAGGTTTCCGACGTTGCCACTGCCATCGACGAGAGCAGCGATTGCGTCATGCTTTCAGGCGAAAGTGCTTCAGGCCAATACCCTGTCGAATCCGTGAAGATGCAAGCCTCGATCGCCCAAGCGATGGAAGCCGAACTTCCGTACGAAAAGCTCGCTCAGCAGGCTTTCGATACCTCCGAGCGCACGAATAACGATGCCATCGCGAACTCCATCGCGACCACCGCCTTATTGATCGGCGCGAAGCTCATCATCAACTTCACCCAGACAGGCAATAGCAGCAAGCGCATTAGCAAAGCTAGGCCCTGCTGCCCGATTATTTCCGTCACCAACAACCGCACCACGGCTTTGCGCGGAGCTTGGACTTGGGGCGTTTATAGCGTCCTTATCAAGACCTCTATGCCGGACTTCATCGAGGAGATGGAAGTCTTAGCCCTCAAGATCGCCCGCGATTTGGGCATTGAGGCGGGTTCCCCCATCATTATCGCTGGCGGTACGCCGACAGGAGCTGGCAAAACCAACTTCATGCGCATCGTGAACGTCAATAGCGTAAAGGATCTCGACTAATGAGGAAAATCGTCGCACTTGATATCGGTGGCACCAATACCAGGGTTGCCCTCGTTAACGAAAAATACGAAATCGAATCAGTGGTTATTAATCCGACGGTACCGGGGAACGTCGAACTTTTCCTCGCCAACGTCAAGAAGTCGATCGATGAGGCCATCAAAGACTGGAAGGATGTCGTCGCCATTGCGACCGGCGTTCCAGGACGTGTCCGTTACGATGGCTTCATTTACGCTTTGCCAAACATCCACATCGAGAATATTCCTTTGGCGGATTATCTTTCCAAAGCCTTCCATGTTCCGACTTTCGTCATCAACGATGCCGAAGTGGCGGCTCTCGCGGAGGCTAACGTGGGTCCGTTCAAGAAGTATCAGTCCGTCTATTTCGTGACCATCTCCACTGGTGTCGGCGGCGCTTTATGCGTCAATGGCAAACTCCGCAACAGCTCTTACGAAGTGGGGCACACCATGACCGAATACCATGGCGAAGTCCATGAGTTCGAGCATATGGCTAGCGGCGTCGGCATGAGACGTCTTTGCGATATGAATGGGTTACAAGTCGCTTCGAGCAAAGAGTTCTTCGAGCTCGTGAAGAATGGCCACCCTCAGGCTTTAGCCGTCTACCGCGATTGGATCAAAATCGTGGCTGAATGGTTTGAGATGAACTGGCGGAACTTCCAGCCTGACGTCTTTACCCTCACCGGCGGCGTCATGAAGAGTTCTGACATCTTCTTCTTAGACTTGAAGAAAGCCGCTCCTGATTGCCATCTTGAGCCGTGCTCGTTCGGCCAAGAGGCCGGTCTCATCGGAGCCGCCGTCTTAGGCTTCCAATCCGTTAAGTAGACTCCACCACGACAACTAAAAAAGCCAGCGGCGACGCTGGCTTTTATTGTGTCTAATCGTTAGGCGGCAATGTACTTAGCAAGAAACGGAATGGTGGTCGAGCCAATATTGGAAACCTTGGCTGAGGAGAAGACGGTGTTCGCTCCCGAGGCAAGAATCCCGTCATCGGTGTACATATAGTAGAAGACGCCTTCGGATCCGCCATCCTTTAAGCCTAAGCCTTTGAAAGTGACCTTCGTTGTCTCGCTATCGATGTAGTTCGTAAAGAGAGGGGCCGTGAAGTGCATGAAGTCGGCTACTAATGTATCGCCCGCCGTCGCCGAATCCGAATAATAATTAAGGTGAACGATGTCATAGGAGAACTTGGCCCCGATCGTCGCGGCGTTAGTCGTAAAGTAATGGCCGTTGATGAAGAAGTCGTCGACGCTCGTAGTCTTGGAATCTTCACGCTCGTTCTCAATTGTCGCGCTGACGTTGGCGAAATTGGTCGTGTAGCCACCCGTGAGATTATAGTGATACATGTTATTGCCACTATTCTCAGAGGTCTTCGAATAATAACCAGAGTTAATCGTATCGTTGTCGGTATGCATATAAAGACCGCCTGCGACGAAATTAGTTACACGTGCCGTCGTGATGCAATCTTTGAAATGATCGTATTGCTGAATGGTTCCGCTCATATATTCATTAGAAACGTACATGTTTGTCGTGCGCGTGAAGTTCTTATCTGCCGCGCTTAATAAAGAGGCGGCTGTTGGGACTACAGCAACCTTCCATTCTGGGCTAGCAAGCGTGATTGACAGATAAACGTCATAGGTTCCAGCATCGGTAACCGTGATATTAGAAGAACCGCTACCGCTGAAATGGGTGGTCGTAAGAAGCTGGCTGTAATTGACCTCGGCTCCATAATCGATAGAGGCAATTTTAAAGGCGTCATTCGCGGCAAAGGTGATTCCTTTAAACTGATAGTTAATGGCACTGGTGTTATCGATATAAGTAAGAGTGTAGGCATCGTATCCGCTATCCCAGTGATTAACACCACCGATAGTTCCTCTCACATAAAGAGCATCAGTGCCAACCGTGAAGGTCTTTTTGATTGGCTCAAAAAGGTGAATGCCTGCGCTTCCGCAACCAGCCAGCATCAAAGCGCCAGCTGATAAGATGACTAGTTTTCTTGCTTTCATTGAAAGCCTCCCCATGGCTTTTGCCATAAAACGACAGCATATCTATCTATTTATAAGATAGACTAAACAATTCAAAGAAGCAAATATTGTAAATATTCACAAGGGACCTAGCATTATTTGATACCGAATAAAGAATAAATTGACGAATTCTATCATTATTAGTCATCGATGTTTTTTCAGCATGAAAGCGCCAAGAAACGCCAATTTACATTTAAGAATTTTTGTCCGTCATTACCGCGGTTCTTTCATTCATGATATTTTCAAAAGGCCTGAAATTTGACAGTTTCTATACCCGTGGTAAATTCATGCACGAAAGGGGGATAAAACGATGGATGATGAAAACAAAGTCGTGACTCCGACCGCTACTCCGGTTCAGAATCAGGCTCCGGTTGCTGATGCCAATTGTGGTTGTGGCAAGAAGCACGGCAAGAAGAATAAGAAAGCGATGTAACGTTGCCTTCTAACGATTAGATATGAGATGATCCGATTCGTCAAAAAGAGGTTTCCGCAAGAAGCCTCTTTTTTGTTTGCCCAAAAAGGTAGAACGCCTTTTATTGACGATTCTACGATAAAAAGAAGATGAAGAGAGGCAAATGTTTCGCTTTTGCTTCCTTTCTTTTATTTCGGAAAATATACTTGGTTGTTCCTATTTTTAGGGGAAACAGAGAAACACTATGGATGACAAAAGCAAAATCGTCGATGAAATCGTTTCGCCCGGGATCAAAAGCAACCCGAACGAAGTGATTGCTTCCGTCCACCACGTCTCCAAGCGTTATAAGGGCTGCTTGGCTCTTAATGACGTCTCTCTCGATATTCATCGAGGCGACTTGGTTGGTCTAGTAGGCAAAAACGGCGCGGGCAAAACCACGCTGATCAGAGTTTTAACAGGCGTCGCCGAACCCACAAGCGGGGATTTTACCCTCTTTGGTTCGAGCGATCGAAAGACTAAGGTGGCCAGCTTCGCTAAAGTCGCGGCCATGATTGAACAGCCGGCTCTTTACGAAAACCTTACCGCCACTGAGAACTTGATGACCCGTTGTCTCTTAATGGGCGTCACTAATCCAATGGATGGCTATATCCGCGACAAACTCGAATTTGTTGGTCTCGATGACGCTTATCACGATAAACGCAAGGTCAAGAACTACTCCTTGGGCATGCGCCAACGCGTTGGCATCGCCATGGCCATGGTCGGCGAACCGGAATTCATGATTCTCGATGAGCCAACCAACGGACTCGACCCCGAAGGCATCCGTCAGATCCGTGATCTCTTACTCCGTCTTAATAAGGAAAAAGGCGTGACCATTTTGGTCAGCAGTCACATTCTTGCCGAACTCAGCAAATTCGCCTCGAGCTATATCTTCATCGACCGCGGCGTCATCGTGAAACAAATCACCGCCGAGGAACTTGAGAAACAAGTTGGCAAAGTCTTGATTCTCCAAACATCCGACAATGGCAAGCTTTATGGCATTCTCCGCGGGTATGGCAAGGATGTTGAACTCGTCAAAGACAGCATCTACGTCCATAACGTCGAGAACAGTGCCGATATCCTTAACCTCCTCAATGACAACGGCATCAAGCTCGTCGCCATGAGGGAAGAGGAAAACTCCCTTGAAGACTTCTTCGTCTCGCTCGTCACGAGCGCGGCCGACCGGGTCTTCGACGCCAAAGGAGGCAATATCTAATATGGAAAACACCACTAAGCGTCCGACCGAACGTCCCGAAGATCGGGCCTTTGGCGTCGAGACCGTGAAGCCCACTTTTGGCAAAAAAGGCTTTGGAAACCTTCTAAAGCTCTACCTTTACCGCGTTCTCCACGACAAACTCGCGTGGGCCATTTTGAGCATCACCTTCGCGTTGGCCTTCATCGTCATCCTCTTTGGATGGAACGATAACGAAACTGCAAAAACCACCGCTCTTCAAAACGGAACGCAAGTCAATCTCACTTTCTCCATCAGCATGATTTCTCTTTCGTGTTTCTCGACTCCTAACCAGATTGTTTCTCTTCTCTCCGCCTTTAATAACCTGGCAACCCAAGGCAATACCCACAACGTCTATCAGACGCTCTTCAATTCCACCCTCACGATTGGCTTCGTCAGTTTGATCTTCATTTCCGCTTTCTTTGGGCGGGAATGGCATAACCGCACTTTGCGAAACCAAATCTTATCTGGTCATAGCCGTTTCCAGATTTTCCTCGCCTCTTTCGCCGCCACCGCCATTTGGTGTCTCGTCGGCGTGGCTATTTGGGAAATCGTCGTCTGGGGTTTCGGAAGTGCCTTAGGCGTCCCAGCCTTCTTGACGGGTCAATATGGCAGTTACAAAGATGGCTCCTTCTATAGCTATGGCGGCACTTTAGCTTTCTCGTTCTTTATGGAATTGCTCATTTATTTGACCTATGCCGCAATCGCGCTCTCTTGGGTTTATATCATCGGAAATTCCTGGGGTGCCCTCGGTTTATTCGTCGCCACCATGTTCGCTTTTGACATTTTCTTCGCGATCATTTATGGGGTTGGAGTCAGCCATTACAATACCTACTACCAGTTTATGGAATGTCTCTTCCCTTACCAAAACTCCGCTTACCTCGCTTGCAACGTCGACACGACCGCTCAATATGTGGCTGTTGATAACGGGAACGGAGGAAAATACTTCCAGCTCAAAGCTGTCTATGACCGTTCCCTCATTTTGGCCATCAAGACCATCTGCTCTTCCATCATCTTAATTGGTGGCTTCGGCGGACTTGGCTATCTAGCCTTCTATAAGAAAGATCTTAAGTAAAGACCTTACGAAACATTGGCTCTCACGAAATGGAGAGCCTTTTTTATGTGGTTTTGTCGCGTTTCTATTGACTAATCGCGCGCGCAACCTATTATTAAGTCAGCGAAGAAGGAGACATGCTCAAAGGCCTATAGGCCTATGGAGTACCACTCCCGAGCCCCTGACGATGAGTCAGGCGTAACGTCACCGCGTTAAGGGGACGAAAGGGACTAGCGATAGTCCGAAGCAAGGTGGTACCGCGCGGAAGCGCCCTTCAGACATGGGGCGTTTTATTTTTACGCCCAAAGGAGTACAACATGAAAGTCGTCTACGAAAAGAAAGAAGTCGAAATCGAAGATGGCGCCAGCGGTTTTGCTGCCGCTAAAGTCCTTGACGAAGCAAACAAGAGCAAGGATGTAGCTTACAAAATCGGAGCGAACATGTTCGATATGCGGACCCCAATCCCCGCTGGAAGCGAGATTGTTTTCGTCCGTGAAGGCGATCCAGAGGCTTTTGAACTTCTCAATCACTCGACCAGCCACTTGATGGCCCAAGCCATCATCCACCTTTATCCGGAGGCCAAGTTCGGTTTCGGCCCATCCATCGATGAAGGCTATTACTACGACGTCGATTTCGGCGATAAGGTCATCACCGAAGCCGATTTCCCCGCCATCGAAGCGGAGATGAAGAAACTCTCGAAAGAGAATTACCCCTTCGTTCGCGAAGATGTCAGTAGCGACGAAGCCAAGAAGATTTTCGCGGCCAACCCTTACAAACAGGAGCTCATCAAAGAGCACGAAGCCGAGAAGATCTCCATTTATAAGCAAGGCGATTTCACCGATTTCTGCCGTGGCCCTCACGTTCCGTCGACTGGCTACATCAAGCATTTCAAGCTTCTTAGCGTCGCGGGCGCCTATTGGCGTGGCGATTCGGCTAATAAGCAATTGACCAGAATCTATGGCACTTCTTGGTGGAGTGAGGAAGATCTCAAGAACCACCTTGAAGTCCTTGAACGCCGCAAGGCCAATGACCACCGCAAACTTGGAAAAGAGCTTGGCCTCTTCTTCATCAGCGATTATGGCCCAGGCTTCCCGTTCTTCCTACCGAACGGCATGATCTTAAAGAATTCCTTACTCGATTATTGGCATAAGATCCATCGCCAGCATGGCTATCTCGAAGTGGAGACCCCGACCATTCTTTCCCGTGAACTTTGGGAGACTTCTGGCCACTGGGAACACTACAAAGAGAACATGTACACCACCAAGATCGATGGCAAAGACTTTGCCATTAAGCCGATGAACTGCCCAGGCGCCATCTTGGTTTACAAGAACGACATCCACTCTTATAAAGACTTGCCGTTACGCTACGCCGAACTCGGACACGTCCATAGACACGAAGCCTCGGGAGCCCTCAATGGTCTCTTCAGAGTCCGTGCCTTCACGCAAGACGATGCCCACATCATGATCAGACCCGACCAGATCGAAAGCGAAGTCAAAGCCATCATGGCCCTCTTCGATGAGGTCTATAACGTCTTCGGCCTTTCTTATCACATCGTCTTAAGCACTCGTCCGGAAAAGGACTACATCGGAACGGTCGAGTTCTGGGATAAATCCGAAGCCGCGTTGGCCCAAGCCTGCAAAGACAGCGGCCACAGCTACGAAATCAACCCTGGCGACGGCGCCTTCTATGGCCCGAAACTTGACTTCAAACTCAAGGATTCGATGGGTCGCACTTGGCAATGTGGCACCATTCAGCTCGACGTCAACTTGCCGCACCGCTTCGGCTGCTATTACATCGATGAGAACGGCGAGAAGAAAGAACCTGTCATGCTTCACCGTGTCGTCTTCGGTTCCGTCGAACGCTTCATCGGCATCATCACCGAGAACTATGGCGGCGCCTTCCCGACTTGGCTCGCTCCGGTTCAATGCAACGTCTTGCCCGTCAACCCGACCTTCCATGGCGAATACGCAAAGGAAGTCGTCAAGGCTCTTGGCGATGCGGATGTCCGTGTCGTTGAAGATGACAGCAACGAAAAGCTTGGCTACCGTCTCCGCAACTCCCAAATCCAGAAGATTCCGTTCACGCTCGTGATCGGCGATAAGGAAAAGGAAGATAAGACGGTTACCTATCGTGTCTTCGGCGATGAGAAACAAATCACCGTCAAACTTGAGGACTTCGTGAAGATCATCCGCAAGTCGATTGATTCGAAAGCCCGCTATTAAAGATTCGACTTAAAAACAGTTATCGTTTGGTTCAAAAATCAGACAATAACTTTTTTTATTGCCGAAAAAGCACGGCAATACCTAAGGAAAACCAAATGTGCATAATTTTCATGTTTAGATAGTATTAACTCACTATTTGAGCGACCACTAAATCAAAATTTTACAATTTAAATGAGTGGAAACTATTTTTTGTAAGGGCTTTCATTTAAATGATTTTTTAATTGAGCGGTTGCTATGGGTGAATGGCAATACTTGACCCCCAAAAGTTCGATTGACTATTTTTGGTTGTTAAAAGTGATTACTATTCCTTTGTCACTGCCGAACATTTCCTTAAGAATAAAAAAGTGCTTTAACTATTTTTCACTTTAAATAGCAATTGCTTGTGAAGGAAACAAGTAACCGCTATTTGTTTTGCCTAGTGAAGACTATTTAAACCACTCCGATGGCATCTAACTTTTTTTCAAAAACTAATTGTAAAGGTCTTCAACTTTTTTATTCTTGATGACCCCAAAATATCTTTTATAGTATAGGTGTTGAAAGGAGATCAGTCCCCCTATGATGCTCAAAGCAAAAGTCCTCACAAATTTCCTTGCTCTAGGTGTCATCGCAGTCACCGGAATCTTATACGCGATTCTGATGCTAGCATACTGAGCTCTATCGACCCTCACCAAATTCCCCCTCCTGGGAATTGTTGATGAAAACCCTGAGTTCCTGATCAGGGTTTTTCTTTTACCTAAAATTCTTATTAATAAAGATTAATAGCCTCATGGTCTCCACCGCCCCTCCAGAAACCAAAAAAAGTTTTTGATCGCTTCACCCTAACAATGGTAGTTGCATTATAACGCCCATAAAACAATCGCCTGTTTTTTGGCGTCGAACCGCTGGGCTTGAAAAATTATCATCGGAGCGTCTTTGATATTTGTTCTATTAATAATCATGTCCTAATGAAATAAGCCATCATTATCCATTGCTATAAAAGTTACGACAAGTCCTAGCATTAATCAAAAGTAAATGCTTTTAATATTTAAATAGTCCAAACTCACTATTTGAGTGACCACTAAATGCAAATTTTACAATTTAAATGAGTTAAAACTATTTTTTCAAAACTAGAAAAAGATTCAGATTTTTTTATGAGCGGACACTATCCAACGGTCGGGAAACTGGATTCAAAAAATGTCGATTGACTATTTTTGATGACCAAAAGTGATTACTATCCCCTTACCTTTACAATGATTTTTGATTATTGAAAGAATGGTCTCCAACTTTTTTACTTTATAAATAGCAAACGCTTGCTTCTAAAACAAGTAATTACTATTTATTTAATCTAGCAGTCACTATTAATTCTCTTTCGATGGTTACTAAGGTTTTTCAAATTTTAATTGTAAAGGTCTTCAACTTTTTTATTCTTGATGACCCCAAAATATCCTCTTATAGTATGGGTGTTGAAAGGAGATCAGCTCCCCTATGATTCTTAAAGCAAAAGTCCTCACAAATTTCCTTGCTCTAGGTTTCATCCTAATCGCCGGTATCGCGTATGCGTTACTGATGCTAGCATACTGACCCCCTGTCAGCCCTCACCAAATTCCCCCTCCTGGGAATTGCTGACGAAAACCCTGAGTTCCTGATCAGGGTTTTTATTTTGCCCTTATATCCTTTATATAAAAGAAAAAGGCCAGCTTTCGCTAGCCTTGATTAAGTCTCTTTTACTCTGGATCTTCGTAATTGCCTGCCGTGAAGACACGATTGGCATTAACTTTTTCCATTCCAAGGATCTTCTTTTTGAGATCAAGACCCCCGATGTAGCCAACCAATGAGCCGGCTTTCCCGATAACGCGATGGCACGGAATGAAAATGGGGATTGGGTTGCGGTTAAGAGCCATACCGACACTTCTTTCGCCGTTCGGCTCGCCAATGGCTTTGGCCACTTCTTCATAAGTGACGGTCTTGCCATAAGGAATCGTTTTGACGTATTCCCAGACTTTCTTTTCGAAATCCGTTCCTTCCGGTTGAAGCTTCAAGTCAAATGACTTGCGCTGGCCAAAACAGAATTGGTTGAGTTCAATGATGGCGTCATAAAGGACAGCGTTTTCCTCATTGAGGGCCCCTTCGGGATCGACCGCTCCGAATTTCATGCCAACAAGTGCTTTATCATTGGCGATGATGGTGACATCGCCCAAGGCGGTATCATAAACGGCATAACGAATGGTCATAAAGTTCTCATCCGCGCCCCTATTAGGTGCGCTCCTTACCTCAATATTAATAGCCATTTCTTTTGAAAAAAGCAAATCGCGCAGGCGCACGCGCGAGGAGCATGGTCTTTTTTGCTTCTTTTTAAAACTAGATATTTCCTTCGATGGATATTGATTTTTTAGCACATCGAAGGAAAAAGAGGAGCCTTCAAAACCCCTCTCTTAGGAAAATTAATCGTTCGGTTACTCTTTTAGCGAAAGGACGAAATAGCGCTTCTTATCGCCTTCCGCCGTTTTCGTAAAGCCGAGATGGTCGGCAAGAACAAGCGACTTTTCATTAGCGAGATAGCATTCATAGGTTATCTTTGCCAAACCGAGTTCTTTCAAAAAGTTGATTCCGAGCCCAAGGGCCTCTTGAGCATAGCCTTGGCCCTCGGCTTGCTTCGTGAGACGAACTCCGATTTCAGCCGAATTGAAAAATCCGAAATTATACAGGACTAACTCTCCCAGGAAATGATTTTCCTTATCATGCAAGATGAGAGAAAGGCACTCGCGGCTTTGATAGTCTTTTTGAACGTCCTTGAAGAAATAGTCCGCATTCGGTATGACGCCATTAGGAACGTCATTCTTGTAATCGTAACCCCAATAACGATTGCGCTCCTCGTCCATGACCAAGGCGAAATAAGAATCTTTGTCGGCCTCTTCCATCGGACGGGCGCTAAGGCGTTTGCCTGCTAAGGTCGGCAGACCATGGTAAAGATCGAACTGGTTCGTGACTTCATAGAAACGCTTCCGAAGAATATCAACAGGATGGAGCTGCAATTTGGCTTCCCTTAAACCAGGATTTCCATCGTCTTCCTCGCGGTTGACATAGACGGCATCTTCCCCAAATTTCGTAAGATAAGCACTTGTGAGAGCTTGGTAGATTCCGCTATAGTCACGAAGCGCTTTTTCGATGTGCTGATAAATCGTATCACCTTGTTTTTCGCCTAGCGAAAGTCCGATGACTTCGCCATTTTTTTCGAAATATCCGATCTTCGAACCTATTGCCGAAGGATCTAAGAGCATCTCTTCGGTCAGACTCATTTCGGTAAGTGAAATATCCCGGTCTTTGTTTTGTTCGAGATACTTATTCAAAAACGCCTTTAAACGGCCCAAATCTTCGGGAAGAACTTCTTTAAAAACAGCGTTTGGATGTTTGCTATAAAACTGATGGACGTTATGTCGTTTGCTGTCATAACGTTTGCCAGGAAAATCCCGTAAATCGGAAAGATTATAAAGATAATCCGCCCAATCGCGTCTAGTCTCGATTTGATAATGGGGATAACGACCGATTAGGCGCGCGGCATTGTCTTCGCAGACAGCAAAGAAACGAAGCGGGATTTTCTTTGCGAGACAATAGGTCTCAAGTTCTTTCACCGCCTCTTCGAAATTCTCGCCTAGCGGGCACATGAAACAATAACGGCCTTTTTCATATTCTTTTTCGATGAGCAGCGTATCTTTCACAAAAGTGAAACCGGTCCAAAGTTCGTGTCTCCACATAAACAGGTTGCCAGTTGTGTAATCGCAGAAACGACTTTTATTAAAGAGCAAAAACGGACGAAGCGTGGCTAAGTCGTCTTTCGTTAATTCTTTGAAACTTATCATAAATTATGTTCGATTAGATTATACTATTACGCGTTTCCTCTTACCTTACGCACGCTCACGCGCACGAAAGAGTTGACAACGTCTCCAATGCGCGGATAATAGCATTTGTCGATAAAGTAGAAAGCAGTTCGCGCTTCGAACTCGCCGGATTCCATTCTGGGATCGGCCAATGCTACCACAAGTTTCCCTTGAGATAAGCATAACTAGCGCGGAATTGCCGCGCTATTTTTATTGATAAGAGGAGGAAACCTACCATCGCTTACTTCAATCCTAACGACCGTCGTCGTCCAGACAAACGCTACGATCCTATCAATGACCACATCCGTTATCCGGAAGTGCTTGTGATCGGACCTAACGGCGAACAGCTCGGAAAAATGTCGTCCCGCGCGGCTAATGACTTAGCCATGCACTACAACCTTGACCTCTACTGCGTCGCCCCTAATGCCAATCCGCCTGTGTGCAAGATTCTCAACTACGGTAAATTCCGCTTTGAGCAGCAGAAACAAGACAGATTGTCCCGTAAAAACCAACATGCGACCGAACTGAAACAAGTTCAGATCACGCCGCAAATCGGCCAGCACGACATTGACACCAAAGCGCGTCATGCCCGGGAGTTCATCGAAGACGGCAACAAAGTTCAGATTTGCGTCGTCTTCAAGGGCCGTCAATTAGCCCACAAAGACCTCGGTGAAGGAGTCATGCAAAGTTTCATCAATAGTCTCGCGGACATCGCGCTCATCGATAAGCCACCCTTCTGGGAAGGCAAATGGTATGAGTGCATTGTGGCACCGAAGAAAAAATAGGAGGAAAAACTTTTATGCCAAAAATGAAGTCAAGCCGTACCTTGGCTAAGCGTATCAAGGTCACTGGCAGCGGAAAGATTAAACGCCATCACGCCTATATGGGACACCTTGCCCCGAATAAGACGCGCAAACAGAAGCATCATCTCAGGGAAGCCGCCTTGGTCAGCAAGTCGGATATGAAGAAGATCAGCCCGATGATCGACTTCAAGGCTAAGTAAAGGAGCATAGAACAATGGCAAGAGTCAAAGGCAGTGTGGCCACAAGGGCCAGCCGTAAGAAGATTTTAAATCGCGCCGAGGGTTACTTCGGTTCGAAACACCTCCTTTTCAAGACCGCGAAGGAACAGGTTCTCCACAGTCTCCGCTACGCCTACGTTTCCCGTCGGGAAGCCAAGCGTGATTTCCGGAAGCTTTGGATCAAGCGTATCAATGCAGCCTGCCACGAGAATGGCATCAGCTACAGCAAGTTCATGGATGGCTTAAAGAAGAGTGGCATTGCGATTAACCGCAAGATGCTCTCCGAAATGGCCATTAGTGATCCCGCCGCTTTCAAGAGCTTAGTTGAGACCGCCCGCAAGGCGAGCAACAAGCCGGAGCCGAAAGCGAAGTAGTTCGCTAAATGAAAACATCTCCCGTCAAAAGGAGATGTTTTTTTATTGTCTCAACCATTAAGACTAAATGGAGGCCGCACCGCTACTTTTCGGAATCCTCAGTCTTGGAGAAATCCTTCGGCGCCCCTTCTTTCATCAGGATGGAATGCACGCCTTCGACGCATTCATCCACAAGAGGTTTCCAATCGAACTTGGCTTCCATCTTCTCGCACTCTTCGGTCTTTGGTTTTGTCTTCGGACGTTTCGGCGCGAAGATGGTGCAGCAATCTTCGTAGGGACGAATGGAGATATCAAAGGTCCCAATCTTTTTCGCGATGTCGATGATCTGAAGTTTGTCGCTGGTGGCACAGGGTCTGATGACTGGGTAATTGGTGACGTTATTGATGGCAATCATGGAATCGAGAGTCTGGGAGGCCACTTGGCCGATGCTCTCGCCCGTGGCAATCGCTAAACAATGGTCTTTGATCGCCAAAGCGTAGGCAATCCGCATCATCATGCGGCGCATGATCGTGATGCAATACGGTTCGTCGACGTACTTATAAATGGCTTCCTGGAGTTTCGTGAACGGAACGATGTTGAGTTTGATTTCCTCTTGATAGCCGTTGAGGACTTTGAGGATATCGGTGAGCTTATCGATGACGGCGCTTGAAGTATACGGCGGCGCGGCGAAATGAATGCACTCCAGACGGATGCCCCGGCGGAGCAAAAGATACGAAGCAACTGGCGAGTCGATGCCTCCCGAAAGCAGCATCATCACCTTGCCATTCATCCCGAGCGGATAACCGCCCGCACCTAAATACGAATGGGCGTACAAATAGGCGGCTTCTTGCCGTAATTCGAGGTCGAGCGTGATGTCGGGTTCATGGACGTCCACTTTAAGTTTGCTATGGTCGAGAACATAATCGCCGATCGCACAGGCAAGCCCATAACTATCAAGCTGGTAATTGTGGTCGGTCCGTTTGACTTTGACTTTGAAAGTAGCCCCTTCTTCTTTGCTTAATAAATCCAGAGCCGTCTTCTTGATTTCTTCAAGATCCTTCGAGCATTTATGGACTAAGGAAATCTTCTGAATGCCGGAGACGTCTTGAAGTTTCTTGATGATAGGAAGCGGGTCGACGCCTTCGGGAAGATTCACGAAACTATGGTCGCGATCGCCTGTGACTGTAAGAGTCGGAAACTCCTTTAAAGCGTGACGGACGTTGCGGGCCAGTTGGTTAATGAAAGCCTTGCGGTTTTCGCCTTTGGTCGAGAGCTCGCCATAATGGATCATTAAATAATCGCCGTTCATTGGTCAATGACCTCCTTGAGGACGGAATCGAAAGAAGATTCGAATTCTTTCACTTCCTCCATGGTGTTGAGATACGAAAAGCTAAGACGAATGGAATTGGTCGCTCGGGCCCTATCGCCCGTCAAAGCGTCGACGACGTATGAGAAGGGAGCTACTTTGCTCGAACAGGCACTCACGGAAGAAACATAGATGCCTTTATTGGACAAAGCCTCCACCACGACTGAGGCTTTTTTCTTTTTTAAAGAAATGTTGATGACATAAGGCGAAGCGTTGACGGGGGTGTTCATGAGAATGCCATCTTTGCTCACGAAATAGTCTTTTAGGGCATCGCTCAGCTTTTTGACAGCCTCGTAGTGGGCTTTCATGTTTTTCATGCCATCCACCAAGGCCACCGCCAAAGCGGCTGCGCCCGCGACATTGGAGGTGCCGGCTCTTAAGCCATCTTCTTGCTCGCCGCCTTCATTTTGCGGTTGCAGCATGATGTTCTTTTTATAAAGCAAACCGCCCGTTCCTTTTAAGGCTCCGAACTTATGGCCGCTAAAGGAAACAAGATCGCAATCTTCATAAGGAATGGGGTTCTTGCAGATGGCTTGCGTCGCATCAACGTGGAAGAAAGCCTTCCGATAAGAATGAACCACCTTGGCTAATTCGTGGACGGGGAATAATGAGCCAATCTCGTTATTGACCGCCATGAGAGAAACAAGGATTGTTTTGTCGTCCATGGCTTTCGCCAATTCTTCCGGAGTAACGATGCCATCGGCATTAACGGGAAGAATCACTAAGTCATATCCAAAGTGATCCCGCAAATCGATAAGAGGTTTCAGAACGCTGGCATGCTCAATAGCCGAAGTGATGATTTTCTTGCCCCGGTTGGCATAATGGAACGCAACGCCTTTTAAGGCCAGGTTATTGCTCTCGGTGGCTCCGCTGGTGAAGATTAAAGAATGGGTGGAGGTTAAGCCGAGGGTGGCCAAAACCATCTGTCGCGACTCTTCGAGAATTCGATCCGCTTGAAGACCAAAAGCGTGGTTGCTGCTGGCGTTGCCAAAAGAGGAGAGAGTCACCTCTTCGTATTTCTGGAGAGCCGCAGGCAAAACTTTCGTCGTAGCGGCATTATCGAAATAGATCACGGATTAGTGCCCTTCCTGCACGCGCGAAGAGGCTTCAACCGCTGCCTCTTTGGCTTTGGTGAATTCGCCGGAATAATAAAGGCCTTCGGCCTGAACGACAAGAGCATTGATTTCGCTGCTTGAACCGCGGAAACGGTTAGCGAAAACGATGGCTTGCTCAGCTTCGGTGCTCGAAGCGTGGGTCTGCTCGATATTCGCAATCGTCGCATCGGCTTCGCTTTGGAGAGTGGCTAAGTCGGCATCGACTTTCTTGACGTCGATTGGGGCACTCAATAAATCAGTCGAAAGGGTATCAAGCATGTTATAGAGGCTATCGATCTTGGAGGAATAAATAGCATAAACGGACTTGATGTTGATTTCCGTTAAGGATTTCTCTGCGTTTTTAATGCGAGCCCAATAGGTCGACAAAGCGGCGTTGGCGGTTTCGCTGTCGGTCTTCAAAGAAGCGAGATAATTCTGGAAATCAGTGATTTCCTTGGCGGCTTCCACGCCTTGATCACGCAATGAATTCATCCGTTCGACAAGAAGCGAGTAAGGCTGCTTGGTCGAGCTGTGAATATAGGCATCAAGACTGCGGCGAGAAGCGCCGGCCTTATTGATGGTGGCCTGAATCGAATCGATCTGCGGCTGCTCACCGCTAAGCAAATAAATGCGCCTGACGGCTGGGAGAGCATTGCAAAGGACGATGAAGCTCTTTTCAAGCGCCGTTTCCTTGGCGTAGACGCCTTCGCATTCGCTTTCGAAGACGGAACGGGCGGTCTTTTCGGAATCGATTTTCGCCACATAAGCATCGATGCGGCGGGTCATGGAATCGAGTTCGCCATCAACGCCTTTTAGATCAAAATTAGTGACCCGAGTGGCAAGAGCGGCCAGTTCATCGTTAAGACCGGCGAAATCATCCGGCAATAAGATGTGATAGAGCGGATAACCGTTTTTGATCATCTCATCGTAACGGTTTTGCAAGGAGGTCAATTTATCGGGAATAACCGATTGAATGCTGATGCAGATATTCGGAAGGCTACGGAGAATCACGGCCAAGGAATCATTAATCGGCTTGATTTGATTGACCACGATGGTTTTGGCGTCGAGATACTGGGCGTTTTCGATGTTTTGCTCCACTGTGTCAAAGAGGCTGTCCAGCTTAGCGAAAACGGCTTCGAAAGAGGGGCTAACAAGACCTAAATCGGCTTGACGAGAGAAATAATCCTGTTTGATTTTGCGAAGCTTTTCGCGTTCGTCGAAGGTTAAGGTACGGCAATCTTCCTCATCTTGGAATTTGCGTTTTAAAGCGCCGTCGAGCGATCCTACTTGCGATTCGTAGGTTTCGATAGATTTACGGGCAATCGGAAGTTGTTCTTTGAGTTCCTTGTACCGACGAGCGGCCAAGTGATCTTTTAGACCATTGAGGGCGGCTTGAGCCGAAGCGTCAGAAACATCGCGGATGTCCTTGAACTTTTTGTTCCAGTCCATGTATTCCTGAACATAAGTGAGGTTCATGCTGGAAATGGTTTCGAGACGCTTGATGAACTGGCTATCCTGGCCAAACAGAAGACCATGACTTCTTTCGAAGCGGGTCGATAAGTCGTGAACTTGCCGTTTTAAGCGCGCGTGCATGAAAACGGTGAAATACAAAAGGACCATAATAACGAGGAAAACGATTCCCCCGATAACCGAGAGGGCGATGATGCCGCCTAAGGAGATAAGAGTGATAAGTGTCATAGTTTTTACCGATTTACTATATCACGTGAGCGCGCCTATGCGCGATAAGAAGCGAACAAATTTCATCACGAGTAAAAATCATGGCCGAACCGAATCAAAAGAAAAAGGCGAAAAACATTGACGAAACCACCGCTAATACTTATAGTATTACTCGCGTAGATAGAGCAGGTCCTTATGCCTCCGTCCGACGTCCGCCCTCGAAAAAAGTAAGCCGACAGCTACTCGGCTGAAATGATTGGTGGACACCCGGGAAGCAGGAACGGATCCCTAACTTTACTTAACGCAAGGAAAGGAGAATACACATATGTCAAGGTACATTGATTCGAAATGGAAGCAGGCTCGTCACCTTGGTTTCAGCACATCTGAGACCGGCGATGAACTCAAGCGTCGCGCTTATGGCCCGGGCCAGCATGGTCAGGATCGTAAACGGAAGCCGTCTGAGTACGGAACCCAGCTTCTTGAGAAGCAAAAGCTTAAGGAACTCTATGGCGTGAATGAACGCCAGTTCCGCCGCCTCTTCATCATCGCCAAGAAGGATAAGACCGTCACTGGTTTGGCCTTCTTCCGCATCTTGGAGAGCCGTCTCGATAACCTCGTCTTCCGTATGGGCTTTGCCCGCACGAGAGCCGCGGCTCGTCAGCTTGTGAACCATGGCCACATCACTGTTAACGGCAAGAAGGTCGATATTCCGTCCTATCTCTGCAAGATCAATGATGTCATCGCCCTCAAAGAGACCACTCCGCTTAAGTGCGTGAAAGAGTCCTTCGATGGCAAACCGGCTATTCCTGGTTACGTCAAAGTCGAACCTGAGAAGTTCACCGGCACCTTCATTCGTCTTCCGGAGCGCAATGAGCTCGCGCAAGACATCAATGAAGCGCAGATCATCGAGTACTACAACCGCTTGTTGTAATCTTCGATACATCGCAAAAAAGAGCCTCCAGTCGCAAGATTGGAGGCTTTTCTTATTCCTATTTCACAAAGCGTTCAATAGCTTCGTTGAGGGCGTCTATTTCGTGGGGATCGCCGGATTTTGATGCCGCCAGAACCCCTTCGGATAAGTGGCTTTCAAGAATAACCTTTCCCGTATTGGTTACCTCGGATCGGACGGCCGAAAGCTGGGTGAGAATCGCTACGCAGTCCTCGTCATTCGCCACCATCTTCTCGATTTTCCGTAAATGTCCGATGGCTCTCGCAAGACGATTGACCACCGCTTTCTTCTCTTCCATGGACTGAATGGGGTGTTTGGTTTTCGTAGACGGAACTGGAATCGTCTTCTTTACGATGATTGTTGCCATTGGTGCATCCTTTTTATCCCCGGGTGGGGGTTGTTATATAATCTTATGCCGCCTATTGTATCATGGTGAGGTTCAACTTATGTCGAATGTCCGAAAAATGACGACTGCCGCTCTCTTGCTCGCGATTGGTATCTTGCTTCCTTTGGCCTTTCATACAATCGGAAACGCCGGTGCCATTTTCGCCCCGATGCATTTAAGCATCTTGCTGGGCGGCTTTATCCTAGGACCAGCCTATGGGGCTTTGCTTGGATTATTGACTCCGCTCTTAAGCTTTGTGACGACCGGAATGCCGCCGGTAGCGGTACTTCCCGGCATGATGGTCGAACTGACTATTTATGGAGCCGCCACAGGATTTTTCTATCGGCTCATCAAAACTAAAAATTTCTATCTCGACATTTACCTCACCCTCATCATCTCGATGCTTCTCGGGCGCTCATTTGGCGGTCTCACGAACTGGATCCTTTATATGGCGGGCCGCTCGGCAAAAGCCTATACCTGGACCAGTTTTGCCACCGCTTACTTCGTGATCAGTTGGCCTGCGATTCTCATTCAAATCGTCGCCATACCAGCGATTCTAATCGCCCTAACCAAGAGCCACTTAATCAGCGAAACCGACCGTTACTTCAACCCCGAAAAAGTCGAAGCGGCGAAGGCTCGCGAACAAGCCGCTTTCTTCGATAAACTCGCCAAGAACTGGGATGAAAAAGAAAAAAATCAGAGCGAAAAGATCGCTTCCTTATTCTCTAACGTCCCTCTTCAAGAAAACGACCAGGTCCTTGATTTAGCCTGCGGAACTGGCGTCATTGATGATTATCTCCTCTCCAAAGGAACGAAGATTGTCGGTCTCGATGTCAGCGCCTCGATGCTTCAACTAGCGAAAGAACATCACAACGACCCCAATATCTCCTATGTCCAAGGAGACTTCTATTCCTTCCTGGATGAGCGAAAATACGATGCCATCGTTTGCTATAACGCCTATCCCCACTTCCAGGACAAAGACGCCTTCGCCGCCAAAGCCGCTTCTCTCTTAAAGAAAGGCGGGCATCTTTATATCCTTCATTCAATGGGGCGGAAGCAACTTAACGAGATGCATGGATGCGGCAAGGAAGATCAATGCGGCCTCCCCTTGCAAAGCCCCAAACAAGAGGCTTTTCCCTTTTGGAAAGAGTTCAAAAAGGGACGTCTTGAAGAAGACGACAATCATTATTTCATCGAATTGATCCGCCGCTAAAAGAAAAATTCCTCAGTCTATGGGCCGGGGAATTTTTATTTTTGCAAATAATAAACGTTGTCTTTTTTCGCGTAAGCGAGCTCCCATCCGGGGTGGAAGTTCATCAAATAGCAACGCATTTCGCTGATATAGCGTTTGAAGGTGGTTTCGCTGAGCTCGCATTCGCTCAAATAGTATTCCTTGTGAATGCTTCCATTGGAGGTGAGGTTTTCGTACATCAATAAGACAGTTTGGGTCTTGGTGGCTTTCATAATGGGATTAATTGTAGAAACCCTGAAGGCCGTAACTTGACCTGCAGGGCCGAAAAAGTGGATTTTTGCCGACAAAAGATGTTGTACAATATTTAAGAATATGGATAAGGAGCTCGGAACTTACGTCGCGGAACGGAGACGTTCCCTTAATTTACGCCAAAGCGATTTGGCGGATAAACTTGGTTATTCTACCCAAGCCATCAGCAAATTCGAGGGGCTTGAAAGCCAGATCTCTCTTTCCGTCGTCCCCGATTTGTGCAATCTCTTTGGCGAATCCATCGACGACTTCTTTTTACGGACCAGCGAACCCGTTCGTCCTCTTAATACCAATAAACCCATCGATCAGAAACTTCTTTCTAGCAATTTGGCGGTCTTCCGAGGGAACCAAGGCTTGACCTTGGTGCAGGAAAGCCAGGCTATCGGCATTGCCAAGAATACTCTTATTTCCTATGAGAAAGGCACCTCCCTTCCCACGCTGGATGCGATGGACCGTTTCTTTATCTACGCGAAGCTCACCCCATCGACGTTTCTTTACGAAAAGCTTCCTTCAACCACCTCGCTTCGACCAGCCCGAAGCAAGAAACCTCTTATTGTCATTTTCTCATCCATCGCCGCCTTGGCCATGGTTGGCGGTTTAGCTTATTGGGTCGTGTCCTCATTCAAAGGCTATGGCAGCAAAGAGAGCGCCGCCGAAACCTCGGCCCCCGCCTCCGAGCCCACTGGCAGCACGAGCAAGGATGGCGGCTCCAGCGGTTCTTCTTCCAGTTCGTCCTCGAGTTCAGCGTCCAGTTCGTCCTCGAGTTCAAGTTCAAGCGCTTCGAGCGTCGCTTCTTCAAATAACCCCAACACCCCGCCTTTCTCGTACGCGGAGATTTTGGACGAAACGGGCGTGGGCACAAATGCCATCGCCTTAAAAGGCAACAAGTTCTATTACCATGTTCACACGAGCGACGATGCGTACTTTTACGCCCATCCCAATACTTTCAACACTTACGTTGAACTCAGTGTCTCCGATACCAATAGTTACGTTTTCGTCGCGGATGAACGATATCCAAACGATCCGCTTCGCGGAGCCCTCATGATTCCCGCCGGCGCCACGGCCCTTAATTTCACTCTTTCTGGCTATATGTCATACGCCAATCACGAGGCCGACGCCTTGCACTATACCAATCTTTACGGCGTCATCTATTAAACAAAAAAGGACCGAAATTCATCCATTTTGCACCACCGGTTGTTTTCCGTTGCTTGGTCTATTCGTGGTCTTCATCTAAAGTGTGGGTGTTAACAAAGAAGCCCCTCGCTTCTAGACGCGCGTCCCCTTCCAAATCAAGGAGACAAAAAGATGAAAACGACCAAGCCGCAGGCGATCCTACTGATGTACGAGATCCTTATGAAAGAAGGCCGGCTCGAGAAGAACGACATTCTCTCGCGTTGCCTTATCAGCGAAACAACCTTTAAGCGTTACATCAGCGAAATCCGCTGCTACCTCATGAACTACCATGACTACGCGGAACTCCACTACGATAAGCGCAACGATTACTACGTCCTCGTTAAATAAGAAAAAGGCGACCAATGACGGTCGCCTTTATTTGTCGAAGAATTAATAGCCCTCAACGGCGTCGAAGCTCGTACGCGCCATCATCGAGTTCCAAGCCGTCTCGGCATCCGCGATGCCAGTCCAGTTCTCACCACCGATGTTCTCGTTGGTGACGGTCGCCGAGATGGTCGGCGAGAGGATAGGAATGTTGATGGCAAGAGAGAAGGACATACCCGCGAGATAGCCAGCCGTGTTGGTGTTGATGGTTAAGTCCATATTGCCCAACTGGTCGTTATTGGCTAACACCGCCGTATTGAGCGATAAGCCGAAGCTCGGAGTCGTGCCATCGGTGAAGGTGTAGGAATTCAAGACCTTCTCGATGGTGATCGGGCTCTTAAAGCCCGTGGCGCTCGTGGAGACGATCGAGGAAGCGTACTTGGCCTTGACGTTCAGGATGTCGACCAAGAGATACTTCAGGATGTTCTCGACGAAGTACGGGGCGTAGACCTTCTTCACGACGGTCGTATCGCCAGACACTGGCAAGTGGTTGTACTCATAGAGATAGATGTTGCCGCCGTTGCCACCGCTAGCGGGCGCTTGGTAATAGAAGTCCACGTTGCGATAGGCTTTGGTCGATAAGGTATCGAGCAAGCCCCATTTGGCATCGTTATTGAAGATGTCGTAGAGAGGAATGTTCCGGAAGTGGCCCGAGACTTTGACGGTCTTGTCGACGACCGAGAGATAGAAATCGACCGGGATGTTCGGGATGGTCTTGATGAGGGTATCGATCGTCATCTTGGCCGAAAGGTGGAAGCTTGTGAGATAGCTGGTCTTGATGCCGAATTTCACAAGAGTCTTGAGCGAGGAGAAGTTCACATAGGAGCTATCCTCGGTGAGACTGGTGACCACGGTGTCGTTATAGGCATTAAGCGATAAGTCGACATTGATGGTGTACTTCTGATAGACAAAGTTCTCTAAGCGTAAGCCCTTGACTTCGTCGGTGTTGCTCGAAGAAGTGCCCAAAGGCAAATAGACAACGATATCATGGCCATCATCACCGATGAGGTGGCCATCGACCACCACTTTGATCTCATCGTAAGCGGTCTTGTCGTTATGGACGTTCGTGACGGACTTCAGAATCTTGCTTTCAAGAAGAGCGCCGAAGTCTTTCTTCATTAAGCGTCCGATGACGGTCTCGGCGGTTTTGGCTTTGACGCTATCAAGGAACTTCACCCAGCGCTGGTCAGGAGCGGATGGACTGAAGATGTCTTTGACTTGGGAGATGATGTCTTCGATGGAAGCGACGGATAAGTCGCCATTGAGCGGTTTATCGTTCTTGGCGAGCTTGTTGCTATAAGAGAAGAGGAGCTTCGCTTCGTTAGAGGCGGAAGCGGCCGTCATATCAGCGGTGATGTCGTGGATTTGACTCACAAGAGCACCATTGGAGTCCAAAGACCAATCTTTCGAAGTCTGAACGGCCTGGATGTGGCCGGTGCCGACTTTGTTCTTGATGTCCGCTTGAGCAGAACCGGAGAGAACGAACTTCGTGTTGGTGCCCGTCTCTTCGATGACGGTGCCATTCGTACCCATCTTGTCGGAAGCCGAGTTGATCGTGAGACCGAACTTCTGGGTATTGGCTAAATCATAGATTTGGTCGAAGACGCCACCGGCAAAGTCGAGCGAGAGATAACCCGTGCCCGCTTTGGCCGCATCGATGCGACTCGTCGAATAATCGACGGTCTTGAAGGTGGCCGAAGTGAGTTTGACGGAACTAGAAAGAGTGAGGTTATGAACGGCGATGGAAGCGAGATTGACAGGCGTAGCTTCCGTCGCATCGTTGCCATTGATGGTCACGACGACTTCGGAATCGCTGCCTAAGCCTAATTGATCAAGCGAAACGCTGATAAGAATGGAATTGTCGTCGATGGTGATTTTCTTTAATTCAGTGAGAACCTTCTCATAGTGGCCATCATAAATGTCCTTCATAAGCGGGCTCTGCGTGACGAAATCAAAGGCGGTTGTGGCGCTCTTGGTTTCGGTCTGACCGAATTTGGCTTTCATCGAGTCGACGAGAGAGGCCATGGCGCCATGGCTCATTTTGGCCTTGAGGGCGTCATTATAAGTAAGATAAGCGGCCTCAGGCGTATAAACGGCGCCTAAGGATTGGGAGTCCGTGGTCTTCTCGGTATCGGTGGACTTAGCGAAATAGGAATAAGTCGAATCAAGTTTGATATCGAGATAATCGTCCATGAAGGACTTGGCGGAGAAGTCGACGTTGGCGCCGCCGCTCAAGACTTCATTGGCGGTTCCGTTGGTCAAAGCGGCATCAATCGTAAGACCGACGTTCTTGCCTTTGTAGACGTTATAGAGTTTTTCGATAAGTTTGGTCGAATCATTGACTTCGTAATACTTTTTCTTGCCTGAAGCTTCCGGATCGACGATGGTGATGCTATCGCTCATCGTGACATCGGAAAGATTGAAAGTGATCTTCCAATCGCCGAAAGTAAGCGGATTGGTATCGAGCGTATAAGCCCCGGTCAAAAGGCAATTCTTATCGGCCGTCATGACGATTGTCATGTTATCGATATTAAGAGTGAAACGATAGGTGCCATCGGTCAAATCTTCTTCTTTCATCTGACTTAAGGCACTGGTGATCTTGGTGGTCGAATCACCCGAGGTCAAAGACGAGCTCATCGAATCGAGATCCAAGTTGGCGCTCTGGATATCGAAGATGCGGATGAGGCTCTTCATGAAATCAACACGATTATCGACATCGCTCTTGTAGTTGACGCCCATGGCGGAGACGTAAAGGCTGCCGTTGAGCATATCGAGGTCAAGGGTATCCGCGTTAGCGCCATCATTGACCGTCACGGCCGCGCCGTTATAGGTCAAATTGGCTTTGAGGTTCAAACCGATCTTATCAAGAGCCAATTCCGGCATCGAGAAAGCGATGGTCGAATCAAGACCGAAATTGTTATTCGGATAAGAAACGTTGGCGGTTAATTTGGCGGTCAAACCCTGAACGCTCGTGAGATTGGACGTGAATTTCTGCACAGGAGTAAATTCACCAGTCGTGTCATCAGGAACGTAAGAGCTCCGAGTTGTCGTGGCTCCACCACCTGCCTCTTCGGTTCCTTTGGCGGTATTTGGAATTGCGAAATAAACGATCGTGGTCGTGGCCGCGAACATGAGGCCTAAAGTGGTCGCGTAGCGGATATCCCGTTTGCGGCGCAGCCTGCGGCGTTCTTTCTTTAATTCATCATTCTTTTCCATAACTAAGTCCTCCTAGCATATGTATTCTCAATCGCCTGTCCTGTAGGCGATGGGAGTCGAAGTATCGGGGATTTTGAAGCCCCCGTCCGTCTTGATGACGGTGCGAAGATGTCCTTCAGTGGTGGTTGGTAACGGTATCGCCTGAAGGGTGACGACGTATAACTCATGCGAGGTGATGGATTGAAGCTCCAACTTCGCGGAGAGATAGAAGGTAAGATGCACGTATTTGAAGGTCAAACTCGAAAGGTTTGAGATCGTGGTCATTTGAACAGCATAGTTGACGGTGCTTCTAGACGGAGCGAGTTCCATCTCGAGGGTGTAACCAGCGTCGGTCTTGACGAAGGAGGTGGCGGGGTCGCCGCTTAAGGTCTCTTTCGCAGGGTTGACGGTGTTGTCGTTAATGACGTAGATGATCGGCGTATCGACCGTGCGGCCATAACTATTGAAGTATTCCGTGAGGGTGAAATGCGTTGAGGTGGCGTTGAAGGAAGCGACTTCCGGGTTTCCACCGACGGGTTTGCCAGCATAGAATTCGATGCCGCTCGCGCTTTGATAAGCTCTGGAAGCCATCGAAACGATGGAACTGCTGGAATTAGATTCTTCGACGTATTGGTCGCCATCGCGAATAACAGTATCGCGAATCTCTTGAACGACACCGGCGGCTTTCGCACTGCCTTTGCCTTGAGTCATGTAGTTATCGTGCTTAGACAAAAGCATGAGCGAGATATTGGCGATGTCGCTATAAGTGAAGATGTTTTTATCGACTAGAGTCGTAAAGTCGACGTCATTGTTCTTTTCGATGACTTGACCATAGGTATCAAGAAGGGCGGCATTATTGTTGTTGTCTTGGACAACGGCGGAATGCGAAGTCTTAGGAGAAGTTAAACCATGAAGGTAAATGCCAAGTCCACCGCCTAAGGCAATGGCCACGATGGAAAGAACGCTCATCGTGATGATGGCACCGACTTTTTTGTTGTGAGTTTTGTTTTTGTTAAAAAGCATGGTTTCCTGTCTCACCAGCTTGTCATTATAAATGACATGAGAGTAAAAACCTTCTAAACCTCGAAAGGGGTGAGTAGAGGGCATTCTCCAAATTAGAGAATTCCTAAAAATAAGGGGGTTTTGCAAGGTTAGTGAGTGGATTTAGCCGATGGTTAGTGAAAAACGGAAAACGCTTTCAGTTACGCAAAAGGCCCCTGTTTTTTTGGCGAATAGAGAAAAATAGGCTTTCGTGGAGTTACAAAATTGCCGTCTTGCAAGCGCCAAAATGCCTTATAGAATATATAGGTATATGGAAGAACTAGAAAGCATCGTCTCCGAAAACCTCGTGGCCTTACGCAAGGCCAAACATCTGACCCAGCAAGAGTTGGCTGAGAAGATCGGTTATAGCGATAAGAGCATTTCGAAGTGGGAACTCGGCAAAGCCATCCCCACCGTCGATATCTTGAAAGAGTTTGCGGACTTCTACGGGGTCACTGTCGATTTCATTATCACCGCCCAATCACCTGAAGACCGCGATAAGATCGTGAAGGGCGATCAAAGAGCTAATAATAATCATATTGTCATCACGGCCATGGTCGCGACCTTCGTCTGGTTCACCGCCGCTTGCGTTTACGCCTCTAGCGTCCTCAACGGTTTAGGCAACTGGTGGGTCGCCTTTATTTGGGCTATTCCTGTCAGCGTTTTCACCACCGGGTTCCTTATTCGCTGGTTTTGGGGCCGTTGTCTCAATTTCACCATTTGCGCCAGCCTTTTTGTTTGGACGATCCTCACCGCTTTTGCGGTTCAGTTCGCCTTTTATCCGCCTTACGAGCACTTGTGGTACATCTACTTGGTTGGCGTGCCGCTTCAGGTTGGCATCGTCCTCCTCTATCGCTGGAAATAAAAAAAGCGGCCTCACGGTCGCTTAGGAATCCTTCGGGATTCTTTTCATAAAACGGCGAGATAGTAATTCTTCTTGCCACGACGGACGATCAAATACTTTCCACAGAGGGTATCTTCTAAGCCATAGACCTTGTTGGGATCATCGGCGAGAACGCCATTGACGGAAACGCCTTTTTGCTCGATGAAGGTACGGGCCTGAGTTTTGCTCGGGGCCGCGCCGACGGCAATAAGGAGATCTGCGAGGTTCTTTGGGGCATCAAGTTTGACTTTGAGCGTGCCAAGAAGTTCTTCGATTTCGCTTTCCGTAAGGGAACGAACATCGCCATTGAAGAGGACTTCTGACATCTTGACGGCTTCATCCGCGGCCGCTTGACCATGGATTTCCTTCGTCACTTCGTAAGCCAACTTCTTCTGCGCGATTCTCATGCCTGGATGGTCAAAGTGGTCTTTCGCCACCGCTTCGATCTCGTCGTGCGACAAGAAAGTGAAGACCTTCAAATACTTGACCGCATCCTCATCGGTGCAGTTAATGAAGTACTGATAGAGTTTGTATGGCGAAGTGAGTTTCTGGTCAAGGAAGAGGGCTCCGTCTTCGCTCTTGCCGAACTTCTTGCCATCGGCCCTGGTAATAAGGTGCGCCGTCATGACTTCGCATTCGGCATTCTCGCCATCGAGCTTACGGATAAGTTCCATGCCCGAAGTGAGGTTGCCCCACTGGTCGTTGCCGCCGATTTGAATCTTGCAGCCGTATTTTTTGTTAAGAGTGTAGAAATCGATGGATTGAAGGATTTGATAAGAGAACTCGGTGAAAGAAATGCCGGCTTCTAGACGCGAAGCGACGATCTCCTTGCTGAGCATGTAGTTAATCGAGAAATATTTGCCATAGTCACGAAGGAAATCAAGGGTCTCCATGTGACCGAGCCAATCATAGTTATTGACGATGATGCCTTTCTCCGGATCGCTTAAATCCAAGAAACGCTCAAGCTGGGATTTGATGCTGGCAGTATTGGCGGCCAACGTCTCTTTGTTCTGCAAGTTTCTTTCCTTGCTCTTGCCGCTCGGGTCGCCAATCATGCCCGTCGCGCCGCCAACCACGGCGATAATGCGATGGCCCGCTCTTTGTAGGCGCATCAAAATCGAAATCATTACGAAGTTTCCTAAGTGCATGGACGAAGCGCTCGGGTCAAAGCCGCAATAAATGGTTTGTTTGGTATCTAAAAGCTTATGAACGCTAGCTTCATTGCTATATTGTTCGATGAGTCCGCGATAGTTCAGATCGTCAATGATGTTATCCATAAAAAGTAACCTTTCGTACGATGGTAATTGTACCTTCATTCCTGATTTTTGCCACTAGAAGAAAGAAAAAGCCCCTTCACTTTTCAGTGAAGAGGCTCTCTTTGGCGTTTGCTGATTAATACATCCCGTCCATGCCGCCGCCCATGCCGCCCGCTGGGGCAGCCGGTTTGTCTTCCTTAATCTCCGTGACGGAGGCTTCGGTTGTGACAAAGAGAGCGGAGATGCTCGAAGCGTTAAGAATAGCGCTACGAGTCACCTTGGTCGGATCGACGATACCGGCCTTGAACATATCGACCCATTCGCCCTTCTCGGCATCGAAGCCGAAGTTTTCCTTCTGCTCCGCCTGCTTTTCGGCGATTTCCTCGGCATCGTATCCAGCGTTATCGGCGATCTGGCGTAACGGCTCATAGAGGGAGTCCATGACCGCGTTGATGCCTTTTTGAACATCCGGATTGGCATCCGTGATGGTGTCTTTAAGGTCTTTGTAGCATTCGGCAAGAGCCGCGCCGCCACCGATCACGATGCCTTCGCTCACGGCCGCTTTGGTCGCGTTAAGGGCATCTTCGATGCGGAGCTTCTTGTCTTTCATCTCGCTCTCGGTCTGGGCGCCGACTTTAAGGACGGCGACACCATTGCTGAGCTTAGCAATGCGTTTCGAAAGACCTTTCTTGTCATATTCGGAAGTGACGGTGTTGTACTGGGCTTCAAGTTCGGCAATGCGATCGGCCAAATCTTTCTTCGTGCCAGCGCCGCCGACAATGGTCGTAGTGTCTTTCTTGACTGTGACTTTTTTGGCACTGCCAAGATCTTCAACCTTAATGTCTTTGATGGCCATGCCGAGATCTTTGCTGAAGAATCTCGCACCAGTCATGATGGCAATATCCTGAAGGGCGGCTTTCTGAGCATCGCCAAATTCAGGGGCCTTGGTAGCGACGACGTTGAAGGTGCCACGGAGCTTATTGACGACAAGGGTCGAGATCACATCGGCGTCGAGGTCATCGGCGATGATGAGAAGCGGCTTATGGGAATCAACGACCGCCTGTAAAAGCGGCACGATATCGTTGATATTCGAAATCTTCATATCGGTGACAAGAACATAAGTGTCCTCAAGTTCGGCCACCATCTTCTCGCGATCGCTCACCATGTACGGGCTGATATAGCCTTTGTCATATTCAAGGCCTTGGCTCACAACGAGCTGATCTTCGCTGGTCTTGCTTTCGTCGACGGTGATGACGCCGGCCTTGCCGACTTTGTCCATCGCCTGGGCGATGAGTTTGCCAATGCCTTCATCATGCGAAGAAATGGTAGCAATGGCTTCAATATCTTCGTTTGTCGAGATGGCGTGACTCTTCTGAAGAAGCTCATCCGCCACGGCTTTGCCAGCCTTTTCCATACCGACACGGACAAAGACGGGGTTCGCGCCTTTTTCAACCGCTGCAATGCCACGATGAATCATGGCTTGAGCAAGAACGGTCGCAGTCGTTGTTCCATCGCCAGCCTTTTCGTTGGTTTGGTTCGCGACTTCGTACACGAGCTTAGCACCCATGTTCTGCACCGCGTCTTTGAGTTCGATTTCGCGGGCGATGGTTACGCCATCCTCGCAAATCTCCGGGCTGCCATAGCCTTTATCAAGAGCGACGTTGCGGCCTTTCGGTCCAAGAGTCACCTTGACGGTGTTAGCTAGCGCGTCCACGCCTTCGACCATTTGGTCACGGGCGGTCTTGCCGTATTTAATGTCTTTTGCCATAAGTTTTTTAGCTCCTTATATCTTTAATTGGTTAATTAGTCGACCACGGCGAGGATGTCCTCAGCCTTGATGATGAGGTACTTATGATCCCCATCTTCGTAATCGGTTCCAGCGTATTCGCGATAAATGACCTTATCGCCAACTTTGACGCCTTCGATCTTGACGAGTTTGCCGCTCTCAAGAGTCTTGCCTGGGCCCAATGCCACGACGGTAGCAAGGTTGCCGGTCTTCTTCTCGCTCGTGAGAACGATAGAGCCGACCTTCTTCTCATTGGGTACTTTTTCAATAAGAAGATTGTCGTTTAACGGTTTGATCATGTGCAATAACTCCTTTTCCCGAATTTCGGGTTCACGAATGTAGTTTAATCGCATATTTGGCACTGTCAAGGGTAGAGTGCCAAAGATTTTTCCTATGAAACCGATATTTGAAAACTGTTACATTAATAAATCATAATTTTTAAAACAAAGTAAAATGACTTTTTTTGATGCTATAAAATCTCCGAATGCCACAAGTCTTCTATTGTTTTTATACTGACTAAAAAAGCGTTTGCTCGGTTTTAATAGAGTTGAATTATAAAAAGTAGTTACATTTTCATTATTTTCATGCTTATAATATGGTCGTCAGATAGCTCAGGAACTATTTAGACACCCTTCTAATGATCAGGAATAGAAGGCTGACGGCCATCGCTATGGTGACCGCCGCGCTAGGGTTGGGAGGAACCCTTGTCGCATTCTTAGCCGAACAACAAAAATCACCTCTTATTGCCGAAGCCACCACGTCCGCGTGGGATGGCTCGACGCGCACTGCATATAGCAGTAGCACCGTTAGTTATAACGGCGCTTCTTATTATGTTATCGACTCTGCGGAGAAACTCGCCTACGTGGCTACCAATAACGCTTCCTGGAGCAAAAACTTCCTTGTGACCGCCGATATTGATCTTGGCAATAAGCAATGGACCTCAATCGCCCAGAATAACGGCGTTAGCAGTTACAACAAAACCAATAAAACCATTGTCGCCTATACTGGCATCTTTGATTTCAATGGCCATACAATCAGCAATATGTCGATCACTGGCACCTATAACGCCAGCGGCAACTATGTCTATTACATGACGCTCGGCCTCTTTGGCAACAACAACGGAACTATTCGTAACCTTAACTTAAAGGATGCCACGATTACCGTGAGCACTAACCAAAGCCAGGCTTTCGTCGGCGGCATCACCGGTTATAACGGCGGCACGGTCGAATCCTGCACCGTCTCCAACCTTAATCAAACCGTCACTTTCCACGATCCTAATTATTCTTATTATCGCAATCGTCGCAACGCCGCCGGTTCTTTGGTTGGCTTCAATGGCGGCACCATTAAGAACTGCCTCTATTTGAGTGGTTCCACCACCGTCCATAGCGATGATGAGGACTATTACGACCAATACGGCACAAACTCGACTGTCACCGCCGGCACCATTTATGGCAACTCTGATACCGATTCAGTCGTCACTAACGTTTACACCGATTCGACTAATGTCACCACCACCGTTCCTAATGGCGTCACCAATAACGCTTCGACCACCGAAGGCGATTTAAGCGATGGCACAATCACCGAAGCGGTCGAAACCATTAATGCTGCCATCACTGAAGCCTCCGCAACTGAGGGCAACGCCAATGTTGAAGTCAACAATGGCACGAACCTCTTCGGCGGCGAAACCACAACTCCGACAACGACTGACACAACCGCCACCGACTTGCTTGCGGAGTTCATGCTTCTTAACGCGTGCGAAGATTGCGATAAAGTTGGCACCTACTGGGATGCCTATAATTCGGATCCCGCCGTCAAAGCCGCTTTTGATTCTTATGTCATCAGCGATCCGGCTGGCGATTATACCGCCGGTTCGAAGCTTACCTATATGCACAATCACTCTCTTGCGAAAGCGGGAGGAACCTCCTCGATTGTCACCACGTTAAAGAGCGAATCGAGCGAAAGCCAAGCCCTTCTCATCGTCGGTGCCATCACGGTAGCCTTAGGTGCCACTGGCTACTTCCTCTTAAAGAAGAAAGCCACCGCCTGACGAATAGTTAACTAAGGCCTCACTTCGGTGAGGCTTTTCTTTTGCTTTAGAGAGAAAGGGACTTAGAATATCCTCATGGTTATTTTAAAAATCAAAGACTTGGGCGAAGTCAAAATCGAACTCGATTACAAAAACGCCCCGAATACCGCGAAAAACTTCGTGTATTTGGTCAACAAAGGCTTCTACGATGGTCTCATCTTCCACCGCGTCATCAAGAACTTCATGGTGCAAGGCGGCGATCCGACTGGCACGGGCATGGGCGGCGCCGATTACGAAATCAAAGGCGAGTTTACCAAGAACGGTGTCCCCAATCATCTCTCGCATAAACGGGGTGTCATCTCGATGGCCCGTTCGAGCAACCCCGATTCGGCCTCTTCGCAGTTTTTCATCTGCGACAAGAACGACGAATTCCTCGATGGTTCGTATGCCGCGTTTGGCCATGTGGTCGAAGGATTGGATGTCATCGATAAAATCGCCAGCGTCCGTAAGAATGCCGACGACCGTCCGTTGACTCCCGTGGTGATTGAAAAAGCCACCGTCGTCGACGAGAAAGTCGAAGAACCGATTAAAATTCGTTAATTAGACAATGACTTTGAAAAAGCACCTCTAATTCTCTGGGTCAAAACCAGAAAGGGGTGCTTTTTTTGTTGAAGAGCTTATTTCCGATAGAACGCCGAATAATCGATGTTGTTCAAAGAATTCTTAATTTGGTAATAACGGATGTCGGGTACAATGCCATCTTTATGGCCTTGCTCCAAAAGGCTTTGGGCTTTGGATTTGTCACCGCGGCCGAGGGCCTCGTTGATCTTCTTCATAAGAGCGTCCTCTTCCTCCGACACGGGAACGATCTTGCTTCGTTCGTCCACTTCTTCCTCAAAGGCAATGAATTCGACGATAATCCGTTTAAGGAACTCGGCGAAGGTTTCTTTTTTCTTGGTTTCTTTTGTTTCTTCCATATCTTCATCTTAACCGAAAAATGGCATCATTGTCATCTTTCTTGCCTCAATTGTAATGTCAAAACAATTCAGCTCTTCCTCTCATCTCTTTTTAGAAAGCGAATGGTCCACGAAAAAGACGTCAACGTAATGGAGTCGTCTCTTTATTATTTGTCTTTTTTCTCGCGGTGAAGCTTATGCTGAAGATCTTCGTGAATGCGTTTGAAGAATGATTTCTTTTCGGTGGTCTCGTCTTTTTCTTTGCTCACGTAGAAGACGCCATAAACGAGAGGCCCGATATGGCTTCCGATAAGAGGGTCGATTTGGATAATCGGCAGATCCTTTTTATCTTTGTATTCCGGATAGAAGAAATCACTGCTGAAACGGTCGAGAATCGTCTTGTCGCTTGAATAAAGAAGATAGCACGGATAAGAGAAATCAATCGGGCTTTCCTTGGTTTTTTCGATGACGAACTTCATGGCGTTTTTGGTGCCTAAGGCTTTGCCAGCCAAGCACACCACGCCTTCTTCGAGCTGGCCGATCGGCTTGAAATGCAAGAAGATGCCAAGGGCCAAATTGAACTTGGAAAGACGGCCGCCTTTATAGACATAAGTAAGGGTATCCATGCCCGCGTAGACCCGAAGTTTTCCTTTTAAGTCCTCGAGGTATTCCATGAGGTCGGCAAGAGGAAGGTCGCTGTGGGCTTCCGCTTCTTCAAGAAGAATCTGGATGCCACCGAAGAAAGACAAAGTATCAAGGAGATAGACGTGCTCCGGATGCTCGCACATGGTTTTGGCGAGGTTCGCTGCCTGAAAGGCGCCAGACACTTTGCTCGAGATTGATAAAAGTAGGACGTCGTCGCCATTTTTAGTGGCATCGTTAAAGGCATCGACATAGAGCTGAGGCGAAGGCTGCGAAGTCTTCGGAAGGGGTCCGTTATCGATAAGCTTATAGAACTCGTCGGCGGTGATATCCACACCTTCGGTATAGGTTTTGCCGCCAATCGTAATCGCAAGCGGAACGAAATAGAGACCCTTTTTGAGGGCTTCAGCTTGGCTAATGCCAATTGAGGAATCGACTATAAATTTGAGTGCCATGGTTTTTACCCGCCCTATTTTCGGGCTAAGAGCCTTGCTAAATCAAGGAAAAAGAAAATTCCCCAGCCGAAGCGAGGGAATTTTGCTGAAAGATTATCCGCGATCGACGGTGCTGTTGCGTTCGATGAGTTTGGCATCGAAACGGTAGCTCTTCTCGACGAGATCGTTGTTGATGAGGTCGATGAGCATATACATAGCGCGCTTTCCGACTTCCTGCATATCGATATGCATGCTGGTGAGAGTCGGACGAACGATGGTCGCGTATTTGGTACCGACGAGAGAAAGGACTTCAACATCTTCTGGCACTTTGAGGCCGGCGTCAGTCGCCGCGTTCTCAATGCTCGCCGCGATGGAGTCACGGTAGGCGACGAAGAAGCCGCGCTTATTGGTCTTGAAGTATTCGACGAAATCGTTATAGGTGCGAGTGTAGGAATCATCGCAGTTAATGACGTGATAGGGCTTGCCTAACTTCTCATGGACTTCGACGAACGTCTTCTCGCAACGGCTCAAGAGTCTGCCGCCATCGTGGACATGCAAGAAAGTCATTTCCTTGTCGCCGCCTTTGTCATAGTAGCTCTTGATGACTTCGGTGAGCAATTCGCCATAAGCGAAGAGCACGCAGCCAACGCGGTCCGCCACGATGCGGTTATTGATGACAATGGTCGGGACGGAATAGGAAGAAATCTTCATAACATCCTCATCGTCGAGCTCATCGTCGAAGATGATGGCGCCGTCGACGTGGGTGGTGATGACCTTTTCGATCATCGAAAGGGCCTCATCGCGGCTATGGCTGGTGGTAAAGAGAGTAAGGACAAAGCCTTTTTCCTTCGCCACTTCGCTGATGCCGTTAAGCATGTTCGAGATGTAAACGTAATTGGCGCTCGGGATGATGACGCCGATGTTGGTGGTCTTGTTAGTCGCAAGAGCCTGGGCCAATCCGCTCGGCTTATAGCCTAAGCGTTTGATGGTCTCCTCGACTTTGGCGCGGGTGGCGTCGGTGACGTTCCCCTGCTTATTTATAACACGGGAGACAGTAGCGAGGCTGACTCCGGCGGCTTGGGCGACTTGGTATATCGTGACACGATCTTTAAGGTTATCCATATTGATACCTCCGAGTCTTATTATATGTAAGCATTTTCAGAAAACAATGAAAATGTTTATCAATACAATGAAAATAAATGATATATATCACTAATAACCACGGAAATATTGGCATTTTTATTATGTCGGTAAAATGAAAACGATTAGGCTTTTTTAGGGCCTAATCGTTCCCGAAAAGCACTATTTATTTGGATAAATACGGTACGATTTTCAGACGTTTAGACGGAATGTTTCTCCGTCCTTCTTTGGCTTCGTCTTTGCCATCGAGCACGACCAGGTCCCCCGTGAAGCCGACCGTGGTATTGCGGACAAGAGCGCTGCCAACGCCATAGACATCAACCGGCACGCCCTCTTTGGTCCATTCGTCGATTTTCGGAGCGGTGAAACCACTGCTAACGACGATCTTGACCCAAGTCGCCCCCACTTCGTCGAGGCCTTTTCTTAGGGCATAGATGAGTTCTTTGCAAACGCCGTGCGGATTGAACCCGCTCGTGTCTTTGCCATCGAAATAGTGATCGATAAGAGCCATCGAAGTATCAACGCGGACGGCCGAAAGGTCATGTCCCATCTTCTTCGCGAGTTCCACCGAATCATGAACGACGTTGTTATGGTAGTCGATCAAAGCCGTCGCCGGGTCTTTTGGGAACGTGCGATGATAAAGCATCGTCGCTTCGTAGACATCGCCACCGCAGATCTCAATCAAAGCGTGGGGCATGGTCCCCATTCCTTTGACGCCGACCCAAGAGCCTTGGGCATCGGTCGAGAACTTCTTGATGCCAGCCACATAAGTCGCGTAGCCATCTCCTGCTTGGGTGAGATAGTCGTCTTGCCGGTCCGCCATGGAGAAAGTGCCAGCCCCACGAAGGGCTCTCACCACTTCGTTGACGTTGGTCGCAACCGAACTACGACGAGCTAAGATGCCGTCGATAAGGGATTCAAGGAATCCGAAATCCTCGTATTTCCCCGTCACTTTTAAAACCGGTTCACCATTAGCAATCATTTCGCCATCTTCAAGGGATTCGATTACAAGAGTCTCCGGATGATGGGCGAAAGTATGGATGAGGGCGATCGATTCATCAAGGCCGCAAACCATCGTATCGTCACGGCGTTGGAACCATTGCTCGGTCACAATATGGCCGGGGGCATGATCAAGGACGATTTGGCGCGAACGGAGGAAATAGTTGGCGCTGTAATAGCCATCGGCGATCCGCGGATCAAACTTGAAGGTCTTGTTGGTAAGACGAGCAATCTTGCCCGCTTCCTTCAGACGCATTTCGCAATCTTCGCTCATTTTTTGTTACCTCCGAGGAAGAAATCCTCGCCCGCGGCATAGCCTTCGACCAAGAAGGCGCCCGGATTATCGGCTAATTTAAGCTCTTTGCTGGAGCAGATTGAGCATTCGTTTGGAATGTTGCGGCTGACGAATTTATGGAAGACGGAGCCATCGTAACGGATGGTGCCATCAAGGGCGACCACCACGAACTTCCCTTCTTCAAGATTCGGATACCAGCTGACGGTCGTAATGGTGTTTTCGCCAAGCGACAAGGTGACGATGCGGGCTTTCTCATCGATCGGATGTTCTTCGAGCTTGACGATTTTCGCGACGCTGTAGCCGCTCTTATCTAACAATGCCAACGGAGCCAAACCAGCTTCGGAAATCATGGAATTGACGACATCGAGAAGAGGTTTCTCAGGGGCGAAAATGATGCCACTTGTCTTTAGATGGAAGACTTCGCTCACGTTGAAGATATTGATGCCGACAAGTTTGTTATCAGCATAAAGAGCCTCCACGCGGCCTTTTCTTTCTGCGTGGTCGACTTTTTGCTCGGGGTCGAGCAAAACGAACAAGATATCTCCGGTGACTTTGTAGTTATAGAACAAGCGATACATGGATGTTTCCTCTCTTTGATGATACTACTCTACGTTCTTATTCGCCCCTAGTAAGCACTAGACGGTGAATCGGCAAACCAGCCTCGCGGAAATTCTTTTCGTATTCCGTCATGGCATCGGTTGCTTCGTTAAGGGCATAATTATCGTCTTTTTGAATGATTTTTAAACCAGCTTTCACCGCTTCGTCTTGGGTGAAAGCGTAAAGCGAATCGTTATCGGTTTTGACATAAATCGCCCCATCTTTAGCGAGCAATCTCATCATGGCCCGTAAACGCGGTTCGCTCGTTAAGCGACGCTTCCAATGTTTCTTTTTTGGCCAGGGATCGCTGAAGTTCAAATAAATCCCTGCAAAAGCCCCTTCTTTTAAAGTGGTGGCTACCTCATCGAAATCGACGCTCATGAGAACGACGTTAGGAAGAGCGGCCGCCAAAACTTTCTTGGCCAAAAGACCGCTTATCGAAACATCGCGTTCCAAAGCTAGCCAATGACCGCCCCGACTCGCCATTTGGATGACGAAATCGCCTTTCCCCGCTCCAATCTCCAGATAAAGAGGAGACTGGGCGTAAAAGGCACTATCAAGAGGCAATGATTCTTTGACTAACTCCGGGTGTTCGGCTAGAAACGGCGCGGCCCAGCGTTTATGACGAGCTCTCACTTGGCCGCCTTGCCTAACATATAGATCGCCCGGGCGTATATCGCGATATCCTTCGCGAAATCGTCCATGTAAATGTACTCATCCACCGCGTGCATATTGCCCGGATGGCCTTCCCACTCGGCGCCAAAGGCGACGGTGTTCTTGGCTTCTTTGGCGTAAGTGCCGCCGCCGATAGCCAACGGCTTAGCAAAGAGCTTATGGGTGCCCTTCTTGTAGGCCTTAAGCAAAGTCGAAACGAGGACGCTCTTCTTGTCGAATAAGAGCAAATCGCCTTCCGACATCTTGTTGCAGACGAGGCCAGTCTTGGTCTCGAAGTTGTGAATGAGATCATCCGGTTTCGCCGTCTCGCCATAACGGAAATCAACCGTCATCTTAAAAGCTTTGCCATCATATTTCACGATGCCAAAGTTATAGGTGGTATTGCCAAGTTCAGGCGAATTGTTGAAGCCATCGAAGCCTTTGCCAAACGGGTCGGCAAGAAGCGAGGAGAGGCTCTCTAAGAATTTGATATGGTAGAACTTCCCTAAAGTATCGAAGGCCTTCAAAGCGGCGTTGTCGCCTAATTCAGGGGTGCTGCCGTGGGCGGATTTGCCTTTAAAGGAAACGATATCGATGCCTTCAGCCGAGGTAACGTCGCAAAGATCTTTCTTGTCGGCTAAGAACTTTTCAAGATTCACGTCGCGCTTAAGAGTCACGACGAGCTTGTCGCAGACGGCGTTAGCGGCCACGCCGCCATCCATCGCGATAATCGGCGACAGGTCACAAATGCGGACGGCCTGATAATGACGGATGCCTTTTTCGGCATAAATGAGCGGCCAATTGGCGTCCGGTGTGAAACCCAAGGCTGGCTCTTCGCCTTTGTGCTGATTGAAATAATAGGCAAGGCAAGAAGAACCGCGTTCCTCATCGCCACCCGAAACGAGCTTCACGCGGAAGCCTTTGATTAATCCATTGTCTTTGAGGGCTTTTAAGGCATAAAGGCTGGCAAGCAAAGGTCCTTTGTCATCGCAAGTTCCCCGGCCCCACATACGACCGTCTTTGATTTCGCCACCGAATTCCGGATGGCTCCATTTGCCTGAGACCGGGACCACATCGCTATGGCCATAAATGCCAATGAGCGGTCCTTCTTCGCCAATCGATAATTCCGTGCAATAGCCATCGCACTTATCGACTTTGAAGCCATAATCTTCACCAAGTTTAGCCACGTAATCGAGGGCTTTCTTGACGCCGGCGCCAAAGGGCTGTCCACTAGCGCGGCTGGATTCATCGTAAACCGAATTGATCTGCACGAATTTCTGAAGCGCCACCGTGGCGTTCTTGAGCTCGCTCTTGGCGAGTTTGTCGAAATTGACCATAATTCCTCCCGCTTCTACTTATTCCTTGCAAAACGTAAGACGCTCTTGCCCGTCACGGGCACCACGATGGAAGCCAAGGTTGCTTCGCCCGCCATTCCAATGGCCAAGAACCCCAAGACCAGCACAACTAAGCTGGTTCCTAAAGTCGTATTGGCGAATAAGAAGGCTTTCGTCTCGCTTGGGAAGAAGACATAGAGATCCAAGAAGACGAGAACGGTATGGACGCAAGTGAGGACGAAGCTCGTCGCCCCAATTGCGAAACCATTCGTGTATATCTTAGTATTCTTACGCTCGAGAAGAAAGATTAAGCCAGCCAAAAAACCAAAAAGAACGCGTGAAGGAATGCTGACCCATGGATAAACGAAGAAACCATTGAAACCGACGGGCTGCAAAAGCGCGGCTAAAAAACTCGTGAGGCCAAAGAAGAATCCATAAAGCGCGCCTTTCTTTGGACCATAAAGATATGCTCCGATAAGGACTGGGATATGGACCAGGGTGAGAGAAAAGCCCGGGAAGATGGTGATGTAGCCAAACTGAGGGACGAGACCCATCACGAAAATGAGCGCGAGGAAGAACGAGTCCACCGCCATTTGATGACTGCTAGCCCCCCGGCTATAACGCTTGTCAGCGTTCAAAACTACCAGCAAAAGAGCCACGATGCAGGCAAAAAGGATACCAAAGATAAGTCGTCTCGTGTCCATAAGGCTACCTCTGGCTCCTTAAATAGATCTCCTGAAGCCCATAGAGCAAAAGGTTTTCGTCATATTCGAAATCCGGCAACAGGTCTTTGACGAAAGTGGCGTTGCCGCCCGTCACGATTTTCTTTAACGGATAGCCAGCCTCTTTTTCGAAGGCTTCCGCGAAGCCTTGGATAAGGTAGGCTGTGCCATAGGTGATGCCGCTATTCATGCAGTCGACGGTATTCTTTCCCATCACGTGAGGGGGAATCGTCATGGCAACTTCTGGCAAAGCGGCCGTCCCACCCACAAGAGCCTCCATGGAAATCGAAAGGCCTGGGGCGATCGAAAGGCCCGCAAAAGCCCCATCTTTATCCACGAGCAGGAACTTATTGGCGGTCCCTAAGTCCGCGATAAAGAGTGATTTGCCATGGCGAATCAACCCGCCAACCGCATCGGCGACGAGGTCGCTTCCGACTTCGTTGGGGTTGTCGACTTTCAAGGAAAGGCCAGTCTTGAGGCGTGGCCCCACCGTCACGGCTTTGAGGCCGAGCGAATCAAACACGATTTTCGTAAGAAGAGTCTTCAATGAAGGAACGACGGAGGAGATAATGACCCCATCCACGTTCTTTAAAGAAAAGCGCTCGCCCGCGAGAAGAAGATCGATTTGTGCTTTGCACTCATCGTAAGTTTCCTTCGGCTTGGTTTCGCGCTGAAAAGTCTTTACTAATTGGTTCGTCTCGAAAAAACCGAATTTCGTCAGGGTATTCCCGACATCAATAGCTAAGAGCATTTAGGGCTGCCTCCGCTGTGGTCCTCCTCAAAAGGCGGTACCACGCAAGGACATTATAACGCTTACTTCTTCTTGGCGGCTTTGGTTTTCATCGTCCAGGTTTTGTTTTCCGTCTTCTTGGCTTGGGCTTCTTCGGGCTTTTCATCGGCTTTCGGAGTCGGCTCCACCGGTTTTTCCTCTGGCTGCTCCGTGGGTTTTTCTTCTACGGGTTCAGCGGGTTTTTCTTCAGGCTCTTCCGCTGGTTTTTCCTCAGCCGGTTGTTCAATGGCCACTTCGGGTTTTGCTTCTTCTTTTGGAGCAGGCGCGGCTTCTTTCGCGGGCTCGACGACTATGGGGCTTTCTTTCTTCTCGTTCCTCGCGTCCCCAAACCAATAAAGAATGGTTCCGGCGAAATAGACGATGGTGATAAGCAAAGGCACGTAATTACCCACGAAGGACGTATCGCCTTTTAAGCCATTGAGACCCGAGAAGATTTCATCGATCACAAAGAGCGAGCAGGCAAAGACATAAACGTACATCTTGATGACGGGGTGCTCTTTCTTCGTGAAAAGGATGAAAGTCAAAACCGCGGTCGCGAGATAGAATGCGGCTCGGACAAATTTGAAAATCAAAGCGAAATAGCCATAGGTAGCATCGAAATAAATCGAAGCGTCACCTCTAAAGAGCGTCATAAGAATCATGATCATCCATAAGAGCGAGAAAACGATATAGCCCACCGCTCCGACGATCATGACGATTTTGCCTGCGCGCTTCATTTGTTCACTCCAATCACCGCCGAGGCGAGCTCAGGGGTCATAAAGTCAAAGAGGACGATGCCCGTGAAGGAATATTTGGAAATATTGGCTTGGGCTAACGGATTGATGTACTTCGCGGTCGGCGCGGCAATTGCGAAATTGACCGGCCCGACTTTCTTATCGAGATAACCCGAAAGGAAATTGATGATGAAGGGGTCAGAAGAAATAGAGCTCGCGTAACCGAAACAATTGGTGGCTTCGGTCCACTTCGTCTCATTGTCCTTTAATAAATAGGTATCTTGGATGTGAAAAGGCACGCCATTATTCATATCGAAAGTCTGCGAGACTTTCCAAGTGTCCTTTTTGCCACAGTCAATTCCCATGGTGGGATCGGTGTAACGCGAAAGAAGAACGATTTTCCCTCTCGCCTGGCCTAAGGTCGGGACGCTGTTACTAGTGAGCCAATAGTCGTCTTTCTTGGGCGCGATGGCCTCATTTAATAAGGTCTCAAAACTCTTGGTACTGTTAGAGCTTTTGGTTTCTTCTTGAACCGACATGATAATCGTTTCGCTCGGATTCCTCGTCAAAAAATCGTAACATTCGGCCAAGACTTTGCTGAATGTCAGTTCCTGATCGATGAAACCATGGTAGAGCGAAAGCTGATCACCCACGGATTTCAGGCGGATATCTAGGAAACGGGCCCCGAAATTGAGTTGCTCGGCAATGGAGGTGTCTTGGCATTTGCCTGCCGAATCGAGGAGCGATAAGGTGGCTCCGCTATCGTGGGTGCCTGGCAACGAGATGCGCGAAAGAGACGTGCCATCCGAAAGGCTCTTCATCCACGCGGCATTGCTTTTGTTGCCGCTTGGTAGACGAACGTAGCTGATGGCTGTAGAGGCAAAAACCGCGACGGCGATTCCCCCTGCGATGAACCAGTGCTTTTTATACTTCTTATCCATATTATGAATATTATACAAAATGCCCAAGCCATTGTATTATTGAATTTATGAAACCCTTTGCCATCCATGGCGTGAAACGCGCCTTCTATGTCTCCATCGGCTTGACCATCCTCTTTTTAGGACTCTTCGGCGGCTTATTGGCCTACTACTACATGAAGCCCTCCAACACGATCATCGCCATCCTTATTGTGACGGGCATCGTGATCGCCGTTGGCGTCTCCGATCTTTTCTACGCCACGGTCGGACGGTTCCGCCGCTACAAAGGAATGAAAGGCGAAGTCATCGAGGTCAGACTTTACTCGAAAGACCCACAGACAGGCGAGCCTTATGATCGGCTCACGGGCATCAGAGAAGAAAATGGCATTCTCATCCATCGCCCCGTCGTCGGCGCCTTCAGCAAGAAATTCATCCGCACTCATAGCGAAGGCTCGGAGATGAAAGCCTGGCTTTCCCCTAATGGCGAGCTTTTGCTCCTCGAGAAACAAGATTAAATAAAACAAAAACCATCGGCCAACCCGATGGTTTTCTTTTGCTTCGTTAGGCGATGAGGTTAACGATGCGACCTTTGACGACGATGACTTTCTTGACGGGTTTGCCCGCTAAGAAGGCCTGAACTTTCGGACTCGCTTTCGCGGCGGCTTCGAGTTCTTCTTCGCTCGCCTCAGGCGAGACGGAGATGACGTCACGGGCTTTGCCATTCACCGCAACCGCGATGCTGATGGACGAAAGGACGAGTTTGGACTCATCGTAGGTCGGCCACTTCTCGTAGGCGATGGTGTCGGCGTGACCCAATAAGGACCACATCTCCTCGCCCGCGAACGGACAAACGCAGCTGAAGATCTTCGTGAAGCCCTCAAGATAAGGGCGATAAAGGCTCTTGGCTTTGTAGCAATCGTTCACGAACACCATCATTTGGCTGATGGCCGTGTTGAAGGAGAGGTCTTCGTAATCGGCACTCGCCTTCTTCACGAGGAAGTTATAGGAATAATCAAGCTCGCCCGAATTGGTGTCGCTGAGTTTCACTTTCATATCGTCTCCGTCGACGAGACGGAAGGCTCTTTCAATGAAACGACGCGCGCCATCGATGCCAGTCGTAGACCAAGGCTTCACTTCGGCGAGCGGACCCGCGAACATCTCGAAGAGACGGAGCGAATCGGCGCCATGGCTCTTGACGATATCATCAGGATTCACGACGTTGCCACGGGATTTGGACATCTTCTCGCCATTGCTGCCAAGAATCATTCCTTGGTGATAGAGCTTCTTGAAAGGCTCAGGGCACTTCACGACGCCGATATCAAAGAGGAACTTATGCCAGAAACGGGCATAGAGAAGGTGCAAAACGGCATGCTCTTGTCCGCCAATATAGAGGTCGACCGGAAGCCAATGCTCAAGGAGCTTGGGATCGGCTAAAGCCTCATCATTGTGCGGATCGAGATAGCGCATATAGTACCAGCACGAACCAGCCCACTGCGGCATGGTGTTTGTTTCGCGGGTGGCTTTCTCGCCATGATAGGTGGTGTTAAGCCAATCGGTGGCTCTTGCTAGAGGAGGCTTGCCATCCTTCGTCGGACGGTAATCGTCGAGCTCTGGAAGGACAAGCGGCAATTCTTTTTCGTCGATGGCGTGCTCTTTCTTATCTTCCGTTTGGACGATAGGGATTGGCTCGCCCCAGTAACGCTGACGGGAGAAAATCCAGTCACGGAGTTTGTAATTGACGACTTCTTTGCCCGCCTTCAGTTCGACGAGCTTCGCGGTGATGGCCTTTTTGGCCCCCGCGATATCGAGTCCATCGGCAAAGGACGAATTGATATGTTTGCCATCGCCTTCATAGGCTTCGGCGGACACGTCGCCCTCCAGGACTTGAATCATCGAAAGGTTATATTTCTTCGCAAAGGCATAGTCGCGGCTATCGTGAGTCGGGACGGCCATGACGGCCCCCGTGCCATAACTGCCTAAGACATAATCGGCGACATAAAGCGGGATCTCTTTGCCATTGATCGGGTTAATCGCGTAGGCGCCAGTGAAGACGCCAGACTTGTCTTTCTCGAGAGACGTGCGAAGCAAATCGCTCTTCCTCGCGGCCTCCGCCACATAAGCATCCACCGCCTTTTTCTGAGCTTTGGTCGTAATTTTGCTTACGAGCGGATGCTCAGGAGCCAAGCAGCAATACGTGCAGCCGAACAACGTGTCGACTCGGGTCGTAAAGACATCGAAGCTCTCTTGGCTTCCTTTGATCTTGAAGGTGATTTGGACGCCTGTGGAGGCGCCAATCCAGTTCCGCTGCATCTCGAGGGTCGATTTCGGCCAATCGAGCAATACAAGGTCTTTTTCTAGTTTGTCGGCATAACGGGTGATGCGGAGAATCCACTGCCTCATCGGCATGCGGATCACGGGGAAACCACCACGCTCGCTCTTGCCGTCGATGACTTCCTCATTGGCGAGGACGGTCCCGAGTTCGGGGCAATAGTTCACAGGCACGTCATCGACATAAGCGAGGTCGTGCTTGAACATCTGAATGAAAATCCATTGGGTCCATTTGTAGTATTTGGGGTCGCTCGTGGCGATCTCTTTGCTCCAATCGTAGGAGAAACCAAGGGATTGAATCTGATTTTTGAAATTGGCGATGTTGCGCTGAGTGAAAACATCCGGATGCTGGTTGTTCTGAATCGCGAATTGCTCGGCGGGTAAGCCAAAGCTATCCCAGCCCATCGGGTGCAGGACGTTAAAACCTTGCATTCTCTTCATGCGGGCGACGATATCGGTGGCGGTATAGCCTTCCGGATGGCCGACGTGGAGACCCTGTCCCGAAGGATAAGGGAACATGTCGAGAACGTAATACTTCGGCTTTGAGAAATCATGGGTGTCGCAAACGAATGTGTCGTGCTTATCCCAATAAGATCTCCATTTGCTCTCAATGGAGCGGTGTTCGTATGCCATATGATGAATAACCTTCTTTGCTTTACTTAAGTAGACTCTTATACAACTTCACGTATTCTTTCGCGCTCACGGCCCAACTGCGGTCGAGTCCCATCGCGCGCTTAGCGATGCGGTAATAGAGACGCTGATTGGCATATAAGTCTTTGGCGATGCCCATCGCGTAATCCATGCCTCTTTCGTCGTAATCCCGGAAGCCAATGCCATCGACTTGGAGATTGTCGGCCACGCCATCGTAACCGTGGACGCTATCCGCGAGACCGCCCGTATAACGGACGATTGGCAGAGTGCCATAGCGTTGGGCGATCATCTGGCTGAGGCCGCAGGGCTCAAAGAGCGAGGGCATCAAGAAGTAATCGCAGCCGGCGTAGATCTTATGGGCTAAGGCGGCGTTGTAGCCGATATAGACCCCAACGGTGTCAGGATGAGCTTTGCGAAGGGCTTCGGCTTTTTGCTCGAGGCCATATTCGCCATTGCCGAGAATCACGAGATTGGCTCCGGAATTCAAGGCTTTCTCCCCGCAAGTAAGAACTAAATCGATGCCCTTTTGCCAGCTGAGTCGGCTCACGATGCCATAGACAGGTCCGCCATACCATTTGATATGGAAGGCACTGAGCAAATCCGTTTGATTAAGATGCTTCCCTTCTTCAAGGGTCTTCTCGTCGTAATTCTTGGCGATGAGGGGGTCTTTGCTCGGATTCCACTCCTCATAGTCGATGCCATTAAGGACGCCGACAAAGTCATCGCGGCGGAGATTAAGCACCCCATCGAGGCCTTGCGAGGAGCCTCCCTGAAGGAGTTCTTCGCGGTGCGTAGGCGAAACGGTCGTGATTTTGTCGCTATAGACAAGGCCGCTCTTTAACGTGCTGACCATGCCTTGGAAACGGACTTTGCCCGTATCGTAAAGCGAATCATCGAGACCAAAGAAATCATTGAGGAAGAAACGGTCGATCATGCCCTTGAAGGCGGGGTTATGGATCGTGAGCACGAACTTCATTTTCGCGTAGAACGAATCATCGCGGTTCTGCTCTTTGACCAAGCACGGGATGATGGCGGTCTGCCAATCGTGAACGTGGACGATATCGGCTTGGAAGTCGATGACCTTCAAAAGACGTCTGCAAGCTAAGGCGAAGAAAGCGAAACGCTCGCCATCATCGTCGTAGCCATAGAGCTTATCGCGGTCAAAATAGTAGGAATTGCGGATCAAATAATAGGTGATGCCATCGATCACGCCGGTATAGACATCGGCGCTTTGCTGACGCCAGGACATATAGACGGTGAAAGACGGGCCTTTTTTGAACTTGTAGGCCGGATTGTTAGCGATGGATTTGTAGTATGGGATGGCGATGATGACTTCATGGCCTTCCTTGGCTAGTTCCGCGCTTAAGGAATAAACGACGTCAGCGAGGCCGCCCGACTTGCAAAGTGGGTTGCTCTCGCTAGCGAACATCGCGACTTTCATAATATCGCCCCTTGTTTGACGTAAACGATCTCATCGTCTTTGCCTTTGACCGAATGGCCTTTGGTGACGATGGAATACTTATCGATAATGGCATGCTCGACGTCCGTGTCATCGCCTAGAGCGACATTGCTAAGGACGATCGAACGTTCCACTTTCGCGCCTTTGCCAACTTTGACATTGCGGCAAAGAATCGAGTCATGGACTTCTCCTTCGACGATGCAGCCATTCGAGACGAAGGAATTAGTGACCACCGCCTCTTCGCCATAAAGGGCCGGAGGGGTATCATGCGTGACGGTATAAATCGGCCAATCCGGACGGAAAAGGTCCGCGGCTGGCTCTGGGTCGAAGAGCTCGAAGGAATATTTGACGTAATTCTCCAAGGAATCAAAGCTGCGGGCGTAGCCTTTGTGCTCGTAGGTATGAATCTTCACGTTGCCGACTCTAAGCAAATAACCCAGCATCTCGCGCATGCCAAACGTCGCATCGACTTGGCCGTGCCGTTTGATGATATCGGCGAGGACCGTGCGGTTCACAATCCAAATCTCCAAAGAGATATTGGCGTTCTTGTTCTTGCCATCGTTCGGGTTGATCGAGGTGACATAGCCATCTTTATCGATGCCTAAGACGTTCTCGTGACGGAAGGAAACATCAGCGTCCGTGGCCTTTTGATAGACCATGGTGATCGATTCTTTCCTGGCGATATGCTCAGCAAGAATCGGACGGAAATCGATATCGAGAACCACATGGGCGCTCTCGAAAACAAGATACGAGGCGTTGGAGTCATAAAGGACCCAATCGTTCTCGCGGATGTTATTGATATCGCTATTGGTGGCAGGGTTTAACGCGCCTTTTTCGTTGAAGAAAATGGTCTGATGGCCGATCTTGGTGTTGCTGACCCAAGCGGTCATGTTGCCTAAGTGCTTCAAAATCGAACGTTGATGGTCCTTGACCAAGATGCCGACGGTTTGGATTTCGCTGTTGCAGAAGTTGCTGAGGGCGAAATCGGCGAAGGCGTAACGGCCGAGGAAGGAAGTCGAAGCGAGCGGACGGTTGTCCGTTAGTTGGCCTAAAGAAGGCGAATTGTGGCAATCGAGTAAGCCGATGACATCGTTAAGCATTATTGGGCCGCCTTTCCGTTCACCACGAGCGCAATTCCATCGTGCTCGAGGTTTACTTTCTCATTTACGTCGACGAGTGAATCCGGGCCGACGATGGCGTCATTCACCACCGCACCCTTTTTGATGACCGCGCCATTCATGATGACGGCGTTCACGCAGGTGGCGCCTTCCTCAATTGTCGTCTCGCCCGAAATCACGCAATGGTCGACCGAGCCTTTAATCACGGCACCTTGGTTAATAAGGCAATCCTTGATTTTGGCGTTTTTGCCAATGTATTGCGGGGTGCTATGAGTATCTTCGGAATAAATCTTATGATCGCCTTGGACGGTATAAAGATTCGTCGAGGCATCGCCTGACATCAAAAGGTCCATGTTGGCCTGATGAAGCGAAGCAATCGTGCCGACATCCTTCCAATAGCCATGGTAGGTATAAGCCACCATCTTTTTCTTTTCTTTCATCATCGTCGGGATGATGTTCTTGCCGAAGTCATGCTCGCTATTGGGATCTTTGGCATCGGCGATGAGCTCGGCTCTTAAAGCCTTATAGGTGAAAATATAAATGCCCATGGAGGCAAGGTTCGAAATCGGTTTTTTCGGTTTCTCTTGGAAATCGACGATGTTGTCATCTTTGTCCGTCACGAGAATGCCAAAACGCGGAGCTTCAGCCCAAGGAACGGGGTAAACCGAGATGGTGATATCGGCTTTGGAATCGATGTGCTTTTTAAGCATTTCGTCATAGGTGCAGCTATAAATGTGGTCACCGGAGAGAATGAGCACGTATTCCGGATCGACTTTATCAAGCCAGTCAAGGTTCTGATAAATGGCATCGGCCGTGCCGAGATACCAGTTCGAGCCTTCATCGGTTTGCTTCGGAGTCAAAGGCGAAGTCAAAGAACGGACGCCGTTAAGGCCCCATTTCTCGCCGTTTCCAACGTAAGTGTTAAGTTCGCTCGACTCGTATTGGGTCATAACGCCGACGCAAGTGATACCCGAATTGGCGCAGTTGCTGAGCGGGAAGTCGATAATGCGATATTTGCCGCCGTAACTGACGGCCGGTTTCGCGACTTTCTTGGTCAGCGCTTGCAAACGGGTGCCCTTGCCACCAGCAAGGATCATGGCGGCTAATTTAGTGCTCATGGATGTTCGCCCTCATTTCTAGAAACAATGATACCACAGCGCGCACGCGAACAAGGGACAAAACGCCTTTTCTTTGCCTAAAGGCAAGGGGTAACGAAAAAGGTTTTGGCCCCACAAAAGAAAAACGAAGGAGAAAAATCTTCTTCGTGGAATTCGTCAACCCAAATGAATAACTACATTAACCGTTAATGTAGGCGCCAAAGTCGTTTTCTGAGATTATTTCGTAATACTTCGTAGCGTACTGAAAGTGCTTGGCATCGATGAATTCGATACCAGCGCCCATATTCAAAGCGTATCCCGTAAAGCTGGGCGCAGTTTCGTAAGTGTGTTCGACGAAATGGATGCCTTCGAGAAAAGTTTTTGTGTCAACCGTCCGCACCGCTCCCGTTCCGTTTTTAATGATATCGGCCTCGCCAAAAAGCGATGAAAGAATAATAGTCAAAAATGGAAGGACGCGAAAGAGACTTTTTCGTCTCATAACGGTCATCGAGAAAACCTTGAAGATACTTAAAGGAATGCTCCCCATCCGCGAGCGTGACCGTGTAAATCTCTGGATAGCCACCATCTATTTGGGGCCGCTCCTGGTCGTCTTCGAGGATGTTATTAGTAACGAAAGAAACGAAGGAGTTTTTGTCTTCCTCGCTCGACCCATGGCGGAAGGTATCCATCCCACCAGGACCTATGTCAAAGTTATGGCCTTTGTATTTGATTTCGCTGATGTCGCTGGCCTTTAAGCCACTTGCCCAAGGATAAGCGATTTCAAAAGATACTTCGGAGGCGGTCATAAGAGAGATTGTGATAGTCGCCTCTTCCATCGGCATCTTGAATTTGTAAGTCCAGTTTTGAAAAGACCCGCGCCCCAAAGAAACGCCGTTTAGATAGCAAATGATATCGGCATCATAGATGACGCCGCATTGAATGGTGATTTCGGTATTGGGGGCGTAATAGCCGCTCACGTCTTTCGTTACGAAATGTTTTGAAGCGGCATCGATCGTTAAAAGGAAAGTGCCTGTCGGAGCGATGGGGCTCGAAGAAAAGCCACAGTCTTCGCAGTCTTTGCTAGTGGAACTTTCGAGCAAAACCGGATCGATGCAGCTCGCTAAAAGAGGAGCGAGAAATAAGGCGATAATGGCATTTTGACGCATTGATGAGCCCTCCTTTACGAGATAAAACGGCACCCACAAGATAGGTTAGCCAGGACAAAAGAGCAAGCCCATGGGCCCCTTTAGCCCAAAAACGGGGATTCTGCTGAACCATTTCAATAATGAGCATTGCCCAAAACTAATAATTTCTTTATTATGAAAAAAGGAATAGCGAGGATACAACAACTTATGAGAACTAAGAAACTAATCTCGCTCTTCACCGCATTGGTTTCTTTGTCATTTTTGGCGTCTTGCGTCAGTCAGACTTCTGGTTCGGCTTCCGTCGTCTCTGAATCAAGCGAAGACTCCTATGTTTATGATGACTTTGTTTTTTCAAAGAAAAGTGGCCTTGGATATGGAACTGAAACAGGCCGTGAAATGGCCATTTCATTCGAATACACTTCGGCCCATAAATATTCTCAATTCTTTCTGAAATTTGTTTTTAAACGTTCAACCGACGAGGTCCCGTTTGCCACCATTGTGTCCGATGGCACTCTTTTAGCAATCGAGACCGATCAATACAGGTATGGCGCCACCTTCGTAGAAGACAATGACAGGTCCATAACTTTAAGTAATCTCTCCGAGACCATTCCCTTCGCCAAAAGATAGTTTAACCTTGTAAAAAAGACTTTTTGCAATCTTCGCCATCAGATAATTAACCACAAAGGTTAGTCAGCCAAGTCTAAAGTGTTTGCACTAGATATACCTTTATGGTATATTCGTAGTCGCGCATTTTGCGCGTTATAGAGGTAGTGTTATGTCAAGAGTTTGCCCAGTTAGCGGAAAAGGACCGATGTCCGGAAATAACCGCAGCCACAGTGTCCGCGCGACCCGTCGCGTTTGGAACGTCAACCTTCAGAAGTATAAGTTGAACATCAACGGCAAGGAAGTCGAGGTCCGTATGTCGGCTCGTGCTTACCGCGCGCTCAACAAGAACGCCTCCAAGAAAGAGGTCGCTAAGGTCGCGGCCCCGGTCGCGGAGAAACCTGCTGAAAAGGTCGAAGCGAAGCCAGCTGAGAAGCCTGCTGCAGCTAAATAACAGCAACTTTTAAGTTATAAAAAATCCTCTTCCATCACGGAGAGGATTTTTTGTTGCCTTAATCCTTATATTTATAAGAGCAAGAAACCGATGAGGGCCACCGCCGCGCCTAAAAGATAAACGAAGCTCGTGAGCCATTCGCTACAAGCCATGACGAAGGGACGAGGTCTTTTCAAGGAAACCGTGCCATCCTTCTCCGCCACTTTTTCCATATCGGCCCAATGGGCCAATTTCGGATTGACGAGCAAAAGCAGCAAGAAGGCGGCAAAGACGAAGAGAATGATTGCGACCGTGAGAGTCGCCGCGTTATTGGTGGCTTCGCCTAAGAGATAACGGTTGAGGAAATAAAAACCCACCATCGCTAAAGTAAGAAGCGAAGTGGCCGTGCTTAAGAAAAAGAGGGCAGTATGCTCTTTCGGGAATTTCGCCGGGACTAAAGAAACGAAGACCAAGGCCAAAGCCGAGGCGAAGAACATGAGGGTGAGACCCAAGGGGAAACTCAAGGCGCCCCAGCCATCTGCGGCCACGGTCGAGAGGTAATAGCCTAAACCCGCGACTGGGAGTAAGAAAGCGAGGCCTTCGAAAAGACGGGCCGCTAAGAAATGGGGTTCGCGGCTATCGTCAAAAAGCTCATAAGGGAAATACGTAAGAAAATCGTAGGGTTCGCCTAACTTTTTCTTGCCTTTTAAGGCGATGAAAATCATTAAAACATAGAAGAAGATCGAACCAATAATTAAAGGCAGATAAATAGCCATCGTTTAGCCTAAAAGGGTTTTGATCCTTTCGCCCATGTCGTCATGGCCATAAAGATAGGAACCAGCGACCAATAAATCCGCGCCGGCTTTCACCGCCGTCGGACCCGTGACGCCATTGATGCCGCCATCGACTTCGAGAATCGGGCGCTTAGCGACAGGAAGCTTATCAATCGCGGCTCGAAGTAGCGCCAAACGCGCAAGGCTCGAGGGGATAAAGGCTTGGCCGCCTTTGCCTGGCTCGACCGACATCACGAGGATGAGGCCGACTTTATCGAGATAGGGGAAAATCTTCTCTAGCGGCGTGAGAGGCTTAATCGATAAACCAGGCACGACGCCGCAATCCTGAATTTCTTTGATCGTGGCTAAAACGCTTTCTTCGTCAGGGCAAGCCTCGAGATGGAAGGTCAAGATATTCGCGCCGGCTTTGCAATAAGACTCCGCGAAAAGCCAGGGCTTCTCAATCATGATATGGGTGTCATTGACCATCGTGTGTTTGTCGTGGATTTCCTTCACGAAAGCCTCGCCAAAAGAAACATTGGGAACGAACTTCCCATCCATGACATCGATATGAATGAAATGGCAGCCGAGGGTTTCGGCTTTTCTGGTCTCTTCGACAAGATGATCATGGTCGGCGGCTAATAAAGAAGGCGAAACGGTCGGATAAGAATAGGCGTGTAAGTTTTTCATTTGAAACCAAAGAGCCTCGAGAAGAAGCCTTTCCTTTCTTGGAAGGCCCGCTCGTCTTTCATGGCTTCGGCAATGGCTTCGTGCATCTCAAGGGCGCTTAAATAGCGTTCCTCAGGACGTTTGCGGCAGGCTTTCACCACCACTTTATCAACGGCTTTCGGGACCGCAGGCGTGATCTTCGAAGGCTCCGGGAAATGTTCTTTGATCTGCTTGATCGCGACTTCTTCGGCGGTATCGCCATCGAAAGGAACACGACCGGTCAAAATCTCATAAAAGACAATCCCCATCGAATAAATATCGCTAGCAACGCCAGAAGGCTTGCCCATCAAGATCTCCGGAGCCGTGTAATAGACGGTGCCCGAAACGGAATCGCCGCTCGCGGCTTCGCCAACGGCGACGGAAATGCCGAAGTCGGCAATCTTGATGGAGCCATCGCTAAGATAAAAGAGGTTATCCGGTTTGATGTCGCGATGGATGATGCCATGCTCATGAATGTACTGAACGCCGCTCGTGAGCTGAAGCATGACCTCGCAGCTCTCCAAAGGCGAGAGGTTATGAACGGGCGAGAAATTAAGTTTATCGCGTAGAGTCTGACCTTTGATGTACTCATTGGCCATATAAGGACGGCCATCGATAATACCCTGACCATAGACTTTGACGATGTTCGGGTTATTGAGCGAAGCCGCGGCAATGCATTCGCGGTTAAAACGTTTGACGTTCATCGGATCGGCCATCATGTCTTCCCGCATGACCTTCAGCGAGACAGTGCGATGGTTGATGGTGTCCATGGCTTCATAGACGTCTGCCATGCCGCCATGCGCGATGCGACCCGTGATGTGATAACGATTGTCAACGCGGTCACCGATCTTGATCATGCGTCAAGACCTCCCAATAAGCGATGCCTTCGTTATCGCTGCCACCATTGGAGTTGGCTTCGTTAATGAGACTAAGAACTTTCTGATCGGCTCTCTCGTCCGTCGTGATGATGGCTTCGATAGCCGGAAGCGGAATGGAATTATAGAGGCCATCGCTGCAAAGAAGGAGCGACTCCCCCGCATAGGGTTTCGAAATCAAAGTGAGCGAAACGGAAGGATTGATGCCTAAGGCATTCATAAGGACGTGGCGTTCCGGGTGGGACAAAGCCTGCTCGGGCGTGATTTTGCCCGTATTAAGAAGATACTGGACATAAGTCTGGTCTTCCGTCATCTGCGTGAGTTTGCCTTTGACTAACATATAAGCGCGCGAATCGCCAATGTTGGCGATAAGAAGACGGTTGCCACTGATAAGGGCGGCCACCATCGTCGTGCCCATGCCTTTATAGGCCGGGTTCTTGTCGGCGCGATCAAAGATCACTTTGTTAGCGGCCTTCGCGGCTTTGGTGATCCACATTCTGTCCATGCCGGCCATAAGGTTACGTTTCTTTTTCTTAAAAGAGGCGGCTAAGGAATCAATGGCCGCTTTGCTTGCGACGTCGCCTTTATTGGCGCCGCCCATGCCATCGCAAACGACAAGGAAAACCTCGCCCGTCTCACTAGTGAGAACCATGGCCTGGTCTTCGTTCGACTGACGGACCTTGCCGATATCCGTTTTAAACGCGTAAGCGCCTTGAAAGTCTTTGTTCATTGTGGTTTTACCTTCTCATATTTCACTCGTAACTGCCCGCAGGCGGCGTCGATGTCGGTGCCGAATTCCTTCCGCACCGTGCAATTGATGCCTCGCTTCATGAGACGGTCAGCAAAGGCTCTGATGGTCTTTTCATCGCTTCTCTCGAAAGGTTTTTCCTTCACGGGGTTATACGGAATCAGGTTGACGTAAGCTAATGTCCCTCTGATTAAATCGCTCAGTTCGTCGGCGTTAGCAAGCGAATCGTTTACGCCTTTTAAAAGAATGTACTCAAACGTCACTCTCCGTCCGCCATCGGCTTCGTACTTATGGACGGCGTCCATAAGAGTCTTTAGGTCGTAGCGGTTAGCGATCGGCATGATCTTTTTGCGGATTTCGTCATTGGGGGCGTGAAGCGAAATGGCGAGGTTAATCTGCAAACCTTCTTTGCCATACTTCTCAATCCCATCGACAAGTCCACAGGTGCTGACGGTGATATGCCGAGCCCCAATCGATAAGCCTTTGACTTCGTTAATGATGCGAACGAATTTCATGACTTCGTCGTAGTTGTCGAACGGTTCGCCCGTTCCCATCACGACGACATGGCTGACGCGCTCCCCTTCTTGGGCAAGGAGCTGATTCATCACGTTGACTTCGCCCGTCATTTCGGCGGCGGTCAGTCCGCGTTCTTTCTTTAGTAAGCCCGAAGCGCAGAAAGCGCAGCCCATATTGCAGCCGACCTCGCTCGAGACGCAAATGACATTGCCATAGTCGTACCGCATCAAAACGGTCTCGACCTTGGCTCCGTCTTCCATTTGGAGCAAAAGCTTCACGGTGCCATCGGAGGCATCCTGACGCTTAAAAATCGTCGGCAGCGTCAAACAATAGTCGCTCTCCAAGGTAGCGCGAAAACTTTTGGAGATGTCGCTCATATCGCTAAAGGAGAGGACTTTTTTGACGTAAATCCATTCATAGAGCTGGCGAGCCCGGTAGCGGGTTTCGCCTCGAGAGACCATCTCCTCTTCTAGCAAAGCAAGCGGATAGCCGAAGAGGTTCTTTTTCATGGTGATTATTTGGCGCTTTGGGCGCTAATGGAGGCAGCGGGAGCAGCTTTAGCAGCAGCTAAAGCCTCAGCTGGCACGCCTTCCTTAGCAAGCGGAGTTTCTTTCTTTAAGACGCAATAGTACAAAGCCGTATCGAGTTCGTCATACGGGAAGAGCTGTTCTTCCTTCACGATCTTGAACTCCGGGTGGTTCATCAGGAATTCCGTAACGGTCGCATGGCCTTCCTTTTTGCTGATCGTGTAAATCATATAGATGAGCAAGCCGCCTTCGTCGACGTGTTTGCTTAAGCCTTCCAGCATGGCTTTCTCTTTGGCGAAAAGCTCGTCCATGCCTTCTTTTTTGAAATGAAGAAGATAATCAGGGGCTTCGCGAATGAGATCGAAGTTCGAGCTATCGGGGCAAGCTATCACAAGATCCTGCGGGCGGGACACTGCCGCTTCTAAGGAAGTTGGATCGCCAGCGAAGAAATTGACGTTCTTGAGATTAAGCGTCCGGATCATCTTGCTGACATCCGGATATTTCTGAAGATCATAAACGCCAAGGTTAAGGCCGATGGTCGAGCCATAGGTCTCAATGAGTTCTTTTAAAGGCGAGCTATCGGCGTTGCCGTTGAAGAGCAACACTTCGCTCGGCTCTTGGACTTTGTATTCGTCGAAGACCTTTTTGGTCCCGAGTTTCTCAAGGAAAATCTGCTCCGCCATGTATTCGGGCAGCTTGCGTAGCGGCGTCTTGCCGCCATAGAACAACATATCGGAGATGCCGCTCTTGGCGTAATCGGGGTTGTTATTCATAAGCTGCTCAGGCGTGATCATGTTCGTGCGGACACGGACGCTATTCACGAGCGGGCGGTTGTTCTTTTTAAGGATCTTGTAAGTCGTCCCATAACCATAGTGTTCCCAGATTTTCAAAACCCATTCCGGGGTGTTGTACCGGAGCGAAAGGTATTTGTTGGAGCTCTTGGCCAAATCGGTCGGGATGTAGCTCTCGGGGTTCGGGGCTTTGTCGACGAGAGGTTGGGCTAAAGCCATTTTGGCTTCGCCTAATTTTTCCTTCAGGGCGACGAGAATCTGATCGTTAGGAACACGCTTGAAGAAATATAAATCGCCGAGAACGAGCGCGAGAATTCGCTTGTCGGCGACCTCGAAAGTGGTCAAAGGTTCAGTTAAGAAAGAGAAAAGCAAGTGATGCCGTAGCTCACAGCCCACTAGCCCAGCGACGAGCGAACGTTCGCCACGAATCGAGGCGTCGCTTTGGAAAACCTTTTTGAGCGCCTCGCTAAAGGGGACGTCGTTATCCAAGATATCGTCCAGGATCTTCGCTGATAAATCTAATTCCTGCATGCAATAAACCTCCCTGTCGGGTTTTTATTTCTTCATTGGCTTGGCGCCAATAGAAGCCTTAGCTTTCTCGGCTTGTTTAGCCGCGATCTTCTCATCGAGATTCTCAAGGGCGTTCCCAAGATAAATCTGGTTGGGGTCGTTCGGATCAAGTTCGGCGTGGTCGCGAGGATCGGGTCCTTCGTCGTCATCGTCATCGTTCCCATTGTATTCGGGATCTTCTTCCGTCGAAACGACGTTATCCTCCGCGATAAACCGCGGGTAGTCATCGTTGATTTTCTCGTAATGGTGTTCTTCTTCGAAATAAGCGAATTCGAGTTCCACGTTGATGGAGAATTCGCCAATGGTCTTGAGAAGATATTCAGAAACCTTGCTCTCCACCGCGGCATATTTTTCCGGAGCGCGGATGATAACCAAAGTGTTCCAGGAAGTCTGTTCGACGCCCTTGTGGAACATCATGGCATTCGGAGCATAAAAGCTCACGTCGTCTTCGTCGCATTCGAAAAGCTGAGCGAGGTTTTCGGTGTTGTCTTTGCTGTAATGTCCGACCACGTACTGGTCAAGACCCAAAACGGAAATGGTGATCATAGAAAAATCCTTTGCGTAGTTGGATTATAACATATTAATAATCCAAGGGGTCCACATCTATTGCGATATCAACGCCGCCCTTCCCACTATAGTGGGACACCAGCTCCTTGAGGTATGGGCGTAAGAGGTCGGGCTTTTTTGTTTTGATGAGAAGCATTCTTCTATATTTGCCATTGTCCATCAAGTAGAAAGGCGGCAAGGGTCCCACAACTCCCGTGGAATCGAAGTTTTGCGATGTTAGTTCGCGCTTAAAATCCGTCGCGGCCATAACGGTTTTCTCTTCGACGGGCGAAGCAAAAACAAGCAAGAAAAGATAGAAGAACGGAGGGTACTGTTGGGCCTTTCTCTCCTGCATTTCTCGACCATAAAAAGATTCGTAATCTTGTTTGGCCCCATAAACGATCGCGTAATGGTTGGGGTTATAACTTTGGATAATGGCTTCGCCAGCTTTGGCAGCTCGGCCGCTTCTTCCGGCTGCTTGAGCAATAAGTTCAAAGGTTCTTTCGGCCGCCCGATAAGTCGGAAGCGCTAGCCCGATATCGGCTAAAACGACGCCGGATAAAGTAACGTTAGGGAAATCATGCCCTTTGGCAATCATCTGAGTTCCGACCAAGACGTCATAAGCGCCATCATGGAAATCGCGTAAGGTTTTTTCGACGTTTTTCGAGACCTTGCCCACATCGCTATCAAGGCGGGCCACCCGGATTCCCGGGAATAAGTCTTCAAGTTCCTTCACGACTCTTTCGGTGCCATAACCCGTCCGCATCAAAGTCGTCGTACCGCACTCGGGACACTTGGCTGGATAATTCTCAACATAGCCGCAGTGATGGCACTTCAACATGTTGTCGCTTTGGTGATAGGTAAGGTTGCCACCGCAACTGGGGCAAAGGAACATATGTCCGCAATGCGGGCAAATGATGTTCGTCCAGTAACCACGGCGATTAATAAGCAAAATTATCTGTTCTTTTTTATCGAGTTTTTCTTTGATTTTCGTCAGCAAAGGCAAAGAAAGCTTTTCGCTCGAGCGCGTAAAGTTTTTGCGGTCCGTGAGGTCGACGATTTTGGTTACTGGCATCACCTGGTCGCGCACCCGGTGCTTCATTTCCGCATAACCATAGACTCCTCGCATGGCCCGAGCTTTGGTCTCAAGCGAAGGCGTCGCGGAACCTAAAACCACTTTGGCGTTCTCGTCGTGTCCGCGCATGATAGCCACTTCGCGGGCATGATAATACGGAGCGTTATCTTGTTTATAGCTGTCGACATGTTCCTCGTCGAGAATGATAAGACCGATGTTCGATAAAGGAGCGAAAACGGCGCTGCGGGCCCCCACCACGATTGGGGCGTCGCCACTCGCGATGCGACGGTATTCGTCATACCTTTCGCCTGGGGTCAACTCGCTATGAAGAATAGCGACTTTATTGCCGAAACGACGGCTGAAATATTCCACCATCGCTGGGGTTAGATTGATTTCTGGCACGAGCATCAAAACGTTCTTGCCTTCGCTAAGGACCTTTTCGGAAAGACGGAGATAGACTTCAGTTTTGCCGCTTCCCGTCACGCCTTGAAGGAGCACCACTTCTTTTTTGCTGTCGAGAATCGTTTGGTAAGCCGCATGCTGTTCGATCGTCATTTCGTGGGGTTCTTCGCGTTCCTCAGGAGGAATTTGATAACGCTGGCGTTCTTGCTTAAAAAGGCGAACCCTTCCCGCTTCGATGAGTTTGCTCAAGATAGAAGCGGAACCGGCTTCTTTTTTAAGAATCGGGTGGCTTGAGGCGATTAGCCGCAGCATCTCCACTTGTTTGGGGGTGAGGCCTTCCTCGCTATCGGAAACCAAATCCACCATCGTGTCGTAGGCGATTTTCGGGCCGTGCAAAGATGAAAGCTTGGGGGAAAGACTTTGAGGAAGCATCGCCTGCAAGACGGTGATAAGAGGGGCGAGATAATAGTCGCTGACCTCTTTCGCTAATTGCATCAATTGATCAGTCAGCAAAGGTTCTTCATCGATCACGTCGATGATTTTCTTAATGGGATAGCCATTCTTGGCTTCGAGTTCTTCCGCAGTCAATTTCGTCTCCGCCACCCCCGTCACGAAACCCATAATGGGGCGGCCATTGAAATCGATCAGGACCCGAAAACGCGGCTCCACTTTCTTAGGGCCGTCATAGAGGTAAGAAAACGTCCGGTCAAGTGCCCGGGCGCCATATTGAGTCAACACATCGAGAATGAGCACAAAGAAATTATATCTTACTTCGTAAGGGTTGAATGGGCGATTTCGATTTCTTTACGGATGATGCCCTGAATTTCGGCAGTTGCCCGCGCGACGTTATCGTTGGTGACGACGTAGCCATAATGTTTGGACATGCCCATTTCCCGCTTGGCCTTCGCAAGTCTTTCTTCAATTGCTTGCTCGCCTTCAGTCGAACGGCCGCGGATGCGGGCTTCGAGATCTTTGAAACTTGGCGGCATGAGGAAAATCGAGACAATGTCTTCGCCTTTAAGCTTTTCCAGCACTTGCAAAGTGCCGTTCACTTCAATTTCAAGGATGACGTTTTTGCCTTCGTTACGCTTCTCCACCATCTTATCGAGTGGGGTCCCATAATGATGTCCGACGAAAGTGGCGTGCTCTAAAAGGTTGCCCCGATCGAGGTTGTCTTCGAATTCTTTTTCGCTCACGAAATAATATTCCCGGCCATTGACTTCGCCTGGGCGCTGATTTCTCGTCGTTAAGGAAACGCTATACCACAGATTCAAAGTCGGGTCTTTCATGACCTCTTGGCGAATGGTTCCTTTTCCGACCCCGCTTGGGCCGGAGATGATAATCAAAAGTCCCTTTTCCATGGTTAAGTTATGTCAATTATAAATACTTAGTCTTTATCTAGCAAAGATTTTAAGTGAAAAGAAAGGCCCCTGAGGGCTTTTCTAAGCGGTCTCATTTTTTCTTTTCGACTGGATGAGGTCCATCGAAGTAGAAGTGAATACCGAGGACGTTCGGGCCCGAATGATAGGAATTCGTGGGCGAGGCTTGACAGATATTGACTTCTTTAAAGCCGGCGGCCAAGCATCTTTCTTTGGCTTTTTGGAGAATGGCGTCATCCATCGTCGAATAATCGAAGAAGCAGAGCTTCGGATCGATGTTCGGATGGGTCGCGATCATGTCATCGACGTAATCCATGACGCAGTTTTCGAGGTTGCCTCTAAACTTTTTGCCAACCGCGAATTTTCCGTTTTTGTCGCAGAGAATCTCAGGTTTTAAGTGCAAGAGGTTCGCGGCGAACATCGCGAGTTTGCTGCAGCGGCCGCCCTTATAAAGGTAGTCGAGACGGTCAAGTTGGAAGGAGCACTGGATGAAATCGCGACGGTCCATGATACGCGACACGACTTCTTCGAATGAATAGCCGGCGTTGATAAGCTCACGGGCGTAGATGGCTTGAAGGGCAATGCCACCGCTCGTGCAATGCGAATCGATGACGGCGATATTGGGGTTGCCATTAGCGACTGCCATCGCGTTGTTATAACCGCTCGATAAGCCGCTCGAAATGGTGAAATGGATGATATGGTCGTTGGTTTTCAGCAAATTGGAGAAATGCTCTTCAAGTTCGCCGATATTGCAAGCGCTGGTGTGGCAAAGGATGCCAGTCGCGTTCGTGAAGGCGAAAAGATCTTCGTTTTTAAACTGGTTATCAAAGCCTTCCGTATCGCCTTTTTGGACGTGGAAATGCAAGGTGTGAATATCGTACTTTTCGAGGTCCTCTTGGCGGAGGTCGATGGTACTTTCGGCTGACAAAGCAATAGACATAAGATTTTCCCTCGGACTTATATTATCTAGTTTCATTTACTAGTTCAACTAAAACGCAAACTAGTAACAACAATTAGCATTAGTAATGCTATACTTCCATTATGTCTATCAGCGCAGCCGACTTAAAAAAGCATCTTAATAGTCTCCGTCCTCTCCTCGTGGGACGGCATCTTTCGCGTCTCGTCGCCTATTGCGAGAATGCGTATTACGCTTTTTTGGCGGGCGAAGGACCTCACCGCTTAGCGATTGTCCTTTCTGATGATGATCCGCGGCTTTATCTTGCCAAAGATGGCAAAGACGTGCCCTCTCTCGAAAGCGGTTTTTCTGATTTATTGCGGAAAGAGCTCGCGAACGCTTTCGTCACTGGCCTTGACGTCGTCAACGACGACCGGGTCGCTTGTTTATCCTTGACCATCATCAATTCCGTCTACAAAGAAGAAGGGCGGAGTTTGTATTTCGAGCTTATCCCCCACCACGCCAATTTGATCCTTTGCGACGAAGACGATAACGTCATCGCCGCCTATCGGCCGGGCAGTCTGGAAGACGAAAGACCGTTTTTAAAAGGAATGCATTATGTCTATCCGCCGAAGAAGGATTTCTTAGAGAAACCGTCCTCTTTTGACGAAAACGATTACGATGAGAAATGTTTGTCCAAGGAAAAAGAACTCGATGAGAAACGGAAGAACGACCGTTTTGGCTTCCTTTTCGTCGAACTGAACCATAAGGAAAAACTCCTCGAACGGAAAGAGAAAGCCGTCGAAGAAGACATCGAAAGAGCCAAGAGTCATCTCAATGATGGGGATTATGGCGACTATATCTACATGAATATGTCCTCGTTAAAAGAGAGACAGCCTAATCTCCTTATCGAAGGAGAGACGATTGCCTTGGATCCCTCGAAGTCTCTTTCCGTCAATGCCCAAACCTTCTACAAACGGGCCAAAAAGAGTCGGGTCGCCGTCGAACTCGAAACGAAGAATCTCGAAGCCATCAAGAATGATCTTTTAGACGCCAAAAGCGCCTTGTCTTTATTAAAAGAAGCGGACGAGGAAGGACTGGAAACCCTCGCCAAGACCTGGGGCTTAAGCGCCCAGAAACGGGTCAAAGAAAAGAAGAAAGAAAGTACGGAGAGCAATCACTTATCGCGTGAGGTACTCCCTTATTTCGTGGACTACAAAGGGACGAAGATTCTCTTTGGCAAAAGCGCCCGTCAGAATGACACCTTGACCTTCTTGCTCGACACAAGCAAAGGCCATACCTGGCTTCACGTGAACGGAACGACTGGCTCCCACGTGATGGTGAAGAAAGAAAACGCCACGGCTGAAGAAATCCAAATGGCCGCCGAAATAGCCTTATTGAACTCCTCTTTGGTGGAGGGCGAAGTCATGGTTACGAGCCGTAGCGAAGTCCGTAAAGGCCAAGTCCCTGGCCTCGCCATCGTCAAAAAATTCACGATTCTCCGTCTTAAATCCGTTTCAAAAGACGCGATTGAGCTTTTGAAGAGCGCTAGAAAAGTGGAGTTATAAGATGGAAGAAGGTTTGCTCTACTACAAACTTCGAAACCAAAAAGCCACTTCGATGAAGAAGATCGAAGGCGGCCTTTCCAACCGCACCTACCTCATCAATAATGAGGAAGTCTTACGGATCAAAGAGCCCAGCGACCCTTTCTTCTATAAGCCGATGGAAGAAAAGAAAATCATAGAGGCCGCGATGAAAGAAGGCCTCGCTCCGAAACTTCTCGCTTTTGACGAGAAGACAGGCAATCTCGTAGCCGAATATCTTTCCGCTTCGTCTTTTTTAGGACCCACCACATCCCTTGAGGATGCGAAAAAGGTTCTTGTCCTCTTGGATAGATTTCACCAAAGCCAAGGCTCTTTTGTTCCTTTTGATCTTTGGGGCCGCTACGCCTATTACGAAAAAGAATCCTTGGAGTCCCCTTTCCCAAATGAAGAACGGCTCCTCGACCGGACCAAACGGATGCTCGTGGGCGAAAAACTCGTTCTTTGCCATAACGACGTGGTCGCGGGGAACGTCCTTAAAAAGGACGACGGTTCCTTATCGCTCATCGATTACGAATTCGCGGGACTTAATTATCCCGAGTTCGATAAGGCAAGCCTCTTTAGCGAAAACGGCTTAAGCGAATCGCTCATCGCTTCCTTGCTCCCGAAAAGCGATGAGAAAACCCGTCTTCTCATCAAAGTGGCGAACCGGCTCTGGTTCTATTGGGCCAAGTGGCGGTATCTAAAAACGGGAAATACTGTCTTCCTAAAAATCGCGGGCGAGAAAAAAGCCGCAATCGATAAGGAAAATCATTAAAAAGGATGGCCGAAGCCATCTTTTTTATAGTATGGAATTAAGGAGTTTTTCGACTTCTTCAGGGTTTTTAAGGGGGTTCTGCAGGTAATAAACGATTGCGCCGGGAAGCTGTTTGACGACGTTTTTCTCCGCTTTCGGGTTCTTCTCCCCCATCCCATAAAGGATAACGACGACCTTTCGGTTGCCTAAGGGGTGGTCTTTAAGAAAGGAATTGATGGGCGTTGAAAAACGGGAAGCCCAAACGGGCGAACCGAGAACGAGAGTCGAAGTCACGTCTTCTTCGTAGAGGTAAGGAAGCAAGGGTTCGGCATAACGCTTCATGGCTAAACGGCCATAATGCATCATCATGAAGAAGCCTTTCTTTCCAAAGGATTTCTTCGGTTGGAGTTTCAAAATTTCGTAACCATGGTCTTTCATGAGTCCGGCGAGATAGTCGCCGTTCCCGGTCGCTGAACAATAGACGAAGGTCTTGCTCATGCTTTGTCCTCTGGCCCCGTGGGCTCTATTTTCTTTTTGGCCTTATGATTTTTAACCACATATATGATATAGAAAACGGCGAAGGTTACCAAGGCGCCGACGGCAAAGCCAAGCATATCGATTCCGACGTCGCTCCACTCGCCATCCCGCTCTAGACCGGGGATCCTTTGAATGGCTTCGCTGATACAAGCAAAGAAGAAACCAATTCCGAAATTCGTGAGAAGCACTTTCCACCACTCTTTTTTGAAATCGCCAGCGTAGAACAGCCGCAAGAAGAGATGGCCGAAGACTCCTAAGCAAAGGAACAAGCCCATGTGCCCGATGTTTTTTCGTACCCACACATGGAAGGAGGTATTCGAGGGGCTGACGTTAGCGGGTGTCACGGTGAAAGTCGTCGTGACGGTCAAGGAAGGATTACCAACGCTTGCGATCGTCACCGCGTAAGTGCCGGTCTTGGGGAACGACAAAGTTATGTTGACTTCTTTATCGCCATAGACCAAAACGTCACTGGGGGCGGACACGACCGTGAGAGTACTATTGCTCGGCACGCGGCTTCCAAAATCTCCCGAAAGATAAACGCTGGTGGATTTTTGAACCGATAGCGAAGAAGGCAAAGCAACCCTTTCGACGTTTTTGCCCGTCGAAGCGGCATATTTAAGCGAGAAGGAAGTCGGAGTCACCACTAAGTTTTCAATATCTAAGGTGGCTTTCGTTTCCCTAGCGGCGGCCAAGGCCGCTTGAAGAGTTAAAGCCCCCGCTTGGCGGTAGCCTTGGACAAGACAATAAGGAACGCCACTTGAAACGCCCGTCTCCACAATACGGGCTTTCAGTCCGTTCGGATTATTTTGGAGTGACCACGCCACCGTCTTATCTGCTTCATTAGTTAACGTTAAATCGGCTTCGTAACGGCTGCTATAGGTTTCGCTACTAGAACCATAATCGCCAACATAAACAGCGCCGGAAGCATGGCGAATCGCCAAAGTCCCTGAGGGGGCTTCCATGATTCCGCTAACCACAAACGAAAGGGTTTTCTCGCCAACTGTCAAAGTGGCACTGCCTTCTTTTTTCGCTAGCACAAAGCCATCGGCGGAAAGAGACAAAACGGAGTTGTCGCTCGAAGAAACATTCAAAAGACTGGGGTCAAAATAACGTAAGAAATCCGTTTGGCTTTGGCCAGTTGCCGCGAGAACGGAATACGAGGCGCTTTCATTGACTTTAAGGTTCGTTTTGCTGGCGCTAACGGTATAGGAAGTCGGAGCGGGAAGGCTCACGGCATCGAAAGAGTAGACATAAGGATCGAGCTCGCCGGCTTTAATCGAAACGGAGGCGCCTTTATAAACGGCTGAAGGGATAATTCTGACCGTATGGTTTCCCGCATCCGTCACGAGCGAAAAGGCTTCGCTTCCTTTAGTCGCGGTCACGACGAAGGAGTCATCGAGGATGCCGATTTTGCCAAAAGGATACGACACCTCGAACCAAAGACGGGTCGTGGTTCCGACGGCAATCTGCGGGACACTATCAACTTGAGGAAGATAAGTCGTATCCCCTTCCGAACCCGCTTTTAAGGCGATGTTCGTCGGATGAATGATTTCCGCCGTTTTGCCATTGTCGGACAAGTTAGCGAAAAAGGCCACGATGGTGGCTATCATTTCGCTTTGGCTGGCGGAAACGCTGCCAGGCAAACTCGACTGAATGACAATGAACGCGGCAAAGAAAGCGTAAAGTCCAAAAAAGACCCAATAAGAAGCTTTATGTTTAGCTCTCTTATTCAACTCCATGCGGGAAGGCCTTCTCGTAAGCGGCTATGCCTTTGGCGATAGCCTCCTTGGCGGCATCGCGACCCCTGATTTCGTGGACAACGGTGTGTTTGCCGTGCTCGAGTTCTTTATAAACCGTGAAGAAATGGCGGATTTCGTCGCTCACGTGAGCTGGTAATTCAATGATGTCTTTGTAGCTGTTATAAAGCGGGTCATGGGCGCAGATGGCGAGGATTTTCTCATCGAGTTCGCCGGTGTCGTCCATCTCCAAAATGCCGATCGGATAGGCCAAAGTAAGAGCGAGCGGCATGATCGGTTCGCTCGAAATGACGAGAACGTCAAGCGGGTCGCCATCTTCGCTCAAAGTGTGCGGAATGAAACCGTAGTTCTGGGGATAGTGGGTCGAAGTATAAAGAATGCGATCGAGGATAAGAGCCCCCGTCTGTTTGTCGAGCTCGTACTTGTTTTTGCTCCCAGCGGGGATTTCGATGCAAGCCACGAATTCATTAGGAGTGACTCTTGAGGCATCGACTGCGTGCCAAATATTCATTAGAAAAACCTTCCGTTGCTTAAGCAACTAATGATTATCTCACGGGTGTACGCGAAATAAAACCATCCGAAGGTCTAAAAATACGATATATTAAATCCATGAAGCGAATTTGGCGTTTTTTCTTTCTTGTCCCCCTTCTATCCCTGTCCTCGTGTTCGAGCGTTTTAGCTTATGCGGACCAACGGGGCGGCATTGCTTCCACCGCCTCCGGATACCAAGAGGCCCTGCTTTCGGAACGGGCTAGCAATCTCATCAAACGCGAACAGGCGGGCGAAACCGTTTATTTCTTGCATGCTTATTCGGGTTGCAAAGTTTGTCAAAGAGTGGAGCCCTATCTTATCGGGGCGTTAAAAGAGTTCCCTTTGGCGATTAGCCTCATCTACAAAACGGACGAAGCGACCTTTGATCGAGCTGGCTATAACGAAGATATCACTCTCTTGAGTTCCACCTATCCGCCTAATGACGACAAAACCAGTGGCTTTTTGCCTCAATATCCGGTTTTGTATCGTCTTCAAAGCGGCATCTGCAAACCGCTCGATTTCGTTTCCTCTTCCGACAGCGTGCCTTCGCTTGTCACCTATCTTAAGAAACTGGCCAAGCTAAATGGACTCACCCACTTCTTAGAAGTGAAAGACGCCACGACTTTCATGAGTGAAAAATCCTCGCCGCTCTTTCTTTATGACGAAACGGACGCAGATTCCTTTAGCTTCTATAACGACACCGTTCGCGCTTTAGGCAAAACGAGCGAAAAGCCCTTTGCCATCCTCGATTATTCTTCGATGGATGAACGGCAAAAGGCCGAGAGTTTGCTTTCCTTTAACTTAACTAGTTACACGCCGACGCTCCAATATGGTTCCAACCTCTTTAACATAAAAGAAAAGGCGACCGAAGCCGCCTCAACTCTTAAAAATTATTATTGAGCTTTTTCGTGCGCACGAATTCATCGAAGGCGAGACCGTCTTCGTATTTAGCGAACTTCGCGTAGTAATAAGTGTCGCCCATCGCGAGAGCCATATGGGTCGGATAGCGGCCATACATGCAGAGATTATCATGGTATTTCGTGAGAATCTCCTCTTCCGAATGGGCGTATTTATTGATGTCCTTGCGGGCGCAGGCGAACGCGTAGTATTTCGGCAGCTTCATATTCTGGCGATTCTCGTCGTAGCAGATGACATCGGCGTAAATCTCGTAACAGCTGAGGGAATTCGCGTAGTTGATGAGGTCGGGCGTATAGCCACCTGCCGGGCGCATATTGCATTCGAGGGCGACGAATTCGCCCTTTTTCGCAAAGCCAGGCTTGTCTTCGGTGAGCAAGAAGAACTCGATATGGAAGAAACGCTTCTTGATGCCGAAGGCTTTCACAACCGCGCGGCCTGTCTTCTCAAAGGCGGCTCCGTCGAGATCGTAGAAGGGCAGCGAGAACGGATTGTTGTAGTAATAATAATCGAGGTTGTCGTTCACGACTTTCGCGACCGCGGTCGGGAAATGGTCGCTGGTGCAGAAAACGACATCGCTCTTCGAATCGCAAAGGCCATCGAAAGACACGATGGTGCCTTCGATATATTCCTCCATGATGTAGGTTTCCGGGAGCTTCTTGGCGAGGAACTTTCGGACCGCCGCTTCATCATGCAAAGCGTAGGACTCAGAGGCTCCCACGCCGACATTGGGCTTCACGAAAACCGGATAGCCGACCGTCTTGATGAACTCTAAGGCTTTGACTAAATCCTCACGGCCATCGACAAGGGTATAACGCATCGTCTTGGCGCCGCCTTTTTGGAAGCATTCCTTCATCGCGGACTTGGCTTTGATCTTCTCCATGTCCTCGGGATAGAAACCGCTCGTGACGCCCATCTCTTTTCTTAAACGGGCATCTTCGGTGAGCCACCACTCGTTATCGCTTTCGATATAGTCGATCTTGCCATACTTCTTTTCGAAGTACTTGCAAGCTTCAAGCATCTTCTTATGATCGGCTAAATCGGCCACGAAATAATACTCGGCTAAAGCCGCCTTAAGACGCGGATGAACATCGTAATATGGGGAGTCACCGATGCCAAGCACCGTGACACCATGATCTTTGAGCGCTTCCACCCATTTAAAATAGCGGACGGGGAAGTTGGGGGACACGAAGATAAAATTCATGATAATGACCTCACCTTAGAATTATAGGATCTTTATTAAATAAAGGATTAGGAAAGCGGTTATCTTGTTAGAGCCGCCTTGGCCTCTTCCTCTTTGTCGAAGCGTTGCGCGGACTCCGAAAGCACGAAGACTTTGTCGGGTTTTACCTCGAGAACGCCTCCGGAAATAACAAAATAAAGATCTCTTCTTTCGGGGGTCTTGAGCCTCGCTAAGCCTTTCACGAGCGGAGCGACGGTTGGCGTGTAGCCAGGATAAATGCCCAAAGGGCCTTTATGCGAGGGCACGTAAAGCTCGAGAGCCTCGCCTTCGTAGACCTTGCCTTCGTGGGGCGTTAAAACGATGACGGATAAGGAATCCATCACTTGCTCCCCATTTCGGCGGCTTTCTTCGCGACATCCTCGATCACGCCGCAATAAAGGAAGGCGGATTCCGGATAGCTGTCGTATTTGCCCGAGAGCAGCTCTTTGAAGCTGCGGACGGTTTCTTTAAGCGGAACGTAGATGCCTTTGTAGCCGCTGAAGGATTCGGCGACGTGGAAAGGCTGGCTTAAGAAGTTGCGGATACGACGGGCGCGGGCGACGATCGCCTTATCTTCGTCGCTGAGTTCATCAATACCCAAAATGGCGATGATATCTTGTAATTCCTTATAACGCTGCAAGATCTTCTGAACGCCGCGGGCCACTTCGTAATGCTCTTCGCCGATGACGGCTGGGTCAAGGATGTTCGAAGAGGATTCGAGCGGATCGACGGCTGGGAAGATGCCTAAGGCCGCGATGTTGCGGTCAAGAAGCGTCTTGGCGTCAAGGTGGCTGAAGGTCGTGGCTGGGGCGGGGTCGGTGAAGTCATCGGCGGGGACGTAAACGGCTTGCACCGAAGTGATGGAACCATCTTTGGTCGAAGTGATGCGTTCCTGCAACTGACCCATTTCCGTCGCAAGGGTCGGCTGATAGCCAACCGCGGATGGCATACGGCCAAGAAGAGCCGAAACCTCGCTGCCTGCTTGAGTGAAACGGAAGATGTTATCGATGAACAGAAGCACGTCTTGATGCTCGACGTCGCGGAAATACTCCGCCATCGTGAGGGCGCTCAAGCCGACTCTCATACGGGCTCCGGGCGGTTCGTTCATCTGGCCGAAGCAAAGGGCGGTGTTTTTAAGGACGCCCGAGGATTTCATTTCGAAATATAAGTCATTGCCTTCGCGGCTTCTTTCGCCGACGCCTGCGAAAACGGAAATGCCATGGTGTTCGCTCGCGATGTTGCTGATGAGCTCCTGAATAAGAACGGTTTTGCCAACGCCCGCTCCACCGAATAGACCAATCTTGCCGCCTTTGACATAGGGGCAGAGAAGGTCGATGACCTTAATGCCGGTTTCAAGGATTTCGGTCGAGACTTTCTGATCTTTGAAGCTCGGAGCTTCGCGGTGAATCGGCATATGGGTGCACTTCGAGAAGTCGCCACCCTGGTCGTCGATGGGTTCGCCAAGGACGTTGAACATGCGGCCAAGGGTTTCTTTGCCCACTGGGACTTCGATCGGTTTCTCGGTGTCGAGGACTTTCATCCCCCGCACCACTCCTTCGGTCGGACCCATGGCCACGCAGCGGACGAGATCGTCGCCGATGTGCTGCATGACTTCGCAAGTGAGGGTCTTCTCGCTATCGGGGAAAATGACCTTCAATGCCGTCAAAAGATTCGGAAGGTGTTTGCTTTCGAAGCGGACGTCGAGGACCGGCCCGACGGCCTCCACGAGTTCGCCATACAAGGCGTTCTTTTTGCTTTCTTCCATTTCTTTTTCCTCCTATTGGTTATCGACATTGGCCCCCGACACCACCTCAGTGATCTCTTGGGTGATGGCGTTTTGCCGGGCTTTGTTGTATTCGATCTGTAACTTATCGAGAAGCGCATCGGCGTTATCGTTGGCGTTATCCATGGCCGTGCGGCGGCTGGCTTGCTCACTTAATTGGCTATCCACCAAACGGTCATAGAAGACCGAAGCGAGATATTCTGGCATCAAGGCGTGAATGAGAACGCGCGGTGACTCATCGAATAAGGGCGGGCAATACTCTTCGTTCTGCCACTTCTTCTGCTGAATTTGGACGGGCAAGAGTTGGAAGCGGATGGGGGTGAAGGTGATTGAGTTCACGTATTTGGTGAAAAGGATATAGATGCGGGCGTATTTCTTCTGATTGAAATCGTCCTTAAGACCTAAGCAAAGGGCGTGAATGGTTGGCAAATCGAGCGAGGCCAAAGAAAGCTTCTCAAAGTCGTGGTCGATGTTTTTGTACACCGGATCATGGCTAAAGTGCCTGGTGGCTTTTAGGCCGATTGGGGCGATTACGTCGGTTGGAACGGCGCATTTCGTGACCCACTTAAAGATCTCGTTGTTATAGGCGCCACAAAGGCCGAGGTCGCTCGAAATGACGATGAAGAGATTCGGCAAATCGCCTTCATTGGGGCGGCCATAATGGCTGGCTGTGCCTTTATCGTGGGCGAAAAGCTCGCCCATGAGGGATTCGTATTCTTGGCTATAAAGATGCTCGGAGGACGAGGAAACCAACAGCTTCTTGAGCTTGACGGCGGCGATGAGACCCATCGCTTTCGTGATCTTCCTAGTTCCTTTGACGGAACTGATCCGATGTTTGGTTTTCGCGAGTCCTAATGACATCTTTTACTTCTTTCTTAAACTCTTGAAGGTCGCGATGGCTTCGTTTAATTCCTTGTTCATCGCGTCATCGAACTTCTTTTCTTTCGCTAGACGGGCGACGAGTTCCTTATGATGGTCGCGAAGGTAGACCACTAAATCCGCAAGGAAAGGATTCACATCCTCGAGTTCGAGATCGTCGAGGAAACGGCCTTTGACGGCGTAAAGCTCGAGTTCTTCGTCTTCCATCGTGAGCGGCGAGAAGTTCTTTTGCTTCAAGGCTTCGGTGACGACGGCACCATGGGTGAGGATCTTCTTCGTTTCGGCGTCGAGGTCGCTGCCGAATTGGCTGAAGGAGAGGTTCTCGCGGTAGTTGGCTAACTCGATCTTGAGCGAGCCCGCCACTTGTTTCATGGCCTTCGTCTGGGCGGCGGAGCCGACACGGGAGACCGAGAAACCACTATCGACAGCCGGTCTTTGACCAGCCGTGAAGTAATCGGTCACGAGGAAGATTTGGCCATCGGTAATGGAAATGACGTTAGTTGGAATATAGGCGCTGATATCGCCCGCTTGGGTTTCGATGATCGGAAGGGCGGTAATGGAACCGCCGCCATATTCCGGCGCGAGTTTGCAGGCTCTTTCAAGGAGTCTTGAGTGCAAATAGAAAATGTCGCCTGGATAAGCTTCGCGGCCCGGGGATCTTCTTAAGAGCAAGGAAAGGGCCCGGTAAGCGACGGCGTGTTTGCTGAGGTCATCGAAAACGATGAGGACGTCTTCGCCTTTTTCCATCCATTCCTCCGCCATCGCCATGCCCGCGAAGGGAGCGATATATTGCTGCGGAGCGGATTCGGAAGCCGAGGCGTTAATGACGGTTACGTAAGAGAAACAACCTTTGTCTTTTAACTTCGCGACCAAGGTAGCCACGGAGGAATTCTTCTGGCCCACGGCCACGTAAACGCATTTGACGTTCTTGCCTTTTTGATTGACGATCGTGTCGATGGCAATCGAGGTTTTGCCGGTTTGTCTATCGCCGATGATAAGTTCGCGTTGGCCCCGTCCGATTGGAATCATGGAGTCAATGGCCTTCAAGCCCGTTTCAAGAGGCGTATCAACGGATTTTCTTTTCATGACGCCCGGAGCGATGCGCTCGATCGGACGCGTTTTGGTATAACTGATCGGTCCTAATCCGTCGATTGGCAAACCGAGCGGGGACACAACTCGTCCTAAAACCCCATCGCCAACCGGGACTTCCACCACACGATGCGTCCGTTTGACGGTGTCGCCTTCTTTGATGGAAAGGTCACTGCCAAGCAAGACCGCGCCGACATCTTCGGCATTCAAGTTCATGACCATGCCGTAAACGTCGCCTGGGAAAAGCAAAAGTTCGCCTAACATGGCGTCTTTGAGTCCATAAATGAGGGCGATGCCATCTCCGACTGAGATGACCGTGCCGACATCATCGTCCTCGAGTTGTCCTTCGAAACCTTTGATCTGCTCTTTGATGAGAGACGAGATTTCGCCAGCGTTTAAGTTCATTGCTCATGACCTCCTACCATTAGGCTGCGTCGAAGTTCCGCGAGCTTCCGCTCCAAGGAACCATCGTATACTTTGCCCGCCACCGCCACCTTGATGCCGCCGATTAACGAGGGTTCAAGGCGTTCGACGAGCGAAACTTTCTTCTTCAAGGCTTTTCCAACGGCTTCCTCAACGGCCTTGTGCTCGTCAGCGCTCAAGGCTTTCGCGGAATAGAGGAGCCCTTCTTCAATCCCGAGGCTCTCGTTCACGAGGCTCGAGAAGGCTTTTTCAATTTCGTCAAAATAGGAAATCGCGTGATTCTTCACGAGCGTCTTCATGAAAGGCGAGAGGCTCTTGAGGCCGCTCTTTCCCCATAAGGAATCGCAGAGAGAATACAGGCGTTCTTTCGGAATGGCATAGGATTCGAGGGTCGAAACGAGCTCAGGCGAAACAAGGAAAAGATGGCGTATCTCCCGCAACGCGGTCTGATACTCCGCCCTCTTCCCTTCGTCCGATGCTAGATCGTCGAGGGCTGAGGCAAAACTGCTGGCCTCATTCTCATGCATCCCGTTTGTCCTTTTCCTTTCCGACTTCGTCGACGAAAGTGCCGACGAGTTTGGCGTTATCTTTCTCGTTCACTTCCCGACCGAGCACTTGCTTCGAGGCTTCGAGAGCCACATCCACAATCTCTTGCCGGATCTTCTCTTTCGAGGCTTCCTCAGCCTGTTTGATCGCCACATCCGCCTCTAATTTCTTGCGCGTGACTTCTTTCGAGGTCTCGTCAAGGATGGCTTGGCTCGAAGTGACGGCGTCTTGCTTTGCCTTTGCGACAATAGCGACGCTTTCTTTCTTCGCGTCTTCGATGAGATGGTCGCCTTCGGCGGCCTTCTGCTCATAGGTGGCTTTGGCTTTTTCGCTGTCCCGCAAATTGTGCTCGACGTAGTCCTTGCGGGCGTCGATGTTTTTCTTCACGGGCTTATAGGCGATGAAATAAACCGCGACGAAAAGAACGATGAGGGCTAAGAAGTTGATGAGGAAGCTCCACCCATTCGGGAAGACCTTCTTCAAGATGTCCTCATTCGTGACCGGGGAATCCTCGCCAATGGTGATGGCTATCCGATAAACCCCAAGCAACGTCATGGTTTAAGCAGCGGCTTTCCCGCCCAAGACGAAGATAAGAAGAATCGCGGTGATCAAGCAGTAAATGGCGGTTGACTCGTCGAGAGCGACCGCGATGATCATCGTGCTTTGCAGCTTCGGCTGCATTTCCGGATTGCGGACCATGCCGTCAATGGCGTGGCAGCAAATCCACGATTCGCCGATGGCGGAGAGGCATCCGAACGCAACACAGATGGCAGCTCCGATGGCGACTAATCCCAAACTCATAGTTATTCCTCCTAAATTTGGTTCCTTATTCTTTTGCAAGTCTAGCGCGAGGGCTATCGACAAGCGATGGCGCGACGCCTTCAGGTCTTTCCTGAGCGATCCAGAGAGCGCTCAAGGTGCAGAAGACCAAAGTCTGGACAAAGCCAGAGAATAAGCTGAAGTAAAGATTGAGGATGCCCATCGGGATCGGCGCTAAGAAGATGGACGTCCAAGTATAGGTACCCGTTAAGGGGACAACCGACGAGAAGATGGCCATGCTGGCTTTGCCTAAAGCCCACTGCACGAGGCCGATGATGATGCTGCCGCTCAGGCAGTTGCCGAACATACGCATGGCCGTCGAGATAATCGGCGTCCACATGGTGATCAAGTTAATCGGCAAGAATAAGGCAATTGGCTCGATATAACGATGAAAATAATGCCAATGGTTATAACGGAGGGAGGTCACTTGAATCATCACGAACATGATGATGGATAAGCATAATGGGCCTGGCAGCCAATCGATGACGGAAGGCATGCCGGTTAAACCCCAGTTAAAGGCGATGAAGAGATAGACGGATAGGGCCAAGAAATAGCCCGTCATGTTCTCCCAGCCCGGTCCCATCGTGGTTTCAACCCAGTTTCCGAGTTTCTCAACGCCCCATTCGGCAATCATGTAACCGCCATGGGGACGCTGCAGATAAAGTTTCTTCTTATAGACGTGACGGGCTTGAATGCCGACCACCACCGTCAAAACTAAAAGGATGGCGATGATGAGCAGGCTGCTATACATCTGCGCATCGAAGTCGAGCGACCACATGTTTTTTAAGCGGTCTTCATAGGTCATTTGTTCACGTCTTTCTTCTCGTTTTCCGGTTTTTTGTCTTCAGCTGGCACCGCCTCAATGATCTGTTGGGTGTGCTTTAAGTTATTGATGCTCGTGATAATGAGGAAGAAAGGCATCGGAAGCAAAGCCGCCATGACGCCCCAGAACGAGATGCCGCTCCAACCGCCAAACCATTCCGGCTTGAAGGTGCAGATGGCGCTAAGAAGCAAAGCGACGATATAAAGAAACGTCCGTAACGTCATGAAAAGCATCGACTTCCCGGAGAGGCCTAAAGGGGTCTTACCTGGCGATAAAAGACTGGGGACCTTGGAAATCGACCAAAAGGCGAAAATGGAAATCGCTCCGCCCACCGCCCAGCCAAACTGGACGGAGCCAAGACGTAAGAAGTCAAGCGGCGTGAGCAAAATGAGAACGAGAACGTAAAAAGCCACGAGGATGAAAAAATCTTTTTTAGCGGCAGGCCATAAAGCGAATTTCTCGCCAAGGGTCATTTTCTTGCTTTCCATAACTTACCTATCGTAAGAGGAAAAACGGAAAAAGTCAACGCGCGCGAGAAAGAAAAAAGGCCTCGCGCTAAAGGCAAAGCCTTTGTATTGACGAAACTTATTTCGCTTTCTCGAGACGGAGATGGGCGCTCTTGAAGGTGCCATCCTCATATTCGATTTTCGCTTCGCCAGCGATGAGCGGAGTGACGTATTCGCGGAATTCATCGCTTAAGCGGGAGGAATCGACGATCCATTCAGCCGGAACTTTCTTTTCTTGGTTCGCAATTAAGCTCACATCGCCAAGGAAGAACGAAGATTTGTACGGCTTGTTGCTTTCGCGGCGGATGCAGACCATGTAGCCAGTTTTGCCAGCAAGGATTTCCTTGACGGCGAATTCGCTGAGGGAGATGGCTTCTTTCTTCTCGACTTCGCTTGCAAAGACCGGATCGGCCCGCTGCGGGAGCGAGAGTTCCATGATGCGGGTGCCATAGCCTAAAGTCTCGCTGATCGATTCGGCTAAGACTTCGCTGATGCCTTCAAGGCTCGCGTGGCCAAAACTATCGACGACGCCGTGGTTATGATGCTGAACTGGTAAGCCTTCCGAGAGAGCGACAAGGGCGTTGCCTTTCTTCTCGTAGACACGTTTGACGTCGGCGAGGAAAGCTTGCTCGTCCCATTTCATTTCAGGGATGTAAATAAGGTCTGGGCGTTCGCCTTCGGGAAGCACGTCGGTCGAGGCGGTTAACCAGCCCGCGTTGCGGCCCATGATTTCGCAAAGAACGACTTTGCCTTTTTTGTAGGATTGATTATCAATGACCGCCATCTTGACGAAGTTGACGATGTGTTTGGCAGCCGAAGCAAAACCTAAGCTATGGTCGGTAATCGCCAAATCGTTATCGACGGTCTTCGGAATGCCAAGGACGCGGATGTCGCAGCTGGTCATCTTAAAGAAACGGGCGAGTTTGTTGCAAGTGTCCATCGAGTCATTGCCACCATTGACCAAGATATAGCCAATGTTGTGCTTCTTGATGGTCGCAAGGATTTTGGTGAAATCGGGATCCTCGAATTTCGGAAGCTTATGGCGGGTTGAACCTAAGGCCGCCCCCGGAGTCTGCTTCAGAAGCTCGATTTGCTCGGGATCTTCTTTGCGTAAATCGACAAGGTTGTCGTCGATGAGACCCTCGACGCCATAGCGGGAGCCGAGAATATCGCCGATTTCCTCGTGTTTGAGGGCTTCTTTAAGAACGCCGTAGAACGAGCAGTTAATAACCGTCGTCGGTCCGCCGGACTGAAAATAGACAAGCGCTTTCTTTTCCATAAACTAGTAAATGATCCCCTTCCTGGTGATGCCATCAGTCGTCTCGATTTCGAGTCGATGGAGTTGCTCAATGGCAGTCTTCTCTGCCAAGGCATCTCCCGTGCCCGAAGCCGATAAGTCTACCACGATATGCGCGTCGGGTGCAGCGGCTTTTGCAATGACGGCATTGGCAAGCACGCAAATCGATAAGTCCACTCCGCATAAAACAATCTCGCGGTATGAGCCTTTTTTGATGTATTCCAATAAGGCGTCGCTCGGGAAAGTGTTTTTAGTAAAAACCGGATAAGAGGAGGCGACGCTCTCCAAATCGCCATAGAAAAGAGCCCCCTCGCTACCCTTCAGACAATGGGGCACTGGCAGGTTTCTTCCTTCCTCGGTGTGAAGGTAATTCTCCTCGTGAACATCGCGGGTGAAGACAACATCGTCTCCAGCGGAAGCGAACTCTTTCACGAGTTCCTCAATTCTCTTTAATAAAGACGGGGCTTTCGGGAAGCCGAGAGGCCCAACGACAAAGTCGTTCTGGTAATCCACCACCACTAAGAGACGTTTCATGACGCGGATATTCTATCCCCTCTTCCCATTGGTTGACAAACCATTTTCGCAAAGGAGTGCCATTGACAATAGCAGTCACTTTTGAAAGCGCTTGCAATGGAGCCGATACCTGTTAGAATAATTCACCGCAACCCTAGTAAGGGCTCTTAGGTAATAGAAACATCGGAAAAAGAGGAAAAAAGAATGTCATTTACCGTCAAATTCAATGGCAAGGAAAAGACCTTCGAAAAGAAGATTGCCTTGCTCGATCTCATCAAAGATGAGCCAAACTGCCGCGATTTCATCTGCGCCAAGGTCAATAACCGTGTCCGCGAGATGACTTATGAAGTCTATTATGACGCCACCATCGAATTCCTTTCTTTAAAGGATCACGACGCCGTCAAAGTCTACGAGGCCTCCCTTCGCTACATCGTGGCGATGGCTTTTGCCCGCTGCTACCCGAATCTTCACATCCGCTTTGCCTACAACGTAAGCCGGGCTATCTCGATTCACCTTCTTGATCCGAACGTGGTCGGCGATACCGCCATGCTCATCAAGGTCAACAAAGAACTTGAGAAGATCGTCGCCGCTGACTATCCGCTTAAGTGGGGCGTTGTCCCTAACGAAGAAGCGGGCAAAGTCTACGATGAGTGCGGCTTCGCCGATAAGAAAGCCATTCTTAAGTATCGCCCAGAGAAAACCGTTCACCTTTATGACTGCGATGGCTACCGCAACTACATGTATAGCCACATGGTCCCGAGCACGGGCTATCTCACCAAATACAAGCTTCGTCTCTACGCCCCGGGCTTCTTGCTCCAATATCCGCGGAGTGAAACCAAAGGCGAGATTCCTGATTTCGAAGACGCTCCGACTTTTGGCCGCACTTTGAAAGAAGTCCACGACTGGTCGAAGATTGTCGGCATCGACACCGTCGCTCACATCAACAACGAAATTGAGACGGCTGGCGATATCGAATTCATCAACATCTGCGAAGACCGCCATAACCGCATGCTCGCCGAACTCGGCGAACTCATCGAGGATGACATCAACAACATCCGTCTCGTTTGCGTCGCCGGTCCTTCGAGCTCTGGCAAAACGACCTTTGCTAACCGTTTAAGAATCGAACTTATGAGCCGTGGCATCCGCCCGATTCGTATCTCCATCGATGACTATTACAAACCGAAAGGCGAAGCGCCGCTCGGCGATGATGGCAAACCGGATTTAGAAAGCATCGAAGCCCTCGATATCGAGTTCTTCAACCAGAACATGCTCGATCTCATTTCGGGCAAAATGACCGAACTTCCGAAGTTTGACTTCGAACTTGGCCATCGTGTTCCAGGCCGTAAGGTCCAATTAACCAAAGATGAGCCGATCATCATCGAAGGCATCCATGCCTTAAACGACCAGCTCACCACTTCGATTCCGAAAAACAACAAGTTCAAGATCTTCATTTCGCCGCAAGCCCAAATCAACCTCGACGACCATAACCCCGTCAGCTTAACCGATCTTCGGTTGCTCCGCCGCATGGTGCGCGATAAAAAGTTCAGAGGCGCCCCGGCCGAGGAAACCCTCAGCATGTGGCCGAAAGTCCGCGCTGGCGAGTTCAAGTGGATCTACAGCACCCAAGAAGGTGCCGACTACGTCTTCAACTCCTTCCTACCTTATGAATTACCTGTCATGAAGAAATACGCGATGCCGCTACTCACGGCGATCGACCGGGAATCTCCGTTCTTCCCAGATGCCGAGCGCCTCATGCGACTCTTGAAGTTCTTCATCGACATGCCCGATCAGTGGGTTCCGTGCAATTCCCTCATGAGAGAGTTCATTGGCGGATCTTGCTACGCTGACGTCTAATTTCCTTTTCAAGGGAGAGCCCGGCATTTGGAGAAATCCAGGCCGGGCTTTTCTTATGCGATGATAGGAGATTTTCGACAAAAAAATTAAGTTAAGTAATTTTAAAAAAATTAAAAAGTAATTGCTATCATAAAAAAGACCTTTTTGCCGTTGGTTTGTGATGCTATTATGGTTTCATAGTAGAGGGGTTTTAAAGCAACATGTCACGTAGGATTTTAAGTAGCCACGTTGACGAAGACATCATGGACGAAGTCATGAAAATGACGATGAAGGTCGGCACCGGCCTTGTGTCCACGAAAGAAATCGCAAAACGTCTAGGCTTCAGTGAGCCGGTTATTTTTGCCCATTTTAAAACGAAGCGGGATCTCATGGATAAAACCTTTGAGTATTGCTGGAAGCCATTCGTTAATGATAACTTTTTCGACGTGGGTCCTGGACTTCCAAGCGATCGGGATTTCGAATTTTATAAGCCGTATATCCTTAAATCTCTTTCTTATAAGAAACAGTTGGTTTACGCCCAGCACTACCTCGCCTCGAACTATTGCAACGAGGGAGTGGTTGAAAGAACTTGGGCGCCTACGAGGAAGTATTTCATCTCGGTCTTCAAAGGCTTTGAACCCGCGATACCAGACGAAGATTGCGATTTCATCGCCCGCGTTTGCGTGAGTTTCCGCGTCAATATCTCCTGCCTCTTTATTCTCAAAGAATTCGAACCGACAGACCGCAACCTCAAGAGCGCCTTCACCATCATCGACGAAGGCTTAGTCCAATGCATTGGCGGGTATAGGCCCGAAAAGCTCGCGCAAATCCGCCTCATGCAAGCCAATCGATTCCTGAAAGACAAAGAAGGACAAAAATAAAAGAGCACCCGGTCGGTGCTCTTTTTTCGGCCTTTATTTTTCGACGTAATGGCTTATGCCATGAAGGACAAGATTAGATTCGAGTTCCCGGAAGCGCGGCGAGTCCACCACTTCGCCATTTAAGACAAGCTGGGCGTAGCGAAAGAGCTCACGGTAAGAGAAAGAAACGCAACGCAGCAAAGCGGCCGCGCTGACGGAAGGGAAGTATTTCCGAATGGAATCTTCACCCGCTTCGAGAAGACGGTTTATGTAGCTGCCTTCGCCATAATCGTCTTTTGGACGCGGGAAGACATGCGAATAAGTGTTAATGAAGGCGACCCAATCCGGACGCTTAAGGACATAATCCACGCAGCCGGAATAGAAATCTTGGAATGTCGGGGCGTTGGCCGTGATGACTTGGCTCGCGGCGATAAGTTCGGTGCCCATTTGTCGTTCAGCGGCGAAAATGAGGTTCCGCTTGTTGCGGAAATGCAAGAAAATCGTGCCCTCAGAGGTATCGGCTTTCTTGGCGATGAGACGGGTTGAGAAAACGCCTGGCTCATTATGGGCGCAGACTTCGATTGTCACATCGAGAATGCGCTTTTCGAGTTTCTCGTTCATACGCCAGCCTCCTCTTTTTGGAACGAATCGAGACCAGAGATGAGCTCAAAGATGAGGATTTCGCGGTGCTCTAACGTATCTTGATGGGATCCGTAGATAAGATAAGAAGCGTCGAAAACCAATTGGTTCATCGCGTAGACGAGGAAGAAAAGCCTTTCTTCGCGGGGCGAACTATGGAACCAATGGTAACCGGTCGCGAAAAGGCGCATCCGGAAGGAATCGTAAGCGTGGTTGTCATAGCTGATGGGATTAGGATGCGGAAGACCATGCCCATAGCGAAGGGCAAATAAGGTATAAGAAGGATGGTCAACGAACCATGCGAGCAAGACGAGAAGATACTCGCGCAAAGGCAATTTCTTCGCCTCGACCATTTCGATTTCATCGGTGATGGCCGAATAAATGAAAACGTCCGCCTTTTCGAGCAAATTCCTCTTTGAACCGAAATGAGAGAAAATCAAAAACTCGCTGCAACCGCTGACGGAGGCGATAGCCCGCGTTGAGAAGTCGACGTTCGGATCTTTGGCGCCCCCTAGTTCGATGGTGGAGGCAACGATTTTTTCATCAATGTTTTCAATGGATGGACGGCTCATAAATTGCTATTATACTCCAACCGAAAAGACACAAACAACGGGAGGAATCAAAGATGAAGGTTCAATCATCGTTTCCTTCCCCTTCGCTGGGAAGCGGGGACTGGTTATCGCTCTTAGTGGAAGCGGCCAGTTCAGAAAACCGTTTTTTCTCGAAATCGTAAACAGCCAATAGTTCGCCGAAATAGAGCTGCCGCATAGAGACGTATTGTTTTTGCTCAGCCTCTGGCACGGTCGAGAGATAAATAGAGCTAAAAATCTTTTCAAGACGGAAGAAAGACTCGTAGAGATTGAGGATGCTGATAAGATAGAAATAATTCTTGCGGGAATAAATCAAAAGCGGAGAACTGTGGGCGATTTCGCTCGACATTTCGTAAACTTTCGAATAATTGGTTAAGCCAGCCATCCGTTCGACGCCATCGCGGAAATTGAACTTGAAGCCCTCGGTGGTCGCATAGTCCTTGGCTCCTGTGAGCCAGCCATACTCAATGAAACGCTTCATGTCTTTGCTCTTGAGGTCGAGTTTATGCATCTCGTCTTTGATTTCGACGAAAACCTGGTCGGTTTTCTCTTTGCTCCCTAGACCATTCCGGAAAGCCAAAGCATATGTTAAGTGTTTGATATACCGGTCAATAACGGGCTGACCATACTTGACGATGACCGCGAGAATGCATTCATTCTCATGGAGGGTCCGCCAAGTGGAAAAGGCTTCGGTTTCAAAACCGGAAGTCAATAAGTCGACCATACACTCGGACATCGAGAAGGCTTTGGCGATGATATCCACCACCAAAGTTTCTTTTGGGTCGCCCCGCTTATAACGGGACAGCATTCCTTGGATGAAGTTCAAATAAAGGGAGATGGTCGATATTTCCGGCAAGAAACGGGAAGCGAAACGGCCATTGTTGAAAGCCAGGTGTTCGTTGGTGAAATATTTGTCGAGCGAAACGGAAATGATGAGACCCTCGTATTTCTCGTCGGCGATGAGGTCGGCTTCCTTTTTTTCGGGGTGCATCATAAGGTAAAAGGAATGCTCATTCACAAGATAAAGAATGAGTTGAACCGAATTGATCGGCATCGAGGCGATGGCCCCGTTTACTTCCTTTAGGTCTTTGGCTCCGCTGATGGAGTCGCTATAGCACTCATAAAGAAAGTCAAAACTCAGGTTTTCCGGGGCTTTTAAGTTTTTAAGAAGTTCGACGAATTGTTCTTTCGTCATGACATTAGTTTCTGCCATGGCATTATTGTAAACCATCGAGCGAGGAACCGCTCAAGGAAAAACGACTTCTTCAAATAATAGGTTCAAGGGGGAGGCCGCTTTTCAATAAGGCCTCATCAAAAGAAGCCCCTTCGTGAACGGAGATAAAACGAACTTCTGGCTGCTTTAATAAGGATATTAACTGGTTCCTCGCCCGGGAAGAAAGCGAGGCTAAGGAAGGATAGCCAATTTCCTTTTTATCGTCTTCCGAAAAGAAGGTATCGATTTTCTCGTAGCGAGGATAGAGACCCTCCGTTAGATCATAAAGATAAAAATGCTCTCCTGGCTTCACGTAATAAGAAGAATAGGCAAAATCCACCGCTCCCATGACTTTTTTCTTCGTGAAAGAAGCCTTGAATCCTTTGACTTTGACGAGCTCTTTTAGCAAAGAAGACGTACGATGGCTCACTCCAAGAACATGAATCTTTTCGGCGGGAAAGCCGCTCTTTAGATCATCGGCAATCGCATTGATAAGACCGGCCGCCTCTTTTTCTTCATCCTCATAGAGAAGGGCTTTATTGGAGGTTTCTTCTTCTAACGGCGGAAGAAAGGAAACGGTCATTCTTGGATAGGGATCAATAAGGTCGCTGAAACGGGTGACATCGCTATAGCCATAAAGGAAAATCGGGTGATTGACGAGGACGCTTTCTGGATGTTCCAGCTTCGTGAAAAGCCCATGCAAAAACAGTCTATTTGCTAAATCAGCCAGGGTTTGCAGCCTTTTTGACTGATATGACCCTTTGGTTAAATAGGAAAGAACATAAGCAAAACTAGCCGCTGGCAAACTCGTCAAAGAACGATGATCTTTAACGTACGAAGACAAAAACTTCAGGGCTTCTTTGCCGTATTGATAACGAAACCGACCCTCAAGTTCGTCCAAAGAAAGAATCGTGAGGCCTTTCAAAGGACGGGAGGCAAAATAATCCTTAAAGAAAGGATGACTCTCTTTCGGGGCCAATAGCAAAGAATCGTTTGGAAGGCGAATCTCGTTCATGAATCTTTAATCTTTCGGTTTATAGAGTCTCGTCGCCGCCACCGCCATTTGCCAGCCATGATAGAGCTTCTTCGCTTCTTCTTCCTTCATGGTCGGGTAATACATTTTCGCGGAGGCGTGGTTGATTTCGATTTCGTGCTTATCGTGCCAGAAGCCGCAACCCAGTCCAGCGAAATAGCCAGCTCCTAGGGCCGTCGTCTCGATGCACTTCGGCAATCTAACTTCGCATTGGAGAATATCAGCTTGGAATTGCATGAGCAAGGCGTTAGCCGAAGCTCCGCCATCGACCTTCAAAACCGGTAAGGTCAAATGGGCGTCTTTTCTCATGGTGTCGATAACGTCTTTTGATTGATAGGCGATGGAATAAAGGGCGGCTCTCGTCACATTGTGGCGGTCGGCGCCCCTCGTCAAACCGAAGATGGCGCCTCGGGCTTCATCGTCCCAATAAGGTGTTCCTAGACCCACGAAAGCCGGGACAACATAGACGCCAGCGGTATCAGGGGCCCTTAAAGCATAGGCTTCGCTATCGCCGCTATCCTTGATCCAAGCCATCTGGTCGCGGAGCCATTGAACCACCGCTCCGCCGATGAAGACCGAACCTTCAAGAGCGTATGTCGTTTCGCCATTAAGTCTCCAAGCCACGGTCGTAAGCAAACCGTGTTTGCTAAGGATTGGCTTCTTACCCGTGTTCATGAGCATGAAGCAGCCCGTGCCATAGGTGTTCTTGCTTTCGCCTTCTTTGTAGCAGCATTGGCCAAAGAGAGCGGCTTGCTGGTCGCCCGCGACGCCGAAAATATGAACATGGCCATTGAAGAAGGAAGCTTCGCCATAATCGCAGGCGTTATCCTTCACCTCTGGCAGCATGGACAGCGGAATGTTCCAAATTTTGCAAAGGGACGGATCCCATTTCATGTCAAAGATATTGAAAAGCATCGTGCGGGAGGCGTTCGTGACATCGGTGAAATGGTGCGCGCCTTGCGTCATCTTATAAACGATCCAGCTATCGACCGTTCCGAAAAGGAGTTCGCCATCTTCGGCTCGTTTCTGGGCGCCCCGAACATGATCGAGGATGAAACGGATTTTGGAAGCGCTGAAATACGGGTTAAGACGTAGACCTGTTTTCTTGGCGATATAAGGGGTGTCTTTAAGATGCTTATCGCATAACGACTTGGTCTCTTTGCTTTGCCAAACGATGGCCCGATAAATGGCTTTGCCAGTCTTTTTGTCCCACACAATCGAAGTTTCGCGTTGATTGGTGATGCCGATGGCGGCAATGTCGTTCATGGTCGCGCCAGAGATAATGAGAATTTCGTTGATGACGTCCACGACGCTGACCCAAAGCTTATCGGCGTCCTGTTCCACCCAACCGGGTTTCGGATAGAGACACTCGACGGGGCGCTGAGCTTTATAAATCTCTTCGCCTTTCTGCGAAATCAAAATGGCACGAGTGGACGTCGTGCCTTGGTCGATGGCCAAGATGTACTTTTTCATAACCCTAATTATAGTAACGTTTCTCTTAGAGAAAAAGAGAAAATCCGACGGGACTATGCGAGTGGTCGGCGACAAAAGAAATTTTGCCTAAATTGAAGGAGACAATATAGAGCGTTAAAACCGCGGCAAAGGCTAATAATAAAACGATGGCGTGGGCTTTCGGAGCAAAACAACGAGTGAATTTGAAAAGAGAAATAAAACCGAAAAGAGAGAAGAGGATTTCAAAGGAAATGAACCACCAGGATTTGGCTCCAAGGATGCCATTGATGGAATCATAAGCGGTCAATCCCGTATCTGGATCCGTCGAAGAAAAATAAACGGGGACGAAAGACAAGGCGACCAAAAGAAGGCTCATGGCCGCAAGGACAATGGAAAGAATAACGAGCTGTTTACGGTTCATGAGGGGATTCCAAAACCTTTTTAAAGGGTTTTTGCAGGGATATTAACGGATGGCGAGCAAACGTTCCAAATCGGGGATTTCTTTCGGAATGGCGTTGGTGAGAACTTCGCAGCCATTAGCTGTGATAAGCAAGTCATCCTCAATGCGGATGCCGAGGCTCTTTTCCTTCATATAGAGGCCTGGCTCGTCGCTGATGACCATGCCAGGTTCCAATGGCACTTGCTTGTATTCTTTGCCCATTGATTTCAAATAGGGGTCATGAGTGTCGAGGCCGATAAAGTGGCTGACGTTATGGAAGTAATAATTCTGAATGTCGTCTTTATTCGCGATAAGACCGGCGGCTAAGCACTCACTCGCGAGATACTCCACCGTCGCTTTTTGCAAATCGTCGATCGTGAGACCAGGTCTCGCCATGGCGGCGACCATCTTGTTGCAGCCAAGGACAATCGAGTAAATCTTCTTTTGCTCGTCCGTGAACTTGCCAGAAACCGGAATGGTGCGGGAAACGTCGGCGCAGTAATAGTTTTTCTTGGCGCCTAAATCCATGAGCAAAAGCTGCCCTGGCTTTAAGGTGTCCATCGGGGTCGGATAATGGAGGCAAGCCGCATGAACGCCGCTCGCCATAATGGTGTAGAAAGCCAAGCCTTCGTAACCGTTGTCGTCGTTAATCACGTGAAAGAAAGTGTCGGCCAATTCGTACTCTTTGACGCCAGGCTTCGCTTGTTTCATGACGGCGGCGATGCCTAAGCGCGTGGAAGCGATGGCGCTCCGCAACTCATTGATTTCATTCGAGCTTTTCTTTAAACGGAGCTTGGTTAAGAACGGATATAAATCCAAAACTTCAATGCCAGGATAAACGACTTTCAGCGTGTTCTCGTATTCGTGGGTGCTAGTCGCTTCGCCGATTTTGATTTCGCGATCGTGGTCCAAATAGACCTTGGTGACATCGCCGAATTCTTGGAACGCCGGATTTAGAATGCTATTGAGTTTGCCTTCGAGGGAATCCGAGAACAGGATATTGCGGATGCCGCTTCTAAGTCTGGCTTCTTCAACGGTGAGGCGCTTGCCAAACCATTTCTCTTTATTTTCTTCAGCTGGAAGAACGAAAAGGAATTCCTTTAATTCACCCGATGTTTTGCATAAAAGCAAAATGCTCGATTCCTGATCGATGCCGGTGAGATAAAGGAAATTACGGTTAATCTCAAAAGGCGAGGTCTCGTCGGCACTGCTGACTTTGGCAACTCCGCCGAAACTAATCAAAATCGAATCATCTTCCATTAAGTCAAAAAGTTTTTGGCGACGATTTTCGAATTCACTGCTGGGTATCATGATGATGGCTCCTAAAGATTTCTGTATCAACCTTGGACAAAACATGACTAGAAGGAGGCAAAGCCTCTTCTAGAGACTGTATAAGTGTAGCATCCGCGGTGAGCGAAAACCTCACCGATGATGAAAAAATTTCTTGCTCGGTCCGATATCCTTGCAAAAGCCCTTCCTTTTTGATTTTCTCATAGGTCGAATAATCGGTTTCGAGGGTTATTTGTTCCCCAGGCAGGATAGAAAGAGGCTCAGAAAGTGAGACGGCTAACTCAGCTGTCTCTTGGTAAGTACGCTTTAGACGGGGCAAGCCTAGTTTCGTTCCGCCGAAGTAGCGGACGACGATTAGCGAGACCCGTTCATAGCCAATTTGACGCAGATAAGTGAGCAAAGGAAGACCCACGCTTCGCGAGGGCTCGCCATCGTCGCTGAAGCCTTCTTCCTTCTTCAAACGGTAGGCATAACAATAATGGGTGGCTTTCGGATAGGCTTTTCGGGCCAAGGCGAGATTCTGTTCAAAAGCCTCTTCGCTCTCGCAAGGATCTAGTAAAGCGATGAAACGCGAAGAAAGGACTTTCTTTTCCGCCAAGGCGGAATTCTTGATCGTTAGCTTATCCATTTTACGCGGTTGTGTGGCCGTCGTTCCAGCCACTATTCGGCGCCATAATCTCGGCTTGCAAAGCAAGAGCAGCCGCGGGTTTCGAAGCCGCATCCATCTTGGTGATAAGGGCGGTTTCCCGTAAGAGTTTGCCTAGAGCGACGATTTCGTCATAAGTGGAGTAATAAGTCTGGAAGGTTTCCGTCTGACCGCCGGCTGTCCAGGCGGCTTTGACCTCCGTGAGGTAAGTGCTGATATGGGAGTTATAGCGATATTTGACGGTGTCGATATTGGTGCTCGTCCAAATGGTCGTGATGGAATCGGCTGGGAAGAGCGAGAAAAGCGTATCAAGCGGCGAACCGATGGTCGCGCCGACCTTCTGCAAGCTATAGCGAATCTTAATCGGCAAGCCACGATAGAGAAGCTCGCTGGCGTTGATGGCGCTTAAGAGAGACTCGATCTTGCGCTCCTGAATGTCGTTCTTGGTCTTATTGACTTCGCTGCCCGTTTCATTAAGGAAGAAGCCGGTGGCGTCAAAGGTCGTGAGGTTGAAGGTGCTGCTGCCTGTGATTAAATCCTGCAAAGTGATGGCCACGTTGCTTAAGCGATCGGACTCTTGGTCCCAGAAAGTTCTTGTCGCGGCATTATAAGCATCGTCGGCCGCTTTCTCAGATGCAGTCGCCCAACTTGTCTTGCCCGAAAGGATAGGAACACTGCTCGAATTGATGGCACTGGCGATGGCGTCTAGCTCATCGTTATGCTGAGCTTCTGGCGTTTCGCCATCTTTGTTCAAGAGATAGAAATCGGACTTATCAAGAATCTCGGTAAGCTGATTTTTGCAAGCCGTCAGCGTGCCCGCCGCCGCTCCTTCAGGCAAAGAGTTAAAGACTTGGCTCGAAGAAATTTCATAGACCATCGGGTAGAGACAGTAGTTCGGGCTCGTCTTATCGATTTGAATGGCGCCGGCGCTTAAGGCACCATTGCTATCCAAGAGACCGTACTTGCTATCGAGAACGACATACATAAGGCCAGCCATGCAGTCGGTTTCGTAAATGCGCTGCTCTTCGGTGCAATTCCAAAGGAAGCCAAGGTTGGCGCCTTTAAGGGAAGAACCGGATTTAACAAGAGCCGCCAAGGCTTGTTCGAACAAGTGATAAGTAAGGACGCGGCCGAAGGCCACGCTTGAACGGACAGCTTTAAAGAGGGCATCGTAGTCAGTCGGGTTGATCAAGGACAAACTGGTGCCGGCTTGGAAGGAATCGATGCCGCCGATATATTCGCTGCGGCGCACGATTTCGCCAAAGTGATCGCATTCCGTTTGCCATTTTTTCGTATCAAATTGATGTTCGGTCTGCGCCTGATCGTAATAAAGGTAATTGCCTTCGGGGTCCTTCTTCCAGGCTACCTTTTCGAAATCTTCTTTCATCGAATAATAGGTGTAAGGATGGGCGGAGCTGCCATCGGTATCCAAGTCGTTGAAATAGGCTTTCGGGCCACCGCCGGAAATGGAAGCCACGAATTTCGCATGGAAGAAATCCGGGAAGAGATAGGTCTTGGAGCCATCCGTTTCGGTTTTCACAAACATCTGAGATTGCGAAAGAGTATAAACGATCTGAGAAACGCAGGTGGGGTCGCTATCGAGATACTTCAACGCCGCAAAGTCACCAATTTCCGAGGCAAAGTCGATGAGGGTGTTCATAGAAGCCCCCTCAGTTTCCCAATCCGTGATATTAGCAAAGGTCACACCACTGGTGTCAGACTGGGCTTGGATAACAGGCAAAATCTTGTCGTCGAGGATTTTCACGAAGACTTTGGAAAGGACACGGCTATCGCCTACGGCTTTGAAAATCGCTGCAAAGTCGATGTCTTTTAACGAAGCGATGTTAAGCGTGGCCCCTGTGTAATTGGACAAAGTCGAGATGACGCCGCTTTGAACAAGGACGATGATGGCAGCATCGAAAGACTCGGCCTCCGCTTTGGCTTGGCTAATGGACTCGGTGATTTGTACTTCCGTCGAGGCGGCGGTGAAGCTTGCGCCCATATCGCTGGCGCTGATCTTATAAGCGTCACCTAAAGAGGCTAGAGCTTTGTTGATAATGAGCAAGAAGTTCGTATTGGCGACTTTAGTGCCGTTCTTATCCGTGGTCACAGGATTAAGAATCTTCGAGGTTGCCACGAAATCGAGGAGCGTACGCAATTGTTCCTGATAGCCGGTCTTGCTGTCGGCTAATGGAGCCAAAGCCCTTTCGAGGGAGGCCCCAGTCAAAGTCGTTCCGCCTTTCGTGATGGAGCTGAAATAACGAATCAGTCCACTGCAATTGCCAACCACGGAAAGCATGCTGCTAAGTTCGGAGCCTAATGTTCCGTCGGTCGGGAAGACTGGATCCACCCATCCATCGCCCATCAAGGAAGTAAGCATGCCCGACAGCATATTCTTGAAGAGCGAAGGCAAAATCTTCGAAAGCAATACAGAGGCATCGATGGCTTTTGTGGAATTCACGAGGTCCTGCAGCAAACCCTCATCGATGGAGTTAAAAGAGCCATCGGGATCATAATAAATGCCAGGCTTCACATCGAGGTGCTTCAGGAAATTGACGCCAATTCCTTTGTCGTCGTGAGCGGGCGCCGTTTCGTTTGGGATGATGAGGTAATTCGCGATTTTGAACATCGAGTTCAATTCCGTTTTGAAGTCGAGCGTGGTCGTCAAACTATTGATGGCTTCATCGAGTCCATCGACCGTCGTGTTCAAAGACGATGTGAGAGTCGCGGAGACAATATTGAGAAGACGGTTCATGGCGCAGGAAAGGAAGGTGCTGTCGAGGAAACACGGTTCAGTTGTACTCTTGCCATCAGCGTCGACATTGGTGATAAGGCCAGTTTTCGGATCGGTATCGCCGACCATGGCAGATTCGATAACTTTCGGGAAGCGATAAAGCAAATCGGTCAAATAATTATCATTCAAAAGGTTATTGGAAACGGTTAAACCCATGAGCTGGGCGATGAAATCGTCAACGTCCAAAGCTTCTAGCTTCTTATTGAGATTCACCAGCGTTTTATAGATCACCATGATCTCTTTGCCGAAATAGATTTTCTCGTAAGAAGTCGGGATTTTATCGGGCAAGCCATCATTATCCTTATCCCAAGCCGGATTGCCATTGGTGTCCCGTGACGTATCGATTTTCGGCAAGAAATCAAAGAACGATAGGCTCGTAGAGGAACGGGCGTTGCCTTTTGCCTCATCATCGGCGATAGCTTGGGCGTTCTTGCAGGCTCCGACATACATGGCGCTTCGGATTAGTTTGTTAAGGAAATCCATAGAGCTATCGTCTAAGTCGTTCATGACCTTTTGGATTTTGGCGGACGTCTCATCGCTAAAGAGAGAAGCCAAACCTTGTTGGTTAAGACCCACCGCATTTTTATCTGTGGGATCGGTGTTAGAGAAGATTTCCAAAATGCCCGCGTTTTGAATGTCGTCGACCATCGAAGCAAGATTGTCAAGGGTATCAGACCAGTTGACGTGGCTCATGTCGACACCTTCGTTCGTGGCCACATAGGTTTTGATGCTATTGAGCGACAGAACGTAATCGAGGCCGACTGGCAAAATCGTCGTGATGAAGGAGGAATCCGCAAGAGCTTTTAACATATCGGGGGCGAAATGAGTGGAGGCGAAAGCCAGCCATCCCACCTTATTCATGTTTTCTTTGTTAAGAAGGCCGCCTTCGAGGGCGATTGACCCGATTTCAGAGAGATCGCCCACAAGAGATCCTAAGGAAACCTTCGCGTTATTGGCGGTGTCTTTGACTCCCGACGAAGTAAAGAAATTCACCAATTGCTCATCGAATGATTCGTGGTCGCTGTTGAGCGTATAAGAATTAAAGAATACCTTGGCAAAAATCGAATCGTCGTAGGTGTCGATCGCTTTCTTGACGGTTGGATAGTTGCTGTCATTGAGGGTGACTTGGTTTTCTTCCTCGGTGCTCACTTTATTGAAATTGTGGGCAACGCTATTAATCAGCGAAGTAAACGGGGAGAGAAGCATCGTCATAAGGATGCCAACCACCGCCATTTCTTCGAAAGCGCTTGCGAGTTTGCCTTTCTTGTAAGAGGCTTTGCGGCTCTCTTTCGGAATGAGGTGTTTGAAAGCGCAATGCCATAAAAGCAATACCAGAAGATCGCCCACCGTCATAATCACAACGGCATCGACGATTAAAGCCGCCCATTTCATGGCGCTAGTTGCTGTGGCTATAGCAAGATTACTGATGGCATCAGGCGACCCAACGTTAGCGGCTTCGGCCAAAGCTTTCACGAGGTTTTCAATCGTCCCGAAAGCCGTTGTCACTTCCGCACTGATAACCTGATCGTTGTAATTGATATTGATTGGGCCGGCGTACCACTGATGAATATCGATGGTACCAATGGCATTGGCCTGCACGCCCAAAGTGGCGAAGGCCACAATGAAAAGAACGAAGAAGCAAATGAGACGGAAGGTTCCGTAGCGCCATCCTCGTAAAAGGCCGCGTAAGAAAGATAAGACAAGTAAAACGACAATGGCAACAAAGCCCCAAAGAAGAACCTGTGATTCGATGTTAATGAGACTTTCTGGGTCCATTTGGCTACCTTTATTTTAAACGGGAACTCTAAAGAGTTGCACCTTCTTTTTAAATTATGTTCTTTTTTCGCGCGCGAAAGCAATTAAAATATAGACATTCTGAAGGCCACCGATGAAAACACTTTATACGAAAACTGAATGTCCGAAATGTCACAAGCATTACGACCCCGCTGAAAGGGCTTGCCCTTTTTGCGGCGAGAAGAATCATTTGCCTGAACGAGGCGCTAGTTGGGACACCACCATTCCTGTTGGCTGGGGCGAAGAACTCGCTCTTTTCCTCACCGGCTTTGCTGGCTTTCAATTGATAGCGATGGTTCTCGTTCTTTTGATCCAGTCTTTGGCCAAGAGCGCTTTTATCGCCGAAGGTTTGACTGGCAAGGGTTTGACCAATGCCATGCAGAACTTCGTGAGCACTTCAGCCTATTTGACCTACGTCAATATCGGCGCTTATATCGTCCTCTTTGTGACAATGATCTTCGTCCTTGGCCGCAACATCTATCGCCTTAACGCCATGTTCAAAAAAGGTTCCACCTACTGGGGCTTCCTGATTGGCATTGGCATGATGATTATCACTTCGATCCTGACGATTCTTCTTAAAGCTTCGGACAATAATAACGAATCTTCCGTCAACTCAGTGGAGTCTTATGCCCCCTTAGCCTCTCTCATCGTTATTGGCTTAGTAGGCCCGTTCTGCGAGGAATTGACTTATCGGGTCGGCCTTTACAACCTCTTAAAGCGTTTCAATTGGATTGCCGCCCTTTTCCTCACCGCCACAATCTTTACCTTCATTCACTTTGACTTCAGCAACATCGCTAGCGCCAATGAGTGGCGGAACGTCCCTATCTATTTCGCCATGGGTTTGATTCTTACTTATACGTATGAGAAGTTTGGTTTCGGAGCCTCTTTCCTTGCTCACGCCACTAACAACTTCCTAGCAGTGCTTCTCACCATCATCGCCAGCAAAATCTCATGAAACAAGGCAAAAAATACCAGGTTCTCAGCGAATTCTGGCTTCGGGTTATCGCGTTAATAAGCATGACGTTTGACCATGTTGGGGCTTTCCTCAACCTCTATAGCGCTTCTTTCCCTAATTCCTCTTCCATCGATAACATCTCCATTGCTTTTCGGATTTTGGGACGCTTAGCCATGCCGCTTTTCGCTTTTATGCTGGCCGAAGGCTTACGTCACACCCACGACAAAGTCAAATACCTTCTCCGCTTAACGGATATCTGGGCCATCTGCTTCGTCGCCGAACTGGTAATCTACATTCTCACGCGCAACGGCGTTTTGAATTATGGCTATCCACCATCGCAGATCTTCACTTCTTTGTTGCTTTACGCGGGTTTTGCAATCCTTTTGGAACAAAAAGGCTGGAAAAAATACTTGGCGATTCTTCCTGTTTTGTATATCTTGCTCTGCTATGCCGCGGATATTTCGCTTCTGTATTACACCTCTTCCACCACGGAATCGATTCGCTACGCTTTCTCTTGGCAGTTCTACTTCCCTGAATTCATCCGCGCCCAATATTCTTTATATGGATTCTTAGTCTTCCTTGGTTTCTATTTCGCAAGGCCTTTCGCCGACCGTTTCCTCAAGCGGACCCTTTCGCTCGATGAGGCGGCATTAGGCGAGTATCAGAAAACCGAAGACTACCAACAGCTTCTCAATATCGTCGCCGCCACTTCCTTCGCCGTCATCACCGTGGCCTTCTGGGGCCTTAGCTATATCCGCACGGACTTAGAACCCTACACTTTCGACATTTATCGGATGGGGTGGCAATGCTACGGCCTCGTCGTTTCGTTGCTTCTACTTTGCTACAATGGCAAGCGCGGATACGATAAGCCCTGGTTCCGTTACTTCAACTACCTTTATTATCCAGTGCATATTGCTATCATCGCTTTGATCTTTGTTCTAATATTCTGCTAGGGAGGAACCCAAAGATGATTAACCACATTCAAAACGCCGCTGACTTCGACAAGCTCATCCAAAACGACAAAGTCCTCGTAGACTTTTTCGCCACTTGGTGCGGACCTTGCAGCATGCTTGCTCCTATCGTTGAGAAAGTCTCGAACGAGCATCCCGAATTAACGGTCATCAAAGTCGATGTCGATCAGGCTCAAGAACTCGCCGCCCGCTATGATATCTATAGCATTCCGGCCCTCTTCTACATCGAAAAAGGCAAAGTTGTCGATAAGCGCGTTGGCTATATCGACGAAAGAGCCGTTAAGGCTTTTGCTCGCGTTAAGTAAGCGCCAGCAGGGATTAAGGTGGGACTTCGGTCCCACTTTTTCTATATCTTACGATTGCCCTCTAAGAGGGCTTGTGCTATATTCTTTCTCGCTACGTGGACCATTGGTGTAGCGGTCTAACATGTCTCCCTGTCACGGAGAAGATCGGGGGTTCGAATCCCCCATGGTCCGCCAACGCGCAGATGTAGTTCAATGGTAGAACATCAGCCTTCCAAGCTGATTACGCGGGTCCGATTCCCGTCATCTGCTCCAGTAGAAACTTAGTCCTGACGGAATCAGGACTTTTTATTTTGTTTGAACATCTCGTCCTTTTTGCTATCCTATGTGGCTATGGATTTAACGGACCGTCGACAAAAACTATCCATCATCTTCCGAATCTTTTTCCTTGGCCTTTTAATCGTACCAGCCACTCTCATGTATATTAGCTCCGTAAACGTCATTATGCCCGCTGAAACTGGCGAATTGCCTCTTTGGTTTAGTCTCACTTTCGGATCTTCTGTGGTAGTTTCTTTTTGTTTTATGGTAGCGTCCGTAGTTTTACGGCAGCAGAGGCAATCGCCTGTTGACCTTATACTTGCCTTCGTCTTGCCCCTCGTCGTGCTTCTTTGTTTTGCCATGTTCTTCCTAAAGGGCCCAGAGCCTTCGACTGGCAACACAAGAAACGCTTTCGTCACAATCGGAAACATTCTTTTCATTCCGGTTGGACTTAATTGTTTCTATAGCATTTGCTCATTAATCACTCTTCTAGTCAAAAAGAAGTTGTACAACTAGATTTCGTTGAATTTATCGAAGATTTTCGGTATTATCTTTTATACTTATGAAACACAAACACGTTGTATCGATTTTATGTCTCGGCGCCGCCATGCTTTTGAGCGCTTGCGTCCAAAACAAAAGTTCTTCTAGTTCCACCACCGAAAATACTGAAAGCGCAAGCCAATCAGCCAGTGAAACCAATACTTCGGTCAGCACTTCAGCTAGTACATCCTCGAATTCAAGCGCCTCTTCAACTTCATCAACGAGTTTATCTCCTGATATCGTCGCGAAATATCCTTATATTGAGAAAAACACCACCGACACAATAGATGCCCACGGCGCTGATTCCACGATGATCAAAGCCCTCGACGCCCAGATGGACGCCGATGCAAGAGACGCTACCCAATCGTTCACATATAGAGGAATGTTCTCGGTGTGGGCCTTCACCGATGCCGATAAAAGCATTAGCGGAAACCTTCGTAGCTTCTATTCGGGGAAGAGCACTTCCCCGAGTGCTTGCAATCGCGAGCATGTGTGGCCGAATTCCCGTAAAGGAGAAGTGACTGAGGACGATCCTCATGTCTTAAGGCCAACTCTCAATAGCGAAAACAGCGACCGCGGCAATTCTTTCTATGGTGAAACAACAGGCTGGGACCCTGCTACATTCAAAAATCCTAAATACCGTGGCATCGCCGCGAGAATCATTTTCTATTCTGCTGTCCGTTATCAAGATTCAGGCCTTTGGCTAGAAGATGCCAATAATCCAACGAGCACAAACAGCAATCAACGTCCCACGATGGGCAAGCTTTCTTTGCTTTTAAAATGGAATCTCCAATATCCGGTTGATGAAACCGAAACGCAAAGAAACGATGTTCTCTATACGAAATACAAATTCTGCCGTAACGTGTTCATCGACCATCCGGAATACGCCACGAAAATTTGGGGAAATGTCAACAGCGCTTGCAAAGCTGCCTGCGGACTATGAATAAGGAAATCGTTTTAGCCACAAACAACAAAGACAAGCTGAGAGAGTATAGGGAAATCCTGTCTCCTCTTGGCTTTTTAGTTTATTGCCCCAAAGACCTCAACATCGAAAGCGACCCCAAAGAAACCGGCACCACTTATGCCGAGAACGCCTACATCAAAGCCAAAGCTCTTAGCAAACTCGTGAAGTGGCCCGTCATTGCCGATGACTCGGGACTTGAAATCGAAGCCCTCAATAACGAACCAGGTTTGCATTCCGCCCGTTATGCCGCTTCCTTGGGCGGCGATTACAAAGTCGTCTGCCAAACCGTCCTCAAACGCCTCGAAGGCCAGAAAAACCGCAAGGCGGCGTACCATTGCGTTATTTGCTTACTTGAAAAAACCACTGCAAAACCCCTCTACTTTGAAGGAGTTTGCCCCGGCGTCATCCTAAAAGAAGCTAAGGGCGACCATGGCTTTGGCTACGACCCGATCTTCCACTGCACGGACCCCGAAATGGACTTTGGCCTCGTAAGCGAAGAAGAAAAGAACGCGGTCAGTCACCGCGCCCGGGCTTTGCAAAAACTTCTCTTATATCTTTCTATCTAATAACAGTTAAGACCAAGCCGACGCTGATTAAGCCTTCGGCGATGAGATACGTCAGCATAATCCAGAAGTCGCGTCTTTTGATGTCCTTTTTAAAAATGGTCGCGCCAAGGGTCAAATCGCTCGCGCAGAAGAAGACATCACCGGCAGAAACGAGAACAAGATATTGGGCATAGCCCCAATAATCGCCTAGCAAAGCTGTGGCGCCGACAGTAATAAGAACCGTCGCGTAAATGACTCCCACCGCCGTGAAGAGAGGGCTGTGTTTAGTGAAAACGTACATAAAAGGCACGGAGATGAGTAGCAAGACGGCAAAATAAATGAGAATGTAGCCTCCGACCGTCCAATTGAGGAGGCCGGCTTGGCCGAATTTCATCATCATCGTCGCGATGTAACAAAGATCGCCGAGAAGGAACGACAAAGCTCCAAGAACGAGCATAAATTTTTGCTTTTTCCATAGAAGCAAAATATCGCCAAGGAAACCTAAGAACGTTCCGATATAAATGAGATACCAAGTTGGCACCGCGCAGGCAACGGCAATCGTCAAAAAGAAAAGACAGAAAGGCTTGGAAATATGACGAGCTTTCTCCATCTCGTTAAAGGCGAAGAAAAGATTTACTATCGAAGAAAGGATAAAAAGACCAAAGAAGACATAAGCCGCAATCCAATTGGGGGCTGTGCTCATTTGTCGGGATTCTCCTTATTGGTGTCATCCACCGGGGCTTTGCCTGTTCGTAAAGCTCTTTTGCGAGCTTTGTTTTCGGCCCATTGCTTATTCTCTAACTGCAGCACCGCAACGTATTCTTTCATCATCTGGCCGAAATCTTCCATGCGCTGAGAGAATGGGAACACCCAGTTGGCGTGTTTCTTCAAACGCTTGAAGTGATCCTGAATGGAGACCTTGATTTTGTCCCAGTCGACGACCAATTTCCGGTCGGAGATGGCTTTGCGGATCTTCGCGTAAATCCCCAAGTTGTAGCCAAGATCCACAAGGATAATGCCATAGGCAACGCCTTCCGCGGTGCCGAAACCCAACAAATGGTCTGGCTCCATCACGAAATTGGCCATGGCGACGAAACCAGGATTCAAGACTAAGACATAAAAAGCGCCGATAACCATCCAAATTAGACTGAATAAAGGACAAATGATGCCTTGGATATTGCCCCAGCGATTGGAGTAATCCCAAAGTTTGATGCGCATGCCTTTGATGAAGATGATACCGGCGATGTATTCAATGACCGTCATGGCGGCGCCAATGACGAGGATTTCCACGAGATAAGCAATCCACGAAGCGGCAAAGAAGCTTTGCCACGGAATCATGTTCGAAAAAAGATAGAAAGCCGCTAGGCCAAAACCATATAACGGAAGAATCGGGCCCGTCAAAAAACCTGGGTTGACCCATTTATGCTGACTGACGAAACGACGAAAGAAAAGTTCAATGACCCAACCAATGGTCCCTCCTACGAAAAAGAGGAAACTGTAACGATAGAAAAAATCCATAGTGATATTGTAGCATAAGCAAAAGTCTCGAAACTACTTATAATAGAGTAAATATGGAAAAGAAACTTTCAGCTCGCGAGTGGGTCGCCCTTATTCTAATTGGTTTAGCTGGCCAATTGGCTTGGGCGATCGAAAACAACTACATCAACATGTGGGTTTATTCCCAAACCCAAAACGCCAGTTACATCAACTGGATGACCTACGCTTCGGCCATCGCCGCTACGCTCACGACCTTCTTTATGGGTGTCCTGAGCGACCGGCTAGGGAAACGAAAGATCTTCATTTCCGCTGGCTACACCATTTGGGGCTTAAGCGTCTTCGTCTTCGGTTTGCTAAGCTATCAGAATAACGCTGGAATGTTCGGGGCTTCAGGCGCGGCCTTAGGAGTCGGCATCGCCATGGTCATTTGGGATTGCGTCATGACTTTCTTCGGCAGCACCGCCAACGATGCGTGCTTTAACGCTAGAGTCACGGATGTCACAAACGAACACAACCGTGGCAAAGTCGAATCGGTGCTTTCTGTTTTGCCGCTTTTCGCGACCATTGCCGTCGTCCTTGTCGCTGGCTTACTAGGCGCGAACTCTGTCCCTTCCGCCGATCAAGCTACGGCCATGAAAGCCGCGGGCCTTGATTCTACAAACGCCATCGATGCGGCCAATTTCCTTGCAAAACCCTGGTTGATTTTCTTTGGCATCTTCGGCGCGGTCGTCACGGTGGTCGGCATCACATCCTTCTTCTTATTAGCGAAAGACGAAATCGTCCCGAACCACGAAGGCAAATACTGGAGCCGTCTTTTCTATGGCTTCCGTCCAACCGTCATCAAACAGCACAAACGTCTCTATATCGCCTTGCTCTCATTCCTTTGCTTTAACTGCGCAATCAACGCCTTCATGCCGTATTACATGGTCTATATGCAGAATAGCACCGCCAATGGAGGCCTCAACATCAATGGCAGCGCCTTCACGATCGACGTTGGCTCAATTCTTCTTATCGCCTCGATTATCGTCATCGTTATCGGCCTCTTCATGGATAAAATCGGAAAAAACAAAGTCCTCATTCCTGGCGTTGCGATTGCCGCGCTTGGCTTTATCCTCTTCTTCTTTGGTCAATCGGTTAACCAGACCTGGTACATCATTATCGCCGGCATCATCATGATGGCAGGCTACCTCATCGGAACCGCCGTGTTAGGGGCTATCGTCCGCGATGAGACGCCGAAAGAAGACGTCGGCCTTTTCCAAGGCGTCCGTATGATCTTCGTGGTTCTCATTCCGATGATTATCGGTCCGCTTGTGACACAACTTGTTTGCAAATATGGTCCGAACAACACCACCTATTACGATCCGATTCAAGGCAATATCTGGGCTCCGAACAGGTCCATGTTCTTAGTTTCCCTAGGATTCATGATTATCGCGATTGCTCCGATTATTTGGCTCTTAAAGACAAAAGAAAAGGAGCCAGTGGCTCCTAGCGATACGACAAAAGCTAATTAACGGGATAGAGATAGCCTGGCCCGTCGGTGCTTAGGACCAAAAGGGTCAAAGTTTTCGTCGCGGCATCGGCAAGCCGCTTGATGTCAATCGGACGACCACGGTACTGCGGAAGAATGGTGCTGTCGCCATAGTAATAACCCGCCAAAGTGGCCGTTTCGAAGCTTGCCGTATTGGAGAAGAGCGAGGTGGTGAAAGTCGATAACTGAACCGGATTCGTAACATCGCCAGTCGCTTTATCAATTGAATCGCAAACATAAAGCGAGCTGGAAACCGTCGTCTCCGTGCCAACCGTCGTCCAGGTGGCGACGACTTTGAGGCCAGCTCTGAATTTGCTAACTGGGGCACTGCCATCGCCAAGATAGGTTGCGGTTTCATTGGCCGCGGCCGCTTCGGTGATATCGTCGGCTAATTTAGCACTATAGAACTTGGTCTGGAAATCAACCTTATCAGCCATGTAATGGGCGCTGAAAATCAATAAGGGATCGTTCTTGCGGTCCAATTGGCCAATCCTAATCCATTTTCCCGTTCCGCTCGGTTCGACGTAGCAATAGACAAAGTTGCCGGTGGTCGTGGTCGTTTGGCCATTAGTGCCCGTTGTGGTGACGACATCGTTGGCCTTTAAGAAAAGGTCGCCTTTTTTGCCAGTCGTCGGAAGGGTATCGCCGCCCGTGAAACTAGCGGCTGAATCAATGGTCGTGAAATAGTCAGGAACATAGCCAGCGTCAGCGTTACCATCATTATCGACATCGACGAAATCCTTTTGGAGATTCCAACCATTGAAGACGCTCTTATAACCATAATCCGGGTGACCGGATAAAGTTTTTCCAGTTTCAGTCAAGTGCTGGGCCTCGGTAAGGACCTGATACATCGGAATAGTGAGATCGCTTTCTTTGGTCATGGCCGTGCCACACTGCGGGCAAAGTTTGTTTTCGGCCGAAGTATCATAAACGACGTTATGGCAATGCGGGCAGAAATAAACCTGACCAGCTATTTTTTCTCCGGTGCCAGCACCGAAAGTGACCGATTGAGTAAGAGGACGTTGATTAGAAGTTCTGACATAATCAACGCCATCCATGTATTCGAGAGTCAATTGCAGCCGTCGATCCACGAAATGGGCATAAACGTGCAATTCTTTATCGGCAACCGTGTAAGTAGGCTGAGCTGAACTGGCGCTCGAGGTCGCGTCAGTCGAACTACCTTCGCTGGCGGAACTGGATTCGCTCGAAGAACTGCTTTCCGAAGAGCTTTGACTAGAAACGGCCCCCGAAGAGGCGACACCGTTTGTGTTCACGAAATCCGCCGTCACCGAAGTTAAATCAACCGGAGTTGAGGCAAAATTGCCTTCACTGTCTTTTAAATACCAGCCATCAAAAGCGTAATAATGGCCGATGGGAGCTGTCTGAACACTCTCATAAGCATAAGCGGATCCATAAGAATCGGCTTCAGCGTGGAAAACGGCAGCCTGTCCCGAACGGACATATGAATAACCGCATTCCTTCGGCGTAGCCGAATCATCGAAATAACGAATGGTGTAAAGCGTCGTCACCATGATGCTGCCGCTATTACCGGCACAAGCACCCGATAAAAGGGCAACGAAGCCCAATAAAAATGGACGCCAGTTCTTTTTCACAAGAATATTATGGACAATCTGGGGCTTGAGGAAAAGAGAAAATAGTTCATTAACGATTAATCGAACAAAAGAAATTGCTCACGCCCACGCACGAGGTTATACTATTTCAGCAACTAGATTTATTGAGGTATTTTTATGAAACAGAAAAAAGACGCCACTAATACGCTCTTGATGCTCGTGATGGCTGTTGCCGCTATCGTCGCTCTCTTCGTTCTCTTCGCCAATGCCTTCGAAGATCCGACCCGTGGAACCGGCTTTGCCGCTATGTTCTATTCTTATAGCGCTAACCGCAACGCCGTTCCTGGCATGATCATCCCCTTCGTCCTTCTTATCATCGCCATCATTCTTCCGTTCGTTTCGCCTTTGTTCGCTCCGCAAGGCAAAGTCTTCATCTACGGCGTTGAATTCGTTATTCTTGCCGCCGCGGGTGTTCTCTTCCTCTTTGCTCCGGCCTTCTACAAAGCCAGCAACAGCATCAGCTATGACTACAACATCACCTTGGGTGGTGGCTTAATCTCCTCGATCACTTTCTCCTTCATCGGCGCCGCCTTCGCTCTTCTTGGCGTCTTGCACGCGAAGAAAGAAATCGCCCGCTAATCCGTTTAGCAAAACTTCAAGCCCTTCGGAAACGGAGGGCTTTTTATTTGACGGGGTAGCCTTTTCCTTTTAAGACTGCCACCACTTCATCCGCGATGACACTGGCGTTTTTCGTGATGTCCGCGCCCCAATAACGAAGCACGATATAACCTTGTTCTTTGAGTTTCTTGTTCACTTCTTCGTCACGCGCGATATTCCGTTCGATCTTCTTTACCCAATATTCGCGGTGGCTCTTAAGGCTCTTTTCCGCCACCTGAAAGTTCTTGCCATGCCAAAACTCGCTATCGCAGAAGACCACAACCTTCAGGGCTTTCCATGATAAATCAGGATGCCCAAAGATGAATTTGCTATTGCAGCGATACTTGATGCCTCGCTTCGTAAGCTCGTGCCTTAAGGCCATTTCGATGCCAGTGTCTTTGCCTCTAATGCGGCTCATCGTGTAATGAATGGTTTCCTGGCTGCGCGGTTTCATGCATCCATCATAATCTTTTTGGGAAATAGTATTATAGTGAAAACATGCTAAAAATCAGACCCGCCAAAGATAAAGACCTCCCCGCCATCATGAAACTTTTTCGGCGCGTGAACGCTTCTTTGATCAATGACGGACTCCAAATGTGGAACCAAGGCTATCCGACCGAAGAAAACTTTAAAGAAGATCTTTTAAGCAAAAACCTTTATCTCGCGACGGAGGGCGGGCGAATCATCGGCTCCGTCAGCGTTTCTTTCGACCCCATGCCGGCCTTTTTCGATGAGACTCATGACCCCAAGAAACTCACGGCCCTGCTCGATAAGGTCTCGGCGAAAGAAGAAGACAGCTTTCTCATTCCTCACCGTCTCATGGTGGATCCGATGGACCAAAAGAAAGGGGTCGCCGGCGCCCTTATTTCCTATTTAAAAGACCTCTATCCGCACCGCTTATGGATTTTCGCCGTCTATCCTTTAAACCAAAAAGCCATTGCCTTTTACGAAAAGAAAGGGTTTCTCAATATGGGCCGGTATCTCTTTGAATACGGGCCTGTCTCCGAGGAAATCCTTTTCTGCAGCACGCACACGCGCTGATTAAGAAGCGAATTGCGAAGTATAAAGATCGTAATAAAAGCCTTTTTTCGCCATGAGTTCGTCATGGTTGCCTTGCTCGAAAATCACGCCGTCTTTCATGACGAGAACGAGATCGCTTGAGCGAATGGTGGAAAGGCGATGCGCCACGACAAAACTGGTCTTGCCTTGCATAAGGGTCTTAAAGGATTCGTTAAGAAGAGCCTCGGTTCGAAGGTCGATGTTACTCGTCGCTTCGTCGAGAATGATGATTTCCGGTTTCAATAGCATCACGCGAGCCACGCAGATAAGCTGTTTTTCGCCTGTCGATAAGCCTGAGTTATCGGAAATAACGGTATCGTATCCCAAAGGCAAACGAGCGATGAATCCTGAGGCTTGCGCGTCTTGAGCCGCTTTCATGACCTCTTCTTTTGTCGCGGAAGGTTTAGCATAGGCGATGTTGTCATACACCGTGCCTTTAAAGATCCAGGTATCCTGCAAAACCATGCCTAAGTGTTTGCGGAAAGAAGCCTTTTCGAGGTCTTGCGTCGAGATGGAGTTCGCGTAGAAAGCCCCAGTCTGCGGGTCATAGAAGCGCATGAGCAAATTGATAAGCGTCGTCTTGCCACATCCCGTCGGCCCGACGAGAGCGATACGATGCCCCTTGTAGACGTCAAGCGAGAAGTCTTTGATGATTTGGCGTTTGCCATCATAGGAGAAATTGACTCCCTCGGCCTTTAAGGTATCGATGGCATTCGAGAGAACGCCCGTGCCATTATTGGTATCCCGAGGGGCTTTCGCCACCGCGTCAATGCGTTTAAAGGAAGCGTAGGCGTAATCAATTTCCGCCACGACATCGCTTATTTCATTAAAGGGCTGCATATAGTTGGCGGCATAGGTCAGGAAAGCCGATAAGTCGCCCACTAAGAAAGCCACGCCGATATTGACGTCCTTGATGATGAAGATGATGCCGGCCGTAATGACAATAGCGTTAATGAAGTAGTTGATGAGACGAGTCAAAGGATTAATGATTGAGGCCCCGATCGCGGCTTGGTAGTTATTGCCTTTGAACTTCTTGTTGAGAACATCAAAGTCCTGCTCACGGGTTTTCTTGAGGCCAAGCGTTTCCACCGCCTCGCGGTTATTGAGGCTTTCAAGCGTGAAGCCGCTTAAGGAGCCGGAATCGGACGCCTGGGCTTTGAAATATTTGGAATTATGACGGCTGACTAAGCGGCTCATGATGAGACTGAGCGGGGTCAAGCCCACGACAATGAGGGCGAGAGCCCAATTGATGTAGAACATGAAGCCTAAGGTGAAGGCGATAGCCACGACCCCATCGAAGAGGGCCGTTGAGCCGAGGACAAGACCGTTTTGGACATTCTCGACATCGTTAATCAGGCATTGAACGAGGTTGCCCTGCTCCTTTTGATCGAGATATGAAACAGGGGCTTCCATATAACTCTCATAGACCACCGAGCGCATATTCTTCACGACATTTTGACCAATGAGGGCGGTAAGGAAATCGAAAGCATAACGGAAGACAGTTCCAACGACGACGAGACTAATCATCGCCACGAAATAGACAGTCAAAGCATGGAAATCAACCGCCCCAGCCACCAGGCCATTAATGGCGCGGCCCGCCAAGAAAGGAATGGCTAACTTAGCGCCGATGGCGATGAAAGCGAAAAGAAGAGCTAGCCAAAATAACTTATAGGAGCCCGCAAGATATGGTTTCAATTCTTTGAGTTTTTTCATCTTGAGGCCACCTGCATTTCGTAGATTTCTTTATAAAGCGGGCAACTAGCGAGCAGCTCATCGTGCTTGCCATGAGCCACAATGGTGCCGTTATCGTAGACGAAAATCTGGTCGCAACCAGCGAGTGAAGTAGCCCGTTGAGAAACGAATATCCTTGTCAAACCCGCCCGCTTTGCCAAATTGTCGCGGACTTTTTTGTCGCTGATGTAGTCAAGAGCCGAAGTGGCGTCATCGAGAATAAGAAGGTTGCCGCCATGGAGCAGAGCCCTGGCGATAAGAAGGCGCTGCTTTTGGCCTTCCGAGAGGTTCAGCCCTCCCTGTTCCACCGGGTGATCCCAGTAATCGTCATAATGGGAAACGAATTCCTCCGCCAGTGAATCTTTTAAAGCTTCTTTCAGCTCGTCATCGGTGGCATTAGGATTGCCCATAAGGAGATTGGATTTGATGGTGCCTTTAAAAATCGAAGGCTTCTGACTCACTGTCGCGATTTCTTTTCTGAGCGCATCCATGTCGTAATCGTCGAGAGGCAGGCCCCCATATTGAATATGGCCGCCGCTCGGCTCGTATAAACGCAAGAGCAAAGCAATCGTCGAAGACTTGCCGCTTCCGGTGCCGCCGATTAAGCCAATCGAAGAGCCTTTTTCAATCTTAAAGGACAAACCAGAAACGGCTGGTTTATCGCCTTTTTGTCCATAGGTCAAAGAGACATCGTCAAACTCCACAAGGGGGGCATTATCTTTCTTATCTTGCGGTCCAAGAAGGGCTTTGTTTTCAATCGAAGGCTGAATGGCTAAGAAGGCGTCGAGACGTTTCTTACTCGCCAGAGCCCTATTGAGCGAAACGATTAGGCGCGAGAACATCACGAGCGCCATGAGGGAACTCGAAAGATAGCTAAGCAAAGCGATGATGCTGCCTTGTGTGAAGGTCGAGGAGCCTTTGTCTAAAAGGCTGCCTCCGAGATAGACGATGAAAGCCATTCCTAAGTTGATAAAACAGAAGGTGAGCGGGTTGATGATGGCGTTCAATCTTCCAACCGCCAAGCCATCTTGCCGATAACGCTCACTCGCGACACCGAACTTCGTTTCCTCTTCTTTTTGCTTATCGAAAGCCCTGATCGGACGAGCGCCTTTCAAGGAATCGCTGCCGGCGGTTGAAATCTTGTCAAGATCGCTTTGCATGGCTCCATAACGTTTTGGGGACAGGATGACCACGAGAGCCAAGACGATGCTGGAAAGCAAGACGACGCCTAAGAAAATTAGACCAGCACGATAGTCCACGACAAAGCTGAGGATGGCAGAGCCTAAAATCATCATCGGGCTTCTAGCTAATAAGCGCATGTACATCATGACGCCGTTTTGAAGGGCGAAGGTGTCGTTGTTGACCAAAGTCAGGGCCTTTTCTTTGCCAAAGGAATCGATTTGCTTATCGCTCAAGGATTCCAAATGATTGAACATTTCTTTCCGCAAATCGTAGCCGAAGTCCGCACTCGTTTTCGCCGCAAGCCATTGCGCGACCATGGTGACGAGAAAGGAAACCACCGCCATCGCGAGCATCACGCCGCCGAGAATCAATGTGTATTTCCAGTCTTTGTTGGCGATGCCTTTATCAATCATGAACTTCGTCAAGAAGGGCATGAAAAGTTCGCTTGCCACCTCAAAGAGTTTCAGAAGCGGTCCGATAATGACCTTGGCCTTATACTTGCGTAAAGGCTGCAAGCTCGGGGATTTCATTTAAAAACTCAGGCCTTTCCCCCGCCGGTCTTCATGTGCTTATGACCAGCCCGACTCTTCATTAAGACAATAGAAACAATAGAACGATCGTCTTGTTCATCGGCCGACATAAAATCCCAGCCATCTTCGGGATTGCCCGTCACTGAGGAGAAACTATTGCCATGGCCTAACGTCACTTCGTTGACATCGATGAAATCCCAATGAACCGTGCCAGGCACAAAGCCGCAGAAAAGATTTCCGACATCAATCAGCAAAGGCGGAAGCGGATAGGTGACATCAAAGGAGAAGGTGTGATTGCCTTTATCGAACGTCCCAGGCGAAAAGATATTAGGCTCCAACGTCGCCAAATTTGCCAAATCAAAATCGCCCAAGCTATCAGCGAAGGTGTCATTATCGAAGACGGGGTCTTGCTTCGTGAGATGGAACTTTTTGGCTAAATCGTCGATGGATTTTTGAGCATTTTCAAGATCGAGCGCCAATTCCGAAGTCAAAAGGTTTAAGGTCTTCATAATCTCAAAGCCGAATTGGGCATAAAGGAAATAACGAAGGGCGAGACGGGAATCTTTCGTACCCGCGGCCCCGGTTAGGAAAATGTTGCCAAGACGATACGCTGTATCCGGGAAAACGGTGATTTCCTTGCCGCTCGTGGAAACGAAACGGGAGAAAATCTCGGGCCATATGCTGGTCAGGATATCGAAAGCGAACAAAGGATTCGGCTCGACGAAAACGCCTTTCATGTAGCAATCGGAGAAACGAATGAGGGCTTCGAGCGAACCCATGGACATGGCCTTGGCGTAGCATTCATAGGCCCCACGAGGGTCCGGTTTGCCCAAGGATCCATTCTCTGAAAGAACGCCTAAGCGGGTTAATGCCCCACCATCGCTGCTGAGACAACGCATCGCGTAATAGGAGAAAGCGGTCTTCGGATCTTTTTCGGTGAATTCACTGCCATTTTCATAGAGCTGGCCTAAATCGAAAGCCGCGCTGCTATTGCCCAAACCAGCAAGCAGAGAAAGATATTGGATATACAAGGCCTCATTTACCTTTTTATGAGTGATGCTACCTTTCTTATAACGCTGCACGTATTTAAGCGCGGCCGCCGGATGCTTTTCCATGTAGTCCTCGCCATAGTAAGCGAGGTTCATTTCTTTTAATAAAGGCTTATCGAGCGGAATGCCACAGGCATCGCCGATAACGGAGTCCATGCCGCATACTGGGCAAATGGCCGTGACGCCCCTCTCGTCGTTGATCCAATCGTTAACTTCGCGGGCGCTATAAGTTTGCCGGCAAAAATAACAAGAACAGGTCTTGCTATGAAGAATCTCGATTTCGTTATTCGAACTGTGCTTAGCCAAAAGAGCGATGCGTGGGTCTTGTTTCATACTTTGTTATGATACCACTCTATCGCATTCGTGCGCGGGCGAACGCGTTACCCGTAGCGCGAAAGGCGAAGCAACGATAGAATAGTGATTGTTTATGAAGAAAAAGATTGCCGGAATCCATCTTTATGACTTTGCGATTGTCCTTGTCCTGGCCTTAATCGCTATTTTACTCGGCACTTTTAGAGACCTTCAAATCTCCACATCCCTTGCCCACGTTGGCAATATTTTTGGCAAAATCTTCGCGGTCGTTGGCAAATATCCCGGCTATCTAATTTTTGGTTCGGCTGGCATCCTTTTTTATGTTTATAAAAAGGACGATGAAGAAAAAGGCTCGAAAGCCTGGGCTTATGCTTTCTTAATCGCCATTCCTTTGGCTGTCGGAGCCCTTTATGGCTATGACGACCTCACTGAGTTGATCTCCAACAAAATCGCCGCCATTTTTGTCGGGGCTTTGGCGATTGGAGCTGGCGAAGTCGGCATGTATTTCCTCTTTCGCCACGCAAACAAAGAAGCGGCGTATAACGCCGGCATGACCTTCCTTTTCTCAGCCGTGTTAGTCTTTGTCACCACATATCTCTTAAAGAACGCCGCTCTCCGTCCGCGGTATAGCTGGCTCGTGAGCGTTAACCATCTCGATTATTATCAGACTTGGTACGCTTTTAACTCTTCCATCAAAGAAGCTAATTCCACCGTCGATTCAAGCAATTTCATGAGCTGGCCTTCTTCGCATGTTGCCATGGCCTCAATCGCCGTCTTAGCCGCCTTGTTCCCAAAACTAAACAAAAAACTTGAAGGCAAAGAAGGCCTTTGCTTCTTAGCCGCGGCTTTATGGACCCTTATCGTCGCCATTGCCCGTGTTTCAGACGGATCGCACTTCTTAAGCGACGTTGGTTGGGGTGCTTTAATCGGCACCGGCTTCTCGCTTCTTGTGGCTTCCTTGGTCTACCCCACTGAAGTGACGAAAGCCAAAGAACCCGTTACCGAAGAAGTTCCGATGCAAGAAACCTTCACGAGCGCACCAATGGCCACTAAGCCCGCTGAGCCTCTTATGACGAAGCCGGTTGAGCCTACTCCTAAACGAGAAACACCAACCACCATCGTCACCCCTAGTATCAGCCAAGAACCTGCAAAACCCGCTCCAATGAAACCAGAGGAGCCTAAGGCTAAGGAAAAGAAGAAAAAGAAAGACGACTTCTACGAAATTGATAGCTGAGACAAGAAAATCCCTGCAAGAACCAAGCGGCTTTTGCAGGGATTTTTGTTAGCTCAATTGACTGGGCAGGGTCATCGTTTCGGCGGTCGGAGTCGCGAGGGCGCTCGAGACATCCGCACTTGTCGAATAGGAGCCAACCGTGATGGTGTAAGGCGAGGTGCCATTCACAAGAGTGGTACTTCCCGTCTTTACCGTCACTGTGCGTCCCGAAGCGTCTTCGATCGCGCCGGCGTTATTGAGGGTCGTGAGGACGCTATCGCCCGTCACAATCCACTTGGAACCATTCTCAATTGTGAGATTGCCATGGCCGCTGGTTGCAATGCCTTGGTCATCCGTCACAAGATCGACGGCGCCCGTCCAGGTGCTCGAACCAACGAGATAAGTATCAAGTTTGCTCGCGTAATCCCACTCAATCGCGCCTTCCATCGTTTCATTGCGGGCCGTGAAGTTCGTGGTCGCACCATTGCTGCCTACGCTACCCCAGCCACGGCCATTTTGGTTGCCAGTGCAGCGCATCAGGAAGTCATTCGTGCCACTATTTTTCACCGTCACGCCATCGAGCAGGAATTCGCTTGTGGTATTGGTGGTATAAAGCATGCCACCAGTCGCCGCGGTCAAAGTTCCGCCCACCATTTTGAAGTTGCCAGTCCCACTCACGGCATCGCCAGACATCGATTGATAGACGATGACGTTCCACTGCAAGCCTTCGTTTTGGCTATTGGTGTCGGGCATCGCCCCGGTTAATGAGCAATCGAAGAGAGAAGTCGAGTTTTTGCCTTCTAGGCAGAAGGCTTCGCTGCCATTCGCGGAAAGTGTCGCGGAAGACACTTCGATATCCGCCGTGCAATAGATCGCCGGCGAACCCGTGCCATTAGAAGTATAGGTGCCACCGTTAATTCTCATCGTGCCACCGCCACGATCACTTCTGATCGCCGCGCTGGACTCGCCTTGCGTCGTGACGGTGTTATTCCAACCATAGAGCGTGCCGCCACCAGCGGCATGAAGACCGCCAGAGGTACTGAGTTTAGTCGAAACGACCGCATCTTTGACGTAAGCCGCGCCATCGCTATACGCGAAGACGCCAGCCCCACCTTTGGCGTTGGTGGTATAGGTGCCACCTTTAACAAAGAGCTTTCCATTCGTCACTAGAGCATCGGCTCCGACGCCATAGAAAGAACTATTGTCGCCTCCGGTCGAAGAAGCGTTGTCGCGGCTGACGGTGCAATTATTCAGGACGACGTTAGCGTTGCTGTTATCGACGAGAACGGCTTCTTCGTCTTTGCCTGTCGAAGCTATGGTTTCGCCTGTCACCGTGGTACTTGTCGAATACTCGTTGACGGCGCTATAAGAAACGGATGAGGAGCCACTTCCGCCACCATTACCTCCAGGCCCTGTTGAACCTGTCCTAGAAGAGGTGGTGCTTGTAGCAGCTCCTGAGGACGAAGAAACGGAAGCCGAATCGCTACAGCCGGTGAGCATGGCTAATAAGCCTAACGATGCCACCAAGGGAACTAAAGCGCGAGCCTTCATAATCTTTTCCTCCTACACTTTATATACGCCGCACTCACCAATTTTGTTGGTTAATGGTGCCAAAAAGATCATAAACAAACTAAAATACCCTTATATATGTTTATGAGGAGCTACGAGAAAACCACCGCTCTTCCTAGTCGCGATAAGCCCTTAGGACGGATTTTCGAGCTCGATTTCACCCGCGGCTGCCTCATGGTTTTGCTTTTCTTTTATCACGCGGCGTATTCTCTTGGAAGTCCAAGCGATTTCTTCCGTTATACGAAGGGCGGTGATGGGGTGGCCTGGGTCAATGCCTCCGCCGCTTTCTTCCATGCTTTTTGGTATAGCGAACCCCTTCTCATTTTCCAGCAGCTTTTCTCCAGCCTTTTCTTATTTTTGTGCGGCATCTCTTGCGGTTTCAGCCGTCATAACGCCAGACGTGGTTACCTTTTATTGTGGCTTTCGATGATCGAGACGATTTTCTTGGCGACCCTCAGCTTCTACGTGAGCGGTTTCCACGCCCAGGTCTACATCGGCTTATTGCACGCCATCAGCATCGCCATCCTTATCTACGCTCTTGTGGATCATTTCTCTAAGAGTCTCTGGGTCGATTTCGGATTTGGCATCTTTTTCACGTTGCTCTTTGCCTTAACTTATAACTTCGGCGTCAAATATGATATCAACGGTTTGCCAATCAACCCCTTGCGATATAGCGACCCGACCGAGGCTCTATCCTGGCCGAACATTTGGTATCTTTTCACGGGCTATGCGACGGCGGGAAGCGACTATTGGAGTCCGATCAGGGTTTCCGCCTTTGTCTTCCTAGGCGCGGCGACCAGCAAGATTCTTTACCCGACGAAAAAAGGCTTATGGGAGCCGAAATTCGCCAAACACGTCGAACCAATCCTCTTCATGGGCCGGCACAGTCTCCTCGTCTATTGCGCTGAACAATTTATTGTTCTTGCGATAATGTGGTGCGTTTTGGCGCCGTTTGGCTATACTTTTTAAGGTGCAACATGACTGGTTCTCTCTATAATCAATTTCTCAATACTGCCAAAAACTATGGCCGTAGTTTGGCCGTTCGTTACGAAGGCAAGGATTGGAACTACAACAAACTCAATCGCGAAATCCTGAAGATGGCGGGCAAACTGAAAACGCTCGGCATCGGAAAAGGCGACGTCGTTGCCATCTTGCTTCCGAACTGTTTCGCTTCCTTGACTCTTTTTTACGCGACCAGCGCTTTAGGGGCCATTGCCTATCTGATTCATCCTTTCACCCCAGCCGAAGAACTTCACCAATACATCGAAAAAAGCCATCCGAAAGCCGTCGTCTTGTTGGACGAAGAGGCCAATGGTCTCGTTTCTGTCCTCGCCAATGAGAAGGTTCTTTTCTTAGCGGCCGATCCTTTCGACGGGGCAAACCCCTTCAAAAAGCTTTGCTATCGGGGCTTTCACCGTCTCAATAAAGAGATCAAACCGTTGTCGAAAGTGCATAGCCAAGCCATCGTCCCGAACAACGGGGCCGACGAGGACGTCGCTCTCTATCTCAATACGGGTGGCACCAATGGCGAGCCGAAAATCGTCGAACTCCAAAACGGCTCTCTCAATCGTTTGGGCTTAAAAGGCTATCCCTTGATCGGCGGCGAAGTGACGGCCATCAAGATTCTGACCGCCATCCCCCTTTGTCATGGCTTTGGCTTAGCGATGGGCATCCATACTCCTTTGTCCAACGGCGCCAGCACCGTCCTCATGAACAAATTCCGGACCAAACAAGCCATCTCCTTGCTTCATAAAGGCGAGGCCACCGCGATTATCGGCGTGCCCGCTTTATATAACGCTCTCCTTTCCAAAGACGCTTTTTATGGTCCATGGCTAAGAAAACAAATCATCGCTTTCGTGGGTGGCGATTCCGTGCCCGAAAGCCTTCTAGCTCGCTATAACGAAACGATGGAGAAATACCATAGCGAAGCCCGGCTTTATCAAGGCTATGGTCTCACCGAAGCCGTCAACGTCGCCAACGTCAACACGGCGAAAGAACATTGTTTCGGCTCGGTTGGAAAACCGCTTCCTGGCCTCTCAGAAATCATCGTCGATTCCTCGACGAAGAAACCTCTGCCTCCCCTTTCCCATGGCGAAATCGCCATCGCGGGCGATACCCTTATGAAGGGTTACTTAGGCGACAAAGGCGACCCCTTCATCAGCATCGGCGACAAACGTTATGTCTTAACGGGAGACTATGGCTACCTCAACGAAGAAGGCTATCTTTTCTTTGAGCAAAGGCTTCGCCGCATCGTCAAAGTGAAAGGCGAGACCATTTGCCCGAGCTCAATCGAAAAAGCCGCTCTCTATTTCTATGAGATCTATGAGGCTTACGCTTATGGCGTCAAAGACGAAAGGGACGGCGCGACCATCCATTTGGCCTTGGCATTAAGACATGGTTACGAAGACACCGATAAAGCGTTGCTGCTTGAAAGCCTTTCAACGAGGCTCAAGAGCCTTCTCCCGTCATCGGCCATTCCTAGTCGCATCTATTTCCTAAAGGAATTGCCTAAGACCGCGATTGGGAAAATCGACGATGCCAAAATGGCAAGTCTCGATCAATAACCCTGCAAAACCCCTTCAAAGACAAAAAAGAACGACCCGCAAAGGTCGTTCTTTTGGTAATGCTTTCGGATTACTTAGCTTCAGCGGCAGCCGGTTTCTTGCCTTCAAAGAAGTTGAAGAGCAAACCAGCAAGGCCAGCTCCAGCAAGCGGGCCGACGATGAAGATCCAGATCTCTTTGATCGGTTCAGTGTGACCATTGGCAAGAGCGAGAAGCGCCGGTCCAATTGAACGGGCCGGGTTGACGGAAGTGCCAGTGAGACGGATGCCGAGTAAGTGGACAAGGACAAGCGTTAAGCCAATCACGATGCCAGCGACGTGGCTGTTCTCAACCTTCGAGGTGACGCCAAGGATGGCGAGCACGAAGATGAAGGTGAGGATGATTTCGGAGGCAAGAGCGACGAAGTAGCTTGCAGTCGTCGGAGTGTCGCCACCGCCGATGAAGGATTGGGCTTGGTTCGCACCAAGGGCTGAACCAGCATAAGCGCCATTATGGAAGATACCATAAAGGATGGCCGCGCCAGCAATGGCGCCGACAATCTGAGCGCCGATGTAGACGAGCATATCCTTTAAGCTCATCTTGTGGGCGACGAATAGGCCGAATGAAACGGCCGGGTTGATGTGGCAACCGCTGATGTTGCCAATCGAATAAGCCATGGCCACGATCGCGAGGCCGAAGGCTAACGAGGTCGCGACGATGCCGGCATTATCAGAGCAGCCAGTCGTTACCGCGACACCACAGCCGACGATCACGAGCACCATAGTGCCAATGCATTCGGCGATGGCTTTTTTCAATGTTTCCATTAATGAAACACCTTCTTTCACGGGCATTATAGGCGGTTACTAAGCAAAGGGGCAGGGGGAAAAACAAAAACACCCCCTCTTTTTTAAAGAGAAAGCGTTTTCTTAGCCTTATTTGGACGCCGCTTCTGCCGTGTTATCGTTCTTTGACAAGGCGATTGGGGCCGCGATTAAGCCCGCGGCGAGCATCGCTATGCCAATATAGAGAAGAGCGATTGCCCAACTGTTTTTCGCTTCCGCCATGTCATAGATGGCTTTCAAAAGGAAGTAGGCTTCCATCGTCATTAGACCGCCCCCAAGGAAGAAGGAGGCCGGCTCACCATCATCCTTTTTCACCAGCAAGAGGATCCAATAATAGAGACTTAAGAGCAACGGACCCACGAAGAGATACGTCATATAAGGGCTCCGCAAGCTGTGGCTAAAGGCGTAGTAGACGAGGGCGATAACCCCCATGAGAGCGGAGACTCCAAGCCATGAACAGGCTTTCTTGATAACTTCTTTTTTATGCATTGACCACATAAACGATGTCCGAGACGCTCCTTTCTTTGCCGCCCGTATTGCAAGGCAGATTGACTAACGATCCTTCGTAATAGAGGGTGCTGCTGCCACCGCCGTCGAGGTTGTAGGCATACGAGCAGCCATACTTTGAGAGGACGGAAGCCACTTGATAGAGGGTGAAGCCTTTTGGATAAGTGGTCGTTCTTCCTTCGCTCACGAAGAAGACATAATGGAGACTGTTGATGACTCCAATCGCCGTGCGGGGGTTGCCGGCCGAAGAAGAAGTGTCCACTTCGGTCGTCGTCGTGACGGCCACGGCCCCGTTTTTCACTAACGAGGGACCGAAGCAGAAATTCTGATAGCAACCGCCGTTCATGCTTTCAATGGCGCTGCAGGTATAATCGCCTTCGCTATAGGAGAGAGTGGAACCATCCTTGAAGATCGCGAAATCATCGAACTCCGAATAGTCATCGCGTTTGGTGCTCCGGTAAGTCGTGCCGTTGCGGATCACATAGCCATCGCGGCTGGAATAATAGCAATAGTCACCGTTGATGGCCGAGAGAACATCGACATTGGAGCTGCTTTCGACCGCGGAGATTTGGCTCCCCGTCGTGGCCACCACATTGACGCCTGGATAACCAGAGCTCGAAGTGGCTAAGTGGGTTCTAAGATTCGACAGCTTCTTAAGATTGATGTCGACAAGGTGATAGGTCAAAGTGCCATTGGTGCCTGTATAGGTCAAGGTCTTCAAAGACACCGTGGTCTCGCTCGCCGGGGACGTGCTCGAAGAAGACGAAGAAGTGCCACTTGAGGAAGTCGAGGCCGAGCCCGAGGCGCTCGCTGAGGAAGTCGAGGTCGAACTGCTATCGAAATCGAAGGCGTCCGATGTCTCGCTAACCGAGACGATGCTCGTCGCCAAAAAGGTGTTGTAAAGATTGGCCCCCGTTATCGCAGCAATCGCGACCCCATAGATTGAGGATACGATGATCCAGAAACTCTTTTTCATTTGTTTTTGCCCCCTTCATTAATGCTTAAGACCACGGGTTTGTTGGCTTTATGGCTTTTATGAGCGAAAACCCAGGTCAGTTGTACGAAATAATTGATGACGAATAAGACGAAATCCACGACGAGTTTGATGTAGATGAGCTCGCTTGGGAGATACGAGAAAGCATAGACCAAGGCGAAGGAGAGACCCATATTGATGAAATACACCACCGCATACTTGGCGAGTTTTTTCCAGAAGCCTTCCTCGGTATGGAAGACGAAGAAGTTGTTGCCTAAGAAATTGAACGTGCCGGAGATCAAACGGGCCGTCACCGTCGCGATAAGAACCTTATAGACCAGCTCCGAAGAAATGAAATGACTGAGCAAATAGAAGAGTCCTTCATCGATCGCGACGCTTAATAAGGCGACAAGGACATAGAGGATCGGCGTCCGATAAATCCGCAAAGAATCGCGGACCGGATGGAAATGCGAGGACTTGTTGCCATCGTAGATGGTCTGGATGCTCACTTGGTAGAAATTGGTTTCTTTGACGGCTTGGAGCAAGAAGTTCATTTCGTAGTCGTAACGGCTGCCATAGACGCTTAAGGCTAACGGAAATAGATTCGCGGGGATACCTCTTAAACCCGTTTGGGTATCGGATAAATCCTTATGGGTAACCACTTTGAAATAATCGCTTGAGAAACGGTTGCCAAGACGGTTATGCTTAGGCACGTCTTTGCCTTTGAAATCGCGCACGCCCATGATTAAGGAAGAAGGATGTTCGGCCAAGGCGTCTCTAATTTTTAAGATGTCCGAATAGGCGTGTTGGCCATCGCCATCTGCCGTCACGACGCCTTCAAGATCGGGATATCTTTCTTTGAGATATTTGAAGCCTTCCTTGAGAGCATGGCCTTTGCCGCCGTTGACCTCATAGGAGACGACATGGAAATTCGGAAGGGTCCTGATCTCATCGAAAATCGGCTCATAAGTAAGACCACTGCCATCATCAACGACCACGAAGACGGAGAAATCCGCCGGGTTCATGCTCTTGAGGAAGGGGATGACTTGGCCATTGGGCTGATAGATCGGAATGAGAAGGGCTTGTTTCATAACCTATTAACATTCGAGTGGCCAATTTTGTTGAGAGCAAAAAGAAAAGCGAGAGCCGAAGCCCTCGTTTCCTTTGTTTTATCGTTAGATTCCGCGGCGCATGATGGAGAGAAGTTTATCCATGTCCGTCGAAAGCTTATAGTTCTTCACTTCTTCCGGACGGATCCAGAAGACCTTGCCTTCTTTGCTGGGGGTCAAGATGCCTTTATAGACATTGGTCCGATAGAGGGCCGCCACATGGCGAACGCCTTGCTTCGGCTCATTCCACTCATAGACGCCGACTTCCTCAAGCTTGGAGATGTCGAGTCCAGTTTCTTCTTTGATTTCGCGAACGACAGATTGTTCCATCGTCTCGTCCGCTTTGACATGTCCACCCGGGAAGGTCAGACCTGGCCAATCAAGTTTTGCCCGATCCTCGACGAGGAAAGTCCCGTCGTCGTTATAGACCATGCACATGTTCGTAAGTATCACTTTTTGAGTTAATCTCATAACATGAGAGTTTAGCCCTTTAATCGCCGCCAAGAAAGAGAAAAGTGCAAAAGACGATTAAAATAAAGAACTGGCCTTTCTTTTTAAGTGACAAATATCATCAAAATATAGGCAAAAGAGTTTCATTCAAAAGAAATTAGTATATACTAAATTAAGCAAGAAAAAGGAGATTCATATGGGTCGTAGAGTTCTTAAGAATATCGACGAAAGAATCCTTAATGAAGTGCTGAAAGAAAACTTCAAATATGGGATAAGCTGCATCTCCACCAAACGCATCGCGAGCCACCTTGGCATCAGCGAGCCAGTTATTTTCACTCATTTCGGAACTAAAGACGGCCTTATGACCGCGGCCTTTAAATATGCCTGGAATCTTTTCCCGCATCTCGTGGCTTTCCCAAAGACCCTGGCTCCCGAAGACGACCGCCAAGCCTTTGCTGAATATAAGCAAAAAGTCTTGATCGCCCTCGACAAACCGCTCCCAATTTCCTACATCGAAGACTTCCTTTGCTCACGCAACGCCGATTACAAAATCGTGAAAAGCGTCACCGAAAGTTATCGCACCGATATCGTCAATTGCTTCCGGAACATCAATCCTGCTCTCACCGAGGAGATGCTTCAAGTAACGGCCGAACGTTTCATCGAGAGCTCTGTCGCCACCATTTATCACATGGTCATGGGCCAACATCCACATGATGAAAAGACCCTGATGCTTTATTACACCTGCCGCATTTATGGCATCGTAGCCGTTCTCGAAATGAAACCCGCTATGAAGCCGGCCGATTTCGACAAAGTCGAGTTCAATCAGTAAAAGAGCGTCATGATTTTTCATTTGAACGAAGACGACAAAAAGAGATTTCGCACGCTTAGCGAGACTTTTGACCGTAACCTCGATAAGGCAGACGAAATAAACGAAAAAATGGTGGAGGGCGATCCTTCTTTAATGAAGGAAGCCACCTTGTTAAAAAACGGCGAATACGCGAAGAATCCTTATTTTCTCGTTGTCACTCCCCTTCCTAAAAAGATTGGAAGTTGGGAACTTGGTTATGAGGAATACGATTCTAATGAAGTCTTCTTAGCCGACAACGTCGTCTCATCAGGCGCCCCTTATTTTGAGGAGAAAAACCCCTTAGGATATTTCGCTAAGCCCTTTAAGTTCCTTTCACTCAAAGAAAAAGGCACGACTTGGATGAGCGTTATCCCTCATGAGATCAACACCATGAAAGAACCCCTTTCGGAAATGAAAGGCCAAGTCGTGGTCATGGGTTTAGGCCTAGGATATTTTGCCTTCCAGTGTTTAGGAAAAGACAATGTCTCCAAAGTGACAATCGTCGAACGCGACCACCGTCTCATTTCTCTATTCAACGAAAGTCTCCTTCCTTTCTTCCCCCACCGCGAAAAGCTCACGGTTATCGAAGGCGACGCTTTCGGCAAGGAAGCCCAAAACGCAGTTAAAGAAGCGAACTCCGTCTTCTACGATCTCTGGCATAACGAAGATGATGGGCTCTCTTTATATGAACGAGCCTTAAAAGAAGAAAAACAATCCGAAGGGGTTTTGCATAGTTATTGGATGGAAAAAGGCTTATTAGCCTATTATCGGCGTACCATCATCGTCATCATGGACGAAGAACTTAACCACCCCGAAGATAAATTGGATGACTTTACGAGTCTCTTAGGGCGAACCGCGAAAGCCCTTCAAAAGAAAACTTTCTCTTCCTACAAAGAGATAGCTTCTTTCTTAGCGGACGAGAGCCTAAAAGACCTATTGCGCGACCTTTAACGGGGCGCGCGTCACTTTCTTATACGCGCCGACGATGCCATCGAGAATATCGATGTGACCGAAGTCTTTCGGATACACGAGATTGACTTCGCGGATCATTGGCAGTCCTTCAATCGGCAAGAGTTTTAATTTGCCCACGTCTTCGAGGGTTTGACAAGCAGACTTCGACATGACCGAAATGCCGATGTTCTTCATGACGAGATCCTTGATGGTGCCGATGGAATCGACCTCCAAGATGACGTTAAAGGAATCAAGGTATAAGCCTTGGCTACGAAGCGAGGCTTCGAAGAGCTGACGGGTACCACTGCTGGTGCTACGGAGAATGAGCTTTTCTTTCTGTAGCTCTTGCAAGGTGATAATGCTCTTTTTGGCCAAAGGCGAATCCTTCGACACCGCCACAACAAGCGAGTCGGTGTCGAGAAGCAGCGAACTATAATGATTATCCGTGTTTCGGCCTTCGACTACGATCATGTCAACCTCATAAGATTCGAGTTTTTCATAAAGTTTATTTATAGCATCAGTAACTATTTTTATTCGTAAAGATGGCTCGGAAGCACTGTAGGCAGCGAGGGCGTCGATGACGCCGGAGTTCTCCGCGGTGTGGGTCAAACCGATCGTGACCAAGAACATATTCTTCTTGCTGTCCGCAATCCGCTCCGCCTCCATAGCGTAAAGAGCCTTGATTCTTTTGGCATACCTAATCGCAATTATTCCTTCGTTAGTGGGCTTTATTCCACTTTCGGTACGATTGAAGATTTTGATTCCTAATTCACTTTCAAGCGCTTTGATGTGTTGGCTCACGGCGGGCTGCGTCAACGAAAGAGTTTGGGCGGCCTTCGTGTACGAGCCTAATTCACTTACGGTAATAAGAGTTTCAAGTTTTGGATCTATCATAAATGGCTCCTTTATAAGTTTTTGTTATGGCTTTTGCTTTTTTAATAATATCACCTTATACAATATAAAGGCACAATAATCGCAGCCCGAGATTTCGAGCATCAAAAAGGAGGGACCACCCATGTTATTTTCTTTCGCCTCTGCAACCAATATCGTCACCGGCGCGGGTCTCAACATTTCCCAATACTATTCCCAATTCGGCGAAGTACCTTCAGTCCTAATTGGCTTAGCCATCATGCTCTTTGCGGGCTTCTTGGTTACCCGTTTGACTAAACTTCTCAAACTCCCGAACGTCACCGCTTATATTATCGCGGGCGTTTTGCTTGGACCTTGGGTCTTAGGTGCCGTCAATAAAGACATCCTCTCCCATATGTCCTTCATTAGCGACATCGCCTTAAGCTTCATCGCCTTCGGCGTTGGCCGTTACTTCAAAGTCAGTACTCTTCGTGAGACTGGCAAAAAAGTCTTCCTCGTCACGATTCTTGAATCGGTTCTCGCCGGTGTCGTCGTCACCGTCGTGATTGGGCTTTGCTTCCCGGCTAAAGGCTGGAACTTCGCCCTCTTACTCGGCGCCATCGCCACGGCCACCGCCCCCGCCAGCACCATGATGACCATTCGTCAATATGGGGCCAAAGGCGAATTCGTGAACCTCTTGCTCGAAGTCGTTTCGCTCGATGACGCGGTCTGCTTAATCTGCTACACGCTCGCCATCACCGTCATCAATGCCCAAGCTGGCGCTTCCGCTAACGTCATGGACATCATCATGCCGATCGTTTGGAACCTTGTGTTCCTCGTCGTTGGCTTGGTCTTCGGCTGGATCCACTCCAAACTCATGTCCCCGAAACGGAGCCCGGATAACCGTCTCATTCTCACGCTCGCCATGCTTCTTACGATTGATGGCTGCTGCGCGATTGTCGGTATTTCGCCTCTTATGTCCTGCATGATCTTCGGTGCCACTTACGTCAACATCAAGAAAGACCAAGAACTTTATAGCCAGATGGATGGTTTCGCTCCTCCGATTATGTGTATCTTCTTCGTTCTCTCCGGTATGAACATGGACTTCGGCAGCTTTGCGGAAGTCGGCATCATCGGCGTCGTTTACTTCATCGTTCGTATCCTTGGCAAATATGGCGGAGCGTGGCTGGGCTGCAAGCTCTCCCGCGACGATCCGAAAGTCACCAATTACCTTGGCTTAGCCCTTATTCCCCAAGCGGGCGTTGCCATCGGTCTAGCCGTCTTAGGTCAACGTATGCTCCCCGCCGCGATTGGCGAAGAGTTCTACGCCATCATCATCTGCTCGTCCATCCTTTACGAAATGATTGGACCGGGCCTAGCGAAACTCGCTCTCATCAAGAGCGGTTCGATTTCGCCTGAAGCTTTGAAGAACCCCCTCACGCCCGCTAAACCTACGGTTATCGGCGAGCACGTCCAAGGCGAGGTGATTATCCCCGCAGCGACGGATGCCAGCAAAAAGCCGGCCACCCCTGTCCAAGGCGACCCCAGCACTTTCGTCTCTTCCGTTAACATGGAGAGCGAGCATAACGACAAGAAAGGAGTGAAGCTTTTATGAACTACAACACCATGGTTTCAATTCCCCTGACCCAGTACTACGCCTTCGTTTCAGACGTGGGACAAATGACGCCCGAAAGCCAAGAACCAACGGCCACCATTCTCTCCAAAACCCTCGTCCGCTTAGCGAAAGCTCACCCCGAGGCCTGGCGAGAACTCTCGCTCAGGGACAAGCGCCGCTTAAGGGCTCGTGAGAAAGATTGCGCCATCATGGCCGTCGGCTATGATTGCGTCGATGAACTCACCTGCTTAGCCCGCGTCGACCCGAAGGAAACTTCGATGGTCGCCCGCGCCTTACTAAGCGACTACTTCGAACTCGACAAAGACGTCAAGCTCCAATTGCTCAAGGCATAACGAAAGGCTAACCGCAAGGTTAGCTTTTCTTTTTGCTTCCTTTGCTCGTGGTAGAATAAATTAATGCCAAACATTCTCGTTCACTATACTTTTGCCAAAGAAAACGTCTTAGACCCAGGCCCTTTCCTTGAAGCCACCTACGTCGGCGCCCAAGGACCTGACCCTTTCTTTTATTTCGGGGTTTTGCCCTTCCGCAAACGGCCCTTCAAGAAAGTCGTCCCTTCTTTAGGCGGAATCACCCAACATCTCGAGTTGACCGAACCCTATAACGCTTTTATCGAATATGCCAAGAAATCGCCTGATAAGGAACTCCTATTCGCTTATATTGATGGTCTTTTCATGCATTACGCTGTCGATCGGGCTTGCCATCCTTATATCTTCTTTAATACGGGGTTCACAGACCGGCCCGAAGACCCGATTGAGGTGCAACGCCACTACAACTTCGGCCACCTCTACATGGAGAACTACCTCGATTTCATTGTGGCCAAACGGGAGAAGACTTTTACCCGTCCTGACAAGGTTTTGCGCTTAAAGAAGAGGGATTTGCAGGCGATATCCTTAATGTGGTATACGGTTAACCAAGAAGTGCAGCATGTCCCCCATATTGAGAAAAACACCTTCTTGCTCTGTCTCCATGATTACCGTTCCACGATGAAAGTCGCGTGGGACCCGCTCCATTACAAAAAAGGACTCTTCAAAAAGATTTTCGGAAAAGAAAGCTTCCCATACGGAATCGTATACCCTAAAGACCTCAAGGGCTTTGAGACCTGCGACTTCCTTAACGAGAAACACACGACATGGCGGATGCCGGCTGGCGAGAAAAAGAATGAAAGTTTCGATGATCTTTTACGCGAAGCCGCGGTAACTTATTCTTCACTCCATGAAGCGTTGATGGAAGCCAAAAAAGGTGCCAACGTCAAGGACTCTCTAACCGCAATTGGTCAACATCTCAATCACGAAGGAATCATCCCTGGTTCCCCGAAAATATACTGGAAACTCATTTGGCCCGAGACGTTCTTAAAAGACGTCGTCGCGCCGCCAAAAGACTAAAAAACTATTCAACCAAGGAAGCCATGAGGGCTTCCTTTTCTCTCATTTCGGATAAGAGTTTCGCCTGAGCGCGAGCCCGATCAAGATTCTGTAAAGGGCGATCCACCTTGAAGTAGCGATCTCCTAAAATGTAATCGGTCAAGAAACGAAGGCCGCATTCGAAGGTCATTTGTTCGGCCCCACTTGCTAAAGAAGCAATTTCGTCTTTGGATAGAATATCCCGGGCCGAAAGCAAATATCCCTGCAAAAAAGCCTTATATGATTCAAAAACGAAGTGGACTTTATCGGTGTCAGGCTCATCCTCGAAGGCACTTGAGCAATCATAGCGGACGGCATCCCCGAAGTCATTGACGGCAAAACCAGGCATAACCGTGTCGAGGTCGATAAGGCAAAGGGCTTTGTTGGTTTTCTTATCGAAGAGAACGTTGGTTAGTTTGGCGTCATTGTGGCTGACCCGTAAGGGCTGGAAAAGTAGAGGGCTCGCCAAATCTTTGTTGTCTAAGTAGGCGTCGATTTCCTTTTGAACGGTTTTCGCTCTTCCAAAAGGATCTTTCTTCACGGCGTCAACAAAGGCGAAAAAACGCTTTCCCGTATTATGGAAGCAAGGAATCGTTTCCTTGACTTGCGATATGGGGAAACCAGCTAAATCTTTTTCAAATAAACCCAGCACCCGTCCGGCTTCATATAAAAGCGCGGGATCGGTCGTGACCATTAAGGCATAAGAAGAAGCCACATAAACAAAAGCCCGGAAGAAATTGCCATCGTTGTCCTGATAGAAATTTTTGCCATCGACGGTTTTAACGATTTCAAGGGTCTCCCTTTTAGGATCTCCACCGCGTTTGACGATTGATTTCCTCAGGTAATCGGTAACATTTTCGATGTTCGACATCACGATGCGAGGCTGCGGAAAAACGCTGCAGTTCAAACGTTGGACGATGTATTTGTTTTCCGTGGTCTCCACGATAAACGTGTCATTGATATGGCCGTTCGGATTGAGATCGATCGAAACGATAGTCCCTTTGAGGGCGAAGTGCCCGATGGCATTGCTGATAAAGAGGGGCTCTTTAGTTTTCATATCAATATATTCTATCAGTCAATTTTAAAAAATAAACATTAAAAAGTGCCGATTAACGCTTAAGGTTCAACAATTGACACTGAAAATTAAATAGCGTCAATGGCTGTGTCTCATTTAAAGAGAGAAAGATACGCGCCATATCCTTCTTTTTCTAAGTCTTCTTTTCTAATGAAGCGAAGCGAAACTCCATTAATGCAATAACGGACCCCATTTGGCGTCCCTTCTTCTCCATAGAAAACATGTCCTAAGTGAATGGACGAGGAAGCGCTTCTCACTTCTTCTCTAATCATGTGATGGGATTCGTCGAGAAACGAAGTGACGGCGTGCGGGTCGATAGGCTTACTGAAAGAGGGCCAGCCACAGGAAGAACGAAACTTATCTTTGGACGAAAAGAGAGGCTTTCCCGATAGAGCGTCGACATAAATCCCTTATGCCATGAGATTCCAATATGGGCTCGAAAAAGGATATTCAGTGCCGCCTTCCACCGCGACCGCGTAGGCTTCCGGACTCAAAATCTTTTTTGCTTCGTCTTTCTTCATGTTTACATTGAGACATAGAGAAGAGGCGTAAGCAAAGGTTATGCTTCACAATTTTATGTCAATTTTTTGGTGAAAATCAGGAAGACAAGGCAAGAAAAAGAAAAGAAAAACGCTAGAATTGCTCTAGCGTTTTAGTTTTAGATGGCGGGGCAGTCGGCCGCTTATCCGAACTAATCCTAGCGAAAGACCCGATGGATAAAGTACTTTTCTTGAAAAGCGACCTGTTTTTCGATTTCCTGGTCGGTAATCTCGGCTTTCCTCGGCGCGACGATGAGCTTATCTTCGACATCGTCATCTCGTTCCAGTATGGCTATAACAATCCCGTCGAATTCCGTTAGGGGTTCGTCGACTCCGAGAATGTAAGCGTCTTGTTTTTCTTCGTCTGGGGCGTTAAAGGATTCAATGTAGCCGTAATTGACAGGATAGACCATCGTTGGATTTTGGGGATGATGGCTGCCAAGCGGGCGGTCCACCACCACGTGAACCTCTTTCCCCAAAAGAGGATGGGTTTGACGCCGATAAGCCCCTTTCTCATAAGTGGATAAGCACGGCTCTTGCCCACCTCCAAGACGTTTGATTTCTTGCTGGAGCGCCGGTATCCAAAGCTTCCGCTGGGCGGGCGTAATCTTGTAACGATTCCCGAAGAGTTCTTCTTTGCTGGCCCACCATATCGGGCCTTTTTCCGCCAAATCGCCATTGTGGCGGGGAATCAGATGGACGTGGAGATGGGAATCGCCATTCCCCAAAATCTCGATATTCATCTTGTCGGATTTGAAAACATGGGAGACCGCCTCTTCGACCAAGGCCATCTCGCTGAGGAACTTCCGTTCGGTGATCCGGGGGAGCTCGTGCAACTCGTGAACATGCGTTTTCGAAAGGAAATAGGTGTAGCCAGGGAAACGTTGGTTGTCGCCCAAACAGACGATGCCGGTGGATAATTCAGCAACGAAATTGGGATTGGTCCCCTTTAGCGCGTCAGAGATGCGCTGGCAAATGAGGCAATTGTTTTCCAAAGCAAGTGTTGAAGAGGCTAAAGGCAACAGCAAATCCAAAGCCTCAGGGCCGAACTTATCAATGATAATGGCGGCTTTGTCGAAACTTAACTCCGCCACCCCTTCCTCAAGTTTATTGACGCTCGAGCGAGAAGCGTAGCCCAAGAGCTTGGCGAAGGCCTCTTGGCTCATCCCCTTGCCAAGGCGGATTTCGCGAATCCGCTGGCCGATTTCTTTCTTAGTCATGAAACAAAGCCTCGACCGTTTGAACCACGGTCTTTTTCACAAAATCATCTTCCAACAATGAAATCTCCGCCATCTTGTTCCCCAGGTAATTCAAGGATGAGCCGATCCGGTAAACCCGCTCAGCGTCCAGGATCAAATACCGATCATGGAACAACGAGGAGTTCACCCGGCAAAGCGGCCCGTATTCCTTTTCAAATAGGCCGATGTCGGCCTCCGTCGGTTTTCCCGAAGACGAGGAAACGATTTGGAGGATAACGTTCCTTTTCTTTTTGGCTAGGACATTGAGCGCCTTGGAATCGCAATAAGGGTCAACAAGGCAAATGGATTTGTCAGCTGACGCCACCAGATCAGTCAAAAACGAGAAAGCATCGTAAAACTGCCCAGAGAAAAACAGCTTGTCATCAGGGATTTTTGCATTCTCGATCAAGGCCATTCTTTTCTTGAGCGCTTCCACTTCTCCTTTGACGGAACAATGCTCTCCCGAGCAAAGATCGTCGACTCTTTTCCCGTTGATGACGTAGCCTTTGATTAAATAGTCCTTTAAAACCGAGTTGGCCCAGCGGCGGAACTCAACCCCTCGCTTGCCGTTCACCCGATATCCGACCGCGAGTATCACATCGAGATTGTAGAACTTAGGAGGGCGATTCGAGGGGGTTCCGTGCAAAAAAAATGCACCGAAGTGTTTTCCTCAAGTTCTTTGTCCGAAAAAATCTTAGCAATATGGCGAGAAATAACAGGCTGGCTCTTGCCGAACAAAACCGCGATTTGATCTTGGGTGAGCCAAACCGTTTCCTCCTCGGGCGAAACCGTGACATCCAAAGAAAGGTCGCTATCCGTAAAACGAACGATGTCGTATTTTTCCATAACCCTATTTTACGGTAATGTTTCTATTTCATCTACATTTAATTCGACTTAAAAACGGAGCGAAGACTTCCATGCAAAAAATGCATAGAAGGTAAATTAGCGAATAAAATCCGGAAGTTTTAGTTCCTTTTCCAGTCGAGAAGCCTTATTTTAACAACAAACCCCGTACGCGTTGCGTACAGGGCTTACACTTGGATATTCTGGCGGAGACGTCGAGATTTGAACTCGAGCACCGGGTAACCCCGATCTAACAGGTTAGCAACCTGCCCCCTTCGGCCACTTGGGTACGTCTCCGTGCCACGATAATATACAACAAAATTCGCGTAATCGCATCAACTAAAAAACAAAAATGCGTTTTAGAGGAGAATCTTCGTTTCGCCAAAGGCGGAAATCACGCGGATAGAGCGATATTTCTTATAGCCTTCATGCAAAAGACGGAAGGAGAATTTTCCATCGTCATTCGTGAACTCATAGAGATTGTATTCGCCGTTTTTATAGCCAAAACCATCACCCTCGTCCTGATAATGGATGTACTTGCCTTTGCCTGGGAACAAACGGAGAGTCAACTCTTCAGGATTTTCGTCTAACCGAGTAAAGCCTTCTGGATAGAGGGGAATAATGGATCCTTCTTTGACATACACGAGAGCTTCGCCTAAAGGGCAACTCTTCGCGTACATACCTGGGCCAAGGTTCTCTTTGAGATCGAAGGAATACCAACGGCACGAAGGAAGAAGAAGGGTTCTTTCTTGAGCGCCAGGTTCTAGCACCGGAGCGACAAGCATAAAGTCGCCTACCATGAACTCCGTGTTTTCGTTGAGGAAGCGTTCTTCATCATAGTCGAGGAAAAGCGGACGTAAGGCTGGCAAACCATCAAGCGTTTCTTCATAGAAGAGATCATAGAAATACGGCGTCAAAGCATAACGGAAGTTCACCCATTTGCGGTAAATGTCCTGAATGTTCTTCGGATAACGATAGCCTTCTTGCGGATGACAAGCGCAGTCGCTGTGATTGCGGAACAGAGGCGAGAAAGAGCCGAGCTCAATCCACCGAGCCATCAGTTCGCTGGGGCAGTTACCACTGAAACCGCCAATATCCGTGCCGACGAAAGGCATTAAGGAAAGGCCCATGCTAAGCTGCTGAGGTATAGCCATTCTTAAATGCGAATAAAGCGATTGGTTATCGCCCGTCCACACCGTGCTATAGCGGTTCGTCCCGCTGAAACAGGCTCTCGTAATCACGAAAGGACGCTTCTCGGTCGCCTCAAGAATCCCGTCGTATGTCGCTTCGGCCATGTAGTGGCCATAAAGGTTATGGATTTTTTCATGCTTCTCTAGACCAAACACCACGTCATTTGGTAGCGGCCCCTTAAAAGAGGCGGGCTCATTCATGTCGCACCATAGGCCATCGATACCGTAATCGAGGAGGGTTTTGCAAAGATCGCCCCACCACTGACGGGTCTTTTCTTCGTTAAAAGTCGGATAGACGGAATCGCCTGGCCAGACTTCGTTCACATAGGTCTCGCCTTTTAAGGTGGCATAGACGCCACGACGAAGGCCATCCATATAGACGGCGTAATTAGGATCGACCTTGACGCCAGGGTCAAGAATCGTCACCACCTTAATGCCTTTCTTATGGAGTTCGTCCACAAGTTCTTTTAGATGCGGGAAATTCTTTGGCGAAACAGTGAAAACCCGATAGCCATCCATGTAATCGATATCGAGATAGATGCTCGAAAGGGGGATTTTGGTTTCTTCGTAACCTTTGACGACGGCTCTTACGGCTTCTTCGCTCGCATAACTCCAACGCGATTGACCATAGCCTAAGGTCCAGCGAGCCGGCAAAGGGAATTTGCCCACGAGATTAGAGAAGCCAGTCACCACATCGCGGGGTGTGGGTCCATAGATTAAATAGAAATCTGTCGGTCCATTGGTGGCTCCGATGAACCATTCTTTCTCATCGGTTCCGCAATTGAAAAGGGTTTTGTAGGGGTTATTGAGGAATAAACCGAAACTGGCGGTTGGCTTATGAACCAGCAAGAAAGGCGAGCTTTTATAGAGCGACGGAAAGTTTTCCGTATGGGCGTGCGGATCATCGGTGTTCCAGTTAACGAACTGGTAGCCTCTCCGATTGAGCGGGCCCGGATGGTCGCCTAAACCATAGAAGGCTTCGTTAGAAAGATTGAAGGCTCGGAAAAAGGAATAATGCTCGCCATTAAGGAACTGGTGTCCTTCTTTCTCAGCGAGATGATCCGTCGGTTCGCTCGAAACGAAAGCGTAAGGAATCTCTTCAAGCAAAGTCCCAGTTTTATTTGAGAAACGGACCTTTAAATCTGGTAGAACGAGCAGCGAAAAGCTTTCAAAAGAAATCAAGAGGCCTTCGGGGTCTTCTTGCACCGTGAAAGCGACGGGGGTCGGTTCCATCGTCACCGCTGGGGTTTCGCTAATCAGCGAATCGGAGAAGCGAATAATCGAAGAAGAATAAGGCAAAACATAGAGTTTCTTTTCTCCTTCGCTGATCGTCACGAGTTTTTGATTGGCTTGGTATTCCATAGCCTCTCTATTATAAGAGGAATAAAGAAAAGGACGAGAGCAACCTCGTCCTGAAATCCTTTACAGCGATTTGACTTCGGCCCAACCCGTCAGGCTCGGATAAGTGATGGATACCATGTCCCAAGCGTAGACATCGCTGACCTTTTCGGTCACATTTTCGATGTACTCGCGATTATAGAAACGGCTCTTTTCAAACGAGAGGGTCTCTTTCTTTTTGATGGAACCGCCACCGCTTGTGACCGTGAATTCAGTCATCATCTCCAGGGAATCGCTGCCGCTAGAGCGATAAGATTCCGCTAGAGGTTTATTGCTCCCACTATCAAAATCCTGCAAACGCGATAAGGCAATATCCGGAACGTTATGGTAGCAATCATCAATGACGCCTAAGGGATCATAAAGACCCTTTACCAAGGAGGCAAAAGCTTCTTCGGGATTCTCGGTCGTCACCGTGTAATGGAGAAGGCTCACTTCAAGATGGTAGCAGGCGCCATCTTTTACATAAACATAGGTTTCAGTCGAAGTCTTTTCTTCGGTTGAACTAGTGGTCGCGGTCAGATCGCTTTTGGAATGATAGTAATATGAGGCCCCCGCATAAGAATGAGAGACCGTGCCCTTTAATTTGGTTTGGGCGTAGGTCTTTGAAGTCGTGAAAGAAGTCGGCAAGACATAGCTAGTTGCGCTGGTCGTCGCGATGAAATTAGTCAGCAAAGTTTCGGCTTCGCTACGGCTGACCTTTTGGGCGCAACCCGTTAATAGCGATAAACCCGCCAAAGCCAAAAGAACGTTCGTGTATTTTTTCATATCCAATAAGAATATAGACTCCTTGGCCTTCTTAGACAAAGAAAAAAGCGGGCTTCTTACGAAACCCGCTTGAGCTTTTTAGCTAAGCTTACTTTTTGGTGTAGCCGCTAAGACTCGGAATCGCAACCTTGGCACTGCCCCAAGAGAACTTGGCGGTAGTCTTGTTGCTGCCTTCAGTGGCATCGTTCGAAACAATAAGGTTATTGTTGAAGACGGTGGTTCCATTGCTGGCTTTGGTGCTGCTAGTAGCCTTTTGGCTAATAGCAAGAGTGACGTTGCCATCACCAGTGCTGTGATAGCTCTCGGTGACATCGGTCGGCTCGCTCGAATCCCAAGACTTTAAAGTAGCAAGGGCCGAAGAGGCGGTCGTGGTAGTCATGGTCATAACGGCCGAATAAGCGGTCGAAACAACGGTCCAAGCAGCGCCGGCGGCAAGAGCCTGGTCGGTTTCGGTGTAGGTCTTGGCAATGGCATCAACGGTGTAGAAGACGCTGTTGCTGAGATACATATAGGTATCAACCTTAGTGGTAGTTCCGCTAGAGGTCGTAGTGCCATAGGAATTGACGAACTTGTTGTCAAGGTCGATGACATCGGTTTCGTTACCAGAATTATCGCCAGAGGCTGTCGAGGTAAGAGTGAGCTTGGTCTGAGCCTTGGTGTTGCTGATGATGTTGGAAAGTAAAGTTTCCGCGTCAGCGCGTTTGACTTCCTTGCCAGATCCGCAGCTAGCAAGCAAAGTGATGCTGGCTAACGACAAAATGATGAGAGATGTAGATTTTTTAGCGTTCATGATGAATCGCTCCTTTTGCGCGTATACTATAGGCTTTGAAAAGACGGCTGGCAAAAGAAAGTTTCAAATAGGATAATTAAGTGGAATGATAAACGTGTAAACCCGAGTTAAATAATAACTATTTTCCCGATGTGATTTTTGTAACATTACATAAACTATCGAGTTTTTTAGACACTTCTTTGAGGTGATTTTTAGAACGGACTAAACAAACAACTGAATAAATTAGGATAAGTAATAAAAATCCTTCAAGCGCGATGCTTATATAACGAAAATTAGCCACCAAAAGAGCCGGCCAAGGGATGATGCCACTGAAGGACGTGAAGAGAAAAACCATGCCTAATCCGACGATGAAGAGAGCCATGCAAACCCAAAAGTATTTGAGCTGTTTTCGATAATCCGAAAAGGCTTTGGCATACTCTTCTTGGCCTTTAATGGCGATGAGGCTTTCCACCGCTTCAAGACTGATAGGCGTTTCCTTTGGCATGGCTTAATCCTAATACTATAAGAAAGAAAAAGTCACCCCTTTCGAGATGACTTAGTTTCCTTACGAAAGTTTAATAGGCTTTCGCGAAGTAAGCGACGATGGTCGCCGGCTCTCCGCAAATCGGGCATTTGGCGCCTTCCTTAACGGGTTCTTCGGCGATGCAACGAGCGGTTCCGCCATCGGTGAGCTCTTTGATCTTGAGTTCGCATTCGGCCCGTCCGCAGAAAGCCATCTTGGCGTAACCGCCTTTGTTAAGGACGGCTTTGAGTTCGTCCATTCCGCTAACGGAAGTGATGTGACTCTCCAAGAACGCCTTGGCTTTGGCGTACATAGCTTCGTGGATTTGTTTAAGAACTGCAGGGATTTCTTCTTCGATCGTCGCGATTGGAGCCACGGTCTTTTCACCATTGACACGCTTGACGAGAACGGCTTGCTGACTGGCGAGGTCGCGCGGTCCGACTTCAATGCGAAGCGGCACGCCTTTCATCTCCCATTCGCTGAACTTCCAGCCCGGAGTCTTGGTGTCATCATCATCGACTTTGACACGAATGCCTTCTTCGTGGAGTTTCTTCTCAATTGCGCGGCAAGCGTCAAGGACGCCCGGCTCACTCTGTCTAATCGGAACGATGACGACCTGAATCGGGGCAACATATGGCGGCAAAACAAGACCGTTGTCATCGCCATGGACCATGATGACGGCGCCGATTAAACGAGTTGAGGCGCCCCAAGAGGTTTGCCAAGGGGTCTCAAGGGCGTTGCTGCGTCCTTGGAAGGTGATGCCAAAGGCTTTCGCGAAGCCTTGGCCAAGATCGTGCGAAGTGCCGCTTTGGAGGGCTTTCCCATCGTGCATCAAAGCCTCGATGGAGTAAGTCGCTAAGGCACCAGCGAACTTTTCGTGTTCGGTCTTCCGGCCTTTCACGAAAGGAATGGCCAATAAGTCTTTTCCACAGTCATCATAGATGTCGAGGAAGGTCTTCACGTTCTTCTCCGCTTGCTCATGGGTTTCGAAGAGACAGTGTCCCTCTTGCCACAAGAACTCGCTGCCGCGTAAGAACGGACGGGTGGTCTTTTCCCAACGGACAACGGAGCACCACTGGTTGTACATCTTCGGCAAATCGCGATAAGAAGAGACAAGTCTCTTATATAAATCGCTGAAGAGAATCTCGGAAGTCGGACGGATGATGAGCGGATCATTGAGTTTCTCGCCACCGCCAATCGTCGCGACAAGGCACTCCGGGGCGAAGCCTTCGATGTGCTCTTTCTCCTTGTTAAACAACGATGAAGGAATGACCATCGGAAGATAGACGTTCTGCGCGCCTTCGGCCTTAAAGCGTTCATTCATGTAGCTTTGGATTTGCTCCCAGATGGCATAGCCATAAGGAAGATAGTCGATGAAGCCTTTGACGGAGCTATAGTCCATCAACTCGGCTTTCTTGCAGACATCGGTGTACCACTGCGCGAAGTCCACATCGCGTCCGGTGATAGCTTGGTTTTTCATTTGTTGAGCCATAATTTTGTTACCTTCTTTGTTTCATGGTTTTGATACGGTCGACGGAACGGCTGATGACAGGTCTAAACATCGTGTCATAGGGAGCGAAGAGATCGCTCGAGATATAATCGATGCCGCTTCCCACCACCAATTCAATGGCGTTCCAACTCATTAAGTTAGCCGCCACAATCGGCTTCTTGTATTTGAGAAGTCGCTCCACAAGGGCGTGGAGAGCGCTCCGCACCTTTGTGTCCATGTTACTTTCGTCGCCTCCAGAGGAGAAGTCAACGAAGAACACGTCACAAGCTGAATAAATACCGGCGTCGAGCGAGAGACTCTTGCCCGAGATGATGATGCCAAAGCCGAAACCGTTGCGTTTGAGGGCTCCGATGTCGTAGAGGAACTGCGTTATGCCGGCTTTATCAAGCGAAGCCGTGATGTCTTCTTCTTTGAAAAGGAAGACAAGATTGGCTTTTTGAGCATCTGGAAAGTGGGAGAAGAAAGGCAATAGTTGTCCTCGCTCCGCCATCCTCACCGGATAATAAAGTTTGCTTTCGGGGTCGGGCCGCTCATTCACGAACCGCGGCACAAGGTTTTTGGCGATGGCTCCAAAGAGGTTTTTCTCATCTTTGGCTCTCGCCGCATAGTTCTTTAATTCATCGATGCTCGCGAAGGAAGTATTGACTGGCAAGGCCCGGGCGAGATAACCGTTAACGGTTAAAGAACCACAATCATAAACTGGACGATAGGTGTAACTTATTTTGCGTTCGTAGATAAGGCGTTCAACCTCGGTCCGGTAATGGAGTTCATCGGAGGCGCTGAAGTCTTGCGACCCTTTCTTGTAGAAGCTGATAGCCGAATCGGTATCATAGCCGCTTTCGGCGCTGCGTCTGGCTTCAGTGAGAATCGCATCGCTGTCGCCGAGCAAATCTTTATTGGCGACGATGCCTGCGCGCACGACGAAGGCCGGCATGCCTTTGCGCTTATAACCGCTTAAAGCCCTATCAACCGCATCGATCACTCGAAGCGAGAAGGTGATGGCTTGGGCGGATTCGATCATATCGAAGTTAGCGATAATCAGTTCGTTTTCAGCGGCCTGAATAATCTTTTGGTTGCCCGCCGCGAAGGGTCCGATCGCATCTCGGAAGCGTCCTTGGATATCCGGGGTCAACGGGGTCTTTTCGCTTTCATCGAGGGGACCATCGGATTCGTTCGGCAATAAGGCGAAGCAGAATGTCATGCCACTACGGGTGCCGTTCGCTTTCATGGCTTGGGCGAAATCAGCTTCGGTCGCAAAGCTTCGCGAAAGAGTGCGGCTCGGCTTGGTGTAACGAAGCAAATAGCTTTCAAGGTGAATCATGCCGATTTCCGGTTTTGCGGAAACGAGTTTCAGGAACGACGGAGCCATGTGTCTCTCTTTGTGGAAGATGACATCGGTCGCCAAATAAGTCGAGTGCGGCTCTCCATTAAGAATCGAAGTGATCCATTCGCGGACTTTGCCCTGCTCGCTGAGCGGGAAGGAAGCGTAGAACTGGTTGAGAGTCTGAGATTTAACTAAACCGATATTGCTAAGGTTGAAATAGCGCACGACATCGTGAGCGGCGTCGACGCGGAAAACACGAACGGTCGAGGACTCATAAGTCATCTCGTTTCGGAATTCATTGTCTTTGCTATGAGCCACCACAAGCCAAATCGAAAGAGAAACGATGGTGACCGCAAGAAGAACGAAGGCGATATAGAAAACGACATTGCCCCAGTCTACGGAGTCGATCCAGCCGAGGAAGTCGGACCAAGCGTCATATACAAGAAAGTTCACTAAAGCCATATTCTTTCGGGTTGATTGTAGCACCCTAGGCGCGGCTAGGCACGCGTTTACGCGCGTAAAGGTGCCTAGAAGCGAGCGAAGAAAGGCTTTTAGGCGAAGAAATGAAAATCAAAATCAAGCGCAAAAATCCTCTATTTTTGCTTCCGTTAGCAAGATAAAAGACCTGAAAGTCCGCCCTCCAAGTGATTTCCTATGGTGCGGCTCTTTTTGAGGTGCTATCATTAACCCCGCTGGAGAAGTACCCAAGTGGCCGAAGGGGTCAGTTTCGAAAACTGATAGTGGGTCGTAAGGCCCAGCCAGGGTTCAAATCCCTGCTTCTCCGCCAGAAGGCAATAAAAGTTCGCTGGATGAAAGTCCGACGAGCTTTTTTCTTTGTCTAGGCTCTAGGAGTGAACACGAAATATCTTTTTGAAGATGAAGGGTGCAAAATAACCTCAAATATGGAGGTTTCTCATATGAAGAAGAACCCGCTCGCCCATAATCGTCTTTTCCTTTACCTCACTGAATTCCTAGCAGGAATGTGCGTCATGGGGGTTGAAATTGGTGCCTCTCGTCTCTTGGCTCCGTATTTCAGCTCTTCCCAAATTGTTTGGACCATCATCATCGGCACCATCATGGTGGCGATGGCAATCGGTAACTTCCTGGGTGGCAAACTTGCGGACAAGAATCCTGATGTGACCAAACTCTATCTCTTCATCATGATTGCCGCCGCTTGGATTTGCCTCTTGCCGTTCTTGGGCCGTTATGTGATCGCCCTCATCAGCGTCGTCTTGGCGCTTTTCGTGACCCATGGCCTTCTTATCTGGGGAAGCTTTCTCACCTGCCTTTTCCTCTTCGTTCCACCCTTGCTCGCTCTAGGCATGGTGACTCCGTGTCTCATCAAATATTCGATGGGTGAGAAAGCATCAGGAAAAGTCGTCGGGGCTCTTGAAGCCTTAAACACGATTGGTTCCATCATCGGCACTTTCATCCCCACCTTCATCACCATTCCAACCATCGGCACGGGTTTCAGTTTCTTGCTCTTTGGCTTATTGGTTTTCCTTGTTTCCGCAGCCTATTTCTTGGCCTTCTTTTATAAAGGCAAAGGTCAGAAACCAGAAAATGGAGAAAAAGAAGAAAATCCCGTCATTTCGGAACAAAAAGACTGCAAAACCCCTTCGGATGCCAAAATTGAGGTCTTAGTTTCAAAGCCAAAAAAGAAGCGGACGATTGGCTATATTATTGGGGCCTCCATTTCTTCGCTTGCGGTTATCGCCGGTTGTGTATTAACCAACTTCAGCTCTTTCGATTTCTGGGACAAGACCATCATCTACCAAGGCGAGTCGGAATATAACTATCTTCAAGTCAAAGAAGACAGCAGCGCCATCTATTTCTCCACGAACGTCATGTTCGGAGTTCAATCCATGATCAAGAAAGATGACAGTCTCACCGGTCTCTATTACGATGATTCTTTAGGTGCGACTTATATGGCGGATGGCTACAAGAAAGGAGCCCTCAAGATGTTGATTCTTGGCATGGGCACCGGCACCGTCGCCACGTTATCGAAGAGTTATCTTCCTTTCGCCATGGACATCTCAGGGGTTGAGATCGATCAGAAGATCATCGATTTGTCCCGTGAATACTTCCGCTTGCCTAGCGACGTTGATGTCTATTGCGACGATGGGCGCAGTTTTCTCGATGCCGACAAGAACACCTACGACGTCATTATGGTCGACGCTTATAGCGGCATCTCGGTTCCTTTCCAAATGGCTTCTACCGAATTTTTCACTTCCGTCAAAAAACATCTCGTCCCCGATGGCGTCTTAACCCTGAACATGAACATGGTGAGCGACAAAAAAGGCTCCATCAACGAAGCCTTAAGCGACACGATTGCCTCCATCTTCCCTTACGTCTACACCTATGTCCGCGGGAACACCACCAACAAGGAACTCTATGCGAGCGTGGCTTCCGATATGCCAGCGAAACTCGAAAACGCCCTTCCGAAGATTTCCGATGCTTCTCTTCGTTACGAAATGAATAACTTGTCGAGCAATCTCGCTCCCTATACCGATACGGGAATCCGTCTCACCGATGACAAAGCCAATGTGGAGCAATTAAGCGCTGACGCGGTCGATGAAATAATCGGCTCCGAACTAGTGGAATACCGCCGCATCTACGAAGAAAAAGGCTTCTGGGGTTTTATCCAATATCTCTTAGGCTAACCTAAGACCAAAGAATCAGGGACGTCTTCGCTCGCGGCTTGGAACTTCAATAAGAGCTCCTCGACCGTGAGCTTTTGTTTTTCTTCGCCGGAGGCTTCGAAGATAATCTTCCCATCGCTCATCATGATGAGACGATTGCCATAACGGATGGCATCTTTCATGTTGTGGGTGATCATGAGAGTCGGGATTTTCTTTTCGCTCACGATTTGGTTCGTGAGTTCCATCACCGTATGAGCCGTCTTTGGATCGAGAGCCGCCGTATGTTCGTCTAATAAGAGCAAACGAGGATCGCTCATAGTGGCCATAAGCAGAGTAACCGATTGCCTTTGACCGCCGGATAACGTTCCGATTTTGGCGTCGAGACGGTTTTCCAGGCCGAGGCTAAGCGGCTTCAATAACTCTGCAAAACCCGCTTTCTTTTCTTTGGTTAAGGCCCATTTGAAAGGGCTCGGGCGTTTGCCGCGGTTACTGGCAAGAACGAGGTTCTCGAAAATCGAGATATCCGCGATCGTGCCTTGCATCGGGTCTTGGAAAACCCGACCGATGAAACGGGCTCTTTTGTGTTCAGGAAGGTCCGTGATGTCCTCTCCGTCAAGCGTGATCGTTCCCGCGTCGACATGATGGACGCCGGCGATAAGATTAAGAAGGGTCGTTTTGCCACTGCCATTGCCACCGATGACGGTAATGAAATCGCCATCGTTGATGGTTAAGGAAACGCCTTGCAAAGCCTTCTTGTCATTAAGGGGGTTGCTATCGAGATGGAAAGTTTTCTTGAGGTTGACGCAATTAAGCATTTTCGCTTTCCTCTCTTTCTTTTTCGCGGGCCCGTTTCTTTTTGAAACGGCTGATAAGATACGGGACGGCCAAAACTAAGACGAGCAATAGCGCTTTGTAGAGATAAAGGAAGGTATCGCTCTTCGGGATGAACTGAATGAGAATCTGGATGATGTACCAATAGATGAAAGAACCGCCCACCACCGCGAAGAGATGCATTTTGAAGCTGCGATGGGGAATGATGGCTTCGCCTAAGAAGAGGGCACTTAAGCCGATAACGATCATGCCTTGGCCATCTTGCGGATTGCCCGTTAAGTTCTTCTGCGCGTAGAGTGTCGCGGCTAACGCCACTAAAGCTGATGATATGGCTAAGCCGATGATGGTGGTCAAATGGACATTGATGCCATTGGCTTTGGCCATCTGACGGTTCTTGCCACCGGCGCGGATCGCAAGACCCAACTCGGTGCCGAAGAAGAAATACATCGAAAGCATGACGAGGGCGAGGATGACTCCGACGATGATGATGGGCGAGAGAAAGTTCACCCAAGTCTTGCTCGCACCCCAGGAAAGCATCAAGTTGCTAAACCAGCTGAAGACCGTAAAAGCATCGCTAGGCAAATTGACCTGGCCCTTGTTGGCTTGGACGATAATGATCGACAAAGCGAACAAGGCCGCCATGACGATGATGCCCGAAAGAAGAGGCGGAATTTTTAGATATATCGAGAGGCAGGCATTGATAATGCCAGCCACGACTCCTAGCACGAGGACGATAAGAACGACAAGAAATGGATTCACGTTACGAAGAATAAGAAAGCACGATAGAACCGTCACGAGAGGGAAGACCCCTTCAACGGAGAGATCGGCGATGTCGAGAACCCGATAGGCGATGAAGACGCCAAGAACCAGCAAGGCGAAAATGAGTCCCGAGGATAAGGGCGACAAGAAGAAACTTTGAATCTCGTAGGCGCTCATTAGATAACCTTGGCTCCTTCGGTTTTCAAAAGAGCCTCAGGTAAGGTTAAACCAATCTTTGTGGCCCAAGTCTGGTTGATCGAGATAACGGATTTATCCGCCGTCTCAACCGGAATGGAAGCGGGATCCGCTCCGTTAAGAATCTTGGCGGCTTTCTCGCCAGCTTGTTTGCCAAGTTCTTCATAGTCGACGCCCATAGCGATGATAGAACCCGAAATCATGCCAACGTCGCAAGCCATGACTATAAGAGGAGTCGTGCGTCCTTCGACGGCGCTCTTGATCGTCGCCATATTGGCGGCAATGGTATCGTCAGTCGGAATCCATAAAGCATCGACATCGGAGGGAATAGAAGTCACGGCCGCGCTGATTTCCGTCGCGTTATTGATGGACTTAGCCACTTCGGTCAAACCTTTTTTGGCTAAGACGGTCTTCGCGATGTCTTCTTGGTAAATCGAATTGGATTCCGTGGCCGTGATAAGGGTGGCCACTTTATCAATGCCGCTAAATAAATCGAGCAAATCAAGCTCTTTTTCAATTGGGCCAAGGTCGGACATGCCGGTGACATTGGCGCCTGGCTTTTCTAGCGAGGCCACAAGTTTAGCGCCCACTGGATCAGTCACGGCGGAGAAAACGACAGGGATATTTCTTCCTGTGGAGTCGACCGAATTCTTCAAAGCGGTCGCGCTCGGAGTCGCAATGCCATAGACCAAATCCTGACCCGCCGCAAGGGTGTCAGCCATTTGTTTATTCGAGCCCGAATCCGCTTCCGGATTCAGAACTTTGATTTCGATGTTGCTGCCATCCGTGAAGCCCGCTTCGCTTAAGCCTTCGACAAAACCATCTTTGGCTTTCGTTAAGGCGTCGAAGGAACCAAACTGCAGGATTCCGACTTTTTTCGTTCCCGTTTTCCCACACGAAGCAAGCGCCGTCGTCACTAATAATGCAGATAGAAGCGTCAATGTTGTCTTTTTCATGGCCTAAGGCCTCCTTTTTAAAGAAAAACTCGGACGGAAGCCGCCCGAGTAATCTTTATTGTTCAGGCGGTTTATGAGCACTGCTCATTCCGCCCCCGCTCCGTTATTAAACGATCCGAGAGGGAATGAGCTCGGTATAGTAATAACGGTAATCGTACGCAAAGAAGGACATGACGTTATGTTCATTGAGCATAATGGTTTCCTCCTTTGCTCGAGGCTAGTTTGCAATAATTCCAATAATTGTCAATAAGAAATCGCCAAAACTACTTTTTTTCGTTTCCTGCGCGTTCGTGCGTATTAGAGGTGAGCCCTAAAAGGCGATCACACTCCGCGAAATACTGGTCATAGGATTTGTTGAAATGAGGTTCCGTGGCTTTTGCTGGGATCATAACCGAATCATCTTTTTCCAGTTTCTCCAGGTTATAAGAGCCATTGATGACCCAGTTATGTTTGAACATGCCGGGGGTGATGGCTTTCTTAGGGCAAGAGAAAGAGCAATTCATACAGAGAACGCAGCGGTTCCCGAATTTGATTTTGTTATCGACGACTGTGACGTTATTCATCGGGCACGAACGTTCGCAACGGCCACAATGGATGCACTTAGAATAATCGACTTTGAAATGGCGCCCATTCATATGGGTGAAAGGCCACTCGATCCTAAAGGGGATGATATACCATCCCTGAAGCGGACGGAAATGCGGTTTTTCAACGATGCCATCTAATATTTTCTTAGCATTGTATTCGGCCATCTTTTGGGCGTAAACCCACATCTTTTTGGCCATAGGATCGCTATGTCTAAAGACCATGTTGTACGGCATGATGTAATGAAACTCTTGAACGCACTCGTAGCCTTTCCGATTGAGACGGTGAATGAGCTTCCGAGATGAGGAATCGTTCAAATGAAGGGGCTCGCCCGAGTTCTTGAAAATGAAATACGGGATCTTCTTGGTGGCTTTCGGGAACTTCTTGAAGAAGTCGAGCACCACTTTCGGGGTATTGAAAGCGTGAATCGGATAACCGATGCCAATCATGTCGAAAGAATTGGGGTCAGGAATCCCCGCAAAAGGCCATTCGATTTTATAAAGCGAACAATCCGCCCCGAACTGCTTCTGCAAAGAAAGGGCCACCCTTTCGGTGTTTCCCGTACCCGTGAAGTAATAGAGGCAGATTTTCATATTCAGTCTTTCCCGCCTTTCATATCGAGAGGATAGACATCGGCGATTTCGCTTTGCTCGTGGTCGGCGAAGTACACTTGGCCAAAGAACGGCGAACGCGCGGCTAGACGTCCCGTCGCCCAAGGCTTTGGTTGCTCGCACTCGGGGCACCAATAACCGCCGATGAGGATGGCGAAGGGGGCTTCGTCCCATTGATGCCCTTCGGCGTCTTCCCACCGCAAGGGTGTCCAGAGGTCTCCTTTCGTCATCGTTTCGCTGAGGCATTTGCCACCACGGAATTCCGCGGCTTTCTTCATGTCCTCTAGCGACAGTTCCGACCAAGGCTTCGTCTCGTCATAGCCATGATCCAAACGGAGGCCATGGCTTTCGGCATAGCTTTGTTCCTTCAGCATCTCATTATCTACAAATGTCCCATTTGGGTCTTTATTTTCGCACAAGAGACACGTGTCTTTCCACTGACGAGGCAATTTATTAAAAGCTTCTTCCCCGCCATAAAAGGCTTTGATGTGGCCTTCGTAATGGTGATTGACCCAATACATTGGGGAATTGTCGTTTTTGAGTAAGGGCTTAAAGACCCAAGCTTTCAAAAGACCAGGCGGAACAATCTTGGCCAGATGGAAATACCAATATTTCTTCCCCATCCGTTTCCAGAAGGCTTCCAAACTGTCTTCACGGAAATTAAGTTTTTGATCAAGAAGATCGCTGTCGAGATAATACATGCCATGGAAATTGCGCGTAATGTTCCATTCCGGATTAAAGAAATCCTTTGGCGTCCGGCCCATTAAAGCAAAGCCGGCCGCGATGGATTCATAGCCGGTGACACGGCACGAACGTCCGCCGCCGATGTTATAAATCCGGTCCCAGAAATCAGTGAGACGATCTTTTTGGTCATAAGCGACGAGATGGGCCAATAAACGTCCGGAATCACGGTCGCTCACCCATTCCAAAGGATCGTTCCAGGAAGTGTGGAACATCAAACCGTCACTCATGTTGTTTTTAAAGAGATACTTATGGGCGATCGCGGTCTGCCTTAAGGAGACAAAGTGCGCTGGCTTATGGTCTAAAAGATAGCGTTCGGCCCGAATTTTGTTCATGGAATAGCAATCGTAGTCGCTCGAGATAATCGGATCGCCGACCCGCCCCCACAAAGTCTTGAGATTGCGGTTGCCATATTCGGCGACCGTTCCAATATAAACAAACTTGATATTCGCATGGTTGGAGGCTGAATTGACGGCATCGATAAGATTTTTGCTCGCCAAGAAATCGCAGCGGTACGCTTCCTCTTCGTCATGGTCACTCCGAGGTGGAATCAAAGCTGCGCAATGAAGGACGTAATCGGCTCCCTCCACGAAACGTGCACAGTCTTCGGGATTGGCAAGGTCTCCGCTAAAAAAGTCTAGGCGGCCTTTGCCTTTTTTGATGGTATTACGAAAAAACTTTGTCTTCTTTTTCTCTTGGTTCCAAAGGAAAACGCGAATGCGTAAATCGAGGGGCAAATCGAGCAACTGGTCGAGTGCTTCCCCGCCCATTGCTCCGCTCGCGCCCGTGAGTGCGATGACTAGAGACATAATAAAAAAGTCCTTTGTTACAAATGTAACTAGTTTTATGATAAGAAGAGTCTCAGTTATTGTTTAGCGGTCTGTGACACAAAAAGGAGAATTGCCTCATGGAAGAAAAAACGTTGCACGACGAGGTGAAAGACGATATCGCCGACGCTTATGTCGCCTTGCTTTTCAAAAAATCCCCCGAGGAAATCTCCATTCGCGAACTGGCTGAAAAAGCTGGGGTGTCACGGATGAGCTTTTACCGCAACTTTGAGAGCAAGGACGCCATCATCGATTACAAGCTTTGCAGCGCTCTCCAGAAGATTTACGATGGGGCCCACTTTATGGATTTGACCGTCCGAGGACCCATTCTTCTTGAAGAATTCCAATATATCTACGACAATGCCGCGTTTTTGAAAATGCTCAATGACCGTGGCTTATTGTCCGTTCTCTACAAATGGTGGGATTACTACGCCCGCAAATTCCTAGACGAACGGGACCCGACGGCGAATCCATATGAGTATGCCTTCTATTCCGGTGCCTCCATCAATGTCATCATCCGCTGGATCGAAAGCGGCTTAAAAGAAACGCCACAGCAAATGGCAGGCTATTTTGACGCCCTTATTGCCGATCGTCTCAAGCGCGGCATTGAAGAAAGCGGATTGGCCAAAGGAAAAAGCAAGTTCGGGCCCGTTGTGGACGAGAAAGCGAACAAATAACATGACCATTGAAGAATTCGTAAAACAAGAAGTCGGTTCCGACCAAAGCGGCCACTCCTACCAACACGCCGAACGGGTGGAACGTCTCGCCAAAGAAATCGCCTCTAAAGAAAACGGAAACGAACGCATCGTCGTCGCGGCCAGCTGGCTTCATGACTGCGTAGACGAAAAACTCTTCAAGGACATCAAGGCCCAAGAAGAGAAAGTTAAGGCGGTTTTGCGGTCAAATGAATATACCGAAGACGAGATTGCGGAGATAATGGATATCCTCGCGACCATCTCCTTCCATAAAGAAAAAGACCATCCTCTTACGAAGCTTAACGCCGAAATCGTTTCGGATGCCGACAAGCTGGAGGCCATCGGAGCGATTGGCATCATTCGCACGATTGAATTCGGGGCTTCCAAAGGCCGCCCTTTCTACGAGAGCAAGAATATCGAAGAGCTAGATGGCGCTTATGAATTCAAAGAAGAAAGCGAAACGACCCTTTCGCATTTCTACGCGAAACTATTACGCCTGGGCGAGCACTTCTACACCGCTACTGGCAAAAAGATGGCGGAACGCCGCCTTCGCTTCTTAAGATCGTTCCTTGAAGAGTTCTATAAAGAGTTAGCCGAATAAAACTAATTACAAGCTATCGTCTATTTGCCATGGGACCGCCATGGGTGTTTGACGTCTTTATCGGGTTGTTCGTTGAATTCATAAGAAGGATCTTCCTTCTCGGCGCTATGGCGGACGCTCTTGCGTTTATTCATCAGCAATAGAACAATGAAGGCGACGATGAGGGCAAGCGAAACAACTCCGATGGTAAAATAGAGCCAGAAAGGGTCTTCCTTGGAAGCATCGGACAAAATTCTCATGAGGGGAATTAACTGTTTCATGTTTGCAGTATATTTGACGATTCCCTAACCAACAAGCGACAATTGCGAAACGTAGCCAAAAAATGGGACATTTGAGCCACTTCTAACCCCCACGAAACGTTTACCGCCCCTAAAAGAGAGTATGATATCCACGCATGAAAGAGGAAAAAGCACCCTTTAAAACCGATACTTCCGTCGTAAGCTCTGAGCTTGTGCAGGCGGCGGAAATGGGCTTCGCCAGTGCCCAATGGCAAGTTGGCGACGCTCTCTACAAGGCCGAAAACTACGGTCAGGCTTTCTATTGGATTGACCGGGCGGCGCAAAAGGGAATCCTCCCCGCGATGGTGGCTTTAGGCTACCTTTACCTCAATGGTTTAGGCACTCTCGTAAATGAAAAACGGGCCTTCCAATGGACCGCTAAAGCCGCGCTTAAAGACGATCCGGTCGCCCAGTTGAACCTGGGCTTGCAGTATTTCCATGGCCAAGGCGTTGATAAAAACGACAACGCCGCGCTCCACTGGCTCCGCTTATCGGCGGAAGCTGGCAACCACGACGCCATCCGTTTCGTGGCCTTCTTCTACGAAAACGGCATCGCGGCTGAACCAAGCGACGATGTCGCCTTTAAGTGGTACAAGAAAGCCGCTGACGATGGCGATATTCACGCCATGGTCGAGTTAGGACATTGTTACGAAGAAGGTCGCGGAGTCGCCGCGGATCCCATCGTGGCCCTCGATTTATATAGACGCGCCAGCGACCTTGGCGAAAGCAAAGCCGATTTGGCCTTGGGCTATCTCTATCTCAAGGGCTCAGGCATGATTTCCCCCGATCCCAAACGCGCCAGCGAATACCTGCAGAAAGCTTCCATCGAAGGCGAAGTCGAGGCCCGACGTCTCTATGGCGAAATGCTCATCAAGGAAGGCCACGACATGATTGCCGCCTTCTTCTGGATTAAGCTCGCCGCCGATAGCGGAGACCGCATCGCCCGCATCACCTTGAAACGGTTCGGCCCAGATTACACCTGGGCGTTAGCCGAAAGCCATATGCGCAACCTCTACGGTTACGTGATTGGCCCCGCTCAATAAAGCAAACGAAAAGATGAGGTCATCCCTCATCTTTTTTTGTTGATTAAATCGCAAATCAATAGGAATCCATGAGTTCCTCAATGTCCTCGGCGAGACGGCCATAGGCCACAATGAGGTGGTTGCCATAAGGATGATAGAGGAAATCGGAGATGTCGCTGTCGAACTTGATGGTGATTTGAGTGCGGCAGAGATTCTCACGAGTGTGGTTCTCTTCGATTTGGCCTTGCACCAAATGATAGTCTTTGAGGTTCGTGCAAAGCTTGAAAACCGTGACGGGGTCCGTCCTCATCTCGCCCCGGATGCCGATTCCTAATCCTGATTCAAAGTGAGTCATGAAAGAATAGGAAGTCACCATCGAGAACGGGATGGTGCAATGCGCCAAAAGCATTGTCCGATCAGTCAAATTCACCACTGAAGGATTGCATTGGAAGGACGCTTCGCTCGTCAAAGAACGGATGATGTCCATCGAGAGCAAGGAGGCTTCATCGCCCTCGCAAGTGGCCGTGATGCCTTCTTCGTTGAGAAGAGCAAGGGCTAAGCAAGAGGTGTTCTTGTAAACGCCCAATAAATCAAAGCAGCGGATTGAGAAAGCGGTCAAGTGATACTTGGCAATCAAGCGCGAGAGGGCGCCATAAATCTCGAGTGCTCCTTCAAGGACTTCGCTTTGCTTGGCTTTTTCGGCGAGTTCTGGATGGAACTTAGGAGGGTTATATTGTTTCTTGTCGATTTCCTCTTTAAATTCTTCGAAGGTTATTTTCGTGAAAGAACAGCCGAATTTCTTTTGAGCCTCGGCGAAAGAAACGCTGGAAGCGATAAGCCAATCGCTGGGTTCGCCAAATAGGCCATAATGGGCTTTCTTAAGATAAGCTTTGGCTTCGGCGATACGGTATAAGGTCTTGATACGTTCATAAATCCCATTTGGATCGCCATAAAGGATTTCGCCTTTGAGGCCTTGCCTTTGAAGGAAGGAAAGGATTTCCAAGGACGAAGCGAGGGAATTGTTGTCGCCTTTCGCTAGGAGATAATAAGGAGACGAATAGTTCTCGTAGATTTTGAGGAAAGGAGCCTCACTGCCACCTGATTCGATGAAGAAAAGGGTGAGCGGGCATTTCTCGTCCCGCAAATGCTTGTAGGAAAATTCGCTGTGTGGATCGATGGTTTGGAGAAAGGCATGACTGCTAGCGTCAAGAGAAGCCTTACGCTCGTCGCTGAGAGCGCTCCGGAGAGTGACTAATGCAATATCCATAAATGTAATTTGATTATACCAAAGGTCGCCAGGGTTAACACTTACTTTAAGAAAATGGATTGTAAAGGTTGAATATCCCTGCAATTCCACCTTTTTCGCCTAATGAAACCACTTTTTCGTGCAAAGATTTTTCTTTGATATAAAATGTTCGTCATGGAACAGATCAAAATTGGAACATATATATCGGAACGGCGCAAAGCCCTTGGCCTCCGCCAAGCGGACTTAGGCGCTAAGCTTTCTTATAGCGTACAGGCTATTTCGAAGATGGAGAAAGGGCAGTCTTCCCCTGCTGGCGCTTTGTTGCCGGCTCTTTGCAATGCCCTCAACATCACTCTTGAAGATCTTTTTGCCCGCAATGAAAAGCCGGAGAAGTCTAACCCAGTCCCGCCCTTTGATGGTTTGACTTTTGCTCAAAACGTTTCCTTCTTACGTATTAGAGAAGGCATTTCGCAATATGCCTTAGCCAAAGCCTTGCATATCAGCAAACGCTCGGTCGCCAATTACGAACGTGGCGTCAGCGTTCCGTCCTTCGATGTCGTTGAAGTTTATCTAAAGCACTATAACCTTACGCCCTCGGCCCTCTTCAATAGCACCTTGGCTCCAAAACCAGCCGCTCATCCAAGTGTGGCAAAACGGGTTATCTGGGGCAGCTTTGGGGCTTTAGCCCTTGCCGCTATCGTTGTCGGAGCCACATCGCCTTTATGGTTAAAGAAAAACTCCGATGATTATAACCGCGCCTATGTTCCGGAAACTTCCAGCAGTTCATCCTCTTCTTCTAATGAGTCCTCATCCAGCAGTTCTTCTTCGGAAGTAGTGACGATCACCCCATTCGAAGAATAAAGTTCCTTTATCGACTTAACCGCCACGAAAATGTGGCGGTTTTTTATTTTTGCCAATAAAATCATATAAAAGAGTAATTTAATCATCAAAAACTGTTATTTATTTATCAATTTTTAGATGAGTATCAAATATAGGCCATCAGCAATTGCAAAATAATCAAGGACAACATTTGGGGGGCTAAATTAATGGGAACAAATAAAACTCAAGCCGTGCTTTTCATGTACGATGTTCTTTTGAAAGACGGCCATCTCAACAAGGCTGACTTCCTTTCGAAAGTCGATGCCAGCGACATTACTTTCAAGCGCTACGTCAGCGAACTTCGCTGCTACTTCTCGAACTTCTCCCTCCCCTATGACATCCACTACAGCAAGCGTGACGGTCTCTACTTCCTTGTAAAGGTTAAATCTAATTAACTTACAAAACTTCACTTTGAATTAAGTTAGACCACTATTAATTTAATTTAAAAGTAAACTGACCTTAAATTGCCTCGTGAAAAAATCGGGGCAATTTTATTTTTATAATTTTCGGAACAACAAATATTTAGATATTTCTGATGATGAAAGAGCCTTCCGCCGCTTGGGCTAAAAGGCGAATGCGATAGTTCCCTTTTGATAAAGCCGGAACCGGATTGAGGGGGTAGGCGCTATCGTAAAGCATCACAACTCTTTCTTTAGAAACCGCCACGATTTGGTAACGGCCTTCGATCCTTGAGCAATCGAGAGAGACGCCAAAGAAGCCTTCGGCCTTCAGACGAACGATGGTTCTGATCCCATTAAAATGAGAAAAAGACACTTCTCTTCCGGGATGGTGTCCTTTTTCAATGTACTTCCTAGTTGCGTAGGAGGAAAAGAGACTTCTAACCTTCTTTTCGTCATAGAGGAGCCCTAAAGCCATAAGATATTAATCCTCTTTCTTTGGCAAGGCCATAATTGTCTTCAAAGCGCCCGTAATGGTGTTTTCTTTGGATTCATGGCCATATTTATCCACGGAAGCGGCATCGCGAACCTCGTGAGTGAGGCAGCACGGTCCGCCAATGCAACCGCCCGAGCAGGCCATGCCTTCAAGGAAGTTGAATTCCGCCGTGCCAGCTTTTAAGGCGGACAAAGCGTTCTTGCAATTGTCTAATCCCGAAACGGCGAGCGGCTTCGCTTCGAAGGAAGAGCCTCTCTCTTTTAAGCCTTCTTTAACTGCATCGGCCACACCGCCACTTCGGGCGAAAATACGTCCGAAGTAGGAAGCGTTATCAAGCGGAGTCTCGGGCTCGTGAGCCAAATCGATTTCTTTGGCGTCGATCAAAGCCTGGAGTTCTTCAAAGGTGATGACGCAATCGACATAAGAATAGTCTTTGCCCCGGGCCATTTCACCTTTCTTCGCGATGCAGGGTCCGACGAAAACGACTTTGGCCGTTGGGTCATTGTCTTTAATGTATTTAGCGATGGCCTGCATTGGCGAGAGGCAGTCGCTGATCTTCCCTTTGATTTCTGGGAAGGCGATCTCCGCGTAACGGACGAAGGCTGGACAGCAGCTCGAAGTGAGCTGACCCCGTTCGGCTAGTTCGTTGCATTCGTCATAGGCCACTAAATCGGCGCCTAAGGCGGCTTCGACAACGTCGCGGAAGCCTAAGGCTTTGATGCCGGTGATGACCTGGCCAAGGGTCGCGTAATGGAATTGCGATGAAATCGAAGGGGCGGCCACCATGTACGCGTGGCATTTGCCTTCGTTGTTCTCTTTCGTGATGTCGATGCACTTTAAGATATAGCTCTTATCCATGATGGCGCCGAAGGGGCAGGCGTAGCTGCAAGCCCCGCAACGGGTGCACTTCTCATCGATGATCTCGCTGATGCCGTCTTCGCGTTCTCTGATGGCTTTGACTTTGCAAGCCGATTCGCAAGGTCTCTTGTGGTTCACGATAGCCTGAAACTGGCAGGCCTTCGCGCATAAACCGCAGTTAATGCACTTGGTTTTATCGATGTGAGCTCTTAAATGCGAATCAAAAGAGATGGCCTTCATGTGGCAAGCGCCGGCGCAGCGATGGGCCAAGCAACCACGGCAGGCATCCGTGACTTCCATGCCACCGATCGGGCATTGGTCGCAAGCCGGTTCAATGACTTCGAGAAGATTCGGGTTGTCTTTATCTCCGCCTAAAGCGAGTTTGACCCGCTCGGCCGCGATGGCTCTTTCTTTGTAAATGCAGCAGCGCATCGTCGGTTTCGGCCCTGGCGAAATGATCTTTGGAATGTTCAAAAGATCTTCCTGGAGGGTGCCTTTGTAGTAGCTTTTGGCCACTTCCTTGAGGACGCGGTATTTAAGTTCTTGGACTTGGGTGTCAAATTTCGGGGTCATGGTTGCTCTCCTTTAAAAGTAGGCGACATGGACGCGTTTGTCCATCTGCTTTAAGAGTTTCGTCAGTTCGTCGACAAGTTGCAGTTTGGTCGAAATCGAGATATTGAAGCGCGGATCTTGGTGGGCGGGATTAACCGCGCAGCCGACATCGAAACTGATGTCCGTGGCTTCTTCGTATAAGGCTTTGGCTAGCAAAGAAGCGCCATCTTGCTTATAGACCCAATCAAAGTAAAGGTCGTCATTAGCGAGATAATCTTTGCCAATCTCGACGAGACTATTGAGGGTCACGATTCCTTCCGTCACGAGGTCGACGCCTTTGATTTGGCTGATGGGCGGGATTTTCTTGTCGAGATAGCCTAGGGAGGCCACGATTGGAGTCTTAAGATAACGAGACGCTAACTGAGCCGAAGTCCCACCGCAGACAATGTGCTTCCCGTTTTCGGCGAAGAAGGAAGACAGGACTTTCTCGTCATCGTCGGAATTCGTCGGCGGACCCACGAGGATATTGCAGCGGCTGATCTCCCTTTTGCGGAGGACCACCGCGGTTGTATCATCGCCTGGCTTGCCTTCATAGAGATTGAGGCAACGGTCAACGAGGATCTTCGCTAAGTTCTTGCTCGAGACGGAGGGATTGGCCACCCCTTCGAGATAAGTGGCGATTTCTTTCCGCGTCCAGCCAAAGTTCAGCGTAGCTCCGACCCCGGCATAAACCGCGCCATCGCTCACGAGAACCAAAGTGTCGCCTTCTTTGAAAGGAAGGGCGGCAAAGAAGATCTTTTTGCCTTCGAGTTCGGCGCTGACCCAATCGATTTTGAGTTCCTTTCCTTCGCGTAGAAGGATTGGCTCGGGGTTATCGTAGTTATAAATGACAAGGTTATCAAGCGAAGCGCGCACGATGGTGAAAGTGCTATAGGCAAGGTTGCCTCGATCGGGGGCGATAGGCAAGGTGCGGGCTAAAGCCGAGACGCTTTCGCGTAACGACAACCCGCCATCGATCATCGTCGAAAGCATCGAGGAGGTGAGGGTCGAGAGAATATTGGCCCGAACCCCCGAGCCTAAGCCATCGGCGAGGACGATGAGGCGATCGCCGTTTTCTTTTTTAACCATCTCGACGTGGTCGCCGCATAATTCTTCCCCCTGCTTATTGAGGGAGAGATAACCCGTCTCGAGGACACATTGGCTATTCATCTTTTCCATGGTCTTTGTTTAAGGCCTTTTCGAGTTCCGTGAGAGCCACCTTGGTCTCGGCAGCGCTTTGGCCAAGGAGCGAGGCAATCTCTTGGACGGCCCGCATGTTCTTTTCGATGACTTCGCTGGTGACGCGGCTCGTTTCTTTAGCGACCGCCTCTTCTTTTTGCCTTTCCATTTCTAGAGAAGTCACGTCATGGAAAGAAGCGATGATGATGTGATAATGCGGATCATAGGTGACATTGGCTTCCACGTAAGCGTTATAGGCCGAGAGATAAATCTTCTTCCCTCTCGTCGGCACCGAGCCTAAGGCCAAGGAGAAAAGCTCCTCATCCAATAAGGAAGAGATTGGCTGGCCAATCAAAGAGGCGCTGTCGACGGCGTGAATGAGATGCGAGAAAGCGGGGTTCGCTAGCTGAATCTTCAGGTTTTCGTCCGTGACGACGATAGCGGCATCGCTATTCTCGACGATGTTGTTGGAGAAACTGCGGGCCCTCTCCATGAGATAAGGCAAGCACATCTCGAGCGAGGCTTTGCCTTTTAGGACGGCAATGGCCTTATCGCGGCAACTGGCGTAGCCGCAGCTGGAGCAATTGAGTTCGTCTTTTTTCTTCGTTTTGCCAATCTTGGCCAAGACTTCTTTAATCGCGTCTTCGCTCGGAGTGAGAGAAAGAACGCTATAGGCTGGCAGACGTTTCGCCACTTCCTCATGGGAATAACTCTTCACGGGGAAATCCTCGCGTCCAGCTTCCTCGCGGATACGGAGGTTGCTCTCGATCAGATGCGGTTCGGCGGATAAGGCTGGTCCGTTAATGCAAGAACCGGCGCAGGAAGACATTTCGATGAAGGTCTTGTGAACCTTGCCGCTTAAGACGTCCTTGATCGCGGCAATGCAGTTCTCCATGCCTGAGCACGAAAGATACGTATAAGAAGGATTGTCCCGTTTCATCGTGAGGAGAATGCCTCCATCGATTGGGAAGAGACGGGCTTTCGTTTCGTTGTCTTTGACAGTTTCCGTAGAAACGGCCACTTCGATATTCTTATCTTTTAGTAAACGTTTAAGTTCAATGAAAGTCAGGACGCAGTCGACATAATCCGGATACATCTCAATCTCGTTTTTCTTGCTGATGCAAGGTCCGAGGAAAATGACTTTGGCGGAGGGATCTCTCCGTTTGATGTCCTTGCCATGGGCCAGCATCGGCGAAAGGACGGGGGCGAGGTATTTCGCCGCGTCAGGATAATGTTTTTCAATCAAAAGATTAAGCGAGTGGCAGCAAGTCGAAATGATGACGTCGTGTTTCTCGTCGCAGAGGGCGTCATATTCTTTCTTCACGATCGTCGCGCCCACCGCCGTCTCTTCGACCGCGGCAAAGCCAAGCTTCAAGAGGGCTTCCTTCATCGTCTTGAACGAGGAGCCGGGGAAAGCGGCTAAGAAAGAAGGAGCCACCGAAGCGTAGACTTTTTCCTTCGCGAGCAAAGACAAGGCTTTCGCCGTATCGTCACGAATGACTTTGCATGATTGCGGGCACGCCAAATAGCAAGCCCCGCACATGACACATTCATCAGCGATGATCGAGGCTTGCCCATTTTGAAAAGAAATGCTCTTCGTGGGGCAAACCCGGATGCACTTATAGCAACTTCGGCAATCGTTTTCTTTGCTGACGAGGGCGTTGCTCATATTAAGCCTTCAGGAGCGGAAGCACCTCAGAGGCGAAGACGGAAGAGAGGTTCTCTTTCGTCACGCCGGTGATGATCTTTTCGCCTACTTGGATGGTGACGCCATCGTAGCCGCACTTGCCAAGGCAAAAGGCGGCTTTGAGTTCGATTTGTCCTTCGAGATGGCGGCTCTCCACTTCTTTCCGGAGTCCCTCAATCACATCGTAGGATCCCTTGAGGTGGCACGAGCTGCCGACGCAAATGCTGACACTGGTCATGGTTAATTCCCCTTATAGGCTTCTTTCATGATCGCTTCCATATCGGTCACGAGCGGCACTCGGGGGTTAGCCGGGGTGCACTGATCTTCGTAAGCGAGGTAAGCAATCTTTTCGAGGTTATTATCCCATAGTTTCTCATCTGGGACGAGGGAATTAAAGTTCATGTCAATGCCGACTTCTTTGCCTAAAGCAAGGACGGCATCGGCTAAAACCTTCGTGCCCTCTTCTTTCGTTGACGCTTTTAGTCCAAGCATCTGGCAAATTTCGAGGTACTTCTCGTCGCACTTATATTCTTCGTATTTCGGCCAGACGCTGAGCTTCGTCGGCGCAGTGCCGTTATAGCGGATGACATGCGGCAAGAGAATCGCGCAAGTCTGACCATGGACCAGGTGATATTCCGCCCCGATCTTGTGGGCTAAGCTGTGGCAGACGCCTAAGAAGGCATTAGCGAACGCCATGCCAGCGATGGTCGCGGCATTGTGCATCTTTTCCCTGGCTTCCAAATCGTGTTTGCCATCTTTGACGGCGCGCGGCAAATACTTGAAGACGAGTTTGATGGCCTCTAAGGCTAAGCCATCGGTGTAGTCGCTCGCCATGACGGAGGTATAAGCCTCAATCGCGTGGGTGAGAACGTCCATGCCCGTATAAGCGGTTGCTTTGGCGGGAAGGTTTGTCGTGAATTCCGGATCGACGATAGCGATTGACGGGGTGAGAGAGTAATCGGTTAACGGATATTTCTTGCCATTGGCCTTGTCGCTGATGACGGCAAACGGCGATACTTCGCTGCCGGTTCCTGAAGTCGTCGGGATGCAAATGAGCTTGCTCTTGCGGCCGAGTTCCGGATACTTGAAGGCGCGTTTGCGGATATCCATGAACTTCTCTTTGAGGTCATCGAAATTGACTTCCGGATGCTCATAGAAAATCCACATGGCTTTGGCGGCGTCCATGCTCGAACCACCGCCGAGAGCGATGATGGTGTCCGGCTTGAAGGTCTCCATCAGCTCAACGCCCCGACGGACGGTCGTGATATCGGGGTCAGGCTCCACTTCAGCGAATAATTGATAAGTGACGGGGTTTCTCCGCTGATTGAGTTCATCGATGATCTTGTTCAAGAAGCCCAGTTCGACCATTGAGTGGTCGGTGACGATGAAGACTTTGCCAACCTCTTTGCAACTCCGGAGATATTGAATCGAATTGCGCTCGAAATAGATCTTCTGCGGAACCTTAAACCATTGCATGGTGTTTCTCCTTTTGCCGACTTTCTTGATATTTAAAAGGTTAATCGCGCTGACGTTGCCACCGACGGAGTTGTGGCCATAAGAGCCGCAGCCCAAGGTAAGAGATGGCAAGAAGGAGTTATAGACGTTGCCTAAGCCACCGAACGTGGAAGGCGAATTCCAGACGACACGCAAAGCCTTGACTTTATCGCCAAAGGCATCGGCCATCGTTTGCTCTTTGCAATGGATCGCCGCCGTATGGCCAAGGCCACCGAATTCCAACATCTTCTCGGCTAAATCAAAGCCTTCCTCCGGTCCTTTGACTTTGTAGAAACCAAGGACGGGCGAAAGTTTTTCTCTTGATAAAGGTTCTTCTGGGCCCACGCTTGAAAGCTCCACCGCGATGATCGAGGTTTCTTTCGGGACAGAGAAACCGCTCTTTTCGGCGATCCAACTTGGCGACATGCCGGCGACGTCGGCATTGAGTTTGCCATTAGCGACGTCTTTGCTGCCTGAGGTCACGCCGAACATGAATTTCTCGAGTTTGGCTTTCTCTTCTTTGGAGGCGAAATAAACATGGAAGTGTTCGAATTTCTTCTTCATGTCGGCATAGATGGCTTCGTCGATGAAGACCGCGGATTCGCTCGCGCAAATCATGCCATTGTCGAAGTTCTTGGAGATGATGACGTCATTGACCGTCTCATCTTGGTCGCAGGAGGCGTTGATGTAGCACGGAACGTTGCCCGCGCCAACTCCTAAGGCTGGTTTGCCACAGCTATAGGCGGCTTTGACCATGGCGTTGCCGCCGGTCGCAAGAATGGTGGCGATGCCAGGGTGATTCATGAGCGCGTCCGTCGCTTCAAGAGACGGATGCTCAATCCATTGAATGCAGTTAGCTGGGGCACCCGCCGCAATCGCCGCGTCTCTCATCACGATAGCCGCGGCTTTGCTGGATTCCTGGGCTTTCGGATGGAAGGAGAAAACGATTGGGTTCCGGGTCTTCATGGCAATTAGGGATTTAAAGATGACAGTCGAGGTCGGATTGGTGACTGGGGTGATGCCGCAGATGACGCCGACAGGCTCCGCAATCTCCGTAATCCCCGTGACGGGGTCCTCGCTAATGACGCCCACGGTCTTCGTGTGGCGCATATTGTTCACGACATACTCGCAGGCGAATAAGTTCTTGGTGGCTTTGTCTTCAAAGACGCCGCGATGGGTTTCTTCGATGGCTTTTCTTGCAAGCTCACCATGCTTATCGAGACCGGCGACGGACATCTTGGCGACGATGAAGTCGATTTGTTCCTGGTTGAGGGACATGAACTGGTCAAGAGCCACAAGGCCTTTCTTGACGAGTTCATCCACTTCCGCTTTGGCACTGCTGGCTTTGTCGACCACAACTTCCTGTTTTTCGCTCATAGGTTGTTTCCTCTTTTATCGGTATTTCTTTACCGAAGCCATTGTAGGAGAAACATTCAGTTAAATCAAGACTTTCGGTACACTTTTACCGATAATAAATAAAACAACGATGGTTCCTAATCTTTTATCGGTAAAAATACCGATATAAATCATGAAAGCGTTATCATACAAATCGGTATATTGGTATTTTGATACCGAAAGATACAAATGACCATTTATTGGTTAGACGAACAACGTTGTATTTTGTTATTTCTTTCCTTAAAACGCAAACAAACGTATATTTAAGGATAAAGAAGGTTACATATTATGCGCACACCCGAAGAGAAGGAGCAGCGTCGTCTTCTTAGTGAAACGAAAGAACTCGCTCGCCTAGAGAAAGAGAAAGCCCGCCCAAAGCAGAAACTCTATTTCTGGTATTTGATTGTCTGCCTTTGTCTCATCTACATCGTTGATGAGGTCGCTACTTCTTTGCCGAATACTTTGCTCAACAGCATCAATCAGTTTTACTTCAATGGAACCAAAGATGGCAAAGCCCTCCTTGGCTTAATGGAGATGCTGGCCAATATCTGCTTGGTCATCGGATTCTTCTACAAAACCCTCGCAGACCGTTTTGGCCGCAAACCTTTCTTGGTCATTAACACCATTGGCATGGTCGGAGCTCTTCTACTATGCTTTGCCGGCCGTTACACCGGTTTCTGGATGTACGCGATTGGTTTCTTCGCTCTTCGCTTCTTTGTAACCCCAGACGAGCAAATCGTCTACATCTTCGAAACAGCGCCGGAAAAGAGCCGTGGCAAAATCTATAGCGCCATCAAAGGCATCGCCGAACTTGGCTTGCTTCTCATCCCGCTCGGCCGCAACTACCTCATGAAGAACGTGAGCAGCGAATGGCACATGGTCTTCCTTATTCCGGTTTGCATCGGCTTAGTCGTTTCCGTACTCGTTCTCTTCTTAGCTCGCGAGACCGATCCGTTCCTTGATTCCCGTATCGCTTACTTAAAGCTGACGCCGGAAGAAAAAGAAAAAATCGCCCACGACAAAAAAGAAGAATCCAAGAAACAAGGCGGTTTCTTCGCTGCGGTTAAATACGCGATGAAAGGCAAGCAACTACGCTGGATTTTCATCTGCACATTACTTTTTACCTTAGCCCGTTGCACCACTGGCTATTACACTTACATCTTTGAAGGCGCCGCCTATACGGAAGAACAAATATCCGCTGCCGAGCTTATCTTCCCGATTACTTGCTCCGCCGTCGTCTTCGCCTATGGCTTCTTGAGCGATAAAGTTGGCCGGAAGATCACTTCAATCACCCTCTTGGCCTTAACGGTCGTGGGCTTAGGCTTATTATCCTTAGGCGCCTATTTGAAGTGGAACGAATATCTCCTTGGCGCGTTCCTTGGCATCTTCCTTGGAGCGGCTTGGAGCAATGGCGATACCTTAATCCTTATGACAGGCGAAAGCTCGCCGACCAATATGCGGGCTTCCATCATGTCGGCCCAGACGATGTTCTATGGCCTTGGCATGGTGGCCTCGATGGGCATCGGCGCCATCGCCTTAAGGTTCATCAACGCCGAATGGATTGGCTTATTCTGCGTCTGCCTCTGCATCCCCTGCTACATCGCTTCGATTTTCTTCCTTATGACCAAAGTCAAAGAGACCAAAGGGGCTTCCGTCGACGCGGCCGTGACGCAAGACTGATTATCCTAAAAACAGCGCAAAACCCCTCCGCTTTCTAGGCGAAGGGGCTTTTTCTTACGATATCGAGTTACTTCTTCTTCGGCTCAATCTTATCGGCTTTCATCATCGTGGCAATGAGGTCTTGCGCCCGCTTCACCGCGAGATTGGAAGTGAGACGGAAGAGCATCGGGGTCTTCTTATACGTCTTCAAATCCGAGACATCTTCATGCGGGATGGGGGTTCCATCGTAATCCTTGGGATCAAGACGGAAATAGAGCTTCAGGTTCTTCCGCGCAAAGGCAAAGATGAGATAGGACTTCCGATGGGCGGAGAAAGTGGACCGCTGAATGGAGATTCTTTCTTTTAACGCATAAGTAAGAGCGAACTTCTTCACCGCTTCATAACGTTCTTTGACTTCCGGATCCGCTAAAGCGAGTCTGGTCTTAAAAGGCACAACTTGGCGTTTCCTTAGACCATGGAACGAGAAGGCCTGTTTGACGTGATGCTCCATGACGCCCGAAGCGTCTTTATAGACGAAATCCGCTTCCGCGGGGGTCTCAACATAAGGCTTCTTGCTCATCGCCACCCCATACACGTAATGGGTGATGACGAGACGCCCATCCTCATATGACACGATATCGTAATCGGGAGCGAAGGGATCAGAGAAATCAGCGACCTCTTCGCCGACGAGCTTATTGTCGATCACGTGGCCACGATGACGAAGGCCATTGCCATCGACATAATAGGAATAATAATCAGTCGGGAAGAAAGCGCCCGCCTTCACTGGTTCGTCATAAACGATGAGCTCCTGCCCTCCGACATTTTCATAGAGACAGCGGCGTTTATCGCCATAAGTCGAGATGTAATAATCGTAGTATTCACCCTCGACGCTTGATGAAGAAAAATCAGGTTGTTTTTTATTCATAAAGGCACCCTCTTTCTTGGCTATTATAGCATTGCTTTCTCTGACCAAGAGGAGAATTAAAAAGAAAGTGAACCCTAGGTTAAGAAAAAGAAAAATCCCTGCAAAAACTGCTTTCTTTATCTTTTTAGACTACAAAAGACCCTAGATTCCGCTAAGATAGAGGGGTTCATTATGAAAATCAGCGAACACTATACCTTCAAAGTCGACCACTACCGCTTCCATCTTTGGATGAACTCTTTGTGCTTTGTCGGCTGCGTGGCTTTGTGGGCTCTAGAAATCTATTATGCGATTACGAAAGGGGCCAGCGCTTCCTTAGGTGTTGGAGTTGTTTTATCGATTGCCACCATCGTCGTTTATGTCGTCACCGTGATGGGGATTCTTGATCCTAACCGCATGATCGCAATGCAAAAGAAAACCCCGATCACCCGTTATGAGGATTTTAAGCCGGCCGTCAAAAAACAATATGTGGCTTCCATGTATACGATGTGGGCGATGATTGCCGTTGTCGCTTCGATCATTATCGCCATTGTGGCGTTACGCTAAAGCATAACAAAAGCCCCGCAGACTGGACGAATCCACGGGGCTTTTGGGAAAGCGATTTTAGAAGACGATGTCTTCTTTTTTGCGCTTGCCTTGGCGGCCTTTCTTGAACTCGATCTCGCCTTTAGAAATGGCGCCAACCGGGCAGACATGGCCACAAAGCAAACAGCCAACGCACTTATCGTGATTGCACTTCGGCTTCCGAGTGTCTTTGTCCCACTCCATGGCTTGGTGCGCGCCATCGTAGCACGAGATGACGCAACGGCCGCAGCCGACGCACTTCTTCTCGTCGATGGACGGATAGATCTTATAGTCACGGTCGAGCGCCTCGGCCGGGATGATGTTCTTATTGGCGAGGCCAACGAGATCCTCAAGATGGTCGACGCCCTGCTCTTCCATGTAGTGCATAAGGCCATTCTTCATGTCTTCGACGATCCGGTAACCATATTCCATGATGCCAGTCGTGACCTGAAGGGTCTTCGCGCCAAGGAGAATGAACTCCGCCGCGTCAATCCACGTCTCGATGCCGCCGATGCCGCTGATTTGGACATCAGGGATGGCGGTTCTCATCTGCTGGAGGAAGCGAAGAGCGATCGGTTTGACCGCTTTGCCGCTATAGCCAGAGATGGAGGATTTGCCATTGATGATCGGCATGCCGATCTTCTTATCAAGGTCGATGTTGCAGATGCTCTTCACGGTGTTGATGGCGGCGATGCCATCGGCTCCGCCTTCAAGGCAAGCCTTAGCAACGGGCACCATATCGGTGATGTTCGGGGTCATCTTCGCCATGAACGGAAGTTTGCTGCCACGACGGACGGCCGCGCAGTACTTCTTGCAGAGTTCCGGATTGGAGCCAACGTCGCTGCCCATCGCATGGGAAGTCATCTGCGGGCAGGAAAAGTTGAGTTCGAGCATGTCCGCGCCGGCTTCGGTTGCGAGTTTGGCGAGCTTCTCCCATTCGTCTTCATTGGCACCCATGATGGACGCGATGAGGACTTGGTGAGGATACTTTGTCTTTAATCTTCTAATATCGCGGAGGTTATCCTCAAGCGGGTGCTCGGCGATTTGCTCCATGTTCTTGAAGCCCACGAACGGGGTGGACTCTTTGCCTAACTTATCGAAACGGGGCGAGACCTCATCGGCGATGAAGAAGCCGATGGTCTTGAAGACCACGCCGCCCCAACCGACATCGTAAGCCTTCGCGCACATATCGTAGCAATTGCCGACCGGCGAAGCGCTGAGGCAGAAGGGGTTAGGAAATTTGACCCCTAAGAAATTAATCGATAAATCCTTGTTAATCATGATTACTTGCCCTCCAAATAAGCGTCGATGCGATAGGCAACTTCTTTGCCCGTGCGGACACCATAAACCACGGTCTTTTCACCATGGGCGATGTCGCCTGTCACGAAGACTTTGCCATTGTCGAGGCCCTCGCCCTTCGTAAGGGTGATGTCCTTGATATCGCCAAGCTCGCTCACCTGGCCAACGGCCAAGATGATGAGATCGGCTTTGACCGAGAGTTTGCTTTCCTTATAACGGTGAGTGAACTCAACGGTGTCTTTGTTGAAGGCCGTTGGCATATAGCCATCAAGAATCGAAACGCCAAGCTTTTGCGCGCCTTGGAGCTCTTTCTTGCTGGCTTTGAATTCGGCGAAGGTTTCGTAGACCACGTCGGTGATTTGCTCGACACCCAAAAGCTTTAGCGAAGTGATGGTGTCCATGGCGACGTCGCCGCCACCGATGACCAAGACATTCTTCGGAAGCTCAACTTTGCCAGCGTGCGATTTCACGTTAGCGAGGAAATCGACCGCGGTGACGACGTTTTTGGCTCCGGCGAACATCGGGAGCATCTTGCCCTCACTCGCGCCAATGGCCATCACGACGGCATCATATTTCTTCTTCAATTCGTCCAGTTTCTTTTGGTCGATTTTTTCGCCCGTATGAATCTTGACGCCTAAGCCTTCGATGCGCTTGATTTCGCGATCGACAACTTCGTTAGGAAGACGATATTCAGGGATACCATAACGGAGATATCCGCCCGCATCCTTATTCTTATCGAAGATCTCCACTGCGTAGCCAAGGCGAGCCAAGGTCGCCGCGGCGCTTAAACCGCTAGGACCGGCTCCGACAATGGCAACCTTTTTGCCATTTGAGGGGCCTTTGGCAAGGATTTTCATATTATGGGCAGCTTCGTAATCGGTGACGAACTGCTGGATGCGACCAATGTCGATTGGACGATCAATGCCACTTCTCGAGCAGCCTTTTTGGCAATAGCGTTCTGTCGGGCAAACCCGAGCGCAGATAGCGCCTAACGGGTTATTCTCGCGCACGGTTTCAGCCGCGCCAGCGTAGTTAAGGAAACGAACACTCCGAATGAATTTAGCGGGGTCCGTGCCAGCCGGACAAGCCGCGCTGCAGGGAGCGTCTAAACAGAGAAGACAACGGTCTACTTCTTCGTTGACCGTCTTCAAAGAGAGAGCCTCTTCGAATGGTTCTAGATACTTGCAATTATCCATGTAGTTTACCTCCGAATTATCTTACTCTTTGTAAGCGTTTCCACAAGGTATAAATAATTTATTACCGACTTATCGATTTCTTTAGGCTTTATCGGACGACTTTTGTCAATCAATCTTTTATTAAATCCTATTTTTAGTTTGTGTCGATGAGATGAAGCTTTTTTCCTTCCTGAAATTTGGATTTTTATTTAAAACAAGACAGGAGAAAAGACTCTGGTCACTACCAACATGAACCCTTAAATCGCTGCCTTGAATTGAAGACTCAAGATTTACCAAAAAATGGCAAATCAAAGTCCACCGTTTTGCCTCTTTTCTTCCGTTTCCTCAAAAAACGCTTCCTATTTAGGGGTGAAAGAGTGCAAAATATGTGGTTTGTTTTAAGGAAAACAAGAGGAAAAACAGATTATGAACGAAGAAATGCCAGTCGAAAAACCGGAAGGAAAAATCTCGAAATTCTTCCACATTAAGGAACGCGGCAGCCGTGTGCAAAGCGAGCTCTTAGGTGGCTTAGTCACCTTCCTCGCCATGTGCTATATTTTGCCAGTCAACGCCTCGATTTTGGGCGCCACCGGCATGAACTCGCTCGGTGTCTTTGCTTCCACCGCGTTGGTCTCGGGCATCGTCACGCTTATCATGGCTTTGGTCGCCAATTGCCCAATCGCCTTAAGCGCCGGCATGGGTCTTAACGCCTATCTCGCTTATACCGTTTGCGGTCAGCTTGGTTATAGCTGGCAAGAAGCCATGATTCTTCTCACCATCACCGGAATCATCTTCTTCGTCTTCTCACTCACTCCAGTCCGTCGCAAAATCATCGAATCGTTCCCGGTCGATCTCCAATGCATCATCTCCGCTGGCTTAGGCGGATTCATCGCCTTCGTTGGCTTAAAAGGATCGGGCATCATCACTTCGAGCGCCGCCACTTATGTCAGTTTAGGCAGCCTCAGCGATCCCGCCGTTCTTGTTTCGCTTTTCGGCATTTTGCTTGTCTTCGCCCTTCTCAACATCAAAACGAAAAAAGGTCTTCTTTCTTCGCTCGCCGTCCCTCTTGGAATGCTCGCTGTCGCCCTTGTCGGCGTCATCGTTCGCGCTTCTATGCAAGGTGCGGGAGCCGATAGCAAACTTTACGCTAATCTTCCTTGGGCTGATTTCTCCACAGGCTGGGGCATCAACAACTTCCAAGATGTTTTCTTCTATGGTCTTGCCAGTAACAACCTCGAAGGCGTCAAATACGGTGCTGACTTTGGTCAGTTAATCGTTGACGTTCTCAAGAATCCGGCCAGCTACGTCATCATCTTCTCGCTTATCTTCGTCAACCTCTTCGACACCACCGCCACCCTTATGGCGATCGGCCGTGGCACGACGATCTTCGGAGCCGATGGCAAAATCAAAGATAACAAAGCCATCATGGCCGACGCGACGGGCGCTCTTATCTGCGCTCCGCTTGGCACCGCCACCGTCACTTCCTTCGTCGAATCCACGATTGGCGTCAAGATTGGTGCCCGCACTGGTTTAGCCTCGGTAGTCACCGGCGTTCTCTTCTTGCTCTCGATGTTCATTTATCCGGTCTTCCAGCTCTTCACTTATAGCTGCGTCAGCTGCGCGGCTCTTGTCGTTGTCGGCGCAATGATCTTCTCTAGCAACCTCAAGCAGCTTCACTGGGATGAGCCAGAAATTGGTTTCTCGGCCTTCATCACCATCCTGATGATTGTCTTGACCTACTCGCTGACTAACGGCATCGGCTTCGGCCTTCTCACCTACTGCGTCATCATGCTTGCTCGTGGCAAAGGAAAGGAAATCTCCTGGATCCTTTACGTCATCGCTGGCGCTTACGTTGTGAGCTTTGCCCTTAACGAAGTCCTCACAAAATTAGCTTAATAAAACGTCGAAAAGTTAAAACGCTTGTTTAATCAAGCGTTTTTTCTTTTTTCGCCTCAGTAAGTCAAAAAATTGACCACAAAATGAATATTTTACAATTTAAGACAACAGCAAAAATTACTTAATTAGTGTTAACTTTAATTTTGATTTTCCTTTTATTGTCGGAGTAATTCGATATTCGCTATGTTTTTCTTGTCAACACGCGCGTAAAAACGCGCATTGACATTGAGCAACGGATATTTATAAAATTCACTTGATAAGAGCAAAACCGAAGCAATTCGGCGACACAAAACTATAGGGTCTCTTCAGGGAGAGATAGCCAGCTGCCGAACAGAAAGCTGTTTTTAATGTTTGGGTGGATCAAAAAGAAAATCGGGAGTAAAGGTAAATCGGTCCTCGTTGGGATCTGCTTGATTTTAAGCATCCTCACGATGACCATTGCCACTTTCGCTTGGTTCACTACCATCCAACCCGGCACCGACAAAGTCGTTCTCACCAGCGATGACAACTCCGTCGTCGTCGATGCCTACGCCTATAAACCCGGTTACACCACGGACTCCAATGGCGATCCCGTCGAAATCGCTCACGATAATCATTCCTCCACGCCGCTATTAGCGGCCACAAAGGTCAAAGGCGCTGGCAGCGCCACCTACACCGTCACTTTCAGCAGCGACGCTCTTTCGACGTTCTCGTATTCTTCGCTCTATGGGGATGAGCTCTACCAGAATGAGAAAAACTATCCTCACGTCTACATTGAGCTTCGCTACACCAAAGCCACCCTCAATGGGTTCGTTAAGGCCATGGTCAAAAATCTCGCGTACGCGGGCGCGAAAACTGGTTATACGAATATTACTAGTAGCCTGAAATACGAATATCGCACCGTCACCGAGCAAAACACCACGACCGGCACCAAGTACATCAACGGATTCACTGCCGCTTATGCCGACACGGCCTATACCGCCAGCAGCTGGACCACCGTAACAAATAACACGGCCGATTTCAGCCTTTATAACAGCACCACCGATATCGCCGGTTACAACTACGGCTCCAGTTACACCGTCCAAAGCCAATGCTACGTCCCGAGTTTCCCCTACAAGTACGATGCGACGAGTTATTACTACTCCAAAGCCACCTTTCTCGAATTCAGGGTCAACCCGCTCAGTTGGTACGATTTCTTCAAAAACCACACCACCGTCACCTCTTCGAGCACGAACCAATACAGCCTTGGCGTCTACAACTTCGGTGTCAGTTTCGACGTGGGTCTCGATTTCTCAAACAACCCCTACTATGACTCCTCCAGCGCGACGAATCCTCGTATTTCCCTTTCGTCATCGCTTCTCAATATGTCGCCGCTAAGTACCGACAACTCCGTCTCGGTTCGAAGCTACAACTTCTCCGCCACCCCGACATTTACTGTCTCTTCTGCCAACGAAAGCGTAGTCACTGGCTCCGTTTCTAATGGCATCTTAACCCTCACTTCCAATTCGGTTGGCACGGCCACGATTACCGTCACGGCCGTTAACGGCACTCAAACCGCGCAGGCCCTTTGCACAGTTCGGGTCAGCGGCCCGACTCTTATTCTTTCGGCCTCGAGTTTATCAATCAAGATGGGTTCAAGCGGCACTTTGACGGCTGATGCGTATAACTTTAGCGGAACGGTCACGCTTTCCGTGGCTTCTTCGGCTACCGCTTATGCGACAGCTGCGATTAATGGCTCCACCGTCACGATCAGCCCGGTCGCGATTGGCTCTTCGACCATCACGGTCACGGCGACCGATGGGACAACCACCAAGACCGCTACCTGCGAAGCGACTATCACCGCTGGCGATAAGACTTTGTCTTCGATTTCAGTGACCACCCAGCCAACCACCACGATTTATACCCAGGGCGACGATCTTGATACAAGCGGAATCGTCGTAACCGCCACCTGGAATGATGGCACGACAAGCAACGTCACAGCGTCTTGCAGCTATTCGCCAACGTCTCTTGTCTCTGCCGGCACACAAACGATAACTGTCAGCTATGGCGGCAAGACCACGACGTTCACCGTCACGGTCAATGCGCTAGGTAGCACTTATACTTTGATAACTTCAGCCAGCAGCCTCATTGCCGGCGACCAATATATCATCGTCAATAAAGGCACCGCCGGAGACGCTGTCGCTATGTCGACGACACAGAACACCTCCAACCGTGGCCAAGCCGATGTCACCGTCCTTAGCGACTTCACCGTTGACGCCGCTTCTAACATTGAGCAACTTACTCTCAGCGGAACGACAGGTGCTTACCAATTCATCACCACGACAAACGGATATTTAGGAACTTCATCCAGCACATCTTCCAACGTTTTACTCACGCTTTCTAGCGCGACGACATATGCCAACTGGACCGTCACAATCGCTTCGACTGGCATCGCCACAATCACCAATACTGGCAAAACGTCCCGCAATATTTTGAGGTACAACTCCACGAGCACCCTCTTCTCGTGCTACACAAGTGGCCAAAATGACGTCTACCTATACCATAAGAGCTCCGCAGTCACGGTTAGCTCCATCGCCGTCACAACAATGCCGACCACCACGACATACACCACCGGAGACGCCCTTGATCTTTCGGGCATGGTCGTCACCGCGACGATGAGCGACGGTTCGACGCAAGTGGTCCCCAGCAGTGACTACACAACCTCGCCTGCTAGCGGAGCGACTTTGAACACGGTCGGAACGCAGACCGTCACTGTAACTTCTAGCGGTAAGACCACGAACTTCACCGTCACTGTCAATTCCGCAACTACTTCAGGGACAGCGGTTTATACCATCAGCAGCTCTCCAAGTGCCAACAGCATTTCGCAAACTGGGGCTCCGAGTGGAGCGACAATTGCCTTTACTAGCACGTATGGCACCACTTTCCAGCTTACCAGCGGCAATTCAATGACCTTCACGATCGGCAATCTCAGCAATGTGACCGTAACTTCCCTTGTCTTCTCCATGAAGTCCAATAAGAGCGCTGGCGCCGGTGGTATCTCCTATACCACAGCCAATAACGGCACCGCCACAGCCTTGGTTACAGCCGGCACCAACTTCAGCGCTTTCCCAGGTCAATCCGCTTACACTCAAAGTTATACCAACATTAGCTTCACTTCGCTTTCTATCGCTCCTGGCGCGACTTTAACGATTACTATCGCTGCCACCACCAACTCTCTCTATTGCCAGAAGCTCACCATGGGCTGGAGCCAAACCGCATGAAGCACTTAGTGAACAAAAACTTCATGAGTTTCAAGGCTAAGCGAGTACTTCTCGGCTTAGGGGCTTTTGCTAGTGCTTCGTTCATCGCTCTAGCCTCGGCCGCCACCTTAGCGGCTTATCTTGATCTCACAACCTATAACGCCTCGGTCAACTATCAAACCGAAAACGTCGGCACCACTTACTTTGGGGGCGGCGAAGGTACGAGCGCTCAGCCGTTCCTTATTTCGACTCCGACCCATTTGCGGAATTTACAAAAGCTCACCTCCCTTGGATTATTTACCGCGAACACCGTTTTCAATATGACCGCGGATATCACTTGGGATAGCACGCCACTACTTCCAATCGGCAGCGACGATATGCCTTTCTATGGCACCTTCGATGGCAAGGGCCACAAGATTACAAGCCTCATCGTCAATGGTTACCAGACTTGGGATATTGGCATGTTTGGCTATGTCGCCATCAGTGGCACGATAAAGAACTTTATCCTCGATAAGCCAACCATTTATGTTGGAGCTAACACCGATGGCGGCAATGCCGATAGCACCAACCCGCTCTATTCGAAACTCAAGACAGCCGCTCAGCAATTGCCAATCCCGAGCAGCACCAGCTCCGGGACGGGCTATATCAGTTGGACCAATGGCACCAATAGCGCTACTTTGGCCGGTTTGCCCGATTCCATCACCGATAACGCCGGGCTTTCCTACGCCATCGTTTGGGAATCGAGCGATGCCTCCAAACTCAGCTACGATAACGGAGCGTGGACGACTCACGCGACGAGCACCAGCGAATATCCGGAAACCGATCTCTACCCGGTTATGCTAACGGCCCGGGTTTTTGCCGAAACAAATGGCAAAGTTTCTTCTTATGCCCTTGAACGTTATGAGATTAACATCCTTGGCAATGGCAAAATCACGGCTGCCAAGACCTCAATCGTGAACGCCGATACTGGCACAAGCGTCGAAGTCCAGACGGGCATGTTTAAAACTCTCTGGCCTCTCGATACCGCGGGGGCCGCCACGACCTACCATGGAGTCTATGTCGGATTCTTCTGCGGTCACCTCGATGGCTATGCTATTTATCTTGGCCTAGTGGGCGGCAATAGTTACGACACCGCCTCCAACGCCAAAATCATCGTGAATGGACGGGCGGTTTCTTCGAAGACTTCGCTTATCGGCCATTGCCGTGGCGACGATGTCCGCGATGGCACGGGATCTAACCAATACGGCCACACTTTCGACTTTGGCAAAGACGTCACGAGTTTCTCCTACAATGCCTGCGCCAAGCCTTATAACGGCACGTACTATTACCGCTATAACAGCAGCACTTCCTCCTCGTATTTCAATGGCAACATGGCTCGCCAAATCTCGCAGTCGAACGACCTCACCAAGGCCTATTTGAAACTTCCTTCCGGCTCCATCGATACAGAAACATACAAATACATGCGTATCTATCCGACCGCCAGCAAGAATACGGGTTTGGATTACACCTACACCAATGGCGATGGGACGACTGAAACCATCACCGACGCCACCGCTTTGCACTTCAGTGAGCCGCTTTCCGGCGCCGTCGATACCCTCTACCGCGATTGGTTTTACGATATCGATAACATCCCAGACCGCGATGGCAACCAAACCGTCGACGAGAAAGATATCATTAAGTCCGATGACTATAACCACAAGCTCACTTTCGCGAGTTACTGGTCTGATTACCTAACGGACCTAAACAGCACCCTCTATACCGTCAACATGAACGTCCCGGTCGGCTATTGCGTCAACAATGGTTTCTGGGTCTACACCAAAGGCGATTCGGCGGACCTTGTGAACACCATCACGGGCAAGAACACCTTCAAACTTAATTTCACGATCAACTATGTTGCCACCACCAGCTCCGCCAATAAGAGCAAGTACGACTGGGAGATCCTTTATAACGCCAATAACCAAGACGTCCATAAGTATCAGCCAATCTATAGCACTTCCGAGTATTACTATGGTTTCTATTACAAGGATGCCGCCATGCAAAACGTCCTATGGTACGACTTACATGACCCCTATAAATACAACGATGCTTTGGGCCGTTTCGCTTCCTTAGGCGAAAGCAAATATACCCCAGTCCCGATTGTGGCGGATGGCGCTTTGCATACCGCTAACGTCACCATCACCGTCGACCGCAACGACGCCAACTTCTGGAGCGCCTATTATGAAAACTACTTTGCTTCGGATACTTGGTATCCTTGCTTTGCCATCGGCCCTGGCTATTCCGGCTCTTTGACTCATAAGAAAGCGACCTCCTTCACCAACGCCTCCACCATCACGAACACCAACTGGAGCAACTACTACTCGGTTTGGAAAGGACCGTTTACTCCTAGTGCCCCCGAATATCAAACCAATACCACGAAGTCGCAGCGCGGCCTTGCTGGAGACGATTTGGAAACTTCGCAGTTCTACAACTCCTATTTCCAGTTTGATGGCACCGACACCCTTGATGTCAACGTCATTTCCTTCAGTTCCATTTTCACTAACGCCAACGGCAACGTCGCTTCGACGATGAATAACGTCGATTATCTTTACGACGCCTCCGCTTGCACCTTCGACACCACCACCGACACCACTTCGGCCACCTATGACGCCTTCTCGGTTTGGAATAGAGCGAGCGACGTCAAAGTCGGGTTCGACGTCACGACGGCTCTCGCGACCGGAAACGCCACTTATTACTACTACCGTGAGCAAGGCAACGATGGCTTTGGGGCCACCGTCCACGCTGACTATACCAACGCTAGCTACGTTCCCACTAACGCCACAGGCTACACGCAAGCGACTTTCACCAAGAGGTAACGATGGCACACTTCAAGTTCACCAAAAAAATGATCGTGGAATTGGTCTTCGCTCTCATCACGGCGGCCTCCCTTTCAGTCACGACTTTCGCTTGGTTCTCGATGCAAAGCACCGTCACCGTTTCTTTCTGGGATATGGTGGTCGCCGAAAACCTTAAGGTTAATCTTAAGTACTGCGTCCACAACAAAACCACCGAAACGGATTCTTCCGGTGCGACCGTTGTGAAATATCCTGGCTACAATGACCCACGGCCTCCGGTCACCACCGATGATTCCTTACGAAAAACCATCACTGACTATAGCAGCCAGTTCATCGCAATCGCCGACAATAAATTCGTCGCCGATGGGCCGCTCGACATCAAAGACCTTGAGCCCGGCACTTGCCACACCTTCGCTTTCGAAATCATCTGTCCGGCGGGAGCGAGCCGCGAAGTCAAGTTAAGTCTTAAAGGTTTTTCTTCGCCAGGGAGCACAAAGAATTATCTATCCGGCAGCACCTCGACCCCGATTTGTCTTGCCAGCGCGATTGACATGTACACCCAAGCCCAGGCTTATAGCGACGTAAACGCGACGAACACCACTTTCGCCAATACTTTCATCACATCCTACATGACCTATGGCCCGACGGATCAATTCGTCTACTATGATGCGACGGAAACCCCGCGCGCGGATGGCTATGTCCTTTGGACGGGGACGATCGCGGGCGGAACGACGGAACTTGTTCTCTTCACCCTCGAATTCACCGATATGGATGCGACTTATTATTCGTACACTTCCACTGATGGGACGAAAGACTATTACACGAGGAGCGCGGATGGCGATAGCAACTGCTACCGTGATCTTTCCTTCAACATTACCGACCTCTACGTTGGCTAAAGGGTTTATAGTGAAGACTATGGACATAGAAAAGAAACCGGTTGATTGGTCGACCTATGATCGGGTCAGCCCGACCGAACTAACGATTGGTGAGGAAAAGAAGCCTTTTAAAGGCATTATCATCGGGCACCGCAAGTTCTTAGGTCTCTTTGACTATGTTGGTTATCCGTTTGTGATCTTCGCCCTCGTTTCTGGCTATACCCTTTATGCCTATAAGACCATCGCAGCCATCACACCCACGTGGCTAGGAACGACCCTCTTCTATTTCTTGATTGTCCTCGGAGTGGTTTTGGCAGTTCTTCTTTTCCTTTATATTTATAAGGCGAAAAAGACCAACGACAGCCTCGGCACGGCGAACGTCTATTTAAATCTCGAGACGCTGGAACTAGGAATCCGAGATTACAATGGCAAAGGGATGGTTTTGCCTCTCGATAAAATCGAAAAACCCATGATTTTCCGTTTATTTTCCCTGCAAATCGGCCCTATTTCCATTAAACTCTACGCCCGCCTCATCCTCAAATACCATGAAGATGGAAAGAACAAATACGCCTTCGTCCACTTCATGGACGACCCCGAAACCACCGCTCACCTCATTAACGATATTCTCCACGAGAAACAATAAGAAAAAAAGAACTAACGTTCCGCGCGTTAGTTCTTTTAGTTTTGGCTTAATTAGCCTTGGACCGAGCCCGAGATCGAGGTGAAGACAAGATTCTTCGCCGTGCTCGTGCCAGTCAAAGTGGCGATGGTCGTCTTATAGACAAAAGTGGCCCGTAAGCTATCCATCTGGGCAATTCCATCGGTGCCGGTTCCGCCATCGTGGAAGACAAAGTTCGCCGTGAGACTCACGGAATCATAGGACTTCATGCCCGTATCGACGGGGGTGAAGGTAAAGGTGCAAGCGCCTTTGACGTTGTTGTTCGGCATATACTTCGTCGGATAAACATCGAAGTAGGCGCTGTACTGGCCATTGGTGCTGTCATAGTCGCCCATGATGCAATCGGTCCAGCCGCTCGAGCCAAGCGAGAAATAAGTCGAGGCATTGTCTTTGGTTAGAGCGATGCCACTTGAGCTGCAACCAGCCAAAAGAGCGGCTGCGGCGAAAAGAAGAAATGATTTTTTCATAATGTTTTTAAAACTCCAATGTGTTATATTTCGCGAGCAATTCGTCTAAGTGTTTGCGGCAATTGTCCACGATGGGTTTGCCTTCGGGGGTGTCAGGGCCTAAGCGCCTGATGGTACGCCTCATGATGCGGGTATAGCCAACGATACGAGCCTTGTCCACCACCTCCTGCACTCGTTTCTCGTCAGTCGTTCCTAAATATTTGCTCATGGCTAGGTAGAAAAACTTGGTGGCTAGGTCAAAGGGCAATCCCATAAAGGATTCCGTTTGGGCGTGGTCGAGTTCCCCAAAGCCAATGAAGCCGTTATACATACTCGCGAACTCAAAGATCGGATGCCCATAAGAAAGGGTGTCCATATCAATGAGCAATACTTCGTCTTTCTGCATCAAAACGTTCTTGGTGTGATAGTCGCCGTGAATCATCTTGTGAACATCGGGCACGTCAGCGATAAGCTTCACGAGCTTATCCCCCTCTTCCTTAGGAAGATAGCCTTGCAAGAACTCTGCCCAATCAAGAGCGACTTCCTTCATGTTCGGCATATCGCCAGGTTCCACATCGGTGGAATGGATTTTCTTGAGAAGATCGACATAAAGGCCGCAATAGTAATCGAGCTTGCTTGGATCGGTGGCGATCAGTTTGCTGAAGCTCTTGGCGTTAAGAAGCTCAAAGACCGAGCCATAGCCTTGGCCTACCCGCACGACATCGTAAGGAATGGCGGTCGGGATGCCTAAGACGAAGGCCTTTCTCGCGAGCGCCGTCTCACGATGAATTTCTGGCAAGGCGTTCGGATTAAGATAAACCTTGATGATGGTATCGGGATCGAGACGATAAACCTTGCCGTTGCTTCCTTGGCCGATGACTTCGCATCCCTCGACTGAGAGTTCGCGATAGGCCTTCTCGCAAGGAACGATCTCGTTAAAACCCGTCATCTCAAAGACTTCATAAACGGCGCTGGAGACATCGATGATTTTTAGGGCCGGTTCTTCTTTGGACAAACGCAAAATCACCCGCAGACCCGCGCTGGAAATGTATTCTAGTTCCTTCGCGGAGATGATAAGGGAATCATGCTGAGCGGATCTTAGCTTCGTAATATCCGCCTCAACCGTCTCGCTATTGGAAGAGTCAATATGGCCCTTCAAATAGACGGTTAGGACTCCTTTTTCAATCTTGCTTTCCACGTTACTCATGTTTTTCTCCTTTTGGATAACGCTTATCAACCGTGACAACGTTGAGGCCGCGCTTGACTTCGTAAGTCAGAGAATCGCTCATCTTCTTAACCATATAGAGGCCTAAGCCACCCACTCCTCTTTCTTCGAGCGGAGCGTGGACGTCTGGCTCTTTGGCTTTCGTGATATCGAAGAGTTCCCCGCCATAGACGAAACGAAGGGACAGCAACCCATCTTCGGCGAAGACGCCGAAGGTCACTTCATTGGCCTTCGAATATTTGGCGATGTTGCTATAAATCTCATCGAGAATCACCGCAGCGGCGTTAGCCTCTTTCATCGGAACGCCACGCTTGGCGCAGCTCTCTTCGAGGAAGGCCGACAAGGAATCGAAGGTCCCATCTTTGACTGGAAGCTTTGTCATTTCGTAAGAGCCATTGAAATGGAGCGACAGCATCGTCATAACGTCGCTTTGGACGGCTTCGCCCACAAAGGCTTTGACGTCCTTGGACAAATCGGCGATGACCTCGGCAGGCTTATTGCCCTCGGGATAGGAAGTCGCAAAGTTCAGCAAGCGTTCTTCGCCATATTGCGCATTGTCTTTGTTCATGGCTTCGGTGATGCCATCGGTATAGAGAAAGAGACGATCTCCCGGATTTAGTTTGGTTTCGAAGACTTTGTATTGCGTCTTCTTGCTGCCAGCGAGAACGAAACCCGACCGATCTTTTACGAAGGCAAAAGGCAAGCCCTTACGGGATAATAACGGCGGGTTATGGCCGCAGTTCACATAGGAGAGTTCGCCTGTGCTTAATTTCAATAATCCAACCCAAGCCGTGACGAACATTCTTTGCTCATCACCTTCGAGAAGCTGCTGGTTGGTCCGATTGAGGGCCTCACCGATAGGCAAACCTGATTGAAGGTTGTTCTTAATCAAGGTTTTCGCAATGACCATGAAGAGAGCGGCCGGGACACCTTTGCCCGAAACGTCGGCGATCAGGAAAACGAAATGATCTTCATCGACAAAGAAGAAATCGTAGAAGTCGCCACCGACTTCCTTGGCTGGGGCCATGGAAGCGAAAATCTCAAACTCCTTGCGACCAGGGAAATCGGGGAAAATCTGCGGAAGCATCGAATTTTGAATTGAGGTTGCGACATTGAGTTCGCCTTCGACTTGCTTCGCGTGGGTTTCGGTCTTGGAGTAATCGCGCATCTTATCGAAAACGTAGATGAGGATGCCGAAGGCGAAAGCGTTCGAAAGCAAGAACGGAATGATGAGTTCTTTTAAAGCGCCCCAAGCGTAAGCGGCCCCGCCAACACGGCCGATTGATTCAATAGGGATGCAAAGATAAGCAAAAGCCAAAGTGAGGTGGAAGACCTCCGCCACGAAACCCATGAGACAGCCCCAAGCGCCCCGGTGTTTGGCCTTTTTGAATTTCTCATGCAAGAAACCACTAGCAACGCCAATAATCAAAGTCGAGATGGCACACGGAATCGTCGTGCCGGTGAGAATCGCTGAAGAAAAGCTTTCCACGTGCGTGCCATTCAAACCGGCCGTGACGAATGGATAGAAGAGACGGAAGAAGGCAGCCATGAAGCCGGCGATAAGACCGCCGATCGGTCCGCCCAAAGCGCCGCCGATAAGAGCGCCGACATCACGGATTGAAATCTGGGCGCCGCTCGGCATGGCATAGCCAGCCATCGTCGCGTAGATGCCAAATAAGCCGCCGGTCACGCCTAATAAAACATGACGGACGGTTCGATTTTTTCCATTTGCGAGATTGGAAAAGCTATGAGTGCCCGCGAGCAACACGGCCATGAGGTCGATAACCGCGATGGCGCCGATAAGCTTAACGATCATTTCCAGCCAATTCATCGTTAATCCTCAATGTTTAATAAATCGCTGAAACCCGTCATGTCAAAGACATCTTTGACGTCCTTCGAAACATGAATCAGTTTTAAGTCTTCTGGTTTGGCGACCGTATTCGAAGCTTCAAGCAAAACGCGTAAACCAGCGCTCGAGAGATAATCGACGCCAGCGAAATCGACCACCACCTTTTTGCCTTCTTTAACTAACGGCAAAAGGGCCTTCTCAAAGGTTTCGGCGGTTTGGGAATTTACGCTCCCCTCGACGACGAGGCGAATCGCATCGCCTTCAGCAACAATTTGGGTAGTCATGATTTTATCTCCGTTAGTTATTTCATAATACACCATTCTTACGCGCGCTGAGGCGCGTGAGTAATTGGCATATAAGGGTTTACACAGTTACGGCGCGATAAATTAGAAACCTTCCCAATTTTCCCTTTTTAACGGTCATCGGCTTTCCGCTTAATGGATTCTTCACTCTTGAAGCCATCAGGAAAACGTTTTTTCAGCTTCTCGACATTGCCTTCGAGAACACTCGAAAGATCGACTCCTAAGGCGGTCGCGGCTTCGGCTAAATACCAGGCCACGTCACCAAGTTCGCTTTTTAGGTGGTCTTCATCCAGCGGGTGTCCTTGCATCATCCATTTTTTCACGAGATCAATGCATTCTCCGCTTTCGCCACACAATCCCATAACGGAATTCAGAAGAACGTCCTTCTTGTTTAAAGAAGGGTTCAAAGTTCTCATCGCTAGTTTCTGATACTCATTGGCATCCATAAAAATTCCCTCGGCTTTCTTTTATGATATGCCAAAAAGAAGCAAACGAGCGGAACGGAATTATTTATTAGTGCGTTAAGGTTTATTTATAGAGCGAAATCTTCACGAACTGACGGCCTTTTCGCGAGACGTTCGTGACACCTAAATACTCGAATTTGCCATACCCGCGAACACCAACTTTGTCGCCTTCCTTAAGGAAATAGGAAGTATCGTCTTTTTCTAAGCCTTCGATATAGACCTGCCCACCCTCGATAAGATGCTGAGCATCCAAACGGGAGAGGCTATAGATTTCGGCGATCGCCGAATCGAGACGGGGGCTCGCCACATTGATCTCTTTTTCTTCCTTTTTCGCTGCAAAAGGGCACTCGTTTGGTTGAATGATGGTGGTTTTGACGTAAGTGTGGCGGACCGAAAGAAGATTCTTTTTGACCTCTTCGGCGATGGCTTTAAACAAGAAAACGTAGGCTTCTTTGCCTTGAACGATGATGTCGCCAAATTGGTCCCGTTCGTAGCCTAAGGACATAAGGGCCCCAAGATAGTCCCGATGATTCAGTTCCTCAGAGTATTGGGCTTTCTTCCCCTCGACATGAAGAGCGACGATGGTCTCACCGGTTTCTTCTTTGGCTTGTTCATCTTCGCGGTTCAAATAATCGGGCAGAAAGAAAAGCACTTGGCGTTCGGCGTTTGGGGCTCCGCCATAAAGGAAATACGTGGCTTCGCCGACTTTGTTAAAAGCGGTCGAGGCCCGTTTTTCGCCTTCGAGTTCCTTTAATAAGCCCACTTCTTCTTCCGACAAGAAGTTCGTGTGGGTGGGATAACACTGGGTGACCGCCCGTTCAGCGAGTTCCTCGATTCTTCTTTTAACTAATTCCCGCTCATCCATGTTTTAATTATGCGCCAAATTATCATCTTTTGGTCTAAGGGTATCTTTTCCTAGCCTTTGGCCTTATCATTGCTGAGGAACGAGGGGGCTCCAATGATTAAGCTTGTATTGGCGACGAAGGTTTATGAAGTCGATAAAGGCCCTTCGGTCAGGGCGCTTGACGAAGTCACTCTCACTTTCGGAGAAAAGGGACTTGTTTTTATTTTAGGTAAATCCGGAAGCGGGAAAAGCACGCTCCTAAACGTCATCGGTGGACTCGACCGCCTCGATGCCGGCGACATTGTCATCAAAGGCAAATCCACGAAGGATTTCACCCAAGCGGAATTCGACTCCTACCGCAATACCTATGTCGGTTTCATCTTCCAGGAATATAACCTCTTGCCAGATTTGACGGTCGGCGACAACATCGCCCTAGCGATGCGTCTTCAAGGCTTGTCAGAAAATAGAGACAAGGTTGAGAAGGTTCTCGAAGAACTGGATTTAAAAGGACTCTATGAACGGAAGCCCAATGAGTTATCGGGCGGCCAAAAGCAAAGAGTCGCCATGGCTAGAGCCCTCGTCAAAGATCCCCAAATCATCATGGCCGATGAGCCGACGGGCGCTCTCGACAGCAAAACCGGAACCGATATTTTCGAGACTCTGAAAAAACTTTCGAAGGAACGTCTTGTTATCTGCGTTTCCCATGATAGGGAATTCGCTGAAGAATATGGCGACCGGATTATCGAACTAAAAGATGGTCGAGTCATTAGCGACGTGACGAAAAGCGATAAGGTGAGCGAAAAGCCTGCAGAACCCACTTATTTTTCTTTTCCGAAAGGCCACGTCTTAGCTTCCGAGGACATCGCGAAGATCAACGAAACCCTTAAAAACGCGGAAGGCGAGACGATCGTTTCTTCTTCCCCCGAGGCTTTGAAGAGCATCGAGGGAGCGTCTATAAAGAAGACCAATTCATCCTTCACCGCCACTACGCCCGAGCTCGTTAACGCCGCGAACTATGGTTACGATAGTTTCAAAACCAAAAAGAGCCATTTGCCTTTTAAAACCAGTTTGCGAATGGCGATGGAATCCTTGCGCAGCAAGCCCGTCCGTTTGGCCGTCACTTTTCTTTTGATCTTCGCTTCTCTGACGTTATTTGGCGTCGCGGGGACCTTGGCTACTTATAGCACCAAAACCAACTTCGTTTCTTCTTATGAATACTTTGCGCCGACGAGCGTTTCCATTAGCAAAGTGACCTATGAAAGATTCGGCCAAACCGTTTCTATGAGTTCTGGAACGGGCTTTTCGAAAGCCGACGTCGATGGCATCGCCGCTGATTCGAATTTGCCTTTCAACGCCTATGTGGATGACCAGGCTTTATTAGGACACTCTTCTAACAGCGTCTACGTCAATAGCAGCATCGAAGCCTTTAAGTTCAATTCCAACGTGGATTATGGAGCCTACTATTACAACCAAGCGTACAAGAACTTCGTCTATTGCGCCGGCACCGCCAGTTCCATCGAAAAAGAAACCGGTGCGACCATCTTAGCCGGTGTCTATCCTGCCGCCGCGGACGAAATCGGCATCACGGATTATTTCTTTTCCGCCATCCAAAACGAAGGCTTGCTCGTGGACCTAGACGCTACCAACCACGCGAAGATCGTCGCTGATACCAACATGACGCCTGGCTCGTTTTTGGCGCAAAACCCACGTCTTTCTTATAAAACCACCAGCAATTCAGGCGATTCTTATCATACTTTTAAGATCGTTGCCGTTCTTGATAGCCATATTGACCTTTCAGACCTGAAGACCTGGCTCCATAAAGACGAGGAAACCGGCTATTACGATTACGCTTCGATGCATAAAGAACTCTTTTCCAATTATCTCTATCGAAGCTACGCTAACGCGATATATGGCAATGCGGACTTTTATAAAACGTTCGGCTCGTTTGTAGGCTACACGCCAAGCGACACCGACAAGCTTTTCACTTATCTAAGCTCCAACTTCACCCCCACGAAAGAAAACATCAACCTTTACTATAATTTTCTTGACCGCAACAAAGCCTTCACCCCGTATAAGGACATCGCGAAAAAGCTCGACACTTATTCCTGCACCGATATCCCGAATTTCGGCAAACTGGCGGAATATGACAACCACTTCGGAGCCTCGAGCGCCTACAGCGCTTTCGTGAGCACCGACCAAACCATCAACTATGCGAAAAAGCCTTTCTTTTATGCCGGACTTGGCACCGCCGCCTTCGCTATACTGCTTTTAGCGACTTTCATCGCAAGTTCCATCACTTACCAAAAACGCAAGATTGGCATCTTGCGGGCCATTGGGGCACGGGGCCGCGACATCTATGGAATCTTCTATCTTGAAAGTCTCGTTATCACCTTAATCTCCGCCATCGCGGGCGTCATCGCGACCGGGGTCATCGACTGGGCTCTCACCAATTCCCTTTCTAAAACCGTGGGCTTCCACGTTTCGGCCATTCAGTTTGGGCCTTTGACCATCGCGATGATCTTGGCGTTAGCTTTGGTGACCGCCACCATCGCCTCTTTCACGCCTTGTTATTTAATCTCGAGCAAGCGGCCGATCGATTCCATCAACGACAAGTAAACGCCTCTTTTGCCAAACGATATTTCGCGAGGTTGACCTTCTCGTTTTTCTTTTCGATGAGATGATTCTCTTCTAAGCCTTCATAGGCGAAACCGAGTTTCTCCAATAAGCCTCTCGAGGCGGCGTTTCTTTCATCGGTCTCCGCGTAGCAAGAAAGATAGCCAACCGAGAACATATAGGAAAGGACGGACGATAGGGCCTCTTTCATGTAGCCATGTCCCCACATATCGTCACGAAGGATGTAACCAATTTCAAAGCCATGGTCAGGCAAATCTTTAATGATTTCCACTTCGCCAATCGGTTCATCGTTTAAAACGATGGCCCAACTGTAGTTACGGCGTTTTCTTACCCATTTATGAACGATTTTTTGCGTCACTTCCAAAGAGCGATGCGGGTACCAAAAAAGATATTGGGCGCACTTGAGGGAACTACACCACTTATAGACAAAAGGAGCGTCTTCTTCCGTGAAGGCCCTAAGAGTTAGCCGTTCGGTCTTTAAAGGAGGAATCACCACCATAGGCATCATTTCTTCGTGCCGGTGTAGGTGGCTCGATAGGTATCATCTTGATAGGCGATGGTGATCTCATGATCCCAGCCCGCAAAAGTATAGGTGAAATAATCGTCTTCGGGTTTCGTGGGGGTTTTGCCAGCGTAATAAGGCGTTTCGCCATAACGGATGCCGTATTCGTAATCAAGCAAAGTCTCATCGTAATTGCGGAATTCGATACGGTATTTCTGGATACGCTGCTCATAGACCGCTTTGGTATCGATGTCTTTGGTGACATTGGTGAGACTTTGGTCCCAACCGACGAAAACGTAATAGTACTGAGCGGTAGACGGATGATCTGGAATGACACCGGTATAAGCGGCCGTCTCCCCCCGCTTCACTCGTTGATGGGCAATGACTGTGAGTCCATCGTAAGTGAGAAAGGTTACAGTGTAATAGGTTCCTACTTCAATCGTGCTCGTAGTTGGCGGTAGGCTCGTCTCCGTCGAAGAAACGATATGAGGCTCCGAACTGGAGGGCTGACTGGTTGAGGTTTGACTATTAGCGGTAGTTGAAGAAACGGCTTCGCTGCTCGAATGGTGGACGCTGCAGGAGCAGGAAGCAAGAATGCCTTGGAGGGTTAGTAAGACGATGACGCGTGTAGCAAAACGTTTCATAGGGCCCTCCTTTGGCTAATATCTTAGCATGGTAACGGGGTAATAAGAACTTCTTAACGCCAAGGGGCTCTTTCTATAAAAGAGCCACGAAAAGAAAAAAATGATTTTTCAGCCGTCTTAAAATTGTAAAAAAGACAGAAGATTAAGCGATTGTTGGTGTCAGTGCCATTTATCGTGTTAAGATAGCCACACGAAAGAGGGACAGCGATGTTACTAGCTAGAGACATCATCCGCGACATCAATCCGCACCATAAAACCGATGACGCGGTAATCCAAAAAGTCGATAGCAAACCGCTCAATGGCGTGAAGACGATTGACTTCGTTTTCCTTTTTAGTAGCGATCACTCCCGTCTTTTCTTAGCCTTGGGTGGCAATTACGATGACGAAACCATCAAGAAAGCCAAGGGTTTATTGGGGCAGACGGTCCACCGCTGCGAAACCGATTTAAAGAAAACCAAGTTCACCTTGGTCACGAGAAAATACACCGACGAGAAAAAGAAAACCTATGAGGAAACCAAATTTGTCCTCGAGGATCTCGCTTCCTATTGCTTCAATTGCCCCGAAACGCGGCTGATCGATAATCATCAGCCTGGTCAAGACTTATAAAGAGTTACGGAAGTCTTGGATTACCAAGACTTTTTATTTTTCTTAGCCTTTGGGCTTAGAATAAGAAGGTGCGTTATTCTTTTTCTTCCAAACCCAATCCTAAGAAAATCGCGTCTCTCGAATCCCTTTTGGAATTTAAGGAAACCGCGGCAATCTTTTCACCAGAAGAATTTGAACGGATTGCCTATGGCGATGGGGTTCCGACCGGAACCTTAAAATGCCAAGTTGATAAAGGCTATACCTTAATCCTTAATGATACGGCGGAGACCCGTTTTCTTTCTTATATCATAAAGTGCGGGTACGCCACCTCCGTAAGAGGCCAAGCGAAACGCATCGATTACGTGAAACCCTGGGCTAGCAATCCAAGCCCTTATTACCCAGACTTTATTATCCATGATTACAAAGGTCGGATTGCCTTCGTCGAGATCAAAAGCATCCTTGGCATGTGCCAGGATGAAAATATCGCAAAAATGAGGGCTTTGCGCGGATATTGCCTGCAAAACCACTTCCTTTTTGGTTTTCTTGATGCCGAAATGGAACCCTTTAATGAGTATCTTTCTCCCCTAGGAGAAGAGGACGATGAGGCCATCAGCTACTTCTATCGCATCATGAGCGAAGTGGGTGGTTTCACCACCGCCCATCTGAAAGCTTATCTCCTTAAACATAAGGAAAAGAAGCCTTCTGAAATCAAACGAACTTTCGCCAAAATTGTCTTGCAAGATCCTGAACTAGAAGACCGTTATTGCCATGATTCGCCTTACGAGATAAACGTAACCGAACGAACTGGCGGGCCTAGTAAAATCAAAGATTTTTAATCACTAAATTTAATGATGGCCAGATTTAGGTCTTCTTTTTCTTTATATTTATTGCCAAGAGGAAAAAATATGAAAAACAAATTGCTTCTTGTTTTGTTCGCTTCGCTTTCGCTTGTTTCCTGCGCCAGCGGCACTGATGGCAACACGACCACGAACTACAATAACAACACTTACTCCTATTACAACGGAGGCGGTAATGGAGGAGGAAACGGTGGCGGCACCACTTCAACTTCTAATAAGCAAAAAGCCATTAACTATTTGAACAGTAATGGCAGTTCCATTAACGGACATATGACCGTCAGCACGCTCACCCGTGGCACGAGCAATGGCTACAATTACACCTACATTTCCATGATTTATTACGATACCACGAGCGATAAATTCAATATCGTCGATAGCCAAGCCCAAACCGACTCCTCGGGCTCGAAGGGCTTCACCGATATTGGCGGCGTAGCCTTTAGCTGGGGCGCGTATAAGAGTGGCACCTTCATGACCAACGTGAACTTTGCCGACACGTATGATTTCACCTGCCGCCTCACTGGCATCACTTTTGGCACCAATGGCGTGATCAGCAACTGCACCTTCACACCCACCAAGAACAACTACCCCAGCACTGTCGACATCAGTGACCTCCGCAACTTAAGTAACTCGGAACTTGGAAACCTGAACACCACCATCAATTGGGTGGCCTCCTTAGGAATGCCCTCGATTGTTTGATTAGAAAAGAAAACGGCAAGGAGTTCGCTCTTTGCCGTTTTTGTATGCCTTCTCGCCTAACACTTCTCGGTGGCCGTTCCTTGCCCAATCTCAAGGATCTTTGAGAATCCTAACTGATCACTTAAACGATGGGAAATCGATAAGACGGTTCTTTCTTTGGACGCCAAAGTGATAGCATCGATGACTTCTTTTTCCGTCTTCGAATCCAAGTTCGCGCTGATTTCGTCAAGCAGAAGAATCTTCGGATTGGCCACGATGGCTCTAGCTAGACCCAGTAACTGCAACTGGCCCCGAGAGAAATCATCCTCCTGAAAGGCGGAATCGAGGCCATGAGGCAGATGTGACGAAACGTAGTCGCTTAAGAAAGCAGACTTAAGAGCCTCTTCCACCATCGCGTCATCGATCGACTTATCGCCCAAAGTGATTTGATCGCGAAGAGTGCCCGGCACGGCTTTAAAGCCTTGCTCCACATAACCATAAATATGGCGTTTCGCTTCATCGGGGATCTTGCTCACATCATAGCCATTGATGGCGATGGAACCTTTCGTGGGTTCTAGTAAACCCAAGACCAAACGGAAAAGGGTGGTTTTGCCCGCGCCGGTTCTACCGATTAGACATACCTTCTCTTTTTCCTTTAAGCCTAAGGAAACATCATCGAAAATCAGCTCGGTTCCGTCTTCGTAATGGAAGGTCAAATGGTCGAAGGAAAGGATATTTGAAGTGGGTTTTGCAAAGATTTTCGCTTCCGATAAGGTTTCGTCTTTCGGCCCGATTTCTTCTTCGTTTAGGAAACTCTCAACCCTGACGATACCCGAGATTCCTTCCTGCATGCTCTGCAGTTCTTCGCCGATATTCTGAATGGGCGAGAACAAACTCGACAATAAGTTCATAGCCGCGGAGAAGGTGCCAATCGTGATGGTCAGAGTAAACGTGCTAGAAGAATAAGAATAGGCCACGAGGAAGGCCAGGAAAGCAATCAGAAGCGACTTCAGGAAATCAATCGTCGGCGAATAAATGCTGTCGTAGAAGGAGGTCTTATCTTGGCTCTTGTAGCCCTTCTTCAATAAGGCCACGAAGCCCTTCTCGCGATAGGACTCTTTGCCTAAGTTCTTAAGGAGACGGAAATTATCGCTCGTCTCACTTAGGTGGTTGCTCTCTTCATTAAGGACTTCGCGGTTCGCCACTTGGGCTTTTAGCATGGCTTTTTGGAACAAACGGGTGATTAAGGCGATAAGAGGAATGATGACTAATAACGAAAGGCCCAGCCAATAATCTAAGACAAAGATGGAGACGAGAATGCCGATGATCTTGAATAAGGAGACAATGAGGGAAACTAGGCCATCCGCGAAGAGAAGCTCAATCGCGTAGACGTCGTCGGTCACCCGCGAAGACATTTCGCCGGAGCCATGGTGGGTGAAATAAGAAAGCTTGAGCCGATGGCTCTTTTCAATCATGAGATAACGGAGCGAGTGAATGAGCTTCTGGCCAAAGACATCAATCATGTAGTTCTCGTACATCGTGAAGATGCCGACGAGAAGATAGGCGCCATAATAAGCAAAAGCCAAGGCGGTCAGACGGCCCGCTTCCAATTTTGAAGGATCGGCGAGCCCTGGGGTAATCTCCCCATCGATAATGTACTTTAAGACGAAAGGCGGGAGCAAACCCGATAAGGCCGCGCCTAAAATCGCTAAGGACAAGAGGAGCGTCAGAACCCAATGTTCCTTTAGGAAGCCAAAGAGAAATGAAGTAGCTTTAAACTGTTTCTTCATTTGCTGACCTCCTTTTCGTTTTGGAGCGCATAAAGGGTCTTATAGAGGTCGCTGGACTGAAGGAGTTCTTTCTCTTTCCCCACTTCATAAGTCCCGTCGCCACGGAACACCACGACGTTATCCAAATCCTTGAAGGACGTGAGACGGTGCGAAATGAGAAGAACCAAAGAATCCCCGCAAAGGGTTCGTAAGTTAGCAACAATCTCCGCTTCTGTCTTTGGATCGACGGAGGCAAAAGGATCATCGAGGATCAGGAGACGTTTCTTGTAATAAAGACTGCGAGCGAGCGCCAGTCTTTCTTGTTGGCCGCCCGAAAGCTTCACGCCTTCATTGCCAACGATGGTGTTTTCTTTTTCTTCCATGGAAGCCAAGTCCGTTGTAAAAGAAACGGCTTGCAGATACGGCATGACGTCACGACTATCGCCTAGCGCAATATTGTCTACGATGCTTTCGGTGAAGAGCTCGTTATGATGCGGCATGTAGAGGACGGTGCCGGCGATTTCGTTTGGCTTGTAATCCTTGATTTCTTTTCCAAAACAAGACAGAGAGCCTTCGTAAGGAAGGGTTTGCAAGAAGAGTTTCGCAAAAGCGCTCTTACCGCTCGCGATCGGTCCGGTGATGCCGATGATTTGACCTCTCTTGGCTTCAAGGGAAAAATCTTTTAATAGAGTTTTGCCTTCGATGGTCAAATCCAAATGGGAAATGGAAATGGTGTCTGAATTCTTCACTTCGACCGCGTTCTCATAAGGCTCATACGGGGTGATGATAGGCTTAATCCGTTTCCAGGAGGCCAAACCTTTTTCGATGGAGCCAAAGAGCTTCGCCGTCTTGCTGGCTTTCGTCGCCATCAGAACAAAGGTCGTGATGTACGTCGTGAAGGCGCCTAAGGTCCAAGTGGATTTCATGATGCCAGAAATCGGAGCGCTTAAAGCGGCTCCATCCACCACCTTCGATGGTCCGATGATAAAGATAGGAATGAGGCCCAACATGGCAATCACTTCCGCGAGCGGAATCATCAAGTCCGTGAGGGTTAAGGATTTGACGGTTTTCTTTTCATAAGCCTGCAAAACCCCATCATATTCCTTCGCATGGTCGTTGTCGCGGCCATAAATGCGGTAGGTAATCGCGTTGTCGAAAAGGTCATAGGTCGTGCTGGAGAGGTTGGAGTTGGCCTTGCGGGCTTCGCTCGAAGCCTTATAAATGGGTTTCCGCATAAGGAAAGCCACGAGGATGGCTACTCCGACAGGAATGAGGGCGTATAAAGTCATCCTCCAGTCATACAGGAACATGAAGACGATATAGAAGAAGAACATCACCACCGTATCAAAGATCTCGGTCGTGAGTTTGCGCATCCCTTCGACCGTGGCTTCGACGTCGCTGATGACTTTGGCAAGCAAAGAGCCGACTCCGTTTTCATCACCTTTCGCATAATCGCGATGAAGGATGTTGTTCTCGAGAATCTCCCGCATCGCATAGGTGGTGTTATTCGCGAAACGGCGGACCGTATAACGCTTTAAAGCTCGGGCGATTAGGACGGCGGCGATGACGCCGATGAAGATGCCAACGAGCACCAAAACATCATGCAGCGTGCTCTTAGCTTCGATAGAATCCACGAGGGCGCCTTCGAAGTAGGGCGATGCGAGCATTCCGAAGTTATAGATGAAGCCAGTGACGGTAATCGCCAAGCAAAGAGGCCATTGGGCGAGCCAATACGAGGCTAAGCTCGTAGGCTTAGTTATTTTGCGGGCGAGATTTTTTCTCATGCTCCAACATTCTAGTCGCGCCTATGCACGTACACAACTTTTAGACGAAGAAAAGAAATTGGCTAAGGAAGTTTTTTTCTAGCCCACTATAATAGCAATATTGCCATGAGCAACTCTTCGTATTTTTTGGGTATTGATATCGGCTCCACGACCGTCAAAAGCCTGGTCCTCACGAAAGAAGGAAAAATCCTCTATTCGTCGTACCAACGTCACTATTCGAAAGTCAAAGAAACGCTCATAAAAGAACTTAATGAAGTCAATGAGGCTTTTCCTGACGCCACATTCACTTTGGCTATCACTGGTTCGGCGGGTTTAGGGCTCGCTGAAAAAGCGGGTCTCCCTTTCGTCCAAGAAGTGGCTGGCACTTATCTAGCGGTTCAGCAGTATTATCCCCAGAGCGATGTCGTCGTCGAACTCGGCGGCGAAGATGCCAAAATCATTTTCCTAACGGGCGGAACCGAAGAAAGAATGAACGGAACCTGCGCTGGTGGCACGGGCGCTTTCATTGATCAGATGGCTTCGCTTCTCGATGTCTCCGTCGATGAGTTAGACCGTCTCGCTTTAGATGCCAAACAAATCTACCCGATCGCTTCAAGGTGCGGCGTTTTCGCCAAAAGCGACATTCAGCCTCTTCTAAACCAAGGAACCCGCAAAGAAGATATCGCGGCCTCGATTTATTACTCCGTCGTTGGCCAAACGATCACGGGTTTGGCCCAAGGAAGAAAAATCGAAGGACACGTGCTTTTCTTAGGTGGTCCATTGTCGTTCCTCAAAGGACTTCAGGACGCTTTCGTCAAAACCCTTCATTTAACGAAAGAGGAAGCCATTTTCCCTGCAGAAGCCCGCTTATTTGTGGCTCTAGGAGCCGCGCTTTATGCCGAAAAAGCCGGTCAAGCCGTGACGTTAAAAGATCTTTTAAGCAAACTCAATTCGATGGACGAAGGCAGTTCCTTGAAAGAGACCGCCCCGCTCTTTAAGGACGAAACCGAATACCGAAAGTTCGTCGAGGAGCACGATAACGTCAATGTCCTGTACGCACCACTTACGACATACCATGGCAAAGCGTACCTCGGCATCGACGCTGGGAGCACCACCACGAAGATGGTTCTTCTAGGCGAGAAGCACGAGATTCTTTATTCGCAATACTCTCTAAACCATGGCTCGCCCCTTGATAGCATCAAACTGCAGCTCACGAACCTCTACGCCCAAATGAACAAAGACACCACCATCGTCAGTAGCGCCGTCATCGGTTATGGCGAGGACCTCATCCGTTCGGCCTTCAATGTCGGTTATGGCCTTGTGGAAACCTTGGCCCACTACAAAGCCGCCCAGTATTTTGCCCCCGACGTGGACTTCGTCATCGATATCGGCGGCCAGGACATCAAATGCTTTAAGATCCGTAACCACGCGATCGATTCGATTGTCCTTAATGAAGCCTGCTCTTCAGGCTGCGGGTCTTTCTTGCAGACCTTCGCTTCCGCGCTGGGTTATTCGATTCAGGATTTCGCCAACCTCGGTCTCTATGCCAAGCACCCGGTCGATTTAGGATCGCGTTGCACGGTTTTCATGAATAGCGCCGTTAAACAAGCCCAAAAAGATGGAGCTAGTCTTGCCGATATCTCCGCCGGACTAAGCGCCTCCGTTATCAAGAACGCCATCTATAAAGTCATCCGTTTCCATAGTAGCGACGAAGTGGGCAAAACCGTCGTGTGCCAAGGCGGCACTTTTCTCAATGATGCCGTACTCCGTTCATTTGAAAGAGAATTAGGCCATCCTGTCATTAGACCGAAAATCGCGGGATTAATGGGAGCCTTCGGGGCGGCCCTTTATGCCGAAAAGAAAGGCGAGCCCGCGAAGCCTTTAATCAGCTACGAACAACTGAAAAACCTTTCTTATTCCGCCACCGCGTTTGTTTGCAAAGGATGCGGCGGACATTGCCAAGAAACGTTGGTTCGTTTTAAGGATGGACGACATTTCATCGCTGGCAACAAATGCGATAAAGGCGCGGGCCAGACGAAAAACGATTTAGGCCTCGATATCTATAAGTACAAATACGAGAAGCTTTACGAAGAAATTCAAGAACCAACTCAGCCACGAGGAACAGTCGGACTTCCGATGGCGTTAGCTCTTGTCGAACAGTATCCTTTTTGGAAAACGTTCTTTTTAAAGCTGAACTACAAGGTTGTCCAAAGCGCGAAGAGCAGCCGCGACCTTTATTTCCTTGGCCAAAGCACGATCGCCTCGGACACCGTCTGTTACCCAGCAAAACTCATGCATGGCCATATAAAAGATTTGGAAAGCAAGGGCGTGGACTTCATCTTCTACCCTTCGGAAACCTATAACTTCCGCGAAGCCGGTGGCACCAACCATTTCAACTGCCCTGTCGTCGCTTATTATTCGGAACTCCTTAATGGCAACGACCCCGAACTCAAAAAGAAGAAGATCATCAACCCCTATCTTGATATCGCAAACGAAAAGACGACTTTGCGGACTTTGCTCATCGCCTTAAAACCCTTGGGTCTCAAGAAACAAGAAATCAAAGAGGCCCTTGATGCGGCCTATGAAGCGGAGCGGGTCTATAAAGCCAATATCCTTGCAGAAGGGCAACGGATTATCCTCGAAGCGAGAAAACGGGGCATGCCGATTCTTGTCCTCGCAGGCCGTCCCTACCATATCGACCCGGAGATCAACCACGCCATTCCGAATCTCGCGACTTCGTTAGGCTTCGCCCTTGTCTCTGAGGATGTGGTCTCCGCTTTATATGAAGGCAATCCCAAACTCGATGTCCTCAATCAATGGTCCTATCATGCCCGACTCTATAAAGCCGCTTCCTATGTTGCCACCCAAAAGGACATGGAGCTCGTTCAGCTCGTCTCCTTTGGCTGTGGCATTGACGCTTTGACAAGCGACGAAGTTCGAAAAATCTTGGAGAGCCATGACAAGCTCTACACGATGCTCAAGATCGATGAAGTCTCGTCTTTAGGCACCGCTCGCATCCGTCTCCGTTCCTTAAAAGCCGCGATGGAGGAAAAACGATGAGTTACCCCGTTTTCACCAAAGAGATGAAAAAGGATTACACCATCCTCATCCCCGACATGCTGCCGATTCATTTCACCCTCTTTAGCGATATCTTCAACCAATATGGCTACCATACCGAACTGCTTCATCTCACGGGCAACGAAGTGAAAGAAGCCGGTCTCCGTTACGTCAATAACGACGCCTGCTACCCTGCTCTTTTGGTGGTGGGTCAATTCATCGTCGCCTTAAAATCAGGACGTTATGACCCGAAGAAAACGGCTCTTATCATCTCCCAGACCGGAGGCGGTTGCCGAGCCTCTAACTACATCTTCCTCATTCGAAAAGCTTTGGCTCCTATTTATCCGGATGTTCCCGTTCTCTCCATGAATTTCTCCGGCTTTGAAAAAGAATCAGCGATGAAATTCACCCCAGTTGAACTACTCAAACTGACCGTGGCCTCTTGCTATGGCGACTTCCTCATGGCCCTTTATGACCAAACAAAACCCTATGAAAAGACACCTGGACAGGCTGATGCTCTTCTAAAAGAGGGGCTTTCCTTAATCGAACGTTCCATCCATAAAGGCACTTATGTCTGGAGACGCCACTACTACAAGAAACTCTTAAAGATCTTCTCCGCCATAAAGATACCCGAAGAAAGAAAGCCTCGCGTTGGCATCGTCGGGGAGATTTACGTAAAGTATTCCCCGCTCGCCAATAACCATCTCGCGGACTTCTTGGTCAAAGAGGGTTGCGAAGTGGAAGAGCCACCCCTTATGGAGTTCCTTCTTTACTGCGCCAAAAACGCCGTCAATGACCATGAACGTTATGGCCTCAACAAGAAAACGGTTCTCTTTTGGAAATTCGGCTATCACTTGATGATGGAAGAACTCACGAAGCAACACCACTACCTTAAGCATGGTGGCTATATCGCCGGGTCTTCCTTCAAGGAAATCGAGAAGAACGCGACCAGGATCATCAACCAAGGGGTCAAGATGGGCGAAGGCTGGCTCATTCCCGCGGAGATGCTTTCCTTAACCGAACATGGCACGAAGAATATCGTGTGCTGCCAACCTTTCGGGTGTCTGCCTAACCATATCGTGGGCAAAGGCATGATGAGACCTTTGCGGGAACTATGCCCCGATGTGAATCTCACGGCCATCGATTACGACCCGAGCACTTCTTTCGTGAACCAAGAAAACCGCATCAAGCTCTTATTAGCCAACATCAAAAAGTAAAAATAAGCCCGCAATACGCACTTGATGATTTGCTCCAGTAAATGTATTATTAATACAGTTATTGGAGAGTTTGGTGATTAAAACATCAGAGAACCTTATAGCCGAATTCACCAGGCTTTATGCCGAACCTTATCACCGTCTTCAATTGATGGAAAGAGATGGCAAGATTTTTAGGCTGAAGCGCGGACTCTACGAAACCGATAAGATGGCAGACCCCCTGACTTTAGCTTCTTCAATCTACGGGCCGTCATATATTTCTTTTGAGACCGCCTTATCCTATTACGATTTGATTCCGGAAAGATCTTTAACGTACCTAAGTGCTTCGTTCGGGTCAAAAAAGAAAAAAATGTTCAGCAACTCCTACGGAACCTTTGTTTATCAGGACATTACGCCGAAAGCTTTCCCAGTCGGAACGAAGTTTGTCGATTCGGAAGGCCGTAAATTCGAAATTGCAACTCCAGAAAAGGCCCTATGCGACACCATAAGCAAGTTTAAGCCTTTAAAGAATAATGCCGAATTGGAAGAATGGCTCTACTCTTTCATGCGAATGGAAAAGGATGAGATTCTGCGTCTTGATGCTTCTTCTATTTCTCTTTGGGCGCCGCTGTATGAGCAAAAGAACGTTCGTCTCTTGGCTGATTATTTGAAGGAGAAAAAATATGAAAACAAAATTGGATGAAATGCTCGAACGCTATCCGACAAGAAGCCTCCTCGAAAAGGAAAATGCTCTTAAAGAAGTCTCTCAGGAAATCATTCTTTACGGACTCTCAAGAACAAATTTCTTTTCCAAGGCCGCAATGTATGGCGGCACGGCCATGCGCCTCTTTTTGGGGCTGGATCGTTTTTCGGAGGACTTGGATTTTGTTTTAGTGAACAAGGATAGTTCTTTTTCCTGGAACGATTATTCATCCTTCATCGCAAGAGCCTTGGAAAGTTTTGGCTTAAAAGGCGAAGTGATAATCAAAGAAAAGACTGTTGAAACAGGCGTGTCCACCGCATTTTTCGCTGAGCCAACAAGGGAGACGCTGGTTTCGATTTACCCAAATGATCCTTCTTCATCGAAAATTGTCTTCAATCAAAAAACAAAAATCAAATTTGAAGTGGCTCTTGAGCCGAATGAAAAAGCTAATTACCAAATAGATTATCTCGAATACCCCACTTCCTTCGGCGTTAAAGTATTGGACCCTTCGTCACTATTCGCTGGCAAAATTTCAGCGATTCTTTATCGTGATTGGAAGTCAAGATCCAAGGGCCGTGATTTCTACGATTTTGCTTTTTATGTTAGAAAAGGAATTAAGCCAAATCTTCCTTATCTCGAAGAGATTATTAAGAAGAAAGAACACATTAACGAAACGATTGATTATGCCTATGTTTTGTCACGCTTGGAGAAAAGATTTTCGGAAATCGATTTTGAACAGGCAAAGAAAGATGTTTTGCCCTTTATTTCCGATCAAACAAGACTTGACGTATGGGATGCCAGCTACTTCACACTTTTAGCTCAAAAAGCCTTTGAAAAAGTGGACTAAAATTATTTTGGATCTTCTTCAAAAACGGATTTATTGCCTTACTATCTGCAATGACGAACGTCGTCTCTTACGTTATCCATAGATCTTCATTCCTGTTTTCATAATCTCTTCAACCAATTGCTGGTCTTTCTTCAAATCTTTAAAACGCACCGCATCGACTTTCTTATGAAGAACGCCTTCAAGTTTCCCTGCTAGGCCAAAGAACGATAAACCATCGACATCGGTAAAGAGAAGAATGTCGACATCGGAATTCTCGGTTGCTTTGCCTTTAGCGTAGGAACCGAACAAATACGCAAAATCGACATGGTAATCTTTTAAAACCTTGCTGACTTGTTCTTTTATATAACTGACTGGCAAGATACCTTTGCCAGGAGCGTAGGGCTCATAAGCCGTTAGAGACGCCACGACCATGCGGCCAGATAACGAAGTCAACTTGCTCCGACCAAGCTCGTAGTTTTGATATGTCTTTAAAGGAATGCCCAATAAGACGGCGGCTTCCTTTTGCGTTAAGTTCTTTTGTTCTCGAAGAGTCTTTAATTCCACGACCTAAAGGTATCATATTTACGCATTATATTCAACACAAGGCGTAAATTTACGCATTTTGATAATGGAAGGCGTAACTTTTTCTTAAAGCGTCGAGCCTTCCTTATAAATCCAGCGACTGTCTTGATGAATAACCATCCTTCTGAAAGGAGGAACTAAGGAAGTCGTAATGCTTTGGTTCTACTTTAATTAGGTGCAATGGCTCCGGGAGTTTCTTTAAGACTTCTAACGGAATCTTCTTGTTCGTGGCCTCTTGGATGTAAGCCTCGCTAAAGGGCTCAATGATGGTCGCAATGCCCATGACTTGCAAGCCATTAAGAACGCCAAAGCCTTGATACTTGTCGTAGATGGCAAGACAGACCTTTTTATTCTTCTCCAGTCCGATGAACTTCTTGCCCCCTTCGCTCCAGAAATAGAAGGCCCCATCGTGATAAGCGTATTCTAAGGGCGTGCAACGGATATAGTCGCCAAAGCCTGAAGCGAAAGCGCAGGTGTTATTGGCCTGGATGTGTTTTCCAATCGCTTCCTTAAGCGTCTCTTTCGCGACCTTTTTGCTTGTGGCGTCTTTCTTATCCCAATGTTCGGCTGCAATTACATATTCTTCATGCGTCATAGATGATTAAAGCTTCTTTCAATAAAAGATTATGGCACGAAACGACAAAAACTATTTTCCGTATTTCTTGTTTATGTAGTCCTGGGCTTCTTTTTCTCCGATCAAGGTCGCACCGCTATCAAGAGACGCTAGTGCCTCATTGACAATGCCAGCCTCAAAGAGTTTTTTGATGGTTTTCTCGTAGAGCTCGATATCCATCACCACTAAACGTCCATAACCGTTCTTCGTCACGAAAACCGGCTCATTGCTTTTCTTGCACAGCTCTTCGATTTTGACCGTATCTTTCAGTTCTCTCATTGGGACAATATTCATGGTGTCACCCTCTAGGAGCACTATAACATACTGTGTCCTTATTTAATACCTTATTTAGCCACATACCTTTTAGGCCGCAAGATTTCGCTTATCCCCCCCACCATAAAATAGGAAGAAAAAGCGAAAGAGTACCGACAATCGTAATCTTTAGGCATTATTCTTCAGCCGATAAGTCTTGTCGACGCGGTTATAGAAGAGCTCTTCATCGGGATGCTGTTCCATTAAGTAACAGCGAAGATCGCTGATAAGACGCTTAAAGGTGGTCGAAGAGATGTTAAGGGCCCCAATCGTCTTTTCTTTCGTGATCGTCTCATTGGCTAAGAGATGCTCATAGAGAAACAAAGCAGCCGAAATACGGAGCGTTTTCATGATTCACCATCTCCTTTTAAAGTCATGGCGATCGCCGGGGTTAATTAGGCCCCACTACGTAGCAAGGACATTATGGGATCTAAGGCCCAAAGCTGACTTTCACGAAAACGAAAAAAGCCCCTATGTTTTTCCTTAGACTGGAAAAATCGTGGAGGCTCTTCAATATTTGAGGTTCGTGAAATAAGCGGCATCGGCCCCATACCAACCGCTGAGGCTTTCGATCGAAGACTTGATTTGGAGGCGGGAAATGTATTTATCTTCGGCTGCGATAAGGTCGGTTTTGTAAAGATCTGTAGCTGTTTCCGTAAAAGAATATGTGGCTCCACTTACGATGACGTATCCCTTAGTGACCCCAAGGTCCCGCAACTCCAAAAAAGCGTTATAGGCGGGATCGACTTCCTGAGTTTGGTAAGGATTGAGGTTATTGTTTTGGGCATCAGAGTTGCCGTTGCAGTTACTAATTGCCGCGTCGATATCGGTCGGAAGAACAACGGGTCCTAAGGTCATCTCGATTAGGGTCGTAAAAGGCTTATTGTTTCGAAAATCATAAAGACAGGCTTTGATAACGCCGGTCCCACTTACATAAGGAAGATAAAATCCTTGGGTGACGCAGGTAAAGGACGTTCCAGTAACGCTCCATAATGCTGGCTGGATGGCTTTATCGGTGCAATCATAATTTTGGATAACTAAGTGGCCCAACTCGCCAGGGCTATAAGAACTTTTGTAAAAGGAGACGGCAGGCTCGAGCGTTTCCGTGCTCGAGGAGCTCGAAGAAGAACTGGTATTGGAGGACGAACTTGAAGAGCTGCTTGAGGAAGACGAGGAGCTGGAGGAAGACGAGGAGCTGCTTGATGAACTAGAAAACGAAGAACTCGAAGAGGAAGAACTGCTCGAAGAGCTCGAAGATGACGAACTGCTAGAGGAAGAACTAGACGAGGAACTATCTTTGGTCTCCGTGGAAGAACTCGAAGAAGCGGCATTGTTGAGCGAGTTGGAGGCAATGGAATCTTGGCTATTGGTTGAGTGATTGAATTGCGTATATAAGGCATAAGTGCCACCACCGACGCCGCCAGCGGAAAGGCTCACGCCCACCACCAATAAAATAACGTGGGCGGGAGTCCAGAACTTCTTCTTAGGGAGTACGGTCGTAATCGTCGGAAGAGCAATCTCGCTCCCAAGGAAATCCACCGCGCTATAGCTTGTCGCGACTATGATGTCTTTAAAGACAGTGAAAGTAGGTTCGCTCTTGCCTTGCTCGTAGTTCTTGTAACTCCGGGCGGAGATATGGGCTTTCTTGGCTAAATCCTCATAAGAAAGATTGCGGGATAAACGGGCGTTTCTTAAATTCTTCGCTAAAAGGGCTTCATCGAAATTTAGGGTTTCCGCGGCATCGTTTTTCTTCGCGTCGATGCCAAAGAGCAGGCTATCGGGATCGAGCTCTAGGAACTTCGCGGCCGGAAGCAAAGAGGAAACCTTCATCTCCGCTTGGCCTTTTTCGTATTTGGCGATGGCTTGGACGGAATAGTTTATAGACGCGGCGAAATCCGTTTGGCTTTTGCCAAGGGCTTTTCTCTTTTTCCCTAATAAGTCCGCGTACGCATTCATAATGTTAATAATTATATTCGGATTGGCCCTTCATTAAAAATAAAAGTGCGGATTGAACTAAGAAAAAAATACGCAAATGGATTTTACGCAAATCGATTTGCGTTACTTTATTGTTTCTCCTTGTGGAAGAGGAGGAGCAAAGAATTCAGCACCACGAAAACGGAGCCCGCATTATGGAAAATAGCCCCATTCACGGGGTCAAGAAGACCCGCGATCGACAAGGACACCGCAATGGCGTTTAAGGCTAACGAGATGATGATGTTGATCTTGATTTTCCTAAGGGTGCGTCTAGCCATGGCTAAAAGATAAGGCACTTCGCCAATCTCGTCTTTCACGAAGACGGCATCGCTGTTTTCAATGGCGATCTCTTTGCCTTTTAAGCCCATGGAGAAGGAAGCGTGGCTTTCTTTTAAGGCTAGGGCATCATTAATCCCATCGCCGCCCATCAAGCACTTATGACCACTATTCTGGTAGGAAGCAATCGCGTCTTTCTTTCCTTCAGGCAATAAGCCTGAACGGACCTCTTTGATGCCAAGAGAAGAGGCTACTTTCGCGGCCGCGCCCGCCCGGTCACCAGTCAAGAGGATGGGCTCAATTCCCATCTCGTTCAGCTTCTTAATGGAAGAAGCCGCTTCTTCCTTTAGGGTATCGCTAAGAGCATAGAAAGCGACGAGAACTTCATCCTTAAAGAGTTCCACGAGGGAATCCCCTTCGGACAAATAGGCTTCTTCTTCCTTCACTTCGGCGTTTTCTTTGCGGCCCAAGAAATATTCGTGGCCTTTATAAGAGCCTTGGACGCCTTGGCCTGCAAGGGTGGTGATATGTTCAACTGGTAGAGTCGCACCTTCTTCATATGCAAGAATGGCGGCCGCGAGAGGATGGCTCGAACTCTTTTCAAGGGTATGCGAAATCGCTAGCAAATCCCCTTCGGTTTCGTTTTTCGTAAGGATAACGAAGGCGACAACGTGGGCTTTTCCTTCCGTCAGGGTTCCGGTTTTATCGAGGCACACCATGTCGCATTCGGCAATCCGTTCGAGGGCTTCGCCGCTGCGGACGAGAATCCGGTGTTTCGTGAGGTTGCCAACCCCCGCCATCACGGCCGTCGGCGTGGCGAGCACGAAAGCACAGGGGCAGAAAACTACCAGGACCGTGACGCCCCGCTTAAAGCCGAGCCAGAAATCTTTGGTGACGAAATAATAGACAAGGCAGGTGGTTAAGGCGATAAGAAAACTGACGAGGACCATCCAGGCCGCCCACTTATCGGCTTTCGTGATGACCTTGGCTTTCTTGGAGTCTTGTTCCTTAGCCAGCGCAACTATTCTTTGGAACGAGGAGTCTTTCGATAACGAAGTCGAAGTATAGAGAAGGCCGCCATTGAGATTCATCGTGCCGCTATAAAGATGATCGCCCGCTTTCTTCGTGAGGGGCAAGCTCTCACCCGTCAAGGCACTTTCGTCGACCGAGCTCGAACCATCTTTCACGAGACCATCAAGAGGAATCTCTTCCCCTGGCAGTACCTGAATGGTAGAACCTAAGACTACTTCATCGACAGGCATAAGGCATTCGTCGCCATTGGTGATGACTCGCGCTTCTTTGGGCGACATTTTTATTAATGATTCGATGCCTTTTTGGGCTTTGCTGGAAGTAAAGTCTTCGAGTATCGTGCCGATTTCCATAATGAAGGCGACTTCCCCTGCCGCCGCGTATTCCCCTAAAACTAGACAACCAACAAGAGCTAAAGAAACAAGAACATCCGCGGTGACGTCATGGTCTTTGAAGAGGCCGATCAAAGCCCCGATGATAATGGGCAAGCCACAGAAGACAATCGTGAACCACGCCAGGTCGAAAGGCACGGCGTTTTGGTGATTTGTCCAAGTGAGAATCAAAGACGTTAAAAGAAAGGCTCCGCCGAGGCTTGTGCGGATAAGCCGCAAGAGGGATTGATGCTTTTCGTGCCAGCGATACCAGGATTTCATTGGACTCTTTATTCGTTATTGAACATTATGTTCAGTAAGAGTTTAATGAAAAAGCCGAAAAGAAAACATAGCCAAAGGAAAAAGAAACTCCATTACGGGACAGTTTCCGCCTTTTGTCTAGGAGGGTAATCATATGGACCGTAGACAGAAACGCACTCGCGATGCCATCTATGCCGCGTTTGGCAAGCTTTTGTCGGAAGAAAGCTACGCTAGCATCACGGTGAAAGAAATCATCGATGAGGCCAATGTCGGACGAAGCACTTTCTACTCCCACTTCGAGACCAAAGATGATTTGTTGGACGCCTTAAGCGATGACCTCTTTGAGCATGTCTTCATTAGCCAAGGCAAAGGCGAGAGCCACGCCCATAGCGAATCTTCCTCCTTAAAAGAACAATTAGCCCATTTCGCCTACCATGTCGAGACCAATCCTTTATATAACGAACTATTAACTTCCAGCTCCAGCTCGCTTTTTTATGACCATCTGAAGAAACGCCTCATGGCTTATTTAGGCGATGAACTCCATTTCAAAAACACTGCGATACCCCGTTCCTTTTTATCGGAATCGGTGGTTTCTTCTTTCTTAAACATCCTCTCCTATTGGCTCCATGATGGAAAAAAGGAGTCCCTTGAAGAGCTCGAAGCCTATTGCGACGCGACCATCGATCCCCTATTGGCCTAATTGGTCCAAGTTAAGTTCCAGATTCATATAAACGAGAACAAAGCCCAGCGCCCAGGATTTTATGAGCGAAGGTCTTTCGCTTGTCTTTAGAACGATATGCTCCATAATTTAGTCAGTAGTTACTTACTAAGTATTTGCTTACTAAAACAAAAAGGATATTACGCTTTCGATTTAAATGAGATCTATTCGAAGTAATCCCCAAGCTTTTACGCGCTGAAAAATTGTTGTTTTTTAATGCTTTTTTGCGGCTCTTTTACTAAGCCAAAAATCAAAATGTCACAAATTCAAAACGCCAAAAACATTGAAATGTCATGATTTTAAAATGGCAAAAACATCGAAATGTCACAAATTTGGAATCCTTTAGTATCCGCCCTAAAAGAGTACATAAGTATTCGAATATAAATACTTTCGTGTGTTTTTAGGTACTAAAACGCCTATTGCCTTTTAAGATGCTTATAAAGAAAGGGCGCGGCCAATAAGAGCGAAAGGCTAAGAACCACGATCACGGTAGCAAAAGAACTCGTTTCATTGGGGTTAGAGAAGAGACCCATGCCGCTATATTTGCTCGGGGCGTATTTGCTAAGCATGTAATTCATTTTCGTGACGGAAGTGTAGGCGGTCACATCGTTGCCATTATCATCTTTCGTATAGGTGGTGTTATTGGCCACGTCTTGCAAATACGTATCGCTTTGATATTGAGTTTGGAAAGCCAAAGCTTCGCTATAAGCGTTCGTAGGATCACAAGTCTTGAGGGCCAAGAAAGCGGCGTTGGTTTCTTCCGCCGTGGCGGCGTTATTCTGAGCCGCTAAACCTGTGCCAACCACAAAGGGGGTCAGATTGTTGTCATAGATGCCACCGCTCGTATAGGTTGATTTGGCGCTAACGGGGCCATTGATAGCCGTGATCGCCGAGGCGAGGCTATCGAGGCTGCCGCTTTTCCCATCGATCGTCGCATAGCCAACGCTGATGGAAATATCCGCATAAGTGTTTGAAGTGCTTGTCCCGCCATTCTCATAACCGATAAGACGGCCCGCGTGAACATCGCTGGAATAGGGAAGACGGCCGACCATCGACCAATGATTGGCGCTCGTCGCATAGACGGAACCCGTGATGGCGAGACTGTTCTTGACGGTGCCTTCATTTAAGCCGACTAAGGAGCCAAAAGAGTCGCCGCACACCGAGGCGGTCGCATAGGAACCAGTCTTATAAGTGCCATTGCCTTTGACGGTTGTTTGAAGAATGGAAACATTCGTGATGGTGCCCCGGTTGTAGCCAACCAAAGCCCCAACCCTTAAGCCACCGATATTGCCTGAGATATCGACAGTAGAATTACGAAGCGACAAGTTCTTGACCGTTCCGCTAACGTCGCTAAAGAAACCGACATTGCTTCTTCTAACGGAAGCGGACGAGGAGTTGTCGTAGCTGCCTGATAGAGAAAGATTGGCGATGCTATGGCCATTGCCATCGAAAACGCCAGAATAGATCTTGGTGTTCTCCGCATCCTTTGTCGTGCTATCGGCGGTTAAGGCGATCGGAGTCCAGGACTTACTAGCGAGATCGATGTCATTCATGAGAATGAAGTTCTTGTTCCAACTTGAAGAGTCCGTAGCGAGATACGCTAGCTCCGCGGCGGTTCTAATGGGGTAATAAGCCGCCCCATTGTAGTTAAGGGCCGCGCTGGTGTAGACGGTTCTCGAGGAGCCGTCCCAAGACGAAGTGGCCGCATCCGCCACCACCGCGTCTTTATTCGATATAGCGAAAGAGACGCCCGTTAAGGCGCCTACTAATGTCACTCCTGATAAAAGCCCCACCAACAATCTCTTCATAGTTCCTGTTCGCTGCGTTATTCCTGTAACGCAACCCTGCTATCTTAGAGAAAAGAAAAGAGAAACTGTCTTGACCCTTCTTCACTAAAAAAGAGAGTCCTCTCTACGATTCGTAGAAAGAAGGGGCTTTTGCGGGGATAAACGCAAAATATCGCCTTTTTGCGCGTTTTTATGAAAACGTTTACAAAAAGTGGGTGGTCGCCCACCCACTGAAGCTTTCGTATCTTTTTTAGGCCGTCATGACCGTGTTATCGGGCACCGCTTTGACCGTATCCGGAACGGTGACGGAATTCGTGCCACGATCCGAATAAACGATTTCGCGTTTGACGTCACTACCTGATCCGGCGTAATTAATAGCTGTCGATTTCATCAAGACTCCATTGGTGAAATATAACGACAATGAAGCGTTGAAAGTCGATTTCTGCCCGCCGATTACGACGTCATAGGAATACGAGACGTTATAAGAAGCGTTCAGGGGATCATAAGTCATATCCGATAAGGAGAAGACCTTCTCCTCGGCTGGATCGTTAATTGGCGATAAGTAACCTCTCACCGCCCCGTTCATTGTAAATAGCGAAGCATAATCATAGCTGGCTTTCGGCACATTGATGACATTGTCTTGGCTAGTCGGAACGAAGCCTTTAATGACATAAGGGTTTTCTTCCGTTCCTTTGGCAAAGGGGGTATCGAGCACTTCCGCTGAATAGCAATGGTATCCCGCAGCGTCGATCCACCAGTAATATGTCCCTTTGTCTGGGATAGCCCCGGCGGCGTAAGACTGCGCCGACATGGTGGCGGCCCCATCGGCCACGACCATATTTAGTTCGAGACTAACGCTTCCATTGCCTGCGGCATAATAGTATTTCATATTAGCCTTGAAGTTACTCTCTAAAGGAACCGCGGTGAATTGTTCCGCTGTCACTTGATGATTTTCGGGTTCCGATGAAGAAGAGGAAGAATCGCTGCTAGAAGAAGTCGATTCGCTGCTACTAGAAGAAGACGAAACCCCATTGGTAGAGGAGGCCGATTCGCTAGCGGATTCGCTTTTGGCGGTGCTGGCGCTCGAGGAAGTTGAAGCACTAGCGGTTTCGCTTTTCGCGGTGTTGGTGCTAGAAGAACTAGCAGGTTTCACGCAGGAGCCAAGGAGTAAGAGTAACGGCACAACAACTAAAATGGGTTTCATTTCTTTTTTGTCCTCACATGGAAAATATAACACTCACTAAATTTAGTCGTGAGTATTATTTAGTCATTTTAAAATATTGTGACAAATTAGGTGGTAACTGATTTAAGGATAGTGGGTGACCACCGCAGCAATCTTATCGGGCTTATTAGGCTGTCATTGTCGTGTTATTAGCAAGCGTTTTTATATTAGCAGGGATATTCAAAGCCGCCGTTCCAAGATTCGAAAAGAGGATTTCGGTGACGTACGCACCAACTGAATAAGATGAGGAGACCAAGGCTCCATCCGTATAGTAGAAAGAGGCTTTCACCGTGATCTCATTGGTGCCGAACACATCCGTGTGCAAAAAGTTATACGTCGTATCGTAAGCGCCCGTGTATTGGTTATAAGATAGTTGATCATACGCTAAGGTGACGCCGCCGTTGATGCCAGTGTAATCCACGAGGTAACGAGGAGCCGCCTGATGGGTTTCGTTCGAACCATATTGGTATCTTAGGCTCGTGACACCCATGAGTGAGGTGACGGTACTTGCTAGGCAACCGATGGTTGTCGAACCGCTTCCGCTTTTGTTGGAGGAGCTTGGGAGCTCCCACATATAATTCAAATAGGCGTGGACTCCTTCAGCATCCAGCCACCAATAATCAATTGTTCTAGCGGATTCGACATTATCGGTTTTAACCACCTCGTTATAAGAAGCCTCGGTGGGTGTCATGATGAATTCGCCTTCGTGGATCAAAGTCTTATTCGAATTTGAAAAAGCGTAATAAGAAATACCAGCCTTAAAAGAGGCATTAGAAGGAAAGGTCACAAACTGTTCTTTCGTTATTGTTCGGTGGGTTGGATCCACCGGGACTAACGAATCGCTTGAACTAGAAGAGACAACACTGCCGCTACTCGCGGGAGTGCCGCAAGCGCATAGAGCGAGCATCATCGGCACAATTAACAATATACGTTTCATCGTTTTCCCCTATAAAGCAATAGTATGCCTAATTGACGAACGTTCAATCTCTAATTAAGCGCTATGTCTACTATCGACGATCATTAATGAGGTCGTGCCGGTATCAGGATAATCCATCGCGGAGAGAAGACGGCATTCGCCATAGAGTTCTTTCACTTGGCTAAAAGCCATATTGCCCATGATTCCTTTAGCTTCCATCATCGCTTGGGCCAGATTCTCGATATCGGGTACGAGAATCAGTTCGATCTCGTCAAAAGTGGGCTTAAAGTCCTTCACGAGCATGATGGTATCTTCGTAGAGCTGATGATGGACACCCATAGGTTTAATTATCCTTTAACACCAATATAGGTTCCCAAAATCTCATCAACAAGACAAACATTTCGGATAAATCTCCATTTTTTGTTTAAATAGCCTTGATAAATCTCCATTTTTATGAATTTTTGCCGTTAAATATCTCCAATATGGTATAATAATTGCGGTATGATCTATACATTAAGCACCAACCTTCCATATCCTCGCCCCGATGGCCTTTCTTTTCGTCGTAAAGTTGACCAGCAACTATTAGATTGGATTCATAGGCCTAATCACAAGCCTATCGTTTTAAAAGGTCTCCGCCAAATTGGAAAATCCTTCGCTTTGTTAAAATTCGCTAAGGAAAATTTTGATTCAGTAATTTATATTGATTTTCGTCACAATCCAGAACTTGGCTCTATTTTTTATAATTATGATGTCGACCAAATTAAGGCTCGCCTCAGTGCTATTCTTCCTAATGTTCGCTTCCCAGAAGACCACAAAACCATTTTCTTTTTTGATGAAATTCAAGACTGTCCAAAAGCACGCGGTTCTTTGAAGTATTTTTCTCTAGATGGGCGTTACGAGGTTATTTCTTCTGGTTCGATGCTCGGCGTTGAAGGATATGCAGAAACTGCTAGCGATTCGATACCAGTCGGATTTGAGGAAATTTGGACCATGCATCCAATGGACTTTGAGGAGTTCTTATGGGCTCAAGGCATTGATGATTATTTGGTTGCATCCTTTCATGACTCGGTACGCAGCCTCACGCCGATTGACCCCGTTGTCCATGAGTTTATGCTTCGGACTTTCCGAAATTATATTGTTGTAGGAGGATTGCCAGCCGCGGTTCAAAGCTATAACACAACTAAAAACTTCCAAATTGTTTTTGATACGCAACGGATGATTTTGTCTTCATATTCCGCTGACTTCGGACGTCATCTAGGCGAGGATGGAAGCGATTGGTTTCGCGAAAGTGAAAAAGCCAAAATCAAAGCGGTTTTCGCCAGCATTCCGAGCCAACTCTCGAAAGCCAACACCAAATTCCAATACGCCACGATGAATGACCCGGCCGCCAAAGGAACGAAATACCAAGGCCCAATTCAATGGCTTGTTGATTATGGGGTTTTGCTGCGAAGCTCTTGTCTTCGCGACTTGGACCTCGCCCAGGCCGGTTATGTCAACTCACTTTCATTTAAACTTTATTTTGCAGACACCGGATTTTTTGCTTCTTCGCTCGACTCCTCCATCCCGAAGGCCATCATTTTCAATGACTTCGGAACCTTTAAAGGGGCCATTTATGAAAACATCATCGCTGATGGTTTTTCTAAAGCCGATCGTCCTTTGTTTTATTACGAGCCAAATTTTCATTGCGAAGTTGATTTTGTCACCCATTATCGCGGAAAAACTGCTTTGGTTGAGGTGAAATCGTCACGGGGAGAGACCTCTTCATCGAGAACCCTCCTAAAAGCATCCGGTCATTCTGACCGCATGATGATTTTGAAATTTTCCAGTAAGAATATTGGCTTTGATGAAAATTTTATCAATCTTCCCTATTACCTAGTCTCTTTTATGGAAAAAGAAACCATCGACAGCGAAGCTCTGAATGCTTTGTCTCCTTCGGTAGAAAAACTAAATGCGTATTTGAAAAATCATTCAAATAAATAGCTTACATTGTGACGATGCTTTTTCGGTGAGCAATTAAAACCAGCAGTATTCTTGCTTTACCTAAAGAATATTAGGTTTAAAGAGGTTTCACCAAGATGACGATGGTGTTGGTCTTGCTCGCGGCATCATCGCTCGACGAGAGAAGACGGCACTCCCCATATTGGCTCATGACGCTGAGGTAGGAATAAGAGCAGGGAACGAGATTGGAACCATGGAACTGCTTCGATAGAGCGTCAAAGGATTCCGCTTTGATGAGTTCGATGGTCGGATAAGAAGGACGGTAGTCTTTGACCAAAACGACGCGGTCAAAATAGGTTTTGTAGTTTTCTAACATAATTTGATTATAAATGAAGCGAAGAATGATGGAGGCCTAGAAGCCAAAAAACAATCAGCATTCTTTCGTAACGGAAAAAGGACCTCGGGCCAAAAATTCAGTCAAGTTTGGGATTTTTTCTCAGTCAAGTTTGGGATTTTTATGTCGATACGAAAATAACAATGTGGAATATTAATCCGATATCATCTAATGTTTCTTGATTTTAGGATAGAGAGACGATCTTAGCCCGTAAAGCGGTCCGGTCATAGTAGGTCGTCGGGTCATCAATCACATAATCCGGTTGGACGCCTTGATCGACGTTATAGTAGGAGCCGTTCTTGCGGGTGCAAAGGACCTCGCGGCTCGATAACTGATAGGTTGAGCCATCAGGAAGCGCGGCTTTGCCAACGATGCAGGCACCACCACCGCTCGTATGGCCTAAGATCGTGGCCGCGCCGGAGGCTTTGAAGACGCTCGGCAAGAGGTTGCCGCACGAGAAGGAGCTCTCCGTGGTAAGACAATAGACTTTCTTGCCCTTAAGATAGTCATTCGAATCGAAGGTGCCATCTAAGTTCGTATCGCCATAGTAGGTGAGGCTAGCTTTCGCTCCATCAAAGGGGTTCATGGTGTTGATAAGAGCGCCACCGCAGATCCAAGACGCCATGAAGGCCGCCGAATCCGCCGCGCCACCGCCATTAAGCGAAAGGTCAATCACGACGTTCTTGATGGCGCTATTGGCTTTGATCTTCGAGTCGGCGTAACTCACTAGAGCAATCGTGTCATTCGCGGCATCGGTTTCCGTCGGGAAGGTCGTATAGTAATCGCCTTTGTTATTAGCAAATTCATCAAAGGTGATGATGGCCGTATCGCCACCCACTTCTTCATAAGGCTTAATCGTGTCGCCATAGACGGCTTTTCGGGCTGCGGCGAAAGGTTTGGCTTTATTGGCTCTGGAGGTCATCGAAGGGCCCATGTATTCGTCTTTGACCAAATCAAGATAGCCCGCTAAAGGACTGGAGAAGCGGCTGCCGCTATGGCTGTCGTCGAGATAGCCGAGGATGAAACGGTTTAAAGCGATGGAAGAAACGGAAGGGTCAGTCGATAACATATCGCTCTTCAAACCGCATCTCGTGATGAAATCGTCGAAGGTCGTGATGCCATGGCTTTCCTTCAGGCCATAGGAATAATCCATATTGAAGCAGAACTCGTTATAGGTGAATTTGGCAAGGCTTTCGCTCCGCGCCTTTTTAAGGTCGTCGGTGTAATACATGTCTTTGAAAGCGTCGAGATCTTGCGCGAAGAAAGCGTCTTTGCTGTTATAGACGATATAGGCACCAAAGGGCGAAACGAAGAGATCAGAGAAAGTCGCAAGAGGGAGATAGGCCTTTCCTTCCGCGAGATATAAGGGAATCTCGTGAGAGGCTAAATCCATGGTGACTGGTCTACCGCTCGTTAAGAAAACACTCGTATCGTCGCGCTTGAGATAATGGTTCTTCCCATGCTCATCCGCCGCGGTCATGGACATCACATCCAAGTAGGAGCATTTCGTTCCGAAAGAAAAGAAATGCTCATAATCATCAACTTCATAAAGGCCCTTCTTGAAGTCAAGGTAAGAGGCGTAGCTGTCATTCTTGATGGTCAGAACGCCACTAGCCTCATCTAGGGCCACATTGAAGCCCATCTTAATGGCGGCGGTGAACTCCGCGAAATCCACGAAGGGGATATCGGGATTCTTGGCGGTGAAATAGAAATTGACGCTGACCTTGGTGGTGGTTGACGTATAGAGATCGACGGCCTTCTTCGTGAACGTCACTTTCGTTTCGCTCGAAGAGTCGCTGTTATACGAGGCCGATTGCGTCGAGGCGGTATTGCTCGCGCTTTGCGAAGTGCTCTTTGAAGTCGAGCCGCAAGACACGAGGAACACGGCACTAAAGACTAGCAAAGCGGATAAACGATATTTCTTTTTCATATTCTTTTTTCCTTTATGGATAAGGAACTCAGATACGAGTCTCCTTATTTTTATAGTAGATGCGAAATATCTGAATATCTAGAGCGTGAAAATCACTAAATACCATTAAGTTCTTATGACCAAAAGTGGCTTGTTTTTCGCTATAAATATCGTCAAGTTCAAAAAGAAAAAGCACCGTTCTTACGATGCTTTAGACTTTTCTATCACGATGGCGGGTTCTATTTCAGAATCGGCCATTTTTCGTATTTGTCGCAAGTGGAATTGCCCTGCTTCTCTTTTTGAAACCACATACAATTCTTGCAGCCGCATGTCCCCATGGCATTTAAGGGCGTTGTCACGTTCTTGCAATCGGGCAAGACCGCCATCCTCTCGCCTAACCAATGGGCACAACTGGCGCACTGTTTGCCAACTGACTTCACCATATATTCGGACATAGGAATTTCCTCTTAGCTATCTTTTAGGATAACACCAATAAGACAAGACGATTCTTTGTAGCCTTATTTCTTCTCCTCGGGCTTCGTTTCTATGACATCCACTTTCTTGTCTTCAGTCTCATCGTTGACCCCATTCTTTCTTACGAGCCAAATAACAAAGAAGACCACCACAGCCACAAGCGCCAAAGAGGCCAGGACGATAAGGGTTATTTCTATAGGGGTCATGTTATTAAAAGCTCCTTAAGATGGGATACCTTTAAAAGGATGTTCTCTTTCGCCTTCCTAAAGGCACAGCATCTTCCTTCCTTTTATGGTGGACCCATCGAGACAAGAATACAAAGAAAAGTTTTGCACCCACTCAAGAGAAAAGAAGAGTGAAAAACCTTTTATAACTCTTTATAACTCTTTATAACTCTTTATTTCTTTTATAACTTGAAAAAAGCCAGGAAAAGACTGGCAATAAAAGGAGTTTAAAGCTTTTTATTCGCTATAGGAAGGATTAGCGATGGTGCCATAGATGAGAGGCAAGCTGATATACGTGCCCGATGCTCGAAGGCCCCGGGAAACGCTATAAAAGAAAGGCTTGTTGCCATCGTAGTCGTAATAGTAATAAGTGGGCTTATTCGGATCGGTGCCAATGGCCGCGGTCGCGCACATGCCGGTGACGGTGATGCTCTTGCTCACGAAACCTTCATAGTTCAGGGTACTCGTGTTCTCTTGCTTAATGAAGACCACCGCTAAGGCATCTTGAACAAGAGAGGCTAAGGCCCCATCGTCATTCGCTAAGCACTTGATGCCCATCTCACTATATTTATCAAGCAACTCCAAGGAGCCGCCGTTAGTGAAATACGGGATTTTGCTGGTGCAGACAGGGATGATGTCTTTGCCATTGCTATCGACACCATAATCTTTGTCTTCGTACTTCTCGTCCACCACATCCTGGATGATGGAGGACAAAGAAGTGCTTTCTTCGTTGGGTTTATAGAAGGAGAAACTCAAGGAAGAAATATAGCTATCGACACCCGTAAAGGAAGAGCCGATCTTTTCGTGGGCTCCATAGGAGACGCGGCTAAGATAATCTTTCTTTTCTTCCACCTTTCCGTTAGGAAGGAAAGACATCTGATGGTTCTTGGAATAAAAGTCGCTGCGATTCGTTTCCGTTTCTTTCAGAGTGAAGGAATCATAGACATCGTAGGTGGACACGATCGCGGCATCAATATCCATCGAGAAATTGATTTTCGGGAGATTGCCATAACGAGATGGCGTCATCGCTTCGTTATAGGCGTTGATGGCTTGGCTCGTGGGTTTACTATGAAAGACATCCGCGTAATACGAATCCTCTAAAGTCTTTAAAGTATTCGTGACATCGCCTTGCATCCGTAAATTCGGAGCCAGCCAAACGGAGTTAAGGCCAAAGCCACCGGTTATGGTCTCTTTGCCGTCTCGGTAAATGGTATAGGGTGTTTCCGTCGTTAAGATAATTTCCGTGGCGGCGGTCTTAAGCTCATCTTTCGAACAGCCTAAGAAGGTCGTTATTTCTTTTTGATAGTTCGGTGAGAGTTCACTCAGGATAGCGAGATTAACGAAGGCATCGACAAGCGAGAAGGATTGGTTTTGATCAGCACCCTTAAAAAGAAGCGGAACAAGGGAACGATAAAAGGTTTGATAGATGGAAACGCTTTTGGAAGAGAGTTCCCATTTGGACATCGTGGTGTCTTTTTGTTTGGCGTTAGTGAGCCTTCCCGACAGAGCGTTCTTGGTGGTTGGTAACACTAAGCACAAAACGAGAGCGAGAACACCTCCAACCGTTAAGACTCCACCACCCCACAATAAGGGTTTCTTGAGACTTTTCTTTTTTGCTTCTTCCATTGATTGACCTCACTTACAACCACACCATAACACCATAGACCAACGATTTCCTTATAGGGTATTGGACCAAAAGAGTGGGGTTTCGTAGGGGATAATGAAGTCAAACGTCAAATAATAAGTCACTGGCTATCGGGATTTTCGATTAAGAAAGTAAAAAGGCAAAAACAGGAGACGAGCCAAAACGTTTGTCCAAAAGAGTGGAGCGGTTCCTCTGGCTTTCCAAATGGCAGAAAAGTCGTGTTTTGCCGAGTTTGACACAAGTATTTATTCGGTGAAGTCTAATATATCTTGTTTTCCATTGTTTTCTTCATTTTGCGTTTTAAAAATATGAATTTTGTTTTTCTTTAGATGCAGTCTAATAAAAAATAACAAAAACGAAAAAAAGTAATACATTAGTAAAACTTTCAAAATATTGAAAATCGTTGTTACTTGCCGAGTTTGACACATTATTTCATTCGGTTGCGCCTGATGTTTTCGAATGTGTCATATTTGGCACTTTTATTTTTGTGATGAAGAAAAACGAATCTTTCTTTGTAACCACCGAATGAAAATGACACAAAACGAATTAAAGCCAACGCTATCTAAGTTAAATCTGCCAATTGTTGATAATTTCGGTTAGAATATCGACCACACCTAATGTTTTAGTGTGTTTTGTTATCTTTACATTGTGCTGGCTATTTATTGTTATTCATCAGTGGTTATCGAATAAATATCACACTATTACGATTTTTAGAGTATTTGTAAGTTTTCGTCTTTGGAATAAGAATTAATAAGTAACTGCCGAATGAATAATTTGTTTGTAAATTAAAAAGCCAACGCTATGGAATAACGCTGGCTTTAAGTTTCTCTTCGTCCACGTCTAGTTTCTATAAGGCAAAGGAATGATACCAGATACCTTTTGTGGCTTTGATGGTCTTGATGCACCCTTGGCTATTATCGCAATGGAAGAGCAATGCCCCATCGGGAGATGCTTTAAGCCAAATGGCTTTTCCTTCTTTGGCAATCGAGATAAGAACATCGAGCTTACTGATGATCATCTTCACGATACCCGGTTCTTTGGCGTTCGTTTCGACAAGCGCCACCGCTGGAATGACTTTCATCTTGGTGGATACATTAAGAAGAACATCCTGATCTTCTTGTTCAAAGGTCTTGGTGATCTCGCCTTTAGTGAAACGGTCACACTGGACCATGACACCTAAGGTCTCGCCCTTCGGCATCTTGGCCAATAAGTCAATCGAACTACTGGTGGCTTTGCTTACCGTAGCCCCCAGCTCTTCAAGGAAGTGTTTTGTCAGCTTGATAGCAATATCCCGGTACTGCTCAACACTGCACTTTTGAAAATCAAACACAAAACAAACCTCCTATGGATTTATATGGACCTGCTCGACTAACCGTATTTATATTTTATGTCTTTTGGCCACTTTTTGATATAGAGAAAAAGAACCAAAAGCAAGAAAGCAAGAAAAAAGAAGGCCTGTAGCCTTCTTTGATTCTAAGAAGCGCTTTCGCTTTTGAAAAAGCTTCAAATGCGTTTTCTGGCGAGGTGGTAATAGAAGAGAAAAGAAATTAATAGTAAGAATTTGTGAAACCGACGATTTTGTTTTCGATTTTCGTTCCGTTGAAGAGCGAATCCCCGTTTCCAATCGAGCAATTGGTGATGCTCCCCGAACGAATCTCGCCTACCAAACTGCCGAAATAGACTTCATTAACGGAGTTGGATGTGCCTGAATAAAGAGTCGAACTTGTCGTTAAAGAAAGAGCAAAATCGTTCAAGGTTAAATTGCTGAGGCTTCCATAACGAATCCATCCAAACAAACCCATGTAGAAATTGCTATAATAGCCATCGGTACGCAACGAAGAAATATGAAGGTTCTTAACGATGTGATTATTGCCATCGTAATGGCCACGGAATCCGGCCGTTTGCCAAGTTTCGGTAGTGCAGTAACCAATGGGTTTCCATTCCAAAGAGGCTAAATTGAAATCATTGGTCTGGAGGAAATACATATCAGCGTAAGTAACCGTGTCCGAAGTCGAGGCTAAATAAGCTAACTGTTGGGGGGTCTTGATGATATAGGGATCGTTCTGGGCGCCAGTGCCGCTTTCAAAAGCTGTAGCGACGGTGCCATCCCAAGTCAATGAAGTCGTCGGGTCGGTTGGCACTTCGACTTTGGTATAGATGCCATAAACATCAAGGTCAGCTTTGACGTTAGTGAAGGCGCGATCCCAACCAACGAAATCATAGCCAGTCATCGCTCGTTCGGTTTCACTAGGTGCTACCGCATCGGCTCCCTCTTTTACATAGTTTTTCTTGATGAGTTTTTTATTGCCATCAAAGAAGCTAACCCAACAAATCGTCTCTTCGCCATATGTCGCGTTGATGGTGAGATCAGAAGTCACATTGGCAAATTCTTTATCCCAGCCATTGAAAGTATAAAGAGTGTGCTCATAAGGCAAAGAAATGGCATAGGTTTCCGGAACCACCGCCGCTTCGCCTTTTTTGACAGACTGAGTGGATATTTTTTCAGGCGTACTAGAATTCACAAGAGCGTAGAAATCCACGGTGTAATAACGGTATTGGATGTTCAAATTTACGGTGGTAACAGCTCCACGGTAATAAATCGTGACATTCCAATTCCCTGGGGTCTCGAGATAATGGCGATAGGCCGATGGAATAAATGAGGTCGTGACAGGAATCGATTCACTCGTCCCATCGCTATAAGTGACTAAAAGCGCAAGGCCTGATTGATCGAATTCGCCAATGTAAATGACTTTCGGAGCGGTCGATTCGTCGACTGAAATCGAGACGATGTTCCGGTCCGAACTTTGAACCGGGGTTCCTTGTTGGAAATCGCAGGAGGCAAGAGTGGCGCCGAAGGTACCAAACAATCCCATCGCGGCGACAATCGACATCAAAGTTTTAAGACTTTTATTCATAAATGCTCCTTTGCATTTTCCCTTTTTCAAATCAAACTGGCCGTGACACTTGGCCGAAAACCAATCGCGTTTTTGTTCTCGTCGTAATCGCTGACATAACCCATGACGCCGTCGTCGTCAACCGACTTAATCCATGTTGGATCAGCCGTCATGGCGTTTCGGAGCCACCACTCGCCATTATTGGCATATTGCGATGAAGTATAGCCGGCGACTCCCGTGGCTTTGGCATAATCTGTCATGGTTGCACGGCGTAACTCATTAGTCGTAAGACCATAAGTTGCGTTGGAAACTTCGGTCGTGGATAGGACAAAGACTTTATCGTTGGTGTTAGCCGAAGGATGCCCTTCCGAATTAACTGGCGAATCAAGCAACGCCGTATTGTCAACAACCGTAGTGGCTACCTTAGATTTTTCAGCTTGACTAAAAGCCTTATCGTAGAAGCCTGTACCAGTAAAGTTACCAGCGCCATAAGAACTGCCATCATAGCCATTAAGCATGGCCCGGAGATTGGAATAAACATAATTGTTGGCATGAACTGTGGAACCATCGATCGTGCGGTCAGCGGTCGAAAGGAAGAAACTGCTTTTCCCAAGAACGTATTTGGACAAAAGCAAACCTTTATTCGAACCGTCACGAGAGAGAACTTTCCAGATAATCGGTTCGACCTTGAAATAGTACGTGGAACCGGAGACGAAAGCTGGTGTGGCCGGTGTAGACGAATAAGCACTCGTGAAAGGCGAGGCTACTACTTTGGCGTACTCATTATCGCCATATTCCAGATAGCCATCAGAATCGCTGTCGACCGCAGTCGCCAACGATGAAAGCAAAGTTGAATCCGAAACGACGGTCTGAGGGAATTTTCCTAGCGAATATTCGCCAGAGGCCACTGGATTGGCAATTGCCGTAATCTTAAAGTAGATACCATAAACTTCGATGTCGTGGGTAATATTAGCAAAAGCCCTATCCCAGCCAAGGAATTCGTAGCCAGACATGGCGATTTCTTCCTCGGTTGGGGCAACGGCATTAGCGCCATCTTTTACGTAATCCTTCTTAATTAGGGTGTTTGCTCCATTGAAGAAGCTAACCCAGTGAACGCTTTCTTCGGAATAAGTGGCTTTCACCGTCAAGTCGGATGTGATATTCGAGAAATCAACATCCCAACCAGTCCAAGTGTAGATGGTGTGATCGTAGGCAACGGAGGTCAGGTAATTGGTCGGGGCCACCGCCGCTTCGCCTTTCTTGACTGATTGCGTGGCGATTTTCTCAGGAGTGGAAGTGTTTACTAAAGCGTAGAAATCCACTAAGAAGTAACGATATTGAACATCAAGCTTAAGAGTAACGGCTGTGCCACGGAAAAGGATGGTGATATTTACTTTTCCCGGGTTCTCGAGATAATGCTTGTATGCCTCAGGTATCATGCTCTCCGTCACAGGAACGGTTTCGCTGTTACCATCGCTATACACGACTAAGAGCTTAATGCCGGCTTGATCAAACTCACCGATATAAACGACTTTAGTGGTATCTGGATCTTCGGTAGAGATGGAAACAATGTTTCTTTCACCCGTTTGAACTGGGCCTCCAAGAACAAAATCGCAAGACGATAAGGAACCGCCTAGTCCAAATATGGCTGGCAGAACGAGAATTAACCTAGCAAAAGTTTTTACCTTGTGATGCATGCCTTTTCCTCTTTACTTCAAATATATCTTTAGAAAAGGCCATGTTCTGGCCATCATCTTCTAAAAATGAAGTCATGTACGAAAAGTGCTCGTCGCGGATACTCAATCAAAAGGCGATGTTTAAAAGAACACGCCATACGCTTTCACGTTATCGTATGGCGCTGTCACATCCGTCCATGGCGCAGCCTTTAAGTATCTTTGCCAAGGACGGATGATGCTGTTCTAAAACGCCACCTCTATTAGCTTTACTTTTTATCGTTGACGGACTCTAAGAAGATTTTCTTATCGAAACCACCGTTGGTCTTTCTTTTGGCTTCGCGGATGGCATCAAATTCTTTTAGCGAAAGACCATCCGCTTTGACGATGGCATTTATGATCTCCTGGATATCAGCGAGTTCATGGATGTCATAGCAATCCTTATATTCTTTAAGCTCTTCTTCTAACTTAGCGTGCAAAGCATCCACATACTCTTTTTGAGAAAGCACATGGGTTTTGCAGGCTTTTCCATCCTTGACGATGATATCAGGGATGTTGTCACGGACGAGTTTGCTATAGGTTTTGATGGACATAAAACTAGTCATAGTTTGAACTAGTCAAACCAATATCGTCAACAAACATACATAAACGATTGAGGGGCAGTCTTAAAACCAAAAGAAGATAGTTTCTTGGGCTCTTTATAGATAACAACTTCTCCTAATTCGTACGCGTAGGCAGTCTTTCTATCTTTGAAATACGCATCAAAGGATTTCTTAGTGATGCCACCAAAGGCTGACGTTTGATTCCATAACGCTTCAGGGCTAAGAGTTAAGATAGATTTAACAGCAACCTCCGCCACAACCTTCTTAATAGGATAAGAAGAATAGATGATGATCTTTGTGATGTTTTCTTTAGGTATACGGGTGCGATACTCAAAACGTTTTTGACCCGAAAGGATCAAAGAGACGTATTGGGGTTTGATGGACAAAAGGACGGCTGTCATATGTCAACAATAACCCTAATTGCTTTGAATCTAATAGTCTTATTTACGAAACCACAGAGCAATCCAAACAGGGCTTGCCACACCATAAATTGGGAAAGTCCTATTAGAAAAGTCAAAACCAGGCTTTTTAATATACCCGTAAATTTGATGGTATTTTGCCAAACTATCAAGAAGGTTGCCACGAACCTTAACTTCAATTCCGCTTTCAATATTTTGTAAAATGGCTATTGAAAAACTATATTTCCGATAAATGTCGGCAATCCCCATTCCAATAGGATGGCGTGGAATATCATATTTTTTCTTCTTTCCATCTTCGTTAATCGTAACGCTTGTAACATCGCCAATAGCCGAGCGCTCAATCTGATTAAATATCGTTGATTTATCGAATTTCAAGCTAGCGAATCGTCCACTACAATGAAAGCCAAAATCTCCTTGCCCTCCATTATGTTTGCAATAAATACATTCATCATATCGAACTACTCCGTCTGATTTTAATGGGCATCCAAAGATAGCGTCATCTCCCCCTTCGTCCTTTCCTTCTGGCAAAATGTCATACAAATCAGACAACGATAAGGATTTTTCTTGCTTTTCCTCATCATTTTTTAAGAACAATGATAAAAATTCCTTTATTGTCATGCATGTGTCGGTTGCGAACCGTTCAAACCCGCTTGGAGCGACCCATGTAATTCTGCTCACAAGGGCGTCTATTTTTGTCGTATCGTCTTCATCTTGTGTTTGAAAAAATAAGGAGACTTTCGAGTCTCTACAATCGAACTCATTAAAGGTTGCGCGCGGATGTTTCCAATAATATTTAGTCTCCGAGTTGCCAAGAGTGCCCATTTTCTCGCAAGCCCACTCTTCCGAGAAATCGAATACCCAAACAACGTGATAGCCAAGACTCGTATAGAATTCATTTCGGTCATTAAACTCGTCGCTGGAAAGATGGCTGTGTTGAAACTCCAAAACAGTTTTATCAATCAAAACATCGGCACGATGCTTGTTGCCATTGCTTTCGAGAGTGATTTCGCGGCATTCTTCAGGGAATCTTTCTTGCCATCCAATATGCCAATCAGACATATCATAATGCCAAGAGTCGGTACAATCATGGTTTGGGTAATGAGCAAAATGGTCGATACGGTCACTGCACCTTTTAATGCAAACCTTCGCGCCACAAATTGGGCAAAAATAGTCTTCCTTTGCGTGAGCGTCTCGAATCCAAATTCTTTTTTTGTTTACATCCAGAGCTATTTGCATAATTTTTCCTCGAAAAAATCATATGATAAAAAGCCAGCAAATCAATGGGTGCATCGATTGTTTTTATCGATTAATAAAAAAGCAAAAAGATATGTTTAAAATATATATAATGAACTTCATATAACTATATATTGATATCTATATCTTTTTGCAAAACGCGCGCTTTAGAAACAAATTTTACAATTTAAAAGCAGTGTGGATCTTCTGCATCGTCTTCAATATGTTTTACTACTTCGAAGATTGGCATTATCATTAAAAAAGCATGTCACAAAAAATTGAAAATCCGCCAGCAGCCGACATCTTAATGAATTCTATGCGCTCGATTGGCTATTCTTTTAGTGCAGCAGTCGCAGATATAATTGACAATTCCATTTCTGCAAACGCGCGAAACATTGATTTAATAGTGTCGCCAGAGCAAACCAACATTTATTTGGCGTTTCTTGACGATGGAAACGGAATGGCCCAGGACGAACTAAAAGAGGCTATGAAATATGGCAGCCAAACCCAAATTACCCGTGCTTCTACGGATTTGGGACGATTTGGCTTAGGATTGAAATCAGCATCGCTTTCTCAATGCACCAAACTTACTGTGGTAAGTAAGAAGAACGGGCTGCTCTCAGCCTTTGTTTGGGACCTCGAATTAGTAAAAGAGACGAAGAAGTGGACAATATTAGAATTAAGCCAAGACGAAATATCAAAACTTCCTTGCATCGAAAGACTAAGCAGTCAAGAAAAAGGTACGCTAGTAATTTGGACAGACTTTGATATCATCAGGGAAACTAACAACGGCCTTGAATATGAAGGCTTAACAGATTGTATTTATGAAGCTTGCGATTTTATTGGACTAATTTTCCATAGATTCATCCTTAACGGAACGGTAAACATTAGGATCAATGGAACCGAAATTGAGCCCATTGATCCGTTTTTGGAGTCGAACAAAAAAACTGAGGTTGGCAAGAGCAACGATATAACAATAGACGATGATAATGGGGTGCAACAGCATATCACCGTCACAACGTATTTACTTCCGTATCTTAAGGATTTAAGTGATTCAGACAAGAAAAAGCTTGGTGGCGTGTCAAAAATTAGCACAATGCAAGGCTTCTACGTTTATAGAAATGATAGATTGATCATTTATGGAACTTGGTTTCATATGTCGTATAGAAACGAATTGGCTAAATATGCCAGAATAAAAGTCGATATTCCTTCTGCTTTAGATAGTATCTGGAAAATAGACATAAAAAAGCAAACAGCAGAACTTCCACCGCTTATTCGCAAACAACTTCAAAAGTGCGTTGAATCGGCAAATTTTTCGTCACGCAGAAAGAACGAACACAGACTCACACTGAAAACAAATGACCCGAATTGCCTTTGGCAGAAAAACTTAACAAGAGAAAATAAAGCTGTTTACAAAATCAACAGAGATTCCCCGTTTATCAGAAGCATACTCCAATCTATCGAGCCTAACGAATCGTATAAAATTGGATTGCTTCTGGATGCCATCGAGTATTCGATACCCTATCACGATATGTATACTGATGAGGCAAACGACAACATTGAAACCGAATTAACCGAAGAAGATAAAGAGCAGCTTAGTCTGGCTGCTTTTACGCTGATAAAACAAAAAGAACAAATTGAAAGCAAACCATTTGAGCAAATGGTGGATGATATTTTATCGATTGATCCATTCAGGCAATATGATTGGCTCAAAGAAAGGCTGTTAAAGGAGCACAGCAATGAATAAAATCGGGGCCGACGAAGAAGTCGAAAAACTTCTTGGCATTTTTAACAGCATACGCAGCACAGACGAGATGGTTGCAAATAACATCAATAAGAAGCCTTTCATTTTCGACGATAAATATATTGATTCAACAATAGCGAAAACTTTTCAAATATCGCCTTTCAAACCTTCGGAAGATTTGATAAAAAGGCTAAAGCTGCGAATTGTTTCAACGTATGACATATATCAAGAGGAGGGCGATGCTCTTCTCGGAGAATACAACCATGTTGACTGGTATCCAGAACAAACCAGTTCTCGCTTTTATTGGGACAGATATAAGGATTTTTTACTGCAGAAAAAACCTTATATGAAAGCCACCATGGGCACGTTCGATAAAAACACGGATAGAATTACGAATTATTTTGGGGACCCTAAATCCGAACTTCCATTTCAAATCAGGGGCCTCGTGATGGGGGATGTCCAATCTGGAAAAACATCTACATATATTGGAACAATCTGCAAGGCGGTTGACGCCGGCTATAAAGTTATCGTCCTGTTAACCGGCATGGTCGAATCACTCAGGAAGCAAACGCAAAAACGAGTAGACGAAGGCTTCGTTGGTTACGATTCCGTCAAAAACATACAAGTAGGCGTCGGCATCGGAACAAAAACCTTGTACCCGAGGACTTTGACATCATCGGCTTCTGACTATACAGGAAGTAACGTGGATAAAAACACCAATATGGCAATCCAAATCGAAGATAAGATACCATTGATACTTGTTTGCAAGAAGAACACTAAGGTGCTAGAAAAAATAATCAAAGGAATGCGCAGTTTGAACACGTCTTCTTCTCATAAGAAGATTGATGCTCCATTGCTCCTTATTGATGACGAAGCTGACAACGCCTCGATTAACACAAACACCCCAGATCTTGACCCCACCGCCATTAATAGTGATATACGAATTTTGCTCGAACTATTCAAAAAAGCTACATATGTCGGCTTTACTGCAACGCCTTTTGCCAATGTCTTTATACAGCCAAACAACATCAAAGAAATGCTTGGCAACAATCTATTCCCGAACGATTTTATTTACTCGTTAAAAGCCCCCACAGATTATGTTGGACCTAGCGATTTGTTCATTCCAGGCGGAAAAGATTACAAGTGTCTAGTAGAAATAGCTGACAGTGCATCGAACAGTGATTTGTTTTCATATTCACACAAAAAGGATTGGTCTGGAGACAAGCTTTTCCCTTCGTTCTATGAATCGATAATAACATTCTGCCTTGCCAATGCCATAAGGGATATTCGTGGGGACACCTTTAGCCATAGATCAATGCTTATTAATATGAGCAGATTCAAAGATGTCCAATTTAAAATTAGAGATATAACCGAAGACTATCTAACTACCATCAAAAAAAGTGTTCGTCTTTTTGGAATGCAAATTGACGCCATTTCATTAGTTAATCCAATCATGAAATCGATATATGAAGTATGGAAAAAACAATATGAAGGCAAAATTGGGATTTCATGGCAGCAAATAAAAACAAGTTTATATTCATCAATTGAAAATATCGATGTCGTTGTTGTCAATTCTGCTTCAAAGGCAAAACTCGACTATGATGAGCACCAATCGATGGGATGGCGAGTCATCGCTGTTGGAGGGCTTGCGCTTTCGCGTGGATTAACCCTCGAGGGGCTGGTTGTTTCTTATTTTTACAGAAATACATCAACATATGACGTATTAATGCAAATGGGGCGTTGGTTTGGTTATAGAACAAAATATGAAGACATTGTTCGGGTTTGGATTACCAAAACATCTGCAACCTGGTACGGAGAGATTGCTGGCGCAATCGAAAATTTACGTCAAGACATTAAGAGGATGTGCTATCTAAAAATAACGCCAAAAGACTTTGGCATTCGCGTTAGAAATGACTCAGACGATTTATGCATTACCGCATCAAATAAAATGCGAAACGCTATTGATAAAATCGATAGACAAAACGAGTCATTTTACGGAAACATTTTCGAAACTACACTCATTTCTCCATCTATAGATGACACATCTAAAAATTGGCAATCGGTAGAAAAACTGGCTAAAAAACTGACCAATAGAGACGACAAAATTCGGCAACCCTATTTCAGAAATATCACTAAACAAATAATATCCGAATTCTTAAAATCTCTCGCTTTGCCTGATGTTGGTGGCCAGTTCGATCAAAATCAGATATGTCGCTTCGTGGAAACGAACAATGACAAGCATTTAGACCACTGGGATGTTTTGTTTGTAAGCAAAGACGAATCGGAATTGGGCGATGCAGCTGAAATCAGTCTACCTAATGACATCAAAATTAAGCCAAACAATAGAACGTGTTCTATGACGAACGGCGGCTATATTTCAGTATCCGGCGGTTCCGCCCATATTGGCTCGCGGGACACAAAAACCGGTCTGTCTGCAAGCCAAATAAAAGAAGCAGAAAACGCAAGAGTCGACTTTACTAAAAATGCTAGTCAGAAGATTTATATGATTAAAGGACGAAATCCTTTATTAATCATTTATTTTTTAAACCCGGCATTAAAAAATTACGAATCGACTTTTAGCGAAGCGCTGACCATATTATCTTCACTTAAAAATGGGATTATACCAGTATTTTCTGTAGGTTTTCCTCAAAACGATGATCCAAATCTTAAAGAATCCGTTCTTTACAAAACTAACGCTGATGCGAACTACTATAAAAAGGCTGGATTTTTAACAGAAGAATCAAAGGAGGTTGATGAAATATGACGGAAACAGTAAAGGAAAAATTCGCATTAATTACCAACGAATCACATTTTATTAGGGTCGATGAGAGCCATCCACTAAATCTGTGGATTGGTATCAACAAAGATGGCCATAAATCGCTAAGATTCATTGGTGAATTTTCTCCAGCTACGATAACTGGCACTGGAATTATTGAAGTAAAGCAATTTGAATTAGACGCAACAAAGTGTCTCCAGTTTTCGCTTATAGACCAAGAATCTTCTGAACTATTCTATAAATTTTGCGACGATATCATCGAGAGTTCTAGAACGGGTTCCAATCAGGCGGGTGGGTATAGATTTTTGTGTACTAGGTACCTTAAGTGGAGAAAAATGTTCGTCGGAAGAGGAGAAATACTATCGAGGGAGAAAATATTAGGCTTAAGTGGCGAATTATATTTTCTGGATTCTTATATGATTCCAAGATATGACCAAACTAGTTCAATTAAGTCGTGGAGTGCTCCAGACCCAACCATAAAAGACTTTTCCATAAATGACACATGGTATGAGATTAAGACAACAGGCGCGAAATCCGAGACCGTCAAAATTAACTCCGTCCAGCAACTTGATTCTGACAAAAGTGGTTTTCTAACAATAATAAAAGCAGAAAAAATGGCGCCTTCATTTAACGGAGTAACGCTTAACGCATTAGTGTTAAAAATTACTAAAGAATTGTCGTCTCCTGATGATGTTGATGAATTCCAAACAAAATTGGCGCTTGCCGGTTATGCATATAATGAAGTTTACGATGCCTTCGTTTATGATATTAAAAGCATGACAATTTACGCCGTTGACAAGGATTTTCCGGCTTTAAGACAGGCTTCTTTAACGAAGGCAATTCAAAATATTGAATACGATTTGTATATATCACAAATAGAAAAATGGAGAGTAAACAATGACAATTGAAAAATACAGATCGGACTTCGTTGAACAAACAAGAATTAACGCGCAGTCGAATGGTGTAACTCCTGACGAACAATTTGTTCAAGACGCAGTCGACCGTCTTGAATCAATGGATGAACTCGTAGACCCGTTCATCAAATACTTTGGACAAAAAGGTCCAAAGGGCGCAATGATGAAAATAGATGGTTATTCCATCGATCCAGCTGATAAGTCTCTAATTCTTTTTTTAAGCGACTTCCGCAATTCCGATGAACCAGGGGTCCTTATTCGTACTGACCTAGAGAATTACTATCGCCAAATGTCCACTTTCCTTGTCGCGTGTATTTCAGATACTCTAGCTAATTATTGCGATGCTTCTAACGAATACATCAAAATCGCGGCTGATTTTAGGAGACGCTTTGACATTAAATACGTCAATGAAGGTGAAGACGAGTCGATTGAAAAAATAAAGCTTATTGTTTTTACCAACGCTCAATTATCGCAAAAAGTAAAAAGCTTAGAAGATGAGGAATTTCTCGGCAGAAAGGTCGAACGAAACGTTTGGTCTCTGGAAAGATTTTTTGAAATAGATTCTCAGGGCATTGAAAAAGAGCCCGTTGTTATTAGCACGAATGATTTTGAACTGGGCGGTATACCCTGTTTAAAAGCCGAGATGTCAAGCGGCCTTGATTATGATGCTTATCTTGCAATTTTGCCCGGAAAATTTCTATCGGACATCTATTACAAATATGGAAGTAGACTTCTAGAAGGAAACGTCCGTGCTTTCTTGTCGAACAAAGGCAAAATAAACCAAGGAATTCGCAGAACCATTCTCGAAGAACCAACGAAATTCTTTACCTATAATAACGGTATAGCCTGCACAGCTGAATCCATCAAAATCGTTAACAAGGATGAACAACTACTAATAACGGAAATGAAGGATTTCCAGATAATCAACGGCGGACAAACCACCGCTTCACTCACTTCCGCGTTTTTAAAGGACAAATCAAAGCTCGAAAATATTTTTGTTCCAATGAAATTAACCGTAATAAGGGACGACGAGCAATATGATTCGATGGTTCAAAAAATATCTCGTTATGCCAACTCTCAGAACAAAGTTACGGACGCCGACTTCTTTTCTAACCACCCATTCCATATTGAATTTGAAAAGCTCTCTAAACGAATCGTTGCTCCCGCTCCGCATGGTTCCGTGACTCAAACCATGTGGTATTACGAAAGATCAAGGGGCAAATATAATCAAGAAATGTTTAAAATGCGAGAAAGCGAAAGGAACGCATTTCAAACAAAGTTTCCGAAGAGCCAGGTAATTAAAAAAGAAGAACTTGGTAAATATTACAACACTCTCGCGATGAAGCCGCAAACCGTAGTAAAAGGCGCGGTTAAAAATATGGCTGATTTTGCCAAGACCGTAGACGATATCTGGCAAAATAGACGGCAGGAGATAAACGACGTGTTCTTCCAGCGCATGGTTTGCGGAGCAATCATGTTCCGGGAAACAGATAAAATGGTCGCTAATGCTTCGTGGTATGAAACCGGTGGTTTTAAATCACAAGTAATTCCTTATACTATAGCCAAAATTTTGTCGTCAATTCCAAGCGGATACGAACTCGATTGGGACAAAATATGGCGCAATCAAGAAATGTATCCATCTCTCGCCTCAGAGGTATCAATCGTTGCAAAAATTGCGAACGATTTTATCCAAGACAGTCATGGCGCTCTCGTTTCAGAATATGCTAAAAGGGAGACGACATGGACGGCATTTAAAAACTTACCATATGAACTAACTCCGCAATTTTTGAAGAGTCTCGTTAATTCATCATTAGTAGCCGAAAAGCAAAGCCAAGCCTCGAAAGACCAGAAGCTCACCAATGAGTTGGACGTCGAAGCCGAGATTTTCAAATTGGGCGGGCCTTATTGGAGAAAATTGCTTTCCGAAGGCCTTGAAAGAAAGATTCTGGGTCCAATGGATGTGGGGCTTCTAAAGGTAGCCGCATCAATCGATACATCCCGCCCGATGATGCCGACGCCGAAACAAGCGAAAGATATTTGGAAATTACGTGAAAGATTAGGAAAAAACGGAGTTCTAATTTGACTCCGCTTTTTCTAAATAAGCTTTAATTTCTTTTGCTATTGCGTAAGCTAACAACGGCGGAACGGCATTGCCAATTTGAGTAAAGGCAGACGTTCTGCTCCCCTCGAAATAATAATCATCCGGGAACGATTGTATTCTGGCGGCTTCCCTAACAGACAACGATCTAGCCTGTTTCAAATCTGGGTAAATATAATAGTGACCGTCTTTGGCGATGTGTGCCACCATCGTTTGACATGAATTCTTATCAGATTGAACCACTTTGAATCTATCAAGGAATGATTTTTTGTTTTTGTGTGTTTGCAATTTTTCCGGAATTTCGGTGTAATCAGGCGTTCTCCCGTTTTTTGCTGTGTACTTAATTACAAAACGATAAATTTTTCTATCGTGAACTGAAATGTTACGAGTGATATTCCAAGTCAAAACATCATCGGGCTTTCTTATTCCGGTGCTTGTTAGATATTTTGAGGCCTCGCCACCATATTTCTCTTTTTCTTCTCCGGGTTTTAAAGACGGGAGATCAGAGAATAAATCTCCAACCAAAAACGACGAATAAGCTTCGGGATTAGCCTTAGGATAAGGGAATGAGTCGGAAGGGATTGAGCTATCGGATTGTATACCAATAATTATTTCCCTCCTTCTTTTCTGCAAAACTCCATATTCTTCCGCTTTTAAAAGGCGAACTTCTATAGCATATCCGGCTTCTTTGCATTTTTTCTTCAAATCAGAAAAATATTTACCACCGCCGGCGGTAACAATGCCTTGAACATTTTCAAAAACAAAAAGTTTTGGCCTGTATTTTTTGAGAAACTTCAAATAAAGGAGATAAAGCTTGTTTCTTGGGTCTTTGCTCATATCGGTTCGAGACCGACCAACAATCGAATAAGCTTGGCAAGGAGGGCCGCCGATAATCACGTCAACATTATCCGCATCGACGTTTTTCATTCTTACATCAATTTTCCCAAAAAGTTCATTTATATTCTGGTCGGACATCTTCTCGCAAATTACCGAATCGGCAATAGATTTCGGCATCTTTTCGTAGAATTTTTCCTTAGAAATTTTCTTTTCAAGATATGATTTATAAACGTTTTTTCCCACTTCTGTTTTTTGCAAGTAGTAATAATAAGCCCTTGTCCGCAAGGTATCACAGGCTTCCGGCATCATTTCAATGTGGGCAATGCAATTAAAACCGGCTCTAAGAAAGCCTTCCGACAAACCGCCTGCACCCGCGAATAAATCTATAAAATTCATCTTAATCATTTTACCAGGATAAGTTATTACTTCAAGAAAATGACTGATATTATACTCTCTTTTTATTGCTCTTTGGAAATACTATATATTTATGCTAGTAACAATCGCCTATTTACGAACTGAGTGCATTAATAATTTTATTTTTTTCAAAAAATCGATTTTTTCACTTTGTGTGAGCAAAGCAAAAAATCATTATGATTAAAAATGAATGGATTAACCGGCTTTGACTAAATCTATGCTTTTGCCATTAAAACGATATGACCAAATAGACAAATCGCTCCAAGTTCTTTCCAATATTGGATGGCTTCCTGTGTTGTAAAATCTCTCAGGGATTTTTGGTTTTCTAGAATCGTCAAAAACATCATTGTCATAATCGTAAGCAATTAGATGAGCTTCTATCCGACCGTAATTGCCATAAGCGTACTTCTGGCAAACCCAATCGACATATTTCGCAAGCTGGACGATTGCCGAATGATGAGCGGTTCCTTTTTTCAGTTCAATAACAACGTACTTATAAGGCACACTGCTATTCCCGACATTCTTAACCCGATAACCAAAAACATCGATTCTATCCATGTAGTCAACGGGTTTAAACGGCGATGCACATAACTGATGAGTAACAAAATCGCATCTTTCTATTTGCCTGGGCCAGCCATTCGTATTAGTAAGCCTTTCGACAACAAGAGCTTCCAATGCCATTTCGTGGTCTAATTGATCAGTCCCTTTGCAACAGGCAGAAGCGCAATCCTCGGGGTGCAGAAGGTAATCATCGTATTTGTTTTTGTACAAGAATGTTTGCATGGCTTTTTGACGATTGCCATTGAATTCAAAAAAAGACGATTCCTTGCAATTTAAAGCAAAACATTCCTTTAAAGATTGGTTTTCGGCATCATCGATTTTGACAAAGCTTTTCTTCCAGAATGTTCTCAGCGAATTAAAAGTTTCCGGTTTATAAAGCAGAACGTCGTCCATATCGAGCGCGTCTTTGAAAAACACAGGATAAGGCTGGAAAAAACAAACCCATGGAACATTCCCATTATCGATATAAAGACAGCTGTTGGCGTTGCACAAAACAGAAGAATCGCAAGAGTGAGGATAATTCTGCATCCTGCAATCTGTGATTAAGTTCGTTAAAACTCCTACTCCATAAATCTTCCTGTCAGAAAAGAAATAAACATTGTCGCCTTCTCTCATCGAACAATAATCGGCTAATGTAGCTTCAAATGCATTAGAGTGGGGCAATTTAACGTGATCAAACTCAGTTCCGTATGCTCCGTCAGCAAAACATTTTTCGATGGTAGCCAAACCATTTTTCTTTGAAACCGCAAATATGAAACCTGCCATAAGTAGATTTATTATATATGAAAATTTGCTTGATCGATCTTGAATAGTAACGTATAACTATTTATAGTTAACACGGTAGGGCGAAATATGGACAAAACAGTAGTCGAACTATTCGCCGGAGTTGGTGGATTCAGAGTCGGCTTAAACAATATATCTAAGCTTGATAAAAAAGGCAGAGCCATCGAAAAAGGCCCATTCAAATTCGTGTGGGCCAATCAATGGGAACCTGCAACAAAAGTGCAGGATGCTTTCAATTGCTATGCTAAGCGTTTTGGCGATGACGGCTCATCGAATGTCGATATTGGACTAGTAAAGAAAAACGAAATTCCAGATCACACTCTTCTTTGCGGCGGCTTCCCCTGCCAGGACTATTCCGTAGCCCGTTCTCTTTCCAAAGAAAAAGGCATCGAAGGCAAAAAAGGTGTCCTTTGGTGGCAGATTAATGACATCCTCATTGCTAAACAACCGGCTTTTGTCTTGTTAGAGAATGTCGATCGCTTGCTTAAATCCCCATCCAAACAACGCGGACGCGATTTTGGTATCATTCTCCGCTGCTTCAATGACGCTGGTTATGGCGTTCAGTGGAGGGTAATTAACGCCGCCGACTATGGCCATCCGCAAAGACGCCGTAGAACCTTTATCTTTGCTTTTAGAAAAGACACCAAATATTACAAAGCTTTCAGCGCCACCCCAAACAAAGAAGAGGACATTGTCGTTATTACAAAAGAGATGATGTTCTCTAACAAGTTCGCTTGCGAAAAAGCCGGCGATGTTAGAACCACTCTCATCAATAAAGAGAAATTTGAAACCCTCATAGAGGTGTCCAACAAGTTCGCTTTCGCTTTTGAAAATGCAGGTTACATGTTAAATGGCGAAATTGTCACCGCTAAAGTGCAGCCGAAGTTTTCGGGCAAGCACAAGACCCTTGGCGATTGTCTTGAATCCCTGACCATCCCTGAATACTGCTACAAGGTCAACGTCAACAAATTCAAATACCTAAAAGGCGCTAAACACATTAACCGCACCGCTAAAAACGGCCATGAGTACATTTATTCGGAGGGGCCGATTCCATTCCCCGATAAACTCGACTGGCCATCGCGAACCATGCTCACAAGCGAAGGCACAACCAACCGCAGCACCCACTTCATTCAAGACCCAACCAGTGGCGAATATCGTATTCTCACTCCTATTGAGTGCGAAAGACTCGATGAATTCCCAGATGGTTGGACTGATACTGGAATGTCAGCAAAACGCCGCTACTTTATCGCTGGCAACGCTCTTGTTTGCGGTCTCATCCACTCTATGGGTTTGACCATCGAAAAAATAATCGAAAAAGAATAATCATAATTTTGTCGCGAGAACGAGTTAGTAGTTTTAACTATGCTTGTTATAATAAGCAAGTATGGAAAACAAAACCTATGATTCGATCGAAGAATTGCTCGCTACGTTAAAGCCGACGTACGGACATAAATTTAAAGAATACGACGTGAACGGGCGTCTCAATGACCCCAAAAACAAAGGCCGCCTTGGCCAAATCGTCGAGGAAGGCATCTTTCAGTATCCAATCAATTCCAGATCAGAAGCGGATTTTGCTAACCTTGGCGTCGAACTCAAGACCACTGGTGTCGTCATCAATAAGAATGGTTCCGTCAGAGCCAAAGAAAGACTCACTCTTAAGGTTCTTAACTACAACGACGTCGCCATTCAGGATTTTGCCCATAGCAACGTCTGGAGCAAATCCAAATCGATGCTTATCGTTTTGTATGACTATCTCCGTGGCATGCCTTATGGCGAAATGCCGATAATCAGTGCTTTCGATTTTCATTTCACCGATGCCGAAAAGAAAATTCTCCAAGACGATTACAACATAATCGCCGGAAAGATTAGAGCCGGTAAGGCCGAGACTCTTTCAGAAGGCGACACCATGTATCTTGGGGCTTGTACTTCTGGCACTGGCAAACCCGTCCCACAGCCATATTCTTCGACGATGGCCATTGAACGTAAATTCTGCCTCAAGTCAGCTTTCATGACGGCCCTCGTGAGACGGTATTTGAACAACGAGAAAATCGAGAGCATCCTTTCCTTTAAGGATTTGACTAACGAAACGTTTGAAGAGGCGATTCTTCGCAGATTGTCGCCTTATTTTGGCTTAACTGAAACTGAAATTGCCACAAAGTTTGGTATCGACACCACCGCTAAAAACCGTTACGAACGCTACATTGCCGCGATGCTCGGCATCAAAGGCAAGGTGGACAAGACAGCCGAATTCATGCAGGCCAACATCAACCTTAAAACCATTCGCGTCAATGAGAATGGCCGAATCAAAGAATCCATGTCTTTCCCGTATTTTGATTTCCGCGATATCGTTGATCAAGACTGGTACGACTCGGATATCCGCGAAAGCTTCTCCAGTCAAAAATACTTGTTTGCCATCTATCACCAAAAGGATGGACAACTCGTCTTTGAACGTATCCAGTTCTGGAACCTTCCCGAGAACATCATCGACCACGAGCTCATGGGCACTTACGAAAAACTCCAAGAAGTTTTACGCTCTGGCAATATCGTCGCCAGTATCGATTCGAGAGGAATCCGCCACAACAATTTCCCGGGCATGGCAGAGAACGGCATTTGCCATATACGCCCACATGGCATAAACAAATACGACACTTGCCCGCTGCCTGTGCCTGATAGGCTAACTGGCGCAACCGAATACACCAAGCAATGTTTCTGGTTAAACAACAAGTACATCGCAAACGTTATTTCCGTTAATAATACTAAGAAATAATAATATAGAAAAACCGCTTGCCGTAGAGGCAAACGGTTATTTTTTAATAACAGACAATCACAGAAGCGCGGCTTTATTTTTTGCCTGACTTTTCTAGAACGATTCTGAAATGGCCAAGAAGGTGTTTGACCCCTTTTGCTGTCATAAAACGTCATTAATCTGATGGCGTGGACAAATTGAAACAACCAACCAGATTACGACAGCGTGACTTTACCGTCCGAACATTGAACGTACTGAACCCTGGTGGATGAGAAAACATTTGAAAGGTTAGAACCAACGGCAGTAGTGAAAGCCGCAGTCGTTCCGCCATAGGAGGCGGCTGACAGAAGGGTGCAACCGCTGAAGGCTTGAACGCCGATGGACGCCACGGAGGAAGGGATGGTGACCGAGGAGAGGGAGGAGCAGTAGCAGAAGGCTTGAACGCCGATGGACGCCACGGAGGAAGGGATGGTGACCGAGGAGAGGGAGGAGCAGTAGCAGAAGGCTTGATCGCCGATGGACGCCACGGAGGAAGGGATGGCGACCGAGGAGAGGGAGGAGCAGTAGTAGAAGGCTCCGAAGCCGATGGACGCCACGGAGGAAGGGATGGTGACCGAGGAGAGGGAGTGGCAGTAGCAGAAGGCATAAGCGCCGATGGACGCCACGGAGGAAGGGATGGTGACCGAGGAGAGGGAGTGGCAGTAGCAGAAGGCATAAGCGCCGATGGACGTAACAGAGGAAGGAATGGCGACCGAGGAGAGGGAGGAGCAGTAGTAGAAGGCATAAGTGCCGATGGACGCCACGGAATCGCCAATTATTACGCTGGTAATTTTGGTTTCTTTGAAAGCGGACCCCCCGATGGCCTTCACCGGCTTGTTCTTGTATTGTGTCGGAATCGCTACCGTCTCTGGCAATGTGGCGGTTGCGGACTTATAGGCAATGTAGTAGGTTTCATCGGCGCTGAGGACGTAGTCCAGGTAATCCGCCTTGCTGAACTGGGCCGTCGCGGTGACATCGCCCGTGATCGCGGACGTGGAATTGTCCCATCCGGTGAAGACGTAACCGTAGTCGTCATCGGCAGGCTTTGAAGGCTTGGTTCCGGTATATTCAGCCGATGATCCGTAATCGACGGTGTTCGTCTGCAATGTAGACCCATTATAGTTGACGAATTTGACCGTGTATTTGTTAACAGTACTGCTATATTGGGCATAGCGGTCGCAATTGTTCGTGATGTTTTCTAGCGGCTTATCCCAAGAAGAAAAGGCATAGGAATACTGCGCCGTCTTGGCCTTAGACGGGGCATCGCCTGTATAGGCAACCGTCTCGCCATACTTAACGGTCTCGGTCTTTAGCAACGTTCCATCCTCGTTTTTAAATGAAACATAGAATGTACGCAATTCCTTGCTGAACTGAGCGCTGAACTTCGTATCAGAACGGACGTTCGTCGTGGCCTTGTCCCAGCCACTGAAGGTGTAGTCGTATTTCTCGTCGGAGGCCTTCGTGGGGATCGCTCCTTGGTAGACGGCATCGGTGCCGGCATCCACCACGACCGTATAAACGAGTTTGTTGTCGCCATCGTAGAAAGTGACGCTGTATTGCCTTAGAGCATCTTTAAATTGGGCGGTAAAGGTTACATCCGAAGTAACGTTGTCCTCGGATTTGTCCCAGCCAGTGAATGTGTATGTGTGCAATTCGTCTTCGGGTTTGGTCGGAGTCGTCCCAAGATACGTTGAATTCTCTCCATACGCGACCTTGTGGGAGTCAAGCGAGGTTCCGTCATAGTTTAGGTAGTTGACGTTATATTCGCGCAAAGCGTAATCGAAGGTGGCCTTAAGGGTTTTGTCCTCCGTGACGTGGGTCAAAGAGTCGGACCAGCCTTTGAACGTATAGACATACCGTTCATCCTGGGCTTTCGTTGGGGTGGCTTTGCTAAAGGCGGCGTCTTCGCCATAGGCCACTCTTTGAGTCTCAAGAACGGAATCGTCCCAGTTCACGAAAGTGACGACGAAGGAATTCCTGGCACTGACGAACTGAGCCTTCAATGTTGTGTCTTTGGTGATGTTGTTTTCGTCTCCATCCCAGTTCTTGAACGCATAATCGTACTCGGCGTCCGCGGGCTTGGTTGGCGTCTTTTTCGTATAGGCGGCATTCTGACCGTATTTCACGGTCTCCGTCTCAAGGGTGGAATCGTCCCAGTTCTTATATGTCACGGTGAACTCGTTAAGGTCATAGGAATACGTGGCTTTGACCGTGCGATCAGAAGTCACGTTATCTAAGGAATCCGACCAGCCTTTGAAGGTGTAATGATATTGGTCATCCGATGGTTTTGTCGGATTGGCAGTCTCGCCCGGATCGGCGGTTTCGCCATAGGCCACCTTATCAGTGGCCAACACGCTGTCGTCATAGTTAAGGAACGTCACGGTGAAGATCTTTTGGATTTGCTCGTATTGGGCGGTGAGTACCATGTCCTTGACGACATTCACGTCCGAATCGTCCCAGCCTTTGAAGGCATAGACATAGGGATCGCTGTCCGGCTTGGTTGGGGCCGTTCCGTCATAATGGGCGTTCTCGCCATAAAGAACCTCGTCAGTCTCGAGAAGGGCGCCATCGTAGTTCTTGTATTCGACTTTGAACTTCTTGACGGTTTGCTCATATTGGGCCACCACTGTCACATCGTGGGTTATGTTTGCAATGGATCCGCTCCAGGACTTGAAGGTGTAGGTGTATTGGTTGGTTCCTTGTCTCACCGGGGTTTCTTTGTCATAAACGGCCGTGCCGGCATATGGGACTTTGACCGTCGACAAAGCGGTTCCGTCATAGTTGACGAAATTAACCGAATACTGGTTCACGGCCGAATCAAAGACGGCCTGGTAATCAGTATCCGCGGTGACAGCGGTTAGTTCTTTGTCCCAGCCTTTGAAAGTATAGGTGTATTGGTCGGTTCTCGTTTTTGTCGGAGTGGCGCCAACATAACTCGCGATTGTGTTGGCAAGAACCATGTCGTTTTCATAGAGAACACTTCCGTCATCGCTTAAGAAACGAAGTTTGTAATAGGTCTCTCCGCACGAGGAGAGAGACACCACCGCCAACGAGCCGAGCAAAACGGTAAGAACTTTAAGATGTTTCATAAAATACCCCCTAAATGGTGCCGGCATAGATGAAAAACCGGTTACCGATTATTCATTTAATCAATATAAGTAAAACAAACTTCAAGGCCAGTTAATGACACTCTAAGACAGAACATTGAAAAAAATGATGCCTCAAGGTTTTAGAAGAATGAGCTTTTTTCTCGAACTTAGCCATACCACCACGGCTTTTATCTAGTAAATAACCCACTAAAACAATAGATGAAACAAGCGTTTTAGCTATAGCCATCACAAAATTGTGGCGTATCTATTTCTGATAGCAATAAAATATATTTAAAGGAAGGGACATAACCATCTATGGCCACTAAGGCAGCAAAGAAAAAGAAAACCAAAGTCGATCCGGCCGATGAAGCCAAAGCCAAAGAGCTCATTGAACGCTACAAGAAGTTGGGCGAAGAGCAAAGCGAGTGTGTTACGGCTCTGTATATGTTGTGCAAGAAAGATCCGGCCTTACGACCCCTGCTCAATGATTTTATTATGAGTTTAAGCGACACCATGGAAGAAGCTCTTCAATCCAGCGAAAGAATAATTAAGCGAAGCGACGACGGCAAAGCCTGAGCCCTATCGATTGGTCTAAAAGAAAGCCCCGTTCGGATGAACGGGGCTCTTTTCGTATAGAGGTGTTTATTTAGGCAACCGTCCAGATAACCGGATTATTGCTCGTATCGTAATGCCAATAACGCTGGGTGCCACTGGTAGTGGGTTGGGTCTCCGAATAAAGGAGATACTCGGCGTCCAAATTGATTCCGAGGTTGTTCCAACCAGACTGGTAACCACTAGGAACGCTCGTGGCCTTTAAGTAGATCTTCATCTCCGAGGAGCAGCCACTGAAGGCATAGCCATAAATTGTCGTGACGGAACTAGGGATGATGATACTCTTCAGGCTCGCATCTTGGCCAAAGGCCATCATGTCAATAGTCGTGAGGGCACTTGGCAATCTAACGGAAGAAAGCTTGGGGCAATTGGCTAAGAAGCCATTAGCCAACTTCTCGCCAGCAGCCAATAAGAGATCCGCGCTTTCAAGAGACGCACATTTATTAAAGACCGACATCACATTGTTGATGCTGACATTGTCAGGAATGGTGATGCTCGTTAAAGCTGTATTGCTGAAAGCCCCCTTTCCTAAGGTCACGGGAGTGGTACTAGGCCACGTGATATCCGTAAGAGAAGAACAATCTTTGAACGATTGGACGCCAATCGAGAGACTAGACGAAGCGACAGCAGATAAATCTAAGGTCGTTAGATTGGTGTTACTAGCGAAGATCTTCTCACCTACGGTCGTAAGAGTGGCGGGGGCTTTATAACTCGTTGGCGAACCGACATAACCCTTTAAGGTCGTGCTGTCTTTGTCGTAATAGAAGTGACCCGAGGCATCAAAGACGATATTGGGATTAAGACTCGTAATAGAGATATTGGCGCACCCTAGGAACGAATCAGCGGCAAAGGTCATGTTCTCCGTGATGGTGAAGGAAGTTAAGCCCGTATAGGCGAAACACTTGCTGTCCAAGGTGACTAAGGAAGAAGGAACCGTGACGGAAGTGAGGTTAGCGCAGCCCTCAAAGGCGCTGTCCTTGAGCTCCGTGATCGTGGTGCCACTTAAGGAAACAGAAGTGAGGTTCTTCACCTTACTAAAAGCGCGGGCGTCAATGGCGGTAACGGAAGAAGGCACCGTTAAAGTCTTCGGTCCTAAGGTATTAGCAAAAGCGGAATTCCCAATCGTCGTGAGGCTACTAGGAAGATTGAACACATAGTTGGTGCAACCCTTAAAGCAATTGGTGCCAATATTAGTAACACTAGAAGGAATCACAAAGTCCGTCAAAGCGGTATCGTTATTAAAGACCCCGTAACCCCCTAATAAGAAGGGGACATCGTAAGAAGAGGGGGTCGTGACGGAAGTTAAGCCTGGGCAACCAGCAAAGGCAAAGGAGCCTAAGGTATTAAGGTTGCCAGTAAGAGCCACTGAATGGAGACCCGTCTTCACGAACGCGTTCGCCTTAATCGCCGTTAAGGACGAAGGGAAGGACACGGAAGCAAGCTCATAATCATCCTCAAAGGCGGCTGGGCCAATACTCTTAAGGGCTGTGCTTTCGATATTCGTCTTACTAAGGTGGTTACAATATTCAAAGCAAGAATCGCCAATGGTCTTGAGACCCGTTGGCAAGGTAACTTCCCTTAAGTAAAGGCAAGACTGGAAGACGCCGACACCAAGGTCCGTCACATAACTCTTGGAAAGATCAACGCTCGATAGATGCGAACCCGAGAAGGCGTAATCGAAAATCGAGACGATATTGGAGGGAACGACATAACTAGAAGCGGTATTGCCTTTGTAATAAGAATAAAGGACATTGGTGTGCTTATTGATTAAAGCCCCATCTATCACGGCTAGATAAGGCGAATCACTCGAGACCTTGAACTCCACGTTCGAAAGCCGCTCCGCCGTCGCGGTATTCCAGGTAACGGAGATAAGCGAAGTAGGGAGCGACATCTCCGTCACATCCTTTAAGTCATTAAGGCTCATCTTCTCGACGGGATAAGAGACATCACTCACGGTGAAAGTGGATGGTATGACAAGGGTGCCAATCTTTTCGACACCCTTAAGCGAAAGGGTGTTCGTCGTGGTATCGAAACTATAGATCGTTTCGTTCTTGACCGTGGACCACACCGCCACTAAATCATTATCAGCGGTGATGGAGTTATAGAAGGCATCATCAAGAACCGTCGAAGTGCCCGAGAGAGCAAAGCCACTTAAGGCATACGCCGCCCCATCGCCACTCGGAGTCTTCCGATAGCCGCCATCATAAGAAACGGTGCCTTTATCTTTTGCACGCTTCGTGGCTAATAAGGTCGTCTTGTCGCTATCGTAGAAACGGATGGTGTGATAGCTAAAAGCGTCACCCGCCCCACTTGGCAAAGTGATTTTGCTCGTCCCCAGCTCACTCACGGTGAGAGTCGTGATGGTAGTCCCCTCAATATCCGAATGCGGAACCAGGGCTTTAAGGAAAGCGTGGTTCTCGTAGTAAAGAGAGGTGGAAACCAGTTCGCCTACAAGATTTGGCGCCACAGGAGTCTTGTAGCTATGCGTCAGCGCATCATAGGTTAGGCTTTGATACAAGGATCTCAGACAAGCAGTGAGATCGCTCTTAGATAGATACATGCAATAGAGAGTCTCGTCCATCTCTTTTAACTGGGGATACATCGAGAGCATGGAAGCAAAGCCAAAATCATAGTAAAGGCAATCTCCGGCGAAGGCTTCGTAGGAGCTCCCGACGCTCGTTCCTAAATCCATCGGGTCATAAACAGTGCTTATTGCCCCGGTCGTGGTGTCGACCTCAAACTCCATGAGGACACCCTTAGCGTCAGCGGAATAATAGCGATGGTATTGGCCAAAACTATCATCCTCGCCGTTTCTTTCGGCGTAATTGCCATCATAAGTGCCGACTTCCGTCACGACGCCTTTCTCGTTTTTCTGGGTGAGGGTGGCATTTCCTAGTTTGTTCACGAAGAAATCCACGAACTCGTCTTCGGTTACTTTATAAGCCGCTTCGGTATCGACCGAAGTGCTCGTGGATTCACTCGTGGATACACTCGCGGAGACACTCGCGGAGACACTCGCGGAGTCACTCTTTGAAGTGCTCTCTCCACTACTACTATTGCTGGAGGTCGTTTTCTTCGCACAACCCCCTAACACCAACGTACTTGCGAGAGCCAACACCAATAAAGATTTTTTCATGGTTATTTTCCCCTTCTAAAATAATTCTCTACGTCAATAATAAACCGAACAATGTACTTCATAACGCATTTTTTGCTGATTTTCTAGTGTCAAAATTTGTCAACTAAACAAATAAAAAGCTACCTCTCATCCTTTTGGGTGAGAAAGGTAGCCTTATCTACCATTAGGCCTGAACCCAAATCACCGGATTCTTGTTCGCGTCGTAATGCCAATAACGCTGGGTGCCCGCACTCGTGTAGTCCGGCTCGGTATTGGAATAAAGGAGATACTCGGCCTTCACGTTATTGTCGAGGGTATTCCAATCGCTCTCAAAAGCGGGTGGAACAACCACCGCTTCCAGGTAGAGCTTTAGATCTTCGGAGCAACTAGCGAAAGCGTGGGACCTAATATGGACGACCGAGCTAGGAATCACAAGGCTCTTGAGACTGGTATCGTCGGCGAAGGCAGCGGAGTAAATCGACGTCAAAGACGAAGAGAGCTTGACGCTCGAAAGCAAAGGACAACTCGCGAAGGCCTCACCTTGTAAGATCTTACTGGTCGTCGCGGAAAGATCCACGCTCTCGAGCTTGGCGCACTCGTAATAGAGATTGCTCGCGTTAGAGATATCGACATTGCTTGGCAAAGTGACACTCGTGAAGCCCGTATTCTTAAAATCGTCGGTCTTCAAGGTGACTTGGCCCGATGGGAAAGTAACATCCGTCAAAGCCGTATCATCGAGAAAGGCCCCATAGCCAAACGTCAAGGCGGAGGTAACCGCGGAGAAGTCGGCCTTGGTTAACGAAGACAAATAAGACAGAGCGTGATCATCCGTTTTCGTTAAAGTGGCGGGCGCCTTATAGGAGGTGGGGCTACCCACGGAAGCGATAAGGTCCGTCAAGCCAGTGTCATAGACGAAGTGACCCGTCGTATCAAGCGCGTATTGGCTCGTATTGAGGTTCGTAAGGGTCAAATCCTGGCAAGCACTGAAGGCCCCCGTATCAAACAACATGTTCTCCGCGATGGTGAAGGTCTTTAAGCCCGTGTTAGCAAGGCAAAAAGGATCGAGCTTCAGGAGGGTTGAGGGAAGAGTAATCGAGGTGAGATTCGTGCAATTTCGGAAAGCGTAAGACGTTAATTCCGTGAGCGTGGTCTTCGATAAATCGGCGGAAGTCAAAGCCTGCACGTGAGCAAAGGCGCCCGAGCCGAGACTCGTGACGGTGGAAGGAAGCGTCAGGGTCGAAGGCCCTAAGGTATTACTAAAGGCGCCCGCGCCGATGGTCGTGAGTTTGCTGGGGAGATTGAACGCGTAATGGGTATCGCTATCAAACGAACTCTCGCCGATCGTAGTGACGCAATCTGGAATGAGGAAAGTCTCTAAGGAAGTGCAGCCCATGAAGTCCGAACCATTCTTTAAGAGATCCGGCGCATCGATGGAGGTGCCGGTGTCCACTTTCGTAAGGAACAAGCAGTGCAAGAAAGCGGAGCCTCCGAGGGTCTTTAGATTGGAGGGCAAATAAATGTAAGAAATGAGCGTATTCTGAAACGCTTTGGCCCCAATGGAGACGAGGGTGTTAGGCAGTGTCACCTCTTTCAAGTTTTCATCATCGCCAAAGGCGCTCTCGCCAATCGTCGTGACCGCGGTGCTCTTTAAGTTCACGGAGGCTAAAAACATGCAACCGGAAAAGCAGTTTGCGCCGATATTCTGGAGTTTGGTTGGGAAGCTGAACTTCTTTATTTTCTCGCAACCAAAGAAGACGCCCTCGCCTAAGCTCGGGATGCTGCTTTCGGAGAGATCGACTTCTTCCAGGTTAGTATAGGCAAAAGCAAAATCCGCAATGGTGGATAGGAACTTATCCGCCACATACTTTGTCTCCGTGCCCCTGCCGTAATAGCTATAGAGGACCATGCCCTTCTTATTAAGGAGCGCCCCATCCTTCACTTGGAGTTTGGTGGAAGTGCTGTCGACGGAAAATTCCACGTTCGAGAGAAAGACGTTGTCGTCGGTGGTCGAGACTTTCGTGACTTCGCTCACCGTGGCGGGCAAATAAACCTCCGTCAAATCCAAAGTGAGCTTATCCAAATTCAGCGCCACCACATCAACATCGTCAACGGAGCTTGGGACTTTCAAAGAGCCGATGCCGGCTTTGCCATTAAAGGTCAAAATGCCCGTCGAGTGGTCGAATTCATAGAGATCGGCATTATCGACTTTCTCCCAAATGGCTACGAGGTCATGATTGCCATACGTGGTCTGGAAGAAAGTGTCATCCAGCTGATTCGACTTCCCCATGAGGGACCAACCGCTGATGGTGTAGGAACCCGTGTCCTCCGTTAAGGCGTGACGATAGGAACCCGAATAGCTGACGGACTGACCATAGGCCACGTACTTTTGATTTAATAAGGTGGTCTTATCCTCATCGTAGAAACGGACGGTGAAATAATCGAGATAGTTGGCGTTTTCGGTCGATAGGCCCGTGATGACGCTCGAGCCATATTGCGAATAGGCATAGGTCGTCGTTTCTTCTGAGCCGCCAGCATACATCTCCAATAGTTGCGATTCGACGAGATACTGGTTATGGAAGGATAACGAGGTGACCTGGGTTTCGCCAAAGTAAATTTGGCTTTCCTTTCCTTTATAGGAATGGGTGCTGCTATCGTAGGTTAAGGAAGCGTAATAGCCTTGTAGATACGGCTTAAGGATCTTTTCATCAAAATATATGTCCACCGCGGCGGTGGAGATCTTGCCAGAGAGATCCTTGAGGGAGTCAAAGCCTAGGTTCGTAAAGAAGAAATTGGTCCGCACGACTTCGTAGTAGCTTTTGGCGTTCAATAGACCCGTTTCATAAGGCTCATAAACATTCTCCAGCTGACCATTAGAATGCAAGACATCGATCTGCCGGAAGACACCCGCGGCGTCGACTTCCGAATAGGAGTACTCCCCACCACTGGATGAACCATCGCTCACTGCTAGCCCTTGCATGCCGCTATAGACTATCTTCGTATAATGGTTATTGTGGTTGCTGTTCGAGATATCGATCGTGACGTTAGAGAGCTTATTCATGAGGGCATCGATAAACTCCGCCTCACTCACTTTATACGCCGCTTCGGGGTCAACGGGCAGGGTGCTACTGCCACTGCTACTCGAGGAACTCGACGAAACGCTCTCGGAACTGCTAGTGCCGCTATCCGAAGCGCTGCTCGAAACGGGTTTCGTGCCACAGCTAGCGAGCAATAAGCTACTCGCAAGGGCCATCACCAATAAAGCTTTTTTCATGTTCTTTTATCTCCCTTTCCTTAGGCGACCGTCCAAATGACGGGGTTCTTATTCGTATCGTAATGCCAATAACGCTGGGTGGTATCGGTGGGTTGGGTCTCCGAATAAAGGAGATACTCCGCGGTAGTCTTAGAGTCGATCGCGTTCCAGCCGGTCTGGTAACCACTAGGAAGCGCCGTCGCGCCTAAGTAGATCTTTAGATCCGACGAGCAACCCTGGAAGTTGTTCGTCCCGATGGTGGTGACGGAACTAGGAATGACAAAGGTCTTGAGCTTCGTGCAGCCATTAAAAGCGGAGCCAGCGGCTAAAAGATCCGGAGCGGCTATCGAAGCGTCCGCGGTGACGGCCTGAAGGCTCCGGCAATAGCAGAAAGCACTGGCGCCGATGCTCTTTAAGCTCGCGGGCAAAGATAGCGAATGGAGGGCCGAATACTCGAAAGCGTAGTCGCCGATATTTAAAAGCGTGGCAGGGAAACTGACGCTCGTTAAAGCCGTGCAGTACCCAAAAGCGTATTTATCGATCATCGTAAGGCCAGTGTCTTCTAAGTTGATGGTGGTCAAATTGCTAGCATAGGTAAAGCAATTCTGCCCAATCTCCGTAAGAGAGGAAGGCAAGGTGATCTTCTTTAAGCTTAGTGACTCAAAGAAGACGCCTAAGCCCAAGACTGAGACTGAGGTCGCCGAGAGGTCGACTTCCTTAATGTAGCCCGAAGCAAAGGCAAAATCATTAATGGTCGTCAGGGTTTTAGCCCCCACAAACTGCCTATTGGGGCTGCCGCTATAAAAGGAATACAAGGTCGTGCCATCCTTACTAAGCAAGGCCCCATCCTTCACTAGGAGTTTCGTGGAAGTGCTATCGACGGTGAACTCAATGTTCGAAAGGAAGAGGTTGCTGCTAGTGGTCGTCGAACGCGTAACTTTGCCCACGGAAGCCGGCAAATAGATTTCCGTTAATTTAGAGGTGATGGTGTCCAAATTTAAAGCCGTGACCGCCACGCCGCTATAGGTGCTCGGGACTTTCAAAGAGCCCACGCCATCATGGCCTTTGAAGGCCAAAACGCCATTCGCGCTATCGAAGTAATAAAGATCCGCATTATCGACCTTTTGCCATACAGCCACGAGATCATGGTTGCCATAATCCTCTAAGAAGAAGGCACCATCCAAGAGCGTGCTGGTGCCCATGATTTCCCAACCTTGGAGAGCGTAGGCACAGGTGTCATCCTTGAGAGCCCGACGATAAGAACCGGTATAGCTAAAGGAATTGCCATAAGACACATATTTCTTTTCTAAGATGGTCGTCTCATCCTCATCATAGAAACGGACGGTGTGATAATTGAGGTAATTGGCCGTTTCCGTCGTTAAATTCGTAATGGCACTGGAGCCATACTTCGAGTAGGCGTAGGTCGTCGTGGCCACTGTGCCATCCTCTTTCGTCATGACGTTCTTTGACTCTTTGAGGGCTTGGTTAAGGAACGAAAAATACGGAACCGTGGGATAACCGGAATTGTATCCTTTGCCTTGCACTCCTTTATAGGAATGGGTCGCGGAATCATAGGTTAGCGAAGCGTAATAGGTCTTTAGATATTGGCTTAAGGCCTCGGGCTCCGCGTGGAAGGTATAATAGTAAAAGTTCATGCCCGTTCCGCCAACTAGATCTGCTACGGAAGTGAAATTCAAAAACATGTACAGGAAATTGACGCGGTAGGCTTCATAGAAGCTCGTTCCGTTAAGGCATCCCGTATCAACAGGGTTATAGGGGCTTAAGAAGTTTCCGGCCGAGCAATCCATGCCGGTTTGGACGCCTTTCTCATCGACTTTTAGATAATGGTCCATCGTGTAAAACGACGAAACCATGCTCCATTGGCTCATCATGCCGCTAAAGATGATTCCCGAATAAGGAGGCGTAAGACCTTCGCCCGTAGCATCTATCGTCACGTTGGCTAACTGATTCATGAAGATATCGACGAACTGCCCTTCGCTGACTTTATAAGCCGCTTCGGGATCAACGGGCGAAACGGTGCTGCTACTGCTACTGGAAGTGCTAGTAGAAGTACTGACGCTATCCGAGTCGCTATTAGTTTCTGAAGCGCTGCTCGACACGGGTTTCGTGCCACAGCTAGCGAGTATCAACGTGCTCGCTAATGTCAGCACCAACAAAGTTTTTTTCATGTTTCTTTTTCTCTTAGAATGAAGAGATATCATGTCAATAATAGACCATTGAAGAATCAAGCGACTGATTTTTTAATACTTTTTAATTTACTAAATATCCTTGAGCTTTTCCTTAAGGAAAAACAAAGAGCCGAAAGTGACCACGATGTGTGGTAAACGATTGTTTTTGTAAAACGCCATCATGGCAAACGTCAATCTTTTGTTTCATGGTTAAGGAAAATGAACATTCCGACTGAGATCGCGACATTCAGCATCACATTTATCGTGACGTGATTTGTCAATCTATTATTTAAAGCGGCGTGATTAAGCGTTTACGATAGGCAAGACAACTATCACGATTCCTCTTAAAAAGAAGTCAAAGGCAAGAACCTCTTGCCACAATTTTGTTAGGAAGGATAAACTAATAGACGAAAGGAATAACCATTTAAAAAATTATGGCAAATTCAAAAGCTAAGAATTTTCTTCTTGGCAATCTACTCGTTCTGCTTGGTCTAGCTTGCGCCATCATCGCGATCTTCATGCCGTACGCCCTCGGATTTAACAAAATGGTAAATCCGCAAAACGCCTATACCTTCATCTTTGGCTACAAAGGAAGCAGTCTTGGCTCTTATGTCTATCCGTCCTTAAGCACCGCTTTAGCTGGCTGGATTTTAATCCTCGTCGGCTTAGTGAGCGCCTTAATCATCGTTCCGGTCGCCTTTTTGACCAAGAACGGACTTCGCATTGGCAAGTTCACCTTCGGCCAGGTCTTAGGCGGATTTGCTGCCTTGTTGCTCGTTGTCGGTGGCATCTTATTCTTCTTCCCAGCCATGCAGTACAACAATTACCTTAGCGTTGATCAAGGAACATACACCTTGGGCATTGGCTTTTTGCTCTCGGCCATCTTCGCCATCTTCGGTGGTGTCTTCTGCTGCTTGCCGTTATTCGTCACCCTTAAGAAATAAGGCTGACACTTAATTAGCAAAAACTGAGACAGCCTCACCGCTGTCTCTTTTTTATTTCCTACAGATTTGGCAGGCGGACTTCGTTCCCCTGCCCTTTTATGAGTGCTATTTTTTGGCCAACATCTTTCTTATAATAAAAAACAACAAAGGAGTCGGAACAATAAATGAACAAACTAAGGGAAATGTCGCCAGGTTTAAGACGTTTTTTGGGTGGCTTTCAAATGGTACTGAGCATTTTGGCCTTTATCGCCGGGCCGATTCTTATTCTCGTCGGCATCATCTTGGCGGTTAAAAGTCATAGTGGTCTGCCGGCGGCCATCTATATTCCTTCCGGCATCGGGTCTTTCATCTCTGGCTTCTTCATTTTCGCTTCAGGCGATATGTACGCGAATTACGACAATCAAATGGCAAAGCTAAACTCTCTTTATACCGAAAAACGTCAGGCCGAATATAAAAAGATAAATGCCGAGGAAAAGCCATTGCATGCCGTTATTGAGACTAAAGAGCCACAGCCAGATGTCGCTAACGAAAAGCTGCCTGAGAAAGAAACCGAAACGCCAGAAAGCTTAGGCATCACAAAAGAAAAATTCGAATTCCAAAAAGCTTTCGAGCGGTGCCTCGACCATGACGAAAAAGGCAAGGCGATCGATCTCATTAATGACGCCCTATCCAAAAACGTTATAACCGAGGCCGAATACCAAGAGTATTACTCTACAATAAAATAAGGCGTAAATGATTGGGCAGGCGGACTTCGTTCCCCTGCCCTTTCTTTATACGAAGAAAAAGCAAGAAAACAAAGGCCACCTCTAGCTTAACTGTCAAATCGTTAAGAACACCAAGGAAATTTTCCAACATTGTTTTGCCATTTTTGAGAAAATTTTCCAACATTGGTGATAAAAGACTGATACCGCGCGGACTTTTAGACATCGCTTTTTTCCACGTTTAAAAAATGAAACAAAAGTCACAATTGTGTCACTACAAAAAATAACAAAAGAAGATATGGTTGTTTTTCGCAACCACAAAATGTCAAAAACCAAAAGACAAGACAGGGACGAGCAAAAGAGAAAACAATACACATTCTTCGTCAACTAAAAGAATAAAGTGACCCTTAAATTTAACTAGCGACCGCTATTTGGTTTACTCCGATATTTTCGTATGAAAATACGAATGACATTGGTATTATTTCCTTGTCAAATATAGGGGATTATTAAAATGAATCAAAAACGTCAAGGGTTAGCCTTATTGTTGTTGGGCTTATTAGCCTTAACAGCCTGCGCGAAACCCACGTCGAGCTCGTCGAGCCAAACCGGAACGAACACCAGCAACGACACGGGGACTTCGACCTCGCAATCCGCATCCGCTTCACAGTCGACCTCGACTTCGACGTCCAAATCCACCGCGACTTCAAATTCGACCTCGACTTCGGAATCCACGTCGACTTCTACTTCGACTACTTCGACCAGTACCTCTTCGAGTAAGGAAGACGAATACGTCGTGGCCTTGTTCTTGGATTACGATGGATCGCTCCTTAGCGAACAACACGTCATTAAAGGTGCCATCCCGGATTATGAAGGGCCCGTCCCTCATAGAAACAGCGACACCCACTATAACTACACTTGGAAAGGCTGGGATAAGCCTCTAGCCGCGCTTACCGAGAACACGACTTACACTGCCGTCTACGAACAAGATCAGTTTGCTTATGACGCGAAGTTAGTCGACCATGACGGTTCCATCATCGCCACTATTTTGGTCTATGAAGGCAATTCCATTTTCCAGACCGTCCAACGGAATATTCCGGAACCGAAACAAACCATTTACACCGTGGGCGACACCGGAGTTTATGTTTTCTCTGGATATAATGGCGATTTGAGCGCCCCTCTTACCGCCGACACCACCTTCACCGCGCAATACACTTTCAACAGCGATCAAGTGGCGACCTTCTATTCCTTCCCGAATGACGTCGCTCTCGAGGCGCACACTGGCAGCATCGATAGCACCTATGATCTGCCCACTCCTCGCGCCAGCAAGGATTCCAAGTTCGAAGGCTGGTATACCGATGAGGCTTGTACTACCGTGGCGAATAGCTCTTTCACGATGAGCAAGAACACCACCATCTACGCCAAGTACACGGCCATGACCAAAGGCGCCGATTTCAATTACCAAATCGTGGGCGACCACGTCGAAATCATTAGCGTCTTTTCAACAAAAGAACTCGTCGAAGTGCCTTCAACACTAGAAAACAAGCCCGTCACCGTGATTAAGAACAAAGCCGTATTTCATCTTCCGAATACGATCTCCCTTGTCATCTCTGAAGGAATCACCACCATCGAGGATGAGGCTGTTTCTAATAACGAAAATCTCGCCATCGTCACGATTCCTGTTAGCGTCACTTCCATCGGCAAAAACAACTTCTCGTTGACAGTCGGCGCCCTCGGCTTTTCGAAGACATCGTATTTCTATGTTGATGAGAATAACCTCGACTATGTAACGACGGATGGGCACCTTATCATCGACCACAACACTTTGACCATCGTCGCCTCCGCCACGTACGGGCTAACGACCTACACTCTTCCTAGCAACATCCGCGCGATCGGCGACTATGCCTTCAGAGGTTCGACGCTTAACGTGGTCTATGGTTCGGATGCCTTGACCACCATCGGAGAAGGGGCTTTCTACACGAGCGTCATCTCCAACTTCACTATCATGGGGCAAATCAACCTCGTGAGCGTGGGCAAATTGGCTTTCTTCTCCACGAGAATCACAAGCTTTTGGATTGGGTCAAAGACCACCACGGTCGGCCCAGGCGCCTTCGCGGGCGAAACGCCGCTTTCTACCATCCGTATCTATGGTTCTAACGATACTTTCACCTGGGCTAATTACTGCCTCTATAAGACGGCGACAGGCGAACTCGTGGCCGCTAAGCAAGGCATCAGCACCTTGCCGGCTGCGATTAAATCCATCGCTCCTTACACTTTCTATGGAACGCTTGGCACCAGTCTCACCGTTCAAGGCGCGATTACCTCCATTGGCGAATACGCTTTTGCCAACACCCACTTTGTCTCCCCAAGCCTTGTCTTCAGTGACACCTCGGCCTTAACGACGATCGGGGACTACGCTTTCGCCAACAACCCTGCCCTTTCGACTTTCAATATCCCCGCCCAAGTCACTTCGATTGGCAAAGGAGTGTTCTTCGGCTGCAGCGCTTTAGCAACCATCACGGTCGATCCCACGAATACGGCTTTCTCCAGCATCAGCAACATTTTCCTCGTGAAGAACGCCACCCCGATAAACCAAGTCAATCTCATCGTCGCCTTCGCACCCAAGAATATGAATGGCAACTTCGTGCTGCCGCCTCTCCCTTTCCTTGCCTTAGCCGATGAGCTCTTTGGCCATAATTCGGCATCCGGCATCACCCAAGTCTCGGTCGCCCCGCTAACGCAATTAAGCGCGAACGTCTTCTTTGACGTCTATGGCATCACCACCATTGACCTCAGCACCGCGACCTTCACGACCGTGGTAACCAATGCCTTCGCTTATGGCCATAGCTTAACGACTCTCACGCTTCCTAGCACCATCACCTCGATTGAGACCAACGCCTTCTTGTATTCTCTTGTCCTCACCCACCTCAACTTCGCGGGCACGAAAGCCCAGTGGGCCCAAATCCATTTCGCCACGGGATGGAATGCCCATGTCGGCTTCAACACGGTGACTTGCAGTGATGGTGACGTCGCCATCACCCCTTCATTCCCGGATTAATGAGCCTAAGGATGGCTGGCCTGACGCCGCCATCCTTTTCTTTGGCTCCTTTTAGCCTAATAAAATGAGTTAGCTCTCCTTAGCGTGCTTATATCCTTATGGTTGATAAGGAAAAGAGAAATAACAATATTTGATTTCCTCCGTTATTTCCGTATTATTTTCATTTTTTAGCTGGTATCATTGACTTGGGCCCAAATGGCTTAAATCCGCTCTAGGGGGCAGAAGGACTAACGTTCCTCTGCCCCTCATTTTTTTATAAACAAGTGAAGCCAACGAAAGCGTATTTTGGGTTTAGGCAACTAACTTTTTGGTACGAATTCTCAAATGTCTCCTATATAAGAGTGAAGGAGGATATATAAAATGGAGAGATTAGCTACTGGAGAAATGACCGATTTTTTCATTTAATGCGTTTTACCAGTTTTTTATTTTTTTGGCAAAACGCATAAAGGTGACATATAATGATTTTGATGAATGAAAACTCATACGAAAACATCAATGATGTCCTGAAGAAAGGCTATCCCTATAGACGAAAAGAAATCTTCTCGCTTATAGAAAAAGTGAAGCCTCAATACACGGCCGCATCTTTTCGCTGGATCCTTGATGACCTTTTGAAAAGGGGAACGTTAAAACGTTTTGGGCGCGGACTCTATATGAAAGGGTGCGAGCAAGAAACCTATATGCCAGAAGTGCTTCCTTTGGAGCGGCGTGCCGTAAAAATCTTGCTTGAGCGTTTCCCTCTTGCTAAGATTGTCGCCTTTTCTTCCACCCTTTTAAACGAATGGCTTAATGAACTGGTTGCCCATGGGACCATCGTTGTCGAGATGGAAGAATCCTATCTTGATGATGCCTACTATTTGCTAAAGGAAAAGACCAAGGCCACCGTGCTTCTTAAGCCAACCGAAAAAGAAATTACTCATTACCGAGATGACGACACCATCATTCTTGAACCTCTTCGTTCAAGAGCCCCTCTCCTACGGAAGGACACAACCATCAAGCTTGAGAAACTGATGGTAGATCTTCTAGCCGATTCTTTCCTAACGTATTTCTTTTCGCCAAGTGAACTTCCCGCTCTCTATAAAACGATGAACGAACGCTACATCATTAACAAAGACGCCCTCTACGCTTACGCGACTAGACGGGGCGTTTACCAAGAATTAATTAGTCTATTGCCGAAGCAATAATGAAAAGAATAAAACATTGATTGACCAAGAGAATCTTTTTGAGTCGCACATAAACGATCTTCACCACCGCTATCCAACCGTCGCCAAAGAAGTATTTGAAATGAGCATGTATGCCTTTTGCCTCCTTCAAGTCCTCATCGATTCTGGGCTTGATTTCATATTCAAAGGCGGAACTTGCATGATGCTTCTTCTGGGCGGACCTAAAAGAATATCCACCGACATTGATATCCTTGTAAATCCTAAAACTGATTTGGCGCGCTACCTTGAACGAACGAAGAAAAAATATCCGTTCGTCTCGGTCCTAGACGCGACCAAGGATCAAACTGGTTTTATTAGGCACTACTCATATCCGGTTCCGAAAATCTTCGGTAGCCGCGGTCTTTCAATTAGACTAGATATATTACGCGAGAATAACCATTATGCCAAAATCGATGCTATACCTTTAAAATCTCCTTTGCTGATAACTTCTGGAGTCGTTCAATTAATAAAAGTTCCATCAATTGAGTGCCTTTTAGCCGATAAGTTGACAGCATTTGCTCCGAAAACAATCGGAGTTAATCCTGAAATGACCAGTTCTGGCATGCCGTTAAACAATCACTTGCAAGTGATAAAACAGTTTTTTGACGCAGGAACGCTGTTTGATTATTCATCAGACTTCGAATCATTGCGAACGACATACGCCTCCATCGCTACATGTGAAAGCTTTTATCGAGGGGGCGTATTCAGCGAAAAAGAATCTTTGCAGGACTCGTTTCTAGCCGCCTTATCTATCGCCACCAACGGGGAATACGACCCAAATACGTATTCCGCCGTCTATCGAAGCGGAATCGCCAGTTTAAATGACCATCTTTTCGCCGGTGGTTTTAATACTGTAAAAGCAAAACATTACGCGGCTAATGTGATGCTTTTGTCAGCCGGGCTATTAAGAAATCAAAACATTTTTCTAACAACAATTTCAAATCAAAAAGGCTTCGTTTCAAAACCATATAACGGAATCAAGGCAATTAAAGACAAAGAAGACTTCAATAAAGCCGCTTATGCGATAAGACTATTTGACAAAAACGCCCGCTAAAGCAATGGCTTAAGCCGCTGCCTTCTCTTTTTCACACGGCGACTTCGCTGCTGACGCCTAAGCAGATGTCGCTTTGGTCAAAGAGCAAGACGATGTGATAGTTCGTCGCGATCCATTGGCAAACCTTGACGGCGTTTCCATCTTTATCGACGCTCGAACTAATGGCGTTAGGAGAACCCACCGCTTTCACGATCTCTTGATATGTTCTCTCCTTCAGCGTTCCTAGACCCACGAAGGTGTTATAAAGTTTTTTGCTAGGGGCTTCGAGAGCGTGGCTGATGATGAGGAAAATAAGCGCGCTGGCGAAAACCGATAGGCTCGTGAGAAGGATATCCATCATCACGTAGCGCTTGGCCACATCGCTATAGTAATCAAGGATGAGAAAAAGACTCATAGCTCTTTCCCCATAAAAGAGAAGACGGCTTTAAGGAAAGGATGGCGAATCTTTAGGGGATGCCAAAGAGGGCGAGCCCTCATCAGGATGGCAAGCGCGACGGACGCCTTTTTTCTCATTCCTCTCCCCCTCTTGCCACCATTATGAAAAAGAAAAAGACCACAACATGGCCAAAAGGACGAAAAAGGGACTAAGCCGCGACGACTTCGAGCCAAGGGCCTTCAAGAGTGAAATTATCGCTTTGACGGACAAGTGAAGGTATCACGATGCAATTTAGACCCGAATGGCCTTCTTTGACTTTGAGGGTGGCGGAAAAGGGCGGATATTTGCTGAAGGAAGCAATTTCAAAGGCCACGCCATTCCAATGCTCCGCCACGTAAAAGAAATAGAGATGGTCATCAAAATTGATGGCTCTTCCATCATTCTCCACATTGATTTCCAAAGGATAAGTGCCGGGCTCCAGTTTGACGCTGAAACTGCCACCATAGGTGATTTGAATTTTCTTGATGCCCGGGAAGTTTTCGCTCGACATATCGCCTTTGGCATTGTCGACAAGGAAGTTCCCATCGACCGCCAGAGCGTTATAAGAGGTGTTGATGCCCGTGAGAGTAACCGGGATCTTATAGTTATTCGTCACATAGTCCGCGATCGTGAGCACGCCGGTTTGTTCGTTGAGGGCGACGCCGGCGAAATGAAATTCCCCCCATTTATTGGACTTCCGGTTGGTACAATAATGGAGGGATTTTTCAATGAGAATAACCGCTGAAGAGAAGCTCAGAGCCGTGCTTGAGTACATGGATGATTCGTCGTCCATAACAA